>Ga0209381_1000002_pt1 | contig 877821 bp, 714 predicted proteins | sample DewCreD2012metaG_FD_184111 | JGI IMG/M metagenome (GOLD analysis project Ga0209381, IMG submission 184111) | Hot spring sediment bacterial and archeal communities from British Columbia, Canada, to study Microbial Dark Matter (Phase II) - Dewar... ... | reverse complement strand
CTCCACCCCCGCCACCGCCGCCACCTGATCCGCCGCCGCCACCGCCACCACCACCGCTCCCACCGCCACCACCACCACCGCCGCCGCCGACCAGAAGCCGATCTGCCGGCCCGATCGGGGGCATGACCACACCGGTGCGCGCCGAGAGGTGCTCGCCGCCGCCGCCGGCGCCGCCCGCGCCGCCGTTTGCTCCAATGCCACCGGCTGAGCCGCTGGTACCTGGCTCACCGGGACCGCCATCGGCACCGGCAATCCCGTGCCCGCCTCGCGCTCCCCAATCGTCGAAGTAGTCGGTGGGCTTCCCGTCCTTCCCGAACCGCGTGGTGCCCAGAAAAGCGTCCAGAAAGATGAGGTCGAATCCGTTCTGGCCTTTCTTGCCATCCTCGCACGCGGGCCCACCAGGCCCGCCCTTCCGCGGTGGAATGGGAACTCCTGGTAGGTACGCTGTACCGATTCCGCCCGCTGCCGCGATCGGGTACCGCACGCCGCCCGCTCCACCCGTCCCGAAGGCTCCCCCGCCAGAACCGCCGGCGCCACCGGCACCGCCCGCGCCACCTGATGCAGCGCCGGTTCCCCGAACGCCACCGGCGCCGGGCGTACCGCCCGCGCCGCCCGGCGAGTTCCCGAACCCAAAAGAGCCACTCTGTCCGAACTGGGCATTGTGCCCAAAGCCGCCGTTGGCTCCGGCGCCGCCGGGCGCGCCGGAAGACCCCGCGGTTCCCGGGAGCCCGGCCGTCCCGTTCTCGCCGGGATAACCCGATTCCCCCAAGCCCACGACCGGGTCAGCGTTGCCGCCATCCAGACCGGAGGTCGCGTCGTGTGGGCTCTCCGTCCCGTCCCAGCCGGGCGACAGGATCGCGCCCCCGTCGCCGCCCCTGCCCTCCTGGCCGGCATTCGTCCCGGCCAGGCCTCCGAGGCCGCCACCCGCTCCGATTCCGATCACCAGGCCCGGGTCGCCGCCCAAGCCTCCATCGCCGTGTTGGCCGGTGTTGCCGGCCACACCACCAGCGCCACCCGTACCGCCCTGACCCCCGCTTCCGCCGGTGCCGCCGCCGCCACCGGCGCCGCCGCCGCCGCCGCCACATCGAACGTCTATGTGCCCGTGAATGCGGATGACCGATGTCGCCTCGATCCGCAACGCCCGCGCTCCGTCAGCGACGATGCTTCGCCCGAACGGGATGTACAGGCTGTCGGCAAACGAGAATACCGCGATCTCCTGCCCCGACGACTGCCCGGCTTCGATCGCGATGCTCATGCCCGCTGGCGTCTGAAGCACGCCGTTGTGATAGAGGCCCGCGGCCCGACCGACCGGGGGAGGCCCCGGGACGCCGGTGTCGAAGACATACCCGTCTGCATCGAGCGCGATGATGTTCCCAGCCAGATCGCAGACATCGCTGACGGCCAACCGGCCGAGACCATGCTGGCCGCCGACGGCAACCAGCGCTGCGAGCAGCACCAATCGAACGCACCGTGCTCGTGACACGATCGACTCCCCGCCACCCTGTGGCGCAACGATTCACTCAGAGATGCGGCCGGACACGTGCTGCGACCGCGACTGTCACCCGCGATCGCAACATCAAAGAACGCTGGTCAGCGTCAGCGCGGCGAGCCTGCGCCGCTCGAACCCGCACAGAGCCAATCTATAGGCCCGCGCGCTGAGGTCTGCCTCTCACAAGGGTGCCACATGTCTAGGTCTTGACGGAACCAGGCACGACCGGGTCAGGCACTCTGATCGTAACAAAATCGCGCCGCCGCAATCAAAAACTTCCGCGGCCGGCGACCCCGGCAGCCCCGCGCGCATCGACGGCCGGCGCACGCGTTCCGCATGATCGACATGAAAGGGTAGACGAAGCCCGCCGCGCCGAAGGACACATACCGCCCATCGGCGGCCGCACGCGCGAAGTGGCGAGGACAAGTACCTAGGTGATTTCCCTTGGTTCTGGGCGCGAGGTGCTCGCCCGACGAGCTTGATGCGCGGTGCTTTCCCCGCAATCCTCCTGCGACTTTTGACGATCAGGCCGCGCAGACGTCACAATTCCACATCCAATCAGGTCGGTGTGCCCCGACCGTGGTCCCCGAGGTCACCCATGCGAGTATTCATCGCCGACAAGTTCGAGCAATTCGGGCTCGACGAACTCAAGCGGATTGGCTGCGACGTACTCTACGAACCGGGCAAGAAGGGCCCGGACCTCGTACAGGCACTCGCCAACGCCAAGGCCGACGTGCTCGTCGTTCGCTCGACCAAGGTGACGGCCGAAACCTTGGACGCGGTACCGGGACTGTCGGCCGTCATCCGGGCCGGCGCCGGCGTCGACACGATCGACGTGTCGGCCGCGTCGAGTCGTGGCGTGCTGGTGGCCAACTGCCCGGGCATGAACGCGGTCGCCGTCGCCGAGCTGACCTTCGCGCTGATTCTGTGCCTCGATCGGCGCGTCCCGGACGCCGTCGCCCAGCTTCGCGCCGGGCAGTGGAACAAGGCCGAGTTCAGCAAAGCCGCCGGTCTCAAGGGCCGCAGCATCGGGCTGATCGGCCTCGGGCCCATCGGCCGGGCGGTGGCGCAGCGCGCCAACGCCTTCGAGATGACGGTGCTGGGCTGGTCCCGATCGCTCGCGGATGGCGCGCCGGTACTGCCCGGCATCCGGCTGTGCCGCTCCGCGCATGACGTGGTCGCCTACAGCGACGTCGTGTCGGTTCACCTCGCGTCGACTCCCGACACGCGTGGATTCTGTGACAAGGACTTCTTCGAGGCGATGAAGCCCGGCGCGTATTTCATCAACACCAGTCGCGGAGACATTGTCGACGCTGATGCGCTCGCCAACGCGATCAGGAAGAAGGGCCTGCGGGCCGGATTGGACGTCTACGCATCCGAGCCGGCGCAGGCTCAGGCGGAGTTTCACGATCCGCTCTTCGGACTCGACGGCGTCGTGTACGGAACGCCGCACATCGCCGCCAGTACCGAGCAGGCACAGATCGCCATCGCGGCCGAAACGGTGCGCCTCATCCGCGTCTATAACGAGACTGGCCGCGTCGAGAACTGCGTCAACCTGTCCCCGGCATCGACCTCCAGCCGGATGCTGCTCGTGCGGCACCACAACCGCCCCGGCGTTCTAGCCCACGTGCTTGGCCATATCAGCGATGCCGGCATCAACGTCGAGGACATGACCAACGCGATTCTGCGAGACGGGCAGACCGCCATTGCCCGGATTCACCTCGCCGCTGCGCCGAAAGCGAGCCTGCTGGAGGCCATCCGGAAGGGCAACGAGAACGTGATCGCCGTGTCGCTCGTGACGCCACCGACAACTTGAGAATCGTCGGGCCGCTTGCCGCCCGAGTGAGGCGCCTGCGGCGCGGGCGGCGCGACCCTGGACGAATCCACGGCTCGCGCAGCGACCGGAGTGACGTGCCGGGACGGCTGCATCGATCCGCGATGACAATAACGGCGATTACTGGAACGCCTGATTGCCGCCCGATCCCATCGTCTCAACCAGCTTGATGCCAGCCGGGCCGCCCAGCACCACGAGGATCGCCGGAAAGATGAACAGGATCAGCGGCAGCATCAGCTTGACCGCCGTTTTCTGGGCCCGCTCTTCGGCCTTCTGGCGGCGTTTGGTGCGCAGGGCGTCCGCCTGGTTCCGCAGCGCCTTGGCGACGCTGGTACCCAGCTTCTCGGCCTGACTGATCACCGCCACCAGCGCCTTGACCTCCGACACCGCGGTGCGATCGGCCATGCGCGTCAGCGCCTCGCTGCGCGGCACGCCCATCTGCGTCTCGACCGTCGCCACCTGCATTTCCTCGGACAGCGCCGGGTAGACGTGACGCATCTCGTCACCGACGCGCTGGACCGCGGCATCCAGACCCAGCCCGGCCTCAACCGACACGACCAGCAGATCAAGCGAGTCCGGCAGACCGCAGCGGATGCGATCGGACCGGTCCCGGATGGCCAGCCACAGCCAGAGGTTGGGCAGCATGAAGCCCGCGCCGGCCGCCACCAGCGCCTGCCCGAGCACGCGTGACGTCTCCCGCCCGGCCGAGAACGCGAAGAATCCCGCCACGATGGCGGCCGCGACGGCGACCACCGACTTGCTTGCCAGGAACAGCATCGGTGCGTTGTCGCGTCGGAAGCCGGCGTTCGCGAGCTTGAGCCGCAACCGGCTCTGCTCGGCATCGTTCTTCGGCATCGCCGGCTTCGAGAGCAGCGGCGCGGCCCGCTCGAAGACGCTGACCCGCGCGGCATCCCGCGCCTGTCGTACCAGCGCAGCCTCGTCGATCGAATGACTCCCGAGGCGCCGCTCGATCACCTTGTCGCGTTCGCCGCGGTTGGGCCAGAACGAGTAGGCGATCATCGCGACCGCCACGATCACCATGACGACGACGGTCAGGATTTCCATGTTCCAACCTCTCCCGCCGCGCCCGGCTGTTCGGCATGGACGCCGAAGCAGCGATCTCGCACCGGCCTAGACCTTGATGTTCACGATCTTCTTGATCATCAGCAGGCCCAGAATCTGCGCGACGATCGCGCCGATCAGCAGCTTCTGCCCGCGCGGATCATCGAGCAGCACCCGCCCGTACTCCGGGTTGATGACCTGCTCCATCGCGAACACCGCGAACGGCAGCGCGAACAGCACCCAGCCCGACAGGCGGCCTTCGGCCGTCAGCGCCTTCACCTGCCCGAACAGCTTGATGCGCTCACGGATCACCGCGCCGATGTTGTCGAGCACTTCCGCCAGGTCGCCGCCCGTGGTGCGCTGGATCAGCACGGCGGTCACGAACATGCGAACGTCCATCAGGCCGACACGCTCGGCCATGTTGAGCAGGGCCTGATCGATCTTGATGCCGAGGTTCTGCTCGCAGAACACCCGGGCGAACTCGGTACCGCACGGATCGGGAAGCTGCTGCGAGACCACCTGGATCGCGCTGGGCAGCGAGTGCCCGGCCCGCAGCGCCTGGCCCATCATATCGAACACGTCCGGCAATTGGTTCAGCAGCTTGTTCAGCCGCCAGCTGCGTTTGAACCAGACGAAACCCAGCGGCGCCAGAGCCGCCAGCGCCGCCGCCACCAGCCGCCACGCCAGGCCGTAGCCGAGCAGAAACATCGCCAGGTAGGCCACAGCGCCGAGGCCCACCAGATTCACAAGCATCGACGTCGCGACCCAGGGCAGATTGGCCTGCTCAATGACGCGCTGCAGGCGCGGCACGAACCTCAGGCGGCCCAGCGCGCGGGCGATCGACGACGCCTCGGCCCGCTGCTGGCGAAGGATCGACTCGCGCGCGGCGCGCTCGTTGCGCGACCCCAGTCCGCCGACGCCCTCTTTCAGTCGCTGTTCGACGTGCCGCTCGTCCTTGCGGCGCAGATCGTGCACGACCTGCCACACCCCGTACGCCAGCAGCGTGGAGCCCGTCAGCGGCAGGGCGTACAGCCCCAGCTCGCGCACCAGATCGCTTTGTGACAACTCCATGGAACGAACGTCCGAGTCAGACCTGCCCGGCACGCGCGGCGCGCGACCTGCTCTACTCGTCCTTGTCGGCCAGCAGCACCCGCCGCTCAAAGATGGCCGGATCGATCTTGGCGCCGTGCGCGTTCAGCCGCTCGAGAAACGCCGGCCGCAGTCCGGTGGCGATGAAGTGGCCGTACGCTTTCCCGGACGCGTCGATGCCGAGCTGTTCGAATTTGAAGATCTCCTGCATCGTCACCGCTTCGCCTTCCATGCCCTGCACCTCGGTGATCGACATGATCTTTCTCGGACCGCCGGTCAGCCGCGCCGCGTTCACGAGCAGATGAATGGCCGAGGCGAACTGCTGGCGGATGGCCTTCACCGGCAGGTCGAAGCCCGCCATCATTACCATCGTCTCGACGCGCTGCATGGCGTCGCGCGTGCTGTTGGCGTGGATCGTCGTCATCGAGCCGTCGTGACCGGTGTTCATCGCCTGGAGCATGTCGAGCGTCTCGGGCCCGCGGCACTCGCCGACCACGATGCGGTCCGGCCGCATGCGCAGCGAGTTGATCAGCAGGTCGCGGATGGCAATGCGACCCTTACCCTCGATGTTGGGCGGGCGCGACTCCAGCCGTACCACGTGCGGCTGGCGAAGCTGCAGCTCGGCCGCGTCCTCGATGGTGACGATGCGATCCGTATCGGGAATGAACGACGACAGGTTGTTGAGCAGCGTCGTCTTGCCCGAGCCCGTGCCGCCCACCACGAGGATGTTCAGCGCGCCGTGCACGCACGCCCGGAGAAACTCGACCATCTCGGGCGCGATGCTCTTGAATCGGACGTAGTCATCCCAGGTGATTGGGTCCTTGCCGAACCGCCGGATCGACAGGCTCGGGCCGTCGATCGCCAGCGGCGGGATGATGGCGTTGACGCGCGATCCGTCCTTCAGGCGGGCGTCGACCATCGGCGTCACTTCGTCGCAGCGGCGACCCACCGATGAACAGATCTTGTCGATGATGTGCAGCAGGTGGGCGTTGTCGCGGAACTTGACGCTGGCGACCGCCAGCTTGCCCTTCCGCTCGACGTAGACCTGCTTGGGTCCGTTGATCAGGATGTCGCTGATGTTCGGGTCCTTGAGCAGTGCTTCGAGCGGTCCCAGCCCGAACGTCTCGTCGAGGATCTCCTCGATCAGCCGCTGCCGTTCGTTGACATTCAGCAGCGCGTTCTCCTGAGAACACAGCTCCGCCACCGCCTGACGAACCTCGTTGCGCACCTCGTCGCTGTTTCGCTGCGAAAGCGCCGTCAGGTCGAGCTGCTCAACCAGCTTGCGGTGAATGCGACTCTTGAGGTCGTACCACTGCTCCAGCCCGTCGTCCTTGTGCGACTCGACCGGACGCGAGCCCGGTGCGTGCAGCGACGCGGCCGCCGGCGCGGCTGGCGGAAGCGGTGACTTCGCCGGCGGCACGGCCGGCTTGGGCGGCTTGAGCGTGGTCAGCGCGGACTTTCCAAACATGACATCCCCCTTCAGACAAGAACACGAGCGCGGATTCGCCCCGGGAAACGTACGATTCGAATTCCGTCCGGACCAGTAACCAGCGATCTACGCCAGGCCCGCAGGTCCGAGAAACCTTTGACGCACAAGAAGCCAAACCATAACCTGACGACGAACATGCGGCGCGGTCGGCCGGGCTCATCGAATCCCGGGCCACGCTCGCCAGACCGATTCCGGAGGTCCCCGATGAAGCTTCTCGCAGCCGCCGCCGTGGTTGGCACGTTGGTTCTTGCAGGCTATGCGGCCGGTCCGGGCGCACAGCAGCTCGCCCGCCTCGCCGCCGGCGTTGCGCCGCTCGGTCTCGACGCTGCGCCCGCCGCGCTGCCGCCGATCCTCGAAATCACCAAGCGCTGTCCGAACGTCCGCTATCTCGGGCGCGAGGCCGTCTTCACCATCACCGTCGCCAATCGCGGCGGCGAGACGGCCCGCAACGTCATTGTCACCGACACCCTCACCGGCGGCGTCGAGTTCATCAGCGCCGACAACAACGGCATGCGCGAGGGCAACCGCATCGTCTGGCGCCTGCCGGCGCTGGAGGCCGGCGGCGTGCGATCATTCAACGTCGTCACCCGCGCCAGCCAGATCGGCTTCGTCAAGAACACCGCCTCAGTGGCCTACTGCGCCGAGGCCGTCGCCGCCTGCGAGCTGGAGGTCAAAGGCATTCCGGCCGTCCTGCTTGAATGCGTCGATGATCCGGACCCCATCGAGGTCGGCGGCGAACTCACGTACACCATCATCGTCACCAACCAAGGCTCGACCCCGGCGACCAACGTGACGCTCCAATGCACCATTCCGCCTGAGCAGGAATTCGTCCGCGCCGGAGGCGCGACCGGCGGCCGAGCCGACGGCAAGATCGTGACGCTCGCGCCGCTGCCTTCCCTTCCGGCGCGCGCCAAGGCCACCTGGACCGTCACCGTGAAGGGAATCCGTGAAGGCGACGCGCGGTTCTATGTCACCCTCCGGTCCGACCAGCTCACGTCGCCGGTCGAGGAGACCGAGAGCACCCACGTGTACTGACGCACGCGCCCGCTCATCTTGGCGAACGGCCGCCGTTGCGTCGATTGACGGGAGACCAACATGCGCGCCCGGCTCTTTCGCGTCATTTTGCCGACGACCGACATCGATCGCGCCGCGAAGTTCTACTCTGCCGTGCTGGGCTCCCCTGGCATGCGCGTCTCCGAGGGTCGACACTATTTCGACTGCGACGGCGTGATCCTCGCCTGTTTCGACCCCCGCGCTGACGGTGACACCTACGACGCCACCCCGAACCCGGAGTGGCTCTACTTCGCGGTCCATGACCTGGAGTCCGTCTACGAGGCCTGCCGTGCCGCCGGCGCGACGTTTCCACCGGGCGACGTGCACGGTGACCCGGCCGGCAGAATCGCCCGCCGCCCCTGGGGCGAGCGCTCGTTCTACATTCATGACCCGTTCGGCAATCCGCTTTGCTTCGTCGATGCCACGACGATCTTCCGAGGCGGCCCACCCTGACGCCCGGCCCGACCGACCGCGGCACTCTCGAACTGGCAATCTGGATGGCTCCGTCGGAAGCGTCGCGGGCGCAACAGGCCGCGGAGTCGCGTCAGGCCGGAGCCGGCAGCGCCGCAGCGGCGCTCGGCGGTGTGCGCGTCGGGCGGGCGCGACCACCGAGCAGGCGACCCAACAGACCGCCGGCGACCGACGTCTCTGACGAAGCCGCCGGCTTGTGCAGCTTCATCGCCAGCTCGCGCACTGCCTGCCGCACCCGACTGCGCGGGGCCTCAATCGACAGCGGCCGGCCGACGTTGATGGCCGAGCTGACGGTCTTCCACTCGTCCGGCAACTGGTGGAACAGCCGCGTCCGCAAAGACTGCTCAACCTGCGCGGGCTCGAGGTAGGCCGACTCGCGCCCCACGCGATTGCAGACGTATTGGATGCGCTCGCGCGCGAAGCCCTGCGCCGAAAGTTCCTGCACCATTCGATCGGCGTTGCGGACGCTGGTCACCAGCAGTTGCAGCACCATCAGGTTGTAGTCGGCGGCGTCGAGGATCATCCGGCCGCCCGGGTCGCTGCGCATCGGTCCGTCGATGATGACGTACGAGAACATCTCCTGCAGCGTCGTGATGACGTTGGCGCAGTGCGCCGCCGTGATGCACTCGGCCTGCTGAAACGTCGCCGGGCGGGCCAGGACGCTCACGCCGCTGGCGTGCTTGAGCAGGGCCTTCTCGACCATCTCCGGATCGACCTGTTCGGGCGTCGAACACAGATCGGCCACGGTGAACTGCGGTTCAAGGTCCAGCAGGGTGGCCACCTGACCGAAACGGAAATCAAAGTCGAGCAGCGCGACCTTGTGCTCACCCTCCACCAGCGCGGCCATCTCGACCGCCAGGTTCGTCGCGAGGATCGTCGCCCCGACGCCGCCGGCGCTGCCGACCACCGAAACGAGCTTGCCCGGCTCGCGCGTCACCACGCGATCGGCCGATATCTGCGCCAGCAGTCCGCGCAGCTCCTCAACGTTGAGCGGCTTGACGAGAAACCCCTTGAGCCCGGCCTTCATCGCCCGAAGAAGGATCTCACCGTCCGTGGTGTCGCTGATGGCGATGATCGGCAGGCGCGGGTTCGCCGCCGCGACCTGCACCAGCACCTCCATGACGACCTTTGCCATCGGGTCGAGGTGCGCGACGATCACCTCGCACGGGAACTGGGCCGCGGCCTGCGGCAGCAGGCTCGGCTCGTCCAGCTCGGCCACCAGGCGAACGTCGGCGCTCGACAGCAGGCCTTGGCGCAGTTCCGGCGCACTCGCCTCGTCGGCGTTGAACAGAATGGTTCTGATCGCTGCCCCCATGTCCGGGCCTTCCTTCAGGCTTCGCTCGCGTGCCCGACCAGCCGTGCGGCGCGGATCACTCGACCCGCGCCGCGCGGCGGCACGAGCGCATCATTTAATAAGCCGCACGGGGCGCTTGCCTCCGAGCTGCTCGAAGATCTCGCGGAGCTGCGTCTCATACAGCGGCCGACCCGTCAGCGGATCCGGGGCGCTGTCGGCGTAGAAATACTCCCCGTGACCGATCGACGCGATCTGCTGGAGCAGAGCGGGGTCCACGTCTGCGCCCAACCCGATCGCGTAGATCGTCATTCCCGCGTTGCCGGCAACGGAGGCCTGCTGGAGAGAGTAGGCTTCGGGCGACAGGCCGTTCCCGCCGACGTTCGGCTTCCCGTCCGTCAGCAGCACGATCACCTTGGCGGCGGCGCTGCGGGCCCGCGCGCTCTGTAGCTCCCGAATGCCTTCGGCCAGGCCGCAGCCGATGCAGGTCGTGCTGTTGTAATGGCCCGCCTGCCGCTGGTAGAGCACGCTGGGAATGACCTGCAGCGCCGAAGCCAGCGTCTGGCTGCCGGATGGCACCGACAGGTTCACCTCGTGCCGGCCCGTGGTGGCGAATATCTCGAGGGAACAGTGATCCTGCGTGTCGAGATCAATGATCAGGTCGATCATGGCCTGCACGGCGTCCTTCGCCGAGCGCAACGGCATCTCGGGCGCAGCCGCCAGCTCGGGTACCTTGGCGTTCTGGGCCTGCTTTTCGAGCAGGTAGTTCACCACCGTCTTGATGCCGTAGCGATAGCGGACGCGACTGTCGGTCTGGAACATCTGCGAACTGTTGGAGCTGACGTACGTCACCCAGTCGCTCCACGATCCGCCGTTCGGCCACAGCCACGAGACCGCCTGCACCAGTTCGCCCGAATCCACCGTGTCGTCGCCGTTTCCGCTGCCGCCGCTGTATTTTCCACCTGACTTCTTGCTGGCCCATCCGGCCAGCCCCAGACAGACGCGCACGCGGTTCGAGTAGAGCGTGAAGTTGCTGTCCTTCGAACCGGAGAGCAGCGCCGACCGCTCGGCCGCCGAATAGCCCGCCTCGGTCAGGTTGGCGATGACGTCCGGATCGGTGCACGTGGCACTTCGCGGAACGTGGTAGAGCCCGAAATCGGACGCCGGACTCCACGACCCAAGCTGCAATTCAGCGCCCCAGCCCGTCATCCAGCCCCAGCGCGGACCGGCCGGATTGCTGCTGCCGCCCGCCGGTTCAGGGCCGGGGTCGGGATTGCCGCCCTCGCTCTGAGGAATGCCCGATCCGGTGGCCGGCTGGTCATTGTTGCTCGTCGGACCGCCCGGCGCCGCAGGATCCCTTCCATTGCCGATGCCGTTTCGGCCCCTCGAAATCGGTAACGCGGCCCACACCTCCTTCAAGTTGATTTGCACACCGGGGCGGGTCTGGCCGTTCGTCTCGGACGTGAAGCTTCTGGAGTGCCGAATCTCACTGTCGTCATTCATCGAAGCCGACAGATCAAAAACGATCGCGATGTCGCGCGGAACGAGCATGGCGATGGCGCTGGCGCTGACGTTGGTGCCCTGCGAGAAGAAGGCCTGCCCGAACATCAACGGCACCTTCGGATGATTGCTGTCGCTGCCGTCGCGTCGCACCGTTACCTTGACGGCGTCGTACGGCAATTGCTCGGGCAGGAATTCATAGCGGCTTCCGTTCAGAACCGCGTGGCCGAACTGGACATCAACGTTCGGATCAACGTACGCCGGCAGACCTCGAATCTTGTTCTGAGACGCGATGTGATGCGCGGCCTGCCGCGCGCTCGAAGCTGCGTTCTGGCTTGATCCGAGCTCCAGCGCGGCCGCCAGCGCCGCCGCGTCGGCCGCGGCCTGCGCCTCGCCGCGGGCGTTGAACTGCAATCCGGTGTCGACCGTCAAGGCCATGGCCCCGACGCCGACCAGCGCCGAAAACACCATCGTCTGAACCACCGCCGACCCGCGGCGCCGCGACTGCCGTCCCCGCAAGAGTTTCAACCCCATGTGGCACCCCTCCCGAACGCCGTCTGGCGCCCGGATGGCCGCGCCCGGTTCGCCGTCTGACGAACCGCCCGCGGCACGATCGTCTTCCCCCCGTTGCTGCGAGCCTCGGCCTCGCGGCGGCCGAAGATCTGTCTCGCCGGCATTCGCCGGCACATGGCCGGCGTGGTATCGTCACCCAACGCCGAGCTAGGGCTCGTCGTCGTCGTAGCTCATACCGTAAGTCCCGCGCAGCGCCATGGCCATCGCCGACGAGGCCCACGCCCGGTCGCCGCTCGTGAACGCGTTCACCGGCGGGCGCGCCCGCGGAACATCCTCCATCGGCGGAGCCGGCACCGGCGGCTTCTCGATCTGTCCCGCCAGGAACAGCTCGGCGTCGTTCGGGTGCGGCATGTTCTGCCCCGGCACCGGCCCAACCTGCTGTGGATCGAGCGGCCCGACCAGCTCGGGCGTCACCAGGATCACCAGCTCGGTCTCGTCGCGCGTGTACTGCACCGATGAGAACAGCGTGCCCAGCACCGGCACGTCCCCGATGCCGGGGATCTTGGACGCGTTGGCCCGCACCGTCTCGTTCAACAGGCCCGCCATCGCGAACGTCTGGCCGTTGCCGACCTCCAGCGTGCTCTCAAACCGCCGCGTGCGAAACGCCGGGATCGCGAACCCCGCCACGACAATCTGCCGCGTGGGGTCGATGTCACTCACTTCCGGCTGAACGTTCATCCGGATCATCTGCCCGGACTGGAGGTGCGGCGTGAACTCGAGCTGAATGCCGAATTTCTTGTATTCGACCGAAAACGTGTTCTGGAGCGCCAGCGGGATCGGCACCTCGCCGCCGACCAGGAAGGTCGCCTTCTGTCCGTTCAGCGCGATCACGTTCGGTTCGGCCAGCACGCGCACCAGACCGTTCTGCCGCAGCGCCTGCACGAAAAACTGCAACTCGGCCCGCGGAAACCCGAAGGTCAGGTTGACCGCGTTGCCGTTCTGGAACGGCAACAGGGTATAGGTCTGCTGTCCGAACAACAGGTTCGCCAGGCCGTTGTTCTGCACGAAGGTCGGGTTGATCTGGTTCAGGTTGTTGGACAGGAAGAAGCCGCGCGACCATGACGCCCCGCCCGCAAACCAGTTCATGCCCAGGTCGCGCAGCGCCGTGCGGTTGACTTCGGCTACCGTGCAACGGATCAGGACCTGCTGCACGCCCGACACCGACATCTGGTTGCGAACCTTGCCGGGGCTGAGCATTTCCGCCAGATCGGCGATGCGCGAGGCCGTGATCGCGTCCGGCACTGAGCCGCTCAACACGATCGTATCGAACAGCGTCTGCGCGCGAACCCGCGAGGTCGGCGCCAGCGACTTGACCATCTCCTCGAGCAACTGCACGTTGACCTCGACCAGCAGATCGAACAGGAGCTGATCGCCGTCCGCCGTCGCCAGTAGAAGCTGGGTCGTACCGAACTTCTTGCCGGTCACCACCACTTCCGTCGGCGACAGAACCGCCACGTCGGCCACCTCGGGCGACGAAATCGACGCCTGACTGATCGCACGGTTCGTCTTCAGGATGGCCGACTTGTCCTTGACCACCCGCAGCGACCGGCTGCCGGCTTCCGGCGACAGCATGGCCGCCGAGAGCTTCGGCGGAGGCGACGTGCCGCCGATCGGCGCTGCCGTCTGCGGCGCCTGGGCCATCTGCACCGGCGCGGCGACCGGCACGTTTTCGAGTATCGCCACGTCACCGCGGTTCGGGCCGGCCGCCAACGCGAGCGGCATCTGAGGCTCTTGCGGCGTGGAACCGATGTTCGCCCGCGCCCGCGGTTCCGCCGAAACCGGCTCGGCCGTCAACCGGCTGACACTGATCGCGTCCGCCGCCAGCAAGGCCGAGCACCAGCCCGCCACGAGGAGACAAGCCGCCCATCCAGACCCGCGCGGGCCAGACCGATCATCACGCCGAAATCCGGCGACCATCCCTGTCATTCGCCGACCTCCGGCACGCCCGGCGCGGCACTCGCCGGGCCTTCGGGCTCCGGCACCGCGCCGCCGGTCTCCGGGACGCGCTCCATGACCGAGCTGATCGGTCCACTGAACACGACTCGCTCCATCTGCGAGCCCCGATAGACCTCGACCACGTGCTGCCGCGGCGCCGCCTGGGCCACAACGGGCGGCGGCTGGGGCTTCGGCTCCGGCCGCCGCTTCTTCAGCGACGCGAAGAGCGAGCCGAACCGTTTCGCGGCGTCGCCCATCGAGTCACCGCTTTCACCCCGACCGTTCCGCAGCGCCAGGTGAACGTAACCCTTCGAGGCCGCCATCTGGAGCTTCGGAACGTCCTCTGGTCGAACCAGCAGCGTCACCGAACGCGACAACTGAACCGACTTGCCGTCCGGTCCGGTCGAGTTCAGCGACTGACCGACCGCACCCACGCGGACGTTCTGTAGAATGATCCGGCTGCTCGTCAACTCCTTGCCGTTCAGCCGCTGCGTCAGCACCGCCGAGACGTCCACGTGACTGCCCGGCGTGATGAATCCGCCCACGCTGGATGCTTCGTCGACCTTCACCGCGACGGCCCGATAGCCGTCCGGAATGCGGCTCGACAGGCCCGGCTGCGTGCCGGGCGGCGCCAGCATCGACTCGGTGATCATCACGCCGGCCGGCACCATCGTCGCCGTGACGCGCGTCGCGAGTTTCTTCGGATCGGTGAACGCGCCCGGTGGCACGAGCGAGGCCGGCACGCGCTGCTGCTTCAACGCATTCGGCGGTATGAGAGCCGCCGAGTCGATATCCTGGCCTGAGATCACGACGCCCACCTGTTCACCTTGGCTGCCGGATGCGCGGGCCAGCATGTCGCGACCCATGCGGATCGCGACGACGCCGACCCCCAGGCCCAGCAGCAGCGGAACAAAGGTCCGTGGTCTCATGCCATGCCTCGCGTCGAACGCCCGCTCTGTGCGTCAGGGGTCAATGCCCTGACCCGATCCGCTGGAGCTTGATCCCTCGATCCGCATCGACGACTTGCCGTGGATGTTGATCGTGCCGCTTCCGAACAGGTTGCCGGTGAACGTCGCCCGGTTCAGCGGAATGCTCACGCTCACCCACACCTCGTCCGCGCCCGGCGGCAGCGAGCTGATGTTCGACTGCACCGTGTAGCCGCTCAGGTTCGCGGCCGACATGGTGCGCTGCACAGCGGACTGGACGTCGGCGATGTTCGCGCCCGGCAGAGACGCAGCACGAGCGCCCTCGCGGGCTGCGTTCGTCACCGTCTGGCGAACCAGGAACGCCGAGCCCAGCTCGGTCATGCCCAGCATCATCCCCAGCAGGATCGGCGCCATCACCGCGGTCTCGACCACGGCGGCGCCGCGCCGTCCCGTCCGTCGCCTGCGTAACGTCTTCATCTCACACCCTCCATATCCCCAGCAGCTCCACTGCAAGCAGGAGCCACGTCCCCAGCGTCAGCGGGATGCCGTACGGCAGCAGCGAGCTGGTCGCGCCGAAGCTGCGCGCCGAGCCGAACTCGCTGAACGCCGTATCCCACCGACTGACTTTCGTCGCGATCAGGGCCATGTTGGCCCGCGCGTGCATCCACTTGCCCGCCAGCGCGATCATCACCACCGCGATCAGGCCCCCCAGCAGCGCCCCCGCGACGAACGCCAGCAGGCACAGCCAGGGTCCGAGCCACGCGCCGATCGCCGCCATCAGCTTCACATCGCCCGCGCCCATGCCGTGCATCGCCCACGGAACGATCAGCACGCCGAACCCCACCAGCAGGCCCGCCAGACCCATCCCGAGGCCCGACCAGCCGAAGTAGGCCGACTGCGCCGCCAGTCCCGCCAGTGCCAGCGCCGCGTTCAGCCAGTTCGGCACGCGACGTTCGCGGTAATCGATCCAGCTCGCCCACGCCGTGGCCGGAACGACCACCAGAACGAGCAGGTGCATGTACGGCAAACCCCACATCGACTCCGATCCCTGCATGGCTGTGTGCTCCCCCAGTTCGCTCGCGGACGCGCTCGCCCCGTTCCCGGTTCCCAACGCCCCGCAGGCCGGAGCCGCCGGCCCCTGCCCATCGCCCGACGCACCACCCTCGCCTCGGCACACGCCATTGCGAGGACCGGCGCCCGCTGCCTTGTCGCGTCGAAACCATCGCGTCCGGCCGGAACGGCCGGCACATCCCAGGTCTGACCCCCTCGGATCCGGAAGGCGATCCTAAATCGCGCTCCCGCGCACCGAGAGGCACACCGCAGGCCGCCGCAGTCAGGCGGGCAACACGTGCCCGCCCTCTCCGCGTGCAACCGGCTGGCGTTGATCGAACCATACGATTGGTTCTCGGCGGCGACCAGTCACGCAGGACCCGCCCCGGGTGAGACTCCTGGCAGCCCTGCCCGCGGGGACAGGCCGTGCGTAACAGTGTTGATATCGGTCAGCGTGCCGGAGCGCTCCGCACATTCTGAGCCGCGCCGGCAAGGCTGGGAAATGGGGTCCGCATAATCCGCGTTAAGTTGACGGCGCGAATCAGGCCTGCGATGGGCACGAGCGATAATTCATGCGCTCCGCCGGTGACCGTTCGCGCGCGATCGCGCAGTTCTTGCGCCAGTGTGCTCGTGGCCCCGCCGCGCACGGGACCAGAGAGAAACCGCGCTCAAACGCGGCTTCAAGAGCTCGCCGTGATGGCATCCTCGCCCAACCGGGCGAGCAGGCGTTCGAGCCGCTCGCGGCGGTTCTCGAGTTCGTTGCGATACTGACGCGACGAGGTGTGGTGAATCTCGGGCCCGAGGTCACGGACGGCCTGGCTCAACAGTTGCCGAACCAGTTCGGCCTCCTCGGACGTCAACTCCAGCATCATGGCAGACCTCCCGGCGGCGGCCCCGGCCATCGCTGGTGCCTCGCTGCCGAGGCCCGTCGTCCACCTGATCTTAGCTTCGCTTCCGACGTTCGGCGACGATGCGATGGGCGAGGCATCCGAAACGGGGACGCCCGCCATCGCCTCCTCAGCCGGCGTGCTGTTTCGGCGAGCACAGCTCCGAAAACGAACCCGGCTCGTCGGAGATCGGCGAGCCGGGCAGGAGAAACACTGATTTAAAGCCTACCAGAGTACTCGACGATCGCTATGCCACGCGCCGCCGCAGACCCAGGCCAGCGACGAGTGCCAGCAAAGCCAAGCTCGCCGGCTCCGGGATCACGTCATCCAGGAAGCGCCCGCCGCCAGTATAAACCTGCGTGCTTATCTGCGTGGAGACGTCGTAAATGAAGGCACCGTTGCCATTGGTCCAGAGGATGTTGCCGTTGCCCAACTGATATACGCCGCGCGCCCCAGAGGCCGTGAACTGACCCAGCAGGGCGCCGGTGTTCGGATCCAGCCGGACCACGTTGTTGGAAGAAAAACCCGCGACGAGGATGTCGCCGTTGATGGCCACCGCCATTTGTTCCGCGAAATTCAGCGAGGTCGAGTTGTGGAACGTGCCCGCCGACGTGCCCGCCAGCGTGTAACGATGAATATCGTCGTTGGCGTTCGCGGACGCCACCAGCATTCCGCCCTGATGCGCCAGGATCGCGAACGGACTCGACGCGTTCGGCGTCAGGAAGAAGCCGCCCGGATTACCAGCGGTGTCGAACTTCAGGATCGCGGCACCCGGAGCGCCGTTTGCAGTGCCCGCATTTGTGACGAACACCGTGTTGCCGATCTGTTCCATGCCGCGGATATTGTCGAGCCCGGCCGTTCCCATCTGACCGAGCGGCGTTCCGGTGAGGCTCCAGCGCGACACGCGATCGCCAACCTGTTCCGACACCCAAATCTCGTTGCCGACCTGCATGGCGTGGATCGGCGTGCCGCCGGCGAGCGGGAAGTAGTTCGGATTCACAACCGAGCCGTTAAACTTATCGAACAAGACAAGGCGGTTATTGGTGGAGTCCGGCATCATTACGAACTGCGCCTGCGCCGTAGCGGCTCCAATGAACGCAATAACCCACATCGACAGCGCGGCCAAGCGCGTCCCCCTGATTTGATGTAAACTCATAATTTCACAACCTCCGCCTAAAATAATAACAGAAAAGCCGCAGCGGATTCAAGCCCATTCGACCGGCTCGAAGAAGCGATATTGCCATGCCTTGTAATGCTTTACGAGCAGTCAACGAATGAGGTACCACATGGGCGTACCGGACCGGGGAATCCGCCGCATGGGCGATGCATCGTACGCGAACCTTCGCCGCGCTTCGAATTCCAGGATCGTCGCCGCCCTTCAGTGCTCGCGGGTCGCGCCGCCGCGACGACGACACGACCGCGAGCCGCCGCCTCGCGCGGCGGAGCATGAACCCGGAGTCGGATGTCGCGTTGGAGCCGGACGGGTTGGACCGCCACACGCGGACTCCACGCGCCCCTGATTCGAAGGCTGCCGGTCATGCGCGACCCCCCAAAAACGCTCACCGCGCGCTCGCGGCCCACCGCGCCTGGTCACGGCGATGTTGTCCCGACCGCGCGCTATCATCCGACTCATCGAACCGGAGGACGCGCTGCGTGCGGACCGAATTCTCTTCGGCGACGGTATTCCCGCCATCACCCATGTCGTACGCCCGCGCCAGACTGTGGCTGGGCATCAGTGCCGTCGGCACATTCGTCGCTCTGTCCGCCCTTCTGCTCGCGCTGGACCTGCCACGTCGCGCATTCACGGCGACCGCTGGGCACCTGCTTTCAGAGGCGGCGACGCTCACCGTTTTCGTCGGCGCTTACGTCCTCGTCTCGCTGCCGTTCGACCTGATCGGCGGCCACCTGCTGCCGGTCCGCGTCGGCCGGTCGCGGCGAAGCCTCGCGGCCTATCTCCGCGCATGGCTGCGCGGCGCATCGGTCCACGGCCTCGTACTGATCGCATCGGGCCTCACGATCCTGACGGCTGGTCGCGCCTTCGGCCGACCCGGCGCGATCGCCGCGGTGCTGCTGCTCATGCTGACGCTGCTCGCTCTGCAACTCCCGCTTGCGCGATGGGTCGCCCGACTGCCGCGCCGCCATGCCGACCGCACGCCCCACCGCGCCCTGCTCGGCCAGACCGACGTCGTCCTCGATTCCGACGACGAGGGCTTCGTCGGCGCCATCGCCGGCCTGCCCGGCCGCGAGCGCGTCGTGTTGCCCGGCCACTGGCTCGACCGCCTGCCTGTGCCGCTCCTGCAAGCCCAGCGAGCCCGACGCGAATCGGCCCGCGACCGCGGCACCCGTACGCGCGGCGTCCTGCTCGCCCTGGCGTGGAACCTCGTCGGCTTCGCCCTGAGCACGTCCGCGCCGGGTGCGGGGGTCGACTCTGTTCCCGGCCTCGTGACCGTCTCGCTGTGGTTCACGCTCTGGTCCTTCCTCGGCCTGCTGATTCTGCCGACCCCCAGCCGCGCCGGTGTGCTGGAAGTCGATCGCGACGTACTGCGTCGCGGCATCAGGCCGCACGATCTCGAGGGCCTGATTCAACTGCTCGATCGCTGGCAGGACGATGAACCCACGAGACCGTCGAGCATCGAGACGATTTTCCACCCCGTGCCGTCGGTCGCGGTACGTCTCGCGTCGCTCACCGGAGGGCCGCCCGTGCGTGGGGCCTGGCACGCGGCCCGCATGGCCCTGCCCCTGTCGTGGCCGTGCCTGGGCCTGCTCGCGCGAGCGGTTCATTGCAACAGCGGCCGACCCGAACTGTGGGTCATGCTGCCAGGCGACTGAGACTCGCACGGACAACGCGCAGCCGCGAACGAACGGTGTCCGCCGTGACGCGCAACAACGCCCGAACCCTGTTTGTCGTGCTGGGCAACCAGCTCTACCCGCCCGCTCTGCTGAGCGCCCACCACGCCGGCCGCATCTTCATGGCGGAGGACATCGGCCTGTGCACCTATGTTCGACACCACAAACAGAAGATTGCGCTGTTCCTCGCCGCCATGCGAGCCTATCGCGACGACCTCGTCGCGCGCGGCCATATCGTGCACTACGAGCAACTGGATCCATCACGCCCGGACGACGACTACGAGTCCAGGCTGGCGCGTTGTGTGCGCGCCCACGACATCGACCATCTGATGTGCTGGGAAATCGAGGACAAGTTCTTCGAGACGCGCGTGCAGGCATTCGCGCAGCGACACCGACTGCGGCTGACGCTGCTCAGCAGCCCGATGTTCCTGACCAGCCGCGCGGAGTTCGCCGACTGGCTGGCGAGTCATCGCCCCCACATGGCCACGTTCTACCAATGGCAGCGGCGGCGCCTGGATGTGCTCATGGAGCGCAACGGTCGGCCGAGCGGTGGACGGTGGTCGTTCGATCAGGACAACCGGCTCGCTCTGCCACGCACACAGTCCATTCCGCCCGCGCCGCGAGCCCGACCCGACCGGCACGTTCTCGACGTGATTCCGCTCATCCTCGAGCACTTCGCCGGCCATCCCGGTGAGCTGTCCGCGGAGGCGTGGTGGCTGCCGACGACGCGCCGGCAGGCACTCAGCTGGCTGCGATCCTTCCTGCGGGAGCGCTTCGACCTCTTCGGTCCGTTCGAGGACGCGCTCTCCCGGCGCGGGCCGGTGTTGTTTCACTCGGTGCTGTCACCGGTGCTGAACCTCGGCCTGCTGACGCCGCGCGAGGTGCTCGACCACGCCCTCACACATGCCGGTCAACATCGCGTCCGCATCAGTTCACTCGAAGGCTTCGTGCGGCAGATCATCGGCTGGCGCGAGTTCGTGCGCGGCATCTACCGGCACTACTCCGACCGGCAGGAATCCAGCAATTTCTTTGGTCACACTCGTCGACTGCGCCCCTGCTGGTATGAGGCCACCACCGGCCTGCCCCCGCTGGACGACGTGATCCGAAAGGCGCTGCGCTACGGATGGACCCACCACATCGAACGACTCATGGTCGCGAGCAACCTGATGACGCTGTGCGAGATCGAGCCGCGCGCGGCCTGCCGCTGGTTCATGGAAATGTACGTCGACAGCTCCGACTGGGTCATGGGGCCCAACGTCTTCGGCATGGGATTGTTTTCCGACGGAGGGATCTTCGCCACCAAGCCGTATGTCTGCGGCAGCAACTACCTGCTGAGGATGGGCGACGACGCGAAACCGCCCGCGGCCCCCCGGTCCGGCAGCGCCGATTCGTGGAGAGACGTGATGGACGGGCTCTACTGGCGCTTCGTGCACCGGCAACGCGCCTTCTTCCGCGGGCAGGCCCGCATGGCGCAGATGGTCGGCACGCTCGACCGCATTCACCCGGCCCGTCGCCGTCGGCTGTTTCAGGCGGCCGAGAACTTCATTGCCGCGACCACGCGCTGACCGCCCGCGCGGCGCTCAACCCGCGCCGACGCCGCGCTTGTCGCGGCCGATCTGCCGGCCCAATGCGGCCTTCAGCCGGTCGATGGCCACGTCGATCACCGCCAGGAAGTCCTTTCCGACCTCGCGCACGCGCACTTCACCGGTCCCGAGCTTGACCTCGATCGCGCAGATCTTGTCGACCCGGTGCTGGGTTGGACCGGTTTCATCCTCGAGACGAACCGTGATTCGCCGCACGTGCGACTCATATCGCTTCAACGCCGGCTGGAACTTCTCGTCGGCGACGGCCCGCAGCGCCGCCGCATCATCCACGCCGCGAATCACAAACTCGATTTCCATGACCTGCGCCTCCGGTTAGCCCCATCGATAGTGTACGCTCCGGCTCGCCGGCCGGTTCTCACCTGACTCGTGCCGCGACCCCCGATCATGCCGCTGTCCTCCGCGGCGGGCCCAGTAATCGGCCCGCTAGCCGATAAACCAGCGCGGCCAGCAGCGCCAACCCGATGAGCTGCGCGCCGCGCAACGCCAGCCGATCGACCACCTCGACCGCGCCGCTCCGCGATGTCTCGACCACGCCGCGGGCCCGACTCTCGACGTCGCCAAGCGACGCCATCAGCTCGCGCGAACCCGCCAGTCCGCGAATCTCGCGCGTCAGTTCATGCAGCCGCGCCGCCGCCTGGTCGAGCGCCTGCGCCGCGACCGTGTAGTCGTGGATGTCGAAGCGGCGCGGCGCCGATGGCTCCGGCTCAGCCGCCGGACCATTGCTCGCGGTCGCAGGCGGGGCGGCGCCCTCGGCCGACACCGCGCTCGGCGGGCGGAACGACCCGACCATGTCGGTGATGGCGCGAAACGTGCGCGTCCAGGCGTCACCCGCCTCCGACGTGTGAACGGCCGTCCGTTCAACCGCCGACGCCGCCGACTCCACACGCCCCAGCGCATCGCTGACCCGGCCCGCGGTTCGCTGAGCCTCGATCAGCGTGCGCTGCAGCTCGGCTTGGCGCGACTCGAGATCCGCCGCCACCAGCGACAGCTCGCGCCGCAGGTCCTGGGGCAGGTGCTCCGCCACCGTCGCTATGCGCGCTGAACTGCGGGCCAACTGCTCAATGGCCGCCACCGCCGCGCGCACCGTCTCAAGATCCTCCATCTCGAGCAGTAGCAACTGCGTCTGCAACCGGGCGCTCTCCGGCAGGTCTCGCACCGTGTCGGTCATGCGGCTGGCAACCGCCGTGAAGCCCTGGATCGCCGCCGCGCCGCGATCGATGCCTTCGAAGGCCCGAAACGGCGCGATCGGCGCCGTCAGGATGGCGGTCAGCGCGTCGGGGCTTTCCTCCGATTTCTGAACGGCCGTCCGCACCGCCGTGCCCGAGAACTCTCCGCGCAGCGGGAATCGCCGCGCCAGCGATTCCACCGCCGGTGCCGCGCGCTCGAGCACGTCCTTCTCAAGCGCCCGCGACGCGATGCCCTCAAGCTGCTCCAAGGCGCGCTGCGCCACTTCCACCACAAGGTGCTGCTGATCGCCGAACATCTCCCGCCCGTCGCCTTCAACCAGGAAATCACGGAACCGCCGAGCGAAAACGTACGAGTCCAGCAGGCCCGGCAGCGCGTCGTCCTGATCCACCGCATCCCGCATCATCGGCAGCACGCGCGTCTGCATCAGCAGCAACAGTCGCCGTGTCCGCCGGTCCGGCTGGGTGGTCTGAATCCGATCGGCTGCGTCCCGCAGCGCGGCCTCGAACGTGTCGTAGAACTGGGTCAGCAGCTCGCCCAGCTCCTCCTTGGAGAATTGCGTGGGAGTCTGCCGCCAACTCGCGCGCGGCGGCCAGCGCATCAGCCGGGTGCAGCCGGCCCACGACAGCAGCGCGGCGACCGCAACCAGCCGGACCATCGTGCCGACGCGAACGAAGATGGCGGCGTCCTCCGATCCTGCACGGCAGCGCGCCACCGACCGCTCGCCACCGAACTCAATTGACGTGGCCTTTCCAAGCGTCATGATATGAGAGAGTCATGAGTGCGACCATCCCCAAAGGCCGCCGGCTGCTCGTTGCCGCCGCCCTGCTCGCTGCGGGCGGCGGCTGTATCGGCCCGCAGCGCGCCGCCACCCCGACCGAAACCGACGACGTGGTCTTCTACTGCGACGGCGCCGGCGGCGGCGGACCGCTCACCAACTGGGGCGCTGGCGTCGAACAGGGGCTCAAGGCCGACGGGTACGAGGGCGACTTCCGCAATTTCCGCTGGCACACCGGACTCGGCATCATCCCCGACCACACCACCAGCGTCGACTACAAGCGCCGCAAGGCGCGCGAACTCGTCACTCTCATGCGCCAGCACTGGCGGCGCTATCCGGGCGGCTCGGTCCACCTGATCGGCCTGTCAGCCGGCTCGGCCATCGTCATCTTCGCGCTCGAGCAACTACCGGCCAACTACCAGGTCGACCAGGTCATCCTGCTCGGCTCGTCGCTCAGCGCCGACTACGACCTGCGCCCCGCGCTGCGGCGCGTCCGCGGCGAGATGCACGTCTTCTCATCGCGCCGCGACGGCGTGCTCAACCTGCTCGTGCCGCTGGTCGGCTCGGCCGACCGCCAGCGCACCGGCAGCCGCGTCGCCGGCCGGCACGGCTTCATCATGCCGACCCCCGCGAACGACGAGACCGAGGCGCTATACTCGAAGCTGGTGCAGTACGACTGGGACGAGGACCGCGCCGCCGCCGGCGACACCGGCCTCCACACCGGCGCCACCAACCCACGCTTCGTCCAGGAGTTCATCGCCCCCCTCATCAACCGCGACGGACCCCGCCACATCCGACTCCCGGGTGCGCCGCCGCAGTAGACCGCGTCGCCTGCCCAAGCCGCGCGATCGCGACGCCCGGCTGCTGGGGCGCGGACGGTTCGCCGAGCGCGCCGGCGGCGGCTCGGGGTCCCAGTCCGTGCGGTCGAGGTCGAGGTCGATTACGCCGCCCGGGCCGAGCAGCAGCTCGCCACAACCGCTGCCGCCATTGAACTCGAACATACGCCAACCGGCTTCGCTCCGCGCTCGAAGACCGCCAATTCGAAGGGTTCATCGCGGCGATTCGCCACCACCTCGCGGGCGAACGCCGTCCGCCGCGCAACCTCGGCGCGCGTGCGGGTCATGCAAGTCTCGGCGCCATCAGTAGCTCCAATAATAACAGTGTTGGGACGAGAAAAACCGGGAATTCGACCATCGCGCGCTGGTAAAATGTGGCCGTCGAGACACTTCGCGGGGCAGCGGACGCCGTGGGGGCGCCTGGCGCGTCCGCGTGATCGCATGAGAACGGGAAGCGAGCAGACGTCATGCCCATCCCGACGGAAACACTACCGTCACCGAAGGAGATCACCCGCGCGCTCGATCGCGTGGTCCGCGGCCAGCGGCGAGCCAAGCACGACGTCGCGCTCTCCGCCTATCGCCACTACATGGCCGCCGCTTACCGCGAGCGATATCCGCACCTGCGGCACCCGTTCGGAAGGCATCACGTGCTGCTGCTTGGACCGACCGGCGCGGGCAAGACCCACCTCGTGCGTTCGCTCGCAAGCATTCTCGGAGTGCCGATCGCGTTCGCCAGCGCCGCCAACCTCGTCGAGGCCGGCTACGTCGGCGAGCACATCGATAGCGTGTTTCGACGTCTGTACCTGGCGACCCAGCGCGACCCGGCGGCCGCCGCCCGGGGCATCGTGTACATCGACGAAATCGACAAGATCCGCCGGCAGGAAGTGGGCGGTCAGCGCGACGTGGCGGGAGAGGGCGTGCAGACCACCCTGCTCGCGCCGCTGGACGGCTGTCCCATCGAATTCCGCTGCGACGATGCGCACGTCACGCTCGACACAACCAACGTGCTGTTCGTCTGCACCGGCGCCTTCGGCGGCCTCGCGGACATCATTCGCCACCGCCTCGGGGCCAGACGGACGCTGGGTTTCATGCCGCAGGGGGAGGATGTCCACGCCCTCTCCGATGACGAGCTGCTGGCCCGCGGCGAGATGCAGGACCTCGAGACGTACGGATTCATCCCCGAGTTCCTCGGCCGGTTCCCCATCATCAGCACCGTCCAGAGCCTGTCGCGCGACGATCTCGTCGCCATCCTCCGCGATGTCGATGAATCGGCGCTGGTCCGCAAGCGACGCTGGTTCCAAGCGCACGGCATCGACCTGACCTTCGAGAACGATGCGCTCGAGGAACTGGCCGACGCAGCCATCCGGAACGGCACCAACGCCCGTGGTCTCGAACGCATGCTGGCCAAGTCGCTGTCGCGGATCGAGTGGCGGCTGCCCGACCTGGCCGACGAAGGCGTCACCGGTGTGACCATGACGCGCGCCGCAGTTCGCGGCGACGCCGAGCCGCTGACGACATGCCGCGTCGCGACCCGCGCGCCGCGCAAGGGCGCGGCCATCGAACTGCGGCGTGCCGCGCAGCAGTTGTTGTCGCGCCGCCGAGAAGAGACGGCATGGGCTCCGCCACCGCCGCTCGAGCCGAAGGCCCCGCGCCCCATGCGGCGCCCCGGCCGGCGCCGCCGCGGCGGCCCGCCGCCAAACGGCGACTCGTGCCTGCCCTTTGACACCACCTGATCGGCCGCCCGCCTCCCCCCCGCACACGCGGCCCGCGCCCCGGTGAGATGGTGAATGCCTAAAGCGGCGCGCCAGCCGCCCGGTCGTACGCCACTCGAAGGCAGCGCGCCGCGCGGCCCGTCAGGACATCCGCGATGGCATCGGAGATGGGTAGTCCCGGGCAGCGTTCGAGCCAGAAGAACTCGCCGGACGGGTTGACCTCGAGAAAGACGTGCTCGTCGTCGGGCGTCACGATGATGTCGACCGCGCCGTAGTTCAGTTCGAGGCGCGACATGAGTGCGAGCAGTCGTCGCTCGACGCCCGCCGGCAGTGCGTACGGCCGCCATGCATCGAGCATGGCCAGCCCGTCGCGACGCCAGTCCTCGGTCGCGCGCTCGAACGCCTGGGAATCGACCGCCGCGGCGAAGACGCGCTGGCCGACGATGGTGACCCGCAGCTCCAGCTTCTTGCGGACACGCTGCTGAAACGTCATCGGCGACCAGCGCAGGCCGCTGACCTGCTCGAGGTGGGCCTCGGTGACGGGCGTCGTGAACACAACTTTCTCGATTCCATCATCGAGAACGCGGAACGACGAAAGCATCTTCGCCACCACGCCGCCCGGGCAGTCGCGAGCAAATTCGCGAGCGCGGTCTGGATCGTTGGTGATCAGCGTCCGCGGAACCAGCAGGCCCAGCTCCTGCGCGAGTTTCAATTGCAGCGGTTTCTGGCCCGCCCAGCGAATGACGGGCAGCGGGTCCATCCAGAACGCGTCCAGGCTCCCCAACAGGCCGAATAACGCCGCTCGAGACTCGGCCACGGCCCCGGCGCGGAGCTGCGCGTCCATGTCGGTCGGCAACGCAGCCGCGATGTGATGCCGGCGAAGCCAGATGCTGCGGACCTCGCCGAGCTCAAACGCCGCGTTGCCCACCCGCATCGTGGTTCGATGGCCGGCCGGATCGAGATCCATTGAAAGCCGCAGGTCGGTCGGATACCGATCGCTGTCGAGGCGGATCACGCGTTCACCCCGCGCCTCGATCGCCCGTGTCACCATCGCGACGCTCTCGTTGTCGTCGCTCCGCGTCAGAATCAGAATGCTCATGCGCCCGAACCACCCACCAGCGCGTCCGCGATTGCCTTGCTGATTGGCAACCCCAGGTCGCGCTCCAGCATGCCCCACTCTCCGGTCGGGTTGACCTCCAGGAACACGTCCGCGCCGTCCGGCGTACGAATCAGATCGATCGCGCCGTAGCGCAGTCCCAGGGACCTCATGAACTCCCGCAGGGCCGCGGCCGTGGCATCCGAAATGGCGCCGCCCCGCCACCTCACGGCATCGGGCGAGGCCGTCCGCCAGTCTATCAGGTCCGGGGCATCGATCCGACCGACGAACATCCGCCCCTCCACAAATGCCACTCTTAACTCGTACTGCTTCGCGACCAGCTCCTGGAAGATCATCGGGCTCTGGCTCAGTCCGTCCAGTCGCTCAAGGTGTGCGGCGGTCACCCGGCTGGTCCGCACAAACAGCGGCGCGCGACCCATGCTCGATGACAGGTTCGCCAGCATCTTGGTGACGATGTGGCCGCCGAGTTCATCAAAGAACGCCTTCACGTCCGGCGGATGATTCGTCACCAGGGTCCGGGGGATCATCAGTCCCACCCGCCGGGCCGCGCGGAGCTGGCGCACCTTGTTCTCGGCGTCCCGAACGCAGCGCGGCTCGCTCAGCCACACGATGCCTTCGAGCGACTCGAAGAAGCCTCGCACGGCGGCCGCCGCGCTTCGCACGCAGCCGTCACGAATGGCCGCGTCCGACTGCTCGTCAACCGACGGCGAAACCCAATGGCGCACCCAGACGCCCGCCACGTCCAACTCGCCCAGTGCGTCTCCACCGACGAACAACCGCCACTGCTCACCGGGACCGCCGATGCGGTGCGCGAGGGACCACTCGCGAGGGTAGCGGTCAAGGTCCAGCCGCAATGCGCGATGACCGCGACGTTCGATCGCGGCGCCAACGCGATCGACGACGTCAAAGTCGCTGGCATGTGTGAGCATCAGGAAGGTTCGTCGCTGCATCGCCCATCGCTCTCCGTTCGGCACCCGCCGACTCGACCCGCACCGCTCGGCGCGACGCCGTTCGTCGGCGCCTTGGACTGCACCCGTTAAACACAGTGCCCGCGGCGTCGACGCCGCGGGCACCAAGGGTTCATTCCGTTTCGAAGGCCAGAGTGATCAGATCACCGGGCCACCCTCGTCGTCATCCGAGGGATACTTCAGTGTGACGATCGGCGGGCCGCCGCCGCCACCACCGCCGCCACCGCCCGGCCGCTTGCCGGCCTTGACGTTGGCCTTGACGCGCGGAAACTCCTGCTCCTGCTGCTCGAGGAACTGCGCGAAGAACGGGACGTTCGGCTTCGGATTCTGCATGTTCTGCTTCTCCGGATCGGGTTGGGCTTGGCGCGGATCTCGACTTGCTCATCCGCCGCCGTCTATGCGCCAGCGCAAAACGCACGACCATGCCATTCGGCGATGCACGCTCGCAATCTGACGCATCGCGTGGCTGAACCCGCTGACAGCCGACCAATAAGATAACCTGTACGGCCGCGCGGTTCAAGCATTTCTGACACTCGCCCAAGGCGCAGCACCGCACGTCAACTAACGATGAGCGATCATGAGGATCGTTTGCGGTCGCACCAAAACAGCGGTAAGGCACTGCCGCAGCGTCACCGGGTCGAGCGAGCCGAAGCTCTCGTCCAGCACGAGCACGTCGCCACCCGACAACAGCGCGCGAGCCACATACACGCGGCTCTTCTCACCGAGTGAGAGCTGCCAACCCGCCTCACCGACGAATTCCATGATTCCCGCGGGCATGCGATCCAGGAGCGGGCCAAGCCCCAGCTCGCGACAAGTCGCCACTGCCCGCTCCAAGTCTCCAGGGGTCGGAGGCCAACGGCGACCAAGTAAAACGTTAAACGCAAGCGGGCCGGCCAGAATGTGGTTCTCGTGCACGGCCGGCACGAGATGCACCCGCCGCCGCCACGAATCGAAGCCCACGCTCGGCCGATCGAGCCCATCCAGAAGAACCAGCCCGGCCTGCGGCTCCAGCAGCCCGCCGATGACCTTCGCCAGTGTCGATTTCCCGCTGCCCGACGGTCCCTCGATCAAGACCCGATCGCCCGGGTTCAGCCGGATGGAGCAGTCGCGCAGCACCGGTTCGGTCTGACCGGCGTACTGGAACCGCACACCCTTCGCCTCGAGCGACGCCTCGCCCGCCGTCGCTGGCAATTCGAACGCCGGGGGCGGCGGTTCGTCCCGTGCCGACCGGTACAACTCGCGGATGTGGCCGCCGGCGATCCATGCGCCGACCAAGCTTCCGACGCCTGCGTTGAACCGCGCCAGCGCCTGCGCCGATAGCAGAATACCCCCGATGCCGACTGCGAGCATCGTCGCCGATTGCTCCCCTTGTGCCAGGGCGGGGATGATTCCAGCCAGACCGACGAAGATCCATGTACGCACCAGCGCGGACATGGCCAGTGCGCTGCGATCGAGACCGGTCGAAGACCGAACGTAATCATCCAGTGCGGCGTCTTCACCTTCGTGCCACCGATCCGGACTCTCTTGGGCGATGCGGGTGCGATGTCCGGCAAGGCGCTCGACAAGATGCCCCGTGACCGCAAGCCGCGAAGCCGTCCATGACCGCCGGTGCAGGGAGTAGCGCCACGTTCCCAAGGCCGCCAGCCCGACCCAACCGGCCAGCAGCGGAAGGTGAACGCCAGGCGTCGGGCCGAGCGCCAGGACGACGCACGCCGTCACCAGTTCGATCAGCGACAGCGCGGCGTTGAAGCCTCCCACCAGGGTCATCTGCTCGATCGCGCTCGATTCGAGCAGGCGACCCAGTTGCTGACCGCTGCCCTGACGATGCAGCAAGTCGGCGTCCAGTCGCAGAATCCCCGCAAGCATGCGACGCTTCAGCAATCCGCCGGTGAGGTACAGAAGCCGACCCGATGTCCACGTCGATTGGACGCGCAGAAGCACGGCGCAGGCAACGACCAGGCCCCACGCCCACAGCCAGCCGGGATCAGGTCGCCCCAGCAGCGCCGATGTGCCGACGATCCACCAGGAGAACATCCAAGCGACCTGCTGAAGCGCGTGCAGACCGATCAGGCCGGCCACCGAGCGAATCAGGCCCGCCTGTCGCAACTGGCGCACGAATGAAGCACCGGGCGGCAACCGCAGCATCCAGCAACCGGTGATGGTCTCGCGCCCGAGGCGTTCGCGCACGAGGGCCTCGCGCACCCGGGGCCGAGCGCGCTCGTCCATGACCGCGCCATCGAGAACGGTCGAGACCTCGCGCCTGACGGATGCCTCCACGTCGCGCGTCAACCACCGGCGCAGGTCCGCGACCGGAAGCCGCCGGATGCGAGAATCGATGTCCAGCACGCGGAGGAATCTGCCCGTGCTGCGCACCACCGCCACGACACCGCTCTCGGCGCCGTCGCCTGTCGGCACGCGCCACAATGCCGGCGCCGAGCCCGCCAGCGCGGCGTCGAGGTCGCGATAGCCCGACTCGATCGGCTCGATCTCGAGCCCGAGCAGTCCGGCCGCCCGCTCGATCCCGCGCGCCATGTTCTGAGCGCCCACCGCCGCGGCGGGAAGGGCGCCCGTGCGGACCAGGCCGCTGTGACGGGCCAGCGCCTCCAACGCTTCGGAAGCACGCTGCGCGGGCCAGACCAGATCGGCACGGCTCATCCGCGGGACTCCCCGATCGGCTCAGCCGCCAGTCGACCACCCTGCATCTGAAGTCGTCGCCACGAGTCGCTGGCATCCAGCGCCAGACGCAGCGACTCCTGATCCTTGAACATCGCGCGAAACCAGGAGCCCTCGTTCCGCAGCAGCGCGTCTGGCGCGCCGTCCTCAATGATCCTCCCGCCATGCACCACGAGCACCCGGTTGAACCGGCACGCCTCGGCGGCGTCATGCGTCACGCAGATCAGCGTCGCGTCCTGCCATCGTGCCCGAGCCCGGTCCAGTAATCGACGCCGCTGCGTGCCGTCGAGCCCCCGCAACGGCTCGTCCAGCAGCGCCAGCCGAACGCCCGGGCGCATGAACGCGCGACCCAGCCGGACACGCTGCCCCTCGCCGGCAGAGATGTGTGCGCCGTGCTCGCCCAGCGACGATTGCAGGCCGTTCGGCAACCCTGCCACGACCTGCTCCAGATCCGCGTCGGCGAGCACATCCGCAATCGCCGGTCCTGCCCCGCCCTGATTGCCGAACGACAGATTCGCCAGCAGCGCCTGGTTCCAGATTTGCACACTCGGGTCCACCCACGCCGTCATCGCGCGGAGTCGATCCACATTCGTCTCCGTCAGCGGCTCGCCGTTGATGCGAATCTGCCCCTCGCTGGCGACATGCCATCCGAGCAGCAGCCCGATGATCGTTGTCTTCCCGGCGCCGGACGGACCCACCACGGCGACATGCGCGCCGCTCGCGATCGACACGCTGAGATCTTCAAGAATCGTGTGGCCAGCAACGCGGACCGTCACCCGATCGAACTCGATCGAGCACGCCGCCGCACCCGGTCGCGGTTCGGTCGCGACGCGCCCGGTCGAGATGTCGTCCCGCGACTGCACCGGCCGGGCGGACTCGGGGGCATCGAGCGGCTCGAACACGCGCTGGGCCGTGCTCCGCGCCGTCGGGTATTGCAGGGCGATGGAGGCGAACTCCTGCGCCACGGCGGGCAACAAGAGCAGCCAATACGCTACCAGCAGCAGCGATCCGCCCGGCGGAGACGCCACGAACAGCATGAAGAGCAGCCGAAACAAGAGGCCGAACACGACGGCGGACCCAAGCAGCTCGACCATCACCACGGCCCGCTGGAGCCGCAGCCCCGCGCAGACCCAGTCCGTCACGGCCGCTTCGTGTTGCCGGAGGACCACCCGTTCCGCACCGCACGAGCGAATCGCCAGGAGCCCGAACATCCCATCGAGGTAGAACCGACTCAACGCCGCGGAATGTGTGCGAACCCGCAGGTCGCGCTCTGCGAGCACCGACTGCGCCGCCAGCGGCGCGCCCACAGCCGCCAGCGCGATCACCAGCACGGATCCGAGTCCGTCCGGATACAACCAGGTGATTCCGGCCACGAGCACGATGACCGTCAATCCCGATCGACATAGTTGCACGGCCATCGGTGGGAACGCCCGCAGCAGGTACAGGCTGTGGCAGCGCTCCACCAGGTCGGAAATCAGCCGGCTTTGCAGGTAGCGGTCGGCCAGACGCGTCATCTTGCCGAGAAACGCCACGCGCAGCCGCAACTCGAGCGCCCGCCCCGCCCGGAATCCGGCAGCCGCCATCGGCAGTTCGATCAGAACGAGTATGGCGGCGTACGCGATGAGGGCCGCCAGGACGAGGCCGCGTTCGGAGCCAACGCCCAGCACGCGGCTCGCCTCGAGCAGGCTCCGAAGCACCAGACCCTCGACGATGATGCCGCTCGACGCCGCCGCCAGCGCTAGCGCCATCGGTACCGGTGCCAGCACGCGGTCCTCCCGCAGCAGCCCCAGCAAACGCCGCAACGGCCCAGGTCGATCTGCTTCCAGTTCAAACGCCGACTCGGAACCGACCGATTGAGATGTCACACCCGCGAATCGCAGCATCAACGCACCGCGAACGGCCAGCCATTCGCGACCGTCCGGACCGTTCACCGGACGGACCGGCCAGTACTCCGCGGGAATGACCATGGGCTCACTGTCTGGTGCAACCGGCTCGCGGCGCGCGGATTCGAATACGTTCCTGAGAAACTCAACGGCGTCGCGACCCCGTCGAAGCCCGGCCGGCCGGACCGCCGCTTCGGTCAGTCGCGCGGCGGCGTCCAGTGCGGCCAGGGAGCGCCAGGTCGCGTCCGCGGTCGCTGTTTCGATCAATCCGTCGCCCTCGACGCCGATTCCGAGCAACCGAAGCCGCGCCCGCAGAACGTCGAGGTACTCGCCGGTACCGGCCCATGCTCGCCACGACGACGCGCGCACGGCGTGAACGTGCTCGTACAGGTCGTCGAGCAGCCGCTCGATCGAGACCCACCGACGTCCGCCAGACGGGTCCATCACCTGAAAGAATCGCCCGAGACGGCGCCAGACCACCACAAAGTGCACCGCGCCGCCCGGCAACTGCACCACCACGATCGCCGGCAGGCAGCGCCCCTCCGGGAGCGACAGGTGGTCGGCTGGCAGCAGGACCTGTTCGGCCGCCAGCCCCAGTTCCGCGGCCAATTCCTCGATCGTGTCGATGGACGTGCCGTCCCGATCCGTCTGGCAGGCCTCTCGCAGTCGTCCAAAGCTGACGTTCAGACCGAAACCGTCGGCGACGCTCTTCAACGTCGCCGGCCCGCAGTCCATGCTCGAGACCTGCACCACCTCGGGAATGATGAAGCGCCGACTGCGCCTGTAGACGGCCGAGTGCGCGGACATCAGAGGTTCCCCGACCCCAGCATCGCTCGTCGCGCAGGCGTACGCCCGGCGATCCGAAGTACCATCTCGATCGGTGAGACGCGCTCGACCTCGATTTCGACCGAACCCGGCAAGCCGTGGCGGACCGGAATCGGCGTCTCTCGCTCCGACTCCAGCCGACACTCCACCCGCACGTCGCCGTCGCGAGGTTCGTCGGCCACGCTGGTCACGGTCGCCGGCAGACTGCCGTACTGACCCCAGGGGAACCCATGCAGCCGGACGCGCGCCGGCTGCCCGGGCGAAATGCGGCCCAATGCCGCGGCCGGCGGAAAGTGGGCGACGACGCGCAGCCCGCCGCGCGGGATGATCCGCCCGATCACGTCGCCCGGCCGGACATAGGCTCCCGGCGACAGGTCGGCCAACTCGCCGATGCGCCCATCGCTCGGCGCGCGCACCACGCGGCGCTCCACCGTCAGTTCCAACCGTGCGATCGCGGCCTCAGCCTGTTGCAGCTCCGCCGCCAGCCGCGCCTGATCCTTGCGGAGCGATTCACACAGCGCCCGTTGTTTCTCGAGCCGTTCCGCCTGCTCACGCTCCACGCGCTGCACGGTCACGGCTGCGATTTCCTCCGACTTCTCGGCCGCCGCCGCGGCGCCACGGACCCGCAGCAGCTCCAGTTCGCTCGCGCTGCCGCTGCGGCGCACCTTCTCCAGCCGTTCGACCTCCTCGCGCGCGAACGCGGCCTGAATTCGCGCCAGGTCGTGCCGTTGGCGGGCCTCAACGAGCGCCACTTCGAGCGTCGCCTGCGCCTGGCGAAACGCCGTCTCTTCCGACGCCAACTGGCGCTCGAGTACGCTCAACTGGCTCCTGAGGCCCGCGGCGCGCGACTGCTCTTCCGCCAGCGTCCGGCGGTCGATCTCGGCATCCAGCTCCAGCACGACATCGCCCCGGCGGACTTCATCCCCCGCTTGGAGCAGTCGCCGCACGACCAGTCCCGACATGTCGGATTGCACCGGCACAACGGCATCGGCGACTTCGAGCCGAGCCGAGTCGCTGATCTCATAGATTGCCAGGCGGGAGCCGGCGAACCATCCAACCCAGAGGAGCGCCAGCATGAAACTGGCAAGCACGAAGGCGCGAGATTCCAGTCGCCCGGCCGACCTGAGCGATCGCAGGGTGCGCGAAAACGTGGCGGACATGGCGCGTCTCCGCAGCGGGCCAGGTGCACGGCTCGCAGATTGGGCGAATCTCCAGTCTAGCCGACCGAGTCGCGCGTCGGAAGCGGGGTCGGGCCGCGTTGAGCCGCGCGGGTCGACCAGCCCACCGGCCAATTGAGGCGAGGCTTGTTTATGGGAACTCCTGCGGCGTGGTGTCGCGAGTGTCCGCGGCTGAACGGCAGACCGATCATTCCGGATCCCCGACGAGCCGATACGATGCCCATCCGACAGCCTGACCGGGAAGTCGACCGCGCGCCGCTGATCCCGGCACCAGCCGATTGAACGCCGCGTCAGTCCGACCGCGCCAGGTGCGCTTGCGCGGCCGCGAGCACCAGTTCGACGACCTCATGAATCGGCTTGTTCTTCATGCGCACGCCGGCCGACTGCGTGTGGCCGCCGCCGCCGAACTGCTCGGCGATCTCGATGACGCTGGTCCGCCCCTCGCCGCGGAGGTTGACGCGGACGATCCCAGGCTCGCCCTCGGAGAACAGCATGGCCATGCGGATGCCGCGCAGGGCGCGAGGAATCGACACCTGATCGTCGATATCGGAAGCGCTGCATCCCGATGCGACGATGTCCTCGTGCGACAGCACGCTGTACGCGATCCGGCCGTCGTCCGTCATCCGCGTGTGATCGTACACGCGCCGCAGCAGCTCGAAGTCGGGCCGGCCCAGCGACCGGCACAACTGCTCGCCGATGTGAGCCACGTCCGCGCCCGCGCGCACCAGTTCCGCCGCCAGGTGCAGGGCATCGGCTGTCGCGTTCGGCAACGAGAAGCCGCCCGTATCGCCGTGCAGACCCGCGTACAGCAGCGAGGCCGCCGCTCCCGACGGCTTCCAGCGCAGTCCGGCCGCCAGCCGCACGATCAGTTCCGAGGTGCTGCTGGCGTGTGGATCAACCCAGTTGTGCCGGGCGTAGTCCGGGTTGGTGATGTGATGATCGATGTTGAACGTCGCCAGCCCCGACAGCCGTTCGAAGCCGCCTGTGCAGTGCACGCGGCGCGGCGTCGCGGTGTCGCAGATGATGGCCGCCTCGGCATCTGAGGGCGGCTCGCTCACGACCGGCACGTCCCGGCCCAGCTCAACCAGGAATCTCAACCGCGAGGCCACCGGCCGCGGCAGCACGAAGCGCGCGTCGATCTCGTGCTGGCGCATCAGCAGGCTCAGTCCGAGGCAGGCTCCGATCGAGTCCGCGTCGGGCTCCACGTGGCCGACGACGACCGGCCGGCGAACAGCGCTGAGCGAGGTCAGGAATTCAGGCGGCGGCTGCGACGCGGCCGCCCGCCGCCGCGACGTTGCGCTTTCGGGCATCCAATCAGTCTAGCCGCGCGCGTCAGACAAGTCGCCCCGGCGCCGCCCGCGGGTTACGATGTTCCCGCGAGGATCCGGCCGATTGATCACACCCCATCCGCACATGGAGGATTCCGCGGCGGCTGCCGCAACCGGGCGGGCATGGTGGCTTGCCTTCGCGGCCGCGCTGGCGCTCTACACCCTCACCCTCGCGCCCGACGTCCTGATGATGGACAGCGGCGAATACCAGGTGGCCGTGCATCGCTTCCCGCGACTCGATCTGGGCGAGCGACCCGCCGATCTCGTGCGCGTGCATCCGGTGTATCTCGCGAGCGCCAAACTGGTTTCCCTCCTGCCGGTCGGGAACCCCGCGTGGCGCGTCAACTTCACGTCGGCGCTGTTCGGCGCGATCGCCGTCGCCAACGCCGCCCTGCTGTCGTTGCGACTGACGCGCCGCCCCTCCGCCGCCCTGCTGGCCGGCCTGACGCTGGCGGTCGGCCACACGCTGTGGGCCTTCTCGGTCATCGCCGAAGTCATGTCGATGCTCGCGGCCCTCATCAGCGCCGAACTGCTGTGCTGGGAAGCCTACACCCGCAATCGCCGAACACTGCCGTTGCTCGCCCTGGCGGCCATCAACGGTCTCGGCGTCGCGACGCATCTTCAGCTCGGGCTGTGCACCCCGCTGCACGTGGGCCTGCTGCTGAGGCTGGCTGCGCGGCGACGCGTCAGCGTCGGCCTGCTCGCGGCGTGGGCCGGCGTCTGGCTGGTCGGAACGCTGCCGTACAGCGGCATGGTCGCGTATTACCTGTACCACACAGGAGACATCGGCTTCGTCCTGCGCTCGGCCACGCTCGGAAAATTCGGCGCCTCGCCGCGCCAGCTCCAGGCGGCGACACTGCTCCGCGGCCTGGCGGCCGTCGTGCTCAACTACCCGACTCTGCTGATCGCGCTGGCCGTGCCTGGTGCACTCCGCCTGCTGCGGTCGACGTTGGTCGAACTGCGTGTCGCGGTACTCGGTGCGGCGGCCGTGCAATTCCTGTTCGCCATCACGTACCACGTGCCGGACCAATACTCGTTCTTTGTGCCGTTCTACACCGTGGCCGCGGTGCTGATCGCTGTGGGCGCGGTCGACCTGCCGGGCCGCCCGGCCTGGCGCATCGCACTGCCCATGCTCGCGATGCTGCCCGCGCCGATCTACGCCGCCGCCGCGCCGCTCATGCGCCGCATGGAGCTGCCGATCGTCAGGCGCAGCCTGCCCTATCGCGACCCGTACGACTTCTTCATCAAGCCATGGAAACACGGCGACACCGGCCAGCGGCGATTCGTCACCGAGGCGTTCGCGCGACTGCCCGACGGCGCCGCCCTGCTCACGTCGTTCACGATGAAGTTCATGTTCGAGTACGCCCAGCGTGTCGACGGACTGAGGCCGGACGTCGTGCTGCTGGACGACCCGCGCGAATTGATCATGCTGATCGATGTCGCGGCCGATGGCTCGGCCCGCTGGCGGCGGCCCGTCTTCGCGGCCGACGTCGAGTCGAGCCACTTCCCGGCGGCATTGCGCCGTCAATGCGATGCCCAGCGCGACGGCATCATCTGGCGACTCGCGCCGCCGCGCGATCCCGCCGCGCTGCAACGGGAACTGGCCCCGTTGAGTTCAGACTGACCCCGCCATCGCCCACGCAGCGGCCATCGCCAGGGCCGCGGTTTCGATCCGCAACACCGTGGCCGACAACCGCACGCGCCGCGCGCCAGCCGCCTCCATGATGCGCTGCTCGTCCGCAGTGAAGCCGCCCTCCGGACCGATCAGCGCCAGCGTGGCGCCGCCGCCGAGCGCGGCGATGCCGGCCGAGAGCCACTCCGCCTGCGGCGACGGGTCGGCCAGCAGCACGCGGTCATAGCAGCTCCACTCGGCCGTCAGCTCGGCGGGCGTCCGTGCCGGCCGCACCGCCAGCAGAAACGATGCGCCCGATTGTTTCGCCGCCGCCTCCGCCTTGCGGTTCCAGCGCTCGATCCGGGTCGCAGCGGGGATGGACACGCCGCGCGCCGCGCGCAGCGGAATCAGCGACGTCACGCCGAACTCAGCCAGCTTCTCGATCAGCCAGTCGGCCCGCTCGCCCTTCGGCAGTGCCACCGCCACGTGCAGTGACTTCGATGGGCGGGCGATCTCGCGAAGTTCCAGCACCATCAGCTCGACCCGATCGGGTCCGCCGCCGATGACGCGAGCCGTCGCGTGACCGCCGCGGCCGTCAAACAACTCCGCTGCATCGCCCGCTCGCAGCCGCAGGACGCGCCACGCATGGCGGGCCTCGTCGCCGCTCAGCACCGCAGACTTGGAATGCAGGTCAGGGCAGAAGAATCGCGGTCGCGACACGGCGGCATCTTCCGCAACCCGGCCGCCGCCTTCAAGACACGACGCGCCGGAGGCCGATACCACACCGAGGGACCGTCTGCATGCACCGCTCCAATCGGCCGGTCGTCGCCTGATGCCATCGCAAGCCGATTCCACGCCCATTCCTGCCGCGCCGACGCCTGCCGGCGCAGCGGACATTGACATCGACGCGCTGCTCGACGAAGCCGAGCGGCTGGTCCATGCCGCCGGGCGAGAGCTCGCCGGCGACCCGCTGGCCGACGCGGATGACGCGCAGTCAGCGCTCGACGATCCAGCCGACGGACTGCCGCCGGAGCACGACGCCGCCAGCGATGCGCTGGAGACCGCACCCACATCAACCCTCGGCACTGAGCCTGCGCAGCCCGATGCGCCGTCAACCGAAGACCCCGCGATGTCGGCGAACGCGCTCACCGATCTGCTGGACGACCTGCCGCCTGCCAGCGAGGTCGAGTGCTCGGTTCAGTGGAACGAGCCGGCCGGGACGACTTCTCCTCTCGCAGCCGTCCCGCCGGAGTTAGCGGCGCCGCCATCCGGCGGTTCCACCGCGGACAGTGCGCCGTCGCCAGACACGCCGCCCCCAGCAATCGCCGACGCCGCGCCGGACAATGCTCACCACGCACACCTCCCGCAGTCGGCCACGCCCGACGCTGACGCGGCGGCCGACGCCCAGCCGGCCCCAACTGAGGCGGCGGAGGAGAGCGCGGCGCCACCCGAACTGCTGACGTCCGAATCGAGCGCGCCCACGTCGGCAGGCGACGCGAAGCCGGCCGAGCCCGGCGAGCGCACACGCGTCCCGCAACGTGGCCTCGTCGTCCGAGCGCTTCTAACGCCGCTGTGGTTGCTAGCCGGCGGTCTCTTCGTCCTGAACCTGCCATTCGCCGGTCTGTCGGACGAGAGCCGACGCGCGGTGGGCTTCCTTGCCATCGGGACGGCCATCATGGCGGCTGTGGCGTGGCTGCTACCAGTGCTTTCGAACTGATATCAACGGGTGAAATCCGCCGCGCGACCGGGAGGATCGTACGGATTACATCCCGTAGGTGTGCGGCTCGAAAACCGAATCGTCGAGGCCGACATCGAGGTTGACGTCGACATACTCATATCGGCCGAGCAGTTGCGTCTTGGCGTCATCCGCGTAGCAGCGAACGCTGACGGGGATGCGCCACTCCTTATCGAGATGAACGACCGCGACGCGGTCCGGGTAGATGCCGTGCAGCCCGGTGTAAGGCAGCCGGCGCTCGATCACCCACGTCGGCCGGTCATCGAATCGCGACTCACCCAAATACTCAAGGGAGAGCTCGCCGCGATCACGCGCGATCCGCGAGTACTTGATCAGCAGTTGCAGGCTCGATGCAAAACCAAACTCGTCGATGTAGCGGCGCGAGGCTTCTTTCGCCAGGCTGCCGTGAATCGGCTGCTTGATGCTCTTGACGAACAGCCGCGCGATCGCGCCCGGCTGACACACCGCAAGCTCGGCCTCATCGGCGTTCTTCGCGTCCGGGTCAGTCCAGCGGCCCTTCACATACAGCACCCGCTCGGCCTTGCCGGGGTTTCGAACCCAGTGCATCAGCACGCTGTACGGCTGCTGCCGCAGACTGGCGGCAATCGTCTGCTCGTCGCTCAAGCCAGATGGCAGAAGCTCTTGCTTAATAAACGTGCAGGTGTAATCACCGATGCGCCGGTGCTCCTCGGCCGCCCGCTCCAGCGCGCTGAGAGGATCGGTCCGGACGAGGTGATCAAAATCGTTGCTCACTTGCGGCGGTGCGACGTCGGCCACTACCACCGGCTCGCCGGGCAGAAACGCCGTCGTGCGCGGCGACATGGTCACCCACTGCACCGCCAGTACACCCAGCAATACCGCGCCGAAAAGCAAACGCAGCCGCGTGGGTGTCAGGCGACGTCGGATTTCTGACATTGAGAGATTCCCAGGGACTCTTGGGCCTCGCCCCTGAACTACATCGGACCGACCGCCGTGCCCGCTTGATGACGGACCACAGTTGGGGTCTTCATCAGGCGGCCCGCGCCATCGCCTGGCCAGCCCGCAGCGCCTCGAACCCGGAATGCCGATTCCGAACGCGCCTCGCCCAGAGTGCTTGTACCCTGAGCATCTGTCAGGGTAACACCCGATATCGCGCTGGTCAACAACCGAGACTAGCCCGATAAGCGACCGGAGAATCCGCACGGTCTGTCGACCCAACCCAATGCCCCATAAATGCTTATGGCGTCCGATAAAGCTGACGAGATTCGATGTACTCCTCCACGGCCGATGGGACGAGGTACCGAATGGTGCGACCCGCCGCCACCCGAGACCGAATGTCTGACGCGCTGATTTCAATCGCCGGTGTCGACACGCAACCGCGCAGAAGTTGCGCCACGGCCGCTTCCCCGACCGCCTCCCGCAGCGGCGCGAGGTCGACCCCCGCCGGATCCCAGCCCGGCCGCGTTGCCGTGAGAATCTCGACCTCGGACACCAGGCGCTGCACGCGGCTCCACGTCGCCAGTTCCGGCAGCGAGTCGGCGCCGATCAGCCAGCATAGGCGCGCGTTGGCCGGCAGTCGCGCCCGAAACTCCGTCACGGTGTCATAGGTGAAGCTCGGCCCGCTGCGCCGCAGTTCGATGTCGCTCACCTCGAACAACGGATCGCCCGCGACCGCACGCTGTGCCATCGCGAGTCGATCGGCCGCAGGCGCCAGCACGGCGCCGCGCTTGTGCGGCGGCACGGCGGCCGGAACCAGCACGATGCGATCCAGCCCAGCCTGCTCGGCCACGCTGCGTGCAGATATCAGGTGTCCGACATGGATGGGATTGAACGACCCGCCGAAGAGGCCGATCGCGGTGCTCATGGACGTGCCGCTGGCGGTGCGGCAGCGGCCTCGTCGGCCTTTCGGCAGACAACCTTCATCCGGCAACTCTTGACCTCGACCGTCGCGACGCTCTTGCGGGTGCCGCCGGCCGACGCCTCCGCCCGACCCGCCACCGTCACGAAGTAGCCGACGCCCGGCGGCAGCACCACGTCCACCGCGCTGGCTTCGCTCGCAGACCAGCGCCGATTGCCAGTCTCGCTGCTCGCGGCAGCCAGCGTCTCGCGGTGGAGCGTCACGCCGTTGGAGTCTCGAACCAGGAACTGGAGCGTGGCCTTGGCGATGTTGTTAGGCTCGCCCGCCGTCGCCTCCACACTCTGGGCGCACTCGACCGCGACTTCGATCACCGCCGAAACCGGATGATCGGAGAGCTGATCGAACGCGTAGCCCACATGGAACTCGGCCCAGCCAAAGCCGCCGCCGGCTGCATCCACCGACGCCGCCCCGGCACCCTGGTCCGTCGCGCTGCACCTGGCCGAGCACGCGCCGGACTCGTGCGAGGCAAACGGCGTTACGTTGAACGGCGTCGGATCGGGCAGCGACACGGAGGAGAGTTCGATCCCCGCCACCCTCACATCCGGGCGCTCAGCGGCCGGCTTGGCGACCTTGATCTGAAACTCGCCGTCGCCACATCCCCAAGTCAGGGCCGACAGCACGCCGATGACACCGGTCCACGTCCGCTTTCCGACTCGCTGCGACATGGCGGCCTAGCTTACTCGCGCGGGTGCGGCTGTAAAGTCGCGCCGCTGGCGGGGCCCGCGGCCAAATCGTAGAATCCGCCCTTTCCAACCGGAAGCCTGCACCGCGAGGGTTCTTGTCATGGTCGTTGGCGAGCTGACAGAAGAAGTCGAGTTACTGGTGATCGGCGGCGGGCCCGGCGGTTATGTCGCCGCCGCCCACGCGGCCGATCTCGGTGTCGAGACCGCGCTCGTCGAGTCGGCCGACGTGCCCGGCGGCGTCTGCCTGCGCGAAGGCTGCATCCCGTCAAAGGCCCTGCTGCACGTCGCCAAAATCATCGACGAGGCCGACCACGCCGCCGGCTTTGGCGTCACCTTCGGCAAGCCGCACGTCGACATCGAGCGCCTCCGGAGCTGGAAGAATGGCGTCATTCGGAGACTCGCCACCGGCGTCAGCGGACTGCTGAAGAACCGCAAGATCGACTACTACAACGGCCGCGCCATCTTCGAGAACTCGCGCGGCGTGCGCATCGAAGGCGGAGCAGGCGCCCACCTGCGATTCAAGCACTGCATCATCGCCACCGGTTCGCGGGCTCGAACGCTGCCCGAGAAGATCCTGCCGCGCGACCTCTACTGGGACGCGGCCGACGCCCTCGCGCTCGCTGAAGTCCCGCCGCGGCTGCTGGTCGTCGGCGGCGGCTACATCGGCCTCGAGCTCGGACAGGTCTACGCCAGCCTCGGCAGCCAGGTCACCGTCATCGAAATGCTCGACAGCCTGGTTCCCGGCGGCGACCCCGAACTCATCAAGCCGCTCGCCGCCAAGCTTGCCAAACAGTTCGCCGCGATTCACACCGGCGCGGCGCTCAAGTCCGGCCGCCGCGCCTCCGCCGGCGTTGAGATCACCTACGCCGTCGCCGGGCAGGATCGCACCGAGACATTCGACCGCGTGCTGGTGTCCATCGGCCGCCGGCCGAACAGCGACGGGCTCGGACTTGAGAAGACCAAGGTCGTCGTCAACGAGCGCGGCTTCATCCGAGTCGATCCGCAGCGGCGCACCGACGACCCGCGGATCTTCGCCATCGGCGACGTGGCCGGCGATCCGATGCTCGCCCACAAGGCGTCCGCCGAGGGGCGAGTGGCGGCCGAGGTCGTCGCGGGCAAACCCGGCGCGTTCGACCCGGCCGCGATTCCGGCCGTCATCTACACCGATCCCGAGGTGGCCTGGTGCGGCCTCAGCGAGAAGGAGGCCCGGGATCAGGGCCTCAACGTGCGTGTGACCCGGTTTCCGTGGGTCGCGTCGGGCCGCGCGGTCGCGATGGGCCGCACGGATGGCCTGACCAAGCTCATTTTCGACGCCGAGACCCGGCGCCTGCTTGGCGTCGGCATCGTCGGTGCGCACGCCGGAGACCTGATCGGAGAAGCAGTCCTCGGAATCGAAATGTCGGCCGTCGCCGATGACCTGGCCCTCTCGATCCATCCGCACCCAGCCACCAGCGAGACCCTGATGGAGGCGGCCGAGGGCGCGTTCGGGCACGCCGTGCACGGCCCCCCAGACCCAGCAACGAAGGCCCGCGCCGGCCAATCCGCCTGAGCAGTCGCCCACCGCGTCGCTGGCGCGCGAGGCTGCGCTACACCTGTGTTACTACAATAACATCATTATTTACATTATGTTATGATTATTAGACGGTCTGATTCGCAACTTCGACAGTCCGGCTGGAACCATCGCAAACTCAGGTACTTCCGATAAAGATCATGGCGGTCGCCGTCGATAGGGCTTCAAGAACGGCCCTACTCACAGGTGGCCACTGTTGCCTGCGGCGGAGCCGCAAGGAGCGTTGAGTCATGTTGGAGCGCGCGATCTCGCGAGACCCGACCACCGGCGAAGCACCGAGCAACGCGACCCGAACCGACCCCGCTGCGGCCACCCAAGGTCTGCTCCGCTTCGACGCCGCGGACAATCTCCATCCGGAGGCCGAATTCAGCAACGCCTCGGATCGACCGCCGCTGACTCTTGTCATGCCGGACGACGCCGAGCGCGCCCCAGACGCGCCGGAGGCTGAAATCAAATCGCCGCATGAGCTGACCGCACCGACGCTCGCTCTGGCCGACGAGCCGGTCGCGGGCGACGCGCCCGCGCGCTCGGCCGCGCAAGCGCTCGACATCGCCGATCTCTATGACGGTACGCCCGCCACGCTCTCGTATCGCACTGATGACGACGCGCTCGACAGCGACGCCGATGGCACCGGCGATTTGCCGTCAGCGGTCCGAACCACGCCCGCCACCGGCGTGTTCCCCGCGCACTCCGTGATGATCGCCGCCCCGGGCGACTCAATGCACCGCGATGCCGCGCAGTCCCGCGGCGAACGCGAAGCGGGTTCCCGGCCGGCGCCCGAATCAGCCGCCACCAACCTGACAACCACGGCCGACCTGCCCCCGATCTCGCGCCCCTCTCGGTTCATCCCGCCGGACTCGACCGCGCGTCCGACGGCCGCCGACCTGGTGGCGAAGCACGAGCGCGAACGAGCCGAGAGCGTCGCCGCGCTGCGGGCGTCCGCCACCAGCGAGAACTCGCCGACACCAGTCGGCCCGTCGCCGGAACGGCAACCGGTCGCGCCGGCCACGGAGGCCGCCAAGCATCCCGCCGCCGCCCGCAAGGAGCCGCCCAGGCGCGTCGGCAGCGGACAGCTCCAGAATCCGCGCCTGAACTGGCGGCCCGGCGCCCCGTTCGGCGACGGGCCGGCACGAACCCACGGCCGATTCCGCTGGGAGCTGATGCTCACGACCGCGTGTGGCACGGCCGCGTGCGGCCTGGTGGGCATCTGGCTTCTTCGCACGTTGCTGTCCTGAATCAGCCGGGCGGTCCGGCCTCTCGCGACGTTAGTGTGCCCGCCCCATTGGGAACCCGCGTCATGAACACGTATCTCGACAATGAGCCGGTGCGGGGACTCGATCTGACGCCGGCCGCGACGGTCCGCGAGCTCATCGCCACGCTTCAGCGAGAACTGAACGCCTCCGGCCGCATGCTCGTCGGCATCCGCGCGGATGGCCGAGAGGTGCCCGACGCCGAGATCGACCGGGTGCTGCAAGCAAGCCTGGCGGACTTCGATCGCCTCGACCTGACGTCGATCGACACGCGCGCCGCAGTACTCGAGACGCTGCGAACCGCGCTTGGCCTCTGCCAGGACTCCGAACAGAGTCGCCACCAGATCGCCGACGCCTTCAATCAGGGTCGCACCGCTCAAGCCCTCGAGGCCCTTGGCGACTGCCTGACGGTCTGGTCGTCAGCGGCCGATTCGGTCGTCAAGTCGGCGGCGCTGCTGAGAATCGACCTGACGGCGTTGCAGACCGTGGATGGACCCGTGCAGACGTGGCTCGAATCGCTGGCAGCACAGCTCCGCCAGCTCCGCGACGCGCTCAACGTCTCGGACTTCGTGCTCACGGCCGACATCCTGCGGTACGAGATGGAGTCGTCGATGCGCGGCTGGGAACTCGTGTTGGCGGCGATGATCGACACCATCGAAGGCGCCGCCGTCGACGCCGCCTGTCGCTGACCCATCCGGTCCGCCGCTGACGCCAATGGGAAGCATCGAGAAAGAAGTGGGGCCCTCGGTCTGAAGGAGGCAGCCAGACCGGGGCCCCGAGCGAAGCTTGAGCGAGCGAGGAGAGAGAGCGATGGTGCCCCCTTCAGGCATATCGCGCCGCTCGTTCGCGCGTCGCGATCGCATGGGCGATCGTCGTGCAACCCAACCGTAAGATACGCGCGCCGACCGGACAAACCGGGCCGAGCGAATGCCGCGTGCTGATAATCATGCCCCGCGGGTCACCGCGGCAGCGGAATAGTGATCTTTCGGCCCATGCCCGGGATGGGCAACGTGACGGCGTCGCTCGTACGCGGCGGCGCATGCAGATAGCGGTAGAGCCTCAGTTCGACCGCATCCCAGGCCGGATCGTTGCACCGCAGGGGCCAACTTCGCAGCAGCTCGAACCGCTCGGCGTCCGCAACGACCTGGCGCAGAAGATGGCGCGGCGGCGGGTCGGCCTCGGTGTAGTGCGTGACCGGCAGCGCCGACTCCATGACGACGTATCGAATGCCGAAGCGGTCGAGCACCGACAACACATCGCGCGGCTCATGCACGAACGCCTCGTAACCGTAACGCTCGCGCGCAGCGCGGGCGTAGAGCAGCTTGCTGGCGCGGAGCGGAATCAGCCGCCCACGCGCCGCCGGATTCAACCACGCATCGACCACGAACTGGCCGTCGCGGACGGCGTCGACCAGCACAAGATCGGCGTCGCCCCGCGCAACCAGTGACGCCACCGCCGCGTCATAGCGCGGCAGGCGCACCGGAGGATCGCGCCACGCCGCCACCGCCGACAGACCCGCAACCCACGCCACCAGCACCGCCCCCAGGCTGAACCGCGCCACCACGATCGACGCGCAGCTCGCCGCCCACATCACCAGCGGCGGCAGCGCGAAGAAGAAGTAACGCGGCTCCCTGGCGGCGATCAGCGTCGAGAACCCCGCCCATGCCGCGAACCAAAGCGCCAGCAGCCCCGGCATCGGGCCACCCGGACCGGACGGCTCGAACCGGCGGCACTCCCGCAGCAGCCCGACCACGCCCGCGACGGCCAGCGCGACGACCGGCCAACCGACGATCTCGCCCAGTCTTGAGAAGTAATAAAGCGGATCGCCAAGATCGAGTTGCAGCAACTGGCCCGGCAGGGCGGTCACGCCCCGGGCCAGCACGAAATAGCAGCCGATGATCACCAGCGCGCCCAGCCCGGCCGCAAGCGTGCCAATCTGCCGAAGCCGCCCGCGCCCGAGCGGATCGAGCGCGGCGTGCGCCAGCAACACCGGCCCGATGAAGCCGGCCGTCTGCTTGGTCATCACCGCCATCACGTAGGCGGCGGCCGCGAGCGCGGCGGTGACAAAACGCCCGTGGTCTCGGTGGGCCACATAGAGCCGCACGCATGCCAGCAGCCAGAACGCCGCCGGCCACTCGATCATGACATCCGTCAGCCAGAGTCGGCCATGCGGCGACAAGAGCAGCAGCAGCGCCGCCAGCATGGCCGTTCGCCGATCGAACAGCCGCGCCGCGAGCAGGTAAAGCATCGCCACCGCGCCGGCCGCCATGCCGACCACGCAGCCGCGCGCCGTGGCGATGGATTCGCCGGCCAGCGCAAAACAGGCCGCCTCGACCAGCGCGAATCCCGGCGGCCAGTAGACGATCAGCCCCAATGCCGGGTGTCGCAGGTAGAACTGCTCGGCCCAACCGCGCACGTCATCCACGGGCCGCTCGCGCGCCGCCGCCAGCACGAACGCGCCGTTCATGAAGTGCTGCGGGGCATCCGACCAGCCCAGTCCGCCCACGCCGATGCCGCGCGCCCCCACGATGACGGTTGCACCGATCAGCAGCGCGACAGCGATCGCGTCGACCGCAACATGGCGCCGGTCGAGACAAACACGACGCGTTGCTTCGTCTGCCATGCGGGCACCCGCAACGCTAGCCGGGAAACTGGAAGTCCTTGATCCGAAGCTCAACACTGCGCCGGCCGTTGAACTCGTTCAGGTACGGGACGAACGCCAGCCGGCAGCGGCGATGATCGCACAGAACGCCGCGATGCTTCGCCAGCCCGAACCCGATCCCCCTGCGCTGCACGCCGTCCTCGCTCACCACGACCTGGAGATGATCGCCCCCGGTACCAACCACCCGCGGTTCGCCGACCACGTCCACCCAGCGGCTCGACAGCAGCGGGTCCGGGTTGCCGCAGCCGAACGGCTCCATCCGGTCCAGGTCGCGAAGCAGCGTCTCGTCCAATTCCGACAGCCCGAACTCGCCGTCCAGCCGCAGTCGGGGTCGGGTGTCCGCACCTGCGAACATCCGCTCGGCGCGCTCGTGAAACGCGGCCCGGAATTCGTCCACCCGGGCCGACTCGATCCGCAGCCCGGCGGCCATCGCGTGGCCGCCGCAGGTCAGGAGGTGTTCGCCGCAGGCCATCAGCGCCGCGTTCAGGTCGAACCCGGGCACGCTCCGCCCGGAACCCTGTCCGATACCGTTATCCAGCGCGATCAGAACGGTCGGCCGGTGGAACTCCTCGACCAGCCGGGCGGCGACGATGCCGATCACGCCCGCGTGCCAGTCCTCCGCGGCCAGAACGATGCCGCGGCAGGCGTCTCGATCCTGCCCGCTGGCGCGGACGCGTTCGCGCGCGTCGGACAGGATCTCCCGCTCCAGCTTCCTGCGGGCCGCGTTGTGGCCGTCCAGCACCCGCGCGATTCGAGGCGCTTCATCGGCATCCGCACGGGTCAGGAGATCGACGGCCAGTCGAGCGTGACCCATGCGACCGACCGCATTCAGCCGGGGCGCAAGCCCGAAACCGATGGCGCGACCGGTCAGCTTCCGACCGCTCTCGTCAGAAACCTCGATCAACGCCCGCACACCGGGTAGCGTGCTGCCGGGCAGCCCCTGAAGACCGTGCAGGGCGATGACCCGGTTCTCGCCCAACAGCGGCACCACGTCGGCCACCAGCCCGAGCGCCGCCAGGCCCGTGGCGTTCACCAGAAAGGCCCGAAACTCGGCCGTGACCCGATTCTCTCCCGACGCCAACTGACCCAACGCCCACGCCACCTTGAAGGCCACGCCGGCCCCCGACAACTCGCGATTGCCGCCCTCGCCGCCGGGCAGGTCGGGGTGCACGACCAGCAAGGCCGGCGGCAGCATCGGCCGGCCGGACTCGTCCCGCCGCAAGGCGTGGTGATCGGTGATGATGAGGTCCACCCCGCGCCGGCGGGCCACCTCGGCGGCCTCGAACGCCGTGACGCCGCAATCGACCGTCACAATCAGCTCGACGCCGGTATCGGCGAGTTGGGAAATCGCCTGCGGATTGAGGCCGTAGCCATCCTCCAGCCGGTGCGGGATGAAGAAGTCCGCGACGCCGCCCGCCAGTCGGACGGCGTGCCACAGAATCGCCACCGCCGTGACGCCGTCCACGTCATAATCGCCGTAGATCACGACCTTCCGGCCGTTGCGAATAGCCGCGTAGATGCGCTCGGCCGCCTCGACCGCACCGGGCAACGATGCCGGACCGGCCAGGTCGCCCAGTTTCGGCGACAGGAAACGTTTCATCTCATCGCCCTCGGACAGGCCGCGGTTATGCAGGATCTGCGCGGCCACCGGTGAAATGCCGATCTGGCGGGCGACGGCTTCGCGGTGGGGCCACGGCGGGGCGACGTCCCATTCCTTGGGCATGCTGGGCGGCCTCCGAGACGCCTCATGCGTCGGGGCCGGCATGGTAGGCGCGCTGCGCCCGTCCGTAAAGATGCGCCCGGCCGGTTGAACCGCATCACGGCGCGCGCTATAAGCGAACGTGGCGGCGACGGTACCGCGAGCTTATCACCCCCGGACGACGTTAGGCTCAGTCGCGACGCGGTTCCGCCGATGAATGGGGACGGGAATCCGCCCCTCCGGAGACGCGCGTTCATGCCTCGAACGAACCTCGCCGCCGAATCCGATCTGCATCATTACCTGAAGCAGATCAACGAAGTCTCGCTGCTGACGGCACAGGACGAGCGCGACCTCGCCCTGGCCATCGCCGCTGCGTCGCGGGCCGCCGAGCGCTTTGCCAACCGCGAGATCACCCTGGCGGAGCGCACCCGGCTTGAGGAAGCCGGCGCCAAGGCGCGCGAGCGAATGGTCCGCGCCAACCTCCGGCTGGTCGTCTCCATCGCCAAGAACTACCGCCGGCGCGGCATGCCGCTTTCCGACCTGATCGAGGAGGGCAACATCGGCCTGCTGCGGGCGGTCGAGGGGTTCGACCCCAGTCAGGGCGTCCGCTTCAGCACCTACGCCGCCTGGTGGATCAAGCAGTCGATCAAGCGCGCCATGATCAACGCCGTCCAGCCGATCCACATTCCGGCCTACATGGTCGAGATGGTGTCGCGCTGGCGAGAGGCCCAGAAGCGGCTGGTCGAGAAGCTCGGCCATGCTCCGTCTCTGGCCGAGATGGCGGCCGAACTGCAACTCCCGGAGCGCAAAGTCCGCATCATTCGCCGGGCGGTGAAGGCCGTCTCGGCCGGATCGATGTCGGGCGAGGGCGACGGCAACGACGCCCTGGCCGAAATGGTGCCGGACAGCCGCACGCCCACCCCGCACGACGTGCTGACCGACGCCCACGATCGCCGCCGGCTCGCCAAGGTGCTCGATCACGAGGAGATCACCGAACGCGAGACCACCATCCTGCGCCTGCGGTACGGCCTCGACGGCAGCGAGCCGCTGACGCTCAAACAGGTCGGCCAGAAGATCGGCCTGACCAAGGAGCGCGTCCGCCAGCTCGAAGCCGAGGCGCTGGCCAAGCTCCAGTTCCTGATGCAGGGCGAGCCGATCCCCTCCTCGCTGCGAGCATCCGGCCGTCGCGGCAAGTCGCGCCGCGAATCAGCCTGACGCCTCCGCGAAGCAGTACCTACGAGGCCCCGCGACGCGCCAGCAGCGCCAGCGTGCGAACGTACCCGAATCGCGGGTCATAGCTCGGATCCTGCCGCGCCAGGTCGCGCGTCACCTTCCCCAAGCGATAGTACGGGATGCCCGGCTGCTGATGGTGCGTCGCATGCTCGCCGAATCCATAGGCGCCGAAGATCAACCGCGTCAGCGGATTGCACGCGAAATTGCGCAGCGCCGCACGCCCCACGCGGGCCGCGCCATCGGGACCGATCTGGTATTCCGCGATCGCTCGCAGACTGGCGGCAAACACGGTCAGACTGGCCACGCCGTACAGATATACCCCGCCATACGCCAGTACCCCTGCCTGCATCGCGCGCCATCCGTCCGGAGCGTGTGCCCACCATGCCACCGCCGCCACCGCGCCGATCAGCACGGCATGTGCGAACACCACGCGCCCGATCCACGCCGGCGAGGATCCCGGCGCCGGCTCACCGTGCGCGTCGGTCTGGCGCCGGAACTTCCGGGCCGCCTCAATGAGCGTCAGGCAGCGCAGCAGCAGCACCGGCAGATGCAAACCGTGAATGTCCACGTGATAAGTGACCTTCGGGTCATCCGGCTCGCCCAGCCTGCGATGATGGTCCCAGTGCCGCTGGCGATAGCCGTCGAAATCCGCCAGCACGAGCGGCCCGAGCACCCAGCGACCGAGCACGTCGTTGGCCCACCGCGGCCGAAAGACGTGAAAGTGGGCCGCCTCGTGCATCAGGTTGAGAAGACCATTCATGGTCAGCCCGAGCCACACCCACAGGACCGGCAACCACGGGCTGGGTCCCAGGCGGGCGGCGATGAACAGCGGTGCAAGCACGAGCACCAGGTGCGTCACGACGATCGTCAGCGACACCGCGTCCGACCGCTTTTCGAATCGCGAAGGCGGCATGTGCCGGTCGTTCGTCATCGCTGCCTGTACCCCACGAAGTTCATGATGCCGCCCGCGCCCGACAGCAGGTCGATCGGCGACAGCAGGGTCGCCCACCCCAGCCACCACACCCAGCCCAATCCGGACCGGCGGATGCCCCGGCGTGGCGATCGCGTCAGTGACGCCAGGCTCACCGCCAACCCGGCAGGATTGAAGCCCGCGCCCACGCGGACATCCGCCAATCCGGCCGACTCGAGCAGCGCCCGCAGGCCGGCCCGCGAGAAGATGACCGTATGCCGCGGCGCGTGGTAGCCGCTCCAGCGCGTCCCGAACAGGCGATGCTCGAGCGAATCGGCGGCCGGTGTCTGCCCGGCGATCGCCCCGCCGACCACCAGGCGTTCGACCAGCGCCGACACCGTCTCGAACGGGTCGGGCAGATGCTCGATGACATGATTCATCGTCACCAGCCGGCAGGGCGGCAGCAGCTCCATCAAATCGTGCGGCGCGCCGCGTACGATCGTCACCGCGCCGCCGGCGAGCCGTTCAACCTCGCGCCGCGGGCCGATCTCGTATCCGAACAGCGGGCGACCACGCAGGCGATCGGCCGCCCATGTGAGGAACGCGCCGTTGCCGCAACCATAGTCGAGCAGGGCGCCGTCACCCTCGAGCAGCGGCGCGAGCGATCGCAGGCGCAGCGCATGCCGCGCGCGGTTCAACAGGCCGTGCGCGGTCGCAGCGTGATACCCGGGCGGATAGAACGCCCCCAGTTCCGCAAAGGTCGGCATGGGCCACTGGCTGAGTGATCCGCACGACAAGCACGTCGCATAACGCGCTACGTGCGGAATGCGGTACTCGCGATCGGGCGCGGGTACGGCCGGCGACAAGCGGTCGCCCCGGCAGGCCGGGCAGCGGGTCGTACCGGTCGAATCGGACACAAGCGCGAGTATACCCGATGCCCGCGGCGCCGCGCCGAACGGGCATTCCCTGACGCCCGTCCGCAGCCGTCGGCCCGCCGCTTCGACCTGCCCGGACCGGAGCTTGGTGCCGTCGCCCGCGCCGCCTACGATGCAACAAAGGCTGGCGTGCAGCCCCGCATCGAGCGACCGGCTGCCCTCGCCCCTTGACAGGGTGACGACATGCATGTGCTGGTGACCGGCGGCGGCGGCATGGTGGGGCGGGCGATGGCCGCCACCGCACCGCCCGACCTGCGCGCCACGTTCGCCGCCTCTGCGGACGGCGACCTGCGCGACGCCGACGCATGCCGCCGCCTGTTCGAGCGCGTTCAACCGACTCATGTCGTGCATCTGGCCGCTCGCGTTGGCGGCGTGCTCGAAAACACGCGGCGTGTGGCCGACTTCTTCCGCGACAACCTGCTCATCAACGTCCACGTGCTTGAGGCCGCGCGGCAGGCCGGCGTCGAACGCGTCGTCAGTCTGCTCTCGTCCTGCGTCTACCCGGATGGCGCGCCGTTGCCACTGCGCGAGCGCGACCTGCACGCCGGCGAGCCGCACCCGTCGAACTTCGGCTACGCCTACGCCAAGCGCATGCTCGAGGTGCAGTCGCGGGCCTATGCGCAGCAGTACGGCCTCAACTGCGTCTGCATCATCCCTAATAATCTCTACGGGCCGCATGACAACTTTGACCTCGAGACCGGTCACGTCATTCCAGCAATGATTCGCAAGATTCACGCGGCCGCCGCGCAGGGAGCGACCGCAGTGCTCTGGGGCGACGGCGCGCCGCTGCGCGAGTTCACCTACGCGCCGGACCTTGGCCGCGCCTTGTGGTGGGCGGTGCGGTCATACGACGGCTCGCCGCTCAACGTCGGCACCGCAGAGGAAATCTCGATCCGCCAGGCCGCCGAGACGATCTGCCGGCTCCTGTCGTACGATCCAACGAAGCTGGTCTGGGACACCAGCCGGCCGTCGGGCCAGCATCGAAAACCGACCGACACGAGCCGCTTCCGCGAACTCTCCGGCCTGCCCATGACGCCGTTCGCCGCTGGCGCCGCCGCAACCGTGAAGTGGTATCTCGAACACTTCCCGCACGTGCGCGGCATGACATGATCGCGGCCCGTTCCGATCCGGCCGGTTCCGAACCAGGCTGCACGCAATCATGATGGCACCCGACCCGACACCACCGGGGCCCCACCGCGTTCAGGAAGACATCGCCTGCCTGCGATGCGGCTACAACCTGCGGATGCAGGCCAGCGACGGGCACTGCCCAGAATGCGGCGCGTCCGTCCGGCGAACCCTCGCCGGAGACACACTGGCCGACGCCGACCGCGACTGGCTGGGCCGCGTTTCTTCCGGCCTCGGACTGACGATCATCACCATCGCCGCCGTGCTGGCCCTCACGACCCTGACCCACGCCGTGTACGCCTTCGGCGCCTCCCCGCCCGGACTGCTGCGCGCGTTTGAGATCGCCGCCCGCGGCGCTGCCGTGCTGGGCGCGTGGCGCTTCGCGGCCCCCCAGCCCGGCGGGCTGCATCGACCCACCCCGCTGGACGCCCGCGGCGCCGTGCGCATCCTGGCCATCACCCAGTTCGCCGCCGCCGGTCTGCACCCGGACCTCTGTCCCGATCTGATCGGACGCCGCACACTCAGCGTGCTCGGCGTCGCGGCCAGTGTGACCTACGTCGCCGGCGCGATGGCGCTCGCTCGAAGCCTGGCGCGGCGCATCCCCGCCCACGCGGACGCTCGCATGGCCGGCAACATCCTCTGGGGCTTCGCCTTCGGGACCGGCGTCATTGCGTTCGCCGTCGCCGGCGAGTGGATCTGGGGGCGACCCGGCCGCTCAACGCTCGTTCTGCTGCTCGGTTTCGGACTGGCCTGGTTCATGGCCCAGACGTTCGCGGCGATCGTCTGTCTTGGCAGGGTCCAGCGGCAGATCGCGTTGCTGGCCGAGTCACCGGCGACGGATCCGCCCGCCGGGTGATGTCGCACCGGCGAGCGCGCCGCCAGTGGCCGCGCTTGTGGCGCGCCGCGGCGTGTTGTCCAATGCCCCAGGCGCCACGAACCGTCCATTGGTGCGTCGGAGTTGGAGAGCCTGTGTGGCCATCGAAGCCTATATCCCGTCGTCGGTAACCTTCGAGGGCCGGCCGCAGCCCGACGCGGTGCTCGTCACACTCTACGACCCCGAAGGTGTCTCGCCGCGCGGCAGCCTGACCGGTCCGAACGACCTGGAGCGGGCCGTCCAGGGAACCCTGGTACTGATCGGCACGCGCGGCGGGAAGGAATGGCGCGTCACGCTGCCGATCATCACGCTGCTGAACAAGACCGCCGTCGGATGTGAGTTTTCGCTCGACGCCCCGCCCCGGCGCGAACTACTGCGCGAACTTGAAACCGATCAGAAGCCGCACGAAAAGGGGCTTGAGGAGCGCTTCGACATCCGCTGACCGATCTGCGGCCGTCAGTCGCGGTTGATGCTGCCGCCCGCCGTCGCGCGGCGCGTCGCGGACAGGCGCGAATCCGGTTCGACCGTCGTCGGCCTCAGCCGGCCGCTCTCGGGCGCTCGCGCCACCACCGCCCGAACAAAGGGCTCGAGATCTCCGACCGACGCCTGCTCCAGGCGACGCTGCACAAACTTCATTCGCAGATCGGCGAACTGCTCCGCCTGCAAACGGCTTCCGATCTCGGACTGCACTTCCTCGAACGGCCGCGTGATACCGCCCTGAACCCGGCCCGCCTTGACAATGAACAACGCCATCGGGGTCTCTACGATGTCGCTGATCTGCCCCTCGGGCATCTGCAGCGCCAGCTTTGACGGCGCCTCGTAGGGCCCCCGCAGCGGCGCCGAGATCGGGCCCCACGCGCCGCCGTCCTCGGCGTGCAGGCCGCGGCATTCGCTCCGGGCGACGGCCTCGAACGCCTCGCCCGCGCGGATGCGGGCCAGCGCCCGCTGCAAGTGCTCGCGCGCGGCCCGGGCGGCCGCCGCCTTCTCCTCGTCGGTCGGCGGACCGTACCCGCGGAAAAACTGCCGCAGCGGAGCTTCGATCAGAAACAACTCCACCGTCCGCGGCTCGGTGAAATCCGCCCGGTGCTCCTCGTAGTACTTCAGGAGGTCGCGCTTGCGAATCGCAACGCGCGACAGCAGACGGTCCCGCAGGTACTGCTCCACCACCAGGCGGCGCTTGAGCTTCTGGCGAATCTCATCGCGCGACCGCCCGTTGTCCTTCAGGTACTTCTCATACCGCGTCTGCCGCCCGCCGAAATCGGTATTGACGCGGTCCTGCTCCAGACGGTCGATCGCCTTCTCGAGACGATTCTGGGCCTCCTCGCCCTTCAGGTCGCGCGATGCCTCCTGCCAGACCAGCCGCTCGCTCACTTCGTCCACCAGTTCGCGCCGAATGGTCGCGAACAGCAGCTCGTAGTACGCGTCGCGCGGCAACTCTCGCGCCGCCCGCTCCAGCCGCGGCTGGATCGGCTCCAGGATGTCGTTGACCGTGATCGTATCGTTATTGATGACCAGCACGGACGGCAGGACGCTGCCAGCCGACGGCGGAGTCAGAGCTGCGGGACGCGCGGCCGGAGCGTCCGACGCAGCCGACGCCACGGTGACATCAACCGCTGCGGGCTGGCTGGCCGGCGACGCCTCCGCCGATTCGCCAGACCGCGACGCCGGCCATCCCCAGCGCCCGCCCTGGCAGCCGGCCGACGCAAACACGGCCACCCCGAGTGCGACACCAACCCTGGCGCGATCCATGGCGGCGCACTATACGCCACACGCACCGCCAGATCGACGACCCAGCAAGCAAGAACGGAATCGGTCGTGTCGACCGATTCCGCTCGTGACGATCATTAATGTTCGAGCTGCGGCCGATCGTCGCCGAAGCGACGCCTAGCGACAGCGCCCCGGTCGGCCCCACGGCCCACCGATGTAGCCACGCGAACTGTTCACGTTGACCCCGACGTTCACGCCCACGCCGCGACCACCCCAGCCCGGACCCCATGCCGGACCGCCATACACCGGGCCGCCCCAGACCGGGCCGTAGTACACCGGCCGCGGGTAGTACACAGGATACGCAGCGTACACCGGAGCCGGGTAACAGACCGGAACCGGCGCACACACCGGAACGGCTGCCGGCGGATAGAAGGGGCCCGCATAACCGTACCACGCCTTCGCTTCCGGAGCCGGCGTTGCCAGCACAAGGGCCGCGACCACCAGTCCGCCCACCACCAGAGACGTTCGAGCGCGTGTCATGGGACTTCCTCGCTTCAGGGATTCCAGACGGACAGACGCGCCACGATTCTAGCGTGATCGTCGCCACGCCATCCGCACGTAACGGTAGACAGACGCCCTGCCACACAAGTTAGGACGTGGAGCCGCAATTCTAAAATCACGCTCGATATTCCACAATCAATTGTCCTCACTGAGTTTAGATTCCGCGGCGGGCGTGCGGGCATTCCCGGGTCGCACCAGATTTCACGCCGGACCGGCCGCGCGGGGGCGCATCCCGAGCAGCGGCCCCTCGCGCACGAATCGCAGGAACTCCCGCACTTGCGCCCGCTGCGCAGCGCTGAGCGCCCGCTGACCGTACTGCACGTCGTAGAACCACCGCGTCAGGTCGACCACCGGAGCAAAGTTGGGAGCGCGCTCCGCGACATGCTCCGCGAACTCGGCGGGCGTCAGCGCCGGCGGTTTCCGGAAGCCGCGCCGCTCGAGCAGCATCAGCAGCCGGTCGTAGAAACGCGCATCCGAAGCGCGCGGGTAGTCGCCCGGACGGAACCGGCGCGGCAGGTACTCGCGCGCGATCCACAGCAACCGCCACAGCACGTGCAGGATCAGCACCGTCAACAGCAGGCCGAGCGCCAGCATGATCCAGTAGAGCACGCGCTGTCGCGGCGCCAGCTCAGGCGGCCCGCGGACGAAGGCCTTGATGATCTCACCCGCCAGAGCCAACCCGCCGCTGGACTCGTCGATCCGCCGAAACCAGCCCTCAAACGTGCCGAAGATCCGGCGGCGATACTCGGCGTCGAAAGACACCACCAGCGTGGCCCACTCGAACTGCAAGTAATGCGCCAGCCGGCCGACCGCTGCGAAGAGCGAGTCCTTCGCGCCGCGACGCCGCTCCGCGCCGGGCGGGCTGGGGTCGAAGATCGTCCAGCCGCGACCGGGCAGGTACACCTCGACCCACGCGTGCGCATCCTTCTGGCGGGCAATGTAGAACGATCCGACCGGGTTGTACTCGTCGGTCACGTAACCGGTCGCCAGACGCGCCGGCACGCCGATCGCCTGGCACATGAGCGCCATTGCGGAGGCGAAGAACTCGCAGTGCCCGCGGCGCGTCACCAGCACGAACTGCTCGACGCGATCGCCCGGCCCATAGCCCGGCACCGCCTCGAGCGTGTAATCGAACGCTCCGGAGCGGAAGTAGTCATTGATACGCTCGGCCAGTTGACCATGACTGGCCGGGTCGGCCGGATCGCCCAATCCGCGCGCCAGCTCGCGCGCCGTGCGCGCCAGTCCGGGCGGGATGTCGGACGGCATGGCGTCGCCCGAACGCGGCCCCGGCGCAGGCACGCGCGTCGTGTTGATCGCGCCGCGATGCAGATCGCTCTCGACGGCGCGCAGCGCGTACTCGGTCTCGATCATCTCGACCATGCGCGACGTCAGCCGCAGCGGCGAGATCACCACATAGTGCAGCGCCTGTCCGACGTAGCGCCGCACGCGCAGCGTCAGGTCGTCACAGGCCTGCTCAATGGCGACAGCCTCGCCGGCCGATGCCGCCAGGGGCGGCGCCAGCGCGAACAGGTTGGGACCATAGGTCGGATCGAGCCACACCTCCTGCCGGACCACCTGATCCGGCGGTGCGGCCGCCAGCGCCGCCGACAGCACGGTCGGGTCGTCCAGCGGCGACGGGGCGACCCGCCAGCCGTCCCGCTTCGGCCGGGGCATCCAGCGGCCCTGCGAGTACGTCGCCATCGTGCGTCCGCGCAGGTAGAGCGGGAGGTCGGCCGAACCATACGCCCGACCGCCGCGCGACAGCCGGATGCGCATGACAGGAACCTCGCTCTCGCTCGCGCCGCCGCCCAGCGGATCCACCTGTTCGCGATAACCCGTCACGGCGGCGGCGATCGGGGCCCGCAGCCGCCCGAACAACTGGCGGCTCAGTCCGCGCGGCATGACGACGAAGGTGGCCACCGCGATCAGCAACATGCCGGCCCCGATCCCCAGCGCCGGACCCGCAGCGATCCGCAAGCGCGACGACTCGCCCGAGGAGAGCGCCACGCTCACCGTGTCGCCTGCTTCGAGGTTGCGCTCGGCCGCGTCCACCGCTTCCCGGTGCTGCTGAAACCGGATCAGCCAGGCGACCCCCAGCGTCAGCCCGCCGCCCAGAGCCAGCCCGTACGCCAGGCTGCCGCTCACGAGACCGCCAATGACCAGCAGCAGCATCACGATCACCAGCAGCAGGCCGAAATCACGGTCCCCCATCGGCTCGAACAGCTTGCAGCACGCCAGCAGCACGACGAAGTGCCCCAGCGCCAGCACCGGCGGCGCGGGTTCCGATGACAGCACCGTCTCGGACATCAAAAAAGCGACCGACGTCAGCGCCATCAGCGCCACCACTGAGCCCGGCAGCGGGCGGTCAGGTCGCCGCCAGCGCAGCAGCTCCGACAGCAACACGCAGCAGCCGGCCACGATCAGTGGAGCGACATTCTCCTCGGCCTCGATCATCGGCAGCATCGCGACCAGCAGCATGGCCATCAGGCCGAGCCGCAGCCGCCGGCGGGTCCGCGACAAGCCCGTTGCGTCGCGCAGTGCCACCGGGTCCCGAGCGGCCGTCATGTCGGCGCCCCGAGCAGCGCGAACTCACCGCGATCCATCGAATCGTCGCGCGGCGCGATCCAGCGCCGCGGCCCGCGCGACGAGTAAATGGCGTCGAACGCCGGCGCGCCGGGCACATAGGTCGTCACCGCGCCAACCGCCCCGGCCAGCATGCGGCACACGTCGGCGAGATCGTCATTGGCGCGTCCGGCGAAGACGAGGCATGTCCCGCGCCAGCGCGTCGGCCACTTGATGCGGCGCAGGCAGTCCAGCAGCCGCACGTCATGGTTCGCCGGCCGCAGCGCCAGCTCTCGAAGCACACGCAGGCGATAGTCGCGCCCGCCGCCCGGAGGCAGCACCAGTGGCGGCTCGCCGCCGCAGATCAGGCCGACGTTGACGTTCGACTCAATCGCGTCGCATGCCACTGTCGCGACGCAGCTGATCGCCTCCTCGAGCCGCCCGTCCAACTCGGCATCGCCGGCCGGGATCCGGGAATCGAGCACGCACCAGATCTGATGGGTGCCGAGCTGGGCCATCTCGCGGACGATCAGCTGGCCGGCGCGCGCCGAGCGTCGCCAGTGAATGCGGCGCGGGTTGTCGCCGGCGCGGTACTCGCGCAGACCGTAGAATTCATCGTCGCCGCGGCGGGCCAGAGCCCGGCCGTCCGCCGCCGCCTCCGTCCAGCGGCGCGCCTGCCAGCGCCGCTCCCGAACCGTGCCAAGTGACGGGTAGATCACGGTCGACTGCGGGATGATCACCGTCGCCGAGCGCCGCAGCAGGCCGAACGGGAATGCGGTCGAAAGGTGGATGGCCTCGAAGGCCAGTCGCCCGCGGCGCGGACAGGCGCGCGTCACGCTGACCGTCGCCGTCCGGCCGGCCGGCAGGCAGGGCACGAAGACCTCGATCGGCGCCGGACCGCCGGGACCGATGACCTCGTCGCCGAGGCGCAGCGAGTGCAACCGCAGCCAGCGGCGCCGGCTGGTAATCTGATAGCGAATGTCGCAGGCCTGCCCGGCCATCACACCGTCGGGCACGATCCGCGCCACCTCGAGGCCGCGCACCCCGAGCCAGGCCGCCGCCGCGCTCAACAGCAGCGCCCCGACGCAGATGCCGAACAGGATCAGCAGCAGGTTGGCGTCCGTGTCGATGGCGACCAAGCCGATCAGCAGCGTGGCCAGCACGAACAGCCACGCCCCGCCGGAGAGGCGCAGCCCGGACGAGCGGCGTCGACCTGCGGACGGACGGCGGCGAGACGGCGACACGGCGGCGGAGCTCCGTGGGCGACGCGACAGGCGCGGCGCGTGGCTCAGGTCGGCGGCGGAATCGACTCAAGGATCTCGCCGATGATGCGATCGTTCGTCACGGCCTGCCCGTCGTGCAGATAGGACTTGCTGACCACGCGGTGCGCGCACACCGGAACGGCCAGGTGCTTCACGTCGTCGGGCACGGCATAGTCGCGGCCAAGCAGCAGCGCCGACGCCCGCACCGCCCGCGCCAGCGACAGCGCCCCGCGCGGCGATACGCCCACATCCAGCGCCTCGTGTTTGCGCGTGGCGGCCACGATCGACAGCAGGTAGTCCATGATCGGATCGCTGATCCGTACCTGCTCCACCATCTCCTGCAACGCCAGCACTTCGCCCGCGCCCATGACCGGCTGCAACGCCTCCAGCGCCGAGCCGCCGGGTTCCTCGCGCAGGATGCGCCGCTCGTCCTCGCGCGACGGGTAACCGATGCGGATGCGCAGGATGAAGCGGTCCAACTGGTTTTCGGGCAGGAAGTAGGTGCCTTCGAACTCGAACGGGTTCTGCGTCGCGATCACCATGAACGGCTGCTCGAGCCGCAGGGTCTGGCCGTCGACGCTGACCTGGGCCTCGTTCATCGCCTCGAGCAGCGCTGACTGGGTGCGCGGCGTCGTGCGGTTGATTTCGTCCGCCAGAATGACGTTGGCGAAGATCGGCCCCTTCTTGAACTCGAACAGCCCCACCTTGTCGTTGTAGATGCTGACGCCGATGATGTCGCTGGGCAGCAGATCAGGCGTCATCTGAATGCGCGAAAACCCGCAGTGAATGCTGCGGGCCAGCGACCGCGCCAGCACCGTCTTGCCGACACCGGGCACATCCTCGATCAGCACGTGGCCGCGCGCCAGCAGACCGATCAGCAACTGCGACACCGTCTCGCGCTTGCCGTAGAAGACCGACTCGACGTTCTCCCGCAGCCGGCGCAGCTTGGACAGCAGCGAATCACGGGCGTGCTCGGTGACGACGGCCATCAGCGCGGGAACTCCGAAGCGAATCCGCCGTATTATACGGGCCGGCCGGAGGCCGAACCACGCGGCGCGGAGTTCGAACCATGCCCGGAGAGTTCGTATCCGAAGTCGTGGCGCCCGACGCCGGCACGTTCGACGCCGTCGCCATGTCGCACGGCACGCCCGGCCTGCCCAGTGGGTTCCGCTGGCGCGACCGTCACTACCGGATCGTGGAGCTGTTGGCCGACTGGAGGAGTTCCGAGGCGCACGATCACGCCGGCGGACAGCACTACTACCGAAAACACTTCTTCCGGGTCCGGGTTGACTCCGGGCAGATCATGACGCTCTACGCGCTGCGGCACGTGAAGCCCGGAGCCAGCCCGCGCAAACGCTGGTGGCTGTTCGAAATCGAGTAGCCGCGCCTACGCCGGGTTCCTGGCCCGCGCCGGACGCCACAAGTCGACTGCAACGGCCACAAGCTGGAAACCGAACGCCGCTCCAAACACCGCGCCCGCTGCCGCAATCGCGTAAACGAATTCGGGAACGACTCGCGCCAGCCACCAGCCACCGAAATCAATCACCAGGGCCAGCATCGGCAGCGGCGTTACCAACCCACGAAGGCGCGGCGGACATCGCGTCAGCCAGAACAGCCCGCCGACCAGCAGCGTGAAGACGGGAATCGCCAGCATGTGCGCGTGGGTGATCAGGATCAGGTGTCGGATCGGCGACGGGCCGAGGCGGACCGCGCCGTCGCCGTGCCCGGCGGTGGTCGCAAGAAAGGGTCGCAGCGCGGCGTAGTCCACGGTCAGCAAATCGGGACCGAACGGAGACCGACGACCGATCTCCTCTCCGCCCTCGGCGGCGTGGCACCGCAGGCAGTTCAGGGTCAGGACGCGCGCCGGCGTCGTCCCGCCGCTCGCGCGCTCCAACCCAGTCTCATCGCCCCCGGCCGCCAGCCAGTCGCGTAGTACGGCGAACTCGGCGTCATCCTCGACATACTGCCGCATCGAGCCTTCGAGCATCTGGAGCATCCGCGAGGGCACCGCCTGAAGCGTGGCCCGGTCGACCGACAGCCCTGCATAGGCTGCCCGCAGATCGTCGAGCGACAGGCCCGGCCGGCCGTCGGCATTCCCGTGAGAGGCGACGATGTGTGCGAGCGAGACGAGATAGCCGGTGCCGATGAGAGCGAGGAAGGCGGTCAGCGTCACACGCACGGGGGCGGGTGTCTGGCGCAGCTCGAGCATCCTGTCGTCACGCCTCACGGATGCGGTGCCTCGGAAAAACCGTGCGCCCGGTGCTCCCACCGCGGCAATGACGTTATCGGACCACTTGGCCGTCAATGGCAGACGCTAAACGCCCCGATCGCCCCGCACAACACACAATCTTGACATCTCACAAGGCCCTGTGTTATCCTGATATTGAACTCCGGAGCTCGGGCGGATGCGCGACGGCGTTCGCCGCAGCCACCAGAGCCCGGGGGCGCATGGTTGCGTGCGCGCGATCACCATTCTCGAGCCTGAACGGAGGGACAGGGACATGCGACTTCATGCCACCATTCTCGCGACGATGCTGGTCGGCGCCTTGGGGGCATCCGCCAGCGCACAGCTGATCTACAGCACGGGCTTTGAGCCCCCAACGTACGTTCTCGGCTCGGTCAACGGCCAGGATGGTTGGGTGAACGGGTCCGGCACAGGAGTCTCCCAGAGCGTCAGCACCGCGCTGCCTTTCGCGGGCACGCAAAGCCTGTTCTGGGACAACTCGGGGGCGAACAACAGCTTCTACAGCGTGCGCCGCTCGTTCAACGGGCAGGCCGGCGCCATCGCGGCAGCCACGCCGCTCGAGATCTCGTCCTGGCTGTTCCTCGACCGATCCTCGGAGGTGAACCGCCTGCTGGGGGTCTATGCGACCAACAGCGGCACGGGCACTCTCGGCAGCACGGCGCTGGGTCTCACGATCAGCGGGAATGGCGACATCCGCGCGGGTACCACTTGGACCGCCACCTACAGCGGGCCCGTTCTTTATAACAACCCGGCCATCGTCGGGAACTGGGTGCAGGCCGTCCTCCGCTATAACGGCGTCGGCGGCAGCGCAGCGCTCTACGATCTCGGGGCGAACCTGCTGTGGTCAACCACGTTTGCGAGCGTCAGCCTTGCGAACTCGAATCTGGGCGGCACCAATTCTTGGAACATCAACCTCGGCACCGATTACGTCACGACGACCCTCCGCGCCGGCAAGGGCTTCCATGACAACGTCGTCGTTCGAATCGTCCCCGAGCCGACGAGCCTGCTGACGCTCGCCGCTCTTGGGCTGATGGCGCGCCGCCGACGCTGATCGGCCGACCTCGATCGATGAGCTGTTCTGTCCGCCCCTCACGGCCGCCGTCAACGGCCTTGAGGGGCGGGTGACTTTATTCGGCCGAGCAGCTGAAAAATGTCCCCTACGACCCCGGCGTCGATGCAGCACCGCCGTCAGTCCCGCTGCTCAGCAAAGCTTCGATCATTGCCGAAGCCGCCCGGCGGGCGACATCCTCGAGCGGACCGCTGACGCGGGCCCCGGCCGCGCGGGCATGGCCGCCGCCACCGAAGCGCGCCGCCAACCGGGCCACATCGATCAACCGCTTGCTGCGGAAGTTCAGGCGGATCACCCCATCAGCCGACTCCGACGCCATCACGACCCCGATCACCGACCCGATGCGGTTCGGCTCGTTGACGATCTCCTCCGTCATGGCGTCATTCGCCCCGCACTCGGCCAGCAGGGCACGAGAGATGCGCAGCAGCGCGATGCGATCGCCGGCCAGCAGCTCCATGCCAGTCAGCACGCGGCCGATCAGACGCAGACGCGCCGCGGCATCCGACCCGTAGAGCCGCTCGTACAGCTCACTCGGCGGCGGCCCCGCGGCAGCCAGCGCGGCGGCAGCCGTCAGCGCCTCGGGCGTCGTGTTCGAGAATCGAAACCAGCCGGTGTCGGTGGCCAGCCCCATGAACAGCGCCGACGCCGCCGCGCGGTTCAGGTTCCAACCCGCCGCCGTCGCGACCCGGTGGACAAGCAGCGCGGCGGCCGGCGCGGTCTCGTCGATCAGCTCTACGTCGCCGACCCGGTCGCGCACGGCGTGATGGTCAATTACCAGGCGGGGCCGTCGCCCTTCGCGCAGGTAGCCGGCGATCGGTTCGAGCTGCTGCCAGGAAGACGTGTCGACCACGCAGTGCAGGTCGCACGCCGCGGCCCGGTCGGGCCCGAAGTCGCGGCCCCACACGCGCACCGGCACCCCCTCGACGCACCATGCATAGCGCTCGGGCGGATCGTCGAACAGCACCAGCTCGGGGCAGCCGCCGCCATCCGACAGCAGGCGCCACAGTCCGACCGCCGAACCGATCGCGTCGCCGTCCGGCCGCATGTGCGTCACGATCATGGGGCGCTCCGCCCGCCGCAGCCGCTCCGCGATGCGCGCGTATGGCGCGCTGCGCTCGGCCGCGCGAAAGCCGACCACCTGTTCCCGTGTCTGCATCACGTCCCGTGCGATCTGGTCCGACAGCTCATCGGGTGAATCAAATCGGCGCTGGTCGCGCAGACGCGCCAGTAGCGATATCCGCGCCGGCCGGTCATAGAACGACCCGTCGACATCCAGCAGGAACGCCTCGACACCGCGGTGCCCTCCGCCGAACGTCGCCCGCGGGCCGATGCTCACGGCCGCCGCGTGCTCGCGACCATCCAGCGTCGCCACGCCGGCATACACCCCGTCGCCAGGCACCAACTGCCCGCCGCAGTCGAGATTGATGGTCGGAAAGCCGATCTGCCGACCCACCCCCGCGCCGCGGACGACGCGGCCCAGCAGCGTGTACGGTCGCCCCAGCGCGCGGGCGGCCGTCTCGACATCGCCGGCGGCCAGCAACTCACGGATGAACCGGCTCGACACGCCGCGCCACTCGTCGCCGACCGCGATCCGCGCCGGCTCCACCAGTTCGACGGCGAACCCGCCCGATGCCGCGGCGGCCCGCAGCGTGTCGATGCCCCCCGTGCGGTCACGGCCGAACCCGAACGTCGGCCCTTCGACGATCGCGCGGACCCGCAGGCGCTCGACCAGCACACGCCGAATGAACTCGTCCGCCGTCGTCGCCAAGAACGCCGCGTCGACCGGGAGAACGATGACGCCGGCCGCGCCGGCTGCGCGCAACAGTTCCAGCTTCAGCGCCTGCGGCGTCAGCAGCGGCGGTGCCTCCGAGGGGCGCAGAATCGCCTGCGGGTGCGGCTCGAACGTAATCGCCACCACCACTCCGCCCAGCCGCCGGGCGTGCGCGCCGCAGCGTTCGATCAGAAGCTGGTGGCCGATGTGGACGCCGTCAAAGTTCCCGATGCTGACGGCCGCGCCGAGCCAGTCGGCGGGAACGGCCTCGAGGCCGTAACAGACTCCGGGCGGTGCTGCAGGATCGTTCAACGGCGGCTCCCTGTGAGCGGTGCATTCTACGCGCCGCCGCCCATCGTCACAGCAGCGCCGGCCGCGCGTCGCGCCTGACGCAGCCCGATGCGCCGCAGGCGCAGCGCGTTCAGCACCACCGTCAGCGAGCTGGCCATCATGGCGCCCGCCGCCAGCGCCGGCGGCAAGGTTCCCGTCGCCGCCAGCGGCACCATCACGGCGTTGTAGCCGAACGCCCACGCCAGATTCTGGCGAATCACGCGCGTCGTGGCCCGCGCCAGCGCGACGGCATCGGCCACCAGATGTGGCGTCGAACCGACCAGGTTGAGCCCGGCCGCCTCGACCGCGACATCCGCACCGGTGGCGAACGCCACGCCGACATCCGCCGCCGCCAGCGCCGCCGCGTCGTTGATGCCGTCCCCGACCATCGCCACGCGCCGCCCCTGCGCACGCAGCGATCGCACGAACTCCACCTTGTCGAATGGAGAAGCCTCTGCGCGGACTTCGGAAATCCCGAGCCGCGCGGCCGTCGCCTCGGCCGGGGCCCGCGCGTCGCCGGTCAGCAACACGCTGCGGATGCCCTGCTCCGCGAGCCGCCGAACCGCCTCGGCCGCCGACGGCCGCAGTTCATCGCGCAGCATCACCAGACCCACCAGCCGCCCGTCCAGCGCCACCAGGGCCACACTCTGCCCGGCGACAGACTGTTCGCCCGGCCGCCGCGCGCCGGTGTTGACCTCCACGCCGTGAAGTTCCATCAGCCGGCGCCCGCCGACAATGACCCTGCGACCGTCGACCTCCGCAACGACGCCGGCCCCGGGCAACGACTCGAAGCGATCGGGCTCGCGCAGCGTCGCGCCGCCGCGCCGCGCGGCCTCGACGATCGCGCGGCCGATCGGGTGCGAGCTGAACAACTCGGCCGACCCCGCCAGCGATACGAGCTCCGTCGTCGAGAACGCCGCGTCCAGCGACTCGACCTCCGCCACGCTCATCCGCCCGGCCGTCAGCGTGCCGGTCTTGTCCCACACGACCGTGTCGACCCGGCCGAGCGCCTCAAGCGCCGCCGCATCGCGCGCCAGGATGCCGCGCAGCGCCGCCGCACCGGCCGCCACCGCAATGGCGGTGGGTGTCGCCAGCCCCATCGCGCAAGGGCATGCCACGACCAGGGTGGCCACAGCCGCGCGCGTCGCGCCGGCCAGCGCGCCGCGCCCGCCGATCATCAGCCACGACGCGAACACGCCGGCCGCGACCAGCACGATGATCGGCGTCATCACGCCGGCCACGCGATCCGCCAGCCGCTGAAGCTCGGTGCGTCCCGCCTGCACCTCATCAACAAGTCGAAGAATGCGCCCAATGGTGGCCGACGCCCCGGTGCGCGTGGCTCGCAGCACCAGCGTGCCATCCTGCACCAGCGCGCCGCCGCGGACGGCATCGCCCGGCCCGCGCCGCGCCGGCAGCGGCTCGCCGGTCAGCAGGCTCTCGTCGACCTCGGCGGTTCCCTCCAGTACCACGCCGTCGGCCGGAATGGCGTGGTGGGGCGGCACCGTGATTTCGTCGCCCGCGCGCAGCTCGCCCGCCGGAACAGTCGCCAGCTCGCTGCCACGGCGCACCAGGGCCTCGCGCGGCGCGCGCCGCGCCAGCGCCGCCACCGCCTCGGATGTTTGTCCGCGGGCCCCGGCCTCCAGCCAGCGGCCAACCGCCACCAACAGGAGGATCACGGCGGCGGCGTGAAAGTGGATGAATTCCGGCCGGAGTGCGAACGTGCCGTACACGCTGCTCACGAACGCCACGCCCACCCCGAGCGAGATGAGCACATCCATGTGTCCGCTGCGGCGCGCGATGGCCCGCAGGCCGCCGACCAGCACCGGCGCCCCGGCCGGCCCCGCCAGCAAGAGCACCATCAGGCACCCCTGAAGCAGCCGCCAGCCGAACTCACCGGCCGCGTGAGTCGCCTGAAGCCCGTGGCCGACATGGTCGAGCGCCACGATCGGCAGCGCCAGACCGGCGGCGATGATTACCGCCTGACGGCTGCGGCGCAGCAGCTCACGTCGGCGCGGATCAGCCGCGGCGTCACGCGGTGCGGCCGCCGACACGATCTCGGCGTCGTAGCCGGCGGCCCGGATCGCGTCGATCAGCGCGGCGGGCGAACTCTCGCCCACGACGGCTCGCGCGCTTTCGCTCAGCAGGTTGACGGAGGCATCACGCACATCGGGCACGGACCGCAACGCCCGCTCGACGCGCGACACACAGGCCCCGCACGTCATGCCGTGAATGTGAAGATCAATCGTGCGCGGGACGCTCATGCCGTTTCCGGCGACGCGGCCGAGAGCTTCTCATAGCCGCTCAACTCATAGCCGGCGGAATGCACGGCGCGCACCAGCTCGGGCAGGCCGACGAGCGACGGGTCGGTCGCCACCTCAGCGCGTCCAACCTCGACGTGCGCCGACTGCACGCCCGCCACCGCCCGCAGCGCGGTCTCCAGCGCGCGAACACACGCCTCGCACGACATGCCCGAGATCGACAGGCGGACGCGGCTCACACTCCGAACTCCCGCTGCTGGCAGAGACGCTCGAGCAGATTCTCCAGGAAGTCGGTCGCGTTCACGCCGCTGATGGCATCGATGCCGGCGCCGCCGGGCGCCAGCCGCGGACGCGTGCGGCCGGCGTCCGCGCCCGCGGTCACCACGTCGATCGCCAGACGCGTGCGGACAAAAAGCTCCGGCCAGATGCACGCGCCCACTGCCAACGCGTCATGAATGACGAACCGCCCGGGCCCGGCCTCGGTCGAGTGCTGCATCGGGTAGGCCATCACCCGCGCCAGGAATTCGCCGGCGCGCGATTCGCTGGCGGCCAGGTGCGCAAGGTGCGACTCGTCAAACGTCACGAACCGTGTCGCGTCCAACGGCACGACGCTGATCGGAAGCCCGGAGGCGAACACCGCCGCTGCCGACGCCGGGTCGCGGTGAATGTTGAATTCGGCCGCGCCGACGTTGCCCTTGCACCACAGCGCCCCGCCCATGATGACCAGGTGGCGGACCCGTCGCATCGCATCCGAATAGCGCGCCAGGGCGTGCGCGACGTTCGTGAGCGGGCCGATGGCAACGATCGTGAGCTCGTCGCCGCCGGCGAGAAACTCGCCATAGACGTCGTCGAGTTCGCGCACCTCGATGGCGTCCGAATCCGGCAGACCGCACTCGCCCAGCCCGTCGGCGCCGAATACGTGCCGCGCGTCGGTCAGCCCGGGACCGTGCTGGTCAAGGCCGCGACCGACCATCGGCAGCGTCGCCGGCCGCATCGCGGCCAGTTGCCGGGCGATGTTCCGCGTGGCCTGGTCGAGGTCAACATTGCCGCCAACCGAGACCAGGGCCCGAACGTCGAGCTCGCGCGACAGCAGGGCCAGCGCAATGGCCACCGCGTCGTCCACCCCCATGTCGGTGTCAATGAGAACAGGTATCGGCACGCGCGGCATCCAGGCGTCGCGCGGCCCGCGCGACCGGCGCATTCTCGAACCGCCCCGACAGGGGGTCAACCGCGATCGCCGCCCCCCGGTCGCAAGGGATTCGGACCGAACCCGAGGGAAATGGGTTTGACACGCTCAGACCGCCCGCTAGCCTATTCTCGACGCTGCCCGAAGAATCTGGGCTTAAACCAAGGAGGTTGCGGCCGAGCAACCCGGAGGATTCCCTATGAAAATCACCTTGGTCTCGACTTTTACGCATCCGATCGCCCTCGGGCTGCGATACGTCTCGTCATACCTGAAGGCCGCCGGCCACGACGTCGAGATGATCTTCATGAGCTCGAAACGCGACACCGCCCGGGCCGACTGGAGTCCGGCCGCCGTCGAGCACTTCATCGAGCGCTGCCGTGATCGCGACGTCATCGGCATGGGCCTGATGACCAACACCTTCCATCGCGCTACCGTGCTGACGCAGCGACTGCGCGACGCCGGCATCAAGGCCCCGATCATCTGGGGCGGGACCCACCCCACGGTCGCCCCCGAGGAATCCGCCGAGGTCGCCGACGCCATCTGCATCGGCGAGGGCGAAGAGCCGATGCTCCAGTTCGTCGAGCGGCTCGAAGCCGACCGTGACCCGACCGACGTCCAGAGCCTGATGTTCAAGGCGGGCAGCCGCTTCGGGAACGCCGGCGTCATCCGCAACCCGGTGCGCACGCTCGAGAAGGAACTGGATGATTTTCCGTTCCCCGATTACGAGCTGGAAACTCACTGGGTGGCCGGCAAGGACGGGCTCGAACCGGCCAGACTCGACAACCTGCGCGGCACCCTTCACCGGCTGCGAATCGAGACCACCCGCGGCTGCCCCTATCCGTGCACCTTCTGCAATAACGCCGCGCTGCTGAAGGTTTACAAGGGCAAGGGCTCGTGGGTGCGACGGCGCACGCCCGACAACGTGATCGCCGAGATCCAGCAGGCCCGGGCCTGCTTCCCCACGATCGAAGCCGTCAACATCGTCGACGACCTGTTCTTCGTCCGCAGCGAGGAGGAGATCGAGGAATTCGCCATCAAGTACAAGGAGCAGGTCAACCTGCCGCTGGAGCTGGACGCCTTCCCCAACACCATCAGCGAGCGGAAGGTCAGGTCGCTGGCGCGGGTTCCAATCGGGCTGATCAGCATGGGCGTCCAGAGCGCCAGCCCCGACACGCTCAAGAACATCTACAAGCGCCCCACGTCGATCGAGGACATCAAGGGCGGCATCGACATTTTCCACAAGCACCGCATCCGCGCCGAGTATCACTACATCATCAGCAACCCGTACGAGCCCGAGCGCAACGTCATCGAGACCATGCGCTTCATCGCCGACCACCACCGCGGCCGGGCGGTGCTGCGAGTCTTTCCGCTCATGTTCTACCCCGGCACGCCGCTCTACGACCGCGCCAAGGCCGACGGGCTGATCGGCGATCGCGATCAGCACGCCTACGAGTTCATGTACACCGGCTCACTCCAGTTCGCCAAGCACGATTACCTCGGCACCTGGCTGCGCACTGTCCTGCACCTCCGCAACATCGGGGTGCCGTCGTGGGCGGCGCACCGACTGATTGACGTCGTGACCAACCCGACCGTTCGCAAGGCCATCGATCGGCCGAGTTTCCAGAAGGTGGCCTTCGGCACCTACCAGGTCGGCCGCAAGATCTACAAGAACCTGATCTTCCAGCCGTTCGTCCGGCCGCTGAAGTATCTGAAGCGCAAGCCCCGTTACCACGAGCTGCACCCGGAGGATGAGGTCACGCTGCCGCGCAACAACATGGCGGCGGGTGGAACCGAGCCGGCGACGAGGCACGCGCCCAGCGCCGGCGGGCCGCGCCCGACGCGGCGATGGACGGTGCCGCGGGTCAACCCGCACGCCGCCCGATACCGCCCCGGCCTCGCCGTGCAGGCATCCGGCGCCGGCCTGTCGTTGCCGGTGGTCGGCGCAAACTGACGCCCGACCAGATCAGGAGCGGGCGGCGCGTCACGGATCGCCCCGACATCCGGCCGATATAATCGGAAGGCGGAAGGAGTCGCGTGATGCCGGCTGGCGCCTCGGTGCATTGGCGTGAACCGTTTCCCAGTCACCCGCTGGTGTGGACGGTGCTGGCCGGGCTGCTGGTCATGGTGATTGTCGCGCGGCCCGACACCGCGCCGCAGCCGGCCGCATCGATCGCCACGCCGGCGCTGCCGCCTTCGCCGCCGCGCGCCGAGCTTCCGCTCGCCGAGCGCGCCCGGCAATACGCATGGCTCTCGCGAGCCTCTCTCAAGTCCTACGAACCGCTCGTCCGCCGCATCGATGATCCGCCCGGCTTTCAGCGAGTCATGGCGGGCGCCGGCGGATTCGACGACTGGCTTCGACACCTGCCGGTGCAGCCGCCGGGCGCGCCGGTGCGCAACGGGCAGCGCAAGCCCGTCGTGCCCGGCGACGAGCCGTCACTGGCGGCAGTCGTCGACCTCCAGCCCGGCAACAGCAACCTGCTGACGGCGGCCAACATCGTTCTGCGTTTGCGCGCCGAGTACCTCTGGTCCGCTGGCCGCCGAGACGCGCTGACCTTCCACTTCACGAGCGGACAACCGTTTGCGTGGAGCGTGTGGCGCGAGGGAGCGCGACCGCTGGTCAGCGGCCGAGAGGTGACCTGGCAGCGAAACGAGGCGCCGGACGAGTCACGAACCTCGTTCACCGGCTACATGGAGACGCTGTTTCGATACGGCTCGGTCTACAGCCTGCACCGCGACACGCGGCCGGTCAGCGATGAGACGGTCCAGCCCGGCGACGTCTTCGTCGTGCCGGGCCGCGCCGGGCACGCCGTTCTGGTGCTCGATGTGGCCACCGATGCCGCCGGTCGCGTCCGTGTGCTGCTCGGTCGGGGCGGCGCCCCGGCGCAGACGTTCCATGTGCTCGCGGCGGCACCAGGATCGCCGTGGTTTGAAATTCGACCGGGGGCGAGCATCCGGCTTCCGGATGGAAGCAGCCTGTCGCTCAGGCAGCTGCGCCGCTGGTAGCGCGGGCCCGGGCCCGCATGAACCGGAAAGGAGAGACGCATGGGCATCAACCCCTTCTCGCGCGACGAGGCGTTCTCGGTGCGTGATCTTCAGAGCGAGCTCAACCAGCTCTTCGACCGCTTCTGGCACGCGGGCGTGTCGACCCCGCCGCTGGATGGGCAGGACTGGGCCCCTCGGCTGGATGTCATCGAACAGCCGCAGTCGTACCTGGTGCGCGTCGAACTGCCGGGCATGGCGGCGAGCGATGTCGAGGTCACGGTGCTGGGCCAGACCGTCAGTATCCGCGGCACGAAACCCCGTCCGGCCATCGAACCACGGCAGTACCTGCGGTCAGAATGCCGCTTCGGGGCGTTTCGCCGCGACGTCGAGCTGCCGGCCAGCCTGCAGGCCGACCGAATCTCCGCCATCTGTCGCAACGGCGTGCTCGAAATCGAGGTGCCGAAGTCGCAGTCAGCGCGGGCCCAGAGCGTGAAGGTGGAGACGCGCGAGTAGCCGCCGCGTTACTTCGACGCCCCGGCCTTGCGCTGCTCGCGACGCTTTCGCTTCAATCGTGCGCGGCGCTTGCGGTGCTTATGCTGGGCCAGCTTGGTCTTCTTGTACATATCGGGGACTCCATGACGGCGTCAACCTTCTCGTCCGCCTCGCGCTGGCGGGATTGCCCGCGACGAATCATGCATTGATAATACGGCGACGAAGCGCCCGCAACGTCCGGCCCGCTCAGGAAGTGCACCCCATGGAGCCATCCAAGACGCGACAGCATATCCACTTCGCCGGACGCGTGCAGGGCGTCGGATTCCGCGCGACGGCCGCATCGCTTGCCCGCCGGCACGGCGTGACAGGATTCGTTCGCAATCTCCCCGACGGACGAGTGGAGGCCGTGGTGGAGGGCGGCGCAGATCAGGTCGCGGCATTCCTCGACGAACTCCAAAGGGTCTTCGATCGCCACATCAGCGACACGCAACGGTCCAGGCACCCCGCCACCGGGGAATTTCGCACATTTGATATCAGGTATTGATGCACCCGCACAATTCGCACCACCAGGACGGTGTGCATCAAAAAAAGAAAGCACCCGCCGCTCTCGGCGAATCGGGTGCCTTCCGGAGGGGAAAGAAGCTTGTTCGATGGAGTACGCCAGCGTGCTCCAATCGAGCCATAAGTCTAGTGAATGCCGAGTGCTCTTGCAACCATGAAGATGTCGATTTTGCCACCTTTGTGGCCTGTGCCAGATTGCGCACGTTCGCACCACAATTAAGAATGTAAATATTTGTTAATTATATGTTTATGGTTTGATTTATCCGCGCATCGCGTCAGACGTCGCGCTGCGTCATATCGAATGAATCGTTGGGGCGGACCAATTTTTTACGGTTGCGGGCGGGTCGTCGGAGCAGCCCCGGGCGGCTTCGCCACGAACTGGCCGAGGGTCGCGGGAAGTTGCTGGCCGCGCAAGGAATCCCCGGAGGCCAGGACCGTCATGGCCTGGGCGTCAATCAGAAGCAGCTTGGGCACGCCGCGCACCCCGTACATCTTGGCGATCGGGCCGGAGAAACCGGACTCGGCACCGTCATCGACGACATGTGGCCAGCTCAGCCCCGCCGATGCGGCGTACGTCTTCGCGGCATCACGGGCGTTGGCCTTGTCTACGCAGACACCCAGCATCGCGAACGACGGGTTGTCCGAGAAGCGCTTGGCCGCCTCGACCAGCGTCGGCGCCTCGCGCTTGCAGTAACCGCACCACGAAGCCCAGAAGTGCACCAGCACGACTTTGTTCTTATAGTCCTCCGGAAAGCGGACCAGCCGATCGTCGAGCGTCTTGCCGGTGAACGGAAAGGCGAATTCGACGCCGGGCGGCGCGACCAGCAGTTCGATCTGTCTCCCGTCGCCGGACAGCGACTTCAGTGAGACCTCGCGGCCGAAGATCGTGGCGCGGGCGTTGCTCCGAATCCACTCCGGCGGGCCGGGCCGAATCAGACCATCGCCGTTCACGTCGATACCGATCATGAGCTGTGCCGCGCCCGAGCCGGTCGGATATGCGAAATCTCCAAGCGACGCCTCATCGGCCACCATGATCGGCAGCCGGGTCGTTGCGATTTCGACCGTACCGGCGGCGGCATAGTCGCGGTACACAAAAAGCAGATCCTCGGGCAGCCCGCGGGCCTTCGCGGCCTGCGGCAGGTATCGGTATGCCACCAGCCGGGCGCGCGGCGCCTGTGCGGCCGTGCCGATCGGCAACTCGATCGCGCCCTCGTAGCGCGACGATTCCGGCCGGTCGCCATCAATCAGCTTCCATTCGGCCGGCGGATCATCCGTCACGTCGCCGTTCTGGTTCAGGTCGACCCGCAGCCCGGCGCGGGCCGGATCCGACTCATCGACCGCGAGCACGAAACCCCGGGTGGGCATCTCGGCCGGACCGAAGGGGATCACCGCCCACAACAGACCCGGCTTGTCCGCCGGCGACTTGACCTGCGCGGGCCGTTCCTCTGAAAGCGTCACCCGTCGCGGCATCGGCGAGGGCAGCGTCGGACCCGCGCCCGAAGACCGCAGATTCAACTCGGCCTTGACCGTCTCAATCGTCGCGCCGGCAGCCGACAACGCGCAGAGCAGAGCACAAAAACTAATCACGGCGACCATTCTCCCAGCCGGAACTTCGTTTCGGACCAACACTTAGTGTACCTAAGCGGGGTCCAGCGCGGCAACGCCGCCGATTCCGGCCGCCATCTCGACGACACTCCGACGGTACCCGGGGCAGCCCGGACGTGCCGCGGTCCGACGGCCCAGTGGACGCCTTAACCAAACCCAAATAAATCGGCCGCGGCGGCGTTTAGCCCTTCGGCCCGGCCGGATCTGCGGCGCTGTCGCGCCGCGACGAGCGCCGCGCGCCCGATCGGAGTCCGGGACATGAAGCCGAATCCGCTGCCCACCCTTGCCGCCATCCTGATCGCTCCGCTGCTCACGCTCACTTCGGTAGCAAACGGACAAGACCTCTACGATACGACGATTCTGCGGACATTCCATATCACCTTTCATGATGCCAACTGGCTGACGCTGCTGCGGCAGAACTACGCGTCCGAGACGCCGATTCTCGCCAACCTCGTGGTGGACGGCGTGACCTACCCGAACGTGGGCGTCCGCATCCGCGGGAACACGTCCTACACCGCCCTGCCGGCCGGCTCGGAGAAGTTCTCGCTCAAGATCGACATGGACTTCGTCGACCCGAACCAGGAGCTGATGGGCTACGACACGCTCAATCTCAACAACGGGTTTCGGGATCCGACCTTCTGCCGCGAGGTGGTCTACAACAACTTTGTCGCGCAGTTCATTCCGAATCCGCGCGCCAATCATGTCGTCGTCACACTGAACGGCGCCAACTGGGGCGTCTATGTCAACGTCCAGCAGCCCGACAAGCGCATGCTGCGGGCCTACTTCGCCAACGCCGACGGGCTTCGCATCCGCTGCCCCAACAGCCCCAATGGGCCCGGACTGCGCTACAACGGAGCCAATCCGTCTGGCTACACCGGCTACGAGATCCAGACGGACGGCGGCCTCGCTGATCCGTGGGCGGCGCTCATCGCCGTCTGCAACTCCGTCACCAATGAGCCGCTCGCAACCTGGCCGAACATCGACACGCTGTTCGCCATCGACCCCTCGATCTGGTCGGTCGTGCTCGAGAACCTGCTGACCGATGATGACAGCTACATCAACAAGGGCGCGGATTTCATGACTTACCGCGACCCCATCGACGGCCGGACCCACCTGCTCCAGCGCGACGCCAATGAGACGTTCACCCAAACTAACTGGTCGCCGACCCTGAACTTCACGGCCTCGAATAAGCCGGTGCTCAGCCATGTGCTGGCCGTGGCGGAGCTGCGCCAGCGATACATGTCGCACTACCGTGTCGCCAGGGTGAACCTCACCTGGGCCTACTTCGAACCGATCTTCACCGCCCATCGGAACCTGATCGACGCCGCCGTGCAGGCCGACCCCAAGAAGCTCTACTCCTACACGCTGTTCCAGAACAACTTCACCAGCACGGTGAACATGCCGTATCCCGGGCTGGCCGGCGGGAACATCATCGGCCTGCAACAGTTCGTCACCCAGCGCGCTACCTTCCTCAACTCGAACGCGGAACTGTCGGCCTCTGGCCCGACCATCAGCATGGTTCAGACGTCGAACCCGAGCCCTGCGCCGGGCGAACCGGTAATCATCACGGCCTCGGTCGCGCCGGCCGGCAGCCCCATCTCCAAGGTGGAGCTGTTCTACCGGCCGAGTCCATCCGGCGTGTATCAGCGCGTCCTCATGACCAACAACGGCGCAGGCCAGTACAGCGTGCAGTTGCCGATCAGCGGCGCTCCGGGCCAGCGCGTGGCCTACTACGTCGCGGCGACCGCCGCCAACGCCTACAGCTCGGTGACATACTCTCCGGCGCTGTCGGAGCGCGGCCCGCTCACGATCACCTACACCCTCAGCTCCACGCCCGGCATGCGGATCACTGAGTGGATGTACTCTGGCGCCAGCGGCGAGTTCGTCGAGTTCACCAATATGTCCGCCAACCCGATCGACATGACCGGCTGGAGCATGGATGATGACCACGCCGTGCCGGGGGCGTTCAGTCTCGGCGCGTTCGGCGTGGTTCAGCCGGGCGAATCGGTCGTGGTCACCGAGAACAATGCCTCTGCATTCCAAACGGCCTGGGGGCTCGGCGCCCAGGTGAAGATCATTGGGCAGCTCGGCGCGGTCACGGGCAACAACCTTGGTCGCAACGACCAGATCCGCCTCTACAACCACGCCAACGAACTGGTGGATCAGTTGTTTTACGGCGACCAGACGTATCCGGGAACCATCAGAACCCAGAACCGCAGCGGGCAGGCCTGCCCGAGCGCGCTTGGCCAGAACACCGTGGCGGCGTGGCAGCTTGCGACGGCCGGAGACGGCTACGGCTCGTTCGCTGCCTCGTCGGGTGACGTCGGCTCACCCGGGTCATACACGCCCCCGGTCGCGAGCATCTCCTCGCATCCTGCGCACGCGGTGGTCTGCCCGACCAACACGGCACAGTTCACCGTGGTCGCGGCGGGGACCGGCGCGCTGGCGTACCAATGGCAGATGGAGTCCGCGCCGCCGGGCAGCAACAACTACACCAACCTCGCGAGCGGACCGATCGGCGGATCCGCGGCGGTCGCCTCCGGGACAATCACGCCCACGCTCGCGATTCAGGTCAACGGGGATCATTCCATTTCGGGGACCGCGTTCCGGTGCGTCGTGTCCGCGACCTGCGGCGGCGAGACCAGCAACCCGGCGTCGCTGATCGTCTGGGCCTCGTGCAGCGAAGCAGACCTCGACTGTGACGGATCACTCAGCCCGAACGATGCCGCCGCAATGGTGCTGGCCGTGCTCGACCCGGACGCGTATGCAACCGCTCACCCGGGCTGCCGTCTGACCAACGGCGACATGAATCACGACGGTGCCGTCGACGGCCTCGACCTCCAGGCCTTTGTGGATGCCCTCCTGGCGGGATGACGAGCGAACAGTTGGATCCCTGCGGGCGCCGAGTCAGCCGCAACGGACTGGGTTGTACTACCGCGGGCCCATGCCGGGGCGAATACGCCATTGTTCGTCGTCAATACTGGGAATCTCGCGGTCCACTTCGCCGCCGGGGTCGAATTCCTTCCGCCAGAACTCGTTGAACGCCGCCACCGCCGCGCGGATCTGCTCGATGTCGCCCGTCGTCCGCCATGCCGTGATCGGCCGCGCGCCCAGCACGACCGGCACATCCATCCGGCGCCCGCCGCGCACCAAAGTGAGCACGACGCGATCGCCCACCTGCCGCTGCCCGATGACCGACTGCAGCGCGCCGTTGGGCGGCTCCGGCTCCTTGAAGCCCTGCCCGTCGACGCCAATGATGATGTCGCCGATCTGCAGCCCGGCCGCGGCGGCCGCCGTGCCCTCGATCACCCCCAGCACCTGCACGCCCAGGCCGCCCTCGCGCGTGCGCGGCAGACCGGTCGTGCGCAGTTGGATGCCCAGGAACGGCGACGGCGGGCCCTCGCGCTGCCGGAAAAAGATCTGCTGAGCCGCTCGGCGAATCTGCCGTCGGACCTCGTAGCCTGGCTGCGACGCCATGGCGAGTTTCAACGCCGGGTAGGCCGCCGGCCCGGCCGCGATTAGATCGCTGAGCGCCTGCTCGCGGTCCTTCGGCCGCGGACTGCCGAGCCGCTCGATGGCCCGTTCGATCGCGCTCGGTTCGACCGGCGCTGACGCGGTGGCGGCCTCACCGCCCGCCGGCGCCGCCACGAGCACAGCCCACCATACGAGAACGACGCTCATCACCTCACCTCGACCGATCACGACCCCGGGCCGGAAGGAACCTCACTGATCGACGTTGGCAGCCAGGCGCGGGCCGTTCGCCGCGATCCAAGCCACCTTGCGGCGAACCATTCGCAGGAAGCTCAGGCCGTCGAGGCTCGCGAACCGGCCGGTGTTCCACACCGGGATGACAGCCTCGGCGATGAGCGCCTCCTGCATCAGGTGCGGTACACACTGCAACTCCGCCACCGAAAGGATGTTGATCTCATCGTACCCGCGAAGGAAGCGTTTGACGCGCGATTCGTCGGTGTAGTCCGGCCAGTTGTCCGGGTTGCGCGACCCAGTCACCATCGAGAACTGTAAGACGCCGTTCGCCACGTCCATGACGCGCGGTTGCACACGAGCGGCGTCGTAGTCGATCACCGCCACCACGTGTCCGTCCCGGAACAGCATGTTGCCGGGGTGCCAGTCCGAATGCACAATCTGCGGCTCCCAATCGGGCAGCCCGAGCCGGTCGGCCGCCGCGGCGGCCGTGTCATAGGCCTCTCCCAGCGCCGCGCAGACACGCTCAATCTCGGACTCCGGGTGTGGCGCGCGGTGGACGCTCACCATGCGCTGCGGCAGGTTTGCGAGGTACTGTCGGATGACCGGCGCGCCGTGATAATGGCCCTCCGGCGGGCGGTACTTCGGCTCATACTCGTACACCAGCCGGTGATACAACCCCAGCATCTTTCCGGCCTGATAGGTCGCGAGCAGGCCGCCGTCGTACGGCTGGCCGTCAATGAACTCGAACACCTCGCACACGCTGTCGCCAAGCTGCACCATCGAATGGTTGCCTTCGCGCGTGCCGATCAGGTGCGGCAGGGGGAACTGCTTCTGAATGAGGTAGGTCTGCAACTCGTGCGCGAACGCCACACGGTGCGGGTCGGTCCGCCCCTGCGGCCGCCGCTTCAGCAGGTACCGGCCGCGATCGGTCCGCAGCACGAGCTTCGCCGCCCGGTGTGAACCGCGCGCGAACTCGCGCACCTCCTGAACCACCCCGAGATCGTAGTGGCTCAGAACAATGGCCAGTTCCTCGGCCGACAGCTTGTCGCGCGTCGTCGTCAACCCGACCCACCGACGCGGCCACCCGTCATCGCGCGCAGGACATCCCGCGCCGCCCGCCGCTAATCCACGCGCCACCACCCGGGCCGCCAGTCATGGCCGCTCGCGCCGATCCTTCTCATCGTCCGGATCGTCGCCGCCGTCGAGATCATACTTCCAGCGATCGGCGTCCTCGGCATCGTCGATTTCGCGCTCCATGTGGCGGATCATCTTCTCCTGCAGCGGCGCCAGCCGGCGATAGACGGTGAGCTGGGCCTCGTAGGCGAAGACCAGCCGCTCCAGGCGCTCGACCTGCTCGGACTGCCGCGCCAGCTGCCATTTTAATAGACATTCTGGCTCTTTAATGTTCTTAAACGGGTCGCAGGCGAATCGGGCCGTGCCCGCACCGCCGGCCCGGAAGAACTCGCACTCGCTGCACTGCAACATCGCGGCCTCCTGGCCCCCCCGCCTCAATCGATCATCTGAGCCGCCGTGCTCTGCGCCCGATCAAAGTCGCCCTCGAGCAGTTCCCGGCTCACGCGGCCGTACACCGGCTGATTCGTGCGCCAACGCTCGAACTCATCGGCCCGCATCTCGTTGTACCAAGCATAGTTCTCCGCTCGAGCCCGATCGTGGAATTTCTCGATTTCGGGAATCTCGTCGAGGTCCGCCTGAAAGTCTCGCGGCCGACGCGCCTCGCGTTCACCGAGACCTCGTAGCACCCGGTCGGTCGCCCGAGCACGCGCCAGTGACCGTTCCCGGGCAATGTCCATTCGACACCCGGACGCGGACGCCAGGGTCATCGTTGCAACGACGATTATCCATCTGCGCGTCATTCGCACCACGCCTACCTCCGGCCACGAGACCAACCAACAAACGCCCCGACACTTCTATCGTACGAGCGGCGGACAGGCCGCGACAGTCTGAGCCTTCGTGGAAGGCAAGGGAGACGCCAGAACGCCAACCGTGAAGCACGGTCCATCAATTAATAATGTAAATTGTTTAATATTAATGGTTTATGTGTGTTTCGCGGGCCCGTGTTCCACGTGGAACAACTCGATCCTGGCACATTGGAAGGTTATTGATCAGCGAGCGTCCGACCTGCGGCCTTAAACCCATTGACGGCCCGTACGGCGATGGATACCATCCGGCCAACGGTCACCCCAGGAAGCACGGAGGCTCCGAATGTCCAGCAAGGAACCGCCCCGCCGACTCGGACGCGGACTCAGTTCATTGATCTCAAGTGATCTCCAACCCCCGCGAGAGCAGGTCGCGCTGCGGATGGCGACCGATCCTGTGCCGGGGCCCCGTCTGATGGAGCTCCCGCTCGATCAGATCTCACCGAACCCGCTACAACCACGGAAATTGTTCGACGACCGCTCGATCGGCCAGCTCGCCGCATCCATCAGGGAGCGCGGCACCCTGCAACCCGTGATCGTTCGCCCGGCTCCCAACGGATTTCAACTCGTGGCGGGGGAGCGTCGCTGGCGGGCGGCCAGGATGGCCGGGGCGACGCACATCCCGGCCATTGTGCGGTACACCACCGATGGCGACGCACTTGAGCTCGCGTTGATCGAAAACCTGCACCGGGAGGATCTCAACCCGGTCGAGCGAGCGGAGGCGTATTTAGAGATAAAAAAGAGAGTAAATATCTCCAATGATGAGCTGGCTGACCGCCTCGGCGAGGACCGCTCCACGGTTGCCAACTACCTGCGAGTGCTGGACCTGCCGCAGGACGCACTCGACATGCTGGCCGACGGACGACTGTCGATGGGTCATGGCCGGGCGATTTTGGGTGTGGCCGATCCGCGACTAAGATCAACACTGGCGCGCACCGCGGCCGACGAGGGCTGGTCGGTCCGGCAGACCGAGGCCCGTGTCCGCGCGATCGCCGAGGGCGCGGCGCGGCGGGTGACGAAGGTTCGACGAGCAACCGTGAGTGACGTTGAGCGACGGCTGACCGAGGCGATTGGGACGCGGGTGTCGATCATCGAGGGCCGCAAGAAGGGGACCGGGCGGATTGTGATCGAGTACTACAGCCTCGATGACTTCGAACGCATCGCCGACCGCCTGGGGATGGAACGCGAGACATGAACACACAGCGCGACGTGCGGCAGCCCCGGCCGGCCGGTCGATGGCGTTTTCTGATCGGCCACGTGGCCGCGGGCCTGCTCGCGTGCGCTCTGACTGTTTCCATCCTGGGGTCGCTGTCGTATCTCGGGATCAGCGCATACCGGGATCGCGAGGAGCGCCGCCGCGTGGCCGCCTTTGTCAGCGGGCTGGAGCTGCGCGACCGGGATGAACTCAACTACATTGTCAGCGAGCTCCGGCGCCGGCCGGCGCTGGCGGCGCGCGTCCTGCCGACGGTGCTGCGGGCGGCCCAGCGTGACGGGATCGAGCGCCGGCAACTGGCCGCGATCGATGTGACGGCGGCCCTGCTGGACCTGCCGGGCTTCGACGATCGCCGCGTCGAGCAGATCCTGTTTTCGCTCCGCACGAGCGCCAACCCGGCGGTGGCGGCGCGGGCGGTGGCGGCGCTGGGACGGCTCCAGCCACCGCGCCGGGCCTGCGAGCGACTGACCGAGTGCCTCGACACCGACTCCCCGGCGGTCGAGGACGAGGTATGCGTCGGGCTGCTGGGGCTGGGCGAGACTGGCGCGCGGGCCCTGCGCGGCGCGCTCGAAAAACTTGATATTGATAGAAGAATATGGCTGACCGGACTACTCGCCGAGCGACGTCCGGCCGGCGCCTGGATCGTGCTCGAGGCGCTGCTGACCGACCGTGACGCGACGGTGCGCATCGCCGCAACCGACGCGGCCGGAACGATCGGCGGATCGGACGCGCCGGCATTGCTGGCCCGGCGGCTCGACGATGCGGTTGCGTCGGTGCGACACGCCGCCGCCCGGAATCTCGGTCGACTGGTCGGCGAGCGCTTTATCGACGACGATGGCGGCGTGGAGCTGGCGCGGCAATGGGTCGCGCGGCGCGGGGCGCGGGCCAACGCGGGCTGAACAACCACCATGATCGCCACCGGCACCGACGGTTTCATCTTCCTGCTGATGCTGAAACTGCCCTACATCGGGCTGTTCTCGGTGCTGCTGGTGGCCGGACTGGGGGTGCCGCTGCCGGAAGACATCCCGTTGCTGGCGGCCGGCTGGCTGGTGCACAAGGGTCACGCCAATCTATACGCCATGATCGCGGTCGGCATGGTGGGGGTGCTCACCGGCGACATGATGCTGTTCTCGATGGGCCGCAAGTACGGCGAGCACATCACCGAGCACCGCCTGCTGCGGCGCGTCGCGAGTCCGGCCCTGCTGGCACGAGCCGAGCGCCTCTTCGCGCAGCACGGCGCGAAAATCATCTTCGTCGCGCGCTTCATGCCCGGTCTGCGCTCGGTGCTCTTTCTGACCGCGGGCATCTTCCGGGTGCGGCGGCTCAAGTTCTTTCTGATCGATGGCAGTGCGGCGCTGGCGTCGGTTCCGCTTCTGATCTGGCTGGGAGCGAAATTCGGCGCGCACATCGAACGGGTCGCCGGCGACGTGCGCAGCGCGCAACTCATCGCGGTCGGCTGCCTGCTGACGGCGCTGGCGTTGTGGGGCGCCTGGGAGTACCGCCAGCATCGTCGCCGCAAGCGCCTCGCCGCGCAGGAGGAGGTCGTTCTGCTGCACCCGGTCGGAAACAGCGGCGACAAGACTGCGCGGACGGCGGATGCGGCACCGCGGCAACCCGAGGCCGTCGCCGGCGGATCGGCTCGCTCGGGGCGATAGCGTCGACCGAGGGAACGGTCGAACGGATGACCGGAAAGGGATTTCGAAAGCGATGGCGGAATACGAAATCGGTCGCAGCGGCGGTCAGTGCAGCGGGTGCGGCCAGGCACTCGCCGGCGGGCAGGATTTCTTCAGCGCCGTGCTGGAACGGCCCGGCGGACTGGAACGCCAGGACTGGTGCGCCGCCTGCTGGGCGGGTCCGCCGTCCGGCGCGCTGTGCCACTTCCGCACGCGCCTGGCGGCGCGCGAGCCGCGCCGCCGGACGTTCGTGGACGACGCGGTGCTGCTCGAGTTCTTCGGGCGACTGGGCGAGGCCCCCGACGATCCGGTCCGCCGCGACTTCCGATTCGTGCTGGCGCTCATCCTGATGCGCAAGCGACTGCTGAAGTACGAACGCACCGAGCGTGATGGCGACCAGGAGCACTGGGTGTTGCGCCTGGTGCGCGACGGCACGCAGCATCGCGTGCTCGATCCGAAGCTCGACGAGGCCCGGGTGCAGTTGCTGACCGGCGAGCTCAGCGTCGTGCTGGCCGACTCGGCCGCAGCGTCCGACGACAGCGCCGCCGAAACGGTGGCCGAGCCGCGCCATGCTTGAAACCGTGACAGACACGCAGGCCCCGAGCGCAACCGACGACGAGGTGGCGGCGCAATCCGCCGCAGCAGGAAACCCATGGACCGCGCGGCGCGGCCCGTTCATTCGCTGGCTGATCGCGGCGGCCTGTCTGTCGGCCGGCGGCTGTCCGCCGCCGGCGCCGCCGGTGGCGCCGGCCGAGCGCCCGCCGCGCAGCACGGACGAGATCGTCGACACGATTAACGGCAACAGCGCACTGTTTGATCGCCCGCTCTACGCGCCGACCGCGGCTGTATCGGCCACCGTGGTGGACACGCGCGGCGCGTCACACGTCTACAACCTCGACGGAACGATCCTGGTGCGGCCGCCGGCCGAGTTCCGAATGGACCTGCGGCCGGCGCTCGGGGATGCGGTTCTTCAGGCGGCGGCCAACACCCGGGAATACTGGGCCTGGATCATCCCTGAACTCTCAACCTACTGGTGGGGCCGATTCGAGAACGTTGGCAAGCCGTGCAGCGAAACGGTTCCGCTGAGACCGGACCAGCTCGCGGCGGTGCTCGGGATGCGCCCGCTTCCGACCGGCACCGCCGACGAGGTCGGGCCAATGCGAATGTGGGGCGACGAATACGATCGCCTGATCTACGCGCGCACGTCGAGCGCGGGGCACCGACTCGAGCGTGAGTACTGGGTGGAGCGGCAGCCGCCGTACATGGTGCGGCTGGTGCTCTTCCGCGACGAGTTCGGCCGGCGCGCGATGAGCGCAGCGCTCGACGACTACCGCGAGGCGTGGCCCGGCGGACCGCTGGCGCCTCATTCAATCAGCGTGATCTGGCCGCCGCGCGGTTCACGGCCGTCGCAGGGGCGACTGGTGATGCGGGTCGACCAGTGGACGCGACCCGAGCGCATCTCTCCCAAAGCTTTTGTGCGCCCGCAACAGGCCCCGGTGGGCATCGCGCGCGAGCATCAGGTCGACGCCGACTGCGATTCGCCTGCGGCTACAGCGACAGATGATGAGCAGTCATGACCGCTCGATCGGCGGGGCGGACAGCGTGATGACATGTGCGCGACGGCTCGTGTGCGTCGTTGCCGTTGTGCTATTGCCGGCCGGAGCCGACTCCGCCGCGGGCCAGGAGCCCAGGCCGGAGCTGTTCATCGCGGGCAACGAGAACTCCGTCTGGCTTGTTCAGTCGCGCGGCGATGGCGCGGACCGCTCGGTGCGGATTTATTACGGCGATCTGCTGGCCGAGCCGACGTTCACCTCGCCGACGCTTCCTGACCGATACGGCGAACCGGCCGGACTGGCGGTTACGTCTGAACAGGCCCACTTGCTGTTTACCGACGGCTCGGGCGCCGACATGACATTCGCGCGTTCACAGACCGCGCCGGACTGGCCGGGCGACCGCCCACCGCGCCTCTGGACTGGTGACGCGGTCGGAAGCGGGGTGTACGCGCTGTGCGATGGCGCCAGCGTGCGACTGCCGATCACGACCACCGCGCCCACGACGCAACCGCGCCGCCGATCGACGCAACCATCGACACAACCGACGACAGCGCTGTCGCCCGGCCCCGTGATCGTGCGCCGCCTGTTTGGAACCTGGGCGGAGGCGACCCGCCCGCCACTGGATGCTTCCGACGCCGCAACATTCTGGATGTCCGCACGCGACGGGCGGGTACATCTCTTCTGGCGCGGCCGGGCCGGCGACCCCATCCGCGCCGCAACCTGGGAAGACGGGGCGTGGAGTGAACCGGCGGACGTGCCGTCGTCGGCTGGCGCGACGGCGGCATGGGCATCAGCCGATCGGGTCGGCGCGATCCTGGTGTTGGCCGAGCCGACCACCAGCCCGGCCGTATGCCATCTCCGGGTGGCGTGGCGGGCGGAGTCGCAGTGGCACGTCAGCCAGCCACTGACGACCACCGAAGGCACGGTCACCGCCGATCCGGCGCGGTCGGCCGCGACGGTGGCGCGCGGGCGACTGGCGATTGCGCGCGTGGACTCGGACGGGCGCGTGTCGGTGGCGTCTTCGGCGTTGGACGGCGACCGCATGGTGCGCTGGTCGCGGCCGCTGGAGCTGGGCGTAGGTCCGCCGCTCGCGCCGCCGATGGCGGCGTGGGGCTGGCTCGAGGCGCTGGTACTGATGTTCGTGGTCGGCGCGATCGTGTGGACGCGGCGCGAGTCGCTGATCGAGCCGGCGCCGCTGGGGCCGGCGCTGGCGCCGGCAGCGCCCGGCCGACGACTGGCGGCCCTGCTGGTCGACCTCGCGCCGGCGGTGCTGGTGACCGCGCCGCTGTGGGTCGGACCGGTGACGCTGTGCAGCTGGCTGATGCCGCGGCTGGTTGACGAGGGACCGCTGATGTCCGGACTGGTGTCGTCGCGGCTGGCGCCGCCGTGGTACCTGGTGGTGACGGTTCACGCGGCGTACTGCGCGGCCTTTGAGTTGCTGGCGGGCACGACACCCGGCAAGCACCTGTTGCGCTGCCGGGTGGTGACAACCGGCGGCGGTCGCCCGCACCCGGCGCAGATCCTGGTTCGCAGCGCCGTGCGCGTGCCCGAACTCGGCCTGACTCTGGCGGCGATCAGCACGCTGTTCATGATGATCGTCATGTCGCGCAACGGCCAGCGAATCGGCGACGTGCTGGCGGGGACGTACGTTGTGCGTCCGATTGCCCCGCTGGCGCGGGCGGCCATGCCGGACGGCGCGCCGGACGAGGCGGGGTGATGTGGTCGGGCGCGCGGCCCCGAGAGCTGCGCCGCGTCCGTTCCGACGGGCAGGCCGCCGAAACAACGGCTGCGCCGACCACGCTGCGCGGCCAGGATCGGTATCCCGTTACCGCATCACGTCGAATCACGACGTGGCCGGCGATGCTGCCTTTCGAACGCGGGTCCTCGCCAGGCTTCGAACTTCAGCAGGTGGCGCGTGTCGAGCCAGCAGGCGAGGACGTGCATCAACCGGTGGCGCTTCGAGTCGTAGGTGGTCAGGCGCGGCGCCAGGCCAGCGGCGCGCAGCGTCGCGTGCAGCCGGGCGGGGTCGAGGCCGCGACCCATCGCCCAATAGTCCGCGAGGCAATCCGGCTGGTAGTACGGATCGCGACGAGCCACCCGGCCGCCGACGCCGGTACGGGCCTCGAGGCGCTGCCAGCGGAAGTCGACCCACTCGATCGCGCGCCCCAGCCCATCGCACTCGGCAGCGGCCAGCGGCTCGTGCGCGACGTACATGCAGCCGTCATCGGCGACCAGCGCAGCGGCAGCGGCCACGGTTTGCAGGTAGTCCGGCAGGTGATGCAAGAAGCTGCACGCACAGACCAGATCGAAGCGCTGCCGACAGCTCCGCAGGAAGTCGTCCACATCGGACTGAATCAGGTCCGGTCCGCCGCCAGCATCAAGCCCGGCGCGCCCCAGCTTGCGGCGCAATCGATCGAGCATGCCCGCTGACAGGTCGACGCCGGTCACCTCGGCCCCAAGACGGACGAGCTTCAGAGTGAAATTGCCCGTGCCGCAGCCGAGGTCGAGTGCCCGAAATCCGCGCGGCAGTCTTCGCGCGATGCGCGCCAGATCGGCATGAAAGGCCCGCTGCTCCCACGGGTTACGGATCAGAGCCAACTGGTCATCATAGAAGTCAGCGTAGCCCGGCGCGTCGTGCATGCGGCGGTTGTCGTCGCGAATGCGGCGTGCGAGGTCCGGGTCCATGTCGGCATTATCGGTGCGCGGCACGGGCGGGACGAACTCTGCCCGCCGCTGGTCGGCGGCTTGCAGCAGAATAGAATTGACGGCGGTTGCGGCGTTCTGCTAGTCTAAAGTGGTCCGTCCGTCAGCACGGCTGGTCCTCGGGGTCGCCTGTTTCTTTGGGGGGCGCCCCCGTAGCCGTCAACATGGCACATTCTGGGACGCGGGGCGCGGCGTTGCGCCCTGCAAGGCAGGTCCGACATCGACTCGGTCGATGACTTGGCAGAGAGGGCGCTGTCCGCGCCAGGGTGCAAACATGCAGAAACTGGTGAGCTGGTTCGGTCTTGGGCTGACAACAGCCATCCTGGCGATGGTGTTTATCGCGGCGCCGGCGTCTCCGTGGTCCGCCCCGGTGGCTGGCGATGCGCGCGCCCACTGCATCCCGCTCGAGGACGATCAGCCTCGCGGCGGTGCGCCGCTGTCGTTCTACAGCGACTGGCCGGCGCGGCGCGATCGCTCGCAGGGGCCGCTGGCCGCGTGCTTCGCCGAGGGCACCGATCCGGCGGTGGTCGAGATGGTGACCGAGATGCTGGAGGCCGACCTGATCGGGCCGCGGTACCTCCTGACCGGCCGCTGGTCGGGCTCACTTGGCACGCCCCGGGCGCTGACGTGGAGCTTTGTGCCCGACGGATTGAGTATTCCATCCGGAATCGGTGAGGGCACCGCTCCGAGCAACCTCTTTGCGCAGATGGACGCGAAGTTCGCCGCCATCGGCGGCCGGGCGACTTGGGTGGCCCGCTTCCAGCAGTCGTTCGATCGCTGGGCCGAGCTGACCGGCCTGAGCTACACGCGAATCACGGTCGGTGGCAATGACTGGGACGACGGCGCCGTCTGGGGCGCGAGCGGCGTTGCGGGCCTGCGCGGCGATATCCGCATCTGCATGAAACCGATTGACGGCGCCAACGGCGTTCTGGCGTACAACAACTTCCCGTCGAGTGGCGGCGACATGGTGCTCGACTCCGGAGAGACCTGGAACTCCGGCGTGGCGAACCTCAACCGCTTCCTTCGCAACACGATCATGCACGAGCACGGGCATGGCATCGGGATTCTGCACGTCTGCCCGGCACCCCCGACCCTTGGCGGCGGCACCAAGTTGATGGAGCCGTTCCTGTCTACCAGCTTTGACGGTCCCCAGCATGACGATGTTCGCGGCGGCCAGCGGCAATACGGCGATTTCTTTGAGTTGAACAACACGGCCGCCACGGCAACACCGGTGGGCACCGTCGAGGTCGGCTCGCCGTTGACGATCGGCACGGCGCCCCCGCCCACCTTTGGCGCGTCGCCGGCATTCGTTCACACGACCAGCATCGATGCCCAGACGGACGTCGATTGGTACCGCTTCTCGGTCAACGGGCTTCGCGAGGCGACGGTGACCGTGACGCCAGTCGGCGGAACCTACGACTCGTGCTCGCAATCCGGCAGTTCGTGTCCCAGCGGCTGTCCAGTCAACAGCCTGGCCATCGCCAACCTGAACGTGGACGTCATCGACACGAACGGCACGACGATTCTCGCCACAGCGGCCGCGCAGCCGGCCGGAATCGCCGAGACGATCGCGGCCGTAACGCTGCCGGTGGCCGGGGACTACTTCATCCGAGTGCGTTCGGAAGGGTCCTTCTCGCAGTCGCAGCTTTACGTGGTGAACGCGTCGGTCACGATCCCCTGCACGCCGCCGAGCGTGAACGCGATTCCGGCGGCGGCGCGGGCGTGCGGCTCGCCGTATTCGTTCACTGCGACGGCGAGCGGCACCGCTCCGTTCACCTGGTCGCTCTCCGGCGAACCGGCCGGCATGACCATCAACTCCGGCACGGGCCAGATCGACTGGCCAAGCCCGACGCCGGCGGTGTCGCCGTACGTGGTGACGGTCCAGGCCGACAGTCAGTGCGGCGGCGGCTCGGATTCGAAGGTGCTGGTGCTGACCGTGGCGTTCGGCGACTTCGACGGCGACGGCGTGGTCGGGCCGGTCGACCTGCCGGTGTTCATCGACCACCTGCTGGGGCTGTCGGCGTCCAACCCCTGCGCCGCCGACATGAACAGCAGCGGCATGGTCGACGGCGACGACATCCAGTTGTTCGTGGACGCGATCATTCCCTGACGCGACCGAGCACCCGAACGGAGGCCTGCCCGCGGATCGCTGCGCGACGCGCATCCGGGCGATCCGTGGGCAGGCTCGCGCCGCAACACGTTTTCCGGCATAAGGATGCACACCACACCCGAGCATCCGTGCGGGCGGATTGACGCCGCCGGCGACCCGGCCTTACCATTCCCCCGTCGACGCTCCTCGCAGGGTTCGTGCATACCCATCATGGAGGTTTCCTGTGCGCAAGGCATTCATTGCGGCCTGTCTGCTCGCCTGTATCGCCGGCTGCGCGGGCGGCATGATCGTCATTCCCAACCCGCTCTCGGTGCCAAACGGCGCGTACAGCGGCGAGGTCGTCATCCAGACGACCATCAATTCGGATGCGCCGACGGAGCGTCGCGCGTATCTTGTCATCGACATCGTGAACGGCGCGATCCGTAACATCCGCAGCGCTGCGACACGAAACGGACCGTACTCGTGCTGGCGCATCCAGAACAACAGCCAGCAGGCCGGCAACACGATCACGGGCATTCTCGGGGGCGGCGTGTTCACTTATTCCATTTCGTCGACCACCAATATCAACGGCACCGACGTCAACCTGACCGGGTCCGGACAGGCCACCGCGACCGAGACCGGAGCCGAGCAACTGAACTGGTCGGACGTGAGCACCGTGATGGGCGGCGGCAACACGGTCGCCATCACGGTGACCGGAACATTCACACGGCATGGCGCGCAAGGCACGCTGCCGGTCCCGGAAGGCATGAACGGCGGCTGGGTGCTGAATTACGGCGGCAACATCGGCGACGTGATCGACGTTCAGGGCCTGCGCGTCATCCAGTTCGCCAGTCCAAACCCGATCGGCGTCGGCGAGGTGAAATCCTCCGACGAGGTGAGCCCGACCGGCGACTTGCAGGCCGGGCAGCAGGTACTGATCCGGTTTGTCGCCAACACCTTTTTCACGGCCGATCCGACGCCGCGCGACTACACGATCACGTTCACCGGCACGGTCGACATCAGCCGGCAGTCGGCCACGGGCACGACGACGTTCGAGGCGGTCGGCGTGCAGACTCGCATGTTCAACACGACCCTGCAGCGCAGCAGTTCACCGGCCTGCCCGCTCTGATCGGCCGGTTCGCCGACAGGACAAATGCGAGTTCGCCCCGTCGGGCTCACCCGGGCCCGACGGGGCACGTTATTTCTTTTCTCGGGCTGCGACCGATCGCGCGCGCCGCGTTGCGCCCCGCCGTTATGATGGGCGATGTGCTTGTGAACACTAATCACAGCGATCGTCGAGGCTCGCGGGCGACATGACGGACCCGTCCGAAGCGCAACTGACCAACAGGCTGGCGCGGGGTGATGCGCGGGCGTTCGAGGGTCTCTATCTGCTTTTCAACGAGCGCGTGCGACTGGCGGCATGGCAGATGTGCCGGCGGGCGGATTGGGTCGATGATGTGGTCAATGAGGCGTGGCGCCGGGCGTACGAAGCCCGCGCAGAGTTCGACCAGGGCCGCCCATTTCTGGTGTGGGTGGTGGGCATCCTCCGCAACTGCTGCCGGGAGCACGCTCGCTCCAGACAACGGCTGTCGCCGAACGACAATGATCCGCTCCATGCGATCGCGGATACCGACCCGGCTAAACTGGCCGCACAGGCTGACCTGCTGGCAGCACTCGACGCATGCATTCGAGCGTTGCCGCTCCCCGATCAGGTGATCGTGAGGAAGCGGTTCTTCGAGGGAAAGCCGTTAAGGGTTGTGGCGCAAGAGGTTGGCATAGCCGAGTCGACCCTTCGGGATGGTCGGTTACCGGACCTGTATGACCGGCTGCGTGCGTGCCTCGCGGCTCGAGGTTTAGATATTTCTTCAGTTTTTTCCGCGCAAGCCGGGTCCGAAACGCAATGGATTCTCGGAGAGCGAGCAGACCGTGAACCGTGATCCGATGGAAACGCTGTTGCTGGAGCTGGGCAAGGCCCGCTCGGCCGGTATTCTGCCCGCCGAGACCGTCCGGCAGCCGGCGTTTCCGTGGGAGTCGCGGCGATCCGGCTTCGCTCACCGCTCGATCCGATGGGTCCGGGTGGCATTGCCACTGGCTGCGGCAGCCGTGGTCGGGTTCGTGTTTGTCAGCGCGAATCTCCACAGGCCCGATCTGAGCGGGATGACCACTGGACCGGCGACAGCCACCTCGTCGGTCCTCGCGTCCGTCCAAGGCGGCGCCGAAGCATGGGATTGCAACGGCGACGGCGTCGTGAACGGGCTGGACATCAACTGTTACGTGCGCCAACACGCGTCCGAGGCAGGGGCAACGGAACTGCAGACCGACGCCTTTACCCGGCGCTTGCTGGGGATCTGAGAGCTCCAGATCCTCCTCTTGCAATGCGAGGCATGGTCACGATTTACCGGATCGTGAATATGCCTCGCATTTTTCTTTCCTGCTGATTCGCCCTGGGCAGCCAGTCAAGGCCCGGGCGGCGGCCGGTTTTCTTCCGGCGGCGGGTAGCGGTGGTGCACCGTGCGCTGCGGGAACGGGATCTCGAGGCCGATTTCAGCGAATCGCTTGCGAATGCGCCGCAACATCTCCCGCCGAACGGCCCACTGCTGCTTGGGGCGCGTCTTCATCACAAAGCGAATGACGACGGCCGATTCTCCCAATTGATCGACGCCCAGCATCTCGGGATCCTCCATGATGAGATGCTGCCAGGCGGGCTCGCGTCGCATGGCGGCGCCGAGCGCGACCAGTTCGCGCATCGCCAGGTCGATGTCGCTTCCGTAGCTGATGCCGATATCAAAGAGCGCCCGCGACCAGCCGTAGGTCATGTTGCTGACCTTGTCGATCTGGCCGTTGGGGATGAAGTGCACGATGCCCTCGACGTCCCGCAGCACCGTGATGCGCAGCGTGATCTTCTCAACGACACCGGCCACGCCGCCGATGCGGATGACGTCGTTGAGGCCGTATTGATTCTCGAGCAGGATCATGAAGCCGTAGAAGTAGTCGCGGATCAGGTTCTGCGCGCCGAACGCCACCGCCAGTCCGAGCACGGCGGCGCCTCCCAGCAGGGGGGCCACGTTGATGCCGATCTCGGTCAGGATCATCAACCCACCGCCGGCAATGACGGCGACGTTGACGACGTATTGCAGCACGCCGACGAGGGTACGGGCGCGGTTTTCGCGCTCGGCGAGCGTGCCCTGTCCCGCGCGTCCGGCCACCAGGGCCACGACACGCGACTCGAGCCGGCCGGACAGCCACACGACCACCACGACCACCACGAACGTCAGCACGATGCGAACGCCGTGCGTCAGCAACCAGTGCGTGATGTTCTCGAGCGAGAATGGGCTGGAAAGGCGTTCGACGGTGCGTCGTGCCTCATCGGCCTTGAGGCGGCTTCTCTCGGCCTCCTCCAGCTGCGCGATCTGCTCGGACTGAAGCCGCTCCAACTCATCGCGCAATCGGTTCAGGGTCTCACGGCGACTGACAACTTCGGCCTCGGCCTGACGGTGGCGCTTCTGAGCCTCGCCGACCTTGCTCCAGAGGTCGCGCAATTCATCGAGACGCGCGCCCTCGGATGATCGCTGCTGCGCCTGCCCGGTCAGCGTGCGTTCGGTCTCCAGCGCGTTGGCTACCTTGCGCTGGGCGGTTTCGAGCAGCTTCTGTTCCTGTTCGATAATCTTCTTCTGTGCGTCGATGCGCTCGGCGAGCGACTGGACTTTTCGTTCGGCCTGCTCGGCGACCTCCTCCTTCTGCTTGGCCTCCTGCTGAGCGCGGATGAGTTCCTTGCTCGGCGGCCGGGGCGGGCGCTCCTTGTTCTCGGCCGACTCCGCCGGTTCGGCCGGCGGCGCGAGCGGGAAAGGCGGTCCAACCAGCGGTCGAGCCGGCGACGGCTCCACCTGGGCGTCGGCCGCGGGCGGCTGGCTCGGTGCAGTCGTCGGCTTGGCCGGCGGGGCGGGGGGCTCGGGCGGCTTGGCCGGCTGCGTGGCCGGCTCCGTGGGCGCCAGCAGCTTCGCGAGCGATGCCTGGTCCTGCGCGAGCTTCTTCTCGAGGGTCGCGATCTGCTCCTGGAGCGTCTTTCGTTCGCTGATGGCGAGATCGAAGCGATCCTTGGCGAGTTTCCAGCGCTGCTCGAGGGCTTCGAGATCAGCGCTCAGCCGGCGAACCTGATCCTCGGCACCTGATTCCCGGGCCTTGTCCAGACCGCGGCGCGCCGCCTCTCGCTCGTCGTCCAGCTTCTTGAAGTCGGCCTGCGCACTGGCGTATTCCGACCTGGGGTCTTCAATCGACTTGCGAAGATCGGCCAGCCGCGCGGTTGTCTCCTCGATGCTGCGGTTCAGCACAGAAATGCGCTCGGCGTCTGTTGCCGGCGCCGCAGGACGGGTCGCGGGGCGCGGCGGCGCGGCGGGCTGTGTGGCGGGCGGGCGCGGCGCGGCAGGCTGCGTGGCGGCCGCGCCCGGCGCGGCCGGGTCGGCAGCCATCAGCACCAGCAGCAGGAGCACGATGATCACGAGTCGAAATCACCTCTCGATTGCACGGCGGCAGCGGTACACCGGGAAGTTCCCGCGTTGCTCGCATTATCGCTCGCGGCGCGCCTGGCCGCGACCCCGCCGGCTCGTCGCTCCGACGGGGAACCGTGTGTCGATCGCATGCGGCCGGGACCATTCGATCATAGAATGGCGACATGGCCCTGCCCGTGGTCGCGATCGTCGGACGCCCGAACGTGGGCAAGAGCTCGCTGCTGAACGCGCTGGCGGGGCGCCGCGTCAGCATCGTGGATCCGATTCCAGGGGTGACGCGCGATCGCGTCGCGGCGGTGGTCGAGTTCATGGATACGTGGTTCGAGCTGATCGACACCGGCGGCTTCGGACACCAGGACCGCGACGGTCTGACGCGTGAGATTGAAGCCCAGATCCGGCTCGCGATCGACGGCGCCAGCGTGATCCTGTTCGTGGTCGACGTGCAGGGCGAGATCACGCCGCTCGACCAGCGCGTCGCGGAGATGCTCCGCGGCCGGAACGATCGCGTCGTGCTGGTGGTGAACAAGGCCGACACCATCCGGCACGAACCCGGCGCGGGTCTGTTCGCGCGGCTCGGTTTCGGCGAGCCGCACCCGGTCTCGGCGCTGCACGGCCGCGGCACGAAGGCGCTGCTGGAGCTCATCGTCGAGCGCATCGGGAAGGACCGCTCGGCGCCGGACGAACCGGTGATGAAGCTCGCGATTGTCGGGCGGCAGAACGTCGGCAAGAGTACGTTCATCAACAGTCTGGCACAGCAGCCGCGCGTGATCGTGAGCGAGATCCCGGGCACGACGCGCGACTCGATCGATGTCCGCTTTGCGATCGACGGCCGCGAGTTTCTCGCCATCGACACGGCGGGCATTCGCCGCAAGGCTTCGCGCGACCGGCAGGGCATCGACTACTACAGCGTGCTGCGGGCGCAGGAGTCGATCCAGCGCGCCGATGTCGTGCTGCTGCTGATCGACGCGACGGCCAGAATCAGTGACGTCGACAAGAAGCTGGCCCGGCTCCTGGCGGACCTCTACAAACCGACGGCGCTGGTCATCAACAAGTGGGACCTCGCCAAGGGCAAGGCCGGCTCGGACGACTACGCCGAGTACCTCACCCGGACGTTGCCGATGCTGCCGGCCGCGCCGATCGTGTTCACGACGGCGAGCGAGAGCCGAAACGTGCGCGCGGCCGTCGAGGTGGCGCAGGCGCTGTTCAAGCAGGCTCGGACGCGGATCACCACCGGACAGCTCAACCGCGCGATCCGGGAGGCGCTGGCGGCCTACCAGCCGTCGGCTGATCGCAAGGGGGTCACACCCAAGATTTACTACGCGACGCAGGTGGCGGTGCGCCCGCCGACCATCGTGCTGTTCGTGAACGACCCGGCCGTCGTCCGCGAAGACTACCGGCGGTTCCTGGCGCGGCGGCTGCGGGAAGCATTGCCGTTCGACGAGATTCCCATAAGATTGTTGTGGCGGGCCGCGCACCGCGACAAGAGGGAAGCGGGAGAGCTTGCGCCGCCGACTCGACGCGGCGCTGCGAGGCGCTGACGCGATGACCATCGATTTCCATTGCGAGCATTGCCGGACGCTGATCCGGGCGCCCAGTGACACGGCCGGGCGAAAGGGCCGCTGCCCGCAATGCAAGAACGTCGTCTATATTCCCCTGCCGCCCGAGGAAAGCGGCGAGATCCCGCTGGCGCCGGAGGACCCGGAAGACGAGCGCCGGCGGCGCGAAGCCGAGCGCGAGCGACACGCGGTCGAACGTGCCCTGCTGCGTGAAAAGACGACGCCCGGCGATCCACCCGGGCGACCCACCCGCGGCGGAGGAGCGGCGCGGCCCGCACAGGCGGTCGATGCCCGGCGCCTGGTGTGCGAGTTTCTCTCAGCGATGGCTGAAAGCCGGATGGACGCGGCCGAACGCCATCTCGCCGCTCTCGCCGGCGTGAAGGCGGAGGCCCTGGCTGCGATCGAGGCGATCTCGAGCTCCGACCCGCCACCGTCCGATGTTCCGAAACTGCCTCGCCCGCTGCTCGTGGGCTTTCTGAAGCAGCTCCGTTCGCGTCTGTAGCGACGCGCCGCCGACCACTGCTCCGAATCTCGCGACGGACGGCATCCGGGAGAGTCGAGCGGATCGCCACTTCGTCTCTGACGAACGATCCGGCTGATCGTTGACGCGGGGTTCCGGCGCCGCGGCGGTCCGGAAACGCGCGGTCAGGCGGCTGGCGCGACGCTGCGACCCGTCGGCCGGGCGAATTGCGCGTTGGAAACACGATGCCGGCGGTTATAGTCTAAGGGGAAGAACGCAGCCCTCCGCAGGCGTTGGATGAATCCCCGGCCATCCCAATCCGAGGCTACCGCAGGAGCCAGCCAGGTCGACATCGCGTGCCCGCAGTGCAACGCGCTGTACCGGGTGGCCGCCACGCTCACCGGCCGTCGATTCCAGTGCCGCAAGTGCGGGCACGTGTGGCGCTGGGGCGCGCGGCCGGCGCGAACCACGTCGGCCGAGTCCGGGGTCAACATGCCAAGTTCGGAGGCTGGCGTCGCCGCGCCGCCGGCCGAGGCCATTCCTGTCGCAGGATCGGGATCGACCATCATCGACATGAGCTGGGTGGGCAAGCGGCTCGGTCGCTACCGGCTCAAGAGCGTGCTGGGTCGCGGCGGCATGGGTGTCGTGTGGCGCGCCCAGGACCTGACGCTGAATCGCGATGTGGCGATCAAGATCCTCACGCCTCCCAGCGGGCGCGGCGGCGACGGCACGCTGAGCCGGGCGCTGTTCCTCCAGGAAGCGCGGGCGGCCGCCAAGCTCAACCATCCCGGCGCGGTCACCGTGTTCGAGATCGCGGAGGACGGCGGCGCGCAGTTCATCGCGATGGAACTCATGCAGGGTGGTATGCTTCGCGACCACATTGAGGCTCACGGTCCGATGGAGCCTCGCCGCCTGTTCCGCCTGCTGGTCGCTCCAACCCGGGCACTGGCGCTGGCGCATGAGCGCGGCATCATTCATCGCGACGTGAAGCCCGGCAACCTGATGTTCGACGATCACGGCCAGCTCAAGCTGGGCGACTTCGGGTTGTCGGATGTTGCCGACGACCCGACCAGCCTGACGCTGCGAGGGCGGTCGGTCGGGTCACTCGGCTGGGTCGCGCCCGAGACCGCGCGCGGCGAGCAGACCTTGCCCGCCAGCGACATCTACGCCATGGGCCTGGTGATGCTCTACGCGCTGACCGGCAAGCCGTGGCTGGCGGCCGAGACGCGCAGCAAGCTGCTGGAACTGCACCAGAATCCGCCGCCGCTCGACCTGAGCGATATCGAGGGGCTGACCCCGGATGCGTCGGCGCTGCTGCACCGCTGTCTCGCGCCGAATCCGGCGGATCGCTTCCGGACGGCCGAGGAACTGGCCACGCTGCTCGAGCACTGCGCCAACGAGCCGGATGAGCCGCTGATCCCGCAGAGTGTGCTGATGCGCAGCCGCGCGCGGGCCATCATCGCCAGCGTGGGGCTGGCGATCCTGGCCATCGCGCTCTCAATCGCTTTCATCTTTGGGTACCTGCAATACCTGGCGAGCGGGATGAAGAAGCCGCAGAGCCGCCCGCAACCGAGGCAGGTGGTGACGATCGAGCCGGCCGGCGCGACGGAGCCGGGCGACGGAGCGGACGGCCGCGACGCGGGCAACTGGTCGTGGCTCGGGCGGGTCGACGAGCGAGGATTGCTCTTCATCGCATCGCGACAGGATCGGCTCTACCACGTGCCTAGCTGCCTCGAAGCGCGGCGGATCCTGCTGCGCGACATGATCAACTATGGCAGCCGCGAGGCGGCAACGGGCGGAGGCCGGACCCCTTGCCCGATTTGTCGGCCCGACGTCAACGATCCCAGCCCGCCGCGAGATTGATGTTCGCAATCGCCGCGGCTACATCGCGACAAAGTTGGTGAGCAGCTTACGCCCGGCGTCCTGTGATCGCTCGGGCAGGAACTGTGTTCCGAACATCCGTCCGTCCCAGATGACCGCCGAGAAGTCGATCCCGAAGTTCGCCTGAGCAGCGCAAAGGGAGCGGTCGAGCGTCTGGGAGTGGGACGAGTGTTCGAAGAAGAACGACTCGCCGCTCGTCAGGCCGGACAGGAGTGGACACGGAGCCGCCCAGCGGACCGGGGCCCAGCCGAGGTGCGGCGGCCGAAACTGGCGGCGGACCGGGTGCTGTGTGTCGCTCTCAAACGGGATCGACTTGCCGGGAATGACGCCGAGGCCGGTGTGCTGTCCGTCCTGGTACGAGACGTCGAGCAGCAGTTGCATGCCGAGTCCGATGCCGAGGTATGGTCGCCCATCGAGGATCACGCGAACGATCGATCGTACGAGCGAGCGGTCGCGCAGCCCGCGCACCATGGCGCCGAAAGCGCCACAGCCGCCGACCACGAGCTTGCTGGCTCGCGCGAGGCGGTCGGCGGAAGGGACGATTTCGACGCGCTCGCTGACCTCGCGGATGGCCCGCGCCAGAAGGGCGACGTCCGGCTGCCCATAATCGACCACCGCGATCATCAGCCACGAATCCTGGGGCCCAATCCGGCCATGTCGGTCGCGGGCGACCGCCCGCGGCAAGGCTGAAAGGACACGGCGTGCATCGGTCGATGCACGCCGCGCCCGTTCGATACAATTCCCATCGCCGCGAGACCGCCGCTGACGTGAGGGGGTTCGTTTATCGCGTCGTCTGCCGCAGCGAGGTGACGGCGGTTGAGCTGTTGGTATCAGTCCCAGTGGCACCCAGCGCGTCGGATCCGCCGCCGCGGCGAATCACGGCGTAGAACTCAACCCGGCGGTTCTGCCGGCGGGCGTTGTCGTTTGCATTCGCGACACGCGGCTGGAATTCGCCACGATTGGCCTGAATAACCCGGGTCGGCGGAATTCCGGCGCCGATCAGGTGTCGCACCGCCGTCAGGGCGCGCTCAGCTCCCAATTGCCAATTGTCCTTCCAGCCGCTCTTTCGGATCGGTTGGTCGTCGGTATGACCAAATACGTAGATGTCGCGGTCGGCATAGCGCGAGCGAATGTCGGACGCGATGCGATCAAGCGTCTGCTTGCCGGCGGGCCGCAGGGTGGCCTTGCCGGAGTCGAACAACACCTCACCCGGGATCGAGATCATGTCGAACCCCGGCAGGCTGACCCACTTCCCGTCGCCCATGTCAGTTGAGGCGGGTGTCGACGAGAGAGTCGGCGGAGCGCTCTGGGCCTTGGCCAGACGATCGCGCAGGTCGGCGATCTCGCGATTGAGGTCGCGCACCGAGCGCTGGGCGTCTTCGTCACGGCCGGTCAGCTCGTTGAGGCGATTGTCGCGCTCGGCCAAGTCGCCTCGGAGGCGGTCGAGCTCGGCGCTCAATTCATTAATCCGCTTGTCCTTGGCGTCGGGCCCGCAGCCGACGGCAAAGAACGAAGCCAGCATCGCGATGCACGCGGACGATGCCAAGTGTCGGCGAGACATGATATTGTTCCTCCTGTGAACATGACGAGCCGTCCGCATGACGACTCCCATTGTGGGGACGATATTATCGACGAGCCCGGCGAAATCAACGAAAAACGCCGCGGAATCGCCCTTTCTTCAAGACGCCGGCCGGGCATGGACGGTTCGAAGATTCGCGCCATCCGGTAGCGCGCTGCTGGCGAGGGATGGGCCGCATGGCACGGCCGCGCGATGTGTGTGGCCGGTGGATCGTTCGTGCATACACGGGGTTGTGGAACATCGTGTCGGGCTGAGGGGATTTCCTCTTGTGATTCGACTCGCGACCCGCTATCATCCGAACCTGTACAAAGTCAGCGCGGTTAACAGCCATTACTTCATAATTTAAATGAAGTTATGGTTGTCTTGGTCTGGCCATGTCATCTAAAGTCGCACTTGTGAATCGGCGCTCCGTCGGCCGGAAGCGCGGAGTGAGTCTGGCCCCGATCCTCGGTGACTTGGCGAATCGCCATCCGGGGCTGGTGCGGTCGTGGTTTTCCCGGCTCGAGACGGCTGGGTTCGACCGCGGCGAGCTTGTGATTCGTGTCGCGCACGCCGAACAGCGCGCCTATCTCGAGCGCTACTGCCGGCCGGCATTCATCGAGGCCGCGCGCCTTGCGACCGGCCGGCTGATCGCGGTCCGTTTCACTGGTCCGGGGCCGGTCGATGACGCTGACGCCCCGCTGGTCGACGACTGCGAGGGCTTCCACGAGCTGCTCCGGCTGAGCGCCCGGCACACACAAGACCTCTTCGTGGTCGGACCGTGCAATCGGCTGGCGTACTCGGCCGCGGTGGGCGTTTGCCGCTCGCTGGGGTCCCCGTACAACCCGCTCTTCCTGCACGGCCCTCCAGGGGTCGGTAAGACGCATCTGGCGCAGTCGATCTGCCACGGCGCGCTCGACGCCTCACCGTCGCTGCGTGTGGCGTACGGTTCGTGTGAGCTGTTCACCAATCAGTATATCGAAGCTCTGACGCGCGATGCCGTTCAAGCGTATCAGGATCGCTTCCGGCAACTGGATCTTCTGGTCCTCGATGACGTGCAGCTCCTCGTGAACCAGGAGCGCGGGCAGGAGGAATTCTTCCATACCTTCAACGCCCTGCATCAGAATCAGCGGCAGATCGTGCTTATCGCCGACCGCCCACCCGATCAGATCGACGGCCTTCAGGAGCGCCTGGTCAGTCGCATGAAGTGGGGGCTGGTGGCGCCCATCGACCGGCCCTGCCTCGAGACCCGCGTCGCGATCCTCCGGCGCAAGGCGACCGAGCGCCAGATGGTCCTCCCGGAAGACGCGCTGCTCCTGATCGCGAACCGGATCCGCGAGAGCGGACGAGATTTGGAGGCCGCGTTAGCTCAGGTTCAGAGCCGATCGGCCGACGCCGGTCTGCCGATCACCGCCGACCTGGTCCGCGAGGCGCTGGACGGCCCGGGCCCGACCTCGCGCGCGAACGGGGTTCGGCTCGAGAAGATCGTCAGCGTGGTGGCCGCGCATCACCGCGTGCGCCGAGCCGATCTGATCGGCCCCGGGCGGACACGGTCGGTGGCGTGGCCGCGACAGCTCGCGATGTTCCTGGCTCGCCGGATGACCAGTCTGAGCCTCCAGCAGATCGGCGAGCATTTTGGCGGGCGCGATCACACGACGGTGCTGCACGCCGAGCGTGGCGTCAGTCGCCGGCTGGACAACGATGAGGGCATCCGTTCCCTGGTCGATGAGCTCAGCCGGAAGCTGACGAACGGCGACTGACTCGCCGGCTCGGTTGCCGCGGAACGGCGAATTCCTGTGCGGCGACTGTGCGTCAGCGAGGATCACCGGCGCGCGGCGGCTCGGCGCCAGTTCCGGACCGCCGCGCGTGGCGCTGGTTCAGCCAACCGCACAGGCCCGCCCACAGGTTTCGAGCGCGGCCGGCGGCAGCACTTGTGGCGCGCAAGTTTCTGCCGCAAAATGAACGGTCCGGACTGGCTCGGACCGTTTCACGGATTCCACAGTCGATACGATGGAAGATGAAGATCAAGACCCTCTCTTCCATCTGATCCTTATACGGTGGGTGCGAGGCTGTGCCATGAAGGTAACTTGCGATCGTCCGGCGCTCTCGGATGCCCTCGCGGCATGCACGTCGATCATCGCGTCTCGGACGCCTAAGCCGATCCTGCAGTGCATTCGTGTGACTGCCACCAAGGACGAGCTGATCCTGACGGCCTACGACCAGGAGCTGGGCCTCCGATATCGCGTGTCGGAGGTGGACACGGCTCGCCCGGGCGAGACTCTTGTTTCCGGCGACCGCTTCTTCTCGATCGTGCGCGAGTCGGTCGACGAGTCGCTGGCGCTGGAGGCGGACAACGGCACGCTTCACATCCGCGGGAGAGACAGCCACTTTCAGATTTTCGGGCAGGACGTACGGCAGTTTCCGCCGGTGGTGGACCTCGAGGGTGAGCCGGACCTGTGCCTGCGCGCCGACGCGCTTCAGGCCTGCATTGAGCGAACCACCTTCGCGGCGGCGAGAGAAAGCACGCGCTATGCGATCAACGGGGTTCTGTGGGAGAAGCGCGCCAAGCGGCTCCAACTTGTGGCCACCGATGGCCGACGGCTGGCGCGGGCTGGCGTCTCGCCCGAGAAGAGCGTCGGCGGCGACAGCGATGTCATCGTGCCCACGAAGGCCCTGACCACGCTGTCGCGCCTGCACGTCGAGCCGGATGCGATCATCGACGTGCAGTTGTTGCCGAACCAGATCATCATGCGGACGCCAAAGGCGACGATCAGCAGCGTGCTTCACGACGGGCACTTCCCGAAATACGACGACGTGATTCCGAAGGACTGCGACAAGAAGCTCGAAATCGACGCCGCAGAGTTTCTCAGCGCGGTGAAACGGGCGGCGCTGCTGTCGACCGAGGAGACCCGCGGCGTCCGAATCGCCATTTCGAGCGACGGGCTGGTCTTCAGCAGCCGCGCGCCGGAACAGGGCGAGGCCACGATTCGACAGAACGCGCGCTACAGCGGGCCGAATGTTGAGATCGGCTTCAATCCCACCTTCCTCGTCGAGGCGCTGCGGGTTTGCTCCGGCGCCGTCTCCTTTGAGGTCAAGGACGGCAGTAAGCCGGGCATCCTTCGCTGCGGGCCGGATTTCCTCTACGTCGTCATGCCGGTGAATCTCTCGTGAGTTCAGGAGGCCCGATCCCCGGTCCGCGGCGGCCATCGCGGCGTCAAACGCTGCTCGACGAGGCCGGAATGGCCGGCGCGACGCCGCTCGCGCAGCGGGCCTTCTGGGCGGCGGCCAATCGTCGGGCGCGGCGCATCGAATCCGTCGGGCAGGTGGCCTCGGCGATCCTCGGGAGCCGCGAATTCCGCCAGCGGATGCAACTGGGTCCTCTCCGGGAGCTGTGGAGCCGCGTGGTTCCGGCGAACCTCGCCGCCCATACCGACGTCGTGTCATGTCGGGGCGGACGGCTGACCGTGGCGGTCGACAGCGCCGCGGTGCGTTTTGCGCTGGAGCGCGAACTGCGCCCGGCCCTGCTGCGGAGCCTGCAATCGTCGCCAGCCGGGCGCGGCATCCGCGAGATCGTCTTCGAGCTGAGTGGGCAGCCCGGCGCGGCTGACGCGTGGGATCGGGTGCGTTCATCGAGGCGCGGCAAGTCATGAGCGAGACGCCGGTCGATCAGAGGCTGCCGGAAATCCCGGACGAGTTCGGGCCGGTGGACGCACCCGGCGGCGGCACCTATGACGCAGCCAGCATTCGCGTGCTGGAAGGCCTTGAGGCGGTTCGCAAGCGGCCGGCGATGTACATCGGCGACACGGCCGTCGCCGGCCTGCACCATCTTGTCTACGAGGTGCTCGACAACGCCATCGACGAGGCGATGGCCGGCTATTGCCGGAACATTCTGGTCAAGATCAATCCCGACGGGTCGTGCACCGTGGTGGACGACGGGCGCGGCATCCCGGTCGGTCCGAAGCGCGTGCCGGAGAACCCGGCCATCGACGGCAAGGACGCGCTGGAGATTGTGCTGACCGTGCTGCATGCCGGTGGCAAGTTTGATCGCAACAGCTACAAGGTCAGCGGCGGCCTGCACGGCGTGGGCGTCAGCGTGGTGTGTGCGCTGTCGGAGTGGATGGTTGTCGAAGTGCAGCGCGACGGCGGCGTGTTCACGATCCGGCTCGAGCGCGGCAAGGTGACCAAGCCGGTTGAGAAGATCGGTCACTCGAGCCGCACGGGCACCAGGGTCGAGTTCAAGGCCGACCCGGAGATCTTCCCGGACACCAACTTCCGCTACGAGACGCTGGCCAAGCGGCTGCGCGAGCTGGCATACCTCAACGAGGGCGTGTCGATCCGGCTGGTTGACGAGCGCGTCCTGAAGTCCGAGGACTTCCATTTCGAGAATGGGCTGAAGGAGTTCGTCCGCTACCTCAATGACGGCAAGGAACCGCTTCACAAGCCTCAGATCCTGCGAGCGCGGGACGAGAAGCTGCGGCTCGAATGCGAGGTCGCGTTTCAGTACACCGACGGCTACACCGAAACGCTGCTGGCCTACGCCAACAACATTCACAACATCGACGGCGGCACCCACCTGACCGGTTTCAAGTCGGCGCTGACACGAACGATGAACGCTTACGCCCGCAAGGAGAACCTGCTCAAGGGCGATCTGGTTCCATCGGGCGAGGATCTTCGCGAGGGCCTGACCGCGGTGATTTCGGTCAAGGTGCCGGAGCCGCAGTTCGAGGCCCAGACCAAGGTCCGCCTCATGAACCCGGAGGTGGAGTCGTTCGTCGAGCAGACGGTCAACGCGCAGCTCGGGCACTGGCTCGAGGAGAACCCGTCGGACGCGAAGCGCGTCATCCTCAAGGCGGTTCAGGCGGCGGTTGCCCGGGAGGCGGCCCGCAAGGCGCGCGAGGCGGCCCGCAAGACCGCGCTGTCGAGCGGCAACCTGCCCGGCAAGTTGTGGGACTGCAACATCCGTGATCGGGACCAGTCGGAGCTGTTCCTGGTCGAGGGCGACTCGGCCGGCGGCTCGGCCAAGCAGGGGCGGGACTCGCGCTTTCAGGCCGTGCTGCCGCTGAAGGGCAAGATTCTGAACGTCGAAAAGGCCCGCGAGGACCGTGTGCTGGCCCACGAAGAAATTCGGACGATCTTCGGAGCGATCGGGTGCGGCGTCAGTCGCGACGAGTTCGACGTCGGGAAGCGTCGGTACAACAAGATCATCATCATGACCGACGCCGACATCGACGGCAGCCACATCCGCACCCTGCTGCTGACGTTCCTGTTCCGGCACATGCGCCCGCTCATCGACGGCGGCCACATCTTCGTCGCCCAGCCGCCGCTCTACCTGCTGCGGAAGGGCAAGAAGACCGAGTACGTACTGAACGACCAGGTTCTCGGTGAGAAGCTGATCGAGTGGGGCCTGGACGGCACACGGCTTGAGATCCGCACCTCGAATCCGCCGCGCGAAATTTCGGGTGACGCACTTCGCTCGCTGGTGCAGGTTATCGATGCCATCGCCCAGCGTCGGCGGCAGCTCGTGCGGCGCGGGATTGACTTCGAGGCCCTGCTCCTGCGACACCGCGACCCGGGCAGCGGCGCCCTGCCGACGCTGCGGGCACTGGTGGCCGGCGAGGAGCGGTACTTCTACAGTGACGAGGAGTTTCTCGAGTTCCGGCGCGCGCTGGAAAAGCGCTTCGGCGAAATCGAGGTGGTCGATGGCACGCTGCTGGGCGCGGGCGAGGGAAACGGCGACCACGCCGCCGCGCGACTGGTGCGTTGGGAGCTGTCGGAGACCCGGCCGCTGTCGGAGCTCGTCCGGCGCTACCTCGAGACCGGACTGACACTGGACGACTATTTTGCGACGCGCGATGAGCTGGTGACCGGCGAGTTGCCGCCCGCGCGGTTCGTGCTGGTGCCGGGCTCGGGCGAACCGAAGGAGCTGAACAACACCGCGGAGCTGGGGGATTGCGTTCGCGACGTCGGCCGTCGCGGCATCGAGCTGAAGCGATTCAAGGGCCTGGGCGAAATGAACGCCGACGAGCTCTGGGAGACCACGCTCGATCCGGCCCGCCGCAGCCTGCTGCGCGTGGTCGTCAGCGAGGAGGCGTCGGACGCCGAGCAGGTGGAGGTGGACCTGCGCTCCGCCGATCGCATTTTTTCCATTCTGATGGGTGACAACGTCGAATCGCGGCGCGAGTTCATTGAATCCAACGCCATCCACGTCAAGAACCTGGACGTCTGATTCGCCGGCGGGCGCCGGGCAGCCGGCCAAGCGCCGGACCGGTGTTCGCGTCGGTTGTTTGGTCGACTGGCTTGAGCGCGGAGCCCGGCCGCGCCTGATGCTGCTCCTGATCGTCGGCGCGGTGTATGCGCCGACGTTCTTCGTCCCGCTGATGGTCGATGATCACCGCATGATTCGGCAGATGCGGTTGTATCGTGACGGGTGGTCGAACCGCCTCGACCTCTACGGGTTTGCGCGCGCCAACGACCAGGTCCGCGCTGAGCGACTGGCCGGTTACTTTCCATGGTGGGTGCGAGATGAGCTTCGCTTCGAGCGCTTTCGCCCAGTGGCCGAATACGCGCTCTACCTTGATTACCTCGTCTTCGGCAGTGGTCCGCTCGGGTTTCGCGTCAGCAGCGTGGCCTGGTACGTCGTCGGCGTTTGGCTGACGCTCTCGCTGTTTCGCCTGCTGGTGGAGGAGCGGATCGCGCGCTGGGGAGCACTCGTGTTCGCCCTCGCCGGCGGTCATGCTGTCACCGTGGCATTCGCCGCGGCGCGATGCGATCTGATCGCGCTGGTCGCCGGGCTCGGGTCAGTGATCGCCGCAGCGAGGTATCTGCTGGGCGGCCGGCGGGCATGGCTGGCGCTGGCCTCGCTTCTCTTCCTCGCTGCGCTGGGCGCGAAGGAAGTCTCGGTCGCGCTGGCGGCCGGTCCGCTGTTGCTGGCGTGGGGCATGCGTGGCGGCCCGTATGCCTCACGCGTCGACTGGCGCCGGGCGGCGACGGCGACCGGGCTGCTTGGGGCGCTGGCGGTGGCTTTTCTGGCGCTCTACAGCACGGGCGGTTTCGAGAGTAATGGGGAGCCGCTGCTGGATCCCATCCGGGCGACGCGAGACTATCTGGTCCGGGCGCCGGGACGCATGGCCCTCATGCTCTCGACCTGGCTGGTGCCCATGAACCCGTTCGTGTTCGAATTTCGCCGCTGGCTTCAGCCGCTCATGGTCGCCTACGGGGTGCTCGGTGTCTTGGGCGTGATCGGCGCGGGCGTAATCATCTTGCGGCGCAGCGGCCCCACTCTGGCGGCCGGCTCCATGGCGGCCTGGGCGCTGGTCGGTTTACCCATCCTGGCGTGCACGCCCGCGGATGATCGCGTGATGCTGGTGCCGTCCGTCGGCCTGTCGCTGCTGGCGGCGCTGTGGCTGGCGCCGCGTCCGGGCGAGCGCGTGCCGCGGCTCGCGGCCATCTTGTTTCTGATCGCGCCGCTGGCGTATGTGCAGATCACGCTGCAGTATGTGCGACACCTTGAATCCGCGTCCGTGTCGCACCTGCGCGCCGGGCTGGCCAGCCTGCCGCCGCAGTCCGGGCCGGATGAATGTCTCTTCTTCCTCAACCTGACGCAGATCACCGACGCACTCTGGTTGCAGGATCGCCTCGAAGGCCTCGGCGAGCGGCCCGGTGTGCGGGCGGCCGTGCTCAGCGACGCGGCCCGCGTGGACGCCGTCGCGGTCGGGCCCCAGGTGCTTCGGTTGCGCTCCTGCGCCGAACCATTTCTGGCGAGCTTCCTCGGCCGCATGGGGTCGCCGCGGAGCGTCCGGCCGACGGTTGGCGAGGTGTTCGACGCGGGGGCTTACCGCGTCGTGGTCACCGAGGTCCGCGGATCGGATATTCACGAGGTGCAGGTCGAATTCCCGCGACCGCTGGACTGGCCGGGTTACCGATTCTATGAGCTTGGTCTGCTGGGTCCGGCACGGCCGGTTCGCTTCGAGATTCCGGCGGTCGCTGTTGCGCGTCATTGAATGCCCGCCTTCCTCCACCGCAGCGCGGCGTGGTCTCTCAATCCAGTTCGTCGAGCGACGCGACGGTTCTCGCGGGTTCGCCGCCCGGTGCGGGCCGCACGTCGGCGTACATGCCGCCCGGCCGGAGCACCCGAACGCTGGCCCAGCCGAGCCGGTTCGGCGCGACGAAGTCCTTGCTCGGATTGTCCGCGACGTATGTGCACTCCTCTGGCAAGGCGTTCAGCGCGGACTGGATGGCGACGAATGCAGCGGTGTGCGGCTTCTGGAGCCCCGGGCCAAGCTCATCGGTGAGCACGATCGCGTCGAAGACGCCGCTAATCCCCAGCGCAGCGATCTTGGCGCGCTGGCGGGCGGCCGGGCCATCGGAGACAAGGCCCAGCTTGACCCGACCCCGCCAGCGCGCCAGTGCCCGCTCTGCGTCCGGCAGCAGAGCAATCTTCGGCGGGTGTGACCCGTACGCTTCGATCATCTCGCGGATCAGTTCGGGATCAGGCGGCAGCGCCAGGCGCCGAACCGCCCCATCGAAGACCCGTCGGCGATCACCGTGGTCGAGTTCGTAGCGCATCGCGGCGACCGCCAGTTCACGATCCCCCAGCCGGTCGGCGAAGCGATCGGCGACGGCGAGGTATCCGCTGACGGCGAAATCGCGCTCAAGGTACAGGGTGTCATCGAGGTCCAGAACAATCGCGCGCATGGTCTCTCGCTTCGTCATGGGGCCGGCCGGAGCGTCAGGCTCGCCGGCGACGCGCGCCAGCGGCCGACGCAAGCCGGCCACCCGGCTTCCGGATCCGTCTGGCCGGACAAATAACGGAGCTGTCATAGCGGAGCATGTGCAGGCCGTTCTGAAATGCGGACGGGCGGATGGCGGGTGTCTTTCCGGCGAGCGTCGACAGAATCCAGCGCGGGAAGTCAGCGCCGGCGGCAATCGACAGCGGGATGCCGCCGCCGACGCGTGGGTTGATTTCAATGACGCGTACGCGCCGGTCGGGGCCTCGGATCACCTGGATGGTGATAACGCCCACGCACTCGGCCAGTGACTCGACCACGCGCCGGCCGATGTCGATGAGTTGGCGGTCCATCACCACGCGCCCCTTGCTCACCTCGCCGGTTCGGATCTCCAGCCGGTGCCGAGGGACCACGCACCGCGGTCGGCCGTCGAATGCCGCGTAGGCGTCCATGGTGTATTCGTCGCCATCGACGAACTCCTGGAAGATCGGATCGGTGACGCGCCGCGCGAGCACCTGGAGCTCGGCGCGATCGTCGCAGACGTAGTGGCCGCGTGCGGCCGATCCGGCTCGGGGCTTGATATAGAGCGGGAAGCAGGCGCGCCGGCCCGCGAGGATCTCATCGAGCGACCATGTCTGTGGCGTCATAATGCCGGCGCCGGTCAGGTGGCGGTAGGAGAGCAGCTTGTCGCGACAGATGGCGACGACGCGCGGCGACGAAATCAGGACGGTACAGTTGAGTTCGGCGAATTGCGGGCGGGCGAGCGACAGCATCATGAGGTCGGAGTCGATCAGCGGAACGATCAGGTGGATGCCTTCTCGCCGCACGACTCGGAGCAGGTGCGGGATGTAGTCGGGGTCGTCGATCGGTGGTGAGCGGTGCGCGCGGTCGACCAGGTGCATCGCCGGCGCCAGCCACGAGCGATCGGTGGCGTGTGCGATGAGCGGCCTGTGAAGCCTGGCGGCCGCGGCGCGAAACGCCGTTACCAGTTCGACCCTTCGGCCCACGCACGAAAATAAAACGCGGAGGGCGCCCTTCGGTGGGATGGCCGCGGGATACGGAATGGCAGCAAGACTCATGCGGGCGCAACCGAGGCCAAGCGAAGCAATTGTGCACACGTCGGCCGATTGGTCAAGGTGGAAGCGGCCGGCGCCCGTGTCATCGTTCGGCTTGGATGCCCGTCGGGCGGCGCGGTCGTCCGGTCGCGCTTACCTGCGCCGGACACCGGATATGCCAGCCGCCGTCAGGGACGCGAAATCCTCGGTCGAGGGTGCTGAGCGGGCTTCGCGGGCCGGGACGCCGACGACGGTGGTCATCGGCGCGACGTCGTTCAGCACGACCGCACCGGCGCCGACGACGGCTTCCAGCCCGATTCGCACGTTCTGGACGACGGTGGAACCGATGCCGACGAACGCGCCGGATTCGACAGTCACGTGACCGGCTAGCCGGGCGCCGGGGCAGATGTGCGCGGCCGTCCCGATCATGCACTCGTGGTCCACGATGCAGCCGGTGTTCAGGATGACCGAATCGCCGATCTGGGTATGCGCGCAGACGACTGCGCCCGCGGCGATCACGACGTTTTGTCCGACCTTCGCCGTCCGTGCGATCTGCGCGGAGGGGTGCGCGGCCGAGACAAGTTCAAAGCCGGATCGCTCCAGCTCGGTCGCCAGCGCGCGGCGGACACCGTTGTCGCCGATCGCAACAATCGCGCCGCGAATGCCTCGGCCGGCGAGTTCACCGGCTTGCGGCATGCCGCCGAGTACGGGCACGCCATCGATCCGCCTTCCGCACAGCGACGGGTTGTTATCGAGGAAGCCAACGGGCCGGTGTTGGCCGGCGGCGAGAATGATGTCGAGCACGACGCGACCGTGTCCGCCGGCGCCGAGGATGACGATGTCCATGGTCAAGCTCCTCGTTGGCCGCGTCCGCGACCGCACAGTTTTATCGGCGGAAATTGCAGCATACTGAACGCCGCCGTCGCGCGGCAGCCCTGTCGTGCGGGGCGCGCCGCGCGGCAGGCACTTCTCTCGGTCCGGGCCTGCGGCGCGGCGGCGTTGATATCAGGTCTGTCATGCGGGAATGGCCGGCGCCGGCCAGGCGCCGCGGCGGCGCCGATCAGAATGTCGCGCGGCGGATGCGCGAGTGCGGCGAAAGTTGCCGACGGCGCCGGACGCGTCATGGACGACGCCTGAAACGATGCGACGCACGCCGGTCGGTGCCGATATGAGTGCACGTTTGCGGGCGCTGCTGCGTGATTTTTCGCGGTGATGCGTCGGGCGACGCGGCGTGCGTCGCAGGGGACAGAGACGGGAGCACGGGTCGTGAACAGTCGATACTCGAGCCAGTTCCAGTCGAGTGGGGCGCGGCGGTGGGCACTCTCGGCGGCGTCGATCGCGCTGCTGTCATCGATGTGCGGTTGCGAGCGGGCCTGGCGGAACGGGTTCATCGACCCGACTCAGGTCGGGCGTTTCGAGTCAAAGCCGGTGCGCAACGAAATCCGCCGAACGCTCGGCCCCATGGATGAGCCCGCCGGCATCCCCGGCGCATCCGAGCCGACCCGGGACGACCTGATCGTTACCTACGAGGAAACCCCCATCGATCGCGGAGACGTGGTCGACATTTCGGTGTTCGAGCTGGTCACGCCCGGCGCACCGACCGACGTGCGCCGCATCGTGAACGAGGTTGGTTACGTCACGCTGCCCACGATCGGAGCCGTCAAGGTGCTGGGGATGACACCGCGCCAACTGGAGCGGCACCTGATGGACTATCTCCGCCATGAGAAGATCCTCGTCAACCCCGAAGTGACCGTGTTGGTTGCCCAATCGCAGGCGAAGCGGTTTTCCGTGATCGGAAACACCAATCGTGTCGGCGAGTACCCGATCCCGAGGCCGGATTACCGATTGCTTGAGGTGATCGCCAGCATCGGCCCGCTGTCGCCGTTCCAGCGACGGCTTTATGTGCTTCGCGGCGGGCAGCCGCAGGGGCGCACGCCGCCTGGCGCGGAGCGGTTCTACGAAGATGCGGTCGCGGGCACAACGACATCGACGGGTCCGGCGCGGCCCGTGGAGCGAGATCCATTCGCCGAGGGCGATGGGTACGCCATGGCCCATCTGTCCGATGACGGCGTCGGCGGGCCGACGAGTTCGGTCGGCTCCGGCTTTCTGGGTGGCGAGCCGGCTGCTTCGCGTCGCAACGCCCCGCCAGCCGCCAATCCGTCGCCACCGGTGCTCGAGCTGCAGCCGCTTCTGCCGGGCGAGAGCCTGCCGGCCGGATCCAGCGCGCCGAGGCCCGGCTCGATGACCTCCGGCGGCGAGTCGATGCGACAGTCAGCCAGCGAGCCGACCCATCAGGACTTCCTGCAACTGCTGGATGACCGCCGGAGTCAGCCCAACGAGGATCTGAACAACGCATCGCAGCGGGCCGCCCCGAAGGGCAAGTGGGTGTACGTGAACAACGAGTGGGTCGAGGTCGCAGATGACACCACTCGGCCACCGCCGGAGGCGACGGTCGGGGCGGCGCCGCAGGCGCCGACCACATCCAGGGCCGATGGCGTGGACTGGGAGGCGCTGAGTTCCGGCGAGACCCCGCTTCGCGTGATCGAGATTCCAGTGGATGCCCTGAGCAAGGGCGACATGCGCTACAACATCGTGCTTCGGCCCAGCGACATCATTAACGTGCCGGCCGAGTCGACCGGCGAGTACTACGTCACCGGTAACGTGGCTCGACCCGGGGCCTACGCGCTCAATGGTCGCGATACGACCGTCAAGGAGGCCATCGCGGCAGCCGGCGGCTTTGGATTGCTGGCGTGGCCGAGCCGGGCGGAACTGGTGCGGCGCCTTCCGGGCGACCAGGAGGAGATCCGATCGATCAATCTGGATCGGATCATCGGCGGCGATGAGCCGGACTTCTTCCTGCAGCCGAACGACATCATCAACGTGGGCACGAACGCGGTGGCGCCGTTCCTGGCCACGCTTCGGAACTCGTTCCGCCTGAGCTACGGTTTCGGCTTCGTGTACGACCGCAACTACGCCGACGAAGATTCGTTCTTCGCGAAGGAGTCGGTGCGGAGAGACAACGAGGTCCGGCGACTGCGTCGCGGCCTGACGTTCTGATCGCCGGGCCGGCGCGTGTGCAGCATTCGCCCGGCGGGGATAGAATCCGCCTCATGACGACGGCAGGTGTGTCCCCGCAGGTTCCGACGCCGACATCGACCGGGCCCGTGTCCGGCGGAGCGCGCCGCGCCGCCGAGCCCCCCGCGCCGTCGCTGATCGAGTTGCTCGGCGTCAGCGGAATGGCGCAGTTCGCGCTGCTGTCGGGTGGCGTCCTGTTCGTGTGGTGGGCTCAGTTTCAGCGGATGGTGCACTACTGGATCAAGAATCCCGACTGGTCACACGGGTTCCTGATTCCTCTCTTCAGCCTTTACTTCATTCACAGCCGGCGGCGCGAGCTGGCGGCCACGCCGCGGCGGCCGAGCTGGGCCGGGTTGCCGATCGTCCTGCTGGCCGTCGGCACCTACTTTTATTGCATCCGGATCAAGTTCGGGTATCCGCAAGCGCTCTCCATTGTCGTGGTGATCGCCGGCCTGGTCCTGCTCTGCTGCGGCTGGCGGCAGGCTGTCCGCCTCGCGTTTCCAGTCGGCTTCCTTGTGCTCGCGCTGCCGCCGCCCGAGTACATCTACCGGCAGATCACGCAGCCGCTCCAGCAGATCGCGGCGTTTTTCGGCGACCACCTGTTGCGGTTGCTGCCGAACGTCCTGATCGATCGGAACGGCGTCAACATCGCGTACGAGCACATCAGCAGCGGGCGAGCGGGGGCGTTCACGGTCGCCGGCGCGTGCAGCGGCATGCGTTCGTTGATGGCGTTCGTGGCGCTCGGGCTGGCCATGGCTTACTTCACGCCGCGTCCGGTTTGGCACCGCGTCCTGATCGCCCTCGTGGTTGTGCCGGTGGCCCTCTTCTGTAACGTCATCCGGGTCGTTGTCACCGGCGGACTGCACATCTTCGGGCACGAGGACTGGGCCCGGGGATCGGCCCATTCGCTGCTCGGAATCGGGACCTTTGCGCTGGGCTTTGCCATCTACTTCGGGCTGCTCTTCGTGCTCGACCATCTGTACGTCGCGGACGACGCTGCGGATGCCGAGGCGACGACATGACAGCGGGCACGCCTCGATTCACGGCGGCTTCGGGCTGGGCTCAGGTCGGGGCCGCGCTGCTGGTGCTTGTGGGGGCCGGCGGCTTCCTGCGATACGCGCGCGCGACGGGCAAACTCTATCTGGTCAAGGAAGCCGCCCCGCTTGTCCGCCCGCTGTCGGATTTCGACGCCTCGCGCCTGGAGCCGTTCATCGTTCGCGAGAAGACCCAGTTGCCGGACGATATTGTGGAGGAGCTGGGAACCCGACACTACATCCAGTGGTCGCTTGCCGACCCGACCGGTTCGGGCGACGCGTGGCTTCGAACCGCGTCTCTGTTCGTCACGTATTACACTGGCATCCAGGACCAGGTACCGCATGTTCCGGAGGAGTGTTACTTCCAGGGGGCTTCCAGCCAGCAGGGGCTCGATGACCTGAGCGTTCGCTTGGTCTCGCAGGATCGCGACATTCCGGTTCGAAGGCTGGTATTTGTTCCGCCGCATGGTGGCAGCCTGCGGATGATCGTGTATTACACCTTTGTCGTGAACGGCGACTTCTATTGCGATCGCCTCAGCGTGCGGCGTCGCATGATGAACGAGTCGGAGCGATACCTGTACTACAGCAAGATCGAGTTGTTGTTTCGAATCCCGACCGGCGACGGGATCCCGTCGACGATGGATGACGTGGCGGCGCGGCTGCTGAACCAGTCCATCACGGAGCTGGTCAAGACTCACATTCCTGACGTGGCGGCCATGGAGCGCCAGCGTCGGGTCGCGGCGAGGTGACAGTGCGATGGCGACGAAGCTGAACAAGGGACTGGTGGGCGGCCTGACGATCGGGGCCATGGTCGTCATGGGCGCGGTGGGCATTCTGCTGATCCGCAACCTTCCGGGCACCGACCCGTCGCGCTTCGAGGCTGAAGCGGCAGCGGCGGAAGAGCGCGGCGACTGGAGCGTCGCCATGCAGAACTACTACCGCGCGTTCCAATTCGATCGCCGCGCCACCGCGCAGGCGAAGGCCGCGCGCCTGGCGAAGGCGGCGCGCTGCGCGTTCGAGCTGGGCGAGTTCAACTCGGTCAAGGGCCTGCTGACCCAGGCGCGCGTCAACGATCCGCAGAACCGCGAAGCGCAGGAGCTGGCCGTCCGGGCTGAGTACGAGCTGGCCAAGTTCTACCCGACATCGCCGCAGTGGAAGGCCCTGCTGGATGAGGCCGAGCGGCTCGTGAAGATAGACCCGACCCACGCGCTGGGCCAGGAGGCGCTGGGCACGTCCTACCTGGCACTTTCGGGTGAGGACAGCGCCTACAAGGACAAGGGCGAGGCCGCGCTGCGCGAGGCCGTCAAGCTCAACCCATCCAACACCGATGCCGTCACCACCCTGGCCGAGTTCCTGTTCCGCGAGAATCGCACGGCGGATTCCGACGAGGTGATCAAGTCCGCGATGCAACTGGCGGTCTCGGGCGGAAACAAGGAGGCCCAGGCGAGCCTGCACGTCTATCGCGGCCGGCGGTTGCTCAGCGAGGGCAAGTTCGACGAGGCCCAGACCGAGTTCGCCGAGGCCGGGCGGTTGATGCCCACGCTCAGCGATTCGCACGTGGCATTGGCGACCTACTGGTTGTTCAAGGGGCGCGAACACATCAGCAAGGCCGCCGAGGAGCTCTCGAAGGCGATCGAAATTGACCCCAAGCAGCCGGAAACGTATTTCTCCCTCGCGCGCCTGTACGCCCAGGATGGCAAACAGGACGCCCAGCTCGCCACGCTTGAGCAGGGTCTCAAGAACATCGAGCGCGGCAAGGGGTTCCGCTCAATCCGCGGCAACATCTACCGCATCACCTTCATGAAGGAGGCCATGCTGGTGGCGCTGGCGCGGGCCGAGGCGACCACCCAGCCGGCCGCCGCGCTGGCCACGGCCGAGGAATGGCTCAAGCGGGCCACCAACGAGGTTGGTCCGGACGACAACCAGGTCCGCCTGATGCGGGCGCGGATGCTTCGCGCGCAGAACAAGATCATCGAAGCCACCCGCGAAGCCGAGCAGTTGGACAAGCTGCTGGGGCGGCGGCGCGACATCGAAGTCAAGACGCTCCTGGCCGATCTGTACGCCGCCCAGGGCGCATACGGCGCGGCGGTGACGGCGCTGCGGGACGCGCAGGCCGTCGCGCCGAATTCCGTCACGCTCTACCTTGCGCTGGCCAAGCTCTACCTGCGTCAGAACATGGCCGAGGACGCCCTGCGAGCTCTGCAAGCAGAGGGTTCACCGGCGCTGATGCAAGAGCTGGCCGCGAATCGCGAGGCCGCGTTGCTGCGCAGCGAGTGCTATCGGCGTCTAAACCGCACGCAGGAAATCGAGAGAGAGCGCCGCATCATCGAACAGACCGCCGGCGGGACGCCGCTCGACCAGCTTCGCAACGCGCAGCTCCTGGCGGTGCAGGAGCGATTCGACGAGGCCGAGGCGGCCGCGCGGGCCATCATCAAGGACTCGCCCGGGACCACAGGCGCCTACGCGCTGCTCGCTCAGATTCTGAACTCGCGCAAGCCGCCCGACGTCGACGGCGCGCGGGCCGCGCTGGCCGAAGGACTGCGGCGCAACCCCGATGACCGCAATTTGAAGCTCTTGATGATCGGCCTGGACCCGTCGCAAGACCCCAAGGTCCAGGAAGCCAAGATGCTCGAGTTCATCAACGAGGAGCAGAACCCGTTCCTGCGGGCGATCCAGAAGTACTTCTTCTATACCCAGCGGGAGAATGTCGACGAAGCCGGGCTGAAGGCGGCCGAACAGGCGCTGGCCGAGGCCGAGCGGGCCGACCCAAGCTCTCCCGCCGTCATCGAGTTCCAGTTCAAGCTCGCCGTGCGGCGCAAGGACTGGGCCGCGGCCGATAAGTGCTGCGAACGTGACGCAGCGTTGAATGCCGACGGAACCAAGGGCCGCATCCTTCGCGGCCGGCTTGCGGCCGCACAGGGCAACCTGCCGCGAGCAATCCAGTTCTACCGCGAAGGACTGGCCGAGTATCCGTCCAACGGACCAGCCTGGATCATGCTCGCGGCCGCTTACCTTCAGAACAACCAGACGCTCGAGGCCCGCAACTGTCTTGAGCAGCACGCCCTGAAGCTTGATCCGTCCAACGGCGACGCCAACCGCATGATGGCTGCCATTCTCATTTCCGGGGGAGAGAAGGCGGCGGCCCGGCCTTACCTGGAGGCGGCCGCGCGCGCGATACCCAACGATCCGTACGTTCGCGAGCAGCGGCAACTCCTGGCGGACGAGGACGACCCCGCGGCCGGCATTCCAGAGCGAGAGAAACTGCGCCGGGCCGAGCCGCAGAACGCCCGCAACCTGCTCGCGCTCGGCCGCCTCTACGCCAAGACGCGCAAGCCGGAACAGGCCGGGGAGGCGCTGCAGGCCGCGGTCGAGGCGATCATGCCGCGAATCAATGAAGGCGACCGCAACAACTACCTGCTTCTGTCGGATGCCGCCGAGGTCTACGGAAAGCTCCTTGATCGCCCGGCCGACGGCGAGCGCATCCTGTCCGAGGCGCTCAAGAAGGTCGACGCCAAGGAGAACAAGTCCATCATCGCGGCGCTGATGGGCAACTTCTATGAGGAGCTTGAGTCGTTTGAAAATGCGGAGCGTTACTATCTACTGTCGGCTAATCTCCTGCCCTCGGTGACCTCCACCGCGGCGGCGGGCGAGTTCTACGCACGGGTGAATCGTGCCGCCGACGCGCTGGACTGGTTCCAGAAGGCGCGCGACCTGTGCAAGGACGACGTGTCGCTCCTGCCGGCCATCCGCCAGCGCATCATCCAGGCCGCCATCCTCCTTCGGGATCGCAAGAAGGCCGAGTCCGAGATCGACCGCTACATCGCGGACTATCCGTCGGACGAGCAGGGATTGCTGTTTCGGGGTCTCTATTACCTGCAGCTTGGGGACGTCGCCAACGCCGAGAAGGCGTTCCAGCAGCAGTTAGAACGCAAGGCCGACAGCGCCATCGCGCTCTGGCAGCTCGGCCAGATTCACATGATGCGCGAGCGCTGGTCGCGCGCGATCGAGTTTCTCAACAAGGCCAAGGCGGTCCGGCCAGACGGATTCAACTATGAGCATCGCATTTCGCTGGCCCGGGCGATGATCGGGGCCGGAGAGTTTGACAACGGCGTCGCGGAGCTTCGTTCCGTTCTCAGTGCCGCCCCGAACACCACATCGGCGGCGACCACATTGATCGAGCAGTACATTCAGGCCAATCGCCTGCAGGAAGCCGAGGCCGTGGCGGTGGAGTACATGCGCCGCCTGCCGGACGACCATCGCTGGCCGCTCTACGTCGGGCAAATCGGCTTGAAGCTGCGAGATAACCGTAAGGCGGTGGACGGCTTCCTTCAGGCCGCCCACGCCAGCCGCTTTGCCACCAGCCCGACCCTTCAGTTGCTGGCCGCGCTCGAGCAGGGCAAGCGATACGACGACGTGATCGAGTTTGTCACCAAGCGCCTGCCGGCGGTTCGGCGGCGCCGCATGCCGATGGCCGAAGCGGCGCTGGCCAAGGCCTATGCGGCCAAGGGCCTAACGGAAGACGCCGCCAAGTCGTTCGACCTGGCGCTGACGATGGCTCGCGATGACTTCGAGGCTTACCGCTATATCGCGGTCACCATGGCCGACGCCCTCGGGCAGGAAAAGGCCATCGAGCAGACCTCCGCCAGGCTGGCGGCCGACGAGCAGGCGGGGCGAAGCACGATCGAGGCCCTCAAGCTTCTGATGCAGCTGCACTTCAAGGCCAAGAACTACGATCAGGCCGTGGAGACCGGTGAGCGGATCATCAACGCGGCGGACCGCGACGACGATCTGCTGTTCGGGCTGTTGGCGCAGGGCATCGTCTTGACCGAGATGAAGCGGTTCGAGGACGCCCGGCAGAAGTACGAAAAGGCCCTGCTGCTCGATCCGTCCAACCCGGTAGCGCTGAACAACATTGCGTTCATCCTGTCTGACAACCTCAAACGACCCCAGGACGCGCTTCCCTATGCTGAAAAAGCCGAGTCGATCGCCCCGCGCGATCCTAACACGCTGGATACCGTGGGCTGGGTGCTCGCCGAGGCAGGCCGCCTGAACGACGCCGAAGGCACGCTGCTGAAGGCTCTGGACATCGACCCGAAGAATTTGCCGGCGATCTACCACCTGGGAATCGTATACAAACGGCTGGGTAACAAGGACGACGCCCGGAGTCGTCTGGAAGCCGCCGTGAAGCTGTCCGAACAGTTGAAGGACATGGAATACGGGGCATTGGCGGCTAAAGCTCTTGAGGAGCTGTAAAGGGACCGGGAACTGAACGGCCGATGTATTAGGGATGCCGGTGCAGGTGCCGCGGCCGATGCGCGCGGCCTTCGCATGGGCACGAGCCGCGCTCGCTTCCGGGGTACCCTGGTCCAGGGCTCCCGGGCCTTGAGGATGTAGTTATGACCACGCTGACGGCAGCAACAGGACCCGGCGCCACCATGGGGCCCGGCGGAATCTGGCCGAGCGCAGCTCGTCGCCCGGCAGGCCAGGCGCCTGGCGGTGGCGGATTCTCCCTGTCGGCGGCCGACATCCTGCGGGCCGTCCACGCCCGGCTCGTGATGGTCATCTTTGTATGGCTGCTGGTGGTCGGGATTTCGATCGGTCTCACGGTGCTGTGGATCACCTATCGGCCGGAGTATCGCTCGGCGGCGTTTGTGCGGGTCGAGTCGGTCACTCCCGGCGACCCGATGGAGGAGACGCGCGGTCGCGGCGCGGTTCCGCTTCAGGAACTGGAAATGCTGGTGAAGGACCAGGCCGTGGTCGTCACCAACCCCGAGGTGCTGGACCAGGTCCTGGAGGTTCCGGAAGTCAAGGCGACGTCCTGGTATCGCGACCTGGAGGCGCGAAAGGACCCGACGCTCGATTTTCGAGACGCGCTGGCGGATGCGCTGGCAGTGACGCCGATTCCCAGCACAAGCTACATGCGAATCGAGATGTCGGGGCGCGTGCCTTCCGACCTGCCGACGATCGCAAACGCGGTGGTCGAGAAGTACCTGAGCAAGGTCAACGAGCTTCAGAAGACGCGTTACCGCTCGGAGTACGATCGCCTGGCCAAGGAAACCGATCTGGCCAAGCGCCTGCTCGACACACAGAACACCAAGCTCGACCAGATTCGATCGCAGTTGCCCGCGTCGGTCCTGATGGCGGGCGGCGGAAATCCCGTCAACGAAGAAATGATGACGGTCAGCGCACTCCAGACCGAGCTCGAGATGGCGAAGCTCGGGCGAAAAGTGACGTGGGAATCCTTGCGGGACATGAAGCCCGACGAGATGCCCATCACGGCGGACATGCAGGCCGCCATCAACAGCGATCCGATCATTCTGGATCTGCGGAACCGCCTCGATCAGACGCGCTCGTACTATGACACCCTGATCGCGACGTTGGGCGAGAACCACCGCGCCACCAAGACGACCAAGGCCAGCGTGGACATGCTGTCGGATCGGCTGGCGACGCTCCAGCTCGAGCGACTCAACGAGTTCCGCAACCAGCAGCTTCAGACCGCGCAGAATGATTATTACCAGGCCCAGGAGCAGGAGGCGCGACTGGCGGAGCAGCGCGAGGCGGTGGAAGCCAAGCAGCGGGATCTCGACACCAAGTTCGCCCAGTACATGCGCGAGCTGGAGGAGCGGGAAAATCTGAACGCCAACTACCAGGATCTGCTGCGCCAGCGCGAGTATCTGAACCAGCTTCTGCGGCGCGAAAAGGCCGTTCGGATCACCCAGTTGTCGCGGGCGACGCTGCCGAAGAAGCGGCACAGCCCGCAGTGGATTCTCAACGTTCCGATCGGCGTGGTGGTGGGGCTCATGGCCGCGGTCGGGCTGGCCATGCTGCTCGAACTGGCCGACAAGAGCGTCCGCACGACGCGTGATGTGGCGCGCCATGCCGGCCTGCCGGTGCTGGCCAGCATCCCCACGGTCGATGATGAGGAAGTGGAAATCAACCGGGTGGAAATGGCGTCCATCGAGTCGCCCCACTCCGTCATCGCCGAGGCGTTCCGGACGCTGCGAACCAACCTCTTCTTCTCGGCGCCGGTCGAGCACCAGGGCGTGATTCTGGTGACCAGCATCGGCGGCGACGACGGCAAGACGACCGTTGCCATTAACCTGGCGGCGGCCGTCGCCATTAGTGGCCGCCGGGTGCTGCTGATCGACACGAATTTCCGCCGCCCGGCGCTGCGAAAGTTCTTCCCGAATCTCCCCGAGCAGGGCCTCAGCAACGTGCTCATCGGCCAGTCAAAACTGGCCGACGTGATCGTCGCCAGCGACGTACCGGGTCTCGATGTCGTCAACACCGGTCCGACGCCACCGAACCCCGCCGAGCTGCTCGGCAGCTCGCACCTGAGAGAACTCATTGCTGATGCGCGATCGCGTTACGACCAGGTCATCCTCGACGGCGCGCCGGTGCTGCTGGTGTCCGACGCCCTGGTGCTGGGCGGCGCGGTCGACGGCATCGTCATGGTCTGCCGCTTCCGGCGGACGTCGCGCGGCGCGCTCGTGCGGGCCCGCGCCCAGCTCGACGCGATCAACGCACGCGTGCTGGGGGCCGTGCTGAACGCCGTGCAGACCACCCGCGGCGGCTACTTCCGCAAGCAGTACCGCGAGTTCTACGATTACCAGCGCGAGGAGGAGGATGTGGGCGGCGCCCGCAAGTTGCCGGAGAAGGGCAGCGCTGCATCGGAAGAGCACGTGGCCGCGCTGGACGCACAGGCGCAGGCCGCGGCCGAAGCCGAGATCGTCGAAGAGAACCAGCGCTCGGCCCGGGGCGAGCGCCCTGACGACACAGTTTGATTCCATCGCTCCGGGGCTGCTCGCCGACCGGCGCTTGGCGCCATACAATCGCGGCGTGCCCGCGGAAGAACCCGGTGTCGACGCGGTCGCCCTCGGCCGCAGCGTGATCGAGGAGGAAGCCCGCGCCCTGTCGGAGCTCGCCGCCGGCCTCGATCGCGCATTCTCCGACGCCGTCACGCTCATCCTTGCCATGCCGCCGGCCGGGCGGGTCATCGTCACCGGTCTCGGAAAGAGCGGCATCATCGCCCGCAAGATCGCGGCCACGCTGTCGAGCACCGGCACGGCCGCGGTCTTCATGCACCCGGTCGAGGGTCTGCACGGCGACCTCGGTCTGGCCAGCGCGAGCGATGTGCTGCTGGCTTTGTCCAAGAGCGGCCACACCGATGAACTCGTCCGGTTCGCCGGCCACTTCCGCCGGTTGGGCGGCCGCCTGGTGGCGATCTGCGAATCCGCCGCGGCCCCGCTGGCCGAACTGGCGGAACTGGTCCTTGTCCTGCCGCGCCGGCGCGAGGCCGGCCCCTTGGCGCTGGCGCCCACGAGCAGCACGGCGATGATGCTGGCACTCGGTGACGCGCTCGCCATGGCACTGTTGGACGCGCGCGGCTTCCGCGAGAACGACTTCGCCCGCTTTCACCCGGAGGGATCGCTGGGGCGCCGCCTGCTGCTGCGGGCCGCCGACCTGATGCACGCCGGGCCCGACCTTCCGCGAGTCTCGATCGACGGCACGTTTCGTGAGTTGCTGGCCGAGATGACGGGCAAGCACATTGGCATGGCGTGCCTGGTCGGCGACGGCGGCCGGCTGGTGGGTGTCTTCACGGACGGCGACCTGCGGCGGCTGCTGGAGCGACACGAGCGCCCGACCGAACTGGGGGCGCGTGAAGCGTGGCGGCTGAGCCGGCGCGACCCCGCCGACGTGCCGGTGTCGTGTTCCTCGGTCGCGCCCGACACGCTCGCGGTCGAGTGCCTTGAGATCATGAGGAGCAGCGCGATCACGTCGCTCGTGGTCACCGATGCCGATGGCGCGCCGGTCGGCGTCGTGCGGTTGCAGGACCTGGTGAAGGCCGGGTTAGCCTGACCGGCCCGGTTCGGTGCGATGATCCTCCGCAACTCGACCGCGCTGGACTCTCAGAGACTGTCGGACATGTTTCGGCCGCACATCGACGGCTGGCCACATGAAACGCTCCGGGTCCACATTCGCTACGGTCGCTCGGCACCCTTCTCCGGCGCTTGCTACTACAAGGACGCGCGTATTCACGTGAACATTGGGAGGCGGGTGCGGTACCCGTATCGGCTGGTAACGCACGCAGCGCGCCCGACGAACGCCGGATCGCGGTGGTGGCGCGAGCCGCTCTTTCTGGAAGTCCCGGATGCCTATCGCCTGGTGTTGTTTGTGTTCCTGCACGAGTTCTATCACTGGCTGGTGGCCTGCGCGCGGCGGAGCCCGCGGCAGAAGGAAGGCCGCTGCGACCGCTTCGCGGTGCGGGCGCTGGTCGATGAGCACGGCCTGAAGTTGCGTACCGCGGGCGGCGAGCCGCCGGCGCGGCACATTTGGGACTTTCAGGATCTCGTTGGTTTCGTATCAGCCGCGCGTCGGAGTGCATCCGACGCGACCCGACGCGCGTCGAGCCTGTGAAAAATCATAATTACACAAACCTTCGACGCCCGAAAACAACGTTAAAATCAGCGGCGGCAACGGGATGCGAAAATAACGCGAGCAGCCTTGCCTTTTTCTGGGTCCGTGCTAGTATTAAATTAGGAAAAATGCGCGGAGTGTGGTGTAGTTGAACCACCCGCGCGTCTGGTCATCGCAAGCGTGCCAGTCCTCTGGTTTTCGTCGCCATTCGAAACAGGGGGCTTCGTGGTTCGGTGCGCAGGGCGTAAAGGGGTTAGGTGACAAAGAGTTGAAATCACGGCGTCCTCGGCCAGGCCCAGCGCGTGGGCGGGGGCGCTTCAGGCATTCTGAGCTTCCACTCGCTGCGGCACCCTTTGACCGCGCCAAAACCAAACAGGGTGCCGCACGCCTTTTTTACGGGGGTCGTTGGGGCCCGCAGGACCGAGAATCGGCCCGTCGGTGTCCGCGAGATGCGCGCCGGTCGAGACGGTCTTCACGCGGGATTCTCCCCCGGATGGCGCTGGTAATCCTCCGGCGTATCGACGTCGGCGGTGATACCGGGCGAGTCGCAGGCGACTTCAATGACACGAGCAGCGTGTAGCCGCGGCAGGGCGTGCAGGCCCGCATCGCAGGCTGCGGACTGCACAATCTCCTCAAGCTCCATCGGGAAGATGATGGGATGCCCGCGCTGCCCTCCCCGGGTTGCCACCACGATGCGCCCCGGCGCGCCGCGATAAGCTGCGATGCACGCCTTGAAGTCCGCCGTGGCGATGCCCGGGTGGTCACCCGGGCAGACCAGCACGCCATCCGGCAGCCCGGCAAGGGGTTTGAGTGCGTCGAGCCCGAGCCGGATCGAGTCGATCATCGCGCTGTGCTCGTCGTCGTTGACGAGCACGCGAACACCGGGGGGCAGCCGGCCGTGCAGTGCACCAGCGACGTCGGTGTTCGTCACCACGGTGGTGCCGTCCGCGCCGGCCGCCGCGATTGATTCGACCACCGCTGCCAGCATCGGCCGTCCGTCGATGTCCAGCAGTTGCTTGGGCGTGCCCATGCGCCGCGATCGCCCCGCCGCTGGAACGATCGCGAACACGCGTAGCCGCACGGCCGGCGAGTTCACGGCGTCACACCCGTCAGCAAGAGCGCGGCGTTGACCTGGTTCACGCGGCTGCGGTCGAGCACGCCGGCGAGGAGGTGGCGCATGACGTGGAAGGGCCACAGGTCGACGGTGTGCTCGCCGTCCGCGCCGCCCGGCAGCGCGGCGGCGGTGACGGTCAGTCCGTCGGGCGCCACTTCGAGCTCGGCCACGCCGTCCTCGAAGCGGTGGCCGCCATCGGTGGCGACGTGCAGCGCGTACGTGCGGCCTTTGATGCGGCCGCGGATCCAGCGTTCGCCGCCGTCGGCGCCGACCACGAAGCCGTCGCGCGGCGCGGCTCGCCGCCATGATTCGAAGTTGCCGAAGAAGCTCGGCTTTTTGATGTACGGCCCGCCGTACTCGGGGCAGAACGTGTCGCAGTTGCCGCACTCATTGCAGAAATCGGCATAGCAGGCGATCTGCATGGACTGCTCGATCTCAAACCGCCGCCGGCCGACCGGCCGCCACGCGCCGGACGCGTCCACCGTCACGTCGGCGAATTCGAACGCCACCCGCGGCGTCGGGTAGGTGAAGTTGGCGGCGTTCGGACAGACCGGCAGACATTTGTCGCAGGTGATGCAGTCGAAGGTCTCGAGCGCGGAGTCGATGCGCGCAGGTGCGCGACCGTTGGCGGCGGCGCGGTAACGCGGATCGTCCCGCGCCTGCTGCGCGGCGATGGTCGTATTCAGCAGGCCAGCCCAGCGCACCGCCGCCGCGTCGGAACCGTCGCCGCTCGCGGCGGCCCGCCGCCGGGCCTCGGCCTCGAGTCCGAATCGCCGAAGCACGAACGCGTCGATCGACTCCGCACCACACTTGCGCATCTCGGCCGCCAGCCGTTGCAGGTAGCCGCCGATCCGCCCGTAGCCGCCCGGCCGCAGCAGGTCGGAGCTGACCGTGACCGGCACGAAGCCGCACGCCACCGCCGCGGCGAAGTTGTGCTGGTCGATGCCGGCTGAGAACGAGATCGGCACGTCCGGCCCGACCGCCTGCCGGAAGGCGTCAGTCAGCGCCATGGTGATGACGTGCAACGGCTGGCCGGACAGGTACATGACCGTGTTGTCGGCCGTGAAGAACCGGCGATGGTTGAGCACCTCGAGGGTGTTCGAGAACTTGAAGCCGAGCCGCCGGCCGCGCGCGGACGCGAAGCTCCGCAGCCGGGCGGCAAGCTGCACCGAGTCGGCAAACGAGATGGCCGACGCGTAGGCCGTCGGGTTGACCTTCAACTCGTGGTAGCCGAGCACCTCGAACAGCAGGTGCTCGAGCCGCTCGCGACCCAGCGTCGGCGGGTTCATCTTCACGATCACGTCGAAGTCGCACTCGCCGATGAGGAACTCGCAGATGCGCTCGATCTCGTCGGCCGGGCAGCCGTGGAAGGTCGAGAGGGTGATGCTGTTGGACAGGCGTGTGGCGTACGGCAGATCGCGGGACGCGGCGAACGCGGCGGGGATTTCGCCGCGCAGACGCTCGACGATCGGCCCCGCGTTGCGCATGCCGTCGAGAAAGCCGCGCACCTTGTCGCTGCGGATGCCGGCCAGGTCGTAGCCGACGCTCAGGTCGAAGATCACTTCGCCGGCCGGTCCGTCGAGGCGGCCGGCCGACAGCTCGCGGCTGCGCCGGAACATCTCGATCAGCATCGCCCCGGCCACGTACTCCCGGAGCGACTCCTCGACGCGGAGTTCCTGCGACCATTCGACGTTGTATCCGACGTTGGTCATGTCGATGCATGGCCGCGAGATTGTCAGTCGATCATTCACCTGCACGGTCTTGAGCTCGAGGATGCGCCCGCCGGCCACGTAGGAGAGCAGGAGGTTCTGGGCCATCTGTGTATGCGGCCCGGCGGCCGGACCGGCCGGGTTGCCGGCGCGGCGACCGTGAAAGGCGGCCGACAGGTCCGGCGTGCCCGCGTCGGCCAGGTACCAGCGGCGGCGGTCGAGCTCGAACAGCGCGCTCTGTGCCTTCGGCTCAAGAAAGAGCCGTGTCACGAGGTCGGCGAAGACAGCCGGCACCAGTTCGGCCATGCGCTGGAGTTTACCCGGCTCCGTGGTCGATCACGCACGCAAGTTAAACGGGTCTTAGGTGTCGCGCGTGCGGCATCGTATAATTCATGAGTCGTGGTGCGAGACGCGGGTCAGTCCGATCGGGGCGCTGCGGGCCCGGCGAAGGTGTCGTTCGTCCTGAACGGCCGGCCGGTGACCGCTGCACCTCGCGACGGCCAGACGCTGCTCGACCTGCTCCGCGACGATTTAGATATCATTTCTCCGAAAAACGGCTGCCAGCCGATGGGCCAGTGCGGCTGTTGCACGGTCCTGATCGACGGCAGGCCGCGGCTGTCGTGCACGCTGTCGCCGGCCGCCGCGGCCGGTCGGGAGGTGCTGACGCTGGAGGGCCTGCCGGACCCGGCGCGGCGGCAGATCGCGGATTGCTTCGTGCATGCTGGCGGCGTGCAGTGCGGCTTCTGCATTCCGGGCATCGCGGTGCGGGTGCACGCCCTGTGCGAGCGCGAACCTGATCCGTCGCGCGAGCGGATCGAGCACGAGCTGCGGGCACACCTTTGCCGATGCACGGGCTACAGGAAGATTGTCGACGCGGTCGAGCTGCTGGCCCGCGTGCGCCGCGGCGAGCCGATGCCCGCGGACGGCTGCGCTGGCCGCGTCGGCGATCGGCTGGCGCGCTTCAGCGGCCACGAGGCCGCGCTCGGCGATCGCCGCTTCATCGACGACATCAAGATACCCGGCATGTTGTTCGCCGCGCCACGACTCAGCGACCACCCGCGGGCGCTGGTGCGCCGCATTGATGCTGCCCGTGCGCTGGCGGTTCCGGGCGTGGTCCGCGTCGTGACGGCCGCCGACGTGCCCGGGAATCGTTACGTCGGGCTGATCACGCCCGACTGGCCGGTTTTCGTTGCCGAAGGCGAGGAGACTCGCTACGTCGGCGACGTGCTGGCGTTTGTCGTCGCCGAAGACGTGCAGACCGCCCGCCGCGCCGCCGACCTGCTGGACATCGACTATGACGTGCGCCCGCCGGTCACGACGCCCGACGATGCGCTGAGGCCCGACGCGCCGCGCATCCATCCCAAGGGCAATCTTCTGTCGCGCTCGGCGCTCGTGCGCGGCGAGGTGGACGCGGCGCTGGCGCGCTCGGCGCACGTCGTTGAAGACACGTGGCAGACGCAGTGCGTCGAGCACCTGTTTCTTGAGCCCGAGGCGTGCATCGCCATGCCCGTGTCCGGCGGCGGCGCGCGTCTGCACGTGCTCACGCAGGGGCAGGGCATCTTTGACGATCGCCGTCAGATCGCCTCGGTGCTGGGCTGGCGGATCGAGCAGGTCGGTTGCGAGCTGGTCTCGAACGGCGGGGCGTTTGGCGGCAAGGAAGACCTGTCGGTGCAGGCCCAGACGGCGCTGTGTGCCGCGCTGCTCGGCCGACCGGTCAAATGCACGCTGACGCGCGAACAGAGCCTGCGACTGCACCCCAAGCGCCATCCAGTCCGCATCCATCTGCGGGTTGGATGCGATGATCAGGGCCGGCTGACGGCCGTGCGGGCCCGCATTGTCGGCGACAAGGGCGCGTACGCATCGGTGGGCGCGAAGGTGCTCGAGCGCGCCGCCGGGCACGCCATCGGCCCATACAGATGCGAGAACGTCGACATCGAAGCGCTGGCGGTTTACACCAATAATCCGCCCAATGGGGCGATGCGCGGTTTCGGGGCGAATCAGGCCGCGTTTGCCATCGAGGGTGCGCTCGACCGGCTCGCCGAGCGGGTGGGGATCGACGGCTGGGAGATGCGCTGGCGGAACATCCTGCGGGTCGGCGACCGCTTCTGTACCGGGCAGCGTCTGACCAAGCCGTTCGGGCTGGAGCAGACGCTGTTGGCGGTGCGCGACATCTATCGAAGCGCGCGTTTCGCCGGTATCGCCTGCGGCATCAAGAACGTCGGCATCGGTAACGGGCTGCCGGAGATCGGCCGCGCCAGCCTGACGGTCGAAGCCGACGGGACCATTACCCTCCGCACCGGCCACACTGAGATGGGGCAGGGCCTGTTCACCGTCGCGATTCAGACCGCGGTGCAGGAAACCGGCCTGCCGGTTGGCGTGTTCCGCGCCGCGTGTGATACGAGCGATCCGCTCGACGCCGGACAGACCACCGGCAGCCGCGGCACGGTGCTGACATGCCACGCGGTGATCGACGCATGCAGAAAACTCCGGGCGGACCTGTCGACGTTGTCGGCCGGCGCGAACGAACCGGCCGCTGCGCGGGATCGGCTGCGCGCCTTGGCCGGCCGCAAGTATCTCGGGGAGTGGGAGTGCTTCCCGACCGACCAGTTCGGCAGTGACAAGCCCGACCCGAAGACGCACCTGACCTACGGCTTCGCGACGCAGGTCTGTATCCTCGACGACGAGGGGCGCATCGCCCGCTTCGTGGCCGCCCACGACGTCGGCCGGGTGATGAATCCGACGCTGTTGGAGGGCCAACTGGAAGGCTCGGTGCACATGGGGCTGGGCTACGCGCTGACCGAGGAGATGGTCTACGACGCCGGCCGGCTGGTCACCGATGACGTGAAGCGTTGCGGCGTCCTGCGGGCTCATCAGATGCCGCCGGTGGAACTGATCCTGGTCGAGGTCCCCGACCCGGATTGCCCCTATGGGGCGCGCGGCGTGGCCGAGATTGGTCTGGTTCCGACCGCCCCGGCTGTCGCGAGCGCCCTGGCTCGATTCGACGGGATTCATCGCACGCGCCTGCCGATGAAGGACTCGCCCGCTGCCCGGGCATTGCTGAAGCCGAGAAGTGAGTCAGTGATCCAATCGGCGCAACCGCGCTCCCCATGAGCGAACTGCTGCCCGTGATCGAGGCGCTGATCTCCGAGGTTGACGCGGGTCGGCCGGTGGCGCTGTGCGCGGTGGTCGGCGCGAAGGGCTCCACGCCGCAGTCGCCCGGCGCGACGATGCTCGTGCGCGCCGACGGGACGACGTTCGGGACGCTGGGCGGCGGCTGCGTCGAGGCCGAGGTTCGGCGGCGGGCCGTCGAAATGCTGCTGCGGTCAGAGAGCGGCCTGCTCGACTTCGTGCTGGACCACGACTACGGCTGGGATGACGGACTGATCTGCGGCGGTCGCATGACCATCGGCGTCGCGTCCGTTGCAACGCCCGGCGGGCTTGCTCGTTATCGCGAGGCCGTTGTGACGGCCCGCGCGTACCAGCCGGCGTGGTTTCCGGTGGTCGTTCGGCACGAGGGAGCGGAACTTGAGTACCGGGTGTTCCTCGAGGTCCCGCCGACCCTGCTCATCGCCGGCGCGGGCCACGTTGGCCGGGCGTTGGCGAATCTGGCGGTCGATCTCGATTTTCGCGTGGTGGTCATTGATGACCGGGCTGAGTTCGCTGCGCCGGATCGCTTCGATCCGCGGGTTCGGCTCGTAGTCGGGGACATCGCGCAGGCCCTGGCGGCGTGGCCGGTTGACCCGAGCTCTTACGTTGCCATCGTGACGCGCGGTCATCAGCACGATGAAGAGGCACTGGCGGCGGTCGTGCGGCGACCGGCCGGCTACATCGGCCTGATCGGCAGCAGGCGGAAGTCGCGGCTGATCTTCGACGATCTGAAGGCCCAGGGTGTCACCGATGCCCAGTTGTCGCGGGTGTGCACGCCGATCGGGCTCGACATCGGCGCGGTGACGGTATCCGAGATCGCCGTCAGCATCGCGGCCGAGCTCATCCGAGTCCGCCGCCAGACCACTCCGAAGCTGATTGAAGGCCCGATTCGTAGCTGATCTCAGGCATTGGTCTGACGCGCAGCCAGCGCGCTGAAGATGAGTTTCGAGAGGACGGTCAGCCGATAGGCCGCCGTCGATCGCAGGTCGTCGATGGGTGAGACGTCCCGCGCGACGACGTCGCGGACCTCGCGGGCGCTCCTGAACACATGACCGCCTTCCAGCACGGCCTCCGTGCGCCGGCAGCGCACCACGGTCGGGGCGACGCTGTTTGCGACGACGCGCCATCCGTTTGAATCGCGCGCCATCGCCACGCCGACCTTCGTGATCGTCTGCGCCGCGCGCGAACCCACCTTGTGCCAGTATTCAAAGTCGCGTCGTCGCATCGGCACGCGGATCGCGACGATCAGTTCATCCGGTCGGCGGACTGACCGGCGGTACCCGGTGTAGTACCCGTCGAGCGGGACCTCGCGCCGTCCGGCGCGCGAATGAAGCACGACGGTCGCGTCGTACGCCATCAGTACCGGAACGCCGTCGGCCGCTGGCGAGCCGTTGCCGATGTTGCCCGCCCAGGTGCCGCGGGTCTGGATCTGCATCGCGCCGACCTGCCGGGCCGCCCGCGCGAGCAGGGGCAGGGACCGCGCGACCATCTCTGACCGGATGACATCCCAGTAGGTCGCCAGCGCGCCGATTTCGATGCAATCGCTCGACTGCCGCAGACCGCTCAACTCGGCGGAGAGTCGCGAAAGGTCGAGCAGGTCGAGTTCGTCCCTGGGACGATGATGCCACGAGACCATCAGGTCGGTGCCGCCGGCGATTGGCGTCAGCGGGTGCGCGGCCTCCGCCATCATCCGCACGGCTTCTTCGAGCGATGCCGGACGCAGGACGTTCATGGGCCGGTTCCACGTCCGGAGCGCAGCCGCTCAAGCCCGTCGATGATGCCGTCGTAGCCGGTACAGCGGCACAGGTTACCGCTCATGAACTCGCGCGCCTCGGCGCGTGCCGCGATCTCGGGATGCGCGAGCAGCCAGCGGATCGACATCACGACACCCGGCGTGCACGCGCCGCACTGCGAGGCACCCGTGGCGTTCAGCGTCTCGAGCACGTGCGGCGGGGTCGACTCCACGGTCTCGACCTGCCGGCCGGCCACCTGGAACGCCGGCACGAGGCAGGAGTTCACCGGCAGCCCGTCGAGAATCACGGTGCACGCGCCGCACTCGCCTTCGCCGCAGCCCTCCTTCGTGCCGGGCAGGTTGCAGTCGTAGCGCAGCACGTCGAGCAGGCGGGCGTCGAGCGGCACGTGGACGCGTGTGTCGCGTCCGTTCAGGTGGAAGCACAGTTCAAATCGCGACATGGCCGGCCTTCTCGAGTTCGCCCATCAATCGCTCGGGCGTGACGGGGATTTCGTTGAGCTGCACCCCCAGCGCCTGGCTGAGCGCGTTCAGAATCGCCGGCGCGGGTCCGTCCATCGGGAGCTCGCCGATGCCCTTGGCGCCGCCCGGACCGCTCGCGGCGCGACCCTCGCCGAAGAAGACGCGGATGGGGGGCAGATCGGCGCTGGTCGGAATGATGTAATTCGTCATTTGGCAGTTCTTCATGCCGCCCTGTTCGGTCACCACCTGCTCATAGAGCGCCCAGCCGATGCCTTGCGCGACGCCGCCGGCCACCTGCCCGACCGCGAGAGTCGGGTTCAGCACACGGCCGACTTCCTGTAGCGCGACGAAGTCGGTCACGCGGGCCGCGAACGTTCGCAAATCCACCTCAACCGCGGCGACGTACGTCGCCCAGGAGTACGCCGCGTAGGCGTCGCCGCGATAGTTCGCATCGTCCCAGGTGATGTGCGGTGGTTTCTCGTACTTCGCCCGGCCGGTCAGCGTCTGGCCGGCGTGCGCCTTGAGCCAGTCGCGAACCGCCGCGCTCAGCGCCGCGCCACGGGCGCCGCCGACCCTGGCCGAAAGATCGTCGCACGCCCGCTCGACCAGGTTGCCCACGACCATCGCCGTTCGACTGGCCACGGTCGGCCCGCTGTTGGGCACGCGCGACGTGTCGGGCTGCGCGATGACCACCTGTGCGACCGGCACGCCCAGTCGCTCGGCGGCGATCTGGCTCAGGATCGTGGTCGTGCCCTGGCCCATGTCGGTCTGCGCGGTCAGAACTTCGATCCGCCCGTCCGGCAGCCCCTGCACGCGGACCTCGGATGACAGGTACTGCTCGCCCGCGCCAGTGAACCCGGAGCCGTGGTGGAAGCATGCGAATCCGATGCCGCGCCGCAGGTAGGGGTGCGAGCGGTTGAACTCAGCCGAGGCGGCCAGGTGCTCGACGTACCGCGCCTCGGTCAGCGCGCGGTCCATCAGGGCCACCAGGTCGGTCCCGTCGCTGAACACCTGGCCGGTCGCCATCGTCCGGCCGGCTCGCAGCAAGTTGCGGCGCCGCAGCTCGGCCGGCGCGAGGCCGATCCGCGCGGCGATCACATCCATGTGCCGTTCGACGGCGAACAGGGTCTGTGGCGCGCCGAATCCGCGAAATGCGCCGTTCGGCGGCGTGTTGGTCAGGCGCGCCTCGCCGTGCACGTGAACGTGCTCGCACGCGTACGGACCAGCGGCATGAATCGCGCCGCGACTGAGCACCACCGGTGACAGGGTGAGGTACGCGCCGCCGTCGAGCAGTACGTCGATCTCCATCGCCAGCAGCCGGCCGTCCGAGTCCAGCGCGGTGCGATGCCGGACGCGACTTGGATGGCGCTTGGTGGTGGCGGCCATGTCCTCCTGCCGGTCATAGACGATCTTGACCGGCGCACCGGCCTTTTCGCTCAGCAGGGCTGCGTGCGCCGCGATGATCGACGGGTAGTCCTCCTTACCGCCGAAGCCGCCGCCGACTGGCGTCTGCACGACGCGGAACTCCTCGCGCGGCCGGCCGAACAGGTGCGCCAGCGAATCGAGCACGTAGTACGGGCACTGCATCGAGCCCAGCACCACCATGCGGCCATCCTCGCGATAGGCGAGCATGCCCTGGGTTTCGAGGTAAACGTGCTCCTGCGATCCAGTGACGTATTCGCCTTCGACGACGCGCGCCGCGGCCGAGAACATCGCCGCCGGGTCGCCCTTGCGGATGTCGAGGCGCTTGAAGACGTTGTCGGCGCCGTACTGGATCAGGTCGGGGGTCAGGGTCTGCCGCGGATCGAGCACGGCCGGCAGGGGGTCGATCTCGACGCGCACGCTCCGCACCGCTTCGCGCAGCTTCGAGATGGAGCGGTGCGCGAGCAGCACGATCGGCTCGTGCATGTGCCGGACCTCGGAGGCCGCCAGCGCGGGCTGGTCCGCCTCGATCAGCTTGATGGCGTTGGCGCCGGGAATGTCACGATGATCGACGACGACGAATTCGCCCCACGGGATGCGGGGGTCGAAACGCACCCGACGGATGCGGCCGCGCGCCACCGGGCTGCGAACAGTCGCACCGTGCCAGGCGCCCGGGACGGCGATATCGTCGATGTAGGCCGCCCGGCCCGAGAGCTTGTCCCGGCCGTCGAGTCGCGGGATGTCGGCGCCGAGGATCATGCGGCGGGGCGATTATACCCGCACGTGCGCCGCCGGCCCGGCGTGTTGCTCAGACCAGATAGCCGATGGCTGTGTCGGTGTTGCCGTCCATCACCACGCGCAGTTTGCGCCCGCCGCATGCCGCGGGCACGTGCAGGACGCGAATGACGGAGCCCAGCGACTCGCCGTCGGGCAGCAGTGAGCCGATCGGCTCGCACCGACCATCAAAGAACGCGTTGTTCCACTGCGTGGCGGGATCGTCCGGGTACAGCGGCAAGTAGAGGATGTTGGCCTCGACAAGATCCTGGAAGAAGTGCGTGCCGAATGACACTTCAGGAACGTAGCCGTCGCGCTCCCGGGCCACCTCGATCAGCATGCGGGCGTGATTGATGTCGGCGTAGGTGACCGGTACGCCCAGCCGCAGGTCGTTGCTGCCCCAGCGGCCGGGGCCGACAAGGATGAACCGACGATCGTGCAGGGCGTGATTGATCGACCCGATGGCGCGGCCGACCTCGACCCGGCGCTCTCGGGTGGTCAGCGCGTCGTACTCCTCGGGCGGCACGTAGACCACGTACTCGATGTCATCGATCTGGCCGGTGCGGACGTACCTGCTCGCGCGGAACAATACCGCGTCGCGGGGTACGTCGGCGGGTACGACCGTCCTTGACGCCTGAGCCATCTCCGACTGGGCCCGGCATTGCAGCACATAGAGATCGGTACCGTCGTGGGCGAATTCGACGTCGACCGGGCGGCGATACGCGCCTTCGAGCCGGCGGAGCATCTCTCGCAGCGTGGCCGGGAAGTCGGTGTCGCGCAGCAGCTTGTCGAACGTGACCGTCAGGTTTCGCGGGTCTTCGGTCAGGAACGCGCTGGGCGGCTGGTAGAGGGCGCCGTCGCGGCGGATCGACATGATGCGGTCCAGCATGGGAAAGTCCATGCCCTCGGCCAACAATGCGTCGATAGAAATGGTCTCGAAGCGGTTGGTCGCCAGATTGATGCAGTCGACGCTCCGCTGGGCGTTGCGGATGATCTCTTGTGGCTGCGACTCCGGGCGCAGAGTGGGCTCGCCCAGTGCCACCATGCGCGGGTACTCATTGCCGACGCGCTCGATCGCGCGCGTGCCCAGCCCCATGACCAGCCGCAGCAGTCCATCCTCGCGGCGGATGCGCGGCGACCAGCGGTACTCGTTCCGCGAGAAGGCCACGCCGGCGAACGCCGGCAGGTAGTAGTTGCCGTGCTGGACGCCCACGACCTTCTGAATCAGAACGCCCATGTCCTCCTGATAGTCGATCAGGTCGTGGGCCCGTCGGTAGAGCAGCGGATCGGGGCCGAGCGCTGACGCGTAGACCTCGGCGATGGCCGTCAGCAGCGCGCGGACGCGTTGCTCCAGCCGACCCTGGTTCGAGACCACCCGCTGCCGCAGGTCGCCGCGGGCCTGGTTCGGCACGAAGACGCTCGCGTACTTACCCGAGAAGGCGGTGCCGAAGCGGTCTTCCAGCAGGCTGCTGGAGCGGACGATGAGCGGCACGGTTCCCAGCGACAGGAGCATCTGGCGCAGTCGCTCGACGATGGCCGGCGGGAAACGGCCCTTGCGAAACTCCTGGCGGATCAGCGGGTACTGCGAGCGGATCTCCTCGGGCGACTTGTACTTCTGGGTCTGGTACTCGCCCAGGCCGTTCAGCTCGAGGAACTCGTCGATGACATCCGAGCGGAGGAAGTACGACTCCGGGATCGACACCTTGAGCGGCTCGCGCGGCGGCGAGGGATCGACCGGCGTTGCCGGCACGCCTGCCGGCCTGGATGCCTGCGGTTCAGGATCAGCGCTCGGGTCGCCGACGAGGATTTTGTAAGCCAGGAACATGCCGGCGGCCTTGCCGCCGATGCGCCCCATGCCATGCTCCGGCCCGATGATGTGCTGAATGATGACATCCATGTCGCGAATGGTCAGGAATCGCTTGGCGACACCGATGAACTCAAGCTGGTCGCTGACAAGATGCCGGATCAGACCGACACGGATGCCGATGGCCTCCTCGGGCTCGATCCGCCGAGTCGTCGTATCAACGCTGCAGAATCGCCGCACGCGGTCGGCCAGCACGCGGAAGGAAACCGACGGCAGGCTGACGATCGATCGCAGCGCGTCGGCCTCCTCGCGCTTGCGCGCCATCGACACCGCCTCGTCGATCTGTTCGCGCGTCAGATATCGGATCGCGTAGTCGCGGATGAGGCGGTTGGTGGCTTCCACCTCGCTGACTTCGGGCGCGGCGTCGGCCTGCAGCGAGCAGGCCGTCAGTGTCTGCTCGTAGATTTCGTCGACCGTGACCACCTCGCGGCTGTGCAGCTCGTGCATGAGCTGGCGGTAGATGCGATGGGCCAACTGTGGCCACGCCGACAGGTGTTCGTCGAGGCAGGCCTGTGCCGCGGGATCGATTTCGCGGGCCATGTCGCTCCCATTCTCCCGGGCCATCTCGGTCTCGGCAGGAACGGATAACCTTAGGCCGTCGGGCGATGCCGGTCAATCCGGCTTCCGGTTCGGCGCGTTTGTCGCCAACATCATGCAGGATATAATATTGCGGAGTCTCGATCGGGCTTGCCGAGTCGCCCGACTGCCGATACCATACCGGGTTCGTCGATGTTGTGATTTGTGGCCTCGAAGGCCGATGTCCCAGTGTGTGTTCCGGGAGGTCCGATGATCAAGGTTCGCCCACGTCCGAATGAGCCCATTCAGCAGGTTCTCCGCCGACTGAAAAAGCTGTGTGAGCGCGAGGGCGTGTTGCGCGAGATGAAGCGGACCGCCTACTACGAAAAGCCCTCCGACCGCCGCCGCCGCAATTTCCGAAAGGCCCGCCGTCGCCTTCAGAAGATGCTCGCCACCGAGACCGTCAGCTGATCAACACACGCCGCGCCTCCCCCTTCCAAGTTGCGACCGCCTCACGGCACGCGCCGGGCGCGCCCCTTCTGAGATGGCGCACTGCTCAGGTGTGCGCCGTGCTGCCTCGCGCATGAGGTTGAAGCATTTCGATGAACTGCCGGGCTTGGGGCGTCAGCGACTGTCCGCGACGGTGCACGACGCCGTAGGTGCGTCGCGGCAGATAGCGGCGCATTGAGATCGCCGCCAGGTTCTCGCGACCGGTCAGGCAGACCGCCGTCACGATGGAGATGCCCAGACCCAGTTCCACGTAGCGCTTGATGACCTCCCAGCCTCCGGCGTGCAGGCTGACCCGGTAGCGCAGTCCGCGCTGCCGGAACGCCGCGCTGATCTGCGGCGTCGTGGTCAGGTGCGGCGGCGGCAGAATGAGCGGGTGCCGGGCGACCGACTCCAGCGTGATCCGCCGGGATCGCGCCAGCGGATGGTCGGCCGGCGTGATCAGCATCGGGTCCGATTCAAACAATGGCAGGAAGGCGATGTCGTCGGGCACGTCCGGCATCGGACCGACCGCGAAGTCGACGTCGCCGCGCCGCAGGCGCGATAACCCCTCGCGCCCGGTGACGTTGTGCAGCCGCAGGTCGACCCCGGGATGCGCGCGTGTGAACGCCGTGACGACCGTTGGCAGCACATGCAGGATGGTGGCCTCGCCGGCCGCGATATCGAGCGGACCGCGCATTGTGTCGCCTGCCGCCGTGAATTCCGCGGCGAGGCCGTCGATTCCCTCGACAAGCGGCAGCGCCAGATCCAGCAGGCGGCGGCCGGCCGGCGTGAGACGAATCACCGGTCCGCGCCGCTCGAACACCTTGACGCCGAGCTCGCGTTCCAGCGCCTGGATCTGCAGCGACACCGATGGCTGCGAGAGCATCATGCGGCTCGCGGCGCGCGAGATGGAGCCGAGCTGGGCGGCGTGAATGAACCCGCGCAGTTGCTGAAGCCGGTTCTGCTTGTACGGACCCACCGGGCGAGGGCTGGCTTGTTTCATAGTCTTCTTTAATACTATTTATTGAAATTATGTGGATGTCAAATACAAGGGGTCGTCGCTAGACTTGGTGCAGGTGCACCATGATGCGTCGTGTTGCCGGGCGACACCTTCCCGGCGACCGCCGCACGGGTGAACCGCACGGAGGGCGGCGCAATGGCGCAGGTCGGCTGGACCAGCTTGCCGGATGGGCTGGCCATACGCGGGGAATCGCCCCCGCATTACGCCAGAATCCTGACGCCCGAAGCGCTTCATTTCGTCCTGCGTCTGCACCATGAATTCAACCCCACTCGAGAGAAACTGCTGGCCGCGCGCCGAGCGCGTCAGGCGGAGATCGACGCCGGGCGGCTGCCCGACTTCCTTTCCGAGACGCGCGCCGTGCGCGAGAGCGACTGGAGGGTCGCGCCGGTGCCGCGCGATTTGCAGGACCGGCGCGTGGAGATCACCGGCCCGGTCGATCGCAAGATGGTCATCAACGCGCTCAACAGCGGCGCGAGAGTGTTCATGGCCGACTTCGAGGACGCGAACTCGCCCACCTGGAGCAACTGCGTCGAGGGACAGGCGAACCTCTGCGATGCAGTTGACCGGACGATCACCTACGACAGCCCGGACGGAAAGCCGTATCGGCTGGAGCGTGAGATCGCCACCCTGATGGTCCGGCCGCGCGGCTGGCACCTGACCGAGAAGCATGTCCGCTACCTCGGTCAACCGATCAGCGGGTCGCTGTTCGACTTCGGCCTGTTCTTTTTTCACAACGCCCGCCGGCAGCTCGAGCGCGGCACCGGCCCGTACTTCTACCTGCCCAAGCTCGAGAGCCACCTCGAGGCCCGACTGTGGAACAGCGTGTTCCAGATGGCGCAGGACGAGCTCGGGATCCCGCGCGGCACGATCAAGGCCACCGTTCTGATTGAGACCATTCTCGCGGCCTTTGAGACCGAGGAAATCCTCCACGAGCTGCGCGACCACTCGGCCGGCCTCAACTGCGGTCGCTGGGACTACATCTTCAGCTTCATCAAGAAGTTCTCGAAACGTCCGGACAAGGTGTTGCCGGACCGCGCTGCGGTGACGATGACCGTGCCGTTCATGCGGGCCTACTGCCTCAATGTTATTCGCTCGTGCCACCGCCGCGGCGCGCATGCGATGGGCGGCATGGCCGCCTTCATCCCGATCAAGAGCGACCCGGCCGCCAGCGAGGCGGCCATCGAGAAAGTCCGTGCCGACAAGCTCCGCGAGGTGACCGACGGCCACGACGGCACCTGGGTCGCACACCCGGGACTCGTGCCGGTCGCCATGGAGGCTTTCAACCAGCACATGCCGGGGCCCAACCAGATCGCCCGGCTGCGCGAGGACGTGCACGTCACCGCGGCGGACCTGACGACGCCCTGCACCGGCGCGATCACCGAGGAAGGGCTGCGCACCAACATCCGCGTCGGCGTGCAATACCTCGAGGCGTGGCTGGGCGGGAACGGCTGCGTCCCGCTCTACAACCTGATGGAGGACGCCGCCACTGCGGAGATCTGTCGCACCCAGATCTGGCAGTGGATTCGCCACGCCGCCGGCGTCCTGAACGACGGCCGGAAGGTCACCGTCGAGCTCGTCCACCGCATGACGGACGAGGAGATGCGTCGCCTGCGGCTTGCGCTGGGGCCGCAGCGGTTTGACGGCGGCCGGTTCGATCGCGCGGTCGACCTGTTCCATCGCGTCAGCACGGCCGACGAACTGGTCGAGTTCCTGACCCTGCCGGCGTACGAGGTCCTCGAATAACAAAGGACGGGCTACCATGAACTACGACAGCCACCAGGAAATTGCGACTCTCAAGAAGGCTTGGGCCACCGACCCGCGCTGGAAGGGCGTAGTGCGGCCGTACATGGCCGAGGACGTGGTCAAGCTTCGGGGCACCGTCAAGATCGAGTATACGCTGGCGCGGCTTGCCGCCGAACGTTTCTGGAATCTGGTTCACACCGAGCCGCTTGTGAACGCGCTCGGAGCGCTGACGGGGCACCAGGCCGTTCAGATGGTGCAGGCCGGGCTTAAGGCCATCTATCTCAGCGGGTGGCAGGTCGCCGGCGACAACAATCTGGCCGGCGAAACCTATCCCGACATGAGCCTGTATCCCTCGAACAGCGTGCCGGCGCTGGTGCGGCGCATCAACCATGCCTTCATGCGCGCCGACCAGATCGACCACTGTCAGGGTCGCAATGGCACCTACTGGTTCGCGCCGATCGTGGCCGACGCCGAGGCGGGCTTCGGCGGCAACCTGAACGCCTTCGAGCTGATGAAGCAGTTGATCGAGGCCGGCGCGGGGGCCGTGCACTTCGAGGACCAGCTTTCGAGCTTCAAGAAGTGCGGCCACATGGGCGGCAAAGTGCTGGTACACACCGGGCACGCCATCGAGAAGCTGGTCGCCGCTCGGCTGGCGGCCGACGTGCTGGGCGTGCCGACCGTGCTGATCGCCCGCACCGACGCCAACGGCGCGTTTCTGCTGACGTCTGACTGCGACGAGCGCGACAAGCCTTTCGTCACCGACAAACAACGGCTGGCCGAGGGCTTCTACCGGTTTGCCGGCGGCATCAAGGCGGCCATCGCCCGCGGCCTGGCGTACGCGCCCTACTGCGACATGATCTGGTGCGAGACGTCGACGCCGGACATCGCCGAGGCCCGCGAATTTGCCGAGGGCATCCATCGCGAGTATCCCGGCAAGCTGCTGGCCTACAACTGCTCGCCGTCGTTCAACTGGAAGCGACAGCTCGACGACGCCACCATCGCCAAGTTCCAGCGCGAGCTGGCGGCGATGGGCTACAAGTTCCAGTTCGTCACTCTGGCCGGGTTCCACGCTCTGAACCTCGGCATGTACGAGCTCGCGACCGGCTACAAGACGGAGCACATGGCGGCCTATGCCCGTCTGCAGGCGCGCGAGTTCGAGCTGGCCGAGGAAGCCGACTACATGGCTACGACGCATCAGCGGTTTGTGGGCGCCGGGTACTTCGATGAGGTGCTCAACGCGATTTCCGGCGCGACCGCGGCTGCGGTCGGATCCATGCACGGCTCGACGGAAGAGGCGCAGTTCGCCTCGGTCGGGCACTGACAGTCGGCGTCGGCGCCACCGGCCGACGGCGCGGTCGGCTGGGCGCCAGGTGACGGCGGCCCGCGATCTTCACGTCCAGGCCTCTGTGGGAAGGCAGTCGCGGGCCGCTGGGTCGATGGGCGGTCGCGCCGTCGCATGCCGTCCGGCACCGCGCCGATAGCGTGTTCGAGGGTTCCGCCCGGCGACTCCGGTGTGTCCGAACGGTTTTTGAATGTGTACCCCACGCGCGGGGTCTGCATTCGGTTCCGGTTGCGCCGCGAGGCGGCGCGCCGTGGAGCGGAAAATCGCGGCGCCGCGCGGCGCGGGTCAGAAGACCTGGCGCTCGCGGGCGTTGGGGATGTTGAGCTGGGCGCGGTACTTGGCCACGGTGCGGCGCGAGATCGGGCAACCCTGTTCGCTCATCTTGGCGGCGATCTCGTCGTCGGCGAGCGGCTTGCCGGGGTCTTCAGCGTCGATGATTTCCTTGACCTTGGCCCGCAGGCGATCCCAACTGACTTCCTCGCCGCCGGCCATCTCCTGGCCGCTGGCGAAGAACATGCGCAGCGGCAGGATGCCGCGCGGTGTCTGGGCGTACTTGTCATCCACCGTGCGGCTGATGGTCGACGGATCACAGCCGAATTCCTCGGCCAGATCGCGCATCCGCAGAACCTTGATGAACTGCGGACCGTAGTCGAGAAATTCCCGCTGCCGCTCGATGACGACCTTGGCCAGCTGCAGCAGCCGCTCCCGGCGATACTGGATGGCGTCGATCAGCGACGCCGCCGACTCGATGTGCTTCCGGAGGAACTCGCGCGATTCCTTGTCGTCGCGGCGTTCCTCGAGCAGCTTGCGATACTGCGGGGAGATGCGGAGTCTCGGCGAGTTGCCGCGGGCCAGCCGGACGGTGTAGCCGTCGCCGTCCTCCGAGTACTCAACGATGACGTCGGGCACAACCACCGGCACCTCGGCCGAGCTGACCAGGAGTCCGGGGTGATGGTGCAGCTTCGACAGGAAGCCGAGTGCCTCCTTGATCTCCTCGATGCTGCGGCCGGTGGCCCGCGCCACCGCCGGCAACCGATTGCGCCCGATGTCGTGCAGGTGATGGCGCACCAGCTCGGCGGTCAGCGGCGGCGCTTCGGGCATTTCCTCAAGCTGAATCAGCAGGCACTCGGTCAAATCACGGGCGCCGACGCCGCGCGGTTCGAGCGTCTGCACGAGGGCGAGGGCCTCTTCGAGGCGGTGCGGGTCGATGGGCGGGGAGACCGAAGCGGCGATCTCCTCCATCAGTTTCCGTGTATCGTCCGGATCGCGCGTCACAATGAGTGCCGGCGCCGCGGCCGCTTCGCCGTCGGGTCGCACGGTCCGTTCTGATTCGCGCCGCAGGTATCCGTCGTTGTCCATCCAGGTCAGGATGACGCTTCCGGCGCGCTTGATGTCATCCGGGGCCTCGATCATGGCCCACTGAGATTCGAGGTATTCGACCAGCGACACGCCGCGCGACGGAGCCTTGGCCATGGCGTCGAGCTTGCCGTCGCGCTCGCCGTTGGCGCGCGGCGCTCGTCCGAAGGGGGCGTCGCTGGCGTCGAATTCGTATTCGCGCGAGAGCCGCTCGACCTGCTCGAACGCCTTGGCTTCGCGGGCGGCCTCATCCGCGGCCGGAGATGCATCCGAGTCGTCGGCGGCCGGCTGCGGGCGCTCCGGAGCCTCCGGCTCCTGCTCTTCCAGCACCGGATTCGAGACCAGTTCCTCGCGGATGCGGGCCTCCAGCGCCGGCAGTGGCAACTGGAGGATCTCCATCGACTGAACGAGCTGCGGGGTCAACCGCTGCTCGAGCCGCATCTGCTGCGCGGGAATCAGGGAGAACTGTCTCGACATGCCCTTCCTCGACGCACCGGATCCGGCGCCCGCGGGCGGCGACCGTCCCGGGGCCGCCCCATCTGACATCGGGCCTTCAGAGGCGCGTCATGAGCGCTCCGATCTCAATAGATACGAGTCCGGCGTGAATAAATCAAGGTGGGCCGCTTCGCGGTGTCGCTGTGAAAAAAGCCGACGGTCGATCGATCCAGAGAACGATCGACCGTCGGCGGTTGTGGAAGGAGCACTGGTGATGAGTCGCCAGCGCGCCGGGCGGCGCCGCGCGGCCTCAATCTTCGTTCGGTGACGGCTCGTCGGCCTCCATCCTGCGCATACGCTCAAAGCGCTCGAACATCTTCGGGTCGCGAGCCTTCAGGTCGTCGGCGCTCTTGTAGGTCTGGACCAGCTCCTGGTCGCCGTCGCGGCGCGTCACTCGGATGCGGCCGTCGTCCTGGGCCTCGATGCGCACGTCGACCTGCCGTTCACGGCTCGGCCAGCGCACGCCGGCGCGGGGGCGGGCATCGCGTGCCCGCTCGCGGGCCGAGCCGGCCTCGCGCTGGGCACGTTCGAGCTGGGCCCGCGCCTGTTCCATCAGCTCGAAGGCGCGTTCCATCTCGCGCCGCAACTGGTCATCCGCGCCACGGAACTGCCAGTCCGAGTTCCATCGTCCAGCGCCCCGTCCGGCAGCGCGGTGCCTGGAGTACAGCTCGAACGCCTTCGGATCACCCCGGCGGAATTCGTCCTCGTTCGCGAATCGTCGGGTGGTCGTTTCCGTCTTGCCGTCCTTGACCGTCGTGCGGCTCACCCTGAAGCGGCCGGACGCGTCGCGCTTGACCTCCGTGGTCACGTTGTCATTGGTTTCAACGATGACCACGTTGGACTTGACTTCCGGCGCGACGCGGAAAAACTCGTCCCAGTTCGGTGGCCTGGGGGCCGCCGGCGCGTTCGGTCCAACCGGCGGCACCGGCGCGATGGGCGGAATCGGCACGGTGAACGGGACAAACTCCCACTGCCCGTTCGCGCCGCGGCGGAACATGCCGCCGCGCTGCTCCTGTGTGTCGAGCATGACCTCGGGAGTCTCGATTTTGTACTTGTAACGCAGGCGCTGCCGGCTGTCGCGCACCACCGGTTGCAGCTCCACATCCTTCTGCTCGGACCCTCGCCGGATCGTCAGCCGGAGCTTCTTGTCGGTCGGGGCACGGCGAATCGCGTCCGCGAACGCTTCCGGGTCGTCATCGACGGCGTTGCCGTTCAGCCGCAGAATCACGTCGTATTGGCGCAGCCCCGCCCGGTCGGCTGGCGAATCGACCACGATATTCAGCACCATGAGGTGCTTGTCCTCGAGGTTGAGGTGTGTCGCGAGCATCTCCGGCACCGGCGCCAACTGGATGCCAATCCACGGTTGCCCCTGCGGCGGCGCGGGCGATTCATCCTCGTCGTCGCGATCGGTGTCGCCGGAAGGTTCGTCATCGCCTTCGTCACCGTCCTCATCCGGATCCGTTGAGACCATCTGCGGCCGCGCGGCCATAGCCAGCAGGCTGACCTGAACGCCTGACGCCGCATCCGGCGCCGCCCCAGGCGCGCAATCGATCAGGCAGCCCGCCCAGCCGCTCGGCAACATCCGGGCGACGGAGGCGGCCGACAGCCGGTCGATGCCGCTTGGGCGCGTTGCGCCCTCGTGAACCACGCACCATCGTCGCTGGGTGTCCGGACCCTCGGAGGCGGGCGGACGCCCGGATTCGCCCGGTTGCAGGAGGCTCGACAGGATGGCAATGAATTTCAGCCAAATCATGATTGCATCTCCCTATACGCCGTGCGGTCCGCCGCGTGGCGATCAACTCAGAAATCCAGGCCGACCGGCTGCACGTGGCTGCGCTGTCGCTGTCGCTCTACCACCAGAATGGTGCCGTCGTCGGCCACTAGGCCGATCAGGTCGCGCGACTGGCGGCGGTGCAGGTTGCGCGGCAGCACGGCGGGGTTCTCGATGAAGTCAACGAACGTTGCGCTGCCCTGAGCTCCGCCGGTGAACGACCGCAGCGGGTTTGACTCTTGCAGCGGATCGGGGTCGCGCTTCACGAGATGGAGTGACGGCCTGCGTTCGCCATCGACGGCGGGGGCGACCCCTCGCGGAGGACGGAACCAGGGAATCGCAAAGAGCGCCAGCACGGCCGCCGCTGCCAGTGCTGTGGGCAGCACGAACCGGGCCGCCGACCATCGTCGCAGGGTCCCGCGCGGCATCGGGGCCGGAGGCGCGGAGACGCGTCGCAGCGCCGTGCGGGCCAGGTCGTCAATGCGCTCGCATTGGGCGAGCAATTCGCGGGCCTCCGGGTCGGTGCGCAGCGCGGCATCGAGAACCCGGGCTTCCTCGGCACTGAGCGCCCCATCCAGACGACGGGAAATCAGATGTTCGAGTTGTTCAGTGTCCAGTTTCATGAATCCGGCCTCAGGGACCCCAGGGCCTCCCTCAGCAATCGTCTTGCCCGCACCAGGCGCGTCTCCACCGTGTCAACCGGAATGTCGAGCGCCTCGGCGATCTCCGCGTACGACCATTCTTCCAGGTGCCGAAGCACGAACGGTTCGCGGTAGATCGCCGGCAAGCCCCGGATCGCCGCCAGAATACGCTCGTGCTCCTCGCGGGCCGCCAGGTCGCCCGTCGGCGCCCGGCCGGGTTGCGCCGCCTCGCCGACGGCGGCAAGCGGTGCGTGAGTGCGCCGCTGTCGCGACTGGCGCATACCGGCGTCGATGGCGGCGTTTCGCGCCAGCCGGAACAGCCAGCTTTGCCAGCGGGCCGGATCGACCAGAGAATCGATCTGCTGACAGACGGTCGTCCACACCTGCTGCACCACGTCCTCGAGCTGGTGGACGCTGCCGAGAGTCGAGTACACCACGCCGCGCACGAAACGGTCGTGACGGCGGACGAGCGCGTCCAGCGCTTGTCGGTCGCCTCGCCGCGCCCCGGCGATCAACTCGCAGTCGTCGGCGGCCCCGTGGGCCATCAACAAGTCCACCTTCAGGACAGACGGACCGGACCGCCCGGTCCCGTCAGAATCTATCGTGCGGAACGGGCCATCGGTTCGAACTTCTTGCGATTCAGCCAGTTGCGGAAGTGCTCCCGTGGATGGGGCGCGAGCACACCGGCCGACCCCGGCGACAGCCAGGCGGATTGAAGGCGGCCGACCGATTGTGTCGAAGTAAGGTTTATGTTAGGATGCCGTCGTCTCGGCCGCCCGGCTTGTGCCGGCGATCGGGCGTTTCTAAACTCGCGCCATCCCGCGGGTGGCTGCCGGGCGTTCGAAGGGAGTTCGCACATGAACGTTGAAGTCGATTCCAGGCGCCAGCAGGCGCTCGGTCGGGCCCTTCAGCAGATCGAGAAGGCCTACGGCAAGGGCTCGATCATGCAGCTCGACCCGACGAGGTCGGCCGCGGTCGATGGCATCCCGACCGGGGCGCTGTCGCTGGACCTGGCGCTGGGCGGCCACGGGCTTCCGCGCGGCCGGATCGTCGAGATCTTCGGTCCCGAATCGAGCGGCAAGACGACCTTGGCGCTGCACGTGATCGCGTCGGCGCAGCGCGGCGGCGGCGTGGCGGCCTTCGTGGACGCGGAGCACGCGCTGGACCCGGTCTGGATCCGGCGCTGCGGCGTCAACGTCGAGAACCTGCTGGTCAGCCAGCCCGACACCGGCGAGCAGGCGCTCGAGATCACCGAGATGCTGGTGCGATCGAACGCGGTCGATGTGATCGTGGTCGATTCGGTCGCGGCGCTGATCCCCAAGTCGGAGATCGAGAGCGAGATGGGCCAGGTGCAGCCCGGCTCGCAGGCCCGGCTGATGAGCCAGGCCATGCGCAAGCTGACGGCGGCCGTCGCCAAGAGCCGCTGCGTGGTCATTTTCATCAACCAGATTCGCGAGAAGATCGGAGTCATGTTCGGGAACCCGGAGACCACGCCGGGCGGTCGCGCGCTCAAGTTCTATGCTTCGGTGCGGATCGACATCCGCCGCGTCACGTCCATCAAGGACGGCGATCGCGCGATCGGCAACCAGGTCAAGGCCCGCGTCGTGAAGAACAAGGTCGCCCCGCCCTTTCGCGAGGCCATCTTCGACATCCTGTTCGACAGCGGCATCAGCCGAACCGGCGATCTGCTCGAGCTCGCCACGCGGTTGAACGTCGTCGAGAAGCAGGGCGCGTGGCTGCGCTATGGCGACGTGCAGCTCGGGCAGGGTCGCGAGCACGCCCGCCAGTTCCTCGCCGACAACCCGGATCTCTTCGAGGAGATTCGCGGCAAGATTCTGGAACGCGAGGGCATTTCCGGATCGGGTAATGGCCACGTGTCAGCCAAGCCCGCCTCGAAGGAAAAGGAAGAGCCGGGGGATGCCCGAGCCTCGGTGAAGAAGCCGCTGAAACCCGCTCGAAAGGGCTGACGCATCCACCGCACGAGCGAAAGGGGCTGATTGGTGCGGCGCACCCGTCATCACCACGACTGGCTGGTTATTGAGTCGGTGTTGCTGGCGTTCCTGTCGCTCCTGAGCGGCGCGCCGGCAGTCGCCGAGCCGCCGCCGACCACGCAGGTCTGCGGCGAGCTGACGAACCTCGGCGACATTCGCGTGCTGACGGTCTGGGGCACCGCGCATCAGCGCGGCTTCGCCCACGGATGGCTGCTGGCGGAGGACATGCGACACCTCTGGCAGAGCTTCATCGACGACAAGTCCATGAGCGGGGGCCCCTTTGAATACCAGGAACGCTTCCGGCCGCTGGCCTCGACCCTGATGGTTGCGCGGCCGATCTATCAGCGCGAAATGCAGGGACTGGCCGAAGGTTTCCGGGCTCGTCTGGGCGACGCAGCGGTGATTCGCGGGCTCGAACGGGCGCTGGATGAGCTCGATTTCTTCGCGCTGAATTGCATGTCCGACCGCTTTGCGCCGTTCTGCTCGTCCTTCGCCGCGTGGGGCTCGCGGACTTCCGACGGGGAGACGCTGTGCGCCCGCAACCTCGACTGGCCGCGGCGCGACTGGCTGATCGGCCGCGAGGTCGTATTGGTCGAACGGGCATCTGACAAGCCCGCGCGCGCCGGTTGGGCGGGAGTCACCTGGCCGGGCTTCATCGGCTGCCTGACCGGCATGAATGAGCATGGCCTGACGATGGCGATTCATGACGTGCCGGCCGGCGAGCCCGACGGTCTGCGGCGATTCACGCCGCGCGGGCTGGTCCTGCGTGAGGCACTGGAGCAATGCGCGGGCCCCGGGGCGTTTGATGCGGTTGCGGCTGTTTTCCGGCGACGTTCGATCGCGTTGGGCACCAATGCCTTCGCCGCCATGCCGCGGAACGGCGGGAGCGATCCGCCGGCGGCGGTATTCGAGTACGACGCGCGCAGGCAGAAGGAGGACGGTGTCACCATCCGCTCGGTCGGAGGCGACGACGCGACGTGGCTGGCTTGCAGTAACCACTTTCGCCGGCGAGCAGAGGTCACGCGTTGTCCTCGCTACGAGCAACTCGTGACCATGCTGTCCGCGAAGGATGCCGAACCGCTCGATGTCGACGCCGCGTGGCGGATCGCCGCCAGCGTGAACGTGCCCGCGCCACGCTTCGGCAACATGTGGACCTACCACACTGTGCTGTTTGAACCGGCCGCCGGCCGCCTGCACGTTGCGCTTTCCGGTCCGGATCGCAGCGCCGGGCATCACCGCCCCACCGCCATCGACCTGCTCAGGTTCTTGGGGCCCCGGCCCCGCGCGGCGGCCGCCGTGCGGTGATCAGCTGCCGGATGGGTGGCGCCACGCACGTTTGCGCGGGGGGCCGGCGCAGCGCGTACAATCGCCGATATGTCCCAGATCACCGTCAACGGCCTCAGCAAGACGTTTCGCGTGCCGGAGCGCGAGGGCGGGCTGCGGGCCGCCGTCGGCAGCCTGTTTCGCCGTCGCTACAAGCAGGTCGTGGCTGTCGATCAGGTCGCGTTCGCCGTCCAGCCCGGCGAGATCGTCGGTTTCCTCGGTCCCAACGGCGCCGGCAAGACCACCACGCTCAAGATGTTGTCGGGGCTGCTGCACCCCAGCGCCGGATCGGCCGAGGTCATGGGTTTCGTTCCCTGGCGGCGCCAGCCGGAGTACTTGCGCCGCATCAGCATGCTGATGGGTCAGCGCACCCAGCTCCACTGGGATCTGCCGGCCATGGACTCCTTTCTCGTGCATGCGGCGGTGTATGGTCTGGAACCCGGCACGTTTCGGCAGACGCTCGAAGAATTGGTTGAACTGCTCGAACTGGGGGCCGTGCTGCGCAAGCAGGTGCGCACCCTGTCGCTGGGCGAGCGCATGAAGTGCGAGATCTGCGCCGCGCTGCTGCATCGCCCGGCCGTGCTGTTCCTCGATGAGCCCACCATCGGCGTCGACATCACCATGCAGGCCCGCATTCGCGCTTTCGTGGCCGAGTACAACCGCCGCTTCGGAGCCACGATCATCCTGACCAGCCACTACATGGCCGACGTGACCGCGTTGTGCCGGCGGATCATTCTGATTGACCACGGCAAGATTCTGTTCGACGGACCGCTGCCCGCGCTGGCCGCTCGCCTGGCACCCTATAAAGTCATCACCATCGACCTGACCCGCGACCTGGACGGATTCGATTTCGCCGCCCTCGGCGACGTGTTGTCGCGCGATGAGCGCAAGGTCACACTGCGTGTGGCCAAGGAGTCCGCGGCCGCTGTCACGACCCGGTTGCTGGCCGAGCTGCCGGTGCTGGATCTCACGATCGCTGATCCTCCCATCGAGGACGTGATCGAGCGTATGTACCGATCTTCGCCGGCCGTGCCGCCGCCGGCCGGTGTTGGCCGATGAACCGGCTCGCGGTCTCGTTTGGCGCGTTCCTGCGCGTCGCCGTCGCCCACATGCTCCAGTATCGAGCCGAGATCGCGCTGTGGGCCCTGTGGGGTGTGGTATCGCCGGCCGTTCTGATGGCGGTCTGGTCGGCCGCGGCCGCTTCGGCGTCGCGTCCGGGCAGCATTGCGGGGCGCTCGACCGGCGAACTGATGGCCTACTTTTTCATGACGATGATCGTCGGCCATATGGCGACGGCGTGGGACGTCTATGAGATGGGCTGGCTGGTTCGAACGGGGCGGATGTCTCCGCGACTCCTGAAGCCGATTCTGCCGATCTGGGAGTCGCTGGCCGACAACCTGGCTTACAAGCTGGTCACACTCGTCATCCTGATTCCGATCTGGACGGTGATCGCGGTGCTGGTGCGACCCACGTTTCATACGTCACTGCGCGACGCGGCCATTGCGGCGGTCGCGCTGCTGATGTCCGCGGCGCTGAGCTTCGTGTGGGGCTACTGCGTGGGTTGCGCGGCGTTCTTTTTGACAAAGATGGATGCCGTTGCCGAACTGTGGTTCGGATTCAACATGTTCTTCGGCGGCCGACTGGCTCCGATCGGGCTGCTGCCCTGGCCGCTGGGGCATGTCGCGGCGGTGCTGCCGTGCCGATGGATCGTCGCCTTCCCGTCGGAATTGATGGCCGGCCAATTGAGCGCTCGCGACGCGTGGACCGGCCTGCTATGGCAGGCGGCCTGGCTGGTGGCCGGCATCGCGATCTTCCGCGTGGTTTGGGGTCGCGGGGTTCGGCGCTACAGTGCCGTTGGGGCCTGAGCCGGCGCTGGTTGCGTCAAGCCGGGTCGTACTGTTCGATGAGGCGATCGACCGCCTCGCGCAGCCGAGCCAGAACTCGGTGTTTCGCGATGTAGACCGCACGAACCGACGTATCGAGCGCCCGAGCCACCTCGTCGGCCGTCGCTCCTTCCAGCACGTGCATTCGAAAGGCCGCCAGCGTGCGCGGGCTGACGCGGCTGGTCTCGGCCAGTTCTCGCATGGCTTCGCGCAGCGCCGCCTCGCGGCATTCGGTGTCCCAGATCGCCTCCAGCTCATCTGCCCCGGGCATCGCAGCGATGGCCGACTGGCCGCGGTGCTCGCGGCGCGTGGCCCGGCGCCGATTCAACTCGGCGATGCGGTGACGCGCGATGCCGATGATCCAGGACCGCAATCGCCCCCGAGTGCGATCGTACTTGCCTTCACGATAGTCCCGGATGAATTGGGTGAGGGTCTCCTGGGCGACGTCGGCCGCGTCCGCCGGCTCGAGGCCGAGGCGGCCGGCGAATGCCATGATGATCGGCCGGAAGCGGTCGTCGATCTGCCGCCACGCCGCATCGTTCCGAAGGTCAAAGAGCCCCTCCAGCAGCGCGGTGGTGGTCACCTGGGTTTCCGACGCCATCCTCTCAGCCTCGCCCGAACCGAGATTTCGCCGGCCGGTGGCACGGCCGGCAGGCCTTGACGGCAGCATTTTCATTATACGCGTCCCAAGTGGCGTGCCGGCCGGTGTTTCGCGTCGAATTCCCGGACCTTCGCCCGGGAACTCGCAACCGAACTGAAACATTCCGGCCCGATCGCCCGCAAGTACAACCGGAGAGGGCGAATTCCCGCCGATCGTCTCGGCGACAGCCCGGCCCGTTTCGTGAGGAAAAAGCCATGACGGCTCGCGGTCTCTGTGCGCAGTTGATGGTTACGTGGGCTCTGGTGGTCTACTCGACCGGCTCGGCGGTTGCGGCCCCGCCTCCGAACGACGCATGCGCGACGCCGACGGCGATCTCCGGCACCGGGCTGTTCCCGTTCGACCTGACGCAGGCCACCGACTCTGGCGAGGGTCAGGACTGGTGCCTGTGGACACCGGGCGGAAACAATTTTTCGAAGGACGTCTGGTTCTGCTGGACGCCCCCGTGCACCGGCATGGCGGTCATCGAGACGTGCGGGCAGACGACGGTGGACACGCGTTTGTCGTGGTATCGCACCTGCACCTGTCCGACGCCGCCGCCCAGCCAGGCCCCGTTCTGTTGTGATGACGACGCTTGCGGGCTTCAGAGTTCTATGAATTGCGAGGTGGAGTGCGGCGTCCCGGTGCTGATTCGCGTCGGCGCCAAGCCCGGCACACCGCCCGGAACCGGGTTCCTTCAGATCACGTGCAACGGCTCGCCCTGTCCGCCGTGCGACTCGTGTTGTGGAAAGCGGCCCGAGTTTCTGTCGCGGCCGGGGCCCGGTGGCGGCGGATTCACCGGCGGCGTCGCGGTCATGACGCAACAGGCGGGCATTCTGGCGCGTGTGGTCGACTTCGTCGACATCTCCAACCAGCCACCCATTGGCACCGGGACGAATTGGTTCGCGCCCTTCTATACGCCGAGCGGTCCGCAGGACTGGTCGCAACCGACGCTGGGAACGGTTTTCGGCGTGACGCTCGACGATCAGGGCAACACCTACGTCGCGCACACATCGGTATATGGCGACAATTTCTTCTGGGGTCCCGGTGACGTGTTGGGAGTAGGCGGTCCGGGAGCAATTTACAAGATCGACACCAACACTGGTATTGCGTCAGTGTTCGCCACCCTGCCGAACAACTATATCAACAACTGCGCTTCGCCGCCTACCGAGTGCTGGCCGGGACTGGGCAACCTCTGTTTTTCATGCGTGCACAAGAATCTGTATGTGTCCAACCATGAGGATGGGCGCATCTACCGGCTCGACACCAGCGGCGCGATCCTGTCCACCTACCTGCACGCCACCGGCACCATTCTGCCGGGCCTGCCGCCGCCGGATCCGAATGGTTTCGTGCCATTCTCACCGCATCCGATCACCCAGCGCGGCCAGCGCGTCTGGGCGGTGCAGACCAACGCCGGCCGACTGTATTACAGCGTGTGGCGCGAGGATTGGGGTCGCCCCGCCCCCGGCTACAACAACGAAATCTGGTCGGTGGGGCTGTTCCCGAACGGCGATTTCATTCCCGGGTCTGAGCAGCTCGAGCTCATCATGCCGTCGTGGGGCGCCAACAACTGGTCAAGCCCCGTCTCGGACATCAGCTTCAAGCCCGGGTCGTGCTGCATGCTTCTGGCGGAGCGCTCGATGGAGAATGACACGACATCCTACGCGCACCAAAGCCGCCTGCTTGAATACTGCAAGACGAATGGCGTCTGGACGCCGTCGGGCGTGACCTTCCAGCCGGGCGCGGCACCGGCCTCGCCGCCGCTTCCGGATTCGTCGGCCGGCGGCTGCGACTATGACCACGACACCAGCGCCGGCGTCAACGTGAACGTCTGGGTCACCAGCGACTACATGAAGGCTCCGCCACTGCTACCGTTCGGGAACGAGTGGATCTACGGGCTTGGCGGAATGAAGTTCACGGGCACCAATCCGTACATCAACGGCATCATGATCGACTCCAACCAATTCACGCTGAACTTTGACAAGTTCCTCCAGGGCGATGTCGAAATCACCTGTCCCCAGGCGACGCCTGCGCCGTGCGAGCCCGACCCGAGCGGCCAGCAGTGCATGAACGACTGCACGATTCCCGGGGCGCAGTGCGTCCCGGTCGAGATCACGCGCGGCACGGACGGGGTCTATCGCATCACCCGCTGCGACTGTCTCACCGATGGCGTCTGCCGCCTCCAGTACAACGGCCCGCAGTTGCCGCCCACCTGTATCGACCCGTGTCAGAACCCCGGGATGCAGCAGTGCATGCCGATCACCCGGACGACGATCAATGGCGTCACCATCTACACCTGCGACTGCCGCGACGCTGCGCCGCTCTGTCAGCCGGTGTCGGTCTGCAATCCGGATCAGCCGGGAACCTGCATACCATCCTGCGAAGGTCCGTGCCCGGATGGCCGGCCGTGCATTCCGGTTGAGATCCGCGAGTATCCGGCCGGCTCCGGCCACTTCACCGTCACGCAATGCGACTGCACGGACAGCGGCTGCCACCCGGTCGTGGTCGGCCAAGAAGTGTTGTGCGCCGGGGCGTGCCCCGCGCCGAACGGCGGCCTGTGCAACATCAGCCGCACCGTCGAGCCGCCCGGTCCGGATGGCAGCTTCGGCGTGGTCTATCGCTGCGCCTGCGACTGCCGCCCGCCGCCGCCGAACATGGTCGACTGGTGGCCGATGAACAGCCTGACGCCGGTCCGCGATCGGGCCAACTTCCTCAACCACGGCACGCCGATCGGCGGCGTCAGCGTGGTCAGTCCGCCGCTGTCTTGTGCCGGTCAGGGCTTGAGCTTCAACGGCTCGACCGGGTTCGTCTCTGTGCCGAACTCGTTTGCGCCGGCCGACATCAACTTCGGCCTGGGCGATTTCTCGATCGAGGGCTGGGTTCGCATCAACCTGCCGGCCCCGGGCTTCCAGCCCATCCTCGACAAGCGCGTCATCGCACTGCCGAGCGTCACCGGCTACCTGATGTTCGTCTCCAACGGCAACCTCGGCTTCCAGTTCGGCAGCGGACCGTTTGCGACGTTCATCACGACCGGTCTGCCGAACATTGCCGACGGGCAATGCCACCACGTGGCCGCCACGGTGAAGCGCGGCAACCCGAACCAGATCCGGCTCTATGTCGACGGCGTCTTCCAGTCGTTCAACAATTCGTCCGTGCTGGGGAGCGTCAACAGCTCCGCCAACCTGTTATTCGGGCGCGACTATGGCACGCCGCTTCCAAACTGGCTGTCGGGTGTGCTGGACGAGTGGGAATTCTTCCGCCGCACACTGACGCAGCAGGAGATCGTGGATCTCTATAATGCCCGGCATTTCGCCAAGTGCTGCGAGGTGTGCTACACGCCGCCGGTCGTCTTCTGCCGAACGCAGAGTTCCACGAGACTCTGCTTCCAGGTCTGCAACTACTGTGACACCGAGGCCTCGTACGGTTGGAGCCTGAACGGTCCGATCGGCGGCGCCGGGTGCTCGGCCACCGGGCCGATCACCTTCACTCCCGCCAGCGGCGTGACCGGGTTCATACTCCCCGGGCAGTGCCGGACGATCTGCGTCAACGTTCAGTTGCCGACCGGCATGCCGGTTCCACCGCCGATCGTGACGGCGTGCTATCAGCTCTCGCTGACGAACCTCAACACCGGCCGGCAGTTCGCCTGCACCAATACTGTCTCCCGCAGCCGGTCGGCGTGCATCAAGTGCAATCCGCCGTGCGATATTCACACCGCGGTGGTCGGCACGACCCGCGCGTTTCTGGTGGGCATCACGAACGAGGCGAACCCCAGCGGTGTGATCGATTACGCGGTGCGGGCCTACTACGCCAACGGCCGCGTGCCGGATAAGCAGGCGATCGCGCTCAACGGCCTGCCGCCGGGCGAACCGGTGATCAACTCGATCGCGATCCCGGTCGGCGACACGATCAAGATTCCGATCGACATCACGCCGCTGGAAAGCGAGCCGTTCCAGGCGATCGAAATCGTCCTCGAGGCCGACACCGATGGCGACGGCGTGCCCGACCCCGGCGAGGTCATCCCGATCCGCGCGGTTGAGTGCGGCGCGACCATGGGTGGCGACATGAACGAGGACGGCGTCACCAACGCCGACGACATCCACGCCTTCGTCCGCGCGGTGATCGGCATCCCGGACGTCCTCTACCACGTCGTGCTGGCCGACCTCAATTGCGACGGCCGCGCCGACGGGAGGGACTGCCAGCCGTTCGTCAACGCGGTCCTGACGGCGCCGTAGGCTGCCCCTGGCCCGGCGTGGGTCGGGTCCGACTGGTGTGCGTTCTCTCGCCCCCCCGCACACGGTCGGGCCCGCGCCCACGCCGGGCCACCCTGGAACTTGCAGGCGCGGCCGCGCTCGCCCGCCTGACGGGCGTGACGCCGGGCATCGTCTCCCATGCTTGCATGCCGCATCGCGGCGAACGATGCTGATGCCCGATGGTGTATTCCACGTCAGCGGGGTCGGCCCGGAGGTCTGATGCGCGCCCGGTGACACGATCCCGATGGCTCGCGTGCGCGGTCTGCCTTTCGCTGCTGCCCGGCGGGTGCGCACAGGCTGGTCGCCGGCCCCATCGCCCCGCCACTTCCGACGAACCGCTGGTCGACCTGGCCCGGTTCGATCCGCGAATCGTGCTGGACATCCGCTATGCGACGCCGGACAACTTCCTCGGCCGGGCGGTGTATCCGCGGCCGTGCTGCTTTGTGCGCGAGTCGGTCGCCGGGCGGCTGCGGGCCGTGCAGGACGATCTGACCCGAGACGGGCTGGGGCTCAAGGTGTTCGACGGATTTCGGCCGCTCTGGGTGCAGCGCGAGATGTGGCGGCTGGTGCCCAACCCGCGCTATGTGGCCGACCCGGCGGTCGGCTCTCGTCATAACCGCGGCGCGGCGGTTGATGTCACGCTGGTTGATGCCGCCGGGCGGGAACTGACCATGCCGACGGCGTTCGACGACTTCTCGCCGGCCGCGCACCGAGCCTGGCGCGGCGGCGACGCCCGCGCGCTGGCGAACCGCGAGCGGCTCGAACGGGCCATGTCCGCGCACGGCCTCGTCGGCATGGATAGCGAGTGGTGGCACTTCGACGCCGAGAACTGGCGGGACTACCCGATCGTGCCGGACGGTGGCGAGCCGGACTGCTTTCTTCGCTGAGCAGCAGTCGGGCGCGTCAGACCGCGCGGACGGACATGCCGGAGACGGCCGGCTCCAGCGACTCGATCCGCCAGCGGCGTTCGACGCCCTCCAGCGACAGGTCGATCACCTCGCCGGGTTTGTGTCCGAGCAGGCGCCGGGCCAGCGGCGTCTGGTATGAGTAGATGTGCCGCGCGAGGTCTGACTCCCACGGGCCCAGCAGCGTCAGAACGAGCGTCTCGTCGCCATCGGCCGCGCGGAGGGTGACGCGGTGGCCGATGCCGACGTGCTCGTCCGGCACTTCCTCGGCCTCGATGATGCGGGCCATCGAGATTTCGGACTGGATCTGCGCCACGCGAGCGCGAAGCAGGTCGCGCTCCTCAAGCGCGAACTTGTACTCGGAGTTTTCGGAGAGGTCGCCCAGTTCCGCCGCCGCGCCGATGGCGCGGGCGTTCTCTTTCATTTTGACGTTGACCAGTTCGTCCAGCTCGGCCTGGCGGGCCTTCAGGCCCTCGCGGGTGACGTACAGGACGCCCTCCTCGTCCCACGGCGCGACCTTGACTTTGGCGTAGAGCGAGGGGAAGTGCTCGCGCAGGATGGACATCATCTCGTCCTGCACGACCGGACCGAGTCCGTCGGCGCGTTCGATCTGCCGTCGGAAGGCGGTGGCCATCGACGGGTCGATCTGATCGAGCAGCGCGCGGTAGGCGGCGTAATTCCGGGCTGACAGGCCGGCTCGGACCTTGGCCCGCAGCGCGTTCACGTCGGCGCCGCGCTCGGCCTGTCCGGTGCGCTGCCGGGCCGTTCCGACCAGCGCGAGAATCTTCGACAGCATCTCGAGGCGCGGCGGCGTGCTGAGCGCGGCCTTGACCCCCGGTCCGCGCCAGATCCACATGAAGACGTCGACATGGCGGACCGGGTCAGCCACGGCCTCGTCGATGATCGGCTGAAGCAGGTCGGCGCGGCCGGCGTCCTCGACGGCCTTGCTGAGCGCGTCGAGCTGCGACAGCGGCGCCAGCCGCATCAGGGCGGCGAAAACCTCAACCCAGCCGTCGGGCAGGGCCTGGCGCACGGCCGGCAGGGCCAGTTCCCAGACGGCCGCGTCGGGCGGCAGATCGAGCACCAGGCGGGCCGGCTCGCGCGACTGCCGGAGCATCTCCAGCGCTACGCCGTGGGCCTCGGGGTGGATCGGCAGGCCCTCCTCGGCGAGGCGCTCGATCACCAGGGCGGTGGCGAACGCGCGGGTTGGCTCGTGCCTTGCGAACTTGCGGGCGTGGCCCACCAGCGTGGTCTGAATGCGTTCGAGGAAGCCATGATTGCGGGCCTCTGGCTTGGCGCGCGTCTGGCGCAGGTAGCCCTCGACGACTTCCAGCCACGCCCGGGGCGAGTCGGACTTCTCGAAGGCCGCCCAGGTCTCGTCCTCGAGCGTCATGCCGCGCGGCTCGTAGTAGATCATCATGGGCGAGCGGCCTTCGATGCGCAGGTGCTTGGACTTCTTGATCGCATCGCGGGCCCGGCTCCACCAGTTGGTCCACTGGTCGGGTGTCACGTGCCGCGGCACGAGGATGTACTTGAGTTCGTCGCGATCCACCCGGTTGCGGTGGGCGCGAGCGATGCCGATCAGCAGCGTCTCGGGGTCCGACTTCGCCAGCTCGGCGATGCGCTCCGGCCGCAGCGATTGCAGCACGCGGAAGTCGTCCGCGTCAGCGACGTCGTAATCGTCGACGATCCGTTCGGCGGTCAGGGTCAGCCGGCGGCGCGCGGTCCGGACGACGAACGTGTCGCCCGCGAGGTCGGCCTCGACCAGTTCGCCGGCCTCGTCGTCGCCGCGGTGCAGCAGGCAGACACCCGGGGCGAGCTTCAGGCCGACGTCGAGGAACCGAAGGGCGCGCTTGACCGACTTTCCGCCGCCGAGGCCCGAACGCTCGACCCACTCGTCGAGATGAGCGGCGTCGGCATGGGTCTGGCGGTAGAGCGCCAACACCTCGCTCCGCAATTCCTCTCCACTGGGAAGCCTCAGGAGCAGTTCGCGCGCGATCCGGAGGGCTTGTTCGGGCGTGAGTTTTTCCTTGGCGGCCGACAACCACGCCCAGCCGAGCGTCTCGGCCAGCTCGGCCTGCTTGGACTTGACGCACACGTCAATGGGTTCGAGCAGTGATTCGTGGGAACCGCCGTCCGGGTTGGACTCGACGGTCTGTAGCCAGCGCTGTTCCAGTTCCTTCCAGCGGGCTGCCTTGGCGAGTTGAACGAGTTCTTCCATGGCCTTCGGGCTCGGGGTTCGACAAAAGGGGCATTGTCACAGAATCCCCGGGCTCTGTCGACGCCGGGTCATCGACCCCGCAGTGCAGGCCGTGAGGCCGCGGCGACGATATGCCCAGTAATGGCCGTCGCCATCCTGCCGGTTCCGTCGATTGATCCAGACCCATGCGCCCTGCCGCGGCCGCGCATCGTCAGCGTCACCATGTGCTATCCCAGTCGCGAGCATCCGCAGTCGGGGGTGTTCGTGCAGCGCCGCCTGGAGCGGCTGGCGCGGCTGGCGGATGTCCGCGTGCTGTGCGTGCGGCCGTGGTTTCCGCTGCTGCGCCCGTTCGGCGATGGGAGTCACAACGATTCGACGGACGGGCCGGCAACCCGAACGACCCGCATGCTCTACCTGCCCGGTGTCTTGAAATCGGCCGACGCCGCCTGGTTCGCGCGCGCGGCCGAGCCGGCGCTGCGATCCATGATGCGCGAGCGACCCATCGACGTGGTCGACGCCCACTTCGAATGGCCGGATGGCGTGGGCGCGTGGCGAGCCGCGCGCCGGCTCGGACTGCGGGTGGCGGTGACGCTGCGCGGCAAGCTGGTCAGCCAATCGCGTTCGGCCGTGCGCCGCCGACAAATGGCCGACATGCTCCGCGACGCCGATGCACTCATTGCGGTCAGCCGCTCCCTGGCGCGACTGGCCGAGCAGATCGCCGGCCGCCGGCTCAATGTACGCGTCATTCCCAACGGCGTCGATCCTGACATATTTCACCCTCTCGATCGCGAGGCGGCCCGGCGGCGGCTGGGCTGGCCGGATGCGCGGTATTGGCTGGTCAGTGTGGGGCACTGGCAGCGGCTCAAGGGCTTTGATGTGCTGGTCGAGGCCATGCCGCGCTTACGGGCGCGCCTGGGCGACGTGCGGCTGGCGCTGGTTGGCGGTGACGCCGGCGAGGCGGGCTTCCGTCGGCGCGTCATGGGGCGCATTGAACGGCTTGGATTGCGTGAAGCCGTCGTCTCACTCGGCCGGGTCGCGCCGGCGACGGTGAACGACGCCTTGAACGCGGCAGACGCGTTCGTGCTGGCTTCGCGTTCGGAGGGCTGCTGCAACGCGCTGCTGGAGGCGCTGGCGACCGGCACGCCGGTGGTGGCGAGCGATATCGACGGCAACCGCGAGATCGTCGTATCGAAGTCGCTGGGCCGGCTGTTTCGCGCGGATGATCCGGACGCGTTGACGGATGAGGTTGAAGCGAGCCTTAGCGCGGCGTACGACCGCGAGCGGATCGCTGCGGCCGGCCGGGCGCGGAGCTGGGAACAGGTTGCGGCGGAGGCGCTGACCGTGCTCGGGGGCGTCGCGGGTCGCGCGGCGGCGCGGCGATGAGCATGCTCAGCGATCGCATCATCGTCTGTGTGGCGAGCGACTGGTTCTACGATCCAACGAGCAAGCATCACCTTATGCGGCTGCTGTCGCGACGGAACGACGTGCTGTGGATCAACTATCACGCCAGCCGGCGACCGTCTGCGAACGCGGCGGACCTCGGCCGGGCCATGCACAAGCTGCGGCAGGTGGCCCGAGGTCCGCGACGCGCGCTGCCACGCCTGACCGTGCTGACGCCGCTGGTGTTGCCGATCCCGGGCAGCGGCTGGGCCCGGCGCATCAACCGTGCCTTGCTGGTGCGACAACTGCGCAGCGCTCTGGCGTCGCTCCCGAGACGTCCGATCCAGATCTGGTCGTTCGCGCCGGATGTCGCGTGGCTGCGCGGCGCGCTGGGGGAGGAGCGTTTCATCTATTACTGCGTGGACGAATTCAGTGAGTTCGCGGGATACGACCGCGAGGCGATCCGCGCGGCGGAGGCGGACATCCTGCGGGCGGCCGACGCTGTTGTCACGACGTCGGCCGCCCTGTTCGAGGCCCGCCGGCGGCTGCATCCGCGGACCGCGTTGGTGCCGCACGGCGTGGACTTCGATCACTTCGCCGGCTGCGACTTCGCGCGTGTCCCGGACGACGTGGCCGATCTGAAGGGCCCAGTTCTGGGCTTCTTCGGGCTGATCGCCGAGTGGGTCGATGTCGAGCTGCTGGCCGACGTGGCTCGCGCGCGTCCGGACTGGACGCTGGTTCTGATCGGTGACGCGCGGACCGACGTGCGGTCGCTGGCCTCCCGGCCGAACGTGCGGCTGCTCGGGCGGCGAGCGTACGAAACCCTTCCGGGGTATTGCGCGCGGTTCGATGCGGCCATGGTGCCGTTTCACATCAACCGCCTGACGCGGGCCGTGAACCCGATCAAGCTGCGCGAGTATCTTGCGGCCGGCCTGCCGGTGTGCGGGACGCCGCTGCCGGAGATCGAGCGCTACCGGGGATTGGTCGAGATCGGCGAGGGCCCGGTCGGGTTCGCGCAGGCCTGTGAACGGGCGCTGGCGAGCCATGATGCGGAGTCGCGGGGCCGGCGCCGCGCGGCGGTGGCGGGCGAGAGTTGGCAGGCCCGTCTTGCGACCCTGAGTGAGTTCCTCGGTTCGACGACGACCCCGTCCGCGTCGTCGCCGGACGGTCGAGCGGCGGCTCCGGCGGCACGCGGCGGTTTGACGGCCACGGTGTCCGCCGCAGCCCAGTAGCCGCGAACCGACGGCCTGTTCGTGCCGCGCGCGGGTTGCTTGCCTGCGTTCAAACCGGCGGTTATCCCTTCCGCCATGCTCATTTCGCTGAACTGGTTGCGCGACTTCGTCGACATCCCCGCGTCGCTGGATCCGCGCGAACTGGCCGAACGCTTCACGCTGACCACGGCGGAGGTCGAGGGCGTCGAGCATGTCACCCGCCTGCCGGATGGCGTTCGCTTTCCACCCGGCAGCGCGCCGCCGGATTCCGAGCGCGAGGACTGGATCATCGAGGTCGACAACAAGTCGATCACGCATCGCCCGGACCTGTGGGGCCACTACGGCATCGCCCGCGAAGTTGCCGCCATGCTGGGCACGTCGCTGCGGCCGTACCCGGCGACGCCGATCGAGCAACTCGGCGATCCGGGCGGGCCGGAGATAGCGATCGTCATTGACGACCCGGCCAGGTGCCCGCGATACACGGGGCTGGTGATCCGCGGCCTGAAGGATCGGGCCTCTCCGGCGGTGATGCAGGTGCGCCTGGCCCGCTGCGGCATGCGACCGCTCGGCCTGCTGGTTGATCTCACGAACTACGTGATGCTCGAACTCGGCCAGCCGATGCACGCATTCGACGCGGCCGGGCTTGACCGCATCGAGGTGGCGACGGCCGCGCCGGGCGAGCGTTTCCGCACGCTCGACGGGGTTGAGCGCGTCATGCCGCCCGGTACGCTGATGATTCAGTCGCACCGCAAGTCGGTGGCCATCGCCGGCATCATGGGTGGCGCGGCGACCGAGGTGTCGTCGACGACGGCCGCGATCCTGCTCGAGTCGGCCAATTTCGACGCCGCCACCATCCGCCGCGCGGCCGCCGCCTTGGGCATGCGAACCGAGGCCAGCAGCCGATTTGAGAAATCGCTCGACCCGTCCTACACCGTGCTCGGCATCGCCCGCTTCGTGCACCTGGCGCGGGAGCAGATGCCGGAACTCTCGTTCGGCAGCCGGCTGAGCGACTGCTACCCGCGCCCGCTCGAGCCGGCCACGATCGAAGTCGACCCGGCGTTTGCCGCCCGCTTCATCGGCAAGGACGTGGCGGCCGGCGAGATGACGCGCATCCTGCGTTCGCTCGAGTTCCAGGTGGAGTCTTCGGGTCCGCGCATGCTCGTCCGGCCGCCGACCTTCCGGGCGACCAAGGACATCTCGATCGAGGCCGACGTGATCGAGGAGATCGCGCGCTCGATCGGTTACGCGCAGATCACGCCGACGCTGCCGGCGGTCACCACGCGATTCGTGCCTGTCAGCCCGTTGCTGCGGCTGGAGCGGGCGACGCTGGCGCATCTTGCGTCGACCGGCTGCTGTGAGATTCACGGCTATATCTGGTACGACGACGCGTGGCTGGCTCGGCTTGGGTTCGAGCCGGGGGAATGTGTACGCTTGCGAAACCCGGCCGCGGCCGATTGCAGCCGGCTGCGGCGCACGCTGATGCCCGGTCTGATCGCGGCAGCGGAGCGCAACCGGCACCACCTTGGCTGGTTCCGGCTGATGGAGGTCGGCTCGGTATTTCACCCGGCGCCCCCGTCGGAGCGCCGAACGAGCGAAGACGACGTGACGCGCTTTCAGCAGCGGCACCTTGGGCTGGCGGTTGGCATGGCCGGCGCGAAGGAGTCGGAGACGGTCTGGTCGCAGCTCAAGCAGGCGGTCGAGACTTGGGCGCGATGCGTGCTCGGCTCGGCCGTGGCCTATGATGAGGCCGAGCCGGCGGCTCCGTGGGAGGACGCCGCGCGGCTGGCACAGGTGCGCGTGGCCGGCGTTGCCGCCGGGCGCATGTCGCTGCTGTCTCTGGCCTGCCGGCAGCGCATCGACGAGCGGTTGCGGGGCTGGTCGATGGCGCTGGCCGAACTGGACCTGTCGGCGCTGAGTGGGCTGCTCGACCGGCACGAGCCGCTATCGCGGGTGCCCGAGTTCCCGCGCGTCCGGCTCGACTTCAGCTTTCTGGCCGACGCGAGACGGCGCTACAGCCAAATCGCGGCTGACCTGGCCGGCTTCGAGCACCCCCTGCTTCGGCGGCTCAGCTACGTCGGCAGCTTCGAGGGTGGGTCGGTACCGGCCGGGAAGCGCAGCTTCACGGTGCGCGCCGAGCTGGGGCTGAGCGAGCGCACGCTGACGGAGGCCGACATGCAGGGATTTCAGTCGGACTTCACGGGCTATCTCGTCCGGCTCGGACTGGAGCTGCGGTCGTGAGCCGCGTACCCATTCGCACGGCGCATGCGGTCGTGTGGGTGGTTGCACTATGGGTAGGCTCGGCGGGGGCGGCCCGCGCCGGTGAGGCGCTGCGGATTTCCGGCGTCATCGATCAGGACGCGACCTGGCGCGGGCAGGTGTTCATCACCGGATCGACGCAGATCGTGGGCGCGAGCGTGTCGGTCGCGCCGGGCTGCAACATCGAGTTCGCCGGCGCGGAGTCTGATCCGAACCCCGTGCTGGCGGTCGGCGCGCCGGAGAAGGGCGGCCGCCTGCTGCTGCTCGGCAGCCGCGAGGCGCCAATCCGCATTTCCTCGCGGCGTGGCACGAAGCCCGGCTCGATCCGCGTGTTCGTGCCAGCTCGGGACACGCTGGATTGGCATGACGTCCAGGTCGAGTACCTCGGCTACCGCGCCGCCGACGCGGCCGACGGCGGGCGCTCGCTCGGCCGCAAGGCCGTGCCGTTCCATGTGCCGGCGGTGCAGATCGAGGCCGACGCCGGCCGCTGCGACGTTCGGCTGGAGGCGCTGACGTTCACGCGCGGCACGCGGGTATCGCTGAAGGTCGGACCGGCGACCGGCGGCTCGATCCGCCGCTGCCGCTTCGAGGAGGGTGGCGAACGGCTCGACCTCGAACTGCTCGGTGCCGGGCGAGGCGCCTACGCCGTGATCGAGAGCCGGTTCGGCGGCGCGGTCGAGGCATCCGGCGTCGGCCTGCACTTCAGTGGGAACCTGATGATCGGTCCGCGCGTGGCGGTGGCGATTCAGTCGGAGAGTGACCCGTCGGCGCGCCTGAGCGGTAATTACATCCACAACACGACGACGGCGGACGACGGCAGCTACTGCCTGAAGTGCCGCGACCCGCGCGCCATCATCGAGGACAACGTCCTGCGGGGCGGAACCTATGTCGTGCTCGAAGGCTCGCGGCAGATGAGCGGCAACGTGTTGGTTGCGGCCGGGCGGCTGGCGAGCAGCGTGCGCAAGTCGGGCAAGACGCACTACCTGGTGGGCGACGTGCCGGATGATGCGGTGTTCGAGAACAACGTGCTGCTGGGCCCGGCCTATGCCCACGTGGCGATCTCGGGGCATCGCCGTGTCACGATTCGCCGCAACGTATTCGACGGCATGGGCGACGTGGCGCAGGCCATCCGACTGAACGTCCTGGCGCGCGAGGCGCTGGCGGCGCGGATCGTCGAGAACACCTTCCTGCGAACACCGATGATCGTGTTGGACGAGGCCCGCGTGCCCGGCTCACTGGCGGAGCTGGACCGCAACCTGATCGCTCCGCGCCCCACGCAGCCCACGGAGGGCGTGTCTGTGCCGGGCGGCGCTGGCGGGCTGGGTCCGGGCGACCGCGTACTCGACGACCTGTCCGAACTCGGGCTGGCCGACCTGCCGGCGGCGCTGCCGGCCGACTGGGACGGCGCCGTCACGGATGGTCGCCGGACGATCATGGAGATACGCGCGCAGCTCCGCGCGGCGTACGGGCTGCACTAGCTCGACAGCGGCGTGTTTCAATGAACGGCTGCTACGAAGTGGTTGACGCCGCCCCGCAACGTTGCTAAGCTCCTAACAAACGTTCGTTAGGAACGACTATGACGGCAGTCGCACCGCGTCGCGAGCAGATTCTCGAGGCCGCCGCCCGCCTGTTTCGGGAGCGCGGATTCCATGCCACCAGTGTTCGTGACATCGCGGACGCGGTCGGTCTGCAGGGCGGCAGCCTCTACGCGCACGTGCAGAGCAAGGACGAAGTGCTCTGGGAGATCGTCAAGGAGTCGGCCGATCGGTTCTTTCGGGCGCTGCGGCCGGTGGTCGCGTCGGATCGGGACACGCTGACGAAACTGCGCGAGGCCATCCTCGTGCACGTGAACGTCATCACCGAGGATCTTGATGCGGCCGCGGTTTACACGACGGAATGGCGTCACCTGCCCGAGCCGCGGCGGAGCGAGTTTGCCGCCTGGCGCGATGAATACGAGCAGCTCTTCCGTAGTCTGGTTCATCAGGGCATGCGCGAGGGGCACCTGTCGCCGGTGGACGAGGGCTATGCGACGCTCTTCATCCTGTCGGCACTGAATTACGTCTATCTCTGGTTTCGGCCGGAAGGGCGCATGGGCTCCGAAGCCGTCGCCCGGATGATGGCCGACTTCATCTTCAACGGGTTGCGGCGACGCACGACCTGAAACGAGGTGCAGGATGGTTCAGATCGCGGCCGCGGCGGGCGGCGACAGGCCCGGCGACGCCGGATATGAGCAACGTCTGGCGGCGTTCGAGGCCCGCATCAATCGCGGCGAGAAGGTGGAACCGGGCGACTGGATGCCGTGGGAGTACCGGCAACAGCTCATCCGCCTGATCCACGTGCACGCCAACAGCGAGATCTGCGGCGCGCTGCCGGAGGGCGGTTGGATTCCGTACGCTCCGACCTTCAAGCGGAAGCTGGCGCTGTGCGCCAAGGTGCAGGACGAAGTCGGACACGCCCAGTTGCTGTATCGCGCCTGCGAGACGCTCGGAAAATCGCGCGAGGAAATGCTCGAGGAGCTGATCTCCGGCCAGTCGAAGTTTTCGAATGTTTTCCACTATCCGGCCGAGACCTGGGCCGACGTGGCGATCATCGCCTGGCTCATCGATGCGGCCGCCATCGTCAACCAGACGATGATGGCCGAGGGCAGCTACGGTCCGTACGCCCGGGCGCTGAAGCGGATCTGCTACGAAGAAGCGTTCCACCTCACGCATGGCTACGACATGTGCATCACGCTGGCCACCGGCAGCAAGTTGCAGCGCGAGTTGCTCCAGGACGCCCTCAACCGCTGGTGGAAGCCGATCATGATGTTCCACGGCCCGTCGGACAAGGAGAGCAAGCACACCGAGCTGCTGGTGCGCTGGAAGGTGAAGCTCAAGACCAACGACGAGCAGCGGCAGATGTTCCTGCGGAAGTACGTGCCCAAGATGCTGCGGCTGGGTCTGAACATTCCGGACCCGGGGTTGCGGTATGACGAGCGTACCCGGAACTGGCACTACACCGAGCCCGACTGGAACGAGTTCCTGGACGTGGTGCGCGGCAATGGGCCGGTCAGCGCTCAGCGCGTCGCCACGCGACGGCTGGCACACGAGCAGGGCGCGTGGGTGCGCGAGGCGCTGGACGCCGCCGCCCGCAACCGACCGGTCCCGATGCCGCCGGCGGCCGCGCCGGCCGGCGCGTAGGCGGCGAAGGGCGATCGCCGCGCCAGGCGCGAGGACGAACATGCCGGACACGCAGTGGCAGGTGTTCGAGGTCTTTCACCAGACGGCTCGCGGCGAGCCGCATGTGCACGTCGGTTCGGTTCACGCGCCCGATCCGGAGTCGGCGCTGATTCTCGCCAAGGAGCAGTTCAGCCGGCGTCAGGCCTGCGTGAACCTGTGGGTCGTGCCGGCCGGCGCGATTTCGGCTACGGATTACGAAGACGCCGACATGTTCCAGCACGGCGTGGATAAGAGTTACCGCGAGGCGTTCGGGTACGAGACGACCAAGAAGGCCCGCGCCATCGGCGACATGCAGGAGATGTAGAATGGGCGCCCACGCCACGACTCCTCACGACGGTAACGCGACCGCGGCGCTGTCGCCGGAGCGCGTTTCCGCCTTGTCGGACCTGCTGCTGCGCCTGGCCGACGACGAACTGGTCATCGGCCACCGCAACTCGGAGTGGACCGGCCTGGGGCCGATTCTGGAAGCCGATATCGCGTTTTCGTCGATGGCTCAGGACGAGATCGGGCATGCGCAGGCGTACTACCGATTGCTGGCCGATCTTGGACATCTGCCGCCGGATCGCATGGCCTTTCTCCGCGAGGCGACGGAGTTTCGCTGCGCGTCGCTGGTGAGCCTGCCGCGGGGCGATTGGGCCTTCAGCATCGTGCGGCAGTTTCTTTACGACGCCGCCGAACATGTGCGAATTGAGGCGCTCGCGACCAGCAGTTACGCGCCGCTGGCGGCGCTGGCGCGGAAGATCTCCGGCGAGGAGAAGTATCACTTGCTGCATGGCCGGACCTGGATGATGAAGCTCGGCAGCGCCACCGAGGAGAGCCATCGGCGGATGCAGGCGGCCGTCAACGAGCTTGTGCCACATGCACTGGGACTGTTCGAGCCGACGCCGCAGGACCCCGCGATCGTGCGGCTGGGCATCCAGCCGCCCGAGTCGCTGCTGGCGGCGGAGTGGCACCGGGCGGTCGAACCTGTGGTGCGCGAAGCCGGGCTGACCATGCCGCGCGATCCGAAGCCCGCTTATGGCGGTCGGGCCGGGCGACATCCGCCGGCGCTGTCCGAACTGGTGGCCGCCATGCAGAAGGTCTTTCGCATGGATCCGGCTGCACAGTGGTGAAGCGGTCCCCAATTCGGGGCTTGGCGCGCAGGTCAGCAGGTCCTTGCAATTCGGAGCGATCGGTATGACCGCGACACAGACCGGATCGGATGCCGAACGCCGGATCTGGGAGGCGATCGGCGCGGTGACCGACCCGGAAATCCCGGTGCTGTCGGTGGTTGACCTCGGGATCATCGACGGGGTGTCGATCGCTGACGACGGCGGGGTGGTCGTGCGCATGCTGCCGACGTTCGTTGGCTGTCCGGCCCTGAGCGTGATGCGCGAGCAGATCGCCGCCGCCGTGCACCGGCTCGGACACGGCGACGTCCGAGTTGACGTCGTGTTCGACCCGCCGTGGAGCAGCGACCGCATCACGGAGGATGGGCGTCGTCGGCTGCGCGAGTTCGGCCTCGCGCCGCCGGCCGGAGCGTGCGGCGGGGTGATTGAATCGAACTTCCACGCCGTGCCGTGCCCGTGGTGCGGTTCGCGCGAAACCGACCTCGAGTCGATCTTTGGGCCGACACTCTGCCGCAGCATGCATTACTGCCGCGCGTGCCGCCAGTCATTCGAGCATTTCAAGCCGGTCGGCTGACGAGGCCCCGCCGCGTTCAGTTCCGGGCCAGGACATCAATCTGCTCAGCAATGATGGCACTTCTCGCGCGCTTGCCGGCCTCGATGGCTCCTGCCGGCCAGCGGTCGCTGAATGACGGGTTCAACTCGACGTCGACGACCCCGCTCTTGAGGTCGCACACGTAGACTTTCGGCGAGAACTCCCCGCGGCGAATATCGGCCAGCACCAGCTCGAATCCGCGCTCCATGTGAATCACGGCGCTGGCCGGGATGATACCGGGCGACAGCGCGTTCTGGTTGCTGTTGCAGCCAAACACCAGCACACCGCTCTCGTTGGCGGCGGCGAAGATGCCGCGCGCGGCCGCGTCGGTGTTCTGGAAGATGGCCTTCACCTTTCGGGTCTCGATCTGGGCGCGGGCCGTCTGCTCGGCCCGGGCGACGTCATCCCAGCTTCCGACATATTGGGCGAAGGTCGGATAGTCCGGCTTGACGGAACGGGCGCCGTTGGCAAATGCGTCCATGGTCTTGCGGACGGTGACGAAGTCCTGCCCGCCGATCAAGCCGGCCGGTCCGTCGGGCGCGAGATGGGCCGCCAGCACTCCGCAGATATAGGTGGCCTCCCAGAGGCGGAAGTCGAGCGTGGCCACGCCGTCGCCGGCGTCGGCGCTGCCGGTCACGAGAAACGCCGTGCCGGGAAAGCCGGGGGCGACCTCGCGGGCGGACTTGACGAACTCGCTGCCGTGTCCGACCACGAGCGTGTAACCTTGGGCGGCGTAGTCGCGCAGGTCGCTCTTGTAGGTCGATTTGTTCGGCGCGTAGGTGTGGCGAACGGTTGCGCCCATGCGGTCGTGCAGACGCTTGAGGGCCGTGACTGCGAGCTCGTTCCAGCCGCCGTCGTTTTCGCGGCCGGGGTGGAGCAGCGCGACACGCAGGGTGGCGTTGGGTTGCGGCGTCCCATCAGCCGGCGCGGTGTGAGGGGCGGGCTGCGAGGCCGTCGGCGCGGCGGGCCGATCGCAGCCGTGTCCCAGAGTGATGGCCAGGCCGACGACGAAGAAACTGAGTCGGCGCCGGCCTGTCATCGGGTTTTTCCGTTGTGCAGCAGGGCGAAGATCTCGGCGCGGGTGGCGGAGTTGGTGCAACACTCGCCGCGCACGGCCGACGTGACCATGACGCTGCCCGGCTTCTTCACTCCGCGACAGGTCATGCACGCGTGCGTCGCCTCCATGACGACCGCCACGCCCTTGGCGCTCAGTTCACTCATGAGCAGGTCGGCCACCTGAGTCGTCAGACGTTCCTGGACCTGCGGTCGCAGCGCGAAGGCCTCGACCACGCGGGCCAGCTTGGAGACGCCGACCACGCGCCCGGCCGGCAGGTAGGCGACGTGGGCCTTGCCTTCGAACGGCAGGAGATGGTGTTCGCACATGGAGTAGAAGCTGATGTCGCGCAGCACGACCATCTCGTCGTAGTTTTCGGTGAAAAAGGTGCGAACGTGCTCGCGCGGGTCGATGCTCAGGCCGGCGAACATCTCGGCATACATGCGGGCGACGCGGGCGGGCGTCTTGCGCAGCCCCTCGCGGTCGGGATTCTCACCGATGGCGACGAGGATTTCGCGGACTGCGCGGGCGATGCGTTCCTCGTCGACACGTGAGCGCCGCTTCTCGTCGTGGCTCATTCGATCACCTGCGAATACTTCTCGGAAGTCGCCAAGTCGAATCCTTCGTGGGCCGGATTATATGCCTGGCCGCGCAACTCGGCCCGGCAGCGGTAGCACACCGTCGCGATGCCGGTGAAGCCGTAGAGGGCGGCATCGATCACCACCGCGCCGCCAAGCACCGCCCAGGTCCACAGCAGGCGATCGAGGTAGAAGAACACGCACGAGGCCAGACCCGCGACGACGACAATCGCAAGCCCGAGGCGTTGCGGAAAGTCCTTGCGAACGAAGAACTCGGCCGCGCCGCAGCGCGGGCAGCTCTGGATCGGGCCGCCGGCGGCGAGAGCATCGGGAACCGTCAGCCGCACAACCTGCGCGCAGAGCGGACAGGATGCGTCCGACGATCCCGGCCTCAACTCGGCGCGCAGTTGGCCGCGGCAGCCGCCCCGCCCGCAGGTCATGGAAATACGGACGGCCATTACAGGGGTACTCCCGTGGTGCGCCACAGGTATTGCGCCATCAGCTCACCGAGAAAGACGAGTACCATCGTCAGGTAGAGGATTCCGGTGGCGGACTGCGTGCTTCGCCGCCGGACGCAGTCGCGGATCATGTACGCAAAAATGCCCACCATGACGATGCCGACGCCGATACGCACCGTCAGGAGCATGATCATCCACTCGCGCGGCTGCCCGGCGGCCGCCAGATCGCCCCGCGACGGCCACCACATGGCGATGATCCACGCGGCGCGCACGCCAACAGCGACGCTGATGCTCGTGCTGAGGCGCCGCAGGGGCGCGATGGTCATGCCGGTCTCGGTCAGGTAGCGATGCCCCAGCAGCATGCCGGCCGTCACCGCGCCGATGATCGCCGCGCCCTGAAACAGACTGGCGAGCGCGGCCGCGACTTTCGCGGCGCCGAGCGTGCTCTCCACTGCCAACCGGCCGGCTGCTGCAAACAGTGCGGCGCCCGCCGCCGCGGCCCAGACGCGTTGCGAACCGCTGACGCGATCGGACTGGACCGCGTTGACGAACAGGTAGGCCAGGGCCAGCGCCGCCCCGATCGCGCCCAGGGCAATCACAGCCGGACCGCCGCTCCATCCGGACTCGCGCACATGCAGCACGCCGGCCAGCATGGCCGCCGCCAGCGCGACGACGCCCATCAGCCGCAGGTAGCGCCACGCGATCAGCCGCACATTGCTGATGGCCAGCATGAACAGGCAGCCGGACGCGAGTTGCAGGAGGAAGACGATGAACATGAACGCCGACACGATCCGCGGTGTCCGGCCTGTCCGGTCCGGGGGTCGCCATGTGAAGATTGCGCGGATGCTATAGCCGATGCGCGGCAGTGCCAACTACACTGGCACTCCCGCCGTGGTCGGTGGGGAAGAGGAATCCGTATGCGACGCTGGTTGATGGTGCCGATCCTGTTCGCGGCCCTGATTGCGTCGGCCGTGCGAGGCCAGACGACCGCGCCCGCAGCTCCGGACGAACGTCCGCGGCTCTTCGTGGTGCTTGTGGTTGACCAGCTCCGCGCCGACTTCGTGACGCGCTGCGAGCGCCATTTCGGAGACGACGGCTTCCGTCGCCTTCTGCTCGACGGAGCGTTGTTCACCAACGCATATTTCTCATACGGCGCGACGGTGACCGCCCCCGGGCATGCCACGCTGGTGACTGGCCGACTGCCGCGCGATCATGGCGTCATTGCCAACCAGTGGTACGTCGGGCCCGACGACAAGAACCCCGCGTCAGCCTTTACCGATCCTGCTGAACAGGCGATCGGCGCCGGTGAGGGCGAGAAGGCGAAGGGGCGATCGCCGCGGGCGCTGATCGGCCCCACGCTCGGCGATCAGCTCAAGCTGCACGATCGCCGCGCCCGGGTGGTGTCGATCGCGATGAAAGCGCGGGCCGCCATCGCGATGGGCGGTCATCAGGCGGACGCCGTCCTGTGGTGGAGCGACGAGAGCGGCCACTGGTTGAGCAGCACCTATTACAGCAGGGAGCTGCCGTCGTACGCGGCGGAGTTCAACTCGCAGCGCCGCGCGGACCGATTCGCCGGTCTGGCGTGGACGCCGCTGCTCCCGACGAAAGCCTACGCCGGCCTGCCGGTCACGCCGCGCCGTGCCACCGTGACGCTGCCGGGCCTGAGCGGTTCGTTTCCGTACGAGCTCCCTTCGCACGCCAGCCGGCCGAAGCCGCCGTATTACGAGGCCGTGCTGGCGTCGCCTTTCGGACAGGAGTTGACGCTCGAGTTGGCGATGGCGGCGGTCGACGCCGAGCAGCTCGGACGAGATGAGGTCTGTGACCTGTTGTGCGTCAGCCTGTCGAGTTTTGACGTGGCCGGGCACCTGTTCGGGCCGGACAGTGCCGAGATGTTCGACTTCACGATTCGCACCGATCGTCAGATCGGCGAGCTGCTGCGCGGGCTTGACGAGCGAGTGGGTCGCGGCCGATGGCTGCTGGCGTTGGCGGCCGATCATGGCGTGACGACCAGCCCGGATGTCGCCCAGGCGCATCGCCTGGGCGGAATGGTTCTCGATACACAGCGCGTAATTGAGCAGGCGGAGACGGCCATGCGCGCCGCGGTCGGCGCCCCGCAGCAGGGTCGCTATGTGCGCGGCATTGAGGTTCCGTGGCTTTACATGGGCCCCGCGTGTCGGGCGCTGGAACCCGAGCAGCGCCGTCGGGCGATGGAGGCCGCCGTGTCGACGCTTCGGGGCGACCCGGGCGTTCGGGCAGTGTTCACCGCCGACGACTTGCACGGTCCGCCGCCGCCGCCGGATGATCTGGAGAGATACCTCGCTTATCGCTGCTATCACGCCGGCCGTTCGGGTGACATCTATCTGGCGATGGCCGCCTACTGTCACAAGCAGGGCGGTGACGTCTGCGGGCATTCGGCCGGTTCGACGCACGATCGGCATGTTCCGATCATGCTGATGGGACCTGCGGTCCGGGCCGGCCGATTCGCAACGCCGGTCGATCCGATGGATCTCGCACCGACCCTGGCGGCGCTGCTGGGCATCGAGCCGCCGCTGGGGGCGCGCGGTCGCGTGCTGCACGAGGCGGTCGACATGCCGCGCTACTGAGCAACCGGCCTCACCGATCGCTATAGTGAGCCGTCATGAGCACCGCTTCGATTCGCCGCGCCTTGATCGCGGTCCATGACAAACGCGGCGTGGTCGCGCTGGCCCGCGCACTGTCGGAAGAGTTCGGCGTCGAGATCGTCTCCACCGGCGGGACGGCGCGGCATCTGTCCGACGCGGGCGTCCGTGTGACGCCGGTAGAGACGGTGACGGGCTTTCCGGAGATGCTGGACGGGCGTGTCAAGACGCTGCATCCGCACGTCCACGCCGGCATCCTCGCCGATCGCGACAACGCCGAGCACATGCGGCAACTTGCGGAGCGCGGCATCGCCCCGATCGACGCGGTGATCGTCAACCTGTACCCGTTCGAGCGGACGGTGGCCGATCCGAACTGCCGCTTCGACGACGCAATCGAGATGATCGACATCGGCGGCCCGTGTCTGCTGCGGGCCGCGGCGAAGAATAACCGGCACGTGCTGGTGGTGTGCTCGCCGGACGATTACGCGGAGTTGTTGTTGTCGCTGCGGGCGACCGACCGAGCCGGGCTGGACGCGCTGCGGCGACGGCTGGCGGAGCGCGCGTTCGCGCACACGGCCGCCTATGACGCCGCGGTGTCCGGCTGGCTGAGCGGCGCCGTGCCGCGCTGCCTCCTGCTGGAACCCGCGGGGCCGCCGCTGCGCTACGGCGAGAACCCCCATCAAGAGGCCGATTTGCTGCGGACGGCGACGGCGGCGTTCGGACCCGACCTGGTCTCCGCCGAGCGCATCGACGGCGGCGCGACCATGTCTTACAACAACTTCGCGGATGCCGATGCGGCGCTGCGACTCTGCGCTGAACTATGCCGATCGGCGTCGCCGCGCCCGGGCGGCGGCCACCTGGCCTGCGTCTTCGTCAAGCACGGTAATCCGTGCGGCGTCGGCGTGGCCGACTCGCCGCTTGAAGCGTACCGCCGGGCCTACCTGGGCGACGCGAACGCGGCGATGGGCGGCATACTTGCCTGCGGCTTCGCAGTCGATGCGGAGCTTGCCCGTTGCGTCATGGAGACTTACGACCGCTTCGGCCGGGAGGGCGGCGCTGGGGGCTTCTTCGTCGAGGTCTGGCTGGCGCCGTCGTTCGACGCGGAGGCGGTCAAGATCGTCCGCACCGCGCGCAAATGGGGCGAGAACGTCCGTCTGCTGGCGGTCGGCGATATGTGGCGACCCCCCAATCCACGCGCCCGGGAGTTCAAATCGATTTCGGGCGGCATGCTGGCGCAGTCCGCCGACACGGGAGCGCCGGACGAGACGCGGTGGAGCGTGGCGACGCGTCGCGCGCCTACCCCGGCGGAGCGAGCCGACCTGCGACTGGCGTGGCTGATCGCCAAGCACACGCGCAGCAACGCCATCAGCGTTGTTCGGGATGGCATGCTGATCGGCAACGGGGCCGGGCAGATGAGCCGTGTGATGAGCTGCCGGCTCGCAACCTGGCTGGCCGGGCAGAATGGCCACGCGGAGCGGTTGCATGGCGCTGTGGCGGCGTCCGACGCCTTCTTCCCTTTTCGAGATGGGCCGGACCTGCTCATGGACGCGGGCGTGCTGGCCATCATCCAGCCGGGCGGCAGCAAGCGGGACGCCGAGACCGTGGCGGCCTGCGACCAGCGCGGAGCCGCGATGATCTTCACCGGCACGCGGCATTTTCGGCACTGAGCCACCACGGGCGAGCGTCAGCGGCGAGGGTCGGTCGCTGTGCGTGAATCCTGTCCCGGGCCCGACTAAAATAAGCCAGGTCGCCGAGGGGGCCGAAAAGGGCTTGCCATGAAGCCGCTTCGCGAACGCGTCGAAGACCGGATTCGGGAAACCATCTGCCGGGCATGCATCTATGAAAAGGTCGGGGGCGGCTGCGCGCTCGACCAGCAGGAATGCCCCATCATCAGCCGTGTCGATCGCATCATCGACGTCGTTCGCACGGTGCGGAGCGACAAGATCGATCCCTACGTCGATCGACTCCGCGAGGTGGTGTGCGCGAACTGCGCCATGCAGGACTCGAAGGGCTACTGTGCCATGCGCGTCAACTCCGACTGCGCGCTCGACGACTACTTCGTGCTGATCGTCGATCTCGTGGAGCAGGAGTTGTCGCGCGAGGCATCGGCCGCGGTCTAATCCGCGCCGCCGGTCAGTCGCCCAGGACGCCCGTCACCCATGTGCTCGGGTCGCACCACCAGTTCAGTTCGTCTCCAACCGTGAGCGGTTGCTTTCCGCGCTCCCGGTCCTCGATGGTGACGAAGAAGCCGATGCGCGGGTGCTCGACCGGGTCGAAGCCGACCAGCGCTGCGGCCGGAATGAATCCCTCCACGAACCACTCCGTGCGAGATGCCTTGCCGGCCACCTGGATGTCGCCGGTGCGGGGCAGCGGGGCGTCGTCCCTGGCGCGGGCCACGTGCGCCGCACCGGCAGCCGGCAGGTCGCCCTTCGCCCCGCCGCCGGTCGGCATGAAGTAGAACTGCTGGCAGAAGCGCGTGGCTCGCCGAATGTCTCGGGCGTCGCGCATGTCGGTCATGAGCCGCAGGTGGTCGCTGTCGCGAAAGCGGATCGGATCGCCGCGCGGCGGGACTCGCTTGCCGGTCACCCGGCCGGCGACGAGCAACCCCTTCTCGTGCCAGGCCAGGTATGCCGCGCCGACGGGGGGCTGGCCGTCGAGGCGGTGCAGCGGCGGCAGGCGGTATCGCGGCGTCCATTTCTCGGGGTTGCCGTCGATGACGATGCGATCGACCCAGTGCCGCACGGGCAACTCGAACCGGAACAGGAAGCGGTTGGGGACGAGCACGTTCACGGCCGGCTCGATCGGCACAGCCGGCCCGCATCGCGCGCAGGGACGCGCGTCTGTCGCCGGCGCGACTCGAAGTTGCGGTGCGGGCCGACATCATGCGCGCGGGCTCTCGGACGCGCGGGTACGCCGAGCCTCGGAACAGCGAGCTCAGTCATGACGCAGCGCCTCAATCGGATTCAGTGACGCGGCGCGCTTGGCGGGCAGCCAGCCGAAGAACACGCCGATTCCGGCGGAGAACATGAACGCCCCTGCCAGCAGCCAGAGCGGCAGTTCGGCCTTCCATCCGAAACCTCCGGCGATGATGCGGGCATTGACCACGCCGATGGCGATTCCCAGCAGTCCGCCGAGAGTGGAAATGACGCCGGCTTCTATCAGAAACTGGCGGTTGATGGCCCGCTGCGTCGCGCCGATGGCCATGCGGATGCCGATCTCGCGAGTTCGTTCGGTGACGGCGACCAGCATGATGTTCATGATTCCGATGCCGCCGACGACCAGGCTGACGCCGGCGATGCAGACCATCAGGAGCGTCATGATGTTCGAGGTGTTTCGGGCCAGCTCGATCTTCTCCTTGAGGGTGACGACCTCGAAATCGTCCTCGTCGTTCGCGCCCAGCCGATGCCTCTGACGCAGCAGAGCCTTGATCTGCTCAACCGCTTCTTCGACCTGTTCGTCGGAGCGGGCCGAGCAGATCGCCCCGGCCGGGCGGTCGACACCCATCATCTGCCGCAACAGGACGTTGAGCGGCACAACGATGGTGTTGTCCTCGTCCTGCCCGAGCGGGTTGACGCCTTTGCGATCCAGCAGGCCGATCACCTTGAAGGGCACGTTGGCGATGCGGATGGTCTCGTTGATCGGGTCGGCCGCGCCGAACAGCTCGCGGGCCGCGGTTGCGCCAATCAGGCACACCTTGTTGGAGAGGGCGATGTCGCGCGGTTCCAGATCGCGCCCGGCAATCACGTCCCAGGTGCGGATGGCGGTGTAGTTCTGGCCGACGCCGGTGACGGGCACCTTCCAGTTGGCGGTCTTGGTCACGGCCTGGAAGTCGAAGCGGTGCAGCGGGCAGGACATGGTGACGGCCGGACATTCCTTTTCGATGGCGTCGGAGTCGCTCTCGGTGAAGTTGGTGAAGACGCCCCCGGCGCCACGCGGCCCGAGCTTGGTGGCGGCGGCGCCCTTGATGATGATCATGTTCTTGCCCTGCTTGGCAATGTCGGTCTCGAGCGAGTGCTTGGCGGCCTGCACGACACTGACCGTGATGATGACCGCGGCCACGCCGATGATGATGCCGATCGCGGTCAGGGCGCTGCGAGTCTTGTGGCGCCGCAGTTCGCGCAGCGAGATGCGAAACGACTCGGTCCAGAGCGAGAACATGAGCGGTGACGATCACTCCGGCGTCGCTGCGGCCCCGCGCAGTGGGGCTGCGAGCGCGACGCCTCTGACCTGGATAGCGTAGTTCACGGATTCAGGCAGGGCCAGCGGGCGGGCCGCGGCGATTGCGGGTTGAGGCGGCCTACTCGATTCCCTGCGCCGCCAGCCACCGTTCGGCGTCCAAGGCGGCCATGCAGCCCGTGCCGGCGGCCGTGACCGCCTGGCGATAAACATGGTCGGCCACATCGCCGGCCGCGAAGACGCCCTCGACGCTCGTGTACGTACTCGGGGGGCGCGGCAGCCGGATGTATTTCTTGTCATCCAGCTCGATCTGGCCTGCGAACAGCTCGGTGTTGGGCGTGTGCCCGATGGCGAGGAAGAGTCCCTTGCAGGGCAGGTCGCGGGTCTGGCCGGTCTTGAGATTCTTCAGTCGCACGCCGGTCAGGGTCTGATCGCCGAGCACGTCTTCGATGACGCTGTCCCAGATCGGCTCCATCTTCTTCTCGGCGACCAGCCGGAAGAAGCGTTCCTGCATGGCCTTGCTGGCGCGGAGTTGATCGCGGCGATGCACCAGGTACACCTTGGCGGCAAACTTGGTCAGGTAGCTGCCCTCCTCGATGGCCGAGTCGCCGCCGCCGACCACGACGAGTTCCTGCTTGCGGAACAGGGGCAGCGCGCCGTCGCACACCGCGCAGGCTGACACGCCGCCGCCGCTCTTGGCCAGGCGCTGTTCGTTGGGCAGGTTGAGCCAGTTGGCCCGCGCGCCGGTGGCGATGATGACGGCGTGGGCCTCGACCGTGTGCTCGTCATTCCGGACGACGAACGGCCTGCGGCGGAAGTCAACCTCGGCCACGTCCTGCGTGATGAAGCGCGTGCCGAAGCGCTCAGCCTGGTCGCGAAACGCCTTCATCATCTCGGGACCGAGAATGCCCTTTGGAAAGCCGGGGTAGTTTTCGACGTCGGTGGTGAACATGAGCTGCCCACCGGGGATCAGTCCGCCGGCCGAGAAACCCTCGAACACCAGCGGTGCGAGAGCGGCGCGCGCGGCATAGATGGCGGCGGTCAGTCCGGCCGGGCCGGAACCAACGATCACGAGCTTCTCGGGCATGTCTGGCGTCTCCACGGCCGCGCGCCGGGCGGCTCTGGCTCATGATAGGGACTGCCGGCGGGGACGCCAGAAGTCGGGAGGCGAATCGCGTCTGGAACGAGCGCGGCGGCTGTGGCAGTACAGCGGGCGTCGTCGTTTGAATCTCTCCAGCTCGATGCGGATAATGTTGAGCGGAGAGGAAAGCGATGCGCCGAATTTTTCGCGCGCGACCGACGATGGTCGCCTGGCAGGTCTGCATTTTGACCGCCGTGGCGCGCGCCCAGCCGCTGGACATTTCCTCACCGGCGCCGCAGCCGGCCGGGTTCTTCGGTCGGGCGGTGGCGGTGGTCGGCGATGTGACTGGAGACGGTCTCGGCGAGATCGTCGCGGCCGCGCCGAACGAGTCGCCGGCGGGCAGTGCGTACGCCGGCCGCGTGCATGTGCTCTCGGGCGCGGACGGGTCGCTGGTCCGCACGCTCGTGTCGCCCGTCAGCCAGGCGCGGGGGCAGTTCGGGTGCAGCGTGGCGCGCGTGCCGAACGCCAGCGGCGCCGACGCGATCGCGATCGGCGCGTACAACGAAGTGGTGGCCGGGCCTGATGTTCGCGCCGGCCGAGCCTACCTCTTTGCGGCCGACACCGGGGCGCTGCTCGCGACTTTCACGCCGCCGAATCCGCAGCAGGGCGGCGCGTTCGGTTGGCGGGTCGACGGCGTGCCCGACGCGGACGGTGACGGTCGCGGAGACGTGGTTGTCGGCGCATGGCGCGAGGGTCCCGGCGGCGCCGCCGATCAGAGCGGGCGCGCCTATCTGTTCTCCGGAGCAACCGGCCAACTGCTCGCGACGCTCGTTTCGCCGAACCAGCAGATCGACGGGCAGTTCGCCCTGAGCGTGGCCGGCGTGCCGGACGTCGATGGGGACGGTCGAGGCGATGTCGTGATCGGCGCGCCGCAGGAGAGCACGCCCGGCACGCAGCCGCTTTCCGGGCGTGTGTACGTCTTCTCAGGCGCAAGCGGTGCGCTGTTGCGAACGCTGACGATCGACCCGGCCAGTCGGCGCTACATGCTGGTGGGGCGGGTGGTGGCGGGCCTGACAGACGTGAACGGAGACGGCCGCGGCGATGTGGCGCTGGCGGCGCTCAACTACGATGCGTCGAATGGCGGGCCGGGCCCCGGCGATTGCGGTTTCGTATTCGTGTTCAGCGGTGCGACCGGGACGCCTCTGTACGGGCTGAGTTCACCGATGCCCGAGGCGGACGGCGAATTCGGATACGCCGTCTCCGGTTGCGGTGATCTCAACGGTGATGGCCGTCCTGACATTTTGGTCGGCGCGGCCAAGGAAGACCCGACCGTCAGCGGCTTCGACGCCGGGCGCGTGCACGTCTTCTCAGGCGCAGGCGGCGCGCGGCTGGCGAGCCTGTTCTCGGCCAACATCGAGGCGGGCGGCGGCTTCGGTTGCGCCGTGGCAGGCCTGCGGGATGTACCGGCCGGGCCGGCGGCGGTACTCGTGGGCGCCTTCGCGGAGAACCCGGGCGCGTCGCCGCGCAACGCCGGGCGCGTCTATCGCGTGCCACTCGACGTGGATGGCGACGGGGTCAATACCGGCTTCGATAATTGCCCGTTCATCGCCAATCCGTCGCAGGCAGACGCCGATGGCGACGGCATCGGCGATCCGTGCGACACCTGCACCGACACCGACGGCGACGGCTTCGGAAACCCGGGCTTTCCGGCCAACACGTGTCCGATGGACAACTGCCCAAACGTTGCCAACCCGACGCAGGTCGACGCCGATGGAGACGGCGTGGGGAATGCCTGCGACAACTGCCCCTTCGTTTCCAATCTGAATCAGGCGAACTCGGATGGCGACACGTTCGGCGACGCCTGCGACAACTGCCCAACCGTGACCAACCAGAATCAGGCTGACGCGGATGGCGACGGCGTCGGTAACGTGTGCGACAACTGTCCCGGGGTGCCGAATCGGTCGCAGGAGGACAACGACGGAGACGGCTTCGGCGATGCCTGCGACGGACCGGGCGATCTCAACCATGACGGCGTCGTGAGCTGCCCGGACTGGCCGCCGTTTCGGACGTGCCTGGGCGCCGGCGGTCCCGGCGTGTCCGTCCCCGGCGGTTGCGCCGACGCCGACATCGACGGCGACGGCGACATCGACTACGCCGACGGCCTCATGTTGCAGAGCGTATGGCCGATCAACTCGTTGCGTCCGTTCATGCTCAGTTTCGAGGCCGTCTCGCTCGCCACCGTCCCGGTCGGTCAACCGCCCCCGGTTCACCTGACGGTCACCGATCCGATCGGACGTGCGATCGGTCCGGGTGTCGCGTCATGGCCGGGCGCCGTCCGCGCCGACTTCGATGTGAACGCCGACGGCCGCGCGGACACCGTCGTGCACACCACGACGTACATCACCGGGACGTACGGCATGGTGCTGACCGCGCGGCCGGGGGCGAGCCCGACCTCCTCGGTGCTGCTGCGGGTGGGGCTCGACGGTGCATACTCCACGCTGGCGGCGAACGTCAGCGTGGCGAGCCTGCCGTCGGGGCCGTACACGCTCGCGGTGTCGGTCGCGGCCGACCTGAACCGCGACGGCGTGCGTGATGGCGCCGACTTGGCGCTCTTTATCGACGCGCTGCTCGGCCGGTCGACGCCGCCTTGCGCGCCTTTCGGCGCCGACTTCAACGGAGATGGCGCGACCAACGGCGCTGACATTGAAGCGTTTGTCACGATCTGGACCGGCCCATGAACCTTCGCATGACATCGCCGTGCGTGATCGTGCTGCTGACGGTGGCCCTGCCCGGCGTCGCCGGGGCCGCGTACATCGAGGGCTACACCGACCGTAAGAGCTACGTCGCGGGCGAGGCAATCGGCTTTCATGTTTCGACCGACGCGCCGACCTACCGGATCGACATTCTGCGGGACGGGCTGACGACGCAGACGGTGGCAACGTCGGCCAGCCTGCCGGGCGTGTTTCAGCCCGTGCCGCCTCAGGGCTGGCTCGGCGCGAACTGGGCCCGGACGCACACGTGGGTCGTGCCCGGCGCGTGGACGAGCGGCGCGTACTATGCCCGCTTCACCGCGTCGGACGGCACATGGCGGGATCATCCGTTCGTCATTCGGCCTCCCGTACCGGGCGCGACCGCGCGCATCCTGTTCTGCATGGAGTACAACACGCGCAATGCGTACAACTTCTGGGGCGGCGGCAGCCTCTACGCACCCAATCCGCCCAAGGTGCGGGTGTCGTTTCTGCGGCCGATGTTCGACGAGAACGGCCGGGGCAAGGGCTCGTATCTGCCGCCGCAGTGCTACGGCCGGCTGGAAGCCGAGGGCTTCAGCGTCGAGTACCTGACCGAACTCGACGTTCATAACGACCCGTCGGTCCTGTCGGCGTACGACGTGGTCGTGTTTTCGGCCCACCTCGAATACAACTCGCTTGAGTTCCGCCAGGCGCTGGTCGCTCACCACCAGCGCGGCGCCCACCTGGCGTTCTTCGGCGCGAACGATCTGTGGTGGCAGATTCGCTACGAAGCCGACGGCCAGACCATGGTCGGCTACAAGAGCATCGCCATTCCGTCGGACCCGTTCTACGGCGTCGACAACACCCGCGTGACGACACACTGGCACGAGCCGCTTCTCAATAAACCGGGCGAAGCGCTTCAGGGCGTGACCTTTCTGTCGTACTCCGGCGCCTTTCAGGCCGAGAACTACACCGTCATGGACGCCTCGCACTGGTTCTTCGAGAACACCGGGGCGCAGAACGGGCAGACCTTTGGCCTGAACCTCGCGGCAGGCGAGACCGACTACATCGGTCGGGCCTCGCCACCGGTGGTCGATATCCTGTTGGCGGCGCGGCAGTCGCGACCGCACCCCGGCGCCACGCCAACGCAGCCATTCGACACCGTGGCCGCGATTTTCTACGCCGATACGCCGGAGTATGGCTTCCCGAATGGCCGCGGCGGGCAGGTCTTCTCGAGCGGCACGCAGAGCTTCTGCACGGCGATGGCCGACGGCAGTCCTAACGCCCTCATGGCCCGACAATGCTTTCGGAATCTTTTCGACCACATGTTGGCAAACCCGCCCGCACCGGGCGCCCGCCGGCGATGACCGATTATTAAGACTGTGTTAATGCGCGTCGGTCTCGGCCCGTTGCGTTGCTCCCCCATCGTGGATTTTGATAGGATGAAAGTGGTACGGGGGGATCGCCCGTCGGTCGCGGCGGCGCTGGGGCAATCGGCTCAACTGGGGTTGATGGAGCGCTCACCGAACGAGCGCGGCGTTGCCCGCGACGCGGCCGAGAGCGGTCATGAGCACGGCGAGGTGCAATCACAACTGGAGGAGAGGAATCATGACAAGGTGCTCGAGTGCTCGCTATTTGTCGGTCGTTCTGGTGGGTCTCACGAGTGGGGTGGCCTCGGCCGGCTCAAGTACCCCGTCCGCGATCTTTTCGAGCTCCGGCCCGCTCAGCGCGGTGCCTGGCGAACCCGGAATTCAGTTCGTCAGCTTTGATCGGCCGATTCGGAGCCCGGGTGGCACTCGCTGGGCCCTGCTTGCGCGGACCAACGCGCCGAGCGTCAGCGACGCTCTCTATCTCACGGGTCAGGGCACGACCGGCGTGGTTCGCATCCGCGAGGGCGTGACGGAGATCGAACCCGGTCGGACCAGTGAGAACGTGGCGGACCGCCGCATCGGCGTGAATGATCTGGGAGATTACGCCGTCAGCGTCAACCTGACCGGCAACACGGCGGACGACGCCGTGATTGTCAAGGGGCTGGCCGCGGGCGGGTTCATCATCACGGCCCGAGAGGGCAGCCTCGTGCCGCCGGCGGCCGGCCTGCCCGTGGGCACGACCTACGGTTTGATTTCGTCGACGATCAACTCCGTACAGCTCACCACGAACGGGAACCCGAGCTTCACGGCGCCGGTCATCGGCTCCGGCATCACATCGGCCAACGATTTGTGCTTCTTCCTGCCAAACGGATCACTCGCCTTGCGCGAGGGGATCAGTCCCTACGGCGAGGGTACTGCCAGTTCGTTCTATGTGGACTCGACCGCCGGCAACTGGCTCGCGGTCGCCAAGGTGGCCGGCGCCCCGGCCGCCACCGACGACGCGTTATGGGTGAACGGCGCGATTGTGCTCCGCGAGGGATTCGAGGTCGCGCCCTCGATGCCGAGCGGAACCTACGGCACGATCGGCAGCTTCTTTCTGCCGACGATGGAGAGCAACGCTGACTGGCTGGCCCGCGGCCGTACGAGCAACGGCACGGGCTTTGCCGTCCGCAACGGCCTGGTGCTGGCGAAGACGGGCGATCTGGTTCCCGGCGGCGAGCCGGGCGAGGCGTGGAGCTCGGATCCCTGGACGTTCGCCACCGACCCGACGTTCTTTCACCTCAGCGCCAACAACCTCGGCGATTTCATGATCGGCGGATTCACCAACAACCCCGACGGCAGCCGCAACGCAGCATGGGTGCTGAATAACAGCGAAGTGGTCCTTCGCGCCGGTGACCAGGTTGATCTGGACGGCGATAGCGTGCTCGACGACGCCTACATCTGGTTCAGCAACTTGTCCGGGGCCAGCCCGACGTCGATCGGCGGGTTCCTGACGGACGATCTGTGGTTCTACTTCACCGCCGACATCCGAAACCAGGCGGGCGCATCGCTCGGGCAGGCCTACATGCGACTCCTGGTCCCGGAGCCGACAATGCTTGGACTGTTGGCTGCGGCAGTCGTTGCGGCACGGCGGCGACGGTGCTGAATCGACGCTCGGCCGCGCGGCGGGGTCCGCGTCCGTCATCCGGCTGCGCCGGCGCTGGCTGCTCCGGTCTTGCTGCGCGCCTTCGGTGATGTGACCCGGTCGGCGGGTGCGTAACCATACACGTCTTCGACCAGCGCCCGCAGCGGTTCGGCCACCGACCACGCCTGCCACGGGCATCCATCCGGACGATGCGGCTCGGCGGCCTCGGCGATTTCGGACACGCTTCCAAGTCCGGCGTTCAGCAGGTGCGCCTCGATGCCTGCCAGCAGGCTTCGCGCGGCCTTGCGCGCGGCGGGCGTGTCGCCTTCCGCGCGAATCTGCGCGGTCACAAACGCGCCGATGAGCCACGGCCAGACCGTGCCGCGGTGATAGGCGCCGTCGCGGCGGCGCATGTCGCCGGTGTAGTGCGGCTGATACTCGGGATGGGCCGGGTCAAGCGTGCGCATCCCGAGCGGTGTCAGGAGCCGCTCGCGGCAGACGCGCACGACCGGAGCGAATCTCGCCCGGTCGAGCACCGGGTAGGTCAGGCTGATGGCAAAGAGCTGGTTCGGACGGATCGACGCATCACAGCGCCCGGGCACGTGATCGCAGTCGACCACGTCGTAACAGCAATCCGCGAGCGCGTTCCAGAAGCGGAAGTTGAACGACTTGGCGGCCTGATCCGCCAGGCCGGCCCAGTGGTCGGCCTTGGCGCGCTTTCCGACTCGCGCGGCGAACGCCGACGCGATTCGCAACGCGTTGTACCACAGCGCGTTGATCTCGACCGGCTTGCCGATCCGCGGGGTCACGACCCAGTCGCCGAACTTGGCGTCCATCCACGTCAGCTGCACACCGGGCTCGCCGGCCGCCAGCAGGCCGTCGCGGTCGGCCTTGATGCGATGCCGCGTGCCGGCTTCGTGCGCGTCGAGGATGTGGCTGATGACATCGAACAGGCGCGACTCCACGAAGGCCCAATCGCCCGAATAGGCCAGATAGCGATCAATGGCATGGATGAACCAGAGCGAGGCATCGACCGTGTTGTATTCCGGCTTCTCGCCTGAGTCAGGGAAGCGGTTGGGAATCAACCCGCCGTCGACGTGGTCGGCGAACGTGTCGATGATCTGACGCGCCATCTCCAGCCGCCCGGTCACCAGGCACAGCCCCGGGAGCGAGATGAACGTGTCGCGGCCCCAATCGCCGAACCACGGGTATCCGGCGATGACGGTCTTCTTCTCGCCGCGATCGACCACGAACTGGTCGGTCGCGCGGGCCAGCGCGATCGCAAGCGGATCGTCGATGTCTGCGGGCAGCGGCGCGGCCATGCGATGCGCCGATGCCACGTCGCGGGCGCTCTCCCACTCCTGCCAACGGACCGGCGCGCTTCCAGCCGCGATCACCAGCCCCGTGGCGTCGCCCTGCCGCAGGGTTGCCCGGATCGGGCCGGGCATGAACAGGTCCTGCCGGTCGCTCTGTCCGCGGGACGTCTCGGTGGTGAGGACGAACTGGTAGTACCAGTCCGGCAACGGGGCGAACGAGCCGTTGGTGTCGAGATGGAGCCGCGGACGATCGCTCCAGCTGAGGGTGAATCCGCCGCGCCGGGCGTCGAGACGCGGTTCGCCGAGGTCGGGGCGCTCGAGCAGGTCGAACATGCTGCGGCTCGTGCAGAGCGGACGTACTTCCAGGTGCAGGTCGGCGCGGCCCTCGAGCAGGCGGAACTGCACGTAGACGCTGTCGGCGCCGGGCGGCATGGCGAGCGTCTGCTCGATCAGCGCGACGCCCGGAATACGGTATCGCCAGATCGGCAGCGGCTCGGTCGTGAACGAGTCGAGGTATTGGTAGCCGCTCGGGTGCACGACCGACGGATAGTCGTTGGTCGCCAGTTCATAACGTTGCCCATCAACCACGGCGGTCGGCTCGAGCTTGGCGAGCAGCAGCCATCGATCGAGCGGGGGCGTGATGGCCGCGACCAGCAGGCCGTGATAGCGGCGGGCCAGCAGGTTGGCGGCTGTGCCCATGGCGAACCCGCCTCGCCCGTTGGTGACAAGCCACTCGAGCGTCCGCAGCGACTCCGGGTTCCGCAAGCGGGAGCGATCGAGCGCGATTCGTGTCATTGAAGAAGGCCCCTTTCGTGGGTGACCGTCGGACGGGGGCGGCCCGGCCGGGTTCGCCGGGCGCGCGGCCCGACGACGTCCGATTGTCGGCACACGTCTGGCGGGTGTAAAGCCGCGCGGCCGGCTTGGCGCGGCGCGGCACATTCGCGAGACTATCGGTTCATCGCGAAACGGCATTCGCGACGCGGAGCGGCAGGCCATCCATGAGTTCCAACACGACCCCGATCCGCGTCTTGCTGGCCAAGGTTGGGCTCGACGGCCACGACCGCGGTGTGCGCGTGCTGGCACGGGCGTTTCGCGACGCCGGGATGGAAGTCATCTATACCGGGTTGTGGCAGACGCCCGCCGCCGCCGTAAAGGCGGCGTGCGAGGAGGATGTCGACGTGCTCGGCGTCAGCTTCCACAGCGCTGCTCACCGGACTCTGGTGCCGATCATCCGGCGGCAGTTGGAGCAGGCCGGCCGGCTGGATATTCCGATCGTCCTGGGCGGCATCATCCCGCAGCAGGATTTCGCGGAGATGCGACAAGCCGGCGTGGCTACCGTGTTTGAACCCGAGTCGTCGCTGGCCCACATCATCGACACCTGCCGGGAACTCGGCCGCCGCACGCAGGCCGCCCGCGCCGAAGCCGGTCCCACCGATGCCGGCGCGTGGCATGCCGCCAGCCGGCGCGGAGATCGCGTGGCCCTCGGGCGGGTGCTGACCTGGGTCGAGTCGGGGCGCGGACGATTCGAGCCGAGCGCTGGGCCGGGGCCGCTCGTTGTCGGCATCACCGGCTCCCCCGGGGTCGGCAAGAGCACACTGATCGGCGCCCTGCTGCGTGAGCTGCGCCAGCGGAGCCAGCGTGTCGGAGTCATCGCGGTCGATCCGGCCAGCCCGATCACCGGCGGCTCGCTGCTGGGCGATCGGGCCCGCATGACGGCGTCGGCCGAGGATCCGGACGTGTTTATCCGTTCCTCCGCCAGCCGCGGCGCGATGGGAGGCGTGGCCGATGCAACGACCCCCATGGCCGCCGTGATGAGCGGCGCGGGCTTCGATGTGTTGATCGTCGAGACCGTGGGGGCGGGCCAGAATGACGTCGCGGTTCGGACGCTGGCTCGTCCGGTTGTGCTGTTGATGATGCCTGGCGCGGGCGACGACCTTCAGCTCGACAAGGCCGGAATCACCGAGATCGCTGATGTGTTCGTGATCAACAAGTCCGACCTGCCCGGTGCGGATCGGCTGGACGCCCAGATCCGTCAGACGATCGGCACCGCGCGGCCGATCGTGCACACGGTGGCGTCTCACGGCGAGGGCGTGTCGGCGCTGGCCGATGTCATTCTGAGCATGAGGAAATAGTGCTGCGATGGCAATGAAAGTCCTGGCGCTGGTGAAGTTCGTGCCCGAGTCGACCGCGACCATCAAGGTCAAGCCGGACGGCTCCGGCATCGAGACGGCCGGCGTGAAGTTCGTGATGAATCCGTTCTGTGAGTTCGCAGTCGAGGAGGCCCTTCGCATCCGTGAGAAGAACCCGTCGGCCGGGGTCGAGGTCACGGCCCTGACGCTCGGCCCCGCGGCGGCGGCCGAAGCGATCCGCACCGCCTATGCCATGGGCGTCGATCACGGCATTCACATCACGGATGAAGGGCTTGATGGCGTGGACGAGCTGACGACGGCCCGCATCATCGCCGCCGCGATCAAGCCGCGCGGCTTCGATCTCGTGCTGGCCGGCAAGCACGCCATCGACTACGACAGCGGGCAACTCGGCCCGGCATTGGCGGAGCACCTGGCCTGGCCCCATGTCGGCGCGGTGGTCGCGATCGAGTGGGCGGCCGATCTGAAGTCGGCCACGGTCCGGCGCCGCATCGAGGGCGCCGAGGAGGTTGTGCAGATCAGGCTGCCGTGCCTGCTGACGGCCGAGAAGGGGCTGAATGAGGCCCGCTATCCGTCGCTCCCGGGCCTGATGAAAGCCAAGAAGCGGCCGATCGAAACGCTGAACCTGGCGGCGTGCGGCGTGTCGAAGTCCGACGTGTCACCGGAGGCGTGCTCGACCCGAATGGCCCGCTTCTCGCCGCCGCCACCGCGTCCGCCGGGGCGGATGCTGTCTGGTACGCCCGAAGAGATGGCCGTCGAACTGGTGCGGATTCTGCGAGAGGAAGAAAAGCTCATCTAAGCCCCCTCGCGGCCCGGTCCGTCTGCGTCAGGGCACGTCGAACGTCTCAATGACGACCTCCTGCGTCGTCGGCGGGGTCTCCGCCGCGGCAGGTACGACCGCCGCCGCCGGTGGCTGTCCGGTCGGCGGCGTGACGGTCGCGTAATATGCGGCCTTCACCTTGCGGATCCACTCGGCGAACTGAGGGGGCGAGAAGGCCGTGTCGCCGATGGACATGCGCTCGATTTCGGTCCCGTCGGGCCGGCAGAAGATGAACGTGCCCGGCGATTGAAGCGTGCGGTAGCGCTGCGCAGCCGGTCCCCAGTTGTAGAGCAGTTCGACATTGACCGTGCCCGCCAGTTCGCGGGCCACGGTCGGGTTTTCGAACACCTGCACGACCGTCTCGCGGTGTTCCGCCGACTTCCAGTCCTTGAAGTACAGCAGCATCGGCTTGTTGAGCTGCTTGGCGCGGGCCGCCCCGGCGTCGTAATCAAGATCCCACTTGACCGCGCAGCCCGGCCCCGCCATCAGCATCGCGACGCCCGCCGCCAACAGGATCCGCCTCAGTCGGAGCCGCCGACAGGTCCGCGCCAGGGTGCAGCTCATCCGCCGACTCCTTTCAGCCCGCCGCACGAGCATCACCGCTCCGGCGATCGGCCAGCGCCCGGCGCCGTCGTCGAACTGGGCATCACCGCGTGCACGTCGGTGAAGGGCACTTCCCGACCCCGGCGGTCGGTGCAACTGTACCGGACTTCATCGACCGAGAAACCCTCCACGCCGCGCACCAGGATGGTCTTGCGCGCTTCGTGCTCGATTTCCGCCAGGAGCCGTCGCTTGCGGTTGAGAAGATGATTCGCGACCGCCGGACTGACCTGAACGTCGATGATGGCGACACTGTCCATCTGCGAGGCCACCTGGATGGCCCGCATGACGTCGAGCGTGACCGACTCGGGCGACTTGACCATGCCGGTGCCGCGGCATCGCGGGCAGTCCTGGTAGACCGAGCGGCTGATCGACGGCCGCTGCCGCTGGCGCGTCATCTCGATGATGCCGAATTTAGACATTTTCAGCAGCTTGGCGCGCTCCTTGTGGTGCTTGAGCGCGTCGCGGAGCCGCTTCTCGACGGCGCGCTTGTTCTTCTCGAGCCGCATATCGATGAAATCGCAGATGATCAGGCCGCCCAGATCGCGCAGGCGAAGCTGGCGGGCGATCTCGTCGGCGGCCTCGAGGTTCACTCGCCGGGCGGTCTCATCGGGATCGTCGGGCACCCGGAATCGACCGGAGTTCACATCAATGGCGACCAGGGCCTCCGTCGGCTCGATGACCAGCGATCCGCCGCACGGCAGAGGCACATGCTTGGAGTGCAGCTTTTCGATCTCGGCCTCGATGGAGTAGAGGTGAAACAGCGGTTCCCGACCGGTGTAGTGGAAGACCGAGTCGCGGCTCTTGGGCGACGCGATCGACAGGAACTCGGCGATGCGTTCGGCCGTGGGCAGGTGGTCGCTGACGATCCGCTTGACGTCGGCGTCGAAGACGTCGCGGATGGTGCGGATCACCAGGTCGGACTCCTGGTAGAGCACGCAGGGCGCCCGTTCCGCGCGGATGCGCTCCTCGACGCTCTTCCAGAGCCGCAGCAGATACTGGAGGTCACGCTGCAGGTCGCGCTTCGTGCGGCCGATGGCCGCCGTCCGCATGATGAAGCCCATGTTGCCCGGCAGCGATAGCTGCGACAGCATGTCGCGCAGCGCGCGGCGCGTTTCCTCGTCTTCGATCTTGCGCGACACGCCCAGTTCGTTCATGTCGGGCATCATCACCAGGAACCGGCCCGGGGCGGAGATGTAGGTCGTCAACGTCGGCCCCTTGGTCCCGATGCCCTCCTTGGTCACCTGGACGATGACCTCCTGCCCGCGCCGCAGGCAGCGCTGGATCGGCGGACGATCCCGTCGGGGCGTCTTGCGGCCGACTTGTTCTGTCTCGCTCTGGCCGTTGGGGAAGTACTTCGGGTGCAGGTCGCTGATGTGAAGGAAGCCTTGCGTCTGAAGGCCGAAGTCGACAAACGCGGCCTGGATGGACGGCTCAACGTTCGTCACCTTGCCCTTGTAGATGTTGCCTACGTGCGACGCGGACGACACCCGCTCCATGTACAGCTCGTCCAGCCGGCCGTTCATGAGCATGGCGATGCGGCACTCGTCCGCGTCGGCCACGTTGATGAGCAGCTCCCGCCCGTCGCGCACGATTGAGCGGTGGGGAGCGGCAATCGCGGCCACGGCGATGTGGCCGATCGGCTCCTCGTCGAGCTCCTCGACCGGCTCTTCCTCGCCCGATTCGGCTCGCGGCTCGCTGGGGCCCAGGGGGGTGATGGTCTCGCCCAGCTCCTCGGGCTCGTCGCTCCGCCGCCCGCGCCGCCTGCCGCCGCGGCGTCCGCGGCGACCGCGCCGCGCGGAGCGATCGGCATCCTCCAGATCGCGCCCGCGCGCCTCGGCGGCTTCCTCGACCAGTTCGCGCGGCTCGGTATCCGCCGCGTCCTCCGGTTCGTGAAGGTCACCGCGCTGGTCATCTTCCTGCCGACGCAACGGCGGCGCGGGGACTTCATCGTCCTGCTCATCCGCCAGCTCGACGGCCGACGCCGAGTCGGCCGCCGCCGGTTCAACGGCGTGCTGCCCGCGGCGGCGGTGTCGCCGGCCGCCGCGCCGACCGCGTCGCCGGCGCCGCCGTGGCGCGTCATTGCCCGGTCCGTCTGCCGACTCGCCCGGCGTGGCTGCCGGGGCCGGGTCGGCGTCCGCGTCGTCGTCGATGCTGCCGGGTCGCTCGTCGGCTGCCGCCGACTCGAGCGGAGGCGGCGGGCGATCAAATTCGACTGTCTCGTCCATCGCCGCCGCGGCGCGCGTCGGCGGCGCGATCACCACCGGCTCCTCGTCGAGGATCCCGTCCGCGAATCCGCCGGAGCCGGCGGTGACGGGCGGCGGCGCGGCCGGCGGCGGCTCAGCCCGCGCCGCATGGCCGCGATTGGGTTCGTTTTTCTGAGTCGTGTGTCTCGGAGTTTTTCGCCTGGGTCCCACAGAAAGCCTTTCGTCTATTCCAGATTGGGTTGTGGGTGGGGTATTGCGTTCGGGGCGAGCGGCTCGTCATACGATACGCGCGTTCGAACAAGCCGATGCTGGCGCTGTCGCGGGTCGAGACCCAGTGCGGCAAGCACTTCGCCGGGACGGGCCGATCCGCTCTGCGACACCGTCTGGGTCCAGAGCAGTCGATCGTCGACGATCTCCACCTCGCGGACGAACTGTCGAACGTCCACGCTGCGCTTCCGTCCGCTCGTCGCATCCGTCCGTTCGATCAGAACGGAGTCAGCGGCGAGGAATTGACGGATCCGCTCGGCCAACTGGCCCGCCTCCCCGGCCTCGATTGGAAGCGCGTAGGCAGCGGCGGTCGGTATGCACGCCTCGTGCTCGGCCAGCTCGCGGACGTCAGTCAGACGAACACCGGCGGGAAGCTGTGGTGCAAGCCGGGCATGGATCTCGTCGGCCGCAAGCGGCGTCGCGAGTTCGATGATCAGCAGTTCGTCGTCGGATGCGATGCCGACGTTCCGCGGCAGCGGCAGCGATAGCTGGGGGCGGGGGTTGAACCCGGCCGAGCGACGCACGGGGATCTCGCCGCGAGCCAACGCGCGCTCAAAGAGGCGCACCGTATCGCGGTGAGAGATGAATCGTGTATCACCCGCAATCTGAAACCGTACAGCGATTCGTCGTCGCGGTCCCGACGCAATACCCTCTGGTCAACCGTTCTGTTCCAAGGGCCCGGCCGTGTCGGTCCACGCGACCGTCGCGTCCGAACCCGTTCATGTCCTTCGAATCTGGGTTTCGTCGCCGCCGGCTTCCGCCGTGGGGCGGTCGGTCGGCGGCTGACGTCTCGGGAAGATGTTATACCACGTCCGGCAGGACCTTGCGGGTCTCGTCCCGCAGGTAATTGACAACTTCGCGCTCCGTCTCGAAGCCGAGGGCCCGTTCGGCCACCCGGGCGGCATCGGTCATTTTGATGCTGCGGATCATCCGTTTCACGCCGGGGAGACTGCCCGCGACCATCGACATTTTTCGTAAACCAAGTCCCAGCAATAACATAGTGCAAAGCGGGTCGGCCGCCATTTCCCCGCACAGGCTGACGTCGACGCCCTCCTCCTCTCCGGCACGGATGATCATCTTCAGCAGTCGCAGGACCGCCGGGTTCAGCCCGCTGAACAGCGGCGCCACCTTGTCGTTCGTGCGATCGACCGCCAGCGTGTACTGGATCAGGTCGTTGGTGCCGATGCTCATGAAGTCGACCTCGCGGGCCAGTTCGCGGGCGCACAGCGCAGCGGCGGGGGTCTCGACCATGATGCCAATCGGAATGCGCTGCCGAAACTCGTAGCCCTCCTCCTCCAGCTCCTCGGTCACGAGGTTCAGCACGTAGCGCGCCTGCCGCAGCTCGCTGATGCTCGTGATCAGTGGGAACATGACGCTGACGTTGCCGTGATTGCTGGCCCGCATGATGGCCCGGAGCTGCGCGCGGAAGAGCGGCAGGTTCTGGAGGCACAGCCGGATCGAACGCAGCCCGAGAAACGGATTCTGCTCGGGCTCGAACGGGCGTCCGGCCATGAGTTTGTCGGCCCCGAGATCGAAAGTCCGGATCACCAGCGGCTTGCCGTTGAGCAGTTCGGTCGCCTGGCGGAAGCTCTGAAACTGCTCCTCCTCGGACGGCTCGGGGCCTTCCTGCATGAACAGGAACTCGGACCGGAAGAGCCCGACGCCCTCGGCCCCCTTCGCGAGGCAGCCTTCGACGTCCTCGGGAAACTCGATGTTTCCGAGCAGGGTGATCCTGACGCCGTCGAGGGTGACCGCCGGCAGGTTCTTGAGTTCGTGCAGGGCGTGCTGGATTTCGACCTGGTGGGCGGCCTGCGACTTGTACTCGGCGATCTGGGCTTCGTCGGGGTTGACGGCGACGACGCCGTGCGTGCCGTCGATCACCACCGTGTCGCCGCCCGACACCAGTGTGGTGATGTTGCCGAGACCGACGACGGCCGGAATGCCAACGCCGCGTGCAACGATGGCGGTGTGCGAGGTCGAGCCGCCGAGGTCGGTGGCGAAGCCGAGCACGCGTCGGGTGCGCTCCAGCATGACAGTCTGCGACGGCGTCAGATCGTGCGCGACGACGATCACCGGCTCCTCCAGCTCGGTGATGTCCTGTCGGGCCTCCGCGCCGATGTGGCGCAGCAGTCGCCGCTCGATGTCGAGCACGTCCTTGGCCCGCTCCTGGAGAAACGGGGTGCTCATTTCCTGGAAGCGGCGCCGGTAGCGGCGCATGAACACGCTGATGGCGTACGCCGCCGAGTAGTTCTTGTCGCGGATGAGCTGGACCACTTCTTTGCGGGGCTTGGGGTCGGCCAGCCAGCGCTCGTGGAAGCCGAAGATGTCCGACAGTTCCGTGCCGGCCCGACGGGCGAAGGTCTCACGCTCGCCGGCCACCTCGGCCCGGGCCGCCTCGAACGTGCGATCGACCAGTTCGATCTCGTGTTCCAGCTGTTCGGTGGGCAGCGTGCGGCGGGGGACGCGCGTCTCCTCGGTGTCGAGGACGATGGCCCGGCCGATGACCACGCCGGGCGACACTCCAATGCCGCGCTTCACCGACATGCGATGGATGTTCCTGTCTGCCGGCGACCCGCGACCGCCGGGCGCCTCAAGCGCCGTCGTCCGTGTCGGTGTCCTCGTTGAACTTGGCGGCGATCAGTCCGGCGAGCGCATCGACGAGTTGCTGTGCGTCGGTGCCGTCGGCGATGAGCTGCAGCCGCGTGCCGGGCGTTGCCTCAAGCAGCATCATCTCCATCGGGCTCTTGCCGTCGACGCTGATCTTGCCCTTCTGAACGCGGACCGCGGCGTTGAATTGGCTGGCCAGATCCACGAACCGCATCACAGGTCGGGCGTGCAGGCCCTGCTTGTTGATGATGGTGACTTCGCGCTCGACATGCGTGCAGTGTTGATCCATGGTTCGCGTTGGTGCGATTCCTGTAATGGCGTTGGGTGTCACGGCTGATTCGCGGACAGGCCTGGGCCCGGATGTCGGTGGCGATCTAGGTGTGCGCCGATCGCCGTCGGCGTCAGGGGGTCGGCATCGCGTCCGCCTCCCGGATCAGGTCAACGATCTCCTCGCGCGTCTCGGCCTGTCGCAGGAACCGCCTGAAATTATCGCGCTGCAGGTGTCGGAAAATGCTCTCCATCGCCTGCAGGTGTCCGTCCGGGTCGTCCGGGGGGGACAGAAGCAGCACGACCGTGAACACCGGGGCGCGATCCAGAGCCGCGAAGTCGACGCCACCAGCCGATCGCCCCAGCGCCGCCATGATCCGCTTGATCTTGTTGTGCTTGACGTGCGGAACCGCGACACCCTTGCCGAAGCCGGTGCTGCCCTGGTTCTCACGCTGGATGATCGCCCTGGCGATGGTATCGGCATCCGGTTCATCAATTTGTTTGGCCGAGACGAGGGCCGCCACCAGCGCCCGGATCACGCCGTTGCGATCCGTCGGCGTCAGGTTCGGCTCAATGGCCTCGGTCACCAGGAAATCCAACAATTTCATGGATTCACTCGCCCATCCGACGATCCGTGTCCGGGTGCTTGCGGTTCCGGAGCCGTTCCTTGTGCCGGCGAAGCTGCTCGGCCATCAGATCGATGGCCTGATCGACGGCCGCATGCTGGTCCGCATGGGATTCCCGAACCACAAGCGGATGGCTGTGGTCGATATGCACGATCAGCTCGGCGAGCTGATGCCCGCTCTGCGCGTCGAAGACCACTTCGATCGACTGAATGCGATCGTAGTACCGCTGAAGCCGGGCCGCCTTGTCGGTCGCGTAGGTTCGGATCTGCTCCGGCACTTCCTGATGACGAGCGCTGACCACGATCTGCATGGAGAGTCCCGTCACACCACGCATCGACATCCGCCCGGCCCCGGCGGCCGGTGGATCGCGTTTCGCCTGCCTCGTTGACGTTGAAACACCAGAAACCAGGCGGCAGTCTAATGACGCCCGGGATGGACCGTCAAGTTTCCTGGCCGACAAGGCGGGTGGGCGCCCCCCTTCCGCGGCGGCGTCCCTGCATACCGCGTCTCGGCAGGCTCTAACGCAGATGCACTAAATACGTGTTGGCATGATTCAGCAGCGCTCGCTTGGGGTGCGTGCCGCGGCGTGCCGGGCGAGGGCGATCTCGCTCCCGGCCGGGCCCGTCGCCCCGGCATCGACACATTGACGCCCGCGCGCGATGGGACGGATCCGCTTGCGCGTGACAACCGGCGTCGCCGCGCCTGTCGGCGGACATGCCCGGCACGGGTTTCCGCGCGTCGGCGCAGTCGATAACCTCCGGACGTGGCCAAGCCCGTGACGTACAAGGACGCCGGCGTCGATATCGAGGCCGGTGACGAGGCGGTCGAGCACATCAAGACGGTCGTGCGCCGCACGTTCGGCCCGCGCGTGTTCGGCGGGCTGGGCGGGTTCGCCGCCTGCTTCCGCCTCGATTTCAACGAGCGGCTGTTCGCTCGAAACTACCGAGAGCCGCTGCTCGTGGCGTGTACCGATGGCGTCGGCAGCAAGTTGCTGCTGGGCATCGAGCGGGCCCGCACGCGCGGTCCGGCCGCGGTCCGCTCGCTCGGCGTTGATCTGGTCGCCATGAACGTCAACGACCTGCTGTGCACCGGCGCCGAGCCCTTGTTCTTTCTCGACTATGTGGCCGTGCACAAGCTCGACCCGGCGGCCGTAGCCGAGCTGGTCAGCGGCATCGCGGATGGCTGCGTGGAGGCCGGCTGTGCGCTGATTGGTGGAGAGACCGCCGAACTGCCGGAGCTGTACGCGCCCGGGCATTTCGACCTGGCCGGCTTCGCCGTTGGAGTGGTCGAACGCAAGCGGGTGGTCAATCCGCGCCGCGCCGAGCCCGGCGACGTCATCCTGGGGCTCGCTTCCTCGGGCGTCCATTCAAACGGCTATGCGCTGGCGCGACACGTGCTGCTGAGAAAGCGACGATTCGAACTGACGGACACGCCCGCGGGCCTGGACGGAACCGTCGAAGACGTGCTGATGCGCCCGACGCGAATCTACGTCCGCTCGGTGCAGGCCGTCCTGGCGCGATATCGCCGCAAGCGGGTCGTCAAGGGCATGGCGCACATCACCGGCGGGGGCCTGCCCGGAAACCTGCCCCGCGCCGTAGGCGACGACTGCGACGTGGTCGTGCGCAAGGGAAGCTGGCCGATCCCGCCCATCTTCGATCTGATTCGCACGTCTGGCGTGGCCGAGGACGAAATGTACCGCGTGTTCAACATGGGCATCGGCTTCGCGCTGGTCGTCGCGCCGGCCTTTGCTGCCGCGATTGCCCGGACATTGCGCCGGCACGGCGAGCGCGTCTTCACCATCGGCACGGTCCGCAAGGGCGATGGCGAGCTGGTCTGGAAGTAGCCGCGCTCATCCCCGCGTCGGAAAGGAGCTTCGATCAATATGACCCGCCAGCGCCGCCTGTTGTGCGAGTTCGTTTCGCTGCCCACCGCCCCGTTTCACGAGGCCGCCGGAATCGCCTTCATCCGCTCGTTCGTCGCCCGCCGGCCCGCGCTCTCGATGCGCGTCGATCGCTTCGGGAATCTGCTGGTGACCTGGCGCGGTCGGACCCGGCGCGGTCCGCGCCGTCGCCCGCTCGTGCTGGCCGGACACCTGGACCATCCGGGCTTCGTCGCCCGGACGATGGCCGGTCGCGACCTGATCGCCGACTTTCAGGGCTGGGTGGATCGCGACTATTTCCGAGGGGCGAAGGTTCGTTTCTTCACGCCGAGCGGCGAGGTGCGAGGCACGATCGTCGAAGTCGATCCCGGTCGCCCCGGGTCGCGCGCCGGCAACGCCGATCGCCGTCCGGCGCTGTTTCGGAACGAGACGCCTCCCGAGGCCGCGCGCATTCGCGTCCCCCGGGCCGTCCCGGCCGGCGCGATTGGCATGTGGGACTTCCCCGGGGCTCGACTCGTGGGCCATCTGCTTCAGGCCCGGGCGTGCGATGACGTGGCCGGTGTGTCGGCCATTCTGGCGGCGCTGGACGAACTCTGCCGCCGGCGGGCCGATGGCGAGTGCATGGCGTTCTTCACGCGGGCCGAGGAGGTCGGCTTCGCGGGAGCGTTGGCGGCGGTCGATGCCCGGCTCCTGCCGCGTGACGCGGTCATCGTCGCGGTCGAGTGCAGCCGGGCCATCGCCGGCGTGGCGATGGGCGGCGGCCCGGTGCTGCGCGTCGGCGACAAGGCCAGCGTCTTTACGCCGGCGGCGACGGCGTGGTGCCAGGTCGTGGCGGATGAACTGGCGGCGCGGGAGAAGTCGTTCGCGTACCAGCGTAAGCTGATGGACGGCGGCACCTGCGAGAGCACGGCCTACTGCCATTACGGCTACGACGCCACCGGCATCTGCCTCCCGCTGCTGAATTACCACAACATGGACCGGGACCGGCGCCGCATCGCCCCGGAGATGATCGACCTGCGGGACTTCGACCGCCTGGTGCAGTGGTTCGTGGCGCTGGTCACGACCCGCACCCCGTTCGCGGCCGCGCAACCCGGCCTGGCCCGCCGTCTGCGGATGCTGCTGACCAAGCATCGCGCCCGGCTGCTGAGGACAGCGACCGCCGTCGCGCCGGGCGGCGGAACCTGAAGGCCGGCGAGGAGCACGGTCGACGGCGTCAGCTCGCCACGGGCATCGCCGGCAGGCCGAAAATGCCGCTGGTGGCCCCGATGCTCAACGGGGACGGATTGGCATCGAGGCCGGAGCCGGGTCCGAGCTCCCCACGTTTCGACGCTGCGACAGGCGGCGGCGGGGGTATTCGCCCCGGATCTGGCGACCGCAGCGGCCGGGTCGGGGGGCCCCAAAGGAATGAGCTCAGTTAGGGATCGCCCCTTTCTTCGCTGACCGGCAGGCCCTGGCAGGTCGGCCACCGCGGATCAAGGCACACCCAGCGGGGTCTCCGTCCAACCTGCGCCATCGGGGCCGGCGGCAGCGTGTGTCACGATGGGCGCATGCACCACCCCTCCTGGCTCCACGTCTGGAAATCCGACATTCGGGTGATGTTCGTGGACTATCCGGATCACGGCTCGCCGCCTATGCTGCCCGTTGATGGCGTACTGCCGGTTCGCGGCGCGCCGGGAGCAGAACGCGGTCAGATCGCGCGTGGATACGCGGCGGGGCTTCACGAGCCACGTGGGCCAGATCGCCCTGCCGGAGTGGTTCAAGGTGGTCGCGATGAGTCAATCGTGCATCGGTTCCGTGTTCGTCGGGAAGTGGCCGCGGGATGGACCGGCGTGGCGGAGTTCCAGGCGCCGTCGACTCGGTCGCGCGCGGCCGACGTCGAGCGATGCCATCGACGAGCAGAACCCGTAAGGCGCTTGCATGACCACGGATCAGATCGTCAGTGCGTTGGCCACGGTCACGCTCATTGAAATGATGCTGACGATCGGTCTGGGCGTGTCGCTTCGCGAGTTGATCAACGTCGGCGCGAACTGGCGCCTGGTCAGCCGCGCGGCCCTGGCGAACTACGTGTTGGTTCCGCTGGCAACCATCGGGCTGGTGGTCGCGTTCCGCGCCAGTCCACTCGTGGCCGCCGGATTGCTGATTGCCGCGGCCTGCCCGGGCGCGCCGTACGGTCCGCCGCTGACGGCCCTGGCCCGGGGCAACGTTGCGGTTGCGATCGGGCTGATGGTCGTGCTGGCCGGATCGTCGGCGCTGCTTGCGCCGCTCATCCTGAGCGTCGCACTGCCGGTCGTGTCGCGGGGCGACACGGTCCGAATCGACGCGCTGGGCATGGTGAGAATGCTGGCGATCAGCCAGTTTCTCCCGCTCTGCCTCGGGCTGTGGCTGCGGCACGCCCGCCCGATTGTCGCCGATCGTCTGAAACGACCGATGACGCGGCTCAGCACACTGCTGAACATCGCCCTGCTGACGCTCGTCCTCGTCGTGCAGTTCCGCACGCTGATTCACATTCCGATCAAGGCCTTCATCGGGATGCCGACGCTGGTGGCCGCCAATGCGATCATCGGCTGGTTCGTCGGCGGACCCGCGCCGGAGAACCGCCTGTCGCTTTCGCTGACGACCGCCGTTCGAAACGTTGGCTTGTCTCTCGCCATCGTGACGTCCAACTTCCCCGGAACAATCGCGGTCACCGCGGCGACGACGTTCGCGCTCTTTCAGACTGTCCTGATGGCCGCGGTGGCGATCGTTTGGGGGCGAGGGGCGCGCGCCGGTCAGGCGCGCAGCGACCAGACCGAACCGGCCGGCACCTGGAACGCGGTCAGCGCGCGGGAGTGCAGACCATGAACCGGCGATGGCCTTCTCTCAACCGAGTTACGCACAGGCAACCGAACAAGGAGTGCCCACATGACTGAACTCATCCACGCCATCGCTGACAGCGTCAAGCTGAGCGGCAACATCGCTGAGAATCTGAAGCGGCGCACCGATTCTGCTCGCAATCGATTCACTGAGCGCGTCGATGCGGCGTGGCAGGCGCTCGCCGCCGACCGGACGGCGGGTATCGGCACGCCCTTCGACTGGTTCAAGCACTGGTTCGACTATTCCGTCGACTCTGCCCAGCGAACGGTCCTGTTCTGGGACACGCTCCGCCGCCGGGGCAACGCGTTCGTCGAGCACGAGCGGGCAGGTAAGCCGCCGGTGCTGCACTTCGAACACGAGACGGTCCTCGATGCGCGGACGTTCGAGCGGCCCGTCAATTATGCGCTGCTGCGCATCAAGCCGCCGCGGGACGTCGAGGTCGACCCGAACCGGCGTCCCTACGTCGTGATCGACCCGCGCGCCGGTCACGGCCCCGGCATCGGCGGCTTCAAGGACGACTCGCAGGTCGGCGTCGCCCTGCGGGCCGGGCATCCGGTTTACTTTGTTATCTTCTTTCCGGACCCGATGCCGGGCCAGACGCTGCTCGACGTCTGCGCCGCCGAGGCGCGGTTCGTGCACCACGTTCGCGAGCTGCATCCGAACAGTCCGAAGCCGGCCATCGTCGGCAATTGCCAGGGAGGCTGGGCGGCGATGATGCTGGCCGCCTCGAACCCGGACGATACCGGACCCGTCGTCATCAACGGGGCGCCGATGTCGTACTGGAGCGGCGCCTGGGCCGAGGGCGAGGGCGACAATCCGATGCGCTACGCCGGCGGCCTGCTGGGCGGATCGTGGCTGGCGTCGCTGACGGCGGACCTCGGTAACGGCATCTTCGACGGCGCGCATCTGGTTCAGAACTTTGAGTACCTGAATCCGGCCAACACGTTCTGGGACAAGTACTATCACCTGTTCGCCAACATCGACACCGAGCCGCCGCGCTTCCTGGAATTCGAGCGCTGGTGGGGCGGCTTCTATCTGCTGAACCGGCAGGAGATCGAGTGGATCGTTCACAACCTGTTCGTCGGCAACCGGATCTGGGCCGGAACCGAGCGGGCTGAATCCGGCGGCGGGCGCTTCGATCTGCGCGACATCAAGGTGCCGATCGTGATGTTCGCGTCGATGGGCGACAACATCACGCCGCCACAGCAGGCCTTCAACTGGGTGGCTGACGTCTACGGGTCGACCGAGGAGATCAAGGCCCGCGGCCAGACCATCGTGGGGCTGGTGCACGGCGACGTCGGCCACCTCGGCATCTTCGTCTCCGGCCGGGTCGCCAAGAAGGAGCACGCCCAGATCGTCTCCGTGCTCAAGTCCATCGAGCGGCTCCCGCCCGGGTTGTGGGCGATGCAGATCCACGAGCGCAAGCGGCCGGACGGCGGCGTCGAATACGACGTCGAGTTCTCCGAACGTTCGCTGGAGGAAGTGGTCGCCCATAACCGCATGAACCGGCGGGACGAGCGCGCCTTCGACGCTGTGGCCGACCTGTCCGAGCTCAACCAGCGGATGTACGAGTTCTTCGTGCGGCCGTTTGCTCGAGCCGTGTCCAACGACGTCCTTGCTGAGCTGGGACGACGATTTCACCCCTTGCGTTTGACGCGTTGGGCCCTCTCCGACCTCAATCCGGCCACGTGGTGGCTGGAATCGGCCGCCGAGAGCGTGCGGTCACAGCGGGCGCCGACTCGCCCGGATCATCCGCTGAGGAAGGGCGAGCAGTTCGCGTCGGAGCTGATCAGCGCCTCGTTCGACCTGTACCGCGACCTGCGCGACGCCGCGAGCGAGGCGGTCTTCTTCCACGTGTACGGCAATCTGTTCCTGTTCAACGCGCAGGAGCGGTTGCAGGACGGCAGCGGCGCGGTCGCCGCCGCGACCGACCCACGCTCCCTCAGTGTCGTCCGGGACGCCCTGAGCGCGATCGACCGGGGTGGCTATGCCGAGGCCGTGGCCCGAGCTGCCTACATGCTCGAGCGTCGCGACGGGCCGCTGCCGCTGTGGCGTTTGCAGTTGCGCGATGAGTTGGTCCGCGACTACGGTGAACTGCTTCCGAGCGCGTCGCCGGAGGAATGGCGTCGAATCCGCGGTGTCCAGGAGATCATTGTTCGCCATGAACCGCAGCGGGCGCTGGCGTCACTCGCCACGCTGCTCGCCCGGCCGGAAGATCGTGAGCGATTCCTGACGCTGCTCGAACGCGTGCTGGCCGACGAGCGCGTCCAGCCCGAGAACACGACTCCGGAGCAGCGCGACGCGCTGGCGCGTATTCGAGAGGTTCTGACCGAGCCGGCAGCGCCGCGACCGGCCGCGCGGGCGGGCCGCGCCGCCAAGCGAGACGCCTGAACGAACGGACAACCCAATGACTTCCTTTACGAACACCCCCTTTGACCGGATCGAGGTCGGACACGTCGAGACCGTCTCGCGTACGCTCTCCAGGAATGACATCGAGGCGCTCGCGTTCGTGTCCGGCGACCTCGATCCGTATCACGTCGATGACGCCGATCTGCCCGCGGCCGGGACGTGGACCGAGGCCGTCGCTGCGGAAGCGTTTATCAGCTACATCCTGAATCGCCGCTACCCGGGTCCGGGCACGCGCGTGGTGGCGGTCGACCTCAAGTTCAACGGCCGATTGACGGTCGGCGATACGGTCACGGCGACATTGACGGTGCGCGATAAGCGCGCCGACGGCGGAATCGTCACGTTCGATTGCCGCTGCACTCAGCAGAACGGGGAAGTGATCGCCGCCGGCACCGCCGCGGCGGCCGCACCAACCCGGCTGATGACCTACGGCGACCTGGCGACGCCCGAGGTGATCTTCCGGCGGACCGACGCGTTCGCCCGGCTGATCCGTTCGTGCGAATCCTTCCCGCCGGTGACCTGTGCCGTGGTTCATCCCTGCGACCGGGACTCGCTGCTCGGGCCGCTGGAGGCGGCCCGGCGCAAGCTGATCATCCCGGTGCTGGTCGGTCCGGAGGCCCGCATTCGCAAGGTCGCCGCTGAGTCCGGCGCCGATCTGAGCGGCGTTCGCATCGTTCCGACCGCGCACAGCGAGGAAGCCGCCGTGACGGCCGTCGCCTTGGCGCGGGCGGGCGAGGTGCGAGCCTTGATGAAGGGCAGCCTGCACACCGACGAACTGATGGGCGCGGTGGTGTCGTCGGCGGCCGGTCTGCGGACCGCGCGGCGCATCAGCCACGCCTTCGTGCTGGATGTGCCGACCTACCCGCGGATGCTGATCGTCACGGATGCGGCCATCAACATCGCGCCTAACCTCAAGGCGAAAGCGGACATCGTTCAGAGCGCGATCGAACTGGCGCAGGTGCTCGGCGTCGAACGGCCGAAGGTGGCGATCCTGTCCGCGGTCGAGACGGTCAACGCCGACATCCCGTCGACGCTCGACGCCGCGGCATTGTGCAAGATGGCGGACCGCGGGCAGATCGTTGGTGGCATCCTCGACGGACCACTGGCGTTCGACAACGCCATCAGCGCCGCCGCGGCGAAGATCAAGAAGATCGACTCGCCGGTATCCGGCGAGGCCGACATCCTGGTGGCGCCCGACCTTGAGGCCGGGAACATGCTCGCCAAGCAGCTGCAATACCTCTCCGGCGCCGAGAGCGCTGGCATCGTGCTCGGAGCGCGGGTGCCGATCGTGCTCACCAGCCGCGCGGACTCGGTGCGCACGCGGCTTGCGTCGACGGCCGTGATGGCGATGGTCGCCCACGCTCGCGACACCGCCGGCGCCCCCGCGCTGCCCAGATAGGGAGAGAGCGACCATGTCCGACGCGATCGTGGTGCTGAACGCCGGCTCGTCCAGCATCAAGTTCTCGATGTTCGTCGCAACCGGGCGCGACCTTCAGCCACACCTGCGCGGGCAGATCGAAGGCCTCTTCACGTCGCCCCGATTCATCGCCAGGTCAGGCGACGGCTCGACCGTTGCGGAGCGCGCCTGGGGCGACGGGATGAAGCTCGGGCATGACGGCGGTATTCAACACCTCTTCGAGTTTCTTCGCGGCCGGGTCGTCGAGCATCGGCTCATCGGCGTCGGGCACCGCGTCGTGCACGGCGGCATGCTTCATACACGGCCGGTCCGCCTCGACGCCGGCGTGCTTGGGGCGCTCGAAAAGCTGATCCCGCTGGCGCCGCTGCATCAGCCGCACAACCTCGCCCCGATCCGCGTGCTGCTGGAGCGGCTGCCGCAACTGCCGCAGGTGGCCTGCTTCGATACGTCCTTTCACCACACCAATCCGCCGGTGTCTCGGTTGTTCGCGCTGCCGATGGAGTATGCCGACGCAGGCGTCCAGCGCTACGGCTTCCACGGTCTCTCGTACGAGTTCATCGCGTCCGCGCTGCCGAGCGTCGACCCGGTCGCCGCCGCCGGCCGCACGATCGTGCTGCACTTGGGAAACGGCGCCAGCATGTGCGCCCTGCGCGAGGGCCGGAGCATCGCCTCGACCATGGGATTCGCGGCCGTTGACGGCCTGCCGATGGGCACCCGCAGCGGCTCGCTCGATCCCGGCGTCATCCTGTATCTGATGGACCAGCGGAAGATGGACGCCCGCGCCATCGAGCGCCTGATTTATAGCGAGTCCGGACTGCTGGGCGTGTCCGGGCTGTCGAGTGACATGCGCGTCCTGCTGGCCAGCGACCAGCCTCGAGCCCGACTGGCGGTCGACCTGTTTGTCTATCGCATCCGGCGCGAGCTGGGCTCGCTGACGGCCGCGCTGGGTGGCCTCGACGCGATCGTCTTCACGGCCGGCATCGGCGAGCACGCGGCCGGGCTGCGGGCGCGCGTCTGTCGCGACGCGGAATGGATCGGCGTTGAGCTCGACGAAGCGGCCAACACGGCGGGCGGACCACGCATCAGCACCGCCACCAGCGAGGTCGCCGTGTGGGTCATCCCGACGAACGAGGAACTGGTGATCGCGAGGCACGTGCAGCAAGTCGCGTCGGATGTCCCCGGCGGCATGAACGGCCGCTGAGGATGGGCCGGAATCGTGGGAGAGTTCGCGGCGATGCGGATGTCAGGGTCGAGCGATTCGAGCGCTAGTCGGCCGGCCGACGCGATGCAGGGATCGGGCGCCGACGGTCGGCGCGACCGTGATGCGTCCGTGCAAGCCCGCAACGACCTCGCCGCGGGATTGACCCGCCTCCGCGGGAATCTGCCGAGGCCGAACCCGGTCTGCCCCCATGTCACCGGGCGATTGCCAGATACTCAAGTCTCCCGCCGCCGCTGTGCCTCGGATCACGGCGTTGACAAGCTGAAGCACAAGGAGTCGAATTGACCCCCCATTTGATGGCGCGGTCGCCATGCGAGTCGCGGCAGGTCGTGCGAGCAATTCGTTGCCACCGATCCCCCGCAGCCAGAACAGTCGTTGATCGAGGACAATCTGTGCCGCGCGGCAGGTCCACGGTCTCCGGTTGCGGCCTGCCTGCTGCACCGGCGGTTCGCGCCGGGACATCCGCGCGCTCAAAAGAAGGTGTGAGATCATGATGTTCCGTCCCACCACTGTCGCGCCGAGAGCAGCGCGGCCGACGCTCAGGCGCTTGCTGGTCGCGCTGACCGCTCCGGCACTGCTCTGGACCACGGCCTGCCGCCAGAAGTCGGCGGCCACCGCCCCGCCGTCCAAACCGCCGGAAGTGGTTGTCAGCCGCGTCGTCGAACGAGAGGTGATTGACTACGAGGAGTTCACCGGCCGGCTGGAGGCAGTGCAGAACGTCGAAGTGCGGGCGCGCGTGCGCGGCTATCTCGACGCAGTCCGCTTCACGGACGGACAGGAGGTCAAGGCCGGTGACCTGCTGTTCGAGATCGACCCGAGACCGTTCGAGGCCGCACTCCGGAGCGCCGAGGGACAGAAAGCTCTGTGGGTCGCGCGTCGGCAGAAGGCTGAGGCCGACGTCAAGCGATATGAGGAACTCGTTCCCACCGGCGCGGCCAGCGCCCAGGACCTCGACAAAGCCCGTGCCGAACTTGGAGAAGCCGTCGCCGCAATCCAATCGGCCGACGCGGAGATCGAGCGTGCCAGGCTGGATGTCGAGTTCACCAAGATCACCGCTCCCATCGACGGCCAGATCAACCGGGCGTTGATTACGAAGGGGAATCTGGTGCAGTCGGGCTCGGGCTCGGATTCCCTGCTGACGACGATCGTGTCGGTGAACCCGATCCACGCGTACTTCAACATCAATGAGCGATCACTGCTGCGATTCCGCGAATACCAGCGCGCCAAGATGGCGCCGGGCTCGCCGCAACCATCGGTCGATTCTCTGAGAATCCCGGTGTACCTCGGGCTCGCCACCGACGCGGGTTACCCCCATCAGGGCGTGATCGATTTCGCCGACAACCGCGTGGACCCTTCCACCGGCACGGTCCGCGCCCGCGCGATCCTCGACAACTCGCGTCGCGTTTTCAAGCCGGGGTTCTTTGTCCGGGTGCGCGTGCCCACGAGCGACGCAAGGCGCGCGGTGCTGGTCACGGATCGCGCCGTCGGCTCGGACCAGAGCAACAAGTTCGTGTACGTCGTCGACGACAACAACATCGCCCAGTACCGCGCGGTCAAGCTCGGACGGTTGGAGGATGACGGCCTGCGCGTCATCACCGACGGGCTCCAGCCGACCGACTCGGTCATCGTGACCGGACTTCAGCGGGCGCGACCCGGCAAGCCGGTCACGCCGCAGCGCTCCGAGATGCCGCGTCGAGAGGCCGTGCCGGCTCCGACGGTGACCGCGCGAGCCGTACCGGGCGCCGGATCCGACGGGTCGGCCGGGGCAGCGCCCGCGCCGGGCTCCGGGACGAACGGCGAGCGGCGGTAAGGAATACCCACACATGATCTCCAGATTCTTCATCGATCGACCGATTTTCGCCTCCGTGCTCTCGATCGTCATCACGGTCGCAGGCCTCGTTTCGCTGTTCGTGCTGCCCGTTGCTCAGTATCCGGAGATCGTCCCGCCGACGATCCAGGTCTCCTGCAACTATCCCGGGGCCAGCGCCAGTGTCGTGGCCGACACGGTGGCGGCGCCGATTGAGCAGCAGGTCAACGGCGTCGACAACATGCTGTACATGTCGTCGTCGTGCACGAACGACGGGGCCTACACGCTCACGGTCACATTCAAGCTCGGCACCAACATCGACATGAACCAGGTCCTCGTGCAGAACCGCGTGTCCATGGCCATGCCGATGCTGCCCAACGAGGTCAAGGCCACCGGCGTCACCACGAAGAAGAAGTCGCCGAACATCATGCTGGTGGTCAACCTGTTCTCGCCGGACGAGCGCTATGACCAGTTGTATCTCAGCAACTACGCGACCATTCAGATCAAGGATGAGCTGGCGCGAATCGAGGGCGTGGGCGATGTCGCCTACTTCGGCCAGCAGGACTACAGCATGCGGGTCTGGTTCGACTCGGAGCGGCTGGCGAACCTCGACCTGACCACGCTCGACGTGATCCGCGCTCTGCAGGAGCAGAACGTCCAGGTCGCCGCCGGAATGATCGGCCAGCCACCGACCACCGACGCGCTTGATTTCCAGTACACGCTGAACACGCTCGGCCGCCTGACCACGCCCGAGCAGTTCGGCGAGATCGTTCTGAAGATTGGTGAAGAGGGCCAGGTCGTGCGACTCCACGACGTGGCCCGGATCGAACTGGGCGCCAAGAACCGGGACCAGGCGTGCCTCCTGGACGGCAAGCCCTCGGTTGGTCTGTCCGTCTTCCAATTGCCGGGGTCGAATGCGCTGGCGACGGCCGAGCGCATCAAGGCCAAGATGGAGGAGCTCAGGACCAGGTTCCCCGAGGGGCTGGATTACGAGATCGTCTATGACACCACTCCGTTCATCAAGGAATCCATCCACGAGGTCATCAACGCGCTGCGCGACGCCTTCATTCTCGTGGCGATCGTCGTGCTCGTGTTCCTCCAGGGCTGGCGAACGACTCTGATCCCCCTGATCGCCGTCCCGGTGTCGCTGGTGGGCACGTTCGCCGTCATGGCAGTGCTCGGCTTCTCGCTCAACAACCTCTCGCTCCTCGGACTGGTGCTGGCCATCGGCGTGGTGGTGGACGATGCCATCGTGGTCGTCGAGAACGTCGAACGGTGGATCGAGCACGGGCTGTCGCCCAAGGAGGCCGCCTACAAGTCGATGGAGGAAGTCACCGTCGCGGTCATCGCGATTGCCTTCGGCCTCAGCGCCGTGTTCATCCCGGTCGCCTTCATGGCCGGAATCTCCGGCCAGTTCTACAGGCAGTTCGCACTGACCATCGCGGCCTCCACATTGATCTCGGCATTCAACTCCCTGACGCTCAGCCCGGCGCTGGCCGCGATCATCCTCAAGCCGCGTCCGAAGGGTGGACACGGTCATGGTCACTCCGAGGGGCTGCCCCGTCTCGGCGTCGTGCTGGCCGGCGGGCTGATCGCCTACCTGAAGCTGACGCCGGTGCTGGCGGCATTGTTCGGCGTCTCCGCCGCCGCCGGCGAGGCCGGCGGGCACGGCGCGGCCCCCGTTGGCGGATCCGTTCAGATTTGGGCGGCGCGTGCTGTCGCGGCGATCCTCGGATGCGCGGCCGGATGGCTCCTGTCGGGCGCGATCAATCGGCTACTGGCGTGGTTCTTCGCCGGCTTCAACAAGGCGTTCGGCTGGCTGACGGCCGGATACGCCCACGGCGTGCGCCTCGCGATCCGTGGGACGGCGGTGGTCCTGCTGATCTTCGGCGGACTGCTCTACGCCACCTACTACGGGCTGACGACGGTCCCCACGGGGTTCATCCCGTCGCAGGACAAGGGCTACCTGCTCGTGAACATCCAGCTGCCCGACGCCGCATCGTTGAGTCGAACGCAGGCCGTTCTCGGCAGACTGGACGACCTGGTGCGGAAACAGCCCGGCGTGATTCACACCCTGAGCGTCGCCGGCCAGTCATCGCTGCTGTCCACCAACGGTTCGAATCTCGCGTCGATGTTCGTGATTCTGGACAAGTTTGAAAGGCGCCATTCCCCGGAACTCTACAGCGATCGAATCGCGGCCGAGATCCGCAGGCTGGCGTACGCCGAGATCCGCGAGGCGGACGTCAGTGTGTTCGGCGCGCCGCCGGTCGACGGGCTCGGCACGGCGGGCGGTTTCAAGTTGATGGTTCAGGATCGCAGCGGCTTCGGGACCGCGGCGCTCGCCGAGCAGACCCAGAACCTCGTCGCCAAGGCGCGGGAAGATGCGGACCTGGTGGGCGTCTTCACGATGTTCCGGGCCAACGTTCCGCAGTTCTACGTCGACATCGATCGCACCAAGTGCAAGAGCGCGGGCGTGGCGCTCAGCGATGTCTTCAACACGCTCCAGACCAATCTCAGTGCGTACTATACGAACGACTTCAACCAGTTCGGCCGCACGTGGCAGGTGAATGTCCAGGCGGAAGCGCCGTTCCGATCTCGTCCGGAGGACATCGCCCGGCTCCAGGTGCGCAACGCGGCCGGTGAGATGATGCCGCTGGGCGCCGTCGCCGAGATTCGGGAAGCCACCGGGCCGATGATGATCACGCGGTACAACATGTACCCCGCGGCCCCAATCAACGGCGCCCCGGCGCCAGGGCGCAGCTCGGGGCAGTCAATCGCCGCGATGGAGAGGTTGTCGGATCAGGAAATCCCTCCCGGCATGTCGACCGAATGGACCGAACTGACCTACATGGAGATTCTCGCCGGCAGCACGGCCGCTCTTATCTTTCCGCTGTGCGTGCTGTTCGTCTTCCTCACGCACTCGGCCGAATACGAGAGCTGGGCCTTGCCGCTGGCGATCATCCTGATCGCGCCGCTGAGCATCTCCTTCGCCCTGCTCGGCGTCTCGCTGAAGGGTATCGATAACAACATTTTCGTGCAGATCGGTTTCGTCGTCCTGATCGGTCTGGCCTGCAAGAACGCCGTGCTGATCGTGGAGTTCGCCAAACACGAGCAGGACCATGGGAAGACCCGCAAGGAGGCGGCCATCGAGGCGTCGCGGCTCCGACTGCGCCCGATCCTCATGACATCATTTGCGTTCATCCTTGGCGTCGTCCCGCTGGTGGTCGCAAAGGGCGCTGGGGCCGAGATGCGCACGGCGCTGGGGCTCGCGGTCTTTGCCGGCATGCTGGGCGTGACCGTCTGCGGGTTGTTCATTACGCCGGTCTTCTATACGACCATTCAATGGCTGGCGGAGCGACGGAAACCGGCCGCCGAATCGGCCGCGCACGCGGGAGAAGCGACATGAGAACTCGAAGCGCCCTCAGCGCCTGGTTGCCCGGCGGCGTCGCGGCCGCTCTGCTGGCAGGCCAGTCTGGCTGCATGGTCGGGCCGAACTACGTCAAGCCCCGCGCCGCCGTCGCCGACCAGTGGCTCGATCCGGCCGCTCCGCGCCTGGCCCGCGGTGAGGAGGTCGTGGCGCGCTGGTGGGAAGTGCTGAACGACGCCGACCTCAACAAGCTGATCGAGACGGCCTATCGCGACAATCCCACGCTCCATGCCGCCGCGGTTCGGGTGCTGGAGGCCCAGGCCCGCCGCGCGGTGGCGTTCGGGTTGCTCTTCCCTCAGCAGCAGGACGGCACCGGCAGTTTTTCGTGGAACCAGGCCAGCGAGAACGCCGGTGCGCCGCGGCCCGAGACCGGCGGATCGCGCGGCCTGATCGGACGACTGCGGCAGGATCCACGCGACGCCCTGGCGCGCAGACTCAGCCCGGAGCCGGGCATCGACTCGGTGTTTCACAACTGGGAGTTCGGATTCGGCGCGACATGGGAACTCGACATCTGGGGCCGGTACCGACGCGGCATCGAATCCGCCGACGCGCAGGTTCTGGCGACGCTCGCCGGCTACGACGACGTGCTGGTGAGCCTGATCGCCGAGGTCGCCACGAACTACGTCGTCCTGCGCGCTCTCGAGGAACAGTTGGTGGTCACCCAGAGCAACGTGGACATCCAGCGCCGCGGATTCCAGCTTGCGCAGACCAAGTTCGAGGGCGGCACCACCACGGCACTCGACCCGGCGCAGGCTGCCTCGCTGCTGCATGACACCGAGGCCCAGATCGCCAACATCGAGGCCCGAATCGCCCAGACCCGGGCCACGCTGTGCGTGCTGCTCGGCCGGCCGCCGAGCGACCTGCGCGATCTGATCAGCCCCGGGCGCGCGATCCCGTCCGCCCCCGAGACGGTGGCCGTCGGCATCCCGGCCGACCTGCTGCGCCGCCGGCCGGACGTCCGCCGCGCGGAGCGCACGCTCGCGGCGCTCAGTCCGCTGATCGGCATCGCCGCCTCGGATCTCTATCCGCGTTTCTCCCTGGCCGGCTCGCTGGGCCTGTCCGCGGAGAACTTCTCCGACCTGTGGCGCGGCAACAGCTTTCAGGCATTCGCCGGACCGTCGTTCCGATGGGCCCTCCTCAACTATGGGCGGATTGAGAACAACATCCGCGCCCAGGACGCCGCCTTCCAGGCGTCCATCGGGGACTACGAGAATGTCGTGCTCCGCGCCCAGAGCGAGGTCGAGAGTGCCATCGCCGGCTACCTGGGGGCACAGCGGCAGGTGGTCGCGCTGACGCAGAGCGTCGAGGCCGCCACGCGGGCCGTGAAGCTGGCCGAGCAGCAGTATCGCGGCGGCATCGCCGATTACACGCGCGTGCTGAACACGCAGGATTTCCTGACTGCGGCGCAATCTCGCCTGGTCGTGACTCGCGGCGCGGTCGCGCTCAACCTGGTAGCGCTGTATCGTTCACTGGGAGGTGGCTGGGAGTTGCGCGGTCCGGGTGAACTGGTTCCTTCGGCGGTCAAGGAGCAGATGCGGCAGCGCACCGACTGGGGCGGGCTGATCGACGCGGAGCCGGCCGAGGGAACGTAGCTGGGCGATCGAGGCTACGACTTGGCGCCGCCGACTCCCTGCGTGTCGCTGCCCTGAACCAGCGCGCGGTCCTCCACCTCGGGGAAGCATCGCTCCGCCGTCCGCTCCAGCCGCCTCATCTCGCGCTCAAGCACCGCCGCGCGCGAGGCCGGCAGCGTCTGGGCCAGATTCTCCAGCATGGCCCGCAGTCGCCGCACGATCTGAATGCTGGAGCCGCCGAAGTGCCGGATCTCGGTCACGGCCAGGAATACGAAGTCCTCCCAGTCCGGCGTCCGACACTGGAATCGCGGAGTCCCGCGCGAATCCCTGACCAGCCCTTCATCGAGGTTGCGCTGACCCACGATGCGCAGCAGGCGATGGATCTGGTCGATCGCGAGGACCGCCGTCGTCGGGTCGTTGATGGCCGGTGACAACCCCTTGGCGGCGATGTCCACCATGATGCGGAAGGCAAACGCCGGGTCCTGTTCGATGGTGCGCTCCATGCCCAGCGCGATCGACTGGCGCAGGCGCTCCGTCGGGAATCCCGGCTTCGCTCGATACACGCGGAACAGCACTTCGCCGGAGGCGACGTAGTCGCCGACCTGCGGGACAAGTTCGATCAGGCAGTCGTGCTGCTCGGCCAGCGCCGCCAGGCCGATCGCATCGACCGCGAGGATCGCGCCGCTCCGCTGGCACGTCAGTGTCTGCGTCGGCGGGTCATTCATGACGTCGGGCGACATTCGCCCGGCGCCGGATTCCTCGGTGAAGGGACGCGGATACAGACTCTCGACGCAGCGCCAGCCCTTGGCGAAGACAAGCCGCAGAACGCCGCTGGGCCGCAGGAACTTGCCGACGTGTTCGACGAGGTACAGGAAGTACGCGAGACTGCATATGCATAACCACGCTGCGGCGCGGGCTGCGATCATGGGAACGACGTCGCGGATCCGGACGGCAACTGCCAGTGAGAACGTGAACGCGAAACTGAAGAGAAGCATGCCAAGCTTGATGCGCAAATCCTGAAAGACGAGCCAGATGACGCGCGGCGTGAGCTGGGCGCTGGCCAACTGGATCGCCAGCAGCAGGCTGGACGAGACGAACACGATCAGCGTGAACATCGACGTCGCCATCGCCACGAGCACATCCTTGGCGGCGCCCGGATCGGCCGCCGCTCGCAGCACCAGCCGCTTGTCCAGATCGAAGACAAGCTCGCCCAGCAGCAGGGCAGTCAGAATTCCTGCGAATGGGATGAGCCAGAGCGAGTACTTCCGGTAGTTTCTGAGGCGATAGCGATGAAGCCAGGTCATGGGTGGCGGGTCACTTGTCGCGCGAGCGCCAGGGTCGTGCGGCAAGGACACGCGCCGACGCCGTGGGTTCGCGGCTCGAAAAATGCCGGCGGCCGTGATCTGACCGCCCGCGCCGGATTACCTCGGCGGCATACGACTCAACATGCGGCGGATGCCGTCCTCGACCCGTTTCTGCCGTTCGGCTGGCGGCGCGTTGGCCAGGATCCGCGCGGTCGCCGACCCGACCCAGATGCTCCTCTGCGTCGGCGGGTCGATGAGCCGCACGAGGAGAGTGCCGCTCGGATAGGTCACGCCGTGCGGGTTCACGCTGAAGTCCGACTTGTCTTCCTTCGTGACGCGGTACTCGACCAGGAAATCCGATGGGCCGCCGTCAGCCTTTCGGAAGCCCTTGCGCTGCAACTCGCGATCGATCGCGTTCATGAGCAGCGCGTGAACCTCGGCGTTCGGCGCCGATGCGTCCGCCGACTGCGCCCAGGCATAGCTTTCACCCAGGCCCGAGACGCGCAGCGCGGGACCGTCGTGCGCCCCGATCTCGACCGGCCCGCCCTCCGAGCACCCGAGCAGCGCCGCCAGGACCCCGCAAACAAGGAACGTAAAGCGAGTCCTCATTGGCAGTTCTCCTTGGCCTTGCATTCTCTCATCGACCGCCGGCGGTCGCCACTCCCGCGCCGCGCGTTGGCAGAAGCGGAGCGATGTGGTCGCGAACGAACGCCGCGTTCACAGCATCGGTATGGCCGCCGTAGTTGCCGTTGCGCTCGAACTCCCGCGTCCACGGGACGCGCTTCACCTTCGCATACAGTTGGCGCGTTTCCGGGGTCGCCCGGGCAGGCATCATGAATCCTCGCAGGCCTGCCAGCCGCTCGCCGGCGTCCACCCGGTCCGCCGACCCGGCCGATGGAACCAGAAACCTCAATACGGCATCGTTGTCCGAAGTAAACACATACAGATGGCCGCGCACGCGCCGCAGCGCCATGGTCAGGTCGTGATCCGAACTCATCGATGAACCCAGCAGGATCACGTTATCGACCGGGCACGACTCGGGCAGCGACTCAAGCGTGAATACAGCCACAGCCGTGCCGGCCGACAGGCCGATGAGATGAATCGGCCGACCCGGGTAGTCGCGGGCGTAGGTCTGAATCCGGCCGGCCAGCTCGCGCGCCTTGCTCCGCTTGTATTCCACGGACGCGCCCTGGTCGGCCGCAACGCCCATCCCGGTCTCCCATGTGAAAACTTCGCCGGCGCCGTTGTATCCGGCGTCGAGCAGTCCCTGCCGGACGCCACCGGCCCAGTTCTTCAGTGGCTGACCGCCACCGGCGCCGTCAAGATAGTACGTATAGCCGCGTGTCATGCGCGTCGCGCGGTCGGGCAGCGGCTGAAACGGAGAACCGCAGCCTGCCGACAACAGCGTGAGCGCGACAGCCCCGTGGCAGGCACGCGCGAACGAGCGCTGACCCAGCCGGTACGCGATGACGCAGACCGCTGATCGCACGTTTCGAACTGGATGCATGGCGGGTCTCCAATGAAGTGACGGGGGACCGTGGGACTGCCATCGCGTCTACTTTGGCGTCGTTCGCACGACAGGCTCCGGGTGCAGGACGCGCGGATGGCCAGTTAAGACGCGATCCTAGGGTTCGGCTCGCGCGTTGTCCAGTTCGCGCGACAGAGCACCCCGAAGCGGGGCGGTGCTTCAAAGTCATGACTTCGTGCGTCCGGCTGCTGGCCCGCCTCCGCTGCACGGCGCGCCCGCTCGCCGACGCGCGGGAGTCGCGATTTCCCGGCGTGCGGTCCCGAAGCGGCGGCGATCTACCGCTCCGCCGGGCGCTGAGCCAGCAGACGGATGACATGGGCCCGTGGCTCGCCGCCCCAGTCCGCCTCGTCATCGCCGTCGTGGTACTCGTAAATGTGCCAGTCCGCGAAACGCCTCAGCAGTTCGTTGGTGTCAAATTTGGTGTCGTCCGGCGGTCCGCCCTGCTTGCGCCGACCGAAACCCTCGATCACCATCCAGCCGCCCGGCTTGACCGCCGTCTTGAGTTTCTCCAGCATCGGCCGGGCCGGGTTGAAGTAGATCAGACTGACGACATCCCAGCGTTTGTCGCCATAGTCGAAGGTGAAGACGTCGGCCTGCACCACGCGAAGCGCCACGCCCTCGCGCCGCGCCAGCGCCTCCGCCTGCCGGAGGGCCTCGTCGCTGATGTCGATCCCGGTGGTTGTCAGCCCGTGCCGTGCGAGGACGACCGCGTTGCGGCCCTGCCCCATCGCGATGTCGAGCGCCTGACCTTCCTTGGGCAGTCGCTCGAGGCAGCGCTTCAGAAACGTGTTGGGCGCGACGTTGAAGCTCGGCTTGGGGCGCTGATACACCTCGTTCCAGCGCGTCCGGGCGGCCTCGACATCCGCGGGCTGCGTCGTGGGCGGCGGATTCTGAGCCAGCGCCGACCACGCAAGTGCGACCAGACAGAAGATCATGACCGTGTCCTCCGAATCCAACGTGCGCCATGTCAAGGCGGCAACAGGCCCACCGAACGTCGATAGGCGCGATACTTCTCCACGGCGTCGGGATCGATCGTTGCCTGCAAGACGCCCTCGCCGCCGTCCTCTATGCGAACCTGAAGGCGATGGATGTCCGGTCTCCGCGATGGATCGACGATGCTCGCGCCGCCTCCGGTGCAATGCGGGCGATCGGACGCATCGTGTCGCATGGCCGCCCAGTCGGACACCACGACCGGGAGGCCGGTTTCCATGGCGCGCACCAGCGCCAGATTCCACCACAAGGTCCGGGCGTACAGGGCGTGCGGCTCATCGGCGACGCCGGTGCGGGCCGGAACGCACAGCACGTCGGCGCGGCGCATGCAGCCCGCCGCCAGTTCCGGCCGCCACAGGTCGCCGCAGATCAGTACGGCCACGCGGACGCCATCGCACTCGAACAATCCGTCCGATGTGCCTGCGTCGATGCGGCCCTGCTCGAGCCCGAAGGGTACGCGCTTGGCGTATGCGCCGACCTCGCGCCCCGACCGGTCACACACCACGCTCAGGTTGCGGCGGGCGCCGCCCGTGTCGGTCCAGCCCAGGCTTCCTCCGACCACGATGCAGCGCAGTCGGCGCCCCAGTTCGCCGATGAATGCCCGCGCTTCGTCGGCCGCCGGATCCACGCTGGCGGCCGGCCAGCCGCTGAAGATCTCCGGCAGAACGGCCAGATCGATCGGCCCCGCATCCGCGGCCGAAAGCAGCATTCGACGAATCCGGGCGAGGTTGCCGGCCGTATCCCGCATGACCAGGGCCGGCTGAACGGCAACGAGATGGAGTGGTCGTGACATGGAGCGGTCGATGCGGGAGTTACATTCTCTCGATGGCCTGCACGCCGAGCAGGCCGAGCGTGACCCGCAGCGTGCGGGCGGTCAGGTCGCACAGCCGCAGCCGCGAGGCTCGCGTGGCGTCGTCCTCGGCCTGCAGCACGGGGCAGCTCTCGTAGAAACGCATGAAGGCCGCCGCCAGTTCATACGCGTAGTCGCACAGCAGACTGGGCAGCAGTGATTGCGCGACCGCCTCGAGCGTCTCCGAGAATTGCAGCAGCCGGCGGCCCAGCGCCGCCTCTGCCGGGTGCGCCAGCCGCACCGGCGCCCCCGCGCAGGCGTCCGCCGCAGCGGCGCCCTTGCGATGGATGCTGCGGATGCGCGCGTAGGCGTACATCAGATAGGGCGCGGTGTTGCCCTGCATGGCCAGCATCTTGTCCCAGCTGAACACGTAGTCGCTGCCGCGGTTCTGCGACAGATCGGCGTACTTCACGGCGCCGATGCCGACCGCCCGCGCGATCTCGGACCGCTCGTCGGCCGACAGCGGATCGAGACCCATCTCGGCCCGCTTGGCTTCGTTCCGCTCGATCAGCTCGGCCGCCCGTCGCTCGGCCTCGTCGAGTAGTTCCCGGAGCGTGACATTCTCGCCGGAGCGCGTGCGCAGCGGCCGGCGGTCGTCGCCCAGAACCGAACCGAAACCAACGTGCTCGAGCCGCACGGGACGAGCGGGATCGACGGTCCGCGTCCAGCCGAGCGCGTGCACGACGGCAAAGAGCATCTCGAAATGCAGCTTCTGCGGGGCGCCCACGACATAGATCACGCGCGTCGCACCCAGGCCGCCGCCCATGCGACGCAGCGCGTCCGACAAGACCCGGCTCGCCAGTTCGATCGGATGCCGCGCCGGGTGCGCGATGCGAAACAAGGCCGCCGCCAGGTCGGTTGTGGCGTACAGATACGCCCCGTCCGACTTGCGCACAATCATGGGCAGGGGGTCGCCCTGCGGGCCCTTGAACGCGGGAGCGCCGTCGGGTTGCTCGATGAACACGCACGCCGCGCCGCGATCGACGCGAAAGACCGCGCGCAGCGGAGACGCGGTGTCGGCTCGGCCTTCCGCCAGTCGAATGGAGAGTTCCTCCACGATGCCCGGCAGCATCTCGTGGTAGAAGCTCTCGCCGCGCACGTCCGCGTCCGCGAGCAGCACCCCGAGGCGGCGATAGGTCGCCGCGCACTCCGCCAGGCTCGCGCGCACCGCGACGCGCCAGGCATCGCGCTCCTGCGCATCCGACTGGTCGCCGCGCTGCAACATCGCGACCACCTGGTTCGAGACCTTCGACATCGGAATGACCGCGCCGCTGCGCGGATCGGTCAGCGTCAGGTTTGATCGCTCGGCCGCCGCCTCGACCGCGTTGACGAACTGGTAGGCGGACACCAGCCGTTCAAGCCGCGGCTGAAAACCGGCCAGGAACGCCTGAAACTGCGTTCCGTCCGGGTCAGCGTCGAGATCGGACTGGTGGCGGGCGCGCAGCTCTTCGAGCAGGGGCGCGAGCGCATCTGCACCTTGCTTCGACGCGGCCGACAGTCGCGCAGTCCAGGCGGCCAGCGCGTCGTCGCTTTCTCCGCGCCGCTGCGACATGCACAGGTGCCAGACGCCCAGGATGATCATCCCGAACTGGGTGCCCCAATCGCCGAGGTGGTTCTGGCGGATCACCTCGTGGCCGAGAAAGCCGAGCACGCGCGCGATGGTGTCGCCGATGATGGTGCTTCGCAGGTGGCCGACATGCATCGGCTTGGCCACGTTCGGCGAGGAGTAGTCGACCACGACGGTCTCGCGCGCGTCGGCGCTCAGCGGCCGCAGCCCGAGGCGATCGTCGGCCGCCGCGGCTGCGGTGTCGATCGGCGGCACGCTCGACAGGCGTTCTTCCAGATACTCGCGCCGCAGACGGATATTGATGAATCCGGGACCGTCAATCTGCACCACGAACCAGGGCTGGCCGCGGGTCAGAACTTGTTGCACGCCCTCCACCAGCCGCGTGGCCACGTCGCGCGGTTTCTCGCCCAACTGCTTGGCGAGCGACATGGCAACGTTGCACTGGTAGTCGCCGAACTTGTCCTCGGCCGATGCGCGGATGAGCGGGTCGACGCCGCGACCGCGATCGCCGAAAGCCACCTCCAGCCCGGCGGCGAAACAAGCTCGTAGCTCGGCCAAGAGGGAGTTCATGATGCGATCGTAAGGCAAACCTGCCCGGGCGCGTAGATAACCCCGGTTTACCCCCAATGGCGAGGACTTTCTGGGTAATAGTGCGCAATCTGTCGCCGCACACTGGGAATTTCACAGGATCTGGCCGGTCGACATTTGGCACGGCGATTGCTTTATCTACAGTTGCACGCCTCGGGTCCCTCGCGCTTCCTACCCGCAGGCCATGAGGAACCGACCATGACCGACACGCACTCGGTTTACATTGCCGGAACGGGGAGCCACCTGCCGGGCCCGCCGATCGGCAACGAGCGTCTCGAGTCGCTGCTGGGAACATTGGATCGCGCGCCGGCCCGCGTGAAGAGCTTCATCGAAACACTCGGCCCGCGCTTCCTCGAGCGCGCCGGCGTCAAAGCGCGCCACCTCGCCGTTGATCCCGAGAGCGGCGACTTGACCCACACGTTCGCGGGGCTGGCCGAGCCGGCCTGCCGCGCGGCCCTGCAAGCCGCCGGAGTTGAGCCGGGTCAGGTCGAGCTGTTGATCATCTCGTGCCCGTCGTACGACCAGAGCACGCCGCCGACCAGCACGTTGCTTCAGGAGCGGTTGGGTATTCAGTCCTGCGCCGAAATGGAGATCCACTCCAATTGCAGCGGCGTCGGCAAAAGCGTGCAGGTGGCATATGACGCGCTGCGCGGCGGGCGATACCAGACCGCGCTGGTCTGCTACAGCCAACTGTCCTCGGTCTACCTGCGGAAGTGCTACTTCAACCAGGAAAAGGTCGACAAGGTCCATGCCGCGCTGAGATGGATTCTTGCCGACGGCGCCGGCGCGCTGGTTCTGCGAGCCGGACCGCCCGGCGCCAATGGGCACGAAGTCCTCGGCACGTTCGTCGAATCGGTCGGCGCCGGTCGGCCGGCCGGCATGGTCGCCGGTGGCGCGGTCGCGGACCTGGTCAAGGCCGACCGCCAGATTCCCGAGCTGTACGCGGAAGGTCGGCATCACCTCTGGCAGGACTTCACTGCCGTGAGCGATTACGCCGCGCCCCTGCTGCTGGACGGACTGGTCAAGATTGCCCGCAAGCTCAACATTCCGACCGACAAGGTCAACCACTTCATCGTCTCGATCCCGACGCGACAGTTGTACGACGAGCACATTCCGGCGTTCCTCGACAAGCTCGGCACATCGGCCGACCGCATTCAGTTCCGCAGCGCTCAGCTCGGCTACACCGGCGGCGCGGCGACCCTGGTTCAGCTCGATGCCATGGTTCGCGGCAACGAGATCAAGGCGGGCGAACTGGTGTTCGTGCACGCGGTCGAGAGCAGCAAGTGGATGACGGCCGGGTTTGCCGTTCGTTGGTGACGCCGCCGCTCCAACAGACCGGCGGCTGACGTCGGCCCGCCGATCGCGTACGCTGTGGGGCGTGGCGCCCGACACGGTCCAGCCCGGTTCCACGACCATCACGAACCAGCCGGCCGAGTCCCCCGGCACAGCCGCTACGCCGGCCATGCGGCAGTACCTCGAGCAGAAGTCGCAGGTACCTGATGCCCTCCTGCTGTTCAGAATGGGGGATTTTTACGAGACGTTCTTTGAGGACGCCCGCACGATCTCCCGCGTCCTGGGCCTGACGCTGACCGCCCGGGACAAGAACTCCCAGAACCCAATTCCTTTGGCCGGCGTGCCTTATCACGCGGTGGATGGCTACGTCGCCCGGTTGGTGAAGGCCGGGTACAAGGTGGCCATCAGCGAGCAGGTTGAAGATCCCCGGCAGGCCAAAGGGGTTGTGCGGCGGGCGATCGTCCGTATCATCACCCCCGGAACGCTCACGGACGAGCGTCTGCTGGAAGCCGGCAGCGACAATTGGCTGGCCGCCATCGCGGTCGAGCCAGCCGGAAGGGGACGGCCCGGCGCAGGGATGAGGGCGCGAGGCATAGAGCCTAAACGCCTAAACGCAGAAGCCAATCGTCCATCGTCCCTGCGCCCGGCTGCCTCCCGCGACTCCATCATTGGCCTGGCGGCCGTCGAACTCGCCAGCGGCCGTTTCTTCGCCCAGACGTTGCCCAGCCGCCGATTGGCGGATGAACTCTCCCGTCTTCGCCCCGCCGAACTTCTCGTTCGCGAATCGCCGATCGATCAGCCGGACGTCTTGACCGAAGAATTGCGGGCCTCCGTGCCGGCCGTGATCACCCCCCGACCGGCCCACGTCTTCGAGGAGGCTGACAGTCGGGAGCGGTTGTGCCGCCACTTCGGGGTTCGGAGCCTGGCGGGCTTCGGATTTGACGAGGCCGAGCCGTCGCTGCGAGCGGCGGGTGCGTTGATCGAGTACCTGGAACAGACGCAGCGGTCTTCGTTGCAGCACATCCTGCGGATTGAACCGCGCCGCGACGAGACCTTCGTGGCCGTCGACCGGGCCACCCTCGCCGCGCTCGAGGTCGAGCGCACCGTCCGGGACGGCTCGCGCGAGGGCACCCTGTTGGCGGCCGTGGACCGGACCGTTACCGCCATGGGGGCGCGCCGGCTTCGCGACTGGCTCTGTTTCCCGCTTCGCGATCTGCACCAGATTCGGCGGCGGCAGGACGCGATTGCCGACCTGCGAGCTGATCGCGTCCGCCTGCGACGGCTCCGAGACGTGCTGGCCGGCATGCGCGATGTGGAGCGGATCACCGCGCGCCTCGGCGTGTCGCGTGCCAACCCGCGTGACTTGCTCGGACTCGGCGAGAGCATCGCCGGCTTCTCGAGGATTCGGGGTCTGCTCGAATCCGAGGGCGGCCTGCTCGCGACCGTCGGCCGGTCTGACGACCCAGCTCCGCCGGAATCGGCGGCCTCGCTGCTCGCTGAGTGCCTCGCCCGTCTCAGCGGACTCGACCAGCTCGGTGCCGACCTGTTGGGCGCGATTCGGCCGGATGCCCCCCCCACCACCCGTGAGGGGAACGTGATCGCCGCCGGTTTTCATGCCGAGCTGGACCGGCTGAGGGCGGCCGCCACTGACGGTCAGCGCTGGCTGGCCGAGTACCAGGCGGCCGAGGCCGCCCGGACCGGGATCCCGTCGCTGAAGATCGGCTACAACCAGGTGTTCGGCTACTACATCGAGATCACGCACGCCCAGCGCGACAAGGCCCCGCCGGACTATGTCCGCAAGCAGACGATTCGCAACGCGGAGCGCTACATCACCGACGCCTTGAAGCGATTCGAGCAGGACGCGCAGTCCGCACAGGAGCGGAGCATCGCGCTCGAGGTCGAGCTGTTCGAACAGGTCTGTCGCCGCGCGGCCGGCGAGATGGCCGGCCTTCAGTCCGCCGCCGAGGCTCTCGCAACGCTGGACATCCTGGCCGGGCTGGCCGAACTCTCGCTGGAACGCGACTACTGCCGCCCTGAGCTGCTCGACGCGCCGGTTGTCGGCGGGGCGGACGGCACCCGGCTCCTGTCGGACACGGATGGGGCGGCCAGCGGTGGCGGCGGCGATCAGCCGGCTCGCGGACCCAAGAGCGCCGCGCGGCGAATCGGGCGGGTTCTCGAGATCGACCAGGGCCGACACCCGGTGCTCGACCAGACGTTGGCGGGGCGCTTCGTGCCGAACGACTGCCGCCTGTCGCCGGAGGGGGACCGACTGTTGATCATCACCGGCCCGAACATGGCGGGTAAGTCGACCTATATCCGGCAGGTGGCGCTTCTGACGCTGCTGGCGCAGACCGGCTCGTGGGTGCCGGCGCGGTCGATGCGCTTGGACCCGGTCGACCGGATTTTCGCGCGAGTCGGCGCGGCGGACGAGATCGCACGCGGCCAGTCGACCTTCATGGTGGAGATGGTCGAGACGGCTCGCATCCTGCACCACGCCACGCCGGAATCGCTGGTTGTCCTCGATGAGATCGGGCGCGGCACCAGCACGTTCGACGGTCTGGCGCTGGCGTGGGCGATCAGCGAACATATCGCGCGACGGATCGGTTGCCGCACGTTGTTTGCCACGCACTACCACGAGTTGACCGAGCTGGCGGAAGGCTGCCGCGGCGTCGCCAACTTCAACGTTGCGGTCCGCGAGACGACTCGCGCCGACGGTGCGGGCCGCGACGTCGTCTTCCTGCACCGCATCGTTCCGGGCGGCGCGGATCAGAGCTACGGCATTCATGTCGCGCGGATGGCCGGCGTGCCGCCGACCGTGGTCGCCCGCGCGGTCGAGGTCCTGGCGCAGCTCGAGCAGCATCTGGCCGCCGAGCGACCGAAGCTGACCGGCGAACCGCCGCAGCCGACCCTCTTTCCGGCCGCGCCGCCGGTGCCGACCTGGTGGCAGGCGCTGGCGGACGAGATCGCGCGGATCGAACTCGATCAGACGACGCCGCTCGATGCCCTCATGCTGCTGCGTGATCTTCAGGCGCGTCTGCGGGAAGCCGGCCGCTGACCCGGCGACGCGCCTCGGCGTGCCGCTCCGTTCACTTGCCCATGGCCGCCAGGACGTCGGCGTTGGACTTGAAGCGTTCGAGTTCGCTCACCAGCGTCTCGACCTGCCCGGGCGGCGGCAGCGACGCCAGCTTTCGGCGAAGTCGGTAGACCTTGTCGGTGGACTCCGCGCCCAGCAGCAGCTCTTCCTTGCGAGTGCCGCTCTTGTTCAGATCGACCGCCGGCCACAGGCGCAGGTTGGCGACGTCGCGCGACAGCACCAGCTCCATGTTGCCGGTGCCCTTGAACTCCTGAAAGATGAACTCGTCCATCCGGCTGCCGGTCTCGATCAGAACCGAGGCGATGATGGTCAGGCTGCCGCCGTGCTCGATGTTCCGGGCGGCGCCGAAGATGGCCTTCGGCTCGGCCAGCGCATTGATGTCCAGACCGCCGGTCATCGTGCGCCCGCTGCTGCCCATCGACGAGTTGAACGCGCGACTCAGCCGCGTCAGCGAATCCAGCAGAATGACGACGTGCCGGCCGACCTCGACGGCGCGCTTGGCCTTCTCGATCATCAGCCGCGAAATGCGGAGGTGGCTTGCGGCCGGCTGATCGTTGCTGGAGTAAACAACCTCCGGCTTGCCGAGGTGCCAGCCGGCGCCGTCGGCCGTGATGCTGCGCCGCATCTCCGTCACTTCCTCGGGGCGCTCGTCGACCAGCAGCATCATGAGCAGCACGTCCGGCTCGTTGGCGATGACGGCGTGCGCCATCTGTTTGAGCAGCGTCGTCTTGCCGGTGCGCGGCGGCGCGACGATCAGGGCACGCTGCCCGCGGCCGATCGGCGTCATCAGGTCGACCAGTCGCATGGAGGTCGGCCCGCCCGGCGTCTCAAAGCGAATGTGTTGTCGAGGATCAACGACGGTCAGCTCACCGAAGGGCACCCGCGCGGCATAGTCGGCCGGCGACAGGCCGTTGATCGACCGCACCTCGGCCACGCGGCGACCGCGGCCCTTCGGGTCGGGGCGCGTGGTGGCCTCGATCATCTCGCCGCCCGCCAGGCGGAAGTTGCGAATCAGGTCCTGCGGGACGAGCGGATCGCCCGGGTGCGCGGCGTAATTCGACTTCTGGGCGCGCAGAAACGCGTTCGGGCCGCGCTGATCGCGTTCGAGGGTTCCGACAATGGGCGTATCCGCTGCAGGGTGCATCCTTGCCTCTGACGACTGTCACGGGGACTTCGGGAACGCCGACAGTGTAACCGAAGTCCCGCGGCGCCGCCTCTACCGGCGCGCCGCCCATTGCAGCGCGCGGGCGGGCCGGACCGATATACCGAGCGATGCCGAAGTCCAACCCCGGGACGCCGATCGCCCAGCCGGCCGCATGGTCAATCCTCGCGCGCCGCGAGTTGACCGCGCTGGAGGCGGCGTGCGCCGCTGCCGCGATCACCGGATTCGCCCTGTGCATCGGCCTCCAATACGGGCGTGGCAACCAGTGGCAGTACCTGCTGCATGGCCTGCATGCCGCCGATCCCGCCTTCCTGGCGAAAGACTGGTTCACCACGCGCACGCGCGCCCATCACGGCGCGTTCAACCTGCTGGTGGCGTGGTCGGCGTCGACCGGCCGACCTCACGTTGTGCTCGGGCTGGTGAACGCCGGCATGTCGATCACCCTGGCGATGACGCTCGTCATGCTGGCACGGCGATTCTCTCCGCAGCCGCTGGTGTCGTTCGCCGCCATGCTCGTACTGGTTGCCTTCTGCCGCGTCGACGGTGTCGGCGGCAGTCACCTGCTGCTGCCGTACTTCGTGCCGTCGGTCTTCGCCGGAGTGATGACGGTGGTCGCGCTGGCATGCTGGATCGTCGATCGTCCGCGCGCGGCCGGCATCGTTGCCGCGATTGGTTGTGCGATGCATGCCAACTATCTGCTTCTGGTTGGGCCGTTCTGGGTGCTTGTCTGGCTCCTGACGCGCGCCGCGCGACGGCCGGGCCCGTCTCGGTTGGCGAGCCTTCATGAACTATCCTGGTTGCTGGCTCCCTGGTTGCTGGCGTGGCTGCCGCACGTGCCGTACTTTCTGGCGCTCGCGTCCGATTCGTCCGCGTCCGCGCCGGCCCGCCGCGTTTTCTTCGACATCTACGCGCCGATGCACTACCGCCCCGATACGTGGCCGGCGCGGCCGTGGCTCGATCTCGCGCTAATCCTGTCCGGGGGCGCATGGTCGGCCGTAGCCCGACGCGCGACATACGGCGTGCGCGAACGGGCATTGGTTCTCGCGCTGCTTGTCATTCTGACCGGCGGCGCGCTCTTCACGATGGCTCTGCCGATCGACGCCGTCGCGGCCGCCTATCCGTGGCGGCTGATGCCGCTGCTCGAGCTGGCGGCGTTCGTGGCCATCGGCGTCGCGATCATCCCCGAGGGCGAACCGGTCGGGCGCTGGGTGTTGCGCTCGGCGGCGTGCGTGCTGGCCGTGCTGGCGTGCCGCATGGACGACCGCGCGGCGGTGCTGCTCGCCATGACGGCCATTGCGGCGGCGATCGGCGCGTGGTGGCCCGCACGACGCGCCGCCCCGGCGGCCGGAATCGCCGTGCTGCTGGTGCTGGGCGCCGATCTCGGGCGGCGCGGGCTGTGGCGGCGCGACGCCTTTGGCGCAGCCGAGCCGCCGGCTGCCGCGTCGCTGTTCGCATGGTGCCGCGAACACACTCCGCGCGATGCGGTGTTCATCATTCCCCCGGACTTGGCGTCGTTCCGCTTGCAGGCGCGGCGAGCCATCGTGATCGACTGGAAATGCATGCCGCTGCTGCCGTCCGACCAGCTCGACTGGATGCGCCGCCACGAGCGTCAGGCCGCCCGGGTGATTCTCCGGGAGTCGGATGCCGCCGCCGGGTACGCCACGCTCGACGCGGCGCGAGCCATCTCGCTGGCGGATGAGTTCGACGCCGAGTTCGCGGTGATTGATCTGCGCCGCCACGCCGGCGATCTCACCGGAATGGCGAGAATCTTCCAGAATGACCGCTACGCCGTGCATGCCATCCGCGGTGGCGTCTCGGAGGCTGCGATCGCCGCACGATAGCAGCCTGCCGCGCCCGCTTCACCGCGTGCCCGCTGGCGCAGCCACGTTCAATCGCCATCGTCGCAAGTCGGCCTTGAACAGTCCGGAGCGGACGCCCGGATCGGCCGCGACGGCCCGCCGCGCGACGTCCTCGTCGACGGCTCGAAACGCTGCAAAGCCGCCCAGCTCGTCGACGAACGGGCCGCCCAGCAGCATCGTGCCGTTCGCGAACAGCGAAGCCATGTATGCGCGATGCTCCCTCATGCCGGCCTGCTCATCCCGCCCCCGCGAGTAATCCCAGCGCGGCCCCGGCGACAGGATGATCGCCCAGTACACCCCGTCGCTCACGGCGTCCGCGGCGGGCGCGGATGTCACCGGGCCGCGACCCGCCGAACACCCGGTTAGCGTCATGGCCAGAGCCGCAAGCATGGCTCGCCGTGTCAACGCCATGAGGAGGCTTCCTTGTTTCGATCGTCCACGGGCTCTGCCGACAGCGGAGCAGCGGTGCGGATGCAGGTATGGAATCCGGGCCGTCGTGGCGAACCACCGCCGGGCGCGGCGCTGGGGAACGCCGGACGTCATGGCGGGCGGTCCTCGGTCCGCGGCAGCGCCGCGCGAGATCGGGTCCGGTCGTTCGGACGACGCCCCCGGTCGACCGGCACTATTCGATCGGCAGCCCTGTGAATTTGCCCTCGAACACCATGCGCCCGTCAACGAACCCCTGGGCCTCGACGGTGGTCCGCCGCGTACGATTCTCCAACGCCCGGCCGACCAGAATCAGCCGCGATGGAGGCGTCACCGCGCCGCGAAACTTCACCTCATCGATGCCGCCGAACGCCATGAACTTGTTCGAGCCGTGTACCGCGTTGGCATAGTACGCCGCCATTTGCGCCGCGGTCTCGACCATGAGAATACCCGGCAGGATCGGGCGCCCCGGCAGGTGTCCCCGGCACCACCATTCATCAGCGCGTACGTCGCGATAGGCGACGAGGATGTCCCGCTCTCGATCGATGTGGATGATGCCGTCGATGGTCTCGAACTCGAACCGCTGCGGCAGGATGCGATAAACGTCCGCCCGCGTCGCAATGACGCGCGAAAGGTCGATCGTGCCGATGTCGAGGATGGGAGACGGTGGCATTCGATGTGATCGGTCGGTCCCGGGTGTCCTGCGGCCTTCCGCGCCGATCGGCGCGCCGCCCGGCCCTCCGGTTGGACGATCAGTGCGCGGCCGTCGGATTGTCCGCCGAACCGGAGGTCTCGGCCGAGCGAACCTCAAGAACCTTCTTGCGGACCTCCTGGGCGGCGTTCTTGATGTCCTGCATCATCTTGCGAACGCGGGTGCCGGCGGCCTTGTTGCCACCCTCGGCCTTGGCCACGTCGTCGGCGGCCGCCTCGACAAGCTGCTTGAGCGTTTCGTATTCCTTCATCGCCTGATCTCCGCCCGACGGGGCTGATACCCCTTACGTCCCAGAATCTACGAGCGGGAATTGTATGCCGGACCGGTCGTCTGTCAAACGGCCGCCACCCCCGTTTCCGCGTCGAAAATAGCGGTGGCGGCCGGCGACCGGCTCCGGCGTTGGCCGGTCCGCCGCGGCATGGTTTCACAGGGGCGGCTTGCGGGAAGATGGCTCCGACGCTAGCATGCTCCGACTTTTTCGCATGAGGTGTCGGCAGAACCATGCATTACCCACATCGCGTCAGCCATCGAAAGCGCAAGCGGAAGCAGGGGTTCCGGGCTCGCATGCGCACCAAGGGCGGGCGCAAGCTGATCGCCCGCAAGCGCAAGCGCGGCCGGCGGATCAACGTCGACACCCGCATCTAGTTCCGCACGCCCCCCGCCGAGCCGCGCACTGCCGGGTCGGACCGCTCCTCGGGCCAGCGCGGACAGTATGCAATGGTGCGTCCGCGAACACTCCACCCGCGAGTCGTCGATCGGCTCGCTCTGCGTCGGAAAGCCGACCTGCCTGCGAGTAGGGGCGGTCGCACCGGGCTGGTGTAGCCGCGCCAGTTCGCACCGCGGCTTGACGTCGCAGATCGCAGGAGTCGAGGCCCGCCGCCCTGCAGCGACGTTGAATCGGTGGATATTGAATCCGAGTGGCTCCGCCGGGCATCACGGCGGCGTGTAGAGCCCCCAATCGATCGCAAGCTGGATGTTTTCTTGCAGCAGCTCCTGGAGGCGCGGGCTGTCGATCGGATCGAAACCCAGCACGCCATCCAGCCAGGCGTTGACCAACTTCGCGTACAAGTCTGGATTGACGATCGGCTCGATCGCGTGGTTGTATTGCGTCAGGAAGAAGTGCTTCGGCGCCGGGGCCGCCCGGTAGATCTCCCACGCCCCGGCGAACGGCGTCAGCGTGTCATCCGGCGAGTGCACGAACAGCTTCGGCTCGGTGACATCGCGGACCCAGCGCACACTGTCGAAGTCTTCCGAGACGACCAGCGCCGAGATCGGATCGAGCAGCGACGACCCCTTCGGCAGCACGCCGAGCGTCTCGAAGAAGAGCGACGCCTGGCGCCGCAGGTTCGCGGTCGACTCAAGAATCACCGCCGCCAGCTCGAATTCGGCCGCGATGCGGATCAGCACCGGCGCTCCCAGGCTCGCCCCGAAGCCGACGACCCGACGGTCACGGGCCGTGGCGTACGCGAAGACGACTCGCGTGCTGTCGATCAGCCCTTGAAAGGTTGCAGTCCCGCTGCTGTCACCGAAGCCCTGGAAGTCATAGAGGATCACGTCCCAGCCGTTGTCGACGAAGATCGGCAGGACCACCGTGAACCGCCCGCGGTTGGCGTCGTTGCCCGGGACGAACACCAGCGTGCCCTTGCGCTCTCCGCGGGCTGGAACCAGCCAAGCCCCCACTTGCCCGCCGCCCGTGCGCGGCAGAACCAACGACTCGAACTCGTAGCCGAGCTCCATCGGCGTGTAACCAATCGCCGGCGATGGCCGCAGGACGAGCTGGTCGAGGGTCGTACAGCCCGCGAGTACGGCGGCTCCCATCACCACGGTCAACAGCCCGATGCAGCTTGGCGTACGATGTCTCATGCATTCCTCCGAAGTAGTCTGCACTTTCGGTCACGAGTATCGAGGCAGGAGGTCGCAGAGTATCGCAGGATGTCCGGGACCCCGCTACTCCAAAATTCTTCGCGGACGGCCGCGGGGTTTCATGGTCGAGAATCCAATTCCAGTCGCTCGCCGACCTTACGCGTCCAGGCAGCGAGCCCGAACGGAGCCGCGCGGCTCAGCCCCCCCCCCGACGCACGACTCCGGTTCTTCGGCCGACGGCGCCTCGCTCGCCGGCCTTCGCCCCCCACGACGGGCGACTGAGACTCTCATGACGCCTGGATCCATTCTCGGGGAGTAAACGAACCGAGAACACGCTACGCCCCGGCTTTCACGATTCCATCCCGAGCACATTGGTCTTGAACCATTCGACCTCCGCCCGCAGGCCCTCCTCCGGCAGCGTGCGCGGAGCGTAGTTCAGGAGGCGCCTGGCCTTGCTGATGTTCGCCAGCGTGTTGAGCTGGTCTCCCGCGCGCCGCGGCACGCGCCGGATGCGCGCCTGTCGCCCCATGATCCGCTCGACGATCGCGATCCCCTCGCCCGTCGTGATCTGCGTGTCACAGCCGATGTTGATGATTTCTCCGATCACTTTCGGCAGCCGGTCCAGCACCGCCACCAGCCCGTCCACCGCGTCCGCCACGTACGTGTACGACCGCAGGTGTTGCTCGCTGCCCTCGTACAACGGGAACTCCGAATCCTCATGAATGGCCCGGATCAGCTTCGGGTACAGCTTCTCCGGTCGCTCGCGCGGACCGTACACGGAAAACAGTCGCAGCGAGCAGCACGGCATCCGCTGGTCGCGCCACGCCGCCAGCGCGAGCTGTTCACCGGCCAGCTTGGTCACTCCGTACGCCGACGTCGGCCTGGGCGCGGTATCCTCCGTGTCGGTAGCGTGCGCCCCGTACACCGATGAGGTCGAGCCGTAGACCACGCATTGCAGCCGGGGGGACGATCGCACCGCGTCGATGATTCGCTGCGTGGCGACGATGTTGTTCCGCAGGTACGCCGCGAAGCCCGTGGTGGTCGAGATGCCCGGCTGCGCCGCGAGGTGATAGACGATCTCGGCGTCGCCGAGCGCGTCGCGCAGGTCATCTTCGGCGAGGTCCAGTTTCAGGAGCGGGATGCCGGCTGCCGCCAGATCGGCGGCATTGCGCCGCTTAAGACGAACATCGTAATAGTCGGTCAGGCAGTCGATGCCACTGACGTCGTGCCCGTCGCGGTGCAGGCGCTCCGCCAGGTGCGAGCCGATGAAGCCGGCAGCGCCGGTCACCACGATCCGCATGTTGTGCCTCCACCCCCCCTGTCAGCCAACGCGCGCCGTGCGCGACGCGGACGGCAGGCAGTCTAGTCGAGAACGCGCATCGGCATCGAGTGAACGCTGGGTTCGGGGCGATCGACCAGTGAAGCCCGCCGCTTCGCCGCGCGCGAGCTCATGGCGCAGGCTGCGTGCCCACGCGCCGGGACTCGAGCATCCGCGCCGGCGGGGTCAGCTCCGGCTCCGGCCACGGCGGCGGACGATTGCCGATGACCACGAAGTGCCGGGCGGGACGGCCGATGCGCGTCTGTATCCACAGGTGCACCGGCGGCATCGGCCTGCCGGCCGCCGCCATCTCCTCGCGGGCCTTTGCCAGGAACAGCACGAAGTCCGGCCGGCTGGCGACCAGCAGCACCGGTTCGCTGCCCTCGAGCCGCTTCAGCATCTCCTCGCCGGTGAGGCGCATCTCCCGGGCCAACGAGCGTTCGCCGCCGAGCCGCCGGAGCAGCTCGAACTGATCGATCAGCCTCGGATAGCGCAGATCGCCGTACCACACGATGCGGGAATCATGCTGCCCGACCTGCAACAGGCGGGCTCGGGTCGGCTCGTCGAGCCGCTCGCGGACCTGTTCAACGAAATCGAAGAACTGCCGCTGGGACGCGAAAATCGGCATGATGCACGACCACGTCCACATCCAGGTGATCCACGTCGCCGCCACCAGCATCGCGAACGCGCCGTCTCGCCGCCCCCGGCCGAACAGCCACGCCGACAGCATCGCACCGCCGCCGATCAGCGACGCCCCGATCAGCACCGGCGGCCAGACCTCGCGCCACGCGAACAACTCCTCATGACGGTGCCAGCGATACGCTGCCCACACCGCCCCGGCGACGGCCAGCGGCGCGCCCAGCCATACCAGCCACTGCACGGCCCGCAGCCGGGTGGGTGAGACCGCCCGCGCCGGAGAAAAGAACTCAGCCAGTTCGATGCCCAGTAGGACGAAGAGCGGCGGCAGGGCCGGCAGGAAATATCGTGTCTCCTTGCCGGTCGCGGCCGTGAAGAACGCCAACAGGCTCAGGAACCAGATCAGCACGAACCGAACGCCGTCGCGATTGGCATGAGCGGGCGGACGGATGGCGCGCAGAAACGCCGCGGGCAGCGAGCCGGCGTAGGGCAGCGTGTAGACCACCATCGGGATCAGGTAGAAGAAGTAGTAGTACCATCGGGTCTGGAACTCGACGTTCGGCAGATCGCCGGTGAACCGGTCGATGAACTCCGCATCCCACTTGGCGACCGCGAGCGGCTCCTTCCGCACCACCGCCACCACCCAGGGAAGCCACGGCGCAAGAAAAATCGCCAGGCCGACGATGTGCCAGCCGCTGGCCAGCACGCGCCACCGCCGCTGAATCAGCAGGTAGGCCGCCGCGGGAATGCCCACGCACGCCAGCGGCATCGGACCCTTGTAGAGCATGCCGATGCCGGCCATGAAGTAACCGGCCAGCCAGAGCGCCGTGCGCCGCCAGCCAGGCGGCTCGTCGGCCGACGCGATCCAGAGGCATGCCAGTGAGACGGTCGTGCACGCGGCCAGCCCCATGTCGCTGGCGGCGCGATGCGACCAGTACAGCACCATCGTGCTGGAGGCGGCCGCGAAGCCGGCGAACACCGCGGCTCGATCGCCGGCGATCCGCCGGGTCAATAGGAACACCGACAGGACGATGGCCACACCGGCCACGGCATTCGGCAGCCGTGCGGCGACTTCATCGACTGGCTGGCCGCGCACCAGGCTGGCGAGTATCACCGCCCAGTACGCGCCGGGAGTCTTGTGAAGACGCGTTCGACCGGCATACCGCGGCACGACCCAGTCGTTGGCATCGCGCATTTCACGGGCCGTCTGGGCCACCCAGCAATCGGTGGGCTCAAACTTCGCGCCGCCGTCAAGGTCGTATGCGACCATGACGATCGTCCAGCCGAGCAGCGCGGCCAGCCAGGCCAGCACCGTGCCGGACCATGGCCGGGACAGCGGAACCGAACGCTCATCTGACGGAGAGGTGAGAGAGTCGATCGATTTGAACATGAACTGAAACGGCCCCTGTCGCGACCGACTCGGCCCCGAGCCAGTGTCCGCCGCGCGATCCGTGCCTGCGGCAACGCCCGGCGGCCGGCCTCACGCCGCCGGACGACTCGTCGCGGCCGCGCGAAGCGGGATGTCGAACTCGTCGACGATCACACCCTCGATGTTGATCTGCCGAACCACCATTCGCGTGGCGTCGACGTCGACCACGGTGAAACTGTGCTTGCCATAGTGCGATTTCGCAAGCTCCGGCTCGGGCATTGCGGCCGGCTCGTACAGCTCGCCCCCGCCCGCGCCCGTGGTGACGTACACGGTCCCCTCGTTCGCCGCCACGATGACGCCGCCGCGCAACGGTTGTGTCCGCTCATAGGCGTGGTTATGCCCGTTGAGCACCAGCTCCGCGCGGTGGCGATCCAGCGCCGGCACGATCGTCAGCCGCATGCGGTGCGTGCCGCCGTACGGTCCGCTGCTGTACGGCGGATGGTGAAAGAAGACCACCTTTGCCAGACCGCGCCGGTCGGCCTCGGCCAGCACGCTGTCAAGCCACGGCGCGACGACGTCCGCCAGGCGCTGCCGCGGGATGTTGCTGTCGATCGCCACGAATCGCACGTGGCTGTAGTCGAACCAGTAATGCCGTTCCGGTGTTTCTCCGGCCGGGCCGTTCTCGGGGAGAATGAACTCCTCCAGCATTGGCCGGCCTTCGTCGGCCGAGTAGTCGTGATTGCCGATGCACGGATAGAACGGGATCGAGACGATCATCGCCTGATAGGGCTGGTAGAACTTCCGGCCGTACTCGGTCGGGGTGCCTTTCGGATAAATCAGGTCGCCGGTGTGGACGATCAGGTCCGGCCTGGCGTCCGCCATGCGGGCGGCAATCGCGAGTTGCTCCGGGCTGGCGCTGCCACTGTCGCCCAGCGCCACGAAGCGAAATGGTGTGCCGGCCGGCGGCGCCGTTCGGACGTCGTGCTCGGCGCGCATCCGTCCGCCGGCGCTGAGCCGGTAGCGGTACGTCCGGCCGGGCGCGAGCCCGCGGAAGCGAGCGCTGGTTCGTCGATCAACCGCGTGCTTGCTGACGTCAACGCCGGAAGTGCCCACCAGTTCAATCTGCGTGTCGCCAGCGGCCGTCCATGCCACATCGAAGCCGGACTCGCCGACCATTTGAACCAGTGGTCCGGCGGTGATGCGCGGCGGACCGCCCGCACTGAGGAACCGCGCCACCACAGCGCAGGCGATCGCGATGAAGACGAACTGAGCACGTCTGCGAATGGAAGCATTCTCCTTCGAGTCGGGGCTAGCTTCGGGCCGTCGTGATCGCCGGCGCGGCGCTGGCGGCCGGCGCGATCTGGGGCAACTTGGCTGGTTCGGATCCGCGCGTGATCCTGACCCACTCGGCTGTCACGGTCTTTTCGCGCGGACCGCTGGTGCGCTTCGGACCAAGCTTCATCCGGCCCTTGACCTCGGCCCGGTCGCCGATGCGCACGTCGCTCAGTCTGCCCGGCTGCCCATTGATCGTAATGGGGCAGAAACTCGGGATGTTGCCCGTGATTTCGAGCTGGTCCTCGCGCCGCGGGTCGATCACCTCGATCGTGGCGACCGAGCGATCGGCATCGACGAACACGATCGTGCCCTCGACAGTGCGGTTGTACTTGTTCTCGTGAATTTGCCATCTGACGATGCGGTAGGCCACCACGGCCAGCACGAGCGCCGTGGCGATGCCGATGATACGTCCGGTGTTCTTCTTCATTCCCGCCTGCCCCTCCAAGGGAGCCTGTGCCGTCCGCTCGCCACATGACGAAAACGATACGGTCTCGGAGTATAAGAACCCGGCGCGGCGCCCGCGAGCCGATATGACGATCCTCAGGTCGGCGTTGCCCGCCTGCGGCGCTGCGCTTAAGCTCCCGCCATGACCTCGGTCGCTCCCGCCATGACCGCCCGGCCGCGTCGCGTCCGAGTCGCAATCATCGCTGCCATCTCGCTTTGCGCGCTGGGCACGGCGATCTTTGCCGTCGCTCAGCGAACCTATTGGCCGAAGCGGTTCGCAGTGGTCGAACCGGGCCAGATCTTTCGTTCGGGACAGCCGTACGGCCGGGCGCTCGAGCGCGTGATCGACACTCATAACATCAAGACTGTTCTGACGTTCCTGCACTATGTCCCATGGGACGAGGAACAATCGGACGAGCGCCGCATTCTGGAGGAACGGGGTCTGCGGATGATTCGTATCCCCATGCCCGGCAATGGGATGGGAACGTTCGCCGATCTCGATGCCGCGGCGGATGCGCTGGCGGATCCGGCGAACCGGCCGATTCTCGCGCACTGCGCCGCTGGCGTGCAGCGCACCGGTGCAGCACTGGCGGCCTATCGAATGAAGCGGTGCGGCTGGACGTGGGAGCAGGCGATGGAGGAAAGCGATCGGTCCGGCTGGCCGGTTCGCGCTAAACCGGAGTTGGCTGAGCACTTACGCCGATATTATCAGACGCATGTTCGCGCATCCGGCCCGACGTCCGCGCCGGCCGCGTGAGCCGCGTCGGGGTTGAGGACGCGCTTCTCGTTTTCTGGTCAACGGTTTGGTAACCTGTCCCGCGCGGGGCGCGATTGACGGATGATCCACGCCGCCTCGAAGTCAAAAGGATGGCCGCCTTTGCGTCGTCGCTCGTTCATCCTCACGTTCTCCATCGTGGTCGGCACGTGTGTTCCGGCGTTCGCTGCGTCGTCCACGCCGCAACTCGTCGCCAATTTCCTTCGCGAGTTTCGCGATCCTTGGGTCCTGTTCGGATTCTCGGCCCAGTTCGTGTTCATGATGCGGTTCGTGGTGCAGTGGATCGCCAGCGAGCGCCGCGGGCGCAGTTACGTGCCCTTGGGATTCTGGTACCTGTCGCTGCTGGGCGGACTGATGCTGTTCGCCTACGCGTTGCGGAAGCAGGATCCGGTCTTCATGTTCGGGCAGTTACTGGGCTGCATGATCTACATCCGCAACCTGTGGATGATCCACGCCCGGGGTCGCAGCCTGCGATTGGCGCAACAGGCTCGTGCGGCTCGCTTCACATCGCTGGCTGATCACGTGATGAACTCCGACGGCATGGAGCCTGACGCCCCCGCGTCGCCGGCGGAAACCGTGGTGATCGGCGACGGCGCGCGACGCTCGCCGGCCTCGAGCGCCTGATCACGCCGTGCGGGGCGAAATCGATCTCTCCGTTGTCGTCCCGGTCTACAACGAGCACCAGAATCTTCAGCCGCTTGTGGTCGATATCCTGGCCGAGCTGGACCGGCTCGCCCGTTCGGCCGAGCTGATCCTCGTCAACGACGGCAGCACGGATGGCAGCGCGGAGGAACTCGACCGGCTGGCCGTGTCCGATTCGCGCGTTCGCGTGCTCCATTTCGCCCACAACTGCGGTCAGACGCTGGCGCTGGCAGCGGGCATGGACGAATCGCGCGGCCGGGTGATCGTGCTCATGGACGGCGACCGCCAGAACGACCCGGCCGACATTGGCGTCCTCCTTGCGAAGCTCGAGGAGGGTTACGGCTGCGTGAGCGGCTGGCGGCGCGACCGCAAGGACACCGGCCCGCGGCGCTGGGTGTCGCGCGTGGCCAATCGCATCATCAACGGGCTGGCCGGTGTCCCGATTCACGACCTCGGCTGCACGCTCAAGGCGTACCGGGCCGACGCGATCGACCCGCGCGACCTGTTCGGCGAGATGCACCGCTTCCTGCCGTTGTTCGTCATGGCGCGAGGCGGCAAGGTGACCGAGCTGGTTGTGCGACACCATCCGCGCACCGCGGGCGTCAGCAAGTACGGCTTCAACCGCATCTATCGCGTCCTATCGGACATCATGCTGATCCGCGTGCTGCTGAAGTACCGCACCCGCCCGTCGCACTTCTTCGCCCGATTGGGGTGGTTTCTCGCAATCGCCGGGACCGCGTTCTTTGCTGCCAGCGGCGTGTTGCAGCTCACGGTGGGCGGCGGCTGGCTTCTGACCGGCTGGCTCACGATGCTGGCAGCATGGTTGGGCGCGCTCGTGCTGGCAGGCATCGGCATTGCCTGCGAGCTCATCATGCGCAACCGCTACTGGCTGGCCGACCGGCGACCTTGGACGATCGCCCGCCGCGTCAACTTTGATCGATCGAGCTGATCGGTCCTCAACGCACCACCTGCGAGCGACGCCTTGCGGTGCTTCGGCGGGATTCTCGGGCCTGTCCGGCCGCGTGTCGCCGCCTGCATTTGTCCCTGCCCGGCTTATATCCTAGGTTGGTTGCGGCCGCGCTCCGCGCGGACTGGGGAGGGACCAACCCATGGGGCTCACGATCAACAGCGGCCTCACCTTGCGGCTGCTCAGCGCCCTGGGGCGCAGCTCGATCGAGCAGGCCCAGGCGTTGGAGCGGCTCTCGACCGGCCGGCGGATCAACCGCGGGGCCGATGATCCCTCCGGGCTGATTGCCTTCCAGAGTTTGCTGTCCGAGTCGCAGTCGGCCGAGTCGGCCATCGCCTCGATACAACGGGCCTCCTCCTTTCTCAACGCGGCCGATGGCGCGCTGGCCGAGATCTCGCGCCTGATCGGCGAGATCGAGACGCTGGTGTCGCGCAGCGCCAACAGCGGCGCCCTCACGCAGTCCGAGATCGCCGCCAACCAGTCGCAGATCGACGCCGCCATCGACTCGATCGACCGCATCGTGCGGAACACGACATTCAACGGCGCTCGCCTGCTGGACGGTTCGCAGGCTATCCAGGTGCTCGTCAGCGACCCGTCCAAGGTGGCCGACGCCCGTGCGTTCTCACGGAGACCGTCGTTGAGCGGCGACGTGCTGGCGATCAGCGTTCAGCAGACAGCCCTGACCGCCTCGGCGGCGCTGGTGACCAATCCGACGTCCATCAGCGCCGCGAGTTTTTCGATCGCCGGCCGGCTGGGTACCGTCACCATCGACGTCGCCGACGGCGAATCGCTGGCGGCCATCCGCGACCGCATCGTGGCGACGGCCGGACAGACGGGCGTCTCCGCATCGCTCACGGGCGGCGCCGTCCGGCTGGTGTCGCGGGATTACGGCAGTTCGGCCTTCGTCCAGGTCAGCCGGATCAGCGGGGACAGCGACTTTGCAGATGTCGCGCGGACCGCCGGTCGCGACGCGAGCGTGGTTGTCGGCGGGCAGCAGGCGTTCGTCGACGGACTTCGAGTGAGCTTCAGCGCGCAGGGGGTCAGCGGTGAGTTTCTGCTGACGGCGGCCGGCAACACGGCGGGCAGCGCCGGGAACTTCACGGTCAGCGGCGGCGGCGCGACCTTTCAGCTTGGGTCGGGCGCGTCCTCCCAGGCGACCATCGGCATCCAGACGGTCGCCAGCTTCGCGCTGGGCGACGCCGCTACGGGCTACCTGAGTTCCTTGAAATCGGGCGGCGAGAACGATCTATCACGCAGCGGCGGCAACGCCCTTGCGATCGCCCGGGCCGCGCTTGAGCAGGTGACGCGCGTTCAGGGCCGGCTGGGCGCTTTCCAGCGTTTTCAGTTGCAGACCGGTCTGAGCAGCCTGACCGCGGCGCGCGACGCGCTCAACGAGGCGGCGAGCCTGCTGGGCGACACCGACTTCGCGGTCGAGACGGCGCGGCTGAATCGCCAGCGCGTGCTGATTCAGGCGGGCACGAGCCTGCTGGGGGTGGCCCAGCAGCAGGCACAGATCATCCTCTCGTTGCTGAGGTAGCGCAGCCGACGAAGGGTGGGTTGGTTGGGCGGGGCCGGCGGCGCGAGCTTCCGGCCCCGTCGATCATTTCCACGCGCGCCCGCGACTCGGAGATCGAGCACCGGCCGCGCGCTCCGTTCTGGCGCATCGGCTTTCATGACGGTCAAGGTTACACTGCTCTGGCTTCACGGATGCTGAAGGATGCCACCATGACGGAAGGACGAAACGACCGCGGCCGGCCGGCGCGGCGAGGTGCTCGCATGGCCGCCACGCTGGCGGCGGCGCTCATCGGCGCAACCGGCTGCGGTGACATGGGCGAGCGCTGGAGCCGCCTGTTCAAGCGCAGCAAGTCGGAAGACTCGACCCCCGTGCCGGCGCGGGCGTCGAGCAACGCCGTTCAGGATACGGTGCAGGGCTTGGCCACCGTCGAGGGTCTGCGCGTGACGGTGGTGCGCGGCTATGGACTGGTTGTCGGGCTGGTCGGTACGGGCGGCTCCGACGCGCCGGATGATGTGCGCAAGTACCTCCAACAGGAAATCCTGCGGCGGCGAACCGGCATCTCGAGCAAGGAACTGCTCGACTCGCGCGACACCGCCATCGTGGTGGTGACCGGCGAGGTACCGGCGGCCGCCATGTCGGGCCAGCGCTTTGACGTGGTGGTCCGCGCGATGGGCAACCAGACCACGTCGCTCGACGGCGGCATGCTGCTGGAGTGCGACCTGAAACTGCTGGCGGCCACGCCGCGCGGCGTCATCGAGGGCAAGACGTTCGCGGTCGCGGCCGGACCGATCTTCATCACGCCGTTCCGCCGTGGCGAGGACAAGGGCGACGACCTGCGCGTCGGCCGCGTGCTCGGCGGCGGCATGCTGCGGGAGTCCCGCCGGTTGCGGATCGTGCTGGACTCGCCGACATACAACATTGCCGCGCGCATCCGCGACCGTCTCAACAGCCGCTACGGCGCGGCCGCTCCGGTGGCTGACGCGGTGTCGCCCGACGTGATCCAGCTCACCGTGCCCAGCGCGATGCGCGGCAACGAGAAGCATTTCCTCGACCTCGTCCTGCACACGACGATCAACGGGGCGCCGGCCTTCGTCGAACGGCGCGCCGCCGAGCTGGCAGAGGAGATCCAGCATCCGCAGGCGCCGTACGACGCCATCTCGCTCGCGTGGGAGGCGATGGGGCGCTCGGTGCTGCCGGCCATCCGCCCGATCTACTCGCATCGCACGGTTGCGGCGCGATTCTACGCGGCGCGGGCGGGCATGAGACTCGGCGACAGCCAGGCCGTCGGCATCATCGTGCAGCACGCGCTGGCGAGTGGCGATCCGTTCCGGCTCGTCGCCATCGAGGAACTGGCAAACCCGACCGCCGGCGCGGCCGCCGCCGACGCGCTGCAGACGCTGGCGGGCGACCCGGACAACCGGGTGCGCATCGCGGCGTATAAGGTCATGCTCCAGCGGCGGCATCCCGCCATCTCGCCGGAGGCCGTCGGCGGGCAGTTCGTGCTGGATGTCGTGGAGTGCGGAGGCCCGCCGCTGGTGTTCGTCGCCACCAGCGAGCAGCAGCGATTGGCTCTGCTCGGGCGAAAGCACACGCTCCGCCCTCCGGCGAGCTATCGCGACGATGACGTCACCATTGCCATCGACGAGGGCGACAGCGAATTCCGCATCGTGCGCGTCAATCCTCGCAGCAAGCAGGCCTCGCCCCTGATCCGCTGCGGGCTCGACCTGCGCGAGTTCATCCGGTTACTGGGCGAGCGGCCGGGCGAGACGCCGGACGGCCGGCCGACCGGACTGGGGCTGACCTACTCGGGCGTCGTTCGCGTGCTCAACGAGCTGCACGGCCAGGGCGCCCTGACCGGCGCGTTTCTGGTCGATCGTCCGAGTGTGTCGGACGAGTTGTGGAAGATCCGCACGCCCAGCCGGCCGGAGTCCGAGTTCTAGCGAATGCGTCGCCGCCATGCGTCGACCGAAACCCCGGGGGGACTTCTGATCGACTGGGAGTCGCTGCGACTGCTGTACCTGCGCCGGGTGGTCGGCTCGCTGCTGGGCGCGGCCGGGCTTGATGCGTCGCTGCGCGTCGCCACGGCGCTGGCGCGGGGCGTGTTCGACCTGAACACCTCCGGGCGGCGCACGGCCGAGCAGCGTTTGGCGCTGGCGTTTGGCGGACGGCTGCCGGACGAACAAAGAGACGCCATCGTGCACACCATGTACGAGCACGTGGCGCGATTCTGGATTGAGATGCTCTTCCTGCCGCGGCGCCTGCGGGCCGGTTCGTGGCGCCGGTGCGTCAAGGTGACGAGCTCTGTGCCGCTCGAGTCGCTGGTGGCACGGCATCCGCGCTGCGTGCTGGCGACCTGCTACTTCGGCAACCCGGCCGTTGCGGCGTTCGCGCTGGGGCAGGTCTGGCGGCCGGTTCATGTGCTGGTCGATCTGCTGGCCCAGCCGGTGGCGCGCTCCTGGCAGCAACAGCTCGCGCGACAGCCGAACGTCCGGGCCGTGGCGGTCGATGACGCCGCGCGCGCACTACCATCGGTGCTGCAAGCGCGCGGCGGGGTTCTGCTGATCGTCGAGCACCGCCGTCCGCGCGGTGCGGGCGTTCAGGCGGACTTCCTCGGCGAGTCGGGCGTCTTCCAGCCGACCCCGGGACGGCTGGCGGCGTGGTTCGACATCCCGGTCATTCCGGTGCTGTGTCGCCGCCGCGCCGCGGCGTTTGAATTCGAACTGTGGCTCGGCCGGCCGGTGGCCGGCGACGACCCGGGAGCGATTACCGGCGACGTGCTCGCGCAGCTCGATGCCGAGGTGCGCCGCTGGCCGGAGCAGTATCTATGGAGCGTTCCCGCCGACCCGCCGCGGGCGATGCGTCACTGATACGGCCAGCGGAACACCGGCTGGCCGAAGAGGACGTTCCAGAGAGTCGGCCTGGCGAACGCGGTCAGGGGGTAGCACGTCGCCGGGAGCGACGGCTGCGGAAGCTGCGCCGAAGCCCACGGCGTCACCCCGAGGACGATCAGTCCGGCAAGAGTCATGATGCGTTTGAATGCCTTCACGAACGATCCTCCGGATGCGTGACGCACCCGCGGCGGCGAAGCGGCGGCGTCCCCTGTTTATAGCGGCGCGAACGGGCATGAAGTTGAACTACACCCGCGTTCCGGGCGTTATCGGGCCTCTGGACGCCTCGCATTTGCGCCGCGCGCGTCCTTCGCGCTTCCACCGATTCAAGGCGTGGCGTACAACGCTGGGGTTGCCTGGTCGCCGGGTCGGCCGACCCGTGCGGCGCGCTGTCATGCCGGAGGTGCGAGGTGGACACGCTTCTTGATCGGTTTCTGAGATATGTCAAGGTTGAATCCACCGCCGTCGAGGACGCCAAGACGTACCCCAGTTCGCCCGGCCAGCTCGAGATGGGCCGTCTGCTCGCGGACGAACTCCGGGCGCTGAAGCTTGAGAACGTCACGCAGGACGAGCACGGCATTGTCACGGCGACCGTTCCCGGCAACGTGCCGGGCGCGCCGACGATCGGCTGGTGCTCTCACGTCGATACCTCGCCCGAGTTCACGGCGAAGAACGTCAAGCCGCAGGTCATCAAGTCGTACGACGGCGGCGACATCACGCTGCCCGGCGATCGCTCGAAGGTCATTCGCGTCGCCGAAACGCCGGCGCTGGCCCACCTCAAGGGCAAGACCCTCATCACCACCGACGGCACCACGCTGCTCGGCGCCGATGACAAGTCCGGCGTGGCCGTCATCATGACGGCTGTCGCGCAGCTCATGGCGAATCCGCAGCTCAAGCACGGACCGATTCGGGTGATCTTCACATGCGACGAAGAAGTCGGCCACGGCACCGACCATCTCGACCTCAAGAAGCTCGACTGCCAGGCGGCGTACACCTGCGACGGCGAGGATGAAGGCTACATCGAGAACGAGACGTGGTCGGCCAACCTCGCGACCGTCACCATTACCGGAAAGAACATTCACCCCGGCTTCGCGAAGGGCCGCATGACCAACGCCGTAAGGCTGGCGGCCCAGTTCATCGAGCGCATGCCGTGGCACCGGCTCGCGCCCGAGACGACCGAGGGCCGCGACGGCTTTCTGCATCCGTATGTCATCGACGGCGGCGTGCCGTCCGTGCGTCTGAAGGTGCTGCTGCGCAGCTTCGTGACGGCCGAGCTGGCTGACCAGGCGAAGCTGCTACAGTCCATCGCCGACACGCTGATGGCAGAGCACCCGGCAGCCAGGATCCAGATCGACGTCACCGAGCAGTATCGCAACATGAAGGAGTACTTGGCGAAGGAGCCGCGGGCGGTGGCTCTGGCCGAGGAGGCCATCCGCCGAGCCGGGCTGACGCCGAAGCATCAGTCGATCCGGGGCGGCACGGACGGTTCGAAGCTCAGCGAAAAGGGGCTGCCCTGCCCGAACCTGTCGGTCGGCATGCACAACTTTCACTCGCCGCTCGAGTTCGCCTGCCTCGAGCAGATGGACAGCGCGGTCCGCGTGCTGGTCGAGCTGGCACAGCTCTGGGGCCGGGAGAAGTAGGTAGCCGGTCGCAGGGCGCGCGGGCGACGATGAAATGACTGACGCCAGCCCGAAGAACCCGCTCCGCGAGATCGTCCAGCCGTTCATCGATCTCGCGCACGCCCCGCGCGCCTTGTGGGGCGTCAACCTGCCCTACCTGATCGAGGGCTTCGTCTACTTCGGCATGGTCGGCTACCTGGCCATGTACTTCAACCAGTACGTCGGCCTGGACGACGTCTGGGCCGGCCGGATGGTCGGCGTGCAGACAGCCGGCATCACGATCGCGATGTTCTTCATGGGGGGGCTGGCCGATCGCTACGGCATTCGCCTGGCGCTGCACGCGGCGTTCGTGCTCATGCTGCTGGGGCGGGTTGTCCTGTCGGTCGTGCCGGGGCTCGATCTGCCTGGTGCGCGTGTGCACTCCGCGGCCAACGCCGGCGCGGCCGCGGGCATTCTGCTGATCGTCTGCGGGTACGGCCTGTACCAGCCGGCCGCGTACGCGGCGGTGCGCCAGTTCACCAGCGAGAAGACGGCCGCCATGGGCTACGCCATGCTGTACGCCCTGATGAATCTCGGCGGCTGGCTGCCGACGTTTCTGACGCCGCTGCGGCAGCGGCACGGCATCGTCGGGACCTACTGGTTCTTCTCGGCGCTGACGGTGCTCTCGCTGATCCTGACCTTCGCGTTGCTCTCTCGACGGACCGTGCAGCGAGCCATCGCCGATGCCGCCGCCGAGCGCGCCCGCGAGAAGGGTGCTGAACAGCGGCCCGGCTCAGGCCCCGCTGAGCCGGAGAAACCCGCCCGCGACACGCGGCCGCTGTTCGAGCGGGCGCGCCACTGGCTCGCGAACCACCCGCTGGCCGACGTGAAGTTCGCCTTTTTCATCTTCTCGCTGATCCCGGTGCAAACGTTGTTCGCCCATAACTGGCTGACGCTCCCGATGTACGTCGAGCGCGGCTACCGGGAGAGCTGGCCGTGGGTGAGCGTCAACTTCGAGAAGGCGGTGAACTTCAACCCGCTGCTGATCTTCGTCCTGGTGCCGATCGTGGCGGCGGTGACGCAGAAGCGCAAGGTATACCAGATGATGATCGTTGGCACGTTCGTCATGGCGGCGCCGACGTTTCTGCTGGCGATCGGCCCGACGCCCTGGACGCTGGTCGGCTATCTGGTGCTGATGACGGTCGGCGAGGCGATGTGGCAGCCACGGTTCCTTCAGTACGCGGCCGAGATCGCGCCGCCCGGCCGCACCGGGGCCTACATGGGCGTGGCGCAGTTTCCCTGGTTTCTGACCAAGATGATTGTGCCGCTCTACTCGGGCTGGTTCCTGCAGCGCTACTGCCCGGACACCGGACCGCAGGACACGCGCACGCTGTGGCTGGTCTATGCCTGTATCGCCATGTCGTCCACGGTGCTGCTGGTGGCGGCCAGAAACTGGCTGGGGCGCGACTTCAAAACCCGGTCGGATTGATGTGCCGCCTCCGGTTTCGCCTTGTCCCGGGCGTGGCGAAGATGATAGGCTAGCCCGCCGCCGATCGGGCGCGACCGCGGCGCGGCGGCCGCCCGCTGACGAACAGCGCGGACGAACGACCCATCTCCCGTAGCGAGGCTGACATGAACGAGCCGGCGATTGCGACGCGACTGCCCGAAAACGCCTACCGCGAGCTCAAACCGGGTGAGACCTATCAGCCGATGGTTCCGGCGACATCGACAGCGCCGGAGATCACGACGCGCTCGATCGTGTTCGGCATCGTCATGAACATCATCTTCTCCGCCGCGGCGACCTTCCTGGCGCTGAAGGTCGGACAGGGCATCGAAACCGCCATTCCGATCTCCATTCTCTCGGTCGGCCTGTCCGGCGCGCTGCTGCGGGCCGGGCGGCGGGCCAGTTCGCTGCTCGAGCACGTCAACATCCTGGCCATCAGCACCACGTCCGGGATCGTCGCCGGCGGCACCGTCTTCACCATGCCGGCCATCTACATCCTCGGGCTGGACGAGAAGCTCGGGATGAGCCGAACGACGCTGTTCCTCCAGATCTTCCTCGTGCCGCTCTTCGGCGCGATCCTCGGCGCGGTGTTCCTCGTGCCGTTCCGGCGCTACTTCGTTCGCGATATGCACGGCAAGCTGCCTTTCCCGGAGGGCACCGCCACGAACGAGATTCTCGTCACTGGTTCAGCCGATAGCACCGGGCAGGCCATCGTGCTGATCTACTCGTTCATCGTCGGCGCCCTTTACAACTGTTTCGGCGCGACCCTGAAGTACTTCGGGGAGACCTTCACCACGGTGGTCATTCCGCGGATGCACCGGCTCACCGACGAGGTGAAGGCGGTGTTCTTCCTGGGCACGGGGGCGGAGTTGATGGGCCTGGGCTTCATCATCGGCCTGCGGTATGCGTCGATCATCTGCGCCGGTTCGTTCCTGTCGTGGTTCGTCATCATCCCCATGCTGGCGCCGCTGGGCGAGGAAGCGCTTCGCGTCCTGAACCCGTCACTGGCCGGCATGAAGGCCGAGCAGATCTTCCGCGCCATCCCACGCAACATCGGCATCGGCGGCATCTTTGCGGCCGGGCTCATCTCGATCCTGAAGATGAGCAAGGTCATCGTGACGGCGCTGCGGCAGGCGCTGGGGGGCTTGTTTTCCGGCGGCGGCGCGGACCGGCAGGATCGAACCGACCAGGATCTGAGCTACCCGGCGCTGTTCGTGATCGCCGGCGTGACGACGGTGGCGCTGGCGCTCTTCTTCCGCTTCGTCGTGCTGGTGAACATGCCCGGAGCGACCAAGCTGACCATCATCGCGGTGCTGCTGGCGCTGGGCGCGGCATTCCTGTTCACGACCGTGTCGGCCTGGGCGATCGCCATGATCTCCACCACGCCGATCTCGGGCATGACGGTCACCACGATCATCATCACCGCCGTCGTGCTGCTGAACGCCGGCCTGCCCAAGAGCAACGAAGGCATGTTGGCCGTCCTGCTGGTGGGCGGCGTGGTGGCGTCCGCGCTTTCGATGGCCGGCACGCTGGTCACCGAGTTCAAGATTTCCTACTGGCTCGGGGCCACGCCGCGGCGCGTGCAGACGAGCGCCATGATTGCGTCCGTTCTCGCGTCCGTCCTCGTAACCGCGACCATCATGGGCCTGGCCACGACGAAGGGCTTCGACCAGACGGTCAGCAAGGAGGCCTTGCAGGCCCCGCAGGCCAACGTCATGGCCAGTGCGCTGCAGAGCTTTGTGGGCGGCGGGCAGGTTCCGTGGGTGCTCTATGGCGTCGGCGCGATCATCGCGATCATCATGACCATGCTCGGCATCTCCGGCCTGGCGTTCGCACTGGGCATGTACCTTCCGATGGAGCTGAACACCCCGATTCTCGTCGGAGCGATGGTCGCGCACCTGGTGTCGCGCGGCACGTCCGATCCGGCGACCGCCAAGGCTCGCGCCGATAAGGGCATCCTGATCGCGTCCGGGCTGATCGCCGGCGGCGCGATCATGGGCGTGATGTCGGCGATTCTGACGGCGTTCGAGGTATCCTACGTAAAGAATCGCGATCCGCGTTTCGACCCCCAGACCGAGAACTGGGCCGGGCTCGCCGCGTTCCTGTTGCTGGGACTGTGGGCGTACTGGAATGCTCGCCGCGCCAAGCCCGGGCGCTCGTCCGGTCCCTCGCTGAGCCACTGATTCTTCGACCGCGCCCTCGTTGCCGCGCGGGCCGCTGGAGGCTGTCATGAGCAACTCAACGCCCGCGGGGAACGCTCCGGCCGCGCCCGCCGCCCGCTTCGACTGGCGCTACTGGACCTGCATCTGGGTCGAGATGCTGGAGCGGCTGGCCTATTACACGCTCCGACCGGTCGCCGCGATCTACATCATGCAGGCCGACGACCCCGGTGGCCTGCATCTGACCGCCCTCCAGAAGGGAACCATCTTCTTCTGGTGGGCCGTCGTGCAGTCCCTGCTGCCGACCTTCACCGGCGGGCTGGCCGATCGCTACGGTTACCGCCGCACGCTGGCGCTGTCGCTCACGCTCAACACGGTCGGCTACCTGATCATGGCCGGCTACCATGGCTACTTCGGGTTCATGACCGGCGTGATCGTGATGGCGGTGGGTACGGCCTTCTTCAAGCCGGCCTTGCAGGGCACGCTGGCCCACACGGTGACGAAGGAGACGTCCTCGGTCGGTTGGAGCATTTTTTATTTCATCGTCAACGTTGGCTCGTTCATCGGACACATGATCACACCGGTGCTGCTCGGTCCGGTGGCCCTGCGGACCGCCATGAACTGGCGCTACGTGTTCATCGCCTGCGCCGCCTTCTCGTTCATCAACCTCGTCTCGCTGCTGCGCTTCCCGAGCATCCCGAGCGGCGCGCCGCAGGATGAAAGCCTGCTGGCGGTCATTCGGCGGACGATTGTCAACGTCTTTGAGCCGCGCCTGGCGGCCTGGCTGCTGATCATGAGCTGCTTCTGGATGATGATGTACCAGCTCTGGGACCTGCAACCGAACTTCATCGAGGACTGGATCAGCAGCGAATCCATCGCCCGCCGCATGCCCTTCCAGTCGCTGGTCGAGACCGGACCCGATGGCCGACTCCGCGTCCAGCAGCAGGTGCTGCTGTCGCTCAACTCGATCATGATCATCATCGGGGTCGTGCCGGTCGGGCTGCTGGTCGCGAAAATGCGTACCATCTCGGCCATGCTGTTCGGCATGCTGGGCGCGACCGGGGGCGTGCTGGTGGCCGGCCTGACGCAGAACGGCTGGTTCCTGCTGGCCGGCATCGTGCTGTTCTCACTGGGCGAGATGCTGACCGGTCCCAAGAAAAGCGAGTACCTCGGGCTGATCGCGCCGCCCGGCAAGAAGGGGCTTTATCTCGGCTACGTGAACATCCCGACCGGCATCGGGCAGGGGGTGGGCAATCTGCTGGCCGGCTGGGTATACGGGCGGTACGGCGAGAAGGCCACGTTGGCGCTGCGCTACATGGTCGATCACGGGCTTGTGCCGCTCAAGGGCGAATGGGACGGGCGGCCGTCGCACCTGGCGGAAGTGACCGGCGTACCGCGAACCGAGGCGTTCGCCAGGCTCCAGGAGCTGCTCGGCCAGGGCGGCCCCGAGGTGACGCGCCTGCTGTGGGACACCTACCAGCCGCAGTACCACGTCTGGTTGCCGTTCGCGGCCATCGGCATCGTGGCCGCGATTGCCCTGGCGATCTTCGGGCAGATGGCCAAGCGCTGGAAGGACATGAACGCGTAGTCGGCGCGCGGCCGACCAGTGGCGCACATCGATGGTCGCCGGCGCCGCGCGGCGCCGTCCGGCGCGCCTATTTCACACCGTGCATCATCCGCTTCAGCGGGCGAATGAGCGCGATCAGCAGCCCGGCCGCGACCACGGTCGTGATGGCGATCCAGAAGAACACCTGGCTGAAGCCGTAGTGCTCGGTCTTACCGCCGACGTAGCCGCCGAGAATGTTGCCCAGCGACGATGACAGGAACCATACGCCCATGACGGTGCTGACCATCCGCGCCGGGGCCAGCTTGGTCATGGTCGACAATCCCACCGGCGAGAGACACAGTTCGCCGGTCGTGTGCAGCAGGAAGCCGACGATCAGGTACAGCAGGTGGCAGCGGCCATCCGAGCCGGCCTGAACCGCCCCGAGATACATGACGAAGAAGCCCGCCCCGAGTTGCAGCAGACCCAGCGCGAACTTGAGCGGGCTGGACGGCTCCATCCGCCGGCGATCAAGCCAGACCCACAGCCATGCGAACGGAATCGCCAGGAAAATGATGAAGAACGGGTTGATCGACGCCGTCAGAAACGATGCCTTCAGTTCGCCGAACCACGGCACGCTGCGATTGACGTGGGCGTCGGTGAACAGGTTGATGGCGCTGCCCGCCAGTTCAAAGAATGCCCAGAACAGGATCGAGAAGCAGCACAGAATGATCAGTACGATCATCCGGTCGCGCTCTTCCGCCGTGCTGCGGAACGCCTCCCAGAGCAGGTAGATCAGCACCGGCACCGCCACGACCACCGCCAGGCTCTGGACCATCTTGGGGTGCGCGATCAGGTAGGCGGTGATCGGGATGAAGAGCATGACACCCAGTGTGAGCGCCGCGAAGTTCGGAATGGCGGGAATGCCACACTCGGTCAGCGCGCCGGCGCGCGGCGGAAGCCCCTTTCCGGCCAACTTTCCGGAACCGGCGAAGAAGATGACTTGCCCGACGAGCATGCCGACGCCCGCCAGGATGAAGCCCCAGTGCCAGCCCGTGGACTCGGCGACCTGACCCGAGAAGCCGGCCAGCCAGGCTCCGATGTTGATGCCCATGTAGAAGATGGTGAAGGCGGCGTCTCGCCGGGAATCCTGCCGGGTGTACAGAGCGCCCACGATGCTGGAGATGTTCGGCTTGAAGAAGCCGTTCCCGGCCGCCATCAGCCCGAGGGCGACGAAGAACATGGCTTGCAGCGTGGCGGACTGCACGCCGCCGGCGTCCCGCAGCATCAGCGCGTGTCCGGCCAGCGTGAACTGCGCGGCGGCCATGAGCAGGCCGCCAATGACGATGGCGCGGCGCTGGCCGAGCAGTCGGTCGGCCAGCATGCCGCCGACGAAGGGGGCCGCGTACACGAAGCCGAGATAGCCGCCGTAGATCTCGCTGCCTTGCTGCTTGGTCATCAGCAGGGCTTTCGTCATGTAGAGGACGAGAAACGCCCGCATGCTGTAGAAGCTGAACCGCTCCCACAGTTCGGTGCTGAACAGCACGTACAACCCGACCGGGTGGCCGAGAAACGTGCGCTCGTTGGGATCACGTGCGGCGTCGGCCGGCGGGCCGGAAGCGGAAGTCGATGTCATCCGAGGATCCTCGGGGCTGAACGGTCGAGGTTTGCGGGGGAGAATACCGAACGCGGAATGCGTTTGCCACTGTCAGAAAGGCCGGCGTGCCGCCTTGCATGTCGGCGGTGGCGCGTGAGAATCCCGGCAGACTCGCCACCACGGAGGAATCGAAGATGACACGCCCGATATCCATCGGCCTGGCGCTCGCGGTCGCCGCCTGCGGCGCGGCTGAGGAGCTTCGACCGCTGCCGGAGATCTCGATGAAGGAACGACTGGCCCGATTCGCAACGGTTCGGCTGACGGCCGACCTGAGCGGCCTGACGCCCAACGAGCGGAAGATGATCCCGCTGCTGATCGCGGCGGCCGAACAGATGGACCACATCTTCTGGATGCAGGCCTGGGGGGACCGTGACAAGTTCCTCGCGTCGATTCGAGACCCGGACGCGCGCCGCTATGCCGAGATCAACTATGGCCCGTGGGACCGGCTCGACGGCGACAAGCCGTTTCTGACCGGTGTCGGCCCGCGCCCGCCGCAAGCCAACTTCTACCCCCGCGACCTGACGCGCGAGGAGTTCGATCGCTATGTGACCGACAACCCGGACGACGCGGGGGCGCTCAAGAGTGAGTACACCGTCGTGGTTCGCGCTGCGGGCGGCGCGCTCGAAGCCGTGCCCTATCACCAGCACTTCGCCGGGCCGACGGGCATCGCGGTCGCGAAGTTGCGCGAAGCGGCCGCGCTGGCCGACGACGCCGGGCTCAAGCGCTACCTCGAGCTGCGGGCCCAGGCGCTCGAAACTGACCAGTACCACGAGAGCGACTTCGCCTGGCTCGACATGAAGGACAATACGGTCGACGTGGTGATCGGTCCGATCGAGACCTACGAGGACCGGCTGTTCGGCTACAAGGCTGCGCACGAGGCCTATGTGCTGATCAAGGACCGGCAGTGGAGCAAGCGGCTGGCGCGCTACGCCGCGCTGCTGCCCGAGTTGCAGCGCGGCCTGCCCGTGCCCGACGCCTACAAGACCGAAAAGCCCGGCACCGACTCGGACCTCAACGCATACGACGTGATCTTCTACGCCGGCGACTGCAATGCGGGCGCCAAGACCATCGCCATCAACCTGCCGAACGACGAACACGTGCAGCTCAAGAAGGGCACGCGCCGCCTGCAACTCAAGAACGCCATGCGGGCCAAGTTCGATCGCATCCTGATGCCGATCGCTGAACGGGTCATTGCCCCCGAGCAGCGCAAGCACGTCACCTTCGAGGCGTTCTTCGGGAATACCATGTTTCACGAGGTCGCCCACGGGCTGGGCATCAAGCACACCATCAACAACCGGGGCTCGGTGCGTGACGCCCTCAGGGATCAGGCCGGAGCGCTCGAAGAGGGCAAGGCCGACATCCTCGGGCTCTACATGGTGACGCGCCTGATCGAGAAGAAGGAATGGACTGAGGCGTCCGTGATGGACCACTACGTCACGTTCGTGGCCGGCACGGTGCGCTCGGTGCGGTTCGGCGCGACCAGCGCCCACGGTCGGGCCAACATGGCCTGTTTCAACTTTCTTGAACAGCGCGGCGCGTTCTCGCGCGACGGGCAGGGGCGGTACCTGGTCGACGCCGACAAGATGCGACAGGCGGTCGAGGCGCTGGCCGGTCGCATCCTCACCTTTCAGGGCGACGGCGATTACGACGGCGTCAAGGGGTGGTTCGAGCAGACCGGCGCCATCCGCCCGCCGCTGGCTGCGCAACTCGAGTCTCTGGCAAAGGCCGGCATCCCGGTCGACATTGTCTTTGAGCAGGGGCTCGAGGTGCTGGGTCTCAAGGCGCCCTGATGCCTGCCGATCAGGGCACGCGGACCGGTCAGGGCCGTGTCCGACATCGAAGGTCGCGTCGTCCTCGCTGGTATCGACGAACTTGCGGGCGCCGCGCGGCCAGTCGCACATGGCGAAACCGACGCGAAGATTTGGTTAATGCGACGACTTCGTCATTCCTGAACGTGCGCTTCGGGTGGTCGCGACCGATAACACGCGCGTCCACGTCGGCTCCCGACGGCATTCGGTCGCGAGACTGTGCTCGGGCGGCGGACGTCGGGGTCCGGAGTCGCGCTTGCGACTGGCGTACGGCGTCAATGGATACGGCCGCGGCCACGCCATGCGGGTGCGGGCCCTGCTGCCCGAACTTGGCCGGCGGCACGAACTGCTGCTGCTGGCCGGCGCGGATGCGTACGACGCGCTCGCACCCGATCACGCGACCGTGCGCATTCCGAACCTGCGCTACTATTACGCCCGGCCGGGCAGGCTGTCGGTCTGGCAGACCCTCGCTCGCAACACCCCGATGGCGATGGATCTGTGGCTCGGCGGAGCGGGCGTCGAGATGGTGGCCGACGCGCTGCGGGCGTTCCGGCCGGACATCGTGTTGTCAGATGGCGAGGCCTTCGTGCTGCGGGCGGCCGAGCGGCTCGGCATCCCGCGCATCACCCTCGACAACGTGGCCCAGTTGGCGTACTGCCAACTCGACCTGCGCGGCTACGACCGCTTCGATGGTTGGCTGAACGGCCTCGGCTACCGGCTGCTGCTGGGCAGGCCGGAGCGAATCATCATCGCCAGTTTCTTCTCGGCTCCCGTTCTGCGCGATGGCATCGTTCAGATCGGGCCGATCATCCGGCGCGAGGCAGCCGACGTCATCCCGACGCGCGGCGACTATCTGCTCGTTTACATCAGCAAGGAAGGCGAGTACACGCAGCGGGTCGAGCAGGCACTGCTCGACGCCGGCCTGCCGGCGCGGATCTACGGGGCTCCGCGGCGCGGCGACCTTCGGCATCTGACGTTCAAGCCGCTCGCCAACCGCCCGTTCATCGATGACCTCGCCGGCTGCCGCGCCGTGTTCGGAACGACCGGCAACCAGCTTCTGGGCGAGGTAATCCATTACCGCAAGCCCATGCTGGCCATGCCAATCGACTGCATGGAGCAGCGGCTGAACGCCATCATGCTCGAGCGCATGGGCGTGGGCCGGATGATCCGCCCGGCCGAACTGACCGGAGCGGCGATTCGCTCGTTCGCGGAGGCCGAGCCGGAATTCCTGGCGCGCATGCCGGCGCAGCGCCGCGACGGGTTGGCGGAAGCCATCAGCGCCATCGACGCCTGCATCGCCGAGCTCACCGCCGACCGGCCGGTCACGCGGTTGAATTCGGACCCCGCCGCGCTGGGGGGAGCCGCCGCGTGAGCACGTTCTATCGCAGCGTCTGGATCTCCGACGTGCACCTGTGTTCGAAGGATGCCCAGGTCGAGATGCTGCACTCGTTCATCTCGTCCATCAAATGCGACTATCTGTACCTGGTGGGCGACATCATCGACGTCTGGGCGCTGCGCAAGAAGTGGTACTGGCCGGCGATGTACAACGAGCTCGTGCACAAGCTGCTGAAGCGCTCGCGGAAGGGCGCCAAGGTCATCTTCATTCCCGGCAATCACGACGAGTTCTTCCGCGACTTCATCGGCTATCGCTTCGGCGACGTGCGGATCGCGGCCAACGCCCTGCACCAGACCGCCGACGGCCGGCGCTTCCTGGTGCTGCACGGCGATGAGTTCGATGCCGTGGTGCGCTGCCGCCCCTGGCTGACGCACCTGGGCGATCGCGCCTATCAGCAGCTGGTCGCGCTCAACCGGCTGGTCAACACGGTGCGGCGCTGGATGGGCAAGCCCTACTGGAGCCTGTCAGGTGCGATCAAGCGCCGCGTCAAGCAGGCCGTCAAGTATCTGAACGACTTCGAGGACATCCTGGTCGAGGAGGCGAAGCGCCAGTGCGTCGATGGCATTATCTGTGGGCACATTCATCAGCCGGCCCTGCGCGAGTTGCAGGGCGTCGTCTATTGCAACACCGGCGACTGGATCGAACACTGCACCGCCCTGGTCGAACACCCCGACGGACGGCTCGAGATCGTCTGGTGGCATAAGCAGCTCGACCAGCGCGTGACCGGCGCGCCGGCCGACATGACCCTCGCGCCACGCCTGGCGGCGCTGGCCGGCGACGCGAACACGACCCAGCCGCTGCTGTTCGGATAGCGCGACGCGAATACTCGCCGTGAGGCTGCGCCGCGACTTAGTTCGCGTCGCCGAGCGGCAGGCGGCCCTGGCTTGCGGCGGCTGGGGCCCGTTCGACCACGACCGTGTTCGCGCCGAACTCCGCCGCGTCGCCGGCGGCCTTGCCCGGCTTGCGGCCCTGGCCCGCCAGCGGCCGGCCGTGTTCATCCAGCTCCTCATCGGCCCGGGCGGTGACGCGCTTGGCGATGGCCAGCAGGTCGCGCTCAAAGCGTTCGCGGTTGATGCGGCGGATGCTGGCGCAGGCCTGCACCACCTCGGCCACGTAGCGCTCAAAGATGCTGCGACGCTCGCCCTCGTAGCGCTGCCGCTTGCGACGATTCAGGTAGACCTGGAGTTTGCGCCCGCACTCCTGGATCCCGAGCTTGATCTCCTTGCGGATCTCGTCGTAGTCGGCGATCGCTTCCTTGCTCTCGCTGGTGAACGGAACCCAGACGCTGGCCATGTGAACCATGACCACCATCGGCGCGGCCGGAATGCCGCCGCCCGGCTGCGAGATGCCGTAGCGCCGCCAGTCGGTGTCGATCACGCTCTTGTAGATGCAGCAGGCCGATTGTTGGTAGAGCAGCGGCACGCGATTGGCGAAACGAATGATCCTGGCCTGCGCCGGTTCCGCCGACGGGCTCCTGGCGCTGGCGTCGTCGCCGTTCTGCGCCGGCGTTGGGCCGAGCTCACCGCCGAACGCCAGTCCGACCTCGATCTGGAACGGGTTACCCCGGTACACGGCCGGCGGTCGCGTCGCGGCCGTGTAGAACTCGGCCTTCACGCCCTTGAGCAGTCCCGAGAGAATGTGCTCCGCGCCGATCGGCGCGAGGCAATTGGTCGGCGGCGCCATCAGCTTCGTGGTCTGGATGGCCTTGTAGAGCGTCTCGGCCTCGTGCTTGGCGATCCGCCTCGGATTGGCGTGCGGTTCGAGCCGGGCGGCCCTGCAAATCTCCTCGGCCATCTTGCCGCTGACTCGGCAGAAGTCGCTCTGCAGGAACCCGCTCACCCAGCGAGCCTTGGTCTCGTGCAGCATGCGGATCAGCACGCCCAGCTCGATGCCGTGTGGATGAGGCTTGATTTCCTGCGGCTGGGCCGGCAGCGACTGGCTGCCGCGCGGAAACTCGCTGCGCGTGCCATCGGGCGAGACGTACTCGAACGCGGCGTGCGGGTTCGCGATGGCCGTCAGGTCGAGGTACTCGTCGACCGACTGCCGGCCCTTCGCGTAGGTGGCCACCAGATCGATCTCGACCTGCGTGCCGTGCGGCCAGTCCACATCGACCACCTCGTCCTTGACGATGGTCGGTTCGTTCTTGCGCGTGTCGATCTGAATCTCAAAGGCGTGCGCCGGCTTTCCTTTTCCGGTTCGCGACACGACCCGCAGGCTCTTGCCGGTCGTCAGCAGGCCGTACATGCCCGCGGCCGAGATGCCAATGCCCTGCTGCCCGCGCGACATCCGCAGGCGGTGGAATTTGCTGCCGTACAGCAGCTTGCCGAAGATGTTGGGGATCTGCTGTTTGACAATGCCGGGCCCGTTGTCGCGCACGGTCACGCGGAAGCGATCCTCGTCGAGTTGGTCGAGTCGCACATGGATGTCGGGCAGAATGCCGGCTTCCTCGCACGCATCAAGGCTGTTGTCGACCGCCTCCTTCACGGTCGTCAGCAGCGCCTTGCGCTTGTTGTCGAATCCCAGCAGGTGGCGGTTCTTGGCGAAGAACTCGCTGACGGAGATCTCGCGCTGGCTGCCGGACAACGATTCGGCCGTCGCGAACTCGTGGCGCGCGGGGCGCTTGCGCGTTCGAGCGGCCACGTCAGGGACTGGCTCGTCGGGCGTGCCCGCCTGGGCCGAGCCACGCTTCTTCGCTCGCGGAGGCGGCGCCTGCGGAGCCGCGGAGCGGGGCTCAAACGGGAGGCTCAACTGCCTGTTCTGGTTGGACTTATGTTTGGCTTGCCGGGTCTTGATGGCTGCCATGCCAGGCCCCAAGCTCTGGGTCGGTGCGCGGATTCTCCGTTCCACGCGAAGGTCACAGCATAACGCCGATGCCGATGGCCGCCAATGCCCGATTCGCGTTGATTTAGGCGATTCGGGCGATTACGAGAAATCCGAGCGGCCCCCCCTTGACTGCGCTGATAGGCTTGCATTTAATACTGCGAGCCAAGGGAAAGTACCTAGAAGTTTTTCTTGGCCTTATAACTTAGTCCATCACCCCCGGGTTTGGCTCCCCCCCCCAGGCCAGACCCACGATGGAACGGGAGCGATAGTTGAGTGTGCCTATCGCTCCCACTTTTTTTTCTTCCGCTGTTGTTTTTCGCGATGGCCGCTTCGGCCGTCGCTGCCGGCTGAATTCGGCCGCACTTCATATCTGATAACTGAACCCGCGCGCCCCTCGAGACGATGTGGCGGACAGATTCGCGACGCAGCGCCGTCGTCGCGCCGCCACGGTCGATGGAGCGCCGCATGTCCGCCTTCCGCCCGTCCACGCGTCCGACGCATGAGACCAACGCCCAGTATCAGCTCGGAATGAGCGCCTATGAGGCCGGTCGCCTCGAGGAGGCGATCGCGATCTTCGCCCGGATCGTCGAGCGCGGCGACCTGGCGGGCTCGCTGGCGCGGTTCTACCTCGCTCGGGCCCATTACCGCGTCGGGATCGATGCGCTGCGGGCGCGGCGCTTTGACGCGGCCGTGACGCACCTTTCTGCCGCAGCGCGCCTCAACCCCGACGGCCGCGATCTCGGGCGTTATCTCGCCGCGGCCTATGTCGGGCAGGGACGCTTTGATCTGGCCGCCCGGCAGTTGGAGCTTCAAGTTAACCAGAGCACGTCGGATCGCGATGCTCCGATTCGCCTCGCGCTGGTTTACTGGAAGCAGGGCCGGCTCGAGCAGGCGATCGAGTCCCTGCTGGCGGCTGCGCAGCGCGAGCCCGATCGCGCCGATCTGCACTTCCAGATCGGACTGATGTACGCCGGCGTGGACGACTACGCCCGCGCGGCCCGCAGTCTCCGAAAGTGCATCGAGCTGGACCCGCGGCACGGCCCGGCGCACCAGCATCTCGGATTGACCTACGGTGCGCTCGGCCGCAACGCGGACGCCGTCGGCGCGCTGCGAACCGCTCACCTGCTGCGACCGCGCGACGCCTATGTGGCGTTGCAACTGGCGTATGCGACCGCCGCTGCGACGGGCGAAGGTCTCGACACGGCCTCCATCCCCGCCGCGGCATCCGCCCCCCCGGACCCGGAACACATCGCCGAACTCGGCCGGACGATCGCGGGCGACCCGGATTTCGTCGAGGCCTTCCTGGCACTGCCGCAGACCGGGATGGACGGCGAGTTGTTCGCGACCCTGGCGGCCACCCTCGAGTGGGCGCTCGAGCGGCATCCCGAGTACGCCGATCTGCACTTCCACTGCTCACGTGTCTACGAGCGGTTGGGGCGCGACGAGCAGGCCATCCGCGCGGCCGTGCGAGCGCTCGAGGCCAATCCGCGCTACGTGCAGGCCCTGATCCACCTCGGTCGGCTCTACGCCCGGACGGAGCGCACCGGCGACGCGATTGCGCGGCTCCAGCAGGCCATCGAGCGCGGCGGTGACTATCCCGATGTGCATTTCATGCTGGGCCAGCTCTATCGCCGCGACGGTGACCGGCTGCGGGCCCGCCGCGCGTTCGAGCGCGCGGTCGAGTTGAACGCCCACTACGTCGAGGCCCGCGCGGCGCTGGCCGAGCTGGCGGCTTGAGAGGATGCGATCATGTCGCACGTTCTGGAGACGCTCGGGCGCGGACTGCTGATGCAGTTGTCGACCGCGTTCACCGGGCTGCTGCCGCACGACGCGGAGGCGCCGATCGAGGACCTCGCCCAGCAGGTGCGCGACCATCCGGACGACGCCGACGCCCGCGTCCGGCTGGGTTCAGCTCAGCTTCATCGACGCCGGGCCGTCGCCGCCCGCCAGAACTTCTGGGCGCTGCTGAGCGGACACCCCGACCACGTGCCGGGCCGGGTGGGCATGGCCTGCGCGCTGGACGAACTGGGCGACCTGCCAGGCGCGATCGAGCACCTGGCGCGCGCGAAGAAGCTGACGCCGAACGATCCGGCCGTGCTCTTCTGCCTCGGCCTCGAATACGAGAAATCCGGCGACATCACACGGGCCGTCGAGCACTACCACGACGCGCTGATCGTCTGTCCGAGCTTGCGCAATGCCCACGAGCGGCTGGCGGCCATCGCGTTGAAGATGGACGATCTGCCCACCGCTGTTCGGCACTACACCGAGCTGTGCAGGCTCGACCCGCACCTGCCCGACCTGCACCTGTCGCTGGCCGGGCTGCTCGTGCGGAGCGGCCGATACCAGGAGGCCATCGCGCGCTACCAGACGGCCATCGGCCTCGACCCCGGCAACTGGGAGGCGCAGGACGACCTGGTGCGGGCCTACGAGGAGGCCGGCATGTGGCGCGAAGCCATCGAGGCTCTGCATCAGATGCTGGAAGCGGAGCCCGAGGCGGCGGACACGCACGCGCGGCTCGGCGAGCTTTACGGACGGATCGGCAACGACGAGGCTGCGACCTCGCACCTCCAGCATGCCGTCGCCATTGCCCCCGACTATCTCGAGGCCAACGTCAAGCTTGGCATGCAGCACCTGCGCAGCGGCCGGCTGACGGAGGCGGCCCGCTGGTTCAGTTTCGCGACCGAGATCAACGATCGCACGCTGACGGCCTACGTCGGCATGGGCGTGGCCCAGCACTTCGCGGGCCAGGAGAGCGAGGCGGCCGCGTCGTTCGACATGGCCGCGACCATCGAGCCGAACAGCAATCTTCTCTTCTCGGAGATGGCTCGGTTGCACCTGAAAGCGGCCGTCGCGGATCAGGCCGAGCGATACCTGCGGGCGGACGACGCCGAGGACGCACCCGCGCCGCTCGAGCACGATCTGGTCTCCGTGCAGATTGAGCGCCTGCGGGCGGCCATCGCCGAGTCGCCGACGCACGCCGACCTGCACTACCGCCTCGGCGTGCTGCTGCGCAATCGCGGCGAGCTCGAGGCGGCGGCGGCGGAGTTCCGCGCGGCGGTCGATCTGAACCCGTGCTACACCAAGGCCCAGATCAAGCTCGGGCTGGCGCTGAAGGAGATGGGCCGCCTCGACGAGGCCATCACCGTCTTCGAGCGCGTCTGCGACCTGCAACCGACCTACATCGACGTGCACTACCAGCTCGGACTACTCTTCGCCCAGCGGCAGAAGTTCGAAATGGCGGTCGAGCGCTTCGAGCACGTAGCCGAGATTCAGCCTGACAACGTGGACTTCATGGCCAACCTCGCGCTGGCCCTCCAGAACGCCGGCATGATCGACCGGGCCGCGGCCACCTGGCGGCTGATCTGCGAGCTGGACCCGGCGTCGCAGCAGGCCGGTGAGGCCCGGGCCATGCTGGCCAAGTACCGCATGCGGTGACGACCGTCGCCGCGTCAGGTCGCGCGCATTGGTGCGATTCCGATGGAATCGATCCGAAAACGGGAGCCGTGCCGCTCCGATATCGATGGGGGCGCCGACCGTCTGGGAGTTCGCGCGTGCGTCAGATTGAAAGCTCACGTCTGATTCGCTCCATCCGGCTGAGCGATTTCCGTCTTCGGCAGTTGCTCGACTCGCTCGACGCCGGAGGGCAGGCCCCGACCGCGGAAGCCGCCCGACAACGCAAGCATGAGCGCGTGGCGTGTCGGCTGCACGCCGTGGTGCTGCGGATCGCGCATCGCGACGAGGCGGTGAACTTCCTGGTGCCGACGCGCAATATCAGCCGTGGCGGACTCGGGTTTCTGCACGGCTCGATGCTGCACGCCGGCACCCCCTGCAAGCTGATTCTGGTATTCAAGGATGGCCGGAAGCTCAAGGCCAGCGGCACCGTGGCCCGCTGCCGACATGTCAGCGGCATGATCTACGAAGTCGGCGTGAAGTTCGATCAGGAAATCGACCTCTCGGACACGCGCCTCGGCGCCGACTGACGCAGGCGGCGGCCCCGCCTACCACGTGTATCGCACCGAGTAACGCACCACCGCCTCGCCGCTCTTGTCGACCTTCACCGGGAACTTGATCGTGCGGGCGTCGATCTTCTCGTGCTTGTGCGACGCCTTGAGGATCTCCCAGTTCACCCAGCGGAACAGTCGCTCCTGCACCACGACTTCGACCGCCTCGTCCTTGTGGTTGCGGATCTTGATTTCGATCTCCTCCTCCATGAGCTTGCGGCCGGTGTCGATGCGGAAGTCGACCTGGCGGCGCTCGCCCACCACGTCGAACGCGCTGCCGAGCTTGATCCGGACCTCTTCGTTCCGGGGCGTGTGGTCGATGGTGTCCTCGCCGATGAACTCGAGCGAGCCATCGGCCGGGTCCAGCTTGCTGACCCGGACGCGACCGGACGGAAGCGGCATGCCCATGCCGATCGACTCACTGTTCTTGAATTGCAGGTAGATATCGACCTTCTTGTTCGACTCGACGCCGTACTGCCGCTCGGTCAGCGGAGCGCCATACATCCCGCGCAGACTCGTGCCCATCCCGTCGTACACCAGCACCTTCTCGCACGGAACGCCGCGGGCGGCGTCGAACAGCTCGATCTGCCGCGTCGAACGATCGGGGATCGTGGTGGGCCGACCGAGCGTGTAGAGGTGGTACTCGAAGAAGGCCTTCTCCTCGAAGCCGGCGGCCTTGGCGCCGGCCGCACGGGCCATCATCGGCACCATCTCCGCGACCGCGTCCTGCGGGGCGGCGCGCTGCACGTCGCCGGCGATGAGCTTGAGCGTTGCCTCCGGATAACTGCCCCCGGACTGGTTGAGGATGCTGACCCAGGCTCCCACGTCGAGCACGCCGGCGTTGGCGTGGGCGCCCTCGGTGAAGACGATGTTGTAGTCCGCCCACCACGTGATGCCGCTGGTCTGGTAGCTGACGCGAATCTGCTGCGGGCCGGCCTTCTCGCTTTCGACGTCCCATACCAGCGTCGGCTGCGTCATCAGCCCGCCGGGCAGCGACGGCAGCACCGCCGACGCGTATCCGTTGACAATCTGCACGCCGCCATCCGGCATTTGCAGCACCGCACCGCCGGCGGTCGAGAGCAGCTTGCCGGTAAATCGGGCGACCTGATCGCCGCGGGCCTGCTCCAGCGTGATCTCACGATCGATGAACCGCTCCAGCAGTTTGGCGGTGCTGACCAGGTCGAACTGGTAGCTCTGCTCGATCACGGTGGTTTTCGGGTCGGTGAGCGATGAAAACGTGACGGTGGTCGGGTCGATCAGCGCCGCCACATCGGTGAAGCGCACGGTGGATCGCCCGGCGCCGATCTCGAACGAGCGATCCTGCCGGACGACGGCGTACCCGGGAACCTGCCGGAAGACCGTGCCGCCGCCCATCGACTCGGGCAGCGGTCGGTACCACTCGGGCGGGATCGCGCCCGGCCGAGCCGTGCTGTAGATCGTCAGGGACGTGGTCTGGGCCGCGTTCAGGCTCATCGACATGGCGAGGACTCCGAGACAACAGGCCGACGCGCGGCACAAGGCGGCGCGCGGAATCCACTTCAACAGGTAACGGGCGGCAGTCATGCTGGGTTTCTCCTCGTTTGGGCCGACGACCATCATCGTCTTCATACCGTCAGACGAACCTACCGGCCAGAAGTTCCTACCGGGCAGACTTTGCGGCGCCGCGATAAAAAGCCGAAGGGCCCGCAGCGCTCGGCTGCAGGCCCTTCGCCAGGAGGAACCGGGTTTTCCGGCGGACCAGGCCGCCTTCAAACGGGGAGGTTACGGACAGGCTGACAGGCTGCCGGCGTTGAGGACGCAGCAGACAAACCGCTGGATATCGCCACCGTTGACGACCGCAAGACTCGGGCTGAGGTTGCTGCGATCGATCTGGGCCTGGTTGGTGTTGGTGCCCAGGACGACGCTCACGAACAGCGACACGTCGATGCTGTTCACCGCTCCGTTGGCGTCGATGTCGCCGCACGACGGCGGCACGCAGGCCGGGCCGCTGAAGCCGAGGTTGGCGGTCAGGATCGCGAGGTCGGCGGCGGTGACAATGCGGTCCCCGTTGAAGTCACCATCGGCCCAGCCGGCCGGCGTCAGGCTGATGGCGGCGTTCGCGGCCACCAGGGTCTGATCGGCCGCGTCGACATCACCGTCGAGGTCCGCGTCGCCGTAGCGCGTGCACAGGATCGACAGCACCATGATGTCCACGTCCAACTGGTTGACGAACAGGTCGCCGTTCATGTCGGCGCTGAGGTCCATGTTCGCGGCCTGGAAGATATCGCTCCAGTTGCCGCGGTTGGCATAGACGTAATCGATGTCTTGAGCGTTGATGATGCCGTTCGCCCCGTTGGGCTGGGCGCCCGGCATCGGGGGGTTGCCGGCCACGTCGCCGCGCGAGTCGCCCGGCTTGTAACCGGTCGCCGGCGGGTAGGTGGCAAGCTGGGTGTTGAAGTAGTTGTTGTTGCCGGTCAGGCCCGCCCACGCGGTGTCGACCAGCGTAAAGCCGAGCTCACGGTTGAGGCGGCCGCCCACCAGCGTGAGGCCGTCGGCGTAGTAGCGAACGTCGATCGAGTCGAATTCGCCGTCGCTGTTGTAGTCGCCGATGACCTCGGGGATGACGTAGTCGTCGGCGCACGGTCCGTCGCCGCCGCCGGTCCCCGGCGAGACGCCTTGTGCGAGCGCCCACGCGGTCGGGTTCTGGATGGCCTCCATCATCGGGGCGATGTCGGCCGGCGTGCGGGCGAAGTCGCCGTCGAAATCGCCGGCGATGCGGTTGCGGCGGTTGAGCCGCTGGCCGCCGATGGCGGTGTACAGCGAGCGGGCCGAGTTGAAGTAGTTCCCGTTCGCGCTGCCGTCGCCGTAGGTGCCGCCGGGACCAATGCCGACGCCGCCCGGGTTGCGGGTATTGCGGCGCGGAATCTGGCCGGCCACGTTGACCGATCCAAACGGCGGAGTAACCGTGACGTTTGTGCAGCGGGTGTAGTTCTGAAGGATCTGGCTCAGGCTGCCGTCCGGTCTCAGGTCGGTCGGGTTGCTCTGGAAGGTGATGGCGTCGGTGGCCTGCGTCATCACGAAGCGGGTGGACAGGACTTCGCCGGGCATATTGAAGTTCGGGTCGGCCGCCGGGCTGCCGGTAAAGGCCGCGATGCTCGCGCTGATGTTGCGAATCAGGTTGCGAGCATTGAGGTTGGCCATCGGCGGGTTGGTGTTGCCGCCGATGCCCGATTGTGGATCGCCGCGGGTGACCAGCGTCTGTGCCGCACAAATCTGGAAACTGCAGCGGGGGTTGTCTGAATCGAGAATGGTGCTCACGGTCGGCCGCACGAAGCCGTTGTTGGCCGGTGTCCAGTCCGCAGGAACGCCGGTATACGGCAGGGCACAGCCCGGCGGAGCGCCGACGGCATTGTCACACGCCTGCGGCGTGCAGTCGCTGTCGATGAAACCGTCACCGTCGCCGTCGATGTCCTTGCAGACATTCAGGATTTCGTACTGTCCGCCGACGGCGTCCTGGGCGGCACGACTGTTGCCGAAGTAGCCAGTGTAGCCGACGCACAGCCGCCGGGAACGAACGGCCGCCTCCGAGATCGACGAACTGCCGCAGTTGGTCGGCTGTGTCGGGGCGCCAATCGGCAGCGTCGGCAGCGCGGCGTTGGCGACGTTCGGCTTGATGACCACGCCGGTGTTGGATTCAAACTCGGTATTGATTCGGGGTCCGCGGTGATCGCCGACCAGGTGACTGGGATCGACGCCGATGCCGTTCGAGAAGTCGTTGCGCGTGCCGGACCCGACGTCTCGGGTATTCACTTCGAAGTTTTCGCCGCTGGGCATGCGTCCGGTGACCCACAAGTGCTGCATCTCGGTGTAGCGGACATTTTCAAGGCCGGTACCGCGATTCGCGATGGGCACCACGGGCGACCACGCGATCGGCGTGTCGTACAACGTGTTGCCGTCCGGAGGAGGCGTGATCGGCGGATTGTTATTGAAGTTCAACGAGAACGGCCCGCGCTGGAGCGAGGCCAGCAGGTTCGAGAAGCCTCCGCCGATGCCGCTGGATGTCTTGGGATTGCGCCCGTAGCCGGCCTGACCGGGTTTCCGGTTCCAGACCGCGTCATTGCCCGTACCCGGCCCGACCGTGCCCCATAAGCCCGGCACGTCGAGGTTGGCGCCGTCGATCGACTTCGGAATGACCGGCGTGCGGCTGTCGTTATTGACGTTGCTGTCGCCCTGGAGATCGGCGGGCGGCAGACAGGTGGCGACCGGAACACCCGAGACCGCCCAGTCCACGCGGTTGATGATGCCCCGTTCGGACGGAATGGCAGTCGGAATCGTGCCGAGCAACTGGTAGTCTATGAACTCTTCATAACCCTCAACCGAGCCGACCGAGCGATACTGGACCAGCACGTAGCCGGTCCATGGGAAGCAGCCGCCGTTGGGCGGACCGCCGGGGGCGAAGCCGGGAGCGAGCTGGTCGGTGGTATCCACGATACTGTTGCAGTCGGTGTCGAGCGCGCCGGCGAAGGGCACCACGCCGGGGCCGCACGGGATGTTGATGGTGTCGCCGTCGATGTTGATGAAGTCGTTGGTCGAGCCGAACTGCCGGAAGAAGTCGACAAACAGCGTCGCGCCGGAGAAATTGACCTGGCTTCCATCGGGCGCGCCGCCCTGGCCGGCCTGGAACTGCACATAGTTGCTCACGTCGTACGGCCCGACACAGGCGGTGCGATCACCCTGGTACACGCCGCCGGCGGCCAGACAATCGGCCGCTGTCAGCTCCATGCACTGCCCCGGGACGGGGGCGTTGAAACACGCGCCGGTGGGTTGCGCCATCGCCGGCGTCGCCGTCAGGCCGGCCAGCAGGCCCGCCGACAGCAGCATCGGAAACATTCGCTTCATGATCATTCCCCTAAACAGGTTACAAAACCTTCACAATGTCGTCATGAACACTCACGAATCTCTTGGATCGGGGACGCTAACCCCAGGCTTGGTGGCGGACACCTCCTGCGCTTCGCGTAACGGTGCTCACTTGCGACACGTGGTCCGGGTCTTCTTTTCCCCTCATTGCCGCGCGTCGACAATGTCGTTCACGCCGCTGATGGCGTAGTACTTCAGGCCCCATTCCTTGTTGGCCAGGGTTTGAACGATGCCCTTGCGCTCGACGTGGCCGTCGGCGTACAGGAAGTTGGCCGCGCCGCCGCTGAGGGCGTCGCCGCCGGGGTGATGGCGCCCGACGACATTCGTCTCGGGCGTGCCGGGCGTGTCGAGCAAACCGACGCTGCGATCCGCCTCCGACTTCGGCATGATGCCGTAGTTCGGAGCCTGACCGTACGTGTAACCCGGCGTCTGCTCCGGAGCCGCGTACTCGTCCGATCCGTAGCCGATGTTGAAGAATGGGTTGATCGAGCGGTGGCTCTTTGAGAGCAGGCCGCCGCCCTCCTGGTTGGCCGTCGTCTGCCAGTTGTTGTTGTATTCGGTGATCAGAATGGTGCGGGCGGTGTCTCCGATCTTGGTCTCCTGCGTGAAGATGTTCACCCGCAGGCCGCCTGAGAGTGCGGTGGTGTACTTGTTGCGGGGGAAGATGCCGGCATTGCCCGCGTACGCCATCCGCGGCGCCTGTGCATCCTCGATCGTGCCGGGCGCGCCGCTCCCGGTCTGGTCGGTCTGGCCGGACTCCCAGAACGAATCGTTCGGGCCGGGGTTGGTTCGTGGCGAGCCGCCGTTTACATAGTTCGGACATTGGAACGACTTGGGGTCGACCTGTCCGCCGCCGTAGAGGAACCATGACCAGTGGATGTAGCCGTAGGGGTGGGCCGGATCCTGCTCGTAGAAGTCGTAGTTGCCGTTCGAGTCCCTCGGATACACGTACGCGGGCGGATAGACGCCATTCCAATCAGCGAGGTAACCCGACATGGCGGTGGACACGTCGTGCAGGTTCGCTCCACACTTGAGCGCCTGTCCCTGCATGCGGGCCTGCGACAGCGACGGGAGAATGATGCCGATCAGCAGCGCGATGATGGCGATCACGACCAGAAGCTCGATGAGCGTGAACGCGCGCGCCCGGATGAAGGATGGGGTTGGACTCTGTCGTCGAAACGTGCGCATGGATGCTCTCCAGTCTTGCGGTCGTGGGTGTTCACGCCTCTTCGGCGCCAGAGAAGCTAGAGCGCGCGGATTAACCTGATGTGAACCGCTGGCGAAGAAGCAAGGATGTTCGCGTTAAGAAGTGGTGTGTGAACTTCTGTCAGGACGCGCTGATCCCGCACGCGTCAGCGCGACTGGGAAGGATGGTGAATCTGGGCAGGAGGTCCACCATTCCGCTGGTCGCATGACTTCCGATGACGACAACCCGGGCTGCCGACGCCGAGGCATCCGTCCCTGTTCGGTTGTCAGCAGCGTGGACGGTGATCAGGTACTCCCCGGGCGCGACGTTCAACGTCAGCTCGCAACTGCTTGCGGCGACATGTTGGTCCCCCACCATCTCGCGCGCGGAACTCCGGCTCGGCCACGTCTCCGCCATGACCAGGCCGTCCGCGGCGCGCGTCAGGGCGAGCGCGTAGCCCCCCGCGCCGCGAAACAGGCGGCAGCCATTGTCGAACTCGACGCGGATGCGCTCCCCGGGCGCGAAGCAGCGCGCCGCTTGGCCGGCGGCGTCCAGCACGCGTACGGGCGGCGGCCCATCGGGCACCGCTGCGTTGCCGGCGTCGGCCTCGTAGGCGCCGATCGCGTCGACCGGCGAACCGACCCGCCGCACAGCGCCGCGCGCGAGGTAGGCGACACGGTCGCAGAACGCGCCGACCGCACCGAGATCGTGCGAAACGAAAACGATGGCGGCGCCATGCCGGCGGAATTGCCGCATCCGCTCCATGCAACGCGAGCGGAACACGCGGTCGCCGACGGACAACACCTCGTCCACCAGCAGCACGTCGGGTTCGACGTGGGCTGCCACGGCGAAGCCCAGCCGGGCCTGCATGCCGCTCGAGTAGTGCTTGACCGGCATGTCGAGGAACGGGCCGATGTCGGCGAACTCGATAATGGCTTCGAGCTTGCGGCGCAGCTCTCGCTGCGACATGCCGCGCAGGGCGGCGTTGAGCCGGATGTTCTCGCGCCCGCTGAGCTCGGGGTGAAAGCCCGCGCCCAGTTCGATCATGGCGCTCACACGGCCGTGCAGCGACAGCCGGCCGAGCGACGGACGAACGACGCCCGCCAGCACCTTGAGCAGCGTGCTCTTGCCCGCGCCGTTGGGACCGATGACGCCGACGGCCTCGCCGCGGCGCGCCTCGATGTGAACGTCGCGGAGTGCCCAGAACTCGCCCGGTTGAAGTGCGGTTGCGTCTCGGTGGTTTGCGCGCGGTCCTGCGGTCTGCCCCCCGCGGCGGTACTTTTTCCAGACACCTTCCACGCAGACGACGGCGCTCATGCGCACTCCGCGAACTCGTATTCGCGGCGGTGGTACCAGCTCCACGCCGCCGCCAGCGTCAGTCCGGACACGGCCGCGGCATAGCCGAACGTGGCCGGATCCGGGGCTCGACCATGCAGCAGGCAGTCGCGATAGGCCGCGATGATGGGGGTCATCGGGTTGAGTTGGGCGAGCATGCGCAGTCGCGGGCCGGCGCCGTGCCAATCGTAGACGACGTTGGTGACGAACATCATCAGCGGCAGGACTGCTCGCAGAATGAACCCGACATCGCGGTAGAACACGTGGCCCATCGCCAGCAGCAGCGCCAGACCGCACAGCAGCGTGGTCTGCACCAGCACCACGAGCGGCAGCAGCGCCAGGCTCCAATGGAACTGAAACGACCACTCGCCGCTCAGCGCGTACCACGCCGCCAGCCCGGCGACCGCCAGCCCCGAAACGGCGAAATCGAGCAGCGCCGCGCCCACCGCCGCGAACGGGAACACTTCTCGCGGAAACTGCACCTTGGTCAGAAGCGGACGATTGGCCACCAGCGAGCCGACCGACCCGTTCAGGGCCGCCACGAAGTACATCCACGGCACCAGGCCGGCCAGGGCGAAGAGCGGATAGGGCGTGCGCGACGAGCCGGTGAGCACATCCGCACCGACCCGCAGCGCGCCGCGGAACACCAGCACGAACACCGCCATCGTCGCCAGCGGCGGCAGGATCGCCCATGCCGCGCCCAGCAGAGAATGCTTGTAGCGCACCCGCACATCGCGCCACACCAGCATCCACAGCAACTCACGATAGGCGATGATCTCGCGGATGGGTGAGGCCGCTCCCGTGCTCATGACCCTCCTCCGATGCCGTCCGACATCGCCGCGACACGCCGGTAGACGCCGGCCGTGCGAGCGGCGGCGGTCTCGATGCGGTGACCGGCCTCCACCGATGCCCGAGCCGCGCGACCCAGTTCGGCGCGGCGCTGCGGGTCCGCCAGTAGTGCGCGAAGGGCCAGCGCCAGCGCCGCGGCGTCCGATGGTGGAACGAGCAGCCCCGTCCGTCCGTCGTGGATCAGCTCCGGGTTGCCGCCCACGTTGGTGGCCACGACGGCCGCGCCGCAGGCCATCGCTTCCAGCAGTGCGTTGGACATGCCCTCCCACAGCGACGGCAGCACGAAGATATCGGCCGCCTGAAGCCATGGACGCACGTCGGCCCGCCGGCCGGCCAGCTTCACGGCCGATGGGTCGAGCTCTCCAAGCTGGCGACCGTCGTAGGTCGCTCCGACCAGCACCGTGAGCGCCCGGTCGCCGCCCAGTCCGCCGCGGCGCACCGCCTCGAGCAGTACGGAATGCCCTTTGACCGGCTTGACTCGCCCGACCGAAACGATGATCGGGCGGTCGATCGGCAATCCGAGTTCGCGCCGCACGCGCTGGCGATCGGGCGCGGGGCGAAACGCAGTCGTATCGACGCCGTTCGTCACGACATCGAACATCCCGGAGGGAAGGTCGAGCGCGCCCTCGATCCAACGCCGGGCCGCCTCGCTGACGGCCCAGCGCGCCGCGCATCGGTTGAGGGCGGCGCGCAACAGCGGTCGCCGCCAGCGCGGAATCCGCTGCCCGGGCGACTCGACGCCATGGAAGCTGAACACCAGTGGCGGACTGCCGGCGAGCCGCGCGGCCACGGCTGCGTCCAGCAGCATGCCCAGACCGCGCACGTGCACGACGTCGGCGCGGCATCGCCGGATTCGATCGGCCAGCGCGAGGACGAACCCGCTGCGGCGAGTCGAGTCGCATCGCTCGACCTGAATGCTGGCCGGAACCGACTGGGGCGCCTCGGATTGGTCCCCGCGAACCACGATCGTGCTGAGGATCTCGCGCTGATCGAAGCAGCCGAGCACGCGCAGCATCTGCCCTTCGGTCCCCGCGTAGGCCAGTTCCCAGATCGGGTGTACGACCGAGATCGGCCGACGATCCGCGGCCGGATCGGCCGGCGGAGCAACGACGTTTGGGTCGTCCAAGACGGCGGGCATGGATCCCTGCGCGGATCGGAATCAGGTCCCTCGGCACGCGTGCCGTAATCGCAGGTTTATCGTCCGGCGACCAGAAGGTAGGACAGGCGCCGAAAGGACGACCGATAAGTGATATCGGCGATTTTCGCTCAGACCAGCGCCCGAACGCGGGCCGCAAGCATGGTCGCGGTCTCCGCGTCGGCCGCTTCGGCGATGATCCGCGCGATCGGCTCGGTGTTCGACGGTCGGACGTGCACCCAGCCGGTGGGCCAGTCGACCCGCAGGCCGTCCGCCGCGTCGATGCGACCGTCGGTCACGTCACGACGCACGCGCTGCAGCCACGACTCGATCCGGGGAGCGTCGAGTTCGATCTTCTGCTTGATCATGGCGTAGCGCGGCAAGGAATCGACGATCGCGCCGAGCGGCCGGTTCTCGGCGGCCAGCAGCTCCAGCGTCAGCGCCATCGCCACGAAGCTGTCACGGACGTACACCACGTCGGGCAGGATGACGCCGCCGTTGCCCTCACCCCCGATCACGCAGCGCTCAGCCAGCATCGCGCCGACCACGTGCGCTTCGCCCACCGGTGTTCGGATCACGCGACACGCTCCACCGGCGGCGGCCGCCAGGTCGTCGATCATGCGCGAGGTGGAGAGATTGGCCGCCGCCGGGCCGGGTCGCCGCGCGAAAACGCGGCGTGCGGCCAGAGCCAGGGTGTACTCCTCGCCAATGTACCGACCGGCCTCGTCGACGATGGCCAGCCGGTCGGCATCCGGGTCCTGAGCGAAGCCGACATCGGCGCCTTCTCGTCGAACCGTGTCGCACAGGCTGACGAGGTTCTCAGCGGTCGGCTCGGGCGTGTGGGCGAAGCGGCCGCTCGGTTCGGCGTTGACATGCACGAGCCGGCAGCCGAGCCGCTCGAGCAGCATGCGCCCGCCGGTCCCCCCCGCGCCGTTGATGCTGTCCAGCACGACGCGAAAGCCGCGGCGGCGGATGGCCTCGACGTCGACCTGCTCCAGCACGGCGCGGACGTGGGTCTCGTGGGTCGAATCGTCGCTGGACGCCGTCCGCAGCCGGCCGATCGGCGCCAGCGCGAATTCCTTGCGGCGATGGCGGTCGAGAATGCGGCGGGCCTCGTCGGGCGATGGTGCGCAGCCGCGCGGCGTCAGGAACTTGATGCCGTTCCACTCCGGCGGGTTGTGGCTGGCCGTGATGACGACGCCGCCAACCGCGCCGCGGCGAGTGACCATCAGCCCAGCGCCCGGCGTGGAGACCACGCCCAGCTCGATCACCTCGCAGCCGGCGGCCAGTAACCCGGACACGACCGCGCGCTGCAGCATCGCGCCGCTCACCCGCGTGTCGCGAGCCACCACCACCGGGCCGCCGCCGACGTGCGTGCCGAAGGTCAATCCCAGCTCGGCTGCGAGCACCGGCGTCATCGTTTCACCGATGACGCCGCGCACGCCCGAAACGCTCATCATCAGGCTCATGCGGAAGCCCTGCCGGAGAATCTCGCCAGGTCCGCGCGCACTTCCGGCGGGAGGTATCGTTCCTCCAGTTCCGGCATCGCTGCGAGCCCGGCCGCCGTCTTCTCGTATCTCGTTTCAAGGTCGGCCGACGTGTCGACAAACAGCACGCGGCGGCCCTTCAGCCGGCACAGCCCGCCGCCCGCGCCGCCGAGCGGTTCTGCGCGAACCTCGATTTCGAGCTCCGAGGCCAGTTGCATCAGCAGATCGAGGCGTTCCAGCAAGTCCACGGAGGGCGATTCCGAGGCCGGGTCAAGCCGTTCGCGGACCGTGCCGATGAACTCCATGGACCTGCCCATGATCGACGCCAGCCCGATAACGCCCACTTTATCACTCGATCCGAGCGAGGTACAGAGCGATCCGCGCGGACTCGAACGGCGGTTCGCGCTGCTTGAGCGTCAGATCCAGCGGCTTCAGAAACTGGCGGCGATGGGCACCATGAGCGCTGCTCTGGCGCACGAGTTCAAGAACCTGCTGACGCCCATTGTCGGCTATGCGCAGGCTGGCCGCGCGCGCGGTACGGTCGAGGCGATGAACGCGTCGCTCGAGCGCATCGAGCGCATCGCGCGGCGCGGCGGTGAGGTGTGCGGCAAGATCATGGCCATGTCCGGCGACGACGACGGCGGCGCGCCCGCGCCGACCGAATTGCGGCCACTGGTCGACGACGCCCTCGACTGCCTCGGTCGTGATCTGGCGCGCGACGGCATCGCCCTGGTGATCGAGGTGGCGCCCGACCTTCGGGCACGCGTGCACGCCGCGTCCATCCAGCATGTGCTGTTCAATCTGCTGATCAATGCCCGGCAGGCCATGCTGAAGGACAAGGGCCACCTCACGATCACCGCGCAGCGCGTCGGCGATCACATGGTGCGTCTGTCGGTTCGCGACAGCGGGCCGGGCATCCGCCCGGACCACCTGCCGCGCCTGTTCGAACCGTTCTTCTCGACCAAGACGCGCGGTGAAGAGCCGGCACGCCGCGGTCTGGGGCTCGGACTCACGGTCTCGAAACAGTTGGTCGAGCAGAGCGGCGGTCGCCTGACGGTCGAGAGCACGCCGGGAGCAGGCGCCACGTTCACGCTCTGGCTACCGGCCGCGGATTAACCCACACTCCAGCCTGCCGCGGAACCACGCACGTCCGGCCGAACTGGGTCGGCGATGCTCTCCGTATCGCGTTAAACGACGGGCACTCCAACGGCCGCGACACCGTGCTGAACGGCGTCGCCTTCTCGACGCTGGCTACGCCGGAGCGACCGGCGGAATGGTGCTCAATGTTGAGCGGGACTCGTCGCTACCACCACCTTCTCCGGAATGCCGCTGTGGCATCGGCTGCCTGCTTCCGGTGCTGGTGATGGCAGCGGGATCGCTGAGTGGCGGCATCAGGCGTCGTGTGACTCGAGCGCATCGCCGAATCGGCTGACGGATCCGGCCATCGCGCGCGGTTTACCGGGCCCGGGCCGGCGCTGAGCGCCCCCGCGCGGATGGTCCGTCCCGGCATCAAGGCCACCGGATGACGGCCCGCTGGAACGCCTGCAGGTCAGTCATGTCGATGACGCCGTCGCGGTTGAAGTCGTGGCGGTCGCAGGCCGGAGCCGGCGGGCCGACCTCGGGGCCGAGCAGGCAGTTCAGGAAGCCCGGCACGTCGGCCGGCGTGACGACGCAGTCGCCGGTCGAGTCGCCGAGCACGCCGCCCTGCACCAGCACGAGCTTGACCGCGTCGGCCGACGTGAACTCGGCGGCGCTGCTGCCGGCGGTGCTGAGCACCACCCGTGGCGCGTTCGGCCCCGCGCCGAACCAGAATCGGCCCAGCAGGTTCCACTGTCCGCCATTGGAGCGTTGATCGACCGCCACCGTGGTGGCGCCACCGAGGTGCTGAATGGTGTACGGGGCGGCAGGGTTGCGGTTGGATGACGCGGTATGCCATTCATAAACGTCATACTGGCCGCCCTTGGCGACGTCGGTGCTGAAGGTCGCAGTGGCGCTCGAGCCGCCGGCGATGACGCGCGAGTCAAAGCGGAAGAAGTCGGGCTGGGCCGAATTGGACCACGTGCCGGTCTCCGCGTAGCCGCCGGGGGTGTCGCGATTGTCGATGACGAGCTGCTCCATGCACTCGCTGGTGAAGGGGTTGTAGGCGGTGTTGGCCCACGGCTGTCCGGCGTTGGGCAGGTTGTCGATTTCATCCTGGATGGCGACGCGGGTGCTGTACTGGTGATAGACCCACAGGCATCCGTGGACGTGACCGAGCCCGCAGGCATGGTTGAGCTGGTCGCGTACCAGGGTCCAGTCATTGTCTTCCTGCGCGCGATAGCCGACGCCGAGCTTGCCCCACTGCGCCGACGAAACCTGGGCGCGTTGCGTGTTCAGCTCACTGATGAAGCTAGACAACGTGGTCATGTACATCTGCGGCATGACCAAATCCATGTAGCCGCCGTTGATCCAAGCCGACCAGCGCTGCATGTGCTGGGTGATGCCGTACGAACCGACCGGCGAACTGGTGACGGCAATATGCGGATTGGCCGCCTTGATGGCGTTGTAACTCTGCTGCATGGCGGCGTTGACGAGTCCCTCGCGGAAGGAGACCCACTGCGAGTTGTTGACGTTGGTGGGTGGCGGGGATCCGTAGATGCTCTGATAGAGCGCGGCGGTGACCGCCTCGTAGCCGTACTCGCGCCCGGTGGTCTTGCGGCCCCAGCGATAGCGGTCAAGCTGGATGTCGTCGAAGTCGTAGTTCTCAGCCAGTTCGCGGGCCATGCCCTCGAGCATGGCCATGGCGGGCGGCGAGCCGGGCGTGATGAACACGAAGCCGCCGTTCTCGCCGGTGACCGGATCGCCGCCCTGGTCGCGGGCCAGCCACTCCGGGCGGGCCTGCGCAATCGGATGCGAAGCTGCCCCCAGCGCCATGCCGTATTCGAACCAGGCGCCGACTTTGAGTCCCTCGCTGTGGAAGATGTCGGTCAGGTACTTGGCGTAGTCAATCGAACTGGACGCCCAGCTGCCGCCGGCAGCCTTGTAGGCGCGCGACGGCCAGTAGACCGTGGCGCCCGAGTACATGGCGATGTAAACAGTGTTCATGTGACCGGCGCGGATGTTCTGCGCGATGGCGCGAAGCTGTGCCTCGGTCTTTCCGAGGAAGTAATACTGCGTCAGCCAGCACGCGCGAACCTCTGCGACGGTGGGCTGCACGCCGGTGGCCGAGAAGCGGACCGCATCCGCCACGATGGTCGTGTTCAACTGCGCTTCGCTGGTCAGGACGACGGTGGCGGGGCCGGCGTTGAGCGGGAACTCGCCGAGCGGCACCCAGACCGATCCGTTGATCCGCTGGTCGATAACCACGTCGGTGCTGCCGTTGGCGTGCGAGATGGTGTAGCGGGCGTTGTTGGGGCGATCGTTGCCGTTGCGATACCAGACCGAGATGGCGTAGCTTCCCGGGGTGGTGATGTTGGCCGTCCAGCTTACCGCCCCGTAGGGCGGGGCGCAGGTGCGAAAGCGGTAGTCGGGACCGTACTGGCCCGAGATCGAGGTGGTCAGCCAGGTTTCACTGAGCACCGCGAATCCGGGATCGGAATTGTCGACCACAATGGTCTGTGCGGATGCGGACATGCCGGCTACGGCGACGCAGGCTGACAGGATCGTGACGACGCGACGCATGGCGGGCTCTCTGCGCTCCGGTCTGAGAACGTTATATAATCTTAGCGATCCGTCGAACGCCGTTCAAACCGTGGGCACGCCTTCTCGCGCGGAAACAGGACAACCATGAAAATCACAGGCACCTTCCTGGACGAGATCACGCACGACATCCCCAGCCAGAACTGGGGTCCGGAGGAGTGGGCGGCCGACTTCGACGTGATGCGCCGGATCGGAATCGACACGGTCATTCTGATCCGCTCCGGCTATCGCGACCAGGCGGTCTTCAACTCGTGGACGTTGCGCGAGTTTCGGCACATGCTGCCGGTCCGCCAGAATCTGGGCGAGTTGTTCCTCGAGCTCGCGCAACGCAACCAGATGACGCTCTATTGGGGCATCTACGACCCCGGCGACTGGAATCGCAGCCCGGCCGATGCGTTCGAAATCAATCGCCGCTTCATGACCGAGGTGCATGAGCAGTTCGGAGACCACCCGGCCTTCGGCGGCTGGTACATCACGTTCGAGCTGTCCCGCTATGTTGCGTCGCAGGTCAACCTTGTGCTGGCGGCGGGCCGACACGCCAAGTCAATGGCGCCCGATCTGCCGACCCTGATCTCGCCCTACATCGCAGGGGACAAGGCTCCGTCCGGCGAGGCGGCGGTCTCGCGCGATGATCACGCGCGCGAATGGACGCAGATCTTCACCAGCATTCGCGACTGCATCGACATCGTCGCGTTTCAGGACGGGCACGTGAACTTCGTCGACCTTCCCGAGTACCTGCGTACCAACCTGGCGCTGGCTCGCGGGGCAGGGCTGCGCTGCTGGTCAAACGTCGAGACGTTCGATCGCGACATGCCGATCAAGTTTCCTCCGATCGACTGGCGCAAGCTGGAATACAAGATTGACGCAGCTCGTGAGGCCGGTGTGGAGAAGCTGATCACCTTCGAGTTTTCACACTTTCTCAGTCCGCACTCCTGCTACCCGTCCGCACACCGCCTGTTTCGACGGTACTGCGAGCGTTTCTGTCATAACATCCTGTGAAAGCAGATGTTGTGGTCATTTCTATGGGGTTGAACGGCGACCCGGATCGTTATATAATGAGAAGCGTGGTTTCATGATTTGCGGTCGTGCGTCGCCATCCCCCACGCGCGAGGGGAAACGGCTCGACCGCCATATCCATGTTCCCGGAGGCGGGAGGAGGAGGTCTCGAGATGATTCGCAATCGGTTCTGGGTGGTGTCGATCGCGGCGATCGGGTTGGCCGCGGGCTCGGCGCAGGCGGTCAACTTCTATCTTCACGACACGCTCGACCTGAGCAGCGTGAACAACTTCGGCCAGCCGTTGTTCAGCGGCACGTCGCCGTACGGAAACAACCCGTCGGCAGTGGCGTATGACGGCTCAAGCCTGTGGATCGCCGGCTTTAACAATGGCGTCGTCACCGCGTCGGTGGGCATCGTGCGGATCAACGATCCGTGGGGATCGCCTGCGCCGCAGGCGGTTCGGCCGGGGCTGAGCGGCACCGCGGTCGGTCGCGGCTACAGCGGTCTGGCGCTCGACATCGCTAACGATCGGGTCTATGCGGCGTACGACCCGGGCGCGGCCCATCCGGAGGGCATCAGCGCGTTCAAGATTTCCGACAATTCGTCGGCCTGGACGAAGAACGCCCGCGGCGGCAGCGGCGTGGCCACGGATCCCGGGTTCTCCAGCGTTGACAGCGGCGCGGCTTGGACGACCTTCGGCAGCGGTCGCCGGGCGCTTCAGAACGCCTCGACCGGCGCGGACATTTACACCACGTCGGACGGCATGATCATCAACGTGGGCACGGGCACCTTCTGGCGCGACATGGCCTTCGCGCCGGATGGCGACGTCTGGGCCCGCCGAAGCAACGGGGTGATCTGGACCAACCGAACCGGCGGTAACTCGGGCGCAACGCCTGTCGCTTACGTCGCGCCGGTCGGCTCAGCCGACTTCGTCAACGGCCAGAACATTGCCTATTTGGATGGCGCGCCGGGCGGTGACCTGGTGATCTATAACGACCGCCCCAGCACGGCCTTCGGCCAGATCTGGGAGCTGACGGTCAAGGCGCTGAACGCCGCGGACGGCAGCCCGGCCACGATCAACTTCCTGGCTGGCAACGGCGATCCACTCCCGTTCGGATTCGGAGTGGGCGCGGGCTACTTCGACTTCGCCTGGAACGCCGCCAATCAGGAGCTGATCGGTCTGGATTTCGCCAATCGGCTTGTCTATCGGTTCAAGCCGGTGGAGGTGCCGGAGCCGACGACACTGCTGCTCGTCGGCGCGGGCGTCGTGGGACTGTTGCGCCGCCGACGCTGATCTTGTGACCCGACCGCGCGATGCGGGCGGACCGGTCGGCCATCGGTCGACCGCCGCCCGCGTCGCCGCGGACTCTGAGCCTCGCATGCGCACGGCCGCAGCCACCAGGAGGATACGGTGATGTCTGCCGCGAGAAGAGCGTTCACGCTCATCGAGCTTCTGGTGGTGATCGCGATCATCGCGATCCTGCTGGCCATCGTCATGCCGGCCGTGGCGCGTTCGCGGGATCTGGCTCGGCGGACGGTCTGCGGTACCAACGTTCGCAGCATCGTGCAGGCCTTTTACAACTACTCGGTGGGGAACGATGGCTACCTGCCCATGAATCAGGGTTCGGAGCCGAGCTACGTCTATGTCCGCGGCTCGACGCTGATCCAGTCGCCGGGTAACGAGTGGCATCTGGGCGAGTACCTGATGCCTGAGATGAGCATGACGCCGCCGCCGCGCGGCGCGGGCAACAAGTTCGAGCTGGAGACCCTCCGGAACACGCGGCGCGACGGGCGCATCTTCTATTGCCCGGCCACGCGCAACGCGTTCGAGGAGACGACGCTGTACCCGGGCTGGGCCAATCCATCGGCGTTCGGCAGTTTCATGGATTACGCCCAGTGCTGGAATTTCATTGGTCCGGCATCGGTTCGCGACGGCAATCGGCTCTATGCCATCTCGCAGGACGGCGTGTACCGCCTGATCGACGAGAACGGCAACCCTATTCCCGGTAACCCGGACGAACCCAACGACATCTCGCAGCTCTACCAATTGCCGCAGAACGCCAGCGGCGTGGATCACCTTCGGATTCCCAACAGCGGTGCCGAGGTGCCGGTCTTGGGCGAGTACGTGACGAGTTTTGATCTGCAGGTTGGGGCGATCGGTCCGGCATTTGCGAACGGCTCGTTGCAGCCGCGGTCGGGCAATCATCCCTGGACCGGTCGCGCTCAGGCGCGCGACCTGCCGATCGAGGGCGGCAACTTCGGTTACATCGACGGCCGCGTCGAGTGGAAGCCGCGGAGCACGTTGCGTCCGCGTTTGCTGATCGACCGCATCTTCTCGGGCGGATCGAATCGGCCCTGTTACTGGTGGTGAGGGGTTGAAGCTCGGCTCGCGGCCGGCATCGAGGCGGCCGCTGTGCGGAGCGGGACGAGGTGGCTCAACATGAACGCGAAGAAGTCGTACCGCATGTCCATCCGGCTTGCAGCGCTGGCGGTAGCCGCGAGCGCGAGCCTGGCGCACGCGCAGGATCACCCGTTCGCGCTGCGTAACGTGGTTGACCTGTTCCAGATGTTCGCGCTGGACCCGATTGACAACACCTTCAACCCGGTGACGCAGGCGCCCGCCAATTTCGCCGCCTATTCAGCCGCGCCGCGCGTCGGCACGAATCCGAGCGTGGTGGCGGTGGACGGTGATCGCGCCTTCATCGGCGGTTTCTACAACGGGCCGAACTTCAACCGGTTCGGGGATGTCACGGCCAACCGTTTCGCGTGGTACGCCTCGGTGGGTGTGGCGGAAATCCGCAACATCGGGATTCAGTCCGGCTTCACCGGCGACTGGACGCGTTACCTGGGCACGTTTCAGGTTGGTCCGGGCATCCGCAATACCGATTGGATGAGCGGTCTCGACTATGACCCCATCAGCAAGCGCCTCTATGTTGCATACGACGCCATTCAGCCTCCGTTTCCGACGGTGATGCCCAACGCCGGGCTGCCTTGGCAGTTCTATGAGACATTCATCGCGGCCGTTGATGCCGATCCGGACAGCCCGACCTACGGCCAGAACATCTGGAAACGCGAGAACCCGGTGCCGGCGCAGCCCGGCTTTCCGGCGGACGAGGTGCGGGCGCACGCGGGCGTCTCGATCGACACCCTCAACAACAACTGGCTGGCGTTTCCGGTGCAGGGCGCCGGCCGGATTTCGTTCTTCGATCTGACCAATCCGTTCGGCCCCACCGTGGATCGTTTCGTCTCCGACGTGGCGGCCTTGAACTGCAACTCGACGGCCTTCCGTGGCAACGACTTCCACCCGCAGACGGGCCAGTGGTACAGCCGCGTGCTCAATGGCATTCAGGTCGTGCGGCGGGACACGACGCCGCCGGTGGCGCCGTTCAAGACCAAGCCGCGTTTCATTCGCGAGCCGAGCGCCGGCGGAAACGGAACGGCCGACACCATCGCCGCGGGTGACGACGTGCAACTGATTCCGTTCGGCGACCCGGTCAACCCGTCGGATGACATCATCGGCGCGGGGCCTAATCAGACCATCGACACCGTGCCTGGCGGCGACGACGTGTACAGCGTGTCGGCTATCTTCACCGAGCGGATCGTCGGCAACCCGGCGGGTCCATGCCCGACCGATCCAAACGGCCTGCCCGACTCGAACCCGAACGGAACCAACCCGCAGGGACAGGGGCTGGCCATCATCACGTCAGACAATCTCGTGGCAACACCGGGCTGGACGCCGCAGGACATGCTGGTGGTGAACAGCCGTCCGGGTCCGGGTGCGAACCAGCTCACCGACCTGCGCTTCTTCGATCTGAATGGCAACGAGATCGCCAGCCTGCCGCTGCCGTGCTCGCCGGTGCCGGCGCCGGATCCGACGCCGAGCGGCGTGGCGATCCACGATTTCGACTACGACCCCGCCACCGGCACCCTGGTGGTGCTTGAGTTCGAGCGGCGGCTGTTGTACGTCTATAAAGCTCAGACGACCGGCGGGCCGAAGTATCCGAGATACGACTATACGCGCAACGGGTCACTCGACCTGGCCGACTTTGCCGGTTTCCAGCGGTGCTACACCGGGCCTGAGAATCCGGGCACGCTGTCGCTTCTGTGCCAACTGGTCAATACCGACAGCGATTGCGACGTGGACTTCGTGGATTATGCGGTGTTCCAGGCGACTTGGGACATCAGCGGCGGTCCGGCGGGCAACTGACGCCGCCGGTCGCCATGGACGTGGACGCGCAAGGGAATGCGTGGGTGAACATGAATCGGCAGAAACCGATGCGATACTCGGCCGCGTGGCGGGCCCGCAACGTCGGAGGACGGTCATGAGCACCGCCCTGACGCTTGACAAGGTCCGTCGCCGCAGCGTCGTGCCCAAGTACCAGCAGGCGCGCGAGATCCTGATCAGCGCGATCCGCTCGGGCCAGCTCGCGCCCGGGGCCAAGCTGCCCTCGACCAAGGAAATCAGCGCGATCGTGAACGTGAGCCTGATCACGGCGCACCGCGCGCTGGAAGAGCTGGTCGAGATGGGCTGGCTGCGGCGCGAGGTGGGCCGTGGGACGTTCGTCCGCGAGGACATCGATTTTCACAAGAGCGCGGATCGTGAACTGTCCATCGGCCTGATTCTGGAATACCACGACCAGCTCAACATTGACGATTACTACCACGGGACGCTGATCAGCGGCCTGCGGCGCGAGGCGCGGCGCGATTCGTGCCATGTGGAGTTCTTCTTCCACGACCGGTTTGAGCTCCGCGGTCGCAAGCGGCACGGCGCCGTCGGTGCCATCTGCATCCACCCGACGCTCGAGCGACAGGCCAGCGTCGAGCGGCTGGCGCTCAAGCACCCGCTGGTGGTCCTGGGTGGCACATTCCCGGCCGGAGGTGTATGCAGCGTCGATTGCGACAACGACGCGGGAGCGCGGGCGGCGATTCGCCATCTCCTGTCGCTCGGGCATCGGCGCGTCATGGTGTTGTCGGGCCCGTTGAACCTGAGCAACTCCCGCGATCGCGCGGATGCAGCCGTCGCCGAACTGGCGGCCAACGGCCTGCGGCCCGACGCACGCGACCTGCTTGTCTCTCAGGACACCATCCTGCTCGACGAGGCCACCAGTCGCCAGATCGAACGTCGCCTGCGCGAGCGGGATCGACCGACGGCCGTGCTGGCGGGCGGCTTCTACCTGGCGATGGCGGTCATGCAGATTGCCCGCAAGGTTCGGCTCGAGATCCCGTACGACTTGTCGGTGGTCGGCTTCGACGACCCGGCGTCGGCGGCGCTGCTCGATCCGCCACTGACCACCGTTCGTCAGCCGCTCGAGGCGATGGCCGCCCGGGCGTACGTGATGGTTCGCGACGCGCTGCTGGGCGGCGCCATCAAGTCGCAGAATGTCAGAATCCCGCCGGAACTGGTGGTCCGCCATTCGACCGGCCCGGTGACCGGCGCACGAGGTTAGCACGGCGATTCGTCGCTTGGAGGAGTGAAGATGCGTCCGACAGTCCGATACACCGCCATGGTGGCCCTGGCCTGTGCCGCGTCGGCCGCGGGGCAGACCGTGACCGTCACCCTGAATTCGCCCCAGAACGGCCAGACCGTCAACCCGGGGGACACCATCAACTGGTCGATCCTGTTTTCCGTCTCGACCGCGGGCAACGCCGGGCTGGCGCTGCTGTCGGTCGATCTGACGCAGGACGCCTCCAATCCCGAGCGATTCGACATTCCGCCGGCCGACTCGGTGCCGTCCGGCATGACGAACTTCGCTCGCCCGGCCGGCATCTGTAATCCGCAGGACGTGCCGCCGGCGTCGCCCCACCCGGCCTACGTCGGGTTGCAGCGCGGCGCGGCGGGTCGCAAGAACCTGGTGCAGATCGGCGGCGCTCAGAACACGTTCGGGCAGGCCACCGCGCCCGGCAGCGGCGTGGCCGAGAACGCCAACGTGGTGGCGGGTGTCGGCCACTCGGGTCCGACGCTGCTGGCATCCGGCTCGTTTACCGCGCCGTCGACCCCGGGAACGTACACCTACCGCCTGGCAACCGGCATCGCCAACGTCATGACCACCGCCAACTCGCCACCGCTGATTTCTCCGGCCGTCAGCGCGACGGTCGATCTGACCGGCGGCGTGATCTCGTTCAACGTCCTGCCGTGCGAAGCCTGCGACGCGAACTGCGATGGCGTCGCTAACGGCCTGGACATTCAGGCGTTCGTCATGCGGGTCGTAGGTTTCCCGCACACGCCGTGCTCGACGTGCGCTGGCGACATGGATAATAGCGGCGGTGTGACCGTGGCCGATGTCCCGGCGTTCGTGAACTGCCTGCTCACGGAGTAGCCGCTCGGCCTCTCCCTCGGAATTCGATGGGTCGAGTCTCCGGCCGTGCCCCGCCAAGCGCTGGGCCGGCCGGTTGACATTGAGGGAAGCCCGGGCGTCGGATTCGGGACTGCGCGAGAACCGTGACCGATGCGAGATCGCGGCGTTGCCGGATCTCGCACGCGCTCGTTTCGCCCGATCGTCGTGACGCGGGCTACTCGCCGTCGTCGGAATCGCGGGTGCGCGCGGCGGGCAGCGGGCCGCGGCGGACGAAGGCTTCGATGGCCTGGTACTCGGGCAGCCCCAGCTTGTCGTAGAGCACGGCGGTGTTGCGATTGCGGTCTTCGGCGCGCTGCCAGAACTCGCGCGGATCGTTCGGGCCCGGAAACAGCGCCTTATCCTTCTGCGACTGGTGCCGGAAGATCGCGAAGCGCTTGCGGTCGACCTCATCCGGGCTGAGCGGCACGGCCATGTCGATCTCGTGCGGCTCCCACTCCTGCCACGCGCCGCGATAGTGCCACACTTCGCAGTCGGCGATCCACGGGCGGTCGGCCAGCCGGCGCAGGGCCTCGTCGATGGCCGCCAGGCAGACGCGGTGGGTGCCGTGCGGGTCGGACAGGTCGCCGGCGGCGTAGACCTGATGCGGTCGGACGGCCTCCAGCAGGTCGGCCACGATGCGGATGTCGCGCTCGCCCAGCCGCGCCTTGCGGACTCGACCGGTCTCGTAGAACGGCAGATCGAGGAAGTGAACATTCTCGTGCTTCACGCCGGCGTACGCGGCGGCGGCACGGGCTTCGGTACGCCGGATGAGCGCCTTGACGCGCTGGAGTTCGGGGCTGTCGATGTCTCCCGGCCGCTTCACGGCGACGAACCGACGGATGCCCTCGAGGACGCGATCGGCGTCGGGCCCGCCAGCCGATGGAAACGCTGCGGCGAACAGCGAGGCAAAGTCGCAGTGTCGCAGGGCTTCGTCGTCCCAGACAGCGATCGAGCCGGAGGTCTGGTACGCGACGTGCACGTCGTGACCCTGCTCGCACAGGCGGATCAGCGTACCGCCCATCGAGATGACGTCGTCGTCCGGGTGCGGGCTGAAGACGACGACACGCTTGGGATATGGCTCTTCCTGCGCTCGGCCGTCAGGTCGGCCGCCGGGCCATCCGGTGATGGTCCGCTGCATGCGCTTGAACACGTCGATATTGAGGTCGTAGGCGCGGCCGCGGGTGGCGATCAACTCCTGAAGGCCGTGTTCGTTGTAGTCCTCCTCCACCAGCTTCAGAATGGGCTTGCCGAGCTTGAGTGCCAGCCACAGCACGGCGCGGCGCGTGGTTGGGTCGTCCCAGCGGCTGCCGTAGCGGGCGATCGGGCCCAGCAGCCAGGGCGTCTTGACTGGCGTGAGTTCGCCGGCGGCGGCGCGGTCGAGGAAGAACGCGACGCGGGGGTGTTCCTGCAGGAAGCTGGCGGCGACGGTGGGCGTGACCTCGCCCTCGATGGCCCTGCGCAGGATGGGCGCTTTGTGCTCGCCGAAGGCGATCAGGGCGATGCGTCGGGCATCGAGAATCGTGCCGACGCCCATGGTGATGGCCTGTCGCGGCACGTTGCGTTCGCCGAAGAAGTCGCTGGCCGCGTCCAGCCGCGTGACGCGATCGAGCGTGATCAGGCGCGTGCGGCTGGTGCGGGCCGAGCCGGGTTCGTTGAAGCCGATATGCCCCGTTCGCCCGATGCCGAGGATCTGGTAGTCAATGCCGCCGGCGTCGCGGATGCGGCGCTCGTATTCTTCGCAGAACGCAGCCACGCCCTCTCGGGGCAGCGTGCCGTCGGGAATATGGATCGACTCGGGCGGCACGTCGACATGGTCGAAGAGCGACTCGCGCATGAACCGGTGGTAGCTCTGCAACGCATCCGGCGGCATCGGCCAGTATTCGTCGAGGTTGAAGGTGACGACGTTGCGGAACGAGAGCCCCTCGTGACGGTGCAGTCGCACCAGCTCGTCGTAGAGATCCTGTGGGGTCGATCCGGTCGCCAGCCCGAGCACGGCCTTCTCGCCACGACGGGCCTTATCGCGGATCAGGTCGGCAATTTCGCGCGCGACCGCGGCGCACGCGGATGAGCTGGAGTCATGCACCGACACGGTGCACTGGTGCAAAGCCTCTGCCTGCGTGGAGACCTTGCCCGGGAACTGAAGCACGGCGTCCGACATGGCCGGAATGATACGCGCGCCGTGCCGAGATTTCGACGCGGTCTGCCGCGCCAGATCATCACATCCGACACCAAGCCGACAGGGCCGCGCCGATGCAACCGGCGCGATCGTTGCTCGAGTACCGAAGTTCGATCGCGGACGATGAGCCGGGCGGCCGGCCGGCGCGGCGGGCATCGAGACTCTCGCGCAGGGCCTGCTCGAGGGTGTCTCGCATCGCACCGCTCGCGAGCAGGCGGCCCAGTTGCTGGCCGACCACGACCCGTTGCAGAGACAGGTTGCGAAAGGGGTGCTGCGGATTCAGGCGGAGGTAGTCCGACCCGCGCCACGCATCCGACCCCCGCCCGTCGCGGATGGTCTCGATCCGCTCGGCGATGAGTTCGGCCAGCAGGCGGCCGGCCTCCGCCAGCCATTGCCGCGCGATCGGGTCGCCGCGCCGGGCCGCCTGCTCCGGCCTCCAGTCCGTCGGCGCGGGCCGGCCGGACAACGCAAGTCGATCGGCGTACACTCGGTTCAGGGCGGCGGCGGAGACGAGCCTTTCATACGTGGGTCCGGCGCTGCTGATCATCTGCCAGGCCTTCAGCAGCCAGTCGGAGCAGGCGTCGAGCGACACCACTCTGCCGCGCAGCATGAGCGCCTCGGCCAGGCCGGTTCCGGACCCGAGATAGTAGGCGTTCTCAACATCCGCCAGCAGACCGCCCTCGCCATACCGCTCGCCGAGTCCACAGCAGTCGGCGTCGCTGGCCAGGCGCAGCGGGGCCAACAGTTCGACCCCGCGCTGACGCAGCGCCGCCTCGAGGTTCGCCGCCAGCAGCGGCATGCGCGGCCCGTTCGCCATGACCGAGATACCGCGCCCGTCGCCCGTTCGGAGACCGGGGGCGCAGACGCCCAGCAGCACACGGCGTCGGCCGGTCGCCGCGAGGCAGGCGCACACGGCGTCGGTGGCGGCGTCGACGCAGGCAAGCCCGCGTTGCCGTTCCGAGTCGGTGACCGTGACTTGGCCCCGTCGGCCGTTCTCGAGTTGTTGGTCGAGGGGCAGCGGTGTGAACGTCGGATCCGGGCGAGGGACGCGGGACTCGATCGGGCCATCGCTCCGCAGGATCAGCCCGCGCGCGGTTTGGGTCGCAAGCACAAGCGATGCTCGCGCGCGGGTCGCGCCGATATCGAGCCCGATCAGGACCGCATCGGCGGACCACTCCGGCGGAGTCGGCGTTGGATCGGGCGGTGAATCAACGGGATACACGATGACGGGCCCAATTTACGCATGGTCCGTCCCGGCGGCCAGTCGAACCGGTTGTCGGGGTCACGGCTGGAGCGCGGCGCGGATGGAGCGGCCGAGCTCAGGTCACGAGCGCGTCCCGGCGCTCGTCGGGCACGGCGCGCCGCGGCGGCAACACTTCGGTTGCGAGGGGCTTCATCGCGCGCACGGCCTCTACTAACCGCTGCATTCGGTGCGCCCAGGTGTGCTCCGCCAACGTTCGCGCCCGACCGGCCGCGATCAGATCGGCCTGCCGGCCCGGGTTGCGTAACAGGTCGGCCAACAGGTCGCGGGCTTCGGCCGGCGTGCGAAAGACGACGATCTCGCGGCCGACGTCGAACAGCTCGGCCACACCCTCGCGGTAGGCTTGAAGGCAGCCGCAACCGGCGGCGGTTATCTCGAAGACCTTGCTGTTCAGTCCGGCATCGTCTTGCCAGCGCATGACATTGAGCGCGAAGCGCGCCCGGGCGTACGCGTGCGACTGACGGTGATATTCGACGAACTCGATGGCGTCGCCGCGCAACCCCCAGTCTGCGTACGACTGGTTCCCCAGCCGCAGGCAGCGGAAGTGGCGCGACAGGAACGCGACCATGAAGGGGCGTTCCCATGTTTCGATCGTCCGGATCACGGCGGTGGCTTCGACGTAGCGTTCCGGCGCCCGCGTGAGCAGCGCGGCGGCGTCCGCGAGGGCTGCGTCGGCGCGAGCGGCCTGCTGAAAGTGTCGCAGCGCCGGTTGGTGCCGATCGGCCAGGCGCAGCTCGATCAGCGCATCGAGCAGGCGGCGGATGCGCGGACGGGCGGGCGGCTCGAAGGCGGCGGCGATGCGATCCAGCGCGGGCGCCAGTCCCGCCGCGACGCTGCGGCGGATGCGCTCCAGGTCGGGCGCATCGGCCGCGAGTTCCTCGAGCATGGTCGGCGTCGGGGGCGGGTCGCCGCCGCCGGAAAGAAAGACGAGATCGTACTCGCGGCGCGCCTCGGGCAGCGGATGAAACACGTCGGGGTTGGCGGCGTTCGGCATCACCAGCACATTGCCGAAGCCGAGCAGTTTGTTCATCTCGGCGGCTGTGTAGGCATTGTTGATGGTGTGAAGCTGTCTCGGACTGGCAAAGAGGCCGCCGGCGGCAGCCGGGAGCACCGCGCCGTTGTTGAACCAGTGCGGAGCGTCCCACCAGACGTGCACGTGCGGATGCTCGAGCGTATCGAGGTACGCGGTCAGCCGTCCCCGATCATCTCGGAGAATCGGCAGCGAGAGCGTGCCGTTGGCCCACATGGCGATGGAGAAATCGATGGCATTCGTCTCAATGAACTCCCGGACAAGGTGGGCGAAGGCGTGGGTCACCATCTCCGGCGAGCCGCCGCGCTCGCGCAGGTGCCAGATGGCGGCGAGATCAAGATGCAGGGTGTCGTGGCCGAGTCGCCGCAGCCCGTCGGCCATGTCGAAGAGCAGTCCGCGCGAGTTGGTGCCAGGGTTGGTGAGGATCAGAACGCGCATGGCGGCTCCCTTCCGATCGGTCCGGCGCGTCAGACGCCTGGGCGCGGCCGGTCAGGCGTGCACGAATTCGGTGGCGGACCGGGCCATCTCCTCGATGATCTGCGGCAGCGAGCGCGTGATTCGCCAGCCGGGAAAGTGCTGCCGGGCGCGGGTCAGGTCGCTGATGTAGCAGATGTGATCGCCGCGGCGCGGCTGGTCGACGTAGGTCGTCTCGATCGTCTCGCCGGTGATCTCCTCCACGAGCGAGATGGCCTCCAGCACGCTGACGCTGTTGTCGCGCCCGCCGCCGAGGTTGTAGACCGCGCCGCTGCGCGGCTTCTGGTAGAAGGCGTCGAACGCGGCCACGACGTCGGCGGCATGTATCTGGTCGCGCACCTGCTTGCCCTTGTAGCCGTAAATGGTGTACGGCTGTCCGGTGACCGCGACCTTCACGAGATAGGAGAGGAATCCGTGCATCTCGACGCCGCTATGTGCCGGGCCGGTCAGGCAACCGCCGCGGAAGACGCCGACGCGCATGCCGAAGTATCGCCCGTATTCCTGAGCGATCAGGTCGGCGGCGGCTTTCGACGCGCCGAACAGACTGTGCAGGCTCTGGTCGATCGGGAAGTCCTCGGCGATTCCGTCATAGAACGCCGGGTCGGCGAAGTCGTAGCGGCTTTCAAGTTCGGTCAGCCACAGTTGGTTCGGACGGTCCCCATAGACCTTGTTGGTGCTCAGGTGAATGAACACGGCCTCCGGACACGAGCGCCGCGCGGCCTCGAGCAGGTTGATGGTGCCGCCGGCGTTGATGTCGAAATCGTCCAGCGGGATGCGCGCCGCCAGGTCGTGCGACGGCTGGGCGGCGCAGTGCACGATCAGGTCGTACCGCGAGGCCTTGAACAGGTACTCGAGCGCCTTGCGATCACGGATGTCGATATTGTGATGCGTGAACCGCCGGGTCTGCTCGCGCAGCCGGTTCAGGTTCCAGGTGGTGTCGCCCGCCGGACCGAAGAAGCGTTCGCGCTGGTTGTTGTCGATACCGTCCACGTAGTGTCCGCCTCGGTCGTAGTGCAGGACGGCCTCCGAACCGATCAGTCCGCTGCTGCCGGTGACAAGGACGCGCATGACGGGCTCCCGATGGACCGGCTCGAGGCGGCGGCACGCGCAGGAATTGCGCATCGGGCGCTCGGGCGAACGCCGACCCCGCAACGGTCGGAGCTATATCGGCCCGCGCGCCGCGGAGCGCGAGTCCGGGCGGAGGCCACGCAGCGCCGGCGGCGCAGTCGTTGCGCGGCAACAGCGCGTCAATGCTGGAAAGCGGACGAAGCGGGTCGGCGAGGGGGCCAGGGAGCGGCGCTACGCGATGAGGTCCGGCGGCGTCAGCCCGGCCAGGGCGGCAAGAACGTTTTCAGCCGCCGTCAGCGCCATGTTGCGGCGCGTCTGAGCCGTGGCGGAGCCGATGTGCGGCAGCAGCACGCAATTCTCGAGTTGCAGCAGCCCGGGGTGGATGCGTGGTTCGTGCTCAAACACGTCGAGTCCGGCGGCGGCGATGCGGCCCTGACGGAGGGCCGCCACCAGGGCCTCCTCGTCCACCACCGTCCCGCGAGCGGTGTTGACCAGCACCGCCGTCGGCTTCATGCGGTCGAGCTGGGCCGGGCCGATCAGGTGGGTCGTCTCCGGGCCGCCGGGCACCAGCAGGACCACGAAATCGCTCTCCGCAAGCAACTCGTCCAGCGGCCGCGGCTCGGCGCCGCCGCGCTGCTCGTCGGCGACCTCCGAACGCGTGTGATAGACCACCCGCATGTTGAAGCCAACGGCTCGGCGTGCGACAGCCCGGCCGATGCGCCCAAAGCCGACGATGCCCAGCGTCCGGCCGAACACGTCCAGCCCGAGGAACTGATCGAAGGCCCAACCGGTCCAGCGGCCGGCGCGGAGGTGGCGCTCGGCCTCTCCGAGTCGGCGGGCGGCGGCCATCATCAACGCCCAGGTCAGGTCGGCCATGGTCTCGGTGAGGGCCCGGCCACCGTGCGTGAGCATGACGCCGCGCTGTCGGGCCGCCGCGATGTCAAAGTTCTCGTAACCGGCGGTGAAGGTGGCGAAGATGCGGCAACGCGGCGCGGCGGCGTCGAGTACCTCGGCATCGATGCGATCGGCCAGCGTGCACACGACGGCGTCGCGGTCTCGCACGGCGGCGAGCAGCTCGGCGCGCGACAACGCGCGGTCGTGTGGGTTCACTTCAACGTGGCAGCCGGCCTCGCGCAGCCGCTCAGCGGCAGCGCGAAGCGTGCCGCGCGTGACGTAGACGGAATGCGTCGCCATGGCCAGATCCTCCTGCTGCGCCCGGCCGGGCATGGTAGCGTCAACCAGTCCGAGCGGTCGGTTCGCGCGCCGAGGTTCGTGGTATCATCGCCGCTCGCCGCCCGGCGCGGCCCCGCATGACGACGACCCCGGCCGACATCGCCGCATCTGTGACGCACCCCGCGGGCGCATCGTTCGGTCGGCGCACGGCCGCCATCGTTCTGGTGTTGGTATTCTTGCTGTCGGCCCGCGCCATGTGGCACCGCGCCGGCGACCTGATCATCGACACCGGCCGGGAGCTGGATACGCCCCGCCAACTGGCCGAGGGGCGCATGCTGTATCGCGACGTGCGATACTGGTATGGGCCGCTCGCACCGTACTTCCACGCCTTGCTCTATCGCCTCTTCGGCGTTCACACCGACGTTCTCGCCGCGGCGGGCGTCGGGGTGGCGGCGGCGACAACCTGGATGATCTACCGTTTCGCTCGGCTGCTGGCTTGTCGAGCGGCGGCCGCGACCGCCGGCGTCGCGTTCATCGTGATGTGCGCGTTCGGGCAGTGCTACACGCTGAACATCTTCAACTTCATGATGCCGTACGCGTTTCCGGCCACCTATGGACTCATGTTCGCTCTGCTCGGCACCTATGCCGCGGCCCGCCACCTGCGCAAGCAGCGCAGCGTAGATCTGGTTGTCGCCGCGCTGGCGCTGGCGCTCACGGCGCTGTGCAAGCTCGAATCGATTTTCGCCGCGGGTGTCAGTCACACGGCTTTCCTGCTGCTGCTCGCCTGGATGCGGCGGGGGCACTGGCCGGTCGTGGCGGCGGCATATGCCGCGGCGCTACTGATGACGGCGTCGGTGTATGGGTACTTCTATCATCAGGTCGGCAGCGGCTTGCTTGCCGACAATCTGCTCATCTCCGGCAATCTCAAAGCGCGTGAGTTCCTGCTGCTCCAGAGCGGCCTCGTGAACACGTCGGCGGTCCTGACGGATGCCGGTCGGTCGCTCGCCCTGCTGGGTGGCTGTCTGCTGATGGGGCGCATCGTCGGGCGGATCGCTCATGCCGCGGTCGGCGGGACGCCGCGGTTTTCGCCGCAGACGCCGGCGGATCCGGGGGAGGCGGCGCCGGACGCGCTTTCCGTCCGGGTGGCATGGCTGCTGGTGACGGTCAGCCTCGGCGTCGTCGGATGGGCGCTGCTGCTGCCGCTGTTCTGGTGGATCCAGCCGCTGGCATTGCTTCGCGGGCTGCCCGGCGTGGTGGCGGGGACGCTGCTCGTGCTGCTCGTCCTGGCCCTTCGCGATCAGGCGGCGCGGCAACGATGCGCGCCGGCTGTCGTGGCGACCGTCTTCGCGCTCGCCAGCCTGCCGCGCATCATCGGGCGCTGCGGTCCGGAGCACTATGGCTTCTACCTGGTCGCCCCCGCGCTGGTCATCTGGTGCGCGCTGGCGGGTGACTGGTCGGCGCGCCGGCGAGGCGGTCGAGCCGTCTCGGCCGTGATGGTCGGATGCCTGACGACACTGACGATGGTGGCGGCCGTGCGGCTCGAGGGCGGCCGGGTGGCGGCGTCGGTTCGCGCACCGGCGGGCGACGAGTTCGTTCGCGCGCCGCGCGGGACGTTTCTCTGCCCGCGGCCCTACCAGGGCGCTGTCGATCGGGCGATCGAGTTCCTGTCGCAGCAGCCGGCCGACACGCGGGTGGTCGCGTTCCCGGAGGGGGCGGCCATTGGCTTCCTGGCCGGCTGTCGCAACCCGGTTGGACTGCATACGTTCCTGCCGCCCGACTTCAGCGGATCGTTTGACGACGTCGCCATGATCGAGCGACTTGAACGCGGCGACCCGGACCTCGTTATCCTGACCACGCGCGACACGCGGGAGTATGGCAAGCGGGCGTTCGGTGTGGGCTATGCCGAACGGCTGGCAGGCTGGATCGTCGGGCATTACACCCTGGCGGAGGAGTTCCGGGGCGCGGCGTTCGCTGTGCGTGCCCTCAGAAAGCGCTGACGGCCACGTCGTTGACCGCGCGCGGTCCGATCGCCACGCCGCGCGGGTATAATGCGATCCATCGATTGGGAGGTTCAGGCCCAATGAGCCAGGCAGCGACGCAGGTGACGCCGAAGGTCGCGGAACCGCGGCCGCGGCAAATGCCCCAGTATCACGTCATCCTGCTGGACGACGACGATCACACCTATGACTACGTGATGGAGATGTTGATGGCGTTGTTCGGGCACACGCTCGAGCAGTCCTTCACCATGGCGAGGGAGGTCGACACGGCGGGCCGCGTCATCGTCGACACGACCACTCTCGAGCGGGCGGAACTGAAGCGCGACCAGATTCACGCCTTCGGGGCCGATTGGCGGATTCCGCGCTGCAAGGGGAGCATGTCGGCCGTGATCGAGCCGGCTCCAGAATAGCCGGGGCGGCGCCTTGCCGATGCCGATCGCCGCTTTACAATATGCACTGGTGGATCTGACGAATGGGTTCGAAGTTCCGTTCCCGGTTGGGCATCGATAGCTTCTTGCCTTCGTCGCCTGGTACCACCGCCGGGCCGATGTCGGTCCCTTTCGATGGACCCTGAAAGCAGAGACGGGTCCACTCGCCCTGAAACAGGAGTTTGGTTCATGGGCAAGAAGTTGTACGTCGGGAACCTGCCGTATTCCGTGACGGGTTCCGATCTCGAGCGGATGTTCTCCGCGCATGGCGCCGTGCAGTCGGCGCAGGTCATCATGGATCGCGACACCGGCCGCAGCAAGGGCTTCGGCTTCGTCGAGATGGCCAATGACAGCGAGGCGGCCGCGGCGATCACCGCGCTCAACGGCATGAAGCAGGATGGCCGGGCGCTGGTGGTCAACGAGGCCCGCCCGAAGGAAGGCGGCGGCGGCGGTGGTGGTCGCGGTGGCTCCGGCGGGGGACGCGGCGGCTACGGTGGTGGCGGCGGCTACGGCGGCGGCGGTTACGGCGGCGGTCGTCGCTAGTCCGGCCAACGACCGGGCTCTCCCGATCCGAACCGCTCGCGGGTCGCCTCAGTCGAGCCGCAAGCGCAGAAGCGAACGGGCCATCGACGGGCTGGCGATTGCGCCGCCCGTCGATGGCCCGTTGCGCTTGCCAGGAGCAGCGGCCATGTCCCGTCTGGACGGCCGCGCTTGGCGTATAATCGCCGCCGGCTCGGAGTCTCCCCGCGATGCTCGGAGAGTTTGATCTCGATCCGCATCTCAACCAATTGGCCGATGCGATCTGCGCCAGCTACGACGCCGACCCGCGCACGCGGCACATCAGCCGCGGCTACCTGCCCAGCCGGCGGGAGATGGAAGGCGTCATTCAGCAATGGCTGGAAGTGGCCTATCCGGGCTACTTCGGGCGGCAGAACCTCTCGCACACGAACATCCGCTATCACGTAGGAGAGCTGCTGCCGCAACTGGCTCAGAAGCTCTATTTCCAGATCTTCCGCGCGTTGTGCTACGAGAACGAAATCGAGGGCCGCTACGACCCGCTGGGCGATTCCGAGCAGGCCGCCCCGCTCGACCGCCGTGCCCGCGAGCTGACCATGAGCCTGCTCGAGCGCATCCCGGATTTGCGGGCCATGCTGGCGCTCGATGTGCAGGCCGCTTACGACGGTGATCCGGCGGCGTCGCATACCGACGAAGTCATCCTGTCCTACCCCGGCCTGCTGGCCATCTCGATCCACCGGTTCGCCCATGAGCTATGGACAAGCGACGTGCCGCTGCTGGCGCGCATGATGAACGAGTGGGCCCATCAGCGCTGCGGCATTGACATTCATCCCGGCGCCCGCATCGGGCGGAGCTTCTTCATCGATCACGGGTCCGGGGTCGTCATCGGCGAGACCACCGAGATCGGCGACAACGTCAAGGTGTACCAGGGCGTGACGCTCGGGGCGCTGTCGTTCCTCAAGGATGAGCGCGGCCGCATGGTGAAGGGTTACAAGCGGCACCCGACCGTGCGCGATAACGTGACCATCTACGCCAACGCCATCATCCTGGGAGGCGACACGGTCCTGGGCGAGGGTTGCACGATCGGCGGCTCGGTGTTCCTGACCTCGAGCGTGCCCGCCGGCTGCACGGTGACGAATCGTCCGCCCGAGTTGACCGTGCGCCAGAGCCGGCCGACCCAGACGGCCGCGCCGGGCGAATACCATATCTGATCGCCCGGCTCGGATCGGACCGGCGACGACCGCAACGAACGCGAGAACGGACAAGGCCCCCGAATGCGAATCGCCCTGGCCCAGCTCAATCCGACCGTCGGCGACGTGAGGGGTAACGCCGATCGCATCATCAACATCATTCGCCGCGCCGCCGCCGAGCGCGCCGACCTCGTGGTCTTCTCGGAACTCACATTGCTCGGCTATCCGCCCAAGGATCTGCTGCTCAAGCCGCACCTGGTCGAGACCTGCCGCGTCGAACTGGCCCGCGTGGCGGCGGCCTGCACGGGCCTGACCGCGCTGGTCGGATTTGCCGAACCGACCGGTCGCGATGTCGGGCGTCCGCTGCACAATGCGCTGGCGGTCTGCCGCGACGGCCGCGTCACGGCTGTGCATCGCAAGACGCTGTTGCCGACGTACGATGTGTTCGACGAGGATCGCTACTTCGAACCCGCCGGGCGGCGCGAGGTCGAGCGCGTCCACGACGCGACGGGCCGCGAGTGGCGGCTGGGCCTCAGCATCTGCGAGGACCTGTGGAACATGCGCGGCCGGCCGCCGGCCGGCGCGGCCTCGCGCGCCTATATCCAGGATCCGGTCGGCGAGATCGTGGCGGCCGGCGCGGAGCTGGTCATCAACGCCAGCGCGTCGCCGTTCGAGGCCGGGAAGAACGAGCACCGCACGCGTCTCTTCTCGGCCCGCGCCGACGAGCTGGGCGTGCCCGTGATCGTGGTTAATCAGGTGGGGGCGAATGACGACTTGATTTTTGACGGCGCCAGCGCGGTCTTCGCGCCTGGTCGCGGACTGGTGGCGCGGGCCAAGGCATTCGAGGAGGATCTACTCACGCTGGAATGGCCGAGCGAGTCGGCGCGCGTCGAGCCGTATCCCGATGAACTGTCCTCCATCCATGCCGGCCTCGTGCTGGGCACGCGCGACTACGTGCGCAAGTGCGGCTTTCAGGGGGCGGTACTGGGGCTGTCGGGCGGCATCGACTCGGCCCTGACCGCCGTGCTGGCGGTTGAGGCCATCGGCGCGGACGCGGTGCACGGCGTCGCGCTTCCATCGCGCTTCAGCAGCGACCACAGCATCGCCGATGCGCGACGCCTCGCGGCGAATCTTGGCATCGACTTTCGCGTGCTGCCGATCGAGACGATCCACCGCGCGTTCGAGGCGACGCTGGCCGAGACGTTCGCCGGTCGGGCGGCCGACATCACCGAGGAGAACGTGCAGGCCCGCGTCCGCGGCAACCTGCTCATGGCCCTCTCAAACAAGTTCGGCTGGTTGCTGCTGACCACCGGTAACAAGAGCGAACTGGCGGTCGGTTACTGCACCCTTTACGGCGACATGTCCGGTGGCCTGGCCGTGATCAGCGACGTCCCGAAGACGACGGTGTATGAGCTTGCGCGCCGCATCAACCGGCTGGCGGGGCGCGAGGTCATTCCGGCAGGCAGCATCGAGAAGCCGCCGTCTGCCGAACTGCGCCCTGACCAGACCGACCAGGACAGCCTGCCGCCTTACCACGTGCTGGATGCCGTGCTGCGCCTGTACGTCGAGGAGATGCGCTCCGTGGGCCAGATCGTGCAGGCGGGCTTCGACGAGGCGATGGTGCGCGACGTCGTGCGGAAGGTCGACGCCAGCGAGTACAAGCGTAAGCAGGCCGCGCTCGGGCTGAAGGTGACCTCGCGGGCGTTCGGATCTGGTCGGCGCATGCCGATCGCGGCCCGGTGCGAGCCGTAGGACCTACGGCTCGGGATTCAGATACCAGTTGATGCCGTCGCCCGCCTCGCTGGTGCCGCGAACGGCGACGACCAGGTCGGGCCGGGCGTCAACGTCGATGTCGGCCGTCGTGATCCACTGCGGCGCAACCGGAAGATCAATCAGGTTGTTCTCGATCCAGGGCGAGCGCACGTTGTCGCGACGCGAGAACCACCGCAGCGTGTCGGCGGTCCGCGTCGCGGCGAACACGTCGGGGTTGCCGTTGGCCTCGACATCCGCGATGGCGATGTCGATCGGTGTGTTGCTGGTGTATTGAGCAAGCACCTGCCCCACCCAGGGCGTGGCCGGGTTGCTCGGCTGCTGATACCAGATGAGCTGGATGCCGTCGTTCGCTCCCGGAGCGGTGCGCGCCAGCGGGTTCATCGCGACCACGTCCGGGCGGCCGTCGCGGTCAAGGTCGCCTATTGCGATACGCGTGATGCCCCGGCCGTTGCCGATGGTCGAGCGCGTCCATGCCATCGTGCCGTTGCCGCCCGGATGCTGGTACCAGACCAGACGAGCGTTCGCCTCGCCGGGTGCCGACGAGATGACATCCGGCCGGCCGTCGCGATTGATGTCGTCCACCAGGATGCCGAATGCCCCGGTGCGCTCGGTGTTGGCGATGGTGACGCGGACCCAGTTGTTGCCGGTGAGCGTCTCCGGCCCGCCGAACAACTGCGGCTGGCGAAAGAAGCACACCAGGCCGGCCGCCTCGTTGGCGGCGACGATATCCAGGCCGAATTCGTTGTCGATCTGGGCGACGCGCAGGTCGCGCCACTGGCCAAGCCCGCCGCCGGTCGACTGGTCGATCGTGAACCGCTGCCAGTCGACGCCTTGCGTCGGGTTGACGGGCGCGCGCAGGAACACGATGCGATCGGCCGTACCCAGCAGGACGTCGGCCCGACCATCGCCGTTGACATCCGCGACGGTCACGCCGCCGACGCCGGCGAGCTGCGCGGATGAGGCGATTTCGACTCGATTCCACGTGATCTGGTTGTTCTGAAACACCTGAAAATAGATGACAACCGTCGGCGACTGCACCATGTTCCCGTCGTAAGTGGCGAGCACGTCGACCCGGCCGTCGTTGTTGAAATCGGCGGTCGCCACCGCCGTGGGTCGCACGCCGCCGGTGCTGTTGGCGATCGGAAACGCAGACCACGGGTTCCGCCGCGGATACCCCGCGGAACCGCCGCCGCCCCCGTTGAGGCCGCCCAGCAGGTCGCCGAGCAGTGCCCCCACGATCTGTCCGGCCACCTGGCAGCCAGCTAGCGGAAGGGACAGGGCGAGCAGCGACAAGACCGCGGCGACCGGGCGGCTTCGGAATGTCCCTCGGGGTCGGCTGGGCTTTGGCGGTGGGTGCATCGGTGCGCGTGGCTCCGGGACGATCAATCGCAGGGCGAGGCTGCCAGTTATTTATATGCACTTCGACGGTTTGCGTCGCGGGGCTTGATGGATCGCCCGCCGGCCGGGCGAAGCTCCCCGTGCGGCAGCCTGCGGACGGCCGTCTGGAGCGGTGTTTGACGCCCCCCAGGGGCTTCTGTACATAAAACCAGGACGATCAGCCACGAATCGGGATCATTCATGATTGATATCCGCTTCATCGCCGAGAACACCGATCAGGTCCGCCGTGCGATCCGCGACAAGGGGGTCCGCTGCGACCTCGACCGGTTGCTGGCGGTCAACGAACGCCGCCGCGAACTCCAGGCCGAGTACGACCGGCTGCGCAGCGAAAGCAACGACCTCGGCTCGAACATGGCGCTCTACCGCAACCCCAGGAGCAAGTGGTACGCCGACGCCATCGCCGCCGGCAAGACGCCCGAGCAGCTCAAGGCCGAAGCCGACGGCATTCAGGTGCGGCTGAACGAGATCAAGGCCCGCACGCGCGACGTGGAGGCCGAGCAGAAGCTGGTCTTGGAGGAGTTCGACCGGCTCATGCTGACCGTGCCGCAGGTTCCGTCGGAGAAGACCCCGGTTGGGTCGGACTCCGGCGGCAACGTCGAGGTTCGGCGGGTCGGCACGCCGCGGCGGTTCGAATTCGAGCCGAAGGACCACGTGCAGCTCGGCGCCGGCCTCGGCATTCTCGACATCGAGCGCGGCGTGAAGCTGGCCGGCACGCGCAACTACGTGCTGCGCGGCGCCGGTTGCCTGCTGCACCAGGCCGTGCTGCGCCTGGCGCTCGATCTCATTTCCCGCCGCGGGTTTGAGCTGTTCACCGTGCCGATTCTGGTCAACGACGAGATGATGCGCGGGACCGGTTACTACCCCGGCGGTGAGGATCAGGCCTACCGCTGCGAGCGCGACGGCAAGAGCCTGGTCGGCACGGCCGAGGTGCCGCTGACCGCCTATCACAAGGACGAAATCCTGGACGAGGCCGATCTGCCGCTGAAGTACGCCGCCGTCTCTACCTGCTTTCGCCGCGAGGCGGGCGCGGCCGGGAAGGACACCTACGGCATCTACCGCATCCACTTCTTCGACAAGGTGGAGCAGGTCGTCATCTGCCGGGCCGACGAGGCCGAGAGCGAGCGCTTCCACCACGAGATCATCGCCAACGCCGAGGCGGTCTTGCAGGCGCTGGAGCTGCCCTACCGCGTCATGATCGTCTGCACCGGCGATATGGGGTTGGGCAAGGTCGAGATGTACGACATCGAGACCTGGATGCCGTCGCGGAAGGAATACGGCGAGACGCACTCCGCCAGTCGTTTCGGCGAGTTCCAGGCCCGCCGCCTGAACCTGCGCTACCGTGACGCACAGAAGAAGATCCGCGTCTGCCACACGCTGAACAACACGGTCATCGCCAGCCCGCGCATTCTCATCCCGCTGCTCGAGCTGAACCAGAACGCCGACGGCACCGTCACCGTCCCGGCCGCTCTGCGGCCGTACATGAACGGGATGGAGCGGATCGAACCCGGACGCCGCGCGTGATCAGCCGCAGCCGCGACGCGCTCGGAGGCGACCGCCGCGTCGGGTCAGTCGGTCGGCTGCGGCATGGGGACCAGCTTGCCGGTGTCGTAGCCCTGCGCTTCGATCAGCGCCAGGATTCCGTCATACGTTTCCTGCGACAACTGCGGCGTGCGCGACAGGATCCACAGCGTCGAGCGGGTCGGGTCGCTCACGACGGCCCACTGGTAGTCCTCGTCCAGGCCGATGATCCAGTACGGACCGGGGAAGCCGAAGAAGTACACGTTCAGCCTGGAGTTTTCCGGCGGGTTGGTTGAGACGGCGTAGCCCTCGATCGTCCGCACCCGGCCGTCGAGCGAGCCTTCGCGGCAGGTGTTCAGCACGGTCACCCTGCCGTCATCGCGGATCGTGTACTCGGCCGTGACGCCGAAGCAGCCCTGCTCGAAGAACACCGGGTACTTCGCGATCTCATACCAAAGCCCGGCATACCGCTGAAGGTCGACCGCCGGCACCGTCATCGGCGGGTTCAGACCGCAGCCGGCCAACAGCGCCACACTCGACATCAGACCGATCCATGCACGCTTTAACACGCTCATCTCCCTGGTGAATGCTCGCGAGGACCAACTGCTTTGTGGGGGGATCTCGACGATCCCGCGTCCTTCCGCGTTGGACGATGCCGCCGCGAAGGTCGAGGATGTTAGGCAGCGCCTCGGTCGACGGCCACCGAACGACCGGCCGAGACGCTCCGCGAGGTGTCTCGACGCCGATTCCGGCCGCGATGGCCCCTGCTCGCGGTGGTGGCGGGGTCTGCCTACGATGTTGGTATGCGATCTCACGCCGTCCGAGCGAGCCTCGCCGCGACGATGCTTGCGGCGGCCGGTTGCTCCCGCACAGCGCTTACGGTTGACGACGCGGTCGTCTCAGCCGACACGCGCGAGCTGCACTGCCGCGCGTCAGTCGAGCGCGAACCGTTCATGTTCTTCCGCTCGAGCCTGCCCGGCGTGCCGGTTGAGTTCCGACTGGACGGTCGTCCGGTGGCCGCCGCCCGGACCGAGTCGGACGGCTTCGCGCGGGCCGTCGTGCCGTACGCGGCGCCGCGTCGGCCGCGCATCGAGGCCCGGGCCAGCGTGCTGGGCCGCTCCTTGACGGCGCGCGGGAATATCCACACCTGGCGACGCGATCGCACGATCGTCGCGGTCGACATTGATAACACCCTGGCGAAAACGAAGCTCGAGGATCTGCTCTTCGAGCGCGACGGCGAGGACGACGAAAGCACGCCGCTGAGGGGATCGCGCAAGGTCATGGAGACCATCGCGGCCGATTGCGAGATCATCTACGTCACGGCCCGGCCGCGCTTCCTGCTCGACACGACGCGGGTATGGCTGGCCGATGAGGACTTCCCGTTCGCGCCGGTGATGACCAGCGACGGCATCCGCCAGGCGATGCGCCGCCGGGAGTACAAGCTCGACCGGATCGCCGCGCTGCAACAGGAGTGGCCCCACCTGCTCATCGGCATCGGAAACTCGCCGTCGGATCACGAGGCGTACGCGCGCAGCGGCCTGCTGACCGTGCTCGTCAATCAAAAGAAGGTCCACCGGCGCGTACCGCGCACCATTTACCTGCGAACATGGCGCGACTTGGCCGAGTTCTGGCGGGCGAACCGCGCCCTGTTGACCGATCCCTCGCGCCTCCGCGCAGCGTTGGCCGACGACACGATCGATGGTCTGCTGGACCACAGCGCCAGGCAGGAAGACGACGACTGACGGAGTGGCGGCCGTTTCGGCTCGGCCGGCCGGACGAGGCAAGCTCCCCTTGCTCTGATTGGATTCGACTGGCTTGGCACCGGGGTCAGTGAATACTATCTAGTTAGCATCCGCCGGGGTTCCGGTGGTGGTTCCCGGACGCTGCCGGCGTGGTCGGAGCGGCCGGTGGGGATTCAGATTGTCCCGGACGAAGTGGTCCCGCGGTTCGTCAATCGCTCTCTGCGCCGTCATGGCGGCGTGCGCGTCCGCCCGCGCGCAGATCAACGCCCGCATCCACGATGTCAAGTCGCTGGCCCAGTTCGCCCGCGTCGGGACTTTTCCAACCGGCCAGTCGGCCGTGTCGTGCGAGACGGTCATCTGCAACATCGGCGACCAGGTCATACCCTGGCAAGCGCCCATGAGCCCGAGCCACCCGTTCATCGCTTACTCCATGTTTCGCCTGCACGACGGCCGATTCGAGCAGATCGGCCGCTCGTGGGCGAAGCACACCTTTTCCGTCAACTCGCAATTCTTTTGTGGTCCGTGCGTTCCGGCCGGGGCCAGCGCGCTGGGCGTGGGCTGCGCCGACACTTACTCCAACTCGGCCAACGCCAGCCAGTTCTACCTGGGTCCGCGGGAGGAGATCGATCCGTTTACCGGCGCGTGGCAACCGTGCGGGTCATTCTTCGACGCGCTTCCGGAAGACTGCCTGCGGAATTTCAACGCTTCGGGTCTGGGGCCGCTCGATCATCGCTGCGTGCTGTCGGACGGCGACTTGAACCTGCCCGGCGCGTCTTATTTCTACGAGGCCATGTACATCGTCCCGGGTGACGTCGACCCGCTCGACAACATCGGGTCGCGGCTGTGCACGATGTTCTGGAACGGCGTCTCGTGGGTCTTCCTGACGCCGCTCGATAACAACGCGATCGTTCGCGCGCCGGCAATCGCAACGCGCTATCTCAGCGGCGGGCCGCACGAGGCAATGGGCGTCATCGCCGATCCGGGCCGAGTCTATGTTGCCTCGAAGGCGACCGACGTGGGCGGCGGATCGTGGCACTATGAGTACGCCGTTTACAACTTCAATTATGCGCGCCGCATCCGGGGCTTCAGTGTGCCGGTGCCTCCCTCCGCGACGGTCACGAATATCGAGTTCCGCGATGGCGACGGCGAGTCGTTCAACGACTGGACCGCGGCGTTCGACGCGGCTTGCGGAGCGATGACGTGGCAGACCAGCACCTACGCGGAAGACCCGCAGACTGTCACGCTGGTCTGGGGCACGCTCTACAACTTCCGCTTCGACGCGGACGTTCCGCCGGGCGGCGGCGACGTGGCGCTCGACCCGTTCCTTCCCGGCGCGGGCAGCTCGCGTCTCTGGACCTCGGTGGTGACGCCGGACATGGGTTGCCTGAAGGGAGACGTCAACGGCGACGGTCTGGTCAACGGCGATGATATTCAACCGTTCGTCGCCGCGTTGTTCGATCCGCCCTGCGCGTTGTCGCGCGTCTACTGCGCGGCCGACCTGGCTTCGCCCGCGCCGGTGTCGGCCATGGTGTCGCGTTTGCTGGCCCCGTGAGTCGTGTGCGTTTTCGCCGCGATTGACGGCAACGTTCGGCCGGTTATGATGTCCAACCTGTCGATGCCTGCGGCCGTGGCGGAATTGGCAGACGCGCTAGATTCAGGTTCTAGTGGGCTTCGCCCGTGGAGGTTCGACTCCTCTCGGCCGCATTGCTTCGGATCCCGGAGCGGAACACGCACACCGCCCTTCCCGGCACATCCGTGCGCGATCGCACTCGTCGGAGTCCGGCGCCAATCGTGCGTCAAAAGCGAGCGCCCGTGCGGTTTGGGCGGGGCTCCTTATCGGCCAGAGACTTGGACCACCGCACACACGCTCGGGGCGTGCGGCGTCACGCGCGGCGGTACCGGATGACGGGTGATTAAGAATGCGTTGTGTCTGTTATGGGTCGCCCCGTTTCCGCATTCCGGGCGCCGTAATTGCGTTCCTGCCGACGGACCACACGCGTCTCGATCTTGACGGCCGGTCGAATTCAGAATAACATTTGTCTGGATTTGTCGCCTGTCATCTCCCCGGTTTGTGCCGTGGGTGTTCATCCGGGCGAGTGCGGGGTTTCCAATCAAGGGAAAGAAGCAGGTCATCATGCGGAATCGTTGTCTTCTCGCTTGCAGTGTCGCGCTGGTCGTCGGCGTCGCTTCGACCAGCCAGGGTGCTCTTCTGGGTCTGACATTTTACGCACCGCCAGACATTACCGTCGGCTTCATCGACGTGACCTATGACGCGGGTACCGACCAGTTTGACGCGGTTGGCTTCGCGTTGCAGATGGACGACGGCAATCCGCCTCCCAAGACCATCGCCACTCCCGGCTACAACTTCCTGCTCAATGCGACGGTTGATAGCGCCGGCAACCTCACGCCCGGCGGCTCGTTCATCGTCACGGGCGTCGTGACGCTCAACAGCATCACCTATGGCACGTCGAATCCGCTGCTGACCGGCGTCGTCAGCCAATTCGGATACGGCGATACCCCGGCGAACTACGACCTGCTTGAGATCGTCATCACGCTCACCGGCGGCGACCTGGCCATTCCGGCCTACTACGGTCTGCCGGGCACGCAGATCGGCCTCGACTTCGACGCCAACTATGGCGGCGCATTCAGCGGCTCGTTCGCCAGCAGCTTCGACAATCTCGGCGGGTTCGGGCCCGGCTTCGGCACCGGTCAGTGCGACATCAAGCCGATCCCCGAGCCGATCTCGATGGTACTGATGCTCGGCGCGGTCGCAGCCGGCCTGCGCCGCCGCGTCTAGGGACGAAACACTCTCGGGCCGGCCGTTCGTGTGAGCGGCCGGCTCATTGCGTTCCATTCGAGTGGGCCGCGTGGCCCGATCCTCGGTGGGCTTGCGCCCGCGGCTGATTTACCGGTCACGCCCGCGGCGACAGATCGGAATAGGAAAGGAAACCCCATGCGCGTGAAATCGACATCACTCATCGCGATTGCGATCGGCTTGACATGTTGTTCGGCCGTGTCGCTCGCCGCCCTGCTGGGCATTAACCTGACGGGGTCGTTCCCCAACCTCAATTATGTCAGCAACGAGAGCTCGGCGACGACGTACACCTCCGGCAGCCAGAGCTTCTCCGTGCTCGCGTCACCCGTCGCCATTCGCTTCTCGGGCGTCACGCCGCCGCGGCTCGTCAACCCGACCGGCTTTCCGCCGGCCGAGGTCGTGTCGCTCGACATTCAGGTCGACAACTCCGGCAATCTGATCGGCGGTGTTCCCGGCGATGATCTCGTCATCCAGGGCGAAGTGGACGTCGACGGCAACGGATCGATTGACTTCGCCGGCATCCTGCTGACCGGCGAGGTGCTCGGTTTCGGCCACCAGGACACCGGCACCACCAGCGACCAGTTCGATTTCCGCTTCCAGGTGACCGGCGGCCTGCTGGCCGCGCCCTATTTCTCGGGCAAGGACATCGGCATCACGCTGACGTCCGAGGAATCCAACTTCGTCGGAAACTTCAACGTCAACTTCAACGGCAAGGCCAAGGGCAACATCGCCCCGATCCCGCCGATCAATCGGCCGCCGGTCTGCGCGGCCAACGGCCCCTACGAGGTGGAGTGCGCCGGCGGCATCACGACGCTGACGCTGGACGGCACCCAGTCGAGCGACGACGACGGCGATCAACTGATTTACTCGTGGACTTCGACCTGTCCGGGCGCGACGTTCGTCAACGGCAACACCGCCACGCCGACCCTGTCGATCGACAGCTCCAGCGGCTGCGCCATCGACTGCGAGGTCTCGCTGACGGTCAGCGACGGCGTCAACGCGCCCTCTCACTGCCAGGCGACGGTTCGCGTTCGCGACACGAACGCCCCGCAGATCGTCTGCCCGGGTGACGCCCAGATTGAGTGCGACGCCTCGACCAACCCGGCCGACACCGGCATGGCCGGAGCAGCCGATACCTGCGATCCGAATCCGAGCGTGACCTACAGCGACGCGGTTGCACCCGGCACCTGCCCGGTCACGCAGGTCATCACCCGCACCTGGCGGGCGACCGACTCGTGCGGCCTCTACAGCGAGTGCACCCAGACGATCACGCTGGTCGATACCACGGCCCCGCAGATCCTGACCTGCCCGCCCAACGTCGAAGTGACCTGTTCGGAAGGCACCAGCCCCGACGTGACCGGCCGGCCGACCGTGCAGGACAACTGTGACGCGAATCCGTCCGTGACCTTTGAGGACCAGGTGAACCCCGGTTGCTGTCCGATTGTGTCGGTCATCACCCGCACCTGGACGGTGAAGGACTCCTGCGGCAACGCCAGTTCGTGCACCCAGGTTATTCGTGTCCTCGACAACACGGCGCCGACGATCACCTGCCCGCCGAACGTGCAGGTGGAGTGCGGCCAGTCAACCCATCCGTCGGCCACCGGTCGCGCGACCGCCCAGGATTCATGCGATCCGTGTCCGGCCATCACCTACAAGGACACGGTCAGCGGCAACTGCCCGAAGATCATCAGCCGCAAGTGGAAGGCGACGGACAACTGCGGCAACTCGGTCACCTGCACGCAGATCATCACGGTGGTCGACACCACCCCGCCGACCATTACCTGCCCGCCGGATAAGTCGATCATGTGCGGGCAGTCCACGGATCCGTGCCACACCGGCCGGGCGACCGCCAACGATCTGTGCGACCCCTGCCCTGATATCACTTACACGGATACGGTCAGCGGCGGATGCCCGGGCACGATCACCCGCGTCTGGACCGCCAAGGATCGCTGCGGCAACGCCGTCAGTTGCACGCAGATCATCACCATCAAGGTCGCCGCGCCGTGCCCGCGCACGCCCGGCTACTGGAAGAACCACCGGAGCCGCTGGCCGGTCGACTCGCTGCAGGTCGGATGCGTGACCTACAACGCCACGCAGCTCATGAACCTGCTGAGCAACAAGCTGCCGAATGGCGGCAACGCCGGCAGCGACATGTCGGCCGCCCTGGCGAAGTTCGTCATCGCCAACAAGTTCAACCTGCTGGCCGGGTCCGACCCGCAGAACATCCAGCAGGTGCTCGACGCGGCCGACCAGTTCCTGTGCTCCTATCCTCCGGGCAGCAATCCGAAGGGCACGAACCGCAGGATTGCGACCGAGCTCAAGGACGAACTTGACTGCTACGCGAACAGCCGCCCGACCGGCTGCGTGGGGAACTGATCGCCGAGCGCATTGGGCTCTCCGGATTCGTTGAACAATGGCGGCAGGCGCGAGCACGCAGGTGCTCGCGCCTGCCGTTCGCTTTCCAGTCGCGAGCCGAACAGCGCCGAATCGCCCTCAATATCCGCTTGAGCTGCGGCGGGCCGGCTCATGCCGGATCGCCGTCATCGGCCTCGCGCGTCGTGTGAGTCCGGCGCTCGCGCACCGGGCCGCCGGATGCCGTCGGGAGCATCGGATAACATACAGACGTGGATGCGCACAGCCTGGATGTGCTCGAGTTCGACCGTGTTCGTCGCCTGCTGGCCGAGCACGCCGCCACTGGTCTCGGGCGCGAGCTCGCCGGCGGGCTGCAACCGTCGCCCAACCCTGATCGGGTCGAGCGGCGCCTGGAGGAGTTGCGGCAGTTCGCCCGCCTGGTGGATGACCGTGTCTGGCCGCCCTTCGGCGGGCTGAGCGACGTGCGGCCGTTGATCCGCCGCGCGGTGCCGCCGGCCAAGCTCGAGCCCGACGACCTGGCCGTGTTGTGCGACGCCGTCCGCGGCGTGGTCGCGCTGCGGTGCTACCTGGCCGACCTGCCGCCCGGCCTGCCGGCCGTCGCGGCGCTCGCCGGGCGGCTGGATGACTTCTCGCCCATCGTTACCCGCATCGAGGAGGTCGTCGATCGCCGCGGCAAGGTCCGCGACGACGCCACGCCGAAGCTGCGGCGCGTCCGGGCGCGAATCGAGGAACTGCGCTCGGACCTGCGGAACACCTTCGAACGCCTGCTGCGCCAGTCCAACGTCCTCAAGCTGCTCCAGTACCCGTCGGCCACGTTCCACGGCAGCCGCATGGTGCTTCCGCTGCGCTCCGACCATCGCGGCCGCATCAACGGCATCATCCACCGCAGCAGTGACAGCGGCCAGACACTGTTCATCGAGCCGACCGAGGCGGTGGAGCTCAACAACGCCATCATCCGGCTGACGCAGGAGGAGTCGGAGGAAGTCGGCCGGGTGCTGTGGGAACTGACGCACCTGGTGCACCTCAACCAGGCCGCGCTGCTGGCGACCTTCGATGCCGTGGCTGTCATCGATCTGGTCATTGCAAAGCTCAAGATGGCGCGGCGGTTCGAGATGACGATTCCGTCGCTGTCGTCCGACCGCGTATTGCGCCTGTCGGGGGCGCGCCACCCGGTGCTCATGGCGATCGCGGCGGCCGATGCCGCTGCCGGCCGCGAACCCCGCCAGGTTGTGCCGATCGACGTGCGCCTCGGCGAAGACTTTGACATCCTGATCATCACCGGCCCCAACACCGGCGGAAAGACGGTGGCCCTCAAGACCGTCGGTCTGCTGGCGCTGATGACGCAGGCCGGCCTGCCCGTTCCGGCGGACGACGGCGCGACTCTGCCGCTGTTCAACGATGTGCTGGTCGACATCGGCGACGAACAGAGCCTGCAGCAATCGCTCTCCACCTTCAGCGCGCACCTGTCGCGCATCCTGGACCTGCTGCGGCGCGGTACGCGCGACACGCTCGTGCTGCTCGACGAACTCGGCGCCGGCACCGATCCGGACGATGGCGCCGCGCTGGGCCGGGCGATCATCGACCACCTGCTCGAGCACGGCGGATTGACGATGATCACGACGCACCTGGGCGCGCTGAAGGCGGTCGGCTACGAGCATCCGCGGGTCGACAACGCCTGCGTCGAGTTCGACTATCGCACGTTCCAGCCGACCTACAAACTGACGATCGGCGAGCCCGGGAACTCCAGCGCGCTGATCATCGCCGCCCGGCTGGGCATGCCGACCGAGATGATCTCAGTGGCTCAACGCTACCTGAACGAGCGCGATCGCACGCTGGCGCGGGCCATCGCGGGCACCGTCGAGTCCCGCCGCGCCGCCGAGGAGGCCCGGCGGGCCGCCGAAGAGGCCCAGCGCGCGTTCGAGCGCCAGGCCGCCGCCGCCCGCGACGAGCAGCAGCGGTTGGCCACCGAGCAGGAGCGTTTTCGCCGCTGGGTCGAACGCATCAACACGCTGCGCCCTGGTGAGTCGGTGCGCGTCAAGCGCTTCGATCGCATCGGTCGCGTCGTGCAGGTGCAGCTTCACCGGCAGCAGGTGACGGTCGCGGTGGGTGCGCTCGAGATTCAGGTTCCGCTGACCGAAATCGAACTCGAAACGTCATAGCCGCCGGACCGGCGCGCTACGGCAGCCACGCACCGACCGCCCGCAGCCGATCGCGAAGCGCGGTCGCGTCGACCCCCCGTACCGAACCGGCGTGATGGGCGGCCGCCCGCGCCCCGGCGCAACCCGCCGCCTCGCCCATCGCCAGGCAATTCGGCATGACCCGTGTCGAGCCCTGCACGGCCCGGTCGGTGCTGATGCACCGGCCGGCCACCAGCAGGTTGCGGACGCTGCGCGGCAGCAGGCAACGATAGGGAATGCCGTGCGACTCCCCCGGCTGGTACTGGTGAATCTTGGTCTCCCAGTCAATCGTGCGACCAAGGTTGCGCTCCCACTCGCGCCGCGTCAGGTGAATGTCGATGTAGTACGCGTTGCGAGCGATCTCGTCGTCGAACGAGCGCCGCGCGAGGTAATCGTCGAGCGTCAGCACATAATCGCCCACGATTCGCCGCGTCTCGCGCACGCCGATCTGCACGCCGCTGCTCACGAGGAAGGCGTTCTCGCAGCCCGGCAGGTACTTGCGGACGAACTCGGTGATGTGGCGGATCAGCTCACGGCCCTCGATCATCGCCCGCGAAAGCTGCGCCGCGTCGGTGCCATCCACGTCGAAGACGTGGCTGAAGTTCAACCCGATCGTGCTCGGCGACTGGTACGCCACGTTGGCCGCTTCCTCCAGGATGTTCAGATCGCCCGCCGCCTTGGCCGCCGCGATCGACGGCTTGAGCAGCAGGTTCCGGCCGTTGTCGGCCCACAGCCACGGCTGCAGCCGCGCGTTGTCAACGCCGGCCAGCACGAAGCACATCGTGCAGGGCTGGAGCTCACCGGTATCCGGATCGCCCTTCTGAAATGGCGCGCCGGCCGCCGCCGCGACGTCGGCGTCGCCGGTACAATCGATCACCACGCGGGCGCCGACTCGCTGCAGGCCGCTCTTGTTGTGTAAGACAACGGAGTCGATTGTCCGCTCACCGCTAGGTTCGTCCGACATCAGCGCGTCCACGAAGTGCGTCAGGAACAGCACCTGTCCGCCGGCCGCGATGACCCGCCGCTCATAGATGTGTTTCAGCCGCTCCGGGTCGATCGGCACCCAGTCCAGTGCCTCGCGCGGCACGTGCGGCATGTGCGATTTCATCTCCTCCAATATCTCAAGCCCGATCCCGCGGATGATGCACTTCTGGCGGTCGCTGAACGGGCACCACGCCGGCACCAGCGCGGCCGTGCCCATGCCTCCCAGGAAGCCGTACTGCTCGATCAGCAGCGTGCGGGCGCCCTCGCGCGCCGACGCAATCGCCGCTGCGCAACCGGCGGGTCCGCCGCCCACGACGACGACGTCCGGCTCGTACGCAATCGGAAGCCCGCGCCAGGCGGCAGCGAGTGACGACCCTCCGGTTTGAGCGCCCGAAGACACGCCCCTATTATAAGCGAACGCGAATCAGCCCCGACCGACGGAACCGTGCATGACCCCTCAGCGCATCGCTGCCCTGCGCGGCATCTACCGCGACAACCTGCTCCGCTCCGTCGTGCCGTTCTGGGAGCGGCATTCGGTCGATCGCGAGTGCGGCGGCTTTTTCATCCTGCTCGATCGGCAAGGCCGCCGCTACGGCGACGACAAGCCCATCTGGCTTCAGGGCCGCGCCGCATGGACCTTCGCCCGGCTCTATCGCACCGTCGAGGCGCGGCCCGAGTGGCTTGCGCTGGCGCGGCACGGCTGCGAATTCCTTGACCGCCACGCCTTCGACGCCCGTGGCAAGATGTACTTCTGCGTGACCCGCGACGGCCGCCCGCTGCGCATGCGCCGCTACGTGTTCAGCGAGGTCTTCGGCGTGCTGGCGTTCGCCGGGCTGGCCGCCGTCACCGGCGAGGAACGCCCCCGCCGCCGCGCGGTCGAGGTCTTCCAGACCTTCTGCCGCTACCTGCGCATCCCCGGCCTGATCGAACCCAAGATCGACCCGGTCACCCGGCCGATGAAGTCGCTCTCGCCTCTCATGTGCCTGCTGAACATCGCCAACGAACTCGTCGCCATCGACCCTGACGGCCCGTACGAGGGGCTGATCGACGAATGCATCGCGGAGATTTTTCGGGACTTTGTCAGGCTCGATCGCCGCTGCGTCCTCGAGCACGTGGCCCCGGACGGCGCGGCGGTGGAAGGCCCGGACGGGCGCGTGATGAACCCCGGCCATGCCATCGAATGCGCCTGGTTCATGCTTGAGGTCGCCCGCCGCCGCGGCGATATCGGCTTGGCCCGCCGCTGCCTGCCGATCGTCGACATCTCGCTGGAACGTGGTTGGGATGCCGTTCACGGCGGCCTGCTCTATTACGTCGATGTCGACGGCCGCCCAGCCGTGCAGCTCGAGCACGACATGAAGCTCTGGTGGCCGCACAACGAAGCGCTGATCGCGCTGCTGATGGCCTACGAGGTCTCGCGCGACCCCCGCCACGCCGAGTGGTTTGAGCGCGTTCACGAGTGGACCTTCGCGCGCTTCCCCGATCCCGAGCACGGCGAGTGGTACGGCTACCTGCACCGCGACGGCACCGTCTCCACGCCGCTCAAGGGCGGCATGTGGAAGGGCTTCTTCCACGTCCCGCGCTGCCTGATCTACTGCGCCGAAGCACTGGAGCGACTCGCCCGATAAACCTCGCGTCTATCGCGGAAACGCCGATCGCCACGTAGCATCCGCCGCCATGCCGACCGAGCTCGATCACGACCTGCACCGCTTCGAGATCTTCGCTCGGCAGATACTCGCGCCGGCCGTGTTCACCGACGATACGCCTCTCGACGCGGACGTGTTCCAGTGTCGCGACCCGGTGCCGTTCGATGAGGCCGTGCGGCAGTCATACCGACGTGTCGCCCCCGCGTTTCGTTGGGGGCCCGTCTGGTCCACGGCCTGGTTCCGCATCGAAGGCCGCGTGCCCGAGTCGCTGGCCGGCCGAACCGTCGTGCTGCGCTTCTCGACCGGCACCGAGGCGACGCTTTGGCGCGATGGGATTCCCGTGCAGGGCCTCGACCTGAACCATGAATTCGCCCGTCTGTTCGAACCGGCACGCGGCGGCGAGGTCTTCCGGCTGCACATCGAGGCTGCCTGCAACCGCCCCTTCGGCGTCCTGCTCTTCCCGTGGGAGAGCCCGGAGGAGCATCGCCGCTGGGCCGAGCCCGACCCCGGCCGGCTCGAGCGATGCTCGCTGGCGGTGTTTCATGACGACGTCTGGCGACTGTGGCAGACCTACGAATTCGCCCGCCAGTTGCTTAAGGCCGCGTCGCCGAGCGCGCCCTCCGCCGCCCGACTCCTCGATGCCCTTCTGCGGGCCACGCAGGCGGTGGACGTGAACGATGTGGCCGGCTCCGTGCCGATCGCGACGGACGTGCTGCGACATGCCCTGAGCGGCGCGACCGCGCCCGCCACGCGTTGTGTGGCCGTCGGTCACGCTCACATCGATACCGCCTGGCTTTGGCCGTTGCGCGAGTCACGCCGCAAGTGCATCCGCACCTTCTCGACCGTCCTGCGGCTGATGGAGCGGCACGCGGCGTTCCGGTTCGTCTGTAGCCAGGCCCAGCAATACGCCTGGATCGAGCAGGATTCGCCCCAGCTGTTCGAGCGCATCACGCAGCGCGTCCGCGAGGGTCGCTGGGAGCCCGGCGGCGCGATGTGGGTCGAGCCGGATTGCAACCTGCCGTGCGGTGAGTCGCTCGTGCGGCAGATCATCCACGGCGTGGCGTACTGGCGGGAGAAGTTCGGCGAACACGGCCGCCAGACGTATCTCTATCTCCCGGATACGTTCGGATTCTGCCCGGCCCTGCCGCAGATCATGGCGCAGACCGGCCTCGAGACGTTTCTCACGAATAAGCTCTGGTGGAACGACACCGATGAATTCCCGCACCTGACGTTTATTTGGCGCGGCCTTGACGGCAGCGAAGTGCTGGCGCACTGCATGCCGGGCGCGGACTACAACAGCGATCATCGCCCCGAGATGCTGATCCGCGGCGAGCAGCGGGCAGTGCGTCTCGGTCATCCCGAGTGCCGCGACTGGCTCCAGCCCTACGGTTACGGCGACGGCGGCGGCGGCCCCAATGAGTCCAACCTGTTGTTTGCCGATCTGGCACAGAACTGCCCCGACCTCCCGGCCGTCGAGCACGGCCGCGTCGATGCGTTCTGCCGGGGGCTGCACGCGCGCCGTGCGTCGATGCGCCGCGCCGGCCGCGATCTGCCGCGCTGGGATGGCGAGCTGTATCTCCAGTTCCACCGCGGCACCTACACCACGCAGGCCTGGCTCAAGCGCGCCAACCGCGAACTCGAATCCGCCCTGCGCTGCGCCGAGTGGATCGCCTTCTTCTCGCCACGCCCGCCCCCGCCCGGCGAGTCTCCCCGGCTGATGCAGCGCCTTCACCGCGCCTGGCGTCAACTGCTGCTCAATCAGTTTCACGACATCCTGCCGGGATCGTCGATCGCCGAGGTCTATGACGATGCGCGCCGTGAACTGTCGGAGACCCGGCAAGCCTGCGAAGCCATCGTGGCGGATGGCCTGCCGCGCTGGATCGGCAACGCCGACGGCGGGCGATTCGTCGTGTTCAACCCGCGGTCCGTTGATAGCTCGGATGTGATCGACGTGGATGGGCAGCCCACGTTTGTGTCGGATGTGCCCGCGCTCGGATGCGCGCCGCTGGCAACAGCAACGTCCGTCGCGCCGCCGCCCCCGGTGCAGGTCGAGGCGCGACGCCTGTCCAACGGCCTCGTTGACGTTCGCATCGACGATGCCGGCCGCATCGCAGGGCTGACACTGCTCAGCTCGCCGCGATCCGTGTGTCGCACTGCTCAGGATGGACGGCTCGAACCGCTCAATCAGCTCGTCCTCTACGACGACGTTCCCGGACACTACGACGCCTGGGAGATCGCCCGGCACGATCGCGACTCCGGCCGGCCCCTCCGCGGCGATGCCGAAAGTATCAAAGTGGTCGAACAGCACCCGTTGCGCGGCGCGATCGAGGTCGAGCGACCCATCGGCCGCCACAGCCGAATCGTGCAGCGCTACGTCTTGCGCGCCGGTTCCGCGCGAGTCGACATGCACACGCGGATCGAATGGCACGAATCGCGCACGCTGCTGCGGGCGCTGTTTCCGGTCGGCGTGCGCTCCCGCACCACGACCTGCGAAACCGCCTTCGGCTGCCTCGAGCGTCCGACCACCTCCAACACGTCGTGGGAACGGGCCATGTTCGAGGTCCCCGCCCATCGCTGGATGGATCTGTCCGAGCCCGAACTGGGGGTGGCCTTGTTGAACGACGGAAAGTACGGCCACTCCTGCCGCGGCCACGTCATGGGGCTGTCTCTGCTGCGCAGCCCGGCTTTTCCCGATCCGACCGCCGATCGCGGCCGGCACGAGTTCACCTACGCCATCATGCCGCATGCCGGCGACTGGCGCGCCGCCGGCGTCGATCGCCAGGCCGAAGCGCTGAATCGCCCGATGTTCGTCCGGTCCGCGGCGCCGGACAGCCCGGCCGCGGTCGCCGCTTGGCGGCCGTTCCGGCTCGATTGTTCGGGCGGCGCGGGTATCGAGATCGTCGCCGCCAAGCGGGCCGAGACCGACGACCGCCTGATCCTGCGACTGGTCGAGACGCGCGGCGGCGGCGGTCGGGTCCGGATCGTGTGGAGCCTCCCGGTGACCGACGCGTCGCCGGTCGATTTGCTCGAGCGGCCATCCGACATCGCGGACTTTCATCATGACTGCGATGCCGCGACCACGACGTTCACCATCCGCCCGTTTCAGATATGCTCGCTGGCAGTGACCCGCTCGAACTGAGTCGGCCGGACATCGCCGCCCGTCAACGACCACGAAAGGCCCCTCGACCTCGATGCACTGGCTGGATGCCTCGCTGATCCTCCTCTACTTCGTCGCCATCGCCGCCGGCGGACTCCTGCTGAGGCGCCGCGCCGCCGCCGGCATCGACAGTTACTTCCTCGGCGACAAGCGCATGTCGTGGTGGCTGCTCGGCGCGTCCGGCATGGCCAGCAACGTCGACATGGCCGGGACCATGCTGATCGCTTCGCTGCTGCTGGTCTTCGGCGTGCAGGGGTTCTACATCGAGCTGCGCGGCGGCGTCGTGCTCATCATGGCGTTCTATCTCGCCCTGATGGGCAAGTGGACCCGGCGCAGTGAGTGCATGACCATCGCCGAGTGGATGGAGTTCCGCTTCGGGTCCGGCTGGCAGGGTCGCCTCCCCCGGCTCATGTCGGCCGTCGGCAATATCCTCTTTTTCACCTGGGCCATTGCCTACTTCGCCGCCGGCTCGGTCAAATTCCTGGCGGTGTTTCTGCCGTGGGATCCCCAGCTCACCTCCGCCGCGCTCATTCTCTTCGTCGTCTTCTATACCGCGCTGGCCGGCTTGCACGGAGTGGTCTGGGCCGACGTGATTCAGGGCGGCCTGATCCTCGTCATGGCCGCATACTTCTCCATTCGCGCGTTCGTCGAAGTCGATCCCGAGTTCGTGCGTCAGGCCGTCGGTGAACAATGGATGAGCCTCGCGCCGCGCTGGCGGATCGATCCGCCGCCCGGCTACGAAGGCTATCGCCTGCTCGGCGTCGCCATCGTCTTCTACATGGTCAAGACGACTGTCGACGGCCTGTCCGGCGCGGGTGGTTACATCGCGCAACGCTTCTTCGCCGCCCGCGACGAGCATGCCTGCCGCCAGGTGTCGATCCTGTGGATCGTGCTGATGTCCGCCCGCTGGCCGATGGTCATGGGCATCGCCTTGCTCGGCCTTCAGCTCCGCGATCGTTTCAGCGACCCGGAGCTCGTGCTGCCGGTCGTCCTTCAGCACACGGTGCCCGTCGGCCTGCGCGGACTCATGCTCGTGGCGTTGCTGGCGGCGGCCATGTCGACCTACAGCGGCGTGATGAATGCCGGCGCCTCGTATTTCGTGCGTGACATCTATCAGGCGTTTCTGCGGCCCAGCGCCGGACAGCCGGAACTGGTCCGCGCCGGCATCGTCGCCACCATCGTGTTCGTCGTCGTCGGCCTGCTCATGGCCTTCGGCGCGCCGCGCGTCAACGATATCTGGTCGTTTCTCAACATGGGCCTGGGCGTCGGACTGCTGGTCCCGAACTTCCTGCGATGGTACTGGTGGCGCCTGAACGGCTTCGGATACGCCGCCGGCGTCGGCGTCGGAATGACAGCGGCGATCGTGCAGCAAGCGGCGTTGCCGGCCGCGCCCGAGTACGCCGTCTTCAGCGTCATCGGTGGCCTGTCGCTGGCTTCGATGATCGTGGTCTCGCTGCTCACGCCGCCCGTGCCGACCGAGACCGTCCGCTCCTTCTACCTCAAGACCCGCCCCTTCGGCTGGTGGTCCCCGGTGAGCGGCGAACTGGAGGCTGCCGACCGTCGTGCCATTCGCGCCGAGAATCGCCGCGACGTCATCGCGCTGCTCTTCGCCGTGCCGTGGCAGATCACCATGTTCCTGCTGCCGATGATGCTCGTGCTGAAGCGATGGGACGCCGCCGCCGTTCTGGCGGTTCTGTTGGCTGCTCTCAGCATGGCGCTCTGGCGCATCTGGTCCGGCGAACGCCGCAGCGCGGCGACGTGAACGCGCCAATGGCGAGAGCCCGGTCCGGCGGGGACGGATCAGTTCAGTCGCGGACGGTTCAGTGGCCGCTTCAGTGCCGGCGGCTCCGCAACCTCGCCCGCCTCGCTGGCCTCGTCCTCGCTCAACCCGGTGATCGCAAAGACCAGCACCGACGGCCCCGCCCCGGATGACCGCATCGTCAGTCGCTGGATCGACCGACTGTGCTCATCCACCGTCCACACCAGTGCTCGCAGTGCGACTCGCGCGCCCGACGTCGTCCGCCCCTGCCAGACGACCGGGGCGTCCGGCACGGCCGTCAGGTCGTCGTACGCCACGATGTTGCGGCCGTAGCGCAGCTCGATGGACCGCTTCGATCCGTCCTCCAGTTCGAGTTCGTAATCGCCGACCTTTGCCGCCGCCGCACCCCGGAAATTCGTCGCCTGCAGGATCACCAGCTTCGTGCACGATGCGCCGTTCAGGTCAACCGCCACCTCGCCGGGCAGCCGCAGGTCGCCGGCCAGCTTGCCGTGCAAGGCGATGACGGATGACTGGCGCCCCTCGGCCACGCGGAAGCGCACGCCACCGAGCCACAGGTCGCCCGCTGGCAGCGCGGACAGGTCACCGGCCGGACCGAATCCGAACCAGCCGCGCGCATCGCTCGCCGCGCGAGTCAGGTTGAAGGCGTCACCGAGCTCCGCCATCCAGCCGGGCGCATTGCCCGCCTTCAGCGATGAAAGCCCCATCAGGTCGAGAAACCGCCAGCTCGGGTCGGCCACGTCGGCGGGTGGCGGGCGATCGGCGTTCCACGCCGCGTCCGCGGCCAGCACATACGCCGCGTATTGGTGCAGCTCGTTCGCGAACGACTCGTCATCCAGGGAGTACCCTGCCCACGTGGTCTGCAGCAGCCCCAGCGCGCCGGCGTCGAATGCCGCCCGCGCGAACTCCACGATGTTCATGGGACGGTTCCACGTCGCCGCGACAACCTCGTGCCCGGCCTCGGCAAACGTTCGCAGGCTGGTGAACTCGCGGGCCGGCGCCCCGGCGTAGTGCCAGTCGGTGATCAACACGTCGTCGGGCAGTTGCTCGCGGAGTCGGCGGGCCGACTCGACCGACCTGGCGTTGCACGCGTCCGGCGCCTCGCCCTTCGCCAGCAGCATGTCACCCCACATCATGACCCGCACGCCGCGCTCCTTCAGCCAGCCATGCAGCTTCAGCGTGTCCCTCATCAGCAGCTCTTCGATCGTGAACTTTCGACTCTCCGGCCGGTACGGCACGCGCCCGCGGTCGGCGAACTCGTCGTGTCCGATGTGCAGAAAGCGCGGCCGGAACAGCTCCAGCGCCTCTTCGAAGATCGGGAAAATGAACTCGTAGGTGGCGGGGTTCGTGACGCAGTAGGCGAACTTGGCCTGCGGGTCCTCTGCCAGCTCCTCGTGGTGGCCGGTCTCGAAAATCCACTGGCAGTGCCCGAGCGTGTTGATCAGCGGCGTGACCTCGATCCGTTCCTGTCGGCACGCTTTGAGGATGCGCCGCACGTCGCCCTTCGGCATGCCGTAACGCGGGTGGTGAATCTCAGGATGCGAATCCCAGCGGATGTACTCGCACTCCAGCACAAGCTGGTTCATCTTCAGCGCGCCCAGCACGTTCCGCACCAGCCGCAGGTGCAGTTCCGGACCGCGCCCACCAGTGAACAGATGCACCCCGCGGAACCGCAGGCTCGGCCAGTCGACCACCTGCCCGCACCGCACCCGCAGCGTCCCGTCGCTGGCCACGCGAGTCATCTGCCGCAGGGTCCGAACCGCGTGGAGCAGGCCGGCCTCGTCCACCGCCCGCGCGACGATCGCCGTCGGTGAAACGTCCAGCGCATAGCCTTCCGCCCGTCCCCCCGCGGCCTCCGCGTCGCGCAGCAACCGCACACGCGATAGCGGCACAGGGACGTCGCGCGGCGCTTCGACCGCCGCAGGCATCCGCTCGCGCCAACCTGCCCGCAGCGCATCAGCCGCGGCATCCGCATCGGGCCCCTCGATCTTAAGCGTCGACAGATCCGAGATGACCGCTTCCTCTTCGCGCCACGTCACCTCCTTTGGACGTGGAACAAGCCGTGGAGGGCCAAGCCACTCCGTCGTCTGTGCGGCGCCAACTCGAACCACGCCGGCTCGGGCAGTGGCGCGCCGCGCCTCGGCGCCGCCCATCTCCAGCGATGGAAAGCGATAGGTCACGCGGTAACGCACCGGGCGATCCCGGCGAATACGCGTGCCCAGGTCGCCGAACCAGAAGTAGGCCTCGTCCGGGTTGACCCACTTCGACGCCCGCGCGTCGTTGAAGACCAGCGGCTGCGGCGACTCGACCTCGATTTGGATCGGACCGATGCGCGACTCGATCCGGAGCGAGCTGAAACCCTTGGCGAGGGTGGCCTTGTCGCTGCCTTCCTGCTGCGGCGAGACCGGCACTCGTTCCCGCTTGCCGCCGGCTTTCGTGGAACCGGACGCGGTGTAGGTGCGTCCGGACACCAGGGCCGCATCGATGGCCGCCATGCGCCACTGGATCAACGCCTCGCCGTCGCGCAGGAACCGGCCCTCGAAGTCTTGCTCGAGCGTCCGGCCGTCGCTCGAAAGCGTCAGGGTCTCGTTGCCGACGAAGGCGTCCTCGCCGCGGTGCTCAATACGCAAACGCGTGCCGCCGGTCGTCGGCTCGAGACGCGCGCCGGCCACCGCCTCGCTGGTCGGTCCGACATAGAAGTGCGGCGTCCACGGGGGCGTGGTGACGACCAGCTCGCTGCCGCGCGAGAACGGAATGCCATCGAGCTCGATCCGCATGCCGAATCGCCGCGGCTCGACCGTGACGCGCACCGCCCCGCCCGACAGTTCATGTCGAGGAGACGCGGGCTCCGCCGCGCGGCCCGGCTGCACCATCGCGATCACCACCGCCAGAACGGCGGCGATCTGCGATCGTGAACACCGATCGGTCGAGTCGCCGTTCCCGATCACCCGCGCCCCGGACCTCCCCGACTTCATGCGGCCCGTCTTCCTTTCGAGTTCGCCGGTGCGTTCATCCCCGCCAGCGGCGCGCGCCGCGGATCACCCGCTCCCAGTCGAACGCCGGCCCCGGATCCGACTTATCGCGCGTCAGGTGGTAGTGGCCGATCAGTCCGCTGAAACTCGACAGTTCCTCCGGCGTCAGCACGTCGGTCCGAATCTGCCCGGCCCCGTCCCGCGGCGCGTCGCAGGCGATCCGCGGCAACACCCTGCACAGCGTCGCCGTCAGCCGGATCAGCGACTCGTACTGGGCATCCGTCAAGTCGTACTGCCACAGCATCCGCCCGTGAATCGGCCCGCCGATCGGCGCCGGCCGCGCCGGCCGGGCCACGAATCCCGGCGTGCGAATGCCCGACGCGCCGTCGGTCAGCGGCGGCCGGAAGACCATCAGGCCGCCCGCATCCGGTTCGTACCACTGCTCGAGCGTCGAGCGGTCCTCATACGCGCCCATGTTGGCGATCTCGATGCCCACGCTGCGATCGTTCCCGATGCCGGCGTGCCAGGCCCGCTCCTTGAGGTCGAGCGTCTGGTAGATCGTCCCATCCACGTCTAGCATGAAGTGCACGCTCAGCCCGCGCTGATCGTGCAGCACCTTGAAGCATCGCCGCGCCGTGCCGCACACGTCGTAGTGCAGCACGAACAGGTCGACGTATTGCCGAAGTTGATCGAGGCTCCAGCCGTCGCTCCGCACCGCCGCGGCGACTTCCGGCGGCAGGTGCTTGCGAAAGCTCCCGTATCGATTGGGGTCGGCCGACTCGCCGCCGTCGGATGGCCGTGTCCGCTCTGGATTGAAACGACACTCGACCCGGTAGGCGTCGTAGCCGCGGTGGTCCATCCACAGCACGACCGGGGCGGTGGTGTGAAAGAGCTGGCCGCAGGCGACAATCTCGTCGCCGATGCGCTCCAGTCGGGCGCCCGGAGAGGGCTGGAGGCACCCGGCGGCCAGCGCGGCCGGCAACAGCGGAAGGGCGAGTCGGTGCAAGCGACGCGTCAACACGGGATTCCCTCGACGCCGGCGGATCAGCCTACAACCGCCGAGTATGCGACCACCGAACAAGCCTCGCAACTCGGCCCGCGTCGTGGGCACGCTGGCGCTCGCGGATGGTGGTGGCGCACATGCCGATCGAGCGGCGCGTGATGGTCCTGGTCAACGCCTCGCCCGCCCGGCGGAGTGCGCCAGTCGCTTGTTGCGAGGACGACGCGACTATACGCTGCGTCGCTCTGAACCCAGGAGGAATCGACGGTCCATGCTCGACTACGCCGCCATCCGCAGCCGCGCCGAATCCTATGAACAGCCCATGGTCCGACTGCTCCGCGAGCTCGTCGCCATTCCCGGCGAGTCCGGCACTGAGGGCCCCGTGATCGACCGCATCCGGCGCGAGGCCGAAGGACTCGGCGTCTTCGACCGCGTCTGGATCGATCCCTTCGGCAACCTGCTGGCCCAGATCGGCTCCGGTCCGCGCCTGATCGCCATCGACGCGCACGTCGACACCGTCGGCGTGGGCGACCGCTCGAAGTGGAAGCATGACCCCTACGAGGGCAAGCTCGAGAACGGCGTCGTGTACGGCCGCGGTGCGGGCGACCAGCGCGGCGCGGTCCCCGCCATGCTCTACGCCGGCCGCATCATTCATGAACTCGGCCTGCGCAGCGACGAGTGGTCCCTGCTGCTGACCTTCACCGTCTGCGAGGAGGACTGCGACGGTCTCTGCTGGCAGTACATCGTTCGGGAGGGTGGTATCCGTCCCGAATGCGTGGTCGTGACCGACTCGACCGACTGCAAGATCCTGCGCGGGCAGCGCGGCCGGATGGAGATCGGGGTCACCGTGCATGGCCGAAGCTGCCACGGCTCAATGCCGCACAAAGGCGACAACGCCGTCTACAAGATCGCCCGCGTCATCCGCGAGATCGAGAAGCTCAACGGCCGGCTTCGCCGCAACGCCTTTCTCGGCAACGGTACGATCACGGTCTCGTACGTCGACTGCAAGACGCCCAGCATGTGCGCCGTGCCCGACCAGGCCTACATCCATCTCGACCGCCGGCTGACCTTTGGCGACACGCGCGCGTCCGCGCTGCGCGAGGTTAAACAGGCCGTTCGCAGGGCCGGCGTGAAGGCCGACGTCGAAGTCAAGAAGTATGCCAAGCCGACCTGGACCGGCCTGGTCTATCCGACTGAAAACTTCTTCCCCACCTGGTGCGAAGAGGAGGACGCCCCGCAGGTCAGCGCGGCGGTCCGCGCGTACAAGTCACTGTTTCGCCGGAAGCCGAAGGTCGGCCGCTGGACCTTCAGCACCAACGGCGTCTCGATTGCCGGCCTGTTCGGCATCCCGTCGGTCGGGTTCGGACCAGCGCCCGAGAGCGTCGCCCACACCGTCAACGACAGCGTACCGGTCCGGCATCTGACCATGTGCGCCGCCCTCTACGCCGCCTTCCCCGGCACCTACTGCAACGGCAACAGCGCGCGTCCGCGCAGCCAGCCGCGCCGCCGCAAGTAAGCCCGCCGGCCGGGGGTCGCGAGGGCACTACGCCGGCAGCCCGTGCCGGATGGCGTGCTCGACCCGGTCGCAGAACCGGTCGAGGTCGGTCACGCTGGTGTACAGGTGGGGCGTGATGCGCAGACCCCTGAACTCCTCGTGGGCGATCGCCACCGTGAAGATGCAGTGCTCGCGCCACAGCCAGTCGGCCAGCTTGAGCGGATCGAGCCCGTCCACCTCGAACGTGCCGATGCCGCCGGCGCACCCCGGCCGCAGGCTGGTGTGCAGCCGCACGCGGTCACTGGCCGCTAGCAGCCGCGAGGCCCAGTAGTCCCGGAGATAGAGCATCCGCGCCAGCTTCCGCGCCCCGCCCACGGCCTGATGAAACGCCAGCGCGTCGCCGATCGCCAGGTAGGGCGCGGCCGGATGCGTGCCGATCTCCTCGAACTTGCGGATGTCGGTGTCCTGCTTCTCCTCGGCCGCCATCAGCGGCCAGAGTCCGACGATCTTGTCGCGGCGCACATACAGCAGTCCGGTGCCGTGCGGCGCGCACAGCCACTTGTGAAGGCTCGAGGCGTAGTAGTCGCATGCCAGATCGCGGATCGCGAAGACCAGATGGGCGAGGGCGTGCGCCCCGTCGACGATCACCGGAATGCCGCGCGCCCGGCCAAGCGCGCACAGCTCGCGCACCGGCAGGATCTGTCCGGTCAGGTTGATCATGTGCGAAATGAGAATCATCCGCGTGCGCGGCGTGATGTGCTGCTCGAAGCGGCGCACGATCTCGCCCGCATCCTCGCACGGCGTCGGAATGCGAAGCTGACGCAGCACGATGCCGCGCCGCCGCTCCAGCATCCGGAACGTGTTGATCATCCGCGGATAATCCTGCGTCGTCGTCAGGGCTTCGTCGCCGCGCTGCAGGTCCAGCCCCAGTTGGCAGGTCTCGAGGCTCTCGGACGCATTGCGCGTCAGCGCAAGCTCTTCCTTGTCGGCCCCGAACTCCGCCGCCAGACCGGCCCGGACCGACTCGCGCTGCGGTGCCTGCACCTGCCACAGCCAGTACGCCGGCAGCAGGTTGGCATCCGCCCAGTGATGCCGCACGGCGTCCAGCACCCCCTGGATGGTCGGCGACACCCCGCCGTTGTTGAGGTTGATGACCGAGCGATCGACCGGGAACACCTGCCCGACGCGGGCCCATAAGGCTTCGTCGCGGGCCGATTCCGCCGGTGAATCGGCCGACTCCGCCAGGCATCGCACCGCCTCATCGGCCGCCGCCCGGCCGCGCCGCAGCGACGTGACACCCATCGCCGCCGCCCCGGCCGGCATGATCACGCCTTCGATGAATTCCCGGCGATTCAGCACGACGCCCGTCCTCGCGCCCCACCCGCGTCGCGCTGCGTCCTCAGCCGGCGGCCGCGACGCAGTCGACTTCGATCTTCGCCCCCGCCAGAACCAGCGCCTTGACGATGACCGTCGACCGCGCCGGCCGGTGCGAACCGAAGGCCGCCGTATAGGCCCGATTGAACGCCTCGAAGTCGTCCGCGTCCGTCAGGAAGCATGTGCACTTCAACACGCGGTCCATCCTCGTTCCGGCCGCCTCGATCGACGCCCGCAGATTGTCCATCGCCTGCCTGGCCTGCGCGGCGAAGTCGTCGGCCATCGTCCGCGTGCCGGGCTTCACCGGCAGAACGCCCGAAACGTGAACCAGTCCGCCGTACACGACCGCCCGCGCCAGATTCGCGCCGGGCTCGACCAGCCGCAGCGCCGAGGACGCGCCGCCAGCGTCGGGTGCGTCGCCCGGCTCGCCCAGCGCCTGGGCGACCGCGCCAGCCGCCAGCGGCGCCGCCAGCGCTGCCGATCGCATGAACGCCCTGCGCGACTCGTCCGTCATGTGGCGCTTCAGTCCCGGGTGGTGGTGCAATACTGCCAATGATGCGCCAGCGTGACGATCATCCAGATCGCCCCGATGGCGTAGGTGACCCCGCCGGCCCACAGACCCATATCGGTCTTGCCGCCCAGCACCGGGCTGGTCCAAAGCTGCGAGTTGAGCGCGATCGCCACCGCCAGGAAGTAGAACACGAAGAACACGATCATGAAGCAGCCGGCGAAGTACTTGTCCATGCGGCGCAGGTTCGGCCGCGACTCCAGCCAGAACTCCCAGCCGTCGGACTCCGCCAGTTTCGGTTCGATCTGCTGGCGGATGAAATGCCCGCAGCGCATCAGCGCGTTCTGCTCCGCAAAGAACAGCACCGTGATCACCAGCACCAGGAACGGCAGCATGGGCGCGACGTAGTCCAGATGCGGCTTCGTGACCGAAAGAAAGGTCAGCAGCGGGACCGCGATCAGGCCGAAGAACACGATCAGGAAGATACGCTGCTTGGTCGCCTTGATCTCCTCCCGGAGCGATACGAACTGCTGGATGATGAAGTCCTGCTTTTGCATCGGCACACCCTGCACCTTCAACCCGGACCGGCGCGGGAATCTCCCGGCGCGAACCCGGTTGCGGGCCACCTCGGCGACGATCGGAGTATATCAGAATCTGACGCCGAGATGAATCGGGCCGGGCACGCGGTTCAGCCGGCTGATCCTCGGCTCAGAGTCGACGCAGCCGCACGTCCAACGCGCTTCCCGGCGTCGTCCGCTTGCGGCTCGCGGATGCGGGACCTGTCGGTCAGTAAAGCAATCCGCAGAACGACTGGATGTCGTCGCCGTCCACGTCTCCGGAGGAGTTCACGTCCGCGGCGCACACGCGGCGCGGATCGCTGTCCAGACCGAGCAGCACGTTCACGAACGCCGGCACATCATCCACCGTGACCGCGCGGTCGCCGTTGATGTCCCCGGGCAGCGTCACATCGACGCCCAGGTTGTTGGCCATCAGCACCGGCGCGCCCTTGCCCGACGCCAACCACAAGTCGTAGAGAATCGTGCCGTTGTTCGGCGGCGGGTTCGGGTTGTGGTCGCGCAGGAACTCGATGTACTCCTTGCTCGAAGACTGGTAGTACAGCCGAACGTCCGCTGACACCGCGTACGGCGGCACCGCGAAGTACGTATCGTCCCAGTATTGCCCATCCGCATACGAGTAGGCCACTGGTCCGGCCTGTGCGGCCTCGAACGCGGCGTTGGTGAATCCGCGCGGCGGAATCCGGTTGTCCTTGAGGATCACGTTGTTCAGCACGAAGAAGAATGAATGCCCGGGTGGCAGACCGGTCGCCGCCGCCACGGCGGCATCGATGCCGTTGTCCGTCTCGTAGACCTTCGTGTCGGCCGTGACCAGCACGGCGTTCGCGGTGTCATAGTGCCCGCGCTCGGCGATCAACGCGCCCGTGCAGTCGCGGAACTGCACGTTCAGCCACACCCGCCGCCCCTCGGGATACCCGCTCGGCAGCTTGTGCCCGGTTTCGTTGATGACCCGCACCTTGAGCTGGTAGCCCGACGCCGGCGTCGTCTCGAGCGTGGCCGCCCGCTGAAGCATGTCAATGTTTCGCAGCTTTGCCTCGCTGATGGCTGTCTGCTGTGCCGCCGTCAATTCGTTCAGGCCGCTCGGACCGTATTGCAGCACAATCGCGTCCAGCACCCAGTTCGCCGCTCCGTTCAGGTGGTGCCGCGGCATGTCGTTGCGGAGCGGCGCCGAGGGCGAGTTGCAGCCGCGCGCCGTGATGTCCGGCATGTGGCAGTCCTGGCACGAGCTCACGTAGATCTGCCCCGGGCCCCCGAAGCGCCCGCCCGCGTCCACTCCCGGCGGTATCGCGTACGCACTGTGGAGCCACTCGCTGAACGTCCGCTCGACCGGCTTCATGTCCAGCTTGCTGCCGGTCGAATGCCGCTGGCCCACCGTGCCCAGCGCGTAGGTATCGTCCGGCTGGCGTTCAAAGGCCGGGTTGCTGACGTCGTGGCAGGTGCCGCACATCGCCGACTTCTGAAAGAACGGTGACGTCGCGAATGGATGAAACGGCGCGCACTGCGCATCCGAGAACGGACCGCGCCGCAGATCGGTCGGGTCCACCACGAAGCTGCCGTTGCCCGGGTGGAACGGCGGACCATCGACCAGCGCCGCCACGATCGCTGCGTCGCCCGCCGGCTCGCCCGGCGGATTGGCCGGATCGACCATGCGATGGCAGAAGTTGCAGGTGATCGAGTCGCGATCGTTGGCCAGCAACGCTGAGCCGTTGGTCGGCGTCGAGCGGCCCTCCAGCCACGCCTTCGGCATGTGGCAGCGGATGCACAGGTCGCCCGAGCCCGGCGCGACGTGATCAGCGATGTCGAGGCAGGCGTAGAACAGCGGGTCGCGCCCGGCATGCCCCATGATGCTCCCCTGCCAGTGCCGGGTGATGTCGCCGCCGGGGTTGTTGTGGCAGTTGATGCACTGGTTGTGCGTCACGATCGGCGAGCTGAGCTGGTTCGGCTGGGTGCCGCGCAGGAAGAAGTCCGCCGGCGTCGTCGGCAGCGGCGTCTGGGCCTGCGCCGCCGCTGAGACGATGAAGGCCCCGAGCCACACCGTGGCGAGTATCGCAACTCTCATGTCAGTAACGATTTCCCGAAGGTTGAGACCCCATCCGCTGGTCGATTCTACCAGCCTCTCAAACGCCGATCAACGTGCAAGACCGCGCACCGAGGGCCGGCGTCCAACGACCGAGAACACCCCCCGCGACTCGAACCCTCCGGCCTGACCAGGATCACTTCTTCCCGTGGCACTGCTTGTACTTTTTTCCGCTCCCGCACGGGCACGGGTCGTTGCGGCCGACGCGCGGCTGTTCCCTCCGGATCGGCTCGACCTTCTGCGGCGCGTCCTTGCCCTGCGACTGCATCGCCGCCGCCCGATCGGCGTCAGCCTGCCCGGCGAACCCGAGATTGGTCGACTCGGCGTGCTGCGCCGCGCGGATGTTGTACGCGCTGCGCGCCCGCAGGTCCTCGAACAGCCGCACCTTGAAGATGACGTCCGTCACCTTCTCCTGGATCGTGTCCATCATCTCCTGGAACATCTTGAACCCCTCGCGCTTGTAGGCGATCTTGGGGTCCTGTTCCGCGAAGCCGCGCAGCCCGATGGCCTCCTTCAGCAGGTCCATCGCGTGCATGTGGTCCTTCCAGGCCTGATCGTAGATCTGGAGCAGAACATAGCGCTCCAGCATGGTCAGCTCGTAGCGCATCAGCGCCCGGCCGCTCCGAACCAGCGCCGCCCGGTCCGGTCCGCCGTCGCCGAACAGCGCGTCGCTGTAGCACGGACCCAGCCGCCGCCGCGCCCACTCACGCACGTCCTGCCCGCTCCGCAGGGCCTGGTCGATTTCGCTCTCAAGCTTCCCGTTCGACGAGTAGTCGCGGTTGATCTGAAGCAGCGTGTCCGCCAGTTCCTGCACCGGCCGGCTGCGCACCTGGTCGACCGTCCACCCCAGGTTGAACTTGAAGTTCACCCACTGCGCCAGCGCATCAGCCGCGTAGGCGTTGTCGCCCTGCTGCGAGAGCACGGTCCGTTGCAGCGCCCACTCGACCGGGTAGCTCACCTCGCGGCGCTGATACTCGGTCCGTACCCGCTGCCTCAGAAGCTCCGGCAGGTCCCCGTCCGGCGCCGCTGACAGCGCCGCTTCGTCGAATTCGATCCCGAACTTCTGCCGCGCCCACGACATCAGCGACTCACGCCCGAACGTCGGCTCCAGGAACCGCTGCAGCGGCGTCAGGTCGGTCTCGTTGATCTTCTTCTCCCCCTGCTCGACCAGCCATGCTTCGACCTCGTCCGGCCGCATCTTGCGAATCTGATTCTGCGTCAGGCTGTGGCCGAAGCGCGTCTCCGCCCAGCGCGACAGGCCGCGCACGTCCCATTCCTCCGGCGGCACGTCCGGGTCCATGTATTCGCCGACGGTCATCGACGCCGAAGAGCGCAGCTCCTCCATCGCCGCCTGCCGGATGTCGCGCTCCAGCTCGTCCATCTCGCGACCGATCAGCTGCTTCGCCTCGATCTGGCACTCCAGCTTGCCGCGGATCCAGTCCGCCATGCACTGGCCGGCGAACTCCGGCGAGAGAAACTTGCGCGACGCGGCCTCAATGCTCTGACCGATCATCCGCCAGATCAGCTCGATCAGCGCTTCGGAGCGCCCCGGGAGGCTCGACTCGAGAATCTCCTGCCGCTGCTTGTAGAAGACCTTGCGCTGGTGATCCATCACCTCGTCGTATTCGAGCAGGTGCTTGCGGATCGAGAAGTTCCGCTCCTCGACCTTCTTCTGGGCCCGCTCGATGCCCTTCGAGATACTGCGGGCCTCGATCGACATGCCCTCCTCGAAGCCCATTCGCTCCAGCATCTTCAGCGTCCACTCGCCCATGAACAGGCGCAGCAGCTCGTCGCCCAGCGACAGGAAAAACCGGCTCGAACCCGGATCGCCCTGCCGGCCGGACCGCCCGCGCAGCTGGTTGTCGATCCGCCGCGATTCGTGCCGCTCGGTGCCGACGATGTGCAGCCCGCACGGCACGCTCACCGCGCAGACGTGCCGGCCCAGTTCCGGGAAGCGCGGGTCGAGCTTCGGCTTCCAGCAATGCGCGCACTTCGTCCGCGCGTCGTAGTCCGGGCAGTGGATGCAGCACTTCGTGCCGATGACGCCCGGCTCGTGCCAGCCCCAGCCGCCCGTGTCGCGGCCCGCCGGCGGACCCAGGTCCCCGATGCACTTCTCGTACACCACGCCCCGCGCCAGCTTGATGTCCGTGCCACGACCCGCCATGTTGGTGGCGATCGTCACGTTCCCCAGCGACGGTCCCTTGCGCCCGCTCTTGCCGTCGTCGTGCGTCTGGCCCGCCTTGGCCACGATGTCCGCCTCGCGCGCGTGCTGCTTGGCGTTCAGCACCTCGTGCTGGATGCCATAGCGCGTGGTCAGCAGGTTTGACAGCTTCTCCGAATTCTCGACGCTGATGGTGCCCACCAGTACCGGCCGCCCGCGCGACAGGTCGCCCATGGCCTCGTCGAACGCCGGCGCCAGCCCGCCGGCCTCGCCGTCGCCGTCCTTGAACGCCGACACCGCCGCGTCGATCGCCGCCGTGTTGCCCGCGACCGCCGCCGCGACCGGGCGGAGCTTCTTGAGGGCCGCGTCCAGCACGAACGGATCGCCCGTCCGCCCGCGCTGGTGGATCTCGTGGATCTCGTCCACGATGGCCCGGTACTTGTCCTCCACCGTCTTGTAGATGCGATCGTTGTGGTCCGCCCGGTTCACCGGACGGTTGGTCGGCACCGCCACCACGTCCAGCTTGTAGATCTTCATGAACTCGTCGGCCTCGGTCATCGCCGTGCCGGTCATGCCTGCAATGGCGTGGTGCAGCTTGAAGTAGTTCTGAAGCGTGATGGTCGCCAGCGTCTGCGTCTCCTCCTTGACGCGCACGCCCTCCTTCGCCTCCACCGCCTGGTGCAGACCGTCCGACCACTGTCGGCCGTACATCAGCCGGCCGGTGAACTCGTCGACGATGATCACCTCGCCGTCCTTCACCACGTAGTCGACGTCGCGCTCGTACACCACGTGGGCCCGCACCGCATTCTCGATCAGGTGCGGCCACTCCATGTTCGCGCCCACGTACAGGCTGCCGACTCCGAGCTGCTCCTGCGCCACGCCGATGCCGTCGTGTGTCAGGTGCACGCTCTTGCGCTCCCGCGCCACCACAAAGTACTGCTTGTGGCCGATCGCGTCGGCCTCGTCCTCCGTCAGCCACAGCGGGTCCGCCTTGAATTTCTTCACCGCTCCGTCGAACTTGGGCAGCCGTGCCAGTTCCTCCGGCGGATGGTCGCCCCACGCGCGCAGCCGCGACGCCGTCTCATTGTTCGCCTGCGTCTGCCGCGCGATCACCGTTCGCGCCACGCCGTCGGCCGTCCGGTAGCGCGACACGTCGTCCTCGGCCGGGCCGGAGATGATCAGCGGCGTCCGCGCCTCGTCGATCAGAATGCTGTCCACCTCGTCAATAATCGCGAAGTCGAGCCGTCCCTGGACCTGCTCCTCGAGCTGCACCTTCATGTTGTCGCGCAGGTAATCAAACCCGAACTCGTTGTTCGTGCCGTACGTCACGTCGCAGGCATACGCCGCTCGCCGCACGCCCTCGTACCCGCCGGGGTCGACCAGCGACTGGATGTAGCCGACCGTCACCCCCAGCAGTTCGAAGATCGACTGCGCGAACTTCGCGTCGCGCTGCACCAGGTAGTCGTTGACGGTGACGATGTGGACCTTCTTGCCCTGAAGGACCTTCAGAAAGATCGGCAGATAGCAGACGATCGTCTTGCCCTCGCCGGTCTTCATTTCCGCCACGCGCCCCTCGAACAGCACCTGCCCGCCCACCACCTGGCAGTCGAAGTGGCGGTGATCGCGAGCCCGTCGCGCCGCCTCGCGGATCAGCGCGAACGCCTCCGGCATGACCGCCTCAGCCGCCTCGCCGGCCGCCAGCCGCTGTCGCAGCCCGTCGGCCCGCGCCCGCAGGTCGGCGCTCAGCTCGACCCGCAGCGCCTGAAGCCGCGCCGCGCGATCGGCTTCGGGTGTCGGCGCGTCCGCCGGCGCGGTGTACACCGTCCCGATCCCGGCCGCCGACTTCGCCCCCTCATCGGTTGCCAGAATCGCCGCGCGCTCCGCGAAGCGCGCGTCGTAGTCCCCGCGAATCTCGGCCTCCAGCGCCGTCACCTGTGCGGCCGTGCGGCCGAAGCGCTTCAGCAGGCGGTCGTTTCGGGACCCAAAGACCTTCCGAAAGCCGTATCCAACCAATTCCAGCGGATTCATCATGGCAGGGCCAACCAGCAGACTCGATCTTCAGAGCAGAACGCAGCCGGATCACGGAGGGTACGCAAGCCCGCGGTCGTGCCATCATCTGGCCGGCCGCCGGGATCGCGCTGCATCGGTGTGGCTACGGGCCGATCCGGCCGCCGCGCCGCAGAGATCGGAGCAACGCTGTCGCCAGAAGGGGCCGCGTCAGGCGCGGGACGCTGTGGCGGGCGGGTGTCAGGTCCGGGAGACCGCGCGGCCGACTTCGGTCGCATCGCAGCCACGCCGCCAGCAGCATGAAACCGAATGCGAAGCCCGCCAGCATGCGATGGATGGTCGGCGCGGACTGCACGGCCGCCTGGCGAACGATTGCGCTGCCGGGCGCCGCATCCGACGACCACGTCCATGTCGCGAGCATCGCCCCGGCGCCCAGGCAGGCCGCCACCGCCAGCGCTCGATGAACGCCGCGAAGCTCCGATCCCGCCCGTGCCCGTGCTCGATTCACAGCCTCAACCTTCCGAATCGTCACCGCCGCTCCGCCGCCGCCGCGGATCGCCCGGATCCAGCATCGCAGCGGCCGATCGTGCGTTCGCGACGTGCAGCGTCCCCTCGTCACCGCCCAATCAGCACCGATAGCGTACCCCGCACCCCCGCGGCAAACAATCGCTCGGCCGGATGGCGATCTCGCCCAATCGCGGCCTTCCGGCAGTCATTCGATCGGCGGCAGGTTGCCGGCCGACCGGCACCCCGCTGGGCGCCGCCTGCATCCGGCCCGCTCAGTCGGGGACTTCACCGAGCCGGCCGCGCTTCTCGGGCTCCCCGCCACGTTCGCGCATCCTCGCCCGCAGCAGTCTCGCCACGCGCGGCGGAACCAGCCGGGACAGCCGCTCCGCGTCGCCGCCGAACTCCACCACCTGTCGAATCAGCGTGCTGCTGGTCAGCGCGTGCTGGTCGCTCGTCAACAGGAACACCGTCTCGACATTTCCCGCCAGCAGGTTCACGTTCGCCTGCTGGAGCTCCGAGCCCAGGTCCGATGAGTCGCGGATGCCCTTGATGATCACCGACGCCCCGCGCTCGCGCACGAAGTCCATCGTCAGGCCGGGGTACGCCTCGACCCGCACGTTGTCCATGCCCGCCGTCAGCTCGCGCAGCATCCGGACGCGCTCGGCTTCCGTGAAAAATGGCGCCTTCTCGGGGTTGCGCCCGACCGCCACGATCAGCCGGTCGAACAGCCGGCGCGACCGCTTGATGATGTCCATGTGTCCGCTGGTGGGTGGGTCGAACGTACCGGCGAACACGGCGATCTTCGGCTTCGGTCGCGTCGTTTTTCGGGCCATACATTCATTGTCGGGCCATCACGCCGACCTGTCGACCATTTCGGTCGGTCGCCCCGCGTGCATCGCCTGCTCTCCGACTCGGCGGTCCGCATGTCTCCGCGAACGCAAGCGGCCCGCCGTCGAAGGGCGGGCCGCACGACACCGCGCCCGGCAGGACTCGAACCTGCAACCTACTGGTTCGAAGCCAGCCACTCTATCCATTGAGCTACGGGCGCGAGAGTCGAAAGAGAATAGACTCGCCGCCGCGCAGCGTCAATCAGGTTCATCCGCGCAGCTCCGCGCGACTCGCCGCCGTGAGCCCCTCCGCAACCGCTGACTTTCGAATAAAGGCACCACCGGCGATTCACCCCCGACCGCCCGGACTGCAACGGCCGATCACCCTCCATCCGGGCTCAGCGCCCCCTCTCCGACGCCGATTCGCCGCCGGTGGCGAATCCTCGCGCGGCGGGCCGGGGCCGACGTCACGCACCCGCCGTCAGCCGGGCAACGCCCCCATGCGTGCCCACAGACGTTCTGCCGCCGCACGCGCCGCCGATCGATCGCCGCGCTCGTCACGCCCGATCACCTCCCCGCCGCGCAACCGCCACTCGCCGGCGGTGATGACGCCACGTACGTTCCTCGACGAGAGGCCGAACAGCAGGTGGCCGGGCAGGTTGTCGGCGGTCATCGGGGTGGCCGGCTGATAGTCCGTCACCACCACGTCGGCCGCCGCCCCGGGCTCGAGCCGGCCGAGCGTGATACCCAGGGCGCTCGACGCCCGCCGCGCCGCGGCTGCGAGCATCGACACGATGTCGGATGGCGTCAGCCCGGCGTGCTGGTGGCGCGAGATCATCCACGCGTGCTGCGCTTCCGCAAGCATGTCGCCGCCGATGCCGTCGGTGCCGAGCATCACGGGGCAGCGGAACTCGGCCACCGGAGCGTAGCCGACCGCGTTGTTCATGTTCGAGCGCGGGTTGTGCGCCAGCGTTGGTCCGACCTCGTTGACTCTCGCGATCGCCTCGGCGTCGAGATGCGTGCCGTGGGCGAACACGGCCCGCGCGTCGAGCAAGCCGTGGACGGCCAGCCGGTTGATGAGCGACGTGCCACGGCGCTCGCGGCAGTCGGCCTCGTCGCACGGATCCTCCGCGACGTGGATGTGCACGCCGACGCCATACTGCCCGGCCAGCGCGGTCAGTTCCGCCAGTGACTCATCGTCGAGCGTAAACGAGGCGTGCGCGCCGGCCATCGCCGCGAAGCGATGATCATGCCGCCGGGCGCACTGCGCCAGGTAGCGGCGATTCTCCTCGATGCCGGCGCGGCGGCCTTCAGCGCCATGGCGATCCGTGGTCTCGTAGCACAGCACCCCACGCAGGCCGGCCGCCGCGAGTCCGCGCTCCACCAGGTCGAGCGAGCCGGCGATGTGCGTTGGCGAGGCGTGGTGATCGATCAGCGTCGTCGTTCCGCAGCGCAGCGCGTCGAGCGCGCCGATCCGCGCGGACAACTCAATTGTTTCGGCTTCCAGCGCCCGGTCCAGTCGCCACCAGATGCGTTCCAGAATCTCGCGAAAGTTCCGCGGCGCGACGCGCGGCGGCGGCATGCCGGTCGCCAGCGCCGAGTACAGATGCGTGTGCCCGTTGACCAGGCCCGGCAGCACCACCGCGCCGCCACAGTCCGTCGTTTCGTCGTCCGGCCTCCGCGTCAGCGTTGCTCCGCGTTCGGCGACATGGCCGTCGGCCAGTCTCAGGCAGCCGACTTCCACCCGCGGCGGATCGATGTCCGTCAGAATCGCGTTGGTCAGGAGGATCGACATATCCGCAACCCCGGTTCGCGGCTGGCGACGATTCAGTCAGGATGATTTCGCCACGACACGCTCGACTTCGCTCATCTCGGGTGCGATCTCGTGTGGCTCGCCGACCGCCCGCCTTGCGCCCGCAACATCCTTCAGGCCGTTTCCGGTGATCATCGCCACGACGCTGGCGCTGTGCGGCATGACGCCGCTCCGCACCGCCTCGGCCACGCCCGCCACGGCGGCCGCGGCCGCCGGCTCGGCAAACACGCCGGCCAGCCGCGCCGTCAGCCGGGCCGCTTCCATGATGTGTTCATCGCTGACGGCCGCATACGCGCCGTTGCTGCGCCGAACGGCGTCGACCGCCTTTCGCCAGTTCCTCGGCACCGGGCAGTTGATGCTGTCCGCGTAGGTATCGCCCTTGCCGCTGCGATCCAGTCGGCCCGTCCGCGCGGCCGCGATGATCGGCGCGCATCCAGCCGCCTGCACACCCAGCATGCGCGGCACGCCCGGAGCCAGCCCGGCCTCGTGCATCTGGCGCAGCCCCTTGGCGACGCCGGCGATCGAGCAGCCATCGCCGATGCTGCACGCGACCCAGTCCGGCGGATCGTCAGCGGTCTGCTCGGCCAGCTCGAGCCCGCCGGTTTTCTTGCCCTCGACCAGGTAGGGGTTGACCGCGCAGTTGCGGTTGAACCAGCCGAAGCGCTGGCACGCGCGATGGCACAACTCGTACGCGGCCGCGTAGTGGTCGAGCACCTTGAACACGGTCGCGCCGTACGCCAGCAACTGCACCAGCTTGCCCTCGGGCACGCTGCCCGGCACGAAGATGAAGCAGGTCAGCCCCGCGGCGGCGGCTGAGCACGCCAGGCTGCTCGCCGCGTTGCCCGTCGACGCACACGCGATCGCGCTCGCGCCCTGCTGCCGCGCCAGCGCCACCGCCAGCGAGCTGGGTCGATCCTTGAAGGACCCCGAGGGATTCCGGCCGTCGTCCTTCAATCGCAGGCGGGCGACGCCCACCGCCTCGGCCAGCCGCGGCGCCTCAATCACCGGCGTCCAGCCCACGCTCGCGATCGGCGGATCGAACGGAGCCTCCAGCGGCAGCAGTTCGGCGTAGCGCCAGTGCGACAACGGACGACCCTGGAGCGCCGCGCGAGTCAGCGTTCGGCGCGCGGCGGCGACATCGAAATGCACGTCGAGTATGCCCTCGTCGATTCCGCAGGCCGGGCAGGTCAGCGGCCCGCCGGGCGCGAATCGCGCGCCGCACTGCACGCACGACAGGTGTGTCACCAGCGACATGCCGCCTCCGCTCGGACGGACCTGGGGGCTCAGGGCTCGATCCACGTGCCGGCCCGGCCGTCCAACGCCGCCGGCAACGTCTCATTGTCGCAGATGACCACGCGCGCGCCCGCCGCCGGGTGATTCCCGAGGAAGTCGATGGCCGCCTCGATCTTCGGCCCCATCGAGCCGGCCGGGAACTGACCCTCGGCAAGCCACCGCCGAAGGTCGGCGACGCGCGCCCGATCCAGCCCGCGCCGGGTCGGACGGTCATAGTCGACGAACACTTTCGGCTCAGCGGTCACAATCACGAGGTGCGTGGTGGCCAGCTCCCTCCCGAGCACGGCCGCCGTCAGGTCCTTGTCGATCACCGCCTCGACGCCGTGCCAGTCGCCGTCCGCCCCGCACATGACCGCGATGCCGCCGCCACCGCAGGTTACCAGCAGTTCTCCCGCTGCGACCATGCGCCGGATCACGTCGATTTCGACGATCGCTCTGGGCCGTGGCGACGGAACCACGCGCCGCCAGCCCGCACCGGCGATCTCGACCATGTGCCAGCCGTAACGGTTCATCAACTCGACGGCCTGTTGGCGCGGATAGACGCGACCGATCGGCTTCGATGGGCGTGCCAGGGCCGGATCGGCCGGGTCCACCTCGACGCAGGTAACCAGCGTGCACGCCACGCGCGACACGCCGCGGCGTCTCAGCTCGTTGTTCAGGCAACGCGTAATGACGTAACCCATGCCGCTCTGCGTGTCGGCCACGCAGATGTCCAGCGGCAGCGGGTAGACCTCGTGCACCGACAGTTCGACCCGCCGCAGGACGTTGCCCACTTGCGGGCCGTTGCCGTGCGTGATCACCGGCCGATATCCGGCAGCGATCAGGTCGGCGAGCCACACGGCCGTTGCCCGGGCGGCCTCAATCTGCTGCGGGATGTTGCCCTCGGCGTGCGCCGGCGAGATGGCGTTGCCGCCCAGCGCGATGACGAACGGGCGGTCTTTCGGGATCATGCGGCGAACTGTACGATTTCCGGTCCGGCGCGTCGAATGGGACGCGGAAAGAGGTCGCCGCCATGCAGATTCACGATGCCGTGGTTGGTCAGACCGCCCGGCGCTGCCGCGAGCGCGGCATCGTCATCCCGACCTTCGCGCAGCTCCGCGATCCGACGACGATCCCGCCGGCCATCCGGGAACGCCTGCAACAGGTCGACCTGTGGGGTGTCGACCCCGCCAATTTGTTCCGCATCACCTGGAAGAACGAGCCGGTTGCCCGCGGCGGCGGCTTCAACGACGGCAACTGGCTCGAGTTTCCGTCGGCCCTGACGGGTGTGCCGGCCCGCATCGTCGGCCTGCTCGGGAAGTACTTCCCGACCGGGGCGCACAAGGTCGGCGCGGCCTTCGGCTGCCTCGTGCCGAGGCTCGTCACCGGGCAATTCGACCCGACCGCGCACAAGGCGGTCTGGCCGAGCACCGGCAACTACTGTCGCGGTGGCGCCTTCGACTGCGCGCTGCTCGATTGCCACGCTGTCGCCATCCTGCCCGAGGGGATGTCGCGCGAACGCTTCGACTGGCTGCGCTCGATCGGCGCCGAGGTGATCGCCACGCCCGGCTGCGAGTCGAACGTCAAGGAAATCTACGACGAATGCTGGAAGATTCGCCGCACGCGGCCGGACTGCGTCATCTTCAACCAGTTCGAGGAATTCGGAAACGCCGTCTGGCACTACCACCTGACCGGCTCGATCATCGACGAGGTCTTCGCCCGGCTGGCCGATCCGCGCGATCGACTGGCGGCCTACGTCTCGGCCACCGGCTCGGCTGGCACGATTGCGGCCGGCGACTTCCTGCGGACGCGGCATCCGCTGGTGCGCGTGGTTGCGGTCGAGGCGCTGCAATGCCCGACGCTGTCCGCCTGCGGCTTCGGCGATCATCGCATCGAGGGCATCGGCGACAAGCACGTACCGTGGATCCACAACGTGCGCAACACCGACGCGGTGGCCGCGATCGACGACGAACAGTGCCTGTCATTGATGCGCCTGTTCAACGAGGAGGCCGGCTGGCGCGAACTGGAGCGGCGGGGCGTGCCGCGATCGCTGTGCGAGCGCCTGCCCGACATCGGCATCTCGTGCATCTGCAACCTGGTGGCGGCGATCAAGACCGCGCGGCATTACGAGTTCGGCCCGCGCGACTGGCTGTTCATCCCGCTGACCGACTCGATGGAGCTGTATCGCTCGCGAATCGAGGAACTGCGGGCCGAGCGCGGCGCCTACGGCGAGCGCGAGGCTGCACGCGACGCCGCCCGGTACCTCGACGGCATCGCCACCGACTGGCTGCGCGAGCTGACGCACCGCGACCGCAAGGCGCTGCACCATTTCAAATACTTCACCTGGGTCGAGCAGCAGCAGCGCAGCGCCGACGAGCTTCGAAAGCTGTGGGAGCCGGATTTCTGGGAGGAGCAGTTCGCCCAGGTGGCCGAATGGGACCGGCTGATCGAACAGTTCAATGGGCGCGTCGCGGCGGCGTAGGCGAATGAGCGCGGAGCTCGGACTCGGCTGGCGACGCCCGGCGGCGAGCGCCAGGGATTTCCGGACGACTGCACCACCTAGGAATCGAACCTAGAACCCGCTGATTAAGAGTCAGCTGCTCTGCCAATTGAGCTAGTGGTGCTTCTCTGGTGTGGGATTGTACGCGCCGCCGGCGTCGGTGCAACCCCGGCGCTCGCAGCCAGGGCAATCGCATGTTCCGAGCTCCCCCCGCTGGCAGCCTCGAAACAGCGGTCAGGTTTCGAGACTCGGTCAGGTCAAAGGCGTTACCAGCGTCGAAAACGCCGTGTTGTTTTGAACATGCGATTGCCCTGCCGGCGATCACAGGTAGGCGCTCACAGCTTTCTCTGCTTCAATAGCCCCTGTTCCGTTCATCGGCGTCGGAAATAGGCGAGGAGCAGATCGGTGGATTATTTTGAGTCCATCGCGCACGTGAAGGATGATCTCGTCGGTGTCCTGCGGGGTCGCGGGATCGATCAGCGATACCTCGGCTTCGGGGGGCCGGGCGATCCGCCAACCCGGAAACCGACGGTTCCGACGGACTCTCGATCCGAGTTCCTGGCGAACCGTGCGATGGGTGATTGGGCGGAGGATATCCTCGCGGGCGCGATTCGGCAGGCTTGCCCCCGCTGGACCGTCGCGCATTACGGCAACGCTGAGAGAATCGCTGCGGGTGAGCCCGGCTTCAAGGAGTTCTACCTTGCGGGGATGGAGGAGGTCCGCCGCTATGGCAAGCGGCCTGACCTGCTAATATTCGAATCAGTTGGTCAAGCCCCCGAAAACCTGACAGCGATGCCTTTCGAGCAGGCTGATCCCCTCGTGCTGCGGGCACTTGCGGCCATCGAGGTCCGTTCAAGCAAGTTCGAGGCCCTTCGGTACATGCGCGTGCGACGGCAGGACCGCGAGAACGGGGCGGCGGCCCGTGGTACGCCAAGTTTCACGGTCAAAGTCGAGGACCTACGGATAGTTTATCGCTGGCTCGAACGGTATCGCATTCCGCAGAGCTACTGCCAGGTGTTCTTCGACGTCGTCTACGGCATCAACTTTCTCGACATTTTCCGGATCATCGCGTCAGGCGGCGGCTTTCAGATCGAGAATCCTGCCAAGAGCCAGGAGAAGGCGACGGTGATGATCCCCATCACGTCGGGGCAGCGTCTCGGCGAATTCAGCGAGTTGCCGCGATTCGAGGCGCGAGAGCGCATCACTCGTCTTGGCCGTCACGACGCGTTTGTAGTTCCCATAGGGGGAAAGTTGACGGTCGATGCGGCGGCGCTAGAACGGGTGCTGTGTTCGTCGCAGAGTCCGCGGCTTGGTCCGCCGCCTCCTGCACAAGCCCATCGAGCCGCTCAAGAACAGCCTCCGCTCTTTCGTCAGACTCCCTGAGCGCTGCGTCCAGTTGTTGAAGGCTGCCGGCGAGCCTCGAGAGCAGGTCTTTCTTGGCGCGCCGAAGATCGGGAACCAGGATGTCAAGGAGATCGCGCGGCTCGAACTTAGCCAAGCCGCCGCCGTAGACCCGCCGATGCTTCTTGGAGAGGTCTTGCACTCGGCGACTGTTGAGCACAGCCGTCAGCGCCATTGCGAACGGAACGGCGGCGACGCGCGGATAGATGCAATGGAACGTCGTCAGGTTGTGGACGCCCGCATCGTTGTGAATAAACCTGAGCCCCTTGCGGCCAAAGACGGCGGCCCAGATTGGCGCTGGTTCGCGTTTTTCCATCGCATACCAAGGCGTCCTGCCCGCTAGCAGGTAACGGTTCGGAAGGCCCCGCTCCTCGCCCTCTTTGATGTAGGCTGATTCCGCTTCATCGGGCTCACTGGTGAGCGACAGCAGATGCGTTCGAGCGCCCTTGTAAACAAGCTGCTCAAAGTCATCCCGTGAAAAGACGACCGATGGAACATCGACCGCCCGCCCCACGCATTCGAGCAGGTGCTGATCGCGGATTCGTAGCTCGTCGGCGCATCTGCGGGACAAATGAAAGTAGTCGTTTGCGCCGGTCGCAATCCCCCGCCGCGTCTCCGCCAACTCGGAAAGGGCGACAAAACCGATCGAAGCCTCTTCTTCGACGTGGCTCAGGATGTAATCCCATTTCTTGACGCCGAGCAACTGGGCTGCCGACAAGCGTTGAACAAGGACCGCCGAAGAGTGCGGCATCGCTCCTCGGACAAGCGCTTCGAGTTCTTGGACTCCAACGGCATCCCGGATATAGGAAATGAGCACGTCGTTGTTTTCGTCGCCGCCCGCGGCTTTCTCAATAAGCAGCACAGACGCTGTTGTCAAAGCTTCATCAAAAACCAGAGCGGAGTGCGAAAAGTAGATCAGTACGCTGAGGAGTTGATTTCGGAGAAGGTATGACTTCAGAGCGCTGCCGTAGTTCGCGTTCACCCATTCTCCCGGTACGATGACGGCTGCACGGCCGCCGGCGCGGAGGCGTCTGCAAATCTCCATGATGAAAAGCACGTAGATATTTGTCAGGCGGGAAACCGTCACTCCATTTCGCCGTCCGATCTCCGCGAAAATGTCGTGCTCATAGTGGAAGTTGTGATGCTTGAGGTACGGCGGGTTTGCAAGCGCCGCATCGAACCGCGCATCCGGTTGCCAGCACAGAAAATCGCCGTGGACGAACTGAACCTGCTCGCTGGATCGTAGAGCCGCGCGGGCGGCTTCGAGGGCGACGGTGTCAACATCAATCGCCGTGACGAAACAACCGTCGATGCGTCGCATCGCCTCGCGGATGAAGATGCCGGGGCCGCAGGCTGGATCGAGAACGTGTTTTGGCTGGCAGCCGGCGATCCACGAGCACATGAGTTCAGCGATCGGCTGGGGCGTGAAGAACTGGCCAAATTGCCGACGGTGTTCGGCGTCGACGATCTCTCGGTACGATTCTTCGGGGCGCAAGGGATCAAAGCCCGAGGGGAGCGCCTCGCCGCAGTGCAAGGCTGATTCGTCGCCGACGAACAGCAGGCCATGACCGGGCCCACCGTTAAGGATGGCACGATCTGATTTCTTGCCTGGCGTGGCCATCTCGTTCCTCCACCGTCCTTCCCTACCGGCGGTCGCCGGCGGGATCAAGCCTCAACTTTGCACCACACCCTGCGGAGTCAAAGATGCGGCCATCTTGAAAACATGATGCCGGCGGTCATCATAACCACTTGGACGACAAGTGGTTAATCACATGGTGGCCGAGCGCAACGACGGGCTTGAGGCCGCAAGGCGCAGGTGGGTGCGATTTCGTTGGCATTGACATCCTAACATAAACCGAATATCGTCGCCCGTGCTGCCGGTCCCGAGGGACCGGGACTATCAGGGCAATCGCATGTTCCGAGCTCCCCCCGCTGGCAGCCTCGAAACAGCGGTCAGGTTTCGAGACTCGGTCAGGTCAAAGGCGTTACCAGCGTCGAAAACGCCGTGTTGTTTTGAACATGCGATTGCCCTGCGCTCGCAGCTCGCGGGCGCCCCGCGAGCTTGACAATTCAGCCAGGCGTTTTGAAGATGTTGGGTTCGCGGCGCAACCGCTCGGGCGGTTAGCTCAGTTGGCTAGAGCGCGTGGTCGACATCCACGAGGTCACTGGTTCGAGTCCAGTACCGCCCATCATCCCCTTCTGCCGCGTCGTCTCGACTGATGGCTGCCGGTTTGCTGCGGGCTCTACCGGTGCAGCGAGAAGACCAGCCGGGCGACACAGATGGCGGCGCGCTCGTCGGCGGCCGGCATCGGGACCGCGCCGAGCAGCAGGATCGGCCGGTCGAGCGTCAGCGGACCGTCGTACGACTGTCGAAACTTGAGAAAGCTCGGTGCGACGGCGCCCGGCCCAGCGCCGGTGACGCCCTCCATCAGCAACTGCGATTCAATCGAGACCGACACGCCGGGTTCATGCGACATCGGCGGCCCCAGGTCGCGAAGCTCGAGCTTCGCGCCGATGTCGGTGTATTGGACGGCTGGTTCGGCCTTGGCGGGCGCGGTCGTCGAGGCAGGCCGCATGGATGGATGCGCACCCCCGATGTTGATGGTCGCGCCCCGCCGCAGGTTCACCGATTGAATGGCTCGATGTATGCCGACAACGGTGCCCAGTGATGCGAGGTGCGGCGCCAGTTGGGCCAGGTTGGCCGCATGGGGCAGCAGGCTGTCGGCCGTCAGGCCGGGCACGGAGGAACGCGGTACCGCGACTAAGCAAAGCGCGGCGTCGATACGGACGTTGGACGGATCGTGCCCCGGCGAACCGGATGGATGGGCGCGCGGCGCGTCGAGCTGCTCGATCAGCCGTGCGATGCCGTCGGCCGGCCCGGCCGGCCCGACGATCAGTATCCTGCCGGTGCGGTCGTCAGCCGCAAGTCGGGCGGGCGCGAGGTGGGGTGGGATGATGTCGAATCCGAAGCCCTGAGTGATGAGCTGGCAGGCCAGGCTGGGATCCACGTTGTTCACACTGACGAGGCGGTGCTCGGGCAGATTCGTTATCGCGTCGGCGTCGGTCGAACGTTCCGTCGCGAAACCAGCGGACTGGGCGGGCGCTGCGGCCAGCAGATAGAACGGTAGCAGGCATGCCGAAATGAACATGGCAGGCTCCATCAGGACAGGACATGAACGAACGCGCGGGCGACGCGCCCGCGCGAGCGAGCACGCCCCCTGATACAGCCCGAGCGCCGGACCGGTTGCACGCAACGGACCCGACGAAATTTAAAGCGGCGAGTCAAGCTCAATCCGCCGATCGTCGGCCGTCCTGAACCCATCCAAGCAGCGGCGACGCGCAGAGCAACGCACGAGTAACCTGACGATTTCGCTGACGCTCCAAACCGCGTGCACGCGTCAGTGGGCATCCCTCATCGCGTCAGCACGTGCTCGTCAGGGGCAAGCCGTTGCGTCGAGCAGGGCCTCGGTGAACAGCGTCACGTCCAGTGAATCCAGATCACCGCTGCCGTCCACATCGGCGCAACCGCAGTTGCGGCCGAAGCGGAAGAGCCCCACGTTGGTCGTGCGAATGAAGGCACCGTTGCCGAACTGGAGCGCGCTGCCGGCGTCCTGACCGATGAACGTCGCTGTTCCGGTCCGGGTCTCGAACGTGATGCTCTCGACTTCAATCACGCCGAGGTCGTTGAAGACTCGATCTGATGAACGGCCGACGTTGCTGAACGGACTGATGACTCGCGAAATCCAGATGGAGCCCGGCCCCGCGCCGGTTGGAGCCGGCATCGTCCGGGCGTGCAGCTCTGCAATTCGAGCGCAAAGCAGGGCTGTTCTGGCGCAGCGCTATTCGCGGCGGTCTACGCCTCGCGCAGCGTGTGGCCCAGCTTGGTGCGCTTGGTCTCGAGGTAGCGGCGGTTGACCTCGTTGGGTGGGATCTCGATCGGCCGCTGCTCGACCACTTCCAGCCCGTAGACCTCCAGCCGCGAGATCTTCTTGGGGTTGTTGGTGAGGATGCGGATCTTCCGTACGCCCAGGTCGCGGAGAATCTGCGCGCCGGTGCCGTAGTCGCGCTTGTCAGCCGGAAGGCCCAGCCGCTCGTTGGCCTCGACCGTGTCGAGTCCCTGTTCCTGGAGACGATAGGCCCGCAGCTTGTTGAGCAGCCCGATGCCGCGGCCCTCCTGCCGCAGGTAGACCAGCACGCCGCGGCCGGCGCGTTGCAACACCTGCAAGGCCGTGTCGAGCTGCTCGCCACACTCACATCGCAGCGATCCGAACACGTCGCCCGTCAGGCACTCGCTGTGCACGCGCACCAGAACCGGCTCGTCGATCTCGCGCACGCCGCCGTCGGCGTCGCGCCGGCCGACGTCGCCGACCGTCAGCGCCAGGTGCAGTTCGCGCTCGCCCAGGCTGCGATAGGCCACCAGGTGGAATGTGCCGTGGCGCGTCTGCAGGTCGATCTCCTCGACCCGCTGCACCAGCCGCTCGCCGCGCAGCCGATACTCGACCAGCGAGGCGATGGTGCACATCTTCAGCCCGTGGGCCCGGCAGAACTCGGTCAGTTGCGGCACGCGTGCCATCGTGCCGTCCGGATTCAGAATCTCGATCAGCACCCCGGCCGGCTTCAGGCCCGCCAGTCGCGCCAGATCAACCGAGCCCTCGGTCTGCCCGGCCCGCACCAGCACGCCGCCGTCCCGGGCCCGCAGCGGGTTGATGTGCCCCGGCCGCAGCAGATCGCCGGGCCGGGTGCGGTCGTCGATGGCCACCAGTACGGTGGTCGCGCGGTCGGCGGCCGACACGCCGGTCGTGCAGCCGAAGCGCGGGTGGGCGTCGATGGTGACGGTGAAGGCGGTGTGCAGGGTGGCGGTGTTCTCGATCGACTGCGGATGAAGCTGAAGGCGCTCGCAGTGTTCGGACGGCAGCGTCAGGCACAGCACGCCGCGGCCGTGGGTCAGCATGAAGTTGACCAGCTCGGGCGTGATCTTCTCGGCAGCACACACCAGGTCGCCTTCGTTCTCGCGGTTCTCGTCGTCGACCAGCACGATCATCCGGCCGGCGCGGAGCTCGTCGAGAATCTCCGGGATGGGGCTGAAGGGCGATCCGGCGTCAGTCACGTGGGAGTCCTCTCGGCCGATCGGGCGTCGGCGACCAGCCGCAACCCCAAGCGAACATAGTCAGCCGCGGCGGCGACGGCCAGCGCCGTGACGGCGATGGTCATGATCGACACCATTGCGGGCCGAGCGCCGGGCAAACCGGGCCAGATGAGCAACGCGAGAATCAGCGACAGAACCGCGAAGGTGCAGGCCTTTCCGAGCGGCCGAGGCTGAATGACGAAGCGGCCGATAAGTCGTCGACCAGCGAGGAATCCGCCGAGGACGATCAGGTCCTTGCCGACCACCGCGGACGCCATCCACGGCGGCAGTCGATAGCGCGGCTCGACCCCGCCGCCTGCGTCGGGAAGACCGATTGTCGCGAGCGCCAGCACGGCACAGAAGATCAGGAGCTTGTCGGCCAGCGGATCGAGAAACCGCCCCAGCAGCGAGTCGCGACGCATTCTCCGCGCGAGGTACCCGTCGAACCAGTCGCTGACCGCCATCACGGCAAACAGAGCGATCGCGACGTACCGCGGCGATGGCCGTAGCGCGGCCTCCGGACTGAGCAGGCAGACCATGAACGGCACGACCAGCATGGCGCGGCCGATTGAGACCAGGTTCGGCCAGTCGAGTGCGTAGCGAGGCGGCATGTCGCGAGGCGGATCCTATCTCGAAACTTCATGCCATGCAAGAAGTTGCGGTTGTCTGCGGCCGGCCTCGGCAAGGCGAGTTCGAGTGCCCGGCCGGCAGAGGCGGGTTTTCCTCGCCGCTCGCTCGGTTGACGGGCGATATCCCGAGAGGGTCGGAAGGAGCGGCGTAGCCCGCCGTTCGCCGGGAATTGAGTTGCGCGCCCGGTCGCGGTAGAATAGGGTGTCGTCGCTCGACCGAAGCTCCCAGCGGTCGGCTTCGATTGGGGCCTCCCGCCGGTCAGGATGGAGTGCGATTCGCGCGGTCCAAGACGGACCTGCCGAAATCGCGCCGACCGCCCGCTCGCCTCGCCAGGCATGACGGTCTGTTGCCCTTGATTGGAGCGGTTGACATGAGACACCCCACGGTACCCGTCACTGTTGGCCTCGTTTCGCTGGCAGTGATCGGTGGAATGGCGCTGGGCGGTTCGGGATGCGGCGCCGCCAGCCCCTTCGCGACGACCGCGTTCTTCGGGACGTCTGTCGCCGCCAGCCCGAACCAGACGTTCCCGCGCGGCGGCATCGGCACGGGGACGGGCGGCGTCACGCCGCCCACGACGCAGCCGACCACGAACGTCAATTCAACCTGCGACCTGACCCAGGCGCGCAAGACCGTGACGATGATCCTGAGGAACGAAAGCACCCAGAACGTTCGCTACAATCTCACGTTCCTTGTGTCGGCGGGTTCCGGCGGTTTTGTATGCGACGCCGATCGCGCCTCATACCTGGCGGCGGGCTACACATCGCTCGGCGGTTCGGTCACGCTGGGGTGCGTGACCATCACGCCTTCGGTCGTGAACGGCTTCCGCGGCGGCAGCGAGCTGCTCGGCCTCAGCTTCGGCCGCGACTCCTTCAACAACCCGATACTCCTGCCGCCGAACGTGAGCGGGACGACCAGCGGCGCGCCAGTCGCGCCCGCGCCGCTCAACGGCGTGACGCCGATCCCGACGCCCGAGGTGATCGTGCTCGGCAACAGCGAGGCGATTTTCACCTGTCAGGCGAATGACCCGTGCACGCAGGGCGGCTTCGCGTACGTTACGGCGCAGGGTGTCCAGATTGATGACATCTTCGCGCGACGGACGCAGGGTACGCTGTGTAATGTCAACGCCGGATCGCGGTCCGAGTGGCGCCTGCTGAATCCGAGCAACGCCGATTCGTCGGCGCAGGCGTTCCAGTTCGTGGCGGGCGCGAGCATCAGCGTGACGGTGCTTGACCGCGTGTTCAACCAGGTGGCCACGCAGAACAAGGTCGTCTGGCAGGTGATTGGGCCGGTGCCCGGTCTGGTGCAGGTCCACTCCGAGGCGCGCTGAGCCGGGCGCGGATGGACGACAGTGGAACGAGAACTCACATGACGCAGCGACGCCGAACGTTGGCCGCGATGGCGGCTGGGCTGGCCGTGTCTGGCGGCATCGCAGGCTCGATCATCGGATGCGGCACGGACGCGACGTCGGTGCTGGTCTTCATCGGCACGGCGACCGGGGCGATTGCTCGGCCAGGCGGGGGCGGCGGTGGTGGAGGCACGACGCAGCCCGGTGGCGGCACCAATCCCGCGGGCGTCTGCACCCTGCCCGAGAATCAGCGGTCGATCCGCATCCAGATTCGCAACGAGGCGCAGGTGTCGTCTTCATTCGCGCTGACGTTCGTCGTGTCGGCCGGCGGAGCCGGATTCGTTTGTGACGCTCAGGTGACGCGATACACCAGTTTCACGCCGCTGCCATACGTGGCGCAGCCGCTGTCCGGCAACGTGCGCGTCTTCGGCTGCGACCCGGTCACGCTCAACGCCGGCAACCAGATGCTGGCCGTGACCTACACAGGCACGATTCCGCCGCGGCTGGCGACGGACCAATTCACCTCCGCCCAGGCGCCTCTCGACGGCAATACGGACATTCCACTGCCGGAGCTGATCGTCCTGGGCGAGCAGCCGAGTTCATCGGTCTTCTCGTGCGTCGGTGGCAACCTCTGCACGCAGGGCGGATTCCGCTACGGCGTCGGTACGATCATCACCGCGCTGCGGACTCAGGGTACGCTGTGCAATGCGCGCGTCTCGAACCGGCCGGAGTGGGTGTTGCGTGACGTGCGCCTAGCGGATCAGACCGCGCGCCCGTTCGAGTACGTCAAGGGCGGGCGCATCATCGTGACCATCCTGGATCGGGTCACCAGCCCCTTCCCCGAGCAGAATCAGGTCGTCTGGCAGGTCCGCGATTCTGCCGACCGGCTCATTCACGGCGAAGTCCGGTAGGCGCGGCGGCCGCCCGCGCCGGATCGCCCGCATCGTCGGCGAGTTGTTCGATCTGATGAGTGCCGCGGACGACCGCACCGGCCGGTCCGGCCGCGCGCGTCAGCACGCCCGGCAGCGCGAACAGCAGCAGCATCGCGACGGCACACAGCCCCAGACCGACGCGCAGCGCGGCGCAGGGCGTGGCGGTCGTCGGAGCAGGCTCCGGCCGCAGGTAGCACGTCGCCACCAGTCGCAGGTAGTACGCGGCCGCCACGGCCGTGTTGACGAACGCCAGGATGACCAGGGCGATCAACGCCGCGCCGTGAGGTGAGCTGCCTGCCGCCGCGAAGGCCGACGAGAACACATAGAACTTGCCGAGGAAGCCGGCGGTGGGCGGAAAGCCCATCAGGCTGAGCAGACAGACGGCCAGCGCCAAGGTCGCCGCCGGGTGGCGCGTCGCCGCTCCCGACAGGTCGTCGACGTCCTCGATCGACTCGCCGGTGTCGGCCCGCCGGATGTACGAGAGGGCGGCGAAGGCGCCGAGGTTCATCAGGCCGTACACGGCCATGTAGAACAGGGCGGCTGTGACGCCATTGCGGGTCGGTCCGTCGCCGGCCGCGCCCGCCAGACCGGGCCCGGCCAGCAGCGCCACCAGCATGTAGCCGGAGTGCGCGATGCTGGAGTAGGCCAGCATGCGCTTGGCGTTGTTCTGCATCAGGGCCAGCAGGTTGCCGACCGTCATGGTCGCCGCGGCCAGACCCCAGAACAGCCAGAACAACGCGGGCGTCATGGTCCAACCGGCCAGCGAGAGCAGGCGAACCAGCGCAACGAGGCCGGCGAACTTCGGCAGGAAGCCGAGCATGCCGGTCACCGGCGATGCCGCGCCCTGGTACACGTCCGCGACGTAGAAGTGAAACGGCACCACGGCCATCTTGAATGCCAGCCCTGCAATGACGAGCAGCAGGCCGATCAGGGCGACCGGGTCGCTCACCGCGGCCGGCAGGCTGGTCGCCAGCGTCGCCCCGCCGTCGGCGGCGTGGAACATGGAGGTGGTGCCGGCCACGCCGTAGAGAAAGCTGATGCCGTAGAGCATCAGCGCGGCGGCGAATGAACCCAGGAAGAAGTACTTGACGGCGGACTCGTGCGCGCCGGCGTGGTTGCGCGAAATGGCGATCAGCACGTAGGTCGGGATGCTCACGAGCTCGAGCGCGAGGAACAGAAGGATGAGATCATCCGCGACGGCCGCGAGCATCAGCCCGGCCAGCGAAAACAGCGTCAGCGAAAAGAACTCGCCGCGTTCCTCGTCGGCCGGCACATGCTGGTTGACCAGCAGAATGATCAGCCCGGTGGCGAGCGTGATCAGCCGCGCGTACCACGCCAGGGCGTCGGCCTGAAGCGACGCGGTCCATGCCGCCGGCGCGCCGCGCCCGCTCCAGACGAGGTAGAGCGCCACGGCGGTCGCCAGCACGGCGAGATTGCCGGCCGCGCCGCGCACCACGCCGGAGCGCGACAGCCCCAGCAGAAGCACGATGACGGCCGCGATCACCAGGACCAGCTCGGGCGCGAGGATCGAGAGGATCGGATGCGTCATGGCGACAGCCCCTCGGCGCGTCGGGCGAAGCGCGGTGCGGGCGGGGTTACCGCCGCGTGCGACTCCGAGACCGGGCTGGCGCGTTCCGCGAGGAGCACAGCCGCGACGCGTGATACATCCCGATCGGGATGGGCCGGGCCGGGTTCGCGCGCATGGCTCGGCGCGCCTGCGGCAAAGGTCTGGTCGGTCAGAACGGTATCAAGTCGGGCCACGACCTGCTGCTTGAGGGCGGGTTGCATGAGCGAGAAGAGCGGCCGGGGCGCGACGCCGATGAGCAGGCATGCGACGGCCAGCGGCGCGAGCACGCCCACCTCGCGGAGCGTCAGGTCGGGCGGCAGCGCCGGCGCCTGGGCGTCATGCCGGTCGGACTCCGGCGGCTCGTGCAGCGGCCCGAACAGCACCCGGCGGCAAAGATGGAACATGTAGACCGCGCCGAGCACGATGCCGGTAGCGGCCAGCACGGCGTAGATCGGCCCGAGCGGGCCCGGCGCACTGCCGCGCTGCCCGCTGCCGGAGATGAACGTGCCGAGCAGCACGAGGAATTCGCCGATGAAGCCGTTGAGGCCGGGCAGCCCGACGCTCGACAGCGTGAAGAACACCAGGAAGAACGCCATGATCGGCATCTTGCGGGCCAGCCCGCCGACGTCGGCCATCTCGCGCGTGTGATAGCGTTCGTAGATCATGCCGACCAGGAGGAACAGCGCCCCGGTCGACAGCCCGTGGTTGACCATGTAGATGAGCGAGCCGGTCAGGCCCTCCATCTTCATGCTGAACATGCCGAGCATGCAGAACCCGAGGTGCGAGACCGACGAGTAGGCCACCAGCTTCTTCATGTCGGTCTGCACCCACGCCGCCAGCGCGCCGTAGATGATGCCGACCACTGACAGACCCGCCAGCCAGGCGGCGCACTGCACGCCGGCCTCCGGCAGCATGGGCAGGCTGAGACGCAGGAATCCATAGGTGCCGAGCTTGAGCAGCACGCCCGCCAGGATGGCCGAACCGGCGGTCGGCGCCTCGGTGTGCGCCAGCGGCAGCCAGGTGTGGAACGGGAACAGCGGCACCTTGATGGCGAAGCCGGCGAAGAACGCGAGGAACAGCCAGACCTGCGCGCCGGCCGACAGATGTCCCTCCGTCGCCAGTCGGTAGAGATGGTCGAGCTCGAAACTGAAGACGCGCTGACCGGTGGCCGGATCGACGAGGTGCGCGTATCCCTGCCAGCCGAGGTAGAGCACGCCGGCGAACGTCAGCACGCTGCCGGCGAAGGTGTAGATGAAGAAGGTGTCGGCGGCCCGGCGGCGCTGCGAGCTGCCCCAGATGCCGATGACGAAGAAGAGCGGAATCAGGGTGAACTCGAAGAAAACATAGAACAACAGCAGGTCGCGCGCGGCGAAGACGCCCAGCATCGCGCCGTGCAGCAGTAACAGGAGGCCGTAATACTCCCGGACTCGCTCCCGGATCGAGGAGAAGCTGGCCCAGATCGCCAGCGGCGTCAGCAGGGCGGTCAGCAGGATCAGCGGCAGGCTGATGCCGTCGACGCCCACGTAGAACTGGACTCGCAGTGGCATGCCGCTCTCGGCGCCGCCGATCCAGGTGTAGCGTTCGATCAGTCCCGGCGTGCCGGACAGGATGCGTGCCGGCGTCTGCCACTGGAACAGCACGGCCGCGGCAATCGCGACCACCAGGGTCGCCAGCGCAGCGAGCAGCGCGGTCCGTCGCAGCACGGCCGGATCGCGCGCCGGCATGACCCACACCCACAGCGCCGCCACGATCGGCAGGAAGATCAGGATGCTCAGGATGTGCTGGGTCAGCCAGGTCATGATCTCTCGCCGAGCCGCGCCCTCTTGCCTCTCACGTCGCCGACAGCACGGCCACGACAATGACCAGCAGCCCGATCACCATCGCCAGCGCGTAGCCCTGCATGGCGCCGCCCTGCAGGCCGCGCAGCAGGAAGCCGGCAATCCTCGGAACCGCGGTGATCAGCCACAGGATGGCGTTGATGAAATAGCGATCCACGCCGTAGCACACGTCGCCCAGGCCGCGGAGCGGCCGGACCACCAGGGCGTCGTAGCATTCGTCGATGTAGTACTTGTTGCGGAGGAGGTCGTAGGCCTTCGGCAGGCTGAAGACCGCGCCCAGCGCCAGAATCGGCCGGCGGCGATAGACGTACCATGCCGCGGCGATGCCGGCGACGGCCAGCAGGCCGGAGAGCACCATCACCGTGGCGCTGCTCGGACCGTGCGAGTCGGCATGTGCCGGCGTCGCGCCCATCAGCACGGTGGACAGCAGCCGGTTGACGCGCCCGCCATGCTGGAGCCCGACGTATCCGGCGAACACTGCGCCGACCGACAGCGCCATCAGCGGGATGGTCATCCACGGCCCGGACTCGTGCGCGTGCTGAACGCCGGCCGGCAGCTTCTCGGGTCCGTGGAAGGCGATGAAGATCATGCGAAAGGTGTAGAACGCCGTCAGCAGCGCGGTGGCGAGTCCGATCAGCCCGAGCGGCAGTGATTCGGCCAGCGCGGCGTGCAGGATCTCATCCTTGCTGAAGAAGCCGGACAGGAGCGGCACGCCCGCCAGCGCCAGCCCGCCGATCCAGAAGGTCAGAGCCGTGACGCGCAGGCCTTTTGCCAGTCCGCCGAAGCGCCGGATGTCGATCTCGCCGGCCATGGCATGCATGACGCTGCCCGCGCCGAGGAACAGCAGAGCCTTGAAGAAGGCGTGCGTGAAGAGGTGGAAGATGGCGGCGTCGGCCGCGTGCACCCCAAGTCCCAGGAACATGTAGCCGAGCTGGCTGATGGTCGAGTAGGCCAGAATGCGTTTCATGTCGGTCTGCGTGACGGCGATGGTGGCGGCGAACAGCGCTGTGACCGCGCCGACCGACGCCACCACGGCCATGGCGGTGGCCGACTCGGTGAAGATCGCCCCGCAGCGGGCCACCATGTAAACGCCGGCGGTGACCATGGTGGCGGCGTGGATCAGCGCGCTGACCGGCGTCGGGCCCTCCATCGCGTCGGGCAGCCAGACGTGCAGCGGAAGCTGGGCCGACTTGCCGACCGCGCCGCAGAACAGCAGCAGGGCGACCAGCGTGTGCCAACCTTCGAGCTGCTCGAGCCCGGCCTGCGAGAACACGTGGGTGTAGCTGAGATCGCCGCAGCGCCAGTAGATCAGCAGGATGCCGAGCCCGAACCCGAAGTCGCCGACGCGGTTGACCAGGAATGCCTTCTTGGCCGCGGCGGCGGCGCTGGGCCGTTCGTAGTAGAAGCCGATCAGCAGGTAGCTGCACAGGCCCACCAGCTCCCAGCCGACGTACAGCAGCAGGAAGTTCCCGCCCAGCACCAGCAGGCACATCGAGAAGACGAACAGCGCCAGGAAGGCGAAAAAACGTTCGTAGCCGCGCTCCGGGTGACCGTGATGATCGCGCATGTAGCCGACCGAATAAACGACCACCAGCAGCGAGACAGTCAGCACGGTCAGCAGCATGACGCCGGTCAGCGGGTCAATGCGGAACTCGAAGGCGAACCATCGGCTGAGGTCGCCGGCGTTGAGGTTGGGTCGGAACCACTCGTAGACGAGGTGCGAATGGGCGAAGACGCGAGCCTGCGCCGATTCTTCCACGGACACGACCTGTCCGAACAACCGGACCGCCAGCACGAGCGCGACGCCCACGCCGGCGATGCAGAGCCAATGCGACCGCGACCGCAGGCCGCGCAGTCCGATCACGCCGATCAGCGCGGCCGCCAGCAGCGGGCAAAGGAGAATCCAGAGGGCAGCCTGGGTCGACGGCATGTATTCTCACCCGCCGCGCGTCAGCCGCGCAGCGCGCTCCATTTCTCCGCGTCCAGCGTGCCGCGCCGGCGATAGAGCAGCACGACGATGGCGAGCCCGAGGCCGGCCTCGACCGCCGCGACCACGAGCACGAACAGCCCGGCGGCCTGGCCTTGCAGGTTGCCGCGCGTCAGGCCGACGCCGATCAGGTTCAGCAGGATGCCCTGGAACATCACCTCGGTGCACAGGAACATGATGATCAGGTTGCGGCGCGTGACGAACCCGGTGACCCCGAGGCCGAACAGGATCGCGCCGATGAACATGAGTTGTCCGCCCGGGCTCATCGCTTCGACCTCGCCTCAGAACGGCTCGACGCGCCGGCCGGCCTCGCCCGGAGGCAGCGGCGGTTCGATCGGCCCCGGCGCCTCGGACGGCACGTGCCGCCGGGCGATGACCAGGGCCCCGAGCATCGCCACCATCAGCAGCACGCCGGCCACTTCAACCGCCACGGCGTAGCGCGTCAGCAACACTTCTCCCAGTGCCAGCGAATTGGCGGCCGATGGCGGCGCCGCCGCCGGCCAGCGACGCGTGACGATCAGGCCGGTCAGGGTCGCCACCAGCAGGAAGCCGGCCAGCACGGCGGTGACCGGTTCGCGGGAGCGCAGGTCGTAGTCCACGATCGGCCGCGCGCCGGTCGCGTCGGGAGACTGCTGCGCCAGCATGATGACGAAGACGTAAGTGACGAGGATCGCGCCGGCGTAGACGATCACCAGCGCGGCGGCGAGAAACTGGGCTCCGGCGCTGATCGCCAGCCCGGCCGTGGCGAACACGACCAGCACGAAGTAGAGCGCGGAATAGACCGGCTTGCGGTGCGTGATGACGCGGGCACCGGCATACACCGCCAGAATGGAGAGCACGACGAAGGTCAGGGTCGGCCGGGCCGCGTCGCCGGCGCCGCCGTGCAGCGCGAGCAGCAGCGCCCCGATCGCGGCCGCGCCGGCGACGAGCGCCGCGGCGCGGTGGCTCTGCTCGCCGCGCGGCAGGGCGAAGTAGACCGCCAGCGCGCCGAACGCCGTCATGCCGTAGGCGACGTAGGCCCAGGCCGCGGTGTTCACGCCGGGCCTCCCGGTCCCGCGCTGGTATAGCCGGTGATGGCCGGGTTCTTGCGCGGCTTCATGTGCCGCGTCTGGTCGAAGACCATCAGCAGCTTCTCCTTGTCAAAGATCATTTCCTCGCGGCTGCGCCCGACCAGCTTGAACTCCGGCGTCAGCTCGATGGCGTCGACCGGGCAGGCCTCCTCGCACATTCCGCAGTAAATGCAGCGCAACTCATCGATGTCGAACTGGATCGGGTACTTCTCGCGGTCGGGCCAGGGCGACGGGGCGCCCTCGATGTGAATGCAGTGCGCCGGGCAGGCCGTCTCGCACATGAAGCAGGCCACGCAGGCGACGCGGCCCTGCTCGTCGCGGTTGAGTCGATGCACGCCGCGATAGATCTCGACCCGCAGCGGGCGCTGCTGCTCGGGATACTGGATGACGGTGCGCTCCCGCAGCGCCTTGCTGAACATGTGCCGCAGCGTGGTCTTCATGCCGCCCCAGATCTGCGGCAGATAGAGACGCTCCGCGGCCGTCAGCTCGGGCTGATCCACGTACACCACGTCGGTCTCTTTCCAGCCGGACGGCATGCGAACGTCTCCGCCTCCGATTCCCTAGTTGAACGTCGCGCCCGTCCGGCCCAGCGCCCGCGCCAGCTCGGCCGCGTCGGCGCGTTGCAGACTCGCCTGTCGGCCGGTGATGGCGGCCGGCCGCAGCATCGCCACGGCGGCCAGCGCGAGCAACACGGCCACCTCGGCCGCGGGCGTGATCCAGTGCACCGGCCGTCCGAGGTAGAGCAGCGTGCCCTGGATGACCACGATGGTCATGCCGACCGGCACCAGTCCCTTCCACGCCAGCCGCATGAGCTGGTCAAAGCGGAACCGCGGCAGGGTCCAGCGGATCCACATGAATACGAACACGAAGAACGCGATCTTGACCGCGAAGACCGCCAGTCGCAGCAGCATGGCCGCCGGCGAGGTCGAGACGGCGATCCAGTGCAGCCAGCCGAAGCCGGTGACGCCGGCCAACAGTCGCGTGAACGGCACGGGCTCGTAGCCGCCGAAGAACAGCGCCACGATCAGGCCCGAGCCGGTGATGATGTGGGCGTACTCGCCCAGGAAGAACATGGCGAACTTCATCGAGCTGTATTCGGTGTGGTATCCGCCGACGAGTTCCTGCTCGGCCTCGGCCAGGTCGAACGGGGCGCGGTTGGTCTCCGCCAGTGACGTCGTCAGCAGCAGGAGAAACGCGACCGGGTGCAGCAGCACGTTCCAGGTGGCGCCGATCTGCGCCTTGACCAAGTTCTCGAGCCGCAGTTCGCCCATCGTCAGCAGCACCGTCAGGATCGCCAGGCCCATCGGCACTTCATACGAGAGCATCTGGGCGGCCGAGCGCATCGAGCCGTAGAAGGCGAATTTGTTGTTGCTGGACCAGCCGCCCAGCACCACGCCATAGACCGTGATCGAGCCCACGGCCAGCAGGTAGAGCACGCCGATGTCGATGCTGGCCCCCTGAACCGCGATGGTCTCGCCGGCCGGCATCCAAGGCCAGCGCACGTCACCGCCCAGCGGGAGCACCACGAAGCCGATCAGCGAGACGACCAGCGCCAGCACGGGCGCGACGTAAAAGAGAACCGTGTCCGCGCCGGCGGGACGGAAGTCCTCCTTCAGGAACATTTTCACGCCGTCGGCGATCGGCTGTAGCAGACCCCACGGCCCGACGCGGTTGGGACCGTAGCGGTCCTGCACCCAGGCGGCGACCTTGCGTTCGGCCAGGATGCAATAGGCGACGGCCGTCAGGATGACCACCAGCGATACGCAAATGAAGAGCACGCTGAAGGCGAACTGCGAGGCCAGCAGGTCCCGGACGGCGTCGACCATGGCGGTGGGAGCTTAGTGCAAACTTTCACGAAGTAAATGGCGGCTGGAGGGCGGGCACCCGGCGCGGCGACTCATGCCGCGCCGGCCATGCGCGGTTCAGCCCGTGTTCGCGGACGGCCGGCATGTCGCGGATGCGGCTTGGCGACACCAGGAGGTGCGTCGTTCGCTCCGCCGAGAGCGGTTGCGCGGGACGCGATCGTTCGGTGGAGATCCCGGACTGGCCGCCGGCCGGCGTAGCGCTGCATCGGTCACGGTCCCTCGCCCAACCCTTGCGACCGATCGTGGGCGGTTCAGACGGCGTCGAGCGAATTCGGTGGCTGTGAGAACCGGCGATTTTGAAGCGGGTGCGCCCATGAATCACAAGCCCGATCGGCGGCTAAGGGAAAATCCCTAGGCGAGGCATCAATAGCCGTAAACATTTGTAGAGAATAAACTAAAGCGCTCAGAGGTGGGGCGTGCCGCTTGGGGGACTCCAGCATCCGAATTTCGTCGGCACACCATCTTGACTTCGCGGGGTGGTTTTCGGTATCTTCACGCGAAGTCGTGGATGGGCATGCAATCGGCGCGCTATCTGCGCCGGCAGGGCATCGCGAGGATGCTCGGCTTGTCCGAGGTGGAAATGAAGCAGGGCGGGACGGTCCCACTTCTGCTCGAGTCAACGCGAGATTGTTCGGGGCGCGGTGTATTCCGCCGGATCGCGAGTCGATCGGCGCACGCGTCGTGACGGAGGAGAGAACATGCGGAAGATCATTTCGTCAAGTCTGGTCGTTCTGGGGTTGACGGCGGCGGCGAACGCGCAGTTCTGCGGCTCCGGCGCTGGCTTCGCGATTCCCGATAACAACCCGGCCGGCGCGTCATCCACCATCAACGTTCCCAACAACTTCGCCATCACCGGCATCGCGGTGAAGATCAATATGTCCGTCAATCACAGTTGGATTGGCGACCTGATCGTGACACTGACCGATCCGGATGGCAACACGGCCGACCTTTTCCGCCGGGTGGGCGTCGGCATTGCGGGTTCTACTGTGGGCGACAGCAGCAACTTCGCCGGCGGGCGCTTCACGACCCGCGGTGGCGTGACCAACTTCGCCGACCTCAACGTTCCGTTCCCGGGCTGCAACGCGACCAATATCAGCCTGGCCCCGTTCGGCACGCCGGCCGGCAATCTCTGGAGCGCGTCGGGCGTGTCGGGTGCTCCGGCTCCGACGGGCGCCCCCGGCACGGCGGACAACGTATTCAACGGCGACTATGTTGCTTCGAGCAACTCCGGCGCTGGTTCGACGTATGCGGATCGATACGTTGAGGTCAACCTGATGACTTTGCTGGCTCCCGGTAATTCGGCCGGCAACTGGACGCTGCGGATCAGCGACAACGCTGGCGCGGATACGGGCACGGTCGCGAGCTGGCAGCTTCAGCTTCTGCCCGAGCCGACCAGCCTGGCACTGGTGGGCCTGGGCGTCGCGGCTCTGATTCGCCGCCGCCGCTAAGTCGCCAGTCGCGCGACCTTCGGTAACTCATCCTGACGGCCTCCGTCGGCTTTCGACGGAGGCCGTCTTGTTTCTTGCGCGGGGCTGCGGTTCGCCCGACGCTTCGGGATCGGACGGTCGCGCAGCCCGACCGTAGGCGCCGGTCCGGCGAGCCGGCTCGAGCGCCCCTTGGACGTGCGAATTCTATTTAGATTATCCGAAATGCTCTTGACCTTGCGCTCACGATTTTGTTATCCTGTCAGAATCTGGTTGGGCGACGGACTTGAAGCGACCGGCAGCGCAGCGCGCGCCGGTCCGGTCGATCGGGTCGGCCGGGCGTCCGTCGGTGTGAAGGGGAAACGAGCGGCAATTCAATCGCGTCGCGGTTGTCGCACGCTCTGCGAACGGAGGAGAATGTATGCGAATCCTGATTTCGGGCGTGGCACTCCTGGCTCTGGCTTCGGTGGCGTCGGCGCAGTTCGTCGAGAGCGAGCCGAACGACACGAAGGCGACAGCCAACTCTATTAACTGCATGACAGCCGGCAGCACCATTCGTGGCAATTCGACGTCTGGCAGCGGCGCCGGTCTGGATTATTACGATATCAACGTCTGCGCCGCGCCGCTGGGGATCTACCGCCACCGGCTGGTCATCACTACCAATGGCACCGCCGGCCACACCGGCACGATCCGCGGCGTTACGCAGGTAGGCGCGCCGGTCGACACCGCAGCGGGCATTCCCTGGGACGGCGTCGTCGGTACGCCGGGTGCGTTCACCACGGACTCGGCTGTTCAGACGTCGTCGACCGCCACGAGCCCGGCTCGGATGAACCAGTGGTACGGTTTCGGCAAGCAGGAGCGCTTCGTCTATCGCGTGTCCGGCACGTCCACCACGACGGCGGATTACATCGCCACAATGGAGACGCTGCCCGTCACCGCAGTTGACATCGGCAATTACCAGCCGGGCCAGATCGCCATTACCACGTTTGGGCAGGGCCACACCAGCGACACCGACATGTGGGTGTACGATTCGGGCTTCAACGCGATTCGCGGGTATGGCAACGATGATGAGGCCCCCAACGCCATCAGCGGCGGCCCGGGCACGGGTGCGACGCTTCAGAGCTTCTTCTCGCGCATGTACGCCCCCGGGACGTACTACCTGGCCATTTCGAACTTCAACCTGTCAAACAATCAGCCGAGCCCGAGCGACGACGACTTCCGCACCGGCTCTTTGTTGGACTACCCGGACATCGTCGTCAACACGTCCACGACCACCAACGTCAACCTGACGTTCCGGATTACCGATTCGTCCGGGTTCACGACTCAGGTGGCGAACACCAAGGTAGGCGCGTTCGACATCAACTGGTTCAAGTTCACGGTTGTTCCCGAGCCGACCAGCCTGGCCCTGCTGGGTCTGGGCGCGCTCGGCCTGATCCGCCGCCGGCGCTAACCGCCCGGCTGCCGCGAGCCAGTTCACGGTACCCAGTCAGCGGCCTCGTCCGACCTCGGACGGGGCCGCTGCTTTTTTCCGGGAGCGACCGGCCGCGCACGGGGGCGCGATCGCCGAATGCCGGCAATCGGTCGCGACTGGTGGCGAGTGGCACTGGGCGGCTCAGTTCAGCGACATCGGGTCGGCGGCGGGCTGGGTCGACGCCGGGCGCTTGAAGCCGGTTCGCTTCAGGACGCGTTCGTAGATCGCCTCCGGCATGCGCTTGCCCATTTCGTGCACGACATATTCGTACATGACGGGGAAGGGCTTGAGCCGATAGCGATCGCTGACCTGTTCCTTCTCGAACTGCTTCCAGAGGCGCTGCGCGAAGGCGATGTAGGCCGCGCCCTGCTCCTCCGAGCCGTAGGCGATGAGCTGGACACCGAGCGACAGCGTCGCCATCAGCCGCGACTGCACGTCGCGCTGCTGGACGATCTCGGTCACCTGCCGCCACTGCCATTTCACGAATTCGTCGTAACCCTTCTCGTAGATCGGGTCGGGATAGTGCTCGACGAGGTAGTCGAAGTACTCGCGCGACTTGTCCAGCTGGCCGGCCTCGTTGAAGCGCAGCACCGACTCGCGCATGAAATTGATGAAGGCCGACTTGAAGTTTTCGTGGACCGGGCCCTGTCCGGGCTGCGCCGGGTACTCGCGCGACACGGCGATGAATGCCCGCCGCATGGCATCCGCAAAGCGCACGTCGGGCAGGATCATGGGCGGGTCGCCGTCGCGGGCGAACGGCGACATTACCAGCCGGCCGGCGCGGAACAGAGACTGGAGGCAGTAGACCTCGATGCGGTCGGTGTTGAGCTTGTCGATGTCGAGCGCCAGACGGTTGCCGAGCGAGATTTCGGTGCCGAGACTGGCCCAGTAGAGCGCGTTGGCGTCGGCGGTGCGCATGTCGAGCGGCCCGTACGCCTTGCGCAGGGCAACGACGCGGGCGGGGTCGATCTTTGTCTCCTCGCGCAGCCGTTTGGCGCGCCAGAACAGCTCGACGCGCCGCCGCGCGTCGGCCGTCTTCGGATCGGCCAGCAGGGCCTTGAGTTCGCGGGACGGGTTCTGGTCCGCCAGCCGGCCGAGGAACACGCCGGGCCGTGAGATATCGGCGCCGATCTCCTTCTGGAAGGCGGCGGCGAGGGCTTGTACGTCGGGATCGCTTGCCAGCGTGCTCCAGTCGGCCGGGGCGGCGGCAAGCCCCTCCCAGTCGGGCTCTGGTCCGGTGCCGAGGATGTCCTCCATCAGCAGCGCGAGCTGGAGCTTGTAGTACATGTGGTGGTCGTCCATGAACTGGCCGACCTTGTGAAAGAAGATCCACGCCAGTTCCTTGTACATCAGCACGCTGCGCGGATTGCGCTCGATGCCCTGATCGCGCAGCAGTTCGATGCCGTTGCGGACCCAGCGCCAGCGCTCCTCGGGCGACTTGAAGGTGACCGAGATGTTGTACGCCATGTTCCAGGCGTTGAAGCCCCAGACGGCCGCGAAGCGCGGCTGGAGATTGCCGATGGTCTGGGCGAGCTGGAGAGCGTCGAAATAGCGGCCTTCCTCCTTGAGCTTCGAGGCCCGCATCCACAGGAAGTCGACCAGCGGGGCGCGGCCGATTGCCAGCAGCGGACCGAGCAGCATGCTGGGCTGGGCGGCCTGCGGCAGCGGCGCGCTGACCAGCCCGTCGGCGACGCGCCGCTGGTTGATGGCCGGCACGAACCGGGTGGCCGCACCCAGCAGAACGGCGGCGAGCGCCGCCAGCAGCCATTTTCGAACGGTCGGCTTCATGCGGTCGCCGGGCTCACACGATCACCGCGGCCAGCTCGCGGCGCCGAAAGACCATGACGCCGGCGAGCAACAGCAGACCGGCGCGCAGCAGCACGACGTTGACACTCTCCCGCGCCAGGTCAGCCAGGCGAATGGCGCGGCCGTCGAGCACGCGCTCGGACGGGGAGATGTCGCCGAGCGAGACGATTTCGAACATGGTCTCGGTGGCCAGTTTTCGGAGCGATTCGCGCGTGGTGTGCCAGAGCGGCGCCTGCCAGGCGGTCATCGAAAGTGATTCGGCGATCAGGCCGCTGGTCTGGCAGATGCCGAAGACGACCAGGCAGACGAGCACGGCGACCGGGAACGTGCAGAAAGTCGACATCGCAAGCCCCAGCGCGGCCAGCAGCGCCAGCGGAATGAGAATGGCGGCGCCGGCCGTGCACAGGTTTTCCTCGAACGACCCGACCCGGTAGAGCACCTCGAGGCCGTCTTCGAGCTGGACGACGGCGTCGACGCGGCGCGGGTCGCGGTTGATCATGGTAACCCGGATGGTGCCGTCGGGTTCGATGACGTTGGTGGGCACCTCGAACTCGAGGAAGCGGTCGACGTACTCCGGGCGGATCGGCGGCGAGTAGGCCTTCGGTCCGGCCGGGTCTCCGACGATCCACTCGGGCACGAAGGTGTTCTCGGCCAGCTTGCGTCCGTCGGGCAGGGCGATTTCCGGGGTATAGCCGCCGGTGCGAATCCGGAAGCGCACGCTGAGCAGGAACTCGTCGTCCTCGCGGGGCACCGGGCCCTTCATGACCCATTGGCGGCGGTCGAGCGGCGCGACCGTGGTGTAGCGGGCCGCAACGACTGCCCGCAGGTTCTCGCGGATGCGCTCGATCGGCCATTCCTCGCCGCTCGGCAGGCGGTTCTGCTCCTTGAGCAGCTTGTACTGTTCGTCGATCTCGGCCTGGAGCGGCGGCAGCGCCGGCCGAACGGATGCGCGGGCCACCAGCACCTGGCGGCGCAGTTCGTCGAGTCGGCGGATGTCCATGCGGGTGGATTCGGGCAGCCGCAGCAGCAGGTCGATCACCTGCTCGTCGGATCGCCCCAGGGCCGACGCGAGGGCCGGGATGATGGGACTGGCGGCGCCCTTTCCGCCCGGGCCGCGGACCTGGCGGATGGCGTCGATGCAGTCGTCGGCCTGCTCACCGGTCAGGCCGCCCCGCAGCACCAGCTCATCGCGCAGTTGGCGCTCGAAACGGCCGACGATCCAGCGCGTGCCGCCATAGGTGAACAGAACGGCGAACGCAACCAGCAGGGCGTTGAGCGTCATGATGCCCAGCCACTTGCCGAGCACGATCTGCCAGCGCGGGATCGGCTTGGTGGCGAGCATGTGGATCTGCTGGGTGGCGATTTCGTGCGCGAGCGTGCGGGATGAGAAGAACATGGTGAGCAGCGACAGGTAGAAGCTCGTCAGGCCGAGCGAGTAGCCGAGGAACATCTGCACCTGGCCGCGCAGCGTGCCGTCGCCGCGGGCGGCCAGGCACAGCACCGGCAGCGTGACGACCAGAAGCAGGATGAAGATGACGGCGATCTTCATGCGCAGGGCTTCGGAGATGGTGACGCGGGCCACCGCCCGCAGTCGCCGCCACGCGCCTCGCAGCTCCCATCCGCCGGTCTCGCCGCCGCCGCGCGAGAAGGCCGAGCGGATGATGAGCGCCGCGGTGAGCAGCAGGACCGCGCACACCGCGATGATGAAGATGTCGTAGAAGGTCGCCATGAGCCTGCGCACCACGCCGATCGACGGGAGGTCGCGGCGGTCCGGGGGCCGCCACCATCCGCGCCGGTCGGGTGCCCGGTTCTCCTGCCTGGCGGCCGCCGGCGACGGCCGTCAATCCTGCGGTTTCGTCAGCCGGTCCAGGACCGAGCGGTCCGGCTCGACCGGCGGGGTCTTCAGCGGGCGCGGACCGTCGTCGCGATCCCGCGACTCGGGCTGTTCGGCTTGCGGCTCGGCGTCGGGCTTCACCAGTTCGTCGAGCACCTCGAATTTCGGCGCCGGTCGGACCGGCTCCGGCGTCGCCTCGGCGGCCGCGGCCGGCTCGGCCGACTCGCCGGCGGCGACCAGCGCGCTGAGCACCTCGTCGGGTCGTCGCCGCTCGCTGCCGGGCGGCGCGGCGAGAAAGCTGCTGACGCCGCGGATCGACTCGGCACCGCTGGTTTCGAGCCGGTCGCGCTGGGCGCGCTCAACCACGCGGAGGAACAACTCCTCCAGCCGGTCGCGCGGGTGCGAGACGCTTACGACAGGTCGGCCGGTCTCACGCTCGATGACCGCCCGCACGCGGCTGAGGGTGGCGTCGTCGGGCTGCGGGATGGTGATCTGGGTGACGTCCTGCCGGGCCAGAAGCTGCGACACCGGGCCCGCGGCCTGGAGCTTGCCGCCATACATGATGGCGACGCGGTCACAGACGTCCTCGACGTCGGCCAGGAGGTGGCTGGAGAGCAGCACGGTCTTGCCGCGCTTGGCCAGCTCCAGAATGACGTCCTTGATCTGGCGGGAGCCGATCGGATCGAGGCCGGTGGTCGGCTCGTCGAGGATCAGCAGGTCCGGGTCATTGATGAGGGCCTGCGCCAGGCCGATGCGGCGGGCCATGCCCTTGGAATACTGACCGACCGGGCGGTGGGCGGCCCGTTTCAGACCGACCATCTCGATGAGCTGGTCGATGCGGTCGCGCCGCTCGCTGCGATCGAGCCGGAACAGCCGGCCGTAATAGTCGAGCGTCTCGCGGGCGTTCAGGAAGCGGTAGAGGTACGACTCCTCCGGCATGAAGCCGATGCGGCGCTTGACGGCCGTATCGGTCGGCGGCCGGTCGAACACGCGGGCTCGCCCGCGCGTGGGGTAGAGCAGGCCGAGCAGCATCTTGATGGTGGTGGTCTTTCCCGAGCCGTTCGGGCCGAGCAGGCCGAACACCTCCCCCGGCCGGACCTCGAGATCGAGCTGGTCCACGGCCAGCACCTTGCCGCGTCCCCAGAAGTCGGCGAAGACCTTGGTGAGTGAGACGCACTCGATGATCGGCGGTGGAGCGGACGCGGATCGGTTCATGGGGACCTATGGCACGCGCTGCGGACCGGCCTTGAGCGGCTGGCGATCAATGAAGCCCTCGGTGCGATCGCGGCGGGACGGTTTGGGCTTTTTCTTCGCGACATCCTCGGCGGCGGCCTCCGATTCGCGCGGTATCTGGAGCCGGTACTCCCGGGCGCTGACCGGCACCGAGACCTTGACGATATCCGGGTCGGTCAGCACGCTGCGGACGAAGTCGGTGCGCAGGCGGGTGAGCAGGAAGTCTCCGTAGCGGCGGTACTGCGGCTCCAGCTCGCGCACCTGCTGGGCGTCGGCGATGGCCTCGTTGATGACGCGGTCGCGCGCGGCGCGGGCGTCATTGACGATCTGCTGAACTTCGCCCGTGGCGGAGAGCAGGAGCGCGTCGGTGGCCGTTGATCGTCGGCGCAGTTCACCCTCAGCGGACGCGATGTCCGCTTGGTGGCCGGCGGTTGCCTTGGTGGACTCGAGATAGGTCACCAGGGCGCTGAATTCGGCGTCGATCGCCTCGACCAGCTCGGCGTACGCCGGTCCGGCCGTCAGGCGGAGCGTCTCTTCGGCCTTGCCGCGGGCCTCCTGGATGGCCTTGTCGCGCTGCTGCTCGGCGTTGACGACGCGGTCGAACTCTTCCTGCACCTGGCGCGGCGGCATGATGGCCTGCAGGCCGGACATCTCCGGGGCGATGACGGCGATGATCTCGATGCCCGTCGGCTGGCCGGCGGCGCGGAGTTCGTCAAGCGACGCCTGCGACGCGCGCGTCACGGCCGCGAGGAACTCTTCCTGGCCGGCCCCGAGGATGGAGGCGATGCCGGTTCGCGCTGAGACGCGAATGGCGGCGTTCGAAACGACCGCGCCGAGCAGTTCGCGCTCGCGGGGCTGATCGTCGAACGGCGAGACGTCGAAGAGATGCCCGACGTAGGCGACCGGGTCGGTGACGCGGTAGCGCAGCGTGAGCTGGGCGTGGAAGATGTTCATGTCGCCGGAGAGCAGGTAATTGTCGCGCAGCGGGCTGAGCGGGTTGAACACCACCCGCCGGATGCCGCGGATCCTGTCTTCCTCACTGATCTGAAAGAGGAACTGCACTCCCTGCAACCGCTCCTTCTCGGTGGCGACCGTGATGACGCGATCGACCGGGTACGGGAACGCCCAGTGCCAGCCGGGTTGCAGGATGCGATTGGCGGCGGTGCCGACGACGCGCCCGTAGCGGACGATGAAGCCGACCTCGCCGGGCTGGACGCGGAACCAGCCGGACAGCAGGTAAGCCACCACCAGCACCAGCATGAGTCCCTTGAGGACCGCGAAGCTGCGGCGCAGGGCGTCGGCCAGCGACTGGTTGGCCGGATCGAGGGCGTCGCCCGGCAATGGCGTTGGCGGCGGGGCAGGGCGGTCGGTCATGAGGGCGACTTCCGGATTTCGGTTTCGGCGGTGTCGGTCTCCGGCGGCGGGGCGAGCGGCTGGAACGGCTTGATTTGCGCGGCGTCGATCACGATGGTCGTCTTGCCGGCGCGCAGGATGTCCCGCAGGGCCTCAATCTCCTTGAGGAAGTTGCTGAGCACGGGGTTCTTGTCGAACTCGGCGTAGTACTGGGCGGCGCGGGCGTCGCCCTCGGCCCGCAGGCGCTTGGCGTAGGCCTCGGCCCGCGACAGGATGCGCGTGGCCTTCTGCTCGGCATCGCTGCGGATCTTGCGGGCCTGGGCGTCGCCTTCGGCCACGTAGGCGTCGCTGACCTTCTGCCGCTCGGCCTTCATGCGTTCGAAGACCTCGCGCGTGTTGGATTCCGGCAGGCCGAGGCGCTCAATGCCGACCGACACGACCGAGATGCCGTAGATGTCCTTCGCCGGCGCGCCGACCGCCTGGTGGATTTCGCGCTCGATCTGGTCGAATCGCATGCGGCTGGGGTCGGTGTTGACGAGGTTGGCCAGCGGGTGCCGCCGCAGCACGTTGCTGACCTCGTTCTTGAGCAGGTCGCCGATCTTGTCAGCGGCGGCCTCCTCGCGTCCGATCGTTCGGAGGAACTGCTCGGCGCTCTCGATGCGCCAGGTCGCGAACGCCGATACGGTGATGGTCTTCTGATCCTCGGTCGACAGCTGGGCGAACTCGGTCTGGAGGGTGCGCAGCCGGGCGTCGTAAGTGGAGACGCGCTCGATCGGCCAGGGCAGGGTGAAGATCAGCCCGGCCCGTTCGGGTTCGATGACGCGGGTGACGCGGTCGAAACGAGTGACCACGGCGGTTTCGGTGAAGCGCACCTGATGGGCGGTCATCGCGAGCACCAGCACGATGACCACCAGCAGGGCGGCGACCTTGGTCCAGATACTGGTCATGGCGTTCCTCGTGCGGGGCGGCGCGGCCCCGCGGTCCTACTGACCGCCGCCTTCCTGGAAGCTGCGGATTTCCTGTTGCAGCACCTCGAGCGGCGGCGGCGGCTTGAGGTCGAGCTGATAGAGCACGCGGTCGGGGTGGCGCACGGCGACGATGTACTTGCGCACGTCGCGCAGCCCCTCGCTGATGGCTCGCAGATACATGCGGTGGGTATAGACCCGCGGCGACTGCTCATAGGCCGCGCGCTGCACGCGGAAGAGCTCGGCCGCCGCCCCCTCGGACGTAACGCGCTGGTAGAGGTACTCGGCCGCGAGGCTGGCGATCTCGCCCGACTCTCCGCCCGCGGTCTCGCGCAGCATCCGCTGCACGCGGGCGCTCCGTTCGTCGGCGTCCGGCGCGCCGGTGGCACGGGCCCGCTCTTCAGCTTCGATGGCCTCGAACAACTCGGCGTACGCTTCGCCGGCCGCCTCGATCTGCGTCTTGAGAGCGGTCTTCTCGCCCTGGAGGATCTTGGTGTCGCGCTGCTCGAAGGCATTGACGACTCGTTCGTACGCCTCGGCCACGTCGATGGGCGGATGCACGCCACCCAGACCGACGTACACGATCTCGACGCCGAGCCCGCTCCCGCCGACGCCGGCCCGATCACATGCGGCCTGCAACGATGCGCGAACCTCCTGCGCCGCCCGGATGCCGCCGCTGCCGATCAGCTCCATCAGGTCGGCGTGCGCCGCATAGCGCGTCAGGGCCTGGTAGGCCAGCGCGCGAATCAGCTTCTCGACGTCGTCGGTCTGACGGTAGAAGTCCAGCACGCGATCGGCGCGGACGCGCCAGTGGACCGGCATGGTCACCGATACGAGATTGACCGGCACCTTGGTGTCGGCGCTGGCGCCGCGGTCGGCCACCAGCAGCCGGTACTCGGCCACGCGGTGCCGCTGGGTCCATAAGATGGTCTCGCGGCCGGTCGGCGCCGCGGTCGGCTTCTCCTTGGCCGGGTCGTATCCGAGCTCCATTCGGCGGACGCGCTCCACCGGGACCAGCGTCGAACGGGCCCACGGCCAGGGCCAGGTGAAGTGGATGCCCGGCTCGGCCGCCCAGCGATCGACATGTCGCGGCAGCGTCACCTCGACCACGGCCTTGTGGCCCTGCGGGACGACGACAAAGCAGGTGACGGCATAGATGACCGCGGCCTGGAAGATGATCAGCGGGACGATCTTGCTCTGGAGGAACTGGTAGAACCAGGTCTCGCTGACCTTGAATCCGAACTGGTAGTCGATGGTGTGCGCGACGTTGCGGATGATGCCTTCCGGCTCGCAGAACACGCCCAGCAGGCGGCTTTCGTAGAAGGCTCGCTGCATCTCGCCGGCCACGCGCGGCCGGTAGAAGTCGAGCACGAAGTTGACGACGATCTCGACCGCGAGCAACACCAGCACGACGCCGAGCACGACGGCCAGCCGGCGTTCGGGCCAGTCGTAGCCGTTGTGAGCCAGCACCAGCGCCACCGCCGTCGCCAGCAGCGCGACCGAGTTGCCGAAGAAGAAGACTCCACCGGCGCGGAGCGCGGTCCAGTCGCCGCCCTCGCGCACGCGGCTCATGCCCAGTGCGTAGCGCGACAGGGCGAATGTGACGAAGGCCAGCCCGCCGCACACGAAGGCGATCATCGAGGCTCGCCGGACCGGCGCGCCGGCAGCTTCGACGGCCAGCGACCACGGCCAGGCGTCGAGCAGGAAGCGCAGGCCGACCCCAGCGAGGCCGATTGCGGTGACGGCGGCGAAGATCGGGATGAACCATCGCTCGATGGTCCGCAGGCGCCGGCCCATCGAAAGCGCTTCCATCTGCTCGGCGTCCTTCTCCTCGAAGATGGTGCCCGCGCCGCCCAGCCGCGCGCGGCGCTCGCGCTCGAGTTCCTCCAGGTCGCGCCGCTCCTGTTCGAGCAGGCGGCCCTGGTGAATGCGGATGAGGATGAGGACCCAGATGCCGGCCGCGCCGAGCAGTTGCCAGGCCGCCGCGTAGGTCGCCAGGCTCAGGTGAGAGGTCGCCAGGAAGAACAGCGCGACGAAGCCGACCAGGCTGACGACCATGCCAAGCCCGGCCACGTACTCACCGCGTCGATCGAGTTCGTTCATGCCTGCGACGTCCTGGGGATGCCAGCGAGCCGTTCGTCGAACCCGCGCCGCGCCGGCCCGGGCCCGTCGTCCGCCGAGCGCACCTTCAGCCGCCGGGCGGGTTGGGCATTCTATGATCGTCCATGATCGTCGCCTAGTCGAGCGACCGGCGGTTCCGGCCGGCCGCCGCTCTGGTGGGTGCCGGGGCGAGCGCGCTTGACCGGCTCCGCCGGGGGCCCTTAACTCTTACGCCGTGACCCCGGTGCCTTCATGACCCGTCTGCTGGCGATCACGTCGAACACCTTCCTCCAGACGGTGCGCCAGCCGATCTACGCCGTCATTGTCCTGGCGACGCTGCTGGCGTATGTCATGGCCCCGCCGCTGACCGGCTGGACCATGGACGACGACAACAAGCTGCTGCGCGACATCGGACTGTCTACGCTCCTGATGCAGGGCTTGTTCCTGGCGGCATTCGCGGCCTCGGCGGTCATCAGCCAGGAAATCGAGCAGAAGACCGTGCTGGTCAGCGTGTCGAAGCCGCTGTCCCGCGGTGTATTCGTGCTCGGCAAGGCCTTCGGCGTGTTCGCGGCGGTGACGCTGGCGTTCTATCTCGGCCTGATCGCGTTCATCATGTCGATGCGGCATGGCGTCTTGCAGACCGCGTCGGAAACCTCCGATCCGACCGTGATTACCTTCGGGCCTGGCGTCGTGCTGCTGATGCTGATCGCGGCCGGCGTGTTGAACTACCTGTTTGATTGGAAGTTTCTGCCGACAGCCATCGCGCTGATCGCGCCGGCGCTGACCGTCTCGATCATCGTGCTGTCATTCGTCGATCGCGATTGGAAGTTCAGCCGCTACCAGACGCGGCAGCAGATCAGCGCGCTGCCCGAGGGCGTCCCGACGCCGGATGTGCTTCGCGGCATCGTCGAGTTCGAGCCGGAGGAGGGCTACAAGGCCCTGCCGGGCGCGCCGGGCACGCTGGTCCGCAGCAACTTCAAGGGACCGATCACCGACGACGAGCGCGAGTACCTGCGTTCGCTGGCGCCTGATGACTACCGCTGGTGCCAGCAGCTTGACTTCCTGGTGACCTCGACGCGCAAGATCGCCACGCCCGATCTGCTCCGGGCCGCGCTGCTGATTCTGCCCGCCATTCTCGTCCTGTGCGCCGTGGCCATCGCGGCGTCGACCCGGCTCAGCACCGTGCCGACCCTGCTGACCTGCGTGGTGGTGCTGTGCGCCGGTCTGGTGGCCGATCACTACCTTCAGCCGCTCGACGAGAAGGGTGTCGCGTGGGCGCAGGCGCTGTACCGCGTGCTGCCGAATTTCCAGTTCTTCTGGATGATCGACGCACTGGCGGACGACCGCGTCATTCCGACCGGCTACGTGCTGACGGTCGTCGGCTACGCCGTGGTCTGGATCGCCGGCATGTTGGCGCTGGCGGCGGCGTTGTTCGAAACGCGCGAAGTCGGCTGACCGCGGAGGCGGGAGCGGAGTCATGTTCACCGGCATTGTCGAACGCATCGGGGACGTGCGCGATGTTCGGCCGCAGGCGACCGGCCGCCGCCTCGCCATCGCCGCAGCGGGCTTCTGGGATGCGCTGGCCGATGGCGCCAGCGTCGCGGTCGACGGCGTGTGCCTCACGTTGACCGCGCGGCGCGGCGACGTGGCCGAGTTCGATGTCATTCACGAAACGCTGCGGCGCTCCACGCTCGGCGAATTGTCACCCGGCGGTCGGGTCAACCTGGAGCGCTCGCTGGCGGTCGGCGGCCGGCTCGACGGGCACATCGTCCAGGGGCATGTCGACGCGATCGCCACCGTTCGACGCATCGACCGCTCCGGTGGCGAGGCCCGCTGGACCTTCGAGTTATCGCCCGAAGTCCTGCGGTTCGTCATTCCCAAGGGCGGCGTCGCCATCGATGGCGTTTCGCTCACGGTCACCCACGTCGGCCGCGACGAGTTCGGCACGGCGCTCATCCCGACCACGCTGGAGCGCACCACGCTGGGAACCAAACCGGTGGGGGCGCGCGTCAATATCGAAACGGACATCATCGCCCGGGCCGTGGTACACACCCTAGAATCGTTGGTGGGCCGGACGACAGGCGCCGCGCACGACGCGGCGGCCTCCTCCGGCCTGACGATCGATCGTCTGAAGTCGCTTGGATTCGCCTGAGGTCCCGATGACTTGAGGTCCCGGACGCGATGATGCCGCCGACGCCCGATGCCATCGCGCAGGAACGCCCGGTGATCGGCATCACCATGGGCGACCCGGCCGGCATCGGCGCCGAGGTCATCGTCAAGGCGCTGGCTGACCCGGAACTGCGCAAGCGGGCGCGGTACATCATCTTCGGCCTGCACGAGGCGATTGCGTACGCGGCCGACACGGCCGAGGTCGCGCCTTACTGGTTCCGGCTGCCGCATGAAGACGTGACGCGCATCGAAAGCGGCGTGGTCGTCGCCGATTTCGACGAGCTGGCCGTCAGCCCGGCGACGGTGCGAAAGCCGACGGAGGATGGCGGGCTGGCGTCGATGCGCTTCTGCGAGGAAGCGGTGGCTGGTCTGAAGAAGGGTCACCTCTCGGCCGTGGTCACGGGGCCGATTTCGAAGACCAGTTGGCGGATGGCCGGCTTCCACTTTCCCGGTCACACCGAGTTCTTCGCCAAGCGTTTCGGCGCGCGGCGCGTGACGATGATGTTCGTGGCGGGCGACGCCCGGCTGAACGGGCGCGCGGATGCCGCCCATCACGGCTCCGCCGCGCGGCGGCGCAACGGCGGCTGTCTGAGAGTGGCGCTGGCCAGCGTGCACGAACCGTTGTTCGAATTGCGCAACTCGTTCACCATCGGCCGTGTGCACCAGCCGATCGATCTGCTGGATGCGGCGCTGCGCGACTGGTTCGGGATCGAGCAGCCGCGCATCGCGGTGGCCGGGTTGAATCCGCACGCCGGCGAGGGCGGTCAGTTCGGCGACGAGGAGCAGCGCGTCATCGAGCCGGCCATCGCGATGGCGCGCGACTCCGGCATTCTCGTCGATGGTCCCTTTCCGGCCGACACACTCTTCCGGCGCGCGATCGGCGGCGAGTTCGATGGCGTGGTCGCGATGTACCACGATCAGGGGCTGATCCCGGTCAAGCTGGTCGGGTTCGGGCAGGCGGTGAACGTGACGCTCGGGTTGCCGGTCATCCGGACCAGCGTCGACCACGGCACGGCGTTCGACATCGTCGGCCGCAACCGGGCCGACGCCGGCAGCATGCACTCGGCCATCAGCCTGGCCATCGAGTTGTCGCGCCGCCGCGCTCCGGACGGCGCGCCGTCCGCGGCCGACAGCCGGTAGTTTCATGCGGAACGCAGCTCGGCCGGCGGCGACGCACACCGCGCGACCGCTAGACGCCGGTCCTGCGCGAGTCGGGGGACGACCGAGTCAGCGCTTGCTGCGCTGAGCGGCGGTCAGGACATCGTCCAGACGCTGGTTGAGCTCCTGGAACAGCGCGTCGATCGGGGTCTCCAGCTCGGTGCGGCGGGCGTTGCGCTCAGCCGGCGATGCGATCTGCTCCATCGCCTCGAAATCGTGCCGGCGCGAGGCCCGGTAGCTTCTCTCGCGGGCGATCAGATCTCGCACGATGGCCGCAGCGGCGGCGCGCTGCTCAGCGGAAAGGTCGTGCCGCGCTGCATACTGCTCCGCGTAAAGCTCCCACGGATGCCGCCAGGGTTCGGCCGCCACCGGCGTCGGCGCTGGGCTCGGAGTGGACTCGGCGTTGTTCTCGGCCTGAGTGCGGCGTCCGCGGCGCTCACCGCGGCGCGGTTCGACCGGCCCTTCACCGCGCCGCCCGCCGCCCGAACGCCACTGTTGCATGCGCTCCTGCCGCTCGATGCGACGCGCACGGCCCTTGGCGGCCTGTTCGGCCGGCAGCAGCTTCTCGATCCGCTCGAAGGCGGCGTTGACGTCGAAGGGGTGCTCGCGGCGCAGTTCTCGCATTCGCTCGGCGAGCCGGCGGAACTCGGGATCCCGCCACGCCTGACCCCGGGGACCGTCGTTTCCAGCCTCGGCGCGGCGCTGCCAGAAGCGCGCCATTTCCTCCTCAATCTGTTGCATCTCAACCGCAGCCGGCCCGAGCTGCTGGTCGTACTCGGCGCGCATGCGGCGAAGCTCGGCCGCGACCTCCGGCTTCTGCTGGTCGGTCAGCTCGTAGGTCCGCGCGATCATCTCGGTCAGGCCGTCAAGCCGCCGTTCGCGGCGCTCGGCCGGCGTCGCGCGCAGGTAGCCTTCCATGCGCTGACGCCGGGCTTCGCGCCGCTCTCCCGCATCTCGGCCCGGCGTTCGTCGGCCGTCCGCCTGCGGCTCGTCCGACGGAATCGCCGGGGTGGTTTGTGCGATCAGGGTGTGCACGAGGAAGACACAGGCCATCTGGAACAGCATGTGGGAGCCCTTTCATTCTGAATCGCAGACCCGTCGCTCGAGCGGAGGTTAGGCAACCCGCCAGACTTCCGCCGGGGCCGCTGCTTCTACACGAGGTTCAACGCCGGTGACGCGTCCGTATTTCATCGGAAAGGCGACGGGACGCTGAACTTGCGCTCGAGGGGCCGGCGGGCGCTCGACGGTGTGCGTCGGCGTTGCTAGACTCGTCCTTCCGCAACAGGGCGTCCGGCGGACCGTCGTCGGCCGGTACGCCGGTTCGGCCCCATGCAATGCAGGTCGTGGGCAACGGGTCAGGGTGGAAACACAGCAGCCCACCTGCGGATATGCATGTGCCGTGGCCAGCCGGACCGGCGTACCCCGACGCCGGCGCCGGGCGCGTCGAACCGGAGGACGGCCGATGTCCTACACCGTGCTAGCGCGCAAGTACCGCAGCCGGACCTTCGACGAGGTCGTCGGCCAGCCTGCCGTGGTGCGCACGCTCCAGAACGCCATCCGTGACGGCCGGGTGCATCACGGCTATCTGTTCACGGGCACGCGCGGCGTCGGCAAGACCTCGATGGCCCGCATCCTCGCCAAGGCGCTCAACTGCTTGGCGGCCGACGCGCCGACCCTTACCCCGTGCGGCGAGTGCGATTCATGCCGGCTGATCGCCGAAGGCGAAGACCTCGACGTGATTGAAATCGACGCCGCCAGCAATACCGGCGTCGACAACATCCGCGAGCTGCGGAACAACTCGGTGCTGCGGCCGGCGCGGAGCCGATTCAAGATCTATATCATCGATGAAGTGCACATGCTCAGCACCGGGGCGTTCAACGCGCTGCTCAAGACGCTGGAGGAACCGCCGCCGCACGTGAAGTTCATCCTGGCGACGACCGACCCGCAGAAAGTGCCGGCCACGATCCAGAGTCGCGTGCAGCGCTTCGACTTCCGGCCGATCGGCGTGGATGACGTGGCCGGGCAGCTCGCCGCGATTTGCAGAGCCGAACGGGTCGAGGCGGAACCGGCGGCGCTGCGGCGCGTGGCCCGGCTGGCATCCGGCTCGATGCGCGACGCGCTGTCGCTGCTCGACCAGTTGCTGTCGCTGTGCGGATCGAAGCTGACCGTCGAGTCGCTCGAGGATGTGCTGCCCGCCACGCACGACGAGTTGCTGGGCCGGCTGATCGACCGGATCGCCGAGGGCGACGCCGCCGCGGCGCTGGCGATGGTTGACGAGTCGCTGTCGGGCGGCGTGACGGCCGAGCAGTGGTCGCTGGGCATGATTCGGCAGATGCGCGACCTGATGATCGTGCGGGTCTGCGGCGCCGACACCGATCTGGTGGATGTGCCGGCCGGGCTGCGCGAGCCGATCGCCGCCCAGGCACAGCGGTTTGACGAGGCCACGTACGTGTATTTCATCGCGATGCTGGAGGAATTGCGGCGCTCGGTGCGGGCCAGCGGCGCGGGGCGGGCGCTGGTGGAGGCCGCGGTCGTGCGCATGGCCGAGGCGCCGAAGTTCACATCGATTTCGTCGCTCCTGTCGCGGCTCGACGGCGGCCCCGCGGCGGTGGCGCCGCGTCCGGCATCGCAGGCCAGACCGCCCGCTTCGCCGCCGCCTTTGCCGGCTGCGCCGCCGATCGATAAAAAAAAAGTGACATCTCCGCCGGTGGCCGCTGAGCGCTCGTCCGCGACGGCGTCAGTGGCGCCCGCGCCGCCGCCCCTTCGCACGCGGCGCGAGGATCTGGACGCGGCCTACGCGGAGCCGACGGTGCGCCGCGCGATGGAACTGTTCGGCGGGAAACTGGTGACGGTGGTTCGTCGCGATGGGCCGTCCGCGAGCGGCGGCCAGGAGAGCGAGTAATGTTCGGCGGACTGGGCAACATGATGGGGCTGATGAAGCAGGCCAAGGAAATCAAGGAGCGGATGGAGAAGCTCCAGGCCGAGCTGGTGGCGCGCGAGTACGAATCGCAGTCGGGCGGCGGCGCGGTGACGGCGCGCATCAACGGCAATGGCGAACTGCTGGCGCTCAAGATCCAGCCGGACACCCTGAAATCCGGCGACGGCGAGCTGCTCGAGGACCTGATTCGCGCCGCGGTCAACGCGGCCGTCCGCAGGAAGGAAGAGACCGTCCGCGAGGAGATGGGCCGCATCACCGCCGGACTCAACCTGCCCGGCATGGGCGGCCTGGCGCCGCCGGGCTGAACCGCGACGCCGCCCGTCGCTGCTATGGCGCGGCCGGCTTCCGAAAAACCATTGCCATGTCGGCTCGATGGCTGAACAGGTAGCCGATGTGCGCCAGCCACAGGAACCGGGGGGATCGCAGCGCGAGGCCGACGCGGAGCGGTTCCAGAACGGCATCCAGCGTGTCGTCGACGGCGCGCTGGTATTCGCGTCCGGCGCGCGGGTTGAGTCCCAGCCACGGGGTGTCGTGATAGCCCCGCAGGATCAGGCGCTGCGGCATCCAGCCGACGCCCTCGCCCAAGCGCTTCAGAACGTCGGGGGTGACGATCACGCGGTGATAGGGCGCGTGCAGCTCGTTGGCGAATTCGTCGGACCGAGCCAGGTCGATGCGCTCGGCGTTCGGGGTTCCGACCAGCGCGACGCCACCCGGCGCGAGGTGAATGTTGATGCGGGCCAGCAGTTCGGCCGGATCTTCGACGTGTTCGAGCACGTCCTGGAGCACCAGGAAATCGAACGGACCACGCTTGAGGACCGCCGGGTCGCCGAAGGCGTCGGCGCTGCCGTACGGATCGAACCCGACGGCCCGGTCGTAACCGCGCTCGTGCAGGTACTGCACGAACATCCCGTTGCCGCAGCCGTAGTCGAGCAGCGTATGGCGCCGATTCAGGCCGGCGCGGCGCAGCCGACGCAGTTGGTAGCGGTAGACGAAGCGCAGCGCCCAGTTGAGACGGGCCTTCGCGAACGGATAGCACGAGTAATAATGGTCGAGGTCGACACTCGCGCCGGAATTCAGGCAGCGGCAGCGCGGACAGCGCCACACTTCGAATCGCCCGTCGCGGAACGCGCGGACGTTGCAGCGGACGCGGGCGGCGTCTGCCGGCGGGGCGGTCGGCGCCTCGCGGCAGATCCGGCATCGCATGGTGGTGAGCGTGCTCACGCTATACGGTTCCGGATGCATAGGTCGTGCCACGCCAGGTGACCCCCCGTCCGCGGAGCAACTGCTCGATCGCCTTGACGCAGATGAATGCGCAGATCGCCGCGCCCAGCGGCATCAACCAGAACATGCGGCGCTGGCCGGCCGCGCGAAAAACGAGCCAGCCGAGCACGGCCGAGCACGCGAGGTGGACGGTGGCGGCGGCCAGCCATGCACGCGGCCACGGAATCGCAGTCCCGGTTGCATGGGCGATCCCGAGCAGCGCCAGGACGCCGATCGGCAGCAGCCCGACGAAGTTCAGGCCGTTGATGGTGAGCAGCAGCTTCGGCACGGTCTTGATGCCGCCGGCGAAGGTGCGCGTCATGCCGCGAATCGTGCCGCGGAGCGTGCCATAGAAGCGCTGGCCGAAAAGGTCGGTTGCGACCACGAACGAGAGTCGCTGCCCGGCGCGCTTGGCGATTCGGGCCAGTGCGCTGTCCTCGTCGTATGCCCGGATCACCGCGCCATGTCCGCCGATGGCCTCATACGACGAGCGCCGCGCGATCATGAAGGCGCTGCCAAGCGCGTTGTCCCACGCCGGGTCGCTGACCTTGCGCGGGTCGTACCATGCCAGCGCCGCCGCTCCGCAGACCGGGATGATCAGCCGCTCCCAGAAGCCGCTGAGAATGGGGCGTCCGGCCATGATGGCCCAGTCGCTCCCGGCGCGGCGCATGTGATCGATCAGCGTGACGAAACACCCCGGTTGCAGAACAAGATCACTGTCGACGAAGGCCACGTAGTCGGCGCGCAATCGATCGGCGATCGAGTGAAGCGCGTGCGGCTTGCCGAAGAGCCCAGCCGGCAGTTCCATGATGTCCGCCCGCTCGAGTTCGGGGTGGCGGTTCTGCCACTCCTGCACGACGCGGGCGGTGCCGTCGGTCGAGCGATCGTTGACCACGATGACGCGGAGCCGCGGGTAGTTCTGGGAGAGCACGGAATCGAGGCACGCGCCGATATGGGCCTCTTCGTCCTTTACCGGGATGACGACGTCGAGCGTCGGCCAGTCCTGGTCGTCGGGCGCGATGGGTCGAAGGCGGCGCTCGCCGCGCATCAGCCGAACGGATTCCCATGTTCGCCAGGCCAATGACGCGACGCCGGCGGCGTAGCAGAGCAGCAGGATTTTCAGAACGAGTGCCACGGATCTGTCAGTCGATAAGCACAGCGGCGCGAGGGGCGGGCCCGGCCCGAGGTCGAACGATACGAACTCCGGGAGCGGGCGTCAACACGCATCCCCGTTGCCATCGTGACCGCGCGGCGGTAGAAGGCCGGCCGAAACGGAGGCGCGCACATGAGTCACACACGTCGCGTCACTTTCCGCACGGGTGCCATGGCGCTGCTCGTGCTGGCGTGGGCCTGGCCGACGCTCACCGCGTCGGCGGATTCTGCCGAGCCGAAGCGTCGCGGTTGCGATTTCCAGGGCGTCATCGAGCGCGTCGATCGAGACGCGCGGACCCTGATCGTCCGGACGGGCCGAAAGCCCGCCTACGAGCGCCGGAGCGTCCGCTACGACGAGCAGACGGCGTTTGTACGATCCCGCCGCGACGTCTCGGCGGACGAACTTCGACCTCACCTGCGCGTCTGGGTGTATCTCCGCGACGGCGCCGGCAAGCCGAACGATCTGGCAGCCCGCCTGACGCTGGCGGATCCATACCCGGATATCTACGGCGTGGTGACGGCGGTCGACGTCAAGGCCGGCGTGATCGAATTGGCGCGGCGCTATCCGGAGAGCGGCGCAAAGGATCGCCGCCAGGCGATTCGGGTTCGCGCCGACGCGGGGACGCTGATCCGGTGCGAAGGCCGCGAGATGAAGCTGGCGGACGTGCCGATCGGCCGTCGCGTGGCGGTCACCAGCGTTCGCAACGACGCGGGTGAGCCGACCGGCGTGGCAGCAAAGGTGACCGTCTATCGCCCATCGAAGAAGTCGCCGCGGTCGCCCGATGACGACGCGGCGGACGACGATGCGGAGACCGAGTCCTGACCACGGGAGGTTACTTCGTCGCGCGGAACACCGCGACGACGTCCTCCACCGGCACCACGAACAGCCTGTTGTCGCCTTCGAAGTCGACCGGAATGGCGTGCTTCGGGTTGAACAGCACCTTGTCGTATTGCTGAATGGGAAAGTCGTCGTCGCGATCGATCTGGGCGGAGACCGCCACGATCCGCCCGGTGATCGTGGGAATCTCGATATTGTCCGGCAACTGAATGCCGCCCTTGGTGCGGCGCTTGTCCTCGTCCTTGCGAATCAGGACGCGCTTGCCGAGCGGCTCGACGGTCTCAAGCTTTGCCATGGGCGTGCGAATCCGTGGTCCGGCCGGCGGCGTGAATTCGGACGGTGGTGGCTGAATCGCTCACCCGGCGCACCCGCGGGCGGGCGCGCCGGGTAGCGAAGTCGACGGCGGGGCAGGCGCGTCGATCACATCGACCACATCGACGGGCCCTTGAGCCGCGTCATCTTGAACTTGGTGTGTCCCTCATGCCCCTTGGCGTCGCCCATGGACTTGCCGCCGGCCTGGGTAGCGGGCTTGCACACGGTCAGCTCGTCGCCGGAAATGCTGACGTCGTACTCGCGCTTCTGGCCGTTGGCGTCGAGCGACAGCTTGCCGTTCATCATGTCGTAGCGGTAGGTGCCGGACATGGCCTGCTTGCCCTGCTTGGCGCCGTAGTCGGCCTCGCAGGTGAACGTGCCGTCGTCGGCGAACGTCACGCGGCCGATGGGGTTGCTCTCTGAGCCGCTGGCCGTCTGGCTGACCCAGGTTCCGCCGATCCGGGCGCAACCGGATGCAAGCCCGACGCCGAGCACGGCGACCGCGAGCGTGATTCGTTTCATGCCAAGTTCTCCTGTTCTGACATGCGACTGGCGCTTTCTCACGCCACGACGGTCGATTCTCGGAGCGTGCGTCCGGCTGTCAAGGCCCGTGCGGCGACGGCACGTCTTGAATGGGCTGGAACGAGAGGGCGGGTTGTGTTGCCGCCGCGGCCGCCCAGCACGGCGCGAGCGAGCTGATGCGCTCGCGCGGCGTGCGGGCCAGATCGCAGTCGGCGCCGGTCAGCCGCGTGAGCGCGGCGGCGGCAACGTCGGCCACGCGGCGCTCGGTCGCCGCGGACGACGGTGCAGGACCTAGTCCCTGCTGACCGGCGAACGCCCGCAGGACGTTCCGGTCGCGCCACTCGCCGAGCAGCTCGGACTCGACCGGCGCGTCATCGTTCAGCAGCTCCACCAGCACGGCGGCTGCGCGGATGTCTCGGCGCCGGGCGAGGCTCTCAATCGCCTGGGCCCGAACGCACGGCTCGCTCGCCGTCCGCGCCAGCCCGCGCAGCGCTTCGTCGGAGTTTGAGGTCGGCGTTTTTTCCAGAGCCAGCACCGCCGCCATCGCCTCGTCGCGCCGACCCTGAACCGCCCGCCGGGCGAGAATTTCCGTGTGCTCGTGTCCGAATAGCATCCCGAACTGCACGGCCGCCGCGACGCGGACCTCCACGTTGGCGTCGGCGAGGGCGGCGAGGAGACCTTCGCGAGCGGTGTCACCGGGGTGGGACGCCAGAACTGCCACCGCCACGGCTCTTATTTCCGGACGTTCATCGTTCATCAGTTTCATTGCCGCTCGCACCGACGCGGGTCCGACTTGGGCAAGGCGATCCGCCGCATGCCGCAGCGCGTGCTCGTCCGAAGCGGAGACGACGCGGTTCGCCCACCATGCGGCCCGGACGTGATGCCTCGCCAGGGCTGCGGCAACGAGCACGGCGACGGCGGCGAGGGCGAGTCCGGCTTCGCATGCACGTCCTCGGCCGGGGACTTGTCGGACACTCATGGCGGTGGATATTAGTGAACTAGCGACGCCGGTGCGTCGCCTCATCCGCGGGTTGCGGCGGGTACCCAAGCGGCCCCCGATGCCCGCTCGTCTCGGACGTCGCGTTGTCGTCTCATCGGTCGGCTCGTGGTCGAGCGTACGATCAGTTATCGGCGAGCGCAAGGCGCTCTTAAGCGGGACGGATAGCGACAGTCGGCCGCCGAACGAGCCGATTTTCGCTTGACTTGATTGTGTGGTTTTGGTTCAATGCGGACGAAGGAGGGTGGTACGGCTGCGCGGCCGCGCATGTCGTGCGCTCGCTAGCGAATTTGGGGTTTTCCCTGAATCGCCTGGGGTAGCCAGTGGCGGATCGTTTCCTCTCGTCTCCTGTCTGGTCGCTCCGCGGCCGCACCGCGTGCCGGTGCCGCACGATCGCGGGTCTCACTTCTTATTCCATCGTAAACGCCGGCCGCTCGTTTCTCGCGAGCGGTTTGCATTTCCATGTGTTCCGGAATTCCTAAGGGTCGAAGGGTTTGGTTCCTCGGAAGGAGCATTGGGTCATGACAAGCAAGAAGGCAGCGAGTTTCTGTATCGCCGTGGGAACGGCGATGGCGCTGTTCGCCGCGGCGGCCGGGCTGAATCGTCCGACTGATCCGGCGGCGCGGCCGAGCTCCGAGTTGCAGATCAAGGGCATCAACCTGGCCGAGATCGACAACGCGGGCACGACTCCCACCGAGACGCCGGTCAAGGTTCTCAGTGCTCCGATGTCGGCGCTCGAGGGTCACACCTCGGTCAAGCCGGTCGGGCCCGAGCAGCCGGCTCCCGCGCAGCAGCAGGCGCAGCCCGCGCCCGCTCGTGCGCAGGCGCAGCAGGACCAGCCCGCCGAGGCGGAGGCCGAGGAATCGGCCAACGCCGAGCGTGCCCTGACCGAGAACCGCACGACCGGCCGGCGCTTCGGCCCGCTCGACTTCGTGACGAGCGACGGCCGCACCGCACCGGCCCTGGCGCGCGAGACGACGCTGATCATGTCCCCGCGCGACAGCATGTTGCTGCCGATTCCGCCGGTGGACTTCGGCGATGCCCCGATGCCGCGCGACTTCCCGGCCTGCATCGGCATTGGCAATCAGAACGCCGCGCAGGCCTGCGGCGAAGAGGCCTTCCACAACGACGGCGACGCGGACACGGTCGCCCAGGACGGATACGGCATCGTCGGCGTCAACGTCCGCAACGGTCTGATCCAGAACCAGATCATCACGTGGACGGTGGATGACGGCTCTCTTAACGCGGCCACGACCATCTGCGGCGCGACCATCGGCGTTGGCTCCAACAACACCGGCCTGCACCGGTTCCGGCTGCGCGTTTATCCCGTGAGCTGCGGCGCGACCTGCAATATCAATCCGACCGGCGGCACGCCGGTCATCGACGTTGCCTGGTGTGGCCCCGGCGCTCCTCAGCCGCCGCCGCCGGACAATCCGGACGTCTTCTTCCTGTTCTTCCCGACGACCCAGTTCGCCCCGGTCTCCATGAACGCGGGGGCCTTCAGTTACCTGATTGGTCTGGACAACGACTTCCCGCTGCCCAACGGCACGAACGAGAACACCGGCGTCATCATCGCCAGCCCCGGCTACGATGAGGCCACCGGCACCTTCCCGCAGTCCAACGGCAACCTCGACAACCTCGCCATTATTGGTGACGGCGGTTTCTTCCAAGGAGGCCTGGGCTTCGGCGGCAACACCTATGCCGGCTTCTTCCTGCTGCTTCACACGACCGATTTTTATGAGGGCAAGGGTGTTCCCGATCGCAGCTCAACCACGGGCGGCAATGAGACCGCGCCGGTAGCCTGCGACATCGCCGCCGGCTCTGTGGTGTCGAACTGTCTCGCCAGCCCGAACGGCGCGATCGACGCCAATGACGCCGGTACGCTCGCCAATCTGATCGTCGCCAACGTCGGCATCCAGTTCCCGGGTCCGGCCTACGAGGCCGCCCGCTGCGCCGACGTGGACCGCAACGGCCGCATCGACTGCAACGACTGGCGGACCTTCGCCGCCCTGTGCGGCAGCAGTCTGGCTGTCCCGGCGTCGATGTCGAGCCCGTTGCCCGGTCTCGGTGACCCGATCTACGGCAACATCACCTGCCAGCCGAACGTGGCAGTGACCTTCTCGACCGGCGGCAGCGTCCCCGGCGCTCCGATCGGTGAGGTGGCCGTCACGCTGCCCTTCGATCTGCCGGACAACAACATCACCGGCCGGACGAACACGCAGGTTGTCGCCCCGTCGGGCTCGAACGGCATCGGTGACATCGATGTCGATCTCGACATCACCCACGGCAACAACAGCGACCTGGTCGTTCGCCTGGTTCACTCGAACATCTCCCGCACGATCGTCAATCAGCCGCTCGGCCGCATTCGCGGACCGGGCGACACGAACGGCTTCTCCGGCCTGCGGGCGCTGATGGATGACGGCGAGCAGGACGGTTCGAACCCGCCGGGCGGCGCCATCACCGGCTCGATCCGGTCGGCGCGCTCGAGCTTCCGCGTCTTCGGCCGCTACAAGCCGTCGCAGGCGCTCTCGCTGCTGGTCGGCCGCGTCATGGGCGGCATTGGCAACGCGACCGGCACGGGCCCGGGTGACTATCGCCTGAACGTCTCCGACCGCTCGGCCGGCGACACCGGCATCGTCAACAAGTGGTCGTTGCACATCCGCCTCGGGCCCATCATCTCGGGCATCATCGATGGCGGCACGACCGTCGATAACGAGCAGATTGTCGACAAGTTCCGGACTCTGGGTTGCCGCCCGATTACATCGGCCGGCAGCACCTACTTCACGTTCGGCCAGCCCGGCGGCATCGACACGGGCAACCCGCTGCTGCCGCTTCCGGCCGGCTTCTTCGACGTCGGCAGCAACGCGTTCACCGGTACGATCTCCTTCGAGGGTGTGCCGCTGGAGCCGTTCTCGTCGGATGCCGACATGGTTCTCCGCCGGCTCGGCAACATCCAGCTCACCGTCAGCGGCGCGTGTACCCTGCCGTTCCCGTCGAACGCCCTGGGTATCTCGTGCGGCTACTACCGCTCGAAGACGATGAATCTCAAGAGCTGCTCGCCGATCCAGGTCACCTACGTGGATCGAAGCTGGCCGGAATTCTGGAACGTCAACGTTTTCCTCAACGAGGTCGACCAGCCCGATCCGGGCGGGACGATCACGCTCTATCCGAACGGCAGCCCTGATACGTCGAGCGATGGCCGCTACTGGGCCAGCCTGTCGATCAATCCGACGTTCCGATTCTCGCAGTACTGTGACCCGTCGGCCACGGTTGAACTCAACACGCTGTTCGCCGGTTTGCAGGCGCCCTACTTCACCCTCGACTACTCGACCGGCAACGAGAACCCGGCGAACCCGACCCCGGGCTGTGCCAGCTCGCTGCCGTCAAGCTGTCGAATTCCGTACGTGAACGATCCGAACCGCTCCGGCGCGGCGCTGGGCGCCAATCCGGTCGGCATCGTGCCGGGCGACGCCAGTTTCGTGCCGAACGTCAACGCCGGCACGTTCACCCGCTTCGATTCGCAGTTCGCGGCTCGCGATCTGGGCAATGTCAATCGCAACTGGCACCGCATCGGCGTGCGTGCTCCGGCTCCGATTCCGGGCTGCCCGTCGGTTCCGGCCAGCGCGAAGGACCTGCCGTGTGAGCTGGTCCGTGGTACCTGGAGCTTCGGCGGCGTGCGCGTTGCGCTCGACCCGTCGACCGGCGCTTGCCAGATTCCGGTCATCGGAACTGGTTCAACCCTGGGCGCTCTGGATATCTCCGACTGCCGCTCGCTGTCCGGAAACTCGGCGCAGCCGACCAAGCGCATGGATCGGTTCCAGCTAACCAGTTCGAGCCTTCTGGGTCAGGTTCGGTGGGTCGGCGGCTACCTGAACAGCGATTACAACCTGCTCGGCGCGCCGCAGAACAACGTTGAGGATCCGCCGCTCGGGCCGAACTTCCTTGACGCGTTCACGATCGAGATCTGGCCGGATACGCCATCGGCCAGCCCGCCGCGGCCCGATACGTCGAGCGGCCCGCTGCTGACGCTGGCGGTCGGGGCCGGTGCCACCCGCACTCCCCGGACTGGTCTGCCGGGCCTGCCGGCGGATATCTCGTTCGTCGTGACGGGCCAGACCGTCATCACCCGAATCTACGAGTATGTGTACAACATTCCGTTCGGCAGCGAGCCGACGATCCCGTCGGGTTTCTGGTGGATCACGATCTATAACAACACCAACAACACCACGCCGGCGTTCAACAACCCGACCACCGGGTTCGGCGGCTTCTGGTACTGGCCGGCCAACATTGCCGGCGGTCTGGGCAGCACCGATTCGTTGCAGTACCGCTGCAACAACACGAACATCAACTTTAACAACCGCCGCAACCAATCGTTCTGTCTCTCGGTCGCCCAACTTGCCCAGTCGTGGTGCGGCACGGGCGTGAACGATCCGGTCTGCAGCGAACCGGCCCGCGGGCTTGGTTACTCGCTGCTGGGCTCCAACACCGGCAACGGAACCGGCACGGGTCGGATCAACGGGGCCACGACCTTTGGCCTGTCCGGTGTTTTCGTCAAGGATCTGTGGCTGGATGTCGCAACGGCGTACAAGAACAACGCCACCGACGGCTACAAATTCACGGTGCTCGCGCCGCCAGAGCCGTTGCCGCTCAGCACCGCGGGCGTCACGCGCGTGACGAACGCGCTGAACACGCTGCTCGGTGCCAAAGCTCCGGATCTGGCCTGCCGAGTTAATTCGCTGATCGCGGCGCTGCCGTCCACCGGTTCGGTGGAACGGGTCTTCGCCGGCAAGCTGGACTTCGATGGTCCGTCAGTGACGGGCAACATCGAGCAGGTCTGCCGTCAGCCCGACGGCAGCGAATACGGCGGACCGGCCAACACGCTGACAGCTGCCTTCGCGTTGAGGAACAACCTTGACACGTTCGGCATCGGCCTGACGCGCACCCTGACCAGCAACTTCCCCGATCCGGGGACGTCGAAGGGTCAGGCGGTCTTCTACGTCTGCCCGCAGGCGAAGGACTGCAACAACAACGGCCGCGACGACTCACTGGATATTCAGTGCGGCCTGGACAACGTGTGTGGCGGCCTCGCCGGCAGCGGTGACTGCAACGGCAATGGTACGCCCGATGAGTGCGAAGTCCCGCCGATCGGCACGGCCGCCGACTGTGACGGCAACCTCCAGCCGGATGATCCGTGCCAGATTCCGAACTGTCTGGGCGGCAACATTCCGGACGCCTGTCTCGTTCCGCCGGTCGACACGACCTATCCGGACTGCGACGGCGACAAGGTGCCAGACGTCTGCCAGACCGATTGCGACAACAACGGCGTCATTGACCCGTGCGAGTTGCCGCCGGTGGCGTCGCTCCAGACCGACTGCGACGGCAACCTGTTGCCGGATAACTGCGAGACGCAGGGCGCGTTCGTGCCGCCGATCGGCACGCCGCCGGGCAGCACGGTCGCGGGCGGCGTGATCAACTTCGAGGCGCCCTATACCTTGGGCGTGCTCCAGCCGGGTCTGCCGACCAGCGGCCCGACCGGCACCGGCCAGCAGGGCTGGAAGGTGATCATCGGCACCGAGGTCTCGATCCCGGGCTTCGGCGGGGCCACCCCGACGCTTTACCCGTCGAACAGCCCCGGCCCGTCGATCGTGGCAGTTCCGTTCGCCTGCACGCAGCCGTCGTTCTTCGGGCAGATGCTTGAGATCCCGCGGAACACCGCCGTGGGTTCGCACGGTGTCTGGTCGTGGGGCGTTCTCAGCCCGAAGATGCGAAACCGCACCCAGGGCTACACCCGGTTCGAGATCGACATGTACATCGAGCCGAGCCTGAACGAGAACGACTTCCACAACTGCGTGCTGATCAGCGACGCGGGTCCGGGCTTCCCGAACCCCTCCGCCAACCCGATTCCGGTGGTGGGCATCAGCGTGGCGCGCATCTCGAACGCCGACTTGCAGCCCACCATGTACATGTGGGCCAGCAGTCCGTCGACCGGGACCGTTCAGGTGGTTTCGTTCGGCGACTTGGTGCCGGAGGGCACTTGCGTCAAGTGGCGCATCGAAGTCGACGGCGTGTCGCCGGTGAGCGGCGCGTCGGCGCGGTACTACATCGACCGCACCGGCTCGGGCGCCAATTTCGAGTTCCTCCGCCAGAGCCGGCCGATGGGTATTCCGTTCGGCGGCCCGATCCCGATCCGCGTGGCGATCGGAACGGCCAACAACACCAACGGAACCGATCGCAAGGTCTGGTGGGACAATCCCAAGTTCGAGGTCGGTACGCCGTTCGACTTCCGCCTCGCCACCTGCGGCGGGTCGAGCACTCGCAACGGCTGCCGCATCCTGGCCGGCGAGCCGGACTGCAACTGCAACGGCGTGCCGGATGCCTGTGACGTCGGTCCGACCTGTGTGTCGTCGGCCGGTACGGCCGCCATCACGCTGGAGCCGGTCACGACTCAGTCGGCCACGACCACCCGGCCGTGCAGCGACGACTGCAACAGCAACGGCGTTCCGGATGAGTGCGAGGTTGGCGAGCGGGCTCGGGACGTGGTCATGTACCACAACTTCGAGCAGACGGCCTCACCGCCGCCGCCGTTCTTCACCCCAACGGGTTCTATCGTCGGTCAGCCGACGGCCGATCCGCTGGTGGCTCCGTTCGCTCCGGGTGATCCGACCGCCAACGGTAACCCCTCGTGGTTCGTACCGGTGATCCCGCCGGCCACCCTGCCGGATTTGTTCCGGTTGCAGGTTTCGAATCTCCATCCGTGCCCGGTTGGCGCCGGTAACGATCAGTCGATCGGTATCTTCATTGACCCGACTCGACCGGTGGACGGTACCGGTGCCTTCACACTGCGATCGGCGACCTTCAATAAGCCGATCCAGGCCGTGCACCGCAACCGGAACCGGTTCACGGTGGACATGAAGATCCTGCCCGGTCGTTCGACCTACCAGGTCCGCCCGATCGGCGACGATCCGCAGACGACCACGTTTGCCCGGTTCTCCGTGCAGCGTGTGCGGTTCGCCCGGGCCGGTCAGAACTACCCGGATGACTTCACCGCCGATCTGGCCGCGCAGGGTTACCTGCCGACCAACCAGATTCAGATTCCGATCGCGGGTCTGGCGGGCGGCGGGCTGGCGTTCGTGGCGCTGCAGGATCCGAACACCAGCAGCACCCTGCAGTGGCCGACCAACCAGTGCTTCCGTCTCATGGTCGAGTCGGATGCCTGCAAGCCGACCACGCCGCCGGGTGAGTTCCTCGATGCCGGAATGGAAATCATGATCGGTATCGACCTCAACTTCGACGACGTGCCGGAGACCTCGGTGCGGGTGGGTTCGCTTGCCTCGGAGCTGATCCGCGGCGTGGATCTCATCACCGACAACGTGGCCTCGGGCGACCCGTCGGCTCCGGGTTCGGCGTTCTTCGACAACGTCCGCATCTGGGAGATCGACGACTACTGCGATTCGCCGGCATGCACGGCGGCCGATGGCAATAACAACGGGATCCCGGACGTCTGCGAGGTCCCGGCCTGTGCCACCTGCCCCGGTGACATGAACGGTGACAACCAGATCCGCGGCAACGACATCCAGGGCTTCGTCGCCTGTTATCTCGGCGGCAACCCGTCGGCTCCGGGCTGTGCCTGTGCCGACATGGCCGGCCCTGGCGGCGTCCCGTCCCCGGATGGCGCCTTCACCGCGGTGGATGTGACGCGGTTCGTGGATAAGCTGCTGCGACGCAGCGGCTTCACCGCGAGCCCGAACTGCGAGCCATAAGGCCCGCAGTACCCGGTCCGGTTGCGCTGAGCGGCCGGTCAGGCATGTGACTCCAGACGGCCTCCCGGACCGATTGTCCGGGAGGCCGTCTCTTTTTCATCGTGGTCGATTCGGCCGGCTGGGATCAGCGCGACGGCGAGCGGGCCGCCGCTGGCGGCCGGCCTGGGTCAGCGCGTCAGGAATTTTGCTGGCTCGGTTACTCGCGGCCGTAGCGGGCCAGCTTCCAGTCGCGGCGGCGTGACTTGAGCCGGGCCTTGTGGTCGGCCTGCTCGGCCAGCGCCCGCCACACGGACTTCCAGCGCGACAGCGGCTGGCCGGTGTGCAGCAGCAAGGTCTGCACGAAGCGGAGGTGATCGGTCCGCGTCACCGCGTCGCACTCGGCCAGGCTGACCGAGAGCCGCACCGCGGCCCGCCAGGCGGCGGCGACGCGCCGGCCGCCGCGGTGGGTGATGCCGTCCATGTCGATCAGCGTCAGTTCGGGTCGGCCGTCGTACGGCGGCTGCCACTGGACGAGCACGTTCGGGGCCTTGAAGTCGCGATGGACGAAGCCGCGCTCGGCCAGGTCGCGCACCAGTCCGGCGACGGCGGCGATGAGCCTGTCCTTGATCGAGCGGCGAAGCTTGGACGGCTGCGCCATGACGTGCTGGATCAGGAACGCCTCCAGGTCTAGCGCGTGTTCGATCAGTTCCGTGATGAGCAGGCTGTCGGTCCGGATCAGCCCGGCGACGCGGCGTTCGATCACGGCCAGCGGCTGGGCGGCCGCCAAGTCGCGGTTGAGCAGCATGTTGGCGCGCCGCCAGGCGCGCATGTTGCGCGACGGGCCGACGGCGTAGAGCAGCCGCTTCCAGAGCGAGCGCGGCAGAGGGCGCTTGCAGATGATCGGGAGCGGTGGCGTTGTGTCGAGCGTCGCGCGACAGACGATGGCGCTGTGCGAGTCCTTCAGGACCTCGGTGCAGGTCGGGTCGGTCCAGCGCGTCGGATCCGATAGCCAGCGCTTCCAGTCGCGGGCCTCGAACACGGCCTGCGAGGCACGCGACAGCGCCCGCGGATGCTTGCTGACGAGCAGCACGTGGCCGCGCCAGCCGGCCGCCGGCCGGATGCGGGCGAAGTAGCGTCCCGTTCGCATCGAGCGCCGGTCGCGCTTGGCCCACAGCCGCTCGGCGTGCCGGCGGGCGGCGGCGGCCAGCACGGTGAGCAGTTCACGCGGATCGATAATCCAGTTGCGCGCGTACGGACTGACCTGCGCGAACTCGTCGCGCGCCACGAGGTAGGCTCGCAGGAACCGCAGGCGCTGCGTGCGCGTGGCGTGTCGCCGAAACCACTGGTTGAGCTGCGCGAGGTTGGCGATGATGTCGCGGGTCGAGACGGCCGCGGCCGTCCGGACGTTGTGCAGGTCGACGAACGCCGGCCGCGGCGTTGGGCATTGGGCGGTCTGCACGATGATGTTGCCGGCGTGCATGTCGAGGTGGTGAAAGCCGCACTGGTGGGCGCGGGCCACCAGCCGGGCGGTAGATTGCGCGACGGCGTCAGCGCGGCGGGCGTCATGACGAATCGACATCCAGTAGTCGCAGAGGGCGATCGCGCCGGGCACGCCCCGGGTCAGCAGCAGCGAGGGTCCGGCCCAGGTGCGGGATCCCGACCATCCGGCCGCCACCGGCAGCACGGCATCGACTCCGAAGCGGGCGGCGTAATGACCCACCTCCCACTCGCGCATGGAGGTCGGCCCGCGGATGAGCGACTTGAACCGTGTCGTCAGCGAGTCCGACCGATAGCGCTTGACGAAGAGGACCTCGCCGGAGGCGTCGATGCGCCAGACGTCGCGGTGACCGTTGCGCTTGACGCGGCGCACGCCGGGCGCGTCCCGCAGCGACATCCAGTCGAACTGGCCGGACTCGAGCAGGGGCTGGTATTCGGGCAGGCAGCGCCATTCGAACCGGCCGACCCGGCAGGAGGCGTAGTTCGACGGCGAATCGGCGGCGGGGGTACGCAGGGAGGCCGCTGTGGACATGCTCTGTATGCTCGTTTCCGTGAGCCCGCGATGACCCCGTGAGAGCCCCGGGCGGGAGCCCGGTGCGAGGCGGGACGGCGTGCGAAGGCGTCCCGAGCCCTGCTGCGGAGGACTTCTCATCTTAGGCCGCGCCGGTCCCTGAAAACAAGCGTTGTGTCCGCCGACCGACCGGCAGACCGCCAGCGTCGCAGTCTAACCTCGGCAAGCCGGGTTGGCGACCGATCGCGAGCCGCGCCGCTGACACGCAACTCGCTGCGGTGCCGCGATTTGAGAGCGATGCCGGCGGATGATACGATCAGCGAGTGACCTCGACGGCGTCTTTCGGTCCTGGTGTCCTTCGTCCCCCGATGACGCTCGGGGACGTGCGCGTCCGATTTTACTGCGGCGGCCGGCTGAGCCTCGACGGCGGTGCGATGTTCGGCATCATCCCCAAGCCGCTCTGGTCTCGCTCGGTGCGCTGCGACGAGCGCAACCGCATCCCGCTGACCACCACCTGCCTGCTGGTTGAGACGGCCGGGCGGCGCGTGCTGATCGAGACGGGCGTCGGGGGGAAGTACGATGCGAAGGATCGGGAAATCTTCGCGCTGTCGGACGCCTGGCTGCTGGACAGCCTGGCGGCCGACGGCGTGTCCGTCGACTCGATCGACACCGTCATTCTGACCCACCTGCACTTTGACCACGCCGGCGGCGTGTCGTGCCTCGATGCGAACGGGAGCATCGTTCCGACGTTTCCGGCGGCACGGTTCGTGGTGCAGCGCGGCGAGTGGGATGACGCGGTCGCCGGACATTTCGTCATGACGGGCACGTACCGGCGGGAGAATCTCGAGCCGCTGGAGCAGTCCGGCCGGATGGAGCTGATCGACGGCGAGGCCGAGATCGCCCCGGGGGTGTCGGTGCTGCCTCTCCCTGGCCACACGCGGCACCAGCAGGGCGTGCTGATCCGCGGCGGCGGTCGCACGCTGCTGCAACCGGCCGACCTGCTGCCGACGGCGGCGCACGTGGGGCTGCGCTGGAACATGGCGTACGATCTGCTGCCGTACGAGAATATGCGGACGAAGTCGCGGATGCTGGAGGCGGCGCAGGCCGGCGACTGGACGATCGTGACCGCGCAGGATCCGGACTGGCAGGCGTGGCGCGTGCAGCGCACGGACAGGGGCTTCGCGCTGGCGCGCGATGAACGAACATGAACGTGACCAGCGAGTCGGTCGGCGGCGTGACGGTAATTCGGATCGCGGGTGAGCTGCGCGACTCCAACCAGCGGGAATTCGTCGAAGCGGTGCGCGGTCACCTCGACGCCGGCCGTCCGCGCGTGGCACTCGAGTTCAGCGGGCTGACGTACGTCTCGTCGGCCGGGCTGGGGGCGATCGTTCACGTCACGGCGCAGGCGAACACGCGTGGCGGTCGGGTCGTGCTGGCGGCGCCGTCGCCGTTCCTGACCGGGGTGCTCGAAGCGACCCGCCTCAACCGGTATTTCGAGCTTTTCCCGGACGTGAACGCGGCCGTCGCGGCGCTTTCGCAACAGCCTTGAGGGTCGATCGCAAGCGCGAGGCGCTCGACTCGCGCGATGCGGCGGCGAACGCCGACGGGCAGTGCGCCGCCAGCGTGCAATCGGCGCAGGCTGGCTTGCGGGCGGTGCACACGCGACGGCCGTGCCAGATGAGGGCGTGACCGACCCGCGTCCACGCCTCGCGCGGCAGCACGTTCATCAGGTCGATCTCAATTCTGCGGGCGTCCTTGTCGTCTCGTGATCGCCAGGTGAGGCCGAGGCGCTGCGACAACCGGCCGATGTGAGTATCGACCACCACGCCCTCGTTTCGGCGGAACCACGTGCCGAGGATGACGTTGGCGGTCTTGCGGGCCACCCCCGGAAGCTGGAGCAACTCATCCATCGTTCCCGGCACGCTTCCGGCGAAGCGCTCGACGATCGTGCGGGCCGCACCGATCAGGTTTCGGGCCTTGTTGCGAAAGAAGCCGGTCGAGCGGATGAGCGACTCGACGTCGCGCGGCGCGGCGCTCGCCATCGCGTCGATCGTTGGAAACCGGGCGAACAGGGACGGGGTGACCAAGTTGACCCTTTCGTCCGTGCACTGGGCCGACAGGATGGTTGCCACGAGCAGCTCCCAGGCGCTGCGGTGGTGCAGGGCACACTCGGCGTCGGGGTAGAGTCGATCGAGCTCGGCGAGGATGGCGGCGACGCGCGCGGCGGGCGGCCGGCCGCGGGCAGGCTTCGGACGCCGGGCCGCGGCGCCCGGGCCGGGTCGAACAATCGCGGTGCGGCGGCTCACGATGCGGGCGTCCACTCGCGGCGGCCGTCGGCCCAGACATCTTTCTTCCAGATCGGCACGTCGACCTTGATCGCGTCGATGAGCCAGCGGCACGCCTCGAAGGCGGCGTCGCGGTGAGCGGCGACGACCGCGATGGCGACCGACACCTCGCCGGTCTTCATCTCGCCCACGCGGTGCGCGACGGCGGCGTCGATGATGGCGAAGTCGCGGCGTGCCTTCTCACACAGAAGAGACATCTGCTCGACGGCCATCGGGTCATAGGCTTGGTATTCGAGCGCTGCCAGCGCGACGCCGTCGGCCCGTCGCTCGCCGCGGACGACGCCCTCGAAGGTCGCGACGGCGCCGACGTCCTCGCGCGGCAGCCGGCCGGCCAGCGCCGCGGCCGAGATCGCGTCGCGTGTCAGCATGGCTCGTTCGGTGTTGCCCACGGCCTGCTCCTCAACCGCCCGACACCGGCGGAACGAGGGCCACCTCGTCGCCGTCCGCCAGCACGTGATCGAGCGCGACGTAGCGGCGGTTGACCGCCAGCCGCGCGCCGAGCAGCGGTCCGAGGCGCGGGTGCTCCTCGACCACCCGGCCGAGCAGTTGCCCGAGCGTCTCGCCCGCCGCGAGTTCGTAGACCTGCTGTGGCTTTTCCGCGAGGTCGGCGGCCGGTCCGAGGAATCTCACATTGACGCGGGTCATCACGGCGGATTCTGGCGCGCGGCAGCGCGCATGGGAAGGGCGGCGGCGCGCTGCAGCAGCGCGTCAGGTGATCTTGAGTTCCAGCTTGGCCGGACGCAGCACGTTGCGGATGCTGATCTGTCCGGCGGTGTTCTTGACGAAGGCCTCGACGGCCTCGCGGGTGCGCGGGTCGGTCCGCTCAAAGGCGGCCAGCGGGTTGCCGTCGTCGCCGCCGCTGCGAATCGCGATGTTGAGCGGGATCGCGCCCAGGTACGGCACCTTGAGCCGGGCGGCGGTCTTCTCGATCGTGCCCCGGCCGAAGATGTCGTATTCCCGGCCGGTGTCCGGTGCGATGAAGTAGCTCATGTTCTCGACCATGCCGAGGATGTCGACGTTGAGCTGCTGGTACATCCGCAGCGCGCGGACGGCGTCGAGCTGGGCGACCTCCTGCGGCGTGCAGACGACCACCGCCCCGGTGAGCGGGATGGCCTGCGACAGAGTCAGCGGCACGTCGCCGGTGCCCGGCGGCAGATCGACGATGAGGTAGTCGAGTTCGCCCCAGTCGACCTGGTCGAGAAACTGCTTGACGACGCCGTGGACCATCGGTCCGCGCCAGATAATCGCCCGCTCGCTCTCGACCATGAAGCCGATGCTCAGCAGGGCGATGCCGTGGCGCTCGACCGGCACGATCTTCTCGCCGCGCACCCCGGGCCGCTCGTGCTCGACGCCCAGCATCTTCGGGATCGACGGCCCGTATACGTCGGCGTCCATCAGGCCGACGCGGGCGCCGGCCCGCTGGAGACCGGCCGCCAGCAGAACCGCGATGGTCGACTTGCCGACGCCGCCCTTGCCGGCCCCGACTGCCACGACGTTGCGAACGCCCGGAAGTTGCGAGGCGGATTTCACGGTCGCGCGCACCTGGGCCGACCACTCAATCTCGACCTCGCGGACGCCCTCGATTCGCTTCACCTCGCGATTCACGTCCGCCTGGATCTTGTCCTTCAGCGGGCACGCCGGCGTCGTCAGCTCCACGCCGATGCGCACCCGGCCGTCGGTGATCGCCACGTCCTTGATCATGTTGAGTGTGACGAGATCCTTGTTCAATTCCGGGTCCTGCACGCGCCGCAGGGCGTCGAGCACGTGGTCGCGGGTGATCATCGGTGGGTTGGCTCCCTCGTTGAGTTGATGGACCTGCCGACGCTGGTCCGGCCGGCGAAAAATATAGTACCAAATTGATACGAATTCAATTGGCGGCCGGCTCATTCCCGGCTGCCGGCGGCGTTAGTCACGGCGCGCGGGCGTTCGCACCCGTCCGTCGGGGAATGGCCGCGCGGCCAGGTCAGGGGTTTCCTTGTATCGGTTAAGGTCTAGTGCTAAACTGCGGTTAGCGCGGTGCGAGGGGACGCGCGGGCGAGCCAGAAGGAAGCAACCGAAAAGAAGCGATCCAGCGAGTTTGAGCCTTGGGGCGTTTTGCCGGCCGTCTTGTCGGCGATCGACGCTCGGAGGACGCAGGGGTTGTCTTGCTGGGTTCAGGAGGAGGGCTCATGCCACGGACTGTGCGGCACCTTTGCGCCATCGGCGCCTTCGCGATGGCCGGTTTGGCGACGGTCGATGCGACATTGGCCGTTACGCCATCGTTTCGGCGAATGGGTGACCTGGTCGGATTCGGCTTCCGCAGCGACGCGGCCGGCGTCTCCGCCAACGGGCAGGTGGTGGTCGGCTCGAGCGATGGCGGATTCGGCCGCGAGGCCGTCTATTGGACTTCCGGTGGTGGACTGGTCGGCATCGGCGACCTGCCGGCCGGCGTGTTCGAGAGCGAGGCCACTGCGACCTCCGCCAACGGCTCGGTGATCGTCGGTCAGGGCGTGGGGACGACCGGCTACCAGGCGTTTCGCTGGACCTCGGGCGGCGGCATGCTGGGCCTCGGCGACCTGCCGGGTGGCGATATTTACAGCCGGGCTAACGACGTGTCGCGCGACGGGACGATCGTCGTCGGCCAGAGCTTCTCGAGCGGCGGGCTGGAGGCGTTCCGCTGGACGCAGTCGAGCGGGATGGTCGGGCTGGGCGATCTGCCCGGCGGCCTGTTCCGCAGCGGCGCGCTGGGCATCTCGGGCGACGGCCAGACGATCGTCGGCGCGAGTTTCTCGGCGTCGGGCGAGCAGGCGTTTCGCTGGACGCAGTCGTCCGGCATGGTGGGTATCGGCGAGCTTCCCGGCGGACTCTTCCAGAGCGCTGCGCGGGCCGTCAGCTTCGACGGCTCGGTGATCGTCGGCGAGAGCTTCGGACCGAACGGGCTGGAGGCGTTCCGCTGGACCCAGTCGGGCGGCATGGTCGGGCTGGGCGATCTGCCTGGCGGTGGCTTTGACAGCCGCGCGTACGCGGTTTCGGACGACGGCTCCATCGTGGTCGGCTTCGGCAGCACGAACCTCGGCGCCGAGGCGTTCTACTGGACCCAGGCCGATGGCATGCAGCGGCTTCAGGACGTGATGGCGCAGTACGGCGTCTTCGCGCCGGGCTGGGTGCTGTCCCGGGCCACCGGCATCTCGGCCGACGGCCTGACCATCGTCGGCTTCGGCGTAAACCCCGACCGCGATATGGAAGGCTGGATCGTCACGCTGCCCGAGCCGTCCGGCCTGCTGCTGCTCGGCGCGGGCCTCGCCATCCTGCGACGCGCTCGCCGCTGATCAGCGGCGCAAGTGTTTCCGCTCACGTGGTTGATGCGGACCGAGACGCAGGTCCCGGCCCGCTCTGTTCCGTCGCGTTGACGTGCGCCGCTGCGCCCGCCCTTCAGCGTCGCCGCCGGACCCCGAGGATCGCGATCAGCGCCATCGCAGTAAGGCCGGCAGGCTCCGGAATGGCGTTGATCATGACATCATCGAGCACCAGCTCAGTCGTTCCGCCGCGGCCCCACGGGGTCAGGTCGAAGTGTCCGTAGTTGATGAATTCGACTCCTACGTCGACGTTCGGATTGATCGGCGAGAAAAGAAACTCGTAGCGAATCCACGCGCCCAGGAAGTTGTCGGACGCGCTCGGCACCGCCAGGAACAGCACCGGATCGCCCGGCAGCACGTTAGTCATCTGGAAACCCATGATGCCGATCGAGTCGCCGGTCGGATCGGACGCAAAGAACGCCCCTTCGCCCGAGACCCAGAAGCTCATGCAGTACTGCGGCGCCGGGTTGGCCGCGGTCGGGATGGTCTGCGACAGCGTCACCGGGGTCGGGTAGCCCGGCGGCTGGGTGATGGTGGGCATGCCTGCGAACGTAACTGAGCCATCGAGGTTGAAGCTCGGGGCCTGGTCGACCGTGGCCGGGGCGCCGTTGCCGAAATACATCGCGAACTGGCCGTCCGGGATGACGGCACTGAAGCGCAGCGTCGGCTGCGTGTCGTTTCCCCACACGGCGTATGAATTGGCGTTGCCGGAGCTGGTCCAGCCGGCTGGCACTTCGAACGGCCAGCCGCCCACGGTCGTGCCGGTGGCCCACAGCCGCCAGTTGGACTGACCGATTCCGGGTCCGCCGCCCGGGACGGCGGAGTTCTCGAAGCTGCCGTTGGTCACGAGGTTGCCGGCGTGAGAGCAGCCGGCGTTGGAGACCTGCGTGAGCGCCGCGTGGGCGGTGGTGACGATGAGCAGAGACACGGCACTGACCAGACCGAAAGCGCGAAGACCCATGGGTCCCCTCCTGTGGTTTGAATCGCCCCCGCCCCGTCGGAAACAGCCTGTTTACGCCCGTCAGCGCACCAGCGCTGACGCCCGTGATGATACCGTATTCCGCCGCCCGTTGGAACGCGGTGAAGGTCCGTTCCGACAGCCTCGCCCCGGCCCGATCCGCGGACGCCTCCGGAGAGCATTGAGGTCTGGAAAACCAGAAGCTTCCCCTCCCATCCCGCCCTGGCCGTGGCCCGCGGCCGGCTGGAGCGACGCCTCGACCGCCTGCTGCGGCGACGGCCGCGGCACGACGCCCAGCGCCGCTTGGCCGATCACCTGATCCGACACCGCCCGGAACTGCTCTGGTTCCTATACGAACTCGATCTCGAGGCCACCAACTGGCGCGCCGAACAGGCCATTCGTCCGGCCGTCGTCAACCGCAAGGTCTTCGGCGGCAACCGCACGCCGGCCGGCACGGATGCGCGGGGCGTTCTCGCCCGTCGCTGCACCACCGGGAAACAGCGCGGCCGCCATGCTCGCGACGATCTCTCGCCCCGCCCGCGACTCCCGCCCTCGATGTACTCCGCCCGGTCCCCACCGCCGCCTCCCCGTGCCGTCTGGGCGGTGAGGAGTAACTCAGACATATCCCCGTGACCTCAAGATAGTTGCACCGTCGGGGGCGGCCAGACACATGTGGTCCCAAGCCCATGACGTCGCGACAGTTCCATACATGCATCCTTCAAGCCGAGCGAAGATTTTCCAGAATAGTGGCAAATTCCGGAAAGACCGCGACCCTTGCGCCCGAGAGAGCTGAGGCAAGCGACCTCGATTCGCTCTTGTCCAAGACAAGACTACGGCTCTTGTAGAAGCCGAACGAGCCTGCTTGGGTGGCCGGGAAGGGAATCTTCATAATTTCAGAAGGGAGCGTCCGTGATGAAAACCTCGGTATATTGTCGAAGCCTGTGTTGGGCCTTGGCGTCCTCATTGATCGTCGTATCGAGGGGGTTTGCGGTCGACTGGGTTCCCTTTGGTTCAAGTGAGTACGCCGTGATCCAGCAGAACCTGACTTGGGAGAGTGCGCGCGCTGCTGCTCTCGCACTGAGTGAACCCGGTCGCCCCGCCGATCTCGTATCGATCACCAGTGCGGAAGAGTACGCGTTCATCCGGGCGACCTTTGTCGTTGCGAACTCCAGCTTCTGGACAGGCGGATACCAGCCGCCCGGTTCGCCCGAGCCGGCCGGTGGATGGACATGGGTAAATGGCGACCCGTTTGTCTTCACCGCATGGGACGTTGGTGAGCCCAATAACGCGGGAAACGAGTATGCGATCACGATCGGCTGGAGCAGTCCTGGTTGGAATGATCAGAATGGTGCCAGCGGTTACGCGCCGATCGTCGAGAGACCGCGCGCCGCTGTTGTCGACTGGGTTCCCTTTGGTTGCAGCGAGTACGCCGTGATCCAGCAGAACCTGACTTGGGAGAATGCGCGCGCTGCTGCTCTCGCACTGAGTGAACCCGGTCGCCCCGCCGATCTCGTATCGATCACCAGTGCGGAAGAGTACGCGTTCATCCGGGCGACCTTTGTCGTTGCGAACTCCAGTTTCTGGACAGGCGGATACCAGCCGCCCGGTTCGCCCGAGCCGGCCGGTGGATGGACATGGGTAAATGGCGACCCGTTTGTCTTCACCGCATGGGACGTTGGTGAGCCCAATAACCAGGGAAACGAGTATGCGATCACGATCGGCTGGAGCAGTCCTGGTTGGAATGATCAGAATGGTGCCAGCGGTTACGCGCCGATCGTCAAGAGACCGCGCGTCGTTGACATCGCCTCCGGGCTTGTCGCCTACTGGAATTTTGAGGAGGGCTCGGGGACGATCATCCACGATCAGAGCGGCAATGGACACCATGGGACCGCCATGGGGGCGTTTTCCTTTTCGGGAGACGCTCCGCCACTGGCGTCATCAAGCTACGCCGGTTCGTTTCAACGGGTCGGGTATGTACGGGTTCCTGATCATCCTGCGCTCGACCCGACTGTTGATTTCACTCTTGCAGCATGGATCAAGCCGGCCGCTCCGCAGGGGTATAATTATATTCTTGCGAAGCATATCCCCGGTATCAACAGTGACGGGAGCTGGACGTGGGGTTTTGCGAACAATCTTGGGCACTATTTCATTGCAACTCCTTGGACAGGGGAACTGTTTGGAGCCACATCGGTTTCGTTGAATCAATGGCATCACTTTGTGATGACATATGTTGACTTAAGCGATACGTACCGGTTCTTCGTTGACGGGGCCTTGGTCGAGACCGGGACATATATCGTTGACATCCGGGACAATCAGGCCCTTCTGGGAATCGGTGGACTCGGCGCGGGGGGAGGGATCTTCAATGGACTGATCGATGAGGTCAGGATCTACGCACGCGCTCTTTCAGCAAGCGACGTTCAGGCCCTCTCGTCGAGCGATTGCAACGGGAATCAGATTCCGGATGTGTGCGAGCCGGATGCAGATGCGGATGGACATATCGATGCGTGCGACAACTGTCCCACCGTTGCCAACGCCGACCAGGCTGACAGCGACGGCGACGGGATCGGCAACGCGTGCGACAACTGCCTCGCTGCGGCCAACCCAGATCAGACCGACTCGGACGGCGATGGTCGGGGCGACGTGTGCGACAACTGCCCGACGGTCGCGAATGCCGATCAGGCCGATTGCGACAGCGATGGCTTGGGCGACGCCTGCGATTCGGATGACGATAATGACGGCGTGGCGGACGTTGATGATGTCTGTCCGTGCAACTCTCCCGCTATTGCGGTTGAGTGTCACGGTCGCCCACTCCGCGATTGTAACGGCGACTGCAAGGTCAACGGCCTCGATCTGCAATGTATCATTGCTGAACTGCTTGGTGAATAAAGTCTCTCGTAAGCATTCTCAGCGGCTGTGAGAGGTCACAACCGCTTGGTCATCAGACGCCTCGCACGCCAACCAGGACGCTGGATGGCGTGCGAGAACTTTTTCTGTTGGGCCATCGTGCGAAGGATATGCTTGGCGATACAGGTGTTTGCTTGCATTTCGTTCTGGAGGGTGCGTGACGCACATGACTGGCAAGAGTTCCGAAGGGGTAGTGTTGAAGTCACTCGTTGTTTTCTAAGAACTCCTAACAATACCTGTTCCTGGCCCTGGAAAACGGTCGATGCATCATGGACGGAGTGCGCTGCCCTCGCGTCACGGAGGACGAACTCATGGCCAAGCCCTTGCTCACGGACGAGCTTTGGTCGGTCATCGAGCCCGGCCTGCCCCGCGTGCGACCTTTGCCGCTGGGCGGACGGCCGCGGGCCTCGGACCGCGCCTGCCTGTCCGGCATCCGCTTCGTGCTCAAGACGGGCATTCCATGGGAAGACCTGCCGGCCGAGTTTGGTTGCTGCGGCATGACCTGCTGGCGACGCCTGCGCGACTGGCAGAAGGCCGGCGTCTGGACGGGGCTGCATCGCGTGCTGCTGGAAATGTTGCACGAGGCCGACCAGATCGACTGGTCACGCACGTTGGTCGACAGCGCGAGCGTGCGGACGGGACGCGTTGGGGGCTCTACCGCCAAACCCCCGCCAGGGGCTCTGCCCCTGGACCCCGGCTGCTTCCCCTCCTGCGGGTTTGCTAGCAACACCCTCGCAGGATCGAAAAGTTGGCTCGACTCTCATAACACCTGGTACATGAACCGGGGGCAGGTCAGGGATCCTCGCGACCGGCCGAACGGCGTGCGGCGTCGCGCGCCGCGTTGGACGCCGCCGCTGAAAGCGTCGTGCGCAGCGGGAAATCGCGCGGCGTGGGCTGGCGTCGTGGGAGGAGGTCGATCGCAACCCGCCCGGGAGACCTCCATCGTTCGCGTCGGGTAGATCGCGGACTTCAGCCGGCCTCGGCGAGCGTTTTACTTCCTCTCGCCGGACGGTTCCCGGTTCTTTCCAGCAGTTTTTGAGCTTTTCTGAAAAGTCTGGGCGGTCAGGCACGAGTAGACCATGGAGGCGCGCGGTCCGTTTCGCGCGTTGGATATTGACGGCGCGCTCCGGGTAGAATGGGCATCTTGTCGTCATGAACACCACCACCAGCATGACCTTGCTCGAGTCGCTCCGCGGCGGTGGGTCGACGGCGTGGGATGAGTTCTTTCGCCGCTACGGGCCGATGCTGATGGCCTTCGCGCGGAAGAGCGGGCTGTCGGACGCCGACGCCCACGACGCCGTGCAGGACGTGCTGATTGCGGTGCTCCAGCAGTTCGCTCGGCTGACCGAGCCGTTCGATCGGTCCCGCAGGCCGTTCAGGGCGTGGCTGCGGGGCGTGGCCCGAAACAAGATCCGCGACATTCGCCGCCGCTGCCGGCGGGAGGGGCCCGGCGGACACTCGGTCGCAGAGGATGCCGCCGCGGACGAGCTTCTCGACGCGGTGTTCGAGGACGAGTGGCAGCGCGCCCTGCTGCTGGACTGCTTGCGTGAGGTGGCCCAACGGGTCGATCCCGCCGTGTATCAGGCGTTCGAGCTGTACGCTGTCCACGGCCGTCCGCCGGGGGACGTGTCGGCGCTGCTGGGCATAACGACGAATGCTGTGTACATCAGCAAGACGCGCGTGTTGAAGCTCGCCCGCGAGATCCACGCACGTCGCATCGAGGAAGAGACCTAGCCGATGCGGCATTGTCCCGACGAACGTGTGCTGCGGCGACATGCCTCCGGCCCCGTCGATTCCGGAACCGACACCCAGGTCGAGGCCCATCTCGTTGAGTGTGCCCGGTGCGCCCGGCGCGTGGCTGAACTGTGCGATCACGGCGGCCTGCTGAGCGAGATCCGAGACGCCGTGCAGGCCCGCGACAGCGCGGGTCCCGCGAGAATCGAGCTCGATCGTCTCGAGCGCAGTCTCCGGACCACGCTGTTCGGGGGGGCGGCGTAGCCGGTCGCCACGACTGTACTGGTCCTGACAGCCGCCCGTCTCAGGCGGGTGCAATCACGAGTTCCATCACCTCGTCCGCTGCCTCGTTGCGGGCTGCCGTCGATTCGGCGCTGATCAATCAAGCCCCCTCGCCGCGCTCATCTGCCACGTAGACGCCAGAGCGGTTATCCTGCCTTTTTCAGGTCATTCGGGAGCGCGTATCGGTTAGACTTGAATCGGCGGTGGAAACCCCATCCGTCGAATCGGCAGGCGTCATGCATCTCTCACGCTCACTCAGGCCCGACGCTCCGCGCGGGATCGCGAACTACGATATCCTGTCCCTGATCGCCCGGGGTGGTTTCGGGTCCGTCTGGCTGGCTCGCGAGCGGATCACCGGCGTCGCTCGGGCGGTCAAGGTCCTCGCCAAGGGTGACGCCGCTCGCACCGAGCGCGACATCCAAGGCGTGCGCGACTATCAGTGCTCCTCGCACAATCACCCGCACCTGATACAGATCCTCACCGTGGGCGAGACGGAGGAGTGCTTCTACTACGTCATGGAGGCCGCTGACAACGGCTCGGCGGACCCCGCCATCACGTACGAGGCCATGACACTCCGCGCGCGGCTGGACCGCGACGGCCGGCTGTCGGGCCGAGCCGCGCTCGAGTGGGCGTTGGCAATCGCCTCCGGGATCGCCCAGCTACATGGGCAGGGGCTGGCACACCTCGATCTCAAACCGGAGAACGTGCTGATCGTCGATGGTCGGCCGAAGCTGGCGGACGTCGGGCTGGTGAGGAAGATCGCCGCGCCGCGCGGCCGGTCGGGCACGCCGGCCTACATGACGCCGGAAGGTGCGGCCGACGATCTGTTCGCGCTGGGGCGGATTCTGTACGAGATGATCTCAGGCTTGCCGGCGGGGGAATTCCCGCGACTGCCAGCCGGCATCATGTCCGATCTGAATACCTCCTTGTCATCGGCGGTGCGGATCGCGAACGCGCTCTGCCATCGCGATCCCGGCCGGCGGCTCAGCGAGATCTCTCGCGCGCTGGACGCGCTCCAATCAGCCGTAGGCGGCGGCCGCGGCTGGCGCGGCGCGTGGCGGGCGTTGCCCACACAGACCCGGCTGGCGGCGGTCGTTGCCTGCGCATTGGCGCTGAGTCTTGCCGGCCGGTCGGCGGTCTCGCGCGGAACGCGCGGCGGCTCTGTCAAGCATCGGCATGTGGTCTCACTAACGCTGAAGGACTGGGCTCTGCTGCCGCGCGAGGCCGACCCATCGGCGCTGCGCCGCGAATCCGCGCGGCCGAAGCCTTCCATCCGGTTGCACGGCGAGCCGGTGACGGCGGATGCGACGCTGATCCAGCCCTTGCCCCGTCCCATGTCTGACTTCGCGCTTGACGTTCGTTTCGTGGCGCGGCGCTCTTGGGGTGATTTCACGATCGGGCTGGCGAGCCGTCCGGACGGCAGCGACGGTGTTCGCATGTCATTCAATGGGCAGCCCGATGGCGAAGGTCTGTACTGCGCCGCCGAGGCGGTGACCGTCCCCGGCGAGCACAATGAACCAGTCATCCGCGGACATCCGCAACCGGGGGTCGAGTACGTCGCGCGCCTTTCGGATCGCGGCGAGACCCTGCGACTGGAATTGTGGCCGCTGGCTCGTTGTTCGCCCGTACCGCTCGTGCAGAATGTTCGTTGGGGGAGGCCGGAGTTTCTCTCGCGGTACGTGCTGATCGATCACATGGCCGAGCATTTCCCCGATCAGGTCGATGTGAGATCGATCGTCTTGTACGAGCTGTCAGGCGAGGCGCGCGATGACGTGCTTCCCTCGCCGGTCTCCGCCGACGACTTGCCGGTTCGCGCGTTCGTCGAACCGCTGCGCAACACCTGCCCGCGGCCGGACGAAGACGCGCTATCGGACCGGTGGAACCCGCATCGGTCAGGCACTTGGAGTCCGATCGGCAACTGGTCATGGTGGTATCGCAAGCACCGCTTCACCTGGCTGTGGGATGTCGTTCGCGTGTTGCCTGGCTCGACGGAGCTTCGGCGAATCGCCGGACCGGGTGCCATGAACGGGCTGCAACTCCTGCGATTCGACGGATGCCTGTTCGACGACGTGCGGCTGACCTGCAAGGTGGAGCTGCCGGGTCTGGTGTCGCGGGTCACGGGCGATCGGGCCGACCTCGCCGGCCAGGGTTCGGTCTCGCACGAGCGGTACTTCGGATTGGCGGTCAGATTGCAGGATCGCGCGGAACCGGGCTCCGCATGGGGCGGCGGCTACGCGGCGTGCCTGAACGTGCATCCGGGCATCGCCGAACCGGTCATCGGCATGATTCGCCGATTCGATGGGTTCGTACTCGGTGACGACCTTGCGTTCGCGGTGGGGCCGGCGCGCGGTGTGCACGCTCTGGCCCAGGAAGTCGTCCCATTGGCGTTGCTCACCGGTCCTCCGGGCGGGCGTTCCGATTCCGTCGAATTGGGGCTGGAGGCCAAAGGCTCCAGGTTGTCGCTGAGCGTCAACGGCGTCGAAGTGTGCGCGGCGGTAGACTCGCGCTATCGAGCCGGCCGTGTGGCGCTCTACGCCTCCCGCGCGATGGCGACCTTTGAAGACCTGCACATCACGGGCTCGGCCGACTCGCGCTGCGAGTCGATGCCGCGACTGGAGAACCAGGTCGACACGGTGGGCGCGGCCTCGGACGGCGCCGGACGGCCGTGAGCGCGTCGCCGCCGAACCGCCGAAGTCAGACGTTCGGCTGGCGGCGGTGCCAGTCGGTGCGCTGCTGATATGCACTTGCCGCCGCCAGCAGGCGCGCCTCGCTGAAGTGCGGACCCTGCAACTGGAGGCCGATCGGCAGGCCGTCGGGCGTGAAGCCGCACGGGATCGACACGGCCGGAATTCCGGCCAGGTTGGCTGAGACCGTGTAGATGTCGGCCAGGTACATTTGCAGGGGGTCGGCGGTCTTGTCGCCGAGACGAAACGCGGCGGTCGGCGTCGTCGGGCCGACGATCAGGTCGCAGGCGTCGAACGCCGCCTGATAGTCGCGCCGGATCAGCGTCCGCACCTTGAGCGCCCGCAGGTAGTAGGCGTCGTAATATCCGCTGGATAGCACATAGGTGCCGAGCATGATGCGCCGCTTGACCTCCGCGCCGAAACCCTCCTCGCGCGATCGCGTGTAGACCTCGACATAGTCACGGGCGTCGGCGGCGCGGCGTCCGTAGTGCACGCCGTCATAGCGCGCGAGATTGCTCGACGCCTCGGCCATGCACACCACGTAGTAGCAGGCCACGCAGCAGGGCGCGTGCGGCAGCGACACCTCCACCAGCTCGGCGCCCTGGGCGCGCAAGTCATCAATCGCCCCCAGGACCGCCAGTCGGACGTCGTCCGCGAGGCCCTCGCCGAAGAACTCGCCCGGCACGCCGATCCGCAGGTGGTTGAGCGGAGCCCGCGCCGCGGACGCAAAATCCTCCACCGGTCGATCGACGCTGGTGGAGTCCCGCGGGTCGTGGCCGGCGATCACGTTCAGGGCCAGCGCCAGTTCGATCGGGTCGCGCGCCAGCGGACCGACCTGGTCGAGACTGCTGGCAAATGCCACCAGTCCGTAGCGCGACACGCGCCCGTAGGTGGGCTTCAGGCCGCACACACCGCACATGGCCGCCGGCTGGCGGATGGAGCCGCCGGTGTCGGACCCGAGCGCCAGCGGCACGACGCCGGCCGCGACGGCCGCGGCTGAACCACCCGACGAACCGCCGGGCACGCGGTCGAGCGCCCAGGGGTTGCGGGTCGGTCCGACGGCGCTGTTCTCGGTCGAGCTGCCCATGGCGAACTCGTCGAGGTTGGTCTTGGCGATGATGACGGCGTCCGCGGCCCGCAGGCGTTCGACGACCGTCGCGTCGTACGGTGCGCGGAACTCCGACAGCATCCGCGAGGCGCAGGTCGTGCGAGCATCGCGGGTGCAGATGTTGTCCTTCACGGCCACCGGCACCCCGGCCAGCGGGCCGACCGGCTCGCCACGGCGGACGCGGGCGTCGATGTCGGCCGCCCGCGCGAGGGCGTGCTCGCGCGGCACATCGAGTGCGATTCCCAGCGTCGGGTTCACGGCGTCGAGCCGGGCGAGCGCGGCCCGGGTCAGCTCGACGGCCGACTGCCGGCGATTGACCACGGCATCGCGGGTTTCCGAGATAGTCAGCACGCGCGAGACTCCGCGAGATCAGGCATCCTGCTGTTCGAGCACCTTGGGCAGCGCGAAGTGGCCGGCCTCGGCCCGCGGCGCGTTGGCCAGCGCGGCGTCCGTACCCAGCGGCTCGTGCGGCAGATCGTCACGCAGGACATCGGTGATCGGGAGCGGGTGGGCGGTGGGCTCGACGTCCGACACGTCGAGGGCGGAAAGTTGCTGCACGTACTCGAGAATGCCGCCCATCTGCGCGGTGAAGCACGCGATCTCGTCGTCGCGAAGCGCCACTCGCGCCAGGCGGGCGATGTGACGGACCGTGGCTTCGTTGATCGGTTGCGACATGGGGCGGCTCCGCGCGAGTTCGAGGTCGTATACGAGATGCGGACCGGCGAGTGCCAGTCCGCGGCGGATTGTACGATGTCGGACGGGGTGGCTAGGCGGTCGCGGTCTCGGCCGGCTTGTAGGCGCGCCGCTGCGGCTTGACGATCAGCCCCATGCGAATGGCCTTGGTCGAGACGCGAACCCGGACGACCTTGCCGCCGATCACCGCCCGGACGCGCTGCAGATTGGGCTTGAACTTGCGGCGGGTGATGCCGGTCGTCTTGCGACCGACGCCGCCGAGGTACTTGGCCTTGCCGCGGCGGGCGATCCGATTGCCGAAGCGGGTCTTCTTTCCGGTCATCTGGCAGACGTAGGGCATTGCGACACCTGGTTCATTGTGAATACAGCAGAACATCGCAGGATAATCGCCGAACGTCCCGGCTGCAAGGGGCCTGATGCAACCGCTTCCGTCCGCGGCACTTATGCATGTCGCGCGGACCTCCGCGGGGGCTGCCTGCAATCCGGCCGGACCTGCGGCGTTAGACTAGGCGTGAATGGCCGATCCGCACCTCGCCGAACTGGTCCGACGAGCGCAACGCCGTGATGCGGCTGCACTTGAAGCGCTGGTCGATCTCTACGGCGGAAGGGTGTTCGGGTATCTGTTCCGCGTGCTGGCGGTGCGAGACGACGCCGAGGATCTGACCCAGGAGGTGTTCCTCCGCGTCACGCGGATGATCCGGCATTACCAGGACGACGGCCGGTTCGAGAACTGGTTGTTCCGAATCGCCTCGAACCTGGTTCGGGATCGAGGTCGCCGGCGTGGCCGGTCGCCGGCGCGGATCGTGCCGCGGCATTCGGACGGGCCGATCGGCGATCCGATGGATGAATTCGCCGGCGACGACGATCAGCCCGGCCGGCCGGTCGAGTTGTCGGAAGACGTGGACCGTCTGACGGCCGCTCTGGCCGAATTGCCGGCGGCGGAACGCGAAGTGATCATGCTTCGGCACTTCTCGGACATGTCGTTCAAGGAGATCGCCGACGCGATGGGCACACCACTGGGTACGGCGCTGGCACGCGGTCATCGCGGATTGCGCCGACTGCGAGAACTGATGGAGCCCGCGCCGCGCGCCGAGTCCCTCGCGGCGGAGGTGGAGCCGTGACGGAGTTCGAACGACTACAGCGAGAGATCGAGGCATCGGAGCGGTGGCTGAACGCGCAGCCGCGTCCGAGCCTGCCGCCCGGACTGGCGGAACGCATCAAGGCGTCGATTCGGAGCGAGCTGGAGCGCGGATCGTCTCGTGGCGGGCCGCCGCTGGGCGGCCGCTGGGGCGCGCTGGCGGCCGCGGCGGCGATCGCGCTGGCATGCGCGACGGTCTGGCGGTCGTGGAGCGCTTTCCGCGTCGCCGACGAGCGCGTGCGGATCGTGCAGGGCTTCGCGGCCTCGCTGCACGTGGTGGACACGGTGGACTCGGAGCTGGCGGCGCTCTCGGACGATCTCGACGCGATCGCCCTGCGGGACGCGCGCCCGTTCGACTCCGCGTTCGAGGACTTGTGGGAGTCGGCCGATTTCATGTCGGTGGACGACGTGTCGGCCATGTAGCTTCAGCCGGTCGGAGGATCGGATCATGAATCGGCGACAGATGCATCGCGGCATGGGCTGGGTGGGCGTGCTGGTGCTGGGGCTGGCCGCGCTGGCATGGGGCGAACCTCCGGCGCCACGGTCGGCGCCGGCCGCGCCGCCGCCCGAGGACCGCATGGACGAGGACGAGGCGGGGCTGGAGATGCAGATCGGCCCGGGTCCCGGCCGGCATCCGCCGGGTCCGAGGTTCGGCGGGCGGATGCGCGACGGGCTGGGCCGGCCGCCCATGCCGCCGCGCGAGCCGAGCGACGAGGACATCGAGGGCCTGATGAAGTTCATGCGCGAGCATTTTCCGCTGATCGCGCGGCGGATGGACGACCTGAAGCGCGACGACGAGGAGCTGTATCGCCGGGCCGTGCGCCGCATGTGGCCGCGCTTCGCGCTGCTGAAGGACACCTACGAGCGCGATCCCCAGGGGCGCGGACGCCTCATGCTCGCGGATGTGCAACTGGAGGAAGACATCCGCGTCAAGTCGCGGCAGTACCGGCAGGAATCGGACGCCGCCCGCAAGGCCAGGCTGGGCGAGGAGCTCCGCGGCCTGCTCGATCGACAGTTTGACGTGCGGCTCGAACGCCGCCGGATGGAGCTGGTCGAGCTGGCGAAGCGCCTCGAGGAGCAGACCCGCCGCGTGGACCGCTTCGCCACGCGCAAGCAGGAGATGGTGCAGAAGCAGTTCGAGCGCGTCACCGGCGACGAAGAGATTGAATGGTGAGGAAGTCGAGGGTCACGACGGCGGCGGGGGCCCGCGACGAATGGGGACGCGCCCGTGGGGTGCATCACGTTGGGCCTCCTATGAATCCACGGCGGGGAGGCGGGGCTCCCACGCAGCGATTGAAGTGACGTCGCCGGGCCGCATGCCGGCCCGGTGCTCGTGGCGTGCCAACGGGTCTGTCAGCCGCCAGCTATTTACCTCTTCCCGTATGACGCGTTTTTTTCTGTTTTCCGCATTTTCCCCTTGGCCCCCCCCCGGCTTTTCGTGATAAAATCGAGACAAATCCGGTGTCGCGGAAGTCGTTTCCCGTGCTGTCGACGATTCGCGGAGCGTTACGGCGTCAACTCATGTTCGCCAGTCTCGCTGTTGGCACCTTCGCCGGTGCCTTGACGCTTCCTGCTCAAATCCAGTTCTTCCCCGTGTACGGGCGAACTGATTGCGGGCCGGCCACGCCATGCGTTCAAGCGGGCGTCACCTGTTACCCTGTGCCGACGACGCTGCCGCCCAACGCCGGAGGCGGCATTGGGGAGTACGAACACGCCGGCGGGAATTGTGGGGCCAGGCGCAGATGGGTGTTCTTCTGGGCACCCTGCTGGCCGCCGCTTTCTTCGGGTATTTGTGTATTTGTGATCCGTGAACTCGGTACGAACGGAGTTTACCATGATCATGGCTATCTGCAGTCGGGCCCTCGGACTGGATCTCCTCGGTCGCCGTGACGCTGGTCGAATTGGCGCGCTCGCGCTGGCATGCACGTGCGTCATTCTCCCCCCTGCACGGGCGGAGTTGCCAGCAGAATCAGCGGGACTGCGCAACCTGTTCATGCAATTCCAGATGGCGACAAGCCTCTCTTTCCGGTCGTCCGTGTTGATCCAGTTCGAGATCGACGATCCGTCCGACTCTCCGGAAATCCGGAACGCCGTTGGCACCCCCGTCAAGGGTGAGGTGGAATTCTCCGCCTCGGGAAACCGCTACCATTTCGCATCGCGCGCCGACGCCGAAAAACTCCCCAGTTTCAGCAATTCGGTCGCGTTCGATGGCGACCGGTTTCAGGTTTATTTCGGCGTATCACGGACGCTGTCTGTGTCGTTCCAAGACAAGGCGGGCATCCTCCCGATGCTTCCGAATCCCTACCTCGAGCTGCTTCAATTCCGATATCCGATTACCGACGAAAATGAAGGAACTTACGTTCGCTTTCGAGAAGTTCAGGAAGATCATGTTCCGAATTCCTTCTGGGAGGTCACCTGGTCGGACGTGTCGTCGGGGTCGGGCGGAACGGGTCCGCTCAAGCGGGCTGAGTTTCCCGGGGCCACGTACCAAGGCTTGGCGTACGTGCATCACGTATATGCGCCGGCGGGGGACGGGCGCCGGCCAATCCGCATCGATCGCGTAGCGAGCGGCGGCCAGGTCTTGACAACCGCGGAGTTCCGCAACTTTGAAGATGTTGGGTCCGGCAGCACCCAGACATGTTGGCCGCATCAGGTCAGACTGATCGGCTATCAGGCCAACGGCGCCCCGGCCGTCACAATGACCTTCCAGTTGGAATCGCTTTCGGTGAATGCCGATGTCTCCAACGTGACGTTTCGGATCAACGCCCCCGTTCGAGTCAGGTGGGACGATGACCAGCACGTGTTTGTCCCGACGCCTGAGCCGGGGTAACGCAGTCGGCTGCACACCACGCGCGCGGCACCGGTTCAAACGATTCACGGAACGGGTGCTGCACGGTGCTCGGGCGGCTGTCCTCACGGCGTGCCTGTTCTCGATCGTGGGTTGTTCGAAAAAGGACGACGCGACACCCGCTCCCCCCACCACTGCACCCGTCGCGCGCGCCGCGGCGCAGGGCGCAGCTGTTCACGTGAACGAAGTGCTCGATCAATGGGAGGCCGGTCGGCGCGACGACGCGGTCGGCGGCTTGCTGCGGCTGACCGAGTCCGACGCCCCATCAGAGTCGCTGCGCCCCAGCAACCTGTCGGAAACTGAATTCGCGGCCAAGTTCGCGGCGCTCGCCACCGACGAGGCCGAGCGCATGCGCATGGCGCTGGCGGGCCGGTGGACCCTGCTGATCCAACTGATTCGGGAGATCGGTAGCCGCGGCGACCGTGCGCTGGAGGCCGGCGACGTGGCCGAGGCCGAACGGCTCTACGGCAGCTTGCAGCGTGTCGCTCGCGCCAACCGGGGCCCGGACTCGCAGGTGTCCAAGCTCGGCAACATGGTCGGAGAAGCCGCCGAGCGGCGCGCAACCGAAGGATTCGCAAAGATCCGAGCGCGGCAGTCGACCACGGCGACGAGCAACTCAGATTAAGGGTCCGGTTCCGGCCGCCAGCCAGAGCTCCATCCTTTCCGGAGGGGGCCGCCGCCGTCGCGTACCGAGTTCGCACGGTCCGGCACGTTTTCGGGCGCATGGGTCGTCGCTAGAATGCGCCACCGGTCACAGTCCGTCGTGGACCTGATCGGGGAGGTGCCCATCGTGCTGCGAAAGCGTGCGACGAGTATCGGGACAGTGGGGCTGCTCGCGACCGTCTGGCTGGCGTTGCCGGTCGGAGGCCAGACCGCGGCCCCGCGCGAAGACGCCAAGGCGCAGTCGAAGCCGAAGATCGGGCAGCGCAAGGGTGAGTCGGACGAGAAATACTCCAAACGCCGCGAGCTGATCGTCCGCCGCGCGAAGAAGGACGACGACGGGCTGTTCACCGCGCAGGTGCAGCCGTTCATCGTGCGGACTGACATCAGCCCCGAGTTCACGGCCGACACCGCCCTCTACATGGAGATGCTGCACCGCGAGTTCGGGTTGGCCTACCAGAAGATGGGTCTGCCGCCCGGGCCGCCGAAGGAGTGGATCGAGGTCATCATCTACGCCGACCGCGAGACCTATCTCAAGACCGGCGGCGGGGCCGGCAGCGGCGGCTATTTTGCGCAGGCGTTTCCGTTCTTTCAGGATCGGCCACAGAGCTGGAAGGCGCAGCACTACCGCCTCGCCATGTTCACTGACGGCGAGAAGGAGTTCGCCAGGTACGACAAGAGCACGCTCAAGCACGAAGCCGCGCACATGGAGTTGCAGATGCGGCTCGGCTATCTCGTCGATTGCCCGCGCTGGTGGAACGAGGGCCAGGCAGCGTGCTTCGAGTTCTGGGACTTCGACAAGAGCGTGGACGAGAACCTGAAACTGATCCCGACTCGCGGGCGTTACGCGCCGGTGGTGCGGCGTTTGTGGGATACCGACAAGTTCCGGCCGTTCTCCTACGTCTGGGACATCGATGCGGCCTCCTGGCACGCCGACATGACCAGCGAACAGGGGGCGTTGAACTACTGCCAGGCCTGGTCGCTGGCCGCCTTCATGCTGAACGAGGGCCGGGCCGGGCGCAAGGCCTTCAACACCATCTTTGAGCTGTCAAAGCGCGTCGGCGCCGACCGCAAGGTCAGCGGAGCGGGCAAGAAGACGCTGGCCTGGCAGAGCAAGTTTCCCAAGCCGGCTCAGGAAGAGATGGAAGCACAATGGATGGAGTGGATCCGCACTCACCTGCCGAAGGACGGCCGCAACGCGGACGAGCGCGAGGGGCTCATCAACCTGGGCTATGATCCGGACGCGGAAGGACTGGTGCGGCTCACCAAAGAGCGTTACGCCGAAGTGAAGAAGCCCAAGGACGACTCGGCGAAGGTTTCCGGCAAGGGTTCGGAGCGCAGGAAGAAATCCGGGAAGCCAAAGTCCACGGAGCCGGACGATGGCAGCGCAGGCGGCCCGCAGGACTTCTGAGCATGTCGCAGCGAGTGGTGGCGGTCATCGGAGCGTCGTCGGATCCGAGTAAGTACGGCCACAAGGCGGTGCGGGCGTACCTTCGGCAGGGCTGGAGGGTCTACCCGGTGACGCCGAAGCCTGACCCGATCCACGGCCTCGCGCCGGTCGCCTCGATCAGCGCCATCCCCGAGCACGTGCATCGGGCGACGATCTACCTGCCGCCCGAGCTGGGTTTGCGGGTTCTGCCGGAGATCGCCGCCAAGCGCGTGGATGAGTTCTTCGTGAACCCCGGCGCCGAGAGCGACGAACTGCTCGAAGCGGCCCGCGCGCTGGGCCTTGAGCCGATCGTGGCCTGCAGCATCGTCGATATCGGCGAGCGGCCCTGATTCGGGGCACGCGTCGGCGCTGCGGCTCTCCGTCGCGGTCAGCCGCGCTTGATGAGCGTCAGCAGCATCACGACGCGCGAGATCGCCCGCACGGCGTGCTTCATCCCGGCCGGCATGTGCATCCACGAGCCGGGTCGGGCCTCGATCGTGTCGTCGCCGAGTCGAATGCGGGCCTCGCCGGCCAGCACGTGCAGGATGGCCGGCATCGACGCGGTGTGCTCGGACAACTCCTGCCCGGGGGCGAAGATGAACAGCACCGCCTTGCAGTCGTCGGTCTGGCAAAGCGTGCGCGTCAGAATGCCGTCGGACGGAACCTCGTGCTCGGCGGCCTGAATATCGGCCAGGACGTAGTCGGCGGGCATGCTCGATGCTCCTTCACGCTCAGAGCGTGATGACTTTGTTGGCCTTCCGCATGGCGTCGATGATCTCCTCCATGCTGCTGAGGCGCTCCGTACACAGCCTGCCGCGCAGGCCGTAATGATCGACGCACGTCACGCAGGGCATCAGGTCGATACCGCGATCGTGCAGCAAGGTCAGCTCGGTCGCGACGGCCGAGTCCCGGGCCGCCAGCCGCACACCCTCGTTGTAGAACGCGATGGCCTCCAGATCGGTGATGGCGACGCTCTTCTGAAGAAAGTTCCTGAGCACGCGCGCGCCCAGCGCGATGTCTCCGTGTCCCATCTGGGCCTTGTTGAGCAGAATCAGGGTGGCCATCGCGCGGCTCCGGCTGGCGGACGTTCTCGTCAGGTCGCACAGCATAGCCGCGAGACCGCGCCGCCCGAAGCAGCGCGGGACGACCGCGGCGTGGATGTCGGCCGCGCGGACCGATCAGGGTTGGCGACGGTTCGTGCGGCGGATGGACCGGCGCATGCCGATCATGCCCAACGCGGCCGCTGGCAGTAGTTGAATGCCGACCCCGCACCACGGCGGACGGCCGCCGGGGCCGCCGATTCCGCCGCGACACGCCCGGATCGACTCGACCTGAATGCAGCCGTCGCCCTCCTGACAGATGGAGACGCAGTCGGCGTCGATCACGCCGCGGACGCGGACGCGATCGCCAGCGCCGAAGTCGCCCAGATCGCTCAGTGCGTAGGTCGCGCCCGAGTTCGTCCGCAGCAGCACGCACTCGGTGCCCTGAATCAATAGCCCGCAGGCGTTGAACGCGGGCAGGCAGGGTTCGATCGAGCTGACGTCGATGCACCCGTTGCCCTGCATGCAGATCGAGATACAGTTGCTCACCAGCGTGCCGCGCACCCGCACGCGATCGCCGACGTTGAATTGGCCGTGATCGCTCAGCACGAAGAGTCCCCCGGTGTCACTCTCGAACAGGACGCACTCAACGCCGCTGACCAGCCGCCCGCAGCGATTGAAGGCATTGTCCGCCAGCGCGGTCGAGGCACAGAGCATGACGATCAGGGTCGAGAATCGCGGAACCGGGTGCATGTCATCCCCTTTCGGAAAACTACCAGCGAGGCGGGTCTGTCCTCTGGATTTTACCCCGCCGTGCCGCGATGTCGAGCGGTGACGCGGGCGTTCCGGGCGCAGCGCTTGCGCGAACGCGCTGCTCGCCAGCTCGGGCGTCGCACCCCGTCTACTTTCCGATGCAGAAGCGCGCGAAGATTCGCCCCAGCAGTTCGTCGGGCACCAGCTCTCCCGCCAGCAGCGCCAATCGCCCGGCGGCCTCGTGCAGCTCGAGCGCGATCAGCTCGGGAGCGGCCGTGGGGCCCTCGATCGCCGCGAGTTCTCGTGCGCGGCGGACGGCCTGGATGGCGCCGTCGAGCGCCTCGCGTTGCTCCAGCGACAGCGCCAGGCGTGTCGACCGCTCGTCGCCGGAGCGTCCGGCCAGCAATTCGCGCAGCACGGCGCGCAGCCGGTCGCAACCTTCGCCCGTCCGTGCGCTGACCGCGACGCCTGGCACACCCGGCGCGGACCACGTCTCGATCGCTCGACGCCGCGCGGCGCCATCGGGCAGCAGGTCAACCTTGTTGACGACGACCAGGGCGGGCGTTGCGGGCCATGAGGCCTCCTCGGGCTGCGTTGTTGCGTCCGCGACGAGCAGCACCAGATCGGCCGTGTCGGCGGCCCGCTGCGCCGACGCTTGCGCGAGTCGCTCGATCTCCCCGCGCGGAACGTGCAACCCGGCGGAGTCGAGCAGCAGCACGTTGCCGTCGCCGACCCGCATCGGGGCGGCGATCCAGTCGCGCGTCGTGCCGGCGATGGGCGAACACAGGGCTCGATCCTCGCCGGTCAGCCGGTTCAGCAGCGAGCTCTTGCCGGCGTTGGGCCGGCCGGTCAGCACGACGCGCGGCAGCTCGCCGAAGCGCTCGGCGGCCCGGCCGGCGGCGCGCGTCCGCGACAGCCGCTCGTCCAGCGCGTTCAGCCGAGCCTGGAGCGTTGGGGCGTCGATGAACTCGATCGGCTCGTCGGCGAAGTCGAGCGAGCCTTCCACCAGCGCGAGCAGGTCGGCCAGCTCCTCGCGGGCCTCGAGCGCCAAGCGGGACAACTCGCCGTCCAGCAGGCGGCGCGCGGCGCGCAGCTCCAGATCGGATCCGGCCGCGACGAGAGCGGCCACCCCCTCGGCCGCGGCGAGGCCGATGGCGCCGTTCAGATACGCGCGCGCGGTGAACTCACCGCCGCTCGCGCGGCGCGCCCCGGCGCCAAGCAGCCCTTCGAGCAGCATGGCCAGCACGCCCGGCGCCCCGGTCAGATGCAGCTCGATCATGTCCTGGCGCGTGTAGCTGCGCGGCGAGCGAAAGATCAGCGCATGCCCCGGCAGATCGGTATCGGCGACTCGGACGGCGCCGGCGATTCGCCGCCACGAGGCCTGCTCGTGCAACAAGACACCGTCCGTCGGCCGGAAGCATTCGGCCGCGAGGTCCAAGGCGCGCGGGCCATCCAGCCGGACGATGCCGCGCGCCGCGGCTCCCGGCGGCGAACTGATCGCAACGATCGTGTCCGAAACGTCGAACATGCCGGCACGCGCTCGATCCGGCGCCGCACGGCGGGCCGCAGCGCCGACAGGTGGCTTCGCGAGGCGGCTGGGTGATCGCCGATCGGCCTAGCTGGTCTTGAACTCGATCTGGGCCGACTCGCTCTTGTCGGCCTTGACAGTCAGCACCAGCTTGTATTTGACGCCGGGCTTGAGCGTCACGCCACCGACATCCGAGCCGGTCAGGCCGATGACGCGGATGTCACCGCCGGGGCTGCCCAGCGGGTATTCCTCGCCGGGTTTCATCTGGGCGTCCGGCGATTGCGACCGCGAGACCAGCGTGTACTCGGCCTGGTGCGAGTAGTCGGCCTCGAAGGCCTGGTAGATCGAGACGGTGACCATCGTGATTCGACCGAGCTTGTCCGCATCCTCGATCTCAAAGCGCAGCCGCGGCGAGGTCGAAACCGGCTCCTTGATCTTCCAGTTCGAGTAGCCGGTCATGGCCTTCTTGGCGGTGTTCTGCTCGGCCCGCTGCCCGTCGAGGAAAATGCGCAGGTGCGTGTCCTTCTTGCTCAGATTCATGGCCATCCGCGCGCCCTGCATGCCGGCGCCGTAGTCGCTGCACCCGCCGGCCAGCAGCGCGGTCAGCAGCAGAACGCCCCTTCGAATTACGTTGCGCCGCATGGATCAACCCTCCGGGGTGGTTCAGGATTTCTTCTTCTCGAGAATGAGGTGGTGATAGATCAGCGCCGCCAGCACCGCGCCTACGATCGGACCGACCCAGTAGACTACCTGCTGACTGCCGAACTCGGGCAACGCCCCGCGGACCGCCGCCACGAGGCCGGGACCGAAGGTGCGCGACGGATTCATGGATGCGCCGGTCAGCGGCCCGCCGACCAGAATGTCGGCCGCGATGGTCAACCCGATGCCGAAACCGCCGATCTTCGGCGCGCGCGGATCAACCGCGGTTCCGAAGATGGCGAAGATCAGCAGAAAGGTCAGCAACACCTCGATCAGGATGGCCGTGCCGGTCGAGATGACGGCCGGGTCGAAGGTCGGCGTGCCGAGTTTCGCCGCTACCATCACGCTCTGGTCCCCGACCTTGAGCCCGCTGAAGATGGCGGCGATCAGCGCGCCGGCGATCGTCGCCCCCACCAGTTGCGAGACGATGTAGGCGATGGCATTGCCGGCGCCGATGCGGCCGGTCGCCAGCATCGCCACGGTCACGGCCGGGTTCACGTGGCCGCCCGAGACGTTCATGGTGGCCGACACCGCGATCGACAAGGCCAGCCCGTGAGCGATGGCGATGCCGAGCAGCCCGGCGCCGCCGTGGCCCTGCCAAGTATTGAGACAGATCGCGCCTGCCCCGATGAACGAGAGCATGAACGCACCCAGCGCCTCGGCGACGCACGCTGATGAGAGCTTCGACATGATTCGGATCTCCACTCGCTGCGACACGCAGACCGCGGTCGGGGCTCGGAAGTGCGCGACGCCGGCGCGGGTCGCCCCGACGGCGGGCGAAATTAGGCCGCTGATCCGGGGGTGTCAAGCAGCGCCGTTTGCGGCTGTGCGCACGTGGCGGTCGCGTGACGGAGTGCTACACTTCTATCTCGAATTCGCGCGTGAAATGGGGCCGCGCCGCCTCGCTTCGGGCGAGGGCCTGGCCCGGAACGGAGGTCGAGAACGCATGACATCTTGCATCCTGGGCATGGCCGCAGTCGTGCTTCTGGCGGTCGGCGCTCAGCCGGCGCCGCCCGCGACGGACCCCGCGGGCACGGTACTGGCGCAGGCCGGCGACGTGTCCGGTCGGGCCGCGCGGCGCCGGCGCGTGCTGCCACCATATGTCGCCGCCGAGGTCAGCGCAGGCGGCTCGATCAAGGGCGTCGTCACCTTCAAGGCCGCCGCGCCGCCACCAAGACGCATTCAGATCGTCAAAGATCACGAGACCTGCGGCAAGCACCCGACCGAGGTACCCGTCATCAAGGTCGATGAGCAGGGGCGCGTCGCCGAGGCGGTCGTGTATCTCAGCGACATCACCAGCGGCCGGGCGCCCGACAAGCGCGACAAGCCGCCGCTGATCGACCAGAGCACCTGCGAGTTTGCGCCGCACGTGCAGGTGGTCATCGCCCGCGAACCGGTCGACATCCTCAACAGCGATCCGGTCGCGCACAACATCAAGGCCGACCAAGGCGTCGCCACACTGTTCAACGTGCTCCAGCCCTCCAAGGGCATGAGGTCGACCAAGACGTTCGACCGGCCGGGACTGGTCGAGCTGAAGTGCAACGTGCACGACTGGATGCGGGCCTATGTCTGGGTGCTGCCGCACCCGTATTACTGTGTGACGGGTGAAGACGGCACCTTCACGATTTCCGACGTGCCGCCCGGCAAGTACACCCTGACGATCTGGCAGGAAGCGCTCGGCGAGGAATCGATCCCGGTCGAGGTCTCCGCTGGGAAGGCGATCGAAGTCCCGGTCGAACTGAAGCCGCGCTCGTAGCGCGATGGTGAATCGCTGTTTCATCGCAATGGGCGGGGCTCGTCCCGCCCTCTAGTAGAAGGAGTCGATTGTTCCATGTTCTCCAACCTGACCCCCACTCGATGGTTGCTCTCATTGGCGACTGGCGGCGTTGCGCTGCTCGGCTGGATGCGTGTCGCGCCGAGCGCAGCCGATACGAAGGCGTCGGCCGACTCGACGAAGAAGCTGGTGCCGCTGTCGGCCGTCCCGGTGCCGGCCGACAACCCGCAGACGCCGGAGAAGATTGAGCTCGGCCGCATGCTGTATTTCGATCCGCGTTTGTCGGGCGACAGCAGCATCTCGTGCGCGAAGTGCCATGATCCGGAGAAGGGCTTCTCCAACGGCGTGCAGATGTCCGACGCCTATCCTGGAACGAAGCACTGGCGTCACGTTCCAACCGTCTGGAACGCGGCTTACCTCAAGACGCAGTTCTGGGATGGTCGCGCCGCCAGCCTCGAAGAGCAGGCCCTCGGCCCGATCGAGGCTCCGATCGAGATGAATCAGAATCTGGTGCATCTGGTTGAGAAGCTGAACGGCATCCCGCACTACCGCGAGCAGTTCAAGAAGGTCTTCAAGAGCGAGATCACCACGGAGAATCTGGCCAAGGCGATTGCCGCCTTCGAACGGACGATCGTCTCGAAGCCCGGGCCGGTCGATCGCTATCTCGAGGGCGACAAGTCGGCCCTCACGCCCGAACAGGTCCGCGGCATGGAGCTGTTCGTGGGCAAGGCCAACTGCATCGCCTGCCACCACGGCCCGGCCCTGTCAGACGGCGAGTTCCACGCCACCGGCGTGCCTGAGATCGAGCCCCTCAAGACCGAGACCGACCGCATCGCCACCCGGCACTTCTTCGCGCGCGGCCAGGGTCACCCCAATCCCCGCAGCGTGGATGCCGACTACGGCCGCGAGCTGATCACCAAGAAGGCGGCCGATCGCGGCAAGTTCAAGACGCCCTCGCTGCGCGAGCTGGTGCACACTGCTCCGTACATGCACAACGGCGCCTTCGAGACGCTCGACGACGTGATTGACTTCTATGCCAAAGGCGGCGGCGACATCCCCAACAAGGATCCGCTGCTCAAGCCCTTCTCGCTGTCGGAAGCGGAGCACGAGGATCTCGTCAGCTTCCTCGAGGCCCTGTCGAGTCCCGAGCCGATCAAGGTCGCTCGACCGGAACTGCCGAAGAAGGACGACGGCACGCTGTAGCCGTCGCGCCCGGCGGCGCGGAGCTCATCCGCGCCGCCGGGGCCACGCTTCGACCGGCGGGCCGGGGCGATCGCCGTCGGCGGGCTTACAATACGCCGGTGTCCGAGGTCGGCTCCAATTCGCTCCCACCGATTGATCCGCGTGTGATCGCGTTGCGCGAGAAGATCGCGCTGTTCCCGAAGTCGCCGGGCGTCTATCTGATGAAAGATTCCGCCGGCGTGGTGCTCTACGTCGGCAAGGCCAAGGATCTGCGGGCGCGGGTTGCCAGCTACTTCCAGGACTCGTCCGACCTGCTGAGCTCGCGCGGCCCGGAAATCGCTCACATGGCCGCCAAGGTGGTCGACATCGACTTTCTCGAGTGCGAAACCGAAGTTGACGCCCTGCTGACCGAGAACCGCCTCATCAAGGATATCCAGCCGACCTACAACGAGCGGCTTCGCGACGACAAGAGCTTTCCCTATCTCGAAATCACCACCGGCGACGACTTCCCCGGCGTCTTCGTTACCCGCACGCCGCGCATCAAGGGCAGCAAGCTCTACGGCCCGTTCACGTCCGCCGGCACGCTCCGCGAGGCCGTCAACGCGCTTCAGAAGGTCTTCCGGTTCCGCACCTGCGAGCTCGACATCCGCGCCGACGACGACAAGCGCCGTTTCTTCCGCCCGTGCCTGCTGTACAGCATCAACCAGTGCACGGCGCCGTGCGCCGATCGCATCAGCCGCGAGGCCTACGCCGAGGACATCGAGCGACTCAAGAAGTTCCTGTCGAGCAAACGCGGCGTCGTCCTGCGGCAGATGGAGAAGGACATGCAAGCGGCCGCGGCCCGGCACGAGTTCGAGCAGGCCGCGCGACTCCGCGACCAGATCAAGGCCCTCTCGAGCCTGAGCATGGCCGGCGACCCGCGCGAAGACGTGCAGCCCGAGGTCTTCTACATCGACCCGAAGGCCGGTCTGGAGCGCCTGGCGAAGGTGCTGGAGCTTGACGCCCCGCCGCGTATCATCGAGGGCATCGACATTGCCAACCTCCAGGGCGGCGAGTCGGTCGGTTCGCTGGTGTGCTTCATCGACGGCCTGGCGGTCAAGAGCGGTTACAAGCGATTTCGCATCCGCTCGGTCGAAGGCCAGGACGACTATGCCATGATCCGCGAGGTCATCACCCGCCGCTATCGCCACGCCGGCGAGGGCGAGGAGTTGTATCCCGACGTCGTGCTGATCGATGGCGGCCTCGGGCAGCTGCATGCCGCGCTGGCGGCCTTCGCCGAGATGTTCATTCGCCCGCCGATGGTGATCTCGCTCGCCAAGCGCGAGGAGGAACTTTACATCCAGGCCCGCAGCCGGCCGATCAGGCTGGCCCGCAACGACCCCGGGCTGCGGCTCTTGCAGAGCGTGCGCGACGAGGCCCACCGCTTCGCCCAGCACTATCACCACATCCTTCGGCGAAAGCGCATGTTCGACGAGGACGTGGCCGCCGGTCGCGTGCCGCCGCGCAAGCGCCGGCTGCGCGCCGCGCCGCCCCTGCCCCAGGCATCGCGCGAACCGCCGGACCTCGAACCGATCGACCCTCCGGCGACGGATGACGTCGACCCCTCGCCTCCCATCGACTGAGCGGTTCCGTCCGCCGCGATGGGGGCTCGCCGCTATACTTCGCGTCGATCGGCGCGGGCATTGCGGGTGCGACGGCCGCGCCGATCGGTCGTCATGAAAGGATCGCCATGCCGCGTTACGAAGGCCGGCCGGCCGAGTCGTTTGGCTTCAAGAACATCCTGTACCGCAAGGAGCGCGGCCGGGCCTACGTCACGTTCAATCGGCCCGAGGCGCTCAACGCGGTGAACGGCGACAGTCTGGTCGAGTTGAATCAGGCGTTTCAGGACGCCTCGTGGGACGACGAGGTCGGCGTGCTGGTGCTCACAGGCGCCGGAGATCGGGCTTTCTGCACCGGCGCTGATGTCAAGGAGCAGGCCGACGAGTTCGTCGGTGCGCCGAAGGCCTATTGGAAGTGGATGGGTCTGTTCATCGAGTGCCACGAACGCCTGCGCAACATCGGCAAGCCGACCATCGCGCGGCTGAACGGCATGGTGGTCGGCGGCGGCAACGAATTCAACATGAGCTGCGACCTCGCCGTCGCCGCCGAACACGTCACCATCCGCCAGGTGGGGGCGGCCCGCGGCAGCGTGGCGGCCGCCGGGGCGACGCAGTTTCTGCCGCTCATCATCGGCGACCGCCGCGCGCGAGAGATGCTCTTTCTCTGCGAGCCGATCGAGGCCCGCAAGGCACTGGAGTGGGGCCTGGTGAACGAGGTCGTGCCGATGAGCCGGCTTGACGCGGCGGTCGAGGCGATGGCCGACAAGCTGCTCGCCAAGCTGCCCACTTGCATCCGCTACGCCAAGCAGCAGCTCAACTTCTGGCGCGACCTGTCGTGGCACCTGACGATCGGCCACGCCCGCGACTGGCTGAGCATCAACAACCTTTCGCCCGAAGTGGCCGAGGGCATGCAGGCCTTCGTCGAAAAGCGCCCGGTCAACTACGACGCCATGCGCCGCGCTTGATCGTGCCGACGGCCGCTCCGCTGCGCATCTGGATCGCCACCGGCGGTTCTCATGGCGACGTGCATCCGTTCCTCGGGATCGGCCGCGAGCTGCGGCGTCGCGGGCACGATGTCACGCTCTCGGTGCACCCGCACTTTCGCGACGACGTGCAGGCGGCCGGGCTGAGGCATTTTTCCCTCGGCGAGCACATCGACTTCGAGGCCGTTCTGCGAAACCCCGACGTCATGGACGCGCGCCGCGGACCGCGCACCGTGCTGAAACTCGTGCTGGACAGCATCCCGTCGACCGTGGCCCGGCTCGGCGAGGCGTGGCGCGACAGTCCGCCCGATGTCGTGCTCGCGCATCACATCTGCATCGGCGTCCGCTGGCTGTGCGAGGCGCGCGGCCTGCCGTTGGCGCTGGCGACGCTCTCGCCGCTGCTGTGGTACTCGACTAGCGACCCGGTGCCGCCGGCGCAGCGCCGGCCCGGACGGTTTCACGCCGCGCTCGCCCGCCTCTACTTCGGCGCGGCCTGGCCGGTCGCACGCCGGGTCCTCAATGTCGTGGTCAACCGCGCCCGGCGGCGGTCCGGCTTCCCACCGCAGAGCGACGTATTCATTCGCGACATACAGGGCGGTGACATCACCCTGGGACTCTGGTCGCCACGCTTCCGTTCACCGACGCCGGGCGATCCGTGCAATGGCCGCATCTGCGGCTTCCCGTGGTACGACCGCAGCGACCGGACACCGGCGCTGCCCGGCGATGTTGAGCGATTCCTCGCGAGTGGGCCGCCGCCGATCGTGTTCGCACTCGGCACCGCTGCCGTGCACGTGCCGGGCGACTTCTTCGACCTGGCGGTGCAGGCGTGCGCCCGTCTGCGACAGCGCGGCATCCTGCTGGTCGGCCGCGACGGTGCCGCGCGTCCGCAGCTCCCCAGTGGCGTGATGGCGATCGGATACCTGCCGTTCTCGCTCATCCTGCCGCGGGCGGCCGCGGTGGTGCACCACGGCGGCATCGGCTCGACCGGCCAGTCGCTGCGGGCCGGCTGTCCGACGGTGGTTGTGCCACACGCGCACGACCAGTTCCACAACGCCCTGCACGTTCGCCGGCTGGGCGCAGGGACGCTTGCAGCGCGCCGCGGGCTGACGGTCGCGTCGCTCGCGTCGGCACTCGACGAGGTCGTGGCTCGTGCCGACGTCAGGCAGCGCGCCGCCGCGCTGGCGGAAGAGATCGCGAAGGAATCGGGCTTGGAGACCGCAGCGGACTGCGTTGAACAACTCGCGTCCGAGGGGAGTCGCAGCCGGCCCGCCCGGCCGAGGTCGTGACGGACCCGCCGATCGGCGTCGCGCGTTCGTTACATCGCGGCCGCTGACAAGCGGCTGACCGCACCGAACGGCGCACGGCCGGGTGACCTGCCGTCCGGCTCGCCATCCTCGGCCCCGTGCGGCGGCGCTGAGTCGAGCAGCCGCGCCGGATCCAGCGCGGCCTGTCCCAGCGCGCTCGCGGAGTCGGCGAAGGTCAGCGGGCAGGCGTCCACCTCGCAGATCGACTGGTCACCGAAGGTGAAAGCCGCACGATCTCGTTTCGCATCGCCCGAATACCGCGGGCGCGATATCGAGACGACCAGCCATCCGTGAAATCGCACGAACATCCACGGCGCGTTGACCGCGCACCGCGCCCGCGCGCCAACGGTATCGGCGACCGCCGCCAGCGCTCGCGACCCGGAATCCCGGACGGCGGAGTCCGATCGCACCGGAGCGCTGAGCGTTGCACCCGGTTTCTCGCAATCCGCCGCGCACATCCAGGTCAAGCCGCCGATCCACGGATCCGGCGCAGCCGGAACGCGCACACCGATCGTGCGGTCCGCAGTGCGCGACAACGGCGACAGCGTGAACTGGCCATACGAAACGCCCGTCGGCACGATGGCCGCCGCCGCAAGAATCATAACGCGTTGATGAATCGGATTCACAATGGCTTTCCTTCCCTGCTCGCGGGCGTGGCTTCGATCTCCGTTTCCGCAACCGTGCGAAAAATGCCCGAGTGTCCTTTGTAGGCGCCGCGCCAGACAGAGGAAAGCGGCATCACACCAAATTGGCGCAAAGCTCGCGCTGCGCCGTGTTTTCAGAAATCCGCTCGCGCAGGGGGCCGCCCCGCTTCCCGCCGTCCGTTGCCGGACGCCAGGACCGCTACGTCGAGCCGGTGTCCCGATTGGAATAGGTCATACGAATCGAAGCGGGGCAAGCCGGAATCGATCACGTCGGCGCGCCATCGCTCGCAAGCCTCAACGCGAGCCGATAATCGACAACCGGTGGCTGGAAATCAGCGGGCGACGGCGTTCCGTCCGGCCAGTCAGCCAGCGCTGACGCGCGGCGGTAGGCGGACGATTCTGGTTGCTCGGGCGCCGACGATCAAGAGCCCCATGAGCGTCTTGTATCGAGGCCGCCATCTGAATTGGGCCGCACCGCCGCGCCGGCCGCTGTCTTTGACGCCGACATCCGACCGTTCGACAATCAGTTGTCAGATGCCGCGCCCGCTTGACGCCTTTGCCTATCGGCTGGTCGCCTCCGATCCGGCCTGTGCCGCGCGGCTGGGCACGTTCTCGACCCCGCACGGCGTCATCGACCTGCCGGCGTTCATGACGATCGGCACGCGCGGCGCGGTGCGAGGCGTCAGCCCCGATCAGCTTCGAGCCGCCGGCTGCCAGGTGCTGCTCGCCAATACGTATCACCTCGCTTTGCGCCCCGGCGCCGACGTGGTTGAGCGCCTCGGCGGTCTTCACCAGTTCATGGCATGGGATGGCCCCATTCTGACCGACTCCGGCGGCTATCAGGTCTTCTCGCTGGCCGAGCTGCGGAGCATCGACGACAGCGGTGTCACCTTCCGATCGCATCTGGACGGTGCGGTGCTGCGCCTCGACCCGGCCCGCGCCATGCAGGTGCAGAATCAGCTCGGCGCGGACATCATCATGGCGTTTGACCAGTGCGCGCGACTCCCGGCAACCCCGGACCAGCTGCGCGAGGCGGTCGTTCGCACGATCCGCTGGGCCACCGAGTCGGCAAGCGCCCATGCTCGCGCCGACCAGGCCCTGTTCGGCATCGTTCAGGGCGGGCTCGATCTCGACCTGCGGACGCGCTGCCTGAACGCGCTGCGAGAGATCGACTTCCCCGGCTATGCCATCGGCGGCCTCTCGGTCGGCGAATCGCCCGAGCAGATGGCCGAGTTCCTGCGGGCCTTCGCACCGCTGCTCCCCGCCGATCGCCCGCGCTACCTGATGGGAGTCGGCCGCCCGATCGACATCGTGCGGGCCGTCGCCTGCGGCGTGGATCTGTTTGACTGCGTGCTGCCGACGCGCAACGGCCGCAACGCGTTCGCATTCACCGACGGCGGAACGATCCGCCTGCGCAACGAGCGGCACAGGCTCTCGACCGAACCGCTCGAAGTCGGCTGCGACTGCTACACCTGCCGACACTACAGCCGCGGCGTGCTCCGGCACCTGTTTCTGGCGGGCGAGATGCTCGGACCGGTTCTGGTCTCGATTCACAACATCGCCTACTATCAACGCCTGATGCGGCGCATCCGCGAGGCCGTTCGCGACGGCCGCTTCGCGAATCTGCTCGCGGAGTTCGAAGCGCGCGAGCGCCGATCGAGCACCGAGGAATCGACATGCGAATCGCCCTGATGTTGGCGCAGGCCACCAGCACCCAGCCGGCTCCGCCGGGTCTGGGTTTCCAGCTCATGCCGTTCGTGCTGATCGGGCTGGTGATCTACTTCCTGATGTACCGCCCTCAGAAGCGCGAGCGCGAGCAGCACAAGCGCATGCTCGATGCCATGAAGAAGAACGACCGCGTGCTCACGATCGGTGGAATGATGGGGGTCGTCGTGTCGCTCAAGGACGACGAGGTCGTGTTGAAGGTCGATGAGTCCAATAATACGCGAATCACGTTCGTCCGCAGCGCGATCAAGTCGGTTCTGAGCCCCGGCGCGCCAGACGAGCGGCGAGAGAAGACCTCTTAGCCCGAGTCATTTGCTTTTAACCTGTTCAGTGGTCTGATGTTGCGATCATTCGCGGGCCGCGCGGGGGCGAATCGCGCAAACGGGAAAAGCCGTTCGGTACGATACAATGTTGACGTCGCGCGGCAATCGCATCCATCCCGCGGTTGCGGCGTATAATGCTCAGGCGTGGCTAGCGTGGGAGGTGTCGCGTGTTGATCTCGAATCGACGTTCACTGTTGTCGGTTGCCGGGTTCGTGTGCTTCGCATGTGCGTCCGCCCACGCTCAGCTTCCGTCCGACATCAGTTCGATTCTTCAGGGTCTGACCGGCGGTACAACCACCGCGCCTACAACGACGACTCCGACGACGACCACCGGTGGAACCACGACAGCGCCGACGGATGCTCCGACCGACGGCACGGCCCCGATCACTAACGGCTTGAATAACGTCGGTCTCGGCTCGCTTCAGAACCGTTCCCCCGGGGCCTACGTGCAGCGCGGCATCCAGATGCACCTCGGCAACGTCGATATCCCGGGCGACGCCGACCAGTTCGAGAAGCCCAGCTTCCTGAAGAACACGGTGTTCGACATCACCGAGTCGGCTCTTCAGGTTTACCTTCAGGGCATCCCGCAGTTGTTCACCGCGTTCCTTTCCGGACTGGGAATCGGCGGAACCAGCTTCGGCCCCGGCCAGATCACAGTCGGTCCGCCGCTTGCCAACCAGACCACACTCGACAGCGGGATGACCATCCCGCTGCCCTGAGCGGGTGACGCCTCGATCGTTCGGCGCCCCCTTCTCAATTCACAGGCGGCGATGGTCGCAGATCAACTGGTGGCTCCGCCCAGCGGCGGCCGCGCTCCGCCTCCGCCATTTCGCAATCGCATCAATGTCGTTTCGGCGCGCGCTTTTCCCGACCCTTCCGGCTTGACGTTCGTAGTATCATGCGAGAGAGGCCATGTTCTTTCCTGCCCACTCCAACCCGGACAAAGGAGGAATCCATGGAAATCCAGATCACCGGACGGAACGTCGCATTGGATGACGAGCTGCGCGCCCACGTCGAGCGGCGGTTGAACTTCGCCCTCGGCCGGTTCGAACGGCGTATTCAGCACATCGACGTTCGGTTGACGGATCTCAACGGACCTCGCAGGGGTGTGGACCAGAACTGTCGGATCGCCGTTCACCTGCGGCCGCGCGGTGACATCGTCGTGCAGGACCGCGGCGCCGATCCGCTGTTGGCGGTTGCCGCTGCGACCGCGCGTGCCGGCACGGCGGTCCGGCGGCGGCTTGAGCGGCGACGCGACGCCCGCGTTCGCGGCCCCGGCGCCGCCTGAAACGCTCGCAAGACTTTCGGAATATCGAGTCAGACCGCGCGGTGGTGATCGGCTGGGCGGCCTTCGGCGGCATGGCGCATGCGCGGCTGGCGATTGCTCAGCCGTGCCCGCATGATGCGTCCATGAGCGAGTCCGCCGAGCCGTCGCCGCACGATCCCGCCGCGCCGCGCCGCAAACGCCGGAAGCGCTACGCCGGCACCCATCCCCGACGGTTCGACCAGCGATACAAGGAACTCAACGCCGCCGCCTATCCGGGCATCCTCGAGCATGTCCGCGCCCAGGGTCGCACGCCGGCCGGCACGCACGTCCCAGTGCTCGTGGCGGAGGTGCTCGCGGCGCTGCGACCCGCGCCGGGAGAGACGGGCGTTGATGCGACGCTCGGCTTCGGCGGTCATGCGCGCGAGTTGCTGGCGCGCACGGCGCTGAACGGGCGGCTCATCGCCCTCGATCTCGACGCCGTGCAACTGGAACGCACGCGCGGCGCGCTGGCGACGTTCGGCGCGCGGCTGTCGGCGCACCACGGCAACTTCGCCGGACTGCCGGGCGTGCTGGCGCGCGAAGGCATGGACCGCGTCGACTTTCTGCTGGCCGACCTGGGCGCATCCAGCATGCAGTTGGACGACCCCGAACGCGGCTTTTCGTTCAGGCACGACGGCCCGCTCGACATGCGGCTCAACCCGAGCGCCCGCCGTACCGCCGCCGACTGGCTGGCGGCCATCTCGGAGCCGCAACTGTCGGACTGTCTGCGCGATTACGCTGACGAGCCCGACCACGCCGCCATCGCGGCGGCCATCGTCGCGCGACGGCGCGAGCGGCCCGTTACCCGCACCCTCGAACTGGCCGACCTCGTGGCCGGGGTGAAACGCAGGTCGCGCGGCTTGCCGACTCGCACCGGCGGACCGTCGGGTCCGCATCCGGCCACGCGCACCTTTCAAGCGATCCGAATCATCGTCAACGACGAGTTATCGTCGCTCCGGGAGCTGTTGCGCGTCGCCCCAGCCTGCCTGCGGCCCGCCGGCCGCGTGGCGATCATCAGCTTCCACAGCGGCGAAGATCGCCTCGTCAAGGCAGCCTTCCGCGAAGGCCTGCGTCTCGGCCACTACGCCGCCGTCAGCGACGACGTCATCCGCCCCGGACCCTCGGAGCAGCGGGACAACCCTCGCAGCGCGTCGGCCAGGCTGCGCTGGGCGATCCGCTCTGCGTGAAGTTCGGCCAGGCCATGCCAGACTCCCTGCTGTGGATTCAACGTCTTATTCTATATATGGTTATACGGCTTCGTCGATGCCGGCTGGGTGTTGGTTGCGGGCCGCTCACCGCGCCTTTACACTGGTCGCGTCCGGTCCGAGGAGGTCCGCCCGGCTGCGGCGGGCCCGGGTCACACCCCGGCGCGGGTGTCGGGTACCGGACCACCACGAGAGACCATCGAACGTGCGGAATCCTTCCGGGAATGGCAACGGCGCCGCTGCGGCATGGACCCAGACACGTGCCGGGCCGCTCGGCGAACGGCGCCTGCGTCGCGTGCTCGTCATCGGGCTCGATGGCGCGACCTTCGACGTGCTGAACCCGATGATGGACCGCGGCCTGATGCCGAATCTCAAGCGGCTGGTGGCCGACGGTTGCGCGGGACCGCTCGAATCCACCAAACCGCCGATTACCCCGGCCGCATGGACGACCTTCATGACCGGCAAGGGTCCCGGCCGGCACGGGATCGTCGATTTCCTGCGCTACGACGCCGCCGCCGACCGGCTGTCGTTCAACAACCATATCGAGATTCGCGAGAAGACCATCTGGGAAATCCTGAGCGAGAAGGGCCTGCGGGTCGGCTCGATCAACGTACCGATGACGTTTCCGCCCCGGCCGGTCAACGGTTTCATGATCAGCGGCTTCGACACGCCCAGCGTCGATCTCGAATTCACCTATCCGAGCGACCTGAAGGCCGAAATCCTCAAACGCTGGCCGGACTACACCCACGAGAAGAAGTGGGAGCGGCGGCCGCTGGGCGGCGACAAGCTCTTTCGCGAGAACCTCGAGTACATCTGCCAGAGCTTCGATCGCGGCGTCGAGCTGGCCCGCTTCTGCGGCGACCGCTACGGCTGGGACGTGCTCATGGTCCTGTTCAAGCTGGTGGACAACCTCCAGCACAAGACCTGGCGATACCTCGATCCGCGCACCGCCGACCACGACCCGCGCCGCGCCGAGTGGACGGCCCAGTGCTTCGCGCGACTCGACGTCGCCATCGGCCGATTGGCCGACCTTGCCGCCGAGCAGGATGCCTCGATCGTGCTGATGTCCGATCACGGTCACGGCAGCCTCGAAGGCAAGGCCCAGCCCAACCTCCTGTTGCAGCGCTGGGGTTACCTCGTGCTGCGCAGCCACTGGGCCCGGGCCGAGACGCGCGCCTCGCAGATGCTCGGGCGGCTGCTCGGGCGGCGGAACGGCTTCTCCTCGGCCGCGAGCCACGCGCTGGACAACGAGCTCGCGGTCGATTGGGAACGCACCTCGGCCTGCGTGTTGCATGCCGGCATCTACGGCTTCCTCTATCTGAATCTGCGCGGCCGCCAGGCGCGCGGCATCGTCGCCCCGCACGACTTCGAGCGGCTGCGCACCGAAATCCGCGACCGTCTGATGTCGGCCGAGACGCGCGACCCGTCCGGCAACGTCATTCGCATCTATCCCGAAGTGCACCGCAGTGAGGAGTTGTACGGCTGCACGCGCGGAGAGCATCCGTGGCTGCCCGACCTGCTGCTGGTGCCCGCGCCGGGTCTGGCCGTCATCAAGAAGATCCGCGGCCGATCGCCGGTTCGCTGGCTGCCGCTCCGCCGCATGGAGGGCACGCACCGCGTCGACGGCGTGTTCGTCGCGGCCGGTCCGGCCTTTCAGAGCGGCACGCGGCTGCGCGCCGGCATCGCTGACGTGACGCCTACGCTGATCGCCGGACTCGGTCTGCCCGTGCCGGCCGACATGGAGGGCCGCGTCCTGCAGGAGGTCTTCGACCCGCCGATCGAGGTGCGCTACGAGCCGCCTCAGCGGCGCGAGGTGCACGAGGCCGAAAAGCCGGTCCTCACCGCCGCGCAGCAGGAAGTCCTCACCAGCCGGCTCAACGACCTCGGCTACCTCGAATAAGCTGTAGTTCCGGTCGCCGCGGCAACGGCCGCCAGCACCTGCGGACCTGCCCTGCCGCCCGCGCGTTGTGCTGCCGCGCGCTTCGCGTCGGCTGCATGCGGCGTGAGGGCCACCCATCCGGCGCTGTGCCGCTTCCGCATGATCGAGAATCTCCCGTTCGCCTCATGCGATTGAAACGCTCCTGACGCTTCGATCAGTGTTCGGCGAGCAGACCGATCCGCTCATCGTCAGACAGTCAGCAATGGGGACATGCTGCGATTGCATGCTGCGAAGGTGTTTGCCGCCCGGGCTGGTCACCGCATGCCGGCCTGATTGAGCCGGGAGGGCGCGGGCTTGCGCTTGGCGATGGTCGGCCCATCAGGTCTTCGGCGACGCGGCCGCGATCGGCGTGCCGCATTCCGGGCAGAACGGCGACTCCAGCTTGTAGAGGCTGTACCCGCACTTGCGGCAGACTTCCTCGTCGATCTCGATCAGCAGCCGCAGGCCGCATTGGCCGCAGCGAGACCGACCGATCGGCAGCGGCTGGAGCTTCCCGCAGCGCGGGCAGGTCAGCGACAGGCTCACCTCGGCCGTCCGGACGTTTTCGAGGGCGTGAATGGCCGAGACGCGATGCAGCACCGGCACCGCGATGGTCCCGCAGACCGTGATGATGGCGAGCACGCCGAGCAGTCGAAACAACTCCTCGCTCCCGTCCTCTGCCAGGATCATGTAGCCGATCTGGATGCTCAGGATGGCGATGGTCACGACCGTCATGGCCCGGACCCATTCGAACCGCCGATGCAGCCGTGCCAGACCGATCAGCCCCGCATGTGGAAACGCCACCGCCAGCGTGCAGCCGATGCCCAGCGTCTTCGCCATCCGCTCCGATTCATCCACGACCCGCCAGATCAGCATCAGCGAGAGCGCCAGCGCCGCGGCGACGGCGATCAGCCCCAGCAGTCCGATCGGGTGCCAGCGCCGCTGCTCGTGCGGAATCGCCGCCGCCAGTCCGAGGATGGCCGCGGCGCCGATGCTGGCCGTCGTCGCCAGCACCCGCGCCTCGAACTGCCCGAAGTCGCCCATGACCAGCACGTAGATTCCGCACAGGCCGCATCCCGCCAGCGAGGCGATGAACGCAAGCAGCAGGCTGCGCTGTGTCTGGCTCTGAATCGCCATGAGCGAGTGGCAGTCTATCGGCGGACCGGGCGGCACGGTACGCGCCCATCCGGCGCGGACCGCGGAAGGCCGCATCGCCGCGGCCGCTCGATTTGAGCCTCGCCGCCGCGCCCGCTATTCTGCGAAGCGCCATGGCCATCCATCCGACTGCCGTCGTCAGCAGCGAAGCCCAGATCGACCCATCGGCCGACATCGGACCCTTTGCCGTCATCGACGGCCCGGTGCGCATCGGTCCGCGCACCCGGGTGTTTCCGAACGCCTACCTGGCCGGATGGACCGAGATCGGCGCCGATTGCGAGATTCATCCGAACGCGGTTGTCGGACACGTCCCGCAGGACTTCCACTTTGGCGGCGAGCGATCCTACTGCCGCATCGGTGACGGCACGATCGTCCGCGAAGGCGCCAGCGTGCACCGCGGCACTCAGCCCGAATCGTGGACCATTGTCGGGCCGCGTTGCTTCCTGCTGGCGTCGAGCCACGTCGGCCACAACTGCGTGCTGGGCGAGAGTGTGAAAGTCTATAACTGCGCGGCGCTGTCCGGCCATGTCGAGGTCGGGGACTTCGCCATCGTCTCGGGCTACTCGCTGACCCACCAGTTTGTGCGTATCGGCGCGTACTGCATGATCGGCGGCGGCGCGCGCCTGACGATGGACATTCCGCCCTACATGTCGGCCGTCGGCGAGACCGAAGTCTATGGTTACAACTCGATCGGGCTGAGGCGCAGCGGGGCGTTTTCTCGCGACGAGATCCTCGACGTCAAGACGGCCTATCGCACGCTCTACCGCTCCGGCCTGCCGTTCCGCCAAGCCGTCGATCAGCTCGCCGGGCTGGTCCGTACACGCACCGGCCGACAGATCCTCGAGTTCGTCCGCGCGGAGAGCCGGCGCGGCATCGCCGGCGGCGCTGGGTCGGCCGCTGGCGCGGCGCAGGAAGACTGACGGGCGCACCGCCCGCGCGGTTTATGTGCGTCGTCGCCGCAATAGCAGCAGCGGCAGCGACATCAGGCTCAGCGTGGCCGGCTCGGGAATCTTGTAGGTATAGACGACCGTCACGTCACCGCCGGCCTGCGTGTTGAAGAGCACGACGAGGTTGCCCGATCCGGTCGCGTTTGACGTGCCGACGGCGTTTACCGCCAAGTTGACCTGGCCGCCGCCCGGCGCGGCGAACAGCGCGAGGTCGCCCGGACTGAACGGCGCCGTCAGCGTCGTCATCTCCATCGCCGCGTTTCCGAGATTGGTGAAGGTCCGCCCGGATGCCCCGCCGAAGTCGATGATTCCGTCGAACACTCCAACGCTCTCGATGACCTGCACCGCCGGGTTCGACACCACGAGCGCACTGTTGTCAGGGCGAAGCAGCGAGATCGACGACGACAGGTTCACCGTCACGGTGGTTGGGCTGGCATCGCGGCTTTCGAAGCGCGCCGCGCCCTCGACCTGCCCGTTCAGCACGAACTTGATGGACTCGAGCGCTCCAAGGTTCGTGTCAAACATGTCAAACGTCAGCGTGTTGCTCCAGCTCGTCGTCTGGACCGGGATGCTGCGCGTCTGGGTGATCGTCGCGAGTTGATCAGCGCTCGCGGAACTCACCGCAAGCAATGCAAGAGCGATGCCGGTGCGAAGTTCAGCCGCCTTCATGTTCGTCCTCCGGAAGAAAAAGAACGCAGCCGTCGATGCGCCGCCCGGCAACGCTGCCGGATCCGCGCGCATCGCGGTTGAGTCCACGCCTGTTGCGCTTCCCAGTCCCCTTCCCTCGCGGCCGGCCGGCCGCGTCGGGTGCGAACGACATCTCGTCCGTGCCCGAGACCCACCCCTCTGCGCAGTCACCGGCGCGCGACCGCCCGTATCAGGACGCATCGCAGCGCCAGCGCGGCTACAGACCGATATCGGCGGCGGCCGCAACCCCGCGAAAGCCGCTATGCGACCTCCGCCGTCACGGGTCGTACAGCAATTGACATTCCATTCCGGACCCAAATCGGCGGAATGATTTCACATGTCGTTGCGGTCCCCGCCCGCCGGCCGGAGTTTGCCCGCAAGTCATTGCAAACGATGAAGTTGTTGGGTTGTCCCGAACGAGCGGGTTGCCGGCGAAGCCGGGGCGCTTGCGACGGCTCGCGAATCCTCGCAACGGCGCGGCCGCGCAAGATCTGCGCGCCGCGAGTTCTGCGACTTCGCTCGGGGAATAGTGCCCGCCTCAGCGGCGGCGGCGGCGCGATACTACCCACCCACCGGCCGACGCCAGCGCTGTCAGCGTCGCCGGCTCGGGGATGTAGTGGTACGTCACCATCACCTCGGCCGCAGCCGCGGTGTTGAAGGAGACCAGCAGGTTGCCAGCGCCGGTGGCGCTCGAGAGGCCCGTGGCCGTGACTGGCAGCGTGATCGAGCCAGCGCCGGTGAAGAGGGCCAGGTCACTTGCTGGCGGCGGGCTGGTGCCCGCGGCCATCTGACTGGCAACGAGGCTGGCGTAGGAGCGCCCCGACGTGCCGCCGAAATCAATGACGCCGTCAAAGGCCGTCACGTTGTCCACGTTGTTGACCGCCGGCGCGACGCTCAGCAGCAGCGACAGGTCGGGCCGCATGAGCTTGATTTCCGCGGTCAGCGACGTCGTCACGGTGGCCGGCGCGGCGTCGAGACTCTCGAACTCCATGCCGCCCTCGACGCGCCCAACCAGCTTGAACTCGATCGACGTCAGGATGCCGATGTGCGGATCGAACTTTGGCACCGTGACCGAACTCGACCAGTTGGTCGTGGTCAGCGCGATCAGGTCGGAGTACGAAATCGACGCAGCGTGGGCGGCGCTGGTCAGGATCAGCGACACGAACGTTATCAGTGCGTGGCGTTTCATCAGCACGACTTCCCCTCTTCGGCAGGCGCGTCGCCTGTCGTTGGCCCCTTTCGCGCGGGCATGAGAGTCGACCCGCCGAACGCACGGCGCTCGGCCGGTCCGCTGCACGCTCTTGACAACCCCAGCCCCACGCGAAACATCGATCGACGTTCATCATAACGTTAGGGCGGGTGGAATGTGCCGGTCAATCGGCACGGTGCGCGATCGCAGGTCCGACAACCCGCCCCGCCCGAAAGCGGACGTGCGCGGGCCGGTCGCAGAGTCCGAGAAGCCGGTCTGGCCGGACGTCCGCCGTTCGTGGAAAATACTCGGGAGTTCGCGCGAACCAAACGACGATTGGTCCACCTCAACCTCGGAGTTCCCATGAAAGCCGTCCGCTATCACCAGACCGGCACGCCCGACGTGCTGCGACTCGAAGACGTTCCCAAGCCGACGCCCGGACCGGGCGAGGTCGTGGTCGCCGTCCGCGCCGCGGCGCTGAACCGCCTCGACCTCTTCCTGCGCGGCGGGCTGGCGGTCATGCCCGGCTTCAAGATGCCGCACATTGGTGGATTCGACGTGGCCGGCGACGTGGCCGCGGTCGGCGCGGATGTGAAGGGCGACCTGGTCGGCAAGCCAGTCGTGCTCAAGGCCCGCGTGACCGGGCCGGAGGCGCGCGGCAAGCTCGACATCATCGGCATCTCGCGCCCGGGCGGATTCGCCGAGTTCGTGCTGGCGCCGGCGTCGGCCCTGGTGCCGAAGCCCGATGGCTGGAGCTACGAGCAGGCCGCGGCATTTCCGTGCTGTCACCTGACCGCCTACTACGGCCTGGTGCTCCGCGCCGCCGTTCGTCCGGGCGAGACGGTGCTGGTGCACGCCGGCGGCAGCGGCGCCGGCGCGGCGGCCGTGCAGGTCGCGCGGCTGGCCGGCGCGTCGGTCATCACGACCGTGGGGCGCGACACCAGCGTCGCGAAGGCTCGTGAGTTGCTCGGCGCCGATCGCGTGATCAACTATCGCGCGGAGGATGTGGTCAAGTCGGTGCAGGAATTCACCCGCGGTCGCGGCGTCGACGTGGTATTTGATCCGATCTGGGGCGCATCCGCCGCGCAGACAGTCGAGTGCCTCGGTCCGGGCGGCCGCTGGATCGTGCTGGGGATGGTCGGCGGCCAGTCGGCCGAGATCGTGGCGGCCCGGATCATGTTCAAGGAACTCGCCATTCGCGGCATCGTCGAGTTCTATGCGACGGATGATGAGTTCATGGCCGCGATGAATCTGGCGTATCAGGACCGCTTGCGGCCGATCGTCGATCGCGTCTGGCCGCTCGAACGCCTGGCGGACGCCCAGCGCCAGATGGAGTCCGGCGAGTTCTTCGGCAAGATCGTCGTCAGGCCGTGACGTGGATCCCCGGCGGCGGTAGGCAACGACACGTCCCGGCGATCTTGCCGAAGTCCGCGTCCTGAGCGGGGCGAGTGTGCGCGGATGGTCGTCATGGATTGCGTCGCAGGGCGATCACGCCCGCTCGGGCGCGATGACCACTGCCGTGCCGTAGCAGAGCACCTCGGTTCCGCCCTGCCCGACGTCGGACGCGTCGAATCTCAAGCCGACGACCGCGTTTGCGCCCAGCGCCGTGGCGTGGTCGATCAGCAACTCGTACGCCTGCTGCCGGGCCTGTTCGCACATCTCGGTGTACGCACCAATGCGGCCGCCGACGATCGACTTCAGTCCGCCGAGAATGCCCTGCGCGATGGTCGGCGCTCTGACGATGATGCCGCGCACCACGCCGAGGTATCGTTCGATGCGGTAGCCTTCGATCGTGAATGTCGTCGTGACCGGGATGTTGACTCCGACTTGCATCGTGATTCCGCCCTGCTCCCTCCTCATTTTCATTAACGCATGATCCTTCAGAAGCTTAACACTGTCGCCCGGCCGTGGAATGGGTGCCCGCGTGCCAATGTCTTCTCGGGAGTCTCCAGAACGGCCGATAACTGAATCGGGCTGACGGCTGAGTCCGCCACACTCGGGCCCGCCGATCGACGCCGCAAGAGGCAGGTGGACGTCATGCTGATCTTCAAACGCCTCGCCGGAGAATCGATTCGCATCGGTGACGCCATACGTGTCTGCATCCTGCGCGGTACCGGCCGCGCGGCCACGGTCGGCATTGAGGCGCCGCCGGACGTCTCCGTCGATCGCGAGGAAGTTTACCGCGCGAAACGTCAAGCCGCGCGCCACATCGAGCCGGAGCCGGGTGCCTCTTTCAGGCCCGCGGGTATCGGCCAATTCACCGTTGGTCCGCTGCCCTGTGGGCACTCGTTCATCGCCTGCGCGGCGCGGCAGGACTTCGATGGTCCGATCCGCGCCCGGATCTGTGGGACGTGTCCGTACCTGACGGCCTATTGCGATTTGCTCGGGCGTCGCGTAACGCCCGACGGCGGCCTTCCGGTGCTCCACCATGACCGGCACGACATCGGCGGCGCGGCGTGTGTCGGCTTGCCGTGCGTGCAGGCTGTCCGGACCGCGCTGGCCCGCGCTATCGCCGCCGTCCGCGATCGCTCCCGCAGCCGCCGGCTCCCCTCGTTCGGTTAACGGCATCGCCGGACCGTCGGCTGAGCGCGACTTCGCGGGGACGCCTTGCGTTAAGTTTCGTTGAAACCAGCTTCCGAGCCGGTTTGGCGCATTGTTGGCCGGCTGCTCCTTTTCTAAACTCGGCTTGGAATGGTGGGCGTCAGGACGCTCGACCCCGCTTTCGTTCGGTTGCCTTGGAGTGGAACGAGCTCGCCGATCGGCGTGAACGTACGCGCCGCACAGCGAGCCGGTCGAAACGAGAAGGAGTGGAGAAGATGCGAGTGCGAACGAATTGGATGATTGCGGCAACAGTTGTTGTCGCGCTGGCCGGCCAGGCGTCGGCCCAGTTTACGCCCGGGCGGCTGGTGGTCACACAACTGGGCGACCCGGCGGTTCCGCCCGCGAGCGGCGTGGCCGCGGCGGTGACACTGGTCGAGTTCAATCTGAGCGGCACCCCCTCGGGCTATACCGTGCCGCTGCCGACGGCCCCGGGCAGCACCCGTCTGACGATGAGCATCTCGGCCACGTCGGAAGGCGCGCTGACGCGCAGCATCGACGGTACCAGGCTGTCGGTGGTGGGTTACGACGCCGCCCCCGGCACAGGCAGCGTGGCCAGCGCGGCCGGCATCCGCCGGGTCACCGCCGGCGTTGACTTCAACGGTGTGTCGACGCTGACGCTGATGCCCACCACCTCGTACGTGACGAACAACATCCGCAGCGCGGTCAGCACCGACGGCTCGAAGATCTGGACCTCGGGCGCGGGCAGCAGCAACAGTGGCGGTGTGTGGTTCACGAACTCGGATGGCACCGGCGCGAACCAGATCGCCCCGACCCCGGCCGTCACCAACACGCGCGTCATCAACGCCTATGACGGCAATCTGTACGTTTCGAGCCAGTCCGGCGCGAACGTCGGCATCAACCTCGTCTCGGGCGGACTGGCCGAGAACGGTCCGCAGACCATCTCGCTGCTGCCGGGCTTCAGCAGCGTGTCAGGCCTCTCGCCGTACGACTTCTGGTTCGCCAACGACGACACGCTCTATGTCGCGGACGACGGCAGCCTGACAGGTCAGGGCGGACTTCAGAAGTGGATTCGCAACGCCGGAACGTGGTCGCTCTCCTACATCCTCCGCAACGGCCTGAACGTCGGCCTCCGCGGCCTGACCGGCACGTTCGACGCCACCGGGGCACCGGTCCTGTACGCCATCACCGGTCAGGCCTCGACCAGCCCGACAGCGCTCGTCACCGTGACCGATCTGGGCGTTGCCTCGCCCTTCACGACGCTGGCCGTGTCCCCGACGAACACGATTTTCCGCGGCGTGGAGTTTTCCCCCATTCCGGAACCGGCGACGCTCGTCATGCTGACCATCGGCGGCGTGGCCCTGCTCCGTCGGCGGCGCTAGTTCGCGGTCGCTTGCGGCTTGCTGACGCGTAGTTCTGCTCGTTTCTCCATCCCCAGGCCCGTTGGCTTGGGGATGGTTTTTTGGGGGCGCGTCGGTGGCGGTCGCCCGTCTGGTTCTTTGGGGAGGCAAATCGGCGTCCAAATCGTCTTTAAGATATTCCCCAATAACGGGTTATGTTGACATGTCGGCGGTTCTAGATTGGCGCGAAGTCTTAGTGAAGCCGCCCAATAAACCTTGAAACGGATTGCCGTTCTGGGGTACCCTGACGCATGACGGAAGGGAAAAGAAGCGCTCCCCCCCGTCTCGAACGAATGGTGGTTTTGGCAATGCCGACCGGGTGCGGAAAAGGGTTCCGCCGACTTGTCGGCTATGGAAAAAAAGGAGTGGTTGGAATGAGGAGATTAGTCAGTCTCGTCGCGGTCCTCGGAATGGCGACCGCAGCCTTCGGGCAGCTCAGCTACAGCACGGTCGGCGGCAGTTACTCGCAGAACTTCGATTCGCTCGCGAACACGGGTACGGGCAACGTCTGGGCGAACGATTCGACGCTGCCAGGCTGGTTCCTGTTCCGTCAGCCGGCGCCCGGCACAGCCATCACGACCTACAACGCCAACGACGGTTCCTCGAACACGGGCAATTTCTATAGCTACGGGTCCGCCAATTCGAGCGAGCGGGCGCTGGGCGGCCTCGGCTCCGGCGGTGCGTACTTCGGCTCTCCGGCGGCCGGCGCCGTGGCGGGCTGGATTGCCTTCGGCGTGCGGAACGACACCGGCGTCACGCTCTCGCAGTTCAACGTCAGTTTCAACGGTGAGCAGTGGCGCGATGGCGGAACGGCCACCACCGGCTCCGTCGCGCAACCGATGATTCTCGAGTACGGCTTCGGTGCGTCATTCACGACGGTCGCAACGTGGACCGCGCCGGGCGGCAGCTTCGACTGGTCATCGCCGGTCTTCGGCGCCACGAGCGGCGTCGCCGTAGATGGCAATGCAGCGGGTTTGGTTCCGGGTCGCGGTGGTGCCATCGGCAGCCTGACCTGGGCGCCCGGCGCCGTGCTCTGGATTCGCTGGATCGAGCTGAACGACTTCAGCAACGATCACGCGCTGGCGATTGATGACTTCAGCTTCCGGGCGATTCCCGAGCCGGCCACGCTTTGCCTGCTCGGCCTCGGCAGCCTTCTGCTCCGCCGCCGCAAGGCCTGACCTCCAGTCGGATTCCTTGCGAGCACAGCCTGCATCGGCCGGCCGGTCGATGAACGCTGGCGACTGATGAGCGAAACGGAGGCGGCATCGCACGATGCGGTGCCGCCTCCTCTCATTTCCGGCCGGGACGTTGGAATGCGGCCGAAGCCAAGAGGCACACCAGGGCCAGACACGTGAGCCACAGATGCAGGCCGACAGCCCGGGCGTGTGGCCATGCCAGCAGCGGCGTGGCGAGCCCCCAAGCCGCCAGTACCAGCGATGCCGGCCACGCCAGCCGGCGAGCGCGGACGTCCGTTCCGAGCGTGGCCAGCGGCTGAAAAGCCAGCGTGAAGTAGAACGTCCAGACCACCGGCGACAGCACGATCGACAGCAGCACGAACGCGCCGTACTCGCTGCGCAGCCGTGCCGCCGACAGATGGCGTGCGGCGTGGCGCGCGATCCAGATCGCCGCGAGCGTCAGTGACCCGGTGATGGCGATTACCAGCCACTCGACTGCCAGGCGGGTGATGCCTGCGATGGTGACCGGACGGTCGCCCCACTCGACCACGCACACAGCCTGCGGCTGGCCGCGCAGCCGAATTCCAGACGGCACCGACATCGTCAGGCGACGAAGCACCACGGGCAGCGACTGGTTGGCGTAGTGCGTCTTGTCGGACGGCTCGGCGGCGAGCGCCAGCAGCGACTGGCCCTGGGCGCTGCGTTTGTAGAACTCGCGGTGCAGTTCCCACGAATGCCGTGGACCGAAGACGATTGCCGGCAGGGCGATGTTGCAGACCACCAGCCCGGCCAGCATCCCCAGCAGGACACGCCCCTCGCGCTTGAGCACGAAGAAACCTGCGATGACCAGCGGCAGCAGCTTCAACGACGTCGCCAGCGCCAGAACGAGCCCCGCCGACACCGGCCGACCGCGCGACCACAGCTTCCAGCAGGCGATCAGCAGCGCCGCCAGCAGCATGGCCATCTGGCCCATCACCATGCAGTCGAAGGCGTAAGCGGCCACCAGCGCGAGCGCGATCCATGCGGCCGTCGGAGCATGACGCGAACCGGGCGTGGTGTTGGCCGCGGCCAGCGCGCGAAAGCCCCACCAGAACCCGGCCAGGCCGACCAGGTTGAAGGCGATGGCGGCCGCCTTCAGCGGCAGCAGCGCGAACGGGATCATGGCGATCCCGAAGAACGGCAGGTAGTTGTGGACGCCGTAGTCCTCCGTCATGGTGCGCTTGCCGAGCACGTCGAAACGCGCCGTGCGCCAGAAATCGTCGAAATCGCTGGTTCCCGAGCCGTCCATTCGGGCGCGGTACGCCCCGGCGGACACGGCGATGATCACGGCGATCGCGATCGCGATGCGGAAGACTTTTCGCCACTCGGGCGGGATGTGGATGGCTCGCGGCATGGAATCGGTGAACTATATCGGGGATGCGGCTCGCGGGGAAACGTCAGGACGCGCGCAGTTCGGCGGCGAGCCGGACGGCGATGGCATGATCCGCCCCGCCGAAGAACACGAACCGGACCAGCTTGATGGCCTCGTGCCGGGCGAGGAACTCGGCCGTGGTCGTCAGCGCGATGCGCGTGGCGCTCTCGATCGGATATCCGTAGACTCCGCAACTGATGGCGGGGAACGCGATCGAGCCGAGGCCGTGTTGTGCCGCCAGTTCCAGGCTCGAAAGATAGCAGGACCGCAGCAGCTCCGGTTCGCCGCTGCGGCCGTCGCTGTAGACCGGTCCCACGGTGTGGATCACGTAACGCGCCGGCAGATCGTATCCGCGCGTGATTCGTGCCTGACCAGTGGGGCAGCCCCCTAACGTGCGGCACTCGGCCAGTAGTTGCGGTCCGGCCGCGCGATGAATCGCGCCATCCACGCCACCGCCGCCCAGCAGCGACGTGTTCGCCGCGTTGACGATGGCGTCCACTCGCTGGCGCGTGAGATCACCGCGGTCAATGTGAACTCGCGACCAAGCATCCGCCGTCACAGTGGCGTTCAGGGTATCAGAAACGCGTCGCTGACGCTGCGTGCCGTCGGCCCGCTGAATGCGTTGGGGTCATTGATGCGGAAGATGTCGTCGCCGTCCAGTCCGACCGTCGGATGGGCGCGCCACGCGGCCGAGCCATCGAGGTAGAGCACCATCTGGCCGGCGTTGAAGCCGTGCGCGTCGGAGTTTCGGAGGCCGTCGCCAGGCTGATAGCAGCCGTCGCGGACCAGCGGGTTGGGGTCACTGACGATTGGCAGCCGGCCCGGCAGCGAACTCTGCCGCTGCGGCACGAGGAACAGCTGGAAATTGTACCGAGTCGTGCCGCGCGACGAGCCGTCCGGCTCGCCGGGGCAGTTGAGCCATCGACCGCTCGAGACGTAGTTGGCCTGCTGCAACACGCGGAGATTCTCGGAGGCCCGCGGCAGGGGATCGAGCCGATCCGGTCGCCACGACGCCGCCACACCGGCGGTGGTAAACGGCAGCATCCCGTTGTGGGCCTGGACGTAGCTGCCCAGCGCAGCGCCGACCTGTCGCATGCGGTCGTTGCACGCCGAGCGCCAGGCCGCCTGCCGCGCGTTCTCGTAGCCGGGCACTAGCACGCCGACGAACAGTACGATCGCGGCCGCCAGGCTGAACAAGTCGCGCAGCGTCCACGACGAGTGGGACGCCGTCGCGGCTTCAGCCGGGTCCAGCGCCCGCCCGCCGGCGCCGGGGAAGCGAATCGTGTGACGGCGCGGAACCCGCCTCAGAATGCCGTCGACCAGTCCGGACGGCTGGCGAACGTCGTAAACCGCAAGCGGCCGCAGCAGGTGGTCGAGCGCCTGTCGGTACCGACGCATGTCACCGGAGCGATCCATCGCCGTTTCAACCGCGGCCCGCTCCACCGGCTCGCACAGGTCGAGGTGGTAGCCGATCAGGTCGTCGAGCATGGATGGGTCAGTCGTGGACATGTCATTGCTTGCCTGTTGCCGCGATCCCTCTGCGTTCATCGCATCCGAACTCAGGTCGTTCTGCCCGTCCGCCGCCGATAGGCCGCCGCGAAGTGCGTCACCGCTGCGTGCAGTCGGCTCTTGACCGTCCCCAGGGGCACGCCGAGGATGTCGGCGATGTCCTTGTAGGGGAAGCGCTGGTAGTAACCGAGCAGCAGCACCTCGCGCAGATGCTCCGGCATCTCGTCAATGATGCCACGCACCAGCTCGCGCTGCTCGTCGCGCTCCAGCGCTGCACCCGGGTCCTCGCCCGGGTCCGACAACACCTCCAATAGCGACTGGCCCTCGATCTGCCCGGCGCCGCCCGCGGCGTCCATCGATCGCTCGCGCTTGCGGACCCGACCGCGCAGATGATCGCGCGCCTTGTTGGCCGCGATCGTGAACAACCACGGCTTGAACCGGCGCTGGCGGTCGAAGCCGCCGGCCGACTGGTGCACCTGGATGAACGTCTCCTGCACCACGTCTTCCGCGGCCGCATCGCTCGAGACGAATCGAGCCACGAACGCGTACAGTTCGCCGGCGTACCGGTGCACCAGGGCTTCAAACGCGCCGGCCTTCCCGGCCAAGAAGTCCCGCAGCAGGTCTTCGTCGGAATCGCCCGGCCGCGGCTCGCCCGTATGCACCGAATTCCCTTGCCTTTACGGTTGTGGGCCGGTGCGGGTTCGCTCGAAATCGGATGCTGACCCCGGCCCCGGTGGTCGTTACGATCTTATCGCCCCATCCCCCTGTCGCAATTCAGGCTTGACACGTCCGATCAGCGAAAATATGGTCCTGAACTGAAGTTACGATTGAGTTCCGGGCTGGGCAATGTCACCCACCGTTGGGGAGGCGCTCAGCGTTGCGCCGGAAGATCCGACGGGATAGAGCGTGCCGGAATCCAGTCCATATCGCAGCCTGCCGCCGCGAACCCTCTCGGCGCTGATCGAGGCGTCCGCCGCCATCAACGCGTCGCTCGAGCCGGCCACCGTGTTGTCGTCGATCGCCCGCATGTCGGCTGTCGTCATGCGGGCGGAGGCCAGCAGCGTCCTGACGCTCGACCGTCGTCGCAAGCGTCTCGTCTTCCGCGCGGCCGTCGGCGACCGCAGCGACTCGCTCATCGGCGAGGAATTCGACGCCGACCTCGGCATCGCCGGGCGGGTCGTCCGCACCGCCGAGCCGCAGATGGTGCAGGATGTCCGCCAGAGCAACGACTTCTTCCGCGGCATCGACGACAAGTCGAGCTTCCAGACGCGCGGCATCATCGCCGCGCCGCTGGTGTACAAGAACGAGGTGCTCGGCGTCGTCGAGGTGCTCAACAAGGAGAACGGCCAGGCGTTTGACGATGACGATCTGGCGCTGCTTCAGATCTTCGCCAATCTCGCCGCGCACGCCGCCCACAACGCCGACGCCCACGAAGCGCTGGTACGCGAGAAGCGGGCCCTGCTCGAAGCCGTCAAGGGCCAGCTTCAGATCATCGGCAGCTCGCCGGCGCTGCGGCAGGTACAGGATTTGATCAATCGCGTGGCCGCCAGCAACGCCACCGTGCTGCTGCTGGGCGAGACCGGCACCGGAAAGGAAGTGACCGCACGGCAGATTCACTCGCTCAGCCCGCGCCGCGACAAGGCCTTCATCGCCATCAACTGCGCCGCGCTACCGGAAACGCTGCTGGAGTCTGAGCTGTTCGGGCACGAGAAGGGCTCGTTCACCGGCGCGATCAGCCAGAAGATCGGCCGCTTCGAGCTGGCCGACGGCGGCACCCTGTTCCTCGACGAGATTGGCGACATCTCGCCCAACACGCAGGTCAAGCTGCTGCGCGTGCTGCAGGAGCGCGAATTCGTCCGCGTCGGCGGGACCAAGACCATTTCGACCGATGTCCGCATCATCACCGCCACCAATCGGGACCTGCGCGCGGCGGTCGACGCCAAGTCGTTTCGCGAAGACCTGTTCTACCGGCTCAACGTCTTCCCGATCCAGCTCCCGCCGCTGCGGCAGCGCCGCGAGGACATCCCGCTGCTGGTCGATCACTTCGTCAACCTGGCCAGCGTGTCGCTCAACTGCGTCAAGCCGCGCTGCGAGGACGACGTCATGTCGCTGCTGGTCGGCTACAACTGGCCCGGCAACATTCGCGAGTTGCAAAACGTCATGGAGCGGGCCGTGCTGCTGGCCGACGGTGGCGTCATCCTGCCGTCCCACCTCCCGCGCGAGATCGCCGGCGAGCACACCTCGGTCGCCCCCGATCGCAGCGAGTCGAACCTGTGGGGATATGAGAAGGCCATGATCGTCAAGGCCCTGCGTGACAACGGCTGGAACCAGTCCAAGGCCGCCCGCGCCCTGGGCATCTCGCGCGACAACCTGCGCTATCGTGTCAAGAAGTACCAGATCGAGCGCCCGGCCTGAGATCCGCTTCGATCACGACGCCGGCTCGGCGAAATGCTCCACGGTGAACATGTAGACCTCGGTGGCCGGATCGCGCCAGGCGTCGGCCGGCAGGCCCGCCTTCTCCTCGCAGCAGGCCGACAGGAACTGCTCGGGAGTCCAGCCGCACTCGACCGCCACCTCCGGCAAGAAGCAGCCGCTGCCTGTCGGCGCGGCGATGTAGATGCCGTCGATGCCGATTCGAAGCGCGAGCGGGTCGGACGCGCGCCGCAACGGCGACAGCACCGACACCTCGATCCGCAGATCGGGCAGTTCCTCCAGCGTGACGGGGTTGCCGACGAACCGTGGGTCCGCAGCGGCCGCTACGGCCATGTCCCAGACGGTCTCCGGCAGCGAGCGGCGCGGCTGAAAGGTGCCAATGCAGCCGCGTAATCGCCGGCCGTGCCGCAGCGTGACGAAAACGCCTCTCGGCTGTTCGTCAAAGTCACCAGTCGTGGGAATCGCCTGAGACTCGGTGCGGTTGCCCAGCGTCGCACGCAGAGCCTCGCGCGCGATCCGCAGCAGCGTTCGGCCTTGATCGTCGGTCATCGGAGGCGGACCTCCGGATTGCCGGCGGCGGCGTCAGGGTGAGGTCGCCGACTCAGCCTGCGGCGGCAGCGCGTCGAGCTGAGCCAGCGCCGAGACGACGCCCGGCGCGCCGGGATCGAGGTCGTAGGCCCGGCGCAGCGCCGCCACCGCCTCGCGATCGTTGCCGCACCGCAGGTAGAAGCGGCCCAGCTCGGCATGGGCCGGCGCGTTGTCGGGTTCCAGAGCCACGGCGGTCTTGAGCTGTCGCAACGCGCGGTCGAGGTCGCCGGCCTGCGACAGCTCGCGCGACTCCAGAATCAGCATCTTGGCCCGGGGCGTGGCGTGGGCCGATGCCCACGCCGCGATGTCGATCGCCGCCTGCTGGCGACCGCGAAGCTTCAGCGCCTCACGCTGACCCTGAAGCGCCTGGCTGTAGCCCGGAAACGCGCGGTACGAGCGCTCGAACTCGCTCGCCGCCCGGTCGCAGAAACGCATCCCGGCCACGAGGTTGTCCTCGCGCATCTTCTGTTCGGCGAGTCGCATGTAGCAGCGGCCGATGTAGAACGATGCCTCGGGCCGTTCCGGATCCAGCTTGCGGGCGTTTTCAAACTGCCCGATCGCCGCGTAGTAGTCGCCCAGGCCGTACTGCTCGAGCCCCGACTGGTTCCAGCGGCGAATCTCGTCGCTGGGTCCGCACCCGGCTAGGATTCCAAGTGCGAGCAGAGCGGGCAGGGTCGCGCCCCCAAACGAACCGCGACGCCGGGAAGCGACTCCGAGCCTGCTCGATTGCTCCGCCATGCGGGCGAGATGCTATCGACCGCGCCTGCGCCCCGCAAGCGAAACGCGCCGCCGATGCCCGACGAATCAACAGCCGCCGACCGCCGCCGCTTCGTGGTGCTCCGGCACGAGCTTCGGCACGCCGTGCACTGGGACCTGATGCTGGAGCATGGTGAGACGCTGGCCACCTGGCGTCTGCCGCGGCCGCCGAGTCGTTGCTCGGCCGCGGCCATTCCGGCCGAGCGGATCGGCCAACACCGCCGCGCCTACCTCGACTATGAGGGTCCGGTCAGCGGCGATCGCGGCGTGGTCACGCGGCACGACGCCGGCACCTTCTCGCTGACGGGCGAGTCTCCCGACGCCTGGGACCTGCACTTCGCCGGCCGTGAACTGGTGGGACGTTACCGGCTATCGCTGAAGGGATCGTCATCCGGCGAGTGGATCCTCGAGCCGGTCGCGTGAGCGGAGCCCAGCGCTCGCAGGCTGATGTTCAGAACCCCCGGCCGTACCTCGGTGTTCAGCACCTCGTACGCGCGAGCCCCATTCGGCCAGACGGCGCGGGTTCCGATCTTCAACCCATCGCGCAGCGTGCCGCGCATGGCCGGGCTGCCGCGCCAGGCCCGGCCGGGGGGCAGATCGATGGCATGGGAGAGCAGACGGTCGAGCAGCCCGAGCGGCAGCGGCAGCGCGCCGGCGCGGGCCGAGTCAGCCGTCAGCACGATCGCGCCCGGCTGCATGGCGACGCCCAGATCGAGCGAGAAGACGATGTCTGCCGTCGACCCGCGGTAGGTGGCCGCCAGCCGGATCGCGCCGTCGCGGAAACGCACCACCGGCCGCCGCCACGGTGGGGGGAGCGCCTGGTCGAGCATGGGGTAGATCTCCGCGCGGCGCTCGATCCACCCGTTGAGTTGCTGGTCGCGCAGGTGCACGGCGAAGTCGCCCGGGACCATCAGGGCGTCGCTGAAGGCCTGGGCGGCGTCGCGAATCTCGTCGCGCACCACCTGCGCGTCCGGTTCGACGCGCGCGGCCGTGCGATACCAGCCCGGGGTTCGCAGCAGCAGCCACGCGGCGATGCCCGCCAGCGATGCGAGCGTGGCGGCGGCGGCGATCAGCCTCCGTCGGAGGCGCGATGAACGGCGTTTCATCGGAATCATCCCCTGATCCGCTCGATCGTGCTCACAAGACGAGCGCGCCGGCCGGATGTCAAGTCCGGCCGGTTTGACCGGCCGCGCCGCCGTTCGATACACTGGTCGACAGGCTGGATGGGAAGCGAGAGTTCGCCGCAAACTGATCCCTCATGAATCGGCTGCTTGGCGCCCTGATCGTCGTGCTCTGGCTGGTCGCGCTGTCGGCCGTGCTGGTGCGCGATGTTGTTCCGTATTGGCGCACCCAGTCTCCGCCCAGCGGGAAGCTGCCGAGCGGCGATTACCAGACCGGCATCTACACCGCCGGCGGCGAACGCATCGGCACGTCGTGGACCTCGCTCAATCCGCAGCCGGACATGATCACGGTGCATTCCAACACGCTGCTGGACGGCCGCCTGCCTGTGCCGACGGCCGCCAACATCTCGAGCCTGTCGATCGACAGCACGTTCAGCATGTCGGCGCCGGACAACCGCCTGGTCGGGTTCGAACTCACCCTGCGGCACGACGGCGAGCAGATCGCGGAGCTGCGCGGACACCAGGTCGGCGAGGACTATGCCTGCGTCGCGCAGGTCGGCGAGTTGACTCGGCACTTCTCGCTCGACGCCCGCGCGACCAGCGTGCTGACCGAGTCGCTCAGGCCGTTCAATCATCTGCCCAACCTGCACGTCGGGCAGTCCTGGCGAATCCGGATGCTCGACCCGGTCGCCCTGCTGCGCGACCAGACCGCCGCCACGGTTCCGCAACTGGTGCGAGTCGCCGGGCGCGAGACCATCGACCATGCCGGTCGCGCGGTGGCGTGCTTTCGCATCGAGACCGACGGCGCGATCGCCTGGGCCGACGAAACCGGTCGTGTCTTGCGCCAGCGGGTCGAACTGCCGTTGCTGGGGCGCTTTGAGCTGCGCGACGAACCGTTCGACCAGACCGCCCGGGCGAAGGCTCGCCGCCGGACGGCGGCACAGCCGGGCGAGCGCGGCGTTCGCGGATCACCGAAGGGCTGAGCGACCGGCGCCGCCTGTCCGGTGACGGACGGCGCCAGCGGAACCGCGTCGATGTCGATCCTGCTCGAACACGTCACCAAGCGATTCGGCGCGAAGGTGGCCGTCGACGACGTGTCGCTCGACGTCCGGCCGCGCGAAGTGTTCGCGTTTCTCGGTCCCAACGGCGCCGGCAAGACCACCACGATCAAGATGATGGTCGGACTGCTGCGACCCGACCAGGGCAGCGTGCGCGTTTGCGGTCACGACATGACTGCCAACGGGCGCGAGGCCCGGGCGGCAATGGCCTACGTGCCCGACCTGCCGTTCGTGTACGACAAGCTCAGCGGTCGCGAATTTCTCCAGTTCGTCGGCCGCATGTACGGCCTGGCGGACGTCGACGCGCGGCGCGTGACGGCCGAACTGGTCGAACGGCTCAAGCTGCACGACTTCCTCGACCAGTTGGCCGAAAGCTATTCGCACGGCATGAAACAGAAGCTGGTGCTGGCGGCGGCGCTGATGCACCAGCCGCGCGTGCTGGTGGTCGACGAGCCGATGGTCGGCCTCGATCCGCGCAGCGTGCGGGTCGTCAAGGAGCTGTTCCGCTCCCATGCCGACGCCGGGAACACCGTCTTTCTATCGACGCATCTGCTCGAGATCGCCGAAGCGCTGGCCGACCGCATCGCCATCATCCACCGCGGCCGGATCGTCGCCATCGGCACGCTCGACGACCTGCAGCGCGAGCGCCAGTCGCGGCAGCGGCTCGAGGATATCTTCATGCAGCTTACCGAGGAGGCCGAGGAGGAGCGCCACGGCGGGCGAGTCAGCGACGCGGGAGCCGGCGCGTGAGCTCGCCGCCGATCGACGTGTCGCGTCACGCCGCGGCCGGCTTTCCGTTACTGCTGGCGCTCAAGCTCCGCCTGATCCGCAATCGCGTGCGGCAGACGGCGGAGTCGTCGCCGCTGCGGGTCGTGCTGATCGTGCTCTTCGTGCTGGCGATCTGGGGCACCCTCTACGGCCTGTTCGACCGCATCTTCGTCACGTTGAACATGTTCCGCGAGCAGAGCGTCGTCGTCATTCCTTACATCTTTCACATCTTTTTCGTCGCCATGACCGTGCTGCTGGCGTTCTCGAGCGCCATTCTCGCCTATGGCGGGCTGTTCCTGCGACACGAGCCGGCATGGCTGCTGGCCTCGCCGGTCTCGCAGCGCAGCATCGTGGGCGTGGTGCTGCTGGAGAGCATCTTCTACGCGAGCTGGTCGCTGCTGCTGCTCGGCGTGCCAATGATGGTGGCCGTCGGCCGGATCGAGGACCTGCCGTGGTCGTTCTATGTGACCTTCGCCGTAGCGTTTCTCGGGTTCGTGCCGATTCCGGGTGCGCTGGGGCTGATGGCGGCATGGGCCGCCGCCATGTGGGCGCCGCGCTCCGCCCGCCGCATGGTCGTGCTGGTCGCCGGGGTGCTGCTGCTGTGCGGACTGGCGTGGTGGGCGCGGGCCTGGGGTACGGCCTCGGCCGATCCGGATCGCTGGCTCGATCGTTTCCTGGGCGAGCTGGCGCTGCTCCGCGGCGCGCTGCTGCCTTCGACGTGGGTCACCAACGCGATCCGCGGCGCGCTGTTCGGACAGGGTGGTTCGGCGGCGTTCTATCTCTACGTGACGGTCGCCAACGCTCTGTTTCTGTGCTGGTTGGCGGTGCACCTCGTCGCTCGGTATCTGCCGGTCGCCTTCGCCCGGGCCAGCGCCGCGCCGGCTCCCAGCATTCGCTATGGCGGCGCCCTGACGCGCTGGCTCAGCGATCTGCTGTTCTTTTATCTGCCGCGGCCGGTGCGTGTGCTCGTCCTGAAGGACCTGCGGACGTTTCTGCGCGATCCGTTGCAGTGGTCGCAGCTGGCGATCCTGCTGGGTCTGCTGGCGCTCTATCTGGCCTATCTGCCGCGCATGCACCCCTCCGGCTTCACCGTGCCGTGGCAGGGGCTGATCGCCTTCCTCAACTACGGCGCCATCTCGCTGATTCTCTCGACCTTCACCAGCCGCTTCGTCTTTCCGATGGTCTCGCTCGAAGGCCGGCAGATGTGGCTCGTCTCGCTCTGGCCGCTGCCGCGCTCCGCCGTCGTCTGGGCCAAGTTCGACTTCGCCCTGGCTGTCACCGCGGCGGCCGCGCTCGCGGTCATGGCGCTGTCCATCCGCGCCCTGCGGTTGCCGTTGCCGCTGGCACTGGTGCAGGTCGCCGCCACGCTCTCGACCTGCGTCGGCCTGTGCGGCCTGGCGATCGGCCTGGGCGCCCGCCTGCCAAGCTACAACGAACGCTCGGCGGCGCGGATCGCCGGCAGTCTGGGCGGGACGGTCAACCTGATCGCGTCGATGGCCCTCGTGCTGTTGAGCGTCACGCTGATGGGCCTGCTCAGCTATCGCAACGTCTATGTGCTCCAGAGCCTGGCCCGCATGGACGCCCTGAACCTGGTGCTCTATATGCTCCAGGTGCTGTTGGGATTCGGCGTGGGCGCGGCCGCCATGCGCGTCGGCACGCGCAGCTTCGAGCGGGCGGAGTTCTGATCGCTCCGCGCCGTCGCGTCCGAACTCCGGAACGCCGCGAAGCCGATAAGGTTCTCAGGTCCATGTTGCACGAACTGACGGCCGAGATCGATGAGGGCGCGCTGGCGCACAACGTCGCCGTGCTGCGGGCGCGCTGCCGGGCGGGCACGCCCATCTGCGCCCCGCTCAAGGCCGACGCCTATGGGCATGGCTTGGCCTCCGTCGCGCCGGTCATGGATCGCCTCGACATCGAAATGGCCGCCGTCGCCACGCTGGCGGAGGCCGTCGAGCTGCGCGGGCTCCGCTGGCGACGTCCGATCCTGGTGCTGGGAAACGTGCTTGCCAGCCTGAGCCCCGCCGAGCGGCGGGAGCGCGCCGCCGTCATCGTCGAGCACGGGCTGACGCCGACCATCACCGCCGCCGATCCCCTCGCCGAGCTCGCCGCCGCCGCACGCACCGCCGGCCGAATCGTGGAAGTCCATGTCAAGTTCGACTCCGGCATGGGCCGGCAGGGGGCGATGCCGTCCGACCTGCCTGCGCTGCTCGACGCGATCAACGCGACCCCCGGCCTTCGGCTGTCAGGGCTTTACAGCCATTTCGCGACCGCCGATCTGGCAGCCCACGCGCTGGTTGAGAACCAGTTGCGGGTCTGCCGCCGCGTGTTTGACGATGCGTCGTCGCGGTTCCCGCACGGCATCGTGCGGCACCTGTCGAACACTGCCGCAACGCTGGAACTGCCGGAGTCCCATTTCGACATGGTGCGGCCGGGCCTGGGGCTCTACGGCTATGCGCCCTCGCCGGCCCTGCGCGCCGCGCATGACCTGCGACCGTCGCTGCGAATCACCTCCCGCGTGACGCTCATCAAGGAACTGCCGCCCGGGCATTGCGTCGGCTACGGCCAGACCTTCACCACGCGCCGTCCGACGCGCCTGGGAATCGTGCCCGCCGGCTATGTCGATGGCTTCTCGCGCGCACTGTCGAATAATGCCATCGTCGGCACGTCCGCCGGTGACGCCCCTGTCATCGGCCGTGTCAGCATGGATCAACTGACCATCGACCTGACCGACCGGCCGAGCGTGCGCCCCGGGGAGGAGGTCGTGCTGATCGATCACGACCCCGCCCGTCCGAATTCCGTCGAGTCGATTGCGGTCCGCATGGGGACCATTCCGTACGAGGTCACCTGTCAGCTCGGTGGCCGCATGAATCGCCGGGTGCGTCCGATCGCCGCAAAACCGACCTAATCTCGCCGACGGGCCGCGCCGATACATGCGCCAGCGGGCCGGTTGCGGATCGCCGCGCGACGGCCGGCTGCCACGAAGCCGCGAAGGTCGTATAATGTGGTTCGGTTCGCGCCAGACTCGCACGCCCGGGCCGACTGCACGGATCCCCTCGCGCTGACGGGCTCGTTCAGGAGACCTTCCATGCGACTCTTCGTTCGTTCCGGCAAGTTTCGCCGCTGGGCCTTCGGCCTCGCGATGGGCGGCACCGTGCTGCAACTGGGCAGTTGCAGTCCGGATGTACGCAACGCGCTGCTGACCGGCCTTCAGACCACCCTGACGACTTTCTCTACGACGCTGATCCAGACGTTCTTCCTGGTCTTGCAGAACACGCGACTGCCGACCACGCAGCAGGTTCAGATCATCGTCGATCATGCCCAGCGCGTGCTGGCGTAGGGCTTGCAGTCGGCGGTGATTCGGTATAATCCGACCGCGCCGGGACCTCGCGACCCCGGCGCGGTCGGAGGCATTTTCATGCTCAAGCTGGCACGGAAGCTGAATCGGGCGGCCGCGTGGCTGGCGGTCGCTTACGTCTTTCAGTCGTTCAGTTGCGTGCCGGACAACGCGATTCGGGAGGTCGCCGCCGAGAACATCGTCCGCACCTTCAACCTGATCACCTCGACCATCGTCTCGCTGCTGTTCTTCCCGTTCGGTTCGCTGATCTAAGCGGAGGCTCGCCGATGCCGTCTGTACCCGCCCGCCGCGCCGCCGGTCGTCGGCGTGCCCGCCGGCTCAAGAAGGTAACGCTCGTCGTCGCCAGTCTGCCGCTGACGCAGCTATTCTGCTATCCGAACGTGATCGGGGCTCTGGCGTTCGAAGCCCAGAACTTCATCAACTCGATCATCTTCCAGTGGTCGGACACCGTGATCCGCAACTTGTTCCGCTTGTGAGCGTGTCTGCCGCCGGATGGCCGCGGCGTCCGCAAAGGCCGGTGGCATGCGGCTGCGGGAAGTCGGCCGCTGATCAACTAACGCCGCTCAGGGCGTCGGCAGCCAGACCGAGCGTGAACCCTCGCGCGTCCGCACGACCAGCCTGACCCGATTGGCGGCGGTGGCGCCCGCCAGCGCCTGGTCGAGATCCTCGGCGGACCGGATGCGCTGTTTGTCGACCCGCACCACAATCTCGCCGCGCCGCAGCCCCGCGTGGAAGGCGTCGCCGGCCGGGTCGATGTCCACGATCAGCGCACCCTCGGTGACGCCCCGGATACCGATGTGCTCGGCCAGGTCGCTCGTCACCGTTGTCACCCGCAGGCCGAATCGCTCGACGTTCGGCCCGTCGAAGCCGACTTCGTCCTCGGACGGCTCTCGACTCGCGCCCGGTTCGTCCTCCTCCTCGGCCGACTCGGGCAGGGTCATGCGCCCGCGGGTCGTGAAGTTGTCGGGTTGCTGCCCGACGACGACGTTCACATCGAGGTAACGCCGATCGCGCCAGACCTTCATGCGGATTTTCGTGCCGGGTGGCGTGCGCGCGATGAGGTCGCTCAGGTGCACGCGATTCTTCACCTGACGCCCGTCGATCTCGAGCACCACGTCGCCGTACTTGAGACCGCCCTTGGCCGCCGGACCGTCGGGGAGCACGCCGCCGATGGTGGCGCCGCGCGGCACCTCCAGGCCCATCGCCAGCGCGTTGCCCGGCTCCACGTCGGAGATTTCGATGCCCAGGAAGCCGCGCACCACCTTCTTCCCGAGCTTGAGCTGGTCAACCACTTCGCGCACCTTGCTGGAGGGGATGGAAAACCCCACGCCCTGGTAGCCGCCGCTCTCGGTCGCGATGGCTGTGTTGATGCCGATGACCTGCCCGCGGGTGTTCACCAGGGGTCCGCCCGAGTTTCCCGGGTTGATCGGGGCGTCTGTCTGCAGGAAGTCCTGGTAGTCGATGTCGAGACCGTCGACCGTCCGACCCTTGGCCGAGATGATGCCGTGCGACACGGTCTGGTCGAGGCGGAACGGGCTGCCGATCGCCATCACGATATCGCCGACCTGGACCGCCTCGGAATCCCCGAAGCTGGCCGGGTGCAGGCGGTCGGCGTCGATTTTCAGCAGCGCCAGGTCGGTCATGCGGTCGGTGCCGACGACGTCAGCCTTGAAGCGTCGTCCGTCCGCAAGGGTCACGTCGACGCGCACCGCGTTGCGGATGACGTGGTTGTTGGTGATGACGTGCCCGGCCGTGTCCATGATGACGCCGCTGCCGGTGCCGACGCGTACATCGCGCCGCGACTCGCCGAACAACCGGCGCAGGCGCGACGACGTCTCGCCGCTCGCGATCGTGCTGATGTTCACGACCGACGGCTTCACGACCGCGGCGACGCGGTTGAACGCTCGCGACAGGTTCTCCAGCGTCGCCACGTCCTGCGACGACACCTCGTTGAGCGCCTCCTGGTCGGCCCGCAGCCGTCCGCGTTCCAGCGCGTATGCGACGTGGCCGATCGGATCGAACTGCATCACCGCTGTGCCGCCGACGGCCAGCAGGGCGATTGCGAGCAGGATTCGGAACATGTGCCGGTCTCTTTGCATGCTGCGTCGCCTTCCTGCCTTAGCGAATGGATCCGTGCTGGCGCACGACCCCGAACTTCCCTCGTGCCTCGGGACGTCGAGCTTGCCGTCGGCGCATCGTTCGTCGCGGAAGCCTCCCTGCATTCAAGATAGGCCCCCTTGGCAAGTCAACGTCGGCGACCGGGCAGCGGTTCGCGCCGTGCTGTAAGCCAATATCTCCCCGATGTTTAAATTCTGGGACAGGTTCGCATTCCGCGCTATCCGCGCGCCAGCTTCTCGGCCTCGCCGGGGAGCATCGAGTACCCATGTTCCGCCGCCGGGTACTTGCCCGACTGGATATCGGAGATGTATTCGCGGACGGCTCGGCCGATGTCGGTCCGCAAATCCGCGTAGCGCCGGATGAACCTCGGCGCGGGCCCGGCCGACAGGCCGAGCATGTCGTGCAGCACGACGACGTGTCCGTCGCAACCAGCGCCGGCGCCGCAACCGATGACCGGCACATCGACCGTTCGCGCGATGCGCTGGGCCGGCTCCGGCGGGACCGCCTCAACCAGGATCATGGCCGCGCCGGCCGCCGCCAACGCTTGCGCGTCGGCGATCAGCGCGCGGGCGGCGTCGGCGGTTCGTGACTGGGCCCTGTAGCCGCCCGCCAGATGGACCGCCTGCGGTCTGAGGCCGAGATGCGCGACCACCGGGATCGAGGCGGCGCTCATGGCGGCCACGGTGTCGACCAGGCGGCCGTCTCCCTCAATTTTAACCGCATCGCATCCGGCTTCGGCCATGAATCGTCCGGCGTTCCGGATCGCCTCTGGAATGCTGATGTTGAACGACAGGTAAGGCATGTCGCCGATCAGCAACGGGCTGGGGGCACCACGCCGTACGGCCGCCGCCAGCGTCACCATGAAGTCCATGGTGATTGGCAGCGTGGTCGGGTGCCCAAGCAGCACCTGCGCGGCGGAGTCACCGACGAGGATGACCTCGACGCCGGCCTCCTCCTGAATCAGTGCGTGGCTGTAGTCGTAGCACGTCAGAACGGCGAACTTGCGGCCGGCCCGCTTGTACTCTGCGAGCGTCGACAGCGTCACTTTCTCGCGTGTCGGCAAGGTCGCCCCCCGGTCATGGCAGCGCGCCGGCGGTCGGCGTCGAATCGACCAGTTCGTACTCGGGCACGCCCGATTGCGACAGGATCAGATCCAGAATCCGGTCCTCGAGCGCGGCGTCACGCCCGAGCGGTTCTTGGTAGGCAACCTGTTGCCGCGGCACGATCTCGCCGGTCGTGGTCGGCACGGTCGAGCCATAGAGTTCGATCGCAGTGGATGACGATGTCAACTGCCGCTCGGGCAACTGGATCCGGTAGACCGGCACCTCAACCTCGACGCGCCATCGCTCGGTCGTCGGCAGTGGGCTGAAACGGACGATGACCTTGCGCTGAATCGTCTGCAAGTCTGAAACGACCTGCGAGTATGGATCCGCGATGTCGCGTCGCCAGAACTCCCAGAATTGCTTGGAAGTCACCGGCAGAGTCTCGATCACCCCGTTGGCGCGATCCTGGCGATCGGGCGGCAGTTCCATCCGCACCAGCACGTCCAGCGCAGCTTGCCAGAGCACATCGAGATCGGACTGTCTGACCGCCGCCGCGGTGGGCGTGTCGGGCGCGATGGGTCGCGCGCAACCCGTGTAGCCCAGCAGCGATGCGGCAATCGCAAGGACCGAACCAATGACAGCGCTCGACGGTCGCACGAGCACGGATCATAGGGCATGGTCTCGGCCGGTCAATGCTCGGGCCGATGTCGCGGATCGGCGCGCAACGTCGATGCGGAACGTCGTGTATCTCGCCGCGGCGCGCCTATAAACGAGGGGCCGATCATTCGGGCTATACCGGCGATCGGACGACATCGTACAATGTCCGAGGGGTTGGCCCCGGAAGACTGAGCCGCCGGTGACCGAAATGAAACCGACTCCCGCTCTCCGCGCGATCTGCGCGTGCCTGCTGGCGGCTGTTTCCCTGTCCGCATGTCAGACGCAGCTCAACAATCTGGTCCCGCCCGGCGGCAGCTTGAACACCGGTCCGAGCACGGGCGGCGGTGTCGCCCCCGGCGGCACCCAATCGGTTCCTTCGGGCGACTCGACGGTTTTGGAGCAGTTGCAACTGGAGCGCATCAATCGCGCCAGGTTGCGACCGGCGGCCGAGGCGGCGCGGTTCGGGATTGATCTGAACGAGGGTGTTTCGACGCCCATCTCGGCGGCGTCCAAGCAGCCGCTGGCCATGAACGCGACGCTGACCGGCGTGGCCCGCCGTCACAGCCGCGACATGCTCGAGCGCGATTACTTCGCGCACAACACGCCCGAGGGCCTGACGCCGTTCAATCGCATGGAGGCGGCCGGCTACGTCTACCAGGCCGCCGGCGAGAACCTCGCCTGGCGCGGCACGACCGGCCGTCTCGACAACGAAGCGGCCACCTGTGACTTGCAGCACCAGGACCTGTTCGTCGATCGCGACTATCCCGGGCGCGGTCATCGCGTGGTCATGCTGCGGAGCGACTTCCGAGAAGTCGGCATCGGCGTCGTGCGCGGCTTCTTTACCAACGAAGGTCGCACCTACGACAGCCTGATGCTCTCGCAGGAGTTCGGCACGCGCTTCAGGTCGCCGATGTTCGTGCTGGGCGTGGTGTTTGACGACATCAACCGAAACGGGGAGTACGACGCCGGCGAGGGCGTGGCCAACGCCACCGTCTTTCTCGACACGACCGCCACCCAGACCAACGCCGGAGGCGGCTATGTGTTCCCGGTTTCGCAGCCGGGCGCCTACTCGGTGCGCTTCGCCGGCGGGGCCCAGACCAACGTCACACTGGGCAACAGCAACATCAAGGTGGATCTGGTCGACGGCACGCGAATCGTCATCAACCTCGGCCTCGGTCCCCTACCGTGACCCGCTCGGCGCAAGCCGGCGTGTGATCTTTTCCGATCGGTGATATACTCCGTTGCGAAGCGCTGATGATTCTGCTTCAAGTCCTACGCGCGTTCTTCATCCTGGCGGTCATCGCGGTTGGCTGGAGTGTCGTCGAGACCGGCGAACTGCTGCCGGAGCAGCGCGGCTGGGTGGTGGTCGGCGCGGCGGTGCTCGCCGCTTCGGTCATCGTTGTGGACATTCTCCAGCCGCGCAAGAGCCTCAAGGCCATCGGCGGGCTGTTCTTCGGTCTGGTGGTCGGCCTGCTCATCAGCTACGGACTGGCGCTGGTGCTGAACTACCTGCGGGCGGTGTATCTGCCGCAGATGAGCCTGCCCGTGTTCGGCACGATCAAGGTCCTGATCGGCATCGTCTGCTGCTATCTCACCGTCAGTTTCATTCTTCAGACCAAGGACGACGTCCGCTTCGTGATTCCCTACGTCGAGTTCGCGAAGGAAATGAAGGGCCAGCGACCGCTCATCCTCGACACCAGCGTGATCATCGACGGCCGCATCGCCGATCTCGCCGAGACCGGCTTCCTCGATCAGAAACTGGTCGTCCCGCGCTTCGTGCTGAGCGAACTGCAGGCCGTCGCCGACTCCAGCGACCGCCTGAAGCGCGGCCGCGGCCGCCGCGGGCTCGACGTGCTCAATCGCCTTCAGGCATCCAAGTCGCTCGATTTCGAAGTGCTCGAAGACACGGCCGACACGTCGCCGTCCGACCCGGTCGACGAACGCCTGCTCGCGCTGGCCAAGTCCCTCTCCGGGCGGGTCGTCACCAACGACTACAACCTGAACAAGGTCGCCCAGGTCCGCAACGTCAAGGTCGTCAATCTCAACGATCTCGCCAAGGCGCTGCGGCCCGTGTTCCTGCCGGGCGAGTCGATGCGCGTTCGCATCATTCGGGCCGGCGAAGAGGCCAGCCAGGGCGTCGGCTATCTCGAGGATGGCACGATGGTGGTGGTCGAGGGCGCTCGCAACAGCATCGGCGAGACGCTGGAGGTGGCCGTCACCAGCGTGCTTCAGACGTCCGCCGGGCGCATGATCTTCGCGCGGATCGACGGCGACGCCTCCGCTCGCCCCAACGCGCGCGGCGGGACGCGCCGTGACGCCGCGGCGCCGCCCGCGAACGCCTAGCCCGCGCGCTCTGTTCGCATGCTTCGATCGATTGGAAGTCCGGTCCCCCGCGGCTAAAATGTTTTGTTGACATGGCCATGGCCCGGTCCAAGGCGGCGGAGGTCGATCTGAGCGCGTTGCGCGAGCGCGTCTCGGAAGTTCTGGCGTCGCTGCGACCGGCGATTCAGGGCGATGGCGGCGACTTGCGGCTGGTGGACGTGTCGGCCGATGGTGTCGTGCAGGTCAAGCTGCTGGGAGCGTGCGTGGGCTGCCCGTCGTCCAGCATGACGTTGAAGCTCGGCGTGGAGCGCAGCCTGCGGGAGCGCATTCCGGAAGTTCGCGAGGTTGTGTGCGTCTGAGCTAGGTCAGCGTCGCAGGCAGATGTGATCCCCGGGGCGCTCGGCGGCGGGCGACCCCGGGGGTCTTTTTTTGTCGGTGCATTGTGCGGTCGGGTGATGACGCCAGCCGGGAGCGAACGGACGCGATGGTGCGGGAGCCCTCGCTGCGCGCCGACATGCGGCGGATTCTCTCGCTGGCGGTGCCCAGCATCGGCGCCAACGTGGCCCGCATGTTGATGGGCTTCATCGACTTCACCATGGTGTCGTGGCTGGGGACCGACGCCCAGGCCGCCATCTCGCCGGCCACGATCATGGTCTTCGCTGTGCTCTGCATCGGCAACGGCATCGCGGCGGCGGTCACCACGTTCGCGGCCCAGTCGCTCGGACGCGGAGAGCGACACGAGGCCGGCGCATTCGGCTGGCAGACGTTCTACCTGGCCGTGGCGTTCGGCATCGTGATGTGGCCGACGACGTGGCTGGTGCCCGAGTTCTTCCGCTGGGTCGGGCACGCGCCCGGCGTGATGGCGGCGGAGATCGACTACACCCGCATCGCGCTGTGGTGCGTCGCGCCGAGCATCATCGTGTCCGGGCTCGACGGCTTCTTCACGGGCGTGCAGCGCCCCGCCATCACGCTGGTCGGTGTTGTCGTGGCGCTCGTCACCAACGCCGTGCTCAACTACGGACTCATCTTCGGTCGCTGGGGGATGCCCGAGATGGGCGTGGCCGGCGCGGCGCTGGCGACCTTGGTCGGGTGGTGGGTCCGGGCCGCGATTCTCATGGCCGCGTTCTGGTCGAAGGATTACGGCCGGACGTTCGGCACGCGCCGGCGGATCGGCCCCAGCCTGCGGCGGCTGCACGGCCTGCTGTTCGTCGGCGGTCCCAGCGCGCTGCAATGGCTGCTCGACATCGCGGCGTGGGCGGTCTTCATGACGTTCATGATGGCTCGCTACGGCACGCCGGCCATGGCCGCCACCAACATCGCCATTCAGTACATGCACCTGGCCTTCATGCCGGCGGTCGGAATCGGCATGGCGTTGACTTCGCTGGTCGGGCACGCCATCGGCGAAGGCCGGCCCGACCGGGCTGCGCGGCGCACGCGGGCGGCCGTCATCATGACCAGTGCTTACATGGGTTCGATCGGACTCCTGTTCGCGCTCGCGCCGGCCACGCTGATGCGCGTCTTCTCCGGCGACCCGGACGTGATCGCGGCCGGCTGCATCGTGCTGCTCTGGGCGGCGGTGTTTCAGGCCTTCGACGGCCTGTCCATCACCTACAGCGGCGCGCTGCGCGGCGCGGGCGACACGCGCTGGCCGGCCCTGGCGTTCATCGGCTACGCGTGGGGGGTCTTCCTCGGGGGCGGCTGGCTGGTGGCGCGACTCGCGCCGGGGCTCGGCCTGAACGGGCCCTGGATGATGTGCACACTCTACATCATGCTGCTCGGGTTGACATTGTGGTGGCGATTTGCGCGCGGCGCGTGGCGTCGAATCAGGCTTGAACCGTCCGCGCCGGCGGTGAGATGATGCGTCACTCGAACCCGGCCCCGGCGGCGGCCGGCTTGTCACCGTGGCCTTTCAGCGGCAAGCGGACCGTCACGGTCGTTCCGATGCCCACCTTCGAGGCGATCTGAATCTGGCCGCCCAGCTCCCGGACGAGCCCGTGCACAGCCGACAGCCCCAGGCCGACGTTGCCGCCGGCGGCGGAACTGACCTGCGCGCGAGTGGTGAAGAACGGCTCGAAGATGCGTTCCATGTGTTCGGGCTTGATGCCCTCGCCGGTGTCTTCGATCGAAATCATCACGCCCTGGTCGTCGGCCGACATGCGAATCGTCAGCCGACCGCCCGACTTCATCGCGTCGATCGAGTTCTGGCACAGCGCTTCGAGGATCGGGGGCAGGCGGTGCGACTCGACCAGCAGAGGCGGCACGGTCTGAATGTCCTCAACCAGCTCGATGCCGCGGCCCTCCAGGCGCGGCCGCAGGCCGAGCACGAACTTGCGCATCGCGTCGTTCAGGTCGAGCGGCTCCCCGGTGGCGTACTCGTTTTCCGAGAACGCCAGCAGCTGTTGCGTGATGCGCGATGCCCGACCGATGGCGTCGGAGGCGCGCTCCAGCGTCCGGCGGAAGGTGCGAGGGTTGTCGCTCATCAGGGCCGCGTCGATGCTCGTCAGCACGCCGCCGAGGATGTTGTTGAAATGGTGCGAAACGCCATCGGCCATGTTGCCCAGCGCCGCCATGCGCTGCGACGTCGCCAGTTCGTCGGCCAGCCGCTTCCGCTCGGTCATGTCGCGCACGATGCCGGTGAAGATGCGCGCCGACCCGACCTGCACTTCGCTGACCGCCAGGTCGAGGGGAAATGTCTCGCCGTTCTTTCGCACGCCGGTCAGCTCCCGCCCGCCCTGGCCGATGATGTGGGGCTGGCCGGTGGCGAGGTAGCGCCGGATGTACTCATCGTGCTGGCTGCGATGCGGCTCCGGCATCAGCACATGCAGGTTGCGACCGATGATCTCGTCGGCCGTCCACCCGAAGATGCGCTCGGCGGCCGGGTTGAACGACTCGATCCGGCCCTGTGCGTCGGCGGTGATGATGCCCTCGGCGGCTGTTTCCAGGATCGCGCGCAGCCGCGCGGCCGTCTCGCGCACTGCGCGCATGGCGGCGCGCCGCGCGGTGATGTCGCGGACGACGACCGAGACGCCCGACACCGGCTCCTGTGGCATGACGATGGGAGAGACGATCGCGACCAGCACGCGCTCCTCGCCGCCCGGAGCGTCGATCGTGAACTCGACGTCGTTGCTGAGACCCTGTTCGAGCGCGTCGCGAATCAGCACGCCCAACTGCGGTCGCATGTCCTCCGGAAAGGCGTCCGGCAGGGGTGTGCCCAGCATCGACTCGGCCGGTCGGCCGAACAACTCGACCGCGCGGTCGTTCCAGGCGCGGATCGTCAGGGCGCGGTCCGCCGCGACCAGCGCAAAGCCCGCCGTGCGACACAGCGCTTCGTAGAAGTGTTCAGTCGCACCGTCCATGCGGCATGATCTCGTGAAACCCGCACCGACCTGGACCGGTCGTTCGACCCCGCGCATCGTCGCCGCGAAAGCACGCCGCGCCTAGGGCGCTGCGCGCGGCGGCTCGTCCGCGGGCTGATCCGAAGGCGGCTCGTCGGCCGGCGATGGATCGGCCTCGTCCGCCCGCGCGGGCGGTGATTCCGTCGGCGGCGCCGATCGCAGATCAACGTCTCGGGCCACGTTCGACCATTCGACCAGCGGCGTGATCACGATCAGACTCTCGCGCAGGCGTCCCTCGACCGGCTCGATGAAGAACGGCCGGGCCACCAGCGGCACGCGATGCACGTCGGGCGTCGGACCCAGCAGCAGGAACCCTCCCTTCGGGACGGTCACTTCGAACGACAGTTCGCGGAAGATGCGTCCGCGGTACTCCGGGCGGAACTGCCAGCGATCTCCGGCCTGCTGGTAACGCCGCGGCCCCTGAGGCTGGCGGATCTCCGGCTCGATGTGGATGACCACGTCGTCAAGTCGCGGCGGTTCGATGTCCCAGCCGATGCGCAGCACCGGGCGAGCTTCCTCGAAGCTCTGACCGGCGGTGCGCCCCCCCGGTAACGCGAAGAAGACCGTCAGGTCGCGCTCCGCCTCCGTGATCAGCAGTTCGAGCGCTTTGCCCGCCTGCGGCAGGGCCTGCTCCTCGCGGCCGCGCACGTCGTGGAGGCGGTCAATCTGGGCCCGCACGCCGATCCGGGCGCGGTCGTCGCCCACGCCCACCATGAAGCCGTTGTCCTGCACCATGGTCGCCACCGATGGCGACAGCACGTCGGTGTTGACCATGCGCCAGATATCGGAGATGCGCTGCAGGCCGCCCTCCGGCGCCTCCACCCGAAGCACGTTGAATCGCACGGTGGCGATGCGGGCCGCCCCAGCCGTGTCCGCCGGCGGGTTCGTTGCCGCGGTCGTTCCGGCGTTCGCCTCCGCTCGGCCGAACCACGACCGCATGCGCTGCCAGCCTTCGCTGCAGCCGCTGCACATCGACGCCCCCAGCATCAGCGCCCACACCGCGCGCGTTCGCCCGTTTGCACAGCGGCAAGTCCGGGCCGCCGCCTGCATCGGTTGTCGCAAACGATGACACACGCGTGAATCAGCCTGGACCGCGGCGGGCCAGCTCGCACAGGCGGCGGCAGCCCTCACGCAGCTTGGCCTCGGTGGTGGCGAACGACACCCGGAAGTGCGTGTCGCGGTCGGAAAACACGTTGCCGGGAATGACCAGCACGCTGCGCTCGGCCGCGGCGCCACAGAACGCCGTGGCGTCGTCAAATCCACTCGGGATGCGCGGGAAGACATAGAACCCGCCGCCCGGGCGGACGAACTCGAACGTCGGATGCAACAGCTCGCAGACGAGGTCGCGTTTGCGGACATATTCCCGCCGGATCGACGCGAGATCGAGATCGTGCGCCGCCAGCATGGCGTGCTGTCCCATGCTGGTTGCGCAGACGTAGGTGTACTGTTGCAGGCGCGTCAGTTCGTCGACGAACGAGCCGGCCGCCGCGAGGTACCCCAGCCGCCAGCCGGTCACGGCGTAGCTCTTCCCGTAGCCGCGAAGAACAACGGTGTGATCGGGCGCGAAGCGCGCCGGACTGACGTGCGGCTGGTCGAGCGTCAGATCGCAGTAGATCTCGTCCGAGACCAGCGCCAGATCGTGCCGGCGGGCGATGTCCGCCGCCGCCCGCACGTCCGCCTCGCTGTTGACCGTGCCGGTGGGGTTGCCCGGCGAGTTGATCATGATGGCCCGCGTGCGCGGCGTGATGGCCGCCTCGATCGCCGCCGCTGGGAAGCGAAAGTCCGGGTAAGCCGAGACCGCCACCGGCACGCCGTTGACCATGCGAACCAGTTGCCGATACGACACGAAGTAGGGATCGGGAAAGACCACTTCGTCGCCGGGGTCCAGCAGGGCCAGCAGCGTCAGCAGCAGCCCGCCGGAGACGCCGGCGGTAATCATGACCTGCGCGTCCCAGCCGAGTTCTTTCCGCAGCTCGGACCGGACGCGCTCCCGCAGCGCCGGCAATCCGACGGTGGTCGTGTAGCGGTTGTGCCCGGCCCTGATCGCGTCGATCGCGGCCGCCGCGACCGGCTCCGGCGTGGCATGGTCCGGCTGGCCGATCGAAAGGTCGATCGGGTCGGTCAGCTTCGCCGCCAGGTCGTAGGCCTTGCGGATACCGGAGAACTCGACCGATCGGGCCCGTCGCGAGAGCCGCTCGCCGAGGTTCATGGCAGGTCTCCGCCGGGCGCGTGCCGGGACGGATGCGCGGCGCGGTGGTTGATTCTGACCGGCGCGCCGGCCCGGGTGTGTGAGTCTACTTTTTCTTGTCGCCGCCCTTGGCGGGAGCGGCGGCCTTGCCACCTGCGGCCGGCGCCTTGGCTGCCGCGGCGGCCGGTGCGGCCGCCGCGCCGGCTGCCGGCGCCGTGCCCTCGCCTTCGGCGGCGGCCTTCTCGGTCTTGGACTTCTTGCCAACGGCGGCCTTGCGGTTGGCAACCTTCGGCAGACCGAAGATCGAGCGGCCGTCGGTCCAACGCTCTTCATCCTTCAGCTTCGCGAGCCGCTCGGTGCGGCTCAGCACGTTGCGATGTCGCGACAACGATGCCTTTGTCTTCAGCGAACGATCCAACGACATGGACGCCTACTCCTGCTCCCGCCGCGACTCGACCGGCCGGCCGGGTAATGTGGACTCACTGCGCCAGAAGCAGCCTTTGAATTCGTACCGGCCGCCGGCTTTGCGATACTCCCGCCCGAGTGCCTCGACCCGGGTCTGGAATTGTACCGCGGACGGTTCCTTTGTGCTCGTAACCGGCTCCGCCGAGAGCAGGATGAACTCCTTGCCGGTGTCGCGCACGATGGTCTTTAACCCGCGATCCTCCAGGAACTTGCGTGCGTCAGCCAGTTCGGAATGGACGCTGGCACGCAGCGTGGCGCGCCCGTAGCGGAACGTGTCGATCTGGAGGAAGTGCAGCGGTTTTTCGGCGGTCGCGGCGGCTGGCGGCATGGGACTGGCCGCCGGCGCCGCGGATTGTTCGGCCGGCGTCGTCAACGCGGGCGGTTTCATCAAACCGGAGAGCGCGGCGTCGCGAAGCTTCTGCTCCACCTCGGTCGGCGGCGTCGGCGGAAGGGTCAGCGGATTCACCTGCGGCGCCCGCGCCAACGCCAGCGTGCCGGGCTGACCAACCAGCGCCGAGCGCCGGCCGGCCGAATACGCTCCGATCGCGACCACGCAGACGACGGCGGCGACGACGATGACGCCGACCGTTCCGAGTGACACGTGAATACGGCCGCCGGAGACAACGACGCCCCGCTCGCGTCGCGGCGGCGGATTCAGAATTTCTTCATCCGGGTCGGGGGTCGGTGTGGGCGGCGGCAGCGGCTCGGGTTCGAAGACCGGCTGCGGCGGAGGCGGCGCGGTCCATACGGTCGGCTTGGCCTCGCGGCGCGAGGCGGTCATGGCTTCCAGCAGGGAGGGCTTGTTTCGACGAGGAGGCACGGTGCAAAACCTTTCCGTCCGTGGCGATGTTGGAGACGCGGCTTAGCATAGCGAGTCGGTTCGCGCGTGCAACCGCGTTTCCCATGGCAGTACGCCCCGAGCGGCGGGCGCGTTCGCCGCGAAATTCACAGCACGGTCAACGTGATCGGCTTGGCCGTCTCAACCCATCCGATGTCGGCTGCGTGTGGGCAACCCTGGTGGTTCAGCGCGGCCAGCAGGGCCGCGGCTCTGGATGCATCGATGGATATCAGCAGGCCGCCGGAGGTCTGGGCATCGCACAACACGCCCAGCAGGGCCGCCTCGATGCCCTCGGCCGAGAGCATCGCCCCGACGAACTCGCGGTTGCTGCGGTGGGCGCGTGTCAGACACCCGCCGCGCGCCAATTCGATGACGCGCTCCATGAGCGGCACGGCCGAAGCTTGCAGCGTGATCGACACCCCGGAGGCGTCGGCCAGCTCGAAGGCATGTCCGATCAGGCCGAATCCGGTGATGTCCGTGGCGGCCGTCGCGGCGTTCGCCAGCATCGCGGTCGACGCCCTGTCGTTGAGCTGCGTCATGACCTCGATCGCCTGCGAGAGATCCGCCGGAGCGATCAGCCCCTTCTTGGCGGCTGTGGTCAGAACGCCGCTGCCGAGCGGCTTGGTCAGGATGAGTCGATCCCCCGGCCGGGCGCCGCGATTGCTCACGAACTTCCGCGGATCAACCACGCCGGTGACGGCCAGCCCGTACTTGACCTCGGCGTCGCGGACCGAGTGGCCGCCGACGATGACAGCTCCGGCCTGCCGGACCTTGTCGGCGCCGCCGCGAAGAATGTCCCCCAGCACCTCGATCGGCAGCTCCTGATCCGGAAAGCCGACGATGTTCAGCGCCGCGACCGGACGCGCGCCCATCGCGTAGATGTCGGACAGGCTGTTGGCGGCCGCGATCTGCCCGAAGGTGTAGGGATCATCCACCAGTGGTGGGAAGAAATCGGTCGTCAATACAAGCGCGAGATCCTCCCGCAGCCGGTAGACGCCGGCGTCGGCGAAGTGCTCGGGCCCGATCAGCAGGTTCGGGTCCGCGACCGGCGACAGTTGGCGCAGAACCTGCGCGAGGGCTCCCACCGGGAGCTTGCCCGCTCAGCCGGCGCAACTGGCGTAGTCGGTCAGTCTTTTCTTGCGAGCTGGCGTCATCGGGGTCGCATGATACCGTCCGGGGCCGATTCACGATCGCCAACCGGCGCGGTTATCATGCCGCCCCTGATGCCCGCCGACGCCGTCGATCTCGGAGCGTTCCGCGTGGGCCCCGGTCAGCCGCTGGCGCTGATCGCCGGGCCGTGCGTGATCGAGTCGACCGAGCACTGCCTCCAGGTGGCCGAGTTTGCTCGCGAAGTCTGCACGCGGCTCGGCGTGAACTACGTCTTCAAGGCCAGCTTCGACAAGGCCAATCGCTCCAGCGCCGGCGGTTTTCGAGGCCCCGGGCTCGACGCCGGGCTGCACACGCTCGCCACGGTCCGCAGCCGGCTCGGGGTTCCGGTGCTGTCCGACATCCACGAACCGGCGCAGGCCGCCCCGGCCGGCGCGGTGCTTGACGTCGTGCAGATACCCGCCTTCCTCTGCCGCCAGACCGACCTGCTGGTGGCCGCCGCCAGGACCGGGCGGGCGGTCAATATCAAGAAGGGACAGTTCATGTCGCCCGCTCAGATGAAGCAGGCGGTCGACAAGGTGCGCGCGTGCGGCAACGCGCGCGTGCTGCTGACCGAGCGCGGGACCTTCTTCGGCTACGGCGCGCTGGTCAACGACATGGTCGGCATCGACCAGATGCGCGCGTTCGCGCCGGTCGTCTTCGACGCCACTCACAGTTGCCAATTGCCCGGCTCGCTCGAGACCGCGACCGGCGGCCGCCCGCAGTATGCGCCGCTGCTGGCGCGGACGGCCATCGCGGCCGGCGCCGATGCGCTGTTTCTCGAAATCCATGACCGCCCCGCCGAGGCCCGGAGCGACGCGGCCACCGTGCTGCCGCTTGAAGCCCTCGAACCGATTCTGCGATCGTGCCTGAAGATTCGCGCCGCGCTGGGCGACTCGGCCTGAGCGCGCCTCGACCGCGAACATGAAAGCACGCCTGAAGAAGTGACCCGAAGCCCAACCCGGAATGCGAGAGTCGCGCGATGAAGACCATTGTGCTGTTGACGTTGTCGAACTTGTTCATGACGGTGGCGTGGTACGGCCACCTGCGCTACAAGCACGTTGATCTGTGGCGGGTGGTGCTGATCAGTTGGGGCGTGGCGTTCTTTGAATACTGCCTCCAAGTGCCGGCCAATCGCTGGGGCCACCGGCAATTCAGCGCCGCACAACTCAAGACCATTCAGGAGATCATCACGCTGCTGGTCTTCTGCGGCTTCTCGGTGGTGTACCTGCGCGAGCCGCTGCGCTGGAACTATCTCGTCGGCTTCGGCTTCATCGGTCTGGCCGGATTCTTCGTATTCAAGAAATGGTGAGGCAGCAGCGCCGGGGCTCAGCCCGAATCGGACACCGCGTGCGGATGGCGCTCGAACATGAAGTTGAGCATCAGGATGGCCACGCCAACCACGAGCAGGGCGTCGGCCACGTTGAAGATCCACGGCCAGATGTGGCGCCCGAACACGGTTGCGTCGATCTTGATGAAATCGCGCACCACCATCCGCGGACCGTGCACCGTCTCCGGCCGGACCGAGAAGAAGCGCGGGTCGCTGCCGGTCGGCCAGTTGCCGAGGATGATGCCGTCCGAACGCGAACCGTCGACCAGTTTGCCGATGTGCATCTGCCGGGTCGACGGGTCAGACCAGACGTAGGCCATGACCGTCGTGCGGTCGTAGAGATTCCCCAGCGCGCCGGCGAGCACCATGCCGAGGCCGATGTGCAACGTGCGATGCCGGGGCGTCGAGTGCACGAATAGATAGAGCACGAACAGCAGCGCCAGCGCCGACGCGCCCACGAACAGCGGTGCCAGCCCCTTTCCCATGCCGAACAACGCCCCGGGATTCAACGAGAGCTGAAAGTGCAGCCACCCCGGCAGCACCGGGCGGCCGAGGTAGGGGTCCAGCGTCTCGAAGGCCCATGCCTTCGACCACAGGTCGAGCGCCAGGCCGACGGCGGCCACGATCCACAGCCGGGCATGGCTGGCGATGCTGCGGATGGCGCTGGGTGGCGCGGCCGGCAGGCGCGGGGCGGAGACGTCCGGGACTTGGGGGTATGACGACATGTGCCTTGACGGCGGCTCGGTCGGGACCGGGACCGCGCTCAGTCCTCCCGGGCGTCGCGGTATTCCTCGAGCCACGCCATCTGGATGGCCTCGAGCTTGGCCTCGTTCGAGGCGTGCGGATCGTCGCCGAACTCGGGCAGGGCGACCACCCAGTCCCGCAGGTCGGTGAAGCGGACCGTCAGCGGGTCGAGTTGCGGACGCTGCTCGTGCAGGAGGATGGCGATGTCCTCGCTGTCAGTCCACTTGAGCTTGGGCGGCATCGGTCGCCTCCGGAACGAAACATCGCATGATAGCGGCGCTGCGGGGGGTTTGAAACCGGTCCGCTGCCGGACCTCGTGGCGGCCAATCCCCCGTCGACTACGAGCGGCCGCCCCTCGGCCGACGCCCGGCGCGTGAGTGCGGCGCTCCGCGGTCGCTCGGAACGTGGGCCCGGACTGGCGGCGGACGATCGTCCGCCGGACGGCCGGCCTGCTTGAAGGAGACCGGATCATGAAGCGCCCACGCACGATCGCTCAGTTGGGTAGCCTGCTGGTGGCGGGCATGGCGAGTTCGACGCTGGCTGCCGAGCTCCGCATCGGCAGTTGGAGCTGGTCGCTGCCCAGTTCGGGCGGCAGTGGCGGATCCGCCGGCGCCAGCGTGACGGTCTCGAACGACTCGCGGGGCGGGTATTCCGGATCCGTCGGACTCGATTTGCAGCTCTCGAACGCGCCGTACGGCCAGCAGCGCCGCTTTTACACTGTGGCCCAGGCTCGCTCGCTGGCGCAGCTCACCGCCGGCTACTACCGCACCTACTCGTTCAGCGAGACCTTCGACCTCAACTCGGTGCCGGCCGGGACGTACTACATCGTGCTGGTCGTCAGCGAGTACTCGAACGGCACGTACTACATCCGCGACGGAGCCACGGCCCAGCGCACGTTTACCATCAGCAGCCCGAGGCCAACGTACGTTCCGGACGTTCCTGACGTGATTGACATCCCGTTTTTTCCGGTGGGGTTCCCCTGGTGCGGCGCGCCGGGCTTGCTCTCGCTGACTGCGACCGTCGCCGCCATGGCCGGATTCAGGGGTTTCGTTCGCCGGCGCGCTGCATAGCGCCGGAGCATCGCCGTTGGAGCGACCAACCGGCCGCCCGTCGCGGCCCGCCGTGGGTGCGGGACACGACGGGCGGCGTTATAATTCGCCCCCGCCGGTGGTGGCGCCGGCCGTTCGTCAGCCCCAGGAACAGCGATGTCCGATCAGCCCGGCAACGTCAGCGACCTGCCCATTGTCGACGAGATGCAGGATTCGTATCTGCGCTACGCCATGAGCGTCATCATGGCTCGGGCGCTGCCGGACGTGCGCGACGGCCTCAAGCCCAGCCAGCGCCGCATCCTGGTGGCCATGCACGACCTCAACCTCGGGCCGCGCAGCCAGCACCGCAAGTGCGCCAAGATTGCCGGCGACACGTCGGGAAACTACCACCCGCACGGCGAGGGGGTCATCTACCCGACCCTGGTCCGCATGGCGCAGTCGTTCAACATGCGCGTGCCGCTCATCCACGGTCAGGGCAACTTCGGTTCGATCGACGGCGACCCGCCCGCCGCCATGCGCTACACCGAGGCCCGCATGGCCGACGCCGCCATGCTCATGCTCGAGGACATCGATCGCGAAACAGTCGACTTCATCGCCAACTATGATGACACCCGCACCGAGCCGGTGGTGCTGCCTTCCAAGTTCCCCAATCTGCTCGTCAACGGCAGCCTCGGCATCGCCGTCGGCATGGCAACCAACATCGCCCCGCACAATCCGGCCGAGATCTGCGACGCCCTGGTGCGGCTGATCGACAAGCCCGACCTGACGCTCGACGAGCTGATGCAGATCGTGCCCGGGCCGGACTTCCCGACCGGCGCGACCATCTGTGGGCAGCGCGGCATCCGCGACGCCTACTCGCACGGCCGTGGCAGCATCGTCCTGCGTGCCAGGCTGCACGTCGAAGAGACGCGCGCCGGCCGCAAGCAGATCGTGGTCGACGAGATTCCCTACAACATTCTGAAGAACACGATCACCGAGCGGATTGCCGAGTGCGTCAAGGACGGCCGCCTGTCGGACGTGGCCGACGTCCGCGACGAATCCGACCGTCGTAATCCGATCCGGCTGGTGATCGAGCTCAAGAAGGACGCAAACGAGGAAGTCGTCATCAATCAGCTCTACGAGTTCACGCCGCTCCAGTCGAACTTCGCGATGATTCACATCGCGCTGGTCGGCAAGCAGCCGCGCACCCTGTCGCTCAAGGAGATGATGGAGCACTTCCTCGATCACCGGAAGGACGTCATCACGCGTCGGACGCGCTTCCTGCTGCGCAAGGCCCGGCAGCGGCTGCACCTGGTCGAGGCCCTGGTGCTGTGCCTCGATGCGATCGACGAAATCATCGCCCTGATCCGGGCCGCGCCCAGCACGGCCATCGCCCGCGAGCGGCTGATGGCGATTCCGCTGCGGCTGGGCGGCACGCAGCGCGCCGGCAGCTCGCTCGCGGCCGAAGAACTGATCCGGCGATTCGCGAAGCTGCCCGACGCGCACCGGGCGCGGCTGTCGAACCAGCCGCAGAGCCTGACGCACGTCCAGGCCGATGCCATCCTCGCCATGCCGCTCAAGCGCCTGACCGGGCTGGAAACCGACGAGGTGTGCGGCGAGTTCGCCAAGCTGGTCGAGGAGATCGACGGCTACGAGGCTATTCTGCGCGACCCGGTCCTCGTGCTCGACATCATCCGCGAAGACCTGCTCGAGATCCGCGCCAAGTTCGACGAACCGCGCCGCACGCAGTTTGCCTCCGAGGTGACCGAGTTCCGTCTCGACGAGTTGATCGACCGCGAACAGATGGTCGTCACCCTCTCGCGCGAGGGCTACGTCAAGCGGACCTCGCCCGACGACTTCCGCAAGCAGGGCCGCGGCGGCAAGGGTCTGCGCGGCGGCGAGGTCAAGGAAGGCGACTTCATCGAGCACCTGTACGTCGCCAGCACGCACGACTACCTGCTGGTCTTCACGAATCGCGGCCGGGTGTACTGGCTGCGGGTGTACGACATTCCGGCCATGGCGCGCACCGCGCGCGGCCGGTCGATTGCCAACCTGCTCAAGTTCCAGGAGGGCGAATCGCACCGCGCCGTGCTGCCGGTGACGGCCTTCCAGGAGCACTACGTCGTCTTCGCCACCGCCCGCGGGATCGTGAAGAAGACCGCGCTCGGCGCGTTCGCCCGGCCGCGGCCGAGCGGCATCATCGCCATCTCCATCGACCCCGACGACTCGCTCATCAACGTCGAGCTGACCTCCGGCAACGACGAGATCGTGCTGGCGACGCGCGACGGCATGGCGGTGCGCTTCAACGAAAGTGACATCCGCGCCATGGGTCGGCAGGCCGCGGGCGTCAAGGGCATCACCCTCAAGGGCGACGATGTCCTGGTCGACATGGCCGTCGCCCGCGCGGGCGCGAGCCTGCTGACCGTCTGTGAGAACGGCTACGGCAAGCGCACCGCGATCGACGAGTATCGCCTCCAGCATCGCGGCGGCAGCGGCGTGATCAACATCCGCACCACCGAGCGCAACGGGCGCGTCGTCGCCATGCGCTCCGTGACCGACGCCGACGAGCTGATGCTGATCACCGCCAACGGCATCATGTTGCGCACCTCGGTGGCCGAGTTCCGCGAGATCGGCCGGGCCACGCAGGGCGTGCGCATGATCCGCATCGACGAGGGCGACCGCGTCGTCGCCGTAGCCCGCGTCGCGCCGGAGGAGGCCGAGCCGGCTGCCGCGACGCCGCCGGACGAAGGCGGCGGCGTTTCTCCCGCGGATGCGGCCGGCTCACCGCCGCCCCCGGAGCCGGCCTGACGGCGCCTGTTTTCTGAATCGCCGACGCCGCGCGGAGCGCGAGGCGTCGCGGAGCGCGACCGCCTGAACACGTCACGCACCCTCAACCACCCCGAATCGACGCGAGACTCATCGGTGCCGGCGCTGGCCGCCGCGGCTCGTCTGATGCGGCGCGGCCTCACCTTCGCGCTCGATCTCGCGCTGCCGCGAACCTGCGCGGCGTGCCGGCACCCGCTGGCCGAGCCAGGCGTTCGGCTCTGCGACGAGTGCGCTGCCGGGCTGGCGCTGTCCGTCGATGGCAACTATTGCCGCCAGTGCGGGCTGGATGTCGGCCCGCACCTGCTCCAGGACCGCCGCTGCACCGAGTGCCGGCGTCACCCGCGGCCACTGGTGGCCCGAATCGTCCGAGTCGGGCGACACCGCGGCACCCTCCGGCGCCTGGTGCTGGCCTTCAAGCGCGAGCCGTTTCACGACGACCTGCTGGGCGGCATGCTGGCGATGGCGTTTGAACGCGAGCTGTCCGATCATTCCGTTGAGCTGGTCGTTCCGGTTCCGACGCCGTGGGAGCGGCGCTGGACACGCGGTTACCAGCCGACCGAGTTGCTCGCGCGGCACGTGGCGCGTCATGCCGGCGTGCCGTGGCGATCGATTCTGCGGATGGCGCGGGTCGTTCGCCCTCAGACCGGGCTGTCCGCGGCCGAGCGCGAGCGCAACATCCGCGGCGCGTTCCGTTGCGGCAGCCGCTGGACCGGTCCGATGGCGCGGCGGCAGGTTCGCGGACGGGTCGTGTGCCTCGTGGACGACGTCAGCACCACCGGGGCGACCCTGCGCGAGGCGGCCGGCGTGCTGCGCGACGCCGGCGCGAAGCAGGTCGTGGCCGCGGTGGTCACCCGCGCGGCGCTTCACCCGGGCGCAGGCCCGGCGTGAGTGCCCCGCGGCTTTGTAGGTGAGTGGGGTTGCGCGGTATCGTGCCCGAGCGAGGGGAAACGTGAGCAGGCGATGGGACGTCGAGCGGTTAAAGCCAAGAAGGATGCCCGCCTGCGCGAGGCGATGACCGCGGGCGCGGTGACACGCACCGCGCGGCGCGGCACCAGCAACGCCCAGCAGGCGGCAGCTCTTCGTCTGGCGGTCGATTCGGCCCGCGTGCTGGCCGATGATCGCTGCGAGGACGTCCTCGTGCTGGACCTGCGCGGTCTGTCGGGCTTTTGTGATTACTTTGTGATCGCCACCGGCACATCGGATCGCCAGATGCGGGCGACCTGCGAGCACGTCGAGGACCTGGCGGCCGACCGCGGCGAGAAGCCCTTCTCGCGCGCGGGCATGGATGGTTCATCCTGGCTGATCCTCGACTTCGTCGACGTCGTCGTGCACGTCTTCGATTCGGAGCACCGCGACTACTACGAGCTGGAGACGCTCTGGGGCGACGCTCCGCGGATCGAGTGGCAGCGATAGCGCAGCCCGCGGTCGTCAGGTGATCGCCTCGGACTCCACGCAGCGGAACTTGCCCGACCCCGACGGCTCGATCGACTGAACCAGAGACAGGCGCACCGGCACGCCGCCAAGCTGGCGACTCAGCCGGTCAGACACGCGGTTCGAGGTGTCGTCGTTCCAGCCCGGCGCGGGGACAATCCGCACGTCGAGGCTGAGATCGCTGCGCTGCCGGACGTGAAATCGCGTCACGCCCGCTTCGTCCCGCAGCACGTAGATCGCCGACAGTGCGTGCGCGCTGCCGCCGTCGGCCCGGACCAACCGGTCGGTTTGCCGACCCTCGATGCCGCCGAGCACGGGCAGCGTCCGACCGCACGGACACGGCCGGGCGTCGAGCCATGCCGTGTCGCCGGTGCGGTATCGGATCAGCGGCATGCCGAGATTGTCGAGGTTCGTGACGACCACCTCGCCGGATTCTCCGACCGGGACCGCTCGGCCGGCGTCGTCGAGCAGCTCGACCAGCACGCACTCGGCGGCGATGTGCATCCGGCCGTGGGGGCACTCGTGCGCGATAAACCCGGCCTCGCGCGCCCCGTATCCGTCTGCCACCGGGACGCGAAAGTACGCCGCCAGGAGGGCTCGATCCGCCGAATCGAGCGTCTCGCCGGTCGTGAACACGGCCTTCAACGCCGGGGTTGGCGGTCGCGCGGACTGGCTGAGCGCGAATCTCGCCAGCGTCGCCAGGCTGCTGGGGTAGCCGAAAAGATGCACCGGGTCGAACGACCGGATCTCGCGCAGGTAGTCCGCCATTCGCGCGGGTGTCATGCGGAAGGCCGAAATCAGTCGGTGATTGATCATTCGATCGCGCATCGACCTGAACGCGTCGGCGGCGCCGGTTTCGATCGGTGATCCCCACAGATAGAGCTCGCGCTCGCCGGGCTCGATGCCGAACCACCGCCGCGAGCGGATGCGGGCCGCCTGATCGGCCGCCTGTCGCGCTCGATCCATGCAGAAGGCCACCGGCTGCCCGGTCGATCCGCCCGTGGTGGCGCGATGGAGACCGCCTGGTACGCCTCGCCAGATCATGCCGTCGAGGTGGACCCGAATGTCGGCCTTCGTTAGTAGCGGGATGGCGGGCAGGTCGGCCAGCGTCACCCGCCGCGGTGAGATGCCGGCCGCCGCCAGGCGCTCGCGATAAAACGGCGTCTGAGTGGCCGCGACCTCCAGTATGCGCGCCAGCTTGGCCTGCTGCAGCGCTGCCAGCCGCTCCGCCGGCCATGACTCGCTTCGGCACAGCTCGTCGGCCAGCGCCAGGGTGCGACGGCCGCGGACGCGCTCGTGCAGCGGCAGGATGAGCCGTCGAACCAGCGTCGGGGACATGCGACACTCCCGTGCGGCGCGGCCACCGGGTCCGTCAGATCGCGGCGGTCTTCGTGATCAGCGCCGCCTGATTGACGTACACTGCGCCCATCCGATCGCCGAAGCGATCGAGCGCCCGCATCAGCGGATTGAATCGTCCGAAGACGAACGGGACGAGATGAAAACCAATCATCCGCGGCCGGCAGCCCGCTTCGGTGATCCAGCGGCGCAGTTCACCACGGCTCGGCCAGTTCTCAAGCCCCTCGTAGGGCCGCAGCCCGATCCGGTTGGCCAGCACGCAGGCCCAGTGCCAGACGCGATTCGGGCAGGTGATGACCACGTGCCCGCCGGGCCGGCAGACGCGGATCAGTTCGTGCACGGCCGTGCGCGGGTCGGGCGTGTGCTCGATGCACTCCGAGCAGATCACCACATCGCAGGCGGCCTCCGCCAGCGGCAGCGCCGTGACGTCTCCCTGCACGCAGTCGGCGTCGCACTTGCCGCGCGTCACGGCGAGCAGTCGCCGTCCGATGTCGAGGCTGGTCACGCGGGCGCCGCGTCGGCGGGCCTCACGGCTGAACTCGCCGGTCCCGCAGCCCGCATCCAGCACGTGCCGCCCGCGCAGCTCGACGCCGGCGAGCAGCTCGTCGAACACGATCTCGATCCGCCGCCGCAGGTCGTACCGGTTCATGATCGCGTCGAACTCGCCCGCGATCGTGTCATAGTAGCGCGCGCGATCGCGCGATGGCCCCGCGACCGTGGCGTTCATGCCCGTCGCTCCCCGGCCGGCGGCGGGCCGCTCGAATCACCGATGCGCTCGGCCACGACGTAGGGCGGGCGATTCAGCAGGGCGAGGTAGGTGCGGCCGACGTACTCGCCCAGCAGGCCGATGGAAAACAGTTGCACCGCGCCGAGCAGCGCGACAAGCCCGACCGTCGAGGCCCAGCCGGGCACCGCGCGACCATCCCACAGCGCCACGGCGACGATGTAAATCAGGTCGGCCAGTGCCAGTGCACCGACCGCCGCGCCGACCAGCGTCGCCAGCCGCAGCGGCGCGACCGAGAAGCTCACCATGCCGTCGGTCGCCAGGCGGGCCATGCGCCGCAGTGAGTACTTGGTCCGGCCGGCGATTCGGGACCTCGGCTCATACGTCAGGTGGTGCGTCTCGTAGCCGAGCCACGGGATCAGCCCGCGCAGGAACGGGGTGGTTCGTGAGGCTTGCAGGACCGTCTCGACCACCGTGCGATCGAGCAGCCGGAAGTCGGCTGCCCCGCTGCGCATCGGGGCCTCGCACAGCCGGCTGAACGCGCGGTAGAAGCCGCGCGAGGTGAGCGCCTTCAGCATGCCGCCGCGAGCGTCGGAGGCGCGCACGGCCTGCACCACCCGCGCACCTTCGCGCCAGCGCCGCACCATCTCCGGCAACTGCTCGGTCGGATGCTGTCCGTCGGCGTCCATGCTGATGATCGCCCGTCCGCGCGCCGCGGCGAGCCCGGCCAGCAAGGCCGCCTGATGCCCGAACCGCCGCGAGAGGCGCACCGCCTGCCACTGCGGCCGCTCGGCCAGGACGGCCCGGATGACCGCCCACGTCGCGTCGTCGCTGCCGTCGTCCACCAGCACCAGCTCGTACGATTCGCCCGCCAGCGCGGTCTCAATGTCGCTGATGAGCAGCGGCAGCGCGGCCGCCTCGTTCAGCGCCGGAAGCACGACGGACAGCTCGGGCGCCGGCGGCGCGGCGCTCGGCGCCGCCGGTTCCGGGCGAACGTCGAGTCGAAAACTGTGGAACCGAGCCGGCGGATCGGCGGTCGCGGATGTCGTCACGTCAGACCAGCTTCGCAGGCACGCCGGGCAGCGTCTCACCGCCGAGCGCAGCGGCGAGATGCGCGAAACGAGCGTCGTGCCGTCATGCGGGCAGCGCCGCGCATCCGCGTCGTCCGGGGAGGGCGTCATCAGCCGATCGACGATCTGCATGCCGGGCTCCGCCCCGCCTCGCCGCGCTTCAACAGGGCGCGACGGCCATCGTCGGGCGAACGGGCGCCGGCCGGGTCGCCGCTCGCCGATCGTCCGACTTCGCACTCTCAAGCCCAGCGCCGATCCGCCGCGTTTGAAGTTCGCGCCGCAGCACGACTTGCAGGGCCACGATCAGTCCCATCATGGCGAAGGCCAGGTCCAGATACTCTTCGTTGTGGAAGAAGCCATGCACGGCATACGCCACCAGTCCCAGCAGCAGCCCGCGTGCGAGGTGGTAGGTCCAGCGCAGCTCGGGCGGGGCCTGTCGCCCGACCCGCGTCAGCCACCACGCCTGCGCCATCGAGCCCAGCACCAGCGCCAGCCACAGCGGGTAGCCGAGCATCCCCAGTTCGGCCAGGCTGCTGAGCCAGATGTTGTGGGCCGCTTTGCGTCCCCCGGTGACGCGATTCACCGCCCGCTCGTAGTTGCCGAAACCGACCCCTAGCGCCGGGTGCTCGGACATGACGGCCACGGCATCGCTCCACGTGCGGAACCGGCTGCGGGCCGAGATGTCCTGCTCATAGTTCACGATGGTTGACAGCCGGTGACGGATTTCGGTGCTCGAGGTCGCCAGCGCCGCGGCCGCCAGCACCGCCACGCCGATCATCGCTCGCACGCGATAGCGACTGGTCCACGCCAGGCAGGCGAGCACCACGCACATCGCGAGGAAGCCGGCCCGCGATTCCGAGCAGATGACGGCGATGCCCATCAGCGCGCAGCAGACCAGCATGGCGACCCGCAGGCGCGGGTTGCGCCATGTGATGCCGAGGTAGAAAACCATCGGCAGCACCATTGTCGTCGTCAGCGCAAAGAGGTTGTTGTCGTAGCTGAAGCCGTAGACGCGGTGCGGACCGAGCATGAGCACGCGAATACCGCCCTTGACGGCCCAGAACGCGACCGCCAGCGCCACCACGGCGTACAGAATTCGAAAGCGCCGCTCGTCGGACGCCATGCCGGTCAGCAGCGCCACGACCAGCCCCATCTTGAGCAGCCGACGAAACGCGGCCGACGTCGGCTCGAGCGGCTCGTCGCCCAGAAACCGCGTCAGAGTGATGTACGTCAGCAGCAGGCCGAGCACCACCAGCAGAAGCGACGGCTCAACCAGCGGGCTGCGTACCCGCCGCGGCTCGAGCGCCGTAGGACGGCCTGTCACCGGACTGATGCGCGGCACCATCACCCAGCGATGCACGCCGAACACCACCGCGCCGATCACCATCGGGACGCCCACCAGCAGCGAATCCTGAAAGTCGGGCCGCCAGCAGAGGAACTTGGGCTGCATCAGCGAGACGACGTAGTAAAGGCACAGGCCGAAGAACGGACGGAGCAGGCACAGCGGCAGCAGCGCCAGCAGCACCGAGATGTAGATGGCGAACCGCATGAGTCGTTCCGGCAGTGGATGCGGGCGCGATCTTCGCGCGCGTCGGCACGGCCCGGCTGCGACACCACGGGTCCGTCCTGAATCGAATCGGCCTCCGGCGGCCGATCGGTCGAGTCCATCGTGCCGCCCACCGCCGCCCGCCTCCCTTATCAGCGCTGATTCCGCCGGTCCGGCGTCGCTTCAGGCGTTCCGCGCGCTCGGTCGAGCACTTCGGCAAGGCGCCGCGCCAGCACGTCGCGCCGCGTGTCGTGAAGCAAGCGCGGATCGCGCGACGGCGGGGCGGCGCCGGCGCAGTGGCGTTCGTAGGCGGCGACAATGGCCGACGATAGCCGCTCCGGCCGATCAGGCGCGACCAGCTCGATGCCATCCCCGGCGGCGCGCAGCAGCCCGTCCATCGACGTGCCCGGATGCGCCAGCGCGATCATCGGCCTGACGCTCGCGAGATATTCGAACGTCTTGGCGGGGATGCAGAGCCGTCCGCCCGGTCCGGGCGGAACCGTCAGCAGCAGGGCGGAGGCCTTGGTCATGGTCGCCAGCGCCTCGCGGTGGGTGCGATAGCCGCGGCGCAGCAGGAAGGCATCGTCCGTGCCCCGCAGTTCGCGCTTCTGCGACGCCGCCAGACTGCCTACATGCTCGAACAGCAACCGTCCGCGGAGTTCCGGGCGCGTGCCCATCAGTTCGCGAAACGCCGACAGGATCGGCGAGATCGACTGCTGCCGGTAGAACGCGCCCACGTACACGAGCCGAAACGGCATTGGCGCGCCGGCCGCCGGCAGATTGGCGAAATCCGCCGGATCCCATCCGTTCGTGATCGTTGTCAATCGCGTTGGCGGCACGCCGTGTCGGAGCGCGAGGTCCGCCGCCAGGTCGTCGCAGGTGACGACGGGTTGATCGGCCTCGCGCACGATGCTGGACTCGAGCCGTGACCAGTAGGCGTGCAGGTGTCGGCCGCGCGGGGAATAAGCGAAGTTGGTGATGATCGGGTCGCGCAGGTCGGCAACCCAGGGAAGGCACCGCCGCCGCTGGAGCGTCCGTCCGATCAAGTGCACGCTATGCGGCGGCCCGCTGGTCATGACCGCGTCAAATCGTTGTGATCGCGTGAGTCGCAGGGCCGTGCGCGAGGCAGCCAGAGACCAGAGCCACGCCGGCTCGGGCAGCGGCGCGGCGCGTGCCAGGGGTTCCAAGCGCCAGTCGACCCGCTCGTGGAGCCAGCGCAAGCCGGCGCGGTCGCCGCCAATGGCAGCGACCGCCAGGTGCGTCACGCCGGCCGGCTCAAGACCCGGTACGCGGACCACGCGGACGGCGTCGCCCAGGGGCGTCAATTCGTCGAGCAGCTCGGGATCATGCAGCGGGCGGCGATCGTGCCCGCAGCATAACACCGTGACATGCCAGCCGCACGCCGGCAGATAGCGGGCGAACTTCAGCGAGCGCTGCACGCCGCTGCCGCCGGCCGGCGGGAAGTCGTACGCCACCAGCAGCAGGCGTCGCGCCTTCATCGGCCGTCCTACGTCAGTCGAGCCCGCGCGAACTCGCGCCAACGCCACGGACACCATCCAGTCGTCGCCGGGCGCGCCCATAGGCGCGCCGCCTGCCGCCGCGCCAGCCACGAGACGCGATCGACCAGTCGTCCGCGTGGACGTGCGGCCGTTCTTCCCAGTAACGTCAGCGCCGCCACGATGCCCTCGGCCGCGTCGGCCGTGCTGGGTCGCCAGCCCAGCGCGGCGTAGCGCACCGGCGTCCCCAGTGGATTCCAGATGGTCTCGTATCGCTGCCGGTTGCTCATGCCGATGCGCGTCCAACGCTGCCCGTCATCCGGGCCCCACACGAAGTGCGGACAGCCGCACAACGCCGCCAGATGCAGTCCGCCGGTCGATCCGCCCGCCGCCAGCCGGCTGGCGGAGAGCGCGTCGATCGCCGCGCCCAGTCCGGGCGGATACGTACCTACGCTCAGACCCAGCCCACGCAGCCGGTCTTGCAATTCGTCCCACCATGCCGGGGGCAGGTTCCGCTCTGGCGACGTGTCGCGCGCCCGCGGAACGAGGAGTACGTCCCAGCGCGGGCGGCGCGGTCTGCCCAATCGCCGGAACAACTGTTCGTCTCCGCCGGTCGACCACAGCCGGCCGCGATAGTCCGGCCACTCGATCCGGCCGACCGCCTCCATGCCGGCGTCGCGCATGACCGCGCGGACGGCCTCTCGCAGAGCGTGCGGTTCGATCGGCTGTCCGCGGTCGTCGATGCGATGGTCCTCGCTCGGCCGACCGGCCAACCGGGAGATGTCGACCGCAACCAGCGACACGTTGATGCTTGTCAGTCGCGTCAGGTCCTCATAGAGGGCACGCCGATCGGCCGTGACGGCCACGATGGCCGATCCACGGCGTGCGCGGACCAGCCGCCGGCGCACGACGCCCTGCCAATTCATCAGCTCCCAGCCGAACTCGCCCACGTACGGGGGAAAGATCAGGACTTGCGATGCGTCAGGCCGGCTCATGCCGTGCCTTTCCCGAATGTGGCCGTCATGACGCGCGCCAGGGCCTCGCTGCCATCGACCGGCGCCGGGAAACGACTCAGTTCGAGCACGCCCTTGCGCACTCGGTGAGCGTGGTTTCCACGCCGCCGAAGGTCGAGCATGGCGGTGTGCCCGGTGGCGGCCGCCGCGGTCAGAGTCGTATCGTCGTAGTGCTCGCGAAGTCCGAACGGAATGGCAAACGCCCGCGGCGCGCGACCGGTCCACCGCACGATCGCCGCGCGAGCGGTTTCCAGTTCTTCGATCTGCCGTTTAAGCGGCAGGCCCGCCATCACCGGGTGCCCATGGGTGTGATTGACGATCTCCACCCAGCGCGGGTCGGCCCGGCCGAGTTCCTCCGATGTGACGTATGGGCGATATCGCTCGGCGAGGGCCGGTCCGCTGGTGCCGGCGCGGGCCAGCAGCTCGTCCAGCAGGCACGACAGCGACTCGGACAGGAACACGCGCCGCGTCAGTTCCATGATCGGCTCCGCCGGCGACGTTTCCACGCCGGCGGCGCGGTAGAGGGCACGCACGGCGTCGCGGGTTCTCTCGCCATGCGACCCCGATAGCAGCCAGTGCAGCTTGTCGCGCCAGATCAGGTCGGTGTTGTCGATGACGCCTGTGACGACCGACACGGCGGTTGGAATGCCGTGGCGTTGCAGGACGGAGGCAGCGACGCGCAGGCTGCCGGCGTAGCCGTCGTCGAACATCACGACCGCGGCCCGGCCGACCCCCGTCTGCGAGCGCCACGCGTCGATCGCATCCGACAGCCTGATCGGACGATATCGTCGGGCCAGGAAGGCCGCATGGTCGGCGATCAACTCGGACGAGTGCGCGAATCCTGCCCGGCCGGAAAACAGCGGACACGCACGGTCCGTGACGGCGTGATACGTGATGATTGACAGGTCATCGGATCGCGCGGCGCGCCGCAGGGCGCGGACGGCCCGCTCCAGCACGTTTGAAAGCACGGCCGGCTTCTCGATCACTGCCTCGCCTCGATCAATTCGTTCAGCAGCTCCGCCAGTTGCCGCGCCTGGAACTGCCGCGTGAGCGGCCGCAGCGACGCCGGGTCGCGCTGCGGCGCAAGCCGCCGCGCCCGCCACGCGTCGAAGATGTCGCGCAGGTGCGCCGCGATCCGCGTGATATCCCCCGGCGGCGCGAGCCAGATGCCGTCGAACTGGAGCAGCAGCCGTTCGGCCTCGCCGCCGGCGCCGACCAGCGCCAGGATCGGCTTGCCGCTTCCAAGGTACTCGTAGGTCTTGGCCGACAGGTCGATCTCGGTGCCCGGACGGTCATCCTGAATGACAACCATGACGTCGCAGCGGCGCATCAGCGCCGTCGCCTCGCGATGAGACAGCAACCCGTGCACGCGGACCGGCAGCCGCGCCGCTGCCGCGTGCAGGGCGTCGGCCCACGGACCCATGCGCCCGGCGAATTCCAGTCGCATGGCGTCGCGGGTGGCGGGCGACGTTGCCAGCACTCGCGTCAGGCCCTCGATCAGCGGCATCGGCCCGCGACCGGCGTAAAACGAGCCGGTGTAGAGAACACGCAGCACGCCGTCATTTGTCGCGCTGTCGCCTGACACGACCCGGAAGTCCTCGGGGTCGAAGCCGTTTCGAATGGTCACGAAGCGCTCGGCCGGCAACTCTGGGTAGCGCTCGCGAAAACGCGCCGTCATCACCTCGCCGATGCTGACGACCCGATCGGCGGCGCGCACCACCGCCGACTCGCCACGCCGCTGTCGCCAGCGATCCAGACGCGTGCGCGTTGCCGGATCGTGCACGTACTCGACCCACGGATCGCGAAAGTCCGCCACCCACGGCAGGTTCAGTCGCCGGCGCACGGCCATCGCGATGACGTGGTCGCTGAACGGCATGGCCGACGACCACACCGCCGAGAATCGGAAACGCGCGTGCAGCGCCTCGGCCGCCGTCACGGCCTCGCGCAGTCCCCACACGCCGGCGTCCGGAAAGCTCAGCCAGCGCCAGCAGCGCTGCACGCGCCAGCTCAGCCCTTCTTCCCACCACCGTTCCGTCAACCCGGCCCATCGTGTCCAGCGGCCGAGCCGCCGGGCCCACCGCCGGGTGCCCGCCTGCGGCCACGCCCCCGTTTCGCGCGGCAGGCGGTGAACGGGCATGTCGGCCGGAACGTCGGCCATCGAATCGAAGTCGCGCGCGACCCGGGTCGATTCGGCCGCACCGCTCGGGTCGGCTTCGGCCGCCGCGGTGATGACGACCGGCCACCACCCGTGCCCGCGCAGGTACAGGCAGAATTTGCGCACCCGGACGGCGCCCACCGAGGCCATCGGCGGAAAGCGATTGGCGATCACCAGCAGTGTGCGATCCCGCGCCGGCGGGCCGGCCACCGGCTGCGTCAGATTCCGCTGACTCGCAGGCGCTCGACTGAGACGCGGCTCACTCTGAAGAAGGGTCATGGTAGTTCGCCGACAGGCCGACTCGGCGCCGTCCCAGTGTTATCGGCGGTCGCGCGGCCGGCAGCGGTCAGACGGGATCGGCGAAATCTGCGCGGTGCGAGCCCGCCCCCAGAGCCAGCCGCTCGAACGCCGCCAGCCGCGGCCCCCATGCGTACCGCGCGAGCACGTGACGCTGGCCGGCGGCCGCGGTCCGCTCGCACAACGCATCGTCCTGAAGCATGGCCAGGACGTGTCGAGCAAAGAGGGCGGGCTCATCGGCCACGCGCATGCCGCTCGCGGCCGTGCCGGTCAGACAGGCGGCCACGGCTCGTGTGACCACGACCGGCCGCCGCCACGCCAGCATCTCCAGCACCTTGTTCGGAAGTCCGCGAGCAATGCGGAGCGGCGCGATTCCGCAGCGTGCCTGTCGAAGATAGTGGCCCACGTCCGGGACCGCTCCGGTGACGGTGAGGCCGGCTCGGCCGTGCCGCCGTCGCAGCAGTCGCGGCGGGCGACGTCCGACCACCAGCAGGCGCGCGTTCGGCTGCTCGTGTCGCACCAGCGGCCAGACCTGATCGAGAAACCACGTTACACCGCCGGCGTTGGGCGGGTAGTCCATCGCGCCCACGAACGCCACGACCGGCCCGAGCGACGCGGCCGGCGGCGACGTGTCGATCGGCACGTCCACCCCGTTGCCGATGATCGAGATGCGATCGATCGCAGTGTGGCTCGCCTCACCCCGCAGCGCCTCGCGCTCCCGCGCGGTGATGACGATGGTCGCGTCCGCGGTGGCGCTCCATGCGAGTTCGTCCCGGCCGAGCCGGTTCGCCTCGTACGAGGCGAGCAGCCGCCACGGACCGCGGCTGCCGCGGGCGTAGTCGCGCCACTTGGCGCTGTCAGCGTCGCACAGATCGAGTACGCGGCGGCGCGCCAGGGCTGCCAGCGCGTACGGCGCCATGCAGCCGGAGAAACTGATCGCCGCGTCGAACGGCCGATCGAGCGACCACGCCGCCACGGCCGCGCGCAGCGCCGGCGAGTCGTAGGCCGATACGCTCAGGCTGCAACCGCGCATCAGACCGGCCGCCGCCCGCACCATCGCCCGCGCCGGCGCCCAGCGCACCACCGCCAGTCCCGCGCACAGCCGGCGCAACTCGGCGAGGGCGGCCGCTCCCTTTCGGGAGGGTGGCTCGTCGTCGAAACACGCCAGCCAGACGTCATGACGGGCGGCGAGGTAGGTCAGCACGTGATAGGTGCGGATTCGATCGCCCTTATCGGGCGGGGCCGGCAGGCGATGCGCGAGATAGAGCACCCGGCGGCGCGGAATGGCCGACTGTCGACCCGGATCGTATCGACAGTGAAATGATGTCAGTTCAGACGCGCGGGCGGGAGTGGCGGACGTGAGCAGCCGCCCCGCGGCGTTTGCCGCAATGCGCGATTCGGCCTTGACGTTCAGTTCGGCAGGGAGCATGGGTCGTCTATCCGGGGATTGATTTCGCCAGCCAGGCCCCCAGCGGTCGCGTGAGTGCGAGCGGCAGGCGCCGCCAGATGCGCCGCGGCACCGACCAGCGTGCGTCGCCAGGCGACAACCACGCGCCCGCGCCGTCGTGCCGGCTCCAGCGGTGATAGGCGAGCGGTGTCGGCTCGAAGCCGAAGAAGCGCTTGAAGGCCGCCGCGCCGATGTTCGCCCGCCGTGACCGGCCGAAGTCGTAGATCCGACAGCCGGCCCTCACGGCGTGCTGCATCGAGTTCGCGTACAGGAACTGGTTCAGGCCGTAGACATCGACGCGCTCGTCCCATCCGGAGACGTACGGCATCGCGATCGGACCGAAATGGAACGTCAGCAGTCCCGCCGCGGCGCGACCATCGCACTGCACGATCTGCACGTTGCACGATCCCGGCCAGCGCGGTTCGAACGCTGCGATCAGCCGCTCGAAGAACCGCAGGGGGTAGTTGATCGATCCGAGCCGTCGCATGGAACGGCTGTAGAGCGTCCAGAACTCGTTCAACCGATCCAGACTGTACTCGACCGTCAGGCGGGCTCTGGCTTCGGCCTGACGGGCGGCCGCCCGTGCCTTGCGCGGCAGCCAGGCGGTCACGTCATCGGCCCGCGACGGCAGGTCACGCTGAAAGGTCACATAGTCGTCGCACGTCGGCAGATCGCAATCAACGGCCCGCGTCGTGCGCAGGTCGAGCCGGCGCGCCCCGACGCGATCGCACAGGCGCAGCGCCTCGTCGATCAGCAGCCGCGCGATCCGGTCGTCGTCTGCCAGAGGTCCGCCGTAGATGCCGTACGGCACGCTGACCAGCATGGGGCCGGCCAGCAAACTGCGGACGAGCGCGAGCGGCAGCACGCCGCGAACGACGCCGTCCCGCACCGCGCGCAATGCGAACGCTTCATGTCCGAAGGTCTCGGACACGGCCTTCATCCATCCGAACAGATGTTGAATGGTTCCGCCCGGATGGGCGGCGACGTAGGCGTCCCACGACCCGGCGTCGGTGGAGCGATCGATCCAGACCGGGCTGCTGGCGGCCCAGCGGCGCGGCGCGTCAGACGGCGTCAGGCGGGTAGGACAGGCGGCGGCCACGGCGAGTCGCTCCGACGGCCACGCACCCGAGCACGTGGACGTGGTGAGCCTGTAGCCAGCGCACGGACTCGAGCACGATGCCGGCCGCTGCCCGCTGCAGGCGCACGACCATCAGCAGCCCGTGACACAACGGCCCCACCATGGCCACGTCCGACGCCGACTGGACTGGGGGAGTATCGACCAGCGCGACCGCGAAGCTGTCGCGGATCTCGTTCAACACCTGTCGGAGCGCCGGGCTGCTCAGCAATCCCGGCGACTCGCGATCCAGCCGACCGGCCGGCAGGATCGACAGGTTCGGGAGGGCCGTCGGGTAGATCGCGTCGGCCAGCGCGCAGCGTCCGGCCAGCACGTCCACAAGCCCAAACGGCGACGAAGGTTGCCGCGACGTGGCCGCGCTTGGCTTTAAGCCGGTCGCCGCGCGAGTCGTTCGAATGCGCGGTCGCAGTCGGTGTCCGCCGGCTGGCGCCGACAAGGGCCCGAAGACCGTGCTGAGCGCCAGACCGCCACCGGCGAACGTTCGGAGGTTGGCATCGATGGCGATGACTCCGAGGTGCCGGATCTCGGCGAACGCCACCGCAAGGTTGGCGGTGGCGAGCGTGGCGCCCTCGCGCGGGATCGCGGCCGAAATCGCGAGCACGCGGTGCTCACCGCCGGGGTTGTCGGCCATCAGTCGGGTGCGCAGCGATCGGAACTGTTCCGCCACCTGACCGGAGGGATCATGCTTCGCCAGCACACCGGGGTGCCAGCTTGAGAAACCGCTGCATCCCGGGGCGGTCTCCGCGACACGTCCGGCTGCGACGCCGACGTTCGGCGACTCGGCCCGGCGGGCCGGCGCGGCGGCTGGGATGGCGGGCTCCCTGATCACGGCGGCGCTTGAGGGCGGCGCGTCCAACGGCGCGATACGACGCACCACGCGCCGCTGTGCCTCCGCTCGTTTCATCGCTTCCGCGATGCGACCCATGGCGGCCTCCTTACCCGATGCCTGCCGGCGTCGCGCCGTCGTCGACCTGCGTCACCGCCGCGCCGCGCATGCGGATGCGCTCGAAGACCTGCGGCTCGGTCAGGCTGAGCCACGCCAGCCCGCCGCTGGTGGCAACCGACGTCACCGCCAGGCCCAGCAGCATTGGCATGACGATCAGGCGCCGCCGTAATCGCCGTCGCCGCAGCGGCTCCGATACGATTTCGTCCACGCTGCCCAGCACCGGTACCGACAGCAGGCCCGCCAGTTGCGCGGGGTTGCGGAGCGAATGATCGGCGAACTCGGCCAGCAACGCCGCAGCAGCCCCGACGGCCAGCGAAAGCATCAGGCAGGCCACGAACAGCGTGTTCGGCCGCGGGCTGATCGGCCGTCGCGGACGCGCCGGCTCGTCCAGCGGGCGCAGCAGCACGCCGCGGCGGCCTTGCTGGATCGTCAGCACGCGATCAATCGGTTCGAGCTGGTCTTGCCACGATTTCAACTCGGAGCGTGCGGCGTCGGCCTGTGCGCTGAGCGCGGCGTAGGTGGCGCGCTGTTCGTCGGTGGCGGCCTGCTCGGCCGTCAGCGCCGCGATGCGCTCCTCCAGTTCCGCCAGCCGGCGCCGGCTGCGATCCCGCTCGCGACGAAGCTCATCGGCCTGGTGACTGAGATCGGCGGCCGGGTCGCGCGGTGGAATCGGGTTTGCCGCGGCGACCGGCTCAGGCGCCACGGCGTACATCGGCGCGGGGATCGCGGCCGGCTCGCTTTCCAGCGACGCGCGAATTTGGGCGACGCGCTCGCGCACCGCCACCACGGTCGGATGCTGCTCGGTCATGCCGCGCACCCCGATCGCGTCGCGCAGGTCGGCCTCGGCCTTCGCCAGGTCGGCCGAGAGAATGGCGACACGGGGGTTCTGCATCATCGGCGGCGGCGTCGGCTCGGGCGTCTGGGGCAGCGGCGCGGCGGCCGGCGCCCGCATCGCCTCGATGCGGCTTTCGATCAATGCGATTCGATCGCTCACGTCGCTGGCGAACACGCGCACCTCGTCCGCCTCGTGCCGCAGCCGCGCCAGTTCGGTCGCCAGTTGCCGTGCTCCTTCGCGCGTCACGCCCGGATATCGGCGGGCGAGTTCGTCCGCCGGTTCCCGGGCGCGTCTCAGCATCGCCTGACACCGCAGCACCTGCTCCTCGTAGAACTGCCGCGCCTCGGTCAGCACCGCCGTCGTGCGCCGAGTCGCGTCGGCGATGTAGTCCTGTCGCACGCGGCGCAGCAGCGCCGGCACGCCCCGCGGGTCGGTCGTCGTCACCGTCAGTGTGACCACGTCGCGCCCGCTCTGTCCCTGCTTCACGCTCACATCGAGCCCCGACAGGATTCGGCCGGCGTCGATGCTCTCGGCCTCCGGCACGGCCGCCGCCGCCTCGGCCCACAGCCGCGGCGAGGCCAGGTCGTCGCTCATCGTCGCCCGCACGGTCTCTAGCGCCTCCGGCCAGCCGCGCCCGGTGTTAGCCAGCACCACGTCGCGGCGTCGCTCGAAGGACGTGCTGATGGCGTACTTCCTCGGCAGCCACAGCGTGGCGGTAAATGCCACGGTCGCCGCCGCGGAGAACGCCAGCACGAACCACCAGCGCCGCGCGACGGCCACCTCGGCGATGGACGCCAGGGTCTGCCGCAGATCCGCCGTCGAGTATTCGTCGTGAGGTCCGTAGGTCATCACGCTGCCCCATCGGTCGCTAGAAGCGCCGTCCGCCGAAACCCGAGCCGGCCGGCTGCGTGTATTGATAACCCGCCTCGCGCGCCCACAACGGCGTGTAGCCCGTCGCCAGCGCCTGGTTGAGCGGAAACAGCACGGCCTGGAGTTGCAAACCGAGCCACGCCAGCGGCGTCGGTGGTACGTGAATGATGTCGCCCTCCTGCAGCAGCACGTTGTCCGCCGACTTGCCGTGCCGGACGATCTCGTCCACGTCGATCGTCATCTCGTGCCGCTCGCGATTCTCGTGGCTCGGCCGCACCACCTTGACCTGCGACATCCACGCCAGCCGGGTCGGCTGAGCCATCGCCAGTGCGCCGAGCAGCGTGTCGTTGCCCGTGAACGGGTACGGCCCCGGTCCCGACACTTCGCCGAAGACGTAGAAACGCTTGCTCGCGCCGGCCGCCGCCCGGACCACCACGATCGGCTTCTGGTAATACCGCGTCAGTTGCTGCGTCAGCTTGTCGGCGATTTCGCTCGTGGTCAGACCGGCCACGTACACCTCGCCGATCAGTCGCAGCGTGATCTTGCCGTCCGGCCGCAGGTTCTGGGTTTCGCCGTCGATCTCCGGCACGTTCGGCGACGTGATCTCGATCGTGTCTGGCGGCATGATGCGGAACTGCCCGCCCGCGACGTCCTGTTCATACGGCTTGAGGAACGCGGCCGCGTGTTCCGGCCTGGGGCCGCAGCCCGACGCCGACAACAGCAGCGCGGCAACCATCGCCGACCGCTTGAGGGCGGACATGATTGACGTCCGTGTCATGGTCTGCACCGTCCGTGTCGGGCAGCGTTTCGGCCGGCGAGGGCCGGAAACTGCCCACCAGCGAAATCGGACCATCCGGGGTGCGACTGAACTTAGCAGTGATGCATGGAATCAACGCCGGTCCCGCGAACAGGCGACCGCGCTTACTGTGGCAGACAGGCGGCATGCCGTGCGTGAAGCGGGGGAGGCGTATTTCACGCGACCCCTGACGCGGTCTCGTTGCGGGTTCGTGCGGTTTCAGCGTATTGGGCCATGTTCTTATCGGCCCCTTCGCAGTGAGCGATCGCGAACGCCCGTGCGCAACCTTCGCTTGAAGGCAACTTTACACCGCTTCCGATAACTGACCCGACGTTCTGCCGTCCGGGAGGCTGCTGCATGTACGCCGAGTTCTTCGGGCTTACCACCCTGCCCTTCAACAATACGCCCGACCCGCGGTTCTTCTACGACACGCCCGACCACGAGGAAGCCCTCGCGTCGCTGGTCTACACCGCTACGCAGCGCCGCGGCTACGCCCTCGTGACCGGCGAGGTCGGCAGCGGCAAGACGCTGCTGACGCGCGTGGCCCTGACGCGCCTTCCGGCCGGAACCCAGACCGCCGTCGTGACCAATACGCGGTTGTCGGGGCACGAACTGCTGGGCGCGATCTGCCGCGAGTTTCAGATTCCGCTGACGGCCGACACGACGCCGACCGAGATGTGCCGCGCGCTGGAGGAGTTCCTGCTGGAGCAGTACGCGCGCGACCGGCTGGCGGTCGTCATCATTGATGAGGCGCAGAATCTCTCCCCGGACGCGTTCGAGGAGCTGCGCCTGCTCGGCAACCTCGAGGCCGAGGACGCCAAGCTGCTTCAGGTCCTCATTCTCGGGCAGCCCGAACTGGCCGAGACGTTTCGGCAGGCCTCGATGCGGCAGCTTCGGCAACGATTGTTCCGGTCGCTCCACCTCGCCAGCCTCACGGCCGACCAGACCGCCGGGTACATCCGCCACCGACTGGCGGTTGCCGGGGCGAAGCGCGACGACATCTTCAGCCCCGAGGCCTTGACAGCTGTGCACACGGCGTCCGGCGGCATGCCGCGGCTGGTGAATCAGATCTGCGATCACGCGCTGCTGGCGGCGTTCAGCCGTGGTGTGACGACGGTCACGCCGGAAATCGTGGTCGAGTGTGCCGAGTCGAACGAGCCGTTGCTCGGCAAGCCCTCGGCGTTGACCGCCGCGCGCGTGCCCGCCCCGGCGTCGATCGGCGGCTCAGATCTTCACGGCGCCGTGCAGCGCGAGAGACCGGCTCCCGGGACATCGTCGCCCGGGGACTGGCCAGTCGAGACTGCGGCCGACGGCGAACAGCGAGTCCACGCCATCGAGACCGCCACCGCCCGCCTGACCGATCGGCTCGATCGCTTCGAATCGCGCATCGCCACGCTGGCCGACGACCTGCGCAGCCCGCGCGAGATCACCGAGCAGGTCACCACCGATCTGCTGACCATGCGCGACCTGCATGATCAGGCGCAGGCGATGTTCGACCAGACGCGCTCGACGGCCGAGTTGTTGACCGCTCGCGCGCAGCATCTCGGCGAGACCGGGCGCAGTGCGATCGCCGATCTGAGCGGCCGCGCGAACGAGACGCTGGCCGGTGCCGTCGCGCAGGGACGGAACGTGGCGGCGCAGGTCGCCATGCTTCGGGAAGACCTGGCCGCGCATCTTCAGCATCAGACCGACGGCCTGCGCGGCCTGGTGACCGGCGCGACGCAGACCGCCGCCGCGCTGAGCAAACCGATCGGCGAACAGTCCGACGAACTCGGTCCCGCCACGCCCGAGGTGCTCGAACGGCTGCTGTCGAGCACGACCGGCGATCTGAACGCGGTTCGCGAGCAGCTCATGCAACTGCGAGCCGGCCACGCGGAGCGCACCGATCGAACGCTCTCGGCGCTGGAGAAGCTGGTCGAGCATGTGACCGCCCAGTGCCGCGCGGCCACGCAGCAGACTTCGCGGATGCTCGTCGAGGCTCAGACACAGAGCGAGCAGATGTCGCGGCAGATGGACGAGTCGCGACGTCAGGCGCTCGCCCAGACCGAAGCGGCCCGGGCGCGGGCGGCCGAAATGCTCGCGGCCGCGACCGATCTGTTCACCCGCACCCAGCAGCAGATGAGCGAGTGGACGGCGCGCCTTGCCGCGCAGGCGGCCGAGCACATGCAGCGCTTCGAGGACGCGAGCCGTGCGCCGACTTCCGCGGCGCGGCAGGTCGTGCTCGACATGGAGTCCGCCATTGCCGCCACGTCGGCCCGCGCGGCACAGGCGCGCCGCGACATGGACGTTCTGGCGGGCGAGATCGAGCATCGGCTGGCCGCCGGCGAATCGTCGCTCAGGTCCGTCTTCGACGAACAAGCCGCCCGGCTGGAGCGCTTGAAGCAGGATGCGGATCAGGCGGTGACTCGACTCTCCGCGCAGCTTCAGGATCTTCGCCTGGCCGCCGTGCAACAGTCCCAGGAGCAGCAGCGCCTGATCGAGGAGGGGCGCCGCGAGGCGCTGGTGCATGCCGCCGCCGTGCGGTCCGAGGCCAGCGAAGTCATCCAGCGGCTGGATGCTGAGATCACCGCGCTGCGAGAGCGCGCCCGCCGCGAGAGCGAAGAGCTGACCGCCGCGGTCGAGGCCCGGTTGCAGTCGGCGACCCGCAGCGCCGAGGGCGCCCAGAAGCGCATTGACGCAAGCATGGAGCAGGTGATGTCCCGTGCCGCCGCCGTGAACCGGCAACTCGACGCGGCGTCGGCCGAGGCGCAGGCGCGGCTGTCGGGCGTACAGGAGCTTGCCCGCGGTGCGTTCGACGATCTGGCCGGGCACGCCGACACCGTCCGCGCGGCTTGGCGCGGCGAAGTGAACGCGCTGGGCGAGCGCATCACCGGGATGATCGAGTCGGCGCGGCGCGAGTCGGTCGGACTGGTCGACGAGTTCCGACTGGTGCGCGACGAGGTCGCCGCCGAACTCGAACAGACGCGCGCCCGCATCGCGGCCGAGCGTCAGTCCGCCCGCGAGGCGGTGCAACGGCTCGCCGCCGGACTCGCCGCGGTCACGCGCCGCGCCGGCGAAACGACCGGCGAATTCGAGCAGCGGCTGCACCGCTTACTGGCCGATGCCGAGCAGCATGCCGGCCGGCTGTCGAAGCTGGCCGACGAGCTGGCCGCGCGCGTCTCCGCGACGATCGACGACTTGCAGGATCGCATGGGCCAGGCCGAGGCGGAGCATGCCGGCGGCGTGGAGCGAGCCCGCGCGGACCTGGCGGCCCTGCTCGACCAGCAACGCGAGCAGGTCGACGCCCTCGACCGGCGGGTGCGCGAACTGGCCGCGTCGTCGCGCGGCATTGGCGACGAGTTGGAGACCCGGGTCGCCGGACTGCGACACTCCGCCCAGCGCGACGGCGAAGCCATCGCCGCCGGACTCGGCCGTGTCCTGGACGAGTCGCGAAATCGCGCCGCCGAGCTGCGAATGCAGCTCGAAACGGCGCAACGCGAGCTGCGGGCGACCACCGATGCCGCGGCCCGGCAGATCGACGACGCGATGGCGCGGCGCCAGGCCATCAGCGAGAAGCTCCGCAAGCTCGGGAGCGACGCGACGCTTGAGCTTCAGACCGAGATCGAGCGCGCCGTCGAGCAGGGCCGCACCCTGCGGCTCGAGATCAGCACCGCCGGCGAGGAGGTCCGCCGCGTGGCCGAAACGGCCGAGCAGCAGCTTCGCCAGACCTCCCTGTCGGCCACCGCGCAGATCGAGGCGCTTCGGACCGCGGCCTGCCGCGACGCCGAGCAGGGCGCGACGCGCCTGGCCGCCCTGCGACAGCAGGTCGAGGGCGGGCTCGAGGAACTGCGTCAGTCCGCGTCGCGCCTGCTCCAGCAGGCCGAGAATTCGGCGGGGGCCCTGCGAACGCATGCCGACGAGCTGTTGTCGATCGCCAATTCCGGCGCTGAACGCGTGTCGCGCGAGGCGCAGGCGCTGCTGGCCGGCGCCCAGGCGGCCGCGGAGCGGTTCAGCGCCCAGGCGGTCGAACTGGTGCAGAAGGCCGAGTCGCAGGCGACCGCCGTCCGCGCCGACATCGATCGTCTGCGCGCCGAGACGCAGGCCCAGCACGAGCGCTGGCAGGAGACCACCTCGCGGACGCTGCGGGAGACGCAGTCGCTGCGCGATCAGGCGGACGCGCTGCTGAACCGCGCCGGCGACGTCGAGCTGCGCACCCGCGAACTGATGTCGATGCCGTCGCGCGTCCTGGCGGAGGCCGACACCAAGGCGGGCGAGCTGCGCGACATCACGCGCAACGTGGCCCACGTCGTCCGCACGCTGGCCGCCGCTCAGAACGCCGCCCGCCAGCGGGCCGAGCAGATCGAGCACGCCAACGCCGCCGCCGACGAGCGCCTGTCCCAGATCTCGCAGCACACCGCCCGGGTCGGGCAGCTCGTCGGCATCATCCGGCAGTTGCACGGGGCCCTCGACGCCCGCATCGACAGCCTCCGCGAGCGGCTCGAGGTGGCCGACGACATCTGCCGCAATGTGCCGCGAGAAATCGAGAACCTGCGGGGGCTGCTGGCGACGGAGAGCTCGCGCCGCCGCGGTCGAAGGCCGGACAGCGCGGCCGCGCTCGAGTCGCCGGTCTCTGCGCCGGTCGCCGCGGCGGCGGTCGTGGCGCGCAGCGCGCCGCCCACGACTCCGCCGGCGTCGCCGCCGCGCCGCTCGCGCGTCACGAAGGCCGCTGTGGTGCCGACCAAGCCCGCGTCCGGCGGCGCGCAACCCGCCGCCGAGACGCCGTCGCTCGGTGAAGTCGTCCGGCAGAATCAGAAGCTCAACGACTGGCTGAAGAAGACGCTGGCCGAGGCCGAGGCACCCCGGCCCTGACGGGCGCCTGCGTCATGTCAGCGCGTCGGTGTCCGAGCGGCGCATCAGCCACAGGCCGATGAGCAACCCGGCCGCCGCGACCGCCAGCGCCCACGGCGGGTGCGGGTCGTCGGTCCCGAGGTAGCGGGCCAGCGTGGCGCTCTGCGTCGAGAGCAGGACGCCGGCGTTGTTGACGAAGTGAATCAGCATCGCCACGAAGATGGAGCCGCTGCGCAGCACCGCGATCGCCAGCACGATGCCCAGCACTGACGTGGTCGGAATTCGCCACAGGTCGGTGTGAAACAACCCGAACACGAGGCCCACCGCCACACAGAGCGTCACTGGTTTCACGCGGCCGCGCAGCCCGGATTGGAGGAATCCGCGGAACAGGGTCTCCTCGCACACGGCCGGCAGCAGCGCGACCGTCAGCAGCATCAGCGGGGTCGGCAGCGTGGTGAGCCGCTCCTGCTGTTCGGCCAGCAGCCGCTGCATCTCCTCCGATGGCGGCACGGCCTGCATCACCCAGCGCGACATCATGACGGCCGCGACCGGCGCCGACGCCGCCACGACCAGCCCGCCGATCAGGGATCGCGCGCTCGGGACGCGCAGACTGAAGGTCTCGCGGAAGTCGAGCTTGAAGTACCACGCCACCGCCAGCGGCGGCAGCAGATAACACAGCAGCATGAGCGAGATCGTCATACCCGCCAGCCGCTCGGCCGACATGGCGGGCGTCGCCAGGGTTGTCTGCCAGTAGAAGGCCAGCGGGAAGACGACAGCCGTCAGCAGCATGGCGGTGCCGCTGGTCGGTCGCGGCTCGGGGCGGAACAGGCGCCGCCTCAGAAGCGCGCGGTAGCTGCCGACGTCGGCGAACAGGATGGCCTCCTGACCATAGAGCCGCGCGGCGACCATGACCGCCGCGGTCGCGTACAGGCAGGTCGAGCAGAAGGTCAGGGCCATCGCGGGCAGGTCGTATCGCCCGGCGAATAGTTCGCGCAGCATCACGATGACGTTGGCGACCGGCATCACCACGATCGGGCCGCTCAGCCGCACGCTGGGCATGTAGGTGATGACCATGGCCGGCACCATCGCCGCGATGATGACCGGCGTCATGTAATTCTGGGCTTCCTTGAATGTCCGCGCGAAGCTGCACGCCGCCAGCATCACCGCCGAGAACAGCACGGCGAACGGCACCATCGCCAGCATGACGATCGGCAGCACCTCGATCGGAATCGCGATCGGCCCCGCACCCGGCAGGGCCCGCGTCATCGCCTCGGCGATGCCAGAGAACCGCATCGTTCCGCCCATCGACACCAGGTTCAGCAGGCTCGACAGGATGGCGACCGTCATCACCACCAGGAACTTGCCGGCCATGATCTGGGTGCGCGGCGCCGGCGCGGCCATCAACGTCTCGAGCGTGCCGCGCTCGCGCTCACCCGCCGTCAGGTCGATGGCGGGGTAGATGGCGCCGGTCACCGTCATCAGCACCAGCAGGAATGGCAGCACCTGCCCCAGCAGCGCTCCCCCGAGCTTGCTCGGCGACGCCACCGAGACCTCGCTGATTCGCAGCGGCGTGAGCAGGTCGGGCGAGAGCCCCTGATCGGCCAGGCGCAGCAGCACGATGCGCTGCGACTGCCGCGCGATGACGCGCTGGATGGTCCGCATGGCAACCTCGCTGCGCGTTTCGGCCGGGTCATAAACCACGCGGACAACGCGATTGGCGTCGTCGGCCGGACCGCTCGCGGGCAGCGGCGGATCGAGCGAGAGGCCCAGTTGCGCACGCCCGTCGCGGACGATGTCCTCCAGCGCCTCCGCGCTTGTCTGCACGTCGAACTGGGTGGCGTGAAGCTGCATCGTCGGCGGGCCTGGCGGCGCGTTCTCGCCGGCCGCGGCCGATGCCGTGGCGGCCAGAGCGGCTTCATCGGCCGCCAGCACGGCCATCAGCCAGCGACGCACGCCGTCGTCCGGGACGGCGACGCGATACAGCTCGCGCTGCCGGCGGGCGTGCTCGATCTGAAGGGCCTGCACCACGGCCAGCATCAGCACCGGGTAGAGCAGCAGCGGCACCAGCACCATCGCGATCAGCGTCCGCCGGTCGCGGAGCGTTTCGGTCAGCTCCTTGGAATAGACCACCCAGACGCGCCGCAGGTTCATGACGCCCCCTCGCCCGGAGGCGCGCCGAGAACGTGCTCGCTCTGCCCGCACAGCGCCAGAAAGATCTCGCTCAGTCGCTGCCGGCCCGATGCCGCCCGCAGCGCGTCGAGATCGCCCTCGGCCAGCAGCCGGCCCTCGTGCAGCAGGCCGAAGCGCTGGCAGATCACCTCGGCTTCGTCGAGGTAGTGCGTCGACAGCAGGATCGTCTTGCCGCGCCGCGCCTCCGCGCGGATGAAGTCCAGGATGACGCGGTTGGTCATGACATCGAGCCCGAGCGTCGGCTCGTCGAGAATCAGGATGGGCGGGTCGGCGATCAGCGCCCGGGCGATGTTGGTGCGCTGCTTCTGACCGGTCGACAGTCCGCCGCACCGCAGATCGGCGAAGCTCGCCATGTCGAGCCAGACCACCAGTTCGTCGACGCGCCGCCGGATCACGTCCTTCGGCAGGTCGTAGAGCCGGCCCATGAAGACCAGCAGTTCGCGCGGCGTCAGTCGCTGATACAGACCGGTCGACGCGGTCAGATAGCCGACGTTGCGCTTGACCTGCTCCGGCGACGTGCGCACGTCGTGCCCGGCCAGTATCATGATGCCGGAGGTCGGGGTGATCAGCCCGGCCAGCATGCGCAGCGTGGTCGTCTTGCCGGCGCCGTTGGGTCCCAGCAGGCCGTAGATTTCGCCCGCCGCCACGCGGAACGTCAGGCCGTCGACGGCTCGCTTCTCGCGCCCGTCGGTGGTCGGGAAGATCTTCGTCAGGTTTTCGACCTCGACCACGTTCACCTCGCTGCCGCGGCGGCTCGGAACCTCGGGGTGCGTTCGAGCTGACCGCGCGGGGCCGCATCGTATAATCGCGGCGTGCCTTCCGCGAATCACGCCGCTCCGCCGCCGACCGACCCGCCCGCCGTGCGCCGCGGGCCGGTTGCCACAGTCGCGCCGGTTGCGCCGATCGACAGCACCTACACGTACCTCGTCCCCGACGAACTGGCCGACACCGTTCGACCCGGCGCGCGGATCGAAGTGCCGATGGGCCCGCGCGGGCGGCCGACCGAGGCGTTCTGCGTCGACGTCAGCGAGGGTCCGTGGGAGACGACGCTCCGGCCGGTGTCGCGCGTGCTCGACGCGCGGCTGCTGCTGTCTCGCACACTGCTGGAACTGGGCCGGTGGATCAGCCGCTACTACGCCGCGCCGCTCGGTCCGACGCTCAAGGCGATGCTGCCGGCCGGCGTGCGCGGCAGCGCCGGGCTTCGCGTGGTGCGTTACGTGCATGTCGGCGAACCGCTCGGGGATGGCAAGCCGACCGGCCCCCGGCAGGCCCGCGTGCTGGCCCTGCTGGCCGACGAGTCGCCGCGACGTATGGACGATCTCTGCGCTGCGGCCGGTTGCACGCCGGCCGTCGTGCGAGCGCTTGCCGCCGCCGGCCGGGTGCGACTCGAGGCGCGTCGCGAGGAACCGCGCGAATCGCCTGCTGCCCCCCGGCAACTCGAAGAGCCGACCTTCGAACTCAACCTGGACCAGCGGCACGCGATCGACCGCATCCTCGCGATGCAGTCGGAGGCAGCCTTCCGCGTGGCTGTGTTGTTCGGCGTCACGGGGAGCGGCAAGACCGAGGTCTACGTCCGCGCCATCCGCGCCGCCATCGCCGCCGGGCGGCAGGCCATCATGCTCGTGCCCGAGATCGCGCTGACCACCCAGACGGTCCAGCGTTTGTCGCATCGCTTCGAGCGCGTGGCCGTGCTGCACTCGTCGATGAGCGACGCCACCCGGGCGCGCTGCTGGTCGGCCCTGGCCGAGCATCGCATCGACCTCGTCATCGGCACGCGCTCGGCCGTCTTCGCGCCCTGTCCGAAGCTCGGCCTGATCGTGGTCGACGAGGAGCAGGAAGGCAGCTTCAAGAACCTGGCCGCGCCGCGCTATCACACCCGCGACGTGGCGGTCAAGAGGGCCCAGCTCGAGGGCATCCCGATCGTGCTCGGCTCGGCCACGCCTTCGCTGGAGACCTGGCACAACGTCGGGCGTCAGCCGCACTTCGAGCTGCTGCGGTTGCCGCGCCGCGTGCGCGGCCTGCCGCTGCCGCGCGTCGAGCTGATCGACATGCGGGCCGAACACCGCGAGCGCCGCGGAGTGCACCTGTTGTCCCGACGCCTGGAGGAGCGCCTGGCCGAGACGCTCAACCGCCGCGAGCAGGCCGTGCTGCTCATCAACCGCCGCGGCTTCGCCAGCTTTCTGTTCTGCCCGGCCTGCCGGACGCCGCTGGTCTGCCCGAATTGCAGCGTGCAGATGGTCCTGCACGTCACCAGCGGCGTCGCCATCTGTCACTACTGCCACGAGCGCGTCGTCGTGCCGACGCGCTGCCCGATGGCCGGGTGCGCCGGGCACTTCGTGCGCTTCGGCATCGGGACGCAGCGCGTCGAGGCCGAAATCGCGGAAATCTTCCCCACCGCCCGCGTCGCGCGCCTCGACAGCGATGCCATGCACCGGCCGGGCGACTACGCCCGCGTGCTGGGCGACTTCGAGGCCCGCCGGCTCGACGTGCTGGTCGGCACGCAGATGGTCGCCAAGGGGCTCGACTTCCCCTTCGTATCGCTGGTCGGCGTGGTCACGGCCGACACAGCCCTCGCCATGAGCGACTTTCGTGCCTCCGAACGCACCTTCCAGCTCGTGTTGCAGGTGGCCGGGCGAAGCGGACGCGCCGACACCGGCGGTGAGGTCGTGGTGCAGACCTTCTCGGCCGAGTTGCCGATGATCCAGCGGGCCGTTCAGCACGACTATGAGGGCTTCGCCCAGGCGGAGCTGGCGGCGCGCCGCAAGGCGAAGCTGCCGCCGTTTACGCGGCTGGCGCGGATCGTCGTGAGCGATCCGCTGCGGACACGGGCGTCGAAGGCGGCCGAGTCACTCGCCCGGTCGGTGGGCGATACGCTCGGAAAGTACGTGCGCGGCGCCGAGGTGTTCCCGCCACAGCCGTGCTCGATCGAGCGGATTCGCAACCAGTATCGCTTTGAGGTGCTGCTGCGCTTCGCCGGTGGCGGGTCGATGCTCAAAGCGCTCGACGTGCTGCGCGCCGCCAAGGCCCTGCGGGCCGCGGCGCGATCCATCATCGTTGACGTCGACCCGGTCGCGCTTCAGTGACGCGCGTCGGCGTCCGGCCGGCGCGGCACATGCTTTTTCATGGAAACGGTTGGGCCCCGGCGACCGGTCGCCGAGGCCCGCGGCATTGCGAAGAGTTCCGTCGCCTCGCAACCCATTCCATCGTTGCCCGCGACGGACGGTCAGCTGCGGATCTGCTCCTCGATCTGCGTCACGATCGACCGCACCGGCGCGCTCTTGGGGCCGGCCGCCGACACCCATGCCGCCGGTCCGTCGGCCGCCAGCATGCCGGCGATCTTGCGATGGGCCAGCAGCACCGTGGTGTGGTTCTTGTTTCCCATCACGCGGGCGATTTCGGGAAACGACATGGGCGTGTGCGTCCGCGCCAGGTACATGGCGATGTTCCGCGCCAGTGCGATCGTGCGGCTCTTGCGGGAGGAGTGCAGGTCGGCCGGCGTCAGGCCGAAGAATGTCGCCACCGCGTTTTCGATGTCGTTGACCGTCAGGATCGGACCGGTGCGGTCGAGATGATCGTCCAGGGCCTGCCGCGCAATCGCCATGCCGATCGGCGAGCCGGTCACATCTGCTGCCGCCACGAGCTTCAGCAGGGCGCCCTCCAGCTCGCGCACGTTGGTGCGAATCTTCTCGGCCACATACTGAATGACGTCATCGGGGATGGATCGCCCCATCGTCCGGGCGCGGCGCCGCAGGATTTCGCAGCGCGTCGCCAGGTCCGGGGCGTCGATCCGCACCACCACGCCCGACACGAACCGGCTGCACAGCGATTCCGAGAGCTGCCCGATCATGTGCGGGTGTGCATCGGATGCCAGCACGATCTGGCGGCCAATCGAGAAGATCGTGTTGAACGTGTGCAGGAACTCGTCCTGCGTGGCGCGCTTGTTGGCGAGGAAGTGCACGTCGTCGATCAGCAGCGCGTCGAGCTCGCGATAGGTGGCCCGGAACTGCTCGAGCGTGCCGTGCTTGAGGGCGATCAGGAACTCGTTGGTGAACGCTTCGCCCGACGTGTAGCGCCACCTCAGGCCGCGCGCCGCCCCGTCCAGCGCGTTGGCGATGCCTTGCAGCAGGTGCGTCTTGCCGATGCCGACACCGCCGTGCAGGAAGACCGGGTTGTACACCTCGCCCGGTTGCTCCACGACCCGGCGGGCGATGGTGTGGGCCAGCGCGCTGCCGGGCCCGACTACAAAATCGTCCAGCCGGCCGCGCAGACGCGGTCGCGGCGGCCCCGCCACCGGGGCGTAACCGGTCCGCAGCTCGCGTCCGCGGAGCCCGGCTTTCTGCACCGATTCGGCCTGCGAGTTGAGCTGCGTCTTGCGAAGCTGGCCGAAGAGGCTCGGCTCGATGGCGTAGTTGACGTGCACGTCCTTGCCCAGCACCTCGCGGGCGGCGGTCGAGATGGCCTCGGCGTAGTGGTTCTCGATCCAGCTGCCGACGAACACGTTCGGCACGCCGACCTTGAGGAAGCCGTCGGCGACGATCATGTGCGTCGAGTTGTGAAACCAGACCTTGTAGTTGTTGGGTCCGACGATCTCCGACAGGCGGGCCAGGATTCGCTGTTCGACGCTTTCGGTTCGGGTAATCACGCGGCGCTCCCTGCGCGCAGCATGGCTGCGGTGTGTCTGATGTTGGTCAATTCCATTCGAGGTTTCGAGCCGTCCGCGACGCTTTTGAACCGCGCGTCATCGCCGGCGGGCTCGACTGATGAAGCCGATGTTAAGAGTCGCGCCGCCGCGCGTCAATCGCATTTCCATCGGCTGCCGCGCGTGGCGATACGATCGTCATGAACTTCAAACAGTTGCGAGTGTGAGAAATTTTTTCGTGCACTTGTTACGAACAGGCGCGGCGCGCGTGTGCAAAAGCTGTGGGTTCGACCGGCGCGCTCGTTATCCTTCGGTCTGTCCGTCGAGTATGCGAATCCACGCGTCGCGGCGGGCGCTGCGCCGGAAGCCGAAGCGCTGGTACGCCCGCAGCGCCGGCGCGTTCGCGCCGTCGACCGCCAGCGTGAGCGTCGCCAGCGACGCCGCGCGCGCCAGCTCCACCGCCTTCGCCAGCAGCAGGCCGGACCAGCCGCGCCCGCGCGCCTCCGGCGTCAGCCCCATGTACACGATCTCGGCCGCGCTGCGAAACGGGATCTCCCCCAGAAGCAGGCATCCCGCCGGTCGGCCGTCGGCCAGCATCACGACCCATCGGTCGGGGTCGAATCGCGTCGAGGCGCGGTGTCCGGCCATGACGTCGTCGATGTGCCGTACACCGTTCAAGCCCGGGCAGTCGAGGCTGTTTTCATAGGTTCTCAGAATGGTCTCGGCGAAGAGGCGATGTTGATCGACTGCGTACGGCTGCCACCCGATCCGTTCGGCGATAGGCCGCTGATTCAGTCCGGTTTGCAGCAGCGTGGGCCGATCCAGGTAATCCAGTTGTGCGAGCCGCGCAAAACCATTATCCGCAAGAGGTTGGGATGAACACGCGGGCGCCTCGAGCAACGCCTGTACGATGCGGACGCCGCGTGGTTGGGCGAACGCCAGCACGCGCTGGATCAGTGCGCTGGCCGCGGGCCGACGGTCGGACATATCGAATCCGGGCGACAGAAAGAGCATCGCCGTGCGTCCCGGCGATTCGACGAATGACGCCGCCGCCAGCCAGTGGGGACCGTCTTCGGCCACCCAATGCCGCGTCAGGTCCAGCCGCAGTTCGTTGACGAATCGCTGGAACGAGTCGATCTGCCGCTCGCGCTGCCCCGGCGTGCTCTCGGGATGCGACAGCGTTTCGTACAGGACTCGGCGGTACTCGGCCGGTTCGGCCGGTCGGACGTTGAACATGAACGCACGGACGCGGGCAACGCCGCGATGCTTCACTCTAAGCCGTGTCGGCGCGACCGACAACGTCCGCAACGTGTTCCACGGACGGCCACGCGCCGAGTTCGCCCGCGACCCGGACACGCTCGCCGAGCGGCCGCCAGCAGCGCGGGTCGGTGGCGCCGAAGACGACTGTCAGCGGAGCGTCCAGCGCCGCCGCAAGATGAGCGACGCCGCTGTCGTTGGCGACCACGTGCCCGGCGATGGCGAGCGCGTCCGCCAGCTCGAGCAGTTCGAGCGCATCGCAAACGGGCGCGACCTCGGCCAGCCGCTCCTGCGTGCTCACGCTCCAGCCCTCGCGTTCCGCCGGACCCAGCAGCCAGCGCACCGGGCGGCCGCTGCGTTGCAGCGATCGGGCCAACTCGACGAAGCATTCCACCGGCCAGCACTTGGCCGCTCCGCCGCTGCCGGGGTGCATCAGCACCGGCGGCGATGTCGAAGCGGGTGCGTCCATCCAGCGCGGGCGCGCTTCGCGGATGCGCATCGCCGGCCACACCAGCCGCGGCGGCGGCGCGTCGGCGGGCAGCCCGGCATCGGCCAGCCGCGCCAGCCACTGTTCGGTGACGTGCGCGGCGTCACCGGCTCGCGGGCGCGGGTCGAGATCGATCACGCGCCCGCCGGTCCGGTCGGCCAGTTGCCGCGTGAAGGCGGCGTGCCCGGCCGCGGCCATGTTGACCGTGCACTCATACCCGGCCAGCGCCGCGGCCAGAGCGGACGGGCACGGTGTTCCCTCGCGCGGCTCTCGGAAGAGCGCGTGGAAACCGCCGGACTCGTAGTCGAGCGCGTCGTCTATCGCGCCGCCGAGCCGAGCGAGTCGCGTGAAGGACGGGCGGCCCAGGACGGTGATGCGGTGGATGCCGGCAAGACGCATCGCGTTGACGACGCGCAGCGAGAGCAGGAAGTCGCCCAGCGCGCCGGCATGCACAAGCAGGCCGCGCCGCACGCCGCCGGTCCCGTTCATCGGTTCGAGGTATGTGTGGCCGTCGGTGATGCCACGTCGGCCAGCGCATCAACGCAGGCGTCGACGTCGGTCGCGGTGGTGAACGGCCCGAAGCTCAGCCGGGTCGTGCCGCCGTCGGCCGCCGTGCCGAGCGTTTCGTGAGCCCACGGGGCGCAATGAATGCCAGAGCGCGTCAGCACGCCGAACTCGGACTCGAGCAGAGCCGACAATTCGGCGGGCCCGAGGCCGTCGACCCGCACGCTGAAGACCGCCACGCGGCCGGACGGGACGCGCGGCCCGAAGAGGCGCACGCCGTCGACGCCGCCGACGCGTTCGAGGAAACGGCGGCAGAGTTCGATCTCATGCGCGCGGAGTGCATCGACTCCGCGTGACAGCAGCCAGTCGACCGCCGCGCTGAGCCCCGCCAGACCGATGGCGTTGTGGCTGCCGGACTCATACTTGTCAGGCAGGAAGGTCGGCTGCGTCGGTTGCTCGCTGGCGGAGCCGGTGCCGCCGCAGACCAGCGGGCGCAGGCGATCTTCCATGCCCGGGCCGACATAGAGGCCGCCGGTGCCGAGCGGGCCCAGCAGGCCCTTGTGGCCGGGGAACGCCAGCAGATCGACGCCCAGCGCCCGCACGTCCAGCGGCAGGTGCCCGATCGTCTGGGCCGCGTCGAGCAGCACCGGCACGCCGCGTTCCCGCGCGGCCGCGATGATCGGCTCGATCGGCTGCACCACGCCGGTCACGTTGCTGGCGTGCTGCACGGCGATCAGGCGGGTCTGCGGGAGAATGGCGTCGATGAGGTCGTTCGGGGCGACCGCGCCGGTGGCCCGATCGACCGCGACAAACGTGGCGGTGACCCCGTGTGCCGCGAGATCCTGAATCGGTCGAAGAATCGAGTTGTGCTCAAAGCGCGTGGCGACGACGTGGTCGCCCGCCGACAATACCCCGCGAATCGCAAGGTTCAAGGCCTCGGTACAGTTGAGGGTGAAGATGATGCGGCGTGCATCGGCGGCGTTGATCAGCCGCGCCAGCCGATGCCGGCAGCGCGTCACCAGCTCGCCGGTCTGCGTCGCCTCGCGATAGGCACCGCGGCCGGCTGATGCGCCCAGCTCCTCGGCGTAGCGCGTCATGGCCTCCAGCACGCACGGAGGCTTTGGGAAGCTGGTCGCCGCGTTGTCGGCGTAGATGCGTCGCATGTGGTTGCCCGGGACCCCGCTCATCCCGCCCGCGCTCTCACACGAACGGCGCGGTGATGATGCCCGTGATGGTGGAGACCACCACGTCGAAGAAGAGGGTGATGGCGTTGTTGATCGGCAGGAATACGCTCGAAAACGCGGTTCGCACGCCGAACAACCCGGCCTCCTGCCGGCAGGCCGCCGGCTGGAAGGTCGTGCCGATGACGGCGGCCGCCACGAGCGACCACTTCCGGACGCGGATCAGTCTCATCCGTGAACTCCGGTCCGGGGCGGATCCGTCGCCGCCCCGGCATCCGCTGCATCCTAGCCGCCGCCGCTGGTCGATGCCAGTCGGTGTTGAGACGCTGAACCCGGCCGAGTCGCCGGCTCGGCTTGCGCGTCGGGTCGGCCTCATCGCGCGAGCCGTGACCGCGTGGGATGTGGGGGACGTGTCGATCGCCTGTTGCGGTTCGCCGCCGATCTCAAGGTCTGGCGGGAGCCGAGGAAGTCGTCGTTGGCGGGCGGAGCTCGATGGTCGGTTGCCATTCTCCGTGGAAGGCCACGTGGCCGTTCCACAACACCTTGAGCGGGGCATCGGGCCGATCGGCGATCGGCCGATCGAACACCAGCGCCGCGGAGCGGATGCCGGTGGTCGCGAGGCGAATGTCGGTCGGTGACACCACGACGGCGTCGATCTCCATGAACTTGGCGTCGGGTTCGGCCGCCTCGATCCGCAGCCACCGCACGCGCGTGGGCACGGGGCACCAGGCCCGATCGAGCGCGACCTTCATGACGCGCGGCAGCTTGGACCGGCGCTGCTTGAGCAGCCACGGGAAGAACCCCGGCGTGTCGTAGGCTGCGTCCCAACACTCGTGACCGAGCTTGGGGAACTCGGTGTACTTCGGATCACCGCCCTGGTCCTTGAGGGCCTTGATCATGTCGCGCGTGAGCGACACCGGCACCTTGTCGTCGAGGGCCCCATGAAACGCCCACACCGGCAGGTTGCGAATGCGGGCCGCCGCCTCGACCGGCCCGCCGCCGCAGATCGGCGCGATCGCGGCAAACAGGTCCGGCCGCATCATCGCCATCTCCCACGTGCCGAATCCGCCCATCGACAGGCCGGTGAGGTAGATGCGGTCCGGGTCGACGCGGTAGTCGCGCTGCACCTGGTCGATAATCTCAAACACCACCTTGGCCTGCGCGCCGCGAAACCAGATGCGTGCATCCGGGGATTGCGGAAAGACGGCGATGAACGGGCACTTCGACCGGTAGCGCTCGATGAACGGTCCGAGCCCGACGCGCGTCTGGCGGATGCCGTCGTGGCCGGACTCGCCCGACCCGTGCAGGAATACCACCAGCGGCCAGCTCTCGTCTGGGTCGTAGCGCTCCGGTATGAACACGGCGTAGGGTTGCTCGTGGCCGTCGGACGACTTGATGCGGGCGGCGACAAAGCCGGGGGCAAGCGTCAGCACAACCGGGTTCGCGTCGCGGCGGCGTTGCGGCGATGGCTCCGCGCCGGCCGAAGCGGCCAGGACACCCACGAGCAGGACGGCGAGCGCGACGCGCGGCGACACGGGGATATCGTCGGTCAAAGCGCGGCCGGTCGCAAGCGCGTGCGGACGCGCAGCGCTCAGCGTTTCACGCCGGCGGCGGCCAGGTCGGCGTCGACCATGATTTGCACCAGTTGCCGGAAGCTCGTGTTCGGCCGCCATCCGAGCACGCGCGCGGCCTTCGACGCGTCGCCCTGGAGCAGGTCGACCTCAGTCGGGCGATAGTAACGCGGGTCGATCTCGACGTATCGGTTCCAATCCAGACCGACGTGGGTAAAGGCCACATCCAGGAACTCGCGCACGCTGTGCGTCTCGCCGGTGGCGATGACGAAGTCCTCCGGCTGCTCATGCTGAAGCATGCGCCACATGGCCTCGACGTACTCGGGCGCGTAGCCCCAGTCGCGTTGGGCGTCGAGGTTGCCGAGATAGAGCTTCTGCTGCTCACCCTTGACAATGCGGGCCACCGCGCGAGTGATCTTGCGGGTGACAAACGTCTCGCCGCGTCGCGGGCTTTCGTGATTGAAGAGGATCCCGTTGCAGGCGAACATCCCGTACGCCTCGCGATAGTTGCGCGTGATCCAGTAGGCCAGAACCTTGGCGGCGGCGTAGGGGCTGCGCGGCTCGAACGGCGTCCGCTCGCTCTGCGGCGGCGGGGCGTTGCCGTACATCTCGCTGCTCGAGGCCTGGTAGAACCGGCAGGTGATGCGGGCGTCGCGGATCGCCTCCAGCAGCCGCACCGTGCCGACCGCGGCCACGTCGACCGTGTACTCCGGAATGTCGAAGCTGACCCGGACGTGGCTCTGGGCGGCAAGGTTGTAGATCTCGTGCGGCTCGATGCGGCGGATCAGAGCGGCCAGGCCGCTGGCATCCGACAGGTCGCCAAAGTGGAGGAACAGGCGCCGCGCCGATTCGTGCGGGTCCTGATAGACGCCGTCGAGCCGGGCGGTGTTGAACGAACTCGATCGGCGGATCAGTCCGTGGACCTCGTACCCCTTGGCCAGAAGCAGCTCGACCAGGTAGCTGCCGTCCTGCCCGGTCACGCCGGTGATCAGGGCCCGTCGGGTTGCATCTGGCATGCGCTGCCACTCCTGCGATCGCACTCCCCGCGCTCGACGCGCGGGGCCCGGATTGTACCGGCGCGCGAGCCCGGCCGTCGCGTCCGCCGACCACCGGTCCTGATCGTCAGTCTCCGCGGAATGCCCGTATTGAGCCCCAACACGAACCGCCCGGCGCTAGCATGGTCATCGGCGTGCTGGTGAAATAGATGTGATGGAAGTCACCGTGAAGGCGCCGCTTTGCTCGCACGGCCGAAGCGGCCGGGTCGGCCAGCGCGGCGGGCGAGAAACCGAGGAACGTCCGCACCGCCGCGAGCAATGGCTTGTAAGACAACGCGGGCACGGGCGAGAATCCTGGCGCGTGACGGACTCGGCCGTTGAATCGGTCGCGGGTCTTACACGAACTTGATCCGCGTGGCGGCGAACAGCACCATCCGAAGCAGCAGCCAGCCGTGGCGCCAACGCTGGATGTTCGTTTCCCCGTACGTCCGCTCGCGGTAGCGAATCGGCACGTCAACGATTTTCAGGTTCAGTCGCGCGGCGCCGAAGATCAGGTCGAAGTCGCCGAACGGGTCGAAGTCGCCGAAGTGCGAGCGGTTCTCGGCGATGGCGGCGTAGTCGGCCCTCCACAGCACCTTGGTTCCGCACAGCGTGTCGCGGATCGGCTGGCCGAGCAGCCACGAGAACGCCCACGAGAAGCCCTTGTTGGCGAGCAGATTGAAGAAGCGCATGGCCTGCCGCTCCATCGGATAGACCAGCCGCACGCCGTTGATGAACTCGCCGTGGCCGCTGACCAGGGCGTCATAGAAGCGCGGCAGGTCCTCGGGCGGCACGGTCAGATCGGCGTCGAGAATCATCAGCACCTCGCCAGTCGCGGCGGCGAACCCGGTCCGCACCGCGTCGCCTTTGCCGCGTCCGGGCTGCCGGAGCAGCCGGACTCGCCGGTGCGGATGCTCTGCCGCGACGCGCTCCGCGGCTTCCCACGTGCGGTCGGTCGAGTTGCCCTCGACGAACACGATCTCGGTCCCCGCCCCCATTTCCGGCATGCGGGCGAAGATGGCCGGCACGTTGCCCTCCTCGTTGCGCGCCGGAACGACCACGGACACCAGCGGCGGTTCCGGCGGCGGCCCCGCCGGGCGCGGCCGTGCGATCAGCATGTTAGTCAGCGCCAGGTGGCGCAGCGGCCACAGCCGCACCAGCCAGCGGTTGCACAGCGGGGCCAGCAGCGGCGTCGCCACCGGCCAGAGCACCTCGGCCCAGTCGCGAATGACCTCGAAGCCCGACAGGGCGAGCAGGCATCGCATGTCGTGCACGGTGAACCAGTTCTGTTGAAGGTTCGGGCGGGCCAGCCCGAACCGCTCGGCGAGGCGCAGCGGCAGTTCCCACAGGCGACTGTAGAAGTTGAGGATGACGCGCGTTCGCGGCGTGCACAGCGGGCGCAGCCGTTCGAGCACCTGCTGCACGTCCCAGAGGTCGTTCACCAGGTCCGAAAGCACGATCGCGTCGAACGGCTCGTCGAGCGCCAGGTCATGCGCGTCGGCTTCGATGAATCGCAAGTGCGGGTAGCGGGCCCGGGCGTGACGCAGCATCTCCGGCGAGAAATCGACGCCGACGCCGACGGATGGTTCCAGCGCTGCGAGCAACCCGCCGTCGCCGCAGCCCAGCTCGAGCACCCGCCGGCCGCGCGGAATCTGCCCGCGGTAAACCTCGGCCAGGCGACGGTGATATTCACCGCCCCAGCCGCGATACGACGGCAGACGCCGGCCGAATGCGTCCCAGTGGGCCTGACGCTCGCGGCGGTATGCTTCCGCGGCGGGTGGGGTCAGGTCGCGGGGCGCGGTGACGAGGGACATGCTGCTTCCGGTCGGGCGACTCCGCCCGGCGGAGTGTGGCCCGTGCTGCGGTCGGCGGCAAGCCGTGCCTGCGCCATGACGACCGCGGCCGCTCGCGGCGTACAATCAACGATATGCGTTCGGCCTCGCGTTCCGCCACTGTGCCGGTCGGCGACCAGACCGCCGCTGACGTCCTGCGGCGTCGACACGACGCCTGGGAGGGCCGGCCGCTGACGCGCGAGGTCTACCGCCGATATTTCGAGGCCGTCGTGACTGAGCTGGCGGCCGGTCCGCGAACTGTCGAGCTCGGCGGCGGCGCGGGGAACTTCAAGACCTACTACGCGCCAGCGCGCGTCAGCGACATCGTGTCCACCCCGTTCGTCGATTTCGTCGCCGACGCCATGTGCCTGCCGCTGGCGGATGGCTCGATCGACAATCTCGTCATGGTCGACGTGCTGCACCACCTGCCGCACCCGTCGCGGTTGTTTGTCGAAAGCCAGCGCGTGCTGCGAGTCGGCGGGCGGCTCATCATGGTCGAGCCCTACATCTCGCCGATGTCGCGGCTGGTGTTCGGGGTGGCCCACCCCGAGCCGGTCGACCTGTCGGCCGATCCGCTGCCGGATGACGACCGCGCGGTGTTCGAAGCCGGCGGCCCGTTCGCGTCCAATCAGGCCATTCCGACGCTGCTTTTCATGCGGCATCGGGCGCGGTTCGAGCGGCGCTTCCCGCGACTGGCGATTCGCGCCTGCCGGCTCGACAGCGTGCTGGTGTACCCGCTTTCGGGCGGCTTCTCCGGGCCGCGCCTGCTGCCCGGCTTCGCGGCCGGCGCGGCGTGGCGGCTGGAGCGCTGCCTGCTGCCGCTGCGCCGCTGGCTGGCGTTCCGGCTGCTGGTGACGCTGGAGAAGACCTGACACCCCGCGCGGAGGCCGGTAGATTGGGCGTTCATCATGATGCCCCCGCCGCCGCCGCTTCAGCCGCTGCTGGATTTCGCCGTCGAGATCGCCCACGAGGCCGGCGCGCTGACGCTGGCGCACTTCAACGTGCCGGTGGTGACGGAGTTCAAGGCCGACCAGTCGCCGGTGACCGAGGCCGACCGCCGCGCTGAGCAGCACCTCCGGCGTCGCATCACGACGACCTACCCGGACCACGGCGTGCTGGGGGAAGAGTTTGGCGAGACCCGCGGTTCAGGCCCGGCCCGCTGGATTCTCGACCCCATCGACGGCACGGTGTCGTTCATCTGCGGCGTGCCGCTCTACGCCGTGCTGGTCGGGCTCGAATGGGCCGGCGAGATGGTGGCCGGCGTCATCCACCTGCCGCCGCTGAAGCAGACCGTCTACGCCGCGCGCGGGCTGGGCTGCTGGTGCGACGGTCGTCGCGCTCGTGTCTCGCAGGTGTCGGACCTCGGGCAGGCGCGCCTTCTGGTCGGCGGCGTTCGGAACCTCTACCAGCACGGACGCGGTCCGGCCTATGAACGCCTGCGCGACGCCTGCAAGCTCGATCGCGGCTGGTGCGATGCCTACGCCTACGCGCTGGTCGCCACCGGCCGCGCCGAGATCGCCCTCGACCCGATCATGAGCATCTGGGACAGCGCCGCGCCGCTGGTGTGCGTCACCGAGGCCGGCGGCTCCTTCACCGACTGGTCGGGCCGCCCGACCCACACCGCGCCCGAGGCCCTGGCCACCAACGGGCGCCTGCTGCCGGCCGTGCTCAGTGCCGTGCAGGGCCCCTGAGCCGCGCCAGCGCGACGGGTCCCGATCGGAGCGCTGATCGGCCGAGCGCCCGGCAGCCCGGGCAGCGACAGGCGACCGAGCGGGAGCGGAGGATCCACCCGGAGCGCACGCTTGCCACGCGCAGACGGGCGAGGGCAGAATGCCGGGAATCAAGGCACGCCCGTCCGGCCGCCCCGACGGGTCGCGGCGGTGAATAGAGAAGAACAGCACGCGGCGGAACGTGATGGCGTTGCGAAGTGTCTCTGATCCCGCTCGGAAGAGTTGAATGTCCACCGGCTTGTCCGCGTACTCACTCGCCCGCGGAGCCCTCTATCCACGTGGTCCGTTTCGCCCTCGATTCGACCGTCCTGCCGCTGGTAACGGACACGCTCCCCATCGCCGAAGCCGCCCGACGCGCCCTGATGAGCCTTCACGGCCGGCTCACGGAGCGCCACGGCGTTCGGGGTCGATCGCCCGTCCTCTCCGGCAAGGATTCGGACGGCCACCCGCTCACCGGCCACGGCCACGCCTATTACCTGCCCACCGATGAGGATGGCGACGGCCGACTCGACCATCTGACCGTCTTCGCGCGGGATGGCTTCGGACCTGCTGAACGTCGCGCTCTCGACCGCCTCCGCCAACTCAACACCGGTCGATGGGGCGAGCAGCGTTACCCGCTGCGCCTGCGCCTGCTGGGCATGGCAGCGCTCGATGAGTATCACCCCGGCCTGCTTGGGGAGTCGAAGGTCTGGGTCTCCGCCACACCGTACATCGCCACGCGCCACGCCAGGACTCGCGGGCGCGGCCGGATCGACATCCGCTCGCCGCACGCTCGTGCCGAGTTCCTCATCGCCGACCTGCGCCGTCAACTCCGCGACGTGCTCGGTGAAGTCGTCGGCAACGCGGACCACGTCAGGATCGATCCCATATTCGACGGCGGCTCGTTTAAGATCGCCGAACGCGGGCGCCCGATCGAGTTCCAACGCTGCCGCTCCAAACCGGGTGACGACGGCGGCCGACGCCTCGCGGGGTCCTTCCGTATCGAGCTTCCGAAGCCGGTCCCCGGCCCCGTCGCCCTGGGACATGCGTCGCACTTTGGCATGGGCCTGTTTCTGCCTGATGATATGCGAATCGGGAGGCCGCATACATGTTGATTCTCGCTTCGCTCTCGGGCATCCAGGACTTCCTCTTCGATGTGCGCGAGTCCGGCGGTAAGCAGGCCCGCTCGCTGCGGAATCGTTCATTCCGTGTCCAACTCATGGCCGAATGCGTTGCGCTGCGCCTACTTGAGGCGGCCGGGCTCCCATCTGACCGAATCCTGTTCAGCGCCGCGGGCAAGGTCTGCATCGACGCGGGTGAACTTCCGCAGGACCGCCAAGCAGCGCTGCGCGGCGCGGCGGCGGACATCGAACGGCGGCTCCTCGGCCAAACCCATGGCCGCCTGAAGCTCTCCATCGCCCTCGACTCATCCGCGGGGGGCTTCGCCGAGCAGTTCGAGCGTGCCAACCGTGCCTTAGCCGCCGACAAGCTGAAACCGTACTCGCCGCGTTCCGGCGGCTGGGGCGACGATGCGCTTTGTGTTCGTCAGCTCTGGGACGCCGACGCCGAAGCCGATCGCGACGCCCGGCTCGGAAGCAACCTCGTCAGTGCTCGCTGGCTTACGATTCGCCGATCGAACAGCCCGCCCGACACCGTCGAAGCGGACACGCTCGGCTACCGCGTATCTCTCGACGCCAACGAACCCGCGGCTGCGGCCGACATCGTGTCGTGCAGCAACCTCGCCGAGCCGCACTCGGCCCCACGCTTGATCGATCGCCGGCTCTTCCGCCCGCGCCGCCTGGCCCGGCACGTTCCGCGAGACCCGCGTAACCAGCCCATCGAGTTCCTCAACCTCGCCGTGCAGTCGCGCGGCGCGCCCATGCTCGGCGTTCTCAAGGCCGACGCCGATTCGCTCGGTGCCGCCATCAGCGAAACGCTGCGGCGATCCACCGCCGGCGGCGCCGCGGCCCTGCAACGACTCAGCGACGCCCTTGACCGCTTCTTCGCCGAGACGCTCGATGCCGAGATGCGGCGCGAACCCTGGAACCTGATTTACACCGTCTTCTCCGGCGGCGATGACATACTCGTGGTGGGTCCGTGGAACGTGATGCTCGACTTTGCCGGCCACACGCGACGCCTGTTCGATGCCAGCTTTGGTAACGCGGCGCGCGACCGACCGTGTTCGACGCCGTTGACACTCAGCGGCGGTGTCGCCATCATCAAGCCGCGTTACCCCGTGCACTTGGCCGCACGTCAGGCGGATGACCTGCTCGAACAGGCCAAGGGCACACCAGCGCCGCGCGCGTCCACACCGAAAGACCAGTGCGCCGCTCTCGGCAGCGTCTGGAAGTGGCAGCATCACGACGCCATCATCGGCGCCGGCCGGCAACTGGCGGACTGGGTGGACGACGGCACGCTCCGGCGCGGCTGGCTGCACACCTTGCTTGAACTGGCGCTTCTGTGTCGGGGCCAGGCCGGGCCGGAGTACGCTGGTAGTCATCCCGCCGTCGCCACATCGCGCCTGGCCTACCACGTCGCCCGCAACTGGCCGCCGAAGCGCAGCAATCCCCGCAACGACGCGGAACGCGCGGGCAACGCCGCACGTGACTGGATCGATGCCATCCTGCGCGAGTTCGACCAGTTCGATAACACCTCGCACATCCAGACCATTCACCTGCCGGCAATCGTGCGGTACGCTATGCTGGCGACTAGCGCCGGCGGCTCGGAGGACGAATCATGAATCAGTACCACCGTGGCGGCTATGGATCCGGCGGCCAGCAACGGGGACGAGAGGGCGCTCGAGACCCATCATCCGCAGACTCTGTCGCGAGCCTCTGGCCCGACTATCTGAAAGACGGCTACTTCGACGCCGACGGCTGCCTGAAGGTCGAGTACGTCAGCCGCAAGCAGGTCGAGCCGCTTGTCCGGGGAATGTCCGACCTGACCACTCACCAGATCCGTCGCTACTTCGGCCATTGCCGCGCCATTGAAACCCGCCTCAGGTCCGGCGGCGCGACGTGGGAGCGCGTCTGGCCCGAGGTCAAGAAACTCGACGTCGCCGCCGCCGACGGGGCCGCCAAGAACCCGCCCAAGATTCCACCGCTGTTCCACGACTTCATCCGGCGAAACGTGGACAAGATCAGGACCAGGGACGATTTTCTCAAAGGCTTCCTCCCCCACTTTGAGGCCCTCGTCGGCTTCGGCCAGGCGCATTTCAGGAAAGAGAGGAGCTGACCTCATGCAAAAAGTCGCTCATTATGTCATCCGCGGGGAAATCGAGCTGCTTTCCGGCACGCGCATCGGCGGCTCCGACGACGTGCTTCAGATCGGCGGTACCGACCTGACCTGCATCAGGGACCCTGTTACCGGCCGCCCGTACATCCCCGGCTCGTCGCTCAAGGGCAAAATGCGCTCCAGCCTCGAGAAAGTGCTCGGCAAATTAAACGGCCGCGAGCCGTGTGGCTGCGCGAAAGGCGATTGCCCGGTCTGCCGCGTCTTCGGCCCCCACAAGAACACGAAGCACGAGCTCGGCCCCACGCGCATCATCGTCCGTGACGCTCCGCTTGTCAGTGGTGAGTTCGCGATCGAAAACAAGACTGAGTCCGTCAACCGCCGCGACACCGGCGCCGCAGAGCACCCCCGCACGGTCGAGCGCGTCGCACCCGGCGCCAGGTTCGCCCTCGAACTCGGTGTCCAGGTGTTCGACATCGACCAGAACTTCAAGTACCGCGATAGCGCCAAGAAGGAGCTTGTGGGCGCTGATGCCCTGCTGGAGGTGGTCGACCACGCCCTGTGGGAAATGGAGCAGACCGGCATCGGCGCCGGAACCGGCAAGGGATATGGCAGGATCAAGATTCACTGGGACGGCAACGTCGAAAAGTGCCAGCGCGCCAGCCGCGTCCGAACCATCGGTGAAGGGCCTGGCGTCGCTTCCGTTCAGGCATCATGAAACTGAATCGCCTCCAGCTCCGCCCCGCCTCCCCCTGGCGCACGCCCTGGCAGGCCGACACGCTGGTCGGCGCGCTCTGCGCCACCGCCGCCCGCGTTCACGGCGCGGACTTTCTCCGCCGTCGCCTGATCGAACCCATGCTCGCCGGCGCGCCACCCTTCGTCCTCTCAGACGCTTTTCCCGGCGACCTGCTCCCCCTCCCGCTTGCCGCCCGCCTGACCGCGCCGCCCCCGGACGCGGACCGCAAGGCCATCAAGCGCGGTCGCTGGCTTTCCCGCCCGGACTTTCTCTCGCTTCGTGCAGGTAGCGGCGACTCCGTCGTACCGTGGCAGCGGCTCCTGCCCGATTCCGCCGTTTACCACGACGAAACCACACGCCACAACACCCTCGCCCGCGACTCCGACGCCTCGCTCGAAGAAGGCGGCCTGTTCTCTCGCCCGGACACTCACCTGCTGCCCCGGCACAACGGCCATCCCGGACTCACCCTCTACTTCCGCACCGCTGACGACAACGCCGCCGACCTGCTGCTCGACCTGCTTGTCGAACTGGCCCTCACCGGCTTCGGCGCCGACGTCGCCACCGGCCGCGGGCAGTTTGACATCGCCGCCCACCCCGAGCCGGCGGCCGACCTCGACCAGTCGCCTCCCGACGCCAACGCCCTGATCGTTCTGTCCACGTTTCAGCCCGCCCCCAACGACCCGATCGACGGCTGCTGGGAGGCCTTCCCCAAGTTCGGCAAGCTCGGCCCCGACCTCGGCCTCGCCGACGTCCGAAAGCACACCTTGGTCATGTTCCGGCCCGGTGCGTGCTTCCGGACCGACCCGGTTCGCCCGTTTGTCGGCCGGGCGCTACCCATGGATGCTGTCCTGCCCGCCAACACGGCTGCGGAATTGGCCGGCCGGGAGGTCCACATCATTCATCCCGCGTTCGGTTTGGCTGTTCCCGCCAGGCTCCACTAGGAGCCGCAGGAGGCTCGCTCATGACAAACGCTGGTCAGGCGGCCGCCAAACACGTCCTCCTCATCTGCTCCGTCGGCGGCTCGCCCGAGCCGATCGCCGCCGCCATTCGCCACTGGCGGCCCGCGCGTATCATGTTCCTCTGCTCCGACCAGACCTGCGCCTCCATCAACGCCGCTCTCGAAAACGCCGCCGCCGAAGGCGGACCCGCGACCCTGCGCGAATGCACCGACAAGACCCTCCTCAGTGATCCCCAGGACCTCCAGCGGACGCTCTGCGACCTTCGTTCGCTTGACCGGGACGTTCGATCATGGCGACAGCGCGGCGACGACTACGCCGTCGTCGTCGACTTCACCGGCGGAACCAAGGTCATGTCCGCCGCCCTGGCCCTCGTTGCCCGACGCTGGAAATGCACCTTTGCCTACGTCGGCGGCCAGGAACGCAACAAGAACGGCGTCGGCGTGGTGGTCTCCGGCCGCGAGCAGCCGATCAGCCACTTCAACCCCTGGGACGCCCTCGGCTATCAGGCCATCGAGCAAGCCGTCACCGTCTTCAACCACGGCGGATACGCCGCGGCCGCCGCCCTCATGGACGCCGCGCTGAAGAACGCCGACGACCCCGCGGTCAAGCGCGAACTCGCCACGCTCAAGGCCGTCATCGACGCCTACGCCGCCTGGGACCGCTTCGACCACCAAACGGCGGCGACGGAATTCGACCACGCGCTCAAGTCCCGCAACGATCTGGCTGCCATCTTCCCGCAAGCCGGCTCGTCGCTGATCGTCCGCCTCAAGCGGCATCGCGATCGCGTCAAACAACTGAAGAATGAGCCGACCGCCGCATGGGTTGAGGACCTGCTGCACAACGCCCGCCGCCGCGCCGCCGAATGCCGCTTCGACGACGCCGTCGCTCGTCTCTACCGCGCCTTCGAGGCTCTCGCCCAGGTGCAGCTGCGTGACAAGCACCACATCGCCGACACCAAGGCCGTCCCGCCGGACCGCCTGCCGGAGGCGTTGCGCGCCGAGTGGGCGGGGCGCGCTCGCAACGGCTCTCTCATGCTCGGCTTGCAGGATGCCTGGCGCGTTCTGCAGGAATTCGGCGACGAGCTCGGCCGCAGGTTTGTCGAACTCGGGCTGGCGGACACTCAGAAGTCGCCGTTCGTCGCCCGAAACCAGTCGATTCTCGCGCACGGGTTTGAACCGGTCAGCGAGGACGCGTATAAACGACTTAATGAGAAGCTCTGTGATCTGGCTTCTCTGAGTGACGGCGACTCGTTAGACTGGCCCCTGCCCGTTCCGGACGACTCGTCGTCCCGGCCGGGGCCGACGCCCGGCGCGGCCACGGGCCGCGGTCTTTGACAACTTCAGACGCGAGCGTGAAGGTGGTGTCGGGGGGCCCGGGTCACGCTCGCGGAGCGCAAGTGCTTGTGACGGCTGGAGAAAGGAGAGACGGCAACGCAGACGACCCCGTCCGGACACCTGAAAACGCGTCACGCTCGCGGAGCCGATCGCAAGTCCGTGGCGCAACACGGGTTGCGAGGCAGGCAGTTTCCGCGGCTCACGAGCCGCGGCCCCATTGAAGCCTCTTGCTGATTAGTGACTACTTCATGCTCGCTCGTTTCCGCGGCTCACGAGCCGCGGCCCCATTGAAGCGTGCCTCCTCATTTTCGGCCGCGCCAAGTCACAGCCTGGTTTCCGCGGCTCACGAGCCGCGGCCCCATTGAAGCGGCGCATCAATCGGGACGATCGGACAACAGCTGGCGTTTCCGCGGCTCACGAGCCGCGGCCCCATTGAAGCAAGGTGCTGGACCAGGCCGACGGTCAGGGACCGGAGTTTCCGCGGCTCACGAGCCGCGGCCCCATTGAAGCCCGGCCGGCTGCGAGATCGAGCTGCGCGAGTTCAGGTTTCCGCGGCTCACGAGCCGCGGCCCCATTGAAGCGGCCGTATGGCCGCACAGCTCATCCTTCCGCCAATGTTTCCGCGGCTCACGAGCCGCGGCCCCATTGAAGCCGCGATCCACAGCCCCACGGAGCATCCATGATGTGTGGTTTCCGCGGCTCACGAGCCGCGGCCCCATTGAAGCATCACGGTCAGTCTCCGTCGTCGTCGTCGTGGTGGGTTTCCGCGGCTCACGAGCCGCGGCCCCATTGAAGCCCTGGACGACGGCGACCAGCTACGTTGATGGCGCGGTTTCCGCGGCTCACGAGCCGCGGCCCCATTGAAGCCTAAACAACTAACTAAACTAAACTAAACTAAACGGTTTCCGCGGCTCACGAGCCGCGGCCCCATTGAAGCGCGCTCGGCCTGGTGTTCCCGCGGTAGCCGAGTCGTGTTTCCGCGGCTCACGAGCCGCGGCCCCATTGAAGCGAGGAGGCGAAATCACTTACGCCGCGGCACGCGCGTTTCCGCGGCTCACGAGCCGCGGCCCCATTGAAGCCAGAGACAGTATGCGACCTCGCGAGGTACTGGGTTTCCGCGGCTCACGAGCCGCGGCCCCATTGAAGCTGCTTGGCTGCTTATCAAAGAGGCTGGACAGGAGCGGGTTTCCGCGGCTCACGAGCCGCGGCCCCATTGAAGCAGGCAATACTCACCGGAGGCCGTGATGACGGCCTCGTTTCCGCGGCTCACGAGCCGCGGCCCCATTGAAGCGACGATTCGACCGCCGTCGGCATGGCGGCCCGCGTTTCCGCGGCTCACGAGCCGCGGCCCCATTGAAGCCCGGCGCACCATGCGTCGAGGAGCGCTCGCTCCGCGGTTTCCGCGGCTCACGAGCCGCGGCCCCATTGAAGCGTAAACAAGACGGTACAATTGATTGTAACACGGAAGGGTTTCCGCGGCTCACGAGCCGCGGCCCCATTGAAGCGTGCGCTTGGCGATGAGCCTCCGCAGTGGCTCGACGGGTTTCCGCGGCTCACGAGCCGCGGCCCCATTGAAGCGTATCAAAGCCAACACAGAAGAAGTAGTCTCTGTGGGTTTCCGCGGCTCACGAGCCGCGGCCCCATTGAAGCGAGCCGTCCGCGTCGAACCGGTCCGCCTCCAGCTCCTGTTTCCGCGGCTCACGAGCCGCGGCCCCATTGAAGCAGCAGCATCAGTCGCGGCTGTAGCCCTGCCACACGGTTTCCGCGGCTCACGAGCCGCGGCCCCATTGAAGCGCGTCTATCCGCGGAGAGTGTCGGCGAAGTGATGTTTCCGCGGCTCACGAGCCGCGGCCCCATTGAAGCAGCAGGCCGACCGCGAACGATACAGCGTCGCGGTGTTTCCGCGGCTCACGAGCCGCGGCCCCATTGAAGCTTCGACATCATCAACATCGTCGAGGTGAAGCGGCGTTTCCGCGGCTCACGAGCCGCGGCCCCATTGAAGCGCTAATTCATGATCCCATGGAGAAAGGTCCACTGGTGTTTCCGCGGCTCACGAGCCGCGGCCCCATTGAAGCCTCCAGCCGGGCGCCACAGTTCCGCAGTCGAACCGGTTTCCGCGGCTCACGAGCCGCGGCCCCATTGAAGCACGTTGATGTCCGGTGCGACTGTCAGCGACGACACCGTTTCCGCGGCTCACGAGCCGCGGCCCCATTGAAGCATGACGATCTCGGTGCATTCTTGCAGATTCCGCGCGTTTCCGCGGCTCACGAGCCGCGGCCCCATTGAAGCGAGTTGAAGACGTCGAGGGGGTGGGGTATTGCTTTGTTTCCGCGGCTCACGAGCCGCGGCCCCATTGAAGCGGTACGTGGGTCATACGGCATGATCGACAGTCTCCGGTTTCCGCGGCTCACGAGCCGCGGCCCCATTGAAGCATTGTGGCAGGGGAGGTCCTCATGGATGATCTCCGTTTCCGCGGCTCACGAGCCGCGGCCCCATTGAAGCACGGAGATTTGCTATGCACGCGATACCGATATATGTTTCCGCGGCTCACGAGCCGCGGCCCCATTGAAGCCCGAAGCCCCAAGTGTCGGGGCGTCGGTCGTGCGTTTCCGCGGCTCACGAGCCGCGGCCCCATTGAAGCCGGTACATATACCGCTTATTTGCAAATCTGTTAGTGTTTCCGCGGCTCACGAGCCGCGGCCCCATTGAAGCCAGTGCCTGCACGATGCTGCCGATGTCTATCAGCCGTTTCCGCGGCTCACGAGCCGCGGCCCCATTGAAGCGATGCCGGGCGGGACAAGATGTCCCGCGTGTGCGTGGTTTCCGCGGCTCACGAGCCGCGGCCCCATTGAAGCATCCTGTTGATATTGATGCGAGCGTGACAAATGCCAGGTTTCCGCGGCTCACGAGCCGCGGCCCCATTGAAGCGCCTGATGCGCCAGAGATAGCCGGCGGTCGTAGGCGTTTCCGCGGCTCACGAGCCGCGGCCCCATTGAAGCCGCAATGTGACATGGACACCTGTGATAGCCGCGGGGTTTCCGCGGCTCACGGGCCTAGCGGCCCCATCGGAGCTCGGACCGCAAAGCGGGACATTCTGATTTTTCGGGAGAGCGGGGGCCGACATGTCCGGTCACTCCGCGGGCAGCCGCGGGACTGTTGATCGGTCGGAATCGTTCCGACGCCCGAGGCCCCCGCGCATCGCGCGGGGCGGCGGCGCGCTGCCGGCCGGGCGACCGGTCAGCCGAAGCGGCCGCGATCGCGGGCGGACTGCGGCGCCATCAGCGGAAGCTGGTAGTCCCCCATGTAACCCTTCTTCTGGAAGTGGCGGAACAGCTCGTCGATCGACCCGAACACGCGCGTGGCCGTCTCGGTGACGAACGGCGACGGCTCGGCCTGCGGACGCCAGATGACGTACACTTCCTTGGTCCCCTCGAAGGCGTGCTGCAACTCGCGCTCCACGCCGCTCGACAGCCCCGGCGCGCCGCCCGGCAGCTCCGGCACGAAGCTGACGATCATGTCGCTCTGGTCGATCAGCTTGAAGTCGCGGGCGTAGATCTGGCTGTCGATGTCCCGGGCCACGCCGGCCACCTCGCGCACGTCGAATCGCACCTCGCGGCCGTTCACCGTCAGCACGATGTGCTCACGCCCGCTCTTGGTGGCCTCGCCGGCCTCGAACAGCAGGCGCTTCTCGTCCAGATCGCCCGGGTCGAAGCAGATGAAGTGCTCGGCCAGCGCCGTCCGGAAGGCGTCGATCTCGGCCAGCACCTCCGGCATCTTCATGACGTGCGTCATCGGGAACGACGGGTAGATCTTCTTGCGCTGCGGCTGGAACATCAGGTGCACGAGCGATTCGGCCGTGCTGGACTCGGTGCCCCGGGCCAGCACGTAATAGGCGCCGTGCCCGCGCAGCGCGTGGGCGAGGATCTCGGTCGCCAGGATCTCCTCCTCGCGCCATACCATGATGTCCTTGAGGGTGTGCGGCACGTCATGATCGCGGATCAGCCGCTCGTGCACCGCGTCGACGTTGTCCACCAGCGTGACGTACAGGTCGGCGTCGAATGCCTCCATCTGGTCCCAGTCATAGGCCTCGAACAGGCCGTGCTTCCAGCGGAAGGTGGCGTGGGTGTTCACGATCACGTTGGGGTGACGGTCGGCCTCAACCAGAATGTCCTTGAAGACCGCCCGGCGCAGGGAGTTCAGGCGGGCCCGCGGCAGGTCGAGGATGCGCCCGCGGACGACGTCCGGCGCCTCGGCGTACATCATGTCGCCGACGTGGCAGACGCGGACGTCATGCCCGCGGCGCTGCGCCAGCGCCGCCACTTCCTCCAGGAACGGCTTCTTGTCGACGCCGACCTGGCCCGTGACCACCACGCGCCGCCCGGGCCGCTCCGATTCGGCGAACAATGAGTTCGATCTCCGGCGAGTTCGTGCCATGGAAGGGTCCCTGTCGACGACGGCTCCGGCGCTGGCGCTCAATTGATCGCCGCCGGTCGCGGGCGTTGGTTCAATTCCATGCTAGCGATCGGCCGCGCCGAGCGTCAACACGGGCCGACGGCAACGCCTGCCGGGCGCCCGCTCTCGCGCTGGCGCAATGGACCGCGCAGCGGGAGGCTATCGGCCCGCAGCGCGCCGCCGAAGGGCACTCTCGAGCGCGGCGCGAGCGTCTCGATCCTCTGGATCGAGGGCCAGCGCGGCCTCGTACGAGCGGATCGCGTCGTCCAGTCGGCCGGCGGACAGCAGGGCATTGCCAAGGTTGTAATGGGCATTGGCGGACCGCGGCTGAAGCCGGGCGGCCTGTTCGAGCTGCGCGATCGCCTCGGGCAGACGGCCCTGCTGGGCGCGCAGCGTGCCGAGCAGCACGCGCGCCTCAGCAAACCCGGGGTCAGCCTCGACCGCCCGGCCGGCATGCTCGGCCGCGCGATCCGGGCGCCCCTGCGCGAGGTAGAGCTGCGCCAGGCGGTATTGCGCGCGGGGATCGTGCGGTCGAGCGGCGATGGTACGGCCGCAGAGCGCTATGGCATCGTCGATGCGACCTCGCTGCGCCAGGCGCTCGGCCAGCAGCAGGCAGCCGTCGGGCTCGTCCGGTTCGAGCCGGTGGAGCGCCCACAGGTGCTCCTCGGCCTCATCGCCGCGGTGCTGGGCCATCAGCGTTTCCGCCAGGCTCAGGCGCGCCATTGCAAACTGCGGATCGACTTCAATCGCCTTGGCGAAGCTGGCGATGGCCTCGAGCGGCCGCCTCAGTTGAAGCTGGGCTTGGCCGAGATTGTGCCAGGCTTCGACGTGTTCAGCCTCTGGAATGGCGAGAGCCTGCTGGCATAGTTCGATCGCCGCCTCCGGGTTGCCGCGCAGGATCTGAATGTACGCCAGGTTGCTGGCGGCACGGCCGAACCGCGGCTGGAGCGCCCATGCGGTCTCAAAACACCGTTGGGCGGCGTCCAGATCGCCGTCTCGAACCAGGATCGCGCCGAGATTGTTGTGGGCCATCCAGGCGGCGGGGTTCTTGGTGATGGTGTCGCGCCACAAGGTGCGCGCGTCGCGATAGATCCCGCATTGCCTCCAGGTCAGGCCGGCCAGCAGGCCGACCAGCATGAGGGGCACGTACCGAGCGGGCGAGGCTCGCAGGGCCTGCCGGCGGCTCCAGAGCGCGGCGGCCGCGGCGAGAATGGGGACGGAAGCCAGATATTGAAAATGGTCGGCCACGAATGAGTACCGCATTGGGTAGAAGTCGATGAATCCCAGCGCCGGCGCCAGCGTGCCGACGAACAGCAGCGCGGCGACCACCGCCCCGCGACCGATGCGAGCGCGGAGAACGAACAGTGCCGCCAGGCCGAGCAAGACGCCCATCGGGAAGCACCATTGCCGGACGTCGAGCGAGTTGGGCTGCCAGCGGGGGTAGATGAAGGTCAGCTCGCTCGGCCATGCCAGTTTGAACAGGTAGAACCAGACCGCGCGGCCGGCGATCAGGACGCGATCCAGCGGGTCGAGGTCCAGCACGAGCCGTCTGGCGCCGACGTGATGTCGCTCGACCCAGGCGGTCAGCGCGGCGAACACCAGGCCGATTGCGAAGAACGGCAGCAGGCGTCTGAGATCGGTGGCCGTGCATCGGCCGCGTCGCCACCAGATCAGGAGCAGGATGGCGGCAGGGAGCGAGCAGGTCACGGTTTTCGAGAGCAGCGCGGCCAGGAACGCAAACAGCGCGAGCACATAGAAGCGACGGTCGAGGCGTGGCGGCGAGTCGGTGTCGAGCGGGTCGGCCTTCAGATAGGACGCTAGAGCCATGAAGTAGAACAGCCCCGAGAGGACGTTCTTGCGTTCCGTGATCCACGCCACCGATTCGACGTGCACGGGATGAACGGCGAACAGCAGGGCCGCCAGCGCGGCGCCGGGCAGCGCCAGTCGTCGCAGAACGCGCCAAAGCATGAGACTGGCGGCGGCGTGCAGCGCGACATTCACCGCGTGGTAGCCGGCCGGATTCAACTTCCAGAGGCGGTACTCGATGATGAAAGTTGTGAAGACCAGCGGGTAGTATTGCGGGTTGGCGGTCAGACTGGTCCAGGTTTGCACGAGTCCGCCGGGCTGCTGAACGACGCGGTTGCCGGTCAGGTAGAAGTCGTCGTCCCAGATGAACCCGGCTCGCAGAGCGGGCAGGTAGGCCAGGAATGTCACGAGGCCGATCGCCGCGGCCGTCAGGAGCTCCGGCCCGCGAGCCGCCGCGGCGCTGCCGGAAGCCAAAGGTTTTCGCGGTGCTGGCATTCTTGGGCTCCGCCATCTGACCCGGGGTAACGGTCGCCCACCTGCGTCGGACTTGCGAGGCTATCCGATCGCGCCGCCGGGCCGCAAACGCGCGGCTGGCGGCACGCGTTGCGGCCCGAAGGAAGCGAGCTGCCCGTTGAATCGCCACGATTCGGCAGAACTGATGCCGCGGCGACGCGTAAAGAGGGTGGCGGAGCGGGCGTGGCGGCGCGCCGCCGATTGGCCGCAGCGATCCGTAACTGCATGCCAGATCGGATGTTGTGACAGCCATGCAGGGCTCGCCTTGACTCCGCGCGAATCGAGCTTAACATCCTGCCGTCCGCAGGAGCATTCGTGAGAAAACTCCCGCCGAAGGGCGGACGGGTTTGCTCGCGCGACTGCAAAGGCCGGCGGCAGCGGTGGTTGCCGCCGGCAGAGAAAAAATCGGATTGGCAGTTGACAGCGTCGGCGGGTGCATTACACTCGGCGACCCGGCTCGGATGAGGCCGTGACGGTCGACCCCGAGCCATCGGCTCTTTGACAAGTGAACAGGGATCGCCGCGTAAATGTGTGGGCGACAGCGCTTCGGCGCTGATCGTCAATGGCATCCTCGCGACTCCAGTCGGCGACGTGCCGGCCTGACGGCCGACGCGCCCGCGACTGCGGTGCGGAGGATGTTCAGAACAAATCCCGCGACCGCCGGTGCCAGCATCGGCGGAACGCGTGAACCAGGTTTTCAAGCGAAGAGTTTGATCCTGGCTCAGAACGAACGCTGGCGGCGTGGTTAAGACATGCAAGTCGTACGGTACGCTGTAGCAATATGGCGTATAGTGGCGGACGGGTGAGTAATGCATGGGTAACGTACCCTCGACTCGGGAATAGCGTCGAGCCCCGCAAGGGGTTCTTTGCGAAAGTGACGGTAATACCCGATGACGCCCGCGGGAGGCATCTCCCGCGGCTCAAAGGCGGGGACCGCAAGGCCTGCCGGTCGGAGATCGGCCCATGTCCTATCAGCTAGTTGGTGAGGTAATGGCTCACCAAGGCTTCGACGGGTAGCCGGACTGAGAGGTTGGCCGGCCACATCGGGACTGAGACACTGCCCGGACACCTATGGGTGGCTGCAGTAACGAATCTTCCGCAATGGGCGAAAGCCTGACGGAGCGACGCCGCGTGGAGGAAGAAGGCCTTCGGGTTGTAAACTCCTTTTAGGGTGACGAAAATGATCCGACCTAATACGTCGGAGAGTTGATCGATCCCAGAATAAGCCACGGCTAACTCTGTGCCAGCAGCCGCGGTAATACAGAGGTGGCAAGCGTTGTTCGGAATCACTGGGCTTAAAGCGCGTGTAGGCGGCTGCGCAAGTACTTGGTGAAAGCCCCCGGCTCAACCGGGGAAGTGCCAGGTATACTGCGTGGCTTGAGGCGATTAGGGGTGCCTGGAACTCTAGGTGGAGCGGTGAAATGCGTAGATATCTAGAGGAACGCCCGTGGCGAAAGCGGGGCACTGGAATCGTTCTGACGCTGAGACGCGAAAGCGTGGGGAGCAAACGGGATTAGATACCCCGGTAGTCCACGCCGTAAACGATGCGCACAAGGTATGAAGGACTCTGACGTTCGTCGTGCCGAAAAGAAATCGATAAGTGCGCCGCCTGGGGAGTACGGCCGCAAGGCTAAAACTCAAAGGAATTGACGGGGGCTCACACAAGCGGTGGAGCATGTGGCTCAATTCGAAGCAACGCGAAGAACCTTACCCGGGTTTGACATGCTGGGATTAGTTCCCCGAAAGGGGAATGACGCGGCTTGCCGTGGAACCAGCACAGGTGCTGCATGGCTGTCGTCAGCTCGTGTCGTGAGATGTCGGGTTAAGTCCCCTAACGAGCGAAACCCCTGTCGCTAGTTGCCAACGCGTCATGGCGGGCACTCTAGCGAGACTGCCGGTGTTAAACCGGAGGAAGGCGGGGACGACGTCAAGTCATCATGGCCTTTATGCCCGGGGCTGCACACGTGCTACAATGGGAAGGTACAAAGCGACGCTAAGCCGCGAGGTGAAGCAAATCGCAGAAAACTTCCCCCAGTTCAGATTGCAGGCTGCAACCCGCCTGCATGAAGTTGGAATCGCTAGTAATCGCGGATCAGCTACGCCGCGGTGAATGTGTTCCTGAGCCTTGTACACACCGCCCGTCAAGTCATGGAAGCTGGGAGTACCCGAAGTCCGCTCAACCAACCGCAAGGAGGTGGCGGCCGACGGTAAGCCCGGTGACTGGGACTAAGTCGTAACAAGGTAGCCGTAGGGGAACCTGCGGCTGGATCACCTCCTTTCTAGAGGATATCTAGAGCGCTCGGCTCGGCCCGCCTCGTGCGGGTTCGACCGGCGACCTGTCAGCGCATTTGCGGGCCCGACCCACGTCGGGCCGCGGGAGTCCGGAAACGGCTCCTCCGACGATCCCTGTTTTCTTTTTTTCTTTCGAATGTCGTTCCGGATCTGGCCGCAAAGATCGGCATGCGCTCGTTCGCGCCTGCCGGCCTTGCCGTCGGGACCGCCGCGCGCACTTCATGCGTGAATCGCCGAACGGCGCGTGGCAGCGCCTCCGGGCGGCGGTCAGGACGGAGGGGGCGGCGGCGCTGTCGCGCCGGGACGTGTCGTCGGCCGCGACGGTTGAACCGGGTGAGTGATGGGCGGCGCGGCCGTCACCGGCGGCTTCGGCTGCGTCGCGGCGGGCGCCGCGTTGACCACGATCGGCTTGACGGGCGCGGTATCGGAGGCCGTGGCCGACAGTTCGCGCGTCTCCGAAAGCTGGAAGGAAAACGACAGCGTGTGCCCCGCGGGCTGAGTGGTCGGCTGTGTGGCGGGCGCCGACGCCGTCGCGGTGGCGGTGGTCGGCGCTGGGGATGCCCGGGCCGAGTCCTTGACCTCTCCGGACATGATCAGCTCGACGTTGATCTCGTCCCGGCTGCGAAACGCCACCATGCGCCCGGCGCTGACGTCAAACTCGACCTCGCCGTCGTATGCGCCTTTGCGCAACCGATGCTCGCGGCGGTCGCCGCCCGGGCGGGTCGCGACGGGATCGGGCGTGAGGGTCTGCTCGCCGTGAAACGAGATCTTCGCGATGCGCCGCTCGCCGCGATTCTCCACGCCGCGCAACTGGTATCGCACGTCGCTCGAGAGCGTTCCGTACGGCGCCCGATGGATGCGGCGCGCGCTGGTCCAGGCGTCCCCTGGCGAAACCGGGCGATCCGGGATGTAGGAGCCGTACAACTCGGCCACCACGCGAGTCATCTCGTCGATGGTCGGCGGCTCCATGGTGCCGGCTGTCAGGCCGCTCCCCGGCGCAGGCAGCGCCGGCCGAGAGTCGGGCGGGTTCGCCAGTTCTCGCAGGCGGCCGGCCGGATCGAGATGCAGCGTCAGCGACCTCGGCGCCCAGGCCGCGAGCGACGCCGTGCGCGGCTCGGCTGCCGGTCGCAGGGAGTCGAACGTGATCGCCGGCTTCTGCTCGCGGCCCATCTGGTCGCGATGCCGGGCCTGGAGCCGCTCGATGGACCACGTGAGCGGAGCGTAGCCATCGGCCGCCGCGGCGCCGGCGGTAGCGGCCACCCACCACTCGCGCTCATCGCGCGACCCGAACGGATCGGGGAAGAACGAAACGACGGTGGCCTTGTCGACGCTGGTCTTGACCGTGAGATAGCGGGCGCGGCCCTCGGCGAACGAGTGTCGCAGCAGGACCGGCTCATCGGCCGGCGCCGGCGCTCCGGCAGCGGCCAGCAGCAGGGCGCCGATGCCCGCCACGGTGCGCGCGGCATGGCCGGCGCGTGCCGACCAGGCTCTCACGCGTTGATCTTCTCGATCGAGACCTTGAGGTACTTCTGGCGGTGGCCCTTCCGCAGGTGGTAGCCCTTGCGGCGGCGGTGCTTCTCGATGTAGAGCTTGGGGCCCTTGATCTCGTCGTGGATCCTGGCGGTCACGCTGGCGCCGCCGACCACCGGGGTGCCGATCTTGCAGTCGGTCCCGTCGCCGAGCATCAGGACGCGGTCGAGTTCGAGCGAGGCAGCGCCGGACGGCAGGTCGCGCCGCTCGAGATAGACCGTCTGTCCCTCCCGGACCATGTATTGCTTGCCGCCGTCCTCAACGATGGCGTACATCGCCTGTTTCTCCGTTTTGCGTGATCTCAAGTCCGTCGAGTATGGCCGAAAACCGCCCCGCCCGCAAGCGGCCGGCGCGGGAGGCGCCGAGTCGGCGAATGCCCGCGGCTATCGGCCTTGCAGGACGGCCAGAGCCTGCTCCATGAAGTCGGGCAGGTCTGAGGGTCGGCGGGCGGTGACATGGTGGCGGTCGGTGACGGCCGGTTCATCGACCCACACCGCGCCGGCGTTGATCAGGTCATCCTTGATGCCCACCGTGCTGGTCATCCGGACGCCGCGGCAGATGCCGGCCGAGATGCTGATCTGCGGTCCGTGGCAGATGGCGGCGATCAACTTGCCGGCGTCGTTGAACTGCCGCACCAGCGCGACAACCTTTGGATCGCGGCGGATCAGGTCCGGCATCCAGCCGCCGACCAGCACCACGCCGTGATAGTCCTCGGCGCGCACGTCGGCGATGGCGGCGTCGCTGGCGGCCGGGTAGCCGTGCTTGCCGCGGTAGGTCATGCGAGCCGTCTGTCCGGCCAGCGTGACCGACGCGCCGGCCTCTTCGAGTCGCAGCTTCGGATACCAGAGCTCGAGATCCTCGTAGTCGTTGCCGACGAAGATCAGTACGCGTTTACCAGTCAGCATTTTCATGGGAGAGCCTCGCTCGTGCGTTCGGTCGGCGCGGCCGCGGCGGCGTGCGCTCTGGCTGCGTCGCTTCCCATGCGAATATTAGCGAGCCGGCCTGCCGCTGGCATGGCCGCGGCTCACTCGTATCGCAGAGCCTCGACCGGGTCGAGGCCGGCCGCCTTGTAGGCCGGGTAGATGCCGCTGACGATCCCGGTCAGGGTTGCCATGCTCAGCGCCAGGATGATGGCGAACGAGGTGGTTGATGTGACCAGGATGCGCGTCAGGCTTTCGAGCAAGGTGGCCATGCCCCAGCCCAGCAGCACGCCCAGCCCGCCGCCGAGGAAGGACACGAACCCCGCCTCGATCAGGAACTGCTGAAGCACGTCGCCGCGCTGCGCGCCCATCGCCATGCGCACGCCGATCTCACGCGTCCGCTCCGTCACGGCCACCAGCATGATGTTCATGATGCCGATGCCGCCGACCACCAGGCTGATGCCGGCGATTGAGTAAAGCACGACGGCGAAGATGTTCTGCATCTGGTTGAACTGCTTGAGGAACTCGCCCTGAGCCTGCACCTCGAAGTCGTCGCTCTGCCCGGGGCGGATGCGATGCCGCTGCCGCAGCACCTGCTTGATCTCGAACTTGGCCTTGTCGATATCCTCGGTCGATGGCGACACCGCGTCGCACAGGATGAACTGAAGCCCGTCGAAACCCAGCAGCTTCTTCATGGCGGTGGTGACCGGAATGACCACCTGCTGATCGACGTCGGTGAAGCCGATGTTGCCCTTCTTCTCCATGACGCCGACGACGCGGAAGGCGCGGGTGCCCATCAATCCGCTGATCTTGATGACCTCACCCACCGCCGGGCGACCGCGGAACAGCTCCTGCTTCACCTTGTGGCCGAGCACCGCGACGCTGACCTCGCCGATGATGTCCTCGCGGCGGATGAAGCGGCCGTCCTCGACGTTGTAGCTGTTGATGTCGGCGTAGGTTTCGCTGGTGCCGAGCACCTGGGCGGTCGTGTTGGCCGAAAGGAACTTCACCAGGGCCGGTGCGTTGATCTGCGGCGAGACGTTGCGGACGCTCTTGCAGCGCGCGGCGATCTCGTCGGCGTCTGACAGCTTGAGCGTGTTGATGTTGCCCACCGAACGGCCCCGGTCACGCCGCTGCCCGGGGAAGATGAACAGCTTGGCCGATCCGAGCGTGGCGAAACGGTCGGACACCTGGCTGCGCGTGCCCTCCAGAATGGCCATGGCCGAGACCACCGCGCTGACGCCGATCACGACGCCCAGCGTCGCCAGAATGGTTCGCAGCGGGTGGATACGCAGGCTGCGGAGGGCCATCAGGCAGATGCGCAGGAAGAACATGGCGTCAGACCCTCACCGGGCGCGCCAGCGGCGGCGCGGCGCCTCGCGCCGGCTCCGGCTCCTCGGCGCTTTCGGGGACCAGGGTCGTCGTGGTCAGCTCGCGGCGCAGGGCGTCGTCGACCGGGCGGTCGTCCAGTATCCGGCCGTCGCGCATGCGCACGATGCGCCGCGCCTGCAGCGCGACCGACAACTCGTGCGTGACCAGGACGATGGTCACGCCCGAGCGGTGCAGGTCATGGAAGATGTCCATGATCTGCCGGCCGGTGCGGGTATCGAGGTTGCCGGTCGGTTCGTCGGCCAGCAGGATCTTGGGGTCGTTGACGATGCCGCGGGCGATGGCGACGCGCTGCCGCTCTCCGCCGGACAGTTCGTTGGGCTTGTGGTGGGCGCGATGGTCGAGGCCGACGCGCTGCAGGGCCCGCATGGCCGGCTCGCGCACCTGTGTGCGGCGGGCGTAAAACAGCGGGACAGCGACATTGTCGACCGCGGTGGTGCGCTGAATGAGGTTGAACGTCTGGAAGACGAAGCCGATCTTGCGATTGCGGACGATGGCCAGTTCCCGGTCGTTCATCTCGCTGACCATCTCGCCGTCGAGCTGGTAGATGCCGGAGGTGGGACGGTCGAGGCATCCGATCAGGTGCATCATGGTGCTCTTGCCGCTGCCGGACGGGCCGGTGATGGCGATGAACTCACCCTGGGCGACGTCGAGATCAACGCCGTCCAGGGCGCGCACGACGGTATCGCCCATGACGTAGTGCTTTCGGAGCTCGCGGATGCGGATGACCATGTCGGCCTGACGAGGCGGTCCGAGGCCTGCGGCTGGCGGGCTGCGTTCCCGGCGCCCGCCCTCGCGATCGGCCGCCCGTGTCTTACTTGCCTTCCTGCTCTCGTTCTCGCTGAGTCTTCAGCGGACGCTTGGTGAAGACCTCGGGCGTGTCGTCCGACAGGCCTTCGATGATTTCGGTGTAGACGCCGTCGGTGCGCCCGATCTTGACCGCAACCTTGCGTTCGTCGATGCGGTTCGATCCCGGTTTACGGACCGGAACATAGACGAAGGTCTCCTTGCCCTCGGAGAAGATGGCCTCGTTCTTGACGCGCAGGGCGTCGGCGACGCGATCGGCTGTGAACTCGATGTCGGCCTGCAGACCCATCAGCTTCTCAAGGCCCGAGCCAAGCAGCACGATGCGCACGTCGAAGGTCAGCACGTTGTTGATCTTCTGCGGCTGCGGCAAGATGCGCTCGATCACGCCTTGGAACGATTCGGTGCGATACGCCTCGCACGACACCCGCACGCGCTGGTTGATCAGGTCACCTAGCGGATTGGCAGCCGGCGCCGACGACGCATCCAGATTGTCCACGTCGACGCCCGACAGCTCGAGCAGCTCCCGCGCCGACATCGGGCGGGTGTTGCCGGGCCGGGCGAACTCCGGCGCGACCTTGCGCACCGCGCCGATATCTGCCTCGTCAACCTGCGCGACCACCACCAGCTTGCTGGTGTCGGCCATGTAGAGCAGCGGCGTGCCGCCCGTCAGCGACGTCTTGCCGCTCTGGACGATTTCGCCTTCCTTCACGCGGACGCTGTACACCATGCCCGAATCACGAGCGAAGACGCGCGTATCCGCCAGGCGCTCGCGGGCCTCTTCGACCGCCTTGGAGGCGGACTCCAGCGCGGCTCGTGCGAGGCGGACGTTCTCCCGTGCGGCGACGAGATTGGTTTTCTCAGTGACCAGGGCTCTTTTCAATTCAGTCTCGGCCGCGCCGACCGCCGCCTTGGCGCGTTCAAAGTTGGCCTTGCGGAGCGACCACTCCTGCTTGCTGGCCACCGGCGGCTCGCGCCGGTAGAGCGAATCGGTCTTCTCCCAGTCGACCTGGGCAGCCTCGAGATTGGCCTTGGCGTCGTCCAGTCGATATCGCAGCGATTCGGTCGTCAGCGGCAGGGTGCGCTCCTGCTCATCAAGCTGGTTCTCAGCGGTCGCCAGGCTGGCTTCGGCCCGCGTCTTCTCCGCCTGGGCGCGCTCCAGCGCCCGTTGCTCGTCGACCGGATCGAGTTCGACCAGCAGGTCGCCTTCCTTGACCATCTGGCCCTCGACCACATAGATCTTGGCGACTTCGCCGCTGGCCTTTGACTTGACTTCGATCAGTCGGTTGGGCTCCACCGTGCCGGGCGCACTGACCGGGATGACCAGGTCGCCGCGGGTCACCTTGTCGAGCTCGCCGTCGAGGAACGTGCTCAAGCTCATGCCGCGCAGTTGCACGACGCCGACACCCACCGCGGCCACAACGACCACGAGAATGATGATGCGTTTAGCGGTCACGAAGTCCCTTCCGGTCGATTGCCGCGGAAAGCCCGACGAGATGGTAAGCGCTGCCCTTTCAATATGTTAGCGGAACCGAGCGCCATGTCTTTCCAGTCCGCGCCGAGGTATTGCCTCAAGCCCTTTTCGGACAGGCCGTTAACGACCTCCGCGTCATGCTAACGGCTGACGCTCGCGCTGACCAGCGCGGATCGGCGCCGAAGTGACGACGCGTGGACCCTCAGGCATCCAATCGCGTCGCGACGCCGGCGCGGTGGACAGACGCGCCCGGGGCCGCCTGGCCGCGCCGTTCGGGTCTGAGCGGGCGAGGGCGATCAGCGATGTGCAGCGGTTCGTGGTCCAGATTCTGCCGGATACGTGCGGTGATCGCCGCGGCAGCAGTCGGGCCGGTCCGCGGTCAGTCCGTTGTCGTGCGGCGTCCGCTTTCCGACGGCCCGCCCCGGGCATGTGACTGCTCGTGTGACATGGGCGGCGACGGCGTCGCGACGATTGTCCACGTCCAGTTGTTCGCACGCGATTCTGAGCTGAAATCGCTCCTGCTCGCGCGGGTCAACCCCTCGTCGCCCGGGCCGACTCCGCCGGCGCGGCGGCCTGCGGCGTCAGCTCGAGGCGGCGCGGGTCGTAGCCCTGTCGACGCAGGCGCTCGGCGATGCCGCGCATGGTTTCGGGCGGAAGCGTCGGTGTGCGGCTGATGATCCACAGGTACTTCCGCGACGGCTGGCCCACCACCGCGTACTCGTAGTCCTTCCCCAGGTCGATGATCCAGTAGTCGGCCGTGAACGGCCAGAAGAACCGCACCGCCCACTTCGAATGGCTGCGTTCGCAGGTGACCCAGGCGCCGGCCCTCGATTCGGTCAACTCGCCGTATAGTGAGCCTTTACGGCCGGTGTTTCGCACACGAATGCGCCCGCTGCCATCCAGTTCATAGTGCACCACCACCCCGACCAGGCCGTCCTGGTACGAGTTCGGATAGCGAGCGATTTCGTACCACGTCCCCATGTAGCGCTGCAGGTCGACATGCGGCACCGTGACTAACCCGCTGGATGCCAGCGGACCGCCCGCGTCTGCCGGCCGCCACGGGGGCTCGCTGGTCATCGGTGCATTCGGCCGGCTCGGTTCGGTGCCGGCGAGCGAGGCTTCCGCCATCGTCGACCGTGCGTCGGCCGGGGGCAGAGCCTGCGCCGACTGCTTCCGGCAACTCGCCCCGAACGTGAGCGTGACGATCATCGCCGCCGCAAGGCTGCGTCGCGGTCGGCGCGTAAGATCGCAGCGGCCGGGCGATTTTGACAAGAAAAGCGCCCAATTCGTGCGTTCGGGATCCATGGCTCGGGACGGGGTGCGGCAGAATGGCGACATTCGGCGTCCTCACATGTGTCCGGCGCTCGTCAGGGAACGGCCGAAGTATAGGCGCGGCACCCGCCGTTCGCCGGGAATCCCCGGACGCACCGCCGGCCCCGTGTTATCATTCGCGTTGAGGGCGATTAGCTCAGTTGGCCAGAGCACCTCGTTTACACCGAGGGTGTCGGGGGTTCGAGTCCCTCATCGCCCAGTGCACGGGCTCGGGTGCGTCCGCCCAAATCCGCTCATGTGAGCGGTTTTCTCTGTTTTGGACCGCGTTGCAGGAGCCATGCCGTCATGTCAGACTTGAAGCAACTGGAGCACGACCTGAATGCTCGAGTGTGCCTCGGAGACATCCTCGGGGCGTTCGAGCACTACTACGACGACGGGATCATCATGCAGGAGAACAGCGAGCCGCCCGTGGTCGGCAAGGATGCCAATCGCGAGCGAGAAAAGCAGTTCGTCGCGTCGGTGCATGACGTGCACGAGCTTCGCGTCCTCAGCAGTGCCGTCGGCGACGACGTCAGTCTGTCCGAGTGGCGATTCGACGTGACCTTCAATTCCGGGCAGCGTGTCGCTTGGGATCAGGCGGTTGCTCGCCGCTGGAAGAACGGGAAGGTCGTGCACGAGCGTTTCTACTACAACAAGCACTGAGCGGTCGGTTGGAGACCATGCATGAACGACGGCACCTGGCACGAGCTCGGCCCGGCGGACGTTCTTCGGCAGCGCCCGCTGCAGTCGGTGACGATCGGCAAGGTGCGCCTGGCGCTGGTCTTCAAGGACGGCCAGTTCTCAGCGATCAACGGTGTCTGCAATCACGTCGGCGGGCCGCTGGGCGACGGCACGCTCGATGGCGACTATGTCGTCTGTCCCTGGCATCACTGGAAGTTTCACTGTCGCACCGGACTCGGCGAGCCGGGATACGAAGACGACGCCGTGCCGACCTACGCGCTGCGCGAGGAGAACGGCCGGCTCTACGTCCGGCTCGAGCCGCTCTCGCAACGCCGGCGTCACCCGCACCAGCCGCACCCGCTGGCCCGCAAGGTGCAGCGGGCTGACGGGCCGATTCGCGTGGTCGGGCTGTCGACCACCGTCATGCACGCGGCTTTTCCGCGCTACAGCACGTCCGATGCGCTTCTGGACAGCGCCCTCGAGCACGCCCGCGCGGCGCTGGGCTGCGAGTCCAGCCTGATTCGGCTTCGCGAACTGGCGTTCCGGGCCTGCGAGGGCTACTACAGCAAATCGGCGCAGGCCTGCACCTGGCCGTGCAGCATCACGCAGGCGGACCCTGGCGACCAGCTCGATCGCGTTTATGAGGCGGTTGTGCACTGGGCCGACGTCATCATCGTGGCCACGCCGATTCGCTGGGGCGCGGCCAGCAGCCTCTACTACAAGATGATCGAACGCATGAACTGCATCCAGAACCAGGTCACCATCGCCGATCGCGTCCTGCTGCGCAATAAGGTGGCCGCATTCATCATCACCGGCGGGCAGGACAACGTGCAGGCGGTGGCCGGGCAGATGCTCGGCTTCTTCACCGAGCTGGGCTGCGTTGTGCCGCAGTTCCCGTTCATCGCCCACAGCCGCGGCTGGTCGGCGGAGGACATGGAGCAGAACGTCGCGTATGTCCGCGACAGCCGCGAGCTTCATGACGGCGCCCGCGACCTGGTCGCTCGAGCGGTCGAGATGGCCCGTGTGCTGCTCGGCGGCGCTGCCACGACCGGCCAGCCCCGCCGTGGCGGCCGCAAGGCCCACCAGCTCGATGTCCGCGCTCAACTCTGACGTCGCGGCTGCCGCGGGGTGCGCGGCCGTGCCTGTGCGGGGGCCCGAGTGATCGGGTGCTCGGGCCGTCGGGCAGCGCGAGATTCCGCCTCCGCAGCTCAAGCGTGCGGGCCGGCGCCTTTACGCAGGTAATGTCGTGCGATCGCCTCGTACACCGCCGCACCCTCGACCAGCTCGCGGCCCGACACGAATTCGTCCGGCGTGTGCGAGCGGGCCGACTCGCCCGGGCCGATCTTCACGCACGGGACATCCGAGAGAAACACCATGTCGCTCATCGTCGGGCTGCCGGCCGCCGCGCGGCCGGTGCAGGCGACGCACGCCCGCGCGATCGCGGCGTCCGCCGGGGTCTGCACCGGCGCCAGTCGCTCGCTGCGCACGTGCACCTCGCACGGCAGCAGCCTGGCCAGCCGGTCCGCCAGTTCGCGGTGCGGCTGGTTCGGCGTCGTCCGGATGTCGATGAAGAACTCGCACGCGTCCGGGATGACGTTCAGCGCCGTCCCGCCGCTGACCGTCGTCACGTGCGCATGACAGCGCCCCAGCAGCGGGTGCGGCGGGCCGAAATCCAACTCCGCCAGCCGCAGCATGGCCCGCGCCGCGTTGATGACGGCGTTGTCGGCCGTGTCCGGGGGCGTGTTGGCCGGATGTCCGCCGCGGCCGCGGGCGACGCACCGCAGGATCAGCAGGCCGCGCTGCGCGATCATCGGCGTCAGGCCGGTCGGCTCGCCCACCAGCGCCGCGTCGATCGGCCGCAGCGCGTCGAGCACGTGCGACAGCCCCTTGCCCGAGATCTCCTCCTCGGCGGTCAGCGCCAGCACCAGCGTGCCGCCGAGCGCCGCGCCGGCGCGGAGTCGATCGTGAATCGCCAGCACCGCGGCGATCATCGCCGTCACGCAGCCCTTGGCGTCGTTCGCGCCCAGACCGATCAGCCGGTCGCCGTCGCGCCGCGGCGTCCACGGATCGCCGGTCCACCCGTTGCCTGGCGGGACGGTGTCTAGGTGCGAGTTCAGGAGCAGCCGCGGGCGCGGCGCGTCGCCGACCTCACACCACACGTTGTTCAACTCACGTCGAACGTGCAACCCGGCCGCCGTCAACTCGTGCGCCACGCGCGCCGCCAGCGCGTCCTCGGCCCTGCTGATGCTGGGCACGGCGACCAGTCCGGCCAGCCGGTCCAGCAGCGTTTCCGATCGCGGGTCGCGGTCGCTCATCTCGGCCTCACACGGTCGCTGCCGGCGCGGCGTTGCGCCGCGCGACGATCAACGTGCCGCTGCCCTCGTTGGTGAAAATCTCCGCCAGCAGCGCGTCCGGGCGCGTGCCGTTGACAATGTGCACGCGGGGCACGCCGCCGCGAATCGCATCCGCGCACGCGGCCACCTTCGGCAGCATGCCACCGGCGATCACGCCGCGCCCGATCAGCCCCTCGAGATCGTCGAGGTCGAGAAACGGTTGCAGCGATTCCGGGTCAGCCGGGTTCAGCATCACCCCGTCCACCGTCGTCAGCAGCAGATACTTGGCCGCCTTCAGCTCTACCGCGATTCGCGCCGCGACCGTGTCGGCGTTCACGTTCAGGATGCGCCCGCCCGCGTCCGCCGCCAGCGATCCGATCACCGGGACGAAACGCCGGTCGAGCAGATGCTCGAGCAGCTCCATCCGGGACGAGACGATGTCGCCCACCAGTCCGTAGTCGATCTCGACCGACGCGCCGGTCGACGGATCGCGGACCATTCCGGCCGCCCGCTTGGCGACCGTGATCAGCCGGCCGTCGACGCCGGTCAGCCCGACGGCCGGGACGTCATGCCGCCGGAACGCGGCCGCAAGGTTGATGTTGATCGTCCCCGCCAGCGTCATCTTGGCGACTTCGAGCGTCGGCTCGTCGGTCACGCGGCGTCCGGCCACCAGTCGCGGCTCGAGCCCGAAGCGCCGCGACAGGTCGCTGACCTGCTCACCACCGCCGTGCACGACCACCAGGCGAATGCCCAGGGTGGCGATCAGCGAGAGCTGGTCGATCACGTTGTCGAGTTCCGCGCCGGGGTTGCAGAGTCGACCGCCGAGCTTGACCACGAACGCACGGCCTTCGTAGGCGCGAATATACGGAATCGCCGTCCGGAACGTATGCATGTCGGGATGTTGCACGAGATCCTCCCTCGGCCGGCCGGCTCAGCGGTCCGGCTCCGTCAGCGCCCGCCGCAGGACCGCCGCCTGGACCCATTGGCGGTTCTCGGCCTGGTCCACCACGATGCAGCGCGGATCGTCGAGCGCATCATCCGCAATCACCACGTTTCGCCGCACCGGCAGGCAGTGCATCAGCAGCGTGCTCGGGCCAAGGTGCGCGCGGCGAACCATCCAGTCGGCGTGTCGCCGGAAGCTGTCGCGCTGCTCGTCGCTCCGGCCGTACAGCGCCGCGCTGCCCCAGCTCTTGACGTACAGCACGTCGGCCGAGCGGCTCGCCTCGCGCTGGTCGCCGGTCAGTGTCAGCGACGCCCCGGACGCCGCACACCACGCTCGCGCCAGTTCCACCATCGCGGTGCTCAGTTCGTAACCCGGTGGATGGGCGATGGTCACGTGCATGCCCGCCGCCGATGCCGCCAGCACGGCCGAGTGCGGCACGGCCATCGGCACGGCCCGGGCCTGAGGCGCCCAGCTCAGCACGAATCGGCGCCCGCGCGGCGCGCCCAGCTTTTCCTCGATCGTCAGCCAGTCGGCCAGGCCCTGGCATGGGTGCTCAATCGCCGATTCCATGCTGATGACGGGCACGGTGGCGTGCCGTGCGAACGCCCGCAGCAGCGGATCCGCCGCGTCCTCGGCCGCGTTCGCCAGCCCCGCAAAAGTCCGCACGCCGATCACGTCGCAGTACCGGCTCAGCACCGGCGCGGCCTCGCGCACGTGCTCGGCGCAGTCGCCATTCATGACCGTGCCATCCCGATACTCGAGCTTCCACGTGTCGCCGCCGACGTTCAGGCAGATGGCATGCCCGCCCAGCCGCACCATCGCCGTCTCGAATGACACGCGCGTCCGCAGCGACGGATTGAAGAACACCATGCCGAGGATCCGCCCGCGCAGCTCGTCGCCGCGGCGCCCGGCCTTGAGCCGCCGTGCATCGGTCACCAGCGCCGTCAGCTCGTCCGGTCGGGAGTCCCGCAAACCGAGGAAATGCCGAGTCACCATCGTCTCCATGCGGCGCGCCGCGTCGACGCCGCCGGTCAGAGTCTCACGCTCGTCAGCGCCGCCGCCAGTTCGTCCACTGCCGACAGCGGCGTGTTGATCGGCGGCATCAGCCGCAGCACGTGCGGATCGGCGCTCGTGCCAGTCACAAACCCCATCGTCATCAGCCGTTCCTGCAACGCCCTGGCGGGATACTCGCTTCGCAGCCCGATCAGGCAGCCGCGCCCGCGCACCTCGCACACCGGACCGGTCAGGAACTTCGCGCGCATCGCCCGGCCGAGCGCCGCCGCGTGGGCCAGGAGATTCTCCCGCTCGATGACGTCGATGACGGCCAGCAGGGCCGCGCAAGGCACCGGTCCGCCGCCGAAGGTCGACCCCAGGTCGCCCTGCCGCACGCGCGACGCCACGCGCTCGTTCATCAGCACCACGCCCATCGGGATGCCGTTCGCCAGTCCCTTGGCGGAGGTCACCATGTCGGGCATGACGCCGAACTCACCCGCCGCGAACGGTCGCCCGAGCCGGCCCATCCCGGTCTGCACTTCGTCGTAAATCAGCAGCGCGCCGACCTCGTCGCAGCGCCGGCGAACCGCCGCCAGGAAGTCGCCCGCCAGCTCGACGATTCCGCCGATGCTGAACACCGGCTCGACCAGCACGGCCGCGACGGTCTCGTCGATGAACGCCAGGTCGTCCGCGCGGTTGGCGCGGACCCGCACCGCGTCGATGAACACGCGCTCGAAGGCGGCGCGAATCCGGTCATCGGTCGTGACCGCCATCGGCAGCAGCATTCGCCCGTGCCAGCCGCCGATGATGCCCGCCACCCGCGTCCGCCCGGTCTGCTGGATCGCCACCTTCAGCGCGTTCTCGTTCGCCTCGCCGCCCGTGTTGCAGAACCACACCTTGCGCATCCCCGCACCGGCGAACGCGCACAGCCGGTCGGCCGCGCGGCGGCGAATCTCGATCGGCACGATGTTCGAGTAGAAGGTCAGTCGGGCCGCCTGCTCCGCCACCGCCTGCGCGACGGCCGGATGCGAATGGCCGAGCAGGGCGACCGCGTGCCCGCCGTAAAAATCCCACAGCTCCCGGCCGTCGCGGGTCCGCAGGCGCGTGCCGCGGCCCTCCTCGACCTCGATCGGGAACTGCGCGTACGTTTCGATCAGTGATGATTCCTGCATCATGCCGAACCTATGGGTCTATCCGAGCTCGGCGCTCCCCTACAGCGGGCGGAGCGACGGCATCCACAGACCGGTGGTCTCATTCAGCCCGCACATCAGGTTCATGTTCTGGATGGCCGCGCCGGCCATGCCCTTGACGAGGTTGTCGAGCGCCGCCATGGCGATGACCTGGCGACCTCGAGCCGCGATCGACACATCGCAGAAGTTCGAGCCGACCACGTCCTGAAGCGTCGGCGAGCCGGGCACGACGCGGACGAACGGAGACGAGCGGTAGAACTCGACATAGCGCTCCATCAGCCCCGCGCCGGTGACCGGTTCGTCAAGCGTCAGATGCGCGGTCGCGAAGATGCCGCGCGTCGTGTCCATGCTTTGCGCCACGAAGCTCAGCGCGACGCGCCGGCCCGAAGGGTCGCCCCACGCCTGGAGGATTTCGCCCTCGTGCTGATGCTCGAGCGGCTTGTAGGCCCGGAAGTCGGCGTGCCGGGTCGGGTGGTGGGTCGTCTCCTTCAGCGACCGCCCCGAGCCCGAGGAGCCGGTCTTGGCGTCGATCGCGACCGGTCCCCGGAACGACTCATCCATCAGCGGCGCGACCGCGAGGATGGCCGCGCTCGCCAGGCAGCCCGGGTTGGCCACGCACCGCGCCGCGCGAATCCGCTCTCGAAACAGCTCCGGCAGTCCGTAGACAAATGCGCCGCGGCACTTTGCCAGCGCGGGCGACTCCGGGTAGTAGCGCGCGTGCGTCGCCGGGTCGCTCAGACGCAGATCGCCCGACAGGTCGATCACCTTCAATCGCTCGCCGATGCCGCGCGCTTCGGCCTCCGTCAGCACGGCGTCCAGCGCTCTGCCGCTCTCGCCGTGCGGCATGGCCGAAACCACGATGGCCTGCTCGCCCGATGTCAGCGCGTCCCAGTCCGGCGCGGCCTGCGTCCGCAGTCGGCAGAAGCCGCGCAGGTGCGGATGGAGCGAGTCGACCGCCTCGCCCGGCCGCGACGAGATGACCGACACAGCCTCGGCCAGCGGGTGCTGGGTCAGCAGCCGCAGCAGTTCGCCCGCGCCGTAGCCGCTGGCGCCCAGGATGCCCACGCGGATCGGGCGCGTCATACCACCGCCCGCGGCGCAAGCCGCTCGAGGCGCGACGCGACGAACGCGCCCAGCTCGCGCCCGTGCGTGCGGGCATTGATGGCGGCCACGCCGAGCTGCTGCTCGATGAATCGTGTGCCCACGGCATTGTCGGTGGTCGGCCCGCTGATCACGTCGATCGTCAGCCCGAAGCGCTGCGATAGAACCTGCACCGCGCCCCACGCGCCCACCGGGTCGTTGGCGCAGAGCACGATCGCGCCGGCCCGCGCCATCAGGGTCTCGTCGGCCAGGATATTCTGCACGCCATACTCACCGAGGATGCCGTCGCCCAGCTCGGCCACGATGACCTCGGCGCCCTCGCGCGCCAGGTGGGCGATCAGGCCGCGCGCCACCGGCACCGAGTCGGCGGCGCTGCTGGTGACCACGCCGGCGTCGGTGAACGACACCGCCCAGCGGGCGCCGAAATCCATCATCGCGAGCGTGTCGCGGCGCAGCGACACGCCGGTGCACTTGCACCCGCCGACCGCCGTGCCGCGCGTCGCCAGCTCGCGGATCAGCCGGCAGGCCGCCGACGTCTTTCCGCTGCTCATGCAGGTGCCGGCCACGTACACGACCGGGACGGGCGGCAGGCCGTTGCCGTCGTAGGCGATGGCGTTCATTCCGATGTGGGCCGCCGTGCCGAGCCGGCTTCCGAATTCCGGGAACACCTGCACCGCGCCGAGGATCTCGACGTCGAACGGCCGGCCGAGGTCGGGGTTCTCTGACGTGCAGCGTCCGATGACGCCGCCCAGGTTGAGCAGTTGCAGGCGATCGCCGACCGCCACCGACTCCGGCACGACGCCCGAGTAGCCGTGCAGCGCGTTGCGATGCCCGAGCACGCCGACCATGACGTCGCCCGCGTGCAGCGTGACCATGCGCCCATGCGGATCCTCGAGCTGGTTGTAGACGGCCTTCTCGCCGTGAACGCGCCCGGCCACGATGTAGCCGGGCCGCGCTGTGATCTCGTCGCTGACGCGCAGATCGCGCCGCAGCGGTACGTTTCGCGTCGCCGACGCGATCTTGTCAACCCACAGTCGCATGATGCGCGCCCTCCCCGGCCACGCGGTGCAGGAGCCAGTCCTGCAAGCCGTACAGTTTGCTGAACGCGGCCGCCTCGCCGCCGTTCCAGAGGGTCGATTCCTCGCCGTAGCGGGCCAGTTCGCGGTTCATCAGCGAGAACGGGCTGACCGCTCCGAGCACCGTGATCTGGCCGGCGTGCCACTGCACGCTGACGCGCCCGCTGACGACGCGCTGCGACGACGCCAGGAACGCCTCGATGTCGCGCAGCAGCGGGTCAAAGTAACGGGCCTCGTGCACGAACGAGCCGTACAGATCGCCCAGCGTCTGCTTCCAGAACAACTGCTGCCGCGAGAGCACCAGCTTCTCGAGTTCGCGGTGGGCGGCGATCAGGGTCAGCGCCGCCGGCGCCTCGAACGCCACGCGGCCCTTGATGCCTAGAATGGTATCGCCTACGTGCATGCCGCGGCCGACGCCGTGCCGCCCGCCGCGTTCGTTCAGTTCCTCGATCAGCGCGACCGCGCCCGGTCGCCGGCCGTCGATCGCCACCGGTACGCCACGCTCGAACTCGAGCGTGACCGTTTCCGGCTGCGCCGGCCGCTCTGACGGCGGCGCGGTCAGCACCCACGCGCTCTCCGGCAGCACGCCGTCGCTGAGATGGGTCTCGCCGCCGCCGATGGTCGTGCCCCACAGCCCGCGATTGATCGAGTACGCCGTGGTCCTGGGCGGGATGTGGATGCCCTGCTTCTCCAGCCAGCGGGTCGCTTCCTCGCGCGACAGGCCCTGCTCGCGGATCGGTGCGAGCACCTTCAACCGCGGCGCAAAGACTCGGAACGCCGCGTCAAACCGGACCTGATCGTTTCCGGCACCGGTCGAGCCGTGCGCCAGCGCGTCCGCCTGGATCGCAATCGCCTGTCGCGCCACCGCGCGGGCCTGGACCAGCCGCTCGGCCGAGACGCACAGCGGATAGACCCCGCCGCGCAGGGCGTTGGCGAACAGCAGCGGCCGAAGCACGTCGTCGAACAGCTCGCCGCGGGCTTCGATCAGCCGGTAGTCGGCCGCGCCGGCCTGCGCGGCCCGCTGCTCGATGGCGCGCAGTTCGTCGCTCGAGAATCCGCCGGTCTGGACGGTGACGGCGTGGACGTCGAATCCACGTTCGCGCAGGCGGACGGCGCAAAAGGTGGTGTCGAGTCCGCCTGAAAATGCCAGCACGACCTTGGGTCTCATGTCACTCCTCGCCGGCGCGAAGGGCCCGCACGTTGCTTTCGCCGGGTGTCGGCCTCGCACGCCACGACCCGGACAGTCCGCGTGGACAGGGATCGGCGGCACACCCGCGCCGGACCTGTCCACCTTGTGGCGCGTATCAACGCGCGCCGCCTCGAATCGCAGGGGTTGCCGCGGCTGCCTCGGACCAGCCGCGCAGCAGATCGAGCAGGCGTCGCCGTCCGGCCGGACCGCGGACGGCCACGAAAATGGTGTCGTCGCCCGCGATTGTGCCGGCCAGGCCGGACAGGCCCTGCTGGTCGAGCTCGATCGCCACCGTGCTGGCATGGCCCGGCGAGGTTCGTACGACGACCAGGTGCGGCCCGACCGGCTCGGCGCCGCGCAGGACGCCGATGACGCCGGGCGGGGGCAGCGGGCCGCGGGCGGGCGGCAGGTCGGTCAGCCTGACGTATCGTCCGGCGGCCTTGACCAGCCCCAGTTCGCGCAGGTCGCGACTGACGCTGGCCTGCGTCACGTCGAAGCCGCGCGCCCGCAGCCGGGCGACGATCTCGCCCTGCCGCCCGACGGCCGCGCTGCGCACGATCGCCAGGATGGCGGCCTGCCGCTCGCTCTTGTCGGCGTGTTTCACGGGATCGGCTCGTCGTGAATACTCATACGAAAAATGTATAATTATGCATCATCGGCCGAAAGTCAAGCGCAGCCAGAAATTTTTTTCCCACCTCGCGCCGCGCGGTGGCCGGTCGGTATGCTGCCCCGCCTGCGGCGCTCACCGGGCGGGCGCGATCCGCCGGCGGGTGACGCGCGGGAGAATCGTGCTCGCCGGGTACCTCCAACTGCCGCGCACCGTATACCTGCTCTGCGTAGGCACGCTCATCAACCGCGCCGGGGCGTTCCTGGTTCCGTTCCTGACGCTCTACGTGGTGGTTCGGCTCGGCCGCAACGAGGCGGACGCCACGCTGGGCATGGGCGCGTTCGGCATCGGCGCCTTGGCGGCCGCGCTGGTCGGCGGGCACCTGGCCGACCACCTCGGGCGGCGCGCCACCATGGTCATCGCGCTGGCCGGCAGCGCCGCGATGATGATGGTCATCAGCTTCCTCGATCGCTTCGAGCTGCTGCTCGGGGCCATCGTGCTGCTCGCGTTCGTCGCCGAGATGTACCGGCCCGCCGCCTCGGCCATGATCGCCGACCTGACCACGCCGTCGCAGCGGCCGGCCGCCTATGGCCTGATGTACGTCACCGTCAACCTCGGCGCGGCCATCGCGCCGCTGGTCGGCGGGCTGCTGGCTCGCTACTCGTTCAGGCTGCTGTTCTGGCTGGATGCGTTCAGTTCGGCGACTTACGCGGTGCTGATCCTCTGGCTGGTCGGCGAAACCCTGCACCGTGTCGGCGGCGACTCGTCGGCGGCTGGTCAGACCGCCGAGCAGCCGCCCGCCGAAGCCGCCGTGAGCATCGCCGAAGCGGCCCGGCACATCGCCCGCGACACCGCATTTCTGCGGTTTCTGTCAGCCACCCTGCTGGTGGCGATCGTCTACGTGCAGTCGTTCTCGACCCTCCCGTTGCAGATGAAATCGCTCGGCATGGGTCCGGACGTGTACGGGCGGATCATCGCCATCAACGGCGGATTGATCGTGCTGCTTCAGATCCTCGTCACGGCCGGCGTGCAACGATTCGAGCGCGCCCGAATGCTGGCGCTGGCGGCCGCGGTGACGGCGGTCGGGTTTGCGCTGCAGGCGGCAGCCGTCACCGGCTGGCACTTCGCGGCGTGCGTGACGATCTGGACGGCGGGCGAGATGATTCAGTCGCCCCTGGTGCCTTCGGTGGTGACCGACCTGGCGCCGCGGCGCATGCGCGGGCGATACTTCGGACTGCTGTCGATGTGTTTTGCGGGTGGCAATTCGCTGGCCGCACCGCTTGGCGGGCAGGTGCTGTCGCGCTTTGGCGCGGCGGCGCTGTGGTTGGCCTGTGGCGTGATTGCGCTGACAGGCGCGCTTCTCTACCTCTCGCTCCGCGGTCCGCTGGCGCGGGTGAAGCGTCCGACATGACGGCGCGGTTCCGCGGAACACGCCGGGCCGAGCGACCAGCGCCTGGCCCAGCTGCGATCGAATGCTCCCTTGCTCTCGCTCCGGCATCGCGACCACAATGCCGAGCGCATGATCGTTCGCCTCAGCGGCATCCTGTCCGAGCTGTCTGAAGACACCATCGTCGTTGAGCGCGACGGGCTGGCTTACGAAGTCCTCGTGCCGCGCTACGCGCTCGGCGAGCTGGCCGCCTGCCGCGGTCTGTCGGTGGTGCTGCACACGATGGAATACCTCGAGGGCAACCTGGCCGGCGGCAACTTTGTCCCGCGACTGGTCGGCTTCCTGCACGCCGAAGACCGGGCCTTCTTCGAGCTGTTCCTGCAGGTCAAGGGCATCGGCGTGCGCAAGGCGCTGCGGGCCCTGGCCGAACCGGTTTCTCGCATCGCCGCGCTGATCGAATCGTCGGACGCGGCCGGCTTGTCGAAGCTGCCCGGCATCGGGCGGCGAACGGCCGATACGATCGTGGCCGAGCTGCGCGGCAAGGCGGGATCCTACGCGGCCGGCGCGGCCCGGGCGATGGCGGCGGTGCAGGCGGAATGGACGCAGCCGCAGCGGGACGCGCTCGAATTGCTGGTGGCGTGGGGCGACTCGCGCATCGACGCCGAGCGCTGGGTGGCGCGCTCGGCGCAGCTCCATCCCGAACTCAGGACGGCTGACGAGTGGGTTCGAGCCGCCTATCGCATCAAGACCGGAGCGGAGGCCTGACCGCCATGCCCGTGCAGCGCGTCATCAGCGGCGAGTCGACCGGCGACGTCGAGGAACAGGTCAGCCTGGCGCTGCGGCCGCGCCGGCTCGGCGAGTGCATCGGACAGCGCCAGGTCATCGAGCAGCTCGAGATCGCGCTGGCGGCCGCGCGGCAGCGGCGCGAGCCGCTGGAACACGTGCTGCTGGACGGTCCGCCCGGCCTGGGCAAGACCACGCTGGCGCACGTCATTGCGCACGAGATGGGCGTCGGCGACCGGCTGCGCATCACCAGCGGTCCGGCGATCGCCAAGCAGTCCGACCTGATGAGCACCCTGACCAACCTGGAGGACGGCGACGTTCTGTTCATCGACGAGGTCCATCGGCTCAGCAAGACGGTCGAGGAATTCCTCTATCCGGCGATGGAGGACTTCCGGGTCGACTTCACTTTGGAAGGCGGCGTGGGCGGGCGGACCGTGAGCTTCCGGTTGAAGCGTTTCACACTGATCGGAGCGACCACGCGGGCGGGCATGCTCTCGGCCGCGATGCGCGACCGTTTCGGCCTGCGGTACCACATGGAGTTCTACACCACCGACGAACTGCGGGAGATCCTGCGGCGCTCGGCGCGGCTGCTGTCGCTGAGCAGCGACGACGCCGCCCTCGATCTGCTGTCGGCGCGGGCCCGGGGCACGCCGCGCGTCGCCAACCGCCTGCTGCGCCGCACGCGCGATTACGCCCAGGTCTGCGGCGATGGCGCGCTGACCGCCAGTCTGGTCGAGAAGGCGCTCGAAGTGCAGCGCATCGACCGGCTCGGGCTCGATGAGCTCGACCGCGCGTACCTCGGCGCGCTGATCCGCGTTTACAACGGCGGGCCGGCGGGCATCGAGGCGCTGGCCGCCACGCTGGCGCAGGAACGCGACACGCTCGAGGACGTGGTCGAGCCGTACCTGTTGCAGATCGGGTTCGTGACACGGACCCGGCAGGGCCGCTGCGCCACGCGGGCGGCCTACGAACATCTCGGCCTGGCGCCGCCGGTGGCGTCCGGCGAACCGAGCCTGTTTGAATCCCACTAGCGAACCGCTGTTGAGCGACTCGCGCGGCGACTCAGGGGAACCGCAGCTGATGTCGATGGCTTTCGTGCTCGCAACCCTGGCCGGGGCGGACTGATCGAGATGCCGGGACGGACCGCACGCCCGCTGGGACAGGTGTTCACGCCGCCGGCGGTGGCCGGGCCGATGACGGCGTGGGCGGTCGCGCAGCGGCCGCGGCGGATTCTTGATCCGTGTCTCGGTCGGGGCATCTTCGTTCAGTGCGTCGCCGAACTGCGCCATCGCGGCATCGTTCCGCGCGATGCCGAGGTGCAGGCGTACGAACTGGATCCGCGGATGGTGCTGGCGTACCGCGCGGGCGCCGCGCGACGGGGCGATCTGCGGGTGCGCGTGACGCAGGGCGATTTTCTACGCTCCCGGCCGGCCGGCCGATTCGACGCCGCCATCTGCAACCCGCCCTACGTTCGGCACCATGAGCACGACGTGGAAGAAACGCTGTTCCGGCGTTTCGACCGTCTGGTTGGCGCGAGATTGTCCCGGCTGACGAACACCTACGGATTGTTTCTCCTGCGCATCTGGTCGCTGCTGGCCGAGGGCGGCCGAGCGGCGATCATCACGCCAGCCGAGTGGCTGAACGCGGACTTCGGTTGCGCCATCAAGCGTTACCTGCTGGCGCAGAACGCCATCGACGGCATTCTGCAATTCGACCATGCGACGGGCGTGTTCGACGGCGTTCTGACCACGGCGGCCATCACGCTGCTGCGCCGCGGCCGCGGCGATGATGAGCCCGTTCGGCTTCGCGGCGTTCGCTCGGCGGCGGAATTGGAACGATTCGACGGCGGCCTGGCCTACGCACCGTCGCAACTCGATCCATCTGCCAAGTGGTCGCCGCTGTTCGAGCGCCGTCTGCGACGGAACGGTCGCGTCGTGGCGCTGGGCGATGTCGCGCGATGCGTCCGCGGCATTGCGACGGGTGCGAATCGGTACTTCGTGCTGAAGCCGTCGGAGCTGGCGGTGACGGGCATCGACCGCGCCGACGTGACGCCGTGCATTTCGAAGGCGGCGCAGGTCGTCGCGCCGCGACTGACGGCGGCCGACATGCGTCGGTTGATCGCCGCCGATGAGCGGGTGCTGTTGCTGACGCCGCGGGAGCCGCTCCGGCCGGCCGTGCGGCAGTACCTGGCGCTGGGGCGACGGCTGGGCGTTCATCGGCGCTACCTGCCGAGACATCGCCCGCGCTGGTATCAGCCGGAGCGCCGCGAGCCCGCGCCGATCTGGGTCAACGTGTTTGCGCGGGGGGCGTTCCGGTTCGTCAGAAACGAGGCCGGCGTACTCCACCTGACGGCGTTCCACGCCATCTATCCGCGGGCGGGGGTGGATTCGGATGGCCTGCACGCGGCGCTGTGCGACGTCCGCACGCAGGCGGAACTCCAACGGGAGATGCGCATTTATGGCGGCGGCCTGCGCAAGCTTGAGCCGCGCGACGTCGAGCGCATCGGCGTCGCCGATCCGCTTCGCAGATTGCGATGCGAGACCGGGCAGGCGCGGGGCCGACGCCCGTCGCGTCATGCCTGCCGCAGATCGCGGGCGATGACTTCGGCGTAGTGTTCCGCTTCGAGCAGCGAATTCTCGACGGCTGGCAGCGCCCAGTTGTCCTGATTGACGAAGTAGACGCGGCCTTCGAACGGCCGTCGCAGGTGCTCGACCGTGCCGTCGGCAATCAGGCCGGGCGCGGCGACGGGCATGGCGTGGCCCCAGCGCGTCAGGCGGACCTGGCGGACGGCGTGCGCCGGCAGCCCGAAGGTCGGCAGGGCGGCGCGGATGTCGCGGGCGGCGCGTTCGGCGAAGTCGCGCCATCCATCCTCGGCGATGAGCGCGAACCGGGCCGTATGCCAGGGCAGCGGCCAGTAGAGGGTCAGCACAGTGCGCGGGAGCGGGTGCTGGCGGGCGAACTGCCCGTTCACCACGTCGACAAACCGCGAGTCGGCCTGGGCTGCGTTGCCGTTCATGGGGAAGTTGCCGTCGCGCAGCATGAATACGTCGTAGTCGTCGCGTGATCTGGGCGCGTCGATCAGCACGTTGGCAACGACGTAGGCCGCGTACTCGAGTCGCGTCATGGCATTGAACTTTGCGACGTCAAGCCGCGCGAGATCATGCAGCATGTACTTGGCGATGTGCTTCGAGTTGGCCATGACGACTCGACGGGCGCGGAGCGAGCGAAACGCTCCGCCCGGGTCGGCGTAGGTGACCTGCACCCGCCCGCCGCTTACGAGGCGCACGTCCACGACCTTGCACCCGCCGCGGAGCCGTCGCATCGCCGGCTGGTCTCCGTGCTGCCGCGCGAGCTCCTGCCAGATGGCGTCGACCATGTACGCGTTGCCGCCGGGCAGCACCCAGCGGCCGTATTCCTCGGCGGCGATGAAGTTCCACCCCGACGCGGCGGAGATCTCGTCCCAGCCGACGCCGAAGGATGAGTAGCAGTAGGCCTGAATCGCGGCGGCGAGAAGCGGCGGAATCTCGAGGCCGCCCATGTTCAGCTCGATGTCGTCGCGCAGGGTTCGCTGGTCGAGCTCGCGGATCCACTGGTTGTCGCCGCCCGGCGGAAGCGGGATGTCAGGATAGGCGTCGGTGGCGTAGTACTGCACAATCTGGGCGTAGCGCTGAAACGCGAGCATCTCCTCGGGCGGGCTGGCCGCGCCTTGCCAGAAGCCGTCGACGATCCGGCCGCCCAGCTCGACCGGGTTGTCGCCCTGATCGACGCGGGCGACGCGATGGAGGCCGAGTTGACGGTAGAAGCGGTGCAGGAAGGACCCCGGATCGGGCGAGATGAAGTACGCGCTGCCGAGGGAAAACGGCGTACCGGCCCAGATTTCGCCTTGCGCGTTGCCGCCGAAGCGCGGGCGCAGCTCGAACACGACCGGGCGGAACCGCTTGAGCAGAAGCGCCGTGGCCAGTCCCGACAGCCCGCCGCCGATGATGGCGACGTCGACGTCCTCGGTCGGCGGCGGCGGCCCGTTGGGGAACGTGTTCTCAGCGGCGTGGAAGGGAATCGCGGAGTTATTGAAGTCGTCGCCGGTGAACCACGGCGCGAACGGCATGCCATCGACCAGCACCGAGGCCGGGGAATCGGGAAGCAGCGTTACCGGTCGGGTCTGTCCGAGCGTGAGCGTGCCGCCGGCGCCGACCTCCGCGGCGTGGACACCGAACGGGCGGCGAGACAGTCCGAGCGCCAGCGCACCGAAGCCGCCTCGCAGGAACTCGCGACGGTTGAACACAGGCATCCCTCCGGACTGGCGGGCGTCAGGACCAGGCGACGCCGGTCAGGCGTTGATATGCTTCAATATACCGTCGGCGGGTACCTTCAATGACGTCGGTGGGAAGTGCGGGGCCGGGCGGCTGTTTGTCCCACCGGCCGGCCGCGACCAGTTGCTCCAGGTAGTTCCTTAGGAATTGCTTGTCGTAGCTCTCCTGATCCCGGCCGGGCTGGTACCGGTCGGCCGGCCAGAAACGGGAGGAGTCGGGCGTCAGGACCTCGTCGATGAGGATGAGTTGGTCGCCGCAGCGGCCGAACTCGAACTTGGTGTCGGCGATCAGAATGCCCCTGCCGGCGGCCAGTTCGGCCGCCTGCACGTACAAGTCGAGGCTTCGCCGGCGCATGGCCGTCAGGGTGTCGCCGCCGACGCGGGCGGCGGCTTCGTCGAACGAGATGTTCTCGTCGTGTCCCGACTCGGCCTTGGTGGCCGGCGTAAAGATCGGCTCGGGCAGGCGATCGCACTGCCGCAGCCCGGCCGGGAGCGGCACGCCGCAGACGCGGCCGTCGCGCTGGTAATCCTTCCATCCGCTGCCGGCGAGATAGCCGCGGATCACGCACTCGATCGGCACGACGTCGGCCTTGCGACAGACCATGGCGCGGCGCTGCCATTCCGCCGCCTCGGGCAGCACCGTCGCGACCGGTATGTCGAGCAGATGGTGCGGGCGCGCGGCCGGCAGGGCGTCGAACCAGAAGCGCGTCAGCGCGGTCAGGATGCAGCCTTTGTCCGGGATGCCGTCGGCCATCACGACGTCGAACGCGCTGATTCGGTCGGTCGCGACGATCACCAGGCGGTCGCCGAGGTCGTACACGTCGCGCACCTTGCCGCGGCGGGCGCGTCGGCCGGGCAGTTCGGTCCGCAGCAGGATGTCGGCCGGCATGATGGGTTCGCCGCTCGTTTCAGGGCACCCCGGGCACGCGCTGATCGACCGTCCGGCGGCGATCCGGGCCTGGAGCCGCCGGGCCAGCGGGCTCAGTCATGTGCCACGCGCGAATGACCTCGGCGACCGACCAGGCCTGCGTGATGCTGCCGCGCGGGCGGTGAGGCGGGTCGGCGTCGAACAACTCGCTGATGCCAAGGGTCGCCCCGGACCGGGTCAGGTGGTCGATGATGGGTTCGAGCATGGCCCGGGCGGCGGCGCGGACGTCGGGCGTGTCGCCATGGACGCGGAGATACGCCTCGATGAACGGTCCGAGCAGCCAGGAGTAGACCGTGCCCTGGTGCGCGGCGTGCTCGCGCGCGTCGGCGCTGCCCTCGTATCGACCGCGGTATTCGGGATTGTTGCGAGCAAGTGTTCGCAATCCGAGCGGCGTCAGCAGCTCGGACTGCACCAGCCGGAGGACGTCGGCCTGCTGAGCCGCTGACAGCGGGCTGTCCGGCAGGCTGACGGCGAGAATCTGGTTCGGGCGGACAGACGGATCGGGCCCGTCGCCGCGGACGACGTCGTAGAGGCCGCGTATGGCCGGGTTCCAGAAGACCGCCGGAAAGCTCTCGCGCACGCGCGCGGCCAGGGCGGCGCATTCGGCCGCGGCGGCAGGGTCGACGCCAACCAGTCGTCGTGAGAGCACGCACAGGGCGTGGTACCAGAGGGCGTTGACCTCGACCGGCTTGCCGGTTCGCGGTGTGATGAAGTGCCAGGCGTATCGGGCGTCCATCCAGGTGGCGGCTCGGGAGGCGTCCTCGCAGATGAGCAGGCCGTCGGTGTCGAGCGACATGGCGACGCGCTCGTTGCGTGCCAGCGCGCGGACGATGTCGAGGCCGGCCCGCAGGAGCTCAGGCACGACCGGCCCGCGATCGTCGGTGGCGGTCAGGTAGGCGTCTACGGCGCGGATGAACCACAACGAAGCGTCCGCGTTGACGTAGTCGTTTTCGTGCGGCTCGTCGGATAGCAGGGAAGGTAACGCGCCGTCGCGGCGCAGCAGGGCGATCTGCAACAGCAGCTCGCGGGCCTCGTCGGTCCAGCCGTTCTCGAGCAGCAGACCGGCGATGCTGACGCAGGCATCGCGGCTGTATTCCCCAAGCCATGGATAGCCCGCGGTCAGGCCGACGCGGCTCGACCCGTTGGCGTGGTACTGGCGGAAGATGAACTGCCGCGCGAGGTATCGCAGCAGGCGGGGCGGTTCGGGCAGCGACGGGTCGTGCGAGACACTTCCGTTGAAACGCACCACGGTCGGGGATGGAGCGGACAGGGCCTTGGTGTCCAGCAGCCGAACGCGCCGCGAGATTTCCCGCAGGTCGTGGGTTCCGCCGACGCCGGCGATCTCGAACTGGAGCTCACCCTTGCCCGATGCGACGAAAGCGCCCGGCACCATCAGGTCTTCGGCCGAGTCGTAGCCGCGCTCCGACTCGCGCCGGTAGCGGAAGTTGTACCACCAGTCGCCGCGCGCGGTGAACTGGACGTCCGGGCCGCCGTCGGTTCTGCGGCCAAGCAGTCCGAAGCTGATGCGCGGGTCGAGCTTGAATCGCAGACCGACGGCCGGGCCCTCGCTGGTCATCTGGAACATCTCGCCGGATGACTTCCGCCGCAGTTCGCCGATCGGCCGGGCGGCGATCATCGGCCAGACTTGCAGCCGGATGTCCGCCTCGGGCCGGGCGCGGACGGTGTATCGCACCAGCAGGACGTCCTCGCCGTGGACGAGCGTCAGGCTGCGCACGATGGTGGCGTTGTCGAGCTTGTAGGTCCACGCGATGGCGGGCCGCTGTTCGTCGAGCGACAGTTCGACGCCCGCGAGGTGGCGATAGCCGTGCGGATCGACGGCATTGTTGAACTCGAAGTTGGCAAGCAGCGTGGTGCGGCCGTCCAGTTGCAGGCTCTCGGACGCGTGCGACCAGAGCATCCAGCGCTCGAGCCGCGGCCCGGGAACGTTCCAGATCATCCAGCCGTGCTCGCGCCGAGTCGGGCACCCGATGATGGTTGAGCACGCGAATCCGCCCCGCCCGTTGGTGAGGAGGTATTCGCGCTCAAGCCACTCGTCGAACGTGCCTGGGAGCATGATCGTCGACTATCCGCCAGTCGGCCGGGATCGTCAAGATGGTCTCCGCGGCGCGTCTGGCCGGGTCGGATGAAGAAGTCGAAACCGTCCTCGCCGCGTTGACGCCCGCGCGGCGGCGCGGGAAATTCCTGATTCATGCCGCATTCACACGGGTCCGTTGCGTCAGTACAGGCGGTGCAGTGCCTGCAGTTGCACCTGACGGACGGGATCGGCCCGATCCGCTTCGCGCGCATCCTGCGGCGATTCGGTTCGATTGAGGCCGCGCTCGAGGCCCCGGCCGCGGCACTGGCGCGCATTGACGGCATCGGGTCGGCGACGGCCGACCGGATTGTCGCCGGCCGCGCAGCCGTGGACGTTGAAGCTGAGGTCGCTCGCGCGGCCGAGCTTGGCGTGCGGATCGTGAGTGTTGTCGATGAGGATTACCCGCCGGCGCTCAGAACGATCGCCGACCCGCCGCCCTGCCTCTATGTGCGTGGCTCGCTGGAAGCGGCCGATGCCGTGGCTCTGTCGATCGTCGGGGCGCGGCAGAGCACGCGATACGGCTCCGAGCAGGCCGAACGCTTCGGCGCGCTGGCGGCGCGGGCCGGACTGACGGTCGTCTCGGGCATGGCGCGCGGCATCGATCAGGCGGCGCACCGTGGCGCGCTGGCCGGACAGGGCCGCACGCTGGCCGTGCTGGGTTGCGGTCTGGGGCAGGTGTATCCGCCGGACGCGCGCGAGCTGGCTGATCGCATCGCGGCCTCCGGCGCGCTGCTGAGCGAGCTTCCGGTCGACGCACCGCCGGACGAGAAGAACTTCCCGCGACGCAACCGGATCATCGCCGGACTCGGGCTGGGCACGCTGGTGGTCGAAGCCGGCGCCCGCAGCGGCGCGATGATCACCGCGCGGCTGGCGTGCGAGTACAACCGCGAGGTGTTCGCGGTGCCAGGTCGGCTGGACACGCCGCAGGCCGAAGGCTGTCACGCGCTGATCCAGCGCGGCGAGGCCAAGCTCGTCACGCACATGCGGGACATCCTCGGCGAACTCGGCGAGGTCGGCCGGAAGCTGATGGACACGACCGAGCCGGCGGGCGACGAACTACCGGCGCGACCGGCCGTGGCAGCGGCAGCGTTGAACCCGGACCAGCGGGCATTGATGACGGCTTTTGCCGAGGAGCCGATGACGATTGACGCGCTGGTCGAGGCCAGCGGGCTGTCGCCGGCGCGAGTCGCGGCCGAGCTGACGTCGCTGCAACTGCTGGGCGTGGTCCGGCGCGTCGGCGGCGACCAGTTTGAGCCGGCGGTCTGAGCAGTTCGCGGCGTGGCCTCTGCCGCCGCGCCGGGCTATGCTCCCGCGATTCGCATGCGATGGTGACGAGCGTGGACCTGCCTATCGGCGTACGCACCGTGCCCCTGGAGATGCACCGCGACCCCCGCGGTGTTTTCACCGAGCTGTTTCGGCAGGAGTGGTTTGACAAGCCGCGGCCGGTGCAGTGGAACGCGGTGACGTCGGAAGCGAATGCACTGCGCGGCGTGCACGTTCACCTGAGGCATTGGGACTACCTGATTGTCCTGCGCGGACGGGCGCTGTTCAATCTGCGGGACCTGAGAACCTCGTCGCCAACGTTCGGGAGCACCGCGGCGATCGAGATGTCGGGGGAGAGTCTGGCGGCACTGATCATCCCGCCCGGTGTGGCGCACGGCTTCTATTTCCACGAGCCGTCACTGCACGTGTACGCGGTCAGTGAGTATTGGGATCTTGCCGACGAGTTGGGCTGCCACTTTGCCGACCCCGAATTGGGCCTGAGCTGGCCGCGGTCAGACCCGCTGATCTCTCCGCGCGATGCCGAGCTGCCGCCACTGCGGTCGCTGATGACGCAACTCGCCGGCAAGTTCGATTGACGTTCGAGCATCCGGTGGAATGGTGTCAGCGAGGCGCTACGGGATCGGCGCCCAGCGGGCGATCGGCTGATCGGACAGCACGCCGATGCCTGCTTCGGAGACGCCGCCGCCGGCAATCAGTTGACCACGAAAGCTCGTCAACGCGAAGACGGAGTTCAGCAGCCCGCCGCCGATCGACTGCCAAGCGAGGCCGTTCCAGCGCGCCACGCGTGCCGCCGGCGAGCTGAACGATCCGCCGGCCACGAGGTCCCCTTCGTAGCCGGCCAGGGCGAAGACGGTCCCGTCGCAACCTGCGCCCAGCGTTTGCCAGGTTGTTCCGTTCCAGCGGGCGATGCGGCTGGCCGGGTTGCCGCCCGCCTGTGTGAAGTCACCGCCGACCACGGCTTCGCCATGGTAGGAAGTCAGCGCTCGTGCGCGCTGGTCGAGTCCGGTTCCGAGCATGTTCCAAACCGACCCGTTCCAGCGGGCGATGCGGCTGGTCATGAGTCCACCCGCCATCGAGAAGACGCCCCCGGCGAACAGCTCGCCGCTGGCCGACGCCAGGGCTGACACCGCGCCGTCGGTTCCCGAACCCAGCGGCGCCCAGCTCGAACCGTTCCACCGGGCGACGCGGAGGGCCTGCCCGCCACCGGCCGTGGTGAAGATACCACCGACGTAGAGAATACCGTCGTGCACGGCCAGGGACTGCACTTCGAATTCCGTTCCCGCGCCGAGGGTGGCCCAGTTGGCGCCGTTCCACCGGGCGATGTTGTAGGCGAATCCCGCGCCGGTGTTGAATTCGAAGTCGCCGCCGGCGATCAGTTCGCCGTTATAGACCGCCAGCGCGCTCACGCTCGGCGCGGAGGTTCCGCCGATGCCGCCGGCCAGCGGTCGCCACGTCGTCCCGTCCCAGCGGGCGACGGTTTCGGCGATGCCGCCCGTCGCGGCAAAGCTGAACCGGCCGCCGGCGATCAGTTCGTCGTTGTAGACGGCGAGAGCGAAGACGCGCGGCGCAAGGCCGCCGATGCCGGTCCCGAGCATCTGCCATGAGAACGTTGCCGGCGGGCCGCTGATCGTGAATGTCGCCCACGCCACACCGCTGGCATTGAACCCGCTGCGAATCGCGCGGGCTCTGAGGGTGGTCGTATTCGTCAGGATAATTGCGCCGCCATACGCGCTGGAGGCCGCGTTGGGCTCGCTGCCATCGGTGGTGTAGAAGATCGTGGCCGTGGGATCGGCGCAGGCGATTGTGACGGCGACGGAACCGGCGAACGTTCCGCCGTCGGGTGAGATCGTCGGGGTTGGCGTGGTGGATGGGCAGTTGCCCATCAGGGTGCATGAGACCTGGGGCGCGCAGTTGCTACCGGCCAGGAATGACACGGCGCAAGCCGTGAACAACCCGCAGGCGAAGACGCGAACGATGCCCGTCACAACAATCCTCCCATGGCGATTCTCACCGTGGCGTGCGGCCGGCACCCGCGCGATCGGCGCCTTGAAAGCCGATTATACGCAGTCGATCTGTCCGGATCCCGACGAGCTGGTTGAGTATTTCGCCAGGGGAAAGGATCGAGTGTCTCGGGGCTCGCTTCCGGCCGGTCTTGAGCTACCCGGGCGCGTTCGCTGGAATCGGGTCCGGCGAAGGTGGATGGGGTGGGATGTCCTCCGCGGCCCAGCGGCGAAGGATGAAATCGGTCGCGGCGGCTTGCAGCTCCAGTTCGAGGTGCGGATCGGACAGGCGTTGATACCACGAGATGATCTCGTTGAGCCGTTCGGCCATCGACCACGTGCGACGAGCGGGCGACGGCAGGTGTACGGCAGTGGCGCGAGAACTAGAGTACACCCGGCAGCCGGGGTGCGACAAAATCTGCCGCCACATGTGCAGGTCGGTCCAGACGTCGGGGGGTGAGGTGCGCCAGCCGTGCGGCAGGCTTCGGTAGAGCGCCAGCGTGTGCGCGGCGTTGGTGAGGGAGATGAAATTCCACCGCTGGAACATTCGCTGCCGCGTGCCCGGCACGCCGAAGTGCCCGCGATGAACGCCAACGCTCTGATCGGGATTGACGTAGAGCGGGAGTGCGTTGGCGAAGTCGGCAGTCCGCAGCGCGTCGCGCATCGCCTCCACGTGGGTCGGCAGCCAGACGTCGTCGTCGGAGAGGTAGCAGACGATTTCGCCGGTCGCGTCGGCCAGTGCGGCGTGCCGCAGCACCTCGCCGAGACGCGGACCCTTCGGCCGATCGTAGAGCCGGACGCGATCGTCCTCGGCTGCCAGAGCGAGGGCCGCACGGCGGGTGGCGTCGTCCATGCCATCACCGACGATCAGCACCTCGATGTCGCGTACGCGCTGTCGCAGGGCACTGCGCACCGACCAGGTGAGCAGCGGGCCATGGTTATGTGTGGGAACAAGGACGGTGGCCCGGCAGCTCATGCGGTCGCATCCTCGGCGCCCGCGAGGCGACGCAGCTCGGCGATGCAGCGGACGACGCGCAGCGCGTCGGCCGCGCTGCTGCGGGGCGGCGGGCCCGCGCCGCGCACATGGGAGACGAACGCATCGAGTTCGGCCAGCAACGGCATGGTGTCCGGGATGGCTCGCTCGACGACGGCCGGCTTGCGCACCGGGCCCATGGGGCTCGATGAGCAAAGCCGAATCGAGCGGGCGTAGCCGCCGGACAGGACCGCGACGCCGGTTTCACAGAAGAGCTGCACTTCGCGAAGATCATCGACGTGTCGCGCCGAGACTTCGACAGACAGCCATGGCCGGTCGCCCAGGAGGGCCGAGAGTCCAAGCATCCGTCCGTCGTGTCGGTCGGCGCGGGCCGCCAGCGGGCGCGGCAGGTCGCCGAGGATCTCAATCGCGATCGACAGGTCGTGCGGTGTCAGTGTCCAGACGGGATCGACATCGGCATGCGCCTCGCCCCAGGCGACACGCACCGTGCGCAGCCCGATCACGTCTCCGAATTCCCGCGACCGTGCCACGTCCCGCAGGGCAATGATGCCCGGGTGATAGCGCCACTTGTCCATCACGAACAGGTGATCGGCCGCGCGAGCGACCAGCACCTCGGCCCGTTGAACGTTGTCGGTCAGCGGCTTCTCGCAGAACACCGGCACGCGCGGATACTGGTTGAGCACTTCGTCGAGTACATCGGCATGCGTGCTGGTTGCGGTGGCGACGACCACGCCGTCGAGGTCGCCGAGTTCGGCGATGCGCGGCACGATGCGCTCCGCGCCGCCGTCGCGGGCGTTGGCGACGCTGCCGGGCGAGCGGGCCATGACCGGCACGACGCAGCCGAGCGAACGCAGGTCGCGCAGGATATGGCGACCCCACGGGCCACAGCCGACCAGGCCGATTCGAACCGCCGATGCCATGCGGTGCTCCAGGGAAGCAGCGGGCGGCGCCGCTGCGAGGCACGCGTCGACGTGTTCTCGGTTGCGTCGTCGCAAGCTGCGGATATGATCCTTGCCGTGTTCGGCCCCATCGTCTAGTGGTTAGGACATCGGATTTTCGTTCCGATAACGCGGGTTCGATTCCCGCTGGGGTCAGTGACGCCTCGCGACAGGCTGGTGGGGGTTTTTGCGCTCAGTCGTGCGCCGCGCGCGGACGATCTTTACAGGAGCCATCGCCACGCCGATCGATTCGGAGACTCGGCCATGCTGTCGTTCCTGCGACCGGAAGACGCCCTGACGGTTTGCCAGACGTTTTTTGACTCGTTTCAGCGCGTGCTGGACGTCGTCAGCCTGTTTCTCAACCCGTTCGGTTTCACGCTGCTGACCGGACGCGAGATCTGCGTCGCCGTTTATGACTTTCTGAACGCGGTACTCGCGTTCCTGCCGTTCTGACAGCTGCGCCCTGGTCGCCCGCGCCCGCGGTGAGGGCTCGGATTCGGTCTTGAATGCTGCACACGCACAATGCCCGTGGTGCGGCCCGCGCGGCGGGTTCGCCGAGGTGCGATAGAGGACGTATAATCGGGACATGATTTCGAAACCTGGTGCCCGACTCCGCGAGCTGATGGCGCAACGATGTGTCGCCATGCCCGGAGCATTCAATGCGTTGTGCGCCCGCGCGATCGAGCGGGCTGGATTCGAAGCGGTCTATATCAGCGGGGCGGGGCTTTCGAATGCGGTCTTCAGCCTGCCCGACGTGGGTCTGACCACGCTTTCCGAAGCCACTCGCCACGCCAAGACGATCTGCAACGCGGTCGAGATCCCGGTGCTGGCCGACGCCGATACCGGCTTCGGCGAGGCGGTCAACGTCGCCCGCACGGTCATGGAGATGGAGCAGACCGGTCTGGCCGGCATTCACCTGGAGGACCAGGTGCTGCCGAAAAAGTGCGGCCACCTCGACGGCAAGGAGGTGGTGCCGTGCGATGCCATGGTCCAGAAGGTTCGGGCGGCGGTCGCGGCCCGGCGCGACAAGAGCTTCGTGCTGGTGGCGCGAACCGACGCGCGGACCATCGAAGGGTTCGACCACGCGCTTGATCGCGCGAAGCGTTACCTGGACGCGGGCGCGGACGCCATTTTTCCCGAGGCGCTCGAGTCGCCGCAGGAGTTCGCCGCGTTTGCCGAACAGTTGCGCGGCATCGGCCCGACGTCCGCTCCCGGCCGGCCGCCGCTGCTGCTGGCGAACATGACCGAGTTCGGCAAGTCGCCGCTGCTGTCGACGTCCGAGCTGTCGGACATGGGTTACCGCATGGTGATCTTCCCGCAGACGGCGTTGCGCGTTGCCTACGGCGCGATCTGGCACATGCTTCAGGATCTCAAGCGCGTCGGGCACCAGCGCGACTGGATCAACCGCATGCAGACGCGCGCCGAGCTGTACGAATTGCTGGACTACGACGAGCTGAAGGCCATCGATGACGCCGCGTCGGGCGTGCGGCGCGAGCCGGTCTCGTCGAAGTGAGCGGGGCGGTCTCCAGTCTTTTCGCTCGGCGACTGCCCGTGCGCGCCCGCGGTCGGGCTGGCGGGCGGGACGATCTGCGTTAGACTCTCCAGCGCATGAGCATAGCGTCCCCTCCGAGGCGAATCCCTCGCCGGTTCGTTGGTGTCGTCGTGTCGTCGCTGGCCGCCGCCGCGTTGACCGGCTGCGCGAATCCGCGCGATCAATTCGGCAAGACCTGGTACATCGACGGCGCGGGTAACTGGGGCTTCGGCGTCGTGGAGAGCGTGACCGGATTCGAGCGGGCCGGCTACCCCGGTGTTGTTGAGAACTACCGCTGGTCGGTGACGCTGATGCCCGCGCTGGACCAGACGCTGCGCTTCATCGCCCGGGGTGCGGGCGAGCGGCTTGGTGGCATTATCAGCGATTACCTGCAGGCGAACCCGGGCGCGGAGGCCAACATCATCGCGCTCTCGGCCGGCACGGGCGTCGGCATCTGGGCGATCGAAAACGTCCGAGCACCGCACAAGGTGAACAATTACGTCATGCTGGGCTCGAGCCTGTCGAGCCGCTACGACGCCAGCCGGGCGCTCGCGAAGATGAAGGGGAAGATTTACGTTTACTATTCCGCATCCGACCCGGTGCTGGCCGGTCCGGTTCAGGCGCTGGGGACGATTGACGGCGAGTTCGGCTCGGCCGCCGGGCAGGTCGGGCTGCGTGGCCCGGCCCTGGCGAGCGGGCGAATCGTCAACATCGGCTGGTCGTCGCGGTACGAGCGGTACGGCTGGTACGGCGGCCATACCGACGCAACTTCGGAGGCGATGATGGAGCACGAGATCGCCCCGAAGATCGTCAGCGCCGAGATCATGCGCGGCCGGCAGGGTCGCCCCTCGACGGACGGGACGCGCGTCAGCCTCGCGGACCGTGAGTTGGCCGTAACGCCTCGCTGACGCTTCGCAACCGGTACAGTGATTCATGCGCAGATCGATTTCCCTGATCGTGCTCGCCGGCGGACTCGCGGCGGGCGGGTACTACGCCTATCGGCATTTCTCGACGTCGGCGGAGCCGATCGTCCGGACGACGCCGATCACACGTGGATCGCTGCGCATGACGGTCGAGACGACCGGTTCGGTCACGCCACTGATCAGCGTGAACGTCGGCTGCGAAGTGTCGGGCACGGTGGGGGAGTTGCTGGCGGATTACAACTCGGACGTGAAGAAGGGCAGCGTGCTGGCGCGTCTGAAGCCCGAGCTGTTCGAGGCCGAACTGGCGCAGGCGCAGGCCAACGTCGCGACAGCGATGGCCAATGCCCGACTAGCCGCGGTGGAGATCGCCACGCGGAAGCGGCAGTATGAGCGACTCCTGAAGCTCCAGCAGACCAAGAACGCCGCCGCCGAGGAAGTGGCCGCGGGCCGGGAAGCGCTGGACGCGGCCGAGGCCCGCTTCGCCGCGGCCGAGGCGTCGGTGAAGCAGGCCGAGGCGGTTCGCGATCTCGCACAGACCAAGCTGGATCGCTCAGTCATCTACGCGCCGATGGATGGCATCGTGCTGTCACGGTTGGTCGACGTCGGCCAGACGGTGGCGGCGGCGCTGACGTCGCCGGTCCTGTTCGTGATGGCCCCGGACCTCGACCGCATGCAGGTTCACGCCAACGTGAGCGAGGCCGACATCGGACGCGTCCGAAGCAGTCAGCCGTGCACCTTCACAGTCGATGCCTATCCGGGTCGCGAGTTTGCGGGGACGGTCGTTCAGGTGCGTAACAATCCGGAAACGCGGCAGGGCGTCGTGACCTATACCGTGGTGATCGAGGTCGACAACCGCGCCATGCTGCTCAAGCCGGGAATGACCGCCAACGTGACGATCGAGGTGGTGCGGCGCGACGACGTGTTGAAGATCTCGAACGCCGCGCTGCGCTTCCGCCCGCCACTGACGCCCGAGGAGATCTCCAGCCTGACGGAAAATCTGACGTGGCCAGCGGCGGACCCGCCGGCGGCGGCGACGCGACCGGTGTCGGGCGGTGCGGCGAGTGATGACGACGTGCTGCCGCGCACGCCTTCTGTGTTATGGAGCTACGAGAACAAGCGCTGGAAGCCCGTGCCGGTTCTGCTGGGCATCACCGACAACCGTGAGACCGAGGTGCTGGGCGGACTGGAAATCGGCGATACCGCCATCATGAGCGTGCAGATGCCCGCGGCGGGGTTCGATTTCAAGGAAGCCCTGAGACAGGCCACGCCTCAGAACCGGACGATCTAGTGCTCGCGATCCTGTTCACGTCAGACACGATCCCAACCACGGTCGGGCGAGCCCATGATCGAGCTCATTGACCTGCACAAGATCTACGACTCCGGTTTCAACCGCGTGCACGCGCTGCGCGGCATCAATCTGAGCGTGCCGACCGGGCGTTATGTGGCGATCATGGGCGCCAGCGGCTCGGGCAAGAGCACGATGCTCAACATCCTCGGCTGCCTCGACACCGCCAGCAGCGGTTCCTATCGCCTCGATGATCGCGCCACGGAAACGCTCGATCGCGAGGAACTGGCGCGGCTGCGCAACACGCACATCGGGTTCATCTTCCAGAATTTCAACCTGCTGCACCGCAGCACCGCGCTGGAAAACGTCGCTTTGCCGATGGTCTACGCCGGCCGGCCGACCCGGCAGCGGGCGCCGGCGGCCATGAAGGCGCTCGAGCGCGTGGGGCTGTCAGACCGCATGGATCACCTGCCGTGGCAGCTCTCGGGCGGTCAGCAGCAGCGCGTGGCGATCGCGCGGGCGCTGGTGAACGATCCACCCATGTTGCTGGCCGACGAGCCGACCGGCAACCTCGACACGCACACGAGCCAGGAGATCATGGAGATCATTCGGAAGCTGCACGAGGGCGAGGGGCGCACGGTGGTGCTCGTGACCCACGATCCCGGGGTGGCGTCGTTCGCCGAGCGCGTGATCGTGTTGCGTGATGGGCAGATCATCGCCGATCAGGCCACCCCGCGATGCGGCGGTCCGCCGGTCCCCAACGTACGGGCTCTGCAAGCCGCGACGTAGGGGCCCCATTCGGACTCCCGACAGATCCGGCCGGCCGCGTCGTACCCGGCCGCCTGCGCCTGCCGCGTTTGATGCTCGCCAGGTGGAGTCGTCGTGGTCGTCCGCATCGCTGGGCGCCGGGCAAATGCGTTTGATGCGTCGCTGCGCGACGCTATGCTCCGAACTCAGGTGGGCCCCTTTTCCGCGCCGATCCGGGCCCGTTTTAATCGCCGATTCCCAGCCCCGACCTCCTGTCCCTGGAAAAGGAGACCGAGGGGCTGCTGGAGCAGATCATCGGGGAGATATCGCAATGAGCGGCAGCCCGCCTGTTTCTCGCGAGTCGCTCGCCGGACTCGCCGCGTTCCTGCCTGTGTTCGAATCACCCGGCTTCACCTTCGGGACGTGGCTTTCGTCCACCTCGCAAGAGCCGGGGGAGACGGTCATGCCCACGTATCTGCTTTCGCACGAAGGCGAGCAGTTCTACGAAGCGTTGTACAAGCTTGGCTGGGTTCGCTCGGACTTTGACTGGAGCCAGTGGGCGAGCAGCCCCGAGGCAGTTCAACTTCGTGAAGACCCAGAGGCCATCCTGACTGCGACGCCGGACCAGTTGGCCAGGCTTCTCACCGCGATCGTGCGATCGGACCGCTTCTGCGAAGGCACGCTCGCAGCGTGCTATGACTCCGGTTTGCTTCTTCGAGTCCTTCGCCGCGCAAGCGCGCTGTGCGATCATCAGTCTTGAATCGGAGCCCGCACTCATGTCCACCCAGCGCTACTCCGTCACACCCCATCCAGTCGAGACGCTCCTGACGTGGGTCAAGTCCGGCGAGATCGCCATCCCCGAGATCCAGCGCCCGTTTGTCTGGGAGTCTGTAACCCCCGCTCGACGGCTTGAAACCCTATCCCAAGTACAAGGACTCCGGCGATCGGTGGATCGGCGCGGTACCCGCGCAGTGGGCTGTTGACCGCTTGAAGAAGTGCGCGTTCGTAAACGCCCGCATGCTGCCCGAGACCGCGTCGCCCGACTACCGCTCCCATTATCTCTGTATCGGTGCAGAGACGGCGAAGTTCGGCTACGAGATCAGCTTCACGCGCTGCTTCTACCAGCCTCCCCAAACTCCGCATGCTCGACGAAATCCGGGCCGACATCCTGGCGCTGCAGAAGGAGACCGAGGGGCTGATGGAGCAGATCATCGGCGGCGGCGCTGCGGCGGGTCGAACGGTGGCGGCCGGGGGGCACCAATGACCGCAACATGCTTGCAAACAATCACTTGGCGTTCGGTCCGACCCGAGCGCGGCCACGGGGCCCGGCGTGTGCTTGACTTCCAGGCGATCCGGTTCGATAATATTGACTTAGAAGTAATATTTCAAGCAATCTACTCCCCGCCGCACATGCCGCGTGGCCTCCGGCGGGGTTCTGCTTTTCATGGGGTGCCGCGCCGGAAGGTGCGCGATGCCTGCTGAGCCCTCTATCAATCGCATCATCACCTTCTTCGACGGCCAGAACCTCTTTTGCGCCGCCGAGTACGCCTTCGGTTACGCCTGGCCGAACTACGACCCCCTCAAACTGGTCCCGAACCACGTGCCGAGCCTCCTCCTCCGCCTCGCCACCCTGCCGCTTGACGCTCGCCGCGTACCGTGTTGCAGTAGCCATCGGGCTCCTCCTGGGAAACGATCTTCGTTTCGAAACACACCGGCAGGATGCCCCGCCTTCTCAATTTCCACAGGATTTCAGGCTACCTCCTGGATTTCCATCCAGCCATCCGCTCTGCAAATAACCGCGCAGGTCGCGATGGTCAGTACGTCCGTCAGGGTATGCTGCTACCCGCTCCGCGAGCGCGGGTCGGGTAAATCCGAAAAATATCGCGCCCCCGATCCAGCCATCCCTTGCCTGCCCTTCTGGGGGTTCCACCCGCAACACAAGGATGCCACGAACCGCCATCACCCGCCGAGCCGCACCGGCGTGGAGAATGCGATTGCCCTGCGTGAGGTTGGGTCGCGGGGCCGGATCTATTTGATCTTGCCCTCGTAGATGCCCATGATCGTGTCGAGCATCTTCAGGGCGTCGTTCTTCTTGCGCTGAAAGCTGTTGCGGCCGATGATCGAGCCGTGGCCGCCGCCATCGCGAATGGCACGGGCCTCGTCGTAGATGGCGTCTTCGCTCTCCTTCTTGGCGCCGCCGGAGAAGACGACGATTCGCCGGCCGTTGAAGGCGCACTGCATCATGTGTCGGACGCGGTCGGCCAGCGTCGCGATGGGGATCTTCTCCTTCTCGTAGACTTTCCGCGCGGCCTCCTGCTCGATGTGCTCGGTGGACAGCTTGATCTTGATGATATCCGCGCCCATCTGGGCCGCGATCTGGGCGGCGTACCCGCTCACGTCGACGGCGGTCTCGCCTTCCTTCGAGATCTGGCTTCCGCGCGGGTATGACCAGACGACGACCGCCAGCCCGACGCGCTTGGCCTCCTCGGTGTAGCGGCGCAGCTTCTCGTACATCTCCATCCGCAGGGCCGAGCCGGGGTAGATGGTGAGGCCGACGGCGGCGCAGCCAAGCCGCAGCGCATCGTCGACCGAGGCCGTCAGGGCCTGCCACGAATCCTTCTCGTCCATCAGCAGATCGTGGTTGTTGCACTTGAGGATCAGCGGGATCTCGCCGGCGAACTCGCGCGCGCCGGCCTCAAGGAAGCCGAGCGGCGCGGCGTAGGCATTGCAGCCTGATTCGATGGCGAGCCTGAAGTGATAGCGCGGGTCGTAGCCGTCCGGGTTCGGCGCGAAACTGCGGGCTGGTCCGTGCTCCCAACCCTGATCCACCGGCAGAATGACGACTTTGCCGGTCCCACCGAGTCGACCGTGGTTCAGAATGCGAGCCAGGTTCGTCAGGGTGCCCGGGTTGCTGCTTCCATACCAGCTCAGAATCTCTCGAACGCGTTCCGTCATGGCAGGGGTTCTCCGCTGTGGGTCCTGGTGGCCGGCGCCCGTTGATTGGGCTGTTCGGATGATTTTCCCGGACGGCCGGGCGCGGCGTCAAGGCCGGCCGGCGCGGCGGTCTTCGTCGGCCTTGCGAAACGGGATCAGGGTCTGGGCGGAGCCGGAAAGCGCGAGCGCGCTGGCGGCATGGGCAGCGCGCGCCACGCCGGCAGGGCGTTGAGATGCGCCCACCAGCCGGTCAGCGGCTGGCCGCTCAGCGTCAGGCTTAGCGCGGCGACGGCCATCGGGCCGGTGACGATCGCCATCGGTCTGGCGCGGCGGCGCCTCAGCACGGCAGACAGGGCGGCGAGCAGGCGAGCGGCGGCGTCGACCAGCAACTCTCCGTTGGGCGGTTCGACCGAGGTGGGGTCCTCATGCCACTGGCGATGGACGCTGGGGTACCGCTCGCGGAACTCCGACTCGGTCAGGCCCTGCCAGAGGCCGAGGTTGACTTCGTGCAGGTCGGGCGCCTCGCGGACCTTCAGACCCAGCGCGGCACCGATGATGTCGGCCGTCTGCCGGGCGGCTTCCTCGGGCGCGCGGTAGAGGCTGGCGACGTGCAGGCCGACGATCTCCTGGGCGACGCGGGCCGCCTGCTCGCGGCCGCGCTGATTGATGGCGACGTCGGTATGACCGACAAACCGGTGCTGGTCGTCCCAGTCGGTCCGGCCCCACGGAATCAGCACGAGCTGGCTCACGCGTGGCGGTCCTCGCGGGCGGACTCGGCCGCGCGGCGCAGGTCGCCGATCGCTTTCGCGGGGTCGTGCGCGGCGAAGACGGCCGTCCCGGCGACGAAGGTATCGGCGCCGGCGGCGGCCGCGGCGGTGATGGTGCCAGCGTCGACGCCGCCGTCGACCTCGAGCCGCTGGTCGGGCCGCAGGCGCGCAGCCAAGTCGCGCACCTTCGGCAGCATTTCGGGGCGGAACGACTGACCGCCGAAGCCGGGTTCGACCGTCATGACATTGACCAGGTCCACGAGGTCGAGCAGTCCCTCGAGCGCGTCGACGGGTGTGTTCGGATTGAGGCTGACACCGACGACCACGTTGAGACGGCGGAGGTGATCGATGACGGAGCGCGGATCAGGCGACGCCTCGACGTGGAAGGTGATGGAATCGGCGCCGGCCTTCACGAACGGTTCCGCGTAGCGGCGCGGGTCGGTGATCATCAGGTGCGTGTCGAGAAACAGCCGGGTGACGGGGCGAATCGCAGCGACGACCGGCACGCCGAAGCTGATGTTGGGCACGAAGTGGCCATCCATGACGTCGAGATGCAGCAGCTCCGCGCCGCCGGCCTCGACGCGGGCGATTTCGTCGCGCAGGCGCGAGAAGTCCGCCGCCAGCAGCGATGGCGCGATGCGCATTCGTGGCTCGGCCAACGGCCTCATCGAGTCTGCACCGCGCCGATCGTCTATGCCTCGTCCAGGATGTCGATGGTCGCGAACGACTTGCCCTCCAGGAACTCGAGACTCGCACCGCCGCCGGTCGAGATGTGCGTCATGCGCTCGGCCAGGCCGGCCTGCTCGACCGCCGCCGCCGAGTCACCGCCACCGATGACCGTAATCGTGCCGGCTTTCGTCGCCTCGGCCAGCGCCGTGGCCATCGCCATCGTTCCGGCGTGGAACGGTTTGGTTTCGAACGCGCCCAGCGGACCGTTCCACACGACCGTCCGGGCGGTGCGAACGATGCTCGCGAAGCGCTCGATCGTCCGCGGGCCGATGTCGAGCCCCATCAGGTCCGCGGGAATGTCGCCCTCGATTGTCCGCGTCGCCGCGCCGGCGGCCAGCTCGGCGGCGCACAGGCTGTCGATCGGCAGCACCAGCTTGTCGCCCGACTTCTGAATCAGTGATCGCGCCAGGTCGAGCTTGTCGCGTTCGCACAGGCTCCTGCCGACCTCCATGCCGCGGGCGGCGAAGAACGTGTACGCCATCGCGCCGCCGACCAGCAGCCGGTCCACCTTGGGCAGCAGGCTTTCGATGACCCCGATCTTGTCGCTCACCTTGGCGCCGCCGAGGATGGCGATGAACGGCCGCTTCGGCGCGAACAGGGCGTCGCCGAGGAACTGCAGTTCCTTGCGCAGCAGGAACCCGGCCACGCGGCGACCCGCGCTGACCTTCATGGGCACGTCGTACATGCTGGCGTGCTTTCGATGGCAGGTGCCGAAGGCGTCATTGCAGTAGATCTGCGCGAGCGACGCCAGCCCGCCGGCGAAGACGTCGACCTGCGCCGCCTGCTCGGGCGTCAATCGCTTGTCCGGGTTCTTCCTGGCCTTGTCGATCAGCGTCTCCTCGGCGTGGAAGCGGAGGTTTTCGAGCAGGATGCATTCCTCATTCTTCATCGCCGACACGCGCTCCTGCACCGCCACACCGACGCAGTCGGGCGCCAGCGTCACCTCGCGTTGCAGCAGTTCGCCCAGCCGGACGGCGACCGGCTCGAGGCTGAAGTCGGCCTCAAAGCCCTTGCCTTCCGGCCGGCCGAGGTGGCTCATCAGCACCAGCCGTCCGCCGCGATCCAGCACGCTTCGGATGGTGGGCAGGGCCATGACGATGCGGCGGTCGTCGGTGATGCGTCCGTCCTCGAGCGGGACATTAAAATCGACGCGCATCAGGACGCGCCGGCCGGTGACGTCGATCTGGTCGATGGTTCGCTTGGGCATGGGTGGGGCCTCCTCCTCCGGGGGTCGCAACACGCGCCATCTTGCGACACCCGATCGAGAGCGTCAATCCGGCGGTTGAAGCTCGTAGCCGCCTGGACCGGGATCATCGCTGCGGAGATTGTCGGCCGCGCCGATGTCGTCGTTGCCAAACAGGCCGTCTCGTCCGGCCGAAATGAACAGCGGTCGGCCGCCATTGGCGCGGACGCGCGGGTCGTTCGGGTCGGCGACGAATCGAAGCGGACTGCCCCACGGGTCGAGCAGGCGGCGCGGGCGGTCGTGCGACCACAACGTTGCGGGGATGAGGTCAGCCGGCGCCACGCCCGCGCGCAGCATGCAGGTCACGGCGGCGGCGGCATTGTCGTCGGTGACAGGTGGGAACTCGCCGGCCTGGTCGTGATAGGCCTTCAGCGCCCGGTCCAGAGCCATGAGCACGGAGCGGGCCAGATCGTTCTTGGCGTCGTTGCGGACCATGTGGGCCCAGCCCGTCAGCAGGACCAGCCCGATGCCGATGGCCACCACGGCGATGACCATTTCCACCAGGGTCATGGCGCGCCATCGCCGGTCGGTGGATACTCGGACCCTTGTCGGCCGCAGGTTCGGAATCGGTCGCGGGTTGAATTGCCTCATGCTCCGGGCAGCACGATAATCCCGGTAGAGACGACGGCAAGCCCCCGCAGGCGCCGCTTCGTCGAGCGTCGGGTGGTGTTCATGGCCATCGCCGTCACCTGCAAACACTGCGGCAAGTCGTTTCGCGCGAAGGACGAACTGGCCGGACGCGCCGTGCGCTGCCCCGGGTGCCAGCACCCGCTCCAGATTCCCGCCGCCGGCGGATCGCCGGGCGCCGCGCGGACCGCGACGACGTCGAAGCCGGCCTCGACCAGCCCGAAGCTTTCGGCCGCAGCGCCGGCGCCTGATGTCAACGCGGCCATCCGCAAGATCGAAGAGGCACGGCAAAAGCGCGCCAAAGAGCAGGCCGAGGCGGCCGAACGCCAGAACGAACTGCTCAAGCTGGCGGAAGATTTCGACAAGGTCAGCGGCGGGGCGAAATCGGAGGCCGGCAAGAAGAAGGATCTGCCCGGCGCGCCGACCGCCAAGGTGGGCGAGAAGGCGACCAGGGTGACGACCATGACGGTCGCGGCCGACCGCTTCGGCATGTTGCGCGGGTCGCTCGCGTGGAAGTATGTGCTGTTGCTGGTCTTTCTCGTGGGCGGCGCGTGGGCCAGCACGGTCTTCATTCAGCGGGTCATGCTCACCTCGCAGAAGGCCGTGACGGTCGAGAAGCTGAACGACGCGGATATCGAGGCGCGTTACAAGCTGGCCGACGAGGCCGCGCTGAACGGCAACTGGGCCCGCGTTCGCGACCTGCTCGAAGAGATCAAGCTGGCGCAGCCCTACCGCGTGAACAACTTCAAGTACAAAGAGCTGAAGCAGAAGCTCGAGAAGGCCGTCGGCGGGTAATGAGACAGAGCGGCCGCAGGAGCGGCAGCTTCCGATTCATGCATGAATTGTTGACTCAGCCCGCGCGGGGTGATCGAGCGGTCATGCGCGAGACTCACCGCATCGCCGCAGGCGTGGGAGGCTCGCCGACGACGATCCAGGGAACGATTACGGGCCGGAATGGCGTTGGCCGTCGAAATTACCAGTCTAAGGTCTATCATGACGAAGTCCCGGTCCCAATGAACCGGGCTCAAGACATCCTGCGCCTGCTTGTCGCGCTAGCGTTTTGGTACTGAACCGGCCTAGTTGGGTTCGGGAGGAGCGGGAGTGCCGTCCTCGAACAGGACCTCCACCCCGATCGCGCGAATTTTAACGCATGGGCCGCAAGTGCAGATCGTCGGCGTGCATCGACAGGAACAATGATAACCGGGCGGACAGGTTTTGCTTGACGAGCACCCGCTCGACGTGCATGAGCACTGGTTCTGCCCCGCGCTCTGCCCGTTGGCCGCATCTTCACCGCCCGACTCCGGCACGTTCTGTGCCGTAACGAATTCGAAAACCGCGACGAAGGTCCGCTTGTCGGCGCTGAGCTGCACGTGCATTCGACCGACCTCCTCGTCGTAGTCGACTTCGAGGTCACCGGCCAGACGAAGGATCGCGTCGCAGTTCTCCCCTTGGCCCGCTGCGGCCGGTTGGAACCTGTGCAGCACTTCCCCGACTTGATCAGTATGCTTGAACGTGATCGTATCATCCTTGCTGACAAGAAACAGCGGGCTCAGATTCGCATAGAATGAAAACCCCTGAGCGTCGCCCATCTCGACAATCACCAAGCCGTCGGAGCGAATCCAGACTGCCCCTAACCCGGTGTACGGGAGCTCCAAGTCGGTGAAGAGCGTCTTGTGCGAAACAACGGTCGGCGGCTGTGCACCGAGGCCCGGCATGGACCATCCCGCCACAACGAGAAACCCCATCCACCCGTAAAAACGCACGGCTGGCCTGCGAATCGTCATGGTTAGTTCTCCGGCATTTATTTACCGCTTGGGTAAGTGCGCGCGGCTCGCCGAGTCGGACATTTCGGATACCACCCCCGCCCGACGTTGTCAAGCATTTTTTCAAAAGAATTGACTCTGACTCGCAACGCGTTGCCGGGCAATGATTTGGCAACGCATGTCGGTAAAGCAGTCGCGCGTCTCGCGGCCATCAATGGCGGCCGCCGCCGGCCTCTGATGTCGTGCGTGGAGGGCAGCGGGAGCGACCGCACCAGCGGCGGCCGTCCATTGAGAAGGTCGGTCGGTGGATTCGGTGCCGGGTTTCAACCGGTGCAGATGGGGTTACAGATGCGGGCCGCGGTCCTGAAGCATGCCCGCGGTGAGATCATGGCGTTCTACTGGAGCAGTCCTGCACCCTCTCTATCAGGGAGCGATCGAGCGTCTGGTGAGCACGGCCGTTGATGGCCGCTACGGGTTCGGCTCGAAAAATCGCGTATCGTCAATTCCGGTACGAATGTAATAACTCGTGTATTCCATCGCCGGTCGCACGTTCAGCACGTACGTTTCGTTGCGGGCCAGTTCGGCGAGCAGGTCGGCCGCCTCCTGGTCGCCGGTCTTACAGACGTCGCCGAGGCTCCCAACGGCAAACAGGCGGTTGGACCGGTCCGGTTCCGATCGCAGGATTTCCATCAGCGCCGCCCGCGCCGCGACGCGGTTCGGTTCGGTGTCTTTTCTGCGGCCCAATTCCTTGATGACGCTGCGGCGGATCAGCACGTCCACGGGCGCCGCCGTGGCGTGCTTGCGGTACGCCTCGAGAAGCGCTGGCGGTGCGAGAGTTGCTTGATTGGTTTCAAACGCGCGGACGGCCGCCCACTGGGGCGAATCCCGGTTGGCGCCATACTGCGCGAACAATTGATTGGAGTCCGAAGAAGCACGGTCGTGTCGTGGTAAACCCTGCGCGAGATCGGAATAGTACCGCAGGGCGCCGCGCACCCACGGATCGGGTTCTTCGCCCATTTGCTCCCGCGCATACTCGACGAACGCGTGCGGCTGGTGCATGCCGAACCGCTCCCAGAGCATCTGTACGGCAGCACGACGATCCGGACCCGGGGCGTCTCCGGCGATGATGTCCTTCAGGCCTGCCTCGTCCTGGTCCTCTGGCGCGGTCGCGCCGCCGGCGTGCGACCGCGCCGAGGAAATCCGTTCGCGGACTTGCTCAAAGTCCACGGGTGTTGAGCGCGTGCGGTCGTCCGGGTCGATCCAGATCAGGGCCGGGAGTCGGCGAACACCGAACGTCGACGCGCTACGACTGCCGGCCCCAACCGTAAACCTGACATGGTTATCGGCGATGAACTTCTCGGCCGACTCACGACCGCCGTCCGTCAAACCAATGACCAGCACGTCGCGATTCCTTGCCGTCCGATTGAGATGGCGAACCCATCGCTGACTTTCGCGCTGGCGACAGTCGAAAAAGAATAGCACGACGCAGCGTTTGTCGTGGAGACGATACGGTGGATTATTGAACCACCATTTTGCGTCGACATCGACCTTCGAAGCTGGACCGGCGCCCGCGGTGGAAGCCATGACCGCGCTGATCAGCAACGTCAACATGCCGCACCTCGCCACTCTCCGTTCAGAGACTGGATACCGGTGGGAATCACCTCAACCCCTTCGAGTATCTATTTACCGCCTCCGCGGGGCCCCAAAACCGCGTTTTTGACCAAAAAACGAGGGTTCGAGGCGAAAAACGGGTGTTCAAGCACCGCTTTGAGGGCTCAACCGCGAAAAAACCTTTGAAAACAGGCCCTCGGACACGGTAAATAGAAACGTCTTTACTCTGCTCCTTCGATCGAAGAGATTTGGAATTCTAAGCTCGAGATTCTGACGCAGTTGGCGCGGCAGCCGCTCCGATTGCACAAACAGTTGGCCCGTTCGCCAGGATTGCAGGTGATGCTTGCGGAGCAATTGATGGTGCCGCTGTTGTAAGTGCATGAACAGCTGCTCTGCTCCGCTCGGACCGAGGCACCGCCAGGCACGGCGGGCTTGGAGACTTGGAACTCCGCGCTGAACGCGGTGGCGTCACTCTGTATCTGAACCGTGAGCGAGCCGGTCTCCTCGTCGTATTCCAACTCGAGTTCGCCGGTGATCACGTACACGACCTCCGCGCGCTCACGAGGTGGTCCATCGAATCGATGAATCGGGCGGCCGGCGACATCCTTGCGACTGAACATGACCTCTGCGCCCTGGTCGATCAGCGCGACGTCGCGCAGATTGCATGGGAAACCAACAGGCTGCTGCTGGAGACTTGTCTCAACATGCACCATGCCGTCGGACCAGATGGCTAGGCGGCCGAAATCTTGATACGGAAGTGTTAAATCTGGGAAGAGCTCCTTGGCGGACGGCGGGGGAGGCGGTCCGTTACCTTTCGCGACTTGGGCCCTCAGTAAGCAGATGCCGGCTGCACCGAGCCCTACGAGCGCCACCACGACCAGCCGGAGCCGGTGATGGACGAGCGCGTGCACGATTCGCCCCCGGCCGAACCGAAAGACATCATCTGTGCTCATGATGGCGCCTCCGATCGCAAGTATTCGTTGGCCCGATGGAACGGGTCGACGCGGCTCGAGAGAATTACGCTTTAGGGTACCCCCCCCGCCCGCAATGTTGTCAAGCATTTTTTCGAAAGAGATTTTCCCTGACTCGTAACGCGTTGCTGAGCACGGGTTTGGCGACGCGCGCCTGTAGCGTCGTCGCGAGTCTCGCGGCCATCGATGGCGGTCGCTGCCGGCTTTCGATGTCGTGCATAGCGGTCGGCGGGAGCAGCCAACAGGGCCCGCGCCGATAGCGAAACGCCTCGTTCGTGAAGCACCCCGGACCGTCAGCGAACGGCTCGCAGCCCGCGCCAAGGAGATGGGAGGGGGACATTCTACATTGACAGGTTCTTCCGCGGTCGGCCGCGGAGAGCGGCGTGAACGGTGACACGCGCGGTCGAGTTCTTTCGGCGCGGTGTTGCCATGGCGAACGCGTGGGCGTGCTCCTGCTTCGCTCACGGGGGTCCGAGCGGCGCGGCGCAGTCTGGCGCGACTCGAATCCGGCCTTCGGCGAGAACCCGCATCGTCGGATTCTCGGCCAGCGCCAGTGTTGAGGCGTGCTGGTTTATCGGACGGGTTTGACTGGCGGCAATCGTCGCAAGCCACACTCAGCCTCCTGCCGGCGGCAGTCGATAGTAGATGGTCCATCAGACCCGCCGCGCGCCTGGCGTCGCGGCCCTGCGGAGGCCCGGACGATGAAGATGCAGCGTCATTCGATCATCGCGGTTGTGTCGTTCCTGGTCGTGGCCGGATCGGCCGCGCCCGCGCGGGCGGAGCTTTACAAGAAGCTCTGGCGCGGGCTCAACTACGCCTTGTCGCCGACCCTCGGCAACCCGCAGACCGGGCCGTTCGCCGACCAGAACATCTTCCGGCAGCGGCTGATTCGCAACTTCGCCGGCGACGGCTGGGGCTACGAGTTCACCCGCACGTTCGGGACTGACTCGTTCGGCAACTCCCAGCAGTACGACTTCGGGCCGGTGAACGCGTCGTTGCAGGGCGTGGTGCATAACCGCTTCGACGTGAACATGCGGTTCGTGCCCGAGTTCAAGTTCCAGAGCGACACCAACAACGCCGCGCTGAACTACAACATCAACTCCATTCCCGGCCTCCAGACGCTGCAGCTCTCCGGCAACGTGAACATCTTCACGCAGGGCACGATCAACGCGCTGGGCTTCTATAACCTGCGGGTGAACGTCAGCAACACCGGCAACGCCCGCGCGGACGGCTGGTTCCTGACCGAGAACATCCCGACCGACTTCGACATCGGGCCCATCAATGTCTCCGGCAACATTTTCATGGATCTGGCGTCGGCGGTCGTGACCGTGCTTCCCAATCTGGTGGCGGGCACCGTCAGCAACATCCCGTCGGCCGCATCGGCGCGGGAGAAGACCGAGGATGCCGTGGCGGCGGTGGCCGGTTCCGAACTGGCGCAGGCCGAACTTGAGCAGCTCATCGGGCAGGCCCTGATCCAGGCGATTCTGAGCGACGCGTTGTCGGCGCTGAACCCGGTCGAACTGCTGAACCTGCCGGCGCTGCTGGGCCTGCCGGGTTTCGATACGCAGCAGCGCCAGACCGGCGCGACCGCGGCGGCCGAGGCCGTGCCGGAGCCGACCACGCTCATGATGCTGCTTCCTCCGCTGGCCTGGGCCGCGCTGCGCCGGCGACGCTGATCGCGCGACCCGCGTCGCGCGCCGGCTTGAGGGCGCAACCGCACAACGGCCGGTCTTCCGCGTGGAATTCGCGGGAGGCCGGCCGTACACTATTTCGGAGAGTCGGCGAGGTCCGACTCCGAGTCGGCTTCGCCGGCCGCCAACCCGGATTCGCCTCCGTCATGGAACTGCTCGACCTTCGCCGCGAGTTTCCGGTCACGCGGCAGTTCAACTTCCTCGATCATGCGGCCGTGGCGCCGCTGTCCGCCCGCTGCGTGCAGGCGGTGCAGGCCTATCTCGATCTCGTGTCGACCACCGTGCACGTGCAGGGCAGCCCCTATCGGCAGGCCGAGCACGTCCGCGGGCTGGCGGCCCGGCTGATCAACGCCGACGCGGACGAGGTGACCTTCGTCAAGAACACCAGCGAGGGGCTGGCGTTCGTGGCCAACGGACTGCACTTCTCGACCGGCGATAACATCGTTACCAGCAGCGTCGAGTTTCCGGCCAACATCTACCCGTGGATGAACCTTCAGGCCCAGGGCGTGCGGCTGAAGATGGTGCCCGAGGACCACGGCCGCGTGCCGGTCGAGCGCCTCTGCGAGGCCATCGACGGCCGCACGCGCGTGGTGACCGTCTCGGCCGTGCAGTATGCCAGCGGCTTTCGCACCGACCTGGTGGAGCTGGGCCGCGTCTGCCAGGAGAAGGGCGTCCTGCTGTGCGTCGACGCCATCCAGGCCCTTGGTTGCGCGCCCATCGACGTGCGGCGGATGAACATCGACTTCCTCTCGGCGGACGCGCACAAGTGGATGCTCGGTCCGGAGGGCATCGGCATCTTCTACTGCCGGCGCGAGCTGCTGCGGCACCTGCGGCCGTCGACGGTCGGCTGGCTGTGCATGAAGCACGCCGACGACTACAGCCACTACCAGTTCGAATTCCGCGACGACGCGCGGCGCTTCGACGCCGGCGCGTACAACCTGGCCGGCATCTACGGGCTCGGCGGCTCGCTGGAACTCCTGCTCGAGGCGGGCATCGACCGGATCTGGGCGCGGGTGCGCGAGCTGACCGATCGGCTGGTGGAGGGATTGCGCGAGAAGGGATACCGCGTGATCAGTTCCCGGCGGCCCGGCGAGTCAAGCGGCATCGTGGCGTTCGCGTCGGACCGGCACGACCCCGAGCAGCTTCGCCAGCACCTCAAGGCCGAGCACCGCATCATCGTGGCGGTCCGCAGCAACCGGCTGCGAGCCAGCCCGCACTTCTACAACACGATGGAAGAGATGGAGCACCTCATCCGCGTGCTGCCCGGCCACTGACGGCGGCTCCGGCCGCGCGCAGTGGCAGGATGTCGCGGAGTCCAACCGCAGTCACGCGACCGTGCAGGCATTCCAGGCGTCGCGCAGTCCGATCATTCGTTGCGGCCCGGCCGGCAGCCCAAGGGCGGCTGCCGGTGTTGGTGATCGCCGGGTGGTTGTCAGGCGCGCTCCCGGCGATCACGCCCCTTTGTCGGCCGCGACCGGTTGTTTGGCGTCGGTGGCCTTGTCCGGCGCCTTGGCTTCGTCCTTGTCCGGCTCGGGCTCGGAGGTCTTGGTCTTGGCCGAGAAATCGCCGGCGCGGACGGCCACCAGTTCGGCCGGCTTGATGTACTTGCGGGCCGCGGCGTTGACTTCGTCGGTCGTGAGCTTCGCGATCCTGTCGAGCTGCTCGCTGGTGAACTTCATCGTGCGACCGAGGTAGGTCTGCCGCGCGAGCATGGGCGCGACGCGGCGGTCCTCGGCCAGCGAGACCTTGAACTGGTCGAGATAGCCCTTGCGAGCCTCGTCGAGCTCCTTTTGAGAGACGCCCTCCTTGAGGAGTTTGTCGATCTCCTCGCGGGCACAGGTCAGGGCCTTTTCGCTGTTCTGCGGGGCGCAGATGCCGAAGACCATGAACGATCCGGTCCGGTCGAGCGAAGATGCCTCGAACCGCGAGCCGGTGCCATAGGACAGCCCCTCCTTCTGCCGGATGCGGTTGATCAGCCGGGAATTGGCGTTTCCGCCGAGAATGTAGTTGGCCATCATCATGGCCGGGTAGTCGGGGTCGTCGTCGCGGATGGGGATGTTCATCGCCATGCCGAACAAAGCATTCTGCTTGTCGGGGGTGTCGATGACGATGAGATCGGCCTTGGTGGGGAAGTGCGGCATGGCGATGCGCTCGAACTTCCTGGCGCTCTTCCAGTCACCGAACAGCTCCTGGAGCTGGGCGGCCACTTCCTTCTCGTCGAAGTCGCCCACCACGGCCACCTCGCCGTTGCCCGCGCCGAGCAGCTCGGCGTGCAGCTTCTTGATGTCCTCGAGCTTCACCGCGGTGACTCGTTCGATCTGCTCGCTGACCGTGGGGACATAGCGGACATCGTTCTTCTCGACCGGGACCATGCGGCGGCGCATCTCGAGCGACGCCAGTACGGTCGGCTCGGTCGCCGACTGCTCGAGCTGCGCGAGCTGCCGCTTGCGGAGCTTTTCGAACTCCTTCTCGGGGAAGTTGGACTCACGCAGCATCTCGGCGATGAGCGCGAGCGTGGCCGGCAGGTTCTTGCGAATGGTCTCGCCGGAGACGGTGATCGAGCCGGCTTGCGCCGAATTGACCCGGACCGTGGCCTTGAGCCGGTCGAGTTCGTCCTGCAACTGCCGTTTGGTCCGCTTGGCGGTGCCGTTGGAGAGCATCGAGCCGAGCATGTCGGCGGCCTCAACACGGTTCTTGAAGTCGGCCTCGGTGCCGAACCGAAGCGTCATGTGCACGGTGACCTTCTGGCCGCGCGTCTTCTTGGGCAGCATGACCGTCTTGAGGCCCACCGGCAGGGTTCCGCGCGCGGCCCGCGCCTCGATCGCCTCGGGCGTCGCCTCGATGGTCTCGCCGGAGGCGAGCGCCTCGCGGCCCTTGTAGTCCTTGAGCACGGAGGCCAGATCGGGCGTCGGCGGTACGGTGACACGGTCGGGCGACTTGACCGGAATGAACATGCCAATGGTGCGATTGGTCGGGTGCAGGTAGGTGGCGGCGACGCGCTTCACGTCGTCTGGCGTGACCTGCGCCACGCGGTCGCGATAGAGAAACAGCAGCCGCCAGTCGCCCTTGGCGGCGAATTCCGACAGCATGACGGCGATGCGATTCGGATCGTTCATCGCCTGGTCGAACTGCTTGGCGTAGAGGTTCTTGGCACGCTCGACCTCCTCGGCGGTGATCTCGGTTCGGGCGAGTCCGTCCAGCGTTTCCATCATGATGCGGCGCACTTCGGCCAGCGGCTTGTCGTTCCGGACCTCGGCCAGGAACTCGAGCATGCCCGGCTCGGCGAGGTCGTACGCACTTCCGCGCACGCGGACCGCGAGCTGCGGCTCGACCAGCGCCTTGTAGAGCCGTCCGGTCTGGTCGGCGGTCAGGACGTGCTCCATCACGTCGAGGGCTGGCATGTCGGGATGGGACCCGGCGCAGATGTGATAGACGCAGCCGACGGCCTGGACGTCGCCGACGCGGCGGAGCACAACCTCGCGCTCGCCGTCCTGAGCCGGCTCGACGGTGTAGGTCGGGTCGATGGTGCGCTTCGGGCGCGGGATGGAGCCGAACAGCTCGTTGATGCGAGCCAGCGTCTTGTCGGGGTCGAACTGACCGGCGACGACGAGGATGGCGTTATCCGGCTGGTAGTACTTCTCGTAGAACGCCCGCAGGCGGTGGATCGGGACGCGCTCGATGTCCTCGCGCGAGCCGATGGTCGGGTTGCCGTAGTTGTGCCATAGAAAGGCGGTCTGCTGCATGCGCTCCGAGAGGATGTTGAGCGGGTCGTTCTCGTTGCTCTCAAACTCGTTGCGGACGACGGAGAACTCGGAGTCGAGGTCCTTCTGGGCGATGTGGCTGTTGACCATGCGATCGGCCTCGAGCTGGAGGGCGAACTCGAGGTTCTCCGGCGTGGCGGCGAGCGTCTCGAAGTAGTTGGTGCGGTCGAACCAGGTCGTGCCGTTGAAGTTGGCGCCGTGGTTCTGCAGAGCTTTCCACACGTCCGGGTTCTTCGGCGTGCCCTTGAACATCAGATGCTCGAGCAGGTGGGCCATGCCGGTCTCACCGTAGCCCTCGTGCCGCGAGCCGACGAGGTAGGTGATGTTGACCGTGACGGTCGGCTTGGAGGCGTCGGGGAAGAGCAGCACCTTCAGCCCGTTGCCCAGCTCGTACTCGGTGATGCCCTCGACCGAGGTGACCTTCCTCGGCTCGGGCAGGGGCGCGTCGGCCCGCGCGACCCATGGACGCGCGAGCGGCGCAAGGACCAGGCAGAGACAAACGACGATGTTCGGGCGACGTGGCATGGGAATTCCTCGCAAACGCGAACGAAGCATGGCTTTCGATCGGACCCGATCGGTTCGCTCCCGCCGACGGCGGAATCCGCCCGATCGTTCAGAGCCATTGTAACCCGACGGGTCGGCGTCAGCGAATGGCCGGGACCGGTTCGGCCGGGCGCGCGGTGCGTCTCATTCGCAACGCAGGCAAGTTGACCAGTCGGCGGACCAGCGCTGTGTTAGCGGCGAGCGAGGTCTGCCGCCGTTGTTCTTTCGTCGAACGCTGGCGTTCGTTCTTGCCTGAAGCGTGTGGCTCACTGCCACCGGTGTGCGCGTCGTGCTCCCGCGCGTTCCGGTCGCATCTCCGGGCGTATCCGCCGATTGGTTTCCGTGCATGGACCACGGTCGGCGCGGCGTCGAACGAGTAATGGGGCAAGACGTCGCCCGAGCACGCGGTAGATGCTACGCGCAGCCGCAGCCGGCGCCGCAGCCGCCCTTTCGTCCGCCGACCTTGCTCTGGCCACCGACGCCACCGACGACCGGCAGCGACAGGTAGCGGGCCAGCCGGCCGTCGTCGCGCTCCAGCGTGCGCCAGCTTTCGTCCTCGTCGGGGTCGGTCCCGAATCGGCCGGCCCACGGCAGGACGGCGTTGGGGCTGGAGGGCGGAACGATGCGCTGGCCGGGGTGGGCGCGGATCCACTCCTCGTTGGGGGTGGACCACATGGCCTCGATGAAGGGGCGGTAGGTCGGTCCGCTGTTGTAGGTGCAGAACGGGTAGATGCCATCCGGCGTGCTGTAGTGGATGACGCAGCGCTTGACGCGCTCGACGTCGTAGTTGTAGCGGTCCTGGAAGTGCATGCCGGCGCACATGAGGGTCTTGTAGTTCTCCGACTCGGCCCTGGAACTGCGACCGTCGGACTTGCTGACGCAGCCCTGGATGCTGCGGATGAACCGCATGACGGTCAGATCGGGCGGGGCCGCCTTGGGGTTGTAATTCTTCAGGAAGAGCCAGAACACGCGCAACTGGTCGAGGCGGCTGATGCGCTGCTTCTTCTCAAGCGACTTGGCCAGCGTGTTCATCTCGGTGAACAGGCGGGCAATGTCGAACACGCGCGGAATGGGCACGACGCGCTCGCGCGTCGGCTGTCCGGGGTACTGCTCGGGCGCGACCAGGAAGTAGGTGCCGAAGGCGCAGTCGGAGTGGCACGAGCTGGCGATCTTCGGCTTGCGCTCGAGGGCCGAGAGCAGGCGCGACAGCGGCGTGACGAACGACAGGGGGAAGAAGTCGCGATCGAGCTCGGCCCCGGTGTGGTCGTGGATGGCGTGGGCCAGGTCGCCCAGCGTGTAGCGCTTGCGCTCCAGCTCGCGGCGGTTGATGCGCCCGGTGAAGACGACCGGCTGGTAGCTGATGGCGCTGGTGACGTCGGCGTTGGCGACGGCGAAGTCGAAGATCTTGGCGACCTGGTCGTCGTTGTCCGACTTGATGATGGTCGGCACCAGACAGACCTTCAGGCCGACCTTGCGGCAGTTGGCGATGGCCTGGAGCTTCTTCTCCAGCAGTTCTTCGCCGCGGACGGCCTTGTAGATGCGGTCGTCGAGCCCGTCGAACTGGAGGTAGAGCGTGTGCAGGCCGGCCTCCTTGCTGCGCTGGGCGAACTCGAGGTTGGCGTGGGTGATGCCGTTGGTCGCCACCTGGATGTTGGTCATGCCCAGCTCGCGGGCGCGGCGGACGATATCGTGGAAGCGGGTGTGGATGGTCGGTTCGCCGCCGGAGAACTGCACGCTCGTGCAGGGCGTCGGCCGGCAGTCGAGCAACTGCATGATCTCGCGCTCGACTTCCTCAAAGCTGGGTTCATGAACGTACCCGGCGTCGTTGGCGTTGGCGAAGCAGACCGGGCAGGTCAGGTTGCAGCGGTTGGTCAGGTCGATGTTGGCCAGCACGGCGGTCGACTGGTGCTGGTTGCACAGGCCGCAGTCGCTGGGACACGAGACCGCGTGGGTGACCTTGGGATTGGTGAGGCCGGGCTGTTCCTCGAAGGTCCAGTAGTTGGCGCGCAGGTAGACGCGCACGTCGGAGTTGATGCAGTCGCGGAAGTAGCCGTGCTGCGGGCAGGTCTTCTCGATCATCACCCGGCCGTTCTTGACGTAGTAGCGGCCGAGGATGTTGCAGGAGCACTCCGGACAGAGCGTCTCGAGCGTGCGGGGCAGGCCGCGCACCACCGGGTTGATCTTCGTGCCGCCGTAGGTGTGCGTCGGCGAATCGGGGTGGTCGCTGCGGACATTCTGCCGGAAGAGGACGTCCTCGTGCGCCTCTCGCACGGGTCCGCAGGCCGGACAGCGAATCTCCAGCACGACCTGGTTGCCGATCAGCATGAAGGTTGAAGGCACGGTGGCGTCGCAGGTCGGGCACTCCGAGAGCATTTCCCAGGGCAGCCGGGTGTGCTTCGGGTCGTAGCGGCGCAGCGAAAGCTTGTATTCGTCGAGCTTGCTCTTGGCGTTGCGCCGGGTGACCGCCGGCCGCGGCTCGTAGGGCAGATAGGTCGGATGGCGCTCGCCCCACCGCTTCAGATGGTCGGGCACGGTCGGGGTCTGCCGGTTCGCCAAGGGACGCTCCTCTCTCTTCGGTTCGGGCTTTCGCGCCCGGCGCTCGGCTTCGGCGACGCATCGCCGAGAGGCCGCCAATCCGGGCGCGCGACACAACGGGCGGCGGTCCGCCGGCGTGCCTGCTGTCAGTCGGCCATCAGGTTTCGTTCTCGCAGGCTGCGCTGCAACTCGTCCGCGGTGACGTCTTCGCCGTTGTTCAGCCGCTTGAGGAAACCGGCGATGGCGCTCTTGGCTTCGCTGAGACGCGATTCGACCAGGAATCCGTCGAAGAGGTGCTCACCGGCCATCGCACGGCTGATCTCGGTCTCCTTGTTGTGCTCGTCAAGCTCGGTGAAATACACCACGCGATACTGCTGACCGTATCCGGCCTCGCGGTAGATCTCGAACATCACCTTGGCGGCGGGGTTGATGAGGCTGCCTCCGGTTGCCGTCATCTGCATGGTCGCCTTCCGTTCCAACGGCGTCAAACAAGACGGCCGTCCGCTCGTCGCCTCGGCGCGTCGAAACAAGGCGCGCCGCTGTTCAATCGCACCGCCGCGGTGCTGCTTCCACCCGGCCGGCGCCGGCCACTCAGACGGCCACCGCGCCCGCCGGTTCAAGCACATCGGCGAATCGGCCGGTGAGCCGCTCGCGCAGCTCGGCCAGCCGGCGCTCGATCTCGGCCAGCTTGCGCGATCGGGCGTCGAGCTTCTCGCGGTGTCGTCGCAGGAAGTAGCCGATGGTCTCGATGCGAATCTTGATCGAGCCGGTCGGCTTGTTCTCGTCGATGTCCTTGAAGCAGAAGTAGGGCGTTTCGCTGTTCTCGATGATCTCCTCGATCACGGTGTAGATCGGGGCGTCATGTCCGCACTTGAAGCTGGACAGCTCCAGCGCGACGAGGTTGGGGTGGCGCGCGGCGTACTTCGCCGCCCAGATCTTGCGGCTGGTGTTTTCGGAGTACGAGTTCTTCCAGGCGTCGGTGATCGCGAGCGGGCTCGAGATGATGCCCTCGCGAACATCCTCGCCGAAGAGTCGCTCAAGCAGGTCGGGGTCGCGCGGCAGCACGTCCATCGTGAAGACCGGGTAGCCCAGCTTCTGGAGTTCGTCGGGAATCTCGTGGCAGACGCCGGGGTCGCTGTGGTACGGCCGCGTGAGGAGCACGACGCCGATGTCGTTCGTGCGTTCGAGCCGTTCGAGCACCCCGCGTGCCTCGCGCCGCAGGTCGGCCCAGAAGCGCCGCTCGTAGGCCCACGCGGCCTCGCAGGCGCGGTGGTTCTCCTCCGGCGACAGGCCGAGGATGTCGCGCCACGCGTCGAACATCTGGCGTTCCAGCAGCGCCGGCTCGGCGAAGCACAAGAAGGTGTCCATGTATTCGATGCCGAGCTCCGCGAAGACGTTGGACTCCTTGGTGAAGGCGGCCTTGACCGCCTCCGGAGTGGCCGTCACCGTCGGGCAGGCCCGCGACGACTGCACGTCGTGCAGGAAGGTCGGCAGGCTGTCGATCATCGGGAAGAAGATGACGTTCAGCGGCTGATCGGCGTGCTTGTGATAGAGCAGGTTGTGCACGTGGGGAATGCCGATCTTGCTCGGGAAGCACGGATCGATGGCGCCGCGCTTGGCGCCCTCCTTGTAGAGCTCCTCGCTGGTGTAGTCGCTCCAGACCAGATTGCGGTGCGGGATGCCGAGGGCCTGGAAGTAGGCCGTGAACCACGGGGCGGTCGAGTACATGTTCAGCGCCCGCGGCAGGCCGATGCGAAGCTTCTCGCGGGCCGCCATGCGTTCGATGCGGGCTTCGATCGCCCGCCGCTTGAGAAAATTGGTCACGCCGATCTTCGGGGGCGCGTCGGCCACACAGGCGACGCCGCTGGCCGCGAACGCCTCCCGGGCGCTGATTTCGGCGAAGTTCGGGTTGGCCTTCTTGACGGCGTCGAGACTGGCCTTGATCTCGCGCATGTCGCTCACGTCCTCGACCGTGCCCTTTTCACAGGTCGCGATGATCAGCCGCTGCTCATCGGCCGCGAGCGGAACCTTGGACCTGGACTTGGCGGCGGCCGGCCGGGCGGCTTTCGACGGGTCGGATTCGCCGTCCACCTGGCCGTGCTTGATGCGGGTCGGATGACCGGCCTCTGGGCCCATCTTGACGATGTGGGTCGAGAGGTCGACCAGCGTTCCGTGCTGGGCGGCGCCGGTCTTGACGTCGATGAAGGTGCGCAGGCACTTGTTCTTGCAGAAATAGCAGCGAGTGGACTCATTGCGAGTCGTGCGGAACTCGATCCGGGCGACGCGATCGAAGCCGATGAACTGGGTTTGGAGGTTCTGCTCGAAGAACAGCCGGTGGGCCTCGACCGCGCAGCCGATCGCGCCGGCCTCTCCGCAGAACTTGTGGACGATGATCTCGGGCTCGATGCCCGTGCCGCGGAAGCGCGAACGGATGAAGTCAACCTGGGCTTTGACTGCTGCCAGGTTGTTCTGGGTGCCGCCCTGCAGGACGAACTTGCGGCCGAGCTTGGCCAGGTTCGGGATCTGCGACACGTAGAGCCAGACGTTCTTGGGCAACACGTCGCACAGGCCGGCCATGATCTCCTCGGGCGACCAGCCCTGCCGTTGGAAGTCGACGATGTCGGACTGCATGAACACGGCGCAGCCGTAGCCGAACTGCGGCATGGCCTGGGCCGAGAAGGCGATGTCGGCGAATTGCTCGACCTGGAAGCCGAAGCCCTGGGCGGTGGACTGAAGGAAGTAGCCGTTTCCGGCCGAGCACTGAGTGTTGAGCTTGAAGTCCTTGACCTGGCCGTTCTTGAGGATGATGAGCTTGATGTCCTGTCCGCCGATGTCGCAGATGACGTCGGTGCCGGGGTAGAAGTGCAGCCCGGCCTGCGTGTGGGCCACCGTCTCGACCAGCGCCACGTCGGCCCCGATTACGTCGCGCAGAATGTCTTTGGCGTAGCCGGTGGTGCCGACGCCGAGGATTTCGAGCGTGCAGCCCTGCTCGGCGATCTGCCGCTGCAACTGACTGACGATGTCCTGCGTGTCTTCAATCGGGTTACCGCGCGAGAGCTGATAGGCCTTGGCGACGACCCGGCGATCCTCGTCCATCAGCACGCCCTTGGTGCTGGTGCTGCCACCGTCGATGCCCATGAAGGCCCGCACGTGCGTGCCGGGCTCGAAGCGGGCCGGCTCCCACGGCTCCTTGGCGTAGCGCCTGCGGAAGGTCTCGAGGTCGTCGGCGCCCTTGACCAGGCCGGCCGCGCCCTTGGCCTTCTTCTCCTCGAGCCGGCCGACGTGGATATACCACTCCAGTTCGGCCAGCCCGCGATATACGCCGAAGTCGGGGTTGTCGGCGATCTCGATCTTGGCGAACTCGACCGCACCCAGCGCGGCGAAGTACTGGGCGTTGTCGGGCACGCGAATCAGCTCTTCGATGGGCCGATCGGGGACGGCGACGTTTCGCTCCTTCCAGACGATGGGGATATTGTGCCGCCAGCACTCGACCATGCCGCGGATGTAGGTGTTGGGGCCGCCCAGCAGCAGCACGGTCGGCCGCAGGGTGTGGCCGCGCGTCAGCACCGCCAGGTTCTGCTGGATGATGCTCTCAAACAGGCTGGCCATCAGCTCGTCGGGCGGAACGCCCTGCTTCTGGAGACCGTTGATGTCGGTCTCGGCGAAGACGCCGCACTTGCCGGCGACGGGGTGCAGTTTGAGGCCGACGTAGCCGCACCGGGCCAGCTCCTCGGCCGGGATCCGGAGCTTGGCGTTGATCTTGTCGATCACGGCGCCGGTGCCGCCGGCGCACTTGTCGTTCATCGAGGGGATCTTCTTCTTCTTGCCGGACTCCTCGTCGGGCTTGAAGATGATGATCTTGGCGTCCTGCCCGCCCAGTTCGACCACGCTCTGCACGTCGGGGTAGAGCTTCTCGACGGCGAGGCTGACGGCGTTGACCTCCTGCACGAACTTCGCCCCGATCCGCCGGCCGATGCCGGCGCCGCCGGACCCGGTCATGAAGACGCGGAAGGCATTGCGCGGCACGTCGGGGAACTGCTGCTCGACGGTCCGCAGCATCTCGATGCACTTCTCGGGCTGCTTGGTTTCGTGCCGCTGATAGTCCTTGGCGAGGATCTCGTCGGTGGCCGGATCGACCACGACGTACTTGACCGTCGTGCTGCCGACGTCCAGGCCGATCAGCAGGCCCTGCGGGTACCGCTCCGTCGGGCGGAAGGGCTGCTCTTCGATCTGCGGCCGGCTGCCGGCCGCCTTGGCGAGCCCGACGTTGATCTGGACCAGCGCCGGTGCGGCGTCCGACTTGCTGCCGGACGAGCAACTGCCCGAGCCACACCCGCCGCCCGCGTGGCCTTTATCGTAGAACTTGGTACTCATCACGCACCTCGCTGTGCGGTCGAAATCCAAACAAGCGGGCCTGCGCGACTGACCGCTCCGTGTGGTGCGGACCGCGACTCGATACTCCGGTGTTCGCGTCGCAGACCCGCATCTCTGTGGACGTGGCGATACTCAGCAACGCCGAGCAGACCGTATGACAACCCGCCGCGATGTGGAGCCCTGCGACGAGCAGCCCGACGGCCCGATATCGAACTGTGTTCCGCGTGACCGGCATCGGCGTCATTCGCTGGCGTCCTGACGGCACTGCGTCCCACGTTACGCTCCAGCCTTCTTCATCCGATCTGCCACGTCCAGCACGAAATTGGCGGCCTTGCCGACGATGCCCTTGCGGTGCGTCAGGTGCTGGAGCGGCCGTCGCAGATCGCGGTTCTCCGGGCGGCCAACGAACGCGCGGATCTGATCCAGCGTGCGGCCGGTCGACTCGACCGTGCGGGCGAACTCCTCCTTGCACTTGTTCTTGGCCTCGCCCAGCGCCATCTGCACGCGGCTGTAGGCGTTGATGTCGCCCTCGCCGCTGGTCTCGATCGGGATGTAGATCATGTCCTTGTAGTGCGAGACCACCGCGGCCTGGGCGCCGTCGCTCTGCGTACTGGGCATGCAGCCGAACGGCTTGAGGCTCAGCACCATGTGGGCCAGGCCCTTGTTGGTGTAGTAGATGTTCTTGGCGACCTCGAGATGACCCTCGCCGCCGCCGGCCCGGCTGTTGTAGTAGGGGTGGCCGACGCGGGTCAGTTCGTGCTGATCGGCCAGTACGTGAGCGGTGCCGCCCAGCGCCAGGCGCAGTCGCTCGTATTCGCGGGTGAGAATCTTGTTTGCCAGCGCGAAGGTGAAGAGCTTCTTGCGGTAGGCCTTCTCCTCCTGCCAGCGCCGGCCGAGGTTCCAGCGGGGGCGCGGCGACTCGTCGCGCGTTTCATCGGCGTCACCGGGCGCGGACTTGTCGAGCCCCTTGCGATCGCGGGCGGCCTTCTCGGCCTGATGCAGCATGTAGGCGATCCAGGTCGCCACCGGCTCGACCAGCACCTCGGCGCCCTCGCCCTCGAGAAACGGAAACATTCGGAAGTTGCCGTCGCCCTCGGTCGTCTGCGCCCAGAACTCGCCGGTGACCTTTACGATCGGTTTGGGTCGGGTGTAGTCGACCTCGATCTCTTCGTTGATCATTCGGCGGCACTCGGCCAGCACATCGGTGTAGTGTGTGCCGCGAAGCTGGTCGAGGAACTTGGCGGCCTCGGTCGGGCCCTTCACCGGCGCGACCTTCGACAACAGCCGGGCCAGCGCGCCGTTGTGGACGGCGTTGTAGTCCTTCTGCCGCAGCGCGTTCTGGCACAGGTTCAGGCACTTCTTGAAGACCTCGTCGGTGCGACCGGGCACCACCTCGTACGGCCGGATCTGGTAGGCCACCTCGTTGAGCAGGTCCCCGAGGAACATCGCGTTGAGCAGCGACAGGAAGAAGTTGAGATTGAGTTCGAGCCCGGCCTCGGCCGCGGACTGGTCGAGCCCGCCGCCCTGCTGGAAGAGCAGCACGCGAAAGCCGTCGAATCCGCTGTTGCGCAGCGCGAGGCGATACTCGGCCTCGTACATGCCGAAGCGACAGGGCCCGCACGCCCCGGCGGTGATGAAGACGTGTTCGTCGAGGATGCGCTCGACCGGAAGATGGTCCTCGTCGCGCATCTTCTTCAACAGGTTGACCAGCGCCCCGACCGTGAAGTAGGTCGGATTGCACTGCCCGTTGTTGCCGTATTCCTTGCCGGCCTGGAAGTCGGCCTTGCTCGGGGTGGGCACGACACCGACCTTGTAGCCCAGACCCTCCAGACCGGCCTTGATCAGTTCCTCGTGGCGGAAGGTCAGGCCGCCGAACCAGATGGTCGTCTTCTCTCGCTCACTGCGAGTAAAGGCGCGCTCGGTCGGCCGTCGGAAATGCCGCGGTGCGCGGCCGAGCCCGGCCTCGGCAAGCAGCCTGGCACGCTCGGATTCGAGCAGCGCGTCGACGGCAGGTTGCCCGAGAATGGGCAGCGGCCGGCTGATCGGGGCCTCTTGGATCGTCTGGGTCGCGTAGGACATCGTCGCACCTCGGTTAGCGGCCACTAATAGTGCGCACTAGCTAGTCGGTTCCGAACCGATCGGTCGATATTGTGAACGTGATCCGAGGACAATGCACGCGAAAAACGGCGGAATTTCGCGTGGTTTTGAACGATCGCGCGCACGCTGCCGCGACACGCACCGCGTGCCGGGTTACCGCGACGGGCGTTTCGCTCGTCGCAGATTAGCGTTCACTAACTCCGTCGGGCCGCCGCGGCCCGACGGGCCATCCGCGCCAGCGCCGCGTGGCAACTTCAAGACTGGCGAACAGTTGGAAGAATCGTATGAAATCAGTGCGATTTGTTGCCAGATTCAGCACTTATTTGGTACGAATAGCCGGCGAGTGTCCTGCGGGCCCGAACGCTGGCGCGTCCGCACCAAATTACAACGAGGGCCTGGCGGAACGGGCTGCACCTAACGTTCGGGCGATGGGCATGTCTATGATCGAGCGGCCCGTGCGCGCAGGATGCGCGCCGCGGAGGGAGCGATTCGCATGCGCCAGTCCTTCGGTATCGGTCTGATGATTGGGGTCGCCGTCGTCTCCGTCTCCCAGGCGCAGGGGCCTGCGTCCCCCACGCCGGCGCCGCCGGTTCCGCCCGGTTGGATCGTGCCCGGCGCGATGCCACCGGGCCTTTATCGTTCCGGCGCGATGCCACTGCCGCCGCCGGCCTTCTACGACCTCAATGCCTACTACTATTCCGGCTACGGCCCGTGGGGTGGCGTCTTCTTCCCCGGGGGCGTGCAGTCGTACACCTACCATCGCTCGCCGCGCCAGTTGCGCGATATCGCGCGCGTGCCCTACGCCGCCGCCGACCGCGACGCGCAGGACTTTCACTATCGCAACCAGTTCATGCGCCGCGATGAATCGCTGCTGGCGCGGAACGCCGCGCTGACCGAGCAGGGCACGCAGCTCTTCCGTGCCGGCGCGTACGACCGCGCCGCCCGCGTGCTGCTGGACGCCGCCGAGTCCAATCACGGCGACGCCCTCTGCCGCGTCCGGCTGGGCCACGCCCTCGTTGCGCTGGGCCGTTACGCCGACGCCGCCCGCCACGTGCGCCGCGCCTTCGAGCTTCAACCCGGGCTGGCCACGCTCGACTACGACCTGCGTGACGAGTACGGCCGGCCGGAAGACCTTCACACGCACCGCGCCGCGCTGGAACGGGCGGTCGAAGACCGCCCGCACGACGCGGCCGCGACGATCATGCTGGCCTACATGCGCTTCTACACCGACGGGCCCGGCCATGCCGCCGGCCTGCTGCGTTCGGCTCGCAGGCTCGATCCCGGCAACGAGCTGATCGACAAGCTGTTGACCGTCGCTGAGCAACTCCCGGCTCTGCCGCCGGTGGCGCCGGAAGCGGCGCCCGCGCCGCCCTCTGACCCGCGCCCGGCCACCTCGAACCCGCCGCCGCGGCCGCAGCCGCGCACCCGGGCCTGAATCGGCACGGCCGGCGCCGCCGGATATAGTGGCGGCGTGACCTGGAAGCACTTCTGGGAAATCTTCTCCTTCGCCAACTACGCGCTGGTGGCGTACGCGATCGTGATCGTCCTGCGCCGGCCGCGCGAGCCGCGCGCCATGCTGGCCTGGGTCCTGGCGCTGCTGCTGCTGCCGGTGCTGGGGTTGGTGCTGTTCGTGCTGATCGGCCAGCTCCGGCTCGAGCGCACGCAGCGCCGGCGGGCTCGCAGCCGCCGCGCGCTCGCACACGTGCTCGCCCGTCATCGCCATGCCGCCGAATGGCCGCAGCCCCCGCCCATCGACGCCGCGCTGCTGAACGTCGTGCATCTGGCGACAAAGCTGACCACACTTGCCCCGACGCTCGACAACGAGGTCACGCTCTTCCAGTCGCCCGAGTCCTTCTTCCTCTCGCTGCGGATGGCGATTGAGAACGCCCGGCATCACGTGCACATGGAGTACTACATCTGGCAGCCCGACGAGACCGGCCGGGCGCTGGCCGAGTCACTGAGGCACAAGGCGCGGCAGGGGGTGCGCTGCCGGTTGTTGCTCGACGCCATCGGGAGCTGGCGACTGACGCGGCGACTGGTGCGCGAGCTGCGCGCAGCCGGCGTCGAGGTGGCGTTCTTTCACCCGGTGCTGCCGTGGCGCGGCCGCTGGCACGTCAACTTCCGCAACCATCGCAAGCTGGTGGTCGTGGATGGGCAGCTCGGCTTCACCGGCAGCCAGAACATCGGCGATGAGTATCGCGGCCGGCTGCGACGACTGGCGCCGTGGCGCGACGTCAACATCGGCATCCGCGGCCCGGCCGTGCTGCAGCTCCAGAGCGTGTTCCTGGAGGACTGGGCCTTCAGCACGCGGTGCGACATCGACATCGAGGGCATGCTGCCCGACCCGCCGGCGGCCGGCCGGCACGCGGTCCACATCATCCCGTCCGGTCCGGATACGCGGGCCTACGTCCTGCACCAGATCCTGTTCGCGGCCATCGCCGCGGCGCGGCGCTCAATCTGCATCGCGACGCCCTACTTCGTGCCCGATTCGGCCATGATCCTGGCGCTCGAGTCGGCCGCGCTGCGCGGCGTGCGCGTGCGGCTGCTGATTCCCTCGCGGACGGACCATCGCTTCGTGCTCTGGGCCGGGCGCAGCTTCTACCAGGAGCTGGCCGAGTCGGGCGTCGAGACCTACGAGTACGACGGCGGCATGCTGCACGCCAAGACCGTCATTATCGACGAGTCGTGGGCGCTGGCCGGCTCGGCCAACATGGACGTGCGCAGCTTCCGGCTGAACTTCGAGCTGACGACCGTGCTGTACGACGCCGGGCTGGCGCGGACGCTCCAGGCCGAATTCGATGACCTGATCTCCGCGTCGCGCCGCTGCCGGCCGACCGGCCGTCACGACTGGACGTTCGCGCAGTCACTGGTGCTGGGCGTGGCGCGGATGGCATCGCCCATGCTGTAAGCCCCCGCCGATCGGTGCGTTGCGTTTCGCCTCGAAGCGCAGGATCGCCTGGCCGTACCTGGTATCCAGCCGTTCGATGACGGTCAGGAGTTCTTCACGCGAGAGGTGTTCGTAATCGGCCCGGGCCATCCTGGCCGCTCCCGCCTGCCTGCGCCCGCTGGCGGGCAGGCAGGCCGCCGCATCCCTGACGTTGAATCGCGCGGCGACATGTGAAGATCGGCCCCCGCGCGGGCCAAAGGCCAGTCAGTCCAGATCACGAAGCTCGCGGAAAATGTTCCTGACCGGCCGCGGGGTGGCGAGAGTACCAGGAACGCCAAGCCCGACCGGCCGCGTGAAGCGGTCAAGACGGAAAACAGATACGTTCGACCCTGGCACCCGCCCGCGAACCCACTCATGCAGCCGAACCAACCCGGGGGCGCTGAGCAGATACTCCTAGACCCCCGTCACATTCGATTCGATCCCCACCCTTTGGCTGACGCGCGTCGGTCCGTGTTCCATCTCACCGCTCCACTCGGACACAGTCGGCGGCTCTTCGGTTTCGTCGGATGTGGCGGACCCGCTGCCCACGAGACTGAGCGTGATGCCGGCGGCCACAATCGCGGCCACGAGTCCGAGGCGGACCAGTTCGCGCTTCCAGCGGGGCGTCGGGCGCCACGCGCTCCATCCGCGAAGACTTACTGCCAGCGGCGCGAACGCGATCGGCACGAGGGCGCGGAACGGCACGTCCCCATAATCGTTGGCCTTTGCGGCGGCCAGCAGACCCACCAGAAGCACGGCCAGCGTCGCTCCCGCGCCGGTCAGTAACACGCGGCCCGGCCGGATGAGCAGCGGAACGATCATGCCGCCGGCTGCCGCCGCCAGCGAGCCGGCCAGTTGGCCGAGTTTGGCGTTGGCAGTCTGGAAGATGACGACCGCGGCCGCGGCGAACGTCAGCACCAGTACGGCCGCCGCGCTGGCGGCCGGAGCCCGGCCGGCGCGGGCATCGAAGCCGCGCCACACGATGAGCATGGAAACGCCGGTCGCGAGGCGCAGGTCCATCGCGTGCTCGTCGTATCCGGGGACGACCAGCCAGCCGATGCCGAGGCACGTGGCAAGCTGTATCACGGCGGCGACGGGACGCGGCGCTCGTCGCGCCAGCCGGCCTGCCAGCCAGGCTGCCGGCCCGAGCCAGGCCAGCCATTGCCACGACTCGCTCGGCGGGAAGGTCGGCCAGCCGATCAGGCCGGCGTGGGTGATGGCGTACGCTATCACTAATGCCAGGCCGGCGCTCCAGCCGCCTGGTCCGTCGCGTTCGCGCGGTCTGAGCAGCGTAGCGCCGAGCCCGACGGCGAACAGACCGGCGGCCACCGGCAGGATCGCTCCGTAGAGCACGAGCGCGGTCAGCATGTCGCGTTACCCCGCGGCTGTCATCGCCCGCCGGCGCCGCGGCGTGGGCTACTTGCGGACGCCCTCGATCGACACGATCACGTCGATGTTCTCGCTCAGGGCCTTGGGGGAGTAGGTGATTCCGAACTCGCTGCGCTGGATGGTGAACTTCGTTTCCCAGCCGGCGCGGAAATCGCCGAACGGGCTCTTGCCCTCACCGGTCTTGACGAGCCGGATCGTGATCGGCTTCGTCACGCCGTGGCAGGTCAGGTCGCCGGTGACCTCCAGCTCATCATCACCGACCGCCTTGACGGACGTGCTCTTGAAGGACAGCTTGGGGAACTGCTTGACGTTGAAGAAGTCCGGCCCGCGCAGGTGGTCGTCGCGCTTCTTGTTTCCGGTGTCGACACTTCGAGCGGCGATCTCGACCGAGACCGCCCCGGCGTCCGGCTTGTCCTTGTCGATCGTCACGGCGCCCCTGATGTCGTTGAATCGTCCGTAGAACCAGGTGACGTCGAGGTGCTTGATGCGAAACAGGACGCTCGAGTGCGACGCGTCGATGTCATACTTCTCGGCCGCCGACGCCGCGGCGGAAACCAGCATCGCCGCACCCAGCGCGGCCCACGTCACGAGTCTGCGAGTCATGCTCTTCTCCTTTCGGTGTGACGGCCGACCGATCTGAGCCACGCGGTTCAGCGGCCGCACCGTGACGGTTGTCCAGAATGACGGGTCCGCCGGCCGTGGTGTCGTGGCGGAAGTCGGAGTGTTGTAGTCCGCCGCCCGCCAATGAAAAGCTCCGATCGACCGGATTCCAAATCGCCGCGGCGCGAAATCGCGCACCCTGGGACGGTTCCGGCCGGCGGATGGCTGACGTTTGCGTGACGCCGTGGCGAGCGGTTGAATATCCTAACTCTATTCTGAATAACAGGTTACTGTTTTCTTGGCTTGGATGGCAGGCGGGTCCCCGGCGTCGGGCTGCGGGTCGGGTAGGTGGCACGCAACGTGTATAACCTGTGCATGCGGGCGCGGCGCCGCTTCCGCCCGCGTGCCGCAGGGCGCTCGGGCTGAGCCGGGGCCGCGCGTTAGACTGATCCTCGGAGCTTTCTGCCGGAGAGATCGCACATGAGCGTCGTTGAAGCCCAAGTCTGCCAGAAATGTCGAGCCTCCATTACGCCGGAACAGATCACGAGCAAGCAGGCCGGCACTGTTCGCGGCATCTGGCTCTGCCCGACCTGCGTCGATGCCTTGCGCCGGCAGGTCGCCGCCGCCCATGCGTCCGGCGCGCCCGCCGCCGTTGCGGTGCCGCAGCCGGCCGTTTCGGCCGTACCGGCCGATCCGGCGCACAGCCTGAGCGGCGTGCTGGACCTGCGGACCGGCGAGATCCTGCATCCTGAGCGAACATCGGCGCCGCCGGGTCCCGCGGCGGCCGAGCCGGTCACGCTCAAACCGGTCGACGACGAGGATCGCCCGCGCGTGGAGGGCGGAGACGCTATTCGCACGCTGGCCTCGCGCGGCGGGTTCGAGGACTTCAAGTTCAAGCGTGCAATGGGCGACGGCACGAAGGGCGCGACGCGGATGCGGACGTTCCACGCGCGCATGTCGACCGGCGCGCTGCAGAACATGGACCAACACATCAACGAATGGCTCGATACGCACCCCGATATCTATGTCAAGCATGTCGTGGCGACGGTGGGCGTGTTTGAGGCCAAGATGCAGAGCGAAGAGCACATGGTGCTCTCGATCTTCTATTGAGGCGAGTCGCGGCGGATCGAACGGTTTAGACGGCTGCGCAGACCTTGCGCGCGGCGTCGGTCAGGTCGGTGGCCGGCACCAGTTGCTTGATGGCCGCGTCCTTGAGCATCTGGCGGGCCTTGTCGACGTTGGTGCCCTCGAGCCGCACCACGACCGGCACCTTGAAGCCGACCTCGCGGGCGGCGGTGATCAGGGCGTCAGCGATGGTGTCGCACTTGGCGATGCCGCCGAAGATGTTGACCAGCACGCCGCGCACTTTCTCGTCGGCCAGGATGATGCGGAAGGCCTCGACCGCGCCCTCGCGCGTCACGCTGCCTCCGACGTCGAGGAAGTTCGCGGGCATGCCACCGTGCAGCTTGATGATGTCCATGGTCGCCATTGCCAGCCCGGCGCCGTTTACCAGACAGCCGATGCTGCCATCGAGGGCGATGTAGGAAAGGTTCGCCTCCTTGGCGCGCAGCTCGTTGGCGTTCTCCTCGGTCGGGTCGAACATCGCCTCGAGATCGGGATGGCGGAACAGGGCGTTGTCGTCAAAGTTGAACTTGGCGTCGATGGCCAGCACCTCGCCGGATGTCGTCTGCACCAGCGGGTTGATCTCGGCCAGTGAACAATCCTTTTCGAGGAAAACGCGGGCCAGCGCCGTCAGAACATTGCCGGCGGTCCTGCCGGCGTCGCCGGTCAACCCGAGGGCCGAGACGAGGCGGCGCACCTGAAAGCCTTGAAGTCCGAGGTGGGGATGCAGCCATTCCTTCACGATCGCATCAGGGTTCCGGGCGGCGACCTCCTCAATTTCGACGCCGCCTTCGCGGCTGACCATCGCGACCGGGCACCGGCGAGCGCGATCGACCACCATGCCGAGGTAGAACTCGCGGGCGATGTCGACCGCCGGAGCGATCAGGATCTTTCGCACACGGACGCCTTCGGGGCCGGTCTGCTTCGAAACCATCGGCTCGCGCAGCATGCGCTCGCAGTGGGTGGCAACCTCGGCCGGGTTGTCGGTCAGCACGACGTACCCGGCCTTGCCGCGCCCGCCGGCGTGCACCTGCGCCTTGACGACCACGCGCCCGCCGCCGACGGCCCGATAGGCGTCGGCCGCCTGGGCGGCCGAGTCAATGACACGGAAACTGGGCACCGGCACGCCCGCCGCCTTGAGAATCTCACGGGCCTGGTATTCGTGGACTTTCATGTTGATTTCCCGTCGTAAGCAGCCGCCAGACCCGTCCCGATGCAGGACCCAGGCGGCGAGAGATTCCCTCAGCGGACGCGCCAGCCGGCCGTTCGCCGGGCGCGGATTCTGCCCGCCGTCGGCGCGAGACGCAACAGCGGCGATTACTCCCGCGCCAGATGCGACTCGACGAACCAGAGTTGCTTGTCGATGCCGCGGGATATTTCCGTGAAGAGGTCGGCCGTGCCCTGGTCGCCGGCCTTGCCGGCCGAGTCGATGTCGCGTCGCACGGCCGCGGCGAAGGCACCCATGCTTTTCGATAGCGCCGCCACATGATCGCGCCAGGCGATTCGGCCGGTCGGATAGGCCGGTAGATTGGGGTGTTGCGCGACGGCCTGGAGCGTGCCGGTGGCCTCGCCGCCGAGCTGCACGGCGCGCTCGGCGAGCAGGTCGGCCCAGTCCTCGGCCTCCTCGGCCACCTTGTCGAACAACTCGTGCAGGGCGATGAAGTTCGGTCCCTTGATGTTCCAGTGGGCCGATTTGGCCTGCATCCACAGGTCGATGGATTCCCCGAGCCGCGAGTTGAGCAGGGTGATCATTGCGCGGCGTGTCTGTTCCGGCAGATCCATGCACGTGTACGTCATTTGAACCTCCATCCCGTTGGTGCGGGGCGAATTATAGTTCTGCCTGGGGCGGGCCGCGAACGGAGCCGGCTGCCGTGGGCAGATTGGATGAGGGCCTGAGGCCGCCTCGCGGTGAGGGTTTCCCCCGCCGTGATTGCGTCGATTCGTGGACCGACTTACGATTTTTCCAGTCATCACAGGGCCGCGAGCCGGGTTCTGAAGGCTGGCGGCAGGGACCGACTTCCTAGACTGCGCCGACGGACCGGCCTGCAACCGGCGACCCGACCGGCGGAACAGGAGCCGCCATGACCGCTGCTCATCGACCGAAGAACCCTCTGCGATTGCTCGGCGAGGCGGGTCAGTCCGTCTGGCTCGATTACATCCGGCGCGGGTTGATCACCAGCGGCGAACTCAAGCGGCTGGTGGTGGAAGACGGCGTGCGCGGCCTGACATCGAACCCCGCCATCTTCGAGAAGGCGATCGCTGGCAGCGGTGATTACGAGTCCATCCTTTCCGATCCGGCGGCGCGCGGCCGTCCGGCGGAGGAAGTGTATGAGCAGATCGCGATCGCCGACGTTCGCGACGCGGCTGACGTGATGCGCGGCGTGTGGGAGCAGTCCGGTGGGCGCGACGGGTTCGTCAGCCTCGAGGTGTCGCCACGGCTGGCCCGCGACACCGACAGGACACTGGCCGAGGCGCGACGCTTGTGGCAGGCCGTTGATCGCCCGAACCTGATGATCAAGGTGCCGGGCACGCCCGAGGGCCTGCCCGCGATCACGCAACTGCTGTCCGAGGGCATCAACGTCAACGTCACGCTGCTGTTCGCTCAGGAGATGTATGAGCGCGTGGTGGATGCGTGGCTCGGCGGTCTCGAGCGACGGGTCGCGAGCGGCGGCGACCTGCGATACGTCGCGAGTGTGGCCAGCTTCTTCGTCAGCCGCATCGATACGCTGATCGACGCGAAGCTCGAGGCGCGGCTCAAGACCAGCGCCGCACCCGGGGAAGCCGCCCGCATTCGCGGCCTGCTGGGCAAGGCGGCGATTGCCAACGCGAAAATGGCTTACCAGATCTACCTGAAAGCGCTGCGAGCCCCGCGCTGGACCGCGCTGGCGACGCGGGGAGCGCAGCCGCAGCGCCTCTTGTGGGCCAGTACGAGCACCAAGAACCCGAGCTATGCGGACACGATCTACGTGGACGAACTGATCGGTCCGGACACGGTCAACACCATTCCGCCCAGCACGCTCGATGCGTTCCGCGATCATGGGCAGGTCCGCCCGTCGCTGACCGAGGGTCTCGACGCGGCGCGGACCACGCTGGATGCGTTGTCACGCGACGGCATCTCGCTGCGGGATGTCACCGACGAATTGTTGGTCGATGGCATCAAACAGTTCTCCGACGCGTTCGATAAGCTCATCGCGGCGGTCGCGAATCGCATCGGTTCTGTCCGTGGCGCGGCGGGCGGCGCCTCACCGCCGATGACCGCGCCGGAACTGCCGAGCGAGCTGCGGACGGCCGTGAACGCGGCGCTGGGCGAGTGGGAGCGCGATGGCAAGGTGCGCCGGCTGTGGATGAAGGATGCGACGCTCTGGACCGGCGCCGACGAGTCCAGGTGGATGGGCTGGCTCGACGTGATCGACCGGTCCCGCGCGGAAGCCGCGTCGTATCAGGCGTTCGCGGGCGAAGTGTGCGAAGCCGGCTTCACGCAAGTACTCCTTCTGGGCATGGGCGGATCGAGCCTGTGTCCGGAGGTGTTGGCGCGGACGTTCGGTCGGCAGAAGGACTTCCCGGAACTGCTGGTGCTCGACTCGACCGACCCGTCGCAAGTGGCCCGGTTCGAGCGGCGTCTCGACCTGGCCCGCACGCTGGTCATCGTCTCGAGCAAGTCCGGCACGACGCTCGAGCCCAACATTCTGAAGCAGTACTTCTTCCAGCGCGTCCGCGAGACAGTCGGTGAGCGCGAAGTCGGCAGCCGCTTCGTGGCCATTACCGATCCCGGCTCGCAGCTCGAGCAGGCCGCGAGGAAGGACGGCTTCCGTCGTATTTTCTTCGGCGTGCCCGCGATCGGCGGGCGATTCTCCGCGCTGTCGGCGTTCGGTCTCGTGCCGGCCGCCATCATGGGCCTCGACGTCGTTCGTCTGCTCGATCGCGCCGAGGCGATGCGACGCGCCTGCGGACCGGACGGACCAGTCGCGCGGAACGCGGGCGTGACGCTGGGCGCGATCATCGGCGCGGCCGCGCGGCAGGGACGCGACAAGCTCACGCTGATCGCTTCGCCCGGCCTGCTCGATCTCGGCGCGTGGCTCGAGCAGCTCGTGGCCGAGTCGACCGGCAAGTCGGGTCGCGCGGTCATCCCGGTCGACCGAGAACCCCTGACGGCGCCGGACGGCTATGGCGCCGATCGGCTGTTCGTGTACGTGCGGCTCGCGAGCGGCGCGGATCCCGCTCAAGACGCCGCGGTCGGCGCGATCCAGCGTGCCGGCCATCCGGTCGTGCGGCTGGATGTCCGCGATGCGTACGAACTCGGAGCCGAGTTCTTCCGCTGGGAGATTGCCACCGCCGTGGCCGGTTCGATGCTGGGTATTCACCCGTTCGACCAGCCGGATGTCGAGGCCAGCAAGGTGGTCACGCGGCGGCTGACGAGCGAGTTCGAGCAGACCGGCCGTCTGCCGGCCGAGACGCCGCGCTGCGCCGACGGCGAGCTCCGCCTGCTGACCGACGATCGCAATGCGGAAGCGCTCGATCTGGCGTCCGGCGGCACGGGCCAGGTGGCGGCGTGGCTGAAGGCGCATCTCAACCGCCTGCATGCCGGCGATTACTTCGCGCTGCTGGCCTATGTTGAGATGAGCGACGAGCACGAGGCCGTATTGACGGCGATTCGATGTGCGGTGCGGGATCGCAAGCGGGTGGCGACATGCCTCGGCTTCGGCCCGCGATTTCTCCATTCGACCGGCCAGGCCTACAAGGGCGGTCCGGACAGCGGCGTGTTTCTTCAGATCACGTGTGATGAAACCCGCGACCTGCCGGTGCCCGGCCAGAAATATACCTTCGGCGTCGTCAAGGCGGCCCAGGCCCGCGGCGACTTTCAGGTGTTGTCGGATCGCGGACGCCGCGCGCTGCGCGTGCATCTCGGCGCGGATGTCGGCACGGGGCTGCGGCGGTTGCGTACGATGGTCGAGCAGGCGCTCTAGCCCGGGCGAGAGTCGCCCGTCCTGAGTGCGCCCGCGACGGGAGACGGCAAGCGTGAAGCACACGGCGCCCCCCGCGCCCATCGCCCTGTTGCTGGACGCGCTGGATGGTGCGTACAACGAGCGACGCAAGGCGTGGCACGGACCCAACCTTCAGCAGGCCATCGGCCGCGTGAACGCCGCTCAGGCCGCGCGAGCGCCCGCCCCCGGCCGGCGCTGCATCGCCGAACTCGTGCTGCATGCGGCGTATTGGAAGTATGCCGCCTGGCGCCGGCTGACGGGCGCCGATCGCGGGTCATTCGCGCTGAAGGGCAGCAACTGGTTCCCGCTTCCCCGTCCCTTCGGCGAGGACCAGTGGCGGAGCTGCAAGGCGCTGTTGGACGAGCAGCATCGCGCGTTGCGCTCGGCCGTCGAGCGGCTCGGGGTCGCCCGCCTCTCGGAGGTCCCGAAGGGTGCGAAGGTGACGAACGCCGTGCTGCTCACCGGCATGGCCATGCACGACGTCTATCACGCCGGACAAATCCAGCTGATCAAGCAATTGACGCAGTGACCCCCTCGCTCGTGGCCGGCGTTTCTCCCCCGGCGGCGATGGCACGCATCCGCGTTCGCTTGACGGTCTGACCCGCCGCGCCGAGACTTCGCGGCGTGTCCGAGTCGCCGTTCGACACTCCGCCCACCGCGCGATCGGCGTCTGACACGACACCGGAGACGATCAAAGCCGCGGTTCCTGCCGCGCGGCCGGCGACGACTCCGCCGCCCGTGGCCCGGCCGGCACTCCGATTTCCGCCGGCCATGCCGGCGCGGCTGGCGTGGGCGCAACTTTTCGCGGTCTTCGGTTTGCTCGTGTTCGGCAAGCTCTTGATGGAGTTGATGGTCGAGCCGCTGATGGAGCCGTGGCTCGGCAAGCGGCTGATCTACTTCCATGTCGTTTCGACTGGGGCGGTTTCGCTCGGCGCCGTGGCCGCCGTTCTGCTTATCAGTCGGCAGTCCGCGGCGTCCATTGGCCTGGCCGGAGCAACCCGGGCCGAAGTGGCCTGGGGTCTCATCGCGATCTTCCCGGCCTATATGGCCAACATTCTGGTCAGCGTCACGTACATGCTGCTTTCTGGGCGTGACCTGTTGAACGTCGTTGGCGATAAAGCCGACGCGATGGAGATGCTGGCGGGAATCGAGTTGTCCGGCGTGCTGCCGGTCGCGGTTTACGTCGGCATCCACGAGGAAATTCTGTTTCGCGGCTTCATGTTCTCGCGACTCTGGGCCGGACTGGCGGCCGATCGCGCCGTGGCCGGTCGCGTGGCCGCGGTGATTATCGCGGCCGCCGCGTTCGGCTTGCTGCACGGCTATCAGGGCACGCTTGGGATGATCCAGACGTTCACGCTGGGGGTAATTTTCTGCGTGATTTCGCTGTTTCGCCGCGGCATCTGGGCGTGCATGGTGGCCCACATCGGGATCGACACGTTCGGTCTGCTGATGCTGCAACTCGTGCTGCCGACGTTTCGCGAGATGATGGAGGCGGCCACGCAACCGGCCGGCTGAGCGGGGTGTCGGGGTCGTGCGGTGGGATTTCTTGCGTTTTTCGCGGTTGTGTGGCGACGCGATCCTGTGATTGGTTTTCGTTGGGCGACTTAGCGCGAGCGTAACCTCCGGCGGATGTTGGTGGTCGGCGCAAAGCGCGAACCTCAGGCGAACACAAGCTTGACACCTACCATATGTTGTGTACCCTTTGCGATTGCCCTCAAAATTAAGTAGAGGGCAGCCGATAAAGAGCACGACCATGGCGCTGTCGGACTCCAACCTGAGGTTCGAACCCACCCTCGGGGCGGTAGCGCAGCGTCGCAACTCTCCAAGCAGTAACGGTTTGCATCACTACGGCGGTTGACCGCTGTCGTCGCCCCGGCCGTCGTGCCGTCGGCGCGACGGACGGCTTGCGAATGAGGTATCCGGCCATGCTTGCCAATTCGACGGATCGAATGGTGAACCGAATGCCCGCGTGGAAGCGGCCGACGGGTGGCTTCACTGAGAACGCCATCAAGGTGCTGCGCGCCCGGTATCTGAAGAAGAACGAAAAGGGCGAATGCATCGAGACGGCCGAGGACCTCTTCCGGCGGGTGGCCGACACGATCGCACACGTGGAGCGGCTTTACTCGGCGGACTCGGCGGTTCAGACCGAGTGGGCCGAGCGATTCTACAAGCTGATGGTAGAGCAGCGCTACATGCCCAACAGCCCGACGCTGATGAACGCGGGCCGCGAAATGGGCATGCTGTCAGCCTGCTTTGTGTTGCCGGTGCGGGATTCGATCGACGAGATCTTCGATGCGATCAAGCACACGGCGCTGATTCAGAAGGCCGGCGGCGGCACGGGCTTCGCGTTTGATGAGCTCCGGCCGACGGGCGACTTCATCCGATCGAGCGGCGGCACGACCAGCGGTCCGATCAGTTTCTGGCGGGCGTTCTCCGAGGCGACCAACGCGATCCAGCAGGGCGCGTTCCGCCGCGGCGCCAACATGGGGATGATGTACATCCATCACCCCGACATCCTGAAGTTCCTGCACGCCAAGCAGGACCTGTCGCAGTTCACGAATTACAACATCTCGGTCAAGGTGACCGACGAGTGGATGCGCGAGTTCATCGCCAACCCGGATGCGCCGCATGTGGTCCGCAATCCGCGCACCGGCCGGCACTACTTTCTGCCGAAGGATCTGTCGATCTGGGAATACTGCATTACCGACCTGCCGGAGGCGGTACCGGGCCACCCGCCGGCCGTCGCGTGCTACACGCGCCGCGACATCTGGGACTATATCGTGCGCAACGCGTGGCAGACGGGCGAGCCGGGTGTGGTCTTCATCGACCGTATCAACGAGGCCAACCCGACGCCGCACATCGGGCGGATGGAGGCCACCAATCCGTGCGGCGAGCAACCGCTGCTCCCGTACGAAGCGTGCAACCTTGGCAGCATCAACCTGGGCGTCTTCGTGGTGAACCCGTGCACGCCGCAGGCCGAGGTGGACTGGGACGCACTGCGCGAGACGATTCACGAGTCGACCCGCTTCCTCGACAACGTGATCGATGCCAACCGCTATCCGCTGCCGCAAATTGACGCCATCTGCAAGGGCAATCGCAAGATCGGGTTGGGCGTGATGGGTTTCGCCGACGCCCTCTTCAAGCTGGGGGTGCGGTACAACTCGCCGGAGGGCGTGGCGTGGGGCGAGCGCTTCATGAGGTTCGTGAACGACGAGGCCCACGCCTATAGCGAGAAGCTGGCCCGCGAGCGCGGCAACTTCCCGAACTGGCCCGGCAGCATCTGGGACACAAAACATCACCGCCCGATGCGCAACGCGTGCGTGACCACCGTGGCGCCGACCGGGACGATCAGCATCATTGCGAACTGCTCAGGCGGCATTGAGCCGATGTTCAGCCTGGCGTTCTATCGAAATGTGCTCAAGGGGCAGGCCGAGGGCAAGACGCCGTTGATTGAGATCAACGAGACGTTCCTCCAGGTCGCCCGCGAGCGAGGGTTCTATAGCGAGGGTCTGATGGATCAGGTCGCCAGGGACGGCACCCTCGCTCATATTCCTGGCGTCCCGGCCGATGTGCGACACACATTCGTGTGCGCCCACGACATCGAGCCGGAGTGGCACATGCAGATGCAGGCGGCTTTCCAGCGTCATTGCGACGCCAGCATCAGCAAGACCATCAACTTCTCGCATGACGCTCACGTTGGCGACGTGGACAAGATCTACCGCATGGCGTTCGAACTCGGCTGCAAGGGCGTGACTGTCTATCGCGACGGGTGCCGCTCGAGCCAGCCGATGGCGCTGAAGGAATCGGAGAAGCTGCACAAGAAGCTGACCTCCGATGTCGGAGCCGAGCCCGCCAACGGCGACTCGACCGGCGCGGATTCCAATGGACACGTCAGGGATCGGTCGAACGGTGGGGCGACCGCCGACGCAGCGGCGCGCGTCGTGACCGAGACCAACCTGTTCGGCGAGCGGATCACCATGGTCCAGCCGCCCAGCCGGCCTGGTCTCGAGCCGCAGGCGCTGCCGGCCATCGTCTCCGGCTTGCGCATCCGGCAGATGACGCCATTCGGCAACATGCACGTGAACATCACGGTGGATCCGAGAGCCGAGCGCGAGCTGGAAGTGTTCGCGCAACTCGGCAAGGGCGGCGACTTGGCCAACAGTGACCTGGAGGCCATCTGCCGCATGATCAGCCTGTGGCTGCGGGCTGGCGGCGCGCTGGTGCACGTCGCCAAGCAGCTATCGGGGATCGGATCCTCGCTTCAGATTCCAACTCGGACCGGCCGGATCATGTCGCTGGGCGACGGCCTGGCACAGGCCCTCAAGCGCTACTTGCGGGCCAAAGAGCGCCACGGTTTGCAGGCGTTGCTCCTGGGCGAGGTGGATCCGGCCGAGTTGGAGAACGAGACGCACGCGTCCGGCGGCAGGCCGGAGAATGGCGGTCACGGCGGTTTGGACTGCGCCGTGCCCGCCCGGAGCGTCTCTTCGTCGGCCCTGTCGGGCGCGAGCGGCGCGGCCGCGCCCGAGCAGGGCCATGCAACCGACCGGCTGGCCTTCGGATACAAACTCAAGTGCCCCGAGTGTCAGTCGGTCCTGGAGACGGCCGAGGGCTGCAAGAAGTGTCACCATTGTGGCTGGGCCCAGTGTTGATATTCAAGTCCGGCCCCGGTCGACTGCCGATAAGGATGTTGGCAGTCGGCGGCCATGCGTGACGGTGGTCACTCGCGAGCGCTGCCGCGAACGGATTCATTCGGTGTCGGAGGCTAGCTGCCAGGTTTCGTCCTGAGAGGGAAACGGAAGCCGGCTTCTTTCCCCTCCGGAAAGCACCGGGATACCCCGAGAGGGTGCCTGGTGCTTTCTTTTTTCCTGGCATGAGCACCATCCTCGCCGCGGCGACGTTCGAGTGTACGGCGGCATCCCTTGCCGAATCGGTTGATGTCGCTCACGGGCGAACCGTGAATTCGACCGCAGCGGATTCAGAATCCGCCTTTCGTAGCACGACCGAGTAGTTGCCCGGCCGGGCGATGAGGTGCGCAGGGACGGTGGCGGTCACCAGTTGCGGTCCGCCGAAGACCGTCCGCAGTGGCTGGCCATCGAACACCACCACGGTTTCGGACGTCGCGCCGTCGCACTCGACGGCCATCGCCGAATGACCGTCCGGCTGCGGGTGAAACCGCTCACCGACTCGAGCGGACGCGGGGTGAATGCGGTGAATTCGGAGCGGCGATGCTTGCCGTCCGGCGGCTGCTTCGGGCACCGTTGTGGCCTGCGCGCCGCCATGAATGTCGATGCGAAGAAGTTGCAGCAGCGGCCGATTCCCGGTGCCTTCGAATTCGGCGACGGTTTCGAGTGGCCAGCCGCGGTTCCGGCACAGGGTCAGGAAGTGTTCGCGAGTTTGCGGAAACGTCTCGGCGCCGGGGGCGGTGACGACGAATAGCGACTCCCTGGTGGAAATCTGCCGTGCGAGATAGTCGGCGTCGGCGGGCCCGATCGGCTCCATGAAGGTCGGCCAGCGATCGAGGCAGCGGACGCGCCCCTGCGTCAGCCCATGCAGCACGGTGTGAGTGCCCCAATCGACCGAGATGTACTGGTGGTCGGGGTGGCTCCTCGCGAACGCCACCAATCGGTTGATACCCGGATCCCACCGCGGGTTCGCAACCGGTCCGTCGACCCGTCTCAGGTAAGCGAGGCTCACCGCGATCGAACTGAGCATGACCAGCGCAACGGCCGCGATCGACAGGACCTTGGCGGCGCGCGGTGAGGCGATCCTCGTCTCGCATTCACCTGTTGGGGAGAATGGCACGGCCGCCATGCCCGCCAGCGCGACGAGCCACAGCGGCGAGAGCAGCACAGTGTGATGCGGTCCGGTGGCGCGGCGCGTCAGCATGATCTGGACGATCAGCACGGCTGAGGTGGCCATGACGAACAGCATGGGGCGCAGCAGGCGTCGGCGCTGCGCGCAGAGCAGCCATGCGCTGAAAGCCATGACACCCGCAGCGGCGAGACTGGTCAACTGAAAACGGCCCAGTCCGCCCGAGTCGCCGATGATGAACTCGTGGGGGCCGACTCCACCCAGGGTCTGAGTCAAGAGTCCGGCCACGACCGCCGCGCGAGTCACGAGGGCGGACGTCGCGAACTCTCGCGAGAGCGGAAAGCCGCCGCGCGAGAGCGACCACGACACGCCGGCGGCGGCGACCACGAGCAGGGCAGCACCGATCACCACGAAGCGCCGTCGCAGTAGCGGAGCGAGCGACCGCGGCGCGGTCAGCAGCGTCGCGACGCCGACAGCCGCAACGATCCAGGCGAAATTGGCCTTGTCGAACGTGCCCAGGATCGCCGCGATCAGGGCCAGCCAGCAGCCGCGCATGCGCCCCGACCGCCACCATTCCGCGACACCGACCAGCAGCAGCGCCTTGCACACCATCATCACGGCGCTGGGGCCCCAGTCCCAGCGGGTGTGAAAGATGAAGCTCGGCTCGACGGCCGTCAGCCACGCGGCCAGCCGTCCGGCGTGCGGCGAGAAGAGCCGGCTGACATAGAGGTAGGTCAGGGCGACCGAGAGGGCGCCGAGTCCGACCACGGGCAGCCGCAGGGACCACACCGAGACGCCAAAGCAGCGGAAGATGGGTGCATAGATCCAGGCCTTGAGAGCGCCGATGTAAGGCATCAGCATGACCGGCACGCCGGCAATCCGCGTGGTGATGAACGTGTTGTCCCCGCCGCCGAGGGCGGCGTTCACGAAGAGCATCTCGTCGTAGTACGGTCCCGGCCAGTCGAGCCGCCAGGTCGCGATCAGCGCATAGAGCAGGACGGGTAGAACCAGCGCGGTGAGCAGCCATGCGAAGCGTGACAGCACGCGGAAACTCCTAGCTGACGGGCTGCATGATACGTAGGCGCGCTGACGCGCGACAGGCGGTGAACGGTGGCGGATGAATGCGTCGGCAGTTTGCGGAGTGCGGCGCTCAGCCTTGCGCGGGCGTGCCGGCGTGGGCGGTCAGGGCACGGCGCAGGTCGGCCATGAGCTGATCGACCTTGAACGGCTTGAACAGCACGCCGGCCAGTCCTTCGCGGCGGGCTCGAACGATCGAGTGGTTCGGGTCATAGCCGAAGCCGGTCATGAGCACGACCGGGGTGGCGGGAGATCGATCCTTGACGGCCGCGAAGATCTCGTAGCCGTTCTTGTGCGGCATCTTGATGTCGGCCAGGACGAGGTCGTATCCGGGCCCGCTGCAAAACAGCGCGATCGCCTCCGCACCGTCGGCGGCGGTGTCGACCTCGGCGCCGCGCTTGCTCAGAACGCCGGCGATGGTCTCGCGGATGATCTCCTCGTCGTCGGCCACGAGCACGCGCTTGCCGGCCAGCAGCGGATCGACGGCGGGAGCCTCATCCCGCCGCCCGAGGATGCCGCCCTTGGGCTGGGCCACCTCGCGGATGCTGCGCTTGATGGTCGCGACGTTGTCGCAGATGGCATCGAGCCGACGGCGAAGGTCGTCGTTGCCGATGTATTCCTCTTTGAGGGTGGCGGCCTCGGTGACGATGTCATTCAGCGGCCCGGCAATCTCGCTCGACACGTCGTCGGCAAGCAGGCTGGTGGTCTGGAACCGCTCCACGACGAGCAGTTCGAGCGTCGCGAGGGCGATGGCGATGTATCTCGCGAGGATTTCGGCGAACTGCCGGTCCTCCTCGTTGAAGGCGTTGAGCTGCTCGGACTCGATGTTGAATACGCCGACGATCTTGTCGCCCAGCCGCAGCGGCACGGTCAGCGATGACTTGGCGGCCTCAAGCCCCTCGAGGTAGAGCGGATCGCGGGCGATGTCGCCGCAGATATACGACCGGCCGGTGCTGGCCACATAGCCGCTGATCCCGCTGCCCTCCGGCGCGACCTTGAGCCTGTAATTGGAGATGCGCTCCGACATGCCGTGCTGAAGCACGAACTCGAGCCGTTCGGCTTTCTTGTCGATCAGCAGCACCGCGAAGTGGCTGAAGTGCAGCAGGTTCTGGAGATAATCATAGACCGACTGCTCAAGCAGCCGGATGCGGTCCTCGATGCTCAGGCCTCGGGCGGTCTCGGTGCCGATTTCGACCAGTTCGCGGCCGGCCAGGTCGATGGCGTCGACGCGCTTCTGAAGGCGGCGGGCGCGGGTGACGTCCCACACGACGGCGACGATCTGCGAATGGCGATGGTGGGAGTCCAGGAGAGGCGTGGCGGTGATTTCGAAGTACTGGTCATTGTCGGCGGCGAGCGGGAATCGGTGGGCGGGATGCGGTGTGCCGCCGGTCTCGTTGGCCGGCGCCTTCTGAATCGCCAGCAACGCGCGTTGACAACTTTGGCAGACTTGCCGGAGCAGTTCGGGCGGATAGGCCCGCATCATGGCGTTCGCGTAGAGCAGCTCGCCGCGTTCGTCGGTGATGCACACACCCTGCCCCAGCATCTCAAGAGCGGCCGACGCCTGCGTGGCGGCCGCGGCGCGCTCCAGCGCGAGGAAGTCGCCCTGCTCGCTGATGACGAGATCGTAGCGTTCGTGCTTCAGGGCGCTGACGACGTCGTCCGCGCGTTCGCGGATGGTGATGTCGGCCACGTCGGCGAGCGAGGCGATCCATTCCTTCGAGGCGACGTGAGGGTTGCCCACCACGAGGATCTTCTTGCCGCGCAGGAAATCAGGCGATGTCATAAACCGTGCTGGCCAAGGCCACGTCGCGCGAGGCGGTTACGATCCGCCGGCCGTCGGGGGAACTCCTGATTCTCTCGAAGACAGTGTCGACAAGAGTTCGTCGGGAGTCCACCCGTTAGATTATTATATTGCGAAGTCGCCGCGGGGTAAAGCGTTTTATCTCCTCCAATAATTCCCGGAAGGGAGTCGTGTCCCGTTTCTCTGGGGCCCCGAGGCTCGCGAGCGTCGGTCAGGGCGCATCGCCCAGCGCGGTGCGCTGCTGCTCGAGCACCAGCGGTGCGAGGTACCGGCGAACGAAGCGCCGGCTCGCCCAGCCGGTATGGCCGCCCGAGTGCCCATAACGCGCCATCTGCTTGGACCAGCGGATCTGGTGGAGCTTGCGGTACTCCTCCCGCTCGGGTTCGGTCAGCCCCGCCGGTCGTGAGAAGCCGACCGCGCCGGCGGCCGAACCGTGGGAGCGATCGATGTTTCCGAAGATCGACGTTCCGAGTCTGAGGAACCCGACGTCGGCCGGGGAGTAGTAGTTGAAAATGCCGAACTGGGTGCGGCGGAGCGCGGGGGCGAGGTTGTAATCCGGGCTGACGGCTCCCGCGAGCAGCAAGGCGGAGCTGATGCGACGGTTGGACGGAAGCTGCTCGAGGGTAAGGACGGTGATGCCCGCGCCCCCCGAGTGACCGATGAGATGCACCGATCGACCGGGGAAATCCTTCTGATAGTCCATGATGCGCCGGGCGAGCTTGCGGGCCTGCTCGAGGTTGCGCTCGTAGGCGGTCAGATTCAGCAGCGCGCCGCCGGGGATGGGGACATTCCAGTCGTAGATGTCGATGGCGGAGCCGACGCCGCCGTCATCCAGTCCGCGCGCGATGTTGACGTTATAGGCGCTGCGGCCCTCGATGCCCGGCAGCACGATGACAAGTCCGCGCGACATGCGGTCGCGCGTCGTGAGATCGCGGACGCTGCAACCAGTGCCGGCAGCCAGTGACAGCGCGACGACGCCTCCAGAGATGAGCCTCGAACGAATGATGCTTTGGGTGGGCATGGGACTCGGCGAACTCCTCAGGTCGGCTCAGGGGACGGGCGGCGCCAGACTCCCATCAGACGGTCGGGATGGGGTGTCGCAGGCGCAGGAGCATCAACACCAGGAACGCGAAGATCGACTGGCAGAAGGCGACCACGCAGAAGGTCCAGTTCGGCAGTGGCGGAAATCCGCCCTGGTTCTGCAGCACGGCGATGCCGGCCAGCGTGAGCATCGTGCCCAGTAACATGATGACGACCGACCACGTCAGCCAACGCCGTGGATCGCTCGTCGGACGCAGTGAGAAGAGGCTCGCCAGCACGGCCATCAGGAGCGCCACCGCGAGGTGGCCGGCCCACGAGAATGAGGACTGCGTGATCCCCACGGTCCACGTCAGCCACGTTTCCGAGTCGGGCATTGGCCGTGCGAGGCGTGCCACTGCCAGGCCCGCCAGACACGCGCCCAGGGCGGCGGAGATCAGCGCGAGGGGCGGCAGGCGCGTCGTCGTGGTGCGGAACAGGGCCGCCAGTGCGCTCGCCAGCATCAGGCCGATCAGCATGGAGGTCAAGACCGCCCAGGTGAGGCGCGTCGCTTCCGCTATCCCGGCGGCGCGGTTCAGCGCCTCGAGTCGACGAACGCGGATGGCCTCCGCCTCGCGCGGATCCGGAGACGCCGTCGGCGTCGCCTGCCCGGGTGATTCGAGGTCCATGTTGCGCGGGGGCTGAAAGCGGTTCTGCCGGGCGTTCGCGGGTGCGTTGGGTGGCAGGAGATTTGTCGCCTGCTGCTGGCCTCTGGCCGGCTCGATTCCGCCCGGGCCGCGCGGGCCGGCGGTCGGTCGCTGCGGCTCAAACATGAGCGACATGGATGCGCCCATCATGTTCATCAGCGACATGGTGCCGACCCATTGGAATAGCCACTGTCCCGCCACGGCCCACACGACGACGGCCAGCAGGCACACGAAGCCCTCGGCGCGGTAGGAGGGACGCACGGTCGTGACCGGTCGCGACGGCGGCCGTCCCGTTCCCGGCGCCGGGCGGTGAACGACCGTCGCGGGTCGCGGCGCCACCGCGTGCGTTCGCGTGGTGCTCGCGGCCGCGCGTGGAGCGGTCGACTGGGGCGGCGCCAGCGGGTACGCCCCGCGCTCCGGTGGGGCGGAAGGCGTCGGGCGAGGCGCGCCGCCGTCGCCGGAAGGTCGCGTCGGAGCATCGCCTACTGGTTCGGCCACGAGCGGGGTCCTACGCTGATCAGCCACGGCTGTTCATTCATCGGCCAGCGTTTGAGGTAGTCGCGAACTCCGTCGGCCGTCACGGCATCGACCGCCGCGAGTCGCTCGCTGACCGAGCGGGGACGACCGAACATGTCGACGTCGTGCGCGAGCTGCATCAGACGGTGATAGGGCGCCTCTCCCTCGGTGGCCAGCGCGGTTCGGCGCCGGTTCTTGACGCGCTGCACCTCATCATCGGTCACGCCTTCGCGGATCACCTTGTCCACCTCGCGCTGCATCGCGTCGATCAGCCGCTCGCAGTTGGGCGGCTCGCAGAAGCCGAACAGCAGCATGAGGCCGTTGTCGCAGTAGTCGATGCGATAGGCGGAGGCGACCGGCGCGATGCCGGCCTGCACGATGTTCCAGAAGAAGCGGGAGTTCTGGCCGCCGAGAATCGAGGCCAGCGCCTCGGCCGTTTCGTCGGCCGGGTCCACGGCGGACGGCGCCGGATAGACCAGCGCCAGCGCCTGCTGCTTGAATCGGTCGAGACGGGCGACGGCCGTGCCGCCGGGCGAGAACGCCGGCGGGCGTCGCGGCGGTCGGGCTCCGCGCGCGGTCCAGTGGCCGCAGTGGCGCTGCGCGGATGCGACCACGTCGTCGGGCGATACCGCGCCGGCCGCCACGAGCACCATGTTGGCCGGGTTGTACCGCTGCGAGAAGTAGTCGTGCATCTGCTCGCGAGTCATGTCGCTGACGGTCTGGCTGGTGCCGAGCACCGGCCATGCCAGCGGGCTGCCCGCGAAGACCTTCTCGTGGACCAGGTCGTAAAGATGTCGGTCGATCTGGTCGTCCGACATCGCGATTTCCTCGAGAACGACCTTCTTTTCGGTGTCGAACTCGTCCGGCGGCAGGATCGACTCCATCATGTCCGCCAGCAGCTCGACCTGCCGGTCGAGGTCGTCGCGCCGCACCCATCCGAAGTAGAAGGTGCGCTCCTTCGAGGTGAAGGCGTTGTAGGTGCTGCCCATCCGGTCGAAGTCGATCGTGATCTGCTGCCACGGTCGGCGCGGCGTGCCCTTGAAGCACATGTGCTCGAGGAAGTGGGACACCCCGGCCAGCGACGCCGTCTCGTCGCGTGCGCCCGTGCGGACGAGAAATCCGGCCGCGGCGGATGAGACGTCGGGCATGGTCTCGACGTGGATGGTCAGCCCGTTCTCAAGAGTTTGCCGGAAGAACTCGGACATCGATCGCCTCTTTCGCGCGGCCGTTGCACGGATCACCTCGCCGCCGGCCCGGATTCTACGCTCGGGTAGCCCGTCCCGCCTGTTGCCGTGGCTGCCGCCGTCAGGACGCCTCCGCCTGCGGGCCGAGCGTCACCACGCACTGGCGGTCGCGGGGATGCTCGACGAGATAGCGGCGAATGTCATCGGTGCTGACGGCTGCGATGGCGGCGTTTTTTTCCTCGAGTGGGACGGGGCGGCCGAAATGAAACAGGTCGGCGCCAAGCTCGCCCACGCGGGCGCGCGTCATGTCACCGTGGGTTTCACTGCGGGCGATGATCTGCGTCTTGGAGCGCTGCAGCTCGTCAGGGGTCAGGTCCTCGGCGAGCCGGTCGACCTCGCGCAGCAGCGTCGCATAGGTCTGCCCGCAGCGCGCCGGCGTGGACGATGCCCCGAGGTGGATCATCCCGCCGGTGCGCGGGTGCTCGTGCCACGCGCCGACCCAGTAGACCAGCCCCTGCTTCTCGCGGACCTCGGTGAACAGGCGCGAGCTCATGCCGTCGCCGAGAATCGACAGAATCAGTCGTTCCACCGGATAGCTCGGGTCGGTGATCGACACGCCCGGCCAGCAGATGCTGATATGCTGCTGCTCGAGGTCTTTGTGATAGTGCCATCGTCCGGCGGCGAATTCGAGGCTGACCGGCGCCGGCGCGCCGCGAGCGGTCCCGAAGCCGGCGAAGGCGCGGTCGAACAGGTCCGCGGCGCGCCGCGGCTCGACCGGCCCGGCGACGGCGATCTGCATGGCCGCCGCGGCGAAGTGCTGCCGCCAGAAACCCACTACGTCGTCGCGCGAAATCCGTTGCAGCGATTCGCGCTCGCCGTAGGCGTGCCGGCCGAGCAGCGGACCATACGCGTGCCGCAGCGTCAGCTTGCGCGACAGCTCGCCGGGGTCATCCTCGAGCGCGGTCAGCTCCTGCTGCGCCAGCTCGATCGAGACGCGACACGACTCATCGGGAAACGTCGGGGTTCGCAGCATTTCAGCGTGCAGGTCGATCACCGCCGGCAGGTGCTCGGGCAGGCAGGTGCAGCGAAAGCCGATGGTCTCGCGGCCGACCCACGAGCCGTGCAGCGCTCCCAGCGCGTCGAGCGCGCTCGAGAGCTCCTGGCCGCTGCGCTTCTCGGTGCCCTTCGAAATCGTCTGCTCGACCTGGAAGGCCAGCCCGAGTTTTTCGGCCGGCTCGGCAACCAGTCCGGCCAGCACGCGCAGTTCGAACGCGACCACGTTGCGAGACGGCAGGTGCTCGGCGGCGAACTCAGCGCCGCAGTCCAGCCGCCGGTGGAAGTATCGCTTGGGCAAGCTCGACATGCCGGACCTGTCGCGGCGTGACCGCTCGTAATCCTCTGACCCACCGAAGGTTCCGACGTTGGACCCGCGGTCGTGAACGGGAAGTTATATCCGCTCGTCGCGTGCTTCGCCACCCGCGGCGCCGGCCGGCGGATGGGTGTCGTGGCGCGGGTCGTACAGGGTCAGCACGAAGCCGAGCCGGCCCACCAGAATGCATGGAACGGACTCCGCGAGCCGGCGGCCGATCGCATCGGCGGTCTCGCGATCGGCGCTCCCGACGCGCACCTTGAGCAACGGGTGAGTGGCCAGCGCCTGGCGGACCTGCGCGACCTGCGCTTCGTTCAGTCCGGCGCGGCCGATGGTAATCCGCGGGCGCAGCGGTTGCGCGCGTCGGCGGAGGTTGGCGAGTTCGCGCGAATCGGGTGGCGTCATTTGGGCAGCATGGCGAAGCGCGGCCGACTCACGACGAAGGCGTCGGTCGGCGGCGGCGCATCGAGTCCGACGCGGGTGTAGTCCATGCAGGCGATGACCTCTGGTTCGTCAAGCGGGCCGCGCTCGATGCGCCAACGACGCAGGACGTGGTGGTCCTGATCGATCCAGAGCCGCAGGCGGCCGCGTCCGGACGTGTCGGCGGCGCGGACCAGTTCGTAGCACGGGCGGCGGGCGACGAAGCCGACGTCTCCCAGCGTCCACGGCGAATCGGTCGCGGTTGTCGTACGCAGCGCGCGGGCTCCGCGAAGGAACAGATCGATCGACAACAGTGGCACGCGGTTGCACGCCATCTCGGCCGCGGTCTGCATCGGCGTGTCGGTGAACGCGCGGTAGCGCCCGAAGCGATCGGAGCGGGCGTCGTAGGTCCACGCATCCCGACCAATCAGCACGGTCACGTTTCCATCGACTTCGAGCCGGCAACGGTCGGGGCGATCGAGAACAGCGTAGACATTCTGGCGCGCGACGAGGTGGCCGGCTTGGTGTTCGAGCACGCCGGCAAACTCGAGTGTTCGAGCCTGTCCGTAGGCGGCAATGCAGCGGGTCAGCAGATCGTCGGCCGAAAGCGGCCGGGCCGCGGCGGATGGTTCGGAAGACGGTGCGCGCGACGTCGGCAGCGCACAGCCGGGCAGGCTCGCCAGGCAGAGGCATCCAATCAACGTTCGCGTCCATTGCGGGGCCATGATCGGTCTCACGGCTCGGCCTGAGTCTGGGGAGCGGGAAATCCGAACGCAAGCAGTTCCAGGCGGGCGGTCAGGCGGCCGTCCGCGCGGAGTTCCATCCGCACCAGACCCTCCAGCGGCGCGTCGGCGCTCATCCAGATCCGACGTTCCAATGTCACGGCCCCGACCTGTCGGCGCGCGACGGTGCGGCGGCAGGTCCACGCGCGCCCCGCAGCGTCGACCGTTTCCGAGCCGAACTCGACCGTGGCGCCTTCGTCGGCCGCCAGATCCAACGCGTAGTCGGCGGTGAGCGGTGACGTGCGCACGGCCGGCAGTCCGAGCGGCTGGCCGTTCAAGATCGGCAACACTTCGAATTCAGCCAGCAGCCGCGTGGTGTTGATCAGCCGGACCCGCTGCGCGCCTTGAAGCATGCGGTAGACAGCCCACTCGCCGGGTTCGGCGTGCTCGAGGCGCTGCATGCGGGGCGGCGAATCGGCGGCAGGCTGCGAGGCGGGTGTTCTCGCGCGACGCTCGGCTGCGTCGGGCGCGGCCGCGACGCACAGCAGCGGGAGCGCGAGGATGGCAAGCCTTGGCAAGCTGGTCCGCCGGCCGGTCATCCGCGGCGCCGTGCCTTTCCGCGCGCGGCCCGCGATGGCCGGGCCGCGAGTTGAGCCTGGAGATCGCGAATCTGCCGGCGAAGGTCCTCCATTTGCTGGCGAAGCTGCGCGGCGTCGTCGGGGATCGGCTCGGGCGGCGGTCGGGCCTCGTCGGCCGGTTCAGACCCGGACGGCTGGGTCGCCGGGCGCGTCCAGGAGTGTGTCCAGCCGAGCGGGTCGACGACGGACAGGCCGGCCTGTCGAATGAAGTCGCCGAACTGTGATTGGGAACGGGTGAAGGCCTCCAGCGCGCGCGAGAAGTAGTTTTCGATGAAGGACCGCAGCATCGACTGGTTGGCCTGGATGACGTGGTGCAGCAGTTCGGAGCCGAACATCGTGATCTTGGGCGGTTCGTTCTCCAGGATGATCTGCGTGAGGATCTGTGGCGTGATGTCGGCGTCGTTCTTGGAATCGGTGACGCGGATGATGTTGCCCTCGCGGACGAGCCGGTAGATGTCCTCGAGGGAGCTGTGCTTGCTGTGGGTGATATTGTAGTAGCGCCGGTTGGCGTACTTGCGAATCTGGATGACCGGGTCGGGCGATGGAGAGTCCGTCATGGGATGCCTCCGATGCCGGGCCGAATTCGCGTTTGCACTAACGAACGGCCGTTTTCATAGGATCAGGAACCGGGCTGTATTCATAACTAATTGCTATTTATAGCTTTATGGAGCATAATGAAGTTTTTGCAATTGCACAATTTTTCTGTTGCCATCGCAGCATGGCACCGATAAACTGTTGTCAGAGTCGCGAGGATATCGAAGCCTCGGCAACGGTAAAGGAGTCTAGAGTCATGGCCACCGAAATGAAAGACACGTTCGAGAACTTCTTCAAGCAGGTGACGGAGACCGTCGCCAACACCGTCAACACCGGGGTCCGCTGGACCGAGGAGGTCAACCGGTTCTGGACTCGTCCCCTGACGGGTTCGCCGTCGTTTGACGACATCCGCCGGCGCAGCGAGCAGATGGCCACCGAGACCATCAATCTTTGGCAGAAGAACTCGGCCGAGAGCCAGAAGGGCCTTGACGCCCAGTGCCGCAACACGATCGACCTGACGCGCAAGTCGTTCGAGACGATCGCGGCCGACGATGTCAGGGACCTGCGCGACAAGACGCTGTCGCTGTGGACGACGATGTTCGACCACATGCGCAAGTCGACCGAGATCGGCATGAACACCGGCATGCAGATGCTGGAGAACTGGACCGCGTTCGTGACCCGCTCGGTCAATGCCGGCGACGCCAAGACCGCCGCCGGTCGCTGATCCGCAAGACAGGCCCTCCCTACCGGCCTGATCGGGCATGGGGCGTTTGCCCGAGTGGCAAGCCCTTGCCCGGTCGGGCCGGTTCTTTTAGCCTCTGGGCCAAGAAGCTTCGGGAATCCGCCATGAACACATTACAACCCCCGCCCGGTCTGGATGTCTGGATGAAGTGGTGGCAGTCGATGGCCGAGCAGGCCGCCGCTGCGACCCGGCCGCCGCCGCCGGCGAACCCGGCCGAACAGGCGCAGAAGATTTTCACCGACGCGCTGTCGGCCATGACGGTCGAGTACCTTCGCTCGCCGTTGTTCGCGGAGACGGTTCGGCAGTGCATGGCCGGCGCGGTGACGTTCCAGAACCAGTTGCGGGACTACCTGCTCGGCACCGTGCAGCAGTCGTTCGCCGGACATCCGGCGTCGGTCGAAGGGCGACTGGCGCGAAGGCTCGACGACCTGTCGCAGCGGCTGGATCGGCTCGAGTCGGCGTTGTCGGATCGAAACTCCTCGGGCGGTTCTTCGTCGGGCGCACGCCGGCGCGGTTAAGCTTTCCGGTCGGCGCAGCGGTCCGGCGGTGGGAAACGGGACGCATCGTGTGGGCGGCGCGGCACCGGGCCTGATCTCCCTCGATGAAGCGTGGCGGCGCATCGCGGCCGCGGTGACCGCGGGCCCGGCGTGCCTTGTCAGCCGGTCGGCGGCGCTCGGACGGGTGCTGGCCGAGCCGCTGGTTGCACGACTCGATCATCCCCCCTTTGATCGCGCGATGATGGACGGTTACGCCGTGCGCGCTGCGGACACGCGGGCGGCGCCCTGCGAGCTGCGCATCATCGGCGAATCGCTCGCGGGACACGGGCCGGTGCTGGCCGCCGGCAACAGCGGTGCGGCACGCATCGGGCCCGGCGAGGCCATGATCATCAACACGGGGGCGGCGCTGCCTGACGGCGCCGACGCGGTCGTGCAGGTCGAGCGCACGCGCGCGATGGGGGGCGGGCGCGTGTGGATCGAAACGGCCGTGGACGCCGGGCGATCGGTCGCGGCGCGCGGTAGCATCCGCGCCGCCGGGGAGACGCTGCTGGCGGCGCCGGCGCGAATCGGGGCGGCGCAGATCGCCGCGCTCGCATCCGACGGCGTGGCCGAGATTTGCGTGTTCGCCGAGCCGCGGCTCTCGGCGGTCATCACCGGTGACGAGCTTGCGGCGATCGGAAGCGCGATCGGCTCGAACCAGATTCACGACGCGAACGGTCCGGCGCTCGCCGCGCTGGCGCGCGAGTGCGGCGCGCCCCTGGCATCGCTCGCGTCCGCGCGCGACGACGTTGAGGAGTTGCGACAAGCCCTTCAGCAAGCCCTGAACGCCGACATCGCCATCGTCAGCGGTGGCATGTCGAAAGGCACGCGTGATCTGGCACCCGGCGTTCTCGAGACCCTCGGCGTCCGCTGGGAGTTTCATGGAGTCGATATGCGCCCCGGGCGGCCCACGGCGTTTGGCCGCGGTCCGTCCGGGCAGCTCGTGTTCGGTCTGCCTGGCAATCCGGTGAGCTGCCTCGTGTGTTTTCTGGCCTTCGTCGCACCGGCGATTCGTGGCCGGGTCGGACTGCCGCCGCAACCGGCGTGGCGAGCGGCCCGGCTGGGCGAGGGCGGCCTGCCGGCGCTTCGAGACCCGCGGCCGGCATTCATTCCGGCCGTCATCGAGGTGAACGCCGAAGGCGAGGCAACCGCGCTGCCGACGGACTGGCGCGGCTCGGGTGATCCGTTCGGCGCGGCGGCCGGGAATGGCTTCGTGCTCCAGCCTCGCGGCGATGCAGCGCTGCCGGCGGGGTCGCCGGTGCGCGTGCTGGGGCTGCCCTGTGTCGGCTGAGCGATCCACGAGGCCGCGGCCGGTTGGACGGTCGGACTTGCGTCCCGGCGGCGCGGACTGACAATCCCGCCATGCCGATCGACCAGCGCACTCCCGGCCGACTCGAAGTCATTCAGGGCTGCATGTTCAGCGGCAAGTCGGAGCGGCTGATCGCCCGCCTGCGCGAGGCGCAGAGGTCCGGACTGCGAGTGCGGGCCTTCAAGCACGTCATCGACGACCGCTACGACGCGGACCATCTGATCACGCATACGCAGGATCGCTTCGAGGCCTGCCGCGCGGCCGACGCGTCGGCGATCGAGCGCGGCGCGAGCGACGCAGACGTGATCGGGATTGATGAGGCGCACTTCTTCGGCGCGGCGCTGGTCGACGTCGTCCGCCGACTGCTGGCGTCCGGTCGTCGGGTGATTGTGGTGGGCATCGACCACAATGCCTGGGGCCTGCCGTTCGAGCCGATGCCGACGCTGGCGTCGATGGCCGATGAAGTCGTGCAGGCGTCCGCGCCGTGCCGCGTGTGCGGCGCGCCGGCGGCGTATTCGCAGCGGATGGTGCCGGTGATGAGCGACTGCATGGTTGGCGGCGCCGAGAGCTACGAACCGCGTTGCGCGGCGCACTTTCAGCCGTTGCCCGGAACGCCGGAGTCCGCCTGACCATGCCGCTGCTTCGCTCCGTGCTGGGCTATGCCGCGCTGATCGGGCTGGCATGGCTGCTTTCGACCGACCGGCGGCGGTTTCCCACGCGAACCGTGGCGGTCGGCCTGGGGCTCCAGGTGGCGCTGGCGCTGCTGGTGCTGCGGACCGAGCTCGGTGCAAAGGTGTTCAACGCCGTCGGTCGCGTGGTGACGGTGATCATGGACGCCTCTCAGGAAGGGTCGCGATTCGTTTTCGGGAATCTCGTGGACCATGCCCCGGATCGCTGGGGCTTCGTCTTCGCGGCGCGGGCGCTGCCGACCATCATTGTGTTCTCGTCGCTCTCGGCCATCGGCTACCACTTCGGAGTGCTTCAACGCGTCGTCGGGGCGATGGCTTGGGTCATGCTGAGGCTGATGCGCGTCAGCGGCGCGGAGAGCCTGTCGGCCGCCGGCAACGTGTTCCTCGGCCAGACCGAAGCGCCGCTGCTGGTGCGGCCGTATATCCCGCACATGACGACCTCGGAACTGAACGCCGTCATGATCGGCGGCTTTGCCACGATCGCGGGCAGCCTGATGGCGGTGTATGCCTCGATGCTCGGCCACACCGATCGCGGAGCGGTCGCCGACATGGTGCGGCACCTGCTGACTGCGTCGCTCATGTCTGCGCCGGCCGGCCTGGTGGTGGCCAAGATCCTCGTGCCGGAGCGGGACGTGCCGCGGACGGCCGGCATGGTTCGGATGCAGATTGATCGCGACACGCGAAACGTCATCGACGCCGCGGCTCAAGGCGCGGCCGACGGGCTGCGGCTGGCGCTCAATGTCGGCGGCATGCTGATTGCATTCATCGCGTTGATCCGTCTGGTCGACGCCGGCTTGGGTTGGCTCGGCGGCATCGCCGTGGTCGGCCGCGCGACCAGCGCGGTCGGCATGGAGCGTCTGGAGCTGAATGCGCTGCTTGGGCTGGTGTTCGCGCCGGTCGCCTGGCTGGTGGGCGCGCCGGCCGGCGAAGTCCGCGCCTTCGGCGCTCTGCTCGGGCAGGCGATGGCGGCCAACGAGTTCTTGGCCTATCGATCGCTGGCGGAGCTGATCGCGGTGAAGGGCCTGTCGCCGCGGGCCGTGACGCTGGCGATCTACGCCCTGTGCGGGTTCGCCAACTTCAGCTCGATCGCGATCCAGATCGCCGGCATCGGCGGCATGGCCCCGGATCGCCGGCATGACCTGGCGCGACTGGGGCTGCGTGCCATGTTCGGCGGCGCGATCGCGTGCTGGATGACGGCCTGCGTGGCGGGCGCGCTGATCTGACAAATGACAAGCGCGGGGTCGCGTCTCTCCCGCCGCCAGCTGCTGGTTGCGACCAGCCGGTTCTGCTAACTTGATGGTGCCGCCGCATCGCCGGCGACAGGGCAGAGGGCGCGAGCATGACCAAAGACGTGCTGGTATTCGCGGAACAGCGTGACGGGGTTCTCCACCCCGCGGCTCTCCAGGCCATTTCGGCCGCGGCCGCCTTGTCGGCCAAGACCGGCGGGCGCGTGACTGCGGCGCTGATCGGTGCGTCGGTTGGCGGGCTGGTCGAGAAGCTGGAGCAGGCCGGGGCGGCGGTGGTCTTCGTCGCCGAAGACGCGCGCTTCGAGCGTTACAACACGATGACCTATACGCGCGCTCTGACCGCGGTGCTTCAGCAGGCTGATCCACAGATCGTTCTGATGCCGGCAACCTTCATGGGCCGGGATTTGGGCCCGCGCGTGGCGGTGCGCCTGAACGCCGGCCTGGCGACCGATTGCACCGAAGTCGACGTGGATGACAAGGGCGCGCTGCTGGTGAGGCGGCCGATCTTCAACGGCAAGGCCTACGGAACGGTGAGTTTTCGCGCCGATCGCTTGCAGATGGCGTCGGTTCGGCCGAACTCGTTTCTCGCGCCCGCGGCCGACGCCGGCCGCAAGGCGGAGCGCGTGGTGGTGACGGTACCGCACGATCCGTCCGACGATCGCCAGACGACGCGGGAGATCATCCGAACCGGCGGCGAGGAGAAGGACGTCACCGAGGCAGCGACGGTGGTAGCGGGTGGGCGCAGCCTCAAATCGGCTGACAACTTCAAGATGCTGTTTGAGCTGGCGCACGTGCTGGATGGAGCGGTCGGGGCGAGCCGCGCCGCCTGCGACGCGGGCTACCAGCCGCACAGCCGGCAGGTCGGCCTGACGGGCAAGACCATCACACCGAACCTCTACATTGCCTGCGGCATCAGCGGGGCGATTCAGCACCTGGCCGGCATGCGCGGCAGCCGCCGCATCGTGGCGATCAACACCGACAATCAGGCGCCGATCTTCAAGGTGGCCGATATTGGCGTCGTGGCCGACATGTTTCAGTTCGTGCCGCTGCTGACCGCCGAGATCCGTAAGATCCGCGGCTGAGTCGGCCGACTCGTCCTTTCGCCCTCGGGAACCGCGGTACAATTCGCGCGTGGAGCTCTTTGCTGAACAGCGTCGCGCCGCGATGGCGCGGGTGGAGCCGCTGGCGGTGCGCATGCGCCCGCGCACGCTCGACGAGTTCGCCGGACAGCGGCATTTCCTGGGCGAAGGCCGGCTGCTTCGGCGGCTGCTGGCGGCCGATCGGCTGAGCAGCGCGATCTTCCACGGCCCGCCGGGCACGGGCAAGACGACGCTGGCGGGCATTATTGCCAACCGCACCCAGGCGTCCTTCGAGCAGCTCCACGCCGCCGCCGTGGGCGTGAAGGAGGTGCGCGACGTGATCGAGCGGGCCCGCGCCCGCCTCGAGGAGTCCGGGCGGCGGACCGTGCTGTTCGTGGATGAGATTCACCGTTTCAACCGCGCTCAGCAGGATGTATTGCTGGACGATGTGGAGCGCGGGGTGCTGATCCTGATTGGCGCGACCACCGAGAATCCGTTCTTCTCGGTCAATGCTCCGCTGGTCTCTCGCAGCCAGCTGTTTCAGTTCGAGCCGCTGTCCGAAGACGACATCGTCGGGCTGCTGCGCCGCGCGCTGGCCGACCGGGAGCGCGGGCTGGGCGCGATGAGCGTTCAGATCTCCGAGGACGCGCTGGCGTTTCTGGCGCGCGCAGCCAACGGCGACGCTCGGCGGGCGCTGACGGCGCTGGAGATCGCGGTGTTGTCGCAGTGCGACTCGGCCGCGCCTGGCGGCGCGGTGTCGGTCGACTTGGCGACCGCCGAGGACTCGATCCAGCGGAAGGCGCTGGTGTATGACGGCGCCGGCGATGAGCACTATGACGTCGCCTCGGCGTTGATCAAGTCGATGCGCGGCAGCGACCCGGACGCGACCGTCTACTGGCTGGCCCGGATGCTCGAGGCCGGCGAGGACCCCCGTTTCCTGGCGAGGCGGATCGCGATCTGCGCTGCCGAGGAGGTGGGGAACGCCGATCCGATGGCGCTGGTGCTGGCCAACGCCGCGGCCCAGGTGACCCTGCTGGTCGGGATGCCGGAGTGCCAGTTGCCGTTGGCGCAGGCTGCGATCTACATTGCCACGGCGCCCAAGTCGAACGCCTCGGCGCTGGCCATCTGGTCGGCGGCGAGCGATGTGAAGGAAGGCCGCACCGTGCCGGTGCCGCGACATCTGCGCGACGGCCACTACCGCGGGGCCGAGCGGCTTGGCCACGCCGGCTACCAGTACGCGCATGACCACGCGGGCGGCCTGGTGGCGCAGGAGTACCTGGGCGTGGAGCGCACGTACTACCGCCCGACCAATCGCGGCCATGAGCGGCAAATCGGTGAGTATCTGGAGCGATTCAAGGCCCTGCGAGCATCAGCGCGGGGCGCTGACCAGCCGCCTTCGACGTGAGCCGTGTGATGTCCGATCCGCTTGAGCCTCCGCCGGTCGCGGGTCCATCGCGACAGCCGGACGATCATCGCCCGCTCGAGGCGCGGTTATAGAAACTCGCTCAGTCGGCGTTTCATGAGCTTCCCGGTCGGTCCGCGCGGCAGGTCCGGGCGGATGATGACCCGCCGCGGCACCTTGTAATTGGCGAGCCGGCCGCGGCAGAATTCGCGCAGCTCGATATCGGTCGCCGACGCGCCGTCGCGAAGCAGGACAAAAGCCACGATCTGCTCGCCGCGGCTGCCATCGCCCGCACCGATCACCGCCGATTCGACCACCGCCGGGTGTTCATCCAGCACGTTCTCGATCTCGCGCGGATAGACGTTCTCGCCGCCGACAATGATCAACTCCTTCTTGCGGCCGGTGATCGACACGTATCCATCCGCGTCAACCGTGCCCATGTCGCCAGTCTTGAACCAGCCATCCGGCGTCATGACGGCGGCGGTTTCGGTCGGCTTCTTGTAATAGCCGCGCATGACGGTCGGTCCGCGAACCCACAGTTCGCCGGTCTCGCCGCTCGGCAGCGGTCGGCCGGCATCGTCATGGGCGGTGACTTCCACCCCGGGTATGGGCCGACCGACCGTGCCGGCGCGGTGCGACCACGGCAGGTCGATGGAGACAACGGGTGACGTCTCGGTCAGGCCGTAGCCCTGCACCAGCGTCCGTCCGAAGCGCTGCCTGAAGCCGTCATAAGTCACGGGAGAGAGCGCTTCGCCGCCGGAAATGGCGTACTCGACGCTGGCCCAGTCGTCGGCCGAGGGCTCCTTGAGCCGCAGCAGGGCGGTGTACATCGACGCCACGGCCATCATGACCGAAATCCGCCGCGAGCGGATCTCCTCGACGACGGCCGTGAGCTGGAAGCGCGGCTGATAGTAGACGGTTGCGCCCAGTTCGACCGGCACGAGCAGCATGGCGGTCAGGCCGAAGGTGTGGAAGAGCGGCAGGATGCCGAGAAAGCGATGCTCGCCGGTCAGGCGGGCGTGCCTCACGCAGGCGACGGCGTCGTGCGCGAGGTTGCCATGCGAGAGGCAGACGCCCTTGGGAAGTCCGGACGTACCCGAGGTGTAGAGAATGACGGCGATGTCGTCAGCATTGACGGCCGGGGCGGCGGGTTTGAACCGCAGACGCTCGAGGACCATCTCGCGCTTGAGCGGCAGGTCCTCGAGAAAGATGGCGCGTACCGGCATCCCGGAAAGCATCGACTGGAAATGGCGGATCGTGAAGACGACGTCGATGTCGGCGTCCTCGATGACCTTGGCGAGTTCGGCCGGCTGAAGCAGGAAATTCAGGGGGATGGCGGTGCGGCCGGCCCAGAGCGCACCGAAGAACGTGCCCGCGAAGGCGACCGTTGAGGGCAGCATGATGCCGACGTTGGGACGCCGCGTCTGAGCGACGACCTGGCGTCGCATGACATCAGCGAAGCGGACGAGGTTGGCGAAGCTCAGCTCGCGGGTGGGATCGACGACAGCCGTCCGCTCGGGCGAGCGGTCGGCGATCGCCAGGAGTTTGTCGACCAGCACGGCGTGCCCTCGCGCAGACGAACTTTGAGCAGAGTTCGATCGTACGCCGGGGGTCGGTGAGCGTCTATCTCCGTGCGAATCGCCGGTTCCGGATTCAACGTGTCGAGTCCGGAATCAGTCGACGTAATAGCAGGGCAACTCGGGCGCCTGGTCGCGCTGACGATACGCCGCCATCCAGGACCTGAGCGCTTCCCAGAACAGGCTGAGGCGCGATCGCAGAGAACGATAACGCGGCGCGGCGGGCTGATGGAGAACTGCGGGTGCGGATGCCATGAGAATCTCCTGTGGCCGGTCGGCGACGTCCCTCCGACGCGCCCGACCTGTGGAAAGCGATAGAGCACGCGGCGTGCCGCAGGAATTCCGCCACGAAATACCCGCGAACCCGGGTGCTGGGCAGGATTTGCCCAGTTTGGGGTTGCCCAGTCCCGGAAAACGTCGGACCGGTTCGTCCGGCGATGGCCAGAACGCGGCGAACCCGACCGGAGTCCCGCCCGGGCGTCGAGTTTGGGAACATCTGCCCAACCAGAGCGTGGGGAAGCGGGTAAGGGTTTCCCATTGGGTGGCTCTGACCGTGGTGGGGCCGCTCTGCATTAAGATTCATAAGAACATATGGCACACAGTTTTGTGAAAGCATCTGAGGTTTCATGCGGGTCTGGCACAGCTGGTGCTTATGAAGGGGGTGTCGTGTGAGGCGTGATGCCGAACGCGGTGGTCGCAGGAGACGACAACCCGGCTCGTGTGACGGCCGGTAGAGATAGAGTGAACGGTGGTTGGTCGGCTTCGGCCGGCCGCAATGGATCGAGGGTCGTCGGTCTTCTGCTGACCGTGGCCACCAACCGCCGCAACGATTCGGGAGAGGAGTTTGCTACTGCCCCCATGAGGTTGGCTGCGTTGGCCAGCCCGTGGTTTCAAGTGTGCCAGGCCCTTAAATGGGTCGGTTGTGTGGGCGGGTCCGAGTGCGAGGCGGACCCGCCCTTTTTTTGCGCGCGGAGCAGGTTCGGGGGCCACGTCCGGGGCACCGACCATTCGATCCTGACCGCGCCGCGGGGCTTGATCGTTCGGGGGTCGCCACTATATTAGCCGTCCCGATTCGGAACGTGAAAACCGTCGCCGGTGCTGAGTCGCGGCGTGCGGCCTCGGGCTGAATCGGGCCCGGGTTGGTCGGTGCCGTCGCGCCGGGTCGTTCGGTGCGGCGGTTGCGCGGTTGCGGCGCTGGGTCGTCGATAGGTTTTCGTCCTCTCTTCGCCCCCCTGCGGAATGGAGTCCGTGACGAGCCGGGCCTGCGGGCGCGGTCCCGGGACGGCGACCCGCGACGGTCGATTGTGAAACTTCTCACAAAGTGGCGGCGCGGCGGGCTGCGATCCGATGGCGTCCGCCTCGACAGCGAACAGGAGCACGACGTGAATCGGATTGCAGGATCTCAGGTGTCGTCATCCTCCGGATGGCCTTTCGGGCGGGGCGCGGCGGGCGCGCTCCTGGTGGCGGGGCTGGTGCTGCTCGCGCTGGCGTCTCCGGCGTTGGCGAGCGAGGCGAGCCTGGCGATCCCGGATCTGCACGAAGGAAAGTTCACCATCTTTGGCCGGACGATCACGGCCTGGAACCTGCTGTTCTACGGCGCGCTGGTGATCACGGGCACGCTTGGCATCAGTCTGTATCTTCGAACGCAGATCCGCGCGCTGCCGGCGCACAAGTCGATGCTCAACATCGCCGAGATCATCTTCCAGACCTGCCGCACCTACTTGATTCAGCAGGGCAAGTTCCTGTTGATGTTGTTCGCGCTGATCGCGGTCGCGATGGCGTACTACCTGATGGGCTTTACTCACGAGCCGGCGCACGGTGCGCCTGGCACGCCCGCCGTGCACCTCAGCCCGCTGGTGACCACACTGCTGGTGCTGCTGTTCACGGTGGTCGGCATGGGCGGCTCGTACTGGGTGGCATGGTACGGCATCCGCGTGAATACGTACGCCAATTGCCGCACCGCGTTCGCGTCGCTGCGGGGCGATCCGTGGGACGTCGTGAACATTCCGCTTCGGGCGGGCATGTCGGTCGGGCTTTTCCTGATCTCGCTCGAGCTGGTGATGATGGTCGTCATCCTGCTCTTCGTGCCGCGGCAGATCGTGGGCTTCTGCTTCCTGGGCTTTGCAATCGGCGAGTCGCTGGGCGCTTCGGCGTTGCGTATCGCTGGCGGCATCTTCACCAAGATCGCCGACATCGGCTCAGACCTCATGAAGATCGTCTTCAAGGTCAAGGAGGATGATCCTCGCAACCCCGGCGTGATTGCCGACTGCACCGGCGACAACGCCGGCGACTCGGTCGGACCGACGGCCGACGGCTTCGAGACCTATGGCGTGACGGGCGTCGCGCTGATCTCTTTCATCACACTGGCCGTTCCCAATCCGGACATCCAGGCCAAGCTGATCGTGTGGATCTTCGCGATGCGCTTCCTGATGGACCTGATGTCCGGCGTGTCGTACTTCGTGAATCAGGCGATTTCGAAGGCCAAGTACTCGGGGCTGAAGGATTTCAACTTCGAGGAGCCGTTGATGCGGCTGATCTGGATCGCGGCCACCCTCTGCATCTCGACCTCGTTCGGCATGAGTTACCTGCTGCTGCATGATCTCCAGGTGCACCTCGCCGGAGGCGACGAGATGAAGGCACTGCCGCAGATCTGGTGGCAACTGGCGACGATCATCAGTTGCGGCACGTTGGCGGCCGTGCTGATTCCAGAGTTCACCAAGATCTTCACCAGCTCGCACTCGAAGCACGTGCACGAGATCGTGACGGCGTCGCGCGAGGGCGGGGCCTCGCTGACGATCCTGTCGGGCATCGTGGCCGGCAACTTCAGCGCGTACTGGAAGGGCATGCTGATCGCCGCCCTGATGGGCATCGCGTACTTCGTCAGCGGCCGCGGCCTGGGCGAAGTCATGGGCACGCACGCGTCGATCTTCGCGTTTGGCTTGGTGGCCTTCGGTTTCCTCTGCATGGGTCCGGTGACCATCGCGGTCGACAGCTACGGCCCGGTGACGGACAACGCCCAGTCGGTGTTCGAGCTGGCCCAGACCGAGAGCATTCCGGGCATCAAGGAGGAGATTCAGCGGGACTTCGGCTTCACGCCCGACTTCGAGCGCGGCAAGCATTACCTGGAAGCCAACGACTCGGCCGGCAACACCTTCAAGGCGACGGCCAAGCCGGTGCTGATCGGCACGGCGGTCGTCGGTGCGACGACGATGATTTTCTCGATCATCCTGCTGCTCGAGCGAGCCGGCATGCTTCGCCTGAGTCTGACCGACGCCCCGGTGCTGCTGGGCCTCATCTGCGGCGGCGCCATGATCTTCTGGTTCTCCGGAGCCTCGATGCAGGCGGTCACCACCGGCGCCTACCGCGCTGTGGCGTTCATCAAGAAGAACATGAACCTCGACAAGAAGGAGGCGGACATCGAGGACTCCAAGACGGTCGTCCGCATCTGCACGCAGTACGCCCAGGCGGGCATGTGGAACATCTTCCTGGCGCTGATGACCGGCACGCTGGCGTTTGCTCTCTTTGATCCGAACTTCTTCGTGGCCTATCTCGTTTCCATCGCGGTGTTCGGGCTGTTTCAGGCGATTTACATGGCCAACGCCGGCGGCGCATGGGACAATGCCAAGAAGCTGGTCGAGGTCGACTTGAGGGAAAAGGGCACGGCCCTGCACGCCGCCACGGTCGTGGGCGACACGGTGGGCGATCCCTTCAAGGACACGACATCGGTGGCGCTCAACCCCATCATCAAGTTCTCGACACTGTTCGGCCTCCTGGCCGTCGAGATTGCCATCAGCATCAAGGCGGTGGCAGCCAGGACCGGCGGATCAGATTTCACGGCCGTGGTAGGCGCTGTTCTGCTGGCGGTCTCGATGGTTTTTGTGTACCGGTCGTTCTACGCGATGCGGATTCCGAAGGATCGCTAGGCTCCATCGCTTCGCGTAAGCCTCTTCAAGCCGGCGCGGCGGGCTTTCCGTCGCGCCGGCTTGCTGTTTGTGGGCGGACCGGCCTACCATCAGGAAGTTCCCCGGCAGGTGCGCGGCGCGAGCGATGCGGTCAGCATGCGGCGGTTCCTCACGCGGGCAAGGGTCGGTTTCATGCGGCGGTGCGAGTTCCGGATCAGTCTGGCCCTGCTCGTGTGCAGCAGCGGGTGTGGCTTCGCGCCGGCCGCGATCATCGGCGGGTCGTTCGTGGCAACCGGCAGTGACACGACGCCGCGGTTTTTCCATCGTGCCGGCCTGCTGCCGAACGGTCTGGTGATCGTCACTGGCGGGATGCGACTGCAGATCTCGCCGGCGTCGCTGATCTCGCTCAACGCCATCTCGTTCTACAACCCGGCGACCGGCACATTCTCGAACTCGTTTCTGCCGACGGGCGGCGGCGCGCCGGTGACACCGGTGCTCGCGACCGCCCGCAGCAGCCACACTCAGACGACCCTGCTCGACGGCCGCGTTCTGGTCACGGGCGGAGTCACCGGCGCGAGCGGCACCAGTCCCGGCACATCGGTCAACTCGGTCGAGATCTTCGACCCGCAGACGGGGCTTGTCTCGGCCGGGCCGAGCATGAACTCGGCCCGCGTGAATCACACGGCCACGTTGCTGCCGGACGGGCGCGTGGTCGTGACCGGCTTCAGCACCTGGCAAATCTTCGACCCGGCCGGCCATGCGTGGTCGGCCGAGTTCGCTTTGCAGCGCGGGCGGGCCGAACATGCGGCCGTGCTGCTGCCGGATCTCACCGGGCCCGGCGGGCACCGCGTCTTGCTTGTCGGCGGCGCAGGCAACGGCGCTGACACGCTCGAACTCCTCGACCCATTTGGCATGGTGAGCAGTCTGCGGTCTGCCACACTGGTCGTCGGGGTGGATGACCTGGCGGCCGGCCGCCTCGACGATGGCCGGGTGCTGATTGTCGGCGGCCAGAACCCAGGAACCGGTCAGACGGTCAATCGATCGTACCTGTACGACCCGCTCGCCGACGTGATCGTCGAGGTCTCGCCGCCGCCGAACCGGACCGACGGCCTGGCGGACCATGAACTCGTGTCGCTCGGCCGCTTTGCGCTGATTTTCGGCGGCGAGCAGGAGGTGGGCGGCACGGACACCGAGTTGTCTTACGCGGCATTCTTCGATCGCGCCACCGGGCAGTGGACCCAGCTTCCGAACATGACGCAGGCCCGAGACGACGCGGCGGCGGTGGCGCTGCCGGACGGCCGGGTGCTCCTGATCGGGGGGGCGGTCGGGTTCTTCGGCATCCCGCTACCCACCAGTACGGCCGAGCTGTTCGTCCCGAACGCCGTGGTGCTGGGTGATCTCAACGGCGACGGCCAGCTCAGCGCGGCCGACGTTCCCGGCATGGTGGCGACCCTCGTCTCGCCGGCCGGGGCCACACCCCGGGACCGGTGCGCGGCCGACGTCGATGAGAACGGCCGCGTCGACGGCGATGACGTGCAGCCGTTTGTCTCTCTGATTGCTCCGTAACCGCCATGCCAGGAATTGACGGCAGCCGGAAGTCGAGCGTGATAACGCTCGAAACCGGTCCCCTCGGCCGGTATGATGCCCGGCGCGGCCGGCGGCGAGTTGCGCCGGCAGTTTCGACCAGTCATCATTTTGCCCTGGAGAGAGAGCCGTGGCAGCCGAACTAGCGGGAAAGGTGGCGCTTGTGACCGGGGGTTCGCGTGGCATCGGGCGGGCCATCGCCGTGGCGCTGGCCGAGGCCGGCGCGGACGTGGCGGTGAACTACACCAGCAAACCGGACGCGGCGGCCGAGGTGGTCAAGCAGATCACGTCGATGGGTCGCAAGTCGAAGGCGTACAAGGCCAACGTCGGCAGCCTCGACGAGGTCAAGGCGATGGTCGCGGGGGTCGAGGCCGACTTCGGTCCGATCCAGATTCTCGTCAATAACGCGGGCATCAACCGCGACCGGACCTTCATGAAGATGACGCCGGAGGCGTTCAAGGAAGTCATTGATGTCAACCTGACCGGCGCGGCGATGGTGACGCATTGCGTGCTGCCGAAGATGACGGAGACCAACTGGGGCCGCGTGATCTTCATCTCATCGGTCAACGGCGAGCAGGGCAGCTTCGGGCAGGCCAACTACTCGGCCGCCAAGGCCGGTATGTTCGGACTGGCCAAGTCGCTCGCTCGCGAGCTGTCGCGCAAGAACATCACCGTCAACTGCGTCGCCCCGGGCTTCACGGCGACGGACATGACGGCCGGCATGCCGCCAGAGGTGCTGGAGAAGATCCTCGCCACGATCCCGCTCGGACGGCAGGCGAAGGCGGAGGAGGTCGCCCACTGTGTGACGTTCCTGGCGTCGCCGCAGGCGGCGTACATTACGGGCGAGACGATCAGCGTGAACGGCGGTCTGCGGATGTAGCCAGCCGCTCGATTCGGCGGATTCCGGGCCCACGGACGTTCATCCGTGGGCCCGTTTGTTAGATGGCGAGGGGGATGACGTTCTCCTTCCGGAGCATGTTCATGAAACGACTCAGGGCGCTTCGTGTCGGACTGCCGGTGGCCGTGCTGATCGCGACGGTCGGGCTGGCGCTGGCGGAGCGGTCATTCGACCCGGCCAACCCGCCTCAGGGGGTGTTCATCGACGAGTGGTACTCGGTGATGCTGCAAGGCGCGCAATGCGGATTCATGCACTCGGTGACGCGTCGTGAAGGCGACCGCATTGTGAGCGTGTCGGACATGCAGATGACCATTCAGCGCGACCAGTTCAAGGTCGTCATCGGCCTGTCGCAGCAGTTCCGCGAGACCCTCGACGGCCGGCCGCTGTCGTTTCGGCAGGAAACGTCTCTGGCCGGTCAGCCGATGCTGCATCGCGGGCGGTTCCGAGACGGGAAGGTGCGGCTGACAACCGAGCAGTTCGGGGCGAAGCAGGAGCATACCTACGACGTCGGCGAGGGTGTCCTGATGCCGTGGGGCCTGTTGCTGGCGCAGCACCGCGCGGGGCTCAAGCCGGGCACGAAGCTAACCTTCAAGACGTACGAGCCGACCCTGCTGGCGGAGCGGGCGATCGAGTCGACCCTCGAGGTGGGTGACTGGGAGCCGATCGAGCTGCCGACCGGCAAGGCCCGCGGTCTGCGCGTCAAGACGCGGCTGGGACTGAGCCAGCCGATGGACAGTGTCGGGTGGGTCGACGCCGAGGGCGTGCCGCTGGTGATGGAGTTTTCGCTCGGGGCCATTCAGGTGCGCGTGCTGCGAAGCGACCGCGAGTCGGCGAAGAAGCTGGAGCAGACGCCCGAGCTGTTTCTCAACACATTTGTGCGGCTCGACAAACCGGTGCGGCGCGATGCCGAACGCCTGGTGCTGCGCGTGTCGATTCCGGAGGGCGACCTGCCGAAGCTGCCGGACACGCTGCTGCAACGGGTCCAGGTGGTTGATGCGCGCACGGCGGTGGTGACCATCACCCGCTCGAAGTGGGAGCAGGTTGCGCGCGCGGCCGAGGTCAAGGAGATGCCGCCCGAGGTGCGCGAGTGTCTGTCGCGCTCGGCATACCTCGACATCGACGATCCGCGGGTGGCGGAGCTGGCTCGCAAGGCTCGCGGAGACGCCGAGGCACCGTTGGCACCGGCCGAGCTGGCGGATCGGCTGCGTCGATTCGTGAGCGATTACATCGAGAACAAGAATCTGGGGGTCGGGTTCGCGACCGCGAGCGAGGTGGCGCAGACGCGCGAGGGCGATTGCACCGAGCACGGTGTGCTGCTGGCGGCGCTGGCGCGGGCCAACAAGATGCCGGCGCGGGTTGTGACCGGGCTGCTGCTGGTTCCCCGGACGCGCGATCAGTTCGGCTACCACATGTGGACGCAGGTCTGGTTCGGCGGGCGCTGGGTCGATCTCGACGCCGCCATGGACCAGACCGAGTGCGATGCGACCCACCTGGCGATCGGCACGCCGACGCTGAACTCGGGCGCGGCGCTGGATGGCGCGTTCGACCTGGCCGGCCTCATCGGGCGGCTGAAGATCGAGGTCGTCGAGTCGGCGACCGAAGCAGAGAAAGAGCGGCAGTAGCGCGCCAATCGGTCGTTTGATTGTTTGTTAACGATATGTCTGATAATGGCTTATAGCAGCGCCCGACGTTGATTTCGGGTCGTGGGAGAGCGGCGTTCGCCCAGATGGTCGGTGGTCGGGTCTGGTGTGCGTTGAGCAGACAACCGATGGACGCGTACAAGCCCCGCCGCAGAGCGGCGGCGAGTAGGGTTTCCGCATGATCGGGGGCGAGCCCGCACTTCGAAGTTCTCCGGCCGGGCGGAGCGTGTTGATTTCGGCATCCTTGTTTCTGCCTTGCGGTGCCGTTCGTCGGCCAAGGTGCCGATGCCGACGTCGCCCGTGCGGCTGAGCGGGCTGCTACCGGAGAAGGCGCCGGTCAGGGGGAGAGGCGTTCGTCGGTTCGCCGGGCCAGTTCCAGCCCGACGAAGTTGAAGAACTGATCCTGCGACAGGCGCGGAATGCCGAGATTGACGCCCTGACGCACGGCCCGGTCGTAGCTGATCGAGTCGCGCGCTGCCCGGCGTCCGGCGGTCGGCGCCATCGGGTCGCGCCGTGCCTCGGTGGTGGCGCGGGGGGCCTCCGGCTGGCGGCCGCGGACGATGTAGTCGACCGTCGCGTCGACGTCGTCCACTACCTGTCCGCCGAAGCGCTCGATGAAGCGGATGATCTTGTCGTATCCGGCCGCGTCGGGTGTGCCGTCGTAGTCCGTGTCGAAGTTGCCGATGACGACGAACTTCGGCTTCTTGGCCCGCGTGCGGCTCAGCAGGATGTTTCCGACCAGGTCGTCCTCGAGAATCGGCTCATCGGGCGGTGCTGGCGTCATGACTCGGCACTCGGCGGTGTGCTGACCGACGCTGACCACCTCAAGCGTGGACTTACCCCGCCCATCGGCCGGCACGGGCTTGCCGAACGAATAGACGCTGAAGGTCATGCCGAGCTTGACTCCGTCGCGGTTGCCGAGGTCGATGTGGACGATGGCGTCGCCGGGCATGGCCCGCAAGACCTTGCCCACCGGCTGCCGCGCGATGTCGAGCTCGTTGGTGCCGGCCGGGCCGGGCGAGCGGTACTCGGCCAGCAGTTCGGCCTGCCGCCGCATGGTCTCTTCGTACTTCGCCATCAATGTCTGGTGGCCCTCGGACTGCTGGCGCATCTGGTTCGAGAGCGCGGTCAGTTCATCCTTCTTGGCCGCGATGTTCCGCGATAGGTCATCAATCTGGGCGGTCTTCGTCTTGTTGAGCGAGTCCTTGTCGGCGGCGATCGACGCGACCTGCTTCTCAAGGTCGGCCAGCTTGCCCTTGAATTCCTCCTCGAGCGTGCGGTTGGCGCCCTGCGTTTCCTCGAGCGCCTTGTTGGTCTGATCCAGGGCGACAGCGGCGCGCGTCTTGGCTTCGTTCTCGGCGACGTACCAGGCGTACATCTGCCGCAGGGCCGGGATGCTTCCAGTGCCGCGGCCGATTTGCTCGGGGGACGGAACCTTTCCACCGGTGGCAATCTCGTCGACGAGGTTCGCCCAGGCCGTCTCAACCTCGATGGGCGAGGCGTCGCGATTGCCGGTCAGACGCGCGGCCTGCGCCTGCATGGTCTCATACATGAACTTGACGAGCGACTTGTTGACACCGGTTGCCTGCGTCTGCATGGCCTGCACGGCCGGGAGACGATCGTCGGATCCGACGGCGGCGCGGACTCGGTTCTGCGCGTTGGCGACCTCCTGTCGAAGCTGTTCCTGCCCCGTGAAGAGCAGCACGAGCACGACGGTCGTGCCGAGCCAGAGCGTGACGAACACGATCAGCCAGACGTGAACCGCGGTGAGACCCGACGCGCGTTGTTGTGGCCTGGCACCGGCCATGAGCTGCTCCCGTCAGAACTTGAATTTCCCCGTCGCGCCCGGTCCTGGGTGAGTCCGTCTGCCCAGTTGGTCGGACCGGCCGCTCCCGGCGTGGTCGCCTCGGACCTGGTTCTGTCCTTGGTCGAGGCGTCGCCGAGCGTGTCGGTAAGTCGTCAGCACATTTCAGTATCGGCATCGGCGCGCGGCGTGTCAATCCGGGCAAGCGCGGCGCTTCGGGGCATCGGCGAGGATTGCCCGGTCTGGTCTATCGTTCGCGTCGGCCGGATGTTACCGCTTGTTTTCGGACGGTCGTTGCGAGCATTCGGCCGATGCCGGCCGGACCGGCTGGAAGTGCCGCCTAGTCGCCGAACCTGATGCCCTGGGCGAGCGGCAGTTCGGCGCCGTAGTTGACCGTATTGGTCTGGCGGCGCATGTAGGCCTTCCAGGAGTCGCTGCCGCTCTCGCGCCCGCCGCCGGTTTCCTTCTCGCCGCCGAACGCCCCGCCGATCTCGGCGCCACTGGTCCCGATGTTGACGTTGGCGATGCCGCAATCGCTGCCGATCGGCGAGACGAAGGTCTCGGCTTCACGAACGTCGCTGGTGAAGATGGCTGAGGAGAGCCCCTGCGGCACGCCGTTGTGCATGGCGATGGCGTCGTCGAATGATTTGTACGAGATCACGTACAGGATCGGCGCGAAGGTCTCGTCCTGGACGATCTTGAAGTCGTTTCGCGCGGCGGCGATGCAGGGGGTGACGTAGCGGCCGCCCGGGTACTTGTCGCCCGACAGCCGCTGGCCGCCATAGAGCACCTCACCGCCCTCGCGCTGGAGCTGCTCGATGGCAGCCATCATGGCGTCGACGGCGGCCGCATCGATCAGTGGTCCCATCAACGTGCCCGCCTCTAGCGGGTTGCCGATCGGCACCTGCCTGTAGGCGGCGATGAGGCGCTCGACCAGCGTCGCCCGGACCGATTCGTGCACGATGATGCGCCGCGTCGAGGTGCAGCGCTGCCCGGCGGTGCCGACCGCGCCGAAGACGATGGCACGGACGGCGAGCTGCATGTCGGCGCTGGGCGTCACAATGATGGCGTTGTTGCCGCCGAGTTCGAGGATGGTGCGGCCGAGCCGTCGACCGACGACCTCGCCGACGTGGTAGCCCATCTTGCAGGATCCGGTGGCTGACACAAGCGGGATGCGCCGGTCCTGAATCAGCCGCTCGCCGACGGTCGCCCCCTTGCCGATCACCAGGCTGAAGATGGCCGGGTCGACGTTGTTCTCACGGCAGACGCGTTCGGCGATGCGCGTGCAGGCGATGGCCGTCAGCGGCGTCAGGCTGGATGGTTTCCAGATCGTGGCGTCGCCGCACACGGCGGCGATGGCGGCGTTCCAGGCCCAGACCGCGACCGGGAAGTTGAAGGCGGAGATGACGCCGACGACGCCGAGCGGGTGCCACTGCTCCATCATGCGGTGTCGGGGGCGTTCGGATTGCATGGTGAGGCCATAGAGCTGGCGCGACAGCCCGCAGGCGAAGTCGCAGATGTCGATCATCTCCTGGACTTCGCCCTCGCCCTCGGCGCGGATCTTCCCGTTCTCGATGGTGACCAGTTCGCCGAGGTCCCGCTTCACCGCCCGCAGGGCGTTGCCGAGCTGGCGGACGACCTCACCCCGGACGGGGGCGGGCACGGCGCGCCACTTGAGGAACGCCGCGTGGGCCAGCTCGGCGACGCGGTCGTATTCGTCCGGCGTGGCCTGGCGGACCTTGGCGATCGCCTTTCCGTCGATGGGCGAGTCGCTGACGAGCGTGTCGCCTGAGCCGAACCATTCGCCGGCGAAGGCGCCGGAATTGACGTCCTCGATTCCCAGTCTGCTCAGCAGAGCTTTCATGGCAATGCACTCCAGGTTCAGGCGGCTCGTCCGCGCCGGACCGCGACGAGCGCGGCCTGCGACGACAGGAAATCTACTGCTTCGACTCGACTCGGCGACAGCCTTCACGCAGAAGCTCAATGGCCTTGTCGACCACTTCGGGCGTGACATCCAGCACCGGGCGCAGCCGGATGCTGCGCTCGCCGCAGCGAACGACCAGCAGTCCGGCGTCGTAGCAGGCTCGCCAGAGATCGTCGCGGACCTGCTTGTCGGGCAGGTCGAAGGCCAGCATGAGTCCGCGACCGCGCACCGCGGTCACGATCGGATGGTCGGCGGCCAGGCCGCGCAGGGCCTCGAGGAATCGCTGGCCCATGCAGGCGGCGTTGCCGATCAGGCGCTCCTGTTCGATTACGCGGAGCACGTGGGTCGAGCGCACCATGTCGGTCAGGTTGCCGCCCCAGGTGCTGTTGATGCGGCTGGGCACGCGGAAGACGTTGGTTTCGACCTCGTCGAGCCGCGGGCCGGCCATCAGGCCGCAGACCTGCGACTTCTTGCCGAAAGACATCAGGTCGGGCGCGACGCCGAAGTGCTGCCAGCACCAGGCCCGGCCGGTCAGCCCCATGCCGCACTGGACCTCGTCGAAGATGAGCAGCAGGTCGAACTCGTCGCAGATCCGCCGCAGGGCATGAAAGAACTCGCCGCGGAAATGGCGGTCGCCGCCCTCGCCCTGCACCGGTTCGATGATGATGGCGGCGATGTCGTCGGCCCGCTGCCGGCAGATCTCTCGAATCCGCCGCTCGACGTGCTGCTCGAGCTCGGCCGCTGCGCGATCTCGCTGCGGCTCCGGGAGCGAAAAGTCGATGGCCGGCGCGGGCACGCGCGGCCAGTCGAACTTGGCGAAGTACCTGACCTTGTGCGGGTCGGTGTTGGTGAGGCTCATGGTGTAGCCGCTGCGGCCGTGGAAGGCCTTCTCGAAGTGCAGGATGTCGGTGCCGCGCTCGCCGCGGCCGGCGGCAAGGTTCTTCTGCACCTTCCAGTCCATGGCGGCCTTGAGGCAGTTTTCGACGGCCAGGGCGCCGCCCTCGATGAAGAAGTAGCGGTCGAGCGGCGGCGCGCCGACGACCCGCGCGAAAGTGCTGACGAAGGTCGCGTACTGCGTGGAGTAGACGTCGGAGTTGGCGACCTTCGTGCGGGCGGCGGTGAGCAGGTCGGCCTGCACCTCGGGGCGGTCGAAGTACGGGTGGTTGAAGCCGATCGGCATCGAGGCGTAGAAGCTGTACAGGTCGATCAGCGAGCGGCCCGTGACCGCGTCGACCATGTGCGAACCGCGGCTGCGGTCGAGATCCACGACGATCTTGAAGCCGTCAAGCAGAACGTGACGCTCAAGCGTCGAAAGCACCTGCGGCGGGGCGACGTGCTCGGTGGCGGATGAGTTCATGAGCGTATGCATGGCCATGCTCCGTGGCGGTGGTTGCCGGTCAGCGAATTCCTCGGATTCGACGGATGCGGCGCGAGATGGTGGCGAGACGGACACGCTCGCGCCCACCGGCCGTTCTCGGCCGGGCGCGGTCCGTCCGGGGCGACCGATCGGGCTTTCAGTTATTGAAAATTTCGGTGAAGAATGCGGGTCGGAACGGGCTGCCGTAGCGCCGGCTGGAGGCGTCGGTCGGGAGCTTCCAGCAGCCGGTCTCGCCGTGCGCGAAGAATCGCCCTGTCGAACTTGCCGCAGCCATCGGAACCTGCGATATACTATATGTCCTCGCTGCCCATCGGGTCAACAGCGTCCGTCACCGTTGCACGGATGGCGGCCGCCCCCGCAAGGCTATGGATCGGATGAAGGGGAGTTCGCTCATGAAGCGCAGGTGGATCTGGTTCACGACGGTTGCCGCGCTGGCGGCGTGCAACGTGCTGCCAGCCATTCTCCCGCCGGACGGCGGGATGATTCGTGTTCCCGGCGGCATCGCCAACACGCAGCCGTTCTTCGGGCGGGTCGAGGACGTGTTTCAGCGGAACCTCGGCAAGTTCCTGCTCGCCACGTGCGGCTGCGGCGACTGGCGGATGCTGTTGCAGTACAACGACGGCCGGCAGGTGCAGTTCCCGGTGGAGTTCTTCTCTGAAGGCCCCTATGTCCCGATGGGACCGGTCAGCGTTTACGGTAAGCAGTCGAATTTTGAGGGAGCGGGAACCGTCGACCAGGATTCCGGCGATTTCAGCGGCATCGTGGAGATCGACCGCGTTCGCCAGCGTGCGGTCGCGTGGCGCGAGGATGCCCACTCGCTGGCGATCGAGGCCTGCGTTCTTTGTCACATCGGCGAGGACCCGATCTGGCCGCAGCCGCCGAACCACCCGCAGTACGTCCCCGGCGTGACCGACTGCTTCCAATGCCACACGGTGGTGATCAACTAGCGGTCCGCGCCCGGCCAACGGGGAATCGCGTCGCGTTTCAACGCCGCGGGGATGCGTTCTTTTTACCAGACCTGCGCGGATTCGGACGTGACCTCCGCGTTTTAAGCGGCGCGCGAGAATCACGTTAGCGCTTCTTCGCGTGCGGCCGAAACGCTCGACTTTTGTCCGGCATCATGGTACGGTCTTAGAGGTGACCCGACCGCGGTGTTTCGCCGCGGGAGGCGAGTGCGGGCAGATCAACAATCGCTTCTCCTTCATCATGCGAATTCACCTGTTACCTTGAGGCGTTTGAACGCGGCGAGTGTGCCGATGGTTTCTGCCGTTCAGTGGGAGAACACCGATGAGCGACGGTGTGGTCAACTCGACAAGTGAGCCGCAGGTCACGTCGGCAGAGGTCGACGTCGATCGCGAGGTTGCCGCCGCGATGGACGGCATGAATGTTGCCGACCTGTGCGCCGGGCCGGCGCCCGGGGGGTCGGACGACGTCATCGCCGTCGGCACGCTGGTCAAGGGGCGCGTGGCGAATGTCGCCAGCGCCGACGTCCTGATCGACCTGGGAGGCAAGATGCTGGGTGTCGTGCCGCGGCTCGAGTTCGCGGAGTGCCCGCAGGTCGGACAGGAAGTCGAGCTCATCGTGGACGGACACGACCCGCGCGGCGGGCTGCTCAATCTCTCCTGGAAGAAAGCGGCGGCGGCGGCGATGTGGCGGGACTTGCAGGTCGGCCAGGTGCTCGAAGGCCGGATCAGCGGCATGAACAAGGGCGGGCTGGAGGTCGACGTGCACGGCGTGCGCGGGTTCATCCCGGCTTCGCAGGTGGATACGCACTTCCTGAAGGATATCAGTGAGCTGATCGGCCAGGATGTCCGGGTCGAAGTGTCGAAGTTCGACCGCGCCGGCGGCAACCTGGTGCTCAGCCGCCGCAAGGTCCTCGAGCGTGAGGCGACCGAGCGCCGGGAGAAATACGTCGCTGAACTCGTCGAAGGCGCGACGGTGCGCGGCACCGTGCGCAGCCTGACGGACTACGGGGCGTTCATCGAGCTTCAGCCCGGGGTGGACGGACTGCTGCACGTTTCGGACATGAGCTGGGGCCGCGTGGCGAAGCCCGGCGACTACCTCACGGTCGGGCAGGAACTGGAACTGCGGGTCCTGAAGGTCAATCGTGAGACCGGCAAGATTTCGCTGGGCCTGAAGCAGATCAAGGCGAACCCGTGGGAGCACGTCGCCGAGCGTTATGCCGCTCAGCAGCGGTTGACGGCACGCGTTGCGCGGCTGGCCGACTTCGGTGCGTTCGTCGAGCTGGAGGAGGGCGTCGACGGGCTGATTCCGCTGGGCGAGATGAGCTGGACGCGGCGACTGCGGCACCCGTCGGACGTGGTGAAGGAAGGCGACGTGGTCGACGTGGTGGTGCTGAACGTTGACGCCGCCAAACATCGCATCACCCTCGGACTCAAGCAGGCCGAGCCGAACCCGTGGGACGGGCTTGCCGAGCGCTATCCGCCGAACGAATTCCGCCCCGGCAAGGTCAAGCGCATCACCGACTTCGGCGCGTTCGTCGAACTCGAGCCGGGGATCGAGGGCCTGCTGCACATCTCGGAGATCAGCGAGCAGCGCATCCGCACCGTGTCCGACAAGCTCAAGGTCGATCAGGAGATCCAGGTCCGCGTGCTCAGGATCGATCTCGAGCAACGTCGGATTTCGCTGTCGATGAAGTCGCCGGCCGCCGCCGCGCCGGAGTCGGCCGCATCCGCGGAGCGACCCGCGCCGAAGAAGCCGTCCAAGCCGCGCCGCGGAGGCCTCGAACTCGACTGGGCCGGAACGGGGCTCGGCGGGCTGGATCCGTCGAAGTACGCGAGCTGACCGGCGATCGCGCGTTGCGCCCGCCGGCGCGGCGTTGGACGCTCGCGTTCATGCCTCTATACTCCGGCGAACAATGCCGACCGATGCCATGCCCCCAGTCGCGGCCGAGCCTGCCGCGATCGAACCCAGACCGGAGGCGGCGGAGCGTCCGCTCTCCATCCTGACGCGCGCGAAGTTCGCGTTGGTCCGCGGGTTTCTCGTTGCCTGGATGCGCCTGTTCTCGCTGACCGGGCTCTACTGGCTCGGCCGCTTCTTCGGAACCTGCGAGTACCTGGTCGACTACAACCGCCGCCGGCGCGTCGCGCGGCGGCTGGAACAGATTTTTCCCGAGGGGCTGCCCGCGCGGGTGCGCCGGCTGATGACACGCCGCTGGTTCTGTCGCGTTCGCTGCGACAAGATGCTCTACCTGATCCTCGACCGCATTCCGCGCGACAAGCTGCTGAATCGCATCCGATTCCACGGCCGCGAGCACCTCGACGCCGCGCTGGCGCGCGGCAAGGGCGCGTACATCATGCTGGCGCATTACGGCTCGCATCATGTGGCCGGCTTCATGATGGCGTTGCTCGGCTATCGCGTGGCCGGCGTGCGCGACCCGAAGGAGGCGCCGCTGCGGCGCTATATCCAGCAGAAGTTTTCGGCGACTTGGCCCGAGGTGGCAGCCATGCGGATGTACTTCGCCGACACGTTCCCGCGCATGTTCTTCCGGGAGTTTCAGGACAACGGCATCCTGTGCTCCGCGCTGGATGTCGATCGTTTTCGCGGCGAACACCTCAAGACCTGCCCGGTGCGAATCTTCGGCCAGACGCGCGAGTTCCTCACCGGCACGCTTCAGATCGCGCTGCGATGCGGCGCGCCGGCCATGCAGGGCTTCATCGTCTCGCGCAAGAACTTCTACTACCGCTGGGAACTGTCGCCCCCACTGGCCGACCCGGACACCGCGGCCGACACGCCCGAGATCGTGGCCGACGTGATGCAGCGCTATGCGGACAACATTGAGCGGCACGCGCGGCAGCACCCCGACCATATTCAGAAATACTGAGGGCGACGGCCGGTGCGACATCTGCAATCGCCCGGGTTGCTGCTGGCGCTGCTGCTGACCACGCACCTCTACTTCGCCAATGAGTTCCGCGCGTTTCCCAATCCCAACGTACATTCGCGGTTGTATCTCACGCTGGCGATCGTTGATCACGGCACGCTGTCGATCGACCCGATCGTCGCCCGCTTTGGACCGGTGCAGGACGTGGCCGTTCATGGCGGCCGAACCTTCTCCGACAAGCCGCCCGGCCACTCGGTGGCGTTGGCACCGTTCGCGTGGCTGCTTCGCCGCACGTTGATCGGTGCCGACGACTTGCGCGGCATGGCGATCGCACTGCGCATCATCGGCGTCTCGTTTCCGGCCGTGTTCTTCTGGTGCGCGACGCGCCGCTTCTGGTCCTGGCGAACGGGCGGGGAGCGGCTTGGTGACGCATTGGTGCTCGCCGGCGCGCTGGGCACGAACTTCTTCATCTACGCGACGCAGATGTTCTCGCACGTGCCGGCGGCCATCCTGCTGTTTGTCGCGGCACGACTGGCAGGCCGTGGGGCGCGCGGCAGCGCCGCGGCCTGCGGCGCGGCGCTCTCGGCCGCGTTCGCGTTCGATCATGTCGTCGCACCGGCGGTCGCGGTGCTGGCAGTCGTCGCCGTCGTGGCGGCGCGACACAGCCGGCCCATTGCGGCCGTGCTGGTGCTGCTCGGGGCTGCTCCGATCGCATGCGGCTGGATGGCGTACAACCGCGCCTGCTTTGGCAGCCCGATTGTGTTCAGCTATCTTCAGCACGCCGATCCGCACTACCGCCCGCTGATCGAACACGGTGTGCTGGGCCTGCGATCTCCGGACATCCGCGGGTTGGTCGGCATGTTTCTGCTGCCGTCGCACGGACTGTTATACATGTCGCCTATTCTGGTGCTGGCGTTGCCGGGTTGGCGGCGGATGTGGCAGCGAGGGGAGCGGATCGCCGCCGCCGCGGGCGCCGCGGTGGTCGGTTCGGTCGCCCTGTTCGTGAGCATGCTGGTCGATTGGCGCGGCGGGTGGTCGGTGTCGGTGCGATACCTGGTACCCGTGCTGCCGTTCATGCTGGAGGGGGTCGCGGCCGCGATCGGCGACCGCCGCGCGCGGTGGAGCCGAGCGATCTTCGGCGTCGGCGCCGCGCTGGGGCTGTTCCATGTCGCGCTGGCGGCGACGACGTTTCCCGACTTCCCGGCCACACTGATCGAGCCGTTCTTCCAGTTGTGCGTGCCGCTGCTTGCGAGCGGCTGCGTCAACGGCGTCGTGTGGAACTCGGCGGCCGGCGCCGGCTGGCTTGCGCCGTTCGCGTTCCTGAGCTGCGTCGCCTTGGTGGGCTGCCTGCGGGGCGTACTCGATGCGCGGCTGACGCCGGCCAGGCTCGCGGCGATCGTCATCTTGCTGATTCTCGTCCGGCTCCCGCTGGCGCGCGGCCTGGACTACCAGCGGCGTCTGACGCTTGCGGACGTGATGGGCCGGATGGGGTACACCTGCCAATCGGAGGCAGCCCGCGCCGCGCTGCACGCCGACACGCTTCGAACTCAACCCGACAACGTTTACGAGCTGACCGAGCTGGCGTGGATCCGCGCAACCAGCCCGTGTGAAGGCCTGCGCGATGCGGACGAGGGGGTTCAACTGGCCGAGCGGGCGCTCCGCGCTGGCGGCTCGTCGACCCCGCGGATACAAGACGTCCTGGCGGCCTGCCTGGCGGCCGCCGGCCGCTTCGACGAGGCGTCGGCCGCGGCCGAAGAGGCGATTCGAAACGCCGGCGTGGGCGGTAGCGGCTCGGCTCCATCGGAACGGGTCGATCGCTGGTATTTGTATCGGACCCGGCGGCCGTTCGTGCGGCCCGATCCCGGTCGCTGAGACAGCGCTTGGCGCGTGGGAAAGGGGGTTGCTATGATCCGCCACCTGCGGTCAAGCAGGCGCGGCTGACCGACGCCACCCTTTGATCGGGCGTGCGATGAAATGCGAGTCCGTGCCCGGCCTTCGCCGATCGTTGCACCGCCGACCGGATGCATCGGACGCGGCGGCGTCGGTTTAAGGAGCAGGAGTGCCTCAGAATCCACCGTCGGCTCGCGCGGACGAAGTCGAGCTGGCTCAGCCGAGCGTCGCCACCGATTACGCACTGTTCTTCCGGAAGTTCCTGGAGCAGGGCCGAGCGATATCGTCGGCGGTCCCATCCAGCCGGGCGATGGCCAACAGGATGCTCGAGGCCATCGATTTCGATCGACCCGGGGCGATCGTCGAGCTGGGCGCGGGGACCGGCCCGGTGACGGAGTGCATCGTCGAGCGGCTGCGTCCGCACCATCGGTTCGTCGCCGTCGAGCTGGACCCCGACTTCTGCGACATCCTGCGGCGGCGCTTTCCGACCCACACCATCGTTCAGGCGGACGCGACTCGCCTGGCAGAGCCGTTGGCGAACTTCGGCGTCCACCGGGTCCGGTATATCGTGAGCTGCCTGCCGACGCCGGCCTTCGGGCGCCGCGCGCTGGTTCGACTGATGCGATGGGTGCACCAGTCGCTCGATCCGGACGGGCTGTTTCTCCAGTTGACGATCGTCCCCCTGCTTTACAGCCGCTTCTACCGGCGGCTGTTCGAGCAGGTCACTTTCCGCATGGCCTTGCGAAACGTTCCGCCCGGCGGCGTGTATCTCTGTCGCGGACCGCGGCTCCTCAGCGGCGGGCAGGCGCGCGTCAGGCGATGATGGCTTCGGCCGGTCACGCCCTCAGCACGCGCCGGTGACGAGCATCCCGAACGTCCGCAGGCAGATCACCAAGTCCAGCTCGAAGCACATGTGCTTGATGTAGTGCAGGTCGAGTTGCAGCTTGCGGCGGGCATCCTCAACGCTCGAGCCGTAGCGGAAGTTGATCTGGGCCCAGCCGGTCAGGCCGGGCTTGACCAGATGTCGCTCGTTGTAGAACGGAATCAGCGTCGATAGCGGCGCGACGAACTCGGGCCGCTCCGGCCGCGGGCCGACGATCGACATCTCTCCCTTCAGGATGTTCCAGAGCTGTGGAATCTCGTCGAGCCGCAGTCTCCGCAGCACTCGGCCGACCCGGGTGACGCGCGGATCGTCGGCGCTCGACCAGGCGCAGCCGTTGGCTTCGGCGTCACGCCGCATGGTGCGGAACTTGTGAATGCGGAAGAGCCGTCCGGCTTGGCCCACGCGGACCTGCGAGTAGAAGATCGAGCCGCGACTTTCGAGCGCGATCGCCAGCATGATGACCGGCCATAGCGGCAGCGACGCGACCAGCCCGAGCGCCGCGATCACCGCGTCAAAGCAGCGCTTGGCCGTGGCGTGCTCGTCGAGGTGACCTTTCAGGTCAGCCCGCAGGAACCACTGCGGCGTTACCCCGGCGGCGGGCACCTCGCCGAAACACTTCTCGTAGAAGGTCGTTTCGTCGGTGACGCGGCAGCCGACACCGAGGCAGGCCAGCGCCGCGCGGGCTACCGTGTCGCTCGACTCGGCTCCGGCGGCGACGACAACCTCGCGCACATCGTGCGCCCGGCAAGCGGACTCGGCCTGCGACGGGTCGCCCACGAACGCCAGCCCGGGTATGCCCGGCGGCTGGTCGCCGCGGTCGATGATGATTCCAGCCAGCCGATAACCCGGCACGGCGCCGCGACGCACCGCGCGGGCAATGGCCAGCACGGTCGGGCTCGCGCCAAGCAGGAGCAGGCCGCGTCGCACCGTGATCACGGCGCGGTGCGCCGCCAGTCGAATCAGCGGGGCCGTGAGCAGATAGAACGACGTGCCGGCGGCCGCGGCGCGCCGGCTGACCTGCGAATACATCAGCAGGTGGAGGACCAGGCACGCCATCAGCATGGCGACCGTTATCGCCAGCAGCGATCGGGCGGCGATGCGTGAGCGCTGCCAGAGGGTCGCCGGTTCGTAGAGTCCGAACATCAGTCCGCTGAGCACCACCGACCACGCCAGCACCAGGGTCGCGACGATCACGTTGGCGTCGCCCAGCAGCGAATCGGCAGGAATCCATCTGGCGAACAGACGCTGCCCCAACAACACACCGGCGGCGCACAGACCGGCGTCCACGACCATCCAGACCGGCTTCGGCAACCGCAGGATCCACGTGCCGAGGGCCGGCGCCCACTCGCCCGGCACAGACCATCGCCGGGTCACGCCGGCGGCCGGGCGGTCGCGGAGAGATTCAACGTGGGAGAACGGGTAGGCGGTCAAGCTGGTGTCACGTCTGACGCAAGGTCCGCCATTGTATCGGACTCGGAACGCTCGTGATTTCAGCCCCGGGCGGGGTCAGGGCGAAACTTGCGCTTGGCTATGAGCTGGCCGCCGCCGAATAGACCGCCCCGGCCAGCCCGGGGTTCACGAGCCGCCCACGACTGGACGATCAATTGATGAAGCCGCGGACTGCCGGCCCGGGCCGGCGGCTCGCGCGCTGCGCGGAGCACGGCGTGTCCATGGCGATGAGGCCGGTCGCGTGGTTGATACTGCTGGTGCTGGCCGGCGGCTGCTCGAACTCGAGCCAGCGATCGGCCGAACTGGCCGAGCCGCTGGATGCCGCGCCGGCCCCCGGCGTGCTCGGCGTCAACGCCGCGTCGCTGCCCGAATCGGGCTTTCGCATGTTGTCGACCGATGGCTCGATCGGCCGCTTTCCCTGCTCGGTGGCGGTGCTGCGCGTGCAACCGGCGGCACTTGATGCCGAACAGTCGGTCGAACCAGCGCCGATCCGGGCTAAGGAGGCGGCCGAGTGGAACGGGCTGGTCGATCTTCAGCCCTACGTGCGCGAAGTCGTCGTGTCATCGAGATACGGGCTGCCCACCGGATCGCTCCCGGTGCGGCGGCTGCTCGAGCAGGCAGCCTACATGGGCCACGCGCTGTGCGTGCTGTACGGGCAGCAGGGTGACCCGGCGGTTGATGTCGAGCGCACCGGCGTGTTGTACGACACGCAGTCGCGCCAGCCGCTTGCGGCGTATCGAGCCGCCGCGCGCGTGGATGTGAAGGCTGAAAAAGAACGTCCGACCTCGGCGTCGCACGAGGACCCGCGCCTGCTGCGGGCGGAGTTCATCGTCGCCCGCGCATTCAGAACCGCGGTGCGCGACAGCCTTCAAGAACTGGTCCGACGCGACCGGCCGGCCGCGACCACACAGCCGAGCCCGTGGGAAGGGCGGCGCCCGAATGACTCGCTGCCGTTCCTGTCGGGTCGGGAGATCTTAATCATACCGGCGCCGCAACGACGATAAGGCGGCGCGGACGGGGGGACATCATGGGGGATACGCCTGCTGTAACCGGCGGCATGATTTCATCGGAGCCGTTGATCGACCGGCTGCATCGGCACGGTCCTGAGATCGCTCTGGTCGTGCCCCTCGCGCTGGTGCTGCTTGTCTCGCTGCTGCCGACGGAGTCCGGCTCGGTCGCCCAATGGCGCGCTGGTCCGCCGGGTTGGGAGCGCTTCTGGTATGCCCGGGCCTCGACCATCGACGCGGTCGCCAATCTCGCCCTGTACATGCCGCTCGGCTTCGTGGGCTACCTTGTCGGTCGAAAGTGGCAGTGTCCGGGGTGGGCGGCGTGGTTCGGCGCTGTCGTGGCGTGCGCCAGCCTCAGCCTCTTCGTGGAAGGCGTGCAGGCCTGGATGCCCTCACGGGTCACCTCGGCCCTGGACTGGATATGCAACACGCTGGGAGGAGCGGTCGGCGCATTGCTGGCCGCCGGATTGCGCCGTTCGCTCTCGACGCAAGCGGTCGCCCTGCGCGAGGAAATGCGACTGCGGCCCTGGTCCGCCGCCGCCAGCGTGATCGCCTGCCTGCTGGTTGTGATTCACCTGCGGCCCTATGACGTCGTGCTCAGTCCGGCCACGGTCGCCGCGAGCCTCCGCGACGGCGCAATTGATCCGCTGGGAGAGTGGCGGACCTTGTCGCTCTCGAGTCGTCACGTGAGGCGGGCCGGGCGCCCACTGCGGCCTGACGAGGCGGTGCGTGCTCGCTGCGACTGGGCCCTGGCGCGAGTGGGCGATACGGCCGGTTACGCCCTGCTGGCCGCGCTGACGGCGATGTCGCTGCGGCGTGACCATCGGCGTGGGCGCGCCGTCGCGTGGGGCGCTGCGCTGTCCAGTTCAGTCATTCTGGCCGGCGCGGTGACCGTCACCCGGGTCCTGATGCCGAGCCGGGGGCTCGACATGGGGCACTTGCTGGCCGGTCTGGTGGGCGGCATCGCCGGTGGCGGGGTGGCGGTCCTGCGGGCGCGCGATCATGGCCGTATCGCCGAGCGCTCGGCAGTGCTGCGCAGCCTGTTCTGGGGCGCGACGGCAGTCACACTGGCGGCGATCGTTGTGCGCGGATGTGCTCCGTTCGTGTTCGACTTCAGTCCGGCGTCCGTCAGCGCGTCGTGGCAGCGCGCCAACTGGCGACCCTTTGTGGCCTCCCTGTCGAGTCGGCCGAACGAGGCGTTTCTGGACCTGACGACGCGGCAGCTTCAGTACGTCGTGCTCGGATTGCTTGCCGGCGGACTGGTGGGACGCGGCCGGATGTGGCGGCGTCGGGTCTGCGCGGTGACGATCGGGGCGGTCGCGCTGGCCCTGTCGCTGGAGCTGAGCCACTTGGTCATTGTGGGCCGGCGTCTGGATATCACCGCCGTCCTGTTGGCCGGTCTGGGCACGCCGGCAGCGATGATCGCGATGCGCTGGAGCCGGGATTACCGCCGATCGCTGCACGTCCGCCATGTCGACGACCTGCTCACCACTCAGCTCATCGAGGGCGCGACTTATCGCAAGCCGGCGGCGTCCCGCGCGGCGCAGGGCGTGGACGTGGCTCGTCGGATGCGTTGACGGACGCTACGATGCGGAGATGGGTGAAGCTTCGAAGTCGGATATCTGGTACGAGCGCGGCTTGAGATTCGCCTGTACGCAGTGCGGGAACTGCTGCACGGGCCCGCCCGGGTATGTGTACCTGACGCGCGACGAGGCGGCGCGGATCGCTGCGTTTCTCAACCGGGCCACCGGCGAGTTGCCCGCGAGCGAGTTGCGGCGCGTCGGCTCAAGACTCTCACTGACCGAGCGCACCAACGGCGACTGCGTCTTCCTGAAGACCGAGGACGGCCAGCGCATCTGCGGCATCTATCCGGTGCGCCCACTGCAATGTCGCACATGGCCGTTCTGGGACAGCAACCTTGAATCGCCCGAGGCGTGGCGCACCGCGGCGCGGACCTGCCCGGGCATTGATCGCGGTCGGACGCACGCGTTCGTGCAGATCGAGCGCGTGCGCACCTCGCGGACCTGGGAAGAGGCGCGTCTGTGAACCTTCCCGACGATCAGCGACGCGCGGCATTCCAGGCGCGGATGTCCGATTTCTATTCGCGCGTCGACGCGCAGATCGCGCTGCGCCGGCCGGTCTGCGTCAATCGCGGCGCGTGTTGCAAGTTCGGAGCGTACGGCCATCGGCTGTTTGTCACCGAGGTGGAGCTGGCCTGTTTCGCGATGGGGCAGGCCGGTTCGACGCGGAGGCCGGAGGGAATGGATGCCTGTCCGTACCAGGTGGACGGGTTCTGTTCGGCGCGATCGCACCGTCCACTCGGCTGCCGGATCTTCTTCTGCGACCCGGCAGCCCAGCACTGGCAATCGGAGGAGTACGAACGCGGCCTGCTCGAGCTCAAGCAGATCGGCGAGGAGTTCGGCATTGAATATCGGTATCAGGAGTGGCTGGCCGCGCTGGACCGCGTGGCGGGGGAAGCGGCAGTCGGCAAGGGCTGCGCGTCCGTCGATTGACACGGGCGACGGCCGCGTGCTACTCTGTCGGAGCGAAGCGGGGGCTTGGGGCAGAATGCCGATAAACCCAGTGGTGATCGAGGGTTCTCCAATGCGGCGGACGAAAGTGCGATTGACGTGGGTTCTGGTCGGGCTGGCCGGAGCGCTGGCGGCCGCCGGTGGCTGCGGCATCGGTCGGACGGCCGCTGAGAAAGACTTCATCGTGTCACGGGTGATCGACGCCGACGCCCGCATGCTGGCCGATGATCTGAGCCTCTTCTTCCAGACCGACCGCGCCTGGCGCGGTTCGCGCTTCCCGATGCCCTAGCCTGCCGTAAGCGATCGGTCGCGTTCTCGATCTCGGCGTTCCTTTCGTTTTCCATGTCCCGCTGGGTGCGACTGATGCCGACGACCCGCTGCGCGTCGGGCCGCGGTCAGTTCGTCGAGATCGCCGGGCATGAGCTGGCCGTCTTCCGGCTGGAGAACCCTCCCCGGTACGTCGTCATACGGAACAGTTGCCCCCATGCCGGCGGGAACCTCGCGGCCGGCGCGGTGGAGGGCAACTGTGTTGAGTGCCCCTGGCATCACTGGCGATTCGACCTCGATTCCGGAGCGTGCACGCTGTCGGCCGATGCACGGCTGGTGCGTTACGACGTTCGGGTCGCGGATGGCTTTGTTGAGGCGCTGCTGCCGGACGCGACGGGCGGCTGAGCCAGATGCGTCAGCCTAGCGCCGCCCGGCGGGTGTCGACGACGCGCCGCGGTGGGTGCGCAACAGGTCGTGCAGGTGCTGCATGTCGGCCGGTAGAGGCGCTTCGATCTCGAGCGGTTCTTCCTTGATCGGGTGCATGACCCGCAGCCGGCGGGCGTGCAGCGCCTGACGCCTGAAGAACGGTTCGCCGCTGTCATCGGGCCTCCCGGTGATGTCGCGCAGGCTGATGTGTCGCCCGCCGTAGAAGGGGTCGCCCGCGATCGGGTGCCCGATGTAGCTCATGTGCACGCGAAGCTGGTGGGTGCGACCCGTCTTGGGCTCCATCTCGACCATCGTGAAGCCTCGGAACCGCTCCACAGCACGGTAGTGCGTGACGGCCTCCTTTCCGAGACCCTTCTCAAAGCGCCCGCCGAGCTTCTCGGCGATCCCGGTGACGACATAGCGGTCGTGCACGGTGGCGTGCTGCCCGATCGGCACGTTGATGACGTCCTGGTCGCGCGCCATCTCACCATGCACGAACGCGACGTAGGTCTTCTGGGTGGTGCGGCGTTCGAACTGAAGCGACAGCCGCCAGTGCGCTTCGTCGGACTTGGCGACGATCATCACACCCGACGTGTTCTTGTCGAGCCGGTGCACGATCCCGGGACGAAACGGGTCGTCGCCGTGCGACAGCGTGCGGCAGTAGTGCGCCAGCGCGTTGGCGATCGTGCCGGTCTGCGTGCTGCGGGCGGGGTGGCAGATGATCCCGATCGGCTTGTTGATGGCCAGCAGCCAGTTGTCCTCGTAGAGGATGTCCAGCGGGATGTCCTGCGGGATAACCTCGTAGGGTTCAGGCGGCGGGATCAGCAGGTCGATCACGTCGCCGCTCTCCATCTCGTAGCTGCACTTGGTCGGACGGCCGTTGACGGTGATCGCGCCTTGGCGGATCAGGCGTTGCAGCATGGTCCGGGAGAGGCGGCGAAAGCGGCCGTGAAGGTACTTGTCGAGCCGACGGCCCGGAAGCCGCCGGCGGATGCGCAGGCGGACGTGCTGCGGCCCCTCGCCGCCCTGTGCCAGGGGGACCGGCCGGGCGAGGATCTCGTCGTCCTCGGTGGATTCGAGTTGGGTCGGGATGATCGGCTCGATGGGCGCGGGGAGTGCCTGGTCGCCGTCCTCGGCGTTCTCGAAGAGCTCGTCCGCGGGTGTTCTTCCGCTGGTCATTCCGTCCGGATCCCTGCAAGAGCGATAACTGCCGGCCATCGCCGATCGAGCATCGAGGCGGAGTCCATAATAGACGATGGGTCGAGCGGGCGAAGTCGCCGATCGCGAATTTCGGGTCGCCCCGAGCCGGCGACAGGCGCCGTCGGGGGGCAGGCTCGGGCACTCGGTGGAAGTATAGAATCGGCATGGTGGGCAGTTTCAGGGCCACGTTGCCGGGCACCTGCTGAGAGGCCGTCCCGCCGGGCCGCCTGTGAGGAACGCTGTTGATGCTGACGTCTCCCTCACGTGACCGCAGGATCATCCTGTGCGCTGCCGTCTTCGTTTTCGCGTGGGGCAGTCTCTCGGTCGCTCAGCCGGTTGCAGGTCCGATGGAGTCGCCCGGCGCGGCCGGACTACGACTGAAGATCGGCGCGGTGCGGTTGGATCCGACCACGTCGTGGCATCGGACCGACGCCGGGCGCGGCGCGCTGGCGGCGGGCGCTCGTTTCGTGCTCCAACTCGACGGCCCTCTGACGCCCGCGCGGATCGACGCTTTTCGGGCCGCCGGTGTGGAACTCGGCACGTATCTGCCGGAGCACGCTTACATCGCGCGAGCGACCGACCGGCTGGACGCCGATGCCCTGAGGCGCGCGCAAGGCGTGCGCTGGGTCGGGCCGTTCGAGCCGGCCTGGAAGCTTGATCCGGAGATCGAGCAGCAGACTTTCGAGTCGGCGGAGCGCCGCGCTCTGGATGCGGACGGCCGATTGCGGCTGTCGGTCGCGCTCTTCGAGGGCGAGCCGCTCGAGCCGGCGCTGGCTGCGGTTCGGGCGACTGCGGGCGTCGAGGTGTTGTTCGCCGATTCGGCCGGAGGACTGCCGCGGATCGAGCTGACCGTCCCGAAGGCGACGTATCCCGCGTTGGCTGCGATTCCGGCGGTTCAGTGGATCGAGGAGGTTCTCGAACCGTACCCGCGAAATGCGAACGTGAACTGGGTCGTGCAGAGCAACGTCAGCGGTTCCTACGCGATCTGGAATCGCGGGCTGACCGGCACTGGGCAGATCGGCGGCCTGATCGACGGCAATTACTTCGGCACCGAGGGGCTGAACGCCGATCATTGCTCGTTTCGCGACCCCGGCGGAGCGCCCATCGGCCCCCTGCACCGCAAGATGATCGCTTACTTCGGATCGAGCGCGTACGACGCTCACTCCACCCACACCAGCGGGACGTTCGTCGGCAACGAGCAGCCGGTCAGCGGGGGTACGAGCGGTCGCGGAGTGGCCTACGCGGCGAAGCTGGCGTTCACCAATCTCAACCTGCTTGCGTCAAACAGCCTGTTGACGCTGCTCAACCAGCAAGCGAGCGTCGGGGCCACTGTGCACAGCAACAGTTGGGGCGGAGGCAGCACGACGTACAACCAGTGGTGCGTCGACATCGACCGATTCAGCTATGACAACGAGAACCACCTGGTCTTGTTCGCCGTCATCAACAACGGCGTGGTTCGCAATCCTGAGAACTCGAAGAACTGTCTGGCCGTCGCAGCCAGCGGGGCGGCGCCCAACCAGCACCTCTACTGTTCCGGAGGATCGGGACCGACGGCTGATGGCCGGCGACGGCCCGAGGTCATGGCGCCCGGCTGCAGCACCGTCTCGTCGCGGGACGCTGGTGCGGTCTGCAATTTCGGCGCCGACACGGGCACGTCGATGGCATGCCCGGCCGCGGCGGGAGCGGCGATCCTGGCACGGCAGTACTTCATGGAAGGCTTTTACCCGGATGGGGCGGCCGATCCGTCCGACGCGTTCACGCCCTCCGGCGCGCTGCTGAAGGCCGTGCTTATCAACTCCGCGGTCGACATGACCGGCATCGCCGGCTATCCGTCGGTGCAGGAGGGCTGGGGCCGATTGCTTCTGGAGAACGCGCTCTATTTCGCGGGCGACCTGCGCCGCCTGCTGGTGCTCGATGACCTGCGCCGCCCGCAGGGCCTGACGACGGGTCAGACAGCCGCGTATTCGATCGTCGTCCAGTCGTCCGGCGAGCCGCTCAAGGTGACGCTGGTGTGGACCGAGAAGGAAGCGGCGCTGGCGGCCAACCCAGCCTACATCAACGACCTCGATCTGGAGGTGACGATCGGCGCGAACACCTACTTCGGCAACGACTTTACCGGCGGACAGTCAGCGCTGAACGGCGTGCGCGACTTTCGCAACAACACCGAGCAGGTTCTGCTGAACGCGCCTCCAGCCGGACCGGTGTCGATCGCGGTACGGGCGCAGGCCGTGAACACGGTCGAACCGCAGGCGTACGCGCTGGTCGTCACCGGCGACGTGGCAATCGCCTGCGCGAAGGGCGACATGAACTTCGACGGGTTCGTCAACGGGGCGGATATTCAGGACTTCGTGCGCGTGCTCCTCAACGGCACTGGCAACCTGCTCGAGCGCTGCGCGGCCGACATGAACAGCGATCAAGTCCGGGATGTCTCCGACGTGCCCCTGTTCGTGAATTGCCTGATCTCGGGCGGACCCTGCCCCTGACCCCGATCGGCCGGCCCGCGGCGCGTTCGTCGCGCAACGCTCATCCCCTATAATTCGCCCCGGTGACATAGTTCGAACCGGGAGTCCCGCCATGATCCATCGCATGCAGCTCGGCAAGGTGCCGCCCAAGCCGCACACGGCCTTCTACGACGAGAACAACAAGTTGCTGATGGAGCACTGCCACACCCGCGAGGGCTTCGAGGGGCCGTTCTCGATTCTGTATTACCGAGTACCTCCGACCGACGAGAACGCGGTGGAGAAGCTGGCCCTGCCGGGCTTCTGCCCGTTCGAGCCGTTGTCGGAGCAGCCGCTCTACCGCCGACACATCAAGACGCAGGACCTGAAGCTGTCGGGCGATTTTCTGGAAGCCCGCCGCGTGCTGATGTTCAACAGCGATGTGCAGATCAGCATGGTCAAGCCCACGACGCGCTCGCCGCGCTTCTTCGCTAACGGCGACGGCGACGAGCTCTACTTCGTGTACAAGGGCAGCGGCCGGTTCGAGACGCTCTTCGGCGTGTTGCCGTTTCGCGAGCACGATTATGTCTACATTCCGCGTGCGACGCCCTACCGGCTGCATGCGGAGACGCCGGCCTGCGAGATGCTCGCGTTCGAGGGCCGCGTGTTCATCGACATCCCGAAGGAGTGGCGCAACCGGGCCGGTCAGATCACGATGTATGCCCCCTACACACACCGCGACTTCCACGGCCCGACCAACCTCCTGGCCTACAGCGAGGCCGAGCACGGAAAGGCGCCGTTCCGACTGGTGGTGAAGCGCGAGGATACCCTGACCGTGCATCTGCACCCGCAGTTCCCCTATGAGATCGTCGGGTGGGATGGGGCGGTCTATCCGTACACCTTCAACATCCACGACTACCAGCCGAAGACGGGGCTGGTTCACCTGCCGCCGACGATCCACCTGACCTTCGCCGGCAACGACTTCGTCGTGTGTTCGTTCGTGCCGCGCAAGGTCGACTATCACCCGAAGGCCATCCCTTGTCCCTACGGACATGCCAGCGTGCACATGGACGAAATCCTGTTCTATGTGGACGGCAACTTCACGAGCCGCCGCGGCATCGCGTCCGGCTCCATCAGCCTGCACCCCGCCGGCATTCCGCACGGCCCGCACCCGGGCACTTATGAGGCCAGCATCGGCACCGAACGTACCAGCGAGCTGGCGGTGATGTGCGATACATACAAGCAGCTCAGGCTGACCAGGCTGGCCCACGATGTCGAGGACAAGAACTACCACCTGACGTGGGTCAGCAAGGAAACCGGCCACGACAAGCCGGTCGCGTACATTCCGTGATGGCCCGCCGATGACGCAAATCCGACCATCGGCCGTGAAGCCGACAGCCACATAGCCTACGCGCGTCACCGATACAGGCGACGTACAATCCCGCGACACGCTGGTCATGCGTGGCAGCCGCTCCGGCTGACGCCGACGCGGGCGGCCGGTCGCTCGCGGAAGGATGCCGTGGCATGCGTCGGGTTCGGGCGGCGCCGTCAGGAGCCCGCCATGAACGTCGAACGCCTCCTCATGCAGCAAAATGTTCCCTATGTGCGCCTGTTGCACGGCGACGTCTACACTGCGCAGGAGTTGGCTGCCAGCGAGCACGTCCCCGGCATGAAGGTCGCCAAGCCGGTGCTGGTGAAGGCCGACAACGAGTTCATCTTGTGCGTGGTACCGGCCTGCGCCCGGGTCGATCTGGATCGCGTCGCCAAGCTGTCGGGCCATCACCGCGCCGAGCTGGCGAGCGAATCGGAGATGGCGCGCATCTTCAGTGACTGCGAGGTCGGTGCGGAGCCGCCCTTTGGCGAACCGTACGGTGTCGCCACGTGGATGGACGCCTCGATGAAGGGTGACGACTACGTCGTCTTCCAGACCGGCCGGCATTCCGAGGCGGTCAAGATTGCCCGGACGGACTACGAACGGCTGGCCCGGCCGCGCGTGCTGGAGTTTTCGCGATAACGTTGCGCGCGAGCTTGGGTGGCCCTGGGGTGGCCCGGGAAACACTCAACCGGGCGTCGCGTTCGGGCCGATAGGCTGACAAGCCAATCGCCGCCCGGGCTCGAAGTGCGCCTTGTGCCGGTCCGCCGACAATTCCGTTCGGCGCGCGTCGCCACGTTCCGGCGGACGGCTGCTGTGCTGCACGCTGGCCGCGCTGGTTCTGATCGACCTCACGGTGCGCGCTCATTCCGACGCGCTCGCCCGCTACGACCCTCACGACCGCGCCGGGAAGCTGCGGTCCTATGTCCGAGGTCCGGAGGGGCGCGTCGTCTGCATGGGCTCGTCACGGGCGGCCTACGCGCTCGTGCCGGGTGAGCTCGAGCGCGTCCTGGAGCGCTCGGCTTTCAACCTTGCCCTGTCGGCCACCAAGCCGCCCGAGTGGGAGACCATCTGTCGCGACGTTCTGTCACGCCGGCCGCCGTCGCTGGTGATCTTGGGCGTCAATGCCGGCGAGCTCAACGCGAAATATGTCCCGACCGAGGGCGCGTCCGCCTACTTCGGCTTCCGTGACGTGGTGCGGCACGCGCGATGGGTCGGTTTCAACCGCGACCTGCTCCAGACATACGCCCTCGCGACGCTGGGCCGCGGCTGGGCGCTCTACGGCCGGCGATACGAAGTGCGGACGTGGATCGACGAGCAGCTCGGGCGGGTATCGAGTCACTACGGCGCGACCGCCCGGCGGATTGCAGCGCGTCGCGAGGGACGCTTCGGGCCGGACGGGTACGACCATCCGTGGCTGGCGGGACACTCGCTGCGAACGCTGACCGAGCGCCTGGCCGACCACCAGGGCGTTCACGCGGCCGAGATACCAGTATTTGAGCCGCTGGCGCCGTCGATGCGCTGCCTGCATGGCGTGCTGGACTGGTTCGCCGATCGGGATATCCCGCTGGCGGTGGTTTACGTGCCGAACAGCCCCCGCGCGCAGGAGCGCTGGCGTGCGGTTGAGCCGCTGGTGCAGGCGGTGATTGCCGCCATGTGTCGTCAGCGCGGCGTTCCCTTCATCCGCCCCGACGTACCGATGTCTGACGACGAGTTCGTCGACGAGACCCACATGGGGCTGGACCTGGCGTACAGATTCAGCGCCGCGCTGGCGCAAGAACTGGCAGGGCGCACCGGCCTCCGGTTGCCGTCGTCACGGGTGGCTTGCGTCGCACCATGATCTTCTCGAGCTGGCAGTTCGCGGCATTCTACGCGGTCGTCTTCGCCGCTTACTGGACGGTCCGCGGCCGGTACGCGCGGCACCTCCTGCTGCTGGTTGCGAGTTGCGTGTTCTACATGGCTTGGAACGCGTGGCTGGTGCTGATCGTGCTCGGCGTCGCGGTCTGGGACTACGCCCTGGCGCTGGGCATTGATGCGACGCGGCGGCCCGGCATCCGGCGCGGCCTTCTGGCGCTCAGCGTTATCGGGAACCTCGGCCTGCTGGCCGTCTTCAAGTACGCCGACTTCCTGATTCTCTCGCTGCGCGACCTTCTGGCCGCGCTGGGACTCTCCACGTCGCTGCACAGCCTGCACATCATTCTGCCGATCGGCATCAGCTTCCACGTCTTTCAGACGCTGAGCTACACCGTCGACGTCTATCGCGGAGACATCCGCCCGACGCGCGACTTCATCGAGTTCGCCCTGTTCGTCACATTCTTCCCGCAGCTCGTGGCCGGCCCGATCGTGCGGGCGGCGCAGTTCCTCCCGCAGCTCGAGACGGTCAAGCGGCTCGAGTGGCCGCGCATCGAACGCTGCGTCGGTCTGTTCGTGCTCGGCCTGACCAAGAAACTGCTCATCGCGGATCAGATCGCGCCGCTGGTCGATCGGGTCTTCGCAGACCCCACCCAGTTCGGGACGCTCGACCTGTGGCTCGCCATGTTCGGCTACGGCGCGCAGATCTACGGCGACTTCTCGGGATATTCCGACATGGCCGTGGCCGTGGCGGGGATGCTCGGTTTCGATCTGCCGGTGAATTTCCGCAGCCCGTATCTCGCAGCAAGCATCACCGACTTCTGGCGCCGCTGGCATATCTCGCTCTCGACCTGGCTGCGGGACAACCTGTACATTCCGCTGGGCGGGTCGCGACGCGGACGCCGACTGACCTGCCGGAACATCATGATCACCATGCTGCTGGGCGGGCTGTGGCACGGCGCGAGCTGGACGTTCGTCATCTGGGGCGCCATTCACGGGTTCGTGCTCTCGTTCGACAAGCTGACGTCGTCCGCGGGCGCTGAGTCGCACGTCGATCCGGAGCGACGGACGCCCGGGCGCGCCGGCCGGACGCTGATCGGTTGGGCCCTGACGCTGCTGGTCGTTCATGTCGCGTGGGTATTCTTCCGCTGCCAACCGATCGTACTGCCCGGCGGCGACCCTGAGCCGCTGGTGCAGCCCCTGGCGCGTGCCCTGCATTTCGTGACCCACTTGTTCGTCTTCCGATCGACGGCGGACGCGGTCTGGCTTCCCGGACGGATCGCCTGCATCATACTGCTCGCGCTGGCCGGCGGGTTGCAACTCTGGGAGGAGTGGCAGCATCGTTCGCGCCACGGCCGGTCGTCGCTGGCCGGGTGGTGGCCGTCGATTCCCGTCCCGATCGCGGCTGCTGCCTTGGCGCTCTGGGTCGCGGTGCTGGTGGTGTGGTCGCCCGGCAACACCAATCCGTTCATTTACTTTCAGTTCTGACCGCCCGGCGCGGGGCTGCGCGCCGCGCCGTCGATTTGCCGACCGGCCGCCGCGTCACTATTGTCTTCTGTTGATGTGGCGTTTCGAAGCAGCCGGTCATCCATGAGCGCATCCCGCGTCGCCATCCTGCGCACGACTCCTGCGACCGTGTTGCGGGACTATCACGAACTGATGAATCTGGCGGGCTACCAGGACGTCATCGCCCGCGACGTCGACACCGCCCTCAAGGTCAACATCTCCTGGCACTTCTTCTTTCCCGGCAGCAGCACGACGCCGTGGCAGCTCGAGGGCGTCATTGGCGCGATGAAGCGCGACGGCTACGACCCTTCGCTGATCCACGCCTGCCACAATCGAACGGTCGTGATCGACGCTCACCTGGGCGAACGCGAGAACAAGCAACTGCACGTGGTGCAGCGGCACGGCCTGCGGAACATCCACCTGTACGAGGGCGAGCCGTGGGTGCACATCGCCGACGCGGTCGGCGACCTGCGAAAGCAGTTCCTGTGTCTCAATGAGGTCTATCCGAAGGGCTTCTCGATCCCGCGGCGATTCTTGGGCGAGAACATCATCCACCTGCCGACGGTCAAGACGCACGTCTTCACCACGACCACCGGGGCGATGAAGAACGCGTTCGGCGGCCTGCTGAACGAGCACCGGCACTGGACGCATCCGGTGATCCACGAAACGCTGGTCGACCTGCTGATGATCCAGCAGAAGATTCATCGCGGCGTGTTCGCGGTGATGGACGGCACGTTCGCTGGCGACGGGCCCGGCCCGCGCTGCATGACGCCGTTCGTCAAGAACGTGTTGCTGGCGTCCTCCGACCAGGTCGCGATCGACGCCGTCGCCGCCCGGCTGATGGGCTTCGATCCGCTCGGTATCCGGTTCATCCGGCTGGCGCACGATCTCGGGCTGGGATGCGGCGACCCGCGCCGCATCGAGATCGTCGGCGACGCCTCAGCGGCCGAGGAGAACTGGCGCTTCGACGGTCCGTTCAAGAAGATGACCTTCGCCAGTCGCATGCAGCACGCCATCTACTGGGGCAGGCTCAAGACGTTCATCGAGTGGTCGCTCAAGACCTGGCTGGCGCCGTGGGCTTACATTGCCAGCGTGATCTACCACGACTCGTACTGGTATCCGCGGCACGCCCGGCGGCAGATGAGGGCCGCTCTGGAGAGCGAATGGGGGCGGCTCTTCGCGAACTGGGAGCAGTTGACGCCGAACACCAACGGCTGGCCGGTCGTCGGCGATCAGCCTGCGACGCTGGCCGGCGGCGCGTGGCGATCCCTGCGGCAGTCGGTCGGCATTCTCGGGACGTGCATCCGCGAAGCGCCCGAGTTTCGCAGCAAGCCGCTGGCGACGCCCTCCGCTCCGCGCTGAATCCCCGGCCGGGTTTTCGACGATCGCAAGCGCGGCGGGTTCTGCACCGACCCGCCCGCGTGTCAGGCGGGTCGGCTGTGGAGCCGCTCCACCAGTTGCATCAGTCGCTCGGCGATCTGCCGCTTGCCGCCTGCCGGCCAGCGCTGCCAGCGCCCGCCGCGCACCAGCACCTCGACTTTGGCGCGGTCGCTGCCGACGTTGGCCGGGCCGTTGAGGACGATGGCATCGGCGTTCTTGTCCAGCATCTTGGCCTCGGCGTGAGCGCGACCGTCGTGGTCCTCGAAGGCGAAGGCGACCGTCAGGCGCGTTCCCTTCGCCCGCCCCAGCGCGGCCGCGATGTCCTCGGTGGGTTCGAGGCGAACGGTCACGGCGCGCTTCCGCTTCGGGGCCTTGCGGGGCAGTCGCCGGACCGGACGGTAGTCGCTGACGGCGGCGGTGAAGATCGCCACGTCGCAGGCGGCGAAGCCCTTCCGCGATGCCGCCGCCATCTCGGCGGCGCTGGTGACGCGGATGACCCTCACGCCAGCCGGAGGGTCGAGCACGACCGGACCGGACACGAGCGTCACGCGGTGCCCGCGATCGCGGGCGGCCTCAGCAAGAGCGTAGCCCATCTTGCCGGATGACGGATTGGAGATGAAGCGCACCGTGTCCAGGTGCTCGCGCGTCGGCCCGGCGGTAATCAGGATTCGCAGTCCTGCCATGTCACGTGGCTCGCTTTCCGGCGCGCGGCTTGGCACGCCTCAACAGTTCCGCGGCAAGATTGACGATCTCGTCCGGCTCGGACATCCGCCCCATGCCGACCGCTCGGCAGGCCATCCAGCCCGTTTCGGGCCCGATCACGACATAACCGTCGGCCTTCAGGGTGGCGACGTTGCGTTGCACGGCGCGATGCGCCCACATGCGGTCGTTCATGGCCGGGGCCAGCAGCGTCGGACAGGTCACCGCCAGCGCCATGGTGGAGACTAGATCATCGGCCAGGCCGTGCGCCAGCTTGGCCAGCATGTTGGCCGTGGTCGGCGCGATCAGGAACAGATCGGCCGATTCCGTGAGCCCCAGATGCTGCGGGTCGGCGGAATCAGCGGCGTCCCACAGGCTGGTATGAACGCGCCGGCCGGACAGGGCCTCGAACGTCAGCGGGGTGACGAATCGACGCGCGGCCCGCGTCATGGCGACCGTGACGCCGCAGCCGCGCTGCACGAGCGCCGAGACCACCGCAGCGGTCTTATAGGCGGCGATGCCGCCGCACACCGCCACGAGCGTCTCGTAGCCCGCCAGGTCGGGTGCGGCCGGCTCAGCGCTTGGCGGGTTGCGGCGGGACAAGGTTGCTCGCCTGGTAGTCGATCGTGAGCTTGCCCTGGTTGATCTCCTCGATCACGATTTCGATCGGCGTGCGCTTGCCGGCTTCGACCATCGGGCGCGCGCCGTGCATCAGGTCGAGCCATCGCTTCTGGATCAGGGCCGTCAGTTTGAAGCGGCCGCCCACCTTGTCAACAATGTCGTCGTTTCGAAGTGCTTCGATCATGCCGGTTGCTCCTGCCCCAGTACGCTCAGAATCTCAGCGACCGTGCCGTTCAGGTCGTCATTGATGATGAACCGATCATAGCATCCGCTCTCGCGGGCGAAGCCGATTTCGCCGTCGGCGCGAGCCAGCCGCCGCGCGATGACCTGCTCGTCGTCCGTGCGCCGCCCGACGATCCGGCGCCGTTGTTCGTCCGGACTCGGGGGCAGCAGGAAAAACGTCCGCGCCTTCGGATAGCGGCGTCGCACCTGGATCGCGCCGTTGATGTCGATCTCCAGCACGATCCAGCGGTTTTCCGCCAGCGCCCGTTCGACCGGTTCCAGCGGGGTGCCGTACGAGTGTCCGTACACCCGGGCCGACTCCAGCAGGCCGCCGGCGGCCTCGATACGGTCAAACTCGGCCTGGGGGATGAAGCGATATTCGCGACCATCGACCTCCCCGGGGCGCATCGTCCGCGTGGTGTATGACACGCTGAATTCCGCCGGCAGGGCTGCGCACAGGCGGGCGCACACCGTGCTCTTGCCCACGCCGCTGGGGCCGCTGATGACGACGACCCGGTCGCCGCCGCTCGAATCCAACGTCAGGTCGGCCGTCATGCTACTCGACGTTCTGAACCTGTTCCTTGATGCGATCGATCCGCGTCTTCAGCTCGACCACGTGCCGCGCGATGACGGCGTCGTTGGCCTTGCTGCCGATCGTGTTCGCCTCCCGCAGCATCTCCTGCGAGATGAAGTCGAGCTTGCGTCCCGCCGACTCGGCCCCGTCGCACAGCGCCTCGAAATGGTCGAGGTGGCTCGCCAGCCGGGACAACTCCTCGCTGATGTCGCAACGCTCGGCGAAGACGGCCACCTCGCGGAGCAGGTCATCTTGGTCCAATGCGATCTCATTGGTTGCTAGCAGTTGCCGCACGCGCGTTCGAAGACGCTCCTGATATTCGGCGACCACCAGTGGGGCGCGCTCCTTCACCGCCGCGCAGGTCGCTCTCATCGCCTGCGTATGGGACAACAGGTCGTCTCGCAGGGCGCTGCCCTCGGTTCGCCGCATCTCCAGCAGGTGCTCGATTGCCTCACCGGTCATGCCCTCGACAAACGCGAATATCCGCTGCCGCAGATCGTCGTCCAGTTCCCGGGTGCGGACGATGCCGGGCAGAGCCAGCAGCGCCGCCAAGTCGATGCGTGCCCGGCCGCCAAGGTCGCCGATCGACGCCAGCCGCTCGCACAGGAGCCGAAGCGTGGCGACGTTCACATCGACGGCCGCTGCCGCGTCGTCGTCGCGGCTCGACAGCGTGAACGTCACGCTGCCGCGGGCGAGGCGTTCGCGCAACTGCGCCTCGAGCCGCGTGTCGAGCGACGCCAGATGCTCCGGCAGCTTCAGGGTCAGCTTGAAATAGCGGCTGTTGACGCTGCGGATCTCGACGCGGTAGCCGACGCCTTCGTGATGGCCTTCCGCCGCGCCGAAGCCGGTCATGCTCAGGACCATGCCGACCTCCCCTGCATCAGGCGGCCATCGCGGGCCATGGTTTTCGCATCACGGATTGTCCGGCCCGCCTTGAGGCGGCTCGGTCGGTGGCGGTGAGGCTGCTCCGTCGGCCGACGGCGGAGGGGTATCTGTGGGTGGCGTCGGTGGGGTGTCGGCCGGAGGGACCGCGCCGGTCGGCGGCGGCAGCGATGCGCCAGCGCCCTGCGGCGGAGGCGCCGCGTCGACCGGCGTGGCCGGAGCGTCGACCGGCGGCGCGATCGGCATGGGCGATGTCGGCGCGGGAGGCGCGGAGATGCCCATCAACTCTGATGACGGCGTCGGTTGGAACGCGAAATTGGCAACCACCGCCAGCAGGATCAGCGTCGCGGTGAAGGCGACCGTCACCCAGGTCAGGAAATCGCCGGTCTTGGTGCCGAATGCCGAGTGGCCGCCGACGCCCCCGAACGCACCCGACAAGCCGGCGCCGCGGTTCTTCTGAAGCAGGATGATGCCGATCATCAGCACGCCCACCGCGCAAAACAGGAACGCAAGCAGGGACTGCCAGATCGACCCGAGCATAAGCGTGTTCATCAACACCGACTCTCCAGGATGATGCTGTCGTCACGCGCCGACACGTTCCACCGGCCAGGCGCGCTGACCTCCATCGGATAGCGGGCGGTTCCGCCGAAGGTCGCGATCGGCCTGACGAACCCTATCCCTTGGCCTGAATGCAACCCGTGATGATACCGAGAAAGTCGTCGGCGACCAGACTGGCGCCACCGACGAGCGCCCCGTCCACGTCCGGAATCGCCATTAACTCTTTGGCATTGCTCGATTTAACGCTGCCACCGTACTGGATTCGCACGGCCTGCGCGGCCGGCGCCCCGAAGCGGGAGGCGATGTGATGTCGGATGTGGCTGTGCGCATCGGCGGCCTGCTGCGGCGTCGCGTTGCGGCCGGTGCCGATCGCCCAGACCGGTTCGTAGGCGATCACCATCGAGGCGACCTGTTGCGCGTTCAGCACCGTCAATCCGCCTTCGAGCTGCCTAGTCAGGATGGCCTCGGTCTGCCCGGCGTCGCGTTCGGCCAGCGTCTCGCCGATGCACAGAATCGGGACGAGCCCCGCGGCGACGGCGGCCCGGACCTTTCGGTTGATCAGCGCGTCGTCCTCGCCGTGCACGCCACCGCCGCTGCGCGCCGGGCCGATCGTATGGCGGCGCTCGCTGTGTCCGAGGATGACGTAAGTGCAGCCGGCGTCCCGCAGCATGCCGGGCGAAACCTCTCCGGTGAACGCGCCCTTCTCTTCCGGCCAGAGGTTCTGTGCGCCGAGCCGAATCGGACTGCCCGCGGTGGCCTCGGCGATGGGGAACAGATACGGAAACGGCGGACAGACCGCCACCTCAACGGGTTGATCGGCCGGGAGCCCGGACTTCAGCGCGGCGACCAGCGCCTGTCCGGCGGCGCGGTCCAGATTCATCTTCCAGTTTCCGGCGATCAGCGGGCGGCGCATGCGACGACTCCACTCCGGTTTGGAACAGGGCACATGTTCACAACGGTCTTATCTGAACACGCCCCCGATGCGAACGCAACCGCGGACGGTCGATCGGCGAAACCGCGGTGGGCCGGCCTCAAACGCCCAGAATGGAGACGAAGCCGTTGATGTCGGCGCCGTTGACCAGTTGATCGCCGTTGATATCGGCGCGCGAAATCGTGCACGACGGGAAAGCGGCCGCGTAGCCATCCGGATCGAGCAGCGCCTGGACGAACGCGGAGACGTCGATCGCGTCGATCACCGCGTCGCAATTCATGTCGCCCGGCAGGATCGGCGTCTGGCAGGTAAAGGAGGTCAGCCGCACGTCGTCGACCGCGCCCTCGGTGACCGAGTTGTTCGGATTGTCGGCGACCGAAAAGCGGATGCGCATCTGCCCGGTTGGGACCACGTAGTCGGCGATGCGGAACTCGCGCGTCACCCAGCGCGGATCGTTCGTGACCGTCTCCAAGGTGACCCAGGCCGCCCCGTTGTCGTTCGACAACTCGACCACCATCGTGTCGTTGCCGTTGCTGTAGAGCCAGCGAGCGAAGCTGATCCACGGGTCCGACAGGACGGACGCATCCAGCATCGGCGAGGTCAGAATCGTCGGGCCCCCGTCCACGTCGGCCGCGCCGGCGGATCCGCCCACCACACCCTGGCCGGTGAAGTAGCACTGCGTGCCGACGCCGGCCGGGTTGTCGTCTTCCGGCTGCGCGGGGGAGCCGCTGTTGGTGGTGCCGATCGGATCCTCGCGGACCCACGCGCCGCTGGTCAGGGCGATGTTGGTGACGGTCCAGCCGCGGTCAGTCTCGAAGTTGTCCTCGAACGCAATGGTCTCAATGCCGACCGGCGCGGCGTAGAGCGCCAGCGGCGCCCCTTCGGGGCTTCTGGCCTGCCCACCAAGGTCTCCGCTGGCCACGATGTAGAACTCGGTCGGGTCACCGCAGTTGCGCGGCGGCAACGTGGCCAGGAAGTCGTTCGAGCCCAAGTGCGTCAGCGGCGTCGACGAGAACGCGCCACTCGTCACCGTGCGAAAGTGCAGCGACGCTCCACCGAGGTCCACCTGCTGCGCCCCGGGCGTCACGCGTACGAGGATGTCGACGGTCTCTCCGGGCGGAATCGAACGCGGCGGTCCGTTCGGCAGCGCGATTCGCACCGGCGCGCTGGCGTAGTCGGCCTGGTACAGCAGCGCCGGCAGCGTCTCGACGCAACTCGGCATGATCTGGGTGGCCGGCAGGACAAACCCGTACGTTCCGGTGTCGCGCAGTTCATATGAGAACGACAGAATGCCCTGGTCGCCGTAAGCCCAGTCCACCGACACGCCGGAGGCGGGGTAGATGTTGGTATAGATCGGACCGGGACTGAAGTTCGTGCCGTAGGGCGCTCGAATCAGATCGGCCATGCGTGCCCCCATGAGGGCGAACGTGGCGTTGTCGGGGGAGAGCGCCGCCTGGTAGCCCCACGGCCACAAGATGAGCTGCGAATAGGAGTGAATGTCGTTGTGCGTCACGATGTTGGGACGCGCGGTGATGAAGTCCCGGAACGCCTGCGTCTCCGGCTCCGAGAACGGGGCCGGACCGCGGTATGTCTGGCTCGACGGCGTCGCGCTGGCGCCCTCGCCGCCCCACTGGAATCCCCAGTTGCGATTCAGATCCACGCCGTCGGCAGACGTGATGGTGCCATTCAGGTCATTGTCGCGCAGGTTTTTTCGCCAGAGACGGTCGTTGGTCCAGGTGTAGAGGTACGCGTCCACGTTGAAGACGGGCACGATAAACCACTCGCAGCGATCCACCAGCTCGCGGATGTAGCCGTCGAAGTCGTACTGCCGAACGAGCTGGTCGGCGACATAGAGCGTCACCGGGACCGTGATCCACTCGCGCGAATGCTGCACGCCGTGATACAGAATGCCCGGCTTCAGGCCGGCCCCCGGACCGGTGATCCGCAGCCCTCGGATGGTTCGACCCTGTAGCGTCGTGCCGATCACGATGGGTTGTGCGAGGTCGGGGCGCAGGGCGACCAGGCCGTCCATGTAGGTGTTGACCTCGTCGTTGGTCATGTAAGCGTCGAACGCGCCGCGCGGCGCGATCATCTGCTGGGCCGCCTCGCGATCGAGTTGCTGCTGCACGTTGTCGATCATCGTCTGGAATCGCAGGCCCGAAACCAGCAGGCGTTCGTATTCGGCCGGGCTGACGCGCACGTCCACCGGACCGATGTCGATGTGGTGGCTCCAGACATCGTCCGTGAGCGTGAGCAGCAGCTTCAACTGGTCGGCGCTCGCGACATTCACGCGGACGACCCGGTGGCCGTCATATCGCACCTGCTGCGCGACGACGGCGGACGCTGACACGGCCAGCAGGGCGGACAGACAGGTTGCGCAGATGGCGGTTCGGGTACTCATGGCAGGCGTCCTTCGTTCCCCGGATCGGTTACTTCAGATGGGCGGCGGCTTGAGGCTCGCACGCCTGCATCATACCGATGTCACGAGGGCCGAAGCAAACGCCGACCGACCCGGCGCGCAGCTTCGTGATCCTGCGGCGGCGGGGATTGCGTCAGAGATTTTCAGCCAGAAACGCGAACAGGATGGGTCGGTAGGCCTGCACGAATGAGCCCTCCCAGAAGCCGCCCGCGAGGTGGTTCATGCCGGGGATTTCGCGGTAGTCGTGCTTCTGCCCGACCGTCTGCAACGCCGCGGCCAGCCGCCGGGCCTGGTCGACCGGCACAGTGTCATCGGCGTCGCCGTGAATAATCAGGACGGCCGGGCCGTCGGAGCGCACATAGGTGATCGGACTCGCTGTGACCCGCAGGGCCCCCGCTTCCGCCAGCGGGCGACCGAGAAATGCCTCGACGCGCTCGATCTGCCAGGCCTGTGCCAGCGCCGCATTCACGGTGAAATCGGTTGGGCCCTCGATGTTGACCACGGCCCGCAACTCGGCGTTGCCTTCGGATTCCTGCTCGGCATCGAACACGCGCGTGTCGCCGGCCATGCCGGCCAGCATGGCGAGATGCGCGCCGGCCGACACGCCCAGCACGCCGACGCGCTGCGGGTCGCCGTCGTACTCGCTCGCCCGGGCTCGCAGGAAGGCGATGGCCTTCAGCACGTCCGCGACCGGCGCGGGAAAGATGCCGCCGTCCTGGATCAGGCGGTAGTCAATGCTGGCCGCGACGTAGCCCTGCGCCGCCACATCGTAGGCGAACTGGCGCATGCCATCGCGCGAGCCGGTTCGCCACGATCCGCCGTGCACCAGCACAACCATCGGCAACGGGCCGGGCACCCCGATCGGCCGGTAGAGGTCAAGTTGCAGATCTCGCAGTGCCGTCCGAGAGTAGGTGATGCCGCGCTGGATGCCGACGCCGCGCGGTGCGTTGATGATGGCCGGCAGCACGAGGGAGGCGCTGTCGCAGCCGGCTCCTGTTGTCGGCAGTGCCAATGAGAGCGCGGCGAACGGAATCAGTCGTCGAACCGGCGTCGTCCAGCGCATGAACGGATTGTAACACGACGGGCGGGCGGGCGTCGGCAGCGCGCGATAGAATGCCACGGATGCGGGCGCTCGTTCAACACGACCGGAGGATGCGCGATCGGAGCGGCGGGCGATGGCGCCGAGCCATCCTGCTGCTTGCCCTCGCCGTCGCTGGCGCGACCGCGACGACCGGGTGCCCGCGCGGCAGCGAGCGCGTGAACGAGCACCAGCGTGCCCTCGAGCGCGAGAAAGACTGAATCGCGCTGGATGCTCGCCGGCGTTGCCTAGAGTGCCGCCAGCAGTTCGCTCATTTCGTCCGCGGCATGCTGATCGCCGCCGGACTTTGCCCGCTCGATTCCCAGCTCCAACGTCGCTTTGGCCGAGTGGTGATCGCCCGCCGCAAGCTGGGTCTTGGCCTTCTGAAAGTATGCGGCGGCATAGTGCTCGTTGAGCGCGATGACGCGATCAAACTGGGCCAGGCTCTCGTCGGTGCGCCCGAGTTTCGACAGCTCCATCGCCAGCGCGAAGTTCAAAAACAGATCAGCCGGCTCGCTCGCAAGCAGCTTCTGGAGTTGATCGATCCGCGACATCGTGGCTCCGCCCCGCTGAGGTCGGCAGTGTCGCGAACGAGGCGGGCGGGTGCAACCGGGCGCCGGTGTGAAGAGTAAAAACGCTAACACGCGACCGTCCGCCTCAGGTCGGCCGCGTGCCGCGTTCAAGTGCTCCCGAGTGGTTTGGCTCCGTCTCCCGCAACGTGCCTCTCCACCACCCCCTTAGACCCGAAACGGGGGCAGACCTTACAGTCGGTTTTGCGATCAGCCTGGGAATGTTTGCAAAGTCTTGATTTGCAATCACTTGGCGGCGCCTATGGGGCGAGCGCCCGGGCCGCCGTCTGCTCGGCCCGGCGGAAGCGATCGGCCTGTTGGATGATGGCCGACCAGTCAGCCGCGACGGCCGTGAGTTCGTCCGCGCCGACCTGTCCCGCCTGCGCGCTGGCACGCGGGGCGCGACCGGCGCTCAGGTCGGCCGCTACTTGTCGGTACGCCTGGCGGAACGGCACCCCGGTCTCGACCAACCGCAGCGCTTCCTCCGTGGCGTAGAGTTCCGGCCGCATGGCGGCCGTCAGCCGATCTCCGTGCACGATGAACAGCTCGACCACGCGCGCGGCGACCACTAGCAGCGTGCAGACCTCGTCGGCGGCGCGCAGCGCGGGTTCCTTCGTCAGTTGCAGGTCGCGGTGATAGCTCGACGGCAGTTTGCCGGCTACCCAGTCGAGTTCGAGCGTCCGGACTCGCAGCCTCGCGCCGTGCGCCCGCATCAACTCCAGCACGTCCGGGTTCCGCTTCTGCGGCATGATCGATGAGCCGGTCGTCAGCGACTCGGGCAGGCTGAAAAATCCAAACTCGGCGGTTGAGAACAGCAGCAGGTCCCACGCCAGCCGCTCGATGACCGCGCCGATGTCCGCGGCCACCCGCGCGAAGTAGCGCTCCAGCCGCCCGCGGCTGTTCTGCACGTCGATCGGACTGCGCTGCACGCGAGAGAATCCCAACAGCTCCGCCGTAAAGGCGCGATCCAGCCGCAGCGGCACGCCGAATCCGGCCCCGGTTCCCAGCGGACAGGCGTCCAGCCGGTCGAGCAGGTCGAGTGTCGCCCGCCCTTGTTCGAGCAATCCCTCCGCGTGGGCATGCAGCCACTGTCCCACGCTCGATGGCATGGCGGGCCGCAGGTGCGTGTATCCCGGCATGGGCTGTGCGCCGTCGCGCTGGATCCGCGCCAGCAGCGTGTGCAGCAGGTCACCGAGCCGGTCCAGCCAGTGCAGCGCGTCGCTACGCATGACCAGTCGCATGGCGGTGGCGACCTGGTCGTTGCGAGATCGGCCGGTGTGGATCCTCTCGCCGGCCGGACCGCAGTGCGCCACGAGCCGGGCCTCAATTGCGGTGTGGCAGTCTTCGAGCGCGGGTGGAATCGTGAATCGCCCGTGACGGTGCTCTTCCGCGATGGTTCGCAGCCCGGACAGCAGCGACGCAAGTTCGGCGTCGCTCAGCAGCCCCGCGCGATGCAGTGTTCGCGCGTGCGCCGCCGACCCGATGCAGTCGGCCTGCACGAGGCGAAGATCCCAGACCGAATCATCGCCCACGCTGAATCGATGCACGAGTTCGTCCAGCGGAGCGCCTTTATCCCAGAGTCGTCGCGGCGCCTCGGCCATCGGAGCGGTTCCTGACTGCCTTGCGTTGCTCTCGCCGCGCATGCTCCCGCCACGGTGAGCCGACTGCAAGGAGTTACTTGATGCGACATTCGCCCTCTGTCGACACCGCCGCGGCAGGAGATAGAATCGCGCGCATTCGAATGAGCGGCAGGAGGGCCCGCGGAATGCGACTGTGCTATTTCTACACTTCCGAGGCTGAGCGTGACGCGGACTCGCGACGTCGCCTGCCACGCGGCGGGCGGGTCGGCACCGTCGTCGGAGAAACGGTTCACCTCCTCGACGTTCCCCCCGACTTGCTTCGCGACGGCTTTGAATGGGCGGATGGCGCGTTCGAGAAGCTCGCCGCCCTCAAGCCCGGCCCGGCGGTCGGTTCCCTGGAATCGGTGTGGCTCGGAGCGCCCGTCATCCGGCCGGCGCAGTTCCTCGACTTCTATGCCTTTGAGCAGCACGTCAAAACGGCCCGCAAGCTGCGCGGCTTCGATACCGTGCCGCCGGAGTGGTACGAGATCCCCGCCTACTACAACTCCAACCCCACCAGCCTCTACGGCCACAAGCAGACGGTGCACTTCCCGGCGGGCGAAGACCGCATGGATTACGAGTGCGAGTTCGGTTGCGTCATCGGCCGAACCATTCGCAACGCGACGCTGGAGACGGCCCGCGCCGCCATTGCGGGCTACACGATCGTCAACGACCTTTCGGCCCGCGGCCGGCAGCGGCAGGCCATGGCGATCGGCATGGGGCCGGCGCCCGGCAAGGATTTCGGCTCGTCGATCGGACCGGTGCTGGTGACAAGGGACGAACTGCCCGACCTGGCGAACCTCGGAATGCGGGCCTTCGTCAACGGCGAGCAGTGGACGAGCGGCCGCTACGGCACGGTTCACTTCTCGTTCGAACAGATGATCGTCTATGCCACGAAGTCGCGGTCGCTTTACCCCGGCGACGTGCTCGGCAGTGGCACGGTCGGCGGCGGCTGTGGGCTCGAACTGGGCCGGTTCCTCAAACCCGGTGACGTCGTCCGGCTCGAAATCGACGGCATCGGCGCGCTGGAAAATCGCGTCGAGCGCGATCCGGGCTGAGCCGTTGCGACGCCGGCCGCCCAACGAAAAAGGGCTCGCCACCCGACGAGCCCCATGTGAGTATCAGATCCCCGCTCGTCCGCGGCGCGTCAATCGTCTTCACCGGGCGCGCTCAGCAGGGGCGGCCGGCGGCGGCGGCGGCGTTTCTTGGGCGCGCCGGGAACGCGGATCTCCGGCATGCGCGGCTGGGCCCGGGCGGCCAGATCGAGCGCCTCGACCGCCGTCTCGGCCACGATGTCCGCCTTGACCTCCTTCCAGAGCCCGTCCGCGCGGTTGAACACGCCTCCGCTGACCATGATGTTCATGCTGGGGCAGGCGTTGATTCCGCGCACATGGTCGATGAGCTGCCGGACGTCGGGCGCATCCTGAGGCTTGCTTCCGAAGATGAGCAGGATGTCCGGCCGCAGTTCGCCCACGAGGCTGGTAATCTCGTCGTGCGGAACGCCGGCGCCGAGGAAGTAGACCTCCCATCCGTCTGATTCGAACAGGTCGGCGCACATTTCGGCGCCCAGTTCCTCCTGACGACCGGCGGCGCACACGATGAAGATGCGGCGGCCCGATGCGGCCGGCCGGGACGGCGTCAGGTGCTGCTGCAGGTGCTCCGCGACGCAGCGGTTGATGCATGTGGCCATGTTCTGCGCGGCCGTCGAGATGCGATCGTCACGGTACAGGCGGTCAACATGCTCCATCGCCGGCCAGATGAGCCGCGAGTAGAGATCGCGGGCGGGCATGCCCTCGCGCACGGCTTCGGCCACGAGCTGGCGGCACGTCTCTCGCCGCCCCTGAATGAGCGGCTCCATGTAAAGTTGAAGCAGACGGTCGGTGGTGGTGGTCGGCATGACGATCAGCTCCGCACGGGCGACCCGGATCCGTCGGGTGTTCGGCGACGAGCCGCGCGCTCCGCGCGTCGCTGCCGGGCCGGGTCGCGTGTGATGGTCCGACCGCGTCCTCCGGACACGGCACCGTTCGACACCCAGACAACCGGGGTCCGACAGGATGCGACGCGAAAGGATTCAGCCCGTCGCATCGCAACTGTCAAGCTGGGGTGTCTGGTAAACATAGGCAGACTACACAATCGACATGGTGTTTCGCGGAGCTTGAGGCGTTGTCGGTTTTCTGCGTGTCCCGCGCAGTTCTTGCGCGGCCGGTCGGCGCGGTCCGAGAATCGATGCAGCCCGATACGCGCGCACAATCGCCGGCTGTGCTCGTCGAGCGATCAGGGCAGGCTGGGAGTGGTGGTCGGCTTGGCTGCTGGAGCGCGTCTGACGGCGATCTGCGTGGTAGCCGATGGCTCATCGTCGCCCACTCGAATCGCCACCACCCGCCACATGTTGCCCTCGCGCTTCATACCGAAGTCGATTCGCGCCTCGACCGGCGGAGCCACGCCGCGCGCAATCGCCAGTCGCTTCAACTCGTCGTGGTACGCCGCGGTTCCCGGCCGCAGCGGTTCTCCGCGGATGTCGCGCTGATCGGCCAGCGATCGCTCGATTTCGTTGATGATCTGACGATCGCGCGGGTTGCATGCGCGAACGCTGACTCTCGCCGCCGACGGCTCGGGGATCTCCTGCGTGATCGAGTCGGGATCGATGCCCTCAATGTAATATGCCACGATCGACGGCCACTGGTCCGACACGAGCTCGATCGCCCGCTCGACGCTGACGTTTTTCGGCATCATGTGGTACGGATCGCTGAGCGCGAGGCTGTGGATCGTCTGTCCGGCCGCGAGACTGCGAATCTGCGCCCGCAACGATTCGAACTCGGCCGCGCGAGCCGGGTCGCCCAGCCCCTCCCGCCGGATCTCATGAACGCGCTTGAGCAGTCCGAGCAGCGCGGTGACCACATCCGCCGGTTCGGCGTGCTCGTCGAGCAACGTCGTCCCCACGGTGACCGGCTTGGCTTGGTAGGTCCACTGTTCGCTGGGCCGCCGCCGCGTGTCTCTGCAACCCGCGAGCAGGAGCGGAACGAGCGGCAGAAGTGCCAGATAGCGTTTCATCGGGGCGGAGTATAGGCCGCACGGGTCAGGCCTCACAAGCGAGGCCGGCGGCCAGGGCCGGTGTCAACCACTGACGCCCGCCGGTCGCGGACTGACGGCGGGTGGCTGGGCGGCCAGCGCGTTGGGATGGGCAGCCAGCCAGGCGGCCCACTCGTCGGGGTCGCAGCCGCGACGCTCGCCGGTCAGCGCGACCAGCGAGTGCTCGGCGGCCGATTGGATGGCGAAGTCGCGATCCTGCATGGCGGCGACCAGGGCGCGCAGCGAGCGATCGTCGCGGAAGCTCCCGAGGGCCTCCAGCGCGGCGATTCGGACGTTTCGATCCTCGTCCAGCACCGCGCGGTGCAACAGCGCGGTCAGCGCCGACTCGTGCATGCCGGGCTCGACGTCGCTGCGGCGCGCCAGATCGCGCAGCAGCAGCGCCGCCTCCCAGCGGACGATGCCAGGCGCGGCCCGGACGTCTTCGGCCGGCGGTCCCGGCTGCAACAGCTTGACCGTCAGCGGCACTGTGGCCGCCCCGGCCGAACGGCGCAAGGCCCGCAGCGCGGCGACTCGGACGGTGGCATCGATATCCGTTCGCGCAATCGAATCGAAGGCCTGAACGGCCCAGTCGCTCCGGCCCTCGCGCGACGCCGCGATGGCATTTACCGCCCGGCGGCGGTCATCGGGCAGCGGAGACTCGAGCGCGACATCCAGCCACTCGTTCGGTGAACGCCGGGCTTCCTCCCATTGGCGACGGGCGCTGTCGCAGCCGGTGCAGAAGGCGGCGACGACAAGAACCAGAAGCAGCCCGCGCTCAAGGCAACGTGTGTGTCTCGGCACCGCTGAGCTCTTCGAGCGAGATGGAGGTGACGCTGACCACGGGATGCCCGAGGAAGCGCTGGCCAATCTCGCGGAAGCGCTGCGGATTGTCGCTGACATAGCAGAGCAGGTTGCCCGCAGGACGCCTTGTCGTCAACGCATCGCGTCGGGCCAGTTCGGCGGCGACCGATTCGGCCGTCTGTTGCGCCGAATCGACCAGTGACACGTCATCGCCCATGGCGCGGGCGATTGCGGACCGCAGGAGCGGGTAGTGCGTGCAGCCCAGTACCAGCACTGCCGGCGAAAGCCGCCGCAACGGCGCGAGATACTCCTCGGCGAGCGCCGCGACGATCGGATCGTCGCTGGCCCGGCCCTCCTCGACCGCCGGCACGAACAGCGGGCAGGCGCGCTGGTGGACCTGCGTCCCGGGCTGGAGCGAGTGGATCGCGCGGCGGTAGGCATCGGAGTTGATCGTGGCCTCGGTCGCGATGACGGCGATCGCACGACCACCCGCGAGGCGAACGGCCTCGCGCGCCCCCGGCCGGACAACCCCGAGCACCGGCACGTCGAGCCGCTTCTCGAGATCGGGCAGGGCAGTCGCGCTGGCGGTGTTGCACGCGACGACGATGAGTTTAGGATCGAACCGCAGGAGGAATTCGCTGATCTGCCGCGCGAAAAGCGTGACGACCTGCGAGCTCTTGCTGCCATACGGCACGCGGGCCGTATCGCCGAAATAGACCACGTGCTCGGCCGGCAGGCGCTGACGCAGTTCGCGCACGACGGTCAGGCCGCCAAGACCCGAATCAAAAACACCGATGCAGCGATCGTCGAACGACACGGAAGATCCCCGAACGCCGTATCCCGGAAAGTCGGTATCCCAAGCGTGCGGCACGGAAAAGTCAAAGGAACGCCGGCGCCGGTCGCCCGACCGCCGCTTGTCTTCGCGTCTTATCGGCGAGTGGAGGCGCCGCGATTGAGCCGCAGCCCGCGGCGCGTTACGCTGTGGCCGGGATGGAGAAGTCTGCCATGGATGGTACCCTCACGCTTGTGAACGACGCGCCTGACCCTGAGTTCGTCGATCCGCCCACGCCGCGGCTGGCCGGCGAAGGCGACGCGGGTCCCGCGTCGGTGACGCCCCCGCAGATCATCGAGGCCCTGCTGCTGGCGACCGACACGCCGCTGCCGGCCGCGCGAATTGCCCACATTCTCGGCGTCGGCGACGCCCGCGACGTGCGGCGGCACATCGCCGCGCTCAACCAGCGCTACGAGGCGGCCGGCGCGAGTTTCCGCGTCGAGGAAATCGCCGGCGGCTATCAGATTCTCACCCTGCCGGTGTACAACAACTGGCTGGCGAAGCTGTTGCGCGTCCGCCAGGAGGGCCGCCTCTCGCCGGCCGCGATGGAAACCCTGGCGGTGGTGGCCTACAGGCAGCCGGTCACCCGCGCGGACATCGAGTCCATCCGCGGCGTGGCCTGCGGCGACGTGCTCAACCGCCTCCGCGAAATGAACCTCGTCAAGATCGTCGGCCGCGCCGAGGACGTCGGTCGTCCGCTGCTCTACGGCACGACCAGGCGTTTTCTGGAAGTGTTCGGACTCGCCAGCCTTGAAGACCTGCCGAAAGTCGAAGCGCTTCGCGATGGCATGAAGGGCGCGGGCAACACCGCGCCGCAGATCGTGCCGGCGGAGTCCGCCGCATCGACCGAGACGCCGCCCCCTGCGGCGAATGCCGGCGAGGGCGCCGCGCCGGATTCCTGCTCCGGATGAGTCCCGCTCGGCCACGCGGTCACGACGCCGGGTGCCCGATGTTCCATCACGCCGGGGGTCGCGGCTCGGTTCGCGCGCCGTGCTCGACCGCGGCCAGCAGTCTGTTGGCCAGCGGGGAGATGAACTGCGCCTCTTCGTTGAACAGGTCGCGGCGGATGAGCAGCCCCAGCGGCGTCGTGTAATACGCATGCGCGGCGGCGGCATAGTCGCTCATCGCGCGGTCCCACGTCTTGCCCTGCTCTTCGGCGGCGCGTATGGCAAAGTAGACGCCGTCGATATTGCCGCGATGCCGCATGACGATGTCGGCGATCAGGATCTGCTCGGCCGATCGCCGCACGCGCTCGCCGTCGGCCGCGTGGGAATGGAAGACCAGCCGATGCATGCGCTCGAGTTCCCGGACGAGACGTCGAAGATGCTCGTGGGTTCGCACCGCGTCATGAAGTTTCTTGAGTTCGTCAGGGTCAATCCGCGCCATGTCCGCAACCTGCTCGCGGCTTATTATGCGGCGCCCCACGCCCGTTTGCCAGTTTGAGCGGTCGCACATAGCGATGTTCGACCTGCGTCTTCCCGGCCCGGATGCGAGCTGTGTCGCGAGAGTCCTTGGCTCTGCCGGATCCAGTTCCCGCCGAATATGCATTCCGTCTGCCCGTCCCTGAGCGCACGATCCGCGGGCGACAGGCCGCGAGATCGGGCGTGTCGGCCTCGGACCCGCCGTCGAGGCCCATGCCGGCCTGCGATAAGATGGCGTGGTGGTCCCACTCCGGGCGATTCCGGATCGGGGCGCGGGGCGCGTGCCGAAACGGACGAAGTCAGGTCTGCCTTGATCTGCGAGCGCGCCGAGTCCGGTCGGGTGGCTGCAATCAGGGAGGTTCATGGTGCTCGTGCATCTCCCAGGCGATCGGATGCTCACCCCGAGACAATGGAACGATACAGTGCTCCGGGCCGTATCGGCCCTCGTGTTTCTTGCCGCCGGTTGCCACGATCAGCGAGCCCAGGTCCGCCCTCTGGAGCGAGCAATCTGGCGTTTCGACGATCAGACTCCGCACCGCCTGCCGCCAGGCTGGCGAATCGCCGCCACCAACCCGACGGCCGCGCCGGCCACCTGGCAGGTGATGGATGACCCGACGGCTCCGTCACCGTCGCGAGTCTTCGCGCTGACCTCAACGAACAACTACGACGGAACGTTCAACCTGGCAATCGCCGACGGCCCGTCGTATCAGGACTTGGAGCTGTCCGTGAATGTCAAGGCTGTTGCTGGCCGCGAGGATCAGGGCGGCGGCCCGATCTGGCGCTGTCAGGACGAAAACAATTACTACATCTGTCGTCTCAATCCGCTCGAGGGCAACTTTCGTGTCTACGTCGTCGCCAATGGCAAGCGCCGGCAGCTCGACAGCGCGAAGGTGGAGCTCGGCGCCGACCGCTGGTACGAGATCCGCGTTCGCATGGTCGGCAGCCATGTGATGTGCCGCCTGGACGGACATGCTTTGCTTTCGGCGAACGACGGTACCATCGCCGGCCCGGGGTGCGTCGGGCTGTGGACCAAGGCTGACGCATGCACGTCGTTCGACGATCTGTTCGTGGAGCCCGCGATCGCCAACGCGGGCGAGTCGCGTCCCTGATCGCCGCTGCGCTCGAGCCCGATTCCACGTCAGGGCGCAGCCGCGCGCCATCGCCTGACGAAAAAGCTTCTTTCTGCTAAAGTTGTCGCGGCTCGCGCGGCTTGGCCACGCTGTCGCGAGGTCGGAAGGAAGGCATTCCAATGGCTGACTCCACCAAGGACCCGTTCAAGGCGATCGATACGCTTTCCACCCAGGCCGGACCGGTTCGCATCTGGCGGCTCGATCGACTCCGCTCGGTCGGCCCGGTCGACCGGCTGCCGTTTTCGATCAAGGTGCTGCTCGAGAACGCCCTGCGCAACCTGGACGACTTCGTCGTGACGCAGGACCACGTTCGCCTGATCGCGAACTGGAAGCCGAAGAATCCCGATCCACCTGAGATTCCGTTCCTGCCCGCCCGCGTGGTGCTTCAGGACTTCACCGGCGTGCCCTGCATCGTGGACCTGGCCGCCATGCGCTCGGCGGTCTCGAAGCTCGGCGGCGACCCGGCCCGCATCAACCCGCTGGTGCCGGTCGACCTGGTGATCGATCACTCGGTGCAGGTTGACGAGTTCGGACGGCCGGATGCCCTCGAGTTGAACGCACGGATCGAGTTCAACCGCAACCGCGAGCGATACGAGTTCCTGCGATGGGGTGCTCAGGCATTCGCCAATCTGCGAATCGTGCCCCCCGCTACGGGCATCGTGCATCAGGTGAACCTCGAGTACCTCGCCAAGGTGGTCATCCGCCGCGACGTCGGCGGGACGCCGACCGCCCTGCCGGACACGCTGGTCGGCACCGACAGTCACACAACCATGATCAACGGTCTGGGTGTGCTGGGCTGGGGCGTCGGCGGCATCGAGGCCGAGGCCAACATGCTCGGTCAGCCGATTTACATGCAGATGCCGGAGGTGGTCGGCTTCAGGCTCACCGGCCGGCTGCGCGAGGGAGCGACCGCGACCGACCTGGTGCTGACGGCCACGCAGATGCTCCGCAGGAAGGGCGTAGTCGGCAAGTTCGTCGAGTTCTATGGCAGCGGTCTGTCGAGCATGAGCCTGCCGGATCGCGCCACCATCAGCAACATGGCTCCCGAGTACGGCGCGACGATGGGGTTCTTCCCGGTCGACGCCGAGACGCTCGACTTCCTGCGCCGCACGGGTCGGACCGCCGACGAGGTCGACCTGGTCGAGCGCTACTGCAGGGAGCAGGGCCTCTTCCGCACCGATGGCGCGCCGGACCCGGTCTTCAGCGACACGCTCGAGCTTGACCTCGCCACCGTCGAGCCGTCACTGGCCGGGCCCAAGCGCCCGCAGGATCGCGTGCCGCTGACGCAGGTCAAGTCGTCTTTCCGCGCGGCGTTGCATGCCCCGTCTGATCAGCGCGGTTTCGCGCTGCCGGAAGACGCAACCGCGCGGACGGCCACCGTTCGCGACAACGGCCACTCCAGCACGATCGGCCAGGGCGCTGTCGTCATCGCCGCCATCACGAGTTGCACCAACACCAGCAATCCATCGGTCATGCTCGCGGCGGGCCTGCTCGCGAAAAAGGCCGTCGAGCGCGGCCTGAAGGTCAAGCCGCACGTCAAGACCAGCCTGGCCCCCGGCTCGCGCGTCGTCACCGAGTATCTGAACGCCTCGGGCCTGACGCAGTATCTCGAGAAGCTCGGCTTTTACACCGTCGGCTACGGCTGCACGACCTGCATCGGCAACAGTGGTCCGCTGCCCGAGCCGGTCGCCCGGGCTGTCACCGAGTCCGACCTCGTGGTGTCGGCGGTGCTTTCGGGTAATCGCAACTTCGAAGGCCGCGTCCATCCCCTGGTGAAGGCCAACTACCTGGCGTCGCCGCCGCTGTGCGTGGCTTACGCGATCGCCGGCACGGTCGATCTCGACCTGGCGACCGAGCCGCTCGGCCAAGGCTCCGACGGCAAGCCGGTTTACCTGCGCGATATCTGGCCTACCTCGCGGGAGATCGAAGACGCCATCTCGAAGTTCGTGACGCCGGACATGTTCCGCCGCCGCTATGCCGACGTGCTGGCCGGAAGCCCCGAGTGGCAATCAATCAAGGTCCCAGCCGGAAACGTTTACCGCTGGGACGAAAACAGCACCTACATCCAGGAGCCGCCGTTCTTCCTGAACCTGTCTGTCCAGCCCGGCTCGATCGGCGAGATTCGCGGAGCCCGTTGCCTGGTGATGGTGGGTGACTCGGTCACGACCGATCACATCTCTCCGGCTGGCGACATCTCCGAGAATTCGCCCGCCGGTCAGTACCTCAAGTCGCGCGGTGTGGGGAAGGCCGATTTCAACAGCTACGGCGCGCGCCGTGGCAACGACCGCATCATGACGCGCGGTACCTTCGCCAACATCCGCCTGCAGAACCTGCTCGCCCCCGGGACCGAGGGCGGGGTCACCATTCACCTGCCCACCGGCCAGCAGATGCCGATCTTCGACGCGGCCGAGCGGTATCGCGAGGCGCGTACGCCGCTGATCGTGATCGCCGGCGCCGAATACGGCACCGGCTCGTCGCGCGACTGGGCCGCCAAAGGCGTCATGCTGCTCGGCGTCCGGGCGGTCATCGCCGTCAGCTACGAGCGCATCCACCGCAGCAATCTCGTGGGCATGGGTGTGCTGCCGCTCCAGTTTCAGGCCGGGCAGACGCGCGAATCGCTGGGCCTCACCGGCCGCGAGACGTTCGACATCATCGGTTTGTCGGATCAACTCAAGCCCGGGCAGGCGCTGACCGTCGTGGCAACCGACCCGAGCGGCGGCCGCAGGGAGTTCAAAGTCGTCGCCCGAATCGACACCCCGATCGAGGTGGAGTACTACCGGCACGGCGGCATCCTGCAAATGGTGCTGCGAAACCTGGCGCGCAAGTGAGAGGCCGGCCGGCTCACGAGCGTCCGCCCGGCGGGCCGATAATCTCAGGATGGCTGCGGACGATGCGCCCCTGCTCCAGTCAGCGGTGATTCCGTTTCGCCCGGCGAATCCGGCGGGGCTTGAGATTCTGCTGATTCGCCGGGTCTCAAAAGACCGCTGGGGCATCCCCAAGGGTTGGATCGAGCCGGGGCAGTCCGCGCTCGACGCCGCGAAGGCCGAGGCCATCGAGGAAGCGGGCGCGGCCGGTGAAATGTCCCCCGCGGCGGTGGCGCAGTTCACCTATCGCAAGCGCGGCCGCGACCGGCTGGTGCATGTCTTCCTGCTGCGTGTCATCCACCTGATTGACGACTTCGCCGAGCGCGACCAGCGCGTCCGGAGCTGGCTGCCGCTCGAGACCGCCGCTGAACAGGTTCATCTGCCGGCCGTCGCGCAGCTCATTCGTGACATGCCGCGTTTCGTGCGCGTCGGGCCGGAGGGTCGCATCGCGTTCGTCCGCGCCGCCGGGGCCTGAAGGCCGTCAGGCGGCGGATCGAACGAACACGATGCCCGCGTAGCCGACGGCGTCGGTCGGCTCCTCCGGATAGCGGGCCGATAGCACCTCAAAACTGGTGGCGTGATCGAGCAGCACGGCGCGGTCAGCGCCCAATTGCCTGCACGCGGCGATGGTGGCCGCAATCGCTCCGGAGCCGCACGCGTTGCCGTGGGCCCGGGCTTCCGGCACGACAGCCGTCGCATCGAGTCGCAGGATCAGGTCGATCATGCGCCGATCATTCTCCTGCTTGGCCCATCGCAGACCGGCCGCTCCCACGCCGTAGGGGGTGAACTCGTAGGCCGGCCCGTAGTGCGTCAGGTCACTCGATCCCAGCACCAGGACGTGACCGCCGGCCGCGCGGGCCACGCGGCCGACTTCGTCGCCGACGGCCGCGGCATCATCGCCGGGCGGGACCATGATCGGGACGATTCGCAGCGGGGCGAGGTAGCGCTGAAGAAACGGCACGTGCACCTCGATGCTGTGCTCGTGGCGGTGAGCCGTCTCGTCGACCCGGATCAGGCTCGACTCGGCGGCGATGCGCTCCGCCAGCGGCTCGTCGATGTCGACAGTTCCGAGCGGCGTCTGCCAGCTTCCGCGCGCATAGAGCGACGGCCGCTCGACGTGCGGGACGTGGACCGCGCCGAACAGAATGGCGGTCCGCGGCCCCTCTCTCGCGCACAGGGCCGCCACTCGGGCCGCGATCGCCCCGCTGCAGATCCAGCCGGCATGCGGACCGACGCCGCCCACGACCACGCCATCAATGGTCGGTTGGTCGCGCGCTGCCGGCAGACAAGCCTCGAGTTCCGCCCGGCAGCGGACCGGATCGGATGGATAGAAACGTCCCGCGACGACAGGCCAACGAATCGGCATGGAAAGACTCCATGTGACCCGGCGCTTGTCAAATCATAGCTCTTGTGGGTGGATTTCGCGAACCGCAGGGCGCGGCACTCGGGTCGGCGCGCGGTCCAGCTTATGGAAATTGGCCGCCGCGATGCTTGAAGCGTGCGCAGTCGCTCGGAGCGAACGGATCAGTTCTTCTGGGTCGTGGGAACCGAATCAGCGCGCTTCCAACCTTGCGGGCAGACTGCGGCTTCGCGGATGGCGTCCTCGACGGCCTGCGGATCGATGGTGATCCTGCGAATTTGAAGCGTATCGGTACGCACAGGGCGACCATCCTTGTGGTCGGTAATCTCAATCTCATGGGGTATCGGACGCGAACTGCCCGCAGTGGGCCGAAAGTCGCGGTTCTTAACGACTCTGACAAGCGCCCCCGCCTCATGAAAGCTGCGGGACTCCACGCAACGTGTAGCGTCCTCTGCATCAACAACGAGTTCGAACAGGCGGCCAGCATTGGCACCTGCGCTGTTGACCGTAATCAACGTATCAGCCGACGGGCCTTCGGCCGGTTGAACGGGCGCAACCGCGGAGACTCGAAGCGCTTCGCTGGGCCGCAATTGGGCGCCGACGAATGCCCCCGCGATGGCGGGCTGCTCGAAATCGGCAAGCCCCGCGCGACGCAGGTCGCAAAGGCGAAGCCGCAACGCCGGATTCACTGTGTAAAGTTGCCGCGCTCGGTCAAGTTCGTACGTCCCGGGCCCGATGCCGGGGCGACGCGACTCCGTGGGGACGTAGACGAAGGTGCGGTCAAAGGCTGGGCCGTGGTCCGGCTCGCTCCTGGCATCGGTGCGATCAAAACGAAACGCGCCATCTGCCGCGATGAACCAGCGTTCGCGAATCCTCTGATGGCCGCTCGACGCAGGTGTCCATATCTCGCCGGCTTCGATCATTTTCAATGTCTGAACCTCGAGATCGTCGGCCGGCGGTTGGCGGTCGCCGTACCGCGCGCGAATATTGGCACGAACCGACTCGGCGAAATCCATGTTGCTGCCGTCCGCGGCGGTCACTTCATTTCGACGGCGTGCGGTCTCGATGACACGCCGCTCCATCTCGACCACCATGGACTCGGCAACCGTGGGTGCGGCCATTACAGCCACGGAGTCACCAATAGCGATACGTTTTCCGACCCCGTCCCCCGGGTCGCCAAGGACGCCGCCGGGCGTGCACAGGCAGAAGACGCTGCTTGCCAGTATGGATGTTCTGATCCGCATCGACTCTACCTCCTGCTCCAGATGACGGGCTCCGATCAACTGGGGGCGCGTCTCGCGGCGACTGCCTTCCCAGATCGATAAACAATTTTCACGTTCGTCAACACGTCGTGATCGTGCGCCTGCGAACGTGCCGAGCGCTGTGCGGTGTCGATCGGCACGATGCCGTTCCCGACTTAGTGTCCTGCTTATCCCGAGTCGGGCGTGAACGATGGGGCACAAAGTGGCCCAGTTTCGCAGGCATATCCCAAACCTTCAATGACGGTTATGCGGGTCGGATCTGCCAGGCAACCTTGCGAGTAATAGGTGCACGGATCAGAGCAGCTCGTGGTGAGCACGGCGGCCAGGCACCCAATGCACCCGCCACACGTCAGCGGGTTGGGAGCGGCGATGCAGGGCGCGCATGGAAAGCCACATAGTGCCGTCAGACCCATACAAGCCCAGAGCTGCCAGTTGTCGATCGCGCTGGGGACACATGGCGCACGCCAGCCAATGGGGCCGGACAGCTCGTCACACCATTCGGAACCGCCCGCGCGACCCGAGAAGCACGCGACGCGGTGTATCGATTGGCCGAAAGCAATACACCCGGTCCCAGGCGTGCAACCACAGGGAATAGCGCCGCCGACAAGCCTATCACATTGGTAGCAGCTTCTGGTTACCTGCGGTGGGGTTGGCTGCTGTGAGACGCCATCCGTTGGTGCGATGGCCAAGACGCAGACGAAAGACACGATCGTCAAGTCTGGGTTCGTGCGTCGCATGTTGTGCTCTCCGGGCGCGATGGCATCAGCAAGCACAAGTTTTGGTCGGTATTTTAATCCCCCCCCCCCGTTGTCAAGCTCCCCCGTTGTCAAGCTGGTTGTTCTTGCAATTCCCGCTCCGCCGTCGGCGCTCTAATGCGGCATCGCTTTTATGGCTCGCTCCTGAAAATCCATCAGCCATGCGATCGCGGAGTACTCGTATTTTGGGCGTCTGGTCGGCGCCAAGTCATTCAGAGTACGTCAGTTGTGTGCACGGCCGAGCAGGCTTCGCTACGCCGTCTGACCTCTCCTGCGATCATTGCGTGAGGGTCAGCCTGTGATGGGTCGCTTCGGATGCTGCCTGCGTTGCGTGCGGAGCGCATCGGCGTCCTCGATGCGCCGCCCGACGCCGCGTTGCCATGGCACTAGTGGAAGTTCCTCGCCTGGCTGGGTAGTCCGTGCAGCCAGGTCGACAGATTCTCGAGTCGCTGCACCATCACGTGCACGACTGCGCCTTGGCGTTCAACCCGGCCTTGCGCGACCAGCGCCACAGCGCCGCGTGCAGTGCTGCGATATTGGTCCCACACGTTCGGCCGCACGATCAGGTTGGCAGTGGCGGTTTCGTCCTCGAGCGTGATGAAGACCACGCCCCTGGCTGTGCCAGGTCGCTGTCTCACCAGCACCAGGCCCGAGACGGCGATCCGTTTTCCGGCTCCCACCCTCGTCAGGACTCGATTCTCGCTGACGCCGTGGGCGCGCAGCTCGTGCCGCGCCAACGAGATCGGGTGCGCGGTCAGCGAAAGCCCGATGGCGTCGTAGTCCGCCACAACCCGCTCGGGCAGCTCCTCGCAGGGCAGGCGCGCCGGCGGCTCGGCCGGCTCCAGTCCGTCCAGCAGGCCGGGTTCGTCACGCAGCGCCAGCACCTCCCACAGCGCCTCTCGCCGCGAGAGCCCGATCGAGCGAAACGCGTCCGCCGCGGCCAGACGCGCGAGCGTGTCACGAGCCGCACGGCTGCGTCGCGCCAGCTCGGGGACGCTGCGGTACGGGCCATCCGCGCGCCGCGCGGCGACCAGGCTCGCGACGCGCTCCTCGGAGATGCCGCGAACGAGGCGTAGCCCCAGCCTCAGCGCCGGCCCGCCGGAGACGGTCGGCTCGAGCGCACAGTCATAATCCGCGGCGTTGATGTCCGGCGGTCGGACCTCAACGCCGTGGTTGATCGCATCGCGGACGATCTGGGCCGGGGCATAGAAGCCCATCGGCTGCGAGTTGATCAGCGCCGCCGCGAACGCGGCCGGGTGATAGCGTTTCAGCCACGCCGACACGTAAACCAGCAGCGCGAAGCTGGCGGCGTGGCTCTCCGGAAATCCGTACTCGCCGAAGCCGCGGATCTGGTTGAAGCAGCGCTCGGCGAAATCCGGCTCGTAGCCGTTCGCCAGCATGCCGCGGATGAAGCGCTGGTGGAGCTGGTCAAGCCCGCCGTGGCGTTTCCAGGCTGCCATGGCGCGGCGAAGCTGGTCGGCCTCGCCGGGCGAGAAACCCGCCGCCACCACCGCCAGCCGCATGGCCTGCTCCTGAAACAACGGCACGCCCAGCGTCTTCCCCAGCACCGAGGCCACCGCCGGACTGGGGAACGTGACCGGCTCCTCGCCGTTGCGCCGCCGCAGGTAGGGGTGAACCATGCCGCCCTGGATCGGACCGGGGCGCACGATCGCCACTTCAATCACGAGGTCGTAGAAGTTCCGCGGGCGCAGGCGCGGCAGCATGCTCATCTGCGCCCGGCTCTCGATTTGAAATACGCCGACCGTGTCGGCCCGGCAGATCATGTCATAGACGGCCGGGTCCTCGGAGGGCACGTCGGCCAGCGACTGGGGCGGCGCTGGCCCGTTCGAGTCACCGTCCGCCGCGCTGCCCGCGATCAATCCGAAGCACTTGCGGATGCACGTCAGCATGCCCAGCGCCAGGCAGTCCACCTTCAGCATGCCGAGCGCGTCGAGATCATCCTTGTCCCACTCGATGAAGGTGCGGTCGGGCATGGCCGCGTTCTCGATCGGGACGGTCTCGCACAGCGGCCCGGCCGTCATCACGAACCCGCCCACGTGCTGACCGAGGTGTCTCGGAAAGCCCATCAGCTCGGTCGTCAACTCGACCAGCTTGCGCAGCGTCGGGTCGCGCGGGTTCAGGCCGGCCTCGCGAATCACGTCGTCGGGCAGCGCCTGGCGTTCCCACCAGTCCAGCCGGCGCGCCAGCGAATCGACGCAGTCCAGCGACAGCCCCAGCGCCTTGCCCACGTCGCGGACCGCGGAGCGCGGCCGATAGGTGATGACCTCGGCGGTCAGGGCCGCCCGCTCGCGGCCGTACTTGCCGTAGATGTACTGGTAGACCTCCTCACGGCGCTCGTGTTCGAAGTCGATGTCGATGTCGGGCGGCTCGTTGCGCTCCTTGCTGACGAAGCGCTCAAACAGCAGGTCGATCTTGACCGGGTCGACCGCGGTCACGCCGAGGCAGTAGCACACGGCCGAGTTGGCGGCCGAGCCGCGCCCCTGACACAGGATGCCCCGCTCCCGCGCGAAGCGCACCAGGTCCCACACCGTCAGAAAGTACTTCTCGTATCCCAGCTCGCGGATCAGCGCCAGCTCGTGCTCCAGCAGTTGCCGCACGTGCGTCGGCAGCCGCTCGCCGTAGCGCTGCCTCGCGCCGGCCCACGTCAGTTCGGCCAGGTACTCGGTGGGCGTGCGATCGTCCGGACACAGTTCGCGCGGGTACTCGTATCGCAGCTCGTCCAGCGAGAACCGGCAGCGATCGGCCGCCTCGAGAGTCCGCTCCACCGCCTGCGGGCACGCGGCCAAGCGTCGGTGCACGTCGGCCGGCTCGGACAGGTGACGCCGTGCATTGGGCGACAGCCGTCGTCCGGCCGTATGGATGGTGCAGCCGTGCCGGATGCAGGTCAGCACGTCGTGCAGCGGCCGACGGCTGGCGTCGTGAAAATGAACGTCGCCCGCGGCCACCAGTGGCAGGCCGGCGCGATCGGCCAGCGCCGCCAGCCGCGCCAGGCGGGCATCGTCGTCGGCGCCGTAGCACAGTTCGGCCGCCAGATAGGCGCGATCGCCGAACGCCTCGCGGTATCGACCCAGCGACTCGGTCAGCATGCGCTCATCGTCGCGGCTCCGAGCGGTCGCCTCTGCGTCCGGCAGGCAGATGGTCAGCAGTCCGTCCGCGTGCTCGGCCACGTCGGCGAACGTCAGCAGGCAATCGCCCTTGATGGCGCGCCGCCGGCCGGTGGTGATCAGTCGCGACAGGCGCCCGTAGCCCGCGCGATCGGTCGCCAGCAGCACGGCGGGCGGCGCGTCGCGCGGCACGATCTCGGCGCCGATCAGCAGCTTCAGCCCGGCCCGGCGGGCCGCCAGGTGCGCCCGCACGACCCCGGCCAGCGAGTGCCGATCGGTGACGGCCAGCGCGCGGTAGCCCAGCTCACTCGCGCGGTCGACGAGTTCCTCCGGATGCGACGCGCCGCGCAGAAACGAGAAGTTGGTCTTGCAGTGCAACTCGGCGTAAGGCCACAGCGCCGGCGTGGGCGTCGCGTCGCCCGCCGCGGAACGGCGCGCGGCCCGGCCGGCGGCCTCGCGCGGACCCCACTTGGGCTGCGGCAGATCGGGCATGGGCACGTTCCCCCTCGCTCCGTGCGACATTCTAACAAAAACCGAACACAAGTCAAGTCGGCGGCTGCTCGATCGCGCAGGATTTGCCGGTCGCGCCGCTCCGCGTGCCGCAATGCGGGCGTCAGTCGTCGCGGCCGGGCCGCCAGCCCCGGGCGGACTTGGTTTGGGATCGTTTCGCCTTGGTCTGGAGTCGTCGTTCGCGCGAGGCCGCGGTCGCCCGCGTCGGCCGGCGGATGCGGGGCGGACGCAGCGCGACCTGAATCAACTCGCGCAGTCGCGCCAGGGCCTCGCGGCGATTGGCTGACTGGGTGCGGTGCGTCTGACAGACGATTCGCAGCCGACCGTCGGCGCCGAGCCGCGGTGACAGTGCGCTCAGCAGCCGGGCCCGCTGAGCGTCGCTCAGGCCGGTCATCGCGGCGGGGTCAAACGTGAGCGTGACGCGGGTGTTGACCTTGTTGACGTTCTGCCCGCCGGGCCCGGAGGAGCGATCGAACGTCAGCTCGATGGCGTCGCGCGAAATGCGCAGGATGGGGACGGGAAGCGACATTCCGTGAATGCTACCGCGCGGCGGCCTCAGCGGGCTTCAGCGTTCGCGACGTCGAAGTCCTTCAGGTCGATTCGCCGGAAAAGGATGTCCGGCGCCGGACCGAGTTCTCGCCCGGTCGACAGCTCATCGGCGGCGTGCGGCCAGGTCCACTCGTCAGCCGTGCACGCGAGCGATGCGCGGATCTTCTCGCCGGCAAACGGCAGGAAGGGCGACAGCAGCACGCCCAGCGTTCGCGTGCACTGGATGCAGACGTTGATCGTGGTTCCGCACAGGTCGAGGTCGGTCTTGCGGGTCTTCCAGGGCGCGGCGGCGTCGATGTAGCGATTGCACGCCCGGAAACCGTCCATGATCCTCCCCAGCGCCGACTTGAATCGATAGCCCTCGATGTCACCGCCGACCGAGTCGACCAGGGCGCGGACCTCCGCCAGCACGGTGCGGTCGGCAACGGTCAGGCCCGTCGGCGCGGGCACGCGGCGGGCGAACGCGTCGGTCACGATCTTCTGCCAGCGATTGACAAAGTTGCCCAGGGTCGCGATCAGCTCGCTGTTATTTCGCTCGACGAAGGCCTCGAAGTCCCACGTGGTGCGCTGGCTCTCGGGTGCGATCGACGTCAGGTAATAGCGCAGCGGGTCCGGATCAAGGTGCCGGAGGTAGTCTTCGATCCACACCGCCGTGCCGCGGCTCTTGCTGATCTTCTCCTCTTCGCGGCCGGGGAACTGGATGTTGAGAAACGCCGAGGCGGCGACGCACGACGGCAACTGGATATGGTCGCGATCGCGCGCCGGCGACCATCTCACCCCCGACTCAATTTGCGCCGCCGTGTAGCGTGTGCCCAGCAGCATCGCCGGCCAGATCAGGGCGTGGAAGACGATGTTGTCCTCGCCCAGGAAGTGCACGATGCGGCAGTCCGGGTCGTGCCACCAGTCGCGATAGCGCTGTTCATCGCCGTCCAGAGACCGGCACAGCGCCGCCGTGAAGCTGACGTAGCCGATCGGTGCGTCGAACCAGACGTAGAGCACCTTGCCGGCCGCGTCCGGGTCGTTCAGCGGCACCGGCACGCCCCAGGTGATGTCGCGCGTCATGGCGCGCTCCGGCAGGCCGTCCTTGATGCGGGCCCGCGCGAAGTTCGTCACCAGCGGCCGCCAGTCGACCGAGGCGTGGTCGAACCACTCGGTCAGGAGTCGTTCAAACTTGCCCAGTTGCAGGAACCAGTGGGTCGTCTGCCGCACTTCGGGCCGCGTGCCGGTCAGCGTACTGACCGGGTCGCGCAGTTGCAGCGGGTCGATGTTCTGGCCGCATGCTTCGCACTGGTCGCCGTAAGCGGCCGGCTGTCCGCAGCCGGGGTGATAGCAGGTGCCCTTCACGTAGCGATCCGGCAGGAAGCGTCCGGCCGTGACGTCGAAGAGCTGCGGCGTGGTTCGCTTCACGAAGTGGCCGTTCTCATGGATGCGAAGAAAGAAGTCCTGACTGAGCCGCGTGTGGATCTCGGCGAAGCCGGGCTGGTGCGTGCCGCCGTAGACGTCGAAGCCGATGCCCAGACCGCGGAAGTCGGCGGCCTGTTGCGCGTTGTAACGCGCCGAGAGCGCCGCGGGCGTTGTGTTCTCCTTCTCTGCCGCAATCTCGATGGCGACGCCGTTGTCGTCGCTGCCGCAGATGAAGCGCACCTCGTCGCCGCGACTGCGCAGGTAGCGCACAAAAATGTCGGCGGGCAGATAGGCGCCGGCGATGTGCCCGATATGAAGCCGGCCGTTCGAGTAGGGCAGTGCTCCGGTCACCAGAAACTTGCGACGCATCGCGGGGAGAATATCGCAGGGGCGCATCATCACGCCAGCCGCGCCGCGCCGAATCGCTTGCTGACATGCGCGAACCGGCTCGCTCGGCCATCACCGTGATTGACCGGCGTTCTTACGCTTCCTATCATCGCGCCAGACTCAACATGCGTGAGCCGGCCCTCGGCTCACAGGCTTCCCGGATGGTCGGGCCGCCGTCCCGACGCGCCCATCGTAACTTGCGTGAGGCCGCCGATGGATCGACGATCTCCATGGCGCTCGCATTCGGTCGCCGGCCATCGGAAGCGCGGCCGCCGGCGTTCCGCGCTCACGCTGAACCGGCCTGGGCGCGCTGCCTTTACCGTTTCGTCGCTTGCAGTCGTTGTCACAGGGAGCTGTTGAATGTTCACCCGAGACGGCGTTCGCGCCCCTAAGTCGATGCGGATCGGGCTGCTTGCCGCCGGCGTTGTCGGCAGCGTGATTGGTGCGATGGCGTGGGTTCTGGTGCAACGCGAGCGGCGCATCGACCGGGAGGATCTCGAGCGGCGTGCCCACGCGCTGGTCCACCAGTTTGCTCCGGCGGTTCGCGGCGTGCTGTCGATGTCCGACGGCGAGCTGGCGGCGGCGCTGGGCGAGCGGCTCGACGGGCATCGTCGCGTCATCGGTTTCGCCGTCTTCCGGCCGGACGGTCGCATGGTCGCCGCTGGGCAGGGCGTGTCCGACTACGCAGTCGAAATGCGCGGTCCTGTGCAGCGCGTTTTGAATGGCGAGCCCGAGGCGACGGAGGCGTCGCATGGAGCCGAGTCCGCGGTGCACGTCACGGCGTATGCCTTGACGGATTCGGATGGCACGCTTCGCGGCGTTCTGACCTGCATCCATGACATGTCGTACATCGAACAGCGCGCCTCCAGTCGGCTGGTCTTCGCGGGTTTCTGGGTGCTGCTCATCACGCTGCTGCTGGTCACCCTGGTCGTGCTGGCGACGTGGGTCTCGTACGAGCGCCCGCTGCAAAACCTGGCTGAGTGGATGCGCCGCGTGCGCGTCGACGGCGCCCCCGAGGCGCCGCCGTTCGGCCTTCCGGTCGCGCTGCTGGCGACGGAGAGCGAGCGGCTGGCGGCGTCGTTCCGGGCGGCCCGTTCGGTGAGCTGGAAGGACTCGCGCGAGGCGGTGCGCGAGGACAAGACCTGGACGCGGGATCGGCTCCGCGCGCACGCCATCGACTGTCTCCGCGACCGTCAATTGGTTGTCGTCAGCAACCGCGAGCCTTACATGCACCAGCTGCAGGACGGCGAGCCGCGCGCGATTGTCCCCGCGGGCGGACTCGTGACCGCGCTGGATCCTGTTCTTCAGGCGTGCGGCGGGCTGTGGATCGCGCACGGGGCCGGCGACGCGGACCGGATCACTGCGGACGGGCGCGGCCGGCTCACCGTGCCGCCGAACGATGCCCGCTATACGCTGCGCCGCATCTGGCTGTCGCGCAGCCAAGAGCAGGGGTACTACTACGGTCTGTCGAACGAGGGCATCTGGCCGCTGTGCCACCTGGCGCATGAGCGTCCGATCTTCCGCGCGTCGGACTGGGACCAGTACGTCGCCGCCAACCAGCGTTTCGCTGACGCGGTGCTGGACGAGGTCGGCTCCGGCGGCGCGCTGATCTGGGTGCAGGACTATCACTTGGCGCTGGTGCCCGAAATGCTCAAGCGCGTCCGTCCCGACCTGCGGGTCGGGATTTTCTGGCATATCCCCTGGCCGAATCCGGAGGCGTTCCGCATCTGTCCGTGGCGGACGGAGATTCTCAAGGGCCTGCTCGGCGCGGACGTGGTGGGCTTTCACCTCCAGCAATACTGCAACAACTTCCTCGATACGGTCGATCGCATGGTCGAGGCGCGCCTCGACTGGGACCAGTTTGCCGCCGAGTTGCAGGGGCACCACGCACTGGTTCGCCCGTTTCCGATCAGCATCGAGCGATGGGAGGACCGCGATACCTCGAGCGAGTCGGAACTCGCGGCCGAGATCGCCGATTTGCGCGAGCAGCACAGACTGGGCGACTGCCGCGTGGTGATCGGGGTGGAGCGCACCGACTACACCAAGGGCATTCCCGAGCGGCTGCGCGCGATTTCGCGATTTCTCGAGAAATACCCGGAGCATCGCGAGCAGTGTGTGTTCGTTCTGCTGGCGGCGCCGAGCCGCACGCATATCCGCCGCTACCGCGAACTCGTGGCGGAGATCGAGTCGCTGGCCGACGAGATCAACTGGAAGTACCAGACCGACAATTGGAAACCGATGCGAATGCTCATCGCGCACCACGACGCCCGCGCGATCCACGCCTTCATGCGCATGTCGCCGGTGTGCATCGTCAGCCCGCTGCATGACGGCATGAATCTCGTGGCCAAGGAATATGTGGCGTCGCGAAGCGACGGCGACGGCGTGCTGATTCTCTCGGAGTTTGCCGGAGCGGCCCGCGAGCTGCCTGAGGCCCTCCTCGTGAATCCGTACGACACCGAGCGATTCGCGGATGCGATCAACCACGCGATGGCGATGGAACCCGACGAGCGCCGCGCGCGCATGTCGCGCATGCGGCGGAAGGTCGAGGAGAACAACGTTCATCGCTGGGCGGCGAGCTTCCTGTCGTGCCTGGCTGAGACGCATCTGCCGCGCCCTCTGGCCGTTGCGGAGCATACGGCATGACCGACGGCAGCCGGCTGGATCCACTGCAGGTCGAGCGACCGGCGGCGGCCCCCTCGTCGTCCGTGACCGACCCCCTCGACGGAGTGGTCGACAGCCTGTCGCGCACTCCGATGCTGCTGGTGGCCTGCGACTTCGACGGCACGATCGCGCCGATCGTCTCGGAACCTGGTGCCGCGGAGGCCGATCGCGAGTGCCTCGTGGCGCTGCGGGCGCTGTCGCGCATGCCGCAGACGTGCGTGGCCATCGTCTCCGGCCGGGCGCTGGAAGACCTGGCGGGCCGCATGAGCGAAGTCGAGGCAGCGCACCTGGTCGGCAGCCACGGCAGCGAGTTCGAGGCCGGGTTCGTCACGCCGCTGGCCGACGAGCAGATTCAGACGCTCGATCGGCTGCGTCGCGAATTGCGGCGCCTGGCCGACGCCTCGCCCGGCCTGCTGCTCGAGGAAAAGCCGGCGTCGCTTGCGTTGCACTATCGCAACGCGGCCGACCTCGTGGCTCGAACCGCGGTGGACGAGACGCTCTCCGGGCCGGCGACCTGGCCGGGCGTGCACACGCGGCATGGACACAAGGTAATCGAGCTCAGCGTCATCAAGACCGACAAGGGGCTCGCGCTCAATCGGCTGCGACAGCGCCTCGGAGCCACGGCGGTCGCCTTTCTGGGTGACGACGTGACCGATGAAGACGCGTTCGCGACGCTCAGCGGGCCGGACGCCGGCGTGAAAGTCGGGGAGGGTCCGAGTCTGGCGCGCTTCCGCGCCGCCGACCATGTCGCCGTGGCGCGGCTCCTGGCGCGCCTCGCCGAGCGGCGCGCCGAATGGCTGGCCGGCGCGAGCGCGGCGCCGATCGACCACTTCTCCCTGTTGTCGGACCAGCGCACGGTGGCGCTGGTCGATCGCCGCGGGCGAGTGGCCTGGCTGTGCGTGCCGCGGATCGACTCGTCGGCCGTCTTCGCCGAACTGCTCGGGGGTCCGACCGCCGGCTACTTCGAGGTCCGGCCGGCATCGGACGCGGCCCCCGAGGGACAGCGCTACGTCGAGCACTCGCTCGTATTCGAGACGCGCTGGCCGGGTTTCAAGCTGACCGACTACCTCGACTGCGGCGGCGGACGCGCCTTTCAGCGCGCCGGCCGGACCGACCTGGTGCGCACGATTGAGGGCCGCGGGCGGGTCCGCGTGACGTTCGCCCCGCGGATCGATTTCGGCCGGGCCGAGACTCGCCTCGAAGTGTGCCCGGCCGGGCTGGTCATCGGCGGTTCGATCGATCCGGTCGTGCTCTATGCGCCTGGTCTGCCGTGGCGCGTCATCGACGAGGGACGGCACCAGACCGCCATCGCCGAGTTCGATCTGGATGACCGGCCGGTCGTGCTCGAAATGCGCTATGGCACCGCCAGCCTCGAACCGCTCGGGCGTCCCGAGCCGCAGCGAAGACTTCAGACGGCGCGATTCTGGTCGGGGTGGGCTTCCACACTGACCCTTCCGGACCTGGCCCGCGACCAAGTACTCCGCAGCGCGCTGGTGCTCAAGGCGCTGACCTACGGGCCCACCGGTGCGATCGCGGCGTCCGGCACGACCAGCCTGCCGGAGCACCTGGGCGGCGTGCGCAACTGGGACTACCGCTTCTGCTGGCCGCGCGACGCGGCCATGTCAGCCACCGCCCTGGTGCGGCTGGGTGCGACCGGCCCGGCCATCAAGTACCTTGACTGGGTGCTAGGCGTGCTCGAGCGCTGCGACCCCTCGTCGTTTCTGGCCCCGCTCTATACCGTCACCGGCGGGCACTCCGGCACGGAGGCTGAGATCAGCGAGCTGGCGGGCTACCGCGGGAGCCGGCCGGTGCGGGTCGGCAACGCCGCGGCGCACCAGATTCAGCTCGACGTGCTGGGCCCGATCGCGGAGCTGGTCGCTCGCCTCGCTGAGAGCGGTGCGGCCCTGTCGGCTGAACACGGCCGCATGATGGAGACGATGGTCAAGGCGGTGGAGCGCCGCTGGCACGAGCCGGACCACGGCATCTGGGAGGTGCGCCGGGCGCGGCGCCATCACGTGCACTCCAAGGTCATGTGCTGGCAGACGGTGGACCGCTCCGTGCGGGTGGCCGAGTACCTCGGTCAGCGCCGGTCGGACTGGGAGTCGCTCCGGGCGCTGATCGCCGAGGACGTGCTGGCGCACGGCTGGAGCGCTGAGATCAACGCCTTTCGGGCGACTTACGACGACCACGAACCGGACGCCGCCGTGCTGAGCGTCGGGCTCAGCGGACTGATTGCGCCGGATGATCCCCGGTTTCTAAGCACCATCGACTACGTCGGGCGCGAGCTTCGGTCCGGGCCGACCGTGTATCGCTATCGTTACGACGACGGTCTGCCGGGCGTCGAGGGTGGCTTTCACCTGTGTACGTCCTGGCTGATCGAGGCGCTGGCGATGGCGGGCCGACGCGACGCCGCGGCAGAATTGTTCCATGACTTCACGGGGCTGATCGGCGCAACCGGCATGCTCTCGGAGGAGTACGACCCTCGGACCTGCCTGGCCCTCGGAAACGTGCCGCAGGCTTACTCTCACCTCGGCCTGATCAACGCCGCTCTGGCCCTCTCCGGCGCCGAATGACGCACTGACCCGCAGGCCGCCGATCAGTCCCCGGACACCTCACGGGCCGGTATCATGGACGTCATGCGCCGTGGCGGGACTGGCCGGTGGCCCCGACGGCGCTGGGAGAAACCGTCGGACGGATGACTGCGTTCGCGAAGATTCTGAGAGATTGGGTGCCGGCGAGTCTCGACTGGTTGGCGAAGGCTCAGCGCCGTGACGGCGGCTGGAGCTACTTCGCCGACGGCGACAGCGCCATCGAACCGACTGCCATGGCCGTCGCGGCCCTGCACGCGCTGGATGTCGAACCCCACGCGTGGCAGCGCGGGCTGGAGTTCCTGATTTCGATGCAGGCTGACGGCGGGGCGCTGCGACCTCAGCCGAGCCAGCCGGAGGCGACGGCGCTGTCGGCCCTGGCGGCGGTCGTCATGGTCCGCTGCGGCGGCGATGTCACCGTGGCCGGGCAGGTCGCGGACGCGCTGAAGTCATGGACGCCGCGAACGATGGAGCGCAACGCGGCCATCGGAAATGACCCGACGCTGCGCGGGTTCGCCTGGACTCCGCGGACGTTCAGTTGGGTGGAGCCGACGGCGTATGGCGTCATGCTGTTCGACGCATTGGGTCGCGGCGACGATCCGCGCATCGCCGAGTCTCGCGCGCTGCTGGTCGATCGGGCCGTGCCCACCGGCGGTTGGAACTATGGCAACCCGAGTGTGCTGGGCGCAGTGCTCGAGGCCGACCCGCAGACCAGCGCAGTTGCGCTGCTGGCACTGCTCGATGATCCGGCCCGCCGGCAGGTTGGCATGGGCGCGGCGTTCCTGCAGGCGCAGGCACGGTCCATTACCTCCGCCCTGACGCGGGCCTGGGTGGCGATCGCCTTGCGCGCCGTCGGTGACGAAACCACGGTCGACCTCGCCGGCTTCGGACCGCTGCTGAAGGACGGGTTCGCGTCACCGCGCAGCCCGTGGCACCACGCCGCCGCGCTGCTGGCGGTCGCACCGCTCGATCGCATTCCGTTCGTGCCCGGGAGCCCGCCGTGAATCCCATCAACCGGCGCCAGTTCCTCAAGTCGACCGGCGCGGCCGCGGCCCTCGCGGCCGTGAGCGGATGCAACCGGCCCGCGCCGCCGCGGCTTCCGGGGCGCGTCTTCATCGGCGCGGCCGACAGCTATCACGCCGACCTGGCCGCTGTCATCGATGCCGGGCTGCGCGAGCTGCCGCGCTTTGACGTGGCCGGCAAGACCGTGCTGCTCAAACCCAATCTCGTGGAGACCACTGCCAGCGATCGGCCAATCAACACGCATCCGGCCGTCGTGGTCGCGGCGGCCGAGTCCATGCGACGCGCGGGCGCGGCGCGGGTCATCGTCGGCGACGGCCCGGGACACCGCCGCGATATCGAGCTCGTGCTGGCGCAGTCGGGTCTCGGGCAGGCGCTGCGCGAAGCCCGGCTTGAGTTCGTCGACCTCAATCATGACTCCGTCGTCCCGGTGGCGAACCTCGGGAACCGCACGCGGTTGCGGACGCTCTACCTGCCGCGCACCGTGGTGGCGGCGGACGTTGTGGTCTCGCTCGCAAAGCTCAAGACGCATCATTGGGCCGGCGTCACCCTGAGCATGAAGAACTGCTTCGGGCTCATGCCCGGGCTGGTATACGGCTGGCCGAAGAACATCCTGCACTGGGAAGGCATCGAGCAGAGCATTGTCGACATCGTTGCGACCGTGAAGCCGCACCTCGGGATCGTCGATGGCGTGGTCGGCATGGAGGGCGACGGACCGTTGATGGGCTCGGCCAAGCCGGTGGGCGCCCTGCTGATGAGCGACCGGCTCGCCAGTCTCGACGCCACCTGCACGGCGATCATGGGCTTGCGGCCGGAGCGGGTCGGTTATATCAACGAGCTGGCGCGGCTCGGCATGGGCGGATCGGACCTGTCGCTGATTGAACAGCGCGGCGAGAACATTCAGCGTTTTCGCACGCCGTTTGCAGTGCTGCCGATGTGGCGGCACCTCGTGGCGTAGGGTGAATCTCAATTGCAACGGAGGTCGAAATGAACTTTCGCACGACGAAGCGGGCGCGATGGGTGGCCAAGCTGGTATTTCTGTTCGTCTTCTCCGCCGTCATCCTGCTGAAGCCCGGTGTCGCCTTTGGTCTGGCGGTCAACCAGTGCATGGGTCTGTCGTGCAATGCCATCTTCAACCAGTTGACGGGCATGTGCTCGGGCCAGGACTGACGCGTTGCGGCGATGGTTGATCGCACCGGTCTCGCCGCGGACCTGTCAGTCGCGCAGCGGGCGACCCTCGCCGTCGCGCATCGCGCCGGCGAGGCAGAGGATGCCTTCAATCAGGCCCCAGATCGCGCCGACGCCGCACATCACGTTGGACAGGATGATGAGGATGCCCCAGCCGGGATAGCCGAGGTAGAAGCGGTGCGCGCCGAAGACGCCGAGAAAGATGCCGAGCAGTCCGGCGATGACCTTGCTCTTCGGCCCCGGCATCTCACCGACCGCGCCAGCGGCATAGAGCGGCACGAGGGGAGGTCGGGGTCCGCGCGGGGCGCTGTGCGTCGCGGCGGCGTCGAATGCCGCCGGGACGAACTCCGGCTCGCGACGGCGATCCACGTCGAAGAACACCGCGCTCAGCGCCGGAATCGAGCCGGCCGTGCAGGATTGCTGCGAAGTGACGTCGATGAGCACCGTGCCGACCACCAGGCGCCCTTCGCGTGCCCAGCGGACCAGCGTCGGCACGTCGGCCGGACCGTAACGCCTGCCGTCCGCTCCGACGACCAGATAGTTGCCGTTTCCCATGCTGACAGCACCTCACGCCCTCCGGCGCAGTCGCTGACCGTCTGTGCACGATTCGACCGGAAGGCGCACGCTTGTCTGGATATTGCCGCGGGCGACGGAAATATTGCCGGGCCGGGCGGCCGCTAACGGACTGTCACCGGCACGGCCTCGATGATTTCGATCGCCGGCTCGGCGCCGGCCGTGGTCGCGGGCCGTGGCGCCGCCGTCTCACCGCGGATGGTGACGGATGAGCCTGGCCACGGCGAGGCGGCCGGCGGGGATCCGGTCGTGAGCGGGGTGCCAGCCTGTTCGATCGCGGGCGTCGGGCTGGCGACTGGCGAGGGAAGCGGAACAATCTCGGCGGCGACGGCGATGGTGACCTTGGCCTGCGTGCTGAAGTACTGACTGGCGACCCGGACGCCAACGTACCGATTCAACAGCGACAGGACATCGATACCGCTGGTCGGCGGCACATCGATGTACGCGACCGATTTCTGCGTGATCGGGTCAAGCAGCCGGTAGCGGTTCGGCATGGCCCGATCAAAGGCGGCGCTGCGCCGCAACTCGCCCTTGAGATCCCAGAAGCGTCGCTCGGGCGGCAAGCGCATGTCGGTGATTCGCGAGCGATCCTCGCCAAGCCGCTGGATGAATGCTTCGGTGGACGAGTGGCGGTCTCGCGCGTCGGCCACGATCCGTTCCAGTTCCATGCGCGACTGGAGCTGGTCGACCCTGGCCCGCGCAACTGCGCGCGACACGACGTCCTCATCCTGTTCCGCGATCGGGCGAAAGCGCTCGATCAACGACTGATAGTCGATCTTCGGGTCGCTTGATGCCAGCGCGGCGCGCAGATCGCTTTCCACGGCGTCAAGCATCACCCGGTACTTGCCGCGGCCTGCCGAGCGCGTCACCAGCACCGAGTCAGATGAACCCGTCACGATCGGCCCGCTACCGGTCGCCGTTGACGACCCGGCAGCCGGGCGTTCGGCCGTCGAGATGGAACCGGGGCTGCCGGTGGTCGAGCGCACCTCGGTGTAGTCGGGGCTTGCTCCAGTCTGGTGCGCCGGTGATCGAATCGGCTCCATCGTGCCGGGCGGCGTCGCGTCGGCGACGCGGGCAGCGGCCTCGCGCGGCGGCGAGCGGACCGGGGCGCCCTGCGTGGCTTCCTTCGCGAACTTCGCGCCGCCCGGACCGATCGGCTGCACAAACTGCTCGCTGATGAAGAGGTAGGCGCCCTCCGGCGGCGCGATCTTCAGGAAGCCCTCGGTTTCTCCGAGGATCGAGACCTCGACGCCCTTGGTCAGCACCTGCTGAACCGCCGTCTTGCGGGCCGAGACTTCGCTGCCGGCCTTGACGTACACGCCGTCGACTCGCGTGACGCCCTTGTCTGAGCCGGGCGTACGCTCGATGGCGGCCGCATCGACGTAACTGAAACTGCCGGGCGGCGGGATAATTCGAAGCCAGCCGCCGGCCACTTCGCCGATGACGCGGACCACCGTGCCCTTGCCGAGCTTGGTGGTGGGGTACCAGTTGATGCCCGCCCCGCTGCGGACGTAGACGTTGTCGCCGGTCACCTCGCCCTGGAACGGAAACGTGAACTTGCTTCCGCTTGGCGCGGCGTCCGCACTCTGCGTGTCGTCGGCCGGGTCCGCGGTGTCGAGCGCGGCGTCGGGCCGTGCGCTGTCGACGGCGCCGCGGTTGGTTGGTTCGTTCTGTACGAGGCAGATCGCTGACGAAATCGACGAGATCAGGATGATCGAGACGTGAACGAAGTTGGACATGGCCCTCACTCCCGCGCCGGTGTGCAGATGCCGTCGAAAGGTTCGACGCGCGGTAGCGTAGAAATCGCCTCTCCGCTTGTCAACGCGTTCGTCGCGCCAGCGAGCACCGCCTACCATTCGGACTCGAGCGCAAAGGAGGCGTCGCTTGCTGGCCCTGATCGTCCGTCACGCCGAGTCGCAGCACAACGCCGGTACCGTGGAATCCCCGGACTCCGCCCTCAGCGATCTTGGCCGCCACCAGGCCGATCGGCTGGCCGCTCGACTCGCGAGCATGCCCATCCGTGCCGTTTATAGCAGCCCCTATCGGCGGGCGATTCTGACCGCCTTGCCGTTGGCGCTCAGGCTGGGTCTGCCCGTCCGCCTGCGGGCCGAACTCTGTGAGTTCTTTGGCGATACGCGGCTGAGCCTGGCCGGGTTCGCTCTCCCAAGCGCCGATGAGCTGTCGCGGACTCATGCCGGCGTCGGCCCGGATCCCGACGGTTCGTTTGCGTCGGCCGGGGAGCCTTGGCCGACGCCCGGCGAAAGCCTGTCGGACTGCATCGCGCGTCAACGGCGCCTGGTGATCCACCTTCGGCAGCGATGGACGGCGGAGGACGACATCGTGGCGCTGTTCGGCCACGGATTGCCGGTGGCGCGATTCATCGAGGCCTGGCTGCTCAACGAACCCGGGCCGGCGTTCCGGTTTGTCATGGAGAACGCGGCCGTCAACGCACTGCGTTTCGCCCGAGGCACGGCCTCGCTGCTGTGCTTGAACGACATCATGCATCTGGCGGGCATGCCGCTGCCGCGAGGCAGCTCGCTCACTCCGGGAGGGGGGTTTCGGCCGGAGCCGCCGGCGTCGTATTGGTGAAAGGGACCGGACGGACGGACACGACCTGGCGCGGGACGAGGAAAACGAGGACTCGTTCGCTGATCCGGACGCGCCAGATGGCCTCGAGGGCGCGGGCGTAGAGATCGATCTGCGGCCGGTAGTGCTCCGCGCGAGCCGGCACGTCGGCCTCGGCGACGGCGTCGGTCTTATAGTCGAGCAGCACCACGCCGTTCGGCTCACCGAAGTAGCAGTCGATGATGCCGCGGACGAGCACGCGGTCGCCGGACGGAGCGGTGTCGGCCGGCAGCCCGTAAACGAACGGCACCTCGCGCCGCACGGAGTCGGCGGCCGTTCGCATTTGCCGGCCGAGCGGGTGCTGAAAGAACCAGGCGATCGAGGCGACATCGATCGCATCCGCCGCTTCGGCCGTCAGCACGCCGGCCGACACCAGATGCCGCAACTGCTCCTGGAGGTCGGCCAGATCGCACGGCCGCGCGAGGTCGACATGCTGCATCAGCCGATGCGTCCACGAGCCGCGGTCGGTGGCCTCAGGCGGAGTCGGGCCGGTTTCGACGAACGTCGGACGACGCAGTCGCGGCGTGGCGATGACGCGCTCGGCGGGGGCGTGCGGATCGTCGGGATCGTGCGCCGGCTCGAACAGCCGCTTCATAGCGCTGGCAGCCAGCACGGCCGGCTGTCCGGTGCTCGCCTTGTGCGCGTAGGGCGCGGTGAGCCGGGCCATCAAGGCCTCAACGGAGGCAGGATCCGCCGCGCGGGTTGGGATATCGGCCGGAACCTCCGCTCCTGCGGCAAACGCGGTCCGCCGCGCTCGCACACCCTCCTCGTACGTCGTGCCCAGCCTCCACGTGGTCATGTCCGCGGATGGAATGCATCGCAGGCGGACCAGAGCGGCCGGACCGGGCGGATCGCGCAGCCCGATGACTTGCTCCGCCGACATGGTGGCGAGCGCCCGGACGAGCCAGTTCATCACGCATTGGGCCGCTCGGCGGTCGGCGAGGGGCAGGGGCCCGGACGGCGTTGGCTCAGCGGGGCGATCCTTGAGCAGCTCCTTCAGGTCTTTGTCGGAGGCGGTGCCGACCAGCACGAGGCGTTTCCGGGCCCGCGTCAGCGCGACGTAAAGGATGCGCAGTTCTTCGGCCCGGGTTTCGTCCTTGAGTCGCTCGGCGACCAGTCGTTGCGGCAGGGTCGGCCAGACCAAGCGCCGCCGCGCATCGACCCACTTGAGGCCCAGTCCGAGCTCGCGATCGAACACCGCGTCGCCCCGGCTATCCTCGAAGTTAAATCGCTTTCCCAGTTCGGCGACGAACACGACCGGGAACTCGAGGCCCTTGGACTGGTGGATCGACATGATGCGAACGACATCGGCCGCGGCCGATAGCGGCGGCGTGACACCCATGTCTTGCTCGTTGGCGCGCATCTCGTCGAGAAAGCGCAGGAACCGGTGCAGTCCCTGCCGCGAGAAGGTCGCGAACTCCCGTGCGTACTGGTAGAGCTGCGTCAGATTGGCGACGCGTTGCGGGCCATCCGGCATCGCCGACACGCGCGCCGCATAGCCGCTGGACTGGAGAACCTCGGCGATGACCTCCGGCAGCGGCCGGAGCCGGATCCGATCGCGGAGCCGCGCTAGTTCGTCACGAATGGCGCGTACGCGGCCGCGCAGACCGGCGTCCTTGCCGCGCTCGCCATACTCGGCGAACGCGATGTGGAAAGGCGCTTCGCGGTCGCCGGCGGATCGAATCCGCACCAGATCGGAGTCGCTCAACTCGTGGCGGCAGAGCGGCGAGCGCAGGTGGGCGGCCAATTCGATGTCCTGCTGCTCGTTGTCCAACAGCCGCAGCAGCGCCAGCATGTCGCGAATCTCCAGCGACTCGAAGAAGCCGCCGGCCAGTTCCGCGAAGACCGGGATGCCCTGCTTTCTCAGCGTGCTCACCAGCAGCGGCGCCTGTCGGCGCGGCGAGCGCATCAGGATGACGATGTCGCGGTAGCTCAGCTTGCCGCCGGACTCGGCGATCAGCTCGCCGATGCGCTCGGCGATGGCGTAGCCCTCGCGCTCGATCCTTTCCCAGCTCTGCGGACCTTCTGGCGAGGGCTCGCCTTCGTTGCCGTTGGCGGCGGCGTCCACCTTGTCCTCCAGCACGTGCAGCTCGACGGCCGGACCGGCGACCTGCTGTTGCGCTGCCGTACCGGCCCGCAGATGCGCGGCGTCGTCGAAGCGGATGTTGCCGAGGTCGTCGGCCATCAACCGATCGAAGAGGCAGTTGACGAACTCCAGCACCGGCCGATCGCTGCGAAAGTTCTCGTTCAGGTCGATGCGCCGGTCGCGCCCGCTCGGTGGCGCTTCGGCCGCCTGCCGGGCCCTCTCGACAAACACCTTCGGTTCCGCCAGTCGGAAGCGGTAGATCGACTGCTTCACGTCGCCGACGACGAACAAGTTCGGCGGTCGGCCGAGCGGGTCCTGCTGCCGGCTGACGCGCGAGAGGATTTCGGCCTGGACCGGATTGATGTCCTGAAACTCGTCGACCAGCACGTGTTCGAACTGGTCGGACAGCCAGCGGCCCACGGCGGTGGGCTGGTCCGGGCGGGCGGGATCGCGCAGCAGGTTGAGCGTGTATCGCTCAAGGTCGGCGAAGTCGACCGCCGCGCAGGCGCGCTTGGCACGGGCGTAGCGATCGAGAAATCGCCGGACGAGTTCGACCAGGGTGCCGACCTGCGATCGTGTTCGCATGATGCCGCGGGCCCAGTCGCCCGCTGTCACGCCCGCGAGTTGCTCGGCGATCGCGGTCTTGAATCCGGTCGAGTAAGCCTCCTTCAGAGCTTGACGCAGGCGATCGTACTCCGGCTGGAAGCCGGAGATGGCGCTCTTCGCCTCAGAGGTGGTCGCCTTAGGCAGTTCCGGTTGTTTCAACGTGGCCAGCCTCGCGCAGATCGCATCGACGTCGCCATCAGCCTTGGTGCCCTCAAGCTCAGACTTGAATGTCGTCAGGACGCCGGCGAACGTGTTCGTGCGTCGGCCCATGTCCACGATCAGCTCGCAGCCGCTGGCCGCGCACTCGTCCGCGATTTGCCGCAGTCGCGCCTCCAGCGCGCCCAACTCGCGCACCGTCGCCTGGCGGCGGTGGTCCGACCAGAACGACGTCAGACGCGACCGGGTGCATCCGTCGAACGCGTGCACCTGTCGATCGAGCCACGCGTCCCCGTCGACCACCGATTCGGTGAACGCCGCCAGCGAAAGCACGAGCTGCGCGAGTTCGTCATCCTTTCCACGCCCGGCGCGATCGACGAGCTGCTCGAATCGCCGGGCGAAACGGTCATTCGCGACGTGCAGTTCGGCGAACATTTCACGGACAACTTCGCCCCGCAAGAGCTCGGCTTCGCGGGCGTCGAGCACGGCGAACCCCGGGTCGAGGCCGGCCGGGGCAAAAAAGCGCGACAGGACGCGTTTGCAGAAGGCGTGCAGGGTCGAGATGGCGGCGGCGTCGAGCAGCGCGATCTGTTCGGCGAGCCGGCGGTCGTCGGGCCGGGCCGCGAGTCGCTCGCGCAGCGCCGCGGCGATGCGGTGCCGCATCTCGCCGGCCGCGGCGTCGGTGAACGTGACCACCAGCAATTGATCCACGCCGCACGGTGGCCGGGCGTCCGCGACGAGACAGGCGCAACGTTGCGCCAGCACGGCCGTCTTGCCGCTGCCGGCTCCGGCCGAGACGAGCAGGTTCGAGCCGGTCGACTGCATGGCGGTCAGTTGGGCCGCGGTCCATTGCGGCGAGTTGGCGGCGACCGCGGTGCTCACGCGGTACCCCCCTTCTTCCGTCGGGCCGTTTTCGCAGCGGGGCGGACCGTGTGCTCGGCCTTACGCTCCCCCGCCTGCGGCTCCGCGGGAGCGAGACTATTCAACACGTCAGTGCGTTTTCTGCTCTCAATCGAGCGGACCTTACCTGTTGCCCGCTCGAATCGGCACACGGACGCGAACGCGCAGTTCAGGCAGGCGAGCCGGTTCGGCAGCCTGACCGGCGACACCTCGATGCACCCCGAGAAGGCGCCCTCGGCCAGCCTGGCGAGTTGCCCGCGGACGTGCTCGAGCAGCGCATCGAGTTCCTTCGGGGTGACGACGTCCGTCAGGTTGCGATTTCCGGCATGTCCGTCCTTGTTCACAGAGGCCACGTAGAGTTTGCTTGGTTTGCCGGGTTCGGTCGCCGGATCGAGTGTCGCCAGCGCATCGGAATCGAAGACGCCGCGCGGGCGGAAGCCTTGCAACGCATCGTTTTCCTCGGGCTTCACGAACGACGCGCTCAGCGGCGGCGCGCTGAGCGGCAGATAGAAGGCACCCGTCGGGGTCACACTGATCGCTTGCTCTGGCGTGTTCTCCGCCCTGCGGATGTCGTCGGCCAATCTTTCGTTGTGATCCTTCAGCACCAACAGGTAGGTGAGCAGTTGAAGCGAGAGTCCCTCGACGACTTCGTACAGGTTCAATCTCTGGTCGGGACCTTTCTTGTAGTCGAAGACAAGCAATCGCGCGGTCTCGCCCGATCGCTGGTAGTCGATTCGATCAATGCGACCGTCGATGTGGACGACGCGCCCATCGGACAGCCTGACCTCCAGCGCCGGCAGGCGTCCGTTGCGGCCGAACACGACTTCGACCGCGAGCGGCCGCAGTCCGGGCTGGATCCGCCGTTTTTCGGCGCGGAGCACGTCTCGCAGGTCGAGCCGGCCGCGACGCCGCAGGACGCGGCGGTTGGCCTCGGGCAGAAGTCGGCCGCTCTCGAGCTGGGTGATGGCCTGATCGGCGACGCCGGCGAGCCGGTCGGCAATGGCGACATCGGAGAGGGAGGTAAGCGTTTCGCCCTCGTCCAGCATGCCGCGAACGAACTGCTCGAGCATGGCATGGTACACCGCGCCGACATCGATCGGCGTCAGGTCCGACTCGCGGCGGGGCCGCAGCCCCAGCGTGTGCCTGGCGAAGTGCCTGAACGGGCACGCCGCGAACGTCTCCAGTCGCGACACGCTGGACCTCAGCGTGTGCGGCTTGAGCAGTTCGATCGCTTCGGCGTCAAGCACGGCTTCTTTCGGGCCGGCCAGCCCGGAGAGCGCCGCGTCGGCGTGGCGTTGGATCGCCGGCGGCAGGTTGCCGCGGCGGGCCCTTTCGTAGAGCGCCAGCCACCACTCGTCGCCGGGCCGAATGTCCGATGGCCGCTCGGCCAGTTCGTGCAGTCGGCGTCCGAGGCCGGCCGCCAGGGAAGCCGGCGTCGTGCAGACATCGGGTGTCGCCGCGTCTTCGGCGAATGGCAGCGACTCGATCGCTGGCGTGGCCGTTCCGAGGGCCGTCCGGATGATCTCGAGATAGGGGGATGGCAGGGTGGGGCGGCTGGAATCATCCGCCTGAGGCCAACTGACCCAGATCGCCGCGCTGGCTCGTGTGAGGGCGATGTAGGCGAGCAGTTGCTCTTCCAGCAGGCGGTCGCGGCGTTGCGGGCGCAGGGGGATCCCGCGGGCGGCAAGCAGGCGCCGCTCCGGATCTTCCAGCAACTCCGCGGAGGTCGGCGTCGCGGGGAACTGCCCATCGGCGAAGCCGATGATGAACGCTCGTCGAATGGCCGGATGGCGGCTGCGCTCGATGGAACCGACCAGCACGCAATCGAGGGTCGATGGCGCCAGGCCCAGGGTGAAGTCGGCCAGCCCGGCCTCGATCACCTCACGAAACTCGACCGCCGTCATGCGTCGGTCGCCCAGCGTCGCGACCAGCTCTTCCATGAGTTCGACCAGCCTGGTCCAGACCTGTTGGTGCTCACCGGCCTCGTCCGGGTCGCCGCGCTCGGCGGCCGCGCGGGCCCAGGCCTCGAGTCGTGCCGGCACGCCAAGGCGTTCGAGCGCGGTCCACAGCGCAATCGCCATCGCGCGGCAGGTCGCACCCGCGTTGCTGTCGGTGGTCGCGGGCCACCAGACGGCCAGCGCGGTCACGAGCGCTTGACGGGTGGCGTTGATTGCCGCCAGCGCCTCGGTCGCGGACCGCGCGGTGTTGCGCGTGTCCCACGGCGGATACTTCCAGTCGCCCTCGATCCAGTGTTCGGCGGCCAGCAGGCCGTGGGCGCGCTGGTAGTTCTCGAGCGCATCGCACGCTTCCTGGCTCCACGGCGTCAGTCCGCTGTGCAGCAACTCCGGCAGGGCGGCGGCCGAGCGATCAGCGCGCAGCCGGAGCAGGCTGCGAACGGCCTCGACCAGTGGATGATGGCTGACGGTGCGGCGCCGGTCCATGAAATAGGGAATGTCGTGCTCGCGCAGGGCAGCCGCTAACAGATCGTGGAACGGCTCGATGTCGCGAGTGACGACGGCGATGTCTCGGTAGCGAAGCGGACGGTCGCCCGTGCGACAGAGCCGCGCGATTTCGCCGGCGACAGCCCGGACCTCGGCGCGCCGGTCGGCTGCCGCGACGAGCCGCACACTTCCGTCCGGCAGCGCTGGCGGTTCGTCGCCCGGGGCTGGCAGAAACAGGCGGCGTTCGAGCTTCGACAGCGCAGCGGACGTGAATCGCGGCGGGGGCGACGGCTGGAGTAACAACGGCTCGTCGATGGCGATTCCGGCCGCGCGAAAAGCCGACATGAGTTCGCGCCCGGTCTCGATCGGATGCCGGAAGAGGTGCGCTGACGCGGAGCCTTGCGCCTGAGAGTTTCCGAATTCCCAGCGCCCCGCCGGGTTCCGCGAGATCATCGTCGGATCGACCAGCAGGGTGACGTCCATTCGCTGCGCCCGCCCTGCAAGTTCAGCCAGCAGTCGAACCTGCTGCCGGGTGAAGCCGGCGAAGCCGTCCACGTACACGTGAGCGCCGGCGAGCCACTCCGCCGCGTCGATCCGCGCGCGGGCGAGATCGAGCACGCCCTCGGGGTCGGCCCGCTGCGACCCGAGGTAGTCGAGATACGCGCGGTACAGCAACGCCAGATCGTGCAGGCGTCCAGCGGACGCCGCCGCGTCCGGGTCGGTTTCCGCCGCCGCGGCCGCCGCCTGCGCCGCCTCGTCGAGCCGGTCGGGCGGGACAGCCTGCTGGATCAGCTCCACGGTGGCCCGCGACAGTGCGGCGACGAACCCGGGACGGGCTGCGACATCCGCGAACTCCCGGAGCGTGCGACCGCGCTCCAGAATCAGTTCGCGCAGCACCATGTTGCGGCCGACATCGGTCAGCACGACCGGCAGCGGCACTGTCGGCGTCGCATCTGGCCGGCAGGCGGACAGGATGCGATGAGCCAATCGCCGGAAGCTCAGCACCTCGGCGCGGCCGAGGCCGGGCAGGCCGGGGTCGGCCAGCAGGGCCCGTTCCATCTGCGACGCCGCCTGCTCGGGCACGAGAAGGACCAGTGCGGGCGAACCGACCAGGTGCTCCGCCAGGCCGGCGCGGATGGCCGTTAGGCAGTGATGCGTCTTGCCGCTGCCGGCTCGACCGAGAACGAAGCGGACCGACATGAGGACGGTAGCTCCCTGGCACGAGGCGTCAGCGTCTTCGCGTTGCGCGATGTGAATCGCGCGCCCCCGCCGTGTCTGCCCCGTCCGCAGCACGCGCCGCGCGCGGCCGCGAATGGCGAGCCTGATCTTACGGCGCGCGGTAACATGCGGCCAGACGAATGTCCGGCGCGTGGTCCGAATTGCTGGCGATTGCCCTGCGGCACAAGAGCTACGCCGCGCTCTTCATCGCGGCCGCCGCGAGCACGCTGGTCCTGACGCGGCTGTACATTCCGCTCGCTCGCCGACTGGACTGGGTGGATCGACCCGGTGGTCGCAAGCAGCACGACGAGCCGACGCCGACCAGCGGCGGCGTGGTCGTCTTTGCGGTGGTGTTCGCCGGCATCTTCGTCGCCATGGCGCTGCCCAATCGCATCGGCGAGATGCTCGCCCCGCATCGCACGGCCATCCTCGCCGCGGTGCTCTGCACGACCGCGATGATCGCGCTGGGGCTGGTCGACGACCGCTACCCCGGTGGCGTGCGCCCGCGGTTCAAGCTGCTGGTGCAGGTGGTCGTCGCAATGGCGGCGTTCCTGCTCGGGTACGGCGTGTCGGCCGTGACCGTGCCGTGGATCGGTTCGGTGCCGCTCGGCGGTCTGTTCTCGCCGCTGCTGACGATCATCTGGATCGTGGGCATCACCAATGCCGTCAACCTGACCGACGGGCTGGACGGGCTGGCGGCCGGCGTCGGGTTTCTCGCGGCCGCCACCAACGCCGTGGTCGCCATCTGCCTCGAAAATTACTACATGGCGGTGATGATGATTCTGCTGGCCGGTGCGCTGCTCGGCCTGCTGCGCTGGAACTTTCACCCCGCGCGCGTCTTCCTCGGCGACGCGGGCAGCCTCGGGCTCGGCATGTTTCTGGCGCTGTGTTCGCTGCACTCGGCCCAGAAGGCGCACACGGTCGTGATGATCCTCGTTCCGCTCTGCGCGCTGGGCTATCCGATCTTTGACACGCTGCTGGCGGTCGCACGGCGCACGCTGGCCGGCCAGCCGCTGATGGCGTCCGACCGCGACCACATTCACCATCGTCTGTTGGCGCGCGGCGGGCGGCCGTCGACGGCCGCGCTCCAGATCTATGCCGGCAGTCTGGCGTTGATCTTCGTGTGCCTGCTGCTGTCGAGTGTGAACCACCTGCTGGTCGGCGCGGGCATGCTGATGGCACTGGGGCTGGCTGTTTTCTGCGTGCGCGTGCTCGGCTACTTCGAGTGGGCCGGCTGGCGGCAGATAGCGCGTGACCGCGATCAGACGCGGCTGCTGCACGCCGCCGCGGAATATGCCCGCCTGAAGCTCACCGCTGCGCGGTCGGTGGACGACGTGCTCGAGGCGCTGGGCGCGTACGCCTCGGAGATCGGCGGTGAGGTGATCGAGATCGTGCTCGGAGGGCAGACGTATCGCTGGGTGCGGCACGGCCGTGCTGCCGGCGGGGCGCGGCAGCGCGTCGAACTCGATCTGGGCTCCGCCGCCGAGGTGATGGGGTTCGCTGACTTCACGGCCGAACTTGAACCGCAGGATCGCGCCGCGCCGCTCTGGGCCGAGTTGTGCCGACTGGCCGGCGAGCGTCTGGGGGCGTGGATCTTGCCGCCGACCCGGCCCGAGCCATCGCGGTCGGCCGGGACGAGCGGGGTGACGCCTTGACAGGCGGGGGCGGTCGTCCGCCGCACGTTCTGTTCGTGAACGAGTTCTATTGGCCGGACATCTGCGCCAGCGCGGCGGTGTTGACCGACCACCTTCCTGAGCTGGCGCGGCTTCGGCCGGACTGGCGGATCAGCGTGCTGGCGGGCGACCGCGCGTGGGACCGCGTGGACGGTCGTTGGCCGGCCCGCGAGCGGCACGGTGCGATCGACGTGGTTCGGGTGCCCCGCGGTGCGGTGCGGCGTTCGCTGCCGGGTCGCGCCTGGGGCTTTGCGCGGTTTCATCGCGGCGCCATCCGGCTGGGGCGATCGCTTGCCCGCGTGGACATCGTCGTCGCCTCGACCGCGCCGCCGCTCGGCGGGCGGATCGGTCGCGCCATCGCCCGCGCGCACGGGGCCGCGCTGGTTTACAAGGTGCTCGACCTTTACCCGGACTGCGCGGAGTCGCTGGGCGTTGTGCGACCGGGGGGCACGGTGGCACGGGCCTGGCGACGGATCGACACCGGCGTGATGCGCGATGCCGCCGCAATCGTGGTTATCTCCGCGCGTATGGCGGAACGTGTGGTTGCGACGCGCGGCGTCGACCCAAGGCATGTGCACTTCATCGCCGACGGCATCGATCCGGCGAGGGTGGCTCCGAGCAACGTGGGTGAGCAGCGCGCCCGGTGGGGACTGGCGGACCGCTTCGTGATCCAGTACGCCGGAAACATGGGGTTGTCGCATCCGTTCGATACGATTCTCGCCGCCGCCGAACGCCTCGCCGCGCACGCCGACATCGTCTTCCAGTTCGTCGGCGCTGGACCGGGCCGGCGTATGCTCAACGAAGCTACCGCTCGGCTGGGTCCGGCGATCCGCGTCTTTGACATGCTGCCCGCCGATCAACTGGGCGACCTGCTGGGGGTTGCCGACGTGTGCCTGGTCTCACAGCACCCGGCGCTGTTCGATCAGGCGCTGCCCCACAAGGCGTATGCGGCGCTGGCGGCCGGCCGTCCACTGGTATTCGTCGGCAATCGACGCAGCGAGGTGGCCGAGTGGCTCACGCGGCACGACTGCGGCTCGCAGGTCGACCAGGGTGACGTCGATGGACTGGTGACCGCGTTGCTGTCATGGAAGGACGAGCGCGACCGGGCGGCGGCCGGCCGGCGCGGTCAGGCGTTCGTCCTGTCCGGTCGGACGCACGCTCACGCCGCCGCGCGCTGGCGAACCATTCTCGAGTCGCTGCTGCGCCGGTAGTCGGCATACCCCGCCGGGTGGTCCCGAAACTCGCGCGTGGCCGCCTGGTGCAGATAACGTCGAGATTTGCGAGCGATCGGCTGCGTCATTTTCAGCCCCGGTCGCGGCTCATTTCCGGTTGGACTCGGCCCGAAGCAAATCATACCGTTGGGGTGTCCGCTGAAGGGGCACGCCGGGGGATGGCTCTCTCATCGCGAGAGGCCCCCGAATCGACAGCATCGCACACTTGGGGGGACGTTATGCGCTCGAGGGAAGTGCTCGTCGCCGGCCTCACGGCCGTCAGCATCAGTCTGGCCGCATCCGCCGACACCATCTCGTACATGGACACGATCCCGCTTCAGAGCACCAACTGGGTGAACTCGGTCAGCATTCCGAAGTTCAACCCGGCGCTGGGCTTCCTGGATTCGATCGAGTTCAAGCTTAAGGGAAACGTCGAGGGCTCCATCGAGTTCGAGAGTCTCGACGCCGGACCCGCCACCGTGACGACCTCGCTGGCCGCGATGATCCAGTTGAAGCGGCCGGATAACTCGCTGATTACGGCCGTCACGCCGAACTTCAACACGATGGACAACGTCACGGCCTTCGACGGAGTGATCGACTTCGGCGGCGGGTCCGGGCGATCCTACTTCGACCTGAACGCGATGCAGACGTCGACCTACGACAGTCCGCCGCCACTCAGCGACCTGGCCCTGTTCACCGGCGTCGGCAACATCCTGCTGCCGGTGCAGGCGACGGCGGTCTCGACCGCGGGCGGTGCGGGCAACCTGCTGGCGGCGTTCGTGACCAACGCGGGCGCGACCGTCATGGTTACCTACAACTACACCATCCCGGAGCCCGCGACGATGGGGCTGATGTCGCTGGGCGCGCTGGGCCTGCTGCGTCGGCGCCGCGCCTGATTCGCGTCGGCGAACGCGGAGTCGTCACGATCGGGAATTGCGAAGGGCAGGCGCGAGCCTGCCCTTCGTCGTTTCAGGATTCGCCGTCCCGGCCCGGCCGATCGAGTGCCTCTGGCCGTGGGGTTACGGTCCGACCAGGGCGGAGACGAACGGCTGGATGTCGTCGCCGTCGACCGTCGAATTGTCATCCATATCGCCGCGGTTGAGCTGGCACAGCGGGTACTGAGCGGCGTACGCTGCCGGGTCGACCAGTGCCAGTACGAATGGCGGCGCGTCGTCGACGTTCAGGACGCCGTCGCAGTTCAGATCACCGGCGATGACGCCCGGAACCACGCTGAAGTTCGCGTTCGACAGATCCCAGTTGCCGTACAACGTGCCGTCGTAGAACGCCCTCACGCGCACCTTTGCCTGCGTGCTGGCGGCCGGTGGCGTCCATGCGGTCGACGTGTCGCCGACACCGGTCAGCGGCGTGACGTCGAACCACGTCGCGCCATCCAGCGCGATCGCCAGATCGTCGATCCAGCAGGTGTCCGCGCCGACGGAGTTAGCGCCGTCCTTGCTGTATTCCCATTTCAGCTCGTGCGCGCCAGCCGGAATCAGCCCGCTCGTGAAGAGTGTGAACGCGACCGTGCCCGAGGCCGCCAGTTGCTCGACGCCGTCGACGTAAAAGCGGAAGTAGTCTTTGTTCGCCTCGGAGCTGACGCGGTACCAGAACGATACCGTGGCCGGGCCGCTGACGGTGCGCTTCAGCCAGGACTGCTGTCCATGTGAGATGATGCCGGCCCGGGCCGATCTGGTGCCGGAGTGCACCGGGATGTTGACCATGAACCAGCCGGCCGCGCCGCCCGTGCTGTAGACGGGGTCGAAGGTCGGGCTTTCAAACCCGTCGCTGGAGATGCTCTGCGAATCGGCATCCAGGGTGTACTGCACATGGAACCGCGCCTCCGGATTGCCCGACCAGGTGATGGTGGTCGGCACACCAATGGAAAGCGTCTCGCCGCCGTTGGGCGACAACACCGTCGGCGGGCCCGAGAGCATCAGGTCGAAGCGCGTCGCCGGTCCGGCCGAGACGACGACCGGCACCTGCCGCGTCTCGCGCCCGAGGGACTCGAAGCGCAGTGTGTAGTTCCCCGGCATGAGCATGCGGTGATAGTCGCCGACGTCGGGGTCGGTGTAGCCGTTGACGGCCCGGCCCACCACCGAGACGGTGGCCGCCAGCGGCGCTCCGCCCGGGAAAGCCGTGACCACGCCGCGCGCTCCGATCAGCGAGGTCTCGACGTACGACATGAGCGAATCGCGGTTCTCGTTCCAGTATTGCTCGAGTTGCGCCGCCGGCGGGGCAAACGTGTTGGACAGCTCGATGGTGACCTCGTTTGAACCGGTGTAGCGGTAGGCCCAGTCCTGCATGCCGCCGTTGACGTGATACCAGGCCGCGCCGTTGGTGATGCCGTGGAAGAACGTAGGGCTGCTCCACATCGGCGGGTTGTACTGCGAGTAGCGCTCGCTGACATAGATGAACAGGTCGTCGTCGGGGCATGGGGTGTACACGCTCTGCCCGTTCGGGTTGGCGTCGTAGGGGTAGTTGACCACCAGCGCCCCGGTGTGGAAGTTGGCTGAGAGCACGAACGACCGCGTCCAGCGCCAGGTCATGATCGCCGCCGTTTCGGCTTGCCGGCCGGCGATGGTGTTGTTCGGGCTGGTATAGGGATCCGGAAAGTTGCGGTTCAGATCAACACCGTTGGCGTTCTGTCGCGTGCCGGCCACGAAGCCGTCCGGGTTCATCACCGGCACGATCCAGAGCTCGACGTTGTTGACCAGATCGGTGACGCGCTGGTTGACGCCGTAGTTGCTGGTGAGATGGGTGATGAGGCGCAGCATCATCTCGGTGCCGACCGGTTCGTTGCCGTGCATGGTGGAAATCAGGGCAACTTCGGGTTCGTCCTCCTCGATCTGGACGTTGTCGGAGATGCACAGAGCCCAGATGTTGCGGCCCTGGACCGTCGTGCCGACCAACTGCCTGCGGCAGAGCGCGGGATAGTTGGCCTCGGCGGCGGCGACGGCCGCCTCGACCTGCGGGTAGGTGTAGTAAGACTGCGCGAATGCAGAGGAGCCGAAGCCCAGGGCGGCGGCGAACACGCACCCGCGCGCGACCCGTCGCGGGCGGGCGGGATCGGCAACGGAGGCGCGCGTGTTCATGACGCACCTCCGCTCCGCCGCAGGAATTCGGCGAGTTTGGGCAGTTCACGCGCCACCGCGGCGTCGAGCGCTGTGGCGCCGGATGCGTCCCGGGCTCCGATGTCGCATCCGTGCTTGTGAAGGACTTTCGCAAACTCGACCAGTTGGGTGTCGATCTCCTCGGCGTTGCTGGCCGACGCAGCCAGGAGAATCAGCGGCGTCTGGCCGGCCTTGTTGCGAGCATCCACCATCGCTCCGCTGGCGAGCAGCACCTCGGCCACCGGCGTCCTGAATCGCCGCGCGGCCGCGTGCAGCGGCGTCTCACCGCGATCGTCGGTCGCGTTGATGTCGGCCCCGCGAGACCGCAGGAACTCGATGATGCCGACTTGGCCGCCCAGCGCGGCGTGGTGCATGGGGGTGCGTCCGGAGCGGTCGCGCACATTGACGGCCGCGCCCGTCGCGGTAGCGGTCGGCAGCAAGAGGGTCAGCACTTCCTCCCGACCGCGATAGGCCGCCGCGTGCAGCGGGCGGACGCCGTTCGCATCCCCGCGCGCAGGGTCAGCTCTGCCGTGCAGCAATCGCTCGACGGTTGCCCGCCGGGCGGCGGCATCGGCCGCGGTGCCGGCGGACACGGCCGCCAGCAGCGGCGTTTCTCCGCGTTGGTTGGTGGCGTTGATGTCGGCGCCGTGTGCCATCAGCATCACGGCGATCTCCGGGCTGTGGCCTCGGGCCGCCAGGTGCAGCGGCGTGTCGCCGTCCTGATCCACCGCGCGGGCGTCGGCACCCTGATTGAGCAGCCATTTGCACGCGGCATGGCTGCGGCCGAGGACGGCCGCATGCATGACGGTCTGTCCGGCGAGGTTGCGCTCGTTGAGCAGTTGCGGCGACGTGGAGACCATCGCCTGAAGGCGTCGCAGGTCTCCCGCCTGGGCCGCGTCGAGCACCGCCGGCTGGGCGGCGAGCGATGACGCAGCGCACGACCACATCGCCCAGCCTGCGACGGCCAGGCGCCATTCCTGATTGCGAACCATCTCTTGTCCTCTGCGGCGGGCCCCACCATGTGAGTGCTGAATACCGTCGCCCGCCAATAACCATTCGAACGTGCGGGTCGCACAAGCGCGACCGTGCGTATTCTACCCGATCGCAGTCGTCCCGTTCATTCAAGCGGCCGTTTCATCGTCGGCGGCCGGTCCGCACGTCCGCGAAACACCACGGTGGCGGAGGATGGGCCGGTCAGCCGCACAACCACGAGGACTCCGGCTCGGGCCGCTTTGTTTCCACGAATACCCGAATCCAATCCGCCAGACGGTCGATGCCCGCGCCGCTGCGAACGCTGGCCTGCACCAGCTCAGCGTTGGGGTTGAGCTTCTGGAGATCGCCGCGGGCCTGGGGCAGATTGAAATTCACCATGCCGAGCAGGTCGCACTTGCTGAGCACGATCAGCCGGGCGTCCTTGAACAGCAACGGATATTTCGACGGCTTGTCGTCGCCGTCGGTCACGCTCAGCACCGAGATGCGGGCGTGTTCGCCGAGGTCGAAGTTGGCCGGGCAGATCGGGTTGCCGACGTTCTCGATCAGCAGCAGATCGATGCCCTCGAGACGCAGTTCGTCGAGGGCCTGCTGCACGTGCGCGGCGGTCAGGTGGCAGCCGCCATCGGTCAGAAGCTGTACCACGGGCACCCCGAGCGCGGCGATGCGTTCCGCATCGCGGGTGGTGGCCAGATCGCCCTCGAGTACGGCCGTCTCCAGGTCGCGCAGTCGCGGCAGCACGGCTTCGAGCAGCGAGGTCTTGCCGGCACCGGCGCCGCCCAGCAGGTTGATGCACGTCACGCCCCGGGAATCGAAGCAGGTCCGATTCTGGTCGGCGGCTTTTTCGTTGCGCTGTAAGATCCTATGGACGACTGGAATCGTTGCCATGGGTCTCCACCTCGATGGATGTCAGTTCCAACTCGTCTCCGCCACCGAGCAATCGTCCCTCGGTCCCGCACGCCGGGCACATCCATTCCCAGTTGCGGACCGGGAACTCGCGACCACATTTCGCGCATGCCGCCTTCAGCGGCACTTTCTCCAGCCTCAGCGACGCGCCGCGGCACGCCGTTCCCTCCGATGCGAGCGAGAACGCCTCGTTCAGCAGCAGGTCGTCGATCTGTCGCAGCTCGCCGATGCGGCAGTCGATCGCCACGACGCGCAGCGCCCCGACGCGACCGGCCTCGGCCGTCGCCGCCGCCACCAGGTTTTCGGCGATCGTGAACTCATGCATGTTCGCCGCCTCCGCGGCGCAGATGCTGCCGCAGATCGCGCTGGATGGCCGACGCCACCTCGCGGATGGCGTCGGCGACGCCGGTCGTCATGCCCTCGCCATAGCCGAAGTCCCGCCCCGCCACGACGTAGAGCCAGACCGCCTTCGGCAGCATGCCAAGCCGCCTCGCCAGCTCCAGACCGGCTGACAGGCCCAGCATGTGCGGCGACATCGCCGCGCCTTCGGGAACAACCGGTCGAGGATCGCCGGCCGATGGATTCAGCAGGTCAAGCCGCCGCCAGCCGCCGCCCGGCAGTTGGGGCGACTCGGCCACCGCGTCAATCAGGACCAGCAAGCTGACATCGGCAGCCGCCAGCAGCACGTCGGCGGCCGGCGCCTCGCTGGCCGTCACCTCCACGTCGCCGTCGAGGGACAGGTCGGCGAGACGCTCCGCCACGCGCAAGCCGATCTGGTCGTCGCGCCGCAGACCGCGGCCGCACCCTACCACGCGCACGCGGGTCGCGGTTTGGACGTCCGGGTTGTGACCGGTGCGGCTCACTCGATCCACTCCACGTTCAGCAGGTGCGTGGCGCATGAGATGCAGGGATCGTAGGCTCGCACGAGCATCTCCAGCTTGAGGGTGATCTCCTCCCTGGAGGCGTCCTGCTCGATCAATTGCGGAACATACTCGCGCATGTCGGCCTCAATGTTGGCGAGGTTCTGTCCGGTCGGGATGATGAGATTGGCGTTCTCGATGCGGCCCTTGCCGTCGATGCCGTAGTCATGGAACAGCAGGCCGCGCGGCACCTCGGCCGCACCGGCGCCCTGGCCGAAGCGGGCCGGTTGCACCGGCGGCTCGGGCCGCACGCCGTCGCTGAGCAGTTCGTCGATCGACTCGATGGCCGATTCCACGCAGTGCACGACCTCGACCAGTTGGGCCGTGTTGTTGTGGAAGGGGTTGTCGCTCGGGGCGGTGAGACCCAGGTCGGCGGCCACCTTCCGCGCGGCCGGATGGAGCTGGACGTGGTTGTTGTTGAAGCGGGCCAGCGCGCCCACGGCGTAACTGGGCGACTTCGGCGAGCGGCAGTGCTTGGCGGTGGAGTGCTGCACCACCTCTTCGATGACGCGCTCGCGATACTTCGACACCGGGGTCGGTGTCGGATCGCGGGTCGAGACAATTGAGCCGTCGTAGAAGGCATACTCACCGTTGTCAGTCACCTTGAGCGACACGTACTCGGTGTCACGGTGGAGTTCGGGCAGCTTCAGCGTGGCAAACAGCCTGGCCGTCTCGGCCAGGTCGGAGCGGCTCTCCTCCAATCGTCGCTTGAGGTCGCGCAGCTCGGACTCGCGCGGGAAGTGCGAGAACCCGCCGACCTGGTAGGCGATCGGATGGATGTGCCGCCCGCCAACCACCATGCAGATGTCATTGGCCAGCCGCTTCATGCGGAGCGCCCGGCGGACGACGTCGGGGTGGGTCGTCGCCAGCGGGAGCACCGACCCGACACCGACGAAGTCGGGGACCGCGAGGAAGTACAGATGCAGCACGTGACTCTGGAGCTGCTCACCGAAGAAGATCAGCTTCCGCAGCCGGACAGTCTGTTCGCTGGGCTCGATGCCGCAGGCCGCCTCGACCGCCTTGACCGACGCGGTGGTGTGCCCGACCGAGCAGATGCCGCAGACCCGGCAGGTGATGTGCGGGGCCTCGTCGTACCGCCGTCCGCGCAGGAACGACTCGAAGAAGCGCGGGCTCTCGACGATCGCCAGCTCAAGGTGAGTGATCTCGCCGTCCTTGAGACGCACCGAGATGTTGCCGTGTCCTTCGACCCGGGTCACGTCCTTGACGTCGATGATGACGTTTTGCATGACAGACCTCCGAATCACCCGCGTCGGGCACTCCGGCCCGCTCCGCGGTTCATGGCAGCTCCGCGCCCTGGTACGCGCCGAACAAGTGCAGGTCGGCCAGCACCTCCTGCGGGTCGGCCTCGTACTGCTCGCGCATGTTCTTGCCGAACGCCGCCAGTGCCTCCTGCGACACGATGCCGCGGCAGGCTTCGCAGCGTGCGCCGTAGGTCGGGCAGATGGCGGCGCAGCCGGCCCGCGTGATCGGCCCGAGGCAGATCTCGCCGCACTCATAGAGGCACAGGTTGCCGGCCTTCTTGCACTCCACGCAGACCGGATAGGTCGGCAGCCGGAACGGGCGCCGTGCCAGCACCGTCTTGACCAGCCGCAGGAACTCCTCACGGATCATGGGACAGCCGGGCAACTCGTAGTCGACCTTCACGACGGCCGAGACCGGGCGGGCGTCGGTGGTGGCGAACCACTCGTGCCGGTGGCCATAGACGTAGGTGCGATAGGCTTCCGGCGGCTGGTGGTTCTTGAGGGTGTTGATGCCTCCGAGGCAGGCGCAGGCGCCGATGGCTACCAGCGTCCGGCAGCACTCGCGCAGATGGCGGACCTCCTCTTCGTCGTGCGGGGTGGAGACCGCGCCGTCGACGAAGCCGATGTCGATGTCCCATTCGCGCTCGGTCATGCCCTCGCGGAAGTTGACGATGTCGACGGCTCCGACGATGTCGAGCAACTGGTTCTCGAGCTCGAGAATCGCCAGCGAGCAGCCTTCGCATCCGGTCAGTGAGAAGATGGCAATCTTGGGTTTCATTCGAGTGCCTCCCGCAGGGCCTTGAGCTCTCCGTAACGGAAGACCGGCCCCTCGAGACAGGCGTAGACGTGGTTCGCCTGACAGTGGCCGCACTTTCCGATGCCGCATTTCATCCGCCGCTCGAGCGAGCAGAACACGCTCTTCTGCGGGATGCCGCGCGCCAGCACTTCGATCACGACGAACTTGAACATCACCGGCGGACCGATCACGGCCACGAGGGTCCGCTCGGGGTCCAGTTTCGGCAGATGGCGGAAGAGCGTCGTCACGACGCCGCTCTTGCCGCGCCACTGCGGATCGGGCCGGTCAACCGTCAGCAGGAAATTGACATCCGGGCTTTCGTTCCAGCGAACCAGGTCATCGCGGAACAGGAGCTCGGTCGGCGCCCGGGCGCCGTACAGCAGGTGGAAGCGTCCGAACCGGGTGCGCTCGTCGAGGATGTATTGCACCAGCGAGCGCGCCGGCGCCATGCCCAGTCCTCCGGCAACGATCAGCACGTCGCGGCCGATGAACTCCTGCGGGTCGAATCCGTGCCCCAGCGGGCCGCGGATCCCGCACACGTCGCCGGGCCGCAGTTCGTGGATGTGTGTGGTCACTTCACCGACTCGACGGACGCACAGCTCGAAGTCCGGGCCGCGCGTCGGGGACGAGCACAGCGAGATCGGGCACTCGCCGACGCCGGGAATTGAGACCTGGACGAACTGCCCCGGCTGGTGATCGAGGGCGCGGCCGTCGTCGAGGCGCAGGCGGAACAGTTTTTCCTGGGCGGTCAGGTCGCGCACGTCGATGAGCCGCGCGGGCGCGGGGATGTAGGCGCTGCGGCCGGGCGAACCGAACGTCACCGGCTCGGATGTCAGCATGGTGCTCATGGATCAGCCCTCCTCCGCGAGCTGGTTGTAGATTTCGACCGAGTTGATGTGGGCCGTGCAGGCCCGGTCGCAGCGGGCACACCCGACGCAGCCCTTGTGCCCGGTGCGGCGTTGTATCCACATGCCCTTGCGGAAGATGCGGTGGCGCAGCCGTTCCTGCGGTCGGGCGCGGAAGTTGTGGTCTCCGGCGACCACCGCGAACTCGCGAAGCTGGCAACCGTCCCACGTTCGGACGCGCGCGCCGGTCGAAAGCGGCAGGTCGTTCTCCTCGTTGATGTCGAAGCAATAACAGGTTGGACAAACCAGGTTGCAGCTACCGCACGAGTAGCATCGCTGCGCGGTGGCCTGCCACAGAAGCGAGTCGTACGACCGCGTCAGCAGCGCGGGCAGCTCATCCAGCGGGGTGCTCAGCGCTCGCGGAAAAGCAGCCTGCTTGCGGCGCTGGTAGGTCTCGAAATCACGGGCGTCCAGCGCACCCGGCGCGCGGGTGCGCGGGAGGCCGTCTCCCATCAGCCAGGCCCGGCCGGCGTCGCTGCCGAATACCACGCCGTAGCGGTCGTGGTCGGCCGGGCTCGTGCCGCGAGCGGAGTGCCGATCGAGCGGATACAGCATGACGTCGAAGCCCGACGCGGCGTCGTTGGATTCCATGTCTCGGCAGAAGACGCCTTCGGTGCACGGCTGCGGGCAGTCAACCGCGACGATGAACATCCGCTCGCGGCGAGCGAAGTAGTGTTCGTCGCGAAAGTCGCGCGCGAAGACGCCGTCGAGCGTCTGGATCGCGTGGATGTCGCACGGGTGCACGCCGATCAGCGCCGTCGGCGACGCTTCCATCTGCGGTTCGGCCGTGAAGCCGCGCTCGGTCTTGCGGAAGGTGAACAGCGTCTCGCCGGGCGGCATCAGAAATCGCTTGGGTGAATACACGCCGTAACTGAACGAGAGGTCGATCTGTTCGGCGCGCTCCACCGGCTCGTAGAAATAGCGCACCGGGGGCTGACAGCGCGGCTCGGGCCGCGCCACGGGGCCGATCAGCCGCCACTGCGCGGCCAGTTCGTTGATGGCCGCCACGAGATCGGCGTGCGTCGCAATTCGGTCAAGCATGACTGATCTCCTCGGGTCGCGGCCGTCGCGCGGCAGCGAGTTCGCCCTCCGGCAGGGTCTGCATCTCGGTGGCGCGCGTGTCGCGGGCCGTCGGCCCGTTCGCCGCGCAGGCGGCCGATGGGAACAGCAGCGTGACGTGCGTGCCCTGCCCCGGCCGGGAGGCGATCAGGACGCGGCCGCCCACCTGCTCCATGACCTCCTGGACGATCGCCAGCCCCAGGCCGCTGCCCGGGATGCCGGCCGCCAGGGCGTTGTTGCCGCGATGAAAGGCGTCAAAGAGCGTGCCGTCGCCGCTTGGTTGTCGCTCCAACTCGTGCGGATCGAAGCCCATGCCGGTGTCGATGGCGTCGATCCGAATCCAGTCGCCGTTCGGCACCCCGCGAAGTTGTTGGGTGCCGATGGATGCCCGCAGCCAGATCTGGCCGCCTGGCTGCGTGTACTTGATGGCGTTGTCGACGATGTTGCCGAGGCAGTCCTCGAGATCGCGTGGGTCGACACGGATGCGCAGGTCGTTGTCGGCCACGTCAACCTGAAGATGCAACTGTCGCCCCTCGGCCAGCGGCTTGAAACGCCGGGCCGTGGCCAACATGACTCGGCCGGCATCGCAGATCGACCCGCGGTGCCTGGCCGGGTCGGCCTCCTTGACGCGCGCCAGCGTCAGGAGTTCGTCCACCTGCACGAGCGCCTCGCCGCAGCGGCGCACGATCCGACCGGCCATGTCGCGCACGGCGGTCGGTGGAATGTTGTCGTCGACCAGCAGCCCGGCCATGGTCTGGATCGTGGCCAGCGGACCCTTGAGCTGGTGCGCGGCGGTGCGCATGAAGCGCGAGCGACGCGCCTGCAGGTCCTGGATGGCGATCTGGGAACGCATCAGGGCCGTATTGGTGTCACGAAGCTGGCGCTCGCGCTCGCGCAGCCAGTCGGCGATGTGCAGGGTGAAATAGAGCGTGCCAAGAATGCCCGTGCTGACGGTCGCCACCATGACGGCGACGAAGCCGCCCTGTCGGTAGAGGCCGTGCGTGCCCGTCGCCAGGTCGAACGGGAAGTGCGGTTGCAGCCAGCCCTGCAGTTCGCCGATCGCCAGCCCGGCGTACAGCACCATCGCCCAGATGCCTTGGAGCACCGCCTGCGCCGGGCCGAGCAGGAGCGCCCCGATCGCCATGTGAAAGACATAGAAAATCGCCAGCGGGCACTCGACGCCGCCGGAGAATCGCAGGATGAGCGTCAGGATGAACAGATCGACGGCCACCTGGGCGTTGGCCAGCGCCGCCGCGGACCGCGACAGTCGCTCGGCCGATTCCTGAGAGGTGCGCGCGACCAGGCGGCGCGCGATGAGGGTCCAGACAACGTTGATGGCCGCCAGTCCGGCGATGACCACCCACAGCGCCATCGGGCGACGGATCGCCGATGCCCCGTGCAGGTAGCCCTCCAGCAGCAGCGCCGCCGACGCGGCCAGAGCGAACAGCCAGCGCAGTCCAATCAGCCAGCGCTGTCGCGTCACCGTCAACAGCGTGTGGTCCCACGCTGCCGCGTCGGGCTGCGACGCCGCGCCGCCGATGGATCGTGCGTCAGCGGCTGCCAGCTCCACGTTCGGCCTCCCGTCGGCTGAAGACCTGCTCGATCGTCTGCCGCAGCGTCCTGGATTCGAGCGGCTTGTTCAGGAACGCGTCGGCCGGCACGTACTCGGTGCCAAGTTCCCGGCTGAAGTCCATACCGGTTCGCTCTCCGATGGCCGACACCATCACGATCGGGATGTTGCGGAGCACCTCATCCCGCCGCATCTCGTAGGCGATGTGGAAGCCCTCGCTGGGCGTGGCCAGCATGATGTCGAGCAGCACGAGGTCCGGCGGATCATGTCGCATCGCGGCCAGACCGGCCGGGCCGGTCGAGCAGCAACTCACCGAGTAACCCGCGGGCTCCAGCATGGCTCGTATGGCGTGCTGCATGTCCTGATCGTCTTCGATTACCAGGATGCGTTTACCTGCGCTCTGCATCGGACGCCTCCTCAATCGCTGCCGCGTCTCCGCCCGGTCGCTCGTCGCGTCTCACGGCTCCCGTCGGTCGCCACGGCTGGTGGTCCAGCGCACCGTGCGTCCGCTCAGCAGATGCGCGGAAGCTCCTCGCCGTAGGGCCGCTGCACGATCCGCCGTCCGCCATAGCGAGTCAGCAGTTCGACCAGCGGCGGCTGCCGGTCGACCACGCGGCCTACGGCGACCGCGCCTTGGCCGAGCGGATGGCGACGCATCGCCGCGACGGCGCGCTCGCGATCCGCCCCGGCCACGATGGCCACGAGCTTGCCTTCGTTCGCGACCGCCAGCGGGTCGAGTCCCAGCAGCTCGGCTGCCTGGCGCGCGGCCGGCACGATCGGGATCCGGTCCTCGTCAATTTCGATGGTGAGCCCGCGCTCCTCGGCGACGTCGGCCCAGACGCCCGCCACGCCTCCTCGGGTCGGATCGCGGAGGAACTTCACGTCGGCGCCGCTGTCGAGCAGTGCGGCCACCAGTCCGGCCAGCGGCGCGGCGTCACTCAGCAGCGGCGTGTCGAACTCGAGACCGTTTCGTACCGACAGGATCGCCAGGCCGTGCTCGGCGATCGGTCCGCTGAGCAGCACCGCGTCACCTGCGACGATGCGAGATGTTCCCAGTTGCGCGGCCGGCATCAGCTTTCCGATTCCGGCTGTGTTGATCATCATGCCGGAGTCGGTCGGGCCCGGCCGGTGTTCGATCACCTTCGTGTCGCCGGTGACGATCCGCACGCCGGCCTCCGCGGCGGATGTCGCCAGCGACGCGACCACGCGATCGAGGACCGGCAGCGGCAGGCCCTCTTCGAGGATGAGGCCGAGGCTCAGGGCCACCGGCGTGGCGCCCATCATGGCGAGGTCGTTGACCGTTCCGCATACCGCCAGTCGGCCGATGTCGCCGCCGGGGAACTCGATCGGCGTGACCACGAAGGAGTCGGTCGTGAACGCGAGCCGATCTCCGTTCCACGGCAGGACGGCGCCATCGGTCAGGGCGGACAGGGTCTCGTTGCCGAGGTGCGGCAGGAAACGCTCGCGGATGAGCCGCTGCATCAGCTCTCCGCCGCCCCCGTGCGCGCGCATGACGCACGGCGTGCCTCGGGTGACCAACTTGCCGGTGTCGGACGTCATGGGCGCCTCGGCGACCGGTTGGTCGGCGAGGCGCCGGATGTGGAGGAGTCCGCCGCGTCGCCCCCGGTCAGATGTCTCAACCCTCGTCGATGCCGCGCGTCCCGCCCGACGACACCGTGGGGCGGTCGGACACGCCTCAGTCGTTCCGTTCTGCCCGCAATCGCGGCTCTTCCGGCCGCCGATCGCCATCGCCGGGCGCGCGCCCGTACTTGTACCAGGCCGCGCAGGTGCCTTCGCTGCTGACCATGCACGGTCCGATCGGATGCAGCGGCGTGCAGCCGCGCCCGAACAGCGGGCAGGCAGCCGGTTCGACCCGCCCGGCGATCACCTGTCCGCACAGGCAGGCCGGGTTGTGGTCGTCGCTTCCAAGCTCGATCCTGAAACGCCTCAGGGCGTCGAACCTTCGATAGCGCGGCGCGAGCTCCAGGCCGCTGTGCGGAATCGTGCCGAGTTCGCGCCAGGGCGTGTCCGCCACCTCGAAGACCCGCGCCATCAGGTCCAGCGCAAATGGGTTGCCGTCCGCGTCGACCGCGGCCGAGTACACGTTTTCCAGGCGCGGGCGACCCTCGACGATCTGTCGGAGCAGCGCCACCAGTCCGCGCAGAATGTTCGGCGGCTCGAAGCCGGTCACCACGCACGGTCGGCCGTACTTCTCGACGATCGGCCGGTAGGCCTCGCACCCGATGATGACGCTGACGTGCCCGGGACAGATGAAGCCGTCCAGCGGCACGTCGCCGGCTTCGAGCAGGGCCTTCATGGCCGGAACCACGCGCTTGTGGGAGACCAGCACGGTGAAGTTCTCGATGCCGTCGCGCTCGGCTTCAAGCACCGCCGCGGCCGTCGCCGGCGCGGTGGTTTCGAATCCGACGCCAAGAAACACGACGGAGCGGTCCGGGTGGGCCCGGGCCAGCGCCACGGCGGCGCGGGAGCTGGTGACCACGTGCACGTGTGCGCCTTCGGCGCGGCGGGCTTCGAGGCTCGTATGCCGCCCGGGCACGCGCACCATGTCACCGTAGGTCGCGATGATCATTCCGGGGCGGCCGGCCAGCTCGATGGCGGCGTCGATATGCCGCTGGGCCGTGACGCAGACCGGGCAGCCGGGTCCGCTGACGAGCCGCAGATTGGCGGGCAGCATCGAGCGGATGCCGCTGCGGAAAATGGATACCGTATGCGTGCCGCAGACCTCCATGAGCTGCACGCGCCGGTTGATGCGCCCGGCCAGTTGGTGCAACTCGTGCCGGAGGCCGTCCATTGATCGCAGGTCGGGCGTGATGCTCATGCGCCACCCCCGGTCTCGCGGGATTGCAGCGGGTCGCGCGCATGGCCTCCGGTGCGGGCTCGCGGTGATGATTCCAGTGATGCCGGCTCGCCGCCCGCCTCTTCGCGCAGGTTCGCTGCGTCCTCGTCGCGCAGGTACTCCCAGGTCGCGAGCGCCTCACGCTCCTCGACGGTGGTGATCGCGAACCCCGCATGGACGAGAACCCAGCATCCCGGTTCGACGCCGGGCGTCAGCACGGTGCTGATGCGCAGCCGATTGCCGCCGAGGTCGACCACAGCCTCCTCGTCGCGGGTCTCAACTATGCGAGCCGGCACCGCCAGACACATGGACCACCTCGCGCCGGCGCTTCGCCGACCGTTGTACGCGCCACCACGTCACATAGGCCTGCCCCAGCGCCAGCCCGGCGTCGCCGGTCGAGGCGAGGCGCGGCAGGAGCACCCGCAAACCGGCGGACTCCAGCAGCGCGGCCGTCCGCTCGCGCAGGCGACGGTTGGCGAAGCACCCGCCCGACAGCGCCACCACGTTCGCGCCGACGTCGCGGCAGGCGGCCACGGCGGCGTCACTGAGCAGCCTCGCCAGGGTCTCGTGCAGCCGAGCCGCCAGCAGGCCGACGGGCTCGCCTCGTCGCCGGCCCGCTGACAGCGCTACCATTGCCGGCGCGACGCGCATCAGCAGCTTGCCGTCACGGCTCCGCAGCTCGCAGGGCAGCGGGTCGACTGCGCCGGGATGCGCATCGGCGGCCGACTCCAGCGCGATCGCCGCCTCGGCCTGCACGCGGTTCAGCGCGCAGAGGCCCAGCAGGTACGCCGCGCCGTCAAACACACGCCCCAGACTGGACGTGAGAGGGGCGTTGACGCCCATGCTCACGACGCGCTCGAACAGGTCCAGCGCGGCGCGATCCGGGCACGATCTGGCCCCAGCCCCCGGAGGACCGACCTCCGAGGGATGGGGCATGGGCGCCGCCGGCCACAGTCGGCGCCCGTTGTCTCTGTCGTGATTTGCGTCGGGAACGAATGCCGGGAAGCGTTGCCGCCAGGCGGGACCCTCGGCGGCGCGCAGCAGAGCCGCCGCGGGGCGCCAGGTCTCCAGTGCGGCCGCGTCCCCGCCGACGAGCGGGACGTACTCAAGGTGCCCGACGCGCCACCAGCGATCTCGGTGACAGGCGAGCACCTCGCAGCCCCACACCGCGCCGTCGTTTCCGAGTCCGCTTCCATCGCACGCCAGACCGACGACGCGCTTGTCGCATTGGTGCTCGGCCAGGACCGCAGCCACATGGGCATGGTGGTGCTGAACGGCGCACCGCCGGGCCGCGAGACGGCCGGCCAGTTGAGTGGACAGGTAGGCCGGGTGCAGGTCATGGGCGATGATGACGGGCCGCCCCGCGGCGGCGCAGATCTGCCCGTTCACGGCCTCATTGAATAGTCGGAAGCTGTTGGGGTCACGAAGGTTACCGAACTCGCCGAGCAGTTCAGCGCGACCGTCGCGAAGCACGCATAGGGTGCTCCGCTGCTCGCCGCCCAAGGCGATGATGACCGCTTGTCCGCTCGACCGGCGTGGTTCGATGACCGGCAAGTCCGAAAAGAGCGCCTGCATCGGACCAGTGAACGTCATCTGACACTCCCGAGCGTCACCAACAGATGACTAGCAATCTGCGGGCCATTTCCCTGAATTCGCGCGCCGGTCTGGCCGCGTGGCGGTGGTTGCCGTCGTTTCTGCACGTGGCTGAACACTGGCCGCGGCTGGGGAAAAACGCGCACTCCGCTGTGGAGGTTCCAACAGTGGCAGATGAGTTAATGCTGAGCGAGACAGTTGGCGACGCCCGCTCGCGTTGGCACGACGATTGCGAAGGATTTGTACGTATTGTCGCGCGCGCGGGCGCCGTGCCCCGGTGCAGCCACGAGCCGCCGAAGCACGTGCCAAGGAGACTTACCATGAAGCCGACGGCCTCGAGCGCCAAGCCAGCCGCGCGGACGCCGCAGCGATTGACGGTCCCGTTCGTCGGGCATCACCTGCTGAACGATCCCCGTTTCAACAAGGACGCGGCCTTCACCGCCGCCGAGCGTGAACGCCTTGGTTTGCGCGGACTGCTGCCGGCCATGACGCTGACCATCGAACAGCAGGTGGCGCTGGAGCTTGAGCACCTGCGCGCCAAGAACAGCGATCTGGAGAAGCTGATCGGTCTGTTGGCGTTACAGAACCGCAACGAGACTCTCTTCTACCGCCTGCTGATTGAGCATCTGCCCGAACTGATGCCGCTGGTCTATACGCCCACCGTCGGGCTGGCCTGTCAGCGGTACAGCCACATTTTCCGCAAGCCGTGCGGCATCTGGCTGACGCCGGACGACCTGCATCGCATTCCGGATGTGCTGCGGAACGCGGCGACCAAGGACGTTCGGCTGATCGTCGTCACCGACAACGAGCGGATTCTCGGGCTTGGAGATCAGGGCGCGGGCGGCATGGGCATCCCGGTTGGCAAGATCACGCTTTACTGCGCGGCCGCAGGCATTCACCCGAAGAACTGCCTGCCCATCAGCCTCGACCTGGGCACGGACAATCCGCAGTTGCTCGACGACCCGTTTTACATGGGCTACCGCCGGCGACGACTTCGCGGCGAGGCCTATGACCAGTTCATCGAGGCCTTTGTCGAGGGTGTGCTCGAGGTCTTCCCCCGCGCGCTGGTGCAATGGGAGGACTTCAGCCGGAACAACGCCTTCGCCGTGCTCGACCGATACCGCAAGCGGATCACCAGCTTCGACGACGACATCCAGGGCACGGCCGGCGTGACGCTCGCGGGCATTTACAGCGCGCTGAAGATCACCGGCGGCAGCCTGGATCAGCAGCGGCTGGTATATGTCGGCGCGGGCGAGGCCGGCATCGGCATCGGCCGGCTGGTGCGGGCGGCGCTGCGCGAGTCGGGCCTCGACGAGGCGGACATCCATCGCATGCAGGTGTTCGTCGACACGCAAGGTCTGATTTTCGAGGCCCGTCTCATTCGCGACGAGCAGAAGCGGGAATTCTCGCTGACGGCGGCCGACATGGCGAAGTACGGCTTCTCCGGACATGGACCCTTCGACCTGCTTGAGGTCGTTCATCGCGTGCGGCCGACCATCCTGATCGGCTCGACCGCCCAGCCGGGCGTGTTCGGTGAGCAGGTCGTGCGGGCGCTGGGCGAACACGTCGAGCGGCCGATCATCTTTGCGCTGAGCAACCCGACGTCGAAGGCGGAGTGCACGCCGAGCGAGGCGATTGGCTGGACCGATGGTCGCGCCATCGTGGCGACCGGCAGCCCCTTCCCGCCGGTGGAGTATCGCGGACGGACGTTTGAGATCGGACAGGCGAATAACGCGTTCGTCTTCCCCGGCGTCGGGCTGGGGGTCATTCTGTCCGAGGCCCGCGAGGTGAGCGACGCCATGTTCCTGGCGGCGGCGCGGACGTTGGCGGAGTGCGTCACACCCGAGCGGCTGGCGCGCGGTGCGATCTATCCTGACCAGAGCGAGCTGCGACAGGTCAGCGCGCGAATCGCCGCGGCGGTGATGCGCGTGGCGCGGTCTCAGAACGTCGGACGGCTGATTCCTGACGACCAGATCGAGGCGGTGGTCGCCGATGCCATGTGGTACCCGGACTACCCGGTATGTGAACCGCCGGCCGCGGTACCGGAGCCGGCGTATGCGGGCGTCGCGCGGTGACGGCCCACTGACTCGCCCGGCGGCGCGTGGCTTATAATCGCGGTCGATGGGCAAGAGCGAGCGGAGCCTGGTCGATTGGCTGCGGCAGCGCGCGGGGGCCAACCCGTTTCGCGTACCGATCGGCATCGGCGATGACATGGCCGCCGTGCGGCTCGGCGGCAACGTGGTGCTGGTCACCGCCGACATGCTGATGGACGGCGTTGACTTCCGGACCGCCGAACACACGCCCGCTCAGATCGGCCGCAAGGCGCTGGCCGCCAGTCTGTCCGACTGTGCCGCGATGGCCGTCCGGCCGATCGCGGCGTTAGCCTCCGTGGCGTTACCCGACGAGTGGTCGATGGAGCAGGCCCGCCAACTGGTGGAAGGCATGCTGCCGCTGGCCGAGCGGCATGGCTGTCCGCTGGCGGGCGGTGACACAAACAGTTGGTCGCATCCGCTGGTGATCGACGTGATCGTGCTGGCGCAACCGTGGCCGGGACTGGCGCCGGTCCGGCGGACCGGCGCGCGTCCGGGCGACGGCGTGTACGTCAGCGGTCCGCTTGGCGGCAGCCTTGGCGGGCGGCACCTGACCTTCGAGCCGCGCGTGCTCGAAGCGCGGCAGCTCGCCGCGCGGCTGACCGAGAACCTGCACGCGATGATGGACATCAGCGACGGACTCGCGCTCGACCTGTCGCGTCTGTGCGGGGCGTCCGGCGTGGGCGCGACGCTCGATGCGAACACGCTGGAGCGTACGGCGGTTCACGCCGACGCCCGTGCCGCGTCGGCCGCCGACGGCCGTGCGCCGCTGGATCACGCGCTTTATGACGGCGAGGACTTTGAGCTGCTGGCCGCGTGTTGTTGTGAAGACGAGACCATCGAGACGGGGGCGTGCCAGTGGCAACGCATCGGCGAATTCACGTCGTCGGGTCTGGCCATGCGTCGTGCGGACGGCCGGCTCGAGCCGCTTGAAGTCCGGGGCTGGGAGCATTTTCGGGAGGAGGGGCCGTCGTCGCCGAGCCGCGGGACACGCTGACGCTGACCAGTGAGTCGGTGGACGAGACCCGCGCCGCCGGTCGGGTGGTGGCCGACGTGCTCGGTCCCGGTGACGTCATCGGTCTGGTGGGGCCGCTCGGAGCGGGCAAGACGCAGTTCGTCAAGGGTCTGGCGGCTGGCCTCGGGGTGGCCGACGAGCGCGGCGTGAACAGCCCGACCTTCGTGCTGGTGCAGGAGTATCGCGGGCGGCTCACGCTGTACCACGTCGACGCGTATCGTCTCGGGCGCGCCGGGGAACTGGCGGCGCTGGGTTTCGACGAGCTGTGCGACGCCGGGGGCGTCGTGGTTGTGGAGTGGGTCGACCGCGTTGAGTCGCTCATGCCGGACGACGCCATTCGGATCGAGCTGTCGCCGCTGGACGCGACCGGGCGGCGTCTCGTGGTGCGCGGCAGCGCGCCGCGCATCGCCATGCTGCGCGAACGGCTGCGTCGAGCCGTGCCCGAGCTGCTCGATGACGCCGACCCGCCGCTGCGGCGGCTTTGACGCGAGCGCCCGCCAGCGTTCTGATAGTCCTATGAATCGTCCCGATGGCCGAAAGCCGGATGAATTGCGACCCGTGCGCATCCAGCGCGGCGTGCTGGCGCGAGTCGCCGGCTCGGTGATCATCGAGACGGGGCAGACGCGCGTGCTGTGCACGGCGTGCGTCGAGGAGGGCGTTCCCGAGTGGCGGCGTGGCAGCGGACTGGGCTGGGTGACGGCCGAGTACGACATGCTGCCGGCCTCGACCGGGCAGCGGCGGGCGCGCAATCGCGGCGGCAGGGTGGATGGGCGGACGCAGGAGATTCAGCGGTTGATCGGCCGGTGCATTCGCGCCGTGACCGACTTTGCGGCGCTCGGTGAGCGGACGATCTGGATCGACTGTGACGTGCTCCAGGCCGACGGCGGCACGCGGACGGCGGCGATCAGCGGGTCGTATGTGGCCTTCGCGGACGCGGCGCGATGGTGCCTCGATCAGGGTCTCGTCTCACGCAGCCCGGTCGCCGGGCAGGTCGCCGCGGTCAGTGTCGGGCGGGTGGGCCGCCGAACGCTGCTGGATCTCTGTTACGCCGAGGACTCGCGGGCCGATGTGGATTTCAATGTCGCCATGACCGACGCGGGCCGGTACGTGGAGGTTCAGGGTTCCGCCGAAGGCGCGCCGTTCGCGCCGCGCGAGATGCAGCAGATGTTGAAGTTGGCTTCCGCCGGCGTTCGCCGCCTTCTGGCGATGCAGCGCGCCGCGCTCTCGCGGCGCCTCGCCGCAAGCGGTCGCACACAACCCGGTAAGCTCACACGATGACGGCCTCCATTCCGCGAATCGTGTCTTCCGTGATCCGCTCTTCTCTGATCCGCCTCGGCTTGCTGGCGGCCGGCCTGGTCGTCGCCATAGCAGGTTGCGACCGCATCTCGCGGTGGAAGAACGGCCCGAGCTCGGATTCGTCGCTGCCGCCGCCGACGCTGAACTGGTTCAAGAAGGAACCGAGCGGCGAGCCGTGGACGATCGAGTGCGGCATTTTCCGGGGCGAGAACCATCGCCGCGTCGCCGAGGACCTCGCCGCGGGCATGCGGCGACTCGATCGCATCAAGGCCGACCTGCTTGAGGTGCGGAGCGACGCCGGGCAGAGCACGATTCTCTACGGCCGGTACATGCTGCGCCGTGACCCGAAGACCGACAACATTGTGCTGTCGCCGGAGCTGAACGCTGACATCCAATACATCCGATCGCTCTCGCCGGCCGAGGGGCGTTACCCGTTTCTGACTGCCCGGCCGGTGGCGCGGCTGGGGGAGACTGCGTCGGGTCCGCCCGAGTGGGATCTTGCCAACGCCGACGGCGTGTACACCTTGCAGGTGGGCGTGACTTACAACACCGCCGAGTTCCGTGAGCGCGTGCAGGCGGCGGTCGACTGGGTCCGCGATCTCCGCAGCCGCGGTTATGAGGCGTATTACTACCATGACGCCTCGAAGTCGCTCGTCACGGTCGGCCGGTTCGACGAGTCCGCCGTGACGACCGGCGCGGACGGCCGGCCGCGCTACTCGCCGGCGGTCCGCGAGCTGCGGGCCAAGGAAGAGTTCGCCTACAACCTGGAGAACGGGCAGAAGATGTTCACCATCGGCACGGATGGGACGCGCGTTGCGCACGAGTCGTTCCTGGTGCGCATCCCACGCCGCAAACCGGCCGCGCCATGAGCAGCGAACCGCAGCGTACCATTTTGATCGCGACGCGCAACCCGGGGAAGCAGCGCGAAATGGTCGCCGTGCTGTGCGAAGACAGTGCCGACTCGCCGCTCTCGCGCGTGAACTGGCCGGGCGTCGACGAGGTGGCGGCGCATCTGCCCGATCCTCCTGAGAACGAGCCGACCTTCGCCGCCAACGCGGTCTTCAAGGCTCGTTACTGGTCCCGGGCCACCGGGCTGTGGACGCTGGCCGACGACTCGGGGCTGGAGGTCGACGCGCTGGGCGGCGCGCCGGGCGTGCGGTCGGCTCGCTTCTCGCTGCCTGACGGGGCGCCGTCGCCGGACCGACCGCCGGATCGGCTGGAGATCGATGCGGCCAACAATCGGAAGCTGATCGCCGCGCTCGCGGGCGTGCCGGAGGACCGACGCACGGCCCGGTTTCGGTGCGCCTTGGCGCTGGTCGCCGGTGACCGCGTGCTGGCCACCGCGGAGGGCACGATCGAGGGGCGCATCATCGATCTGCCGCGCGGTTCGGGCGGCTTCGGGTATGATCCGCATTTTCTTGTCCCGGAACTGAATCGCACGACGGCGGAGCTGGCCCTGTCCGAAAAGAATCGCATCAGCCATCGCGGCCGGGCGCTGCGACTCATGCGGCGACGCCTCATTGAGTTGCTTCGGGCATCGCCCGCGTCGAGCGACGCGCGCTGACCGCCGATCGTTGGCGACTCCCGTCGATTTCGTTACAATCTTCGCCCGACGTTCGCCGGCGAACCGATCCGATCGCCGTGGTTCCCGCAGGTCCGTGTCTGTCCGGTCGAAAGGAGAGGCCGTTGCCGCGTCAACCGATCCATCCGACCAACAAGATTGAATCATTGTCGATCCTCGACGTGGAGGGACGGGTCGATCCGCAGCTCGACCCGCGGCTCGAACCCGACTTCCTGCGTCGTATTTTCCGGGGCATGCTGCTGGCGCGCCGGCTTGACGAGCGGCTGCTGCGGTTGCAGCGCCAGGGCCGGATCGGCACCTTCGGCCCCGGCATGGGCCAGGAGGCCGCGTCGCTGGGTCCGGCCGTCGCGTTGCAACCGTCTGACTGGTTCGTGCCGTCGTTCCGCGAAGGCGCGGCCATGCTGTGGCGCGGATGGCCGATCGAGAAGATCATCCTGTGGTGGGGCGGACACGAATACGGGGCATCGACCCCGCCCGGCCAGAATGACCTGCCGATCTGCGTGCCGGTCTCTTCGCAGTGCCTGCACGCCGCCGGCATCGCGTGGGGCTGCAAGTACAAGAACGACCCGTCGGTGGTGGTCTGCTTTCTCGGCGACGGCGGCACGTCGGAGGGCGACTTCCATGAGGCGCTGAACTTTGCCGCCGTTCACGTGCTGCCGGTGGTGTACGTCGTGCAGAACAACCACTGGGCCATTTCGCTGCCGCGCGAGATGCAGAGCAAGTCAGCCACGATCGCGCAGAAGTGCGTCGCCTATGGCATGGACGGCATTCAGGCCGACGGCAACGACATTCTGGCGATGTACGTCGCCGCCCGGGAGGCGTACGACAAGGCTCGGGCAGGCGGCGGTCCGACGCTGATCGAGGCCGTGACGTACCGACTGGCCATGCACACCACCGCGGACGACCCGAAGAAGTACCGTTCGGAGGAGGAAGTCGCCTGCTGGAGGCCGCGCGAGCCGCTCATTCGTTTCGAGAAGTACATGCGTGCGTGCGGGTTGCTTGACGACGACGGCATGGCGCGACTGGAGGCCGAGATCGCGGAGGAGATCCGGCAGGCCGTCGAGCGCGCCGAGAGCTACGAACCCGATCCGATGGACAGCTTCCGCCATACATTTTCAGAGATGCCTGAGTCCCTGGCGGCCCAGGCGCGCGAGTTTGCGGAATTCATGGCCGAGCTGAAGGCGGAGGTTCGGGAGGTCAGCGAGACGCGGCGGGAGATGGCCGAGAGTTAGAGCACGTCTGGCGAAGCGGCCGGCGTGGGACCGACGAGACGATCATGGCAAAGCTGACGATGGTGCAATCACTGAACCTCGCATTGCGCGAGGCTCTGACCGAGGATCCGGACGTCATCATCTTCGGGCAGGACGTGGGCAAGGACGAGGGCGTCTTCCGGGTCACGGAGGGGCTGTATCGCGACTTTGGCCCGACGCGCGTGGTCGACATGCCGGTGGCCGAATCATGTATTGCCGGCGTGGCCGTCGGGTTGGCGATTCGCGGGCTGCGACCGGTTGCCGAGATGCAGTTTTCGGGTTTCGGCTACCACGCCTTCCACCAGATTGAGAACCACCTGTCGCGCTTCCGCACGCGCACCCGCGGCCGCTTCACGTGCCCGGCAGTCGTGCGCATGCCCTACGCCGCCGGCATCCGCGCCATCGAGCACCACAGCGAAAGCCGCGAGACCATCTGGGCTCATCTGCCCGGTCTGAAGATGGTCATTCCCTCGGGTCCGCGAAACGCCCGAGCCCTGCTGCGGTCGGCCATCTTCGACCCCGACCCGGTCATTTTCTATGAGCCCAAGAGCGTCTATCGCGCCTTCAAGGAGGAAGTGCCCGACGAGCCGGAGCAGATGCCGCTGGGCCGCTCGGAGGTTGTGAAGGAAGGCAGCGACCTGACCATTATCTCGTACGGCGCGATGATGCGGCCCACGCTGGAGGCGGCCGAGACGCTGAACGACGAGCACGACATCAGTGCTGAAATCGTTGACCTGCTGACCATTTCGCCGCTCGACAGCGAGACGATCTGCGCGTCGGTTCGCAAGACGGGCCGCGCCGTCATCGTCCACGAGGCGCCGCGGACGCTCGGGCCCGGGGCGGAGGTCGCGGCTCGCATCGCGGAGGAGGCGTTGGAGTATCTGGAGGCCCCGATCCGCCGCGTGACGGGGTACGACGTCATCATGCCGTTCTTCGCCACCGAGCGGTACTTCATCCCCGACGTGCGGCGAATCGTGAAGGCGGCCAAGCAGGTCGTGGACTACTAAAACACCGGGAGTTCGAGCCGGCGCCGGCACGCGCCGCCGAGTTGGATTGCAGCGTCAGGGAGTTTTCTGATGGCCAGGGAGTTCATTCTGCCGGACCTCGGTGAGGGCATTCACGAGGCGCAGATCGTCAACATCAAGATCAAGGAAGGCGACACCGTCACCGAGGACCAGATGGTGATGGAGGTCGAGACCGACAAGGCGGCGGTCGAGATTCCGGTGCCGTTCGCCGGCGTTATCTCGAAGGTATTCGTCAGCAAGGGTCAGACCGTGAAGGTCGGCCAGCCGCTGCTGGCTGTCGATGGAACCGGCGGGGCGCCTGCCGCCCCGCCTCCGCCGAAGCCCGCGGCACCGCCGCCCGCTGCTCCGGCCCCACGGCCGGCGCCGGCGGCCAAGCCCGCACCGCCGGCCCCGCCGGCCGCCAAGCCGCTGCACGCTCAGGTCGCTGAGTCGGTGCCGGCGCGGTCATCGCCGACCACGACGACGCCCGCCCGCGTCGCGGCCGAAGCGCCTGCGGCGAGCCGCGGCGCATCCGGCCTGCCCGTTCCCGCGGCTCCGGCCATTCGCCGCCTTGCGCGCGAGATGAACATCGACCTGGCCGACGTCCGCGGCACCGGCCCGGGCGGCCGCATCGTTCGCGAAGACCTGGAACGATACAGCCTCGCTGGTCCGACCGGCGCCGGCGTTGGGCGGGCCGCCCCCGAGTCGCCCGCCGCCGCGCGCTCCGCGTCGCCGACCGTTGACGTCGCGCGTCCGGCCGTTTCGGGCGAAGCGCTGCCCGATTTCTCGCAGTGGGGACCGGTGCGGCGCGAACCGATTACGCAGATCCGCAAGACGATCGCCCGCCAGATGACGCGGGCGTACACGCTGATCCCGCACGTGACGCACTGCGACTTCGCCGACGTCACCGATCTTGAAAGCTTCCGCAAGCAGCACGCTGAGGTCTTCAAGGACAAGGGCACCAAGCTGACGCTGACCACGTTCATCGTGAAGGCGGTGGCCGGCGCGTTGCAGCAGTTCCCGCAGCTCAACTGCTCGTTCGACGACCAGGCGGGGGAGATCATCTTCAAGGACTACGTGCATATCGGCATCGCGGTCGACACGCCGCGTGGACTGGTAGTGCCGGTGCTGCGCGACTGTGAGCGCAAGAGCCTGCTGCGGATCACCAAGGACCTGGCGGACCTGGCCGAGCGGGCCCGCGCCGCCAAGTTCGACATCGCCGAGCTGCGCGGCGGCACGTTTACGATTACCAACGTCGGCGCGCTGGGCGGCACGTTCGTCACGCCGATGATCAACTGGCCCGAGGTGGCCATTCTCGGACTGGGGCGCTCGGCCTGGCAGCCGGTGGTCCGCGACGGCCAGATCGTGCCGCGGATGATGCTGCCGCTGTCGCTGTCGTTCGACCACCGTGTGGTCGACGGCGCCGATGCGGCCCGCTTCACCCGCGCGGTCATCAGCTACCTGGAGAGCCCCCTCAATCTGCTGATGGTGTCGTAGATTCGCCGGCTCGGACGGCGAATCGATGCAGCTCGGCCGCCGCGCGGGAGCGTTCGCGCGGTCGGGTCGAGAACAGCGTGGCGTACGTGCGCTCGCCGCTGGTGAAGTGCTCGACCGGTTGCAGGCCCATCGTTTCGTAGTCCGTTGGCGACAGCTCGGCCAGACCCGGCCAGAAACCGTAGCGCGAGCGCGACAGGCGTCGTACCTCGCTCCAGTCGACGTACAAGTGTGAATAGCCGCGCTCCGTCAGCCACGCCGCGGGACTCTCGGTGCGGGTCGGCGCTGATCGCCATGCCGCCACGTGCTCGGCGAATGGGTTGCGGCTGAACACGACGTGATAGTCGCAGCCGCGCGGCAGGTAGAGCGCGCGGGCGTCGCCGACGACAAGCACTCGTCCACCGCCGTCGCAGATCTCGCGCAGGCGCGGCAGGTGCGCCGTCCCGGGCCACTGACCCTCCAGCATCCAGTGGGTCGCGCCAAACGCCTGAATGGTGAATACGCCGGCCGCTGAGAACTCCTGAGACAGGGTGCGCAGGTTCCATCCGGCTGCGCCGAGCACCACGCCGACCGCAGCCGTGCGCACCAGTCGCCGGTGGTCCGCGGCGACGACACCTGTCAGCAGCGCCGCCGGCGCAAGCAGGCCAATGGCGAATCGATCCACCAGATGTGTGATCATCGTCCAGCCTGCCGCGATCAGCAGAGAGACGGTCAGGCCTGCCGTCATCACGCGCCGGGTACCGGCGTCAGCCGGTTCGGCTCGGCGGCGCGCCAGGACCGCCACGCTGAGCAGCAGCGCGAGCGCCAAGGCGGGACCGTAGAGCCGATTCACGGCGACACGCTCGCCCAGCGCGCGGAGTCGGCCACGTGCGGATCGTTCGTCCGGCGCGGGTCGGTGCCCCTCGACCCAGCGGGCCGCGGCTTCGTCCGACCAGATGCCCGGTCGCTCCGGCCAGATGGTCCGGGCCAGCGGAAAGACCGGGTTGCTTGTGTTGGCGATGTTCCGTACCGCCCACGGCGCGAAGGCCGCCGCCGCGCATCCGGCGAATGTCAAGACCGCCCGCGTCCGTCCCCGACGGCCAAGCCCGCACGCCAGCGCGAGCGGCACCGCGCCCAGCGGCAGCGCCGTGTACTTGAATCCGCCCGCCAGCCCAGCCAGCAGACCGCCAGCCATCGCCCAGCGCGGGACGAGGTCATCCTGTCGCAGTCCGCGCGAAACGCACGCGAGCGAGAGCGTCAGCATCGCCAGCATGCCGTTCTCGACGTAGGCGACGCCGCTCAGGTAGGTCAGCATCGGGCAGGTGGCGACCGTCAGGCCGGCAACGACGCCCGGCAAGCGGCCGAAGGCGCGCGCCGTCAGCCATGCGCCGCCGACCGCGAGCATTCCCAGTAGAACATTGACGAGCTGCGCGGTGTAGACACCACCGGTCGCCGACCCGTGCAGGACGAACGACAGCAGGTAGAGCATCTCGGCGTTCTGCGGGAAGTTGGTGTAGATGTTGTGGGGCAGGAATGTGACGCGACCGGCGTCGAACCACTCCCGCGGGCCGCCGAAGTGGTACTCGAGCACGTCGTAGCCATTGCCCTCGGCCGGCCAGAGATAGCCCGGCGGACACGTCGCGGCCGAGATCGCCAGCGACGCAAACGGAACGACGGCCAGCCAGCACCAGCGGTGAATGCGCCGCCCCGAGTCGCCGGTTGCCGAATCAACCTCCGGCGGCGCGCGACGTACCTCGGCGATGAGTGACGGTGCGCGGACGACGCCGGCGGCGATCGCGGCAGCCACGATCGCCCACCAGGCCCCGGTCGACAGCGCGCCGACGGCACCGAGCGTCAGCACCAGCATGGCCAGAAGGCCCGCGCCGAGGCCCGCGCCGATCAGCAATTGCCACCGCAGCGGTTCGCGATGCAGTCCCAGTGCTCGTGCCGCCCACAGACCGATGCCGACCGAGGCCAAGCCGACGGCCGCCGCGACCGTGCCGTCAACGACAATGATGCTCAGGATGGTGATCAGCGCGGTCGCCGTCATGCGCCGCGATGGTAGCGATCGAGCAGCCGTTCAAACCAGCGCCGCCAGCCGTCGCGGCCACGGACCCGAAGCAGTCTGACCGAGCACTCGCGGCATAGTCGCTGGTCGATTGCCCGCTGCGCGTCGCTCGGCACGCCGCGCTCCGACATGATCGCGCGAGCGCGCGTCAGCTCTTCCGCCAGCGCCTCCGACATGTCATCCATGCTGCGCCCAGCCGTCGCCCATGCGCTCGCCCACCATGCGCTCGTAGCTGGCATAGCGTTCGGGATGGATGTCGCCCGCTTCGACCGCGGCCCGGATGGCGCAGCCGTCTTCACGCAGGTGTCGGCAATTGTGATACTTGCACTGACCGATCAGCGGGCGGAACTCGATGAAGTAGGCCTCGATTTCATCGGCCGGAACATGGGCCAGCTCGAACTGCCGCAACCCCGGCGTGTCCACCACCCATCCGCCGAAGGACAGCCGCACCAGCTCGGCCACGGTGGTCGTGTGCCGGCCGCGGCGGCTGGTCTCGCCCAGCTCGCCGACGCGGCGGTTGACCTCGGGGTCGATCGCGTTGAGCAGCGAGCTCTTGCCCACGCCGCTGATGCCCACGAAGACCGACGTTTTGCCGCGCATGGCCTCGCGGCACTCGTCCAGCCCGGCCGAGAGCGTCACACTGGTCGGAAGCACCGTGTAGCCGATCTCGGCGTAGCGCGTGCAGACGTCCTCGATGAATTCGTCGGACCGCAGGTCGATCTTGTTGATCACGATGATCGGCTTGAGCCCGCCCTTGTGTGCCGCGACGAGGAAGCGGTCCAGCAGGTGCGGTCGAAGCGTCGGTTGGTCGGCCGCCGCCATGACGAGCGCCTGATCGACGTTGGCGGCCAGCACCTGCACGCGGTCCTCGTATTGACGGGTCAGGGTCGTCACGCGCGGCTCGACGTGCTCGATCACGCCCTCCTCGGCGGTGGAGCCGACGGTCGTTGCGAAACGCACCCGGTCGCCAACCGCGAGCGGTTGCCGCGTGCTCTTGAGCCGCGACCAGAGCACCCGCCGCACGGTGCAGTTCAGCCGTCGGCCCTCCGCGTCAACCTCGGCGATCAGACCGCGCACGGCCACGATGATTCCGACCGGCAGGTTCGCCGCGTCGAGCGGGGCGTGGGAGTCGTCGGCCACGATGATGGTGCGCTTACGGGCCAGATCGCCCTTGCGGCCGACGGATTCCGCCGTCGCGGCGTCATCGGTCTTCGCGCTGTCCTGACGAACGCCGCGCGTCCAGGCCTGCTTGTCGCGAGCCACGCGATCGCGGTTGCGGCGCAGATCGACCCGCACCTTGCGTCCGCGGCGCGGCCCTGACGACTCACCGGCCATTCGAACCTCCCCGTGCCTCCGACGGCGCGGTGGCGGTCGCAGTCGGCCGCCGGACCACGCGCACGACCACCAGCCCTTCGGGATCGGGCTGCGTGGACGGGGCGGTGGCTGCCGCCGCGGCCGTTGTAGTGGGCGCCTTGCGGGGGCGGAGCCACTCGCGCAGACCGTCGCGCGTGAACTGCCGCTCGCCCGCTTTCAGACGGAACGTGCACTCGTGGCGGCCGGTGCCCGGGTCGATCTCTCCCTGGGCGGCGAAGAGCGCGTCGGCCAGCAGGTCCGGGGAGCCGCGGAGCGAGATGGTGGTTCCTTCGGAGCCCATGCCGGCGAATGCGATGATGACGCTTTGGACGGTCAGGCCGGGCTGGTTGAACGCCAGCATGCGGCGGCACGCCTGCGACGCGCTGTCTTCGCTTGGGCAGAGCAGCATCATGAACGTGACCCACTCGCCGGCCGGGTTGAACATCGGCCGCTTGACCGGCGATGGCTCGGCGACGGGCTGCGGTGGGGTGGGCGTCGGCGGTGCGGCCGATGGCACATTACCGTTTGTCGGGGTTGGCGGCGGGGCGGATCGTGGGGCGGCTTCGGCGGCATCCGCGCCGAATCGCGCAGCGGAGTCGGCTGCGGACATGGCCGATTCCGCCGCGTGCAAAGCGACGCTGGAGGATTTCTCATTCGCGGCAGCGGCGAACTTGTCGTCACTATCCGCGCCGAGCGCGAGACTTCGCTCCTTGTCGACACCATCCGACGACTCGAGGGACTGGAGCATCGTTCGGGCATCCGGGGTTGATTCGCTGGCGGCCGCGTCTGGATGCGCGATCCTCGGTGAACTCAGCGCAACCCGCGCGTCGTCCCTCTTCCGTTCCCGCGTTGCCACGCGAGCTGACTCGCGTTCGCTCGAATTCGCTTGCCCGGCGGGAGCGGCCAGGGGCAGAGCGGACGTGGCACCGTGGTCCGTGGGTGCGAGCATCGGCGGTCGCGGCGCGAACCAGATGCGCCAGGAGGCGCCGGCGGCCAGCAGCAGGGCCGCTGCCATGGTGGCCGGTCGGAGCCAGCCGAGCCGCCGTACCGCGCCGTCGGCGGCCGGCGCGCCGTCGCCCAGCAATTGCCGCCTGGCCAGTCGGGACTGGATGGCGTCGAGCATGTCGGCCGGCGGCGACTCGCGCGGCAGCGTCCGCACCGCCTCGGAGGCCTGACGCAGACGTGCGATGGCGCGGCGAGCTTCGGCGTCGTGCGCCAGCCGGGATTCCACGGCTGCCCGGGCCGGCGGCGACAGTTCGTCGTCGAGGTACGCGCTCAGTTGTTCCATCAGCTCATCGCTGGTTTTCATCGCGTCTCATCCGGGCCGAAGCAGTCGGCCAGCAATTCCCGAAGCGTCAGGCGTGCGCGAAACAGCCTTGATTTTACCGTTCCCACCGGGATTTCGAGAATCTCGGCGATCTGTGAGTAGTCGAGCCCGTCCAGGTCGCGCATCACGACGACGACCCGGTGCGCGTCGTCAAGCTCCAGCAGCGCGGCCTGCACGGCCACGCGCATCTCGTTCGCATCGGCGCGGTCACTCGGGCCACGTTCACTCGAAGTCGCACGCTCGGCCCGCGACCCGGCGCGGCCGTCGGAACGACCAAGGCTCGGCGCATCCAGCGAACAGGTCGTGCCGCGGGAGCGCTTCCGCGCGCGGTCAATCGACAGATTCACCGCGATGCGATAGAGCCATGTAAACACCTGCGCCCGGCCGTTGAATCGATCAACGGATTGCAGCGCTCGCACGAACGTCTCCTGAGCCATGTCGGCGGCGTCGGAACGATCGCCTGCCAGTCGCAGGCACAGGTTGTAGACGCGCTCCTGGTGGCGGGCGACCAACTCGCCGAACGCGGTCCGATCGCCGGCTCGGCAGCGCGCGATCAGCGCCTGCTCGTCGCTCTCGGATTCGATCCGTGCCAGCGGCACGCGCAGTCATCCTTACCTTCTTGGACGATCGGATCACCCGGCGGTTCACGCGCCGCCAAAAGCCGGCCGCCCGCCCGAGGATGATACAGGCTGGGATCGGATTCGCCGCGTCGGTGCCCTCGGGCTCCGAGAATATCGATTCCGCATGGTCGGGTCTGGCGGCTTGCCGCGTGTCGGGGGCGTGCTCTAATAGGCCGGGGATCGGAGGACGTGCATGCCGAAGATGGCGGTCATCGTGGTCGGAGCCGGTCAGGGCACGCGGTTCGGCGGCGATGAGAACAAGATATTCGCGGTGGTGGACGGGCAGCCGGTGTTCCTGCGGTCGCTTCAGCTCTTCGTCAATCGCGAGGACGTGTCGCAACTGTTGCTGGTGGTCAGCCCGTCGGACATGGGCCAGATGAAGACGAAGTTCGGCCCGAACCTGGGGTTCATGGGCGTCAGGCTGGTCGAGGGGGGTGCGGCGCGGCACGAGTCGGTGGCCCGCGGGCTGGCCGAGGTCGCTCCCGAGAGCGAATACGTGGCGGTGCACGACGCCGTTCGGCCGTGCGTGGCAAGCGACTGGATCGACGCCGTCCTTGCCGAAGCGGTCAAGAGCGGCGCGGCGATTCCGGCCGTGCGGGTGACGGCCACGCTGAAGCGCGTCAGCGAGCAGCGCATCGTCGAGCAGACCGTGCCGCGCGACGGTTTGTGGATGGCGCAGACGCCGCAAATCTTTCGCCGCGACGTCATCATGGCTGCTTACAAGACGGTTCCGCCGGCCGGTGCCCCGGTCACCGACGACGCCCAGCTCGTCGAAGCGAGCGGACATGCCGTCAGTGTGATCGAGGGCGATCCGCGGAACATCAAGATCACGACCAAGGGCGATCTGTCATTGGCCGGAGCGATCATCAAGACGCTGCCCAGCAAGCCCAAGGGCGGCCAGTTGGGAGCGTTTGAAGAGGCCAGGTGGTAGGCGGGCAGCGCGGCGATCGGGCTTGACCGGTTGCTGGGCGTCGATTGCAATCGGTGCGCGGCGGGTGGCTGACGGGCCGTTCCCCGGCCGGAACGGCGCGACGTGGGGATTGGACCGATGGCAGCGTTTCGACGTGGAGAACCCTTGATGCGATCGTCGAAGAGGTTGCACCTCGCAGCGGCCGCGACGCTGCTGTGCCTGGGCGGATGCCAGGACTGGAATCGCCGCACGCCGCCGCCGACCGACCTGTCGGAGCCGCCCGACCGGGTGGCGAAGCGGCTGAAGGAGACGGGCGTCGATATGCCCGGCTCGGTAGAGGACATGCTGCGGGCGCGGAAGGCGTACCTGGAGCAGCTCCGTCGTCTCGAGAAACTGTACCTTGAGATCGGCGACGTGAACCGGGCCAACTGGGCCCGCCGCCAGCGCGAGCGGACCGAGGCGGTCGAGGTCTATCCGTATCTGTCGGAAAAGCCGACGGAGGCCAGCGTCGAGGTCGCGCCGGAAAGCAGCATTCTCGAGGCTGACGCGCTCTTCAACCAGGCCAAGGCCAAGCTCGATTCGGTGCGCGGCAAGCCGCTGCTGGGATTCCTCGACACATCCCGGGAGCGGGCGCGCGAGGCGTTGGCGCTGTTCCAGAAACTGTTGCGCGAGTACCCGAAATCAGACAAGGTCGACGACGCCGCCTTCTACTGCGGCGAAATCTACAAGGAATACCTTCGCAAGGAAGACCCGGACGACGAATTGAGCATCAAGTACTACCAGTGGGCGTGGGAGCTCGATCCGAAGACGCCGCACGCGGCCCGATTCCAGTGCGCGGTGGTTGAGGATTTCCGGCGTCATAATCGCAAGCGCGCCTTGGAACTCTACAATGACGTGCTTCTCAACGAGACGCACAACCAGTCCAATCTCCGCTTCGCGGCCTCGCGGATCGAGCAGTTGACCGACGAGGAAGGCAGCCACCTGCGACCTCGCCCGGAGCGCGAGCCGCTGGCCGGCGAACTGAAGGCGGACCGCGAACGGATCAGCGCCGGCCCGGCTGCCCAGCCTGCGCCGACGGGCGATGAGGCCGCGTCCGGCTCGACGGAATCGTCGCGATCGACCGACTCAGGCCGCGGAACCGTCGAGGCAGGACGCTCGCGGCCGCCGCCTCCTCCGCGCGAGCCGGTCGCGTCGCCGATCCCGACTTCTCCCTCCAGCGCGATCGAGATCTCTCCGCCGATCGAAGGCGTCGAACCCGGTCGGGACGACGAATAGTTCGCTCGCGTCGCGTGCCGTTACGGAGACGCCGGCGCCGACCGGTCGATCTCGTCGAGGACCGGCGTCAAGGCTTCCACGATCACTTGTCGGCAGACCGCGTGGCCTCTTGGGGTCAGGTGCCGGTCGCGCGCGAAGAACAGGTCGAGCCGACCATCGGCGATCAACGCAGGCAGCAAAGGGACGAACGCAATGCCGCGGCTGCGGCAGAACTCGGCGAGGCGCTCGTCGATGAGGCGGTAGTCGAATCGGGCATCGTCGAGCTGGTCGTAGGCGAAGACCTGGATCAGCGACGGATAGCTGACGATCGCGAGTCGGCCGCCGTCACGCTCGATCTCGGCGTGCAGTGCCGACATGAGCGACAGAGTCTCGCGCCACATGGTCGGAATCGGCTCCGGCTCGTTGCGCAGGAAGCGCATCAGTTCGATCGACGGCCGATAGCCGGCGGCGAGGGCAAACCGCGTCAGCACGGGGCTGCCTCGAACGCGACCTCGCACCCATTCAAGCGTCGCCGAGCGAAAGGCCGACCTGGACTGGCTCCACGGCTTGGCCGGCGGTGTTCCGGCGCCGATGGCCGAGATGGACCCCGGGCTGGCGAGGTCGTCGCCGCAGAAAAAGCCGAGCACGACCAGTTGCGGGCGCGCGGCCCGCGCCAAGGAGACGTAGGCGAAGAAATAGTCGGTCATGCCCCAGCCGGGCTCGGCCACGACGGACAGGCCGACGTCGCGGCCGGGCCGCGCGCGGCGGTAGTCGTCGATCGCGCCGACCACGCACTGTTCGCCCAGGTCGTGCAGTCCCCAGCCGAACGTGAACGAGTCGCCGATCGAGACCACGCGGATTCGTCGACCGGCCAGCTCGTCGAGGTCGGGCCCCCGGAGACCGTGTCTGTTCAGCGGGACCGTCAGCCCGCCGCCGGCAACCTCGGGGATCGGGACGAACACGGTCTGTTCGGGAATGAACCGGAAGGAGAACGGCCACGGCTCGGCCTGGTAGTACTTGCGGTCGATGCGGAAGACGACCGGTCTGTAGGTGAGGCGAACGAACACCTCAACCGCGGCCGCGCAGGCGACCAGCGTGACGGCCATCACGGCCAGCCTGGCGACGACGCGTCGGGCTCGGGATCGCATGCGACAGCGGCATCCTTGATGTTCGCGGCGTCGGCCGGCCGAACCCGCCGAGCGGGCGGTCAGTAGATCGTCCGGAAGACGACGCCGGGATAGTAGAACCGAAGGATGTCGTGGTAGTCACGGCCAAGGCGTGCCTGACGCTCGGCGCCGTACTGGCACAGGCCGACGCCGTGGCCGAACCCGCGGCCGTCGACGAACCGGACGAATGCGCCGTCGTCCATGATCCGGGTGCGCGTGCTGCGGAGCACGTGGCCGCCGACGCACAGCCGGAAGTCCTCGCCAACCAGCGTCTCGCTGGCCCCGTTCGCGCCGACCAGCCTGACGCGGGTGATGCGGCCGTAGTCCGTCACGCGCTCCGGAATGACCTGCGTGATCGGCCCGAGTCGGGAGAGGCGCGGGTAGCGGGCGACGACGCGCTGCGTGATTTCCGCCTTGGCGATTCGCAATGGTCCCCACTTGAAACTGGGAGCGAGGTAGCAGTCGTTGCAGACGACGTTGCCGCGCAGCGTCTCGACGTCCGGGTCGCTGGGCCGGAAGTCAGTCACCGGCTGAGTGACCCCGCCGCAGCACGACGAGTAGTAGGTGCTGAAGACGCGGTCCTTATCGCCGTCGCGCACGAGGCAGACCAGGCCCTTCGTATTCTCGACGGCTTCGACGGCGATCGAGTCCTCGCCCTTGACCCCGATGTACATCTGGCTGCGCTCGTCGGCCAGAACGTCGAAATCGCGGTCGGCTGGGGCGGTCAGGCGCTCGTAGATGACATAGGTGCGCGCGGCGACGGCGAGCGCCTGCTGGGCCTGTGGATGGAATCCGGCCGGCAGTTCCCCGCGCAGCACGCCGCGCAGGTAGTCCTCGATGTCGAGAATGTTGGTGGCCGTCAGGCCGTCGGCGGCGCGCCGCACACGCAGGCTGCCGCGATAGGTGCGTCCATTGACGATGAGGGCGGGCTCCCGCGCGGGGACCACGACGACATCATCCGCGTCGATGCGAGTCGGGCCGAATTCCAATCCGCTGGTCGCCGATTGAACGCGGGCATCCTGCAAGGGTTGTGTGCTCTCATGCAGCAGACGCGCGCTACCGGCGTCGCGGATGGCGAACGGCGTTATGACGGACAATTGCAACGTGCTGACCGGCTGCGCACCGGTCAGTCGCACGCGCACGCTTCGATCGATGGCGGGCTTGGGCGGCGGCCCCGGCGGTGTCGGCGTCGGCCGGATGGTGTCGGCGCCGCGGATCAGGCATCCACCGACCAGCAGTGTGGCGGAGGCGGTGACGCCGAGAAACGCCCAGCGCAAGGGCCGTCCGCCGCGACGACGTATCGCTCGCAACCAGACAAGCGCCGAGTGTCGATGAGGCGTCCGCACGCTGATGCCTCGCTGCGGCGGCTGGCGATCGCGGTGTTACTCGCCGGGCTTTCGCAGCCTCAGGTCGAGTTCGGACAGGCGCCGCTTGATTTCGTTGAGCGAGGTCTGCCCGAAGTTGCGGGTGGCCAGCAACTCCTGCTCGGTGCGCGAGCACAGTTCGCCGATGGAGTTGATGTTCAGCCGTTGCAGGCACTTTCGCGAACGGACCGACAATTCCAGCTCCGCGACCGGGCGGGCGAGCACCTCGGGGTTGCCTGGGACGCCGTGCCGCGGGTCGGGCTTGGCGCGGCTGGTATCCGCCAATTGCCCGAGCTTGAGACCCTTGGTGGACAGCATGGCCTTGATTTCGTTGAGGGACGTTTCTCCGAAGTTCTTGTAGGCCAGCAACTCGGCCTCGGAGATCCGCAGCAGGTCGCCCAGTGTGTTGATGTTCATCTTCTTGAGGCAGTTGCGCGCCCGTACGGACAGCTCGAACTCGGTGATGGCGATGTCGAGCACGGCGTCGCGCCGGCGGGCCTCGCGCTCCTGATCCTCGTCGATGATCATCGTCTTCGAGGCCTCGACGTCGCGGAGGAACAGCCGGGCGCGGGCGTGATTCGGATCGGTCGACAGCACGCGTCGCAGGCACGCGGTGGCCCGCTCGTACTGCCCGGAGTCCTCGAGCAGGACCGCCAGATTCATCAGGGCCTGGGCGTGAACGATCGGAAGCGAGGCGGCCTCGGTATAGAGGCCGACGGCATACTCTTCGTCTCCGTGCAGGTCGAGCAGGTACGCAAGGCGGAACAGGAAGCGCCCGTTGTTCGGGTCGAGCTCGATGGCGCGCTGGTAATCGGCGATGGCGCCTTCCACCGCACCGATGGCCTCGCGAACGCGACCTCGAGCGTAGTGCCAGATGGCCGACGACGCGCCGTGCTGCTCGTGCTGCGACACGATCGCCAGCGCGGCATCGGTCTCGCCCTTGTGCACCAGCGTTTCGGCCTGCTCACAGGCGCACTCGAGCTCGTCCCAGCCGCCCTGGCGGGCGCGATCGAGGGCCGCGAGTGCGTCATCCAATCGCCCGAGCTCGCGGAGGCTGCGGGCGAGCTGGAAGTCGGAGAAGGCCGACCCGCGGGCCTTCTCAAGCCACTCGGCCGCCGAGCCGTGACGTCCGAGCAACTGGTGACAGAGGCCGACCTTGGCGGCGGCCGTCTTGCCGTTGCCGCCGGCGCTCTCCTCAAGCCGGCGCAACTGCGACTTGAACTCCTCGCATGACTCGCCGCGCACGAACGCCGTTCTTACGAGTTGTTCGAAGGCGGCGCGGTCCCACTGTTCCATCTCGAAGAATGGCGCAAGGTCGGTGCTGGTTTGCATGGAATGCTCGTCGAACCTCCCGTCGGGTCCCGGTGAAGCGACGCCGCCGCGCCGACCCTCTCGAGTGGGCGATCCGGCCTCGGCAGTTCGCCTCAGGCGAACCACGCATTCTAATGCCTGGCTCGGCAGAGGCAAGCGCCGTGCCGCCATCCGGCGAGCGATCGTAAGGCTGGCTGGCATCGGCGGTTGCGAGAGCCGACGGTGGCGCGCCTCGATTCGGCACAGCGGCGTGCCTGGGAAATCCGCTTGACAGGCTGACGGGTGAGCGTTTTCATACCGATCTGATTTGTTGAGGGTTTTAGCCGACCCTTCCGCAGGAGCTTCCCGTCTTCTTTGGCCGCTCGGCCAACGGATTCCGTCGAAGTCGCGCCGGCACTCCCCTCGGATGAGGAACCACTCATGGATTTCACGGACAAGACGCTGGTCTGTTCGGACTGTCAGGCCGAATTCACGTACACGGCGGCCGACCAGCAGCGTCACAAGGAGCGCGGCTACGAGCACGAGCCGAAGCGCTGCCCGGAGTGCCGCTCGAAGCGGCGCGCGGCCACCGGCGTTGCCGGCGGCGGTCATGCCGCACCGAGAGGCGATCGAGGCGGCTCGCACGGTGGCGGGCCGCGTCCCGTCCGCAAGTTCTTCCCGGCGACCTGTGCCGAGTGCGGGCGACAGACGGAAGTTCCGTTCAAGCCGACCGAGGGCCGACCGGTCTTCTGCCGCGATTGTTTCCAGTCGAAGCGCCCGTAGTCGGGTCCAGCCGAGAGTTTTCGTCTCGGCGGCGCCAGTGAACACATTCATCGCCCTCGTGCTGCGATGTCGGAGCCGCTCCGCGCCAAGACCTCTCGGTTGCTCGCCGTGACGGTATGCCTGTATCCTTCCGGTGGACGGCTTATCGCCATCCGGAGGAGGCGGCATGCTCGACTCTTTCGAGGTGCTGGCCCGCCGACTGGCCCATCCGGACTGGCGGCTGGGGTCCGCTCTGATTGAGCTCCTGCTGATCGGCACGGTCATGCACGTCGTGCTGCGCTTCCTGCGCGGCACGCGCGGCGAGCGCCTCTTCCGCGGTGTGGCACTGGTGCTGCTGATCGCCACGCTGATCGTCGGCCTGCTGGCCGACCAGCTCGCGCTCGAACGCATCAAGGTGCTCTACCCCCCGTTCCTGATCGGCATGTTGCTGGTGGCCCTGGTGGCCTTCCAGCCGGAGCTGCGACGCGCACTGATGCGCCTGGGCGCGACGCGGTTCCTGGCCAGCCTGTCGGGCGAGCTGGAGCGCGTCATCGAAGCCGTGGTGTCCAGTGCCGATTACTGCTCGCGCAACCGGATCGGTGCGCTGGTCGCGTTTGAGCGCAGCGCAAGTCTGGCCATGTTGATTGAAACCGGCTGTCGCATCGACGCGGAGGTCAGCGAGCCGCTGCTCAACACCATCTTCTGGCCCGGCTCGGCGCTGCACGACATGGGCGTGGTGATCTCGCAGGGACGGCTTGCCGCGGCCGGCGTGCAGTTTCCCCTGACCGACTCGGAGGAGATTGACGCGACGTGGGGCAGCCGGCACCGCGCCGCCATGGGCCTGTCCGAGGAGACCGACGCGCTGGTCGTTGCCGTCAGCGAAGAAACCGGCATCATCAGCCTCTTCGACCACGGTCGCGTGCAGCGGCCGCTCTCGCCGGCCGAACTGCGGGCCGCGCTGCTGGCGCGCTTTCGGGCCGCGGCCGAGGCGCCGGCCGGTGCTCCGGCCGCAACCGACGCGGAGCCGACGTGACACGATGCTCGAGCGACTCAAGCACTTCGCGACCGTCGCAGTCCTGACGTGGCTGATCTGGTGGTCGGCCGATCGGCGCGTCACCGATCGGGAACAGGTGGTCGTGCGGCTGGCCGTCAAATCAACGGATGCCGGACGCGTGGTTAGCATCGAAGACCCGCGCCCGGCCGAGGTGCTGGCCACGGTGACCGGACCGCGCGGTCGTCTGGCGACCTTCCGCGCTCAGCTTCAGCGAAACCCCGGGCAGGTATTCGAGTACGCCTGGCCGGGCGACACGCCCATCGGCCCGCAGCAGGTGCCGGCGCGGCGCGTGCTGGCCGACAGCCGCGAGTTTCGCGGGGCCGGCCTCGATGTCGAGGATACGCGGCCGAGCGAACTGCGCGTCATGGTCGACCAGCTCGAGACCGCGGTGCTGGACGTCAGGCCGGATTTCGGCAGCGTGCAGGTGTCGAACGTGGTCTGCACGCCGGCGCGGGTCGAGGTTCGTCGTCTGCCGGCGGCGCTGGTGCGCTCGCGGCTTGCAGACCGGGTGCTTCGGCCGCCGGCCGAGCAGGCTCTGCGGGCCTGGCAGGAGTCGCAGACGGGCGGCGGCAGTGAGTTCTCGATCGAGTTGCCGCTGGCGATCGCCGAAGCGCCCACGGCCGAGTTTGCTCCGTCGAGCACCGTCCGAGTGACCGGCCAGTTCGTCGATACGACGGATGTCGTGACGCGCGGTCCCGTCCAGATCGTGCTGGCCGTTCCACCGGATGTCCAGCGGCAGTACATCGTTCGACCGGCGGATACCAGCAACTTCCGGCCGGACGTGTCGATCCGGGGACCGGTGGCCCGGCTGGGCCAGCTCACCCCGCAGGAAATCCTCGCGTATGTCGAGGTGCTGGCATCGGACGCAGCCGGCACGCCTCGAACAATCCGGCGCGAGCCGAAGGTGATTCTGCCGCCCGGGTTTGAGCTGGCGCGACCACTGGATGAGGTCGAGTTTGAAATGATCGAGCGCCCGGACATCGTCAAAGGGGCCCGAGGCTGAGGACGATTGCCGGCCGCCTGCCCCGAGATGGAGGAAGGCTCCAACCAGCGCATCGCGGACGCTCGATGCGCAGCGTCGGCGTTGATATCAGCCGGGTGGTGGGCGTTGAAGGGGTACCGGGTGCTTGTCGGTTCAACTGGCCGGCTGCTAACATGCTTCAATGACAGCAGGCACGGAATCGAGTCGTGCGGAGGATCCCGACACAGACCCGTCCCCTTTGCAGCGGGTCCGGAACATCGGGATCGCCGCGCACATCGACGCCGGCAAGACCACCACCACCGAGCGGATCCTGTTCTACACCGGTCGCACTCACAAGATGGGTGACGTCGATGACGGCACAACCGTCACCGATTTCGATGAACAGGAGCAGGCTCGCGGTATCACCATCTTCTCGGCCGCTGTCACCTGTCCGTGGCGCGACCACACGATCAACCTGATCGACACGCCCGGCCATGTGGACTTCACGGCCGAAGTCGAGCGCAGCCTGCGCGTGCTGGACGGCGCCGTGGTGGTGTTCGACGCCAAGGAAGGTGTCGAGGCCCAGTCCGAGACGGTCTGGCGGCAGGCCGACAAGTACCACGTGCCGCGCATCTGCTTCGTCAACAAGATGGACAAGCTGGGGGCCGACTTCGAGCAGACGGTTCGAGAGATTTCGGAGAAGCTGGCCGGACATCCGGTGCCGGTGACGCTGCCGATCGGGGCGGAAGGTTCGTTCGAGGGCGTTGTCGACCTGCTGTCCAACCGAGCTCTGTACTTCGATCCGGCCCGCCAGGGGGCGGTGGTCGGCGATCGTGACGTGCCCGAGTCGATGCGCGAGCAGACTGCATTCTGGCGGCGACATCTCGAGGAGAAGGCGGCCGAGCACGATGACGCGCTGATGGCGAAGTATGTCGACGGCGTTCCGCTGACGGCTGATGAGATCCGCGCCGGTTTGCGGCGAGCCACGGTGGCGTCCAGGCTGCACCCGGTGTTCTGCGGTTCGTCGCTCCGCTACATGGCGGTGCAGACGCTCCTGGACGGAGTCATCGATTACCTGCCGTCACCCTGCGACCGGCCGCCGGTGCGCGGCGTGCGCGGTCGTGACGACCCGGCCGAGGAGGTGCGGAAGCCGTCGGAAGACGAGCCGTTTGCCGCGCTGGTCTTCAAGATCGTGGCCGACAAGCCCATGGACCTGTACTACCTGCGCATCTACAGCGGTACGCTGCGCACCGGCACGCGGCTGCTGAACCCGGGCCGCGCCGAGAAGGAGAACGTCAGTCGCATCTTTCGCATGTTCGCCAAGCGGCGCGAGCAGCTCGACAAGGCCGGCCCCGGTGACATCGTGGCGGTCATCGGCCTGAAAGACTCGTTGACGGGCGACACGCTCTGCGACCCGAAGCACCCGGTCATTCTCGAACACATCGAGTTTCCACAGACCGTCATCAGTGTGGCCATCGAGCCCAAGAGCAGCGCCGACCGCGTGACGTTGTCGGAGACGCTGCACAAGCTCACGCGGCAGGATCCGACCTTCAAGTATCGCATCGACGAAAACACCGGCCAGACGCTGATTTCCGGCATGGGCGAATTGCACCTGGAGGTGCTGGTCCACAAGCTGGAGAAGGACTTCGGCGTGGGCGTCAACGTCGGCCGACCGCGCGTCGCCTATCGCGAGACCATCTCGCGCCCGGCAGAGGCGACCGGCCAGTTCATTCGGCAGCTCGGCGGGCGCGGGCAGTATGCGGTGGTGAAGGTGCGCATCGAGCCGTACCGCGCGGCATCCGGTCAGCCCAGCATCGTGATCGAGAACCAGTTGCGCGGCGGACCGATCGACGCGAAGTACCTGCCAGCGATTGAGGCGGGCGTTCGCGACGCGGCGCTTCAGGGCGTGCTGGCGGGCTACGAGATGATGAACGTGCGGGCGATCGTGCTGGACGGCAAGCAGCACGAGGTCGACAGCTCGGAGCTGGCCTTTGAAAACGCCGCCCGCATCGCCTTCGAGGAGGCCTGCCAGAACGCCGCGCCGACGCTGCTCGAGCCCATCATGCGCCTGCAGATTGTCGCGGCGGAGGACCACATGGGCGTGCTGCTCGGCGATGTGAGCGCTCGCCGGGGTGTGATCACCAACACCGAGCAGCGCGGTTCGTCGCGCGTCATCCATGCCGAGGTGCCGCTGTCCGAGATGTTCGGCTACGCGACCGCGCTTCGCAGCCTGACGCAGGGGCGGGCATCATGGAGCATGGAGCCTCTGGACTATCGGGCCGTTCCGGCGGACGTCCAGAAGCGCATGCTCGGAAACGCGGGTTAGCTGGTCGACCCTTGCGGCGCGACGCTCCGGCGAAGTTTGGCACGCTTCGCGTTTCGCAGGATAATCCGTCCGATCGCGCCGGCATGCGCCGCGCGACGCGAAGTTCAGCGGGGCGGTGTCGATGGACTTTCAGGCCATCCTGGCATTTGCGTTTTCGAATAACGCATCCGACGTGCACCTGCAATCCGGTGCGTGCCCGGTCGTTCGCATCGCGGGTGTGCCGCGTTTTGTCGATGGGCCGCCGCTGACGGAGGAGCAGGTGCGCGCATTCGTGCGCTCGATCCTGCCCGAGCGGATGCGGACCAGCATGGACGCGGGTCTCGTCCAGGGTCTCGATTTCTCCTACCTCGCCGACGGACTGGGACGACTGCGCTGCTCAGCCTACAGCCACCTCGGGCAGGCGGGCGTGGTGTTGCGGCTGATTCAGCATTCCGTGCCGTCGATCGAGGCCCTGAACCTGCCGAAGGTACTGCGCGACATCGCCCTGTCGGAGCGCGGACTGACCCTGGTGACCGGCACGACCGGCAGCGGCAAGAGCACCACCCTTGCCGCCCTGATCGACCTGATCAACGAGAACGTGCGCTGCAAGATCATCACGATCGAGGATCCGGTCGAGTTCGTGCACGTCAACAAGAAGTCGCTCGTGTCGCAGTTGGAGGTCGGGGCTGACACGCCGTCGTTCGCCCAGGCGCTGCGGCAGGCGTTGCGCCAGGATCCCGACGTCATCCTGGTCGGCGAGCTGCGAGACGCCGAGACACTGCGAATCGCCCTCCAGGCGGCCGACACCGGTCACCAGGTGTTTTCAACGGTGCACAGCGCCGCGGCGGCACAGACGATCGAGCGGATCATCGCCATGTTTCCGCCGGGCGAGCACGACCTGCTGTTGTCGCAACTGGCGACGTCGATCGAGGCGGTCGTCTCGCAGCGATTCGCGCGGGCGGCGGATGGCAGCCGCCGGCCGGCCGTCGAAATCCTGCGCGGCACGCCGGTGACCGAGAAGTTCATTCTCGAGAAGAAGCTGGCGGCGCTGAATCAGTACATGGCCAACGGCGAGGCCGGCATGCAAACCTTCGATCAGCATCTCCTGACGCTGTACCGGGACAAGATCGTTTCCGGGCCCGAAGCGCTGCGCACCGCATCGAACCCCGAGGCGCTGGCGATGGCAATTCGAGGCATCCGCCGGATCGGCGGCGTCGAGCGGCCGTAGTCCGCTCTGGAATTGATGCGGTGACGGAATCGATGAGCGGCGACTCCCCGGTCCCCGTGTTGCTCGAGCCTGTTCGGCGGGTGGTGGTGAAGGTGGGTTCGGCCGTCGTGGCCGGGCGAGGTCGCCTCCGGCCGCGCATCATCGCGCAGTTGGCGGCCGACGTGTCGGCCGTCCGGCACCGCGGATGCGACGTTGTGCTCGTGAGCTCGGGCGCGGTAGCGGCCGGGGCGCCCGCGCTGGGTCTGTCTCCGCCGGCACGCACCGTGCTCGAGCGGCAGACGTCGGCATCGATCGGTCAGCCGCGTCTGATGGCGGCCTACGCCGCAGCGTTCCGACGGCACCGGCTCGCCGTGGCCCAACTGCTGCTGACGTCGGAGGACATCGAGCATCGCCGCCGCTTCCTGTCCGGGCGGCACACACTCCTGACGCTCCTGTCGGCCGGCGTCGTGCCGATCGTGAACGAGAACGACGCGCTTTCGACCGACGAGAACAAGGTGGGAGACAATGACCACCTCGCCGCGCTGGTCAGCAACCTCGTATCGGCCGATCTGCTGGTGCTCCTCAGCAGTGTGCCCGGGCTGATGGCCGACGGCGGACGCGGGCCGGTCCTTGAGTCGATCGAGCTTCAGTCCGACGTGGAACGACACGTCGGGCGCGAGCGCTCCGCCATCGGCGTGGGCGGCATGGGCGCCAAGATCTCAGCCGCGCGGCTGGCCGGACGCGGTGGCGTGCCGACGGTCATCGCAGACGGTACCCAGCCGGGACTCTTGCTGCGGATCGTGACGGGCGAGCGTGTCGGGACGCTGCTGATTCCGGCCGCGGCGCGGCTGAGTGCCCGCAAGCGATGGATCGCGCAGCAGACGCGAACGGCCGGCGCCCTTCGCGTCGATTCCGGCGCGAGGCGGGCGCTGGTGGAACGCGGCGCCAGCCTGCTGCCGTCCGGGGTGATCGGGGTGTCGGGCGACTTTCCGATGGGCGCGCGGGTTGAGATTCGCGACGAGGACGACCGGGTCTTTGCCGTCGGTCTGGCGTCCTACAGCGCCGCCGATGTCCGGCGGCTCCAGGGCCGTCGGCAGGCCGAGATTCGGTCCGTTCTCGGGTTCGAGTACACGCGCGAGATCGTGCACCGCGACGATCTGGTCGTGCTGCACGCCGGTAGCGCGCGCTGACCAGCCGGCCGGGCGTTATTCACCCAGTTTGCGCTCGATCAGTTCTCCCACCAGCCTGGGGTCGGCCTTGCCGCCGGAGAGCTTCATCACCTGCCCCCGAAGAAAGCCGGCGGCGGCCTGGCGCTTCTTCGGGTTTCCGCGGGCGTCGGCCACGGCTTGGGCGTTGGCGGCGAATGCTTGGTCGATCCATGCCAGGGTGGCTGACTCGTCGCGGACCTGGAGCAAGCCGGCGGCGGCCGCGATGGCGGCCGGCGCGTCATCCGAGTCGAGCATCCGCTCCGCGATCTGGGCGGCGGCGGTGGCGCTGATCGTGCCGTTGGCGGTGAGTGTCGCCAGTTCGGCCAGGCGCGCGGCAGAGACGCCCAGCCCGGCGATCGTGGTGCTACGGGCGTTGGCCTGTGCCGACCAGAAGCTGATGAATTGCTTCGCCAGCGTACGCGAGTCGCCGCCGGCTGCGATGGCGGCCTCGAGCAGCTCGCTGGAAGCCCGATCTGCGGTGAGTGTGGCGGCGTCGGAGTCGGAAAGCCCGAGACTCGACTTCAGCCGCGCCTGTCGTTGCAGTGGCAGCTCGCCAAGCTCGCCACGGATGCGATCGATGGCGGCGTCGTCCAGCGTGACTGGCACGAGATCAGGGTCGGGGAAGTAGCGGTAGTCGTGGGCCTCCTCCTTGCCGCGCTGGAACTCGGTCATGCCGCGGGCGTCGTCCCAGCCGAAGTTCATTTTCCCGTGCGCCGAGAGGGTGTAGCCCGGATCGGCCTTCCACGCCGCCACCTGGCGATCCACCTCGTAGGCGATCGCGCTGCGAACCGAGCGGAAGCTGTTGAGGTTCTTGATCTCGGCGATCGGTGTGCGGGCCTCACCGTCCGCGTGCACGATGGCCACGTTGACGTTCGGCTCGAAGCGCATCTGGCCCTTCTGCATGTTGGCCTCGGAGACGCCCAGCCAGGCGGCCAGCCGTTGCAGCTCGACGGCGAAGGCGTAGGCGTCGTCGGCGGAGGCCAGGTCGGGCTCGGTGACGATTTCGAGCAGGGGCGTACCGGCGCGATTCAGGTCGATTCGAGTGTGGTCGAGGCCCTCGTGGATGTTCTTGCCGGCGTCTTCCTCAAGGTGCACGCGGCGGATGCGAACGGGTCGCATTTCGCCGCTGCGCGTCGGCACGTCGAAGCGGCCGTTGACGCCGATCGGCAGGTCGTACTGGCTGATCTGGTAGTTCTTGGGCAGGTCCGGATAGAAGTAGCTCTTGCGATCCCACTTGGTCAAGCGGGCGATCTCGCAGTTCAGAGCGAGCGCGGTGCGGATGGCGAATTCGACGGCACGGCGATTGATGACGGGCAGCGCGCCGGGCAGCCCCAGACAAACCGGGCAGACGCGGCTGTTCGGCGCCGCCGCGAACTCGACCGGACAGGCGCAGAACATCTTGGTCCGCGTGGCGAGCTGGATATGAATCTCCATGCCAATGATGGGTCGGACGGAGATACTCACCGGAGCGCTCCGCGCGGTCGACGGTCAAGGACACGATGTGCCGGCGTTGGGTTCACGTTTCAGCTCGGTTCGTCGGCACCGGCGACATCAATCGTGCTCCATCAGCGCCAGCCGAAGCATGTTGAGCGACAGCTTTGCCGTGCGATCTCGAATCTCCGTGCGGCTGAGGTGGTCTCCGAAGCGGGTTTCCCTGACGAGGCAGCCGGCCGCGCTCGCCAAGCCGATAAACACCAACCCGACCGGCTTATCCGAAGAGCCGCCGGTCGGACCGGCGATGCCCGTTGCGGAAAGGCAGTAGTCGGCCGCGGCGCGCACCCGGCCCCCGAGGGCCATGGCCTCGGCAACTTCTCGACTGACCGCGCCGCGGGCAGCCAGGAGGTCGGCCGGCACACCCAGCAGCGAGGTCTTCATCTCGTTCGCGTAGGCCACGAATCCCGCTTTGAAATACCGACTGCTGCCGGAGACGTCCGTCAGGCGGCGTGCGATCAGACCGCCGGTGCAGGATTCGGCGGTCGCGACCGTGCGGCCGGACGACCATAGGTATTCCGCGACTGCATCTTGCAGGGTGTCGTCATCTTCACCGAACACGATGCGCCCGAGTCGGCGGCGGACCTCGTCGGCGTCGCGCCGCATCAGGTCGCGCGCCTCTTCAGGCGTCCGGCCGCGGGCGTTGATACGTACCCCGATGATCAGGTCGGCGGCCGTTGTGCCGACGGTGGGATTCCGTCCCCGAACCATCAGGTCGGCGATCTGCTGCCCGATCTGCGACTCCGGCGCGCCGAACGTGCGAATGACTGTTTGCAGAATGACGGCCGCGCCGGCGCGGGCCCGCAGCGCGGGGGCGACATCGCGCTCGAACATGGCCTTCATTTCGCCGGGCACGCCGGGCAGCGCGAACACGGTCGCTTGGCCGATCGTCGCCGCCAGGCCGGGGGCGGTGCCGCGACGATTCTCGATCAGCGTGGCGCCGCGCGGTGCGAGCGCCTGTCGGCGGTTGGCATCGGGCATGGGGATGCCACGTCGCTGGAAGAAGGCCTCGATCTGGCTCAGCGCGGCGGCGTCTTCGATCAGTTCGGCGTTCATCGCCGCGGCCAGGGCGTGCCGCGTCAGGTCGTCGTCGGTCGGGCCGAGGCCGCCGGTCACGATCACGCAGTCGGTGTCGCGCGCGGCACGTGCGATGGCATCGCGTATAGGCTCTGTGTCGTCGGAGACCGTTTCGTGCGATATCGTCTCGATGCCGCGCTCGGCCAGGCGCTGCGCCAGCCAGGCGGAGTTGGTGTCGACGGTCTGGCCCAGCACCAGCTCGGTTCCAACGCTGACGAGGCGGGCTCGCATGGGGGGCGATTATATCCCGCGAGCCGCATCGGCCTGCGTGGTCGGCCGGGCGAGCACCCGATCCAATTCGGCCAAGAGCGCGAGTCGACGAGTCTCGCCGATGCGATCGGCAAGTTCACGGCGGGCGGCTTCGACGTACGCCGCCCGGTGCCGCGTCGCAGCACCGCGTGTCGCCACCAGCGTCAGGTCCAGTGAGATGGCGGCCGTCAACGCGATCACCAGTCCCAGGACGGCGGCGCGCCCGGACGCGGCGGGTGATGTCGGCACACGAGTGGCGCGGTACGCAAGCCCGACGAGGGCTCCGAGGATCACGACGGTAAGGACAACCACAGCGCCGATCGGCCCGCCGACGGCACGCTCGAAAGCCAGGATGGCGGAAAGGGGCATCAGCGGCACAGTGAAGCAGCCCAGGACGATGAGCAGCGCTGTCGCAACACCCGGTGACCGGAGCTTCCATCGCGTCGCCAGCCACACGGACACGAAGCCGACCACGGCCCCGGAAACGGAGATCGCAATCAGGCCCGGCTCGCGCGGCATGTCGCTCCGAACAACCGCGCTGACGACGACGGCCACGTACGCGGCATTGATCAGGAGAGCGGCGGCGGTGCGCGCCAGCCACGCGGGCGCTGGCCAGCGGGGCTCGGCCCCGATCATGCGAGCGTCGTGCGCCTCCGTGACTGCGCGGCAGCGGGAGCGCAGATGGTTGATCGCCAGCGCCAGCGCAATGGCGAGCGCACCGAGAAGGACGGCATACCCCGTCATGGCCGCCGCGAGGGACGCCAGATATGGCCGCGCGGTGTCCGGGCTCAGCGCGGGCGACGACATGGGATCCATGATATCGCGCGGAGCGCCGTCTGCGGCAGCGTGGCACTCGGCGCGGAAACGGTCGCGCCACGCGCCCGTCTCGGGCGTGGCGCGGGCCAGGCAGTCGGCCGCCAGCAGCGCGAGGTACGCCGTCGCCTCGGTGTCCAGCAGGCCGCGGCAGGTCTGGCTCACCGCGGCGCGGACCTCGGCCGAGTCGCCCGGTCGATCGGCGGCACGGAGATCGTCGGCGAGCCGCAGCGCCGCGTCGATCACGGTCGGAAAGTTTTCGATCCAGGCGCGGCGCACGACGGAGTGCGGTGTGATGAAGGTCTGAACCGAATCACGGTAGGCGGAGTCGCGCGGCAGCCCCTCGCGCTCCAGCAAGGCAGCCCATGCGTCGCGCCACTCGGAGCCATACAGCCGAGCGGTGCTCGCCGGAGTGGCGGACCATGCCGCGCGAAACGCAGCGAAGCGCCCGGCCGGATCGTCGTTCGGATGCGTGGTCGCGGCGCGCGGCGTCACGGATTTCGCAACGGCGATGGAAAGGCGCGTCACGCGGTTGTCGGCATCGGAGGCGACGTTGCGCTCGATGTTGGGCAGGACCTCGGCGGCCAGTTGGCCGCGGACGGCTTCCGAGGCGGCGGCCAGCGCCTGCACGGCGGCGACCATTCGCGCCGCGGACGGCTGCCGCTCGAGGGCCGCGGCGATCTGCCTGTCGCCGGGCGGCCGATCGCCGCGGCGAAGGGCCGTCCATTGGCGCATGTACGGCCCCGGGAACAGTTCCCAGGCCGCGGGGATGGAAAGGACCGCCGCGCCGATCGTCACGACGATCAGCGCGGCGAATGCGAATAGCGGGGGTGCGTCGGTCGGACGGCGAGCGGCGCGATCAGCGTGCCGCGGACGGGGATTGCCAGGCTCCTTGCGACGGCTGGGCATACGGATGGTGCCGCACCGGGGTGTAATGATACGGGCTGAGAGCGGACCGCCGCGCCAGCGTCGTGATACGTTCGACCAGAGCCTTCTCGTTGTCAATCGTCTCGTGCACGACACCCGTCGCGGAGCGATCCATCGAGAGGGGTTGCCCGGTGACCGGTCGGTCGTACCAGTAGTTGTCGTACCAGTAATACGGGTGCTCCTCGGCGACGTTGCTGTTGCGCGTGCTGACGTAGGTGGTGCCGAACTTTTCAGAAGCGCTGTTTCGTTGGGTGAAGTTGTGCACGCGCCGCGAATTGTGGCCGATTGGCGCGGGCGTCGGCCTCTGGCTATCACGCTCCGCCCAGGGCCAGTCCTTGTTGAAGCCGTCAACGACGATCACGTGCTTGATGTGCTTGGTCTTGTGCTCCTGGGCGTAGTGGCGCGCGACCTGCGTGGCCAGGAAGCCGCCGTGTCCGTGGCCGACCACGATGGCCTCTTCGTCGGGCTTGTGGTCAATGTCGGTCACCACCTTGAGCCAGTCGTCCGGGCTGTAGACCGCGGCGTTGATCTCCCGTCGCAGCAGGTCATCGCGCACGTCGTACAGGCCGTCGCTTTCGTCTTCAGGCGTGCCCTTGATGAGGTAAACGCGCGGACCGGTGTATGGCCAGACAGTGGGCTGATGACAGCCGGTTGCAGCCAGACCGGTAGCCAGCATTAGACACGAAACGGTCGCCAATCGCATGTCAGTTCCCCCTCGCAACAACCCGACGGGCGGCGCCACCGGGGCGCCGGTCCCCTCGAACGTGAAATGCTAGGCGTCTGATCAGCAGTGGGTCAATCGTGTGTGCGCGGGGGCGACGGTCCGGAAACGGATGCGGCCGAGCGGAGGCGCGATCGACGCCGTTTCTCGGACAGGCGGCGAGCGCCCACGATGTTACGGACTGTCCGGCAAGCGCAGGGTGCGCTGCTTGAGCGCCAGCGACTGATACAGCCGCGCGTACCCCTCGACCATTCGCCCCGGACCGTGCTCGGCCGCCACATACGCCTGCCCGCGAGCGGCCAGCGCGGCGGCGGCGGCAGGATCCCGCAACACGCGGCGAAGCTGCTCGGTCAGTGCCGTTCCGTCACCGCCGGGGAACAGCCAGGCGGTGCGTTCGTCGATCAGGCAGTCATGGGCACTTCCGGCGGCGGCGATCACCGGCAGCCCCAGTGCCATGGCCTGAATCGGTACAACGGACACAGCCGTCTCCGCCGCCGGGAGGCAGAGAAGGTCAGCGCCGGCCAGGGCATCGCCCCACGGTTCGAGCCGTCCGGTGAACATGACGCGTTCGGTCAGATGAAGCTCGTTGGCCAGCCGCCGCATGCCCGGCTCGGCCGGCCCGTGGCCGATGACGAACAGCAGCGTATCGGAATGGTCGCGGCGCAGTTCGGCGAATGCCCGCAGTAACAGGTCCATGGCGCTTTCATCGCGGAGCGGTCCGGCGTAGGCGATGGCTGCCTGGCGGCGCGGGTCTCGCAACGGGTGCGCTCGGCCCGCGGACGGCACGCCCGGGCGAATGGTCGCGACGTCCAACGATGTCGCCAGCGCGGCTCGGACGACGTCACTCGACGTCACCAGCCGGGCGTTGGCCGGAATCGCGCTCACGGCCGTGGGCGAGCGGGCGATCTGAAGGTCGTCAACACTGACCAGCGGATCGGTCCCACCGCCGGCGGCGAGGTGGGCGGCGAACGATGCCATTCGCGGACTGAGCGCGTGGACGACGGGCGGTGTGTCGATCCGCAGGTCGTCAAGCCGTCGGCTGACGTCGTCCGCGAGCCACCAGGTGGCCAGGCGTGTGAGCGGCCAGCGGGGCGGTTCGAAGGCGATGCGCTCTATCGGGCCGGACAGAGCGCTATCGGTCGGCGCCGGGCCGATGAGAATCGGCACGACCGACTGGTCCAGCAACCCCACCGTGAGGAACCGGAGCGCGGGCCCGAGGCGGTCATACGCGTCGACGTCGGCCAGAAGGCAGACGGCGAACTTGGCGGGCGGGGCGGGCGGTGGAGGGTTCGAGGGGTCCACGGACATGACCTTCTGCATCGTCGCCGAAACGGGCACGATTGCCGGAACAGAGCGATCACCCGTGACTCTATCGGCTGGGACGCATCGGCGCGGTAAGATTTCGGGCCTGACAGGAGCGACCATTGACCGTCACCATCGATGACCTGAGCGGCTTGCTGGAACGCGCGCGAGCGCGCGCCCACTGCGCATCCGGTAGTCTGGCCCCACCGGACGGGCGGTGCCTGGCGACCATGATTGACCACACCGTGCTGAAGCCCGAGACGGCACCCGATGTCATTCGAAAGCTGTGCGACGAGGCCCGCGAGTACGGATTCGCCAGCGCCTGCGTTAATCCCTGCTGGGTGCGTCTGGCTGCGGAACGATTGGCCGGTAGCGGCGTGAAGGTCTGCAGCGTGGCGGGCTTCCCGCTGGGCGCATCCTGCAGCGCGATCAAGGCCGATGAGGCTCGGCAGGCCATCGCCGACGGCGCGGGCGAAGTCGACATGGTGCTGAATATCGGCGCGTTGAAGGCTCGCGACGATGAGTATGTGTACCGCGATATTCTCGGAGTCGTGGCGGCGTGCAGGAGCGGCGGAGCGATCTGCAAGGTCATTATCGAAGCCGTGCTGCTGTCGGACGAGGAGAAAGTGCGGGCGACACGCAGCGTCGTTCGGGCGCAGGCCGACTTCGTGAAGACATCGACCGGCTTCAGCGCGGGTGGGGCGACCGTGGCCGACGTGGCGCTGCTGGCCGAGACCGTCTCCGGTACGACTCTTGGCGTCAAGGCCAGTGGCGGAATCCGCAGCATGGCCGACGCGCTGCGGATGATCGCCGCGGGCGCTACGCGTATTGGCACCAGCGCGGGCGTTCAGATTGTGCGCGAGGCGGCGGGACAGGGCGGCGCGGCCGCGCCCGGTGCGTACTAGATCTCGGCCACCGTCCGTCCGCGACGGACGACGAGGGTCCATCCGTGCCGCCGACGAACCTGGCGCAAGCGTTACAGGACGCGATGATCGACGTGGGCCGCCGGCTGCACGCGCGCGGACTGGTGGCCGCGTCGGACGGCAACCTGTCGGCCCGATTGGAAGACGGGGGCATTCTCATCACCGCCAGCGGTGCGCATCTGGGAGAGCTGACGCAGGATGATTTTGTGTGCGTCATGGCCGACGGCACACCTGCCGGCGCAGGGCGCGCACCATCGTCGGAAATGCCGCTGCACCTGTCGGTCTATCGCCTGCGGCCGGAGGTGTGGGCCGTCGTTCACGCGCACCCGCCGATCGCAACGGCGTTTTCGTTCGCCGGCCTGCCGCTTGATGAGCCGGTCATTCCGGAAGTCGTGGTAGCGCTCGGTCGGATTGGGCTGGCACCGTACGCCACGCCCGGCAGTTCGGAAGGCGCCGACGCCATCGCGCGGGTAATCGCCGCGCACGACGCCATCGTGCTGGAACGTCACGGCGTGGTGACCGTGGGCGGCGCGCCGCTGGATGCGTACTGGAAGATGGAAAAGGTGGAGCACGCCGCCGATATCCTGTTCCGGGCCCGCCTGCTGGGGCGCGTGACGCCGCTATCGCGTGACGAACTCGAACGGCTGGCATCGCTGTTTGAGCGAATGAAGCTGGGGACCCGCGACGACTTCTGGCGACGACTTGGGACGCGGTCCGGCTGAGACGTTCGCCGCGGGCGCTCCGTCTCAGCGACCGGCCTTTCTGCGAGCCGCCTCGAGCGCTTCCCGCACACCCGGACGATCGGGCTCATACGCCAGCGCGCGATCGAACGCGGCAACGGCCTCGTCATAGCGATCGGCGGCCATACAGGCCTCGCCCAGATCGACATATGCGTCGACCTGATGCGAGTCGATCTGAATGGCGATCTTGAGCTGGTCGATCGCCTCGCCGTACTTGCCGTTCTTGCGGAGGACGCGGCCGAGCAGCGCCCGCACATCCGGGCGGTGCTGCTGCGCCCACGCGGCGGCCGCGGCGTGCGGCAGCGCGTCAGGGGCGCGACCGGCCTGATCGAGCGCTCGGGCCAGCCGGAAGCGAGCCTCGCCGTCGCGCGGGTTGGCCTTGACGGCAGCCTCGTATTGCGCGAGCGCCTCGTCGTGCCGGCCGCGGGCGGCCAGGCTCTCGCCCCAGAGCAGGTACGGTTCGGCTTCACGCGGGCGCAGTCGCTGAACTTCGTCCAGTTGTGCGCGGGCGTCGTCGTAGCGTTCGAGCGCGAGCAGCGCCTTGGCGAGGTTGATTCGCGCCGGCACAAACGCGCGGTCGATGCGGATCGATTCGCCGAGCTTCTCCACCGCCTCGTCGTGGCGGCGCAGCATCGACAGCGCCAGTCCGTAGTTGTTGTAGACCTCTCGCAGCTCGGCGTTGCGAACCGCCATGGCGCGCTCACATAGATCGATGGCCTTGTAGGCCTGTCCCTGCGCGAGCGCGATGTACGCGAGGTTGTTGAGCGCCTGTGAATGCTCCTGGTTCAGCTCGAGCGAGCGGCGCAGGTGCCTTTCAGCCTCCTCGAACTGGCCGCGGGCGGACAGCAGCGCACCGAGATTGTTGTGCGCGATCCATGCGGATTCGTTCTGCCGCAGGGTGTCCCGCCACAGTCGTTCGGCGCTGAGGTACTTGAGGCTGGCGATGAACGTCAGGGCGACGAGGACGCTCAGGAGGACCGTCGTCGGCAGAGCGTTGGGACGATCCGGCGGTGGCGGCGTCGTGGTCGCGACGGTCAGCGCCGCGGCCGGCATCCGGCGGAAGTAGGCCCAGGTGACCAGCGCGGCGATCATGGCAACGCTGGCGTGGTACTGAAAATGATCGGCCACCCACGAGTAGCGAAATGGATAGATGTCGACGAAGCCCAGCGCCGGCAGCAGTGTGCCAACGTAGAGCAGTGCGGCGACCAGTGGGCCGCGCCCCACGCGGTGACGCGCCAGCCATAATGCGACGATCACCAGAGCAACGCCGGCCGGGAAGACGTATTGCCATGCGGCCGACGCGTCGATCGTCCACTTCGGGTAGATGAACGTCTGGTTGAGCGGCGCCACGAGTTTGGCAAAGTAGAACCAGGTCGCCCGCCCCGCGATCAGCACGCGTTCAACCGGCGACAGACCCAGTTCGAGGTCCTTGGCGCGAACGTGATGGTGTTCGAGCCAGCTCGTGACGCGCGCTGCTGCCAGTCCCATCGCGAACATGGGCGCCAGCGGCCACAGATCACCCAGGCGGATGCGCGATCGCTTCCACCAGATCAGCAGGACGATGGCGGCCGGAAGCGAACAGGTGACGGTCTTGCTGAGCAGCGCGCCGGCGAACAGCAGCAGCGCGATCGGGTACCAGCCCCAGCGGCGAGGGAGAGGCTCGGCCGCCTCGATCAGCGGCGAGAAGCGCAGGTACGCCGAAAGGGCGCCGAGGTAGAACAGCAGCGAGAGCGTGTTCTTGCGCTCGGTGATCCACGCGACTGATTCGGCGTGCACGGGGTGTACAGCGAAGATGGCGGCTGCCAGCCATGCCCAGGGCACCTCAAGTCGCCGTAGCAACCGCCACAGCAGGATCGCGCTGCCGGCATGGAGCAGCACGTTGACGGCGTGGTAGCCGAGCGGATGCAGTCCCCATGCCCGCATTTCGAGCCAGAACGTCGTGAATACCAACGGGTAGAACTGGGGATTGGCGCGGAGGTGCGTCCACGTGAGTCGCAGGCCGTCGGGGTGGCGCAGGACCGGGTTGGCGGTCAGGTAGGAGTCGTCGTCCCAGATGTAGCCGGCGAAAAAGGCCGGGATGTATGCGATCAGCGTCATCGCCAGCAGCAGCACAGAGCCGCTCAGATACGACAGGCGCGTGCTCGCGGTGAACTGCGGGGCGGAGTCAGTCCCGGCGGCATCTGATGTGTCCACTCATCTTTCTCCCGAGCGGCGGCTCATGCGCCGCGACTCATGGCGTGGCGCGCGTCGTCGCGCCGACCGCGCGGAGGCTCAGTTCGGCCAGCAGCGCGGCGGCGTCTGCATCGTTCGGAGCAATGCTCAGAACCTCGCGACACCAGCGGACGGCCTCGTCCGTCCTGCCCGCCGCGGACAGTGCGGCAGCCAGGTTGTAGCGCGCGTCGACGTCGGTCGGTGACAGTTCCGCGGCTCGCCGAAGCGCCTCGATTCCAGCGGCGGCGTCGCCGCTTTGCAGCAACAGCATGCCGAGCAGCCGATGGGCATCACCCGATTGAGGCGCGATGGTCATCGCTCGCCGGGCTCGCGCCAATGCCTCGGACACATGTCCGCGGCGCGCCAGTAGCATGGCCGAGTCATGCAGCGTGGCCACGTCGTTGGGCTTCACCACCAGGGCTTCGTCGAGTTGTTTCGCGGCGGCGTCGAGTTGTCCGCGCGCAGCCAGCAGCCGGGCGATGAGCCGATAGGCTTCGACGTTGGTGCGATCGTGCTGGAGGGCTCGCTCGAGAGCGGCCTCGGCCTCGATGGGGCGTTTCAGTCTGAACAGCAGCCGGCCGCGATGAAACCACGCCGGGGCGTGCTCGGCGCGCATGGCGATGGCCGTGTCGAAGTGGCGCAGTGCCGCTTCATACTGCCCGAGTTCCATTCGGCACAGACCGAGGTTGACCTGAATAAACGGCGTGTCCCCGACCTCGCTCTGCTCGCGTTCGAAGAGCTCAATCGCGCGCGAATAGTCGCCGGCGGTCATGGCCGCGAACGCCTCATGGGATGAGGATCGCGATCGATCCGGATTCAGCGCCGCGGCTCGTTCGAAGTGGAATCGCGCTTCGTCGAACCGGCCCTGACGAGCGAGGTAGCCGCCCAGGTTCTCGTGGGCCATCCAGCCGGTCGGGTTCTTTCGGATGGTGTCGGTCCAGAGCGACTCCTGATCGCGATAGATTCCGCACTGCGCGTACGTGAGCGCGGCGAGCGTCGCCAGCAGGCCGACGGCCGGCGCCATCGCCGCGAGCCGATGAATGCGTCGTGCGACGATCGCTGCCGCGGCGATGACCGCGGCGATCGGGCCGATGCTCGCCAGGTACTGGAAATGATCGGCGACCCACGAGTAGCGGAACGGATAGACGTCAACGAACCCCAGCGCTGGGAACAGCGTCCCGACGAAGAAGAGGGCCGCCGCCAGCGGCCCGCGGCCGATGCGATGTCTCGCGAGCCATAACCCGGCCACGACGAGCACCAGGGCCGCGGGGAACACCCACTGCCACCACGCGGTCGAGTCGATCCGCCACTTCTCGTAGCTGAAGGCGAGATTGCGCGGCCATATGAGTTTGGATGCGTAGAACCAGGCGGCCCGCCCCGCGAGCAGGACTCGATCGATGAACGTCAGGCCCAAGTCGAGGTCCACGGTGCGCACGTGGTACTTCTCGGTCGCCACGGTGATGCGCGACATGACAACGGCGGCCGCGAACATCGGCAGCATCGGGGCCGCGTCGCGCAGCGCGAGTCGGCCTTTTTTCCACCAAGCCAGGAGCAGCAGCGCGGCGGGCAGCGTTCCGGTGACGGTCTTCGAGACCAGCGCCAGGCAGAACGCGAACAGCGCCGGCACATAAAACGCCGGGTTGCGGGCCGGCGCGTCGCTTCGCAGGAGTCCCGGATCGAACCGGAGGTACGACCACGCGGCGACGAGGTACATCAGGCCGGAGAGGACATTCTTGCGCTCGGTGACCCACGCGACCGATTCGACGTGAACCGGATGCACGGCGAACACGGCGGCGATGACCCATGCGCCAGGTAGTTCGAGGCGCCGCAGGACCCGCCACAACAGGAGGGCTGAGCAAGCATGCAGCACCACGTTGACCGCGTGATACCCGAGCGGGTTAAGGCCCCAGAGCCGGTACTCGATCCAGAAGGTGGTGAACACCAACGGGTAGTACTGCGGCGTGGCGCGGAAATCGCTCCAGATGCGGCCGAGTCCGCCCGGAGTCCACAGCGTGGCGTTGGTGGTGATGTAGGAGTCGTCGTCCCAGATATAGCCGGCGTCGCGTACCGGAAGGTACGCCGCGGCGGTCGTGAGAAACAGGGCGGCGCCCGCCGCGAGTGCGGCAGCGCGGCGAGCCTGCGGTTGCGTGGACCGATTTGGCGTCACCCGCTCGATTGTACAGGACTGCGCTCGCCCGTGGCGTGGTTCAAAGCCATCAGCGCTCGGGCGAGGGCGACGGCGCCTTCCAGATCCGCCCGGATCTCCAGCCGGCCCGGCATGGGGACGATCTCGGCTCGAGCGAGAGCCTCCGCCGGCTGGCCGCGAACGCCGGCGAGAATGACCATGACCTTCATCGAGTGCAGCCGGGAGATGGCGGATTCGAGATTCACGAGCCCGGTGGCGTCGATGGTCGGCACGTCCGACATGTTCAGCACCACGCAACGCACGTCACGCCCGATCGCCTTCAGCGCACTGAACGCCTTCTGGGCTGCGCCGAAGAATAATGGTCCGGCCATCTCGTAGACCATGACGCCCTTCGGCAGCGGCAGTTGCACGGCCGGGTGCTCCTCGCCCAGCAGCCGAACGCCCGAGACATCGGCCATTCGCTGCATGAACAACAGGGCCGCCAGCATCACGCCGACGGTGACCGAGACCACCATGTCGAACACGACCGTCAGACCGAAGCAGGTGACCAGCACCAGCACGTCGTTGCGCGGGGCAATTCGCAGGACGTGTGCAACGTGTCGGACCTCGGCCATGTTCCAAGCGACGACCAGCAGCAGCGCTCCCATGGACGCCATCGGCAGATACCCCAGCAACGGGGCCAGCAGGAGAATGGCGAGGAGGATGAAGAGCGCGTGCACGATGGCGGCGATCGGCGACCGCGCGCCGGCACGAATGTTGGTCGCCGTTCGCGCGATCGCGCCGGTCGCGGCGAAGCCGCCGAAGAACGGCGCCGCGAGGTTGCCCGCGCCCTGGGCGATCAGTTCCGCGTCCGGGTCATGCTTGTGACCGGTCATGCCATCGGCGACGACGGCCGAGAGCAGCGACTCGATCGCGCCCAGGATCGCGATGGCGAAGGCCGAGCCGGCCAGCGCTCGAACGAGTTCGAGAGTCAGCTTCAGGGGCGTGCCGTCGGGGCCGGGGAGTTGCCACGGCCAGACGAAGTGCGGCGCTAATTGCGGGATACCCGGACGCGAAACACCATCCAGTATGTAATTGAAGCGGTCTTGAATGGTCGCGACGGAGCATGCCGGCCAGACTTGGCCGACGAAGTGCGCCGCCAGCGCCGCGAGCGGCAGTGCGACCAGCGGCGCGGGGATTCGCCGGGTGACTCGGGGGAGGATGAACAACACGGCCAGCGTCGCGCCGGTGGTGATGGCGTCGGGCCACCGCAAGGTCGGCAGCGCGTGCCACAGCGCCATCACGCGGGCGGGGAAACCCTCCGGCATGTGCGCAACGGTCAGTCCCAGGCAGTCCTTCATCTGGAGCGTGGCGATCACCACGGCGATCCCGGACGTGAAGCCCGTGGTTACCGGGTAGGGGATGAACTCGATGAAACGTCCGAAGCGGGCCAGACCGAAGATGAGCAGAAGCGCGCCCGCCATCTGGGTGGCCAGCGCCAGGCCGCCCAGACCGAACCTGGCCGAGACCGGCGCCAGCAGCACGACGAACGCGGCGGTGGGCCCGGAAACCTGGACACGTGAACCGCCCAGCACAGCGATCAGCAGGCCCGCGACGATGGCGGTGTACAGCCCGAATTGCGGCGGCACGCCGGACGCGATTGCCAGCGCCATCGACAGCGGCAGGGCCACCAGCCCGACCACCATGCCCGCGAGCATGTCGCGACGGAGGTCGTTGAGGTCGTAGCCGTCGGCCAGGGCGGTGCGGAGTGCGATCGCCAGCGGAAACGGTCGGGGTGGCAGTGCGGATCGGCTCTGAGTCAGGCGATGGGGCATCTTCGGGTTCGGCGGCCGGGGCGCGCCGCCTCACGGCGTGACAATCTCCGCGCATCCGCCGGACGGGTCAAGCTCACCGCCTGGGGCGGCAGCGCTCGAGCGCGGCGTGCCGCTGCCGCCGCCCGACGCCTCGGCTTGATCGGGGCTGCTGACGAAAATAGAATCCCTGAGAGTCAGGCGGCTTCCCTCCAATCCGATACCCAGACGACGGAGCGGCATCATGGCACGGCTCAGGCAAAAGCTTGGCGAGATCCTGGTCGGCCGCAACGTGGTGACGGCCGAGCAGGTCCAGCAGGCCCTCGCTCATGGGCAGAAGACCGGCAAGCGGATCGGCGAGACCTTGGTCGAGCTTGAATTATGCAGGGAAGACGACGTGTACAAGGCCCTCGCGACCCAGCACGGGCTCGAATACGTCGAGCTCAGCCGCAGCCTGATGGCGCCCGACGCCCTGCAGTTGATTCCCGAGAAGATCATCAAGCGGTTTGACGTCCTGCCGTTGTCTCAGGACAACGGCAAACTGCGGGTGGTCATCTCCGACCCGCTGGCGCTCGAAGCGCTCGACACGCTGCGTTTCCAGTGTGGGGCATCCAACATCGAGCCGGTCCTGGCCCCGCAGAGCCGCATTCGCGCGTACATCGACAAGATTTTCAACTCCGCCGACAAGTCGCTCGACGAGTTGTCCCGGAGCCTTGATGCCTCGGTCGACAAGTCTCTCGACAAGGACGCCGTCGGAAAGGACAAGAAGAAGGTCGTCGAGGATGCCGACGCGCCGATCATCAAGCTCATCAACATGATCATCCACGAGGCGGTGCGCGGCCGGGCGAGCGACATTCACATCGAGCCGTTCAGCGATCGTGTGCGGGTGCGCTATCGCGTCGACGGTGTGTGCGCCGAGCGTGAGAGCATTCCCAAGCGCATGCAGGGCGCGGTCATTACCCGTCTCAAGATCATGTCGGGCATGGACATCGCCGAGAAGCGCGTGCCGCTGGACGGCCGTATCAAGATGCCGATCGGCGGCGTGAACATCGACTTCCGCGTGGCTGCCTGCCCGGGCGTGCACGGCGAGTCGATCGTGCTGCGTATTCTGCGACCGGACGCGGTCAACATCGGTCTCGGGAAGCTCGGCTTCGAGGGAGACGATTACGAGCTGTTCCAGCGCATCATCAAGCGCCCGACCGGCATTTTTCTTGTGACCGGTCCGACCGGCTCCGGCAAGACCACGACGCTGTATGCGGCGTTGCAGGAGCTCAATCGGCCGGATCGCAAGATCATCACCGCCGAGGACCCGGTCGAGTACAACTTCCCCGGCATCAATCAGTGTCAGGTCAACGAGGGCATTGGTCTGACCTTCGACAAGATTCTGCGTTCAATGCTCCGCCAGGCGCCGAACATCGTGCTGGTGGGCGAGATTCGCGATCTGGCCGTCGGCGAAATCGCCATTCAGGCGGCGCTGACCGGCCACCTCGTTTTCTCGACTCTGCATACCAATGACGCGCCATCGGCCATCACGCGACTGATCGACCTCGGCATCAAGCCCTTCCTGGTGGCCAGTTCGGTGCAGGCCATCATGGCCCAGCGGCTGATTCGGGTGCTGTGCGAGGAGTGTCGCGAGGTCAATCCATCGCCCGATCCGTACACGCTTCGCCTGTGCGGGCTGACGCCGGAGAAGATCGCCGGACGGCCGATTTACCGCGGCCGGGGCTGCGGACGCTGCAACAACACGGGCTATCGCGGGCGAAAGGGTATCTTCGAGATTCTGGTCATGAACCAGGAGCTGCGCGAACTGGCGTTCAACCGTGCCCCGGCCAACCTGATCAAGAAAGCGGCTCGCGCGGCGGGCATGCGATCCCTGCTTCAGGACGGGCAACGCAAGATTCTGTCCGGACTGACGACGGCGGAAGAAGTCATGCGCAGCACGCAGGCCGAGGGTCTCCTGACCGACGAGGACGAACAAGCGGAGACCGGGAGCTCGCCGGCGGCGGCTTAGGCCGGGGCGGCAATTGAAACGTGTTCGGTCGCTCGCCCCGAAGGGCGGCTGAACCTCGGGAACTGTCGGGAATCGGAAGCTCATGGCCACCCTCCACATCGATCGCATCCTCGAAACCTGCATCAAGCGCGGCGGCTCGGACATCCACCTGTCGGTCGGTCGGCCGCCGGTCCTTCGTCTGCACGGGCACCTGCGCTCGCTGGAGACCAAGGTGCTGGAGCCGGAGGACACGGTGGCGCTGATGAAAGCCATCACTCCGGACCGCAACCAGCAGGAGTTGCAGGAGGAAGGCGGCACCGACTTCGGGTTTGCGTTCGGCGACGCCGGCCGCTTCCGCGTCTCGGTCTTCAAGCAGAAGGGTAACGTCTCGATCGTCCTGCGGCTGATTCCGTCGCGGTTTCTCTCGTTCGACGAGATCGGTTTGCCGCCGATCGTGCGGGCCCTGTGCCGGCGCCCGCGCGGCCTGTTCCTGGTGACCGGTCCGACCGGCTCGGGCAAGACGACCACCCTGGCGACGATGCTGAACTACATCAATACCGAAATGGACAAGCACATCGTCACGGTCGAGGACCCGATCGAGTACTACCACTCGCACAAGAAGTCGCTGATCAACCAGCGCGAGGTCGGCAACGACGTGCCGAGTTTCGCCGAGGCGCTGCGACGCGTGCTTCGTCAGGATCCGGATGTCGTGCTGGTCGGCGAGATGCGCGACCTGGAGACGATCGAGTCCGCCATCCGCGCGGCCGAGACGGGCCACCTGGTGTTCGGAACGCTGCACACGACCGGATGTCAGGGCACCGTCAACCGCATCATCGACGCCTTTCCGCACGAGCAGCAGGACCAGATTCGCGTGCAGCTCTCGACCTCGCTGATTGCCGTCCTGAGTCAGGCCCTGATGCCACGCGTGCCCTCGGGCATGGTGGCCGCCTACGAGTTCCTGGTCGTGACAGCCGCCATCTCAAACCTGATTCGCGAGAACAAGACGTTCCGCATCGACTCGGCCATTCAGACCGGCAAGAAGTATGGCATGCAGCTGCTCGACGACCACCTCTGGCAGCTCTATGAGCGCGGCCTGATCACTGCCGACGATATGCTCGAACGCTGTCGGCAGCCCGCCGACCTTCAGGAAAAGCTGGAGAAGGCTGGTCGACTTCACGAAGCCGGCGAGGCTGCGATGCTCGGTGGGCAGATCGCCCCGCAGGATGAAGCGGCAGAGGAAGAGTAGCACCCGCGCGCCCGGTCGCAGGCGACCGGCGCTTCCGGATCGGAGTCAGTCATGGCAGATACGATGGCGCCGCGCCCGTCCGCCTCATCCGGCTACAAGGGCCGTCCGATCGGGCGCATTCTTCGCAAGATGGGCAAGTTGACGGCCGAGCAGGTGCACGAGGCCCTGGCCGTCCAGAAGGCCAAGCGCGGGCCGATCGGTCAGATCCTCATCGATCTCGGCTACATCAAGGAAGCCGATCTGACTGTCGCGCTGGCGGCGCAGATGGGCATGGACCCGGTCAACCTTGAGAAGGTCGACGTCAGCCCTGAGGTCGTCAAACTTTTCACCGCCCAGCAGGCCAACGCCTACCGCGCCATTCCGGTTGAGTACGACGCGGCCAGCCACACGCTGTCGGTGGCCATCGCCTCGCCCGAGAACTTCAACGCGCTGGACGACATCAAGCTCATGATGGGCTTCAACGTCCGGCCGCTGATCGCGAACGAGGAGCAGATCGCCGCCGCCCTCAACCGCTACTACCCGGAGAAGGGCGCCGAGAGCATCCAGGACATCATCAACGAGGCGGTCGGCGACGAAGACCTCTCGCAGTTCGAGGATCGCGGCGAGAGTCTCGACCTCGAAGACATCAAGCACATGGTGGACAGCGCGCCGGTCAAGAAGCTGCTCAACCTGGTGCTGCTGAAGGCCATCCAGGAGCGCGCGGCCGACGTTCACTTTGAGCCGTTCGAGGAGGAATACAAGCTCCGCTACCGCATCGACGGCGTGCTGTACGAGATGCAGCCGCCGCCGCGCTACCTGGCGCTGGCCATCGCCAGCCGCATCAAGGTCATGGCGAACCTCGACATCGCCGAGCGGCGCCTGCCGCAGGACGGACGCATCCGCCTGATGCTTCGCGGCAACCCGGTCGATCTGCGCGTCGCCGTGCTGCCGACCATGTTCGGCGAAAGCGTCGTGATGCGCATTCTCGACCGCTCGGCCGTCTCGCTGGACATCACCAAGCTGGGCTTCCGCGAAGACGACCTGAAGAAGTACCAGCAGTTGATCGACAAGCCGCACGGCGTCATTATCGTGACGGGTCCGACCGGCTCCGGTAAGACGACCACTCTGTACGGCGCGCTCAACCGGCTCAACACGATCGACACCAAAATCCTGACAGTTGAGGACCCGGTGGAGTATGACATCGACGGTCTGGTGCAGTGCCAGGTCAACGCCGAGGCCGGCATGACGTTCGCCCGCGCCTTGCGCAGCTTCCTGCGACAGGACCCGGACATCATCCTGGTCGGCGAAATTCGCGACCTCGAGACCGCCCAGATCGCGGTACAGGCGTCGCTGACGGGCCACCTGGTGCTCACCACGGTTCATACCAATGACGCCCCGTCGACCATCGCCCGACTGGTCGATCTCGGGCTTCAGCCGTTCCTCATCACGGCCACGCTGGAAGGCGTTGTGGCGCAGCGGCTGGTGCGACGCATCTGCCGCTCGTGCAAGACGGCCTACACGCCCACCGAAGAGCAGCTCATGGAGATGGGGCTGAGGCCGGAGGACGTCGCGGGCAAGCCGTTCTTCTACGGAAAAGGCTGCGACAACTGCAACAACACCGGCTACAAGGGGCGCACCGCGCTGTTCGAGATCATGACGCTGGACGACGAGATGCGCGAGATGATCATGCAGCGCGCCAGCACGCAGGTGCTGCGGGCGCACGCTCGCAAGCAGGGCATGCGGACGCTCCGCGAGGCGGGCCTGCTGGCGGTCTATGATGGCATCACGACCATCGACGAGGTCGCGCGCGAGACGCTGATGGACGAGGCCTGATCGTCCCGGCTCGTCAGGCCGCGCCGCTGCATGGCAGCCATCAATTGGTGGAAGCGGCGGGGCCACTCGCGATAATCGAGATATGTCCTGATTGCCGCGATTCGCGGCGATGACGCGCACTTCGCCGCCGCGGTATCGCCTGCGTCGACTCATCGTTATACTTCGCATTTGAGTCGGCGCAAACCAGCGCCCTCACGTCAAGGAGACAGTCGTGATCAAGTCGGTTCCTGGATTCGCTTGCGTGTACGGCGCGGTGATGCTTGGTTTGGGCGGGTCCGCGGTGGGCGCGGGGTCCGTCGACGTCCTGTTGTCCCGCGTGCCGCCGGATGCCAACGCGCTGGCCGTCGTCTACATGGAAAAGCTGCTGGCGTCGCCGCTCGCGAAGGGGCAGGGCTGGTCGAAGTCGCTTGGCGACGCGTACGGCAACAAGGTCTTTCTGGTGCCGCCGGGGACGCGCACGGCTGTCACGGCGGCGATGCTGCGGCCCGGCGACTTGAACTCGGTCTGGGAGGTTTCGGTCTTCGATCTCGACCGAGCGCCGGACATGAAGCAACTCGCACGCATCGAATCCGGCATGCTGGATGAGCTGGCGGGCAGGCCGGCCGTGTGGAGTCCGATCAACGCCATCTTCGTGCTGCTCGATCCGCAGACGCTCGGCGTGGTGACGCCGGCCTATCGGCAGTTCGCAACGCGCTGGGTCCAGCGGGCGGAGTCGACGGACGCGGGGTCCGACTACCTGCGTCGGGCGGTCGGCGGCAATGCGGATGCACAGATCGTGCTTGCCCTCGACGCCCGCGACTGGAACTCCGCGGCCATGGTCCGGCACCGGCTGGAGGCCGGTGGCGTGGAGTCGCTTTCGTCCGGCAAGGTTCCGATCGATGCGGCCGCCAAAGTGATTGCGTCGCTGCTGGGCGCCGTCCTCGAAATCAGCATCTCCGACTCGATTGTCGGCAAGGCGCGCATCGAGTTCGGGCAGCCGATTGAACCGCTCGCGCCCGTCGCGAGAGACCTGTGCCTGGAGGCGGTTAACCGTTTCGGCATCGGGCTTGACGATTTCGAGAAGTGGAAATTCACGACGCGGCGCATGTCGTTGCACGCGGAGGGGCCGCTGAGTCCGGACGGGCTCGCGCGCTTGTGCAGCTTCCTGGAGCCGCCGACGGCTCACGATCCGCAGCTTGCCGCGGCCGCGGGCAGATCTGCGGGCGGGGACGCGGGCGCCGGGGATTCCGAGCCATCGGCCGGAGGACCGGGCGGCGACACTGCGCAGGCTCGCACCGCCAAGGCCTCGAAGGCGTACTTCGATACCGTGTCGCGCATGCTCGACCGGCTGGGCAAGCTGTCAGAGACTTCGAGCTCGCTCGGCAATTCGTCGACCTGGATTCGTCGGGATGTTCGCAAGATTGCCAACCTGCCCTTGCTGGACGTTGATCCGGATCTCGTGCAGTGGGGCACGGACACGTCGGCCAAGCTCGATGAGATCGCGTCTATCCTGGCGGTGGGATCGATCGACGCCCGGGCCGCCTCCGAGTCGAACCGGGCGTACTACGCGGTGGGCGCAGGTTGGGGTTACAACTATGACCCGATGGTTCGCCGCGGGGCGAGCGCCCAGATGCGAGCGGCCGCGCTGGCCGAGAAGTCCAAGGCGGTGAGCGAGGCATCGAAATCAATCCGCGAATTGAAGCTGGCGACCTCACAGATTCGCGTTGAGATGACCAAGCGATACGGCGTGGCGTTCTGACGCGCCGCCGGCATCCTGGAGCGACGCGAAGCCGTGGCACGCTCGCGCCTGTCGGTGATCGTGGCCTGCCACAACATGCGGCGAGAGTTGCCGCGCACGCTGTACACGCTTTCGCCGGCCTATCAGCGCGGTATCGCTCCTGACGAATACGACGTCGTTGTGGTCGACAACGGCTCGACGCCGCCGGTGTCATCGGCGGATGTGTCAGCGTTCGGCCCGAACTTCCACCTGACCCGCTCCCCACTGCCGACGCCCTCACCGGCGTCCGGCATCAACGCCGCCGCTCGCGCCGCCGCCGGCGATGTCATCGTCGTCTGCATTGACGGCGCGAGGATGCTCACCCCCGGAATCCTTCGCCTGACTGCGGCGGCCTTTCGCGCGTTCGACGACCCGGTCGTGGCCACGCTGTCGTGGCACCTGGGGCCGAAGCTTCAGAATCAGTCGTTGCTCGAAGGTTACGATCAGCGAGTTGAGGACGCGCTGCTGGATTCCGTCGACTGGCGGCGAGATGGCTACGAGCTGTTTCGCATCTCGACGCTGGCCGCCTCCAGCGGCGACGGCTGGTTTCTGCCGGCGGCCGAGAGCAACTGCCTGGCGCTGTCTCGCTCCGCATTCGCCGGTCTGGGCGGGCTCGACGAGCGCTTCCGCTCGGCCGGCGGCGGGCTCGTCGCGCTCGATTTCTACCGGCGAGCCTGCGAGTCGCGCGGCGAACTGGTGCTGCTGCTCGGGGAAGGCACGTTTCACCAGTTCCACGGCGGCGTGGCGACGAACGCGCCGCCCGATCGCCATCCGTTTTCAGATTTTCACCGGGAGTACGTGGCCCTGCGGGGCAAGCCGTTTGCCGCGCCACGGGCGACGGCCATCTATCTCGGCACAGTGCCGCCTCAGGCGATGCCATTCCTGAAAGCGTCGGCCGAAGCGGCGCTGGCGATTGCACCCGCCGACGGCTCATGAGCCGATGGTCTCAGGCGGCCTCGACGCCTTGATGATCCCGAGACAGGGCGATGCCCAACCCATCGAGCACCAGGCTCAGATTGGCGTTGAGATCGATCTGGGCCTCGGCTTCGGCCACGGCACGGATGGCCCGGGCGGCCCGGTCGCGCCCCAGGGTCCGGGCGAGGTCTGCGATGGCACGAGCGATATCGGGCGGCTCGGCGTGGCCGAGCGGCCGGGCGCCGCAGGCAAGCCGCATGGCGTCGCGCAGGGCGGCGGCCATCATGGCCAGCACCTCGCGGCGGGCCTTTCGCAGGGCATGCGGCTCGGGCACGAACTCGGCCGCTCCCCCCTCGCTTGCCTCCGCCTCCTCGCGGTCATCATCTACCCGGTTCACGACCGCATCCCGCGCGTCAGCAAGCTTCTCGCCGATCGCGATGATCTCCTCGGTCAGGGCCGTGAAGGGCTTGCCCAGATCGAGCGGGTTTCGAATGGCGGCGCTCAGCATGTGCAGGACGCGCTCGCGCCGCTCGGGCGCCTTCGTCAGCACCAGTCGCTGCGCCGGACCGAGCCGGCCCTCGCTCAGCTCGGCGACGTAGCGAGCGTCGCTCGGCGACAGGTCGGGGGTGGACGACAATCTTCGGACGATGTAATCGGTTGGTAACGGCCCGAACGGAACGACCTGGCAGCGCGAGCGGATGGTCGGCAACAGATTCGCGTCGGAGGTCGCGACCAGAATCAGGTAGCTGCCGGCAGGCGGTTCCTCCAGTGTTTTCAGCAGCGAGTTTTCGGCCTGGGTCGTGAGCATTTCTGCTTCGTCGATGACGAAGATCTTGGCTCGTCCGCGGGCCGGCCGGGTGCTCATCTGGTTGATCACGAACTCGCGGACGACGTCGATGCTGATGTCGATGGGACGCCGACGCTGCACGGCACGATCGGGATGCAGCCGATGGCTGGCGCGGCTGATGACGCGGTAGTCCGGATGCACGCCGCCGGCCAGCATGCGGCAATCGTCGCAGTCGCCGCAGGTTTCGCGCCCACCGTCCGGGGCTGCGTGGGCGGCCGGCAGGGCGCGCGGACACAGCAGCAGTCGCGCGAAGCGCATCGCCATCATCTGCTTGCCGACGCCTTCGGGTCCGATGAACAGATAGGCGTGTGGTACCCGCGCGCCGGCCAGCGCCCTCAACAGCCGCGACTTGGCGACTTCCTGATGCTCCACGTCAGAGAGCCGCACGTTCGATGACCTCCAGCACGCGGGCGTGGACCTCCTCGCGCGAGCCGTTCGCGTCGACATGCGCCACGGGGCGCGGGTAGTGCTCCTGCAACCGAAGAAAGATCGCTCGAACGTGCTGATGGAAGTCCAGCGGGCGCGATTCCATCGCGTCAGCGTGCACGTCGGCGAACATCATGCGCTGTCCGACGGCATCCCGGGCTCGCCGAGGAGCGGCTCGCGGCGGCCGCCCGGTGCGTTCCAGCCCGACCTCGGCCGGCAGATCGAGCACGACCGTCAGTTGCGGCCAAGTCTCGCCAACGGCGTAACGTCCGAGCTCGATGACTCGTCCGACGTCGAAGCCGGCGGCCCCCTGGTACGCGCAGGTAGACGAGATGAACCGATCGCAGAGCACCACGTCACCCCGGCGCAGCCCCGGATCGATCACCTCGGCGACGAGTTGGGCCCGTGAGGCCATGAACAGGAACGTTTCGCAGCGGACATCCATCTTCGACAGGTCGTAGTCCAGCAGGATGTGCCGAATCTGATTGCCGATCTCGGTGCCCCCCGGGTCCTTCGCGAGGGTGACCGACAGACCCGCCGCCCGCAGGCGATCCGCCAGCAGGGTGATCTGTGTGCTCTTGCCGCAGCCGTCGGGGCCGTCGAGCACGATGAAGCGACCGCGGAGTCGTTCGAGCGGCGCAGCCGGCACGCTAGAGCCCTCGTCGCGCGTCGATGGCCGCGTACACTTCACCGGCGTTGTAGGAGCTGCGCACGAATGGACCGGATGCTACCGAGCGAAATCCCAGCGCGCGGGCCTCGGCGGCGATGTCCTCGAACTCCTCCGGCGGGACATACCGAGCGACCGGTTGGTGGGCGGGCGTGGGTTGCAGGTATTGTCCCACCGTCAGGATGTCGACGTCATGCGTTCTCAGATCGCGCAGCGTCTGATGCAGCTCGGCGCGGGTTTCGCCGAGTCCGACCATGATGCCGCTCTTGGTAAACAACGCGGGCCGCAGCGCCTTGGCGCGCGACAGCACGCGCAGCGAGCGCTCGTAGCGGGCCGCCGGGCGCACCGCTTTTTGCAGGCGTTCGACTGTCTCGAGGTTGTGGTTGTAAATATCGGGGCCGGCCTCGCACAGAGCCGCCAGGCATTCCTCGCGGCCGTGGAAATCGGCCGGCAGCACCTCGATGATGCACTCCGGCAGCGCCGCCCGGATGGCCCGTACGCAGGCGGCGAAATGCCCGCTGCCCTCGTCGGGCAGGTCGTCGCGGGCGACGGCCGTGAGGACCACATGCCGCAGGCCCAGCGCCGCCACCGCATCGGCCAATCGCCGCGGCTCGTCGTCCTCGACCGGGTCGGGCCGGGCCGTCGTCACCGCGCAGAACGAGCAGCGGCGCGTGCACTTGTCTCCCAGGATCATGAACGTCGCGTGCCGCTTGCTCCAGCACTCGCCGAGGTTGGGGCAGCGGGCCTCTTCGCAGACGGTGGCAATACCGCTGCGGGCGACGATGCTGCGCGTATGCATGAGCAGGTCGCCGGTCGGCAGCGCTTTCCTGAGCCACGGCGGCAGTCGCCGCTGCGGCGGGTGGCGAGGTTCAAGGACGTTCAGTCGCATCCGGCGAATCTCACGACGGGCCTGCGGATCAGGGCGAGTATAGCGACCGGCGCTCGGCCACGGCAAACCGTGGCGGCCGCGCCGGCTCGGGCGTATAGTCCATAGGGAGCGTCGTCGGCGGTTGGGGGCTGACGACGAGCACGTCGAAGGAGAACGCCATGATCCGGATTGAGCGCATCCTCTGCCCGACGGACTTCTCCGATCTCGCCGCACAAGCCAACGGTTACGCGTGTGCGCTGGCGCGCGCGTTCGGCGCCGAGATTCACGTGCTGCACGTCGTGGATGAAGCCTACCAGTACTGGATGGCCATGGGCCCTAACAGCCTGCCGGTGGGACCCAGCGCCGAGGAGATACTCGCGGGCGCCCAACAGCAGATGCAGCGCTGGCGCACCGAGCGCTTCGCTGATTGTGGACAGCCGATCCGAACCGAGGTCCAGGTCGGTCGGCCGTTCGTGGAGATCATCCGCTACGCGCGCGAGCAGAAGATCGATCTGCTGGTGATGGGCACGCATGGGCGCAGCGGCCTGTCCCACATCCTGCTCGGCTCGGTCACCGAGAAAGTGGTGCGAAAGAGCCCGTGCCCCGTACTGACGGTCAGGGCCCCCGGCCACCCGTTCGAGATGCCGTAGTCGGTCCGCGTTGGAAGGGTGTTCGTCGGGGCAGTTCGCCGCGCCCGGTTGTGCCGCGCAGAGTATTCGACGCGTCACCGCCGTCCGGGGACTCGCACTGATCGCCGTTTCCGCTTACTTCTTTGCGATCTTGCTCTGGGCGGCTGCGCGGGCGACGGCTTGTTGCCGGGTCTCGAAGGCCTCATCGCTGGTCAGTGGCATGGCGGCCGCCGCGGCCGCGGCCTTTTCGGCGTCGGCCTTGCTCAGCTCCTCGGCTGCCGCCGCTCGCGGAGTGAGAATGCTGATCTCGTTGCCGCGGACCTCGGCGAACCCGCCGTCAATGAAAAACTCGCGCGAGCCCCCTGATGGCGAATCCACTCGCAGGACGCCGATGCCGAGCTGGCACACCAGCGGCGCCCTATTCTTGAGCACGCCGACCAGACCATCATGGGCCGGAAACACCACGGCGCTGGCTTCCGTCTCGAGCACCGTGCGTTCCGGCGTGATGACCGAGCATCGAATGGGGGTATCAGGCATGATCGTTTTGTATCAGGTTGACGCGGTCGCGTCAAACAAGCCCCCGCGGCCGCCGGCCCGTGCATCGGCCGGCTAATCGGCTGCCTCGAGCCACGCCCGGTTGAATTCAGCATGCTGGATGGCCTCCAGCCGGAAGCTGTAGGCGCAGTGGATCATGCCGTCGGGCGATTCGATCAGGCTCGGATACGAGTATTGGCCGTCGCCGGCGTCGAGCGTTCTCGGCGGCGACCAGGTGCGACCCTCGTCGGCTGAGATCGACACCACCAGCGGGCTCCGCGCGGACGTGCTGTTGTTGTAGGCCATCACCAGATGGCCGCTCGTCAGGCGCAGCAGGTCGAGGCCGCTGCCCGGATTCGGAATGTCCGGTCGAGGGGTCATCAGCCATGCGACGCCTTCGAGCGATACGCCCTGCCAGGTGTAGCCGGCTCCAGCCGTGCTGCGCATCAGCGCCAGCAGCGCGCCGCTCGACGTTTGCACCACCGCCGGTTGCAGGTTGGCGAACGGCAGAGTGACAATCGGCGGCGAACCCGGCAGCCAGATGCGGCCGCCGTCGAAACTGAAGTAGAAATGTGACGCATACGACGCCTCGATGTAGGCAGGCAAAATCCAGCGCCCGTCTCGGAGTCGAATCGGTCGGTTCTTGAGCAGCGTGCACACTGCCGGGAGTGCGACTCGGCCGTCCGACCACGTCATGCCGGCGTCCTCGCTGGTGCGGCCCTCTACGTACGACGTACAGAAGCTGCCGCCGAAGATCACCGAGTGCAGCAGGTGCAGCCGGCCGGCATCGTCAAGGAACAGAACGCAGTTGGCGTCCGGTCGATCGGGCGTGTCGGCGGCAGTCACCGGCAGGGTCCACTCGGCGTCCGGGCCAGGGGCGCGGCGCGACAGCACGATGCGGGTGTCATTCGCCAATTCGCGGGCGCCGCTGCCCCAGGCGACGAGCAATTCGCCGTCGGGCATGGCGACGATGGTGGCCGTGTGGTTGTAGCGATCCCAGGCCGCGGGGATGCGTTCTGTTCGAAAGATTGGTTCGGCGGGGTCGGGCGCGAGCAACGGCTGCGTCCGGCAGCCGGCGACCGCGAGGCCCGCGATCAGAAGGGTGTGCGCGCCGGTAACGGTCTGCCGCGTGGGGCGTCTCACGCACCAAGCATAGCATCGCTCGCGGCGGCCGACGATCGCGCTGCGCGCCTAGAGCGTCGGCTGCACGAAAGAGCGTGAACGCGCCGCGGCCACGCTGGCGTCGCTCAGGAACGTGTAGAGGTCCTCGCCCGAGGTGGATTGCGTGCACAACCCGGCCTTCGAGATGGCCTCGAAGTACTCGAGCCCGCGCTGCAACACGTGTCGCAGGTCGGCGTGGTGGCAGTTCTCCATCAGCCAGCGACGCGCTTCCAGGATTTCGATAGCGGTCAGACCCATTTGCATGGCCCCAGGCTCCCTCTAGTGGGCCACGGCGAGCTGTTCGCACGTGGCGTCATGACCGGCTCGCAGAGCGGCCATGTTCATGTCGATCCAATCCGGGTGCTTCTTGCCGACGATCGCCCTGATCGCGATGTCCATGGCCTCGAGATGCACCGACGGCTCCGCCGCGAGCAGGGCCCCGAGCATGACGACGTTGGCGACGCGCTCGCTGCCGGCGGACTTGGCCAGCGTGGCCGCCGGCAGGTAGATCGTCGTCACGCCGGGCCGGTCGTAACGGATCGGCACCATCGACGAGTTCACCAGGATGTGACCGCCGGCGCGCACGCCCGGACCAAATCGTTCGAGCGACGGTTGATTCATGGCGATGACGGAGTCGTAGGTCGCCGCGATCGGTGAGCCGATTTCCTCGTCAGAGAAGATTGTCGTGCAGTTGGCGGTGCCGCCGCGCATCTCCGGACCGTAGGACGGGAACCACGTTGTGTGATACCCCTCGTTCATGGCGGCTTCGGCCAGCATCTGCCCAATCAGCAGAATGCCCTGTCCGCCGAATCCCGCGATGAGCACGGTCTGCTTCATGTGGCGGCCTCCACCGGGGTCGGAACGTTCTTCGCGGGTGACACGCGGTCAATGAAGACATGCGGCGGGAATACGCCGGTGACGGTGTCGTCCACGTACTTCATGGCGTTGATCGGCGACATGCCCCATTGCACCGGGCAGGTTCCGAGGAATTCGACCAGGCTGTAGCCCTTGTTCTCAAGCTGGGCCCGCACCGCCAGCCGCATGTACTTGCGGGCGACATTGATGTTCTTGGGGCTGCTGATCGGCACGCGCGCGAGGAAGGCCACCGACGGTAGTGATGCCAGCATCTCGCACACCCCGATCGGCGGGCCGGAGATATCCAGGCTGCGCCCGTCGGGCGAGGTCGTCGTTTTCTGGCCGATCAGGGAGGTCGGCGCCATCTGCCCGCCGGTCATCCCGTAGATGCCGTTATTGACGAAGAACACGCAGATGCGCTCGCCGCGGGCCGCGGCGTGAACGGTCTCGGCCAGGCCGATCGCCGCCAGGTCGCCGTCGCCCTGGTAGGTGAAGACGAAACGCTTCGGGTCACAGCGCTTCACGGCCGTCGCCACCGCCGCCGCGCGGCCGTGACTGGCCTCGATGAAATCGCAGTTGAAATACTCGAACGCGAAGACCGAGCAGCCGACCGGGCAGACGCCGACGGTGCGCTCAATCAGCCCGAATTCGTCGATCATCTCGCCCACCAGCCGGTGGATGATGCCGTGCGTGCACCCTGGGCAGTAGTGCATCGGCTTGTCGTTCATCGCGTCGGGGCGCTCAAAGACGCATTCGAGATCGCACTCGCACGCGGCGGCGGTGGAAGGGACCTCGCTCATGACGCACCTCCGTCCTCGCCGGTGGCCATCGCGACGATATGGTCGGCCAGTTCCTCGGGTGGCGGGACGATGCCGCCCATCCGCCCGTAGAACGACACCGGCCGCCGACCGTTCACCGCGAGTCGCACGTCTTCGACCATCTGTCCCGCGTTCAGTTCGAACACCAGGAATCGCTTGGCGGTCGAAGACGCTGCGACCAGCGGCTCTGTCGGGAACGGATAGAGGGTCACAGGGCGGAGAAGCCCGACCTTGACGCCCTCGCGGCGCAGCATGGTCACCGCGGTGTAGGCGACGCGGGCCGCGACGCCGAACGCCACGATGACCGTTTCCGCGTCTTCGAGGAAGCGAGAATCGAAACGGATTTCGCGCCGGGCTGCGGCGTACGTGGCCTGCAACGTGTCGTTGTGGGCGGCCAGATCTTCCGGGCGCAGAAAGAGCGAGTTGACGACGTTCTTATGGAGGCGCCGACCGCGTCCGCAGGCCGCCCATGAATCCTTGTCGGGTCGCTCGACCGGCGGGAACTCGTCGGGAACCACGGCTGGTTCGAGCATGGAGCCGAGCACCGCATCACTGAGGATGAACACCGGCATGCGATAGCGATCGGCCAGATCGAACGCCGTTTTCGTGAACTCGAACGACTCCTGCACGTTCCAGGGCGCCAGCACGATGCTGTGGTAGTCGCCATGACCGCCGCCCTTGCACGCCTGGAAGTAGTCGCCCTGCGATGGCGCGATATTGCCGAGTCCCGGTCCGCCGCGCTGCACGTTGATGATCACGCAGGGTAATCGTGCCCCGGCGATGTAGCTCAGGCCCTCGAGCATCAGGCTGATGCCCGGGCTCGAGCTGCTGGTCACGGCGCGGTGTCCGGCGGCGGCGGCCCCATAGACCATGTTGATTGAAGCGACCTCACTCTCGGCCTGGAGAAACACCCGGCCGAGCTTCGGCATCAGGCCCGAGAGGATCTCCGGGATTTCGTTTTGCGGCGTGATCGGGTAGCCGAAGAAACAGTCGGCGCCCCCGGCGACGGCGCCGAGAGCGAGGGCCTCATTGCCCTTGACCAGTCGCTTCCGGCCCACGGTGGGGGGTTCGGATCGTGCGGTCGCGCCGCGCGTCGGACTTGTGATCGCGGCCGTGCTCATTTGGCAGCCTTCCTCTTCTTGCGCATGACCCGGATGCCGCTTTCCGGGCAGACCTCGGCGCACAGGGCGCAGGACGTGCACTTGGTCTGGTCATGATTCACAACCGGGTGGTATCCGGCTGGATTGAGCCCGTCCGATAGCTCCAAGAGATGCTTCGGACAGAACTCGATGCACAGTCCGCACCCCTTGCAGCGGGCGGCGTCGATCTGGCACGGATCCATCAAGCCCTCCCGCCCCACCGTGATGGGGCGATAGTGGTGGAAGCCGCTTTGCCATTCTGGCAAGTCGGGTGCCAGTGACGAGGCAGGGCCCGCCGACGTATCCTGACGCCGAGGTGCGGAAAATCGCGCAACCGTGAAGCGAAAAGCCGCATGGGCGCGGGGCGGCCGGCCCCGCTCAGCCAAGTGGTGTCCGGTCCGGCGTGCGATCAGCGGAGCGGCCAGAAGACTGGTATGGCGACCATCGCGATGGCAAACCAGATGACGGCCATCGGCAGCCCGATCCGAAGAAAGTCTCCGAGGCGATATCCGCCCGGTCCGAACACCATCAGGTGGGTCTGGTAGCCGGCCGGCATGACGAAGCCGCCCGATGCGGCGATGGTGACCGCGACCGCGAGCGGCCGGACGTCGACGCCGAGATGTGCCGCCGCGGCCGCGGCGACAGGGAACATCAGGGCGGCCGCGGCGTTGTTGGACATGATCTCCGTCAGAACCCAAGTCAGCAGGTAAACGGTCGCCAACACCCCGATCGGCCCCAGGCGCTCGGCGGGCGCCATCGCCCAGTCGGCCAGCAGCTCGGCCGCCCCGCTGCGGTCCATGGCGCGGCTGAGGCCGATGGCCGCCGCGATCATGACCAGCACCTGCCAGTTGATGGACCGCCGGGCCGCCTGAATCGAGAGGCACCCGGTCGCCAGCATCAGCCCGGCGGCCATGAACGCAATGATGACCCGCCGCTCCGCGATGCGCTCAGCCAGCGCTGCGGTGTGTTCGAACAATCCGAGCAGATCCGGCACGGTCATACCGAGGACCATGGCAATGGCGATGGCGCCGGCCCAGCGCGCCTGTCTCTGGCGGATGGGCGTGGCCTCGCCGGCCTGGCTGACGAGGAAGAAGTCGGGATTGTTGCGCTGCGCCCGCACAAAGCCCGCGCCGGCGATCATCAGCAGGGTGTCGCCCGGGCGAAGCACGATGTCGCCGATCTTGCGGGCGAGGCGTTCGCCGTTTCGATGAACCGCGATAACGGCTGCGTTGTACGTCGTCCGGAAGTTGGCTTCCCGGATGCCGCGGCCGACCAGCGGACTTGACGTGCTGACTACGGCCTCGACCAGGTCGCCGCGCTTGGTCGGGTCGAGGGCCTCGTCATCGGCAACCGTCGGCTTCAGCCCGGGAATCCGTTGCAGGTCGACGATGGTCGAAACCACTCCGGTAAAGACGAGGCGATCGCCGACTTCGATCCGCTCGGTGGAACCGACCGGCGTGATGCGGCGGTCGTGCCGCTCGATTTCCACCAGAAACAGTCCCGCGAGGTGCCGTAACCCGGCCTGCTCGATGGACTGCCCGATCAGCGGGCACTCTGGCATGACTTCGAGTTCGACCAGGAATTCGCGGCGGCTTTCGCCCAGGCTCTCAAGGAACTCCTTGCGTGCCGGCAGCAGCCTGGGGCCGAACGCCACCAGCAGGCCGCCGCCGATCAGTGCGATGGGGAGGCCGACGCCGGCCAGCTCCCACATGCCGAACCCGGCCAAGCCCGAATCGCGGAGCAGGCCGTGGACCACCAGGTTGGTGCTGGTGCCGATCAGCGTGCACACGCCGCCAAGGATCGAAGCGTACGACAGTGGGAGCAACAGCTTGGAGGGCGCGACACGCCGCCGCCGGGCCCAGTCGAGCAGACCCGGCATGAGCATCGCGACCACGGTCGTGTTGTTCAGAAACGCCGAGAGGGTCACGGTGGGTGGGACGAAGCGCCGCAGAGCGCCGTACGGACCGCTGGCTGCTCCGAGCAGTCGCTGCGACAGCGTGCCAATCAGGCCCGTCTCGACGAGACCGCCGGCGACCACGAAGAGGGCTGCGATTGTCAGCATGCCCTCATTCGTGAAGCCGGCGAAAGCTTCCGCGGGGGTCAGGATACTCAGGGCGGTCAACACGACCACCGCCCCGAGGAACAGGACGTCGGCCAGATGCGGCGCGCGGATCAGCCCGATGACAAGCACGAGCATGACGGCCAGTGTCACAAGCGCCGATGCGGACATGGGCCCTATAGATAGGGTTTCGGCTCGCCGGACGCCAGTCGGGCATCTGGTCGCGCCGGCGCCGCCCGGATAGCCTGACGGCATGTCCGGCGCCCCGGTTCAGCGTCATTACACGGTCGACGACATTGTGGCGATCACGCGCCGATATTGGGGGATCGCCGAGCTGCGGCCCCTCCAGCAGGAGGCCATCTCGGCCGGCGTGTCCCGACGCGACTCATTGGTGGTGTTGCCGACCGGCGGCGGCAAGTCGCTTTGTTATCAGGTCCCGCCGGTGCTCGACCAGCGCACCGATGTCGTGGTCTCCCCGCTGATTTCCCTGATGAAGGACCAGGTCGATCGGCTGCGCTCCCTGGGTTACCCGGCGGCCGCGCTCCACAGCCAGTTGACGAGCGCGGCGGCGAGCGAATCGCTACGCGAACTGGCCGAAGGTCGTTGCCGGTTGCTGTTCGTCTCGCCCGAGCGCCTGCTCCAGCCGGCTCTGCTCGAGCGGCTGGAGCGGTGCGGCGTGTCGGCATTCGCGATCGACGAGGCCCACTGCATCAGCCACTGGGGGCATGACTTCCGGCCGGAGTATCGTAATCTTCAGACGCTGCGGTCGAGGTTTCCCGAGGCGAGCCTGCACGCCTACACCGCGACCGCGACGCCGCGCGTTCAGGCGGATATCGTCGAACAGCTTCGGCTCGTGGACCCGGCGATTCTGGTCGGCACATTCGATCGGCCGAATCTGATATACCGTGTCGTGCCGCGGGGCGACCTGGTTCAGCAGGTGCTGGAGACCATCGGCCGCCACGCTGGCGAGGCGGTGATCGTCTATTGCATCTCTCGCAACGACACCGAGGAATTGGCCCGCTTTCTGGAAGCCAGAAACGTGCGGGCGGCGTTCTACCACGCTGGGATGGAGGGAGCCGGCCGGCGGAGCGTGCAGGATCGCTTTGCGGCTCGCGAGATCGACGTCATCGTGGCCACGGTGGCGTTCGGGATGGGCATCGACCGGGCCGACATCCGTTGCGTCATTCACGCCGCCGGGCCCAAGTCGATCGAGCACTACCAGCAGGAGACGGGCCGCGCGGGTCGCGATGGTCTGCCGGCCGAGTGCGTTCTATTCTATTCACCGGCTGACACGAAGCGTTGGGAGAGCCTGATCGAGAAGAACGCCCGCGAGACGCCGGGCACGGATCCACGGGCAGTCTCGCACCTGGTGTCGCTGGTCGGGCATGTGCGCCGTTTTGCTACCGCCTACACCTGCCGGCACAAGTTGTTGAGCGAGTACTTCGGCCAAGCGTACAACCGGGGCCCTTGCGGCGCGTGCGACGTCTGTCTCGGGGAAGTGCGCGGGCAGGAGGACGGGACCGTCACCGCGCAGCAGATCATCTCATGCGTGGCACGGGTCGGCGAACGCTTCGGTGTCGGCCATGTGACCGATGTGCTGCTGGGCGAGGATTCGGAGCGCATCCGCCAGCTTGGGCACGATCGCCTCAGCACCTACGGCCTGCTGAAGGATGCGCCGCGGAAGTGGTTGCAGCGATGCGTTTTCCAGCTCGTGGATCAGGAACTGCTGACGCGCGAGGGCGACGAATACCCGATCCTGCGTCTGAACGCGGCATCCTGGGAGGTGTTGCGCGGGCAACGCGCGGTCCAACTGCCGAGCCGGCCGGAACAACAGGCGCGTCGTTCGCGGAAGAGCGCGAAGCAGGCGGCCGCGCGGGTCTCCGTCACGTCTCAGAGTCGGGCAGGACCGCTGCCGCCCGGCTCGGACCGAGAGACACGTCCCGCGCGGCCGACGTCGGCCTCGCCGCCACCGGATGAAGTCGAGGGCGATGTGGATGCGGGGCTGTTCGAATCGCTTCGCGAGCTCCGGCGGGAATTCGCCCAACGAACCGGCGTGCCGGCCTATGTGATCTTCCACGACCGCACGCTTCGCGACCTGGCGCGGCGTCGTCCGACGACCATTGCCGGCCTGCGTCGCATCCGAGGCGTCGGGCATCGAAAGGCCAGCTACCTCGGGCAGGCGTTCGTGGATCGCATCGCGGCTTATTGCCGTCAGCACGCGCTCGAGCCGGACGTCATCCTGTCCGAGCCGACCGACCTTCGCCGCTATGCCGAGCGCAGGTCTCGCGGCGGAGAAGCGCGGGCGCGCGCGTTCGAAATGTTCGAGCGCGGCGCACCGGTCGAGGAGGTCAGCGCAGCGCTGCAACGGGCCGTGTCCACGGTCTGGGGCTACCTGAACGAGTTCGTCTCGGAGCGTCGGCCGGAAAGCATCTCGGCCTGGGTTCCGCCTCAGACCCAGCGGTTGATCGAGGAGGCCGTTCGCGTGGTGGGCATGGGTCCGCTGCGTCCGATTCAGGAGCAGATCGGGGGCCAATGCCCGTGGCCGGAGATCAAGCTTGTGTTGACACACCTGCGGGCGACACGCGCGGCGTCGCGGGATGCTCGGGATGAGTCGTGAGCAGGGCGATGACACGGTGGCCGACACCGCACCAAGACCGCGCTGGTATCATCGTCGTGCGATTGTCTATCCGTGCCTCTTGGCGCTCGGGTATGTCGGATGGTGCGGCGTGCTGTTCTTCACTCAGACGGCGATGGTTTTCCCGGGTGCGATGCAACCCCGACCGCACACTCCGCGACCGCCGCCGAGCGGCTTTGAGCAGGTCTGGCTCGTCGCGCCGACCGGAGAGCGGGTCGAGACGTGGTTCTCGTCGCCGGTCGGAGGCGTCGTCCCACGCCCTGCGGTCATCTACGCGCACGGCAACGCGGAGTTCATCGACGACCAGGAATACCGGGCCCGACAGTACCTGCGGCGCGGATTCAGCGTGCTGCTGCCCGAGTATCGCGGCTACGGGTACAGCGACGGCCAGCCGTCGCAGGCGGCCATCACCGCCGATTTCGTTCGGGCGTACGATTGGCTGGTCGCCAGGCCGGACATCGATCGGTCGCGGATCGTGTTTCACGGCAAGTCGCTCGGCGGGGCGGTGGCGGCTGCGCTGGCGGAGGAGCGCCCGCCTGCCGCTCTGATTCTCGAATCCACCTGCGTCAGCGTGGCGTCGTTCGCGGCTCGCTACGGTGTGCCGGCGTTTCTATGTCGCCATCCGTTCCGAACCGATCGAACCCTCCGACGGCTGGATGTCCCCGTGCTCATCTTCCACGGCTCGCACGACGAGATCATCCCGGTCTCGCACGGCCGGCGCCTGCGCGATCTGGCGCGCCGCGCGACCTATGTGGAGATGGACGCCGGCCACAACGACTTTCCGCCCAGCGAGGTCGATTTCTGGCGCGAGATTGACACCTTCCTGCTCCGTTCCGGCATGTCCGGCGGAATCGATGAGGCAGGGCAAGGCTCGGCCGTCGGACGGGAGACCGGGCGATGATGGACGCCGGTGTGAGCGGGGGGGCCGGGCCGCTGCGGCTGGGCGTGCTCGTCTCCGGCGACGGCACGTCGTTGCAGGGCCTGATCGATCGCATTGCCGACGGCCGGCTGCCCGACTGCCGCATCGTGGTCGTCGTCTCATCCAAGTCCGACGCCGGCGGCGTGCGACGCGCCCGATCGGCCGGGATACCGGTCGAGATCGTTCGGGTTCGCGATTATGGCGACGTCAACGCGTTCAGCGCGGCGGTGGCAGCGGCGCTGGATCGGCACAGCGTCGAGTTGGGCGTACAGGCCGGCTGGCTGTGCTATTGGCGACTGCCGGAGCGCTGGCTGGGGCGGGTCATCAATCTGCACCCGGCCTTGTTGCCCGAATTCGGCGGTAAGGGCATGTACGGCCGGCACGTGCATGCGGCGGTGTTGGCGGCCGGACGGCGCACCAGTGGCGCAACCGTGCATGTGGTCGATAACGAATACGATCACGGCCCGATCGTGGCGCAGCGAACGTGCGATGTTCGGAGTGACGATACGCCCGACACTCTGGCGGCTCGTGTTCAGGCGCTTGAGCGAGAGCTGCTCCCTGAGGCCATTGAACTGATGCGTTTGCGACTGCGCGGCCGGCGGTAGCGCGATTCGCCGTCTTACCCGCCGACGCCGTAATACACTTCAACCGGGAGCGTGACACGCCACCGCACCACGTTGGCGACGCGGTCGAGTTCGCTGTTGGCCAGCGGTTCAGCGTAGACCTCGGTCGTGCGTCGCGCGATGGTGTAAATCTGCACGAGTCTTATCTCGCCACCGGCTGCGATGAGCCCGGCCAGTCGGTCGGCGTACGCGGCCACCTCGGCGTCCGGCGGCGGTTCTCCACGCACCCGCATGAACAGCGACTGAATCACGATCGGCCTGCGGCGGGCGGCATCAAGGATATTGTCGAGCACGTGGCGCAGCGGAAAATTGGGCCGATTGACCAGCTCGAAGTAGCTCTCGGTACCGGCATCGAGCTTGGCCCAGATTTCGCCGTTGTTCGCGTCGAGCCGTTCGAGCGCCGCGCGGACGGCGGGCCGAGCCAGGTAGCATGCGTCCGTAATCAGCACAAGTTTGGCGGCCGATAACCCGAAACGTCGCCGGGCGTCAGCCGCGATCGTCACGGCCTCACCGAACCGCGGGTACGTGGTCGGTTCGCCGTCGCCGGAAAAGGCCAGGTCCCGGACGCCGCGACGTTCAGCCGGGAGGGCGTCGAACGGCGGATGGGTGTAGAGCGAACCATCGCGCTCGGCCGCCAGAATGGCGTCAAGCTCCTGCGCCAGCCGGGGCAGGTCGACCTCCCGAACCGTTGGGGTCGTGTCGCGGTCCACCTGGCAGTAGATGCAGTCGAAGTTGCAGGCCTTGTCGGGGTTCAGGTTGATGCCGATCGAGATCCCGCCGCTGCGCCGCGAGACGACGGCGTAAATGAAGCGATGGTCGGCCCAGCGGCGCTCGTGTTGGCGGTACGCCGGCAATGGGATGCTGCGATCCATCCAGAATGCTCTCCCGCCAGCCTGATCGGCCCGTCCGCGCGGGTTCCTGCCCACGCACATTCAGGCGCCCGCGCTTGATTCTATCGTTCGCCGGTGGGAATTCGGGAATATCCCGCCGCGGTCCAGCGTTCACAGGGTGGCGGCCGCACTGAGTATCCCCCGGCCGCCGCAAACTGGCACGGTCGCGGGTTACGTCGGCTCGCCAATCCGCGATCGTAAGCCCATCCGGACAAGAGGACCGGGTGGGCATTTTTCTTGGTTTGCGCAGTGATGTGTGGGCCCGCCGCGTGTGTCCCGCAGTCGTCAGAACGGCACGTGGTCGTCAGCCGGGCCGTCGTCCGGCGGGGGCTCGAAGTCGCCGTCCGTGGGAGGGCCTTTCGGCGGCGGGGTGTAGTCGTAGCCACCCATGCCGGGCGGCGCGAGGTTTCCAAAGCGGGCCCGGTTCTTGTCGAAGAACACTTCGACCACGCCGGTCGGTCCGTTGCGCTGCTTCGCGACAATCAGTTCGGCCTTGCCGCGCACCTCGGGATCGACGGCATCCTGGACGTTCACTGCGTGTCCGTCGGCGCGACGTTTGGCCTTCTGCTCCTGGTAGTATTCCTCACGGTGCAGCAGGATGACGACATCGGCATCCTGCTCGATGGCGCCGCTTTCGCGAAGGTCGCTCATTCGCGGCTTGTTGCCCTCGCGCTTCTCCGGGTCGCGATTCAGCTGCGCCATCGCCACGATGGGTATCTCGAGCTCGCGCGCCAGTGCCTTGATGCCGCGGCTGATGGTCGAGATTTCCTGCTGGCGGTTCTCCCGCGCGCTGCGCGGCTCCGAGAGAAGCTGCAGATAGTCGACGAACGCGATCTTGATGTCGTGCTGTAGTTTCAACCGCCGCGTCTTGGCGCGCAGCTCCATGACGGTCATGCCGGGCGTGTCGTCAACGAAGATCGGTTTTTCGCTCAGCTCGCCGAGCACGCGGAACAGGTGGCTCTTCTGGTCGGCGTTGATGTTGCCGCGCCGGATGTCGTGCCCCTCGACGCCGGAGCGCGAGCTCAGCAGCCGCATCGCGACCTGTTGCTTGCTCATCTCCAGCGAGAAGACAGCGCAGGGCAGCCGCTCGTCAATCGCGATGTGCTCAGCCATCGACAGCGCCAGCGCCGTCTTGCCCATGCTCGGACGCGCGGCCACGATGATCATCTCGCCGGCTTGCAGCCCGCTGGTCATGTCGTCCAGCTCGGTGAAGCCGGTCGGCACGCCCGTCAGCGCGTGGCCGCTGTGCTCCGCGATCCGGCGGAACGTCTCCTGTAGAATCTCTCGCAGCGGCACCACGTGTCCGCGGATGCGTTTCTCCGTGATGTTGAAGAGGTCCTTCTCGATCTCGTCCAGCAGATGGGCCGTCGGCAGGTCCGGCTTGTAGGCCCGCTCGGTGATGCGCCCGGCGCAGGCGATGACCTCGCGCAGCATCGCCTTGTCCCGAACGATGTGCGCGTAATACTCGCAGTTCGCGGCCGAGGGGACCGATTCCGTCAGCTGGACGAGATACTCGTCGCCGCCGACTTCGTCATGCAGCCGGCGGCGGACCAGTTCGTCGCGAAGCGTCGTCAGGTCGATCGGGCGGGCCTGGTCGTAGAGGTCGACCAGCGTTTCGTACAGTTTCCGATGATCCGGTCGATAGAGAAACCGGGCGTCCTCGCGTGGGATGATCTGCAGGACCTGCCCGATCGACGGCGGGTCGAGCAGCATCGCCCCGAGCAGGCTCATCTCTGCTTCGAGGTCCTGCGGCGGTTGACGCGCGTCGACGATGGTCATGGCGCTTACGACGCTTCGGTCGGCTCGGACTCGGGCGCCTCCCGCTCCCGCGCCGCGGCGTTTTCCTGCTCGGCGGCCAGGTCGGAGGCGGTCTTCTCACGCACCACCCAGACCTTGATCTCGGTCTCGAATTCGTCGCCGAGCACTATCTTCACCATGCGCGTGTCGAGGTTCTTGATCGGCTCATCCAGCCGTACCTGGTCGATCTGCACGGCATGGCCGTCGGCAATCAGCGCCCGCGAGATCTCGCGAGCGGTGACCGAACCGTAGAGATGGCCCTCCTCGTTGGCGGCGGCGGCGATGGTGATTTCCTTGCCGGCCAGGCGCTCGATCTCGCGCTTCAGGAACTCGTGTCGCCGGGTGCGCTCCTCGGCCGCGACGCGCTTGTCATCCTCGATTTTCTTGAGGTTGGCCTTGGTGGGCTCGAGCGCCAGGTGGTGCGGCAGCAGGTAGTTGCGGGCATACCCGTCCTTGACCTCAACCAGGTCACCGGCCAGGCCGAGTTTGCGAATGTCCTTGCGAAGCAGAACTTTCATGAGGTCTGAACTCCCGAGTCGCCCGCGACGGGCGGATCTCATTTCTCACATATCGTCCGGCGGCCGCACCGGTCGGTTCGAGCGGCGCGCACGTGTCGTCCGCTACGCGACAAACGGCAACAACCCGATGAAGCGGGCCCGTTTGATTGCCCGACGTGCCGACCGCTGGTGCAGCGCGCAGAGCCCGTTGCGTTTGCGGGAGAGCATCTTGCCCTGAGCCGACAACATGCGCTGCAGGTTGCCGAGGTCCTTGTAGTCAATCTCCCCGGCTTTGTCGCGGCAGTAGCGGCATTGGCCGCGTGGTCCGCCGGTTCCCGCTTGTCGCTTGGCCGCATGGGCCGATCTGCCTGGCATCTCCGCCATGTCAATACCTCGCTATCCTGTCGTCCAGCCGGAACGCATGCCGGCCGTTTTCTCAGAACGGAATGTCATCTCCGCCGACGTCGTCCCCGAGCGGTGGCGCATCAGAGCCCGGCTCCGCGACGGCCGCCGGCCGTCCGCGGGCCGGCGCCCCGCCGGGACCGCCCTCCGGACGCCCGCCGAGGAACTGGAACGTGTCGACCACCACATACAGCTTGCTTCGCTTCTGGCCGTCCTTGCCTTCCCACTGGTCGAGTTTCAGCCGCCCTTCCACCAGCAAGGGCCTGCCCTTCTTCATGAACTCGTTGATGGTCTCGGCGCTGCGCTGGTACGCCCGGCAGTCGACGAAGCAGGTCTCTTCTCGCTGATGGCCATCCTGCGATTTCCACCTGCGGTTGATCGCCAGCCCGAAGTCGACCACAGGCGTGCCGCTCGGCATGTACGATAACTGCGGATCCCGCGTCAGGTTTCCCGCCAGGATGACTCGGTTGTAGTTGGCCATGATCCATACCCCTTCGGGCGACGTTCGGCGCCGCTCGAAATCGACCTATTAATCCTCGACCGCGGCCGCCGTCTCGACCGCGTGGGCGGCCTCGACCGGCGCCGCCTCTTCGCGCGGGGGACGATCGAACCGGTGTCCGTGCCCCTCGCCGTGGCGGTCGCCGCGCTCGGTCCGCGGCGGAGCGGCGGTCGCCAGGGCCTGCTCGATCTTCTCCGGGGTCATGCCTTCAACCCGCAGGACCAGCACGCGCAGGATGGCCTCGCTCAACTGGGCATCACGCTCCAGCGGGCCGATCTTGTCGCCGTCGGCGTCGAAATAGACCAGTCCGTACGTGCCGCGCTTGTGTCCGCCGATCTCGTAGGCGAGTTTACGATCATCCCAGCGCTTCAGGCCGTGCACTTTGGCCTGCGCCCGCTCGAGCAGGCGGCGAATTTCGGCTTCTCCCGCTGGCCAGTCAGGCACGACCGCCGGGTTCAGGAGAAACATGGCTTCATAGGTATGCGTCATCATTCACCTCGTTCCAACGTCTCGTGTCGCGTGCGGGTTACCGGTCCACCGGTCAGGCGCCAGGCCGCACTCAGGTTGTCTCTTCGCCCTTCTCGTTGCCATCCGCCGGATCTCGGGACGCTGCCCGGTTGAACCGGTTCATCGCTGCCGTCACTCCCTGCCGCAGCCAGACCTCAACGGCCTCCGCGGCCTGTGCGATGGACGTTTCGGCCAGCGCTCGCTCGTCCTCGCGAAACCGGCCGAGCACGTGGTCCACCGCCGAACCGTGCGGCGGCCGCCCAATGCCGATTCGCAGCCGGGCAAAATCCTGTGTGCCCAGGGCGCGAATCACGTCGTCCAGCCCGCGTTGGCCGCCGGCCGAGCCGCGGGCCCGGATTCGGAGCTGACCAAGCGGCAGATCCAGATCGTCACTGACGATCAGGAGCTCGGACGGCTCACAGCGATGAAAGCGGACGGCCTCCTGCACGCTGCGTCCGCTGCAGTTCATATACGTCTGCGGGCACAGCAGCGCCACGCGCTGCCCGCACGCATCGCCCTCGGCCACCTCGCCCTGGAACTTCCGCCGCCAGTTCGACAGCGACCAGCGCCTCGCCAACAGCTCGGCCACACGGAACCCGACGTTGTGGCGCGTGTCGGCGTACTCGCGACCGGGATTGCCGAGCCCGACGATCAGCTTCATGCCGATTCACCCGGTCGGGATGACCGTTCCGCCCGCTACTTCTCTTCCGCTTCCTCCTCGCCCTCCTTGGCGGCCTTGCCCTTGGTGATGACCTCGGGCTCCGCGGCGCCTTCGGCCGCGACCTCGGTCGTGGCCGGCGCCTCAACAGCGGCCAGCGGCTCGCGGCACATCACGACGATCGCCTCGGGATCGCCGACGGCGCGGACGCCCTCGGGCAACGCCACCTCGTGTATGTGCAGCATCTGGTTGAGATCGAGGTCGGCGATCGGGACGCGAAGCTGCGACGGAATGGCGGTCACGAGGCACTCGACTTCGATCTCCATCAGCTGCTGCGAGACCACGCCGCCCTTCTCCTGGCCCTTGGCGTGGCCGCGGAGCTCGATCGGCACCTTGACGCGCACGCGCTCGTTGAGATCGACACGGGCGAAGTCGATGTGCTGCAGCTCGATGCCGAGATGATCGAACTGGACGTCCTTGATGAGGCAGGTTTCGCTGCGCCCGCCGAGGTCGAGCTGAACGATGTGTGCGCCGGACTCCAGCTCGTGCTCGACCAGCGCGCGATCGAGCGAGATGGCTTCCGGATCCTGCTTGTGGCCGTAAACAATGCCCGGCACCTGTCCGGACCGCCGCAGTCGCTTGGCGGAACGGCTGCCGTGCGGGTCGCGCTGACTGGCCTTGAGCGTCTTGATTTCCATAACGTCACCTCACGACTTGAGAAACAGGCTGCTGACGGATTGGTTCATGTGGATGCGGCGGATGGCCTCGCCGAGGAGCGACGCACAGGTCAGCTCCTTCAGGAAGGGCAGACGCCGACGGGCCGCGTCGCTGAGCGGGATCGAGTCGGTTACCACGAGTTCGTCGAAAGGGGCTGCTTCGAGGCGTTCGTAGGCCGGTCCGCACAGCACCGCATGGGTGGCGGCAGCGCGAACGCTTCGCGCCCCGCGCTGCCTGCAGATGCGGGCCGCCTCGCAGACCGTGCCGCCGGTCGCGATCATGTCGTCGATCATGATGACGTCGCGGCCCTCGACGTCGCCGATGATGTTCTCGACCACCGCCTTGCTGCCGTTCACGCGGCGCTTGTCGATGATCGCCAGGTCGCATCCCAGTCGCTGGGCGTAGAACCGCGCCCGCTTGACGTTTCCGACGTCGGGACTCACGAACACGACGCCGCTCGATGCGTGGCTTGCCGCCCGGCTCCCGTTGCGGAAGTGCTGCGTGAAGATCGGCTCGGCCGACAGGTGATCGACTGGGATGTCGAAGAATCCCTGAATCTGCGCGGCGTGCAGGTCCAGCGCCAGCACGCGATCGGCGCCCGCGGTGGTGATCAGGTTGCTGACCAGCTTGGCCGAGATCGGCGTTCGACCTTCGTCCTTGCGGTCCTGGCGGGCATAGGCGAAGTAGGGCAGCACCACCGTGATCCGTCGCGCTGACGCGCGCCGTACGCAGTCGGCGAAGATCAGGAGTTCGAGCAGATTTTCGTTCACCGGCTGGCAGGTCGGCTGAACGATGAAGACGTCGCGCCCCCGCACATCCTCGAGGAGCCGGACGAACAGTTCACCATCCGGGAAATTCTCGGTCTCGGCGCGTCCCAGCGAAATCTCGAGGTGATCGCAGATGCGCTGCGCCAGCCTCGGGTGGCCTCGGCCGCTGAAGACCTTGAGATCGTCCTCTGTCCCGGACATGCTCCGCCCTCGCTAGCCGCTCGCGCGTCCGTGCGACGCCGCTGTCATCCGTGACAGGCGGACCACCGCGCCATCCCCGGCCGCATCCAACAGGTTGGCGAATACGATCTGCCCGTCGGCAATACGCGCCTCGCGCGGCACGGCCGCCAATGGGCCGATTCGACAACCGGCGCCCACTCGTGCGCCGCGGCCGATGAAGGTCAGCGGTTCGACGATGGTCTCGGGGCCGATGACCGCGCCGGCCTCGATCCATGTCAGTTCAGGGTTGACGATGGTGACGCCGTCCGCCATCAGGCGAGCGGCAATTCGACGCTGCAGCAGTCGGTTGACCAGCGCCAGTTCGACCCGCGAGTTGATGCCGGTCGCGTCCTCGGCGGCGGCGCGGGTCGGGGCGATCACGCGCCGGCCGCGCTGCCGCAGGATCGTCAGGGCGTCAGTGATGTAGTACTCGTTCTTGGCGTTGTTGGGTTTCACGTCGCGCAGGGCGTCGAACAGCGCAGCGCGCTCGAAGCAGTAGTAGCTGGGGTTGACCTCGCGGATCGCTCGCTGCGCGGGCGTGCAGTCGCGGTCCTCGACGATGCCGAGAAACTCGCCGGCTTCGTCGCGCACAATGCGCCCGTAGCCCGCGGGGTCGTCCAGCAGCGTGGTGGCGATGGCCGCGGCGGCGCCGGCCGCTCGCCGTACTTCCAGCAGTTCCCTCAGGGTCTCTGCCCGCACCAGCGGCATGTCCCCCGCGATGACCAGCACGTCGCCGTCAAACTGGGCCAGTGCCGGCTCGGCCATCTGCACCGCGTGGCCGGTGCCCTTCTGCTCGGCCTGCTCGACGAACATCAGGTCCGGCTCGGATGCGAACGCGTCAATCACCAGGTGCTTCTGATGGCCGACCACGACCACGATGCGGCCGACACCCGCCTCGCGGCAGGCGTCCAGCACCGACGCCAGCATCGGCCGACCGCAGACTTCGTGCAGCACCTTGGGCAGTTCCGACTTCATGCGAGTGGACTTGCCCGCGGCGAGCACGACTGCGGCCGACATGCTGGGGTTCGGAGTCATCGTCTGCTCGCGTCTCCATCCACGGGCGTGGCTGCATCCCGGATCGCGGATCGTTCGACTACCCGGCCTGGATTCGAACCAGGACTAAGGGAACCAAAATCCCTTGTGCTGCCGATTACACCACCGGGTATCGCCTGCCAGGCTGCCGCGTCGTCGGCGACCCGTCGGATCGCCAACCGGTGGACGCTGAACAACCACCCGCGGGTTCGGCCCCGGCTGGTCCTCTCAAGCAAACTTTGCTCTGATCGCAGCTGCGCCGAGCGACATCTGCCGCTCGACAGAACGGAAACGAACGCGGCTGCGGGGCCCTGCCGAGGCTGAAGCTTCCGGCCGCGAGCTGGAAGCCTCTCGGTCGCCAAGTCAACCCTGAAGGGTTGCCGGCAGACCCGCCCCTTTGGGCAGGGCCGTTGCGGCGGGATTCGACGCCCACCGGGCAGGAATGTATCACGGCCGGGCGAGGCTGTCAACGCGTCGACCATCGATCAGAACTTCCGGCATCGATTGCACTTGCGTGCGCGGAACGGCGACTTAGGGAAATGCCCGCCACGAGCAGGGACTAACCCTGTCACGAGATCGAGCGGAAGGATTTGTAGGAATCTTCACGGATCTCTGATTCAATCGCTAACGCTGATGGTGTTATGATGCCGGGCATTGAGTCCGTGGTTTCAGGCGCGCGCTCGTGCGAGCGCGAGGAACTGAACCGCACCAGCGCCTTCCTCCGACTCGCACTCGGGCGGATCGCCACAGTTAATAGGAGGTTGCAATTGAACGCGCGTCGAACAATCACACTCTTGGTCTCTACTTTGGCGATTACGGCTCCGGCTCTGGCCGGGAACCCGGCGAATCTGCTGTTCCCGCTGGACGCGTCGTGGTCGGTCGTCCCCTTCGCGGCAAACGGCGCTCAGGGCAATGGACCGGCAGCACCTGCCGATCCGCTCCAGCGGAATGACGACGACTTCGCGCAGGCCGGTACCGGCATGCCGGCGGTTCCGTTCAGTTTCAATCTCTACGGCACGAACTACACGGGTAACCAGATTTTCGTGAACAACAACGGCAACCTCTCGTTCGGTGCCGGCTTCACGACCTTCACGGCGACCGGCTTTCCGATCAACAATTTCCCGATGGTTGCACCGTTCTGGGCCGACGTCGACACGCGGAACACCGCCAGCGGCGTCGCGTACTACAAGTACTTCGGGACCAACACGCTGGTCGTCACCTGGGACAATGTCGGCTACTATAACCAGCAGGCGGACAAGACGAACACCTTCCAGGTTGCCATCTCCGACGGCACGAACCCCACGATGGGTTTGGGAAATAATGTCTGCTTCAGCTACGACGATATGCAGTGGACGACCGGCAGCGCCTCCGGCGGCGTGGGCGGGTTCGGCGGTACTCCCGCGACGGTCGGCGTCAACGCGGGCAACGGCGTCAACTTCTTCCAGATCGGCCGCTTTGACCATGAGGGCGTCGATTACGACGGTCCCGGCGGCAATCCGGACGGTGTCAGTTTCCTTGACGGCCTCGATACGTGCTTCCGCGTGGGCGAGATCCAGAACCAGCCGCCGGTGCCGATCGGGTTCCCGCTCAACGACAAACTCAACCTTGATGTGCTGAACGGCGATGTGCTCAACGCCGTGTTCCAGTTCATCGGCCCCGAATTGGGTGACCTGGTCAACGTTGTCGTGCAGGATCTGGACGGCGCTCAGGCTGCCGGCCTCGTCATCAACAACACGTCGCCCGGCAATCCAGCCAACGTCACGTTCCAATGGGTGCCGGATCTGGCCGACGTCGGCGATTATGACTTCGTCTTCACGGCAACTGACAGCTTCGGCGCTCAGACCGTACAGAATCTGCGGATCAACGTCACTCCCGAACCAACCAGCCTTGCGCTGCTGGCCCTCGGTGGATTGCTGATTCGCCGCCGCAACCGGGCGTAACTCGCCGGGCTGCTTCGGGCCTTGCCTCGTTCGCGCCGTCTCGTTCCGATGTCCGGAGCGGGCCGGCGCGAACGCTTTTTAAGGTGCCCCGGAAGACTGACCTTCAATCGGCAAAGTCCCAGCGGAGCTGACGCGGCGTCGGGTCCGACTCTGAGTGCACGACTTCGCCGGAGTTTACAACTCGACGCTGGCCGGATCGCCCGCATCCTGCCGGGCTCGTGAAGCCGAAGCGGGATTGCGACAGCCGGAAAAGTTTCTCGATGCTCTCCCAGTAGGGGCCCGCTCCGGTCATGCGGCGCCCGAAGCGGGGGTCGTTGAGCCGGCCGCCGCGCATCTCGCGGATTCGCGATTCGACGCGCGCGGCGCGTTCGGGCAGCAGTTCGCGGAGCCTGCCCAGAAAAACAGGCTCGACGCTTCTTGGCAGACGCAGGGCGATGTAGGCGGCCGAGCGCGCCCCGGCGTCGCGGGCGCGCCGGAGGACGGTGGGAATGTCGCGGTCGTTCAGTCCGGGAATCAGTGGCGCGACCATGACGCCGACCGGGACGCCAGCCTGCGTCAGTTTCTCCATGGCTTCGAATCGTCTGGATGGCGACGGCGCGTGCGGCTCGATGACGCGGGCCAGCCTGTCATCCGCGATCGGCACGCTTTGAAATACCGTTACCCCGGCCACTTGATGCAGCTCCGCCAACAGGTCGGCGTCGCGCACGACGAGATAGCTCTTCGTGACGACTGCGGCCGGATTCCGAAACTCGATGCAGGCCGCAAGGCAGGCGCGTGTCAGGCCGTAGGACGCCTCCAGTGGCTGGTAGCAGTCCGTGACGCCTGAGAAGTTGACCTGCTCGCGGCGCCACCCTCGCCGCGAGAAGGCCTCGCGCAGCAGGTCGGCCGCGTTGGTCTTGACCACGATTCGGGTGTCGAAGTCGGTGCCGGCGCCCCAGCCGAGGTATTCGTGGGTCGGCCGTGCGTAGCAATAGGCACAGGCGTGCTGGCAACCACGGTACGGGTTCACCGACCACCTGAACGGGATATCCGGACTGTCGTTCTCGGACAGGATCGAGCGGGCGCGCTCTTCGTAGACCTCAAGTTTCGCGGGCGGCGGTGGTTCCAGCCACTCGGGGTGGGTCGAAAGGTAGGGGTTGGGCGGATTGTCGACGCGTCTCATGGAGGTTGGGTCCCGCGCGGCGCTGGCCGGTGAGCGAAGTATATACGGTTTTTGTTTGGTCACAAGCGCGTGTCCGCGTATCCGATAAGCCAGCGCGCCCCGAACCGGCGACGCCCCACGGCGCCGCCGGAACGGCGATCCAATGTGAAGCGGCCGCCTGCGCGAGCCGATCGGAGGGGGGGATGACGCTTATGACGCACTTGGCGGAAACAGAACTGACCTTGGCGGCCGACGACGTGGAAGCGCAGGCCGGCTTGGCGCTGCAGCGACGCACGCCCGAGGCCTTCGAGACGCTTGAACTTCGCGTCAACCGTCTGGCGTCGCTGGTTCGCGAGACCGAGCAGTCGGTGCTGCGACCGGCGGCCAGGGCGGCCATTCGCGCTTTGGAGTCGGGTCGTCCTCTGACCGCGGAAGACGAGCGCGTCCTCCGGACGATCATCGTCGGCGATGCGGAGCAGTACGTCGCGATCGAGAACAATTTCGACGACTGGACGGCCGAATTACAGCGGCTGCTCCGTGAGATCACACGGCTGGCCCAGTCAACCGACGGTTTGGCGCTGGCCAGCCTGCGCGGTCTGCTCCGGGATGCCCAGCGACTGGTGCCGGCCATGCGGGCGTACGCCGAGGACAAGCGACGTCTCGAGCAATTCCAACGAGCGATGACGCAGCTTGACGACGCGAATCGCATGCTGCTGATTCAGTTGGTGCGCGAGATGCTCGACAGCCCGACTCGATAGGCTCTCGCTGCATCGTTCTTCCAATGACGGCAATGCAATCGGAGGTCAGCCGCTGGGCGCGGATGCGGTGGTCCGTCCGCCCGTCATGGCCCGCAGTTCCGAGAGGCGCTCCGCGCGGATGGCGGCGTCGGCGTCGCCCCCGTAACCGGCCCACCGGGGCTCCAGCCGTCGAGCCACGTCCACCAATTTCAGCTCGAGCGCGGCGGGAGGAGCATTATCCGATGCGCATTGGTCCAGCCGGTTCAGTACGACAGGCAGGGCGGAGGGACCGGCGGCCACCAGGGCATCCCGAGCCTGCCGCGCAGCGTCGTCGTTTGTCTCGAGCTTCGAGATGAGGTCGCTGATGCGCCCCTGAGCCGCGATCTGAGCGACGCGGCGGCACTCCGTGACGAGCATCTCGCGGATCGGTGGCGGGAAGCCCACTCCGGTTTCAAGCAGTTTCCGAACGGCGGCAGCCAGCTCAGTCGCGGGGCCTGAATCCGGGAGTGCAGCGCGCTGCACGAGCGCGCCCTGTAGTGTCTTGCCGACGGCCTCCAGATCAAGAAGGTTGGCGGCGCCGCCGAGCGTGTGCGCTCGCTCGATCAGCGACGGGATCGATTCCTGTCGTCCGGCCTCCATCAGGATGTCGAGTGCGCGCGACAGGTCGGCTCGGGCCCGCTGAAGGTCGGATGGGACCGCGAGGGCGGCGGCCTGTTCAAGCGACGCCGCCGCAGCGGCGATCCGCCCGAGTGTGACCTGCGCCGTCGCGAGACGCTCGAGCACGTCCAGGCGGATTGCGGCGGCGGCGGTCTGGGCCGCCAGTCGGCGATCGAGCTGACTCAACAGTTCGACATATCGCTCCAGCGAGCCATTCTGGCCGGGACGATTGAAGCGCTCGGCGGCGGCGAGATGCTCCTCGGGCGATCTCGTGGAGAGGACTCGCTGGACCGATTCCCACGCCTTCTGGCGCGCGGACTCATCCGGTTCGCGAGTCGGCTCGAGTCGACCGAGCAGGGCATTCAGATCGGCGTCGCTGCGCGCACAGCGCCCGAGCCCCTCCGCCGCGGCGGAGCGAATCGACGCATCAGGATCCTCCAGCATCGGCCGCAAGTGGTCGGCGGCGTGGTCCGGATCGGTCACCGCCAGGCCCCGGATGGCCGCGCGGCGCGCGCCAGCAGATTCCCGCGTCGAGAGGATTTTGCGGAACAACGGCGCGAATCGCGGATCCCCGATGCGGGTCATCGCCGTCATGAAGGCCTCGCGGATGTTGTCGGCGCCGCTCCCGATTCGCTCGTAGCGACTCAGGAGAGACTCGATCAGCGTTCCGCGGACCTCGGGCGACAGGCCACCCTGCTCGGCCAGCGCGCCCAGAGCGAGGGCCGCCTCCCCGGCGACGGCCGGAGCTGGATCATCGAGGGCGTTCGTCACTGCCTGCGTCGCGGCCGCCCCGCCGATGCGGCCCAGCGCGGCCACCTGAGCGGCGCGAACGGTGCTGTCGGTCTCCTTGGCGAGTCCCGCCAGCAACGCCGGTGCGCGGGACTTATCGCGCAGATCGCCGAGGACGGTCGCCGCGCTTCGCCGGACCGCGGTGCTGCTGTCGTGGACCAGGGCCTCGATGCGCGCGGCGATTTCCTGCGGCACCGTGCGGCGGTCACTGATCATGGCGTCGACCAGCTCGATCCCGAGTCCACGGGCCTCGGGCAGCGGGTCGGCCAGCAGGTCGATCAGCAGCTTGGGCTTATCAAGCTCGGACGCGGCGTAGTAGTTGGTGCGGAGCGCCGCCAACAAGCGCGCGGTGAGCATCTTCGAGTTTGCGTCGATGCGGGCGATGCGGGTTCGAAGTTGCTCGTTGCGGCGAGTCAGCCAGGCGGTGGTGTCCATGTCCTTGTTCTCGTCCCACCAGCGGCGCGCCATCTCGACGTCGCCAAGGTCCGAGTCGCTGCTGTCGCCGATCTTGTCCAGCACGAGGTCCACCAGCTCGGCGTTCGGGTCGTCGAGCAGACCGACGAGTGCGGCAATCGCCTGTTTGTCATCGCCCATCGCGCCGAGGGCGGCGATGGCGCCGAGGCGCACCGGGAGTGAGGACTCGACGCGGCGGGCCATGGCGGCCAGCCGCTCGATCACGGCCGGGTTCTTGTATCGGCCCAGCGCTGCGGCAACCACCTGCCGCAGGGCGGGCGGCTCCGCTCCGATCAGGTCGAAAAGCGGCTCGATCAGCACCGAACGCCGCAGTGGTGAATCAGCGATGGCCTGGCAGACCGCAAGCTGAGCCGGCAAGTCGGTCGAGTTCCGGAGGACGGCGGCCAGACGGTCCCACGCAGCCGGCGCCGGCATCCGCAACAGCTCCCGCGCGCCGATCTCCCGGGCGTAGGGCTCGTTGTTGCCTGTCAGGAGGCGCAGATTCTCGGCGATGCGCCGTTCGAGCGCCGCGCCGGACACAACTGGGGCGACGCTGGTGGTTGGTGCGGTGGTGGTCGGCTGGGTTTGCTGTGCCCGCAGGCCATGAGGGTCGAAGAGCCCCAGCGCGAGGACGGCCCCTGCCACCGCTCGGGCACGCCGCGTGGGAACCGTTCTGTCGGGGTGGCGTGCCATACGCTGCAAATCCAAGGGTTCGGCCGCCCCCGAGCTGGCGGCGCCGTCTGACATTACCTCAGGCGATTAAGCCCTTCCGGTGCCGCATCTTCAGACCATGCGATCGGAGCCTGGTTGGGTCGTGCGGCGGTTTCGGCCGGCCTGCCGCCGACGCAGCCTTGTTCCGGCCTCGTGAATATATATCGACCGGCTCGTGATGCCGCTGGTCTGCCCGCAACCGCTGCCGTACGATGGTATATAAAGGCGCGTGAGAAAAGCGCCTCGCCGAGGATTCCATCGCATGTCGCATCGCCTTCGCCACTTCGGGATCGTAGTCGCCATCACGTTCGCGGTGGCTGGTTCGGTACAGGCGGATCCGCCGCCCATGTCCACCACCCAGCCATCCAGCACGCCCCAGTCGGACCCGAACAACCCGACGCTCTGGAACGCCGACCGCATGATGGAGGACGCCGTCCAGACCCTGATCCGGCGTTACAACCTGAACGACGAACAAGGCGCGTACACCCGCGAACTGCTGGTCTCAAAGACGAAGCTGTTCCTGAAGGAGTACGAGTCCGAGCTGCGGCAACTCCTGAAGGAATCGATCGAGATGCGCATCAATCCGCGCAAAGCCACGCCCGAGAACTACAAGCGCTGGGCCGAGCGAGCCCGGCCGCTGTTCGATCGTGCTCGCAAGGACATCCTTGAAGGCAACGCCGAGTGGCACGAGATTCTGAATGATGCCCAAAAGCAGATTCACCGGTTCGATCTCGATCTGATGCAGCAGAATTTCGGCCAGATCGACGGGCTGATCACCAAATGGTCGGGCGGCAACTTCAATCCCAGCGACATCGCCCCTCAGCCGCCGCCGGAGGTCGCTCAGGGCGACGGCAGGACGGAGAGCCGGATCACCGCGAACCCGCCAACCCAGTCGCGGACGATTGAGGACATCTGGCAGATCTACGTGACGACCTTCATGGACACCTATAAGTTCACGCAGGACCAGCGGAACTCCGGCTACGCGATCCTTCAGGACTCGCGTGCTCGGGCCAAGGGGCATCGCGACTCTCGCAAGAAGGACTTGGAGCAGATCGAGGCCCGACTGCGGGAGGAAGCTGCAAGACCGGGCTCGTCTGCGAAGGTGATTGAGCTGCGGGCCCAGCAGGCCCAATTGGAGCAGCCCATCAGCGACATCTTCCGCGACCTTCAGCGCCGATTGGAACAGTTGCCGGTCAAGGCCCAGCGCGAGGCCGTGACGCCCGAGCAACTTTCTCGGCTCGAAACCCTCGCTCGGCTATGCTTGCCGGCGCAGCCCGTCGAGCTGCCTACGACCGTGGGACCCAGCGACGGAGCCGCAAAGCCCACCAATCGGCGAGCGGCTACATCCCCTCCCACAACCCGGGCCAGTACAGCCCCCGCGGCAACGCCTGTAAGTGATGATGAATGAATATGTTATGGTTGAAACGGGGCCGCGTTACCAAGCGGCGTTGAGTACATGCTCGCCCCGGCGTATCATTAGGCGACAGCCGAGCACGGCATCATCCTCCACTGGCGGCGTGCGCTCGGCAAGACTGCCTCGCAATCGGCAGGGTCGAGGCGGCGGTCTCGACCTCGCCTTCACCGGGCTCGGATGCCGCTTTGCTTGACTCCTGGCGGGAAGTTTGGATGCTTGTCGCCGTTCGGCCGATGTCAAATAGCGTCGGCGACACTGCGATGAGCCATTGTATCGACGCGCGCCGACCGCGTGGGTCCGGTATTCCCGGCAGGCGCTGCCGATCAGTGGATTGAATCAGGCAATGACCATTTCGTTCGTGCTTGTTGTGATCGGCGTCCTGTGGCTGCTCGCCATGCTCCAGGGCTTGGAGTCGCTGCGTGGCGGGCTTCGCTTCTATCGTTACGTGAAGTCTCAGATCTGCCGTCCGCGCCACGAGCGGCCTTTCACGCCGCCCGCCGCCGTGCTGCTGCCGTGCTGCGGTCTCGATGATCGACTGGCCGACACGGTGGAATCCCTGTCGCGTCAGAACTATCCCGATTACGAGGTCATCTTCGCGTTTGAGTCGGTCGACGATCCGGCGTACGCGGCCGTCGGTCGATGGGCCGCCGGCTGGCGGACTGTCCGTTGGAAACGCGTGGTGGCGGGCCGGGCGGAAACGCGATCGCAGAAGATCCATAATCTGCTGGCGGCGCTGGCGGCCGTCAGCCCGGACCGCGAGGTGTTGGCGTTCCTCGATTCCGACGCCGTTCCTCACTCCGACTGGTTGCGGTACCTGGTGGCTCCGCTGGCGGAACCGGGCGTGGGCGCGGCGACCGGGTTCCGCTGGTACACGACCAACGGCAACATTGCCAGCGGCATTCGCTCGGCATGGAACGCGGCATCGGTCAGCTTCCTGCACGACGACCGGCTGAACTTCTGCTGGGGCGGCTCGACGGCCATCCGCCGCGCCGATTTTGACCGGCTCAAGATCGCGTCCAAGTGGCAGCGAGCGCTGTCGGATGACTACCAGGTGACTCGGGCCGTGCGGTCAGCCGACCTGCGAATCCGCTTTGTTCCGCAGTGCCTCATTCCATGCATGGAACAGACCACGATGCGCGGGTTTCTGACCTTTGCCCGGCGGCAGCTCGTCATCACGCGCGTCTGTGCGCCGGTCCTTTGGAAGGCCGGCGTCGCGCTCGCCAGCAATTTCAATCTGGGCGCGACTGCCGTACTGGCGCTGGGCATCTACGCTGGCGCCCACGAACGGACCGTCATGGCCGCCGTGGCCTTCTCGGCATGGGGGCTGATCATCGCCCTGGCGGCCGCCAAGTCGGCTTTGCGCCAGCTGGCCGTTCGCATGATTCTGAAGTCCCCCAGCGTTTCCTGGCGAGACTTCATGTGGGACGTCGTGGGAGTGGGGCCAGTGGGCGTGCTGCACCTGGGGCTGCTGATTTCCTCGGCCCGCTCCCGACGGATCAACTGGCGATCCACCGAGTACGAAATGGTCTCGCCCGACGAGACGCTCGTGCTCGGCCGCACGTCACCCGGGCCGCGACTGACTGCCGAGCCGGTGGTCAGCCTGAGCTGAATCAACCGGGCTGCGATTCGCTTGCGCCTCACCAGCCGGGAGACCGCCGACCGGTCCGCGGCCGTGGTATACTCTCCGCAATTGTGATGAGGCTGCCCGGGGAGCATGGATCGTGGCGCATGTCATCGCTGAACCGTGCATCGGCGTGAAGGATACGGCCTGTGTGTCGGTCTGCCCCGTCGACTGCATCCATCCGACCCGCGAGGAGCGGGCCTATGTCGAAGTGGAGCACCTGTCGATTGACCCGGACACGTGCATCGACTGCGGATTGTGCGTCGACGAGTGCCCGGTGCGGGCGATCTTCCCGGCCGACGAGCTACCGACGAATTGGGTTCACTACATCCAGAAGAACGCGGCCTATTACGCCCGTCAGGCGTAGCGCCCGGCCGCACTTCGCTTCCGCGAGGTGGACGTGCTCGACGAACTCTTCCGACATCAGGCCGAGTTGAACCGGCGCATCGGCTTCGATGCCGACGCCCTGCACCGGCGGTTCGACCCGCTCGAGGCCGGCAAGTGGCTGAACAATTACATCATGGCCGCCAGCAACGAGCTTGAGGAACTCCGCAACTGCACGTTCTGGAAGCACTGGTGCGCCGAGGCCAAGCGCGGCGAGCGCTTCAAGCTGCACGACTTGCAGAACGCGCGGGTCGAGGTGATCGATCTGCTGTTCTTCTGGATCAGCATGGCGCAGTGCGTCGGGCTCGACGCCCGGGACGTCGCCGATCTCTATCGTCAGAAGCTCCGGGTCAATCATCGTCGGCAGGACACGAACTATGCCATGGTCGGCAAGACCGAGCGCGACAACAAGCACATTCGCGTGCGCCGCCGCGGGGCAACGAATGCCAAGTCTCGCGGCCGCCGCCGCGCGGCCTCGTAGACTTCGACGTCAGCCGCCCGCCCGTCCTTCCGATCCGGCGACGCCCGTCGTCCGCCCTGCCGGGCGCTCATGGGCACGCGTTCAGCAGCAGGCAGCGGACGAATAGCTGGACATCGGCGCCGTCGGTCCGGCCATCCTGCGACAGATCCGCGTAGATGGGATCGCACCATGGATACTGCGCCTGGTAACCGGCAGGGTTTATCAGGCAGAGCACGAACGGCAGCACATCGGCGGCGTCCACTCGGCTATCGCAGTTCATGTCCCCGAGGCGACGACAGGCCGATGGCAGCAGGGCGACGTAGGTGGTCGTGTCGTCCAGATTGACCCAGCCGATGTTCTCGGCCCACGCGTAGCCGCGCAGGCGACAGGCGGCGAGGTCAATTCTCGCGGGTTGCGGAGGCGACGCCATCGCGCCGCCGTCGAAGTTGATCCAGCCGACGTTTTCTCCCCAAGCCATCCCGGAGAGCTGCCCGGTAATAGGATCACGATTGACGCCGAAGTCGGATCCGGCGACGTTGCCGTAGAATGCTCCGTTGAATGGCGACCCGTCGCCCAGATTGATCCAGCCGACGTTCTCCGCCCAGATCATGCCGCTGAGGAACGTAGCGCCGACTTCGACCCCGTCTCCCGGGTCGGGCCGGTTGTGCCGCCAGTTGCACCAGCCGGCGTTCTCCATCCACGCCCAGCGATGGGCCGGGTCGATGTTGGATGCGCCCAGCGAAACGGCCAACACCGCCATCAACAATGCAACCAGGAGTAGCTTGTGCATTCGCATGGTCGCACCATCAGTGTACGAGATTGGCCAGCGGGTGATCCGAGCCCGATACGGCCGAGATGTCGCCGCCGCCACTGACGTCAACGATCGGGCCGAAAGAACTGCGCGTTGGAATGAAGTACGACGTCAAGACTCCCTGCACCGAGTTCCGGATGATGAGGTGGTGATTCGCGGCAGGGTCGTCATCGACCGTGATTCCGTACATGCCGGGACCGTTGACCGTGTTCGACTCGATGTGGCAGCCGCTGCCGCAGCAGCGGACGGCGATGCCGAAGAAGTTGTCGGACACCGTGCACTCGCGGACCGTGGACCGGTCACGGACCCAGATGCCGAACGTGTTGTATTGCGCGGTGCAGCGGCTGACGAGGGTTCCGGCGTCAGAGGCGATCCCGGCTTCTCCGTTGTTGTGAGCCGTGCAGTTGGAGATGACCGAGAAATAGTGGGCCTCGATTCCGATGAAGGCGTTGGCCCACGCGGCGCAATTCGTGATGGTCGCCACCTGGTAGACGAGGATGCCGCCCCAGTTGTTGTGAGCCGCGCATTGGTCGATGACAGCGCCGACCTCGGCTTCGAACCCGTTGCCTCCGTTGTTCTGGGCGATGCAGTGGGTGACGACTGCCTGATCGCCGAGCCAGATGCCCTTACCGGCGTTGAAGGTGGAGACGATCGAATCGCAGGTGACGCCGCTTGAGTTGCTCAGGTCAACGCCATCCTCCCAGTTGGCAATCGTACCGTTTCGGATGTGAATGCCGGTCCGGCGAGGTCCGGGGCTGACCTTGATGGCGTCGTTGTCGGTTGCGCCCCCGGGACCGAGCAAGGCGAACCCCATCAGATCGATGGTGACATCGTCCGCCGCGATCTCGATGCCGTGCTTGCCGGGTTCGCCCACCAGGTCGGACGTCAGGTAATACGAGCCTGGCTGCAAAATGACATGCTTGGCGGTGGCGGATGACGGCATGCGATCGATGTTGGTTCGGGGTTCGATCTCGTCCAGCGTCTTCATGGTGCTCTCGATCGGTCCGGGTGGTGGATTCAGTGGGCCCGCGCTGGTCGCGGTGGAGATCAGCAGACACGCCAACAGACAACTCAGACGACTCGGCAACATGAGTCCCATCCTTTCCTTTGAGGCCTCGCGGGCGAGGGCGTACTGCTTGGCGCGCGGTGCCCAACCTGGATGACGGCGACATCGCGGCTCGCCCCCGCGGGCTCGACACGGGATGCGCAGGCCCTTCGGCTCGCGCACCCCCACAGGCCGAGCCGCGCCCCCTCCATTGCGGCTCGGCCGGAACGAAACGCGGACCGGGCCGCTACAGGCCCAGCAGCTTGTTCACGAACAACGGCACGTCCGCGTTCGTCACCGTGCCGTTTTCGTCGATGTCGCTGGCGCAGACGCGATACGGATCGGTATCGCCGCCCACCAGCACGTTTACGAAGAACTGGATGTCGACACCGTTCACCAGGCCATCGCCGTTCACGTCACCGCTGCCGCGATCCCAGACGCTCAGCGAAGCGAAGGCGCTCTGGGCCGATCCGAAGGCGTTGCTGACGACAACGTAATAGATGCCGGCGTCCGCAAGCTGGACCGGATTGATCGTGAACTGCGGGCTGTTCCCGCCGACCGGCTGATCCGGCGGAGGCAGGACCTGCTTGTACCACTGGTAGCTCAGCGGCGCCGTCCCGCAGGCCCAGACTTCGAACGTCGCCGAGTCTTTCTCGCAGACCGTCAGGCTGGTCGGATCCCGCACGATCCACGGAGCCAGGTTCGGCGGCGGCTGGCTGGTGATCAGCTCGAACGCCATGTGAACGGGCAACGGTGGTATCATCGGGCAGAGCCACGGCTGCTTCACCCAGTTGCCGTAATGCCAGCAATTGGGCGGGTACGGCGTGAAATCCACGATGCGCCCGGTGCATGCCTCGCGCAAGCCGCCGCAGAGGTTGGCGTTGGTCGGACCCGGACTGGAGTGCCAGCCCCAGAACGGCAGCCCGTTTTCAGGCGGCAGGTGCCCGGTCAGGGTCGCTGTGCAGCCGCCGACGGCGTTCGGATCCCAGCGTATGCCGGTGACGGCCACGATGTCGAGCCAGTACTCAAGGCGGGCCGTCTCGTGGAACGCAGCCGGTTGCGCCGGCATGTTCCCGGTTCGCGGATCGACGTGCGAGCAGACCAGACAGCACGCGTTCAGATCAATCGCATAGCCGAACACGTTGTGCCCGTTGCAGTCGGCGCTGCCGAGCGGCGTGATCCGCACCGCCTCGGGCGGCGCGAAGTAGATACCGAGCACGGTCGGGTTGTCGCCGGCGAGGAAGTCCGGCGGGCACGGCGCGCCGGGCTGCTGGTGATGGAAGCTGATCAACCAGCCGTCGAGCACATGAAGCGGGTCGACCGCAGCGCCCGGTTCATAACGTGCGTCGAAGTAGCTGCCCCACCAGCGGACCTTCTCAATCGGACGGCCGTCGGAGATGAAGTCGTCGGCGACGATTGTGTTGAGTGGCTGTACGCCGACGGAGGTCACCTGGAATGCCAGCTCCACGTTGGCCAGGGCGATCGGCTGCCAGATGCCGGGCGTCGGCGGCTCCGTCTTCTGCGCCGACTGGCACAGGACCGGGGCCGGTGAGGAGCGCTGCCACTTCCACTGATATGGCAGGCCGGGGTTGAGCGAGACCGATGAGAGATCCAGCCAGTAGCGCTGACCCGGTATCTGCTCAAACGGGGTCGGCAGCACCCACTCGTAGCGGTAGATGCGTTCACCGCCGATGTTCACCATGCCCGTGTCGACCACGCTGATCTGCGAGATCGGGACCGTGAACAGCAGCAGCGCCGGCTCGATCGGCAGGCAGGGCGGATCCGGCGTGCTGGCGTGGATGCTGATCCGGAAGCCCGACTGCCCGCCGCCGGGGTTCTCGACCGTTCCCCACCAGTGCAGGTCGGTGACGAGACCGCCCTGGCAGTACCAGTCGTTGGCCATGACGATCCGCTGCGACGTCGAGTCATGGGCGTGCAGCGCGGAGAGACTCGGGTCCGGTCGCTGGATCCACTTGGTGTTGGGCGTGAGTTCTCCGGCCCACCAGAGGTTGCTCGGCGCATTGAAGCCTTGGTTGCCGTCATGCGGCGGCTGGGACCACTTCGGCTCCGGCGCCTGACCGATGATCACTTGGTGGTCTTCGACTTCGCCGTAGGGTAGCCCGCCGGTGAAGGGGATTCCGGCCGGATTGGTGTGCAGCCGGAACCGCGCGAACGTCACGATGTTCGGCGTGGCGGTCGGCGGCACGATGATCGGCAGCATGTTCGGGCCGGGCAAGAGCGGCTGTGCCACGAAGATCTGGTCGCCGGGCGTGGCCCAGCTTCCGTCACCATTGAAGTCCACCCACGCGCTGAGCAGCGCGCCGATGAAGGGCGAGCCCAGCGTGACGGTGATCATGGCCGGCTGCCCCGGAATGATCGGCGTGTTGAACACCACGCCGTCTTCGTCCGGCAGGCCGGCCAGATCGTCGCCGGTGGCGTTCGGGTTCGGCTGCCCGTCGGCCTCTGGATCCACCAGCGGACCGAGGAACAGGTTGCCGACCGTGTGACGAGCGCCGTTGCTGGCCAGCAGCGTCGGGTAGGGTGGATCGGGCGCGTCGCCAAAGTCCTCGGTGGCCGTCTCGGTGGATGTCAGGCGGAAGGCGAGGTCCCACGAGGTACCCGCCGGGTACTCGATCGGCTCGCCGAACATGAACTGAGCGCCGAGCGCTGGCGCCGGGGGCGCGATCACGCGGACCGCATCATCCGGTGCCAACGAATCGACACGCGGTCGCGTCTTGACGCCGAAGACATGGCTCAGCGGGGGGCCGCCCTGGTACACGGCGGCGATACTGATCCAGTAGATGGTGTTCCCTCCGGACTGCCAGAACCACTGCCCTGGCGGGATGTCGCACTCGAACAGGAAGCACGCCTCGGGCGGCGTCTGGGGGTTGCGCGGATCGAAGTCCCAGCCCGCGAACGTCCAGCGGAAGTTCGTGCAGAGGTACTGCCAGACAGCCTGGCCTGGGTGACTCCACGGTTGGTCGACTCCGGCCGGGACGTCGGTCCAGATCGTCAGCATGAACGCGGTCGGCGCGTCGGGTGGCGGCGCGCGCTCACCCCAGTCGATGAACGAGCCCCACCAGTGCACGTCGGTGACCGGTTGGGAATCGGCACACACCCAGTCGTCGGCGACGTACGGCGGCATCTCGTGGACCGAGGGGTCGTTCCATCCGTGGAAGGCGTCTGGCGGGCTCCAGTTCGCCGGCGGCTGCGACCACTTCACGATGGGCTCCCCCGAGCCGATCGTGCTCAGCTCGAAGGCGAGGTCCCACCATCCCTCACCCGACGTGATCGGCGTTCCGCTGCCGAACAGTGCGCCGGGTCCGTATGCCAAGGGGCTGGTCATGCGAATGGCTGCGTCGGGCGCCATCGATCCCGGATCGCGCAGTCGTGTCAGCCATCCCCAGTAATTGGAGGGCGGCGTTCCAGGGTAGACTGCCGCGATGCACAGCCAGTAGATGTGGGCGCCGGGTTCCTGCCCGAAGATCGGCCCGCCCGGATCGAACTTGTAGAGGAATGTGGTTTCGGCCGTGGAGTTATCCGGCGGGTGATAGTCGCAGCCGACCGGGATTTCACCCAGAGCCGGGCGCGGCACGCGAATCTGCCAGATGCACTGCCCTGGGTGGCTGTAGGGCAGGAGGCCGGCTGGCACATCGGTCCAGATGGAGATGTCGAAATCCGGCGGCGCGTTGGGAGGCGGCGTCACCTGCGACCAGTTGCGATACGAGCCCCACCAGTGAATCCCTGTGATCGGTCGTCCGTCGAGGCAGACCCAGTCGTCCGCGGCCACGTTCGCGAAGCCAAAGGTGGAACGATAGTCCCAGCCCCAATAGCAGTCGGGGCGGGGTGACTGCGGATTGAACTTGGGTTCCTGCCGCCACTTGAAAACCTGGGTTGGGGGCTGCGAGAACAGCTCGAACGCCAGATCCCACGAGTCCAGGGGCGTGGGGAACCAGAGGTTGCCGCCGGTCTGGTACGCCATGCCGACCTGCGGCGCCGTTGGTGACCAGATCACCACGGCGTCGTCCGGCGCCGGGGAGTTCGGTTCGCGCGGGCGGGCCTTCCAGCCCCACGGGTTCGGCGGAGAGACGCCCGTCTCATAGATCGCGGCGATGCTCAGCCAGAGAATCTGATTCTGGCCCGGATTCTGGTAGAACCAGTTCGCCTGTGGAATGTCGACCGCATACTCAAAGCACGACTCGTAGGTCTGCGTGATTGGGTCGTAGTCCCAGCCGACCCATTGCGGCGCGACACCGATCATGCTCCATGTCCAGATGACCGTCCCGGGATGACTGAACGACAGCGGGTCGCCCGGGTTGGCCGGCACGTCGGTCCAGATGGCGAAGTGGAAGCCGATGGGTGCCGGCGTCGGCGGCGTGGCGTATCGCCAGCCGAGGTGGGAGCCCCACCAGCGGATTCTCGTCACCGGGTCCGCGGTTGAGCAGAACCAGTCATCGGCGGCGATCTGGGGGCTTCCGTAGGCTGACATCTCGTTCCAGCCGTAGAAGACGTTGGATGGCTGGGCCGGCAGCGGCGGCTGGTCCCACTTGACCGTCCCCTGGTGATCGGAAGCGGGCGCGACCATCCCGTTATCGGTGTTCAGGGCGAGCGTGGGGGCGTCGGTCGCGTGGCCGCGGGCCAGCAGGCTCAGCACCGCCAGCGAGGCAAGGGCCGCGTGTTGGAAGAGCCGAGGCCTGGTTGGATCCCGGGCGCGCCCCCGCGGCGCGCCTGCATTCAGAAGACGCGAGTGCATGGCAAACCTCCTGCGGCGGATCGCCGCTCGACTTTGAACGAGGTGAGACGAATCAGGACCGAGCGGTTCGAGTGCGATGATGGGTATCGGGGCGTCCGACCGCGGTCGTCCGCCCCACCCTGTCGATCGATGTGAACGACCGTCCCGTTGGTAGCGGGCGTGGCCGTTCGGGCCGTGCACCGGCGTTGGCGGGCGCACATGATTGCCTCGAGCCGTTCCGCGGCGCGGGGCGTCAGGACGTGGCAGGGATCCGCGTGCCAGACACGCGGCGGGAAGTGGCAACCGCGCCGCTCGTGGCGAAAGTGCGTATCAGGGTCGCGCCTGAGAAGAGGTGTGGGATCCAACTCCCACGTCGCGCGCTCCACGTCTCCACAGGAATTCGCTCTTCTCAGGCGCGGACGATGCGCTGTTCAAGCGCCGCTTTCCGACCTCCGGAAACAACGGGGCCCGCGCTGCGGGCAGCGCAAAGCAGCGCGGGCGTCCAGAATCCGCCACACTGACGGATTCGCTAACGGCATGGCTCGGCAACGCGGGACGGCCATTGGCCGCTTGGACCAGGCGACGAACAGGGAGAGAGTCGAACCGGGCGTTGCATCGACGGGTGGCCGGTTCGCGGATGCTCGGTGAGTCGTCAACGCGCGACCGTCGGCGGGTTCGCCATGATTCGATCGGCCGAACACGTGCGTCGAACAGCCGTGGACTCGTCGGCGACATCGTCGCCTCATGTGTTGATCCGTCGTTCGGCAGTCGACCGTCACGCGGTTGCGAGCTGCCGGGAGATCGAGCCATGCGCTGCTAGTGAAATCCTTCACGAAGATGACCCGCGTGTCAACAACATTCCGTCCGAATCGCCGAAGTTTTTTCGGGCAGCGCGGCGATCATTCGACGTGCCGCGCGGATGGATCGCCTGTCGCCTGTTCAGTGGACGGGCCGGGGTCCGTTCGTGCGGATCGAGCGATTTGGCTGAACTTCGTGCGTCAGCGAGGCATGTCCTTCAGGTCGTCTGGCAGTTCTGAGTCGACCAGTCGTTCGGGCCGCAGGTCGGGCGGCGCTCGGCCAAGGTCCGGCGGCGGGGGATGTCGACGCAACTCGTCGGCGCTCACCAGTGCTGGCACGAGACACGCGGTCCAGACCAGCGCCATGATGATTGTCCAGAGCAATCGACCGATGGCCTGATCGGCGAACAATGCCGCCAGGAAATGCGCGAACCAGAAGACGGCGGACAGACCCGCGACCCAGCTGGCGGCGACGGCGGCGCTGCGCCGTTCCGCCTGTAGTCCGAGGCCCAGCGCAGCAAGCGCCATGCCGCCGGCGAACGCCGCGCACACGCCGGCCATCGCCCAGATCTGCTGGGCGTCGGCGGCGCGCACGACCTGCGTGAACGTGCGTGGGTCACCGTCAGTGACGAGGCGCCCGCCGGCCGGTCCGCCGAAGGACCACCAGCAGCAGGAGCCGAATGCGAGGATCGCGCCGACCACCTGAAAAATGGCGCCGCTGCCGCGCGTGAAGGCCCGCGTCGATGGTGGCGTCGGCGGCGGTTCGGGCTTCGACATGGGGCGTGGGTAATGGCGGTTTGACGATCAGCCGCGTGGCGCGCGGTTACGCACCTGGCGGGCGTCCTCGGCCATCTTCTGCATGCGCTCCAGCCAGCCGGGCGGCTTGCCGTTGTCGCGGTTGGCATCGCGCGGCTTGGGCCGGAACTTGCCCTCGGCGTCCATCCGGTCAATCTGCCTGCGGATGCGCCGCTGTTCGACCATGGCAAACAGGCTGCTGGTGAGGATGTAGACGCTCAGGCCGCTCGGGAAGTTGTAGAACATCAGCGCGAAGAAGATGGTCATGTAGTTCATCATCTTCTGTTGCATGGCAAGCTGGTCCGCCATCGACGGTTTGCCCGGTTCGGACGGCGTGGTAGGCGGAGGCACGGCCGGGCGGTTGAGTTTCATCGAGTACTTCTGCTGCAGGTACATGGTGACGCCCATCAGAATGGGCAGGATGTTCAGCGACGCCACGTCGCCGATCATCATGAAGTCGCTGAGCAGCGGAATCTTGAAAGAGAACCCGAAACGCCAGACGGCGTCCGGCGCGGCCAGGTCGGGAATCCAGAATTGCAGTGGCACGAACGGCTCGTGTCGCAACTCAATCGACGAATTCAGCGTGCTCCACAGCGCCACCCAGACGGGCATCTGGAGCAGAATGGGCAGGCACGACAGGAACGAGCCCGCGGCCGGATTGACGCCCTCCTGGCGGTAAAGCTCGAGCATCTCGGCCTGGAGCTTCTGTTTGTCGTTGCCGTACTTCTGCTTGAGCGCCTCCATCTTCGGTTGGAAGGTCGCCATCGTCTTCTGCATGCGGAAGGTGTTCACCTGCGCCCGCTTGGTCAGCGGATGTAGAATCGTGCGGACGATCAGCACCAGGATGATGATGGCGAATCCATAGTTATGCCGGCCGGGCAGCACGTGGTGCAGGAGGGTGAAGAGCTTGTTGATGCCGACGGCCAGCCATTCGAAGGTGCAGGGCGAACGGTCGGCGGCGTAGATGCGGGCGAAGTCGAACCGCCTGCTGGTTGCGTCGTCCATGAACTTTGGCGTCCGGCCGCCCATGTAACAGGCGAACGCGCTGGTGAACCGTGTGCCCGGCGGCAGCGGCGCGGGCGGCGCGATCACCCACGACAGGGTCAGATCACCGCGATCGGGGGGCGGGGACTCGACCAGCGTCCGGGCACTGGCCTTGCGGACGAAATCGGCCCGCGCCGCTGTGCCGGACGGTACCGGCGCCATGAGGCAGGCAAAGTACTTGTTGCCCACCGCGGTCCAGCGGACTCCCTTGTCGGCGTCGGCTACGAACGGCGTCTCGCGCTGATCGGTGTCGTGCACGGATTTCCGCGGCAGGGCTTTGAGTGAGCCGTCGGTCAGGAGGACGTACGCGTGGCGGTCGTCCCAGCGCAGATCTTCTCGCCGCAACCCCATCGGACCGCCCTGCGTGACGGTGAATTGCACCGGCGCGGACGACAGATTGTCGATGGCGTACTCGAGATTCACGATGCGGCTGTCGTGGTTCAGACGGTAGGTCTTCGTGATGCCGAGCATCGGGCGGCCCGCGTACTGAACGGTCGTCGAAAATTTCGCCGCGCCGCTCCCATCGGTCCCCTCCACCTCGACGCTCCACGGCACGTCCGACAGGTCGATCTCAGCCTTCTGGTCGATCAGCACGACGCGCTGCGTGGCAAACGACAGGTACTCGCGCCCGCCGATCGGATCGGGGATCGATCGCAGCAGGTCGTAGTTGTTGGTCCGCGCCCGCCGCGTTCTGGCGACTTCGTTTCGAGCGTCGGTCAGCCGAGCCTGCTCGATGGCGGCGCCGCGGGGCGATAGCTTCATCCACAGCAGGTACGGGTTCGGGCTGCTTCCGTCACGTGGCGCGTCGATCCCCAGTTCGACCGGTTCGGCGGGCGTCTGCGGGGTCACGGCCGCGATGCCCGTCTCGGCCGGCGCGGCGATGCTCGGCGGAGCCGCACTGGCGCCGCCGGCCGCGGCCGTGGGGACGGGCTCCGTCGCCGACGGCGGCGCATCGGAGGCAACCGGCGTCGGCGCCGTAGGCGGCGGCGGATACAGCCAGCGGGCCAGCTGCATCCAGCCCCACAGGACCAGAAGGCAGACGAAGGTGGCCGTCAGGATTCGGCGGGAGTCGGGATTCATGCTGTGGCACGCGAGCCGCGTGGCGTCGGCGCGGTCATCTAGCGGCCCTCGTACAGGCGCGTGCCGAGGAAGTCATCGAGGTGCGGATTGGCGATGATCTTCCTGGCCGCTGTGTCGATGTCGTAGGTCAGTCGGATGAACTCGACCGTGTCATCGTCGACGATGACGTAGCTGGCGCGCGGGTCACGATCGCGCGGCTGCCCGACGCTGCCGACGTTGATGATGACCTTCTCCTCGCCGATGGCGTACTTGCCGCCGTCCATCTCGTACGGCGGCTCGAAGTAGGGATCATCGACGAAGACGCCGGGCACGTGCGTGTGGCCGACGAAGCAGGTGGTCTTGTCCATTCGCTCGAAGTTCAGGCGGAGCTTCTCCGGGTTGGTGTAGACGTCGTCGGGAAACAGATACTCGTTGATCGGTTTGCGCGGCGAGCCGTGCACGAACAGCATGTCGCCGACTGTGTAGCGCACCGGCAGGCTGCCGAGGAAGCGCCAGCGATTGTCACGCGCCGAGTCGCGCCCGTTCTCGTCGAGCACCTGCCGCGTCCAGTAGCAGGCCTTCTCAGCGGCGGCGTTGAAGTTGGTCGGTTCGTAGAAAACGGCGTGGTCGTGGTTGCCACACAGGCTGACGACCGTGCGCTGCATGACGAGGTCGACGCACGCGCCCGGGTCGCTGCCATAGCCGACCACGTCGCCCAAGCACACGATCCGCTCGATGCCGCGGCGGTCGATGTCTGCCAGCACCGTTTGCAGCGCCTCAAGATTCGAGTGAATGTCGGAAATGATCGCGAACTTCACGATGCTGGTCCGGTCGCCGGTCGCTGCGCGGCGACATGCCGCGCGGCGATGATCAGGGCGCGACCTCGCGGTCGGCCTCCTCGATCAGCATGACGGGGATGTCGTCGCGCACCGGATAGCGCAGGCCGCAGGCCGGCGCCGTGCAGACCAGGCGCGGCTCGGTCCGTTCGCCGACGCGCACCTCGCGTAACTCCACGCGGGTCTTGCACTTCGGGCAGACCAGGATGTCGAGCAGCTCGGGATCGATCATCACCCGTACCGGCGGAGGCCCCTCGGCGCAGACGCCATCCGCGAAGTTGCCATGCTAGGTACGCCGCCGGACGGTGTCAATCGGGATCAGCCGGGCGCCATGCCCCCATCCAGAGGCGCAGCGTCAAGAGCCCCAGCAGCAGCGGCGGGCGCAGCATCGGCCGAACCAGCAGCGATCTGACGACGCGACGAAGTCCGCCGCTGCCTGAGCCGGCCGGCGCCGCGCCGAGCGCGGATCGGCATGCCAGGCGCAGCGAGGCGCGATCGAACCAGCGATCGAAACAGGGATCGGGAGAAAGCAACGTGCGGCCGAGGTACTCCTGAAAACGGCCCTGCTCCCGCAGCACCCGCCGCCACTTCACGCGCCCTGAGCGGCGCGCGTAGGGAATTGCCGCGAAATCCGGTGCCAGTCGCGCCACCGCATCGCGGAGATATTGTTTGTGCACGCGTTGCTCGCCTGGCAGACCGGCGGCCAGCTCGAGCACCGGCGCGGCGAGCATCGGGCTGACGGCATCCAGATACCGCCGCCAAAGAGCCTTCGGCCCCGTCAGCAGTCGCGGTAGCCGCACCGCCCAGTAGAGCCGGTCATGCAGATCCTGTGGCGCCATCTCGCGCAGCTCGTCCGGCGTCAGCTTGCGAACCGCCGCATCGTAGGCCTGCATGGCGCGCTCGGCGGCATCTGGCTGCATGAGGAACCGCGCCAGTCGACGCATCGGGCCGGGCAGCGTGCTGATTCCGATGCCCTCAAGGGCATGATCGGCGGAGCTCACCTCGGACTCGCCCCGATAGCACTGGTCCCCGAGGAACAGAGCATCGTGCTCGCGCGCCAGCTCCGCCGCGAGCCGCTGGCGGTCGGCCAGGCCACCGAGATGTCCGACCAGGCCGTCGGCGGCCCGGACGAGCGCCGGCGCATCATCCGCGAGCGTGTCCCACTTCAATCGGTGCGCGCGATGCGGCACGCCGGCTGCTGACGCGACCCGTGACGCGACGGCGAGATCGCTTTCCTCGGTGTCCTCGTGAGCGTACGTCCACGTGACGGTTTGCACCGCGATCCCGGCGGCGCGCGCCGCGGCCAGCATCAGACGCGAGTCGACGCCGCCTGAAAGGCCGATCACCGGCCGCTGGAAACGTTGAAGATGCTCCGCCACGCTGCGGACGATGGCGGCGTCGGCGTCGGCCGGCGACCGCGGCGTTGTCTGGCCGAATCGCGGTTCCCAGTAGCGCTCCAGCGTGAGTCGCCGCTCGCGCAACGTGGCGCGTCGGGCCGGTCCGAGGCACCTGACGCTCGGCAGGTAGGTCGTTTCGCCGAGCATGTAGGCGTTCAGCAGCAGGCTGAGCACGGCGGCCGGATCGAGATCGTCCGGGCCGATGCCGGTGCGAATGAAGCACCGGAGCTGCGGCGCGGCGTGCAGCCGGCCGCCCTCGTGCGCGACGAATACGGGCCGCGATCCGCCCCGATCGGTCAGCACGTGCACGACGCGCCGCGCCGGTTCGACCACGGCCATCACGAACGACCCGTCCAGCGCCTCGAGCGACGCAAGGCTGCCCTGCCGATAGATGTCGGCCAGTTCAGAGGCACAGCGCGCAGGCCCGATCGTGTAGCCGTCGAGCGCGAGGATCAGATCGTCCGCCTCATGCAGTTCCGCGGGCCTGGCCGCGCCGGCCCATCGCAGACAACCCACCGCAGCGCCGGCCTGCTGTGCGGTGGCGGCGAGGACGGCGCCCTCCGCGAGCAGCGGCGCGGCCAGCGCAGCGACATCATCGGCGGGGCTGCCTCCATCCGCCCACGCGGTGGCCAGCACGATCGACATGCGATTACAGCTTTGCGAAGGCGTCGAGCGCCTTCTGGATATGTTCGGGCTTGTGCGCGGCCGACATCTGCACGCGCAGGCGGGCCTTGCCCTCCGGGACGACCGGATATCCGAAGCCGATCACGAAGACGCCCAGTTCCAACAGTCGCTTGCTCGCGGCGATCGCCTTCGCGGTCGCTCCGAGGATGATCGGCGTGATGGCGCTGGGGCCTTCGACCGTCTCAAACCCGCGGGCTCGCAGCCCATCGCGCATCATCCGCACGTTGGACCGCAGCCGTTCCACGCGCGACGGGTCGCTCATGAGAATGTCGATCGCCTTCTCAGCCGCGGCGGCGCCCGCCGGCGGCAGGGCGTTCGAGAACAACTGCGGCCGGCTCTTCTGCACCATCAGGTCGATCACGTTCCGCGGGCCGGCCACGTAGCCGCCGGCCGCGCCGCCGAGCGTCTTGCCGAGCGTGCCCGTCATGATGTCGATCCGGCCATGCAGTCCGAAGTGCTCGGCCGTGCCGCGTCCGGTCGCGCCGACCACGCCGACGCCGTGCGAGTCGTCGACCACCAGCAGCGCGCCGTACTGCTGGCACAGGGCATGAATGCGGTCGAGTGGCGCGAGCGAGCCTTCCATGCTGAACACACCGTCGGTGACGACGACCCGGTAGGGCTTGGCCCGGGCGACTTGGAGCTTGCGTTCGAGTTCGGCCATGTCGCCGTGCGGATACACGGCCGTTTCGGACTGTTTGTTGATCTGCCGCCCAAGTCGAATGGCGTCGATGATACTGGCGTGGTTGAGCTCGTCGGAAATGACAATGATCTCGCTGCCGCACACCGCCATCAGCGTCGGCAGAATCGCCTCGTTGGCGTTCCAGCAACTGACGTAGGTGGTAGCCGCCTCGGTGGCCGACAATTCGGCCAAACGCTTCTCGAGCCTGCGGTGATAATCGAACGTGCCGCAGATGAATCGGACGCTGCCGGTCCCGGCGCCCCACGCCTTCACCGCGTCGGCGGCCGCCGCCACGATCTGCGGGTCGTTCGCGAAGCCGAGGTAGTCGTTGGAGCAGAGCAGCACCACCTCGCCGGCGCCTTCCAGTCGCGCGGTCGGCCCCATGGCCGTCATCAGCGTCTGCACGTGCTTGTACTGTCCCTGTTCGCGCATCGCGCTCAGGTCGGCGTCGATTCGACTCAACAGGCTCATGGTGTGGCTCCCGCCAGGCGGGCCCGGGCGCCGTCGGCCGCGTCGACGCGAGCTGCGCCGGCTCGCCGGCGATGTTCGGCCGTCGCCAGGCAGTAGATGCGGATCTTCATCTCGTGAAACACGCCGTCCACGAGCCGGCCGAGCTCAGCGGTCTGAGCGGCCCGCTGCTCCTCGTCGGGGAACGTGGCGATGAGCCGGGCGTTTTCGGCGTTGGCGGCGGCCAGCGCCGCGCCTCGAGCGACGCAGTCGGTGACGATCTTGTGCACCGTTGCCGCGGCGTCGTCCGACAATGCCAGCCGGCGGCTCAGCGCCTCGGCGGCCGTCTGCCAGGTGTCGACCGGCGGCGCGATCGGATGAAAGCGCGGAACGATGATGCGCATGGCCTCAGGCGGGTCCAGCTCATCCGGCAGATCGAGCGCACCGTCGAACACGCCGGAGGCACGGAAGGCGCGATAGCGAATCACGGCCAGCGCCGAGCGCGACTCGGGTGTGCCGGGCGCGAGCTCGGCCAGTGGCGTGATCTCCTGAAGTGGGACGAATCGCCGGCGCGCCCCGGCCACGACCGCGCCGACGCGCGGCCGAAGCTCCGGCGGGACGATCGCGGCGACGCGTGTCGCAACCGACAGCGGCTCCAGCGGGCACCCGAGATAGACCTGGTCGAGCTGTCCGAAGATGAACTTCAGCCGCGCCTGGGTTCGGAGGCTGCGGGCGTCCGGACCGGACAGGAGTTCCTCGATCTCGGTCTGCATCTCGGCGCGGGACTGGCGACCGTTGGCCTCGACGCGGGTGTTGAGGTCGACGAGCTTCTCCAGCTCGGCTCGTATCAGTTTCTTCGCCTCGTCGTCGAGGGGCAGCTCCGAAAACAGGGCTCGCTCGTACTGATCGGCAAGCCGTTGGGAGGCTTCACGGACGTCTGGCCGCTCCGGCGTCAGTGTCGCGATGTCGAGCCCGCGCGGCACTGCCTGTCCCTGTGCCGTCGCCAGCGGCGCGAGCACGAGCAGCCACGGGGCGCATCGCCGCCTCCCGGATCCGTTCATCGCCGTTGCTGGTCGCATCACCGCCGCGCCATTTTGCCCCGCGCCTCCGGGCGGGTCAATCCGGCGCCGCCCGCACGGCGAAGATTTGCACGTCGACGGGCCTTGCATCGGACGGGTCCAGCGCCGGCAGCGTCACGCCGTGGACGGTGTGCACCGTGAACGTCAGCCGGGCGTCAGCCAGCGCGGCCGGAAAGCCGCCCGCGGCGCGTCGCGACGGATCGGCCAGATAGGCCCGGCCGCCCGGAGCGAGCGCACGCGTCAGGAACCGCGCCAGAGGCTCCAGGTGGCGCTGATCGTACATCACGTCGGCCGCGAGGATGGTTGCGAATCGCCCGGGCGGCTCGGTTCGCCAGTCCAGCGCCGCTGCCGAGACCGTCGCGGCGCCGTTTCGCGATGCGTTCATGGCGATGAACAACAGCGCGTCCGGATCGTAATCGCTGGAGACGATCGTCCGGCCGCTGGCACCCAGCGCGACGCTGAGCAGTCCAAGCCCGGCGCCGATTTCGAGCATTGGCTCGGCCGGGGGCGGGTCCAGCGTTAGCACGTGTTCGGCGAGCACCACGGCCGATATCCACGGCACCGCCCAGTACGGCAGATACTCATCGCGGCGAAAACGCGCTTCGATGTCAGGGTCGTCCAGCAGGTCGTCCGGGCAAGCCGGTCCCAGCACCCGGATCTGGCGGCCGGCCACCGGAATGACGTACTCGTGGCACTCGAACCGGCCGAGCTTCATCGCTGCGGGGCACCGGCGCGGGTGGGAATCAGGTTCGCGTCGAGCGGCATGTGCTCAGTCCCATCGCTGCGGGTCGAACAGGCGGGCGCATTCGTCGCGGCAGTATCGATCGGTCATGCCGGCGATGTAGTCGCACGCGACGCGGTGCACGCCCTGCATCTCGATGCGCTCCGTGAATCGCGGCGGCATCAACTGTGGCTCGCGCGTGTAGGCGTTGAACAGCTCGCGAATCAGGCGTTGAGCCTTCGCGTCCATCCGAACCACGGAATGATGGCGATACACCTGTCGAGAGAGAAGTTGCTGCAATTCCGTCAGCCCGGCCCTCATATCGTCAGAGAAGCACACCAACGCCGCGCCCGCGTGGCGAACCGCATCGGCGTCGGTGACGCCGGCGGCCGCGATGCGTCGCCGGCTGGACTCGATGGCATCCTCGCACAGGCGGTCGCCGAGCGCGTCGAGGATGGGCCGTCGAGTCGCCAGGAGCGGCACATCGCGCCAGCCGGTCCGGAGGGGAGCGGAGGCGTCTCGCCACAAGCGGCAGTCGTTCAGGCTCGCCTCGTTGAGGAGTCCTTGCATGAGCCCGTCCTCGACGTCGTGGAGCGAGTACGCGATCTGGTCGGCCAGATCGACCACCTGGGCCTCGAGCGGCGGCAGCGGACCGGCGGCGATCAGTTCGCCGATGCCGAACTCGTCGTCCGCGGGCTGCGTGCGGCCGGGCCGGTCGTAGGGCGTGTTGTGCTTGATCAGCCCTTCGCGCAGCTCAAACGCGAGATTGAGGCCGCGAAACGCGGGATACGGATGTTCGAGATAGTCCACGACCCGCAGCGATTGAACGTTGTGCTCGAAGCCGCCGAACGGCTGCATCAGTTCGTTGAGCGCGTGCTCGCCCGCGTGCCCGAATGGCGGGTGCCCGAGATCGTGCGCCATCGCCACGGCGCCGGCCAGCGTGACGTTGAGCTGAAGCCCGGCCGCGATCCGCTGGGCGGCCGAGACGACCTCGAGCGTGTGCGTCAGGCGCGTGCGGTAGTGATCGCTTTCCTGGGTGACGAACACCTGCGTCTTGTGAAGCAGCCTGCGAAAGGCCGCCGCATGCAGGATTCGCCGGCGATCCAGTTCGAAAGAGGAGTCCGCCGGCGGTGTCTCCGCGTGACGGCGGCCGCGCGATGCCGCGGCGTCGATGGCGTAGGGCGCCAGTCCGCTCGAATCGGCAGGCAACTTGCTCATGGCAGTTCAGCGCACGGGCGGGGCAGCCCCATCGCCGCCGACAGCTCGCGGAGCTGATGATAGAGCGCGTCGATAGATTGCATGATGACGCGGACATCTCCGACCACGCTCATGAAGTTGGTGTCGCCGTTCCAGCGCGGCACGAGGTGCACATGCAGGTGGTCGGGCAGACCCGCGCCGGCGCAGCGGCCGAAGTTGATGCCGACGTTGAAACCCTGCGGTTGAATGGCGTGCTGCAGGGCGGCCTGTGCGTCCGACACCAGCCGCAGCAGCTCCAGCCGCTCTTCGTCGCTCAGCTCGGCCAGCGTGCCCTTGTGCGCGGCGGTGGCGATCAGCAGATGGCCGTTCGTATAGGGGTAGCGGTTGAATACGACCAGCGAGCGCGGCGTGCGCCACAGGACGTGATTGGCCTCGTCATCGCCCGGTGAGCGTTGATACTCGCAGAGGAAGCAGGCCTCGCCCTCGGGCCGCGCGAGCGAGCGGATGTACTCCGTCCGCCACGGAGCCCAGATATTGTGGGCAAACTCCGGCATGCCGCGCGAGTCTACCCGTCGCTTCGTTGGCGGGCAATCGGTGGGCCGCCGCCGGCCCTTGCGCAGATTCTGCCGGAACCGAGCGACGCCCGGTCCGGGTCGAGGGGCACGCCGCACCCGGCCGATAACCCCCGAAGAAGGCACGGACCGCGCGCGGTGCGCGCGGCGGTGCGTTCGTGGCGCCGCAGGGATCGACGAGTCATGCGTCGGATGACGCCCATGATGCTGCCAGCCATCCTGTCGGTCTGGATCGCGTCGGCGTGCTATGAACGGACGGCGCGGCTCAATGCTCCGCCGCAGGGCGCGTCGGTTCGACAGCCGGCCTGGCAGGAGACCTTCGCCTACATGAGCGACCAGGGACTGCTGGCCGACCGCTCGATCGCCGACATTCATTTCGTCCCGCACACGGCCGAAGTAAGCGGCGCGGGTCGGGTCCGATTGCAGCGCTATGCCGAATTGCTCGCCACGCGCGGCGGCACCATCACCTATGACACGCAGATCGCCGATGCGACGCTGGTGGCGGCACGGCTGAAGTCGGCCGAACAGGTGCTGGCCGAGACCGTGCCCGACGGCGACCGCATTCGTGTAGTGGTGGGCCTGCCGGGCAGCGATGGCATGGCCGGGGAGGAAGCGGTGGTGCGGAGGCGGCAGATGTTGCAGCGGTCGCCGCGCCCGCCGTCCGGTCAGGCCGGAACGCAGGAACAGACGCCGTCCGCACCGACGCCGGGAAGCGAGCCGCCCGGGAGCTGACCATGACGACTGCTCGCAACCTGGTGCTCTTGTGCGTGGCGCTGGCGTTCGTGGCCGGCTGCGATGGCATGCGGCTCGGCCGGACGAAGCAGGACGGCGAGCTGACCACCGATCGGCGGCGCCCCGAGCCGGCCGACGTGCGCGACGCGCCACCCCCGGAGATCCGCCCGCAGACGCGCGTCTCGGCGGGGCGCATGCTCGAGGCCGACGGAAATTTCAACGGCGCGTTGGAGCAGTACCGCCAGTCCATCGCCGCCGAGCCCGACAACGTCGAGGCCTACACCCGGCTCGGCATTCTGTGCAACCGCATGGGACGCTTCGAGGAGGCCACGACGGCGTTCATGCGGGCGACCGAGATCGCGCCGGACAAGGCGTTTCTGCATAACAACCTCGGCTTCTGCTATGTGCTTCAGAATCGATTCGACGATGCGGAGAAGTGCTTCCGCCGGGCGCTGTCCATTCGGCCGGCGTACAAGCGCGCTCGCATGAATCTCGGCGCGGTGTATGCGCACCTCGGTCGGGGCGACGATGCCGTCCGCGAGTTTGAGAAGGTCGTGTCGCGAGACGTGGCCTACTACGATCTGGGTCTGATCTTCGCATCGAACAAGAAGTATGCCGCGGCGGAGAAGGCCTTCCGCCATAGCCTGGCGCTCAACCCGGCCAGCCGCGACGCGGGAATGCAGATCGAGCGGATGGTCGCGCTCCGCAACGGCGAGGGGGCCGCCGCGGGCGGGGCGGTGGCGGACGGATCCCCGGCGCCCGTCGTTGGCTCAGGCGAAGGCGTCTCCGCCGATCACGCACCGGCCGCCATGCCGGTGACCGAGATCGCGCCCGACCCCGACCAATAGGCCCGCCGGGTTCAGTCGCGCGGGCGCAGCGCCGCGCGCGACAGCCGCTGAAGCTGCCGGCTGGGCAGTGAGCGGCCGATCAGTCTCGCCATCTCGCCCGATGCGGCGGCGACGGATTCCAGTTTCACCCCCGACCGGATCCCCATGCGATCCAGAAAGTAGACGAGGTCCTCGGTCGCAAGATTGCCGGCCGCACCGGGCGCGAACGGGCAGCCGCCGAGTCCGCCGGCGGAGGCGTCGAAGGTGGCAACGCCGAGTTCGAGCCCGGCATAGACATTGGCGAGCGCGGTCCCGTACGTGTCGTGGAAGTGTAAGGCGACGCGCTCGAGCGGGATGCGCCGCAGCACGCGATCGAGGACTCGCTGCACGTCACGCGGCGCGGCCGCGCCGATCGTGTCGCTGACGGCCACCTCGTCACAGCCCATGGCGGCCAGTGCCTCGCAGATACTGGCGACGCGGTCGGCGTCGATTTCGCCCTCGTAGGGGCAGACGAAGCACGTCGACACGTACCCCCGAACCGTCAGGCCGCGCTGCCGCGCGGTTGCGACGACCGGCGCGAAGGTCTCGAGGGACTGCGTGATCGACATGCCGATGTTCTTCTGCGCGAACGTCTCGGACGCGGCGGTGAACACCGCGATGCGCGGCACACCCGCGGCCAGGGCGCGCTCGAGCCCCCTGGCATTCGGCACGAGCGCGGAGAACACCGTCGCGGGGCGCGCCGGGCCGGATGCCAGCACGCCGGCGAGCACCTCGCCGGCGTCGGCCAGTTGTGGCACGCGGGCGGGGTGAACGAAGGATGTGACCTCGATCCACTGGAGTCCCGCCTCGGCCAGCGCGCGGATGAACGCAACCTTGTCGGGCGTTGGAATCGGCGTTGGCTCGTTCTGGAGGCCGTCTCGCGGGCCCACTTCGACGATCCGGACGCAGTCAGGCAGCGCCGCCATTGGCGGTCTCCTCGAGTCGCACGAGGATGGCGTGCATGTCGGACATCTGGCCTTCCTGGCAGAGCACCTCGACGACGCGGGCCTCGAACGGTGCCGTCAGGGTCATCTCCATTTTCATCGAGATCATCACCACCAGCGGCTCGTTGGCCGCGACCACGTCGCCCGGCGCCACGCGGACCTTGAGGATTGTTCCCGGCATCGGCGCGCGGATGTCGCCGCTCGTGCCGCGCGCCGACGTCCCGCGGTCACCGGTACGTCGGCGCGCCGTAACGACGGTGAAGCGATACGTCCGCCCGCCGAGCCAGACCTCGATCTCCTTGCCCTCGCGAATCACGAAGTAGGGTGTGACGCGTCCGTCGACCGCCAGCCGCCCCTGCCCATCGGCCGTCGGCCAGATGGCGACCGCGGTGGAGCGCTCGCCGATCCGCGCTTCGTAGCCGTCGGGCGCGCCTGGCGACGGTCGCATCGACACGTTGAGGGCGTGATCCCGGCCCGGTATCTGGAGAATCACGTTGGCCATCAGAACGCCCTCCAGCCGCCGGCCGTGCTCCACGGACCAATCGGTTCGTCCGCTCGACCGCCCCCGCCGACCGCCCCTGTCCCGGCCGTCTGAGCCGCCCATGCCGCCAGCACGATGGCTTCGTCGGGCACCTCCGCGGGCGGCTCTCGGAGCCGCAGATGCTCGTCGAGGAAGTGCGTATGCACGCGGCCGGCTCTGAACTCGGGCGCATCAATGATGCGGGCAAGAAACTCGATGTTGGTCGTGACGCCGAGCACGACGAACTGGCGTAAGGCCCAGAGCGTGCGCTCGACGGCCTCGCCACGGTCGCGGCCCCACACCACCAGTTTCGCGAGCAGCGAGTCGTAGTGAACGGTGACGGTTGAACCCTCCGCCACACCGCTGTCGACCCTGATATAGGGCCCGACCGGCGGTCGAAACCGCCGCAGGGTGCCGATGGACGGCAGAAAGTTGGCGGCCGGATCCTCGGCGCACACGCGGCACTCGATGGCGTGTCCGTGCGAATGAAGCGTCTCCTGCGAGAAGGGTAGCGGCTCGCCGGCCGCAGCCAGCAGTTGCGCCCGCACGAGGTCCTGCTGTAGCGTGACCTCGGTGATCGGGTGCTCGACCTGCAGCCGCGTGTTGACTTCGAGAAAGTAGAAATTCCCGGCGTCATCGACCAGGAACTCAACCGTTCCGGCGTTGTCGTACGCGATCGCGCGGGCCGCCCGGACGGCCGCGTCGCCCATCGCCGACCGCAGCGCCGGCGTGAGCGCGGGCGAGGGTGTTTCCTCAATGATCTTCTGGTAGCGGCGCTGGATTGAACACTCGCGCTCGAACAGGTGAACGTAGTGTCCGAGCCGGTCTCCGAAGATCTGGAACTCGACGTGACGCGGTCGCGCGAGGTAGCGCTCGAGGAAGACGCGGCCGTCGCCAAACGCCGCCTGCGCCTCGCGGGCGGCCGCCTCGAGCGCCGCAGCCAGCTCATACTCGTCCTGGACCAGGCGCATGCCCTTGCCACCGCCACCCGCGGCGGCCTTGACCAGTAACGGGTAGCCGATGCCGGCCGCTTCGTGGCGAATGGCATCTACCGGGGTGCTGATGTCGCCCGACCAGCCCGGCACCACCGGCACGCCGGCCGCGGCCATGGTCTGTTTGGCCAATACCTTGTCGCCCATGGCGCGGATGGCCTCGGGTCGCGGGCCGATGAAGACGATGCCGGCGTCCGCGCAGGCCTGCGCGAAGTCCTCGTTCTCGGAAAGGAACCCGTAGCCGGGATGGATGGCCTCGCAGCCGGCCGCGCGCGCGATCTCGAGGATCCGCTCGCCGCGCAGATAGCTCTCGGCGGCGCTGGCGCCGGGCAGGGCGTGCGCCTCGTCGGCCAGCGCGGCATGCAGCGAGCCGCGGTCGGTCTGTGAGTAGACCGCCACGGCGCAAATGCCCATCTGCTGCAGCGTCTGCATGACGCGCACGGCGATCTCGCCACGATTGGCCACAAGCACCTTCTTGAACACGGCTACGTCATCCTGCTCGCGGCGAACGGGGCCACCGGGTCCTTCGATCGTCGCGTCACGGCGATGCCCACCCGGGCTTGCGTTTTTCCAGGAACGACTTGAGTCCCTCCTGGCCCTCGTCCGAGACCCGCCGTTCGGCGATGCGCCCGGACGTGAGTTCGGCCACCCGGTCCCACGGGCAGGCGGGGACGTCGTCGATCAGCGCCTTGGCGGCCGCGACCGCCTGCGGACCATTGGCGATGATCTCCTTCGTGATCGTGGCGATCCACTCGTCGGCTTGAGCGGCATTCTCGGCGATCGCGCTCACCAGCCCGATGCGCATCGCCTCCGCCGCACTGAATCGCTCGGCCGTCAGGAAGTACCGGCGGGCGTGAGCGGCGCCGATCTTGTGCAGGGCATAAGGGGAAATGACGGCCGGGATGATGCCGAGCCGTGCCTCGGTGAAGCCGAACAGGGCCGAATCGAGGGCCACCGCCATGTCGCACGCGGCCACCAGCCCGGTTCCGCCGCCCAGCGCCGCGCCGTGCACGCGGGCGATGACCGGCTTGGGGCAATCGTGAATCGTGCGAAGCATGGTCGCGAGCGTCTTGGCGTCGGCGACGTTCTCCGCGAACGAGTAGGCGACCATGCGGCGCATCCAGTTGACGTCGGCGCCGGCGCAGAAGGACTTGCCCGCGCCGGAAAGCACGATCGCTCGGATGCCGCCGTCGCGCCCGAGCGACTCGAACGCGGATGTGATCTCGGCGATCATGTCATCATTGAAGGCGTTGTGAAGGTCAGGGCGGTTCAACTCGACAGATGCGACCGGCCGCGTCGCATGGACCACGATGTACGTCTGGCTGCTCATGTTCAATCAACTCCGACCGAAGGGACCGACCCGCGCTCGCGGCTGAGCGCCGACCGCGTTCGAGCGCGGCGACGCGCCGCGTGGCCTACATTCGGAACACCGACTGGCGCCGCGGCGGCAGCGGGGCGTTCAAAGAGGCTGAGATGCACAGCGCCAGCACCATGCGTGTGTCCGCCGGATCGATGACGCCGTCATCCCACAGGCGCGCCGTGCTGTAATAGGCGCTGCTCTCGCGCTCGTACTTCTCCAGCGTCGGTCGCATGAATTCGCGCTCGGCGTCGGGCGTCATCGCCGGCATGCCGGCGGCCGCGAGCTGATCCTTCTTGACGGTCAGCAGGACGTTGGCTGCCTGCTCGCCTCCCATGACGGCGATTCGGGCATTCGGCCACATCCACAGGAACCGCGGCTGATAGGCGCGGCCGCACATGCCGTAGTTCCCCGCGCCGTACGATCCGCCGATGATGACGGTGAACTTCGGCACGGCGGCGTTCGACACGGCCGCGACCATCTTCGCGCCGTCCTTGGCGATGCCGCCCGCCTCAAACTTCCGCCCGACCATGAAGCCCGTGATGTTCTGGAGAAACACAAGTGGCACGCCGCGCTGGCTGCACAGCTCGATGAAATGCGCGCCCTTCAGCGCGCTCTCCGAGAAGAGCACGCCGTTGTTGGCCACGATGCCAACGGGGTAGCCCCACAGGTGCGCGAAACCGCACACCAGCGTCTCGCCGTAGAGCGCCTTGAACTCGTGGAACCGGCTGCCATCCACGATGCGGGCGATGATCTCGCGCACGTCGTAGGGCTTGCGAATGTCCTTGTTGATGACGCCGTAGAGCTCGCGCGGCTCATAAACCGGCTCCTCGACTGGTCGCACGTCGAGTTCCGTCCGCGGCCGGCGCGGCAGGTTGAGGTGCGCCACGATGTGGCGCGTGATGGCCAGCGCGTCTTCGTCATTCAACGCGTAGTGGTCGGTCACGCCGGAGGTCCGGCAGTGCACGTCGGCGCCACCGAGATCCTCGGCCGACACATCCTCGCCGGTGGCGGCCTTCACCAGAGGCGGTCCGCCCAGGAAAATGGTGCCCTGCTGGCGAACGATGACCGTCTCATCGCTCATGGCGGGCACGTAGGCGCCGCCGGCGGTGCAGGACCCCATGACCACGGCGATCTGCGGAATCCCGGCGGCCGACATCCTCGCCTGGTTGTAGAAGATCCGCCCGAAGTGGTCCCGGTCAGGGAAGACCTCTGCCTGAAGCGGCAGGAACGCGCCGCCCGAATCAACCAGGTAGATGCAGGGCAGGTGATTCTCGAGCGCGATCTCCTGGCTGCGCAGGTGCTTCTTGACCGTAATGGGGTAATAGGTCCCGCCCTTGACCGTTGCGTCGTTCGCGACGAGGACGCACTCGCGACCCTCGACGCGGCCGATGCCGCACACGATGCTCGCGCCCACCGCCTCGTCGTTGTAGAGGCCGTTCGCGGCCAGCGGGCTGAACTCGAGGAAGGGGCTGCCCGCATCGATCAGGCGGTCGATGCGGTCACGGACGAAGAGCTTGCCGCGCTTGACATGCCGCTCGACCAGCGCCGCGCCGCCGCCGGCCTTCACCTTCTCAACCCGCGCGCGCAGGTCGGCGACGAGCCCTTCCATGTGAGCCTTGTTCTCCTGGAAGTGCGGGTCGTTGACGCGCAGTCGGGTTTCGATCGGTTCCATGCGGCGGCCCGTCCGGTGACGGGCGGAGTATAATTGCGGGCTTGTCGGAATCCTAATCGATGACGACCGTTACACCCCTCGGGCCGGAGGCCGGTAGTCCGTGATCGTGCTGATCGACAACTACGACTCGTTCACCTACAACCTAGTCCAGCGCATCGGCGAGCTGTTTGTTGCCCGCGGCCGGCTCGACCCACCGATGCGCGTCTACCGCAACGACCAGGTCAGTCTGGAGCAGATCGAGGCCGACCGTCCGAGCCACGTCATCATCTCTCCGGGTCCGTGCACGCCGCGCGAGGCGGGTATCAGCAACGATGTCGTGCGACGATTCGCCGGTCGTGTGCCGATTCTGGGCGTATGCCTCGGGCATCAGTGCATTGGCCACGTCTTCGGTGCGACCGTCGACCGCGCCCCGCGCATCATGCACGGCAAGACCTGCCAGGTGCACCACGACGGCCGCACGCTGTTCGAGGGGCTTTCCAATCCCCTGACCGCGATGCGATACCACTCGCTGGTGATTTTGCCGGGCACGCTGCCGGACGAGTTCGAGGTCTCTGCCTGGACCGATCAGGACGAGATCATGGCCGTGCGGCACCGTGCCATGCCGCTCGAGGGAGTCCAGTTTCACCCGGAGAGTTTCATGACGCCGGATGGGCCCGCCTTGCTGGCCAACTTCCTGGGAATGCCGAACGCGACGTCCGCCGGAGCGGGGCTACCCCGCTGATGCCATCCCGGGCGGCGCGAGCAGCTGGTCCTCGTCTGCCCCTTCGAGAAAGCTCTGACGAAGGAAGGACTCGTTGGCCGTGTTCTCTAGCAGGCGGCGCACGAGGTATGCCACGCCCGGAACCCAGGCCCCCATCGGGCAGTAAACCCGCAATCGCTGCGCCATCTGCACGAGGGCCGTCTTGAGCGGGTCGCCCATGCCGAAGAGGGCTTGCAGCTCGATTGTTCGAGGCGGCAGCCCGGCGGCGTCCGCCGAGGCGATGGCGTGCGCCAGGCTGCGCACGTTGTGCGAGCCGAACGCCGGTCGTAACAAATCGGCGTGTTCAACCAGCAGGCGGGTCAGTTCCTCGAACTGTGCATCCGACTCCCACTTGTGCGACCAGACCGGACTCGGTCGCCCCTGCTGATCGGCCAGCGCGGTCTCGTAGTCCCAGTACGCCCCTTTGACGAGGCGAACCGTGATCGGCGTCGCCCGGCGACGCGCCAGTGCCAGCAGCCGGTCGAAGTCGCGGCGGCTGTCTCGGAGATAGGCTTGGATGACAATGCCGATGTCCGGCCAGTCCCGCAGTTCGGTCTGGCTGCACAGCCGCTCGAAGATGTCAAACGTCGCCTCGCGCAGGCTGACATGCTCGAGGTCGACGTTGATGAAGCCGCCGCCGCCGTGGGCGGCGCGGCACAGATCAAGCAGTCGATCGAACGCCTCGGCCGTATCGACCTGAGGCAGGTCGTGGGTGAAATGCGGGGACAGGGCCGAGAGCTTGACGCTCACGTTGGAACGCGGGAGCGGCCCGAATGGGGCGGTGTCCAGCAGGGGGTCATGGCTCCAGCGCGGGGAGACGCCGGCCAGTTCCCGCAGGAGCCGGCGATAGAGTTCGTGGAAGTGTTCGGCCTCTCGCGCCGTGCGGACCGTCTCGCCCAGCACGTCGAGCGTGAAGGTCATGCCCGACGATCGCATTCGTCCGACGGCCGCGACCGCCTCGGCCGGCGTGCTGCCGACGATGAAGCTGCGGGCCATCTGCCCGGCAGCGAATCGCGCCGCCCAGGCCACGAGTTGGGCGTGGACCGAGTCGTCGTCGCGAAAGTCGACCGCCAGCCGCAGCGGAAAGGGCAGATCGTCGCCGTTGCCGCCGAGTTGTTCCCGCAGCGAGCGGGCCACTTCGGCGTGCGTGACCTGCCGCGGCAACAGACTGATGAACCGAAACAGCCGGTCGCGCAGGTGAGGCCGGCGCATGCTCCACGCCAGGCCGAGCTCCTGCCACCAGCCGAGCTCGATCGGGCGCGGCCGCGCCCGGCGGGCGCGCTCGAAGATCTCGCGACCGATGCGCTGCGTGGCGGATTCGATGGAGTGGGTCTTGGATGGAATCGCGACCGACATGATGACGCGCCGCCACCGGCGGCTCCACGGGGTAAGCGGCGACTTTCCGGTCGGAGCATAGGGGCGGCGGCGAGCCGCCGCAACCGCGGGTCGAATGGCTCGCTCGCCGGCGGCATGATGTTCTGCGCAGGCGGCGACGGTCGCGACTCTGACTGCCCGCCAAGGAGGCGTCGGCCTGTGGCCCGGGCCGATGACGGGCGACGACAGACTCCAATCGCGACCGCTCTTCTTCCGGCCGTACGTACGCCCACGGGACTGACGCGATCACCAGGATTGAAAAAAGTGCCGCGCTGACGCTCTCGGCGTCGGCGCGGCGTGGGTGAAGGAGGAGTGGAGGGAATGAAGCCGGTGGAGGGCCGCCGAGTTTGGCGTCCGGTATCGCCAGTTTCGGCGGTCTCCACTAATAAAGACGGGCGTGCCAATCGGATGGACACCGCGAAATCTGCGGAATCCGGGAGGTCGCCCGCGCGGCCCCGCCTTTGCGCCGATTCGCCGGCGGGGTAGACTCTCGGGTTCATAGGCCGCGGCGATCGCCCGGCGACCATTTCCGAGCTTCGGAATCGAGGATCCCCCGCGATGAGCGGCGACGATGACCTGATGCGACGGCTGCGCGAGCGTGACCCCACGGTCTTCGCCGACCTTCAGACGCGATTCGACGCCGAACTCAAGATCTTCTGCCGCCACATGGTCTTTGACGCCGCGCTGGCGGAGGACATCGTGCAGGAGGTCATGATGCGCTGCGCCCGGATCGACCCGGCGCAGCTACCGTCCGGCAGCCTGCGCGGCTGGCTCTACCGCGTGGCCCGGAACAAGTGCATCGACGAGCTGCGCCGCATGAAGCCCGAGGTGCGCCTGACCGCGATGAACTCGGCTCAGACGTTCATGCCTGGCGTGGCGGCGATTGACAGCGGATCGACGCCGGCCGCGCGGGCCATCAAGGCTGATCGCGCCCGGCAGGTGCAATTGGTGGTCGACAGCCTCGATGACGATCTGCGGGCCGTCGTCATCATGCATTTCTTTCAGAATCTGACGAACGCCGAGGTGGCGGAGGCGCTCGACCTGAGCGTATCGGGCGCCAAGGCTCGGCTGTCTCGGGCCACGCGCCTTCTGCGAGAGAAGCTCAGCCGACTTGACGAATCCCGCACATGAACTGTGCCGACACAGAAGAGCTGCTGCTCGAACTGGCCGAGGAGACGCTGGAACCCGACATCGCGCAGCGCGTGCAGGCCCACCTCGAGCGGTGCACCGCGTGTCGCCGCAAGCTCAACGACCTGCGCCGCGTGGCGGCGGAGCTTCGCGGGTTGGGCGCCGCCTCCGCGCCGCCGGCGGAACGGGCGTCGCCGCCGCCAACCGCGTCCGGCGCGTGGCCGGCCGGGTCGCGACTGGGCGACTTCGAGATCGTCTCGGAGCTGGGCCGCGGCGGTATGGGCGTCGTCTATCGCGCCCGGCAGATCTCGCTGAATCGCCCGGTTGCGCTCAAAGTCCTCTCGCAGGTGGTTGTCACCGAGGGAACGGCTGCCCGGTTCCGCACCGAGGCGCTGGCGGCTGCGAAACTGGACCATCCCAACGTCGTGCGCGTCTTCGCCCAGGGCGAGGCCGAGGGCCAGTTGTTCTACGCGATGGAACTGGTCGAAGGTCAGAGCCTCGCGGCGACGGTGCGGGAGGAAGCCCGTTCGGCCGACTGGTCCGGCGCGGGCCGGAATCACCGAACCATCGCGGCCTGTCTTGCGGACCTCGCCGACGCGCTGGCGCACGCACATGCGGCCGGCGTCGTACATCGTGACATCAAGCCGCACAACGTGCTGGTCGCCCGGCCGGCGTCCCCCGGCGCCCCGCCGACGCTCAAGATCGCCGACTTCGGACTGGCCCGCGTGTTCGAGCAACCGGGCGTGACGCTCAGCGGCGAGATGATCGGCACGCCCGCCTACATGTCACCTGAGCAGGTCAGCGCCGATCGCCATGCCATCGATCATCGCACCGACATCTTCTCGTTCGGCGTGATGCTCTACGAGGTGCTGACTGGCCGACGGCCATTCGAAGGTGCGACACGAGACCAGATCGTCGCGCGAATCTGCCACGCCGACCCGGTTCCGCCGCGACGGCTGTCGCCGGCACTTCCGGTCGATCTCGAAACGATCTGCCTCAAGGCGCTCGAAAAGGATCCCGGTCGCCGCTACCAGTCCGCGTCGGATCTGGCCGATGACCTGCGTCGCTTCGCCCGGTTGCAGCCGATCCGCGCTCGCCGCGCCGGCTCGTTGGAGCGGGTCGGCAAATGGGTGCGCCGCCGTCCGGCCGCCACGCTGCTGATCTTGGCCGGTGCCAGCGTGGCCTGCCTGGCCACACTGCTGGTCCTTCAGTCCGTCAAGGCTCAGCGCGGTGTTGCCGGCCGCCTGGTGACGCAGGCTTACGACCTGCTGAGCTACGAGGACTACCGCGAGCCGGGGCGGGCGGCGCAGTGGCTCGATGACGCCGAGCGGATTGGGCCGCCGGACAAGGCCACCTTCGCGGCCGCCCGCGGACTGGCGGTGTTGCGACGAGACCCGCGCGAGGCGGTGAGGTTCCTTCGCGAAGCGGTCGGCATGCGGCCCGATGACACCGAACTGCTGTATCTGCTGGCGTGGGCGCTGTTTCGCAACGATCAGTTCATTGAACAGCGCCAGTGGCTCGATCGGGCCGCGGCGCTCGGCGGGCCGAAATCCGCCCGCGGCTATTTTTTTCGTGGGCAGGCGCTGGTGCGGGCTGAGCCCGAACGTGCCACCGAGGACTATCGCGAGGCGATCCGGCTGCGCAGCGGGTACTTGCAGGCCATGATCCATTTGTGCCGCGCCGACAATCAGTGGATGTACCACCATCGCAGCCACGAACGCTGGGACGAGCAGTCGACGTTCCTCAAAACCGCTTGCACCCTGACGGAAAAGGCCTATCCACGCTACCTGCGGTCCATCGCATACCGCCTGTCGGCCGAGATTCACGCGGCCGCCGGCCGCACCGCCCAGGCCGACATCGACTACGCCGAGGCATTGGCTTCGGCCCGCGACGCACAGGCTCGCGAGCCCGGTAGTCCGCGCGGCTACGCCGCCGAGGCCGAGTACTGGGAGAGCCGCCGCGATTACGAGAAGGCTATCGCCGCGTGGGATCGCGGATTCCCATACGCCGTGGGTGCCGACCGCAGCGAGTTTTATGAATATCGGTGGCGCCTGCTCTACTGGACCGGCCGGACGGAGGCCGCCCTCGCCGACCTGGCCGAACTGGCCGCCATCTGCCCGCCGGACTCGCCGCGCTGGGCTTGGTTTGCCGCCGTGTTCCCCGCGTTACTGGAGGCGGAGCGTGGAGAAGTCGAAGCAGCGGCCGCGAAGGTTCGGGCGGTCGCCAATGCTCGTCCGCGTGATCCTTTACTGCTCATGTCCGCCGCATGCGGTCTGCGGGTGCTCGGTCGGACCGACGCCGCAAGCCGCCTCCTGTCCGAGCGGTTCGATCAGCTCGGGTTTGACACTGGAGCGCTGCCCCAGATCGGCCGGGATTGGCTTGAAGCAGCCACGGCGTATGCCGCCGGTCGGATAACTCGGGCGGAATTGGAATCGCGGGCCGGACCGAGGCAGAGTGACCGCTGGCTGTGGGCCTGCGTCTACTTCTATGAGGCTTGTGATGCCCTGGGCAGGGGCTTGCGTGAGGACGCCGTCCGCAGCTTCCAGATGAGCCGGGAGTGCTTCGACGACGAGACATTTACCTACCTCGCCTCGGTGTTTCTACCTAAGTTGCGGGCGGACCCTGCATGGCCGCCGTGGCTGGATTTCCCGGCTCTGCGAAATTCCGCTGGTGTGGGCCGTATAATGCGTTGAACCGTCGCAGGGGTTGCACGACGGCCTGAGACGTCGATGTTCGAACGGGCCGCATCCCGCCCGCCTTGAGGAGGAAAGAACTCATGGCGCCCTCTTGCGCGCGCCTTCTGTGCGTCGCCGCGCTCTGGTCTCTGACGGACGCGACGCCTGTTCGGGCCGGCACGCCGCCGCCGCACGCCAATCTGCCGCTGCCGCCGACGTTGTTCACCATCGACGCGTTCTCGCCGTCGCTGGGCGGCTCCGGCATGATCGACCCGGACGACATTCTGCGAAAACCGGGGCCGAGCGTGGTATTTCCCGCGCCGGGTCTCGGTCTTGGCCAGCCGGGCGTCGATGTCAACGGCATCTCGGCCAACCGGCGTTCCGCCACGATGGGCACGTTTGTGCTGCTCTTTTCCGTGGGCCGTCAGGCCATCGGCGCAGTTCCGCCCGACCCAGTCGTTGTCAGCATGGGCTTCCCATATAACGTTCAGCATCAGGGCGACTCCACCCGCCGGCAGGCGGCGGGCGACCTGTACATGACGACCCGCCTGTTCAACCAGGCCGGGCCCGTCGGCTCACTCCGGCTGGCGGCGAACAATGTCGGTGTGATCAATCAGGGAGACGCGGGCGGCGTTGACTACGACCTCGATCCGCCGGATTCGCCCGACGTGACGGAACCATTCGGAACGCCGCTCGACGAGGTCAACGGAGTCGCGTACCTGCCCGGTGACGCAGGACTTGCCGACGACCGCGGCGGCTCACCGCCATCACCGAGGGCCGGTGTTGGGATCGAATTGTTCTTCTCCGTGACGCAGAACAGCCCGGCACCGAACTTCGTTCCCCCTCAAAATCGCGGTGCGACCGTTTTTCTTGATTTCAATGTGTTCGGCCCGGGGAGTGAAGTGGTCTATGCCCAGCCTGCTCAACTCGGATTGCAGCCGCTCGACGACATCGACGCCCTGGTGGTTCTTGATGCCGCCGGGAACGGGGTATTTAATCCTGGCGTCGATTTCATCCTGTTCTCGCTGACCGCGACGTCTCCGACGGTCGTCAACCTCGGCGTCAGCCCGGGTGCCGTGCTGATCTCGGCCGGCCTCGGGTTCCAGATCTATGCCGCTCCGACCGATCTGGGCCTGCTCCACTCCGACGAGCTGGACGCACTGGAGGTGTTTCCCAGCGCGGACGAGGTCCAGACCATCATCGACCGGGCCATCTTTCGGGCGCCCAACTATGTGACCTGTGCCGGCGACCTCAACGGTGACCTCAAGGTCGACGGCGATGACGTTCAGCTCTTTGTGAACTGCGTGCTCGCCGGCCCGCCGATGTGGCCGCAGTGCCAGTCGGCCGAGTTCGTGATCGACGGCGACATCACGCCGGCCGACGTGCCGGGGTTCGTCGATCGGCTGCTTACGTCGCTGGGCTGCTGACGCGGTACCGCGCCAGCCCGAGGTTCGCTCGACGTAAATCTTTGGTGTCACCTGCCGTCGCCGCCCCGCGCGGTTATATAATGGCGTCAACGCGCCGGCGTTCGCGAGCGATGTTGCGCTTGCGCGGCGGCGTCTCACGCAAACAGGAAAACGCCCTCCATGCCGAGAGTGATGCAGCGCCAGGCCTCGCCCACCGAGTCCCTCCGCGGTTGGACTGTTCAGGACGCGATCGAGCTGTACAACGTCGCTCGCTGGGGTGACGGGTTCTTTTCCGTCAACGAGCGCGGGAATATCGAGGTCTTCCCCCGCGGGCACGGCGGCCCCGTGATCGACCTGAAGGAGCTGGTCGAGGAGCTCATCCAGCGCGGCATCGCGCTGCCGATCCTGATCCGCTTCTCCGACATCCTGCGGGCCCGCATTGAGAAGCTCAACGAGGCGTTTCGCGTCGCCATCGCCGAGCACAACTACCGCGGCCGGTACATGGGGGTGTATCCCATCAAGGTGAATCAGCAGCGGCACGTCGTCGAGGAGATCGTGCATTTCGGTGCGCCGTTCGCCTATGGACTGGAGGCGGGCAGCAAGCCGGAACTCGTCTCCGTCCTCGGGCTGCTCGAGTCTGATGAGCCGCTGATCATCTGCAACGGTTACAAGGACGCCGAGTACATCGACATGGTGTTGCTGGCGACGAAGCTCGGCAAGTCGATCATTCCGGTGGTCGAGAAATACGCCGAGTTCGACCTGATCGTGCAGCGTGCCAAAGCGCTCGGCATCAAGCCGCGCATCGGCGTGCGCATCAAGCTTTCAGCTCGCGGCTCCGGCCGCTGGCAGGAGTCGGCCGGCGACCGTTCCAAGTTCGGCCTGACGGTCATGGAACTGGTCTCGGCCATCGAGTTCCTGAAGACTCAGGACATGCTGGATTGCCTAAAGCTGGTGCACTTTCACATCGGCAGCCAGATCACCAACATCCGCTCGATCAAGGAGGCCCTGGCCGAGGCCTGCCGTGTGTACGTGGAAGTGGTGAAGTCCGGTGCGCCGCTCGGCTTTCTGGATGTGGGCGGAGGCATGGCGGTCGACTATGACGGCAGTTCGTCAAACTTCCCATCCAGCGCCAACTACTCGATGCAGGAGTATGCCGCGGACGTTGTCGCGACTATCTCCGAAGCGTGCGAGAAGGCCGAGGTACCGCACCCCCACATCGTGACCGAGTGCGGGCGGGCCATTACGGCCCACCACTCGGTGCTGATTCTCAACGTGATGGGCTCGGCCGAAATGCCGACCGGACCGATTCCGAAGAAGCTGCCGCAGGATGCTCCGAACGTTCTGAAGAATCTGCTCTACGTCCACAACTCGGTGACGCGCAAGAACTTTCAGGAGGCATACCACGACGCGCTGCATTATCGCGAGGAGGCGCTCAGCCTCTTCAAGCTCGGCTACCTTACCCTAGAGCAGCGCGGCTTGTGCGAGGCCGTGTTCTGGGCCACCGGCGGCAAGATCCTGCGGCTGCTCCGTGAGCGCGAAATGGAGTACGTGCCGGACGAGCTCGAGAATCTTGAGTCCGCCATGGCCGACACGTATTTCTGCAACTTCTCGGCCTTCCAGTCGGTGCCGGACTCGTGGGCCGTGCAGCAGCTCTTTCCGATCGTGCCGATCCACCGGCTCAACGAGGAGCCGACCCGCCGGGCCATCCTGGCCGATATTACCTGCGATTCCGACGGCAAGATCGACAAGTTCTGCGATCTGCGCGACGTCAAGGATGTGCTCGAGCTGCACCCGCTCCGCAACGAACCCTACCACCTGGGCATCTTCATGGTCGGCGCCTACCAGGAAATCCTCGGTGACATGCACAACCTCTTTGGAGATACCAACGCCGTCCACGTGAACATCGCCGATGACGGTTCGTACCGGATCGAGCACGTCGTCGCCGGCGACACGGTCGAGGAAGTCTTGCGCTATGTGCAGTATTCCAGCGAGGACCTGGTGGCGCGACTGCGACGAATCGTGGAGCGCGCCGTCCGTGAAAAGCGGCTCACTCTCGAGGAGTCGGCCGACCTGCTGCGGCGCTACGAGCGCGGGATGAAGGGCTACACCTATCTGCTGGGGCAGTAGTCGGCCGGTGCTGGCGTGTGCGGCCCGGCGGTTGCGCTCAGGAGCCGCTGCCCAGGATGCCCTGCAGCACGGGCAGCAGCGAGTTCAGCAGGAATGACCCCACCGAAATGACCACGCCGACGATCTGCACGAAGATCGTCACCACCGTCGCGATGTTCCCCAAGACTGCCGTAAACCCGGGTGCTGGATCCATCAAACCGTCCCTCAAGGACTGCCCGCTGCGAGTCATGGGGGCAGTCGGCGACTTTCCGTTGGCATTCTTATAGCACGAGCGTCACCGTTGCGTCTACCGGACTCCGCCGCCGGCGCGAACGTGTTCCCATCGCTCGCCTGGCTCTATTCGGATGAACGGTATCGGCCATTCGTCCATCGTCCCGTGGGGCGCGCCGGCTCGACATCGCGTCCGCCTCGCGGTCGGGGGCGTCGGGACTTCGTTCCCGGTGCCCGGCATGCTTTCCGAGCCTCCGGCGATGAGCGCGGCGGTACGGGGCGTGATCACGTCGGTCGATGAATTGAGGGCGTACAATGGCGGTGTGAAGCCGCAACCGTCGAGGGAAGCGCTCCTCAGCTTACTCCAGCCCGGGCCGGTGCATCCGTGCCCCTACCTCCCGGGGCGTCTGGCGAGGGAGCAGGTCGGCCTGCTCTCGGTGATGGATGCCGTTGACTACGAATGGCTGTTGGCACGTGGTTTTCGCCGATCGGGAGACATCGTTTACCGGCCCGCGTGTGCGGGATGCGGCGAATGCGTGCCGATGCGTGTGCCGGTCGCCGGATTCACCCCCAGTCGTTCGCAGCGGCGCTCGCTTCGCAGGAATGCCGACGTCCGGGTCGAGATCACTCCGCCGGTCAGCGATGACGAACGCTGGACGATCTATCGGGCTTACATGCGGGCGGTTCACGGTCGCGATGACGACGAGCGAGAGGGCTTCGAGTCAACGCTGTACCAATCGCCGGTCGAAACGGTCGAGTTCGCCTATCGCGTCGGTCGGCGTCTGATCGGAGCGGGCCTGGTGGATGTGCTGCCCGACAGCCTGAGCAGCGTCTATTTCTACTACGACCCGTCCGAGTCGCGTCGCAGTCTGGGAGTCTTCTCCGCGCTGTGCGAGATCGCCGAGTGTCGCCGCCGCGGGTTGACTTACTGGTACATCGGCTACTACATCCGCGACTGCACGGCCATGAACTACAAGAACCAGTATCGGCCGCACGAAACGTTCGGTCCGGATGGGGTCTGGCGACAGCCCGCGTCGTCGACGACCGGCTGACCTGAAACCCGGTCAGACAGAGCCCCCGGCTCGTTGAACCGGGTGGCTCCGCCCCCGTCGCGGCGCCGGCGTTGCCCGGAACCGCGGCGTATCGCCGCACGGCCGCAAACCTGATAGCGTTTCGCTCATGGGTGACGTGCCGGTTGTGACGAAGCTGCTGGCCGAGGGATTCGTGCTCGGCTGGGCCGTGGCGTGGCCGCCCGGCCCGATCAACGCCGAAATGATCCGCCGCGGGCTCTCGGGACACCCCGGGGCGGGACTGGCCGTCGGTCTGGGTGCGTGCAGCGGCGACTTCATCTGGGCGCTTGTGGTGGCGTCCGGCCTGGGCGCGCTGGCGTCGGTTCCGATGTTCCGGCCGATCCTGTGGGTCGTAAGCCTCAGCCTGCTGTTGTGGCTGGCGGGCATGTTCCTGCTCGGTGCCTGGCGAAGCTACCGCGCCGGGCGCCGTGGCACACTGGCGGCCGCGCCGCCGCCGGGTTCGCGTCAGGGGTTCGTGCTGGGGCTGACCCTGGCGCTGACCAGTCCTTGGAACATCGGCTTCTGGCTGGCCGTGCTCGGAAACCAGTCCGGCGGGCTGATGGGCGTTCACGCGGCGATCACCAAGGCGCTGGGGGTGGTCGGCGGGGCGCTGACCTGGTGTCTGGTGCTCAACACGGCCACGCGCGCCGGTGCACGGTTCGCGACTCCGGCGTGGGATGTGACGACGCGGGCGCTGACCGGCGTGCTGATGCTCTACTTTGCGGCGGTTCACTTCATGCGTTGGTGGGCGTGAACGATTCGTGGCTCGGCCGGAGCGATCGTGTCACAGGTCCCTCAGGCGTTGCTGGCGGTCGAAGCGGCGCAGGGCGGCAACAAGATCATCGAGCTTTCCGGCCATGATCGGCTCGAGCGCAAAGTTCTCATTGATGCGGTGATCGGTGCAGCGGCTCTGCGGGAAGTTATAGGTGCGGATGCGCTCATTGCGATCTCCGGAGCCGATCATGCTGCGGCGTTTCTCGGCTCGCTCGGCATGGTCGCGCTGGTGGTAGTAATCGCGCAGGCGAGCCAGCAGGATGCGCCGCGCCCGATCTCGATTCTTATGCTGGCTGCGTTCGTCCCGCATCGACACCGTGATGCCGGTGGCCTTGTGCTCGAGCTTGATGGCGGAGGCCACCTTGTTGACGTTCTGGCCGCCGGGCCCGCCGGCGCAACTGACGTGCTCGAGGACGTCCTTGTCCCAGTCGACCTTCACGTCCGAGACCGGGGCCTCGGGCAGGACGGCCACGGTGGCGGCCGAGGTGTGGATGCGGCCCTGAGCCTCGGTCTCCGGGACGCGCTGCACGCGGTGCCCGCCGCCTTCATATCCGAGCAGGCGATAGACGTCAGGGCCTTTGACGCTGACGACCACCTCGCGGATGCCGCCCAGGTCCGACGGCGAGACGTCGAGCACCTCCCACTTCAGGCCGTGGTCGCGGGCGAAGCTCTCGTACATCCGCAGCAGGTCGCCGGCAAACAGCGCAGCCTCATCGCCGCCGGTGCCGGCCCGGATTTCGAGAATGAGCGACTCAACGGCCGCGTCGTCGCCGGAGATCAGGTCGTCGAGCAGGCTCTCCTGCAACTGCTCGATCTGCGGCCGCAGGCTGGCGACCTCGACTTCGGCCATCGTACGAAGTTCGCCGTCGGTGCCCGGGTCGGCCAGCATGGCCTCCGCGTCGCGGAGCTGCGACTCGAGCTGGCGGAGCCGCTGGTAGGGCTCGACGGTGCGCCTCAGGCGGGCGTGTTCGAGCGAGAGCTGCACCAGGCGCGGCGAGTTCCCCGACGCGGCCGCCTCGTTCATCTCGTCACCGACGGCGGCGTACCGGGTCTCGATGGCGTCGAGCTTGGAGCGCAGGGTCGATTCGAGCAGGGTGGCGGTCATACAGGCGGTTCCGAACGGCGGCCGCGAAAAGAGAATCGCCGCGAGCCTGCGCGATGCGGGTTCGCGGCGATCGTCCGATTCGGGTGCTAAGCGGTGGTCTTGGCGCCGGCCTTCTTGGCGGCCTTGGCATCCTTGAAGTAGTTGCCGGCGTACTTCTTCTGGAACTTCTCGACGCGGCCGGTCGTGTCAACGAACTTCTGCTGACCGGTGAAGAACGGGTGGCAGGCCGAGCAGATCTCGACCGCGATCTTCGGCCGGGTCGAACGTGTCTTGACGGTGTTGCCGCAGCCGCAATGGATAACGCAGTCGACGTACTTGGGGTGAATGTCCTTCTTCATCGCTACAACCTCGCCTGTCAGCAACCGGACGCCGGTTGCCGATTGTGTTCAGCCTCGGCAGTATAGCCCGGGCGGTTCCGGTTGCAACCGGCCGCGCGGGAGCTGAAAAAAGCCCCCGGCGAGACGGTCCTGTACGGATCGCCTGCCGGGGGATGTTCGCATTCGCCGGATGAGTCCGCCGTTATGGCAGCGCAACCCATGTCTGAATGTCTCGTCCGTCGGCCTTGCCGTCGATATTGACGTCGGCGCGGCTGACCTTGAGTTCGTCAGTCTCGATGCCGAGCAGGACATTCAGGAAGTCGAACAGGTCATTGCCGTCCCGATCCCCGTCATTGTCGAGGTCGCCGAGAAGCGGCGGGCGGATGCCCCTGATCTGAATGTCGTCCAGATTCCAGCCCTGGTAGGTGACCGACGAGTCGGTCGGGCCCAGGCCCCAGCGGATCTTCACGAACTGCTGGTTCGAGGCCGCCGCCGAGATGTCGTAGGTCTGCAGCGACCAGCTCTGTTCGTTCAGCGTCGCGCCGGTGTGGGTCCACACGTTGGTCCACGAAGAGCCGTTGGTGTTGCTGATGTCGATATAGGCCTTGTCGAACGTGGCCGACTCGATGCCCAACCAGCGCCGGAACTCGAGCGAGACGTTGATGACGTTTCGCAGATCAAGTGTCGTCGTGGTCAGCCAGCGGGTTGGCGTCAGGCTGTTCGGATAACAACCGTTCAGGTTGTAGCCGTACACGTTCGTGCCTGTAAAGCCGGTGGTGGGGTCGAGCCGGCCGCTGCCGCAGGTCGTGGCATTGGTATTGACACCGAATCCCCAGTCAGGATCGGCCGTCCAGCCCGGATCGGTGTCCAGCGGGAAGTTGTAGATCACGCTCACCAGCCCGACCGAGATGCTGCACGTGGCCGTCGGCGAGTCGAGCCCGTCGAAGGCCTTGTAGGTGAAGCTGTCCGGCCCGATATAGTAGGCGTTCGGCTGATAGCGCGCAATTTTGCCATTAGCCGCCAGCGTGTAGGGGACGGTGGTGATCAGGCCGGCATTGGGATCATGCAGCGTGCCGTTGGCCGGCAGCGACATGATGACCGCCTGGAGCGCCGGCGGGTTGATCGACAGGACATCCAGCATGAGGTTGGTGGAGACGCTGTCGGGCACGTTCGCGCTGATATTGCGGGCCTGCGGCGCGCAGGCCGGCAGCGGCAGGATCTTGAGCGACCAGGAGTTCAGCGTGCCGGAGTCGATGGCGGCATTGTCGACGATCCGAAGCGTCCAGGTGCCGGTCACGAACTGGCCGTTGAAGTCGTTCAGCGATCCCGGTCCGTCCGGGTTGGTGACACCCTGGTCGTAGGTCCGCACGATGTCGTCGGCCGATCCGCCGGTGCGATTGTGGAGCCGCACGGTTGTTCCCTGCGGACTCGTCAACTCCACCGTCAGGTCGCCAATGTAGGTATGCGAGATGTTCACCGGCACGTCCACGTCCCCGATGCAGTACACGTCGGCGATGTTGATCGTGCTGACGACCGTGCTCAGATCGGGCATCGGAATCGGCGTATCAGCCGAGGTGTAGCTGTACCGGCCGACTTCGAGGTTCACGGGCCGCGTGGCGTTGCCGAGCGGCGGCGTCGTGAGGTTCGTGAAGGCGACCGTGCCGCTGTAGAGGCCCGCGGCCAGTGAATTCGCCGCGGCCGAGTAGCCGATGGTGACGTTCGCGGTCGAGCCCTGCGTCGGCAGATTGACGGTCACCGGGCTGGTGCCGCCGTCAATCGAGATCCACGGCTGATTGGCGCTGATCTCGACCTGGCACGGCGTCGGGCGCGTGCTGGTCAGGGTGTAGACCTGCGTGGCCAGGAACGGTCCGCCCTCGGGGCCGCCCGCGGTCAACCCGCCGGCCGGCGTCACGGTGAAGTTGGCCTGGCCGATTTCAACCGTATGCTGCCGGGTCTGGGTTCGAGAGTTGGTCACGTCTTCGAAGTTGATGCTCTCCACGTAGATACCCGCGGGCAGCGCGGCGATCGGCGCTCCGAGCGTCACCGTGATGTTGGTCGAACCGCCGGTTGGCGGCAGCGTGCCGCTGATCGGCCCAGATCCGCCATTGATCTCAATACCGAAGTCGATCGCCAGCGAGATTTCGTAGTCGAGCGGGTTCGGCGTCGGGTTCGTCAGGGTGTAGACGACCGTGTCGTTGGTGAAGGGGCCGCCGACAGGTCCGATGTGCTCGACGTTGGCCGCCGGCGTAACGGTCAGACCGCCGCCGGAGATGGTGTCGAGCCACTGGACGCCGGTGTTGAGCGGGTCGAGCCAATTGCTGAGCCGCGTGCTGTTCGTGCCGCCGCCGGTCCATGAAAGCGAAAAGCGGCCGTAGCAGTCTGAGAGGTTATCGCCGGTTGCTCCGCACGCGGACGGACCGCCGTGGAGCTGGCCGATGACGCGCTTGTTGTTGTCGAAGAGCGGGGATCCTGACGATCCCGGCTCCGTCACGGCACCCTCAAGTTTCCAGTAAACCCGGATATGTGAGTTATCGCCGGGACCGGGGAACGTCGAGCACGGCCAGCTCGATCCATGGCTCGGCCGGTCAGGCCGATCCGCCACATCGTAGAAGGTGATGCGCTTTTCTTCGACGCGTGGATGGTGAATGCACGCTCCACTCGGCGGGTTGAGACCCTGCCGGTCCCAGCCCAGCCACGAGAGATTCCACGCCGGATTCGGCGCGGTGTTGAAGCGAACCAGCGTGACGTCGGAGGGGCTGTAGCCGGCCAGCCATGTCGCGCCGCTGCTGAACTGGTTCCGCAAGCCGTCGCCCGGTCCGCCGCTGGCCGGACTCCCCGGCGGCCGGCAGGTTGAATTCTCGTAGTTCCAATACGACACCAGCGTCGCCGCGTTGCCGGAACTGACGCCGCAGTGGGCCGCCGTCATGAAGTAGGGCGTCAGATCCTGCGCCGTGTTGTTCACCATGAAGCCGGTGCAGGTGTTCGAACCGTTGAGCGTGATTGCTCCGACACCGGGAATCTGAAGGCGCCACGGGTCGGCGACAGGGCAGGCGACGTCAATGTTGCACGCACCCGAGCGCGGCTCGGGCACGCCGGCGTTGGCCAACCCGAATCCGCGATAGCCAATATTGATGGAACCCAGCTCCAGCACCAGTTTGTGCATCTGCTCCACTGGAATCGTGAGCTCGACAATGATGTCGCTGGAGCGGACCACCGGTGTCCACAACTGGCCGCTCGACGAGTTGTCCGAGTCGGTGAACGGGCGAATCGAGTCGGTCAGGTCTACTGCATAGATGTACAACATTGCGCCCGGCGGCATCTCGTAACGGGTGAACCCGAGATTAATGGTGGTTGCGTCTGGTGAGGTGATGCGCAGGCGCCACATCTGTCGTTTCGGGTCGATCTGCTCCCACGTCCCGTCGTCAAATGGCGTGATGGCCACCGGGTGGGCGACGGCGAATCGCCACGGCAGGCCCTGGGCATCGCGCAGTGCGTCTTCGCGCGCGAGCGTGACCAGATCCAGCGGCTCCATCTCCTTGGTCGCGACGTCGGCGAGTGGGAGCGACTTGCTCGTCAGTGCGGTCGGCTGCAACTCAGGCTGAGGCTCGGCGGCGCTGACCGTCAGAACCGTCGCGAGCACGCCGATCAGGCAACAGCCAGACCAGAGCGAGAGGCGGGATGTCGGCGATGGCATGGGAGTCCGTCCTTCTGATGTGGTCCGCGGGCGGTGGGGGGGACGGCGCCGCCGGTCGCGAACCGGGCCAAGGGGGTCGTGGAGCTGCGCAGAAATGCGTCCACCTCCTCCGTTACTTGATGAAATTATCCGAATGGCGGATTGGATTCAAGCGCGGGTGAAACTGCCCCGGAACGCTTCGATCAGATCAGTTCCACCTGGTCCGAGCGGACCCAGCCGTCCTTGTCGTCTGGCAGGCGGATGTGCAGCCAATCGCCACGGGGCGGCTCCACCAGGTCGAATTCGAGGCCGTCCGAGAAGCGATAGTTGTATTGCGGCTCGTACGCCTCGCCATTGCCCTTGCGGAGCACAACACCGTCGGTGATGAGCACGCCGGCCTGCGTCGTGCGTCGATCGTGGTTCTCAATCAGCACCGAGGCGCCCAGCATCAGCGCCGTCAAGCCGGCGGCCCGTGACGCCCAGACCAGCGCCGCCAGCCGGCCGCGGACCAGGCGTCCGGCCGCCAGCAAAGCCCAGAACGCCACATAAGCGGCGAGGGCGATATTCGCGCGCCATCGCATGGAAACGCCGTAGTGCCAGAACAGCAGGCTGCGCACCGCGGTCGCCGTTTCCGGGGGGGCGATCTGGTCCTGCCGCAACGTGCGGGCGAAACGCAGGTTTTCCCGCAAGTTGGGGTCGTCGGGCATGAGCGCCGCTGCTCGCCGGTAGGACGCGATGGCCTTGCCAAGCCGCCCCAGCCGCACATAGGTGTTCCCGAGGTTGTAGAAGAGCCGGCCGTTGCGTACGCCGTCGGCGATGAGCGATTCGAAGCCGGCGGCGGCCTTTTCGTACAGTTCGCTTGCTCGGCGAGGATCGCGTGCTGCCACGCGGGCCGCTTCGTCGAATGCTCCCAGCGCGTCGGCCAGCGTGCGGACCTGCCGGTCGTAGGTCGGCGCTCCGGCGCTCGCGACGGCGGCGCCGGTAGCCATCCGCACGCTGACGACGACCAGCAGCGCGACGCCTGTTCGGATGGGGCGACGGCGCCCGGCGATGGGACGATCGAAGTTCGTCATAGCCGTGCGCGCTCCAGTCGATGCAGGCACTCGTCGGCTCGCCGGACGGACTCTTGATCGCCGATGACGGGCGTGCCGCCGTACCGCATCGACTCGACCTCCGCGAGCAGGCGCTGCACCTCGGCCGCAAGGTCGGCGCTCGCGCCCCGCTCCGCCAGCAGCCGCCCGGCGTCGGCGGAGGTCAGCGTGCCCGGTGGCAGGTTCAGGCGATCGGCGATGTAACCGGTCAGCGCCCTGCCGACGTGTTCGATCGCCGTGCTCCCGCCCGCGCGGCGGGCATCGTCAAGCCGCTGTTGAGCCGTGCGCAGCGCCAGGCTGCGGCGGCGGAAGGCGCTGTCGCTGGACCAGCGTTCGCGCCGGCGGTGAAGGAAAAAAATCGCCGCGTACAAAGTTGGGCAGACGGTCAGCGTCATCCACCAGCCCCGGCCAAACTCAGCCGTCTGAGGCTCCAAGATGGCCGGGATGTCGGCGAAGTTGGCCAGCAGTCCGTCGGTCCGCTCGATCAGCGGACCGGGTGATCGCGGGCGGGTCACGTCCGCCTCGACCACCTGCGACAGGGAAAGGCTGGCGCCGGGCCGCACGCGGATCGGGATCGGCTGTGATCGCGCCGTCTCGTACTTCCCGGTCTGCGGATCGAAGAAGCTCAGCGGAATCGGCGGAATCGCGGCCACGTCAGGTCGCGTGGCCCGGATCGTCTGCGTGAATACCTTGGCGCTGCCGTCAATTCGGCCGGCCAGCGGTTCGTCCGGGACCTTGAAATCCTGCATCAGCGCCGGTACCCGCGAGAGCAATGGGGCGCTGACACGTTGCAGCCGGCCCGACCCGCGAATCCGCAGCGTCAGTGTGATGGGGTCACCTACCGTCACGTCGGTCGGCTGAGCCGAGGTCGAGATCTCGTATCGCCCGACGGCGCCGTTGAAGTCGTCTGGCCGGCCTTCTTCCGGCAACGGCTTGACCGTAATGGCGACCGTCTCGGCCGCGACCGACAGGCGTTGCCCGCGCGCGATTCGCAGGTCGCCGAACAGATCGCGGGCGAGCTGCTGCGGGTAGTTCATGACGACGCGCACGTCGTCAAACGTCAGGCGGCCGGCCGCCTCGGGCCAGACGACCCCTTCTTTTTCGTAAACGTAGTAGGTGGCCGCCGCGTCGTCCTGCTCGCGCACCCGCTGCTCGACGAAGATCGGTTCGCCGAGCATGCCGAACTGGCTGGCATTCCGATCCACGAGGCTCCACATCGTGTTGGCGTCGAGCTGAATGCCGGGGCTCTGCCGATAGACGCGAATCCAGACGCGCAGCACGGCCCGCACCGGTTCCTCGACGAACGCCTCGCGCTGATCGGTTTCTATCTCGACGATCAGCGGCCGGCCGCGCTGGGTCTTGCCGACTACCAGCGTCAGTGGGCGCGTTTCAACGCGCTGACCATCCACGACGTACGCCAGCGCCGGCACGGTCAACCGGCCGGTCCGCCGCGGCGCGACGGAGTAAGAATAAGTGACGCGCCGCCATTGCCGGACGCGCCCGTTGATCCACTCCATCTGGCTCTGTTCGCTCGGCGGTCCGACCTGGCGGATCGTCAGATCGGCTGAGGAGGGAATTCCGACCGGCTCGATGCGCCGCCCGTCAACGATGGTCACGATCAGTGTGACCTCCTCGTCGAGCGACGCGGTGGCCGCGGACAGTTCGGCCGAAATCTCGACCCCCGTGGCGCTGGCTGCCGAGAGGCAGGTCAGCGCTATCACGATCCGGAATGATCGGCCGGCAATCACCAGTCGCGCTCCACGGGCACGCGGCCGCCGTACAGGACTTCGCGACGGCGGCGGTCATCCCGCCGCGCCTGCTCCTTGTCGCGGATGGCTTGGAGCATGCGCTCGGCGTCCTCGCGCGACAACTCGCGCTGCTCCCGCTGTTCCTGCCGCGACGACTGTTTGCGCTGCTCCTCCTGCTTCTTCTGGTCTTGCTTCTTCTGGTCCTGCTTCTCGTCCTCCCGATTGGGGTCCTGCTGGGATGGCTGCTGATCGTCAGGCTGCTGCCGATCCTGTTGCCGTTCGCTTCGTTGCTGATCCTGCTGCTCATTCTGCTGCTGGTCGGGCTGCGTGGTCTGATTGTCCTGGTTCTGCTCCTGCTGGCGCTTCTGCTCCTCCTCACGCCGCTTCTTTTCCTTGTCGAGCAGGTCCTTCATCAACAGTTGGGCCGTCTCGATGTTCTGCCTCGCCGCCAGGTCGGAGCCGTCGAGCTCCAGCGTATCGCGCCAGAAGGCGATGGCCTTGCGAAGTTCCTCAATCGCGCCGCCAAGGTCGGTCAGTTTGGTCAGCGCGATCGAATAGGCGCAGTTGCCGAGGTTGAACTTCGCGTTCGCCTCCAGTTTCGGGTCGCGGGTTCGCAGCGCGTCGCCGAACGCCTGCTGGGCTTTGTCGAACTCGCCTTTTCGATACAACGCGACCCCGCGGTTGAAGGACACTTCGGGCGACTGCGGCAATTCGATGTCGGCGCGGCGGTAGGCCTCCAACGCGTCGTCGAACCGGCCCTCCGCCAGTGCGCGATTTCCTTCCTTGACCCAGGCCGACGCCGACAGGGTCGACTCGCCGAGTGCTGCGTCCCCCGATGCGAGCACGGATAGAAGCAGCAGGATGCAGCCGAGTGTGCGCGTCATGATGCCACCCCCGCCACACTCGTGCCCGGCCGCGGGGCACGCACCTCGCGCGTCAGCGACTCGATCAGCAGCAGCGCCAGCGCCGCCGCGGCGAACAGTTGGTATCGCGCGTAGCGACGCTGCACCTTGCGGGCCTCAAACTGCCGCTTCTCCAGCGGCGCGATGCGCTCTGCGTAGATGCGATCCAGCTCGATGTTCTGAGTGCCGGCCGGAACGTAGGCGCCCCCGCCGGCCAGCGCGATCTCCTGCAGCGTCTGCGGGTTCATCCTGGTCCACACCTGCTCGCCGGAATATCGCAGGTAGTCGTCTCCCAGCGGGATGCGGGCGCCTTGGGTCACATCGCCAATGCCGATCGTGAACACGCGAATGCCCTGTTCCGCCAGCGCCTTGCCGGCCGCCTCGATCGGGTAGCTGTTCTCCGTGTCCTCGCCGTCCGAGATCAGCAGAATAACCTTGTAATTCTTGATCCGGTCATCAAACGACTGCGCTGCCATGCGGATGGTATCGCCTAGGTTGGTCCCGCCGCGCGGCACCGACGAGACGTCGATATCGTCCAGCACCAGCCGGAAGAACCCATAGTCGATCGTCAGCGGGCACTTCAGCGACGCCTGGCCGGCGAAGGCGATCAACCCGACGCGGTCGCCCGGCAGGGCCGTGACCAGGTCGCGGATGTCCTGTTTGGCCCGCTCCAGTCGGCTGGGCAGCACATCCCGCGCGAGCATGCTCTTGGACACGTCGAGGCAGATCATCAGGTCGAGTCCCTTCGCCTGCACTTCCTCCCAGAAGACGCCCCAGCGCGGGCCGACCAGCGCGATCACCAGGAACCCGATTGCGGCCAGCATCAGCCCGACCTTGGTCACTTGTCGCGCCGGGCTGACGTTCGGCACGAGCGTTCCCAGCAGTTCGGCCGACGCGAACGCACGCAAGGCACGGCGCCGCGCGGCAAAGCCGTACCACGCCACGCCCGCCAGCACGGGCAGCAGCCAGAGCAGGTGCAGCAGGTGGAGATGGTCGAACGTCATGTCGTCTCGATCGCCGTTGTGGCGTTCCCGGCGGTCATGCTAGGGAATCTTCCGCAGCAGCGTCTGTGCCGCCAGCAATTCAAAGGCCATGCAGGCGAATGCCGCCCACAGCCACGGTCCACTCTTCTCGGTGTATTCCATGTATCGACGCTCATCGGTCTTCGTGCGTTCAAGCCGGTCGATCTCGCGGTAGATCTCGCGCAACGCATCGGTGTCGTTGGCTCGGAAAGAGCGGCCGTCGGTCACCTCCGCCACCTTCTGAAGAACGTCCACGTCAATGTCGAAGTTCGCCGCGACGTACTCCACCTCGCCGGTGATGCCCAGTCTCGCCACCGGCACGTTGTTCTCCCGGCCCACGAGAATGGTGTGGATCTTGATGCCCAGCGGCTTGGCGATCCGGGCCGCTTCGACCGGGTCAAGCGAATCGGGGACCGTCTGTTTTCCGTCGGTGATCAGAATCATCACACGACCCTGGATCGCCTCCTTGCCGCTGGCGGCACGGGCCTTGGTGGCCTGGTCGAGGCGCTCCAGCCCCAGCCCGATGGCATCGCCGATGGCGGTGCCGTCCTCCTCCGCGATCAGCCGAAATTGCGTCTCTAGCTCTCGCAGCTCGTCGGGCGTCGCGCCCGCGAACTTGCGGCGGCGGTATTCGGTCTGGATGTCGCGCAGGCGCCGCTGGTCCTCGATGTCGCTCTTGGCCCGAGTCCGTTCGAGGATCGACAACAGGTTGGCATGATCGAGCGTCAGCGGGCACGCGCTGTCCGCATAGCGCGCGAACGTGATCAGGCCGATCAGGTCGTTCGGCCGTCCGGGCAGGTCTCGCGTCCCGCCGCGAACGAAATCCGCCGCGGTCCGCTTGACCGCCTCCATCCGCGTGACGGCCTTGCCGTCGAGTTCGAAATCCATGCCGTTCATGCTGCCCGACACGTCGCACACGAGCTGGATGGCGATGCCCTCACTGAAAATCCGCGTCTGCTCGTTGCCTCGTTGCGGACGCGCCAGCGCCACCACCAGCGACACCAGCGCGGTCGTCCGCAGCAGCGGCAGAAGCAGCCGTGCCCGCACGCCCCAGCCCGCCGGCTGGGCCTTGAGCCGCGACAGGTCGGAAAAGCGGATGGCCGGCCGCCGCCGCGGGTCGAGCCACGGCCACCAAGCCAGCGGCACCAGCAGCAACGCCAGCAGCCACCACGGCGAGTGCAGGATCATGCCGCCGCCCCCTGCGGCGCGGCGGCATCGACCAGCTCGACCTCGCTCTGCGGCGTGCGCGTGCCGGTGATGAAGTCACGCGCGGCGTTGAACACCGCCTCGATCTCGTCGCGGCCCGGCTGGTATCGCGCGTACTTGACCGGGTCGCAAGCCGCCACGAACTCAGTCAGCAGCGGCTTGAACATGTCCGGCAAACGGTCATCCGTCTGGAGCGCCCGCAGGAACTCCTCGCTGGTCTGCTCCGCTGCCTGAAGTCCGAAGCGCAGCTCGATGTAGCGACGCAGCAACCCGTTCAGCCGGTAGTAGAACTCGACCACCTGACCGCGTCCGATCAGGTCCTCGGCCACGAGTCGTTCGAGTTCCAGCATCGCCCACTGGTGCGGAGGCATGCGGACGGTGCGGGCCGCGCGCCGCCGTCGCCGCAAGTACCAGACGGCCGCCGCGATCGCGACCAGCGCCGCGACGGCGATGCCGGACACCACGGCGATGATGTACGAGCGTGGCCGCGGAAGCGTGACCGCGTCCTTGATGTCGTTGATGTTCTGCGGGTCGAATTGTCCCTCCAGCAGCGATTCGACCTTGACGCGGATCGGTTCGATGTCGACGGCGGACTCGATCGCCGTTTGGGTTGCCGCGCCCGGCTGCGCTCGATGGTCGGTGAATTCCACCCTGATCGCCGGCAGTTCAACTTCGCCCGAGACAAAGCTCTCGAGCCGGTAGGTGCGCCGCCAGATGCGCGGACTGTCATCCGGGCGCGGCGTACGGTCGGTGAAGTCGCGGATCGACAGCCCGGCCGTCACCTCGCCGAAGCGGGGCATGCGCACCTCGACCTGCGGCTCGGCGCGGGCCTCGATGTCCAGTTCGATCGGTTCGGCGATGGTCACCGAGTCTCGGTTGACGCGAACCGTGACCTGCACAGGCCCGCGCTCGGCAGTCCGCTCGATTGGCTTGGCGTCCGGCTGGCTGGTCGCGTGCGGGCCACCGTCGCGGCGACATCCACCGACCAGCAACAAACTGCACAGCAGCACGCGCGCCGGCCCAGCCGCGGGCCGTGCGCCGATCGTCGATCGATATGGCTCGGTCGCCGGACGCATGGGCGCTAGGGTGATTCCGTCGCCGGGCGCGACGCGACCGCGGCCGGATAGAAGCTCACCGCGTGCTTGCGGGCGACTTCCTGCACGTACTGCATCAGCACTTCGTTGCGGCGCGCTTGGCGGCAGTCGGCTTCGACCTGCTCGCGAATCTCCTGCAACGGTGGCAGGCGCGCTTCGCGCTTCGACACCATCCGGTACACGTGCCAGACCCCGTCGACCTCGATCGGATCGCGCGTGTACTCGCCGGTCGCCAGCGACCAGAGCCGCTTGTGCAGATCGGCATTCTCTCCGATGCCCGGCACGACCGTGTCATCGCCGCGAATCGGCTCGTCCAGCAGGCCGCCCGCCGTACGGGTGGCCGCATCGGAGGACTTGTCCTTCGCCAGCTTGTCGAACGCCGCGCCGCCATCGAGCAGTTCGACCACCTTCTGCGCATCGTCCCGCGACGCGCAGACGATACGTGCCAATCGTCCCTCCGCCTTCGATTCATATCGCTTGCCGTTCGCCGCGAAGTAGCGCTCAACATCCTGCGGCGTCACCGTGGCTCGCTCCGCGGCGACCTGCCGGGTCAGTTCGTCGGCCAGCAGCGCGTCGGACTGCCGCGCCAGCCGTTCGCGATAGGCCGCCGCCTGGTCGAGCTTCCGCTCCCGCGCCTCGCGCGCCAGCACCCGACGCATCACAACCTGCTGAAGCAGTTGCGCCCGCGTCTCCGGCCTTCCGAGCTGCTGGGCGGCCTCGCGGCGCATCTGCGCCACCTGCTCGGAGGATGCGCCGACCGCCGCCGCCGTCATGGCCTCGATCTCGTCCGACACCATTCGATCCAGTTCGGCCACGGTGATCTTCTCCGGGCCGATCTCGGCCACCACCTGGCGGCCGGTCAGGTCACCCGGCTTGGCGTTGATCGAGGCCCGCTCCGCCACCTCGCGGGCCAGCTCGCCGTAGCGGCCCAGCTCCCGGAAGCAGTCGCGGATGCGGAGCGGCAGGTCCTCGCCCAGCAGCTCCTTGCGATCGCCGGCCAGCACCTCGGCGCGGTAGTAGTGATCGATGGCCTCCTCGAACCGACCGGCCGCCTGCATCAGCCGGCCGATGCGAAGATGGGTGCGGGCCCGCTGCTCGTCGCTGGCTCCGGCGACGCGCAGGTACTCGCTCCAGGCCTCCGCCGCGGCAGAGGGCAGGTTCTTGTCCTCCAGTCGCATGGCGACCTGCTCGAGCGCCGTTGCCGACAGCGTGCCGCCGGGCGCGGCTGCGACGGAGGCGCCGCCAACGCGCTGTCGTGTGATCAGCCACGCCAGCGCGGCAAAGCCGGCAAGACCGACGAACAGAAAGAACACGCCGCGGCGATCGAGAATCGGCCGGGCGACGGCGACACGTTGCGGCAGTTCGAGGTTGGGGCGATCCATGGTTCAGGCTCGCGTAGGCGCTCCGGGGTCGGCCGCGCGCCGCTACAGCCGCGTTTCGCGCATGTGAAAGAACCGTCTCAGCGGCTCGACGAACGACTGCCCGGTCTGCAGGTCGATGCTGTCGATATTCATGCGTCTCAGCTCGCGCGTCCGCGCGGCGATGGCGCTTTGGGCGCGGCGCCGGTACTCCTCGCGAAAGGCCGGGCTGGCCGTGTCGACCACGATTCGCTCCATCGTCTCGCTGTCTTCGAGTTCGACGAACCGCACGTTCGGCAGCTCGATCTCCCGCTGGTCGGTGATCGTGATCGGGATCAGATCGTGCCGGCGGCGCGCGATTCGCATCGGCGCTTCATAGCCGCTGGCCTGGTAGTCGCTGACCACGAACACCACGGCGCGGCGCGTCACCACGTGGTTCAGGTATTCCAGCGCCGCGCCCAGGTCGGTGCCGAAGCCGCGGGCCTCAATCGCCAGCAACTCCCGTACCACCCGCAGCACGTGCGACGTGCCCTTCTTCGGCGGCACGTACTTCTCCACCTGGTCGGAGAAGCAGATCAGCCCGATCTTGTCGTTGTTGCGAATGGCCGAGAACGCCAGCGTCGCGCACACCTCCGCCACCAGCTCGCGCTTGAGCTGCGACGCCGTGCCGAAGTCGAGCGACCGGCTGATGTCGACCACCAGCATGACCGTCAGCTCGCGCTCCTCGCGGAACCGCTTCACGAACGGCCGGCCGGCCCGGGCCGTCACGTTCCAGTCGATCGTGCGCACGTCGTCGCCCGGCTCATACTCGCGCACCTCCTCGAACTCCATGCCGCGGCCCTTGAACGCGGAGTGATACTGCCCGGCGAAGACGTCGTTCGCCATGTGCAGCGTGCGGATGTGAATCCGCCGCACTTTTCGCAGCAGCTCCCGGGCGTCCACGCGCGGCTCTCCTGCTCAGGGCACCGGCACGGCCGACAGGATCTCGCGCACCAGGTGGTCGCTGGTCTTCTCCTCAGCCTCCGCCTCGTAGCTGACGATGATGCGGTGCCGCAGCACGGCCGGGGCGATGTCCTTCACGTCCTGCGGGGTCACGAATCCACGGCCGGCGAGAAACGCAATCGCCTTCGCGCCCAGCGTCAGGTAGATCGTCGCCCGCGGCGACGCGCCGTACTGAACCAGCCCCTCGAGCTTCAGGCCGAAGTCGCCCGGCCTGCGCGTCGCCACCACCAGGCTGACCACGTAGTCCTTGATCTTGTCGTCGATGTAAATCTCGTCCAGCACCTGCCGCGCCGCCACGATGTCGGCCGGCCGCATGACCGGGTCAATCGCCAGCTCGGGCCGCGTGCTGGCCATGCGATCGAGGATGGCCCGCTCTTCCTTCGGGGTCGGATAGGTCACCACCGTCTTGAGCATGAAGCGGTCGACCTGCGCCTCGGGCAGCGGATAGGTCCCCTCCTGCTCGATCGGGTTCTGCGTCGCCAGCACCAGAAACGGCTCGTCGAGCTTGTAAGTCTGCTCGCCGATCGTGACCTGCCGCTCCTGCATCGCCTCCAGCAGGGCGCTTTGCACCTTGGCCGGCGCGCGGTTGATCTCGTCCGCCAGGATGATGTTCGAGAAGATCGGGCCCTTCTTCACCGTGAAGGTGCCCGACTGCGGCTGGTAGATCATCGTGCCGATCAGGTCGGCCGGCAGCAGGTCGGGCGTGAACTGCAACCGCCGGAACCCGGTGCTGATGCCGCGGGCCAGGCAGGTGACGGCCGTGGTCTTGGCGAGGCCGGGCACACCCTCGAGCAGGATGTGCCCGTTGCTCAGGATGCCGACCAGCATGTGCCGGATCATCTCGGTCTGGCCGACGATGACCCGGCCCATCTGCTCCTGCAACTGGCGAAACGGCGCGCTGGCCGCCTGTACCGATGCCCCGATCTGTTTGACGTCAAGCTGAGTCATCCGGTGGATCCTCGGTTGAACGCCGCCGGGCCGCCGCGCGGCTCGGGCCGCCCATGCAGGCTGCAAGACTGGCTCAGGGAGCCCGCCCGACCGCGACGGTCCGCCGACCAGTACCAGACGGCCCCGGCCGGCGGCCACTGTCAGGAAGTCGCAAGCTACGGGCGGGTCCGGGAAGCGTCAATTCGGCGGGCCGCCGGCAGCACTCCTTACCGAGTTATCAGACGTCGGCATCCGTCTCCTGAGAACGTGAACGAAACGTGGAACCGTCGGGGGCTTCACCCGCACACCCCGACCAGGAACACTGCACCTGGACTATGGCCGCTTCTGCTCCGCCGTGCGCCAGCGCGGCGCCCCGAGAGGATCGGCCGGTGGACTCGGCTCTCAGTGCAACTGGCACATGAACTGGGAGCAGGTCAGACGCAAGGCGGCCACCTACTGGACGCTTGATCCTGTCGCACAATTCAGACGATGGTATGACACCTCGCGAGCCGATGATCAGATAGTCGGGAACCCGATGGACCTCAAATACTCAAACGTCGGCTCGTAATACTCACGTCTGCGCGTCGGATCAGTCATTTCGCCGTCCGGCACAACGATCACCATTCCCTGCCGCGCTCGCGTCAGCAGCACACGATACGCATTCTTCAGATACATCTGTCGATCAGTTCTCTGAATGCGGTTCCATCGGGTACCGCAGAACGACCAGTGCTGCCAGCCGCCCGGCGAATAGCGGAAATCGCCATCCCACGTGATGCAGGCCCAGTCGAGTTCCAGCCCCTGCACTTGGAATTCTGTGGCTACGTCCTCCAAATAATAAGAGGAACGCACGTCATCCTTGCCGTTTAGGAACCATAGTTTGGGATCAATTGGGACCCGCACGTCGATCGCGTTCGGCTTGAGTCGCTGCGCTTCCGATGAGACGACGATGCCATAGCGTTCAGAGCCGCGCGCCTGACTCCGTAACCACTGCTTGGCTTTGTGCAGGTCGCGTGTAATCACGATGGGATATTGTGGAGAAATCTGGCGCAGGGTCGCGCGAGCGGCATCGGCTTCTAGGTCGAGCAGTTGCTTGACCAGGAGCGACACATTCTCCGCCCGGAAGGACCGCATCGACACCGCCAGGTGAAGCTCATCGCGCAGGAAGACGCTCGGGCGCGATCTCAGTCCTTGTACGACCGCGCCGGCACCGTACTCGCTATCAGTTAAGCGTGACGAAAGATAGATGCGCCAATGCGGGAAGCTCCGATTCAGCGCGTGAATCCACTCGCTAATTCCGGCCTCGCCTGTGTTAATTTCTTGTCCGCCACCAACGAGGCAGATGACGACCGCCCAGTCACGATGCCGGTCGAGGCACGAAATAAGAAACTCCGGCTCAGAGTACTTGAAGTCGGCATGCTTTTTCCTTCGCAACATAAAGTCACGGGTGCGCTCAAGCGTCCAGGCACGTTGGGCTTCATCAAATAAGGCGACGTGCTCGATCGGCGGACCGTGATCGGTTAGACAATCGTCACGAAAGTGGTGGACGTTCTGAATGAACATCTTCACTTCGCTCAGTACGCTGCCCTTCGTGACTCTCCGGCCGCGGTCGCGCTCGTGGCGAACTTTGTCGCGCGCGAGCGCCTCGCGGAGAATGGCCACCAGCGGATCATTGCCGGAGAGGAACACGCTGTAGAGTTCGCTTTTTCTATCGATGTGCTTCGTCGCAATGTTAAGCCCGACCAGAGTCTTACCGGCCCCGGGGACGCCAGTGACGAAGCAAAGTGATTTGGCTCCCTCGTCCCGCGATGTGTTGATGACTTCGTCGATGGCTTGAGAGGTCTCAGCAAGATTGATTGCAGTCGCATCGCTCCGAGCGATCTCCGCGACCGAATGGCCGTTATATAGGGCCGTTGCGGCTTCAACAATCGTCGGGGTCGGATGGTAACGGCCCCGCTCCCACCGGATGGCGTCGATCGGCGCGCCGCCGGCGAAAGCGATGACGCACCGAATCACCTCACCAAGCGACGCAGGAGTGGCTTTGATCGGGAGCAGTAGCTTGTCACCATGAGGCGTGTAGCCGACGGTCGGGGTTGCATGTCCTGCGCGCGTGGGGATGATTACCGGCGCGATTGGTAGGTGATGGCTCGTCTCGTGGAAGTTCTTCAGATCAAGCGCGTAATCGCATACTTGGTCCAATGCGAAGCCGGTAAACTTCTCTTCGCCGACTTTGAATTCCAGCACGAATAACACCGGGCCGATCAAGGCGAGAACGTCGATCCGCTTACCCAGGCGCGGAATCGAGTATTCAAAATAGAGGGTCCCTTGTTCACGGTAGGGAGCAAGTGCCGTCTTCAGGATTCGGACCTCTTCAAGCCAAGCATCGGTCTGCGTTGATTCGAGCGTGGCGCCCGCGGCCCTGGCGCTCCGGGCAAGGTGCCCGAGAATCTCATCGGACGCCTTATCCAGGAAAGGGGCGATCGGATCGGAGTAGAAGGCGCGGTTCATTCTTTCGAATACGTTCGACCAACGGTTCGGCACATGGCAAGTATGCGACGTCGTAGACTGTTAACGCTCGACACTGCGCCGGCGCGCAATCGATATCAAGCGGGGCACGTTCGTACCTGAGCTAGGCAGCGAACAGGGGCCATTCTAATCCAAGTTCTTCCGCGGTCGGCCGCGGGGGTTCAGCGAAGACTGTAATCCGAGTCGGGCGGAGGTGCGGCGGGCCCAGAGCGGGCGGCCGAACGGCGTGCCGCGGTTCACGCTGCGGCGCAGGGCGTCCAGCTCGGCCGCGGACTCCGCCGCGTTGACCATCTTCGTCCAGCCCCGCGGGCGGTCGACCGGAGTCGTGAGCGGGATGGGCGGCGCATCCTTCAGGGCGCTGCTGCCCAAGCTCGACCATGGCCAGTTCTCGGCGGCCCGGACCAGGCCGGCGCGGAGCGGGTTTCGCTCGACGTAACGCAGGACCGTGAGCAGGTGGTCGTCCGGCTGGATCGGAAAGGCCCTGAAGCGCCCCTGCCAGACGTGGCCGCGGCCGCGGTAGCGGCGGTGATGCCGCCGCACGTGGCTGGTGAGCAGCCACTGCATGAAGCGGCTGAGGTCGCCGTCGGCTCGCGGCCAGAGCACCAGATGGAAGTGGTCGGGCATGACGCAGAAGCCGGGCACCCGCATGCCGACGCGCTGGCAGGCGGTGGCGAGCAGATCGAGAAAGCCGTCGTAATCGGCCTTGTCCCGGAAGACGCGACTGCGGCCGTTGCCGCGGTTCAGGACGTGATAGCAAACCCCGCCAACAGAGGCCCGAGCCGTTCGAGGCATGGCGACGGAGCGTAACGGTGTCGGGCGTCCATCTCAAGACAAAGTAGAATGTCCCCGCTGCAACGTCCCCCGGCCACCTGCATGGCGACAGCGGGGCTGCACCGCTCGCGGCGGCGAGCCGTGCGGGCGATCTGCGACGGTGTGGTCCGCTCGGGCGCTGCTCCGATGTGTTGCAAGTTCTCCCGACCCGCCCCCTCCCGGCCAGCGCACCATCAAAAGAACGCGACGGGTCGCCCTTCCCCTCCGGGGGCGGCCCGTCGCGTGACAGGTGTCCACTCACATTCATCGCAACGATGCCATTCGTCGCCGGCGCGTCAGCAGGCCGCCCGCTGCCAGGAATGCCAGCGTGATCGGCTCAGGGATGATCGTGATCAGGTCCTGGTAGTCCTTGGTCTGTCCTGGCACCGGACTGCGATGATAGAGGTACCGATTTGCCTGACCGACCGACGAACTGAGAAACGCGTTGGCCGCGTTCCTGATCGCCGTCGACGTGCCGGTACCGATCGAGAAGATGCCGCCGCTGATGTCATCGGCGTTGCCGTTGACGAAGTCGTACGCCACCTCCCAGATGGCAATCTGAAGGCCCGCCATCATGTCCTTGTCTGCGCGGTGGGCGGCGATCTGGCCGATCAGCCAGCCGACCCGCCCGAAGGCGTCGTACTTGTCATAGTCCTGCGTCGTGGACGCCAGCGGGACATCCACCTGCACGCACATGAAGTCCCGGCGCACGCCGGCCGCGCCCTTGGGGTCCTGGATGAGCAAATCCTGGATGCCGGCGTACACGTCCCGGTCGACGTCGAGTCCGCCCACAAGGTCCTTGTTCAGGCGGATGCGAACCGAGCGTCCCTGGGTCTTGATGAGCGAACTGCCCTCGATGGCCACGCGCACGGCGGTTTCGGTGCCGCCGTTCGAGACGTCGTCATAGTCGAAGAGCGACGTGACGTACGTGTTGTCAGCGCGCGCGGTCGCACCCACGCACAGCGCGAGCGCGGCGGCTGCCGCGACCATGTGTCCGGTCGATCGGCGCAAAATCACGACATGGCTGGTAAAGCGCCTCATAGGCAACTCCTTGTGAGCCCATCACCCCGACCACGCGCGGCCGGGCGTTCGCCGCGCGCTGCGGATGCAGGGTCCTTCCTGCGAATGCGTCGCCGTTCGTCGCGACGCGCTCGTGTGTGCGGACCCAGGCCGCACCGCCCCCGCGAACGCGGCCCGTCTGCGGCCGCAGCGTGGTGCCCCGGCCGTGTCGACCCCGCAAGACAGCGGACCCTCGCCACCACCGGCGCGCGGGCGGGAAGATCGCCCGCGACCGGGGCAGCCTGCGCGGCCGCCGCTCGCCGAGCGACGCGTCCGCCGCCTGCACCCGCCGACGTGTGTCGCGCGGGGCGGCAGCCTGCGGCCGTCGCTCGTGGCCGTCCGCGTCTCGGCATCCGCCGACCCACGCGGCAGTTGAAAGGTACGATTGGCGCGGACGCCCGGCCAACGCCGACGACAGGGCCGCGCGGGCTGTTTTTTCTGGATGCGCCCGCTTGGCGGGGTAACGCCGGTGCTGATAACCGCAGCCGTTGCAGGTGGCGTCGATCAGGCGCGAGCGTGGAGTGCGCAAGAAAGAGGGGAGGCCGAATCCGGCCTCCCCTCGGTGTGAGCTCTATCGGAACGTGACGCGATCAGCCGGCGCGGTTGGAGACGCTTGGCCTCGTCACCGCGGAGTCTTGCCGCCTCGACGCTCCAGGAAGAGCCTAGCGCCGGCCGCGGCCGAAGCCGCCGCCGCCTCCGCCGGGGCGCTCGGTCTTCGGCTTGGCCTCGTTCACGGTCAGCGCGCGGCCGTCGTGATCCTTGCCGTTGAGCGCGGCGATGGCGGCCGTGGCCTCCTCGTCGGTGCTCATCTCGACGAAGCCGAAGCCCTTGCTGGCTCCGGTCGAGCGGTCAGCGATCACCTGCGCGCTGCGGACCGAACCGTGCGGTGCGAACAGCGTTTCCAGATCCGAGCCGCTGACGTTGTAGCTCAGATTCCCGACGTACAGTTTCCTGCTCATGATGTTCTCCTGTGCAGCAGGACGTGGACCCGATGTTTCAATTTCAGGGTCGCGATGAAATGGACCGACAGTCCGGTCCGAAACGGAAGGAACAACGATGGAGCCGACAGGGGGCAAAACGAACAGGCGTGTTGCGAACCGGACAGACTCGGTCGTCAGACCAACTAGGGCAGAGCATAGAGGTATCGTCCGCGCTTGTCCACGGGGAAATTCATCATTCTCTGAAAAAGCCCGCTGGCGCGGCCGGAAAGCGGAAAAATCGCGCGGAATCGGCCGATCGGCCTGCGGCCGGCGGTTCGCTTTCGACTGCTGCCGCAGAACCCTATACTAGGGGAAAACCACGGGCTGCGGGCAATGCCGGCTGGTGTTGCCTGACGGCCAGTCAAGCTCACGAGGAATCCGTCATGACCGCTGTCGCGCCGAACCGCTCCGCCGCTCAGAAGGATCTGGCTCCGAACGTCCACGACTTCTACAACGTCCGCGAGCTCCTCTCCGACGACGAACGGGCCGTCCAGGACATGGTCCGGCGCTTCGTTGACGAGAAGGTCCTGCCGATCATTGCGAAGGCCTTCGAGGACCACCGCTTCCCGTCCGAACTCATCCCCGTCATTGCCGAGATGGGCCTGCTCGGCTGCAACATTGACGGCTACGACTGCGCCGGCATGAACAACGTCGCTTACGGCCTCATCTGCCAGGAGCTGGAGCGCGGCGACAGCGGCTTGCGCAGTTTCGTCTCGGTGCAGAACTCGCTCTGCATGTATCCGATCCTGACCTACGGCAGCGACGAACAGAAAAACCGCTGGCTGCCCAGAATGGCCCGCGGCGAAGTGATCGGCTGCTTCGGACTGACCGAGCCCGATGGCGGCTCCGACCCCGGTACCATGAAAACCCACGCCCGCAAGGTCGGCGGCGACTGGGTCATCAACGGCGCCAAGATGTGGATCACCAACGGCACCCAGGCGGACATTGCAATCACCTGGGCCATGACCGACGACGGTGTCCGCGGCTTCATCGTCGAGAAGGGTACACCCGGCTACTCCGCCCGCGACATTCTGCGAAAGATGTCGCTGCGGGCATCCGTCACCAGCGAGCTCTTCTACGACAACTGTCGCGTTCCCGATTCGGCGCGGCTGCCCGAGGCAGCCGGGCTGGGGGCGCCGCTGTCGTGCCTGACGCAGGCCCGCTACGGCATCACCTGGGGCGCGATCGGCGCGGCCGAAGCCTGCCTCGACGAGGCCCTCGCGTTCGTCAAGCAGCGCGTGCTGTTCGGGCGGCCCTTGTCGCATACCCAGACGATCCAGCGGCGGCTGGCCGACTGCGTGCGGCGAATCACCACCGCCAAGCTGCTGAGCCTGCAACTCGGCCGGCTGAAGGATGCCGGAACCATGCACCACAGCCAGGTCTCGCTGGCGAAGTGGAACAACGTGCGCATGGGGCTGGACGTCGCCCGCGAGTGCCGCGACATCCTGGGCGCCGGCGGCATCAGCGTCGAGTGCTGCCCGATCCGCCACATGCTCAACCTCGAGAGCGTCATCACCTACGAAGGCACCGAGACCATCCACGAGCTGATTGTCGGCCGGGAGATCTGCGGACACGCGGCGTTCTGAGTCGGACCATCGCCGCAGACCCGATGCCCGCAGGACGGTCGGCCGGCCCGCACCGCGCGCTACAGTCCCCGAGGCGGAGTGGTCGCTTGCTGCTGCCGCCGATACGCCCGGATGTCGGCGGCCAGGCGGATGCCGTTGGCACAGCGCATGCCGGCCATGATGGCCAGCAGAATCAGCCACCAGTCGCGGTAGGCCAGCGCCAGCCCCATGCCCGCCCCGGCCCCCAGCATTCCGATCCACGCGGCGATCGACAGCGCCCGGTCAAACGGCATGAAGAACCACATCAGCGCCTGGAGCATCTGTCCGCCGTCCAGCGGGTAGATCGGCAGCATGTTGAAGGCCAGCAGTACGATGTTCACAATGGCGATGGCTTCGAGGAAGTGGCGCTGATCGGCGGTCAGCGGCAGACCCAGCGCCGAGATCCCGAAGACCAGCCCGATCGTCAGCGGCGCCAGCGCGACGTTCACCAGTGGCCCGGCGGCGATGCTCCACAGCAGCGCGCCGGGACGATGCGGCGGCTGCACATACGCCACGCCGCCCAGCGGCCACAGCAGGATCATGTCGGCCCGGCCGCCCACCGAGCGGCAGGCGAAGGCGTGCCCGAACTCGTGAAGCAGCACGATGCCGAACAGCGACACGTACTCGGCCAGATTCCACATCTGGTGGGAGTAGACATCCGCTCGAAACCGGAAGCCCAGCACGGCGACGACGGCCCAGCTCCAATGCAGGAAGACGTCAATGCGGCGAAAGGTGAACAGCCGCAACGAGCCGGGCATGGATCGAGTGGTCATCAGTTCAGACACGCTTCGCTTCTTCGCGCGTCCGTCCGGGACGCGGCGGGATGAGTGCGCCGGCGGCGCCTCGCCTATTCGTCGATGGTCGTGCCCACCGGTTCGCCGAGCACGGCGCGGCGCATGTTGCCCGGCTTCATGAGCGAGAACACGACGATCGGCACACCGTGCTGCTGGCACATGTCGATCGCCGACACATCCATCACTTTCAGCCGGTCGTTGATCACCTGGTTGTAGGTCAGCGCCCCGTAGCGCTTGGCCGAGCGGTCCTTCATCGGGTCGGCCGAATACACGCCGTCGACCTTGGTCGCCTTCAGCAGCACGTCGGCGCCGAGTTCGACGGCCGCCAGCGCCGCGGCGGAATCGGTGGTCACGAACGGCCGTCCGGTGCCGGCGCCCAGGATGACGATGCGACCCTTCTCCAGATGGGAGATACACCGTCGGCGGATGAATGGCTCGCAGACCGGGGCGATCGGGATGGCCGACTGTACCCGCGTGACGCGCCCGTGGGCCTCCAGGGTCTCCTGAAGTGCGAGCGCATTGATGACCGTGGCCAGCATGCCCATGTAGTGCGCACTGGCAGGGTGGATATCGCTGTCTTCGGCCAGGCTCGCGCCTCGCAGGAAGTTGCCCCCGCCGACCACGACCGCGACCTGCACGCCCAGTCTGGCGACGGTGTCGATCTCGGCGGCGATGCGATTGATGGTCTCGCCGTCCAGACCGAATCCGCCCGGCTGGCAGAACCCCTCGCCGCTGATTTTGAGCACGATCCGCCGGTAGCGGGACCGGCCGGAACGACCGCCGGCGGCGCGGCCGCCGCCGACCAGCGGTGAGCGTCGGGCGGGCTTCGGTCGGGCAGAGCGAGTCGGCAAGGCATGCTCCGGTTCGTGAAACTCACGCCATCGCGACGCCCGGCGCGGCGCCGGATCAGTCGCGGCCGCCCAGTTCGTAACGCAGGTAGCCGGTGATGACGATGCCGTTTTCCTTGGCGAACTGGCCGACCGTCTTGCTGTCGTCCAGCGCGAACGGCTGCTCGAGCAGGGCACGCTCCGCGAACCACTTGTCCATCTTGCCGGAGACGATCTTGTCGATGATCTGCGGCGGCTTGTTGGTGATCTCTGCCCGGGCGGCGGCGCGGGCCTGCTCGGCCTGGGCGGGGTCGATCGCTTCGCGGTTCAGGCCCATCAGCGTGGTGGCGCTGGCGACGTGCATGCACACCTGCCGCGCGGCCGCCTCGTTTGGCTTGTCAGTCGTGACCAGCGCGGCCACTTTGCCGTTGTGATGGACGTACGCGGCGCAGGCGCCGTGAATGCAGCGGGCTCGACGGAGTTCAATCTTCTCGTTGAGCTTGCCGTAGGCGTCGGCCTGGAGCTCGCGCATCGAGCGTCCGCCGGCGAACGCGGCCTTGCTCTCCATCAGGGCCGCGGGGTCCTTGAGATGGGTCTCGGCCGCCTGGCGGGCGAACGAGTTGGCCAGTTCCACGAACACGCTGTTGCCGGCCACGAAGTCGGTCTCGCAGCGCAGCTCGACCAGCGCGCCGCCCTTGGCGTCGGCGTAAGCGCCGATTCGGCCGTTGGCGGCCTCTTTCTCGGCGCGGCTCGACATCTTGTCGGCAAATTTCTTGCGCAGAATCTCGATCGCGGCGTCCTCGTTGCCGCCGGCCTCAATCAGGGCCTTCTTGCAGTCCATCAGCGGCAGATCGGTGCGTGATCGAAGCGCCTGGACCTGCGCGGCGGAAATGTCGGGCATGATCGTCTACTCCTGAAACCGATGCGGACTGTCCGCGGACCTGGGCGACGACTCGTTCAAATCGCCGCGGCCGGCGGATGCCGAAAGCCTGTCCGGGTGAACCGGGTCCTGTGCGATCGCTGACACGCCCCGATACCGCGAACGAGGGCTTGAACCCGGCGGTTCGCGGCGCGGTTCGACCTAGGCCGTACCGGCGGAATGACCGCTCAATTCCGCCTCCATGACGGGGTCGGTTGCGGGCGTCTGCTCGTCGGCGGGCGGCGGAGGCGATTCGGTCAGTTCGGCGACTGCCGTGGTGGTCAGGCGGCGCGAGCGCCGCGGCGCGGCCGACCCGTCTTCGGGGGTCGCCTCGCTCGGGGCTGGTCGCGAGCGCTTGCCCTCCTCGACCGCGTCGGCAAGCTGGCTCAGGATGATCTCAATCGCCCGCATGGCGTCGTCATTGCCGGGAATGATGATGTCGGCCGAATCCGGGTCGCTGTCGGTATCAACCACGCAGATGGTGGGAATGCCGAGCTTGCGAGCTTCGCGGATGGCGATGTGCTCGCGCTTGACGTCGACGATCACCAGCGCGCCGGGTACGCGCGTCATGCGACGGATGCCGTCCAGATTGCGGCGGATCTTCCGCAGCTCGCGCGTCAGAATCGAACCCATCTTCTTGCTGTATTGCGAGAGCGACCCGGTTGACTCGAGCGCCTCCAGCTCCTCGAGCCGCGCCAGTCGCGAGCGAATGGTGCGGAAATTGGTCAGCGTGCCGCCCAGCCACCGGTCGGACACGTGATGCATGCCGCAGCGGGCGGCGTGCTTCTGAACGCTCTCCCGCGCCTGGCGCTTGGTGCCCACGAACAAGACATCATGACCGGCGGCCACCAGACCCGCGAGGAACTTCTTGGCCCGCAGCAGACCCTTCATGGTCTCGCGGATGTCGACCACGTGGATGTGGTTCCGCTTGCCGAAGATGTAAGGCGCCATCTTCGGGTTCCACCGGCTCACCCGGTGCCCGAAGTGAACGCCCGCGTCTACCAGCTCGCGTACCAACTCAGAAGCCAAACAGCACCTCCTCGGGCCCGTTGTGGGGGCGCAAAGACTCCCCGGCGCCACCATCGGGACCCATGAGCGTAAGGCACCCTCGAGGCATCGTCAAGCGAAAAATCACCCCCGCGCCGCCCTCGCGGAGCTGGCATAACGCTCGCGAGTTCAAGCGCTTGCCGATGGCCGGCCGCCACCGGTAGAGTCCGTCCGTCGGCCTCGGCCGGCACACCGCCACATGAGTCCTCCAGACCGCCCGTACCGAGTCTTCATCAGTGCCGCGGACCCCAGCGCCGACCAGCACGCCGCCGCGCTCATCAACGCTTTTCGCATCCGCTTCCCGGATGCCGAGTTCGTCGGCCTCGCCGGACCGCACATGCAGGCCGCCGGCTGTCGCCCGTTGGCGGACCTGACGGCCCGCGCCACCATGCTGCTCGACGTGGTCACGCGCATCCCCGAGGCGGCCACACTGCTCGGACGCGTCGATCGGTTTCTGGCCCGCGTTCCGGTCGACGCCGCGACGCTGATCGACTCGGGCACGCTGCACCTGCCCATGGCTCGCCGCTGCCAGGCTCGCGGCATTCCGGTGCTCTACTACATCGCGCCGCAGACCTGGGCTTCGCGGCGCTGGCGGATTCGCGCCCTGCGCCAGCGGGTCGACCGGCTCGCCGTCATTCTGCCCTTCGAGGAGGAGCACTTTCGATCGCATGGCATTCGCGTCCGGTACGTCGGGCACCCGTTGTTCGACCGCCTCGCCGGCGAAGCCACCGACACCCCCCGCGCGGCGGAACTGCGCGGCGGCGGCCGGCCGGTGGTGGTGCTGTTGCCCGGATCACGCCGGCAGGTGGTGCGGCAGGTGCTGCCCGGTCAGATCGACGTGGCCCGGCAGATTGCCGGGCGCTTTCACCGGGCCCGGTTCGTGCTGGCCGCGGCCAACCAGGCGTCGGCCGCGCTGGCGCGTGACCTCATCGCGAGCGACCCGGCTGCTCCGCCCATTGAGTACCAGTTGCCGCCGCACGGCGACCTGCTGCACGCCGCCGACCTCGCGCTGGTCGCTTCGGGCACGGCCACGCTCGAGGTCGCCTATCACCACCTGCCGATGATCGTCATGTACAACGCTCGCGTGGCCCGCTGGGCTTACTCCCTGCTGCGCCGCTGGATCATCCACACCGAGCATCTCTCGCTGCCCAATATCCTGGCCGGCCGCCGCATCGTGCCGGAGTTCATGCCGTTCTACGAACAGACCTCGGAGATCGGCGTGGTTGCCATCGAGCTGCTCTCGAGCGATAAGTTGCGCGAGCGCATGCGGGCGGAGTTGTCGGCCCTGATGACGCCGATTGTCCGGACCGGAGCGTCGTCCCTCGCGGCGGGCGAGCTGGCCGAATTGCTGGCCGAACGCGTGCGGTCGAGTCAGCGAGCCGTGCCGGTCGGCTCGCGGCATCGCCTGTGGTGAGACGATCCGTGAACGACACCGCGCCCGCCAGCAAGGACTTCAGCCGCCTTCGGCGGGAAGGGCATCGCCGGGGGTCGAGTTTCGCGATTGGTCGAGCCTTCGTGCTGGCGCGCGACGCCCTGGCGCGCGGGCTGGTGCGCGCCGGCGTGACGCCGAACATGCTCACGCTGGCCGGCGCGGTCTGGACGCTGATCGCGGCGGCCTGCCTGTTGCCGGGCGCGGCGGACTCGTGGAGCGCGGCCGTTTCGGCCGGGCGCTGGCCGTGGCCGTTTTTCGCCGGGCTGGCGCTGTTCGCCGCGTCGGCGTGCGACATGCTCGACGGCGCCGTGGCCCGCCTCGGCGCCCTCTCGACGCCGCTCGGGGCGGTGCTGGATTCGTCGCTCGATCGCCTGAGTGACATGGCGATCTACCTCGCCATCGCGACTCACTTTGCGTGGAAGGGTAATGTGACTTACGCGCTGCTGGCGATGATCGCCCTCTGCAATGCCACTCTCATCAGCTACGTCAAGGCCCGCAGCGAAACCCTGATTCCGGACTGCTCGGTCGGTTACTGGCTGCGCGGGGAGCGCTCGGCCGCGCTGCTGATCGCGGCGTTTGCCTCGCACATACCGGCCGTGCTCTGGCAGCAGGCCCTGCTCACCATCTTCACGGTCTGGGCGCGGCTCAAGTGGACCTATGATGTGCTCGCGAGCCAGGCGGCCGGCCGGCCGGCGCCGACCGCAGGTTCGTTCACCGGCTGGCGACGTTACCTGACGCCCTGGCGATTTCCGCGCGGCTCGCTGCCGTATGACCTCGTGACCGGCGCAAACATCGGCTGGATCCTCTTCGCTCCGCTGATCTGGCCGGCCGCGGACGGCAGCACCGACCCGCTCCGCGAATTCATCATCCGCTGGCGAGTTTGAACGGCCGGTATGAGCCCCGCTCGCGCTGCTTACAGGCCGAACAGCATCGCGGCGAAGGGCTGAATGTCGCGGCCGTTGACGATGCCGTCGTCGTTGATATCCGCATTCGGCATCGCCGCCACAGCGGGCGGCGCCGCGATCGACAGGCACGCCCAGATCGCTGGGACGAGCAGGTTGCGTCGGAACGGATTCATCGATGTCCCTTGCGCTGATGAACTCTCAGACGCCTCCTGCGTGCTGTTTCGCCGGTCGTCTCCGGCGACGGCGTTGCAGGCGCAATGCGATGAGCGTCAGTGGCGTCGTCATGGCCATGCCCACCCCGCACGCGCCGCCGCACTGGCCGCAGGCATTGGGTCGCGTCACGCCTGGGGTGTTCGGACAGCCGTCGTTGCAGTCGGGCGTGCCGTCGCCGTCGCTGTCGGTGTCCGCCACGCCGCAGCCGCACACGCCCGGCGCGATCTTGTTCGGATCGTTCGGGCAGCCATCGTTGCAGTTGGGTGTGCCGTCGCCGTCGCTGTCGGTGTCTGCCACGCCGCAGCCGCACGCGCCCGGCGCGATCTTGTTCAGATCGTTCGGACAGCCGTCTAACGAGTCCGGCGTGCCGTCGCCGTCGGCGTCGCTGTCCGGCGTCCCCAGGCCCGTGAAGACATAGGCCGCGCCGGCATCGGCGGCGCTGTTGTCGGCCTGGTTGCCGTTCACGCCCGTGGCGCTGCTGTCCTCCGATGGCGCCCCGACCACCACCGTGTCGCCACTGATGGCCACCGACCAGCCGAACTGTTCGTCCACCCCGGTGTTGGAGGCCTTGAGGTAGGCCTGCTGGGTCCAGCCGCCGCCGGCGCGGACGAAGACGTAGGCCGCGCCAGAATCGCCGGCGCTGTTGTTGGCCTGATCGCCGTTCACGCCTGTGGCATTGCTGTCCTCGCCATACGCCCCGACCACCGCCGTGTCACCGCTGACGGCCACCGACCAGCCGAACAGGTCGGCCTCCCCCGTGTTGGAGGCCTTCAGGTAGGCCTGCTGGGTCCAGACCCCGCCGGCGCGGACGAAGACGTAGGCCGCGCCGGAATCGGCGGCGCTGTTGTCGGCCTGGTTGCCGTTCGCGCCCGTGGCATTGCTGTCCTCGAAAGGTGCCCCGACCACCACCGTGTCACCGCTGACGGCCACCGACCAGCCGAACCAGTCGTTCACCCCGGTGTTGGAGGCCTTGAGGTAGGCCTGCTGGGTCCAGACGCCGCCAGCGCGGACGAAGACGTAGGCCGCGCCGGATGCGGGGGCGCTGTTGTCGGCCTGGTTGCCGTTGACGCCCGTGGCGTTGCTGTCCTCGCCAACCGCCCCGACCACCACCGTGTCGCCGCTGACATTTACCGATCGGCCGAAGTGGTCGCCCGCATCGGTGTTGGAGGCCTTGAGGTAGGCCTGCTGGCTCCAGACGCCGCCCGCGCGGACGAAGACGTAGACCGCGCCAGCACTGGCGGCGCTGTTGTCGGCCTGGTTTCCGTTCACGCCCGTGGCGTTGCTGTCCTCCAAGTACGCCCCGACCACCACCGTGTCGCCGCTGACGGCCACCGAGTAGCCGAAATTGTCGCCCGCGTCGGTGTTTGAGGCCTTGAGGTAGGCCTGCTGGCTCCAGACGCCGATACCATCGCGGACGAAGACGTAGGCCGCGCCGGCGTCAAGGGCGCTGTTGTCACCCTGGTTGCCGTTCACGCCCGTGGCGCTGCTGTCTTCTTGGTATGCCCCGATCACCACGGTGTCGCCGCTGACGGCCACCGACCAGCCGAAATAGTCGCCCGCCCCGGTATTGGAAGCCTTGAGGTAGGCCTGCTGGGCGATCGGGTCGATGGTCAGCGGATAGACCGCCTCCGCGTCATCCACAACCAGGCGTAGATATCCGCGCCGCCCGGCCGGTGGCGCGGCCTGGGCATCCGAGACATGCCGATCTGCGGTGGTCTGCGCGTCTCGCCCGCCGACGTCGTCAGCTTCAAACCACGCCAGCAACGCAGCGCCCGTGGCGTCGAGGACCGTCAGCCCGCGGTAGTGCACTACCGCCACGCCGGCCGCGTCGACGAAGGTCACGTCCCGCCCGTCGCCGCTGATGCGCGGCGACAGGTCGCCGCGCACCGCCAGCGTGAAGTGCAGCAGCCCGCCGGATTCGTCACCCGCCGCGCCCCCATCGTCACCCCCGCGCAGGCGGGGGTCCAGTCCCCGTGATTCTGGATTCCCGCTTTCGCGGGAATGACGGAAGGAGGCGGAATGACGACCGGGCGGGGGAAAACCCAAGTCCGGCCGGCGGTGCACCGTGTAGCCGTGCTCCAAGCCGCGCCGGTCGTTGACATACCACTCGGTCAGGGCATCGTCCCATTCGTAACTGACGTGCCCGCCTGCACGGCCCACACCCCGTCCCTCTCCCAGAGGGCCCTCACCCCGACCCTCTCCCAGACAGCCCTCACCCCGTCCCTCTCCCAGTGGGAGAGGGGGTCCGGCCTCGACGCAGACCGGCGCGATCGCGGCCCGCTCCGCCCCGGCGCGGCCGTCAGGATGCGATCGAGCACGTCGCGCATGTTGCCGACGACCTCGTACGGATACTCGCCGGTCAGGAGCTGGTAGAGAATCACGCCCAGCGAATAGACGTCGGTGCGGGAGTCGATCTGGTCAGGGTTGCCCAGGGCCTGTTCCGGGCTCATGTAAGGCAGCGTGCCCAGCACCTGGCCGGTGATGGAGATCAGCATCGGCCGGCTGCCGCCGACCACCTCACCGGCGGCGACCTTCGCCATGCCGAAGTCGAGCACGTGCGGCTCGCCGCGGCGATCCACCAGGATGTTCCCCGGCTTCAGGTCGCGATGGACGACGCCGCGGCGGTGGGCATACTGAACCGCGTCGCAGATCTTCGCGAAGGTCCGCAGGACCTGATCGATCGGCAGGCCGCTCTGCCGGACGTGGGCATCGAGCGGCTTTCCGCTGATGTAGTCCATCGCGTAGTAGTAGCGGTCCTGGTTGATGCCGCTGTCGACCACCTTGACGATGTGGGGGTGGTCCAGCGCCGCGATGAGCTGAATTTCGCGCTTGAATCGCTCTCGCGCCGCCGGGCCTCCGTGCGGCCCCTCGTGCATGACCTTGACGGCCACCTTCCGGCCGGTGGCGACCTGAATCGCCTGGTAGACGACCCCCTGGCCACCGCGGTGAATCTCTCTCAGCAGGTCGTACCCGGGTATCAGGTCGCGCGGCGGCAGCGTGACGAACGACGACGAGCCGGGCGGTGAGTCCGAGCCCGCCGTGTGGGTCGCCGGCTCAACCGCGGGCAGCGCCGCGTTGCCGGCGGCGCGGCGCGCTTCATCGATCAGTCGGCGCTCCTGCTCCGGTCTGGCGTCGCGGGCATCTCGGGTGTGATCGTCCGGTTGCGTCATGCGCGCATGAGGCCCCCCCGGTTATCCAGCGACGGCGGTTCGGTCTACTCCCGCGAGAATCGTGATGGTCGCTGATCTGAGCCGTACGCTCAACCTGAAACTGGTCCCCGGCTCCTCCGGCGCCTTCAGGGTGGGTCATTGACTTGCGTGTCGGCTTGACGCCGGTCGATGCGTGGCAGTGTTCTCGGGAATCCGTCGTACCAGGCGGCTAACTCGAATTCCAGCACGCGCGGTTCCTGATCGTCGGCGACAGGACTGTTCCCGGGCGTCAGATCGCAATGCATGATGCTGCGCTGATTCTAATGAGCGCTTGGACCTGCCCGGCCGCGACTACGCCGGGGTCGCGGCCGGAACGAGCGCCCGCATGATCTCGTCGGCGCTGGCGAGGCCGGCGTTGTGCTCGTCGCGGTGTATCACGCCATCGCGAAACACAACATGTCGACCGGCGAATCGGGCGATGTCGGGCTCGTGCGTCACGACCGCGATGGTCAAACCCTCCTCGCGGTTCAGCGCCTGAAGCAGCGCCATGACCTCCACACTGGTGCGGCTGTCGAGGTTACCGGTCGGCTCGTCGGCGAGCAGCAGGAGCGGATCGGTCACCAGCGCGCGGGCGATCGCCACGCGCTGCTGCTGGCCGCCGGAGAGCTGGTTGGGGTGATGCCGCAGCCGGTCGCTCAGCCCGACGCGCTCGAGCATGGCGGCCGCCCGCTTGCGGCGCTCGCGTCGAGGGAGGCCCTGATACATGAGCGGCAGCGCCACATTGTCCACGATGCTGGTGCGCGGCAGCAGGTTGAACGCCTGGAAAACGAATCCGAGCCGCTGGTTGCGCAGCGACGCCAGTTGCCGCTTGTTGAGCTGCCCGACGTCCTGACCGCCGAGGCGGTACTCGCCCCGGTCGGGCCGATCAAGGCAGCCAAGAATGTGCATGAAGGTGGACTTTCCGGATCCGCTGGGCCCCATGATGGCGACAAACTCCCCGGCTTCCATCGTCAGCGTCACGCCGCGCACGGCGTGGACCTGGACCTCGCCGGTGTCGTAGGTCTTGTGGACGTCGCGAACCACGACCAGGGCTGAATCATTCAAGGCGGCGTTCCCAGTCCGATGGTCAGGCCGGCAACCCCACGCGGGTCGACGGCCGTGCATGGGGTCGGTGATCCGAACGGCGCCGGCGACCGGCGTCACATCATCCGCGGGCCGCGCGGCCTCGCACTGCTCATCGCGGCGCCGCTGCTCCAGCGGCGGTCCAGAATGATGACGTCACCGGCGTTGAGCGCGCCGCCGCGCACCTCGGTGAAGCTCCCGTCGGTCAGCCCGATGTCCAGCTTGATCGACTTGGGCTTCCCGTCCACGAGCTGGAACACCTGCGGACCGCGGGCCGGGCCGGGGCCGCGCGCGGTCGGGTTCGCCATCTGCGGCGGCGCTTCGGGGGAGAAACGCAGGGCGGCGTTGGGCACGCGCAGGGCGTTGGCGATCTTGGCGACTTCGAAGGTCACCGTGGCCGTCATGCCCGGGCGCAGCAGCAGGTCCGGGTTCTCCACATCGATGATCGTCACGTACGTCACGATGTTGTCGACGATGGTGGGATTGTATCGAACCTGCGAGACGCGGCCCCGGAAGCGCAGCTCCGGGTACGCGTCGACGCGGAAGCTTGCGGTTGTATCCTCGCGCACCCGGCCAATGTCTGACTCGGCCACGTTGGCATGGACTTGCATCTGACGAAGATCAGATGCGATGGTGTAGAGCGTCGGCGCCTGGAGCGATGCGGCCACGGTCTGCCCGACGTCGATGTCGCGCGAAATGACCACGCCGTCGAGGGGCGCCAAGATCCGCGTGCGGCTGAGGTCGACTGCGACGCTGTTGAGTTCGGCCCGCGCCAGTTCCAACTGGGCCTGCGCGGCATGGAGCGCCGCCGTGGCGGCCTCGACCTGCATGCGGGCGATCTGGTACTCGTTCTCGCTGGCCGCGTAGGTCTTGCGCAGGGCCGTGAGCCGGGCCTCCTCCCGGCGTGCGTCGCGCAGCCGCACGTCCGCCTCCTCGACCCGCGCCTCCGACATCTTCACCGATGCCTGGCGCTGCATCAGCTCGGTCTTGTAGCGATCCGGATCGAGTTCGACCAGCAAATCGCCGAGCTTGACCGGCGCGTTGAAGTCGGCATGCCACTTCATCACGGTGCCGGACACCTGCGAACCGACCAGCACCTTCGTGGTCGGCTCGATCGTGCCCGTCGCTGACACGGTCGCGATGATGTCCCCGCGATCGATGGGGGCAAGGATGAACTCATCGCCCGCCGGGCGCGCCGTGAATCGCTGGTATCCGTACCAGCCGCCGACGCCCGCCGCTGACAGCAGAACGAGGGTGAGAAACGCCTTCATCGTGCGTGACCGCTCCCGCGCGCAGACCCCTGACGACCGGCCATGGTGCCGTGCGGCGTGGGGATGTTAGGTGTCTGAGACACGTTCGGCCACCCGCGATTCTCAGGCCGTCGAGCGGACGATGAACCGCTCAGGCGCTCTCGCGGCCGACCACCGGGTAGTTCTCTCGCTCGCCCTTGCCGCGAAGCGGATAGTCCTTCCTCAGCGGGTGAGCCTCGAAGCCATCCCAGGTCAGGATGCGCCGCAGGTCCGGGTGTCCCTCGAAACGGATGCCGAACATGTCGAACAGCTCTCGCTCCATCCACTCGGCGCCGGCCCAGAGCGAGGTGACCGACGGCAGCGTCGGCGATGGGTCGTTGACGAAGCATTTCAGCCACAGGCGATGGTTGTGGGTGATTGACAATAGTGAGTAGATCACCCCGTAGCGGTCGTCGGCGTTCGGAAAGTTCAGGTAATCGACGCACGTCAGGTCGCAGAGTTGCTCCATCGCCGCGCGCGGGTCATCGCGAAGAAAGGTCAGCACGTCGATCAGCCGTTCCGGAGGAACACGCACATACCACTGCCGGCCGCCGGCATCGCCGCGCATCACCAGCGGGGCTGGCGCGAAGTCGATGTCGGCGAACCGCGCCTTCAGGAGTTCAATCAACTCGGCTTGCGTCGCCATGCCGGTTTCCCTGTCTGGCCCGCGGGTAAATGACCGCTACCTGGTCCCGATCGCCTCGGGCGCGTTGATCTGCACCAGCGGCTCGACCATCAGCCGCAGGCCCCGGCCACGCTCCGCGCTGCTCTTGACGCCGTCGCGATCGACGATGCGCTGAATCGCCATGATGCCCTCGATCAGTGTTTCCGGCCGCGGTGGGCAACCCGGCACGTACACGTCGACCGGCAGGAATTGGTCCACGCCCTGCACGACCGCGTAGGTGTCGAACACACCGCCGGTGCTGGCGCAGGCGCCCATGGAAATGACCCATTTCGGCTCGCACATCTGCTGGTAAATGCGCTGAAGCACCGGCATCATCTTGATCGCCACGCGGCCGGCGCAGACCAGGAGATCGGCCTGCCGCGGACTGAAGCGCATCGCCTCGGCGCCGAATCGCGCCAGATCGTACCGGCTGCTGGCGGTCGCCATCAGCTCGATGCCGCAACAGGCGGTGGCGAACGGCAGCGGCCAGAGACTGTTGCGCCGCGCCCAGTTAACGCCGTTTTCCCGTACGAAGCCGACGATTCGGTCGAGCCGCGTCGTCAGCAGGTCGTCGTTCGACATGTCGTGCGGATCAGACTCAAATTTCGCCATACACCGCCTCCGGATCGCCGAGTCACTCCCAGCGGAAGATGCCCTTGCGCCATGCGTAGATGTATCCCACCAGCAGGATTGCCATGAAGATCGCCATCTCGACGAACAGGAAGCCGGGCAGACTGGCTCCACCGAGCAGGCTGGCCGTCGCCTCCGACGTGGCGCCGCCCTTGGCGGCCCGGAAGAAGACGAGGGCCCACGGATACATGAAGATCAGTTCCACGTCGAACAACAGGAAGAGCATCGCCACCAGGTAGAAGCGGACGTTGAACCGCCGCCGGGCGTCGCCAATGGGGGGCATGCCCGACTCGTAGATGGTGTCCTTGACGCGCCCGTGCCGCTGCCACTTCAGCGGCAGGTGCGACGCCGCCAGAATTGCCAGCGCCATTCCGAGCACCAGCAGCAGGACGAACACGATCGGACCGTACCCGAGCGACTCGGCAGCGGCTTGTCCTGTCAGCAGGGCGTCCACGTGATGCTCCATTCAGCGCCGGCCGGCCGAACGGCCCGGGGCCGCCGAGTCCGACCGTGAAGGATTTCACGAATAGTGTTTCACCCCCGGTGCTGGACGTCAACCGCCGGCGTCGGAAATACCGGTCGCACCGGCCGTTGCGCGACGCCGGTTCCCCCGGTGCCGCAGCGGTCAGAAAATCGACGGCACGATCGTCATGGCGGCGTCGATCCGCCATCGAACTGCCCCATTTATCCGCCAGAGCTGGTGGAGCAGGATGGGCGCCGCGTTCGCGGGCCCACGCGTGTTGAATCGTCAGGCCAGATTTCGGGCCCCGGACGAGCGTGATGACTGGAACGGCCAATCGAGCCCCCGTCGTTCCCACGAGGCGATCCGCTTGTCGCATTGCCGAACCGGAGCTGACAGTGCCATCCCGGCGCGCCGGGATCGCTGCAACCCTCGCGCGCTGGTCGGTCCTTCGGGCCTCTCCGTGAAGGGGCGATCGGGCTACGGGGTGGACGAATCCATCTCTCGAACCGAGCAGAAAGCCCGTGCGTGATTGACGGAGAGGGGAGCGACGGAATAAACCGCCGTAAACGGTTACATGGCCTGTTAGGTGGATTCACTTAATCATGGCAGTACTTTCCCTGAACTGTGATATAGCGGTTGCGGCTGAAGCTTATCCGCCGGTTGGATGTGTCCCTTTCGAGACAGCATCGCGGCAAGGTCTCAAGAATCAGATACAGGGAATCGTTGGCACTTCATGAGTGATCCGTGTATATTGAGAGCGGCCTCGAAGGGATGCCCGTGTGCTGCCAGCCGCCTTGACCACACAAGGCGGCAAGGAGACATGGACAACGACTGCTCAAATCTGAGCCTGGGACCGTACGGGCTGAACAAGTTTTCCGACGGTGCGGGCGGCGGATCGCCTCCGGTGGTGTCAAGCGGGTTCCGCTTCTTGGACAACTGCTTCGTGTCAGAGCCGGTCGCGTACATCCGGTTCACCCCCGGCAGGTTGGTTGCGCTGCGACGGCGCGCCTGTCGGGGCGCGTGCGGTCAGGCGCGTTGGTCTGACGCGCCACTCAGATAGGAGGAGTCGAATGAAGCCGAAATTCGTAGTCGTGCTGCTGCTTGCTGTGTCAGCGCTGGCGCAGCGACCCACCCACGCTCAGGGTACCCGTCGTTACCTGCCGGCGATGATACCGCCGGATGCATGGGGCAATTTCTTCACCAATTTCGACCGCGAAGTGCAGGACACCGTCAAGGGGATCGACGCCGGCTGGATCCGGTTCGACTACAATACGTACAATGGGGCCGGGACTCCGCCACTCTACGGGGGTGCCGGGCTCGCCGGCGGCTTCTTCATGAATCCGGGTGTGTCCGTGAAGCCCGGCTTCACGCTCTCCTGGATTCAGTTGATCACGAGCCAGACAACGTTTGGTTCCCATGGTCGCACGCCGCCCTACACCGACGTGCTCCCCGGCGCGACCTCGCCGTCCTATCCATATCAGAGCCTGCCGGGCGGCGTCGCGCCCGTTCCCGCGCCGACCCTGCCGTTTCAGGACTTCCCGAGTCGGAACTGGTCCGACGGAGCGCAGACCTGGCTGGCCGAGCTGGGTCTGACCTGCATCGGTCCCGCCAATCCCGCCGGGGTGCGCGAGGTTCGCGTTGTCGGAACGTTTTTCTGGGGCTTCGAATTCTTCGACCCTTCCACCAACCCCGGCCATATAACCGACCGCCTCGAACCGAGCTTCTGGAGCAGCGGGGGGGCAACGCAGGAGTATATCAACACGATGAACGCGGCCTGGCGTGACATCACCGGCCCCCTGCCTCCCGGTCAAGACTGGTACGACTTCGCGAATAACAGCAACTGCTTCATTCCAGAGCCGGCCGCCATCGTGATATGGGCACTTCTGGCAGGCTGGGGAATCAACAGAAGGAGAACGACTTTCGGATAAATGAAGGAGGTTCGCTGCATCGGATACCCCCTTCTACTCTTGGAGCGGGAGGTAACTAGCATGTGTGCAAATCCGCTGTCCATCGATTACCGCCTCGGAGTCCCAACTCGCTGGGGCCTTGCCGCGTTCTGCGGCGTGATCTGCTGTAACTCTTTACCGCCCTGATCACGCGGGGACGGGCAAGGGGATGGAGCGGAGATCGGCGGCTGGCGGGCGGTGGAGCAGAGTGGAGAGGGTATCGAAGGCATCGTGGGCCTGTTGTCGGCACGTGGCGAAGAAACTGGCGAGGACCTCCAGCGCATGGGCGCCGGCCGGCGTGCGGTTGCCGCCGAAGACCTTGCGGTTGACGACGGCCGGACGAATGGCCTGTTCGGCGCGCCAGTTGGTGGCCTCGA